>Ga0209251_1000001_pt1 | contig 900579 bp, 837 predicted proteins | sample SaaInlV_100m_DNA_6_FD_184665 | JGI IMG/M metagenome (GOLD analysis project Ga0209251, IMG submission 184665) | Marine microbial communities from expanding oxygen minimum zones in the Saanich Inlet - Saanich Inlet SI073_LV_10m_DNA (SPAdes) (version 2) | ecosystem: Environmental > Aquatic >...
ATGTGCTGGTGGTCTTTTTATGTCAGCGGTCGAATCTTCAGGTGCCGAACTGCTTCCCCTTGATAGCGAACATAATGCGATTTTTCAGTGTATGCCCGCCGGGCAAAAACCCAATGCCAGCTGCCGTCGTATTTTGCTCACGGCTTCTGGTGGACCATTTAGAGGTTTTAGCAAATCCCAGTTAGGCGAAGTGACTCCTGAACAAGCCTTTAAACATCCGAATTGGGATATGGGTAAAAAAATCAGTGTCGACTCCGCCACCATGATGAACAAGGGGCTAGAGTTGATTGAGGCGCGCTGGCTATTTGATGTGCCAGTTGAAAAAATTGAAATACTGGTGCACCCGGAAAGCATCGTGCACTCATTAGTTGAGTACGACGATGGTTCTCAGCTCGCGCAATTAGGTACACCCGATATGCGTACGCCTATAGCCAACGCTTTGGGTTATCCGGATCGAATTTTATCTGGAACATCTTATTTGGACCTGACAGGTCATACACTGCACTTCGAAGAGCCAGATTTGGATACATTTCGCTGCCTAAGTTTAGCCATTGAGGCGGCAAAGAATGGTGGAAGCTTCCCGCTTTTTTTGAATGCCGCAAATGAGGAGGCCGTATCTGCCTTTATCGAGGGTAAAATCAGATTTACAGATATAGCTGATTTGGTGGAGAAAACGCTAAAATTTGCCACCGCAAGGGAACCAGCAAGTATCGATGAAGTCATAGAGCTGGACGGAATTGCCCGACAACACTGCCTAGCTCATTTGGAAGATATGCTTAATGCAAATAATTAGTGCCATTTGTTTTGCCATCGTCGCGCTGTTTATTTTAGTAACAGTGCACGAGTTCGGACATTATTGGGTGGCTCGTAAATGTGGTGTGCGTGTGCAGCGCTTCTCCATCGGTTTTGGGAAACCCTTCCTGAAGTTTTCTTGGGATAACACTGAATTTGCTCTGGCACCCATACCCCTGGGTGGTTACGTCAAAATGTTTGGCGAAGGTCAGGAAGAAGAAATTACGCCAGACCAGGAGCAGTATAGTTTTAGTCATAAGAAAGTCTGGCAGCGAATCGCCATTGTAAGTGCTGGTCCGATTGCTAATTTTTTACTGGCAATACTATTTTATTGGATGGTTTTTCTAGGCGGCATGACCGGTTATCTGCCACTTATCGGTGAAATAGAACCTGATTCACCAGCCCATCAGGCTGGCCTGATCTCCGGGGCGCAAGACCCAGCCTACGAAATCATCAATGTTGATGGTGAAGCGGTAGATACCTGGCGAGAGGTCTTTGACCAGCTGGTTCAGCGCATAGGGGAGACCGGAAACCTTAATTTGATGGTTAGGCGATACGGCAGCAATTCACAGGGAACAGAAATTTCTATTCCCATCAGATCCTGGCAAGGTAATACAGATTCCCCCGATTTTCTGGCGTCTATCGGATTGCAGCCCTATTCACCCGCTCTAGAACCGCTGTTTGGGGAGATAGTTGCCGAGGGCCCAGCCGCCTTAGCTGGTTTTCAGGAAGGAGATCGAGTGCTATCTGTGGACGGAATGGCCGTAGATTCCTGGATGCAGTGGCGAGACTACGTTGCTGCGAGACCGGCAGTAGAGGTTGAGGTAATTTTGCAACGGCAGGGTGAACAGATTTTAAGTCGAATAACTCCAGAGCCGATTTTAGTGGACGGACAAAACATTGGCCGCATTGGTGTAATTGCCGCCGCAGCTGATTGGCCCGCCGAGCTCAAAAGAGATATAGAGTTTTCGTTTTTTGGTGCTCTTGCTCGGGGCGTAAGCCAGACCGGTAGCACCTCAGTGCTTATCCTGGATTCCCTAAAAAAGTTAGTTACCGGCCAGATATCGATTAAAAATCTGGGCGGTCCAATATCTATTGCCAAGTATGCCGGCAGCTCCGCCGAAGCCGGCTGGCAATCATTTTTTATGTTCGTGGCGGGATTGAGCGTTATGTTGGGTGTGGTTAACCTGCTGCCAATTCCTGTTCTCGATGGGGGTCATTTGCTGTTTTACCTGATCGAAGTGGTTAAAGGTTCACCACTTAGCGAATGGGTTCAGGGCATTGCGATCCGATTCGGGATGGCCGTATTGTTTAGTGTGATGATACTCGCCCTTTACAATGATTTCGGTCGCCTGTAACGTCGCGCGTCAAATAAAGCAGTAGTAATAATGAAAAAAATCCTTGTTGGTTTTCTCGTCCTTTTTTCGGCAAATCTGTTCGCCCAGACATTTGTAATCGAAGATATTCGCCTCGAAGGTATTCAGCGGGTCTCGTCCGGTTCAGTCTTTGCGGCGATGCCAGCACGTGTGGGCGATCTTGTTGATGAAGTGGTTATTCAGGATTCCATTCGTTCATTGTTTGCTACTGGTTTTTTTACGGATATTCGCATTGAACGGGATCAGAACGTATTGGTTGTTCGCTTAACAGAAAGGCCAGCAATAGCCAGCATCGAAATCGAAGGCAACAAGATAATTGAGACTGAACAGTTATTGGAGTCAATGACTGACGCCGGTCTATTTGAAGGGCAGATACTACAGCCCGCTACCTTGGAAGCTGTATCCCGTTCACTAGCCCAAGAATACGTTGCTCAGGGACACTATGGTTCTGTGGTTGATTCTGAGATTATTGAATTGCCAAGAAATCGAGTCGGCATCCGACTAGATATCGACGAAGGACAAAAAGCATCAATCAAGCGAATTACCATCATTGGCAATGAGCTCTATGACGATAAAGAACTTTTGGATCTTTTTGAGTTGGAGCAGAGAGATTGGCTGTCATGGATCGATAAAAAAGATAGATACTCCCGAGAGGCTCTGACTGGTGATCTAGAACGATTAGAGGCCTTTTATCGGGATCAAGGATATTTTGAGTTTGGCATCCGCTCATCGCAAATCGCCATTAGTCCAGATAAAACCTCGGTCTTTATTACCGTTAATATCAGCGAAGGCGAAGTTTACAGAATCACGGATGTAGGCTTTTTGGGAGAAATGGTTGTGCCAGAGGCGGCGCTATCCCGTTATCTTCTGGTTCGCCCCGGTCAAATCTACTCACAGGCAGCGGTAACTGCTACCAAAGATCTTCTGTTGAGAATACTGGGGAACGAGGGTTATACCTTTGCGCAGGTAGAAGACATTCCGGAGTTTGAACCTGGCAGCGGCGAAGTTGATCTGAAGTTTTTTATCGATCCCAATCAACGGGTTTACGTTCGCAGAGTTGAATTCCGGGGAAATTTGCGGACCGATGATGAGGTTCTGCGTCGTGAAATGCGGCAGTTGGAATCTGCTTCCGCTTCTGACCAATTGATTGAATTAGGCAAAACACGGCTGGATCGACTCGGCTTTTTTAGAGAGGTGAATACTGAAACGCCTCCGGTTGCGGGTACAACTGATCAGATCGATGTGATTTATACGGTTGAAGAACAGGCATCTGGCTCTATTAGTGCCAGCCTTGGCTACGCCGAGTATTCAGGTTTCCTCCTGGGGTTCAATATTCAGGAGAATAACTTTTTAGGTTCAGGCAACTCTCTGGGTGTAGGCATTAATAAGTCCACTTACCAAGACAGCTATAGCTTGAGCTATACCAATCCATACTTTACGCCGGAAGGTGTCTCTGCCGGTTTCTCGATATTCTCGAGAGCTACAGATTATGGTGAAATCAATATCTCCACCTACACCACCGATATTCTGGGTTTTAACGTTAATTTTGGATATCCCTTATCCGAGATTTCCTATATCAACTTCGGTTTCGGTTATGAGCAGCTAGATCTGACAACAGGAAGCTTTGCGTCCAACGAGATAGCGATTTTGGCGCCAACTGGGCAGGATGAATACGATACCTTTAAATTTGATACTTCGATTGGACGCTCTACTCTAAACCGTGGAATCTTCCCCACCGCTGGTAGCGCGCAATCATTGGCCTTTGAGATGTCGATTCCAGGCAGTGATATTGATTACTACAAACTGACTCTTGATGCCGAGGCCTTTTTTCCAATATACGGAGATTTCAAATTGAAACTTGAGTCTCGCCTTGGTTATGGAGACTCCTACGGCGGTACTGAACGTATGCCTTTCTTTGAGAACTTCTATGCCGGTGGTATAGGTTCCGTTCGTGGCTTTGAACAAAACCAGTTAGGACCGCGGGAATCCGGCAACGTCGGCAACTTCCCCGATCCCATAGGCGGTAACGTACTGGCTCTGTTTGGCGCCTCGATTCTGCTGCCAACACCTTTCCTTCCTGATTCCAGATCTGTCCAAGCTTCATTGTATTTTGATGCGGGTAATGTATTTGATACCAACTGTACGCCGGATCCTAGTGGTGTTTTGGATACCCTTCAGTTAAATTGCTTCGAGCCAGATATCGCAGAGCTGCGCTATTCGGCGGGTATTGGCGTAACTTGGCTGAGCGGATTTGGACCGATGTCCTTTAGCTTTGGGCGGCCAGTTAATGGCGGCGAATTTGAAGATCGAGAAATGTTCCAGTTCACATTGGGACAAACATTTTAGAAAACCTGTTTTAAAACTTGGAGAATTAACGTGATCAAACAATCTTTACTCGCAGCAATGGCGGCAGTCACCATATTTGCATCTTCGCAAACTTTGGCACAGAAGATCGCCGTAGTAGATATTCAAGCGGGTATTTTAAATAGTGCCTATGGTCAGGCACAGCTGGAGGCCCTGGCCTCGAATCCGGAATTTGCTGAGTTGGTGGCTGTTGCCCGCAGTTTGCAAGCCGATGTAGCCAGCTTGGATAGCCAAGCTCGTGCTGAGGCTAGCGGCTGGGATGAAGACCGTTTCGCTCAATATACCCGTGCACGCCAATTTAAAGATGCAGATTTACAGCTCACCACCCAGAAGATTCAATCTGAGCGCGAGCGCGTGATAAGCGAGGTGCTTGCTGCAATGAACGATGCTGCATTGCAGGCACTTGAGCAAATAATTGAAGAGGAAGAGATCGGCCTGTTACTGCGCGAAACAGCGGTTTATGACGCTGACGAGTCCCATAATTTGACTGGTTTGTTGGCTGAAAAGCTGTCCCAATAACTTATTGAATATGGGCGCGCTGAGCTCTGGAATTTTACTCGCAGAGATTGCCGCCCATATTGATGCGGAGCTGCAAGGCGGTCGTCCCGATTTAGTAGTTAGTGGCATGGCATCTCTTGGCGGTGCTGATGCCACTGAGCTAAGTTTTGTTGTGTCAGAGAAATACCTGTCGCAAGCGCAAAGCAGTGCTGCGGGAGTGTTGATTTGCCCTCCGGGCCTTTTAGAAGCCACTGAAACTCTTTCTTTACTGATTCACCCCGACCCCTATTTAGCTTATGCATTGGCTTCCCAGCTATTTGCCCGGCCCAACAGTGTTGCTGGAATATCAGCCTCTGCCAGCCTGTCTGAACTGGCAGAAATCGGAGAAGGTGTTCAGATAGGAGCATATGCTGTGGTGGAGGCGGGCGCTAAGATTGGCGACGGCTGCGTTATTGGCTCGGGTTGTTATATAGGCGCTGACGTCGAGCTGGGCGCAAATTGCAAATTATTTGCAAACGTCACCCTATATCATGAGGTGATTATCGGCTCCGACTGTTTGATTAATAGCGGAACAGTAATCGGCTCAGACGGTTTTGGATTCGCTCCATCAGACAAGGGTTGGGTGAAAATCCACCAGCTGGGCCGAGTGCTGATAGGTGATTCCGTCGACATCGGTGCCAACGTCAGTATCTCTCGAGGCGCGTTGGATGACACCATAATCGGATCTGGAGTCATTATTGATGATCTGGTACTCATTGCTCACAACGTCGAAATCGGTGACCATACGGCAATAGCTGGGCAGACTGGCATAGCCGGAAGCACTAAGGTTGGCGCTAGCTGCTCTATGGGTGGACAGGTCGCTATTACCGGTCATGTGGTTATAGCCGACAATGTGCACCTGAGTGGCAAATCAATGGTAACAAAGTCAATACCGGACGCTGGTGCTTATTCATCTGGACAACCCGTGCTGCCGAGCAAAGAGTGGCGCCGAAATGTCGTGCGGATTAAGCAAATTGAAAAACTGGTTGATCGTATCGCTGCACTGGAAAATGAACATATCGGAACAAAATTTCCGGACATAAAAGATTAGACAAGGCCAAAAAACTGATGGATGTAATTGAAATTCAGAAATACCTCCCGCATCGATATCCGATGTTGTTTGTAGATCGTATAACGGACTACGAGGAGGGGCATTTCATTCGCGGCTTTAAAAATGTCACCTATAACGAAGAGATGTTTCAGGGACACTTCCCAGACAATCCTATTTTACCGGGGGTTGTCATTATCGAGGCCCTGGCTCAAGTATCCGGTGTGTTGGGATTTAGAACTGTTGATATGAAACCGGAGGATGGATTTCTCTACCTATTTGCGGGGATCGATAAAGTGCGGTTTAAAAACAGGGTTATACCTGGAGATCGATTAATTCTTGAATCAACGGTGATTAGGCGCAAACGAAATATCTGGAAGTTCGATGTAAAAGCACTGGTGGACGATCGAGTGGCAGTCTCAGCAGAGCTCACCTGTGCAATTGTCGATAGCTAAATTATTCACTGAGGTTTGTATTAATCCTCTTAAAACATGAGATAAGGGTTACACCATGATTGACCCACGTGCAGTGGTCGACCCATCCGCGGTGATAGCAGAGGATGCAGAAGTTGGTCCATTTACTATCATCGACGCAAATGTCGAGATAGGTTCCGGCACGGTGATTGGTCCCCACAATGTAATCAAGGGGCCGACTAAAATTGGCAAGAACAACAGAATATTGCAGTTCTGCAGTATTGGCGAAGACACACCAGACCTGAAGTACAAGGGCGAAGATACACGCTTGATTATCGGCGACGGCAACGTTATCCGTGAGGGTGTAACTATTCATCGAGGCACGATCCAGGATCGCTCGGAAACGACTATTGGTAATCAGAATTTGATTATGGCCTACGTGCATATTGGCCATGATTCTATTATTCATAACAAGACTATTTTAGTGAACAACGCCGCTTTGGCCGGACATGTTGAAGTGGGCGACTGGGCAATCATCTCGGGATTTTCCAGCTTGCATCAATACTGCAATGTTGGTGCCCATAGTTTTATTGGAGCACACGCCTGGATTACTCAAGATGTACCTGCCTATGTAATGGTTGCGGGCAATCCGCCTAAATCTCGAACCATTAATTCCGAGGGTTTGCGGCGCCGGGATTTCTCATCGGAACAGATCAGGTGCCTGCAGAGGGCCTACAAAACTATTTACCGGAAGGGAATAGAACTCTCCGAGGCGATCTCTATACTTAGGGCTGATGAAGAGAACATCGACATACTAAAACCACTGATCGATTCTCTGGAAAAGTCTGAGAGAGGGATTTTGCGTTAATGGCCACAAACCCTGTGGCAGTGCGTGTGGCATTAGTAGCAGGTGAGGAATCCGGCGACATCCTTGGCGCAGGTTTGATGTTAGAGCTTAAAACCCTGTATCCCCAAATCAGCTTTGTCGGAATTGGCGGGCAGCGCATGATTACCTTGGGCCTTGAGAGCAAATATCCACTTGATCGACTCTCCGTGATGGGCCTTATAGAACCCCTAAAACGGCTTCCCGAACTTCTCAAGATTAGATCGGGGCTGGCTAAATTATTTTTGGCAGAGAAAGTCGACCTGTTTATAGGAATTGATTCTCCGGATTTTAATTTGGGCCTGGCTCGAAAGCTAAAAAGAGGAGGCGTCAAAACTGCGCATTACGTAAGCCCTTCGGTCTGGGCTTGGCGTCAGGGTCGTATTAAATCGATTCGAAAATCCATCGATTTAATGCTGACACTGCTGCCCTTTGAAGCGCAGTTCTATCGGGATCATCAGGTTCCTGTGAAATATGTTGGCCATCCTCTGGCCACTGATATTCAAGCTGACCTCGATAGACGGGAGGCGCGAGCGAGATTAGACATAGATCTCGATAAGCCGATCCTTGCGCTGCTGCCGGGAAGCCGCACTGGTGAAATTAAACATCTCATGCCGGTCTATTTAGAAACTATTGATTTGCTCAGAAAAAACAGACCAGATCTGCAGTTTGTTTTTGCAGGGCTCAATGGTGATAAAGCGGAGCAGATTAGGGCGAGTTTTGGAGAAAAAGAATTTGATGTGGTAACCGCAAATACTCTAGATCTGTTAGTAGCTTCGGATTTGGTTCTGGCGGCTTCCGGAACCACTACTTTGGAAATAATGCTGGTAAATAGACCGATGGTGGTTGCCTACCGCACGGATTGGCTCAGTTACAAGATAATCGGAAGCATGGTCAAAGTCCCCTACGTTTCGTTGCCAAATCTGATTTCCGGCAAGGCTTTGGTGCCGGAGTTAATTCAGGGTAGGGCTACCGCAGAAAACTTGGCCATTGAACTGCAATCTATTCTGGATAATTCTGAGATTTGTAATATTCAGCAGACCGCCTTTGCCGATATGCGTCAACAACTAGAGTTGCCAAGCAGCCGGCTGGCAGCAAAATCCATAGCTGCGCTTCTAGATCCTATTGGTGCGCAGACTTGAGTCATCTCTTGCAGCAGCGTGATGCTGAAATTCCATTTTATGGCGACCTGCTCGCCGGAACAGATGAGGCGGGCAGAGGCCCTCTCGCTGGAGACCTCTACGCGGCAGCGGTAATTCTGGATCCCAGCAAGCCGATTGAAGGATTGGCTGATTCAAAGAAACTGAGCGAATCTCGTCGCCAACAGCTTTATGAAGATATTTGCAGAAATGCGCTCTGTTGGCAGATAAGCATCGCCAGTGTCGCTGAAGTCGACAGGATCAATGTCTTGCAAGCCTCTATGCTGGCCATGAAGAGAGCTGTGCAAGCCTTGGATCCGCAACCCGAATATGTGGTGGTTGATGGTAACCGCTTACCAGATTGGTCTTATAGTTCCAAAGCTTTGGTCAAAGGAGATGCGCGGGTCGCCGAAATTTCAGCAGCTTCCATATTGGCAAAGGTAGCTCGTGATCGGCACATGCAGGAAATGCATAAAAAGTTTCCCGATTATGGGTTTGATCAGCACAAAGGCTATCCAACCAAACAGCATCTTGATATGTTGAAGCAACTGGGCTCATGTGCCATTCATCGTCAAACCTATCGGCCGGTGATGCAAGCTGACCTGTTCAATTCATAGTGAATAACTCTAAACAAAATGTCCTCTGATTCCCAAGAACACTTAGATACGCCGCAGAATTTTGTACATCTGCGTGCGCATTCTGAATACTCGTTGCGGGACGGAATTCTCAGGATTAAACCTACTATGGCCCGTCTTGCAGAGATGCAGATGCCCGCCATAGCGCTGACGGACTTTAGCAATTTGTTTGCGGCTGTTAAATTTTATCGAGCTGCAGTGGGCGCTGGAATCAAACCAATTTTTGGTTGTGACTTTATCTTGTCTTCAGATGAAGGCGAATTGAATGAAGAGTTTTCACTGTTGGTTATAGATGGTCTGGGTTATAAAAACCTGATCGAAATTATCTCCCGAGCCTATGTTGAGGGTCAGGAACGAGGAGAACCCCGAGTCCGGCGAGAATGGTTAACCGAGCTCAATAGCGGCTTAATCTGCTTGTCCGGAGCCAGCCGAGGCGATGTTGGGCAGTGGCTACTCAAAGATAGAGTCGCAGAAGCAAGGGAAGCTGCGAACTGGTGGAATAAAACTTTCCCAGACAGATTCTACCTAGAAGTTCAGCGTACCGGACGACCCGGCGACGAAGAATATTTACATCAGGCGGTAAATCTGGCGAGCGCCCTCGAATTGCCGATTGTGGCGACTAACGATGTTCGCTTTATAGAGGTTGAGGATTTTGAAGCCCATGAAACCAGAGTTTGTATTCATGATGGTTTTTCTCTGGCGGATCCGCGCAAAGTACAGAAATATTCTGAACAGCAATATCTGCGCAGTGCTGAGGAGATGTCTGAGCTGTTCTCGGACTTGCCCGAGGCTATCGAAAATACGGTAGAGATTGCCAAACGCTGCAATCTCAAGATAGAGCTTGGCGAATCCTACCTACCAGCCTATCCGACTCCTGAAGGTTCCTCTGAAGACGACTTCCTGCGTGAGTGTTCACGTGAGGGGCTAAGAGAGCGGCTAAGGGTACTTTTTCCAGATATAGAGACATGTGATCCGCAGCTAAAAACCTATTGGGACAGGCTTGAGGAGGAGCTGGATATCATTATTCAGATGGGCTTCCCCGGATACTTTCTTATTGTGATGGACTTTATTCGCTGGGCCAAAGATAACAAGATTCCTGTGGGGCCAGGGCGAGGCTCAGGTGCAGGTTCACTTGTTGCCTACGCATTAAAAATTACTGATCTCGATCCGATTCACTACGACCTACTGTTTGAACGTTTTTTGAATCCAGAGCGGGTATCCCTGCCGGATTTTGACGTGGACTTCTGTATGGAAGGTCGCGACCGGGTAATTGACTATGTTGCGGATCGGTATGGTCGTGAAGCGGTATCTCAGATAGTTACCTTTGGGACCATGGCTGCTAAAGCGGTGGTTAAGGACGTGGCTAGGGTTCAGGGCAAATCCTATGGATTGGCTGACCGCCTATCCAAAATGATCCCCTTTGAAGTGGGTATGACGCTGTCTCTGGCGCTTGAGCAGGAAAAAGTTCTTCAGGATTTTCTGCGAGAGGATGCAGAAGCTCAAGAAATTTGGGATATGGCTGAGCAGCTTGAGGGGATCGCTAGAAACTGCGGCAAACACGCCGGTGGTGTGGTTATCGCACCAACCAAGCTCACTGACTTTGCGCCACTCTATTGTGATGACCAGGGCGGTAGCTTAGTTACTCAATACGACAAAGATGACGTTGAAAGTGTCGGTTTAGTCAAGTTCGATTTTCTCGGGCTACGCACTTTAACCATCATTGATTGGGCTGTGCGCATGGTTAACGCAAAGTGCCGTGTGGAGGGCGTGGCCGAAGTCGATATTGATCGTATTCCGTTGGAGGAGCCAAGAGTTTACGAGATGCTTCGCAAGGGAGAGACATCCGCTGTGTTTCAACTTGAATCCCGGGGTATGCGTGATCTCATTAAGAAACAGAGACCTGAATCTTTCGAGGATATTATTTCACTAGTTGCATTGTTTCGGCCTGGCCCATTGCAGTCGGGAATGGTCGATGATTTCGTGGCGCGGAAAAATGATCCCAATGCAACGGTGTCTTACCCGCACCCTAAGTATCAGCATGAAGATTTGATTCCTGTATTAAAACCGACTTACGGAATTATTCTCTACCAAGAGCAGGTCATGCAGATAGCCCAAGTGCTGGCAGGCTACAGCTTAGGTGAAGCAGATTTGTTGCGTCGTGCCATGGGTAAGAAAAAAGCTGAAGAAATGGCGAAGCAGCGGCAGATGTTTATGCAGGGGGCCAGCGGAAAAGGCATTTCAGAGGAGCTCTCTAGCAATATTTTTGATCTGATGGAGAAGTTCGCCGGTTATGGATTCAACAAGTCCCACTCTGCTGCCTACGCTTTGGTGGCTTACCAGACGGCTTGGCTGAAAGCACATCATCCCGCCGAGTTTATGGCTGCCGTTATGTCGGCAGATATGCAGAACACCGATAAGATCGTAGGTTTTATCGACGAATGTAAACGGCTTGGGTTGGATGTTACTCCTCCAGATGTAAATACCGGACAGTTTCAGTTTTCGGTTAATAAGGAAGGTCAGGTCGTATATGGCTTGGGCGCAATCAAAGGTCTTGGCGAGGGCGCGATACAAAGTATTATCGATGGACGGCAATTACAGGGGCCGTACACGGATATCTACGAATTCTGCGGGCGCATTGACCAACGCAAGTTGAATCGTCGCGGCGCAGAGGCACTTTTAAAAGCCGGTGCCCTGGATAATTTGAATCAATTTTCGGAAGATCCGGATCGATGCCGAGCAGTGCTTGAGAGTCAGTTGGAAGAAGCTGTGCAGATCGCTGAACAGGCGAACGAAAATCAGGCGTCGGGCATGACGGATATGTTTGGCGATATCGTTGTTGCTGAAACACCGGCAATTGAAGGCGTTGCAAAAACAGCCATTCGCCCCTGGACAATGAAAGAGCGGCTGCAAAAAGAAAAAGACACTCTGGGCCTATATCTTACTGGGCACCCGGTAGAAGCCTACGCCGACGAATTGAAGACCCTAATTGGTCGAAGGCTCTGTGATTTGAGAGCCGACAAAAAATTACAGTGGTTAGGTGGCCTATTGGTTGATAGACGCCAGATTAAAACCAAGCGCGGCGATCAGCTTTGCATTCTTACACTGGACGACCAGAGCGCTCGTGTTGAGGTCACATTGTTTTCCGACATGTACGCCAGTGTTGAGTCTTCGCTTGTTCTGGACACAGTTATTGCCGTCGAGGGCACCGTGCAATACGACGATTATTCCGGTGGTTTGCGAGTTCGTGCAGAGCAACTCATGCCTCTCCTAGAGCTACGCAGCATCAAGTTTAATCGCTTGCGAGTGGATCTACCCCAAGAGCAGCGTGGAGAGCAATTTATCAGCTCCTTGCGCGAATGTTTGCAAGATTACAGAGGAGGCGCATGTTCGGTGCGAGTCAAGCTTTGCCAAGAGGGCTTTGAGGGAGAGTTTGAGTTAGGTGAAGATTGGAAAGTAGAACCGAACGACGATTTGTTGCATGAGCTGCGGCACAATTTTGGTGCTGATTCGGTCGTATTGGAAGCCTGATGCATTCGGAACTGAGCACTTTCCTGGAAAGTTGTAAGAAGCAGCTTCAGTCAGCAGGTCGCGTCTATGTGGGTTATAGCGGCGGGTTGGACTCGACAATTTTGTTGCACGCCGCAGTAGATCTGCTTGGTCCAGAAAAACTTTGTGTTTTGCACGCCAATCATCAACTTCAATCGGATGCGGATCAATGGCAGACCCATTGTTCGGATCAAGCCAAAAAACTTGGCGTGGATTTTGACATTATTCGACTTGAGATCTCGAATAGGGGGCAGGGGATCGAAAACGAAGCGCGGCTTCTGCGTTACGACTTTTTTCGCCGGCACCTAAAGGAAGGGGATGTCCTTCTGCTAGGACACCATATGAATGATCAGGCAGAAACACTCCTCTATCGTCTATTCCGAGGGGCAGGAGCTCGAGGTCTAGCAGCTATCCCCGAACAAAGAAAAGAGGGTAAGGGTATATTAATTCGCCCCCTGCTAAATTTTTCCCGTGAGGAGTTGCGGCGAGCTGCTGAAGCGATGCAGCTGGAATGGATCGAAGATCCTTCCAATAAGGATATAGGTTACGACCGCAATTACATACGCTCCAATGTGCTGCCGGTCATCCTGCAAAGGTGGCCTTCGGCAAATATCACTTTGGCTAGGGCAGCGGCAAATTTGGGTTCTACAGCGACACTTCTGGATGAATATGGCGCTGATTTGTTGTCGCAATGCGGATGGCGCAAAGCACATTGGGGAAATAGTTTTGAGATTGAACCCTTTAGAAAAATGAGCGCAGCTGCGCAAGCACATTTGCTTACGAGTGCATTCGAAACTTTATCGCTCAAGGGGTTTGATTCCAGATATACCGATAAAGTCATCGATCTAATTACCAGTGCTGAGGACAAGTCACCCCTTTTGCAAGTGGACGGGTCCGAATTGCGTAGATTTTCTGACAGGCTTTATCTAATGCCAGCTCTACCTGCGATTGATAATCAAAATTTGGAAATTAGGTGGGATGGTAAGTCGGCTTTGGATATTTCTGGATGCGGCAGGATTGAATCCCTGGAAAGGTATTCTGGTGGTGAGTTAACTATAGGGTTTAGGAAGGCAGGAGAGCGCTGTAAGCCCCTAGACAGGGACCGCTCGCAATCCCTAAAAAAACTGCTTCAGGAGTATCGAGTAGAGCCTTGGTTACGAGACCGGGTACCAGTGGTTAAGCGTGAGGACAAAATTGTCGCAGTTGCAGGCTTGTTTAGCTGCGACCCAGATTTGACTGCACCGAGATTTGATTGGCATCTCGGTTAGCAGTCGCCGGTTATAGAATCAGGGTTTAAGCGTCCAAGTATTACACCAGCCTTTGGCAGCGACCGATTTACCTGGGAAGAGAGCACAGGGACCATTTTCGGCTCCTGCAGCTCCAGTGTAGAAAATGCAGTTATCACAAAATTGAATGTCGCCATTGGCTTCTGTCGAGCGGCGAGGGAACGTCATTTCGTCAATATCCGCTACATTGTGTTTGTAGCCCAGCGCCATCGCTGTTGCATCAGACTCCATAACCAAGGGTAAATCCTGAGCAGAAACTGGTCCGCTCAAATTAACTAGAGGGATTGCCAGCGATCCCGCAATAAACTTTCGTCGACTAATAGAACTTAAAGCTTTCATAACTTGCCCTTCATTTGAGATAAGTTGTTGCAGCGCGGCGCTGCGATTAAATTATTTAGATGTTTCTAGTTTAACCTTCATTGCAAATTAGCGCATGATCAAAATCAAGTCTGTAACTTGATATATAGATGCTATTGTTTTCACATTTGAATTGTTTGGCTTGTTGCCAAGTGGTACGATGACTTCCCATCTCGTGAAAGGTTTATCTGCCTTGTCCCACCCTTGAGATGGGCCACCGATATCCCTTTTCTACTTACAATTTGTTTGTCTGGTCTGTCTGGTCATAAGTATGACGCGTTTTATTTTTGTTACTGGTGGCGTTGTTTCGTCCCTTGGAAAGGGGATAGCATCGGCGTCCTTAGGCGCGATTTTGGAATCCCGGGGTCTGAACGTCACGATAATGAAACTGGATCCCTATTTAAATGTGGATCCGGGCACCATGAGCCCCTTTCAGCATGGTGAAGTTTTTGTGACCGACGACGGTGCAGAGACCGATCTAGATCTCGGCCACTACGAAAGATTTCTAAAAAGCAAAACTAGCAAAAGAAACAACTTCACTACCGGTCAGGTATACGAAACTATTCTGCGCCGAGAGCGTCGCGGAGACTATTTAGGCGGCACGGTTCAGGTTATTCCCCACGTTACCGATGAAATCAAATCTCGAATTTTGGCTGGTGGCGAAGGCAATGACGTTGCCATCGTCGAAATTGGCGGTACGGTAGGAGATATCGAATCACAACCCTTTTTAGAAGCCGTTAGGCAGCTAAAGGTCGAGTTGGGTAGCACCAGGGCTTTGCTGATGCATCTCACTCTGGTTCCCTATATCGCCGCTGCGGGAGAAATCAAAACCAAACCCACCCAGCATTCTGTTAAAGAACTGCGCACCATTGGTTTGCAACCTGAAATATTACTTTGTCGCTCCGAGCGCCCCGTTGATGAGGGCTCCAGAAGGAAAATCGCACTCTTCACCAACGTTGAGTATCGCGCTGTTATTCCCATGCCCGATGTGTCTTCGATCTATTCGATACCGCGCAATCTTCAGGAATATGGTCTCGATGAAATCGTTGTTGAGAAATTTAACATCGACAAACCCGATGCTGACCTTAGCGAATGGGATCAGGTGATTGACCTACAAAACTCCAGCAGTGGTGAAGTCACCATCGCGATGGTTGGCAAATATATGGAGCTGCTGGATGCCTATAAGTCTTTAAACGAGGCACTTGAACACGCTGCAATCCACAATCAGACCAAGGTTAAGGTTCTTTATATCGATTCAGAGGATGTCGAAGATCAAGGTTTGGATCTAATCAAGGACGCCGACGCAATTTTGGTCCCTGGTGGTTTTGGCCAGCGCGGCATTGAGGGAAAAATTAGTGCGGTGCGTTACGCTCGAGAGCAGGGCGTTCCCTACCTCGGAATCTGTTTGGGTTTGCAGGTTGCCGTAATTGAATATGCGCGCAATGTTTTGGGTCTAGAGGGTGCGAACAGTACCGAGTTTGATGTCTCAGCTGATCACCCGGTAATTGCCTTGATCACTGAATGGATGGAAGCGGATGGAATTAAGCAGATCCGCGGGCAAGGTAGTGATTTGGGTGGCACTATGCGGCTGGGAGCCCAACCTTGCTCCCTAGTCAAAGATAGCCTCTCGCGAAAACTCTACGGTCATGATGTGATTCATGAACGCCACCGCCACCGTTATGAAGTGAATGGCGGTTACGTGGATCAATTGGTCAAAGGCGGATTAATGGTTGCCGGTCGATCCGCAGATCAGTCTCTGGTGGAAATTGTTGAAATAGAGAACCACCCCTGGTTTGTCGCCTGTCAGTTTCACCCGGAGTTCACCTCTAGTCCGCGCGAGGGCCACGCACTATTTAGCGGGTTTGTTCGGGCGGCTATTGAGTACAGCGCTGGCCAAAAAGAGTCTGAGCCAGAAGCCAGAACAGCATCTGCCAGCTAAATGTCTGAACCAGCTAATTTAAAAATCTCGACATTCGAGGTAGGCAATAACCTTCCCTTAGTGCTATTTGGCGGCATCAACGTACTTGAGTCTCGAGATCTGGCCATGCGGGCCGCCGAAGAATATGTTCGTGTGACCAGCGATTTGGGCATGCCCTATGTCTTTAAAGCTTCTTTTGATAAGGCCAATCGCTCTTCCATACACTCCTTTCGTGGCCCAGGTTTAGAAGTTGGGTTAAAGATATTGGAAGAGGTTAAGGATCAGTTTAATGTGCCGATCATTACCGATATACACGAAGCAGATCAGGCTCAGTCTGTTGCCGAGGTTTGTGAAGTAATTCAGCTTCCGGCTTTTCTGGCCAGACAGACAGATCTGGTAGCTGCTATGGCAGCCACAGATAGAGTTATTAATATTAAAAAGCCTCAGTTTCTCAGTCCTGAGCAGATGAAAAATATAGTGGATAAATTTGCTGAGTGCGGCAACCAAAAAACCATGCTGTGTGAACGCGGTAGCAACTTCGGTTACGACAACTTGATCGTCGACTTCTTGGGGTTTGAGACCATGAAAACCAGCACGGGTTGTCCCTTAGTATTTGATGTAACCCATGCGCTGCAGAGACGAGATCCAGGCGAGAAGGCGTCGGGTGGTCGTAGACATCAGGTGGCAGATTTGGCTAGAGCGGGTGTGGCAACTGGTCTGGCGGGGTTGTTTTTAGAGGCTCATCCAGATCCGGATACAGCGCTATGTGATGGCCCCAGTGCACTTCCACTAAATAAATTACGAGACTTTCTTGCTCAACTGCAAGAACTCGATCAGTTAGTAAAAAACTTCACCCCCCTAGAAATAAAATAGACAGTAATTGAACAAATAACAATCTAATAGAATTTTGGAGAACAGATTGATGAGCGAAATTGCAGATATTCGCGCTTTTGAGGTATTGGATTCCCGCGGCAATCCAACAGTAATGGCCGAAGTTACTCTGGAGAGTGGCGTTGTGGGCGCTGCCTTTGCGCCCAGTGGCGCGTCAACAGGTTCACGGGAGGCTCTTGAACTGCGTGATGGCGACCAGAGTCGCTATTTGGGTAAGGGGGTTTTAACCGCTGTGAACAACATCAACTCCACTATTCGAGAATTACTGTTGCATGCGGATGCGGCTGATCAGCGCACCATCGACAATCTAATGATTGAATCCGATGGTACAGAAAACAAAGAACGCTTAGGAGCGAATGCTATTTTGGCAGTGTCACTGGCCAATGCCAGAGCTGCCGCCGATGATCTAGGAATTCCTCTTTATGAGCATATCGGCTCAATGGTGGGTGCACCCACACCAAGCATGCCCCTACCGATGATGAATATCATTAACGGTGGCGAACACGCTGATAACAATGTCGATATTCAGGAATTTATGATTCAACCCGTTTCCGCACAGAGTTTCTCTGAAGCTTTGAGAATGGGCGCAGAAGTGTTCCATTCTCTAAAAAAAGTGCTGCTGTCAAAGGGATTGAGCACTGCAGTAGGTGATGAAGGTGGCTTTGCACCCGATTTGCCCTCTAACGAAGCAGCTTTGGAGGTGATAGCCGAAGCGGTTGACGCTGCTGGTTATAAACTAGGCGAAGATATTGTTTTGGCTTTGGATTGTGCTGCATCGGAATTTTACAAAGACGGCGTCTATGATTTGGCGGGTGAGGGTAAGCAGTTCGATTCTGCAGGTTTTACAGAATTTCTTGCCGGTCTATGCGATCGCTACCCAATACTTTCTGTTGAAGACGGTATGGATGAATCGGACTGGGAAGGATGGAAAATTCTGACCGATAGATTGGGCGATAAAGTTCAATTGGTGGGCGATGATCTATTTGTTACCAATCCAAAGATACTTCAGCGGGGTATCGACACCGATGTTGCCAACTCTATATTGATAAAATTCAACCAAATTGGCTCCTTGTCTGAAACTCTCGACGCAATTCAGATGGCCAAGGAAGCTGGATACACCGCCGTAATCTCACATCGTTCAGGCGAAACCGAAGATACAACCATAGCTGATTTAGCCGTTGCCACAGGTGCCGGGCAGATTAAAACGGGTTCTCTGTGTCGCTCTGACCGGGTTGCGAAATACAACCGCTTATTACGTATAGAAGCTGAAACTGATGGCCTAGCTAAATTCCGAGGCCGAGAGGAACTGCGCGGCTAATTATTCCTGCAGTATTACGGGCGTTTTGATCAGGGGTGCAATTAACCCGCCAATCAAAGTGCCCAGAATAATTAATAAATGCAGGTTTACAGCCGCGGCGACAGAGGTGTCTAGATTGGCGCCGGTCAATGCGGCACCTGCTACAACACCTGCTTCGTAGGTGCCCACGCCAGCCGGCGCATGCAAAGGCAGAACAGAGCTCAATTCGCCGCCCATGGCACCAGTAATCGCTTGCACAAATTCGAGTTCTGCAAAGCTCACAAGTATCCAGGCAAACACCACAACCTTAATCGACCAGTTCAACCAGGTTATCAGGAGGGTGCGCAGCAGAGCTAAGTAATTTTCCGGTGTGCCGGATAGAATTTTACTACCCAGATCAGAGAGCTTTTTAGGTAGCCGGCACAGGATTTTTAACTCGAGGAATGTTCGGCTCGGCAGAATCACAATAGGGCAGAGCAAAAAGGCTAACCACAGAATCCACCCTCCAATTGAATTGTGAACTTGAGATATCCATGCAAGCGCCCCTAATGCCAAAAGCACCTGTAAATCCAAAGTTCTAAAAAAAAGCAGCGTGCCTGTTGTCATGGAAATTGGAAGATTAAAACTGCTGCGCATCATCAGTGGAAAACTGGCTTCGCCGGACCTCATGGGTAAGAGGTTGTTGGCCAGATTGTGCATAAGTGTGATTCGACAGGATTCTGCATAGCTTACCTGCGAGTAAGAGCGGAAATAATCGCGGATCCGGTAGGCTCGAAGTAAGTAAGTGCAAAACATCAAACCAATCGCTAATAGCGTCGATGTCAGGGACCAGTTGGACCATTGCTCAAATATTATCCGCCAGCCCCAGATCCATTCAATTAGGGCAGCATAGGCAACCACCGCAGTTAAACTGACGATCAAATATAGGCGTGAATTATTTTTGGGAGTAGTTGCCATCGAAGCATCATATTTTTGCAGCCTCGAATGGTACAGGGGTAGCGGTTTTTGATACAGTGCAGACCGCTCTTCACAACCTCAAAAGCCGAGTTCAAATGACACCACTTCCCTCTCTATCGCTGGTCGTTCCGCTCTATAACGAAGAAGATAATGTTGTTCCGCTGATGAAGCGTGTGGGTGAGGCTCTGGAGGACTATTCAGGCGAATACGAGTTGGTATTGGTTGATGATGGCAGCTCAGATAATACCGTTGCCACTGCTTTGACGGCCGGTGCCGAACGAGAATACAAAGTACGTGTGCTCGAGTTACAACGAAACTTCGGCCAAACAGCGGCAATGCAGGCCGGCATAGACGCGGCGCAAAGTGAGCTAATTGTCACTCTAGATGGCGACTTGCAAAACGACCCACACGATATTCCCAGAATGGTGCAAGCTTTGCTCGACCGAGATTTGGATTTATTGGTTGGCTGGCGCGAGAACCGTAAAGACAAGCTGGTTATGAGGAAGATTCCTTCCTGGGTCGCCAATAAGCTGATCGGCAAGATCACAGGAGTAAAAATACACGACTACGGGTGCAGCCTTAAAGTCTATCGCGCTTCGGTGATTAAACAGGTCAAGTTGCTTGGCGAGATGCACCGCTTTATTCCAGCATGGGTGGCCGCAGTTGCGCCCTCTCGAAGAATTGGCGAAATGCCGGTGACTCACCATGCGCGTATTCACGGGGAATCCAAATATGGCATCTCTCGATCGATCAGGGTAATTCTGGATCTGCTCTCGGTTTTGTTTTTTATGAAGTATCGTGCGCGCCCGGGGCACTTTTTTGGAACCATTGGTCTGGTGCTCGGATTTGTTGGAAGCCTGCTGCTTTTCTACTTGGGTATAGACAAGTTTATTTTTGGCCACGATATTGGCACTCGACCAGCCTTGCTCATAGGTGTTTTTATGGTGATTACCGCCTTCCAATTCCTGACGACGGGAATCTTGGCGGAGCTTATGTCCCGTACCTACTATGAGACATCCAATACAACCCACTATGTTGTGCGCGAGTCACACTCCAATCGTCCCTAACCGAGTTAGCTAAGCAAAAGTTGCGATGACTGCTGTGACCTCAAGATCCAGTTTTAAACTTGGTATAGCTATTCTTTTAGCTGTGGGATTCTTTCTGAATCTTTGGGGCCCGCCTTTATTTGACCTGGACGAGGGAGCTTTTTCTGCAGCCACAATGGAAATGCTGCAGCGGCAGGACTTTATTACCACCTATCTCAACGGTGTTCAGCGATTTGATAAACCTATTCTGATTTATTGGTTGCAGGCAATAAGTACGGGCATATTTGGATCAGACGAGTTTTTCTATCGCTTGCCATCAGCAATCGCGGCCAGTTTTTGGGCTGTGTCCATATACCGATTTGCCAGACCCCGACTAAATGAGACCTCCGCGCGAGCCGCCGTTATCTTTATGGTGAGCAGTTTGGGCGTCACAGTGATTGGCCGGGCGGCTACCGCCGATGCTTTGCTAAATCTCTGGATTGCTCTGGCTTGTATGGATGGTTATAGAGCGGCAGCTGAAGCAGATAACAAAGCAAAAACTCGGGCATACCTCTGGATCGGTTTGGGGCTCTTAACCAAGGGTCCGGTGGCCGCTGTTGTTCCCTTGGCAACCCTTGCTCTCTATTCACTAGCTATGCGCGACTGGGAAAGCATAAAGCGTGTAGCTCTGCATCCGCTGGGCTGGCTAATTGCAGCGGCAGTGGCGCTGCCCTGGTACATCGCCGAGTATCTGGATCAGGGGCAATTATTTATTGACGGCTTTTTTCTTGAGCACAATCTAAGCCGCTTCTCTGACACCATGGAGGGCCATGGCGGCAGCATTTTTTACTATATTCCTGGTGTTCTGCTGATTTTGTTGCCCTTTAGTGTCTGGCTGGTTCGAAGTCTGAGCTCTGTGCGAGAGGTTGGCAAAGATAAACTAAGCACCTGGTGTTGGTGCTGGTTTGGATTCGTTTTTATATTCTTTTCATTTTCTGGAACTCAGCTACCGCACTATATTCTGTACGGTTCCACGCCGCTTTTCTTAATGATGTCGCGCCACCTGTCGGCGGTTTCCATTCGCTGGGCACTTCTGCCTGCCTTGATATTGCCTGTGATTTGCGTTGCATTCCCCTTTATTGTTCCGGCCATTGCCGCCAATTCAAATGATGCCTATTTGTCGGAGCTACTGATCGACGGCATGCAGCGAATAGGTGTTATACAAGGCCTACTGTTGGCCCTCGCGTCCGTTCTGAGCCTAACCATCCTTGTCCGGGCGAACAAGGCTTTACCTTCTATATTTACGGTGGGATTAATTCATCTGCTTCTAGTGGGTCTAGTTATTGTTCCCACGGTTGCCTCTTTTCAGCAAGCACCAGTGAAGGAAGTTGCATTACTCGCCAGGCAAATTGATGAGCCGATAATTATGTGGCGGAACGATATGCCGAGCTTTACAACCTATCGTGGTGTTATTACGCCAAAAAAGGAGCCTTTGTCTGGTGATTTGGTTTTTACGAGAGCGGGTAGAGTTGATCTGAATGAAGTGGACGAGATTCTTTATAACAATGGGGGCATACTGCTAATTCGCTATCCTTAACTGGAGATAAACGGATAGATTGGTAGTTGATTATTCTTTGAGTAAGTTTGCTGGAAAATACTAGTGCTGGAGATGGTTTTTATATGAGCAAGTTAAGGACTTTTAAACTCAGGCTGCCGCCATTTGTGTCTATCTGCATCCATGCGCTCACAATACTCCTGCTGCTTTGTTTTGGTATTTTCCACATATTTTTCGAGAGTTTTTGGATCGGCGTCTCTTGTTTTACAGCTCTATTGTTTGGTGTATTTTCTCTGATTTCGATTATCAATTATGGCTCGAGCTCAGTACTCTTAATTGGTTTTGTGATTGCTTTGACTGTGACATTGGCCATATCTTCCTATTTGTTTGGTGAGAGGGGGCTGATCTACTGTTTTCCGCTGTCTGCGGCGGTATTTTTCCTGATTCGCTTTCAGCCGGCATTGTTGTTGGGGATTGCAATTATTCTGATCTGTGGCATTGCGGCGCTGCACAGTATGGACACCTTTATGGTCGGCCGGTTTGTATTGGCCATGGTGTTCTCCTTTATATTTTCGGGAACCCTTGCTTATCAGCTCTTCAAGCAACAAAGGCAGCTGGAGCAGGAAGCGAACGAAGATTATTTAACTGGGTTAATGAACCAGAGAAGTTTTCATGCCTGGCTAGAGAGGCGGCTGTCCGATTCCAAATTTCTCCGCACCAAATTGACTCTGTTCTACTTTGACATCGATAACTTTAAGTCTATTAACGATTCCTTTGGTCACGCTGGTGGCGATCTGGTTCTCAAGGAATTTTCCCAGCGTATTATTACTTCAGTTGGTGAAATAAATGATGAATTTTGCATCGATTCAGAGATGCATTTTTGTCGACTATCTGGAGACGAGTTTGTACTGGCTTGCCCCAGTTCAAGCGATAGGGATATGGCCATGGATGTGGCGACGCGATTCCATCAGATCTTGTCAAATCCGTTTTCTATTGGCGGACGCATGACACTGATTCGCTCTAGTATTGGTGTCTATCACTTTGTTATCGAAAATCAGAGTGTTGCAGAAGTGATGCAACTAGCCGATGCCGCTATGTACAAAGCAAAAAAATCTGGAGAGCAGCAGATATACATATCTGAAGATGAGCGAGAAAACTATCTTCGCGAAGCGGCAACCTACTAGGCGGTCGGACAGCAAGTATGAAATTAAGGTGCGGCCGTTATCGGCACTATAAAGGCGGAGATTATCAGGTCTTGGCTCAGGTAAAACACTCTGAAACCGAGCAGGATATGGTTCTTTATAAGCCGCTATACGGTGATATCGAAAGCAGAGGCCTTTGGGTTAGGCCATTGCAGATGTTTCTCGAGCTCGTGGAGATAAACGGCGTAAGTATTGCCCGCTTTGAGTTCATAGAGCCTGTGGGAAGCCCGTTGAGCAACTAATATAGACAGAAAAAACCCGGCTTGTGCCGGGTTGTCTAATGGTTAGCGTTCGTCGATTGATTTATATGATCTAAGAGGGCTGCCGGTATAGAGCTGGCGTGGTCTGCCGATGCGGCTGTTTGTGCTTACCATCTCGTTCCAGTGTGCCAACCATCCAGATGTCCTTCCCAAAGCAAAAATAACAGTAAACATGTTCAAAGGTATACCGATGGCTCGCAGGATGATGCCGGAGTAGAAGTCGACATTGGGATAGAGTTTTTTCTCAACAAAGTAATCATCTTCTAGCGCTATCTTCTCGAGACGCTTGGCGATTTTCAGCAGTGGGTCATCGATACCAAGCTCAGCCAAAACCTCATCGCAGGTTTCTCGCATTACGCTAGCTCGCGGATCAAAATTCTTATAAACCCTATGACCAAATCCCATCAAACGGAAGGAATCATTTTTATCTTTTGCTCGCAGCACTGCTGAATCGACGTTGCTCTCGTCACCGATTTCTTCCAGCATTTTGACTACCGCTTCGTTGGCACCTCCGTGAGAGGGGCCCCATAGAGCAGCGATACCTGAGGCAATGCATGCGAAAGGGTTGGCGCCGGTAGAGCCAGCCAGTCGCACTGTGGAAGTAGAGGCATTTTGCTCATGGTCTGCATGGAGGATAAAAATCTTGTCCATCGCTTTTGCGATAACGGGGTTAACTTCGTAATTTTCGCAAGGGGTTCCAAACATCATGTAGAGGAAGTTTGCCGAGTAATCCAAGTCGTTACGGGGATAGAGTGACGGCTGCCCGATAGAGTGTTTGTATGCCATCGCTGCCAAAGTCGGCATTTTTGAGATCAGCCGCATAGTTGTGATTTCACGGTGCTCTGGATCAGTAATGTCGAGAGAGTCGTGATAGAAAGAGGAGAGAGCGCCTACAACTGCGCACAACATAGCCATGGGGTGGGCGTCATAGCGAAAGCCGTTGTAAAAGGCAGCTACATTTTCATTCACCATGGTGTGTCGCTGCACAATTCCGTCAAATTCTTTCTTTTGCTCTGCATTGGGGAGTTCGCCGTTTAGAAGCAGATAGCAGACTTCCAAATAGTCGGCCTTATCCGCCAATTCGTCGATTGCGTATCCTCTGTGGAGCAGAACTCCGGCGCCACCATCTATATAAGTAATCTTTGATTCGCATGAAGCTGTGGAGGCAAAACCCTCATCGATGGTAAAAACGCCTTGACCGGCGAGGCTGGATACATCGACGCAATCTGGACCAATGGTGCCCTCATAGACATCAAGTTCCAGAGGATCTCTACCTTCAATTGCTAGTGTTGCCTTGCCGTTGCTCATATTTACTCCTGAGACTGAGAAAGATTGCTTTTAACCGAGGTTAAAGGCACTGATTTTATCGTGCTGTTTTTATTTTGCTGTTAATCGCAGTTTTGCCGAGCGAGAAAAACGAAAATACTTTTTCTGAAGCAATGCATTATATCCAGACCGGCACAGGGCGCAAACGACGAACAGCGGCCATGGCGTTTTTTCTCGAAAAAAACCGCAAAATAAGACTTTTTTCGAAGATCTTAGTTTGAGTTTTGAGGCGGTAAAATGTAAAATCGCCGGCCGCAATCGACTAGCAACGACGCTCGATTGCGATCTAGCACGCCAATTCTATTTCCCTTAAAAAAGGTAAATATATTTTGAAAATTTCCTCTGTTAACGGGCGTCCGGTAAATCTGGACATCAGCACTATTGATTTGCCTATTACCGCCTATGCGTCCATCACTCACAGACTGACCGGTCTAATTTTGTGTGTGGCTGTACTGGTACTACTTTGGTTCCTACAGAAAAGTCTGGCTTCACCCCAGGACTTTGCTGAAGTGCAGCAAATTTTGCACAGCTCCCCGATTAAATTTTTGATGTTCTTGTTTCTCGCTCCCTTTTGGTACCACCTAGTAGCAGGATTAAGGCATCTGGTCATGGATATGGGTGTCGGTGAAAGCCTTGAGGGTGGTCGGTTTGGGGCAAAAATTGTGTTCGCTCTCTCGGCAGTTTTGATAGCGCTAACAGGAGTTTGGTTATGGGGCGTGTAACCTCTATCGCCAGCTTAGGTCGTAGTGGCCTGTACGACTGGGTTATTCAGCGCATTAGTGCAGTTGTTATTACAGCTTACTTTTTGTTTTTACTCTATTTTGTTGCTTCAAAACCCGATTTGACCTACGCAGAGTGGCACGGTCTGTTCTCCTGTTTTGCTATGCAGGTTTTTAGCACTATCGCCTTGCTGATGTTGATGGCGCACATTTGGATTGGAGTTTGGGGTGTGCTAACGGATTACGTTACTCCTCGTCTCATGGGCTCAAAAGCCAATGTTCTCAGATACATTTTTCAAATTGCCGTATTGGCGACTGTGGCCGTTGTCACCGTTGTCGGTCTTGGCATTTTCTGGAGCCTATAAAGCATGTCGATAATGAAAACGATGAATTTTGACGGCGTGATTATCGGCGGTGGCGGGGCCGGGATGCGGGCTGCTTTGCAGCTGGCACAGTCTGGATTCAAGACCGCAGTAATTACCAAGGTATTCCCGACCCGGTCACACACCGTATCAGCGCAGGGCGGAATTACCTGCGCTATTGCCAGTGCTGACCCCAATGATGATTGGCGGTGGCATATGTACGACACCGTAAAAGGCTCTGATTATATTGGCGATCAAGATGCCATCGAGTACATGTGTTCTGAAGGCCCGGCGGCCATTATGGAGCTGGATCATATGGGCATGCCGTTCTCACGTTTTGAGAATGGACGTATTTATCAACGCCCCTTCGGTGGGCAGTCAAAAAATTATGGTGAGGGTGGCCAAGCCGCTCGCACCTGTGCTGCAGAAGATAGAACCGGTCATGCCCTGTTGCATGCGCTTTATCAAAACAACATTAAGAACAAAACCGTTTTTATGAACGAGTGGTTCGCTGTTGATTTAGTTCGCAATAGCAAAGGTCAGGTGGTGGGTTGTATCGCTATCGAAATCGAAACCGGCGAAGTGGTTTTTGTAAAATCTAAAGCGACGGTGCTTGCCACCGGTGGCGCCGGACGTATCTATCAGTCTACTACCAATGCTCACATCAATACCGGCGATGGTATTGGTATGGCCTTAAGGGCTGGTGTTCCAGTTCAGGACATAGAGATGTGGCAATTCCATCCAACGGGTATCTACGGCGCCGGCACTCTGGTTACCGAAGGTTGTCGGGGAGAGGGCGGATACCTCATCAACAAAGATGGCGAGCGTTTTATGGAACGATACGCTCCCAATGCAAAAGATCTTGCGGGGCGTGACGTAGTTGCCCGATCCATGGCTATTGAAATACGCGAAGGCCGTGGTTGCGGTCCAGACGGCGACCATCTGATGTTAAAGCTCGACCATCTGGGCGAAGAAGTACTGAATTCTCGTCTGCCGGGTATTCAGGAACTGGCCAAAACCTTTGCCCATGTCGATCCGACCAAAGAACCCATTCCGGTGGTGCCGACCTGTCACTACATGATGGGCGGGGTGCCCACCAATGTGAATGGTCAGGTAATTAATCAAAATGCCAGCGGCGAAGACATGGTTGTTGAAGGTCTTTATGCCTGCGGCGAGATCGCCTGTGTATCTGTTCATGGCGCAAATCGACTTGGTGGAAATTCGTTGTTGGATTTGGTCGTATTTGGCCGAGCCGCTGGTCTCTATCTTGAAAAAGCCCTGCGTGAGGGCATTGAGCTGGATGAGGCCGCTGAGAGCGATATCGAAACCGCTATGGCCCGTCTCAATCGTCTGGAAACAAATGCAGATGGTGAGAAAGCCCCTGAGTTGCGGGCCGAAATGCAAAAAATAATGCAGAGCTGCTTTGGTATTTTCCGCAACGGTGAAGACATGGCACGCGGAATCAAAGAGCTAGAGGCATTGCGTCCGCGTGTTGAAAACGTTGGACTGGCCGATAGCTCTAAAGCTTTCAATACCGCCCGTATTGAAGCTCTGGAATTGCAAAACCTGTTTGAAACAGCCGAAGCCACGGCTTATACGGCTATTGCACGCACGGAGTCTAGAGGCGCACATTCCCGGGAAGACTTTAGCGAACGGGATGACGAGAATTGGTTATTGCACTCTATGTATTGGGGCGAGGGTAATAAAGTGGGTACCCGCAACGTCAATATGACACCAAAAACTGTTCCCACCTTTGAACCCAAAGTTCGCACCTACTAGTCGGAGGACGATATCTTGTTAAAAGTAAGTATTTATCGATATAACCCCGAAACCGACTCGGAACCCTATATGAGGGATTACGAGCTCGATACTGGCGGTCGTGACCTGATGGTCCTGGATGCTCTTGAACTTCTCAAGGCAGAAGATCCTACACTTTCCTATCGCAGATCCTGCCGCGAAGGGGTTTGTGGTTCTGATGGTCTGAATATGGGGGGTAAAAACGGTTTGGCCTGTATTACTCCGATTAGTCAGGTGCAGAAGGGCGGCAAGCTGGTTATTCGTCCGTTGCCGGGGTTGCCCGTTATTCGTGATCTGGTAGTGGATATGAGCCAGTTTTACGCGCAATACGAGAAGATTAAACCCTATCTGATTAACGATACGCCGGCTCCGGCTATTGAGAGGCTGCAATCTCCAGAGGAGCGAGCCAAGCTGGATGGGTTGTATGAGTGCATACTCTGCGCGTGCTGCTCTACCAGCTGCCCGTCATTTTGGTGGAACCCGGATAAGTTTATTGGTCCGGCCGGCCTGCTTCAGGCCTATCGCTTTATCGCAGATAGTCGAGATACCGCTACTGAAGAACGCCTCGCAGATTTGGAAGATCCATTCAGTGTATTCCGCTGTCACGGTATCCAGAATTGTGTCGCGGTTTGTCCTAAAGGACTTAATCCAACACGCGCTATTGGACATATTCGCAACTTGCTCTTGCAGAGAGGCGTATAGGTTTTTGGGTTGGTAAGTGATGTGCAGCTAGCCCGGGTTGAGTATGTGGAAATGACACAAAACCGAAGTTTTAACCCAGGTGTCTCAAGACGCCTAACACTGAAGCAAAGAAAGGAATATGCAGAGTAAATCTGATATGCAGTCTTGGTGGGATAGCTCCCACATATCCGGTGCCAACGCCGCCTATGTGGAGATGTTGTTCGAGCGCTATATACAGGACGAAGACGATATTCCCGAAGTTTGGAAGGACTACTTTGATTCCTTGCCGCGCGGTGGCGAACTTGGCAGCAATGATGTTTCTCATGAGAACGTCATCACTTATTTCCGCGATCAGGCTCGGCACAAGCAATCCAGTGAATCAGTGCGTGCCAGTGTCGATGGTGGTGCGCTCGAGCACGAGCGCAAGCAAGTAAGTGTTATTGAACTGATTGCCGGTTACCGACATCGTGGGCACACCAAGGCCGATCTAGATCCTTTGGGTCAAATGCAGAGACGTCATTCGCGCGCATTGTCCCTGTCTCACTACGATCTTTCTCAAGCTGATTTGGACACTCATTTCCGTGCTGGCATGACCCACTTTGGATTTGAAAACAATACGGCAACCTTGCGTGACATTCTCGAGGGTCTTGAGTCCACTTACGCCGGCAAGATCGCCGTCGAAACTATGCATATTACCGATCTCGAAGAGAAACGTTGGTTGCAGCAGCAAGTGGAAGAAGTTCGTGGCCAGCCGGCGTACTCCAAGGAGCGAAAGCTTGAATTATTGGAGAGACTCACAGCGGCTGAAGGTCTTGAGAAGCATTTGGACAGTAAATATCCCGGGGTTAAGCGATTTGGGCTTGAAGGTGGCGAGAGCCTGATTCCTCTGCTCGACACCCTTGTTCAGGATGCAGGTGAGTCTGGTGCCAAAGAAATTGTGTTGGGCATGGCCCATCGGGGTCGCTTGAATGTTCTAGTCAATATTCTCGGCAAAAACCCATCCGAATTATTCGAGGAATTTGAAGGTAAGCGGGTCATCAATACTTCAGGTGACGTTAAATATCATCTCGGATTTTCTTCGAACGTGGCTACTGCAGGTGGCGAAGTCCATTTGGCCATGGCCTTTAATCCCTCGCACTTGGAGATCGTATCACCTGTTGTAGAAGGCAGTGTGCGGGCTCGGCAGGACAGGCGGGGAGATTCAGCCGGCAATATGGTTGTGCCCATTATTATGCATGGAGATGCTTCCTTCGCCGGCCAAGGTGTGGTGATGGAAACTTTCCAGATGTCTCAGACTCGAGCCTATAAAACAGGTGGCAGTATCCACGTGATTATCAATAATCAAGTGGGTTTTACCACGGCGAACCAAGAAGACGCACGTTCTACTGAGTACTGTACGGATGTTGCCAAGATGGTTCAGGCGCCTGTATTCCACGTGAATGGTGATGATCCGGAGGCCGTCGCCTTTGTCGCTGAGCTGGCAATGCGTTATCGCTACGAATTTCACAAAGATGTGGTTATTGATCTGGTTTGTTACCGCCGTCGAGGCCATAACGAAACCGATGAGCCCGCTGCGACTCAACCGCTGATGTACAAGCAGGTGCGCAGCCACCCGACCACCTGCACTCTCTATGCCGAACAGCTGGCTAAGGAGGGTGTGGTATCCCACGCCGAGATTGATGCCATGATGGCGGATTTCCGCCAGCGCCTAGACGCCGGAGAGACCGTAGCTCCAAACATGGTTAGCGAGCCCAATATGTCGCTTTTTGTGGACTGGAATCCTTATATAGGCCATGACTGGGACGTTCCAGCAAATACCGGTATTAACATTGATTTCCTTAAGGAAATAGCCAATAAAATCAGTATTTTGCCTAAAGATCTTAATGTTCAAAGGCAGGTATCAAAGCTCTATGAAGACCGTCAAAAAATGGCTTCTGGAGAAATGCCTCTGAATTGGGGTATGGCGGAGCTCCTGGCTTATGCATCTCTTGCTGAATTTGGCACGCGAATCCGTATTTCCGGACAGGATTGTCGCCGTGGAACCTTCTCTCACCGCCACGCGGCGGTATTTGACCAGGAAACCGGAGAACCTTATGTGGCGCTCGAACATCTGAGCAGCGAGCAGCGGCCTATTGAAATATTCGATTCACTGCTCTCCGAAGAAGGGGTGCTGGCCTTTGAGTATGGCTACGCCGCGACAACTCCGAATGCTCTGGTTATCTGGGAAGCTCAGTTTGGAGATTTTGCCAACGGCGCGCAGATGGTGATTGACCAATTTATCACTAGTGGTGAACATAAATGGCAACGCCTTTGTGGCCTTACGCTATTGCTTCCTCACGGATATGAAGGGCAGGGCGCAGAGCATTCTTCCGCCCGCCTGGAGCGCTTTCTGCAGCAGTGTGCTGACCACAATATTCAGGTTTGTTTGCCAACCACGCCCGCGCAGATCTTTCACCTAATTCGTCGTCAAGCAATTCGCCCAATGCGGCGACCGTTAATCGTTATGAGTCCCAAGTGGATTTTACGCCACAAATTGGCAACATCGAGTTTGGAAGAGTTGTCATCTGGTGGGTTTCAAAATGTAATTGGTGATCAAGAAGTTTCTCCCGAGAAAGCCAGAAAAGTTATTCTCTGCTCTGGTAAAATCTACTACCACTTATTGGAAGCTCGTGAAGAAAAATCTATAGAGGACGTTGCTCTAATTCGAATTGAGCAACTCTATCCCTTTCCGGAAGCAGCCTTGATTGAAAAGCTGACACCCTATGCTAAGGCAGAGCGCGTTGTTTGGTGCCAAGAAGAACCTCAGAATCAGGGTGCTTGGTATAGCAGTCAGCACCATATGAGACATGTATTAGTACAGGCCATGCCTGACAAATATTTGGAATTTGTTGGCCGTCCGCCTTCGGCCGCACCCGCTGTGGGTTATATGTCACGGCACTTGCAAGAACAGACTTTGCTAGTTGATGAAGCCCTTAGCTGACAGGAAGCCCTTAGCTAGCAGTAAGCACTAAGTTAGAGAGATGTTTGAATGACAACAGAAATTAAAGCACCAGCTTTCCCTGAATCGGTTCAGGATGGAACGATCGCCGAGTGGCACATTGCCGAAGGCGATTCCATTAAGCGCGATCAGCCCTTGGTGGATATCGAAACCGATAAAGTGGTTATCGAAGTGGTTGCTCCAACAGATGGCACACTAACCTCCATAATCAAAGGGGTCGGTGAGGTTGTTGAAAGCAATGAAGTTATCGGTGCATTTGAAGCCGGGGCTGTTACAGACGCGCCAGATGTTGCGGCTGAATCTGCTGAAGAACCGGCCGTTGTGGCAGCTGAGGAAAGTTCCACATCAGAGACACTAGCCACTGGATCAGCGCCAAGCATCAATCCAGCAGCTAAACGCCTGCTGGAAGAAAACGATTTAAGCGCCGCAGGTATTGCCGGTAGCGGTAAATCTGGACGTATTACCAAGACTGACGTGGTTAACCACTTGGATAGCCTCAGCGTAGAGGGTGAATCCACGCCAGCACCTGCCGCAGCTTCTGCACGTGAAGAGAAAAGAGTTCCTATGTCGCGATTGCGTGCTCGAGTTGCTGAGCGACTACTCGAAGCGACTCAAACCACGGCAATGCTCACCACCTTTAACGAGGTTGATATGACTGAGCTAAAACGCATGCGAGCCGAATATCGCGATGCTTTTGAGACGCGTCACGGCATTCGATTAGGTTATATGTCGTTTTTTGTTCGAGCCTGCGCCGAAGCGCTTAAGAAATATCCAGCGGTAAACGCCTCTGTTGACGGCAGTGATATTGTTTATCACGGCTATCAAGATATTGGGGTTGCGGTATCTTCGGATCGTGGATTAGTTGTTCCCATTTTAAGAGATACGGACAGTCTCAGTCTGGCTGAGACTGAACTTAAAATATCTGAATTTGGCGGCAAAGCTAAAGCTGGCAAGCTGTCTATTGAAGATATGACTGGCGGTACATTTACCATCTCAAATGGCGGCGTGTTTGGCAGTCTGCTGTCCACACCTATTTTGAATCCACCGCAGACAGCTATTTTGGGAATGCACACCATCCAAGATCGCCCGGTGGCAAGAGATGGTGAGGTGGTTATTCGGCCAATGATGTATTTAGCACTGTCATATGATCACCGTCTTATTGATGGAAAAGAGGCGGTTCAGTTCCTCATTGCTGTTAAAGAAGTTATCGAAGACCCAACAAGAATTTTATTGAATCTCTAGAAGATTCCACGCGGAGAGAATTATGAGTAAAGATTTTGACGTTATCGTGATCGGGTCGGGACCCGGCGGATATGTGGCAGCTATTCGAGCTGCTCAGCTTGGACTAAAGACTGCCTGTGTTGAAAAGTGGAAAAATGCGGAAGGCAAAGGCGTTAACGGTGGTACCTGTCTTAACACCGGATGCATTCCTTCAAAAGCCCTTCTAGACACTTCTCACAAGTATGAAGCGGCGGCACACGAATATGACAAGCATGGTATTGGCGTAAGCGACTTAAAAATTGACGTCGAGAAGATGCTTAGCCGAAAAGATGGCGTTGTTAAACAGCTTACTGGTGGTGTTGCCGGTCTTCTGAAAGCCAACGGTGTTACCTCTCTGTTTGGTACTGGTAAATTGCTAGCTGGTAAGACTGTTGAAGTGACTGACTTTGATGGAAAGGTCAGCACCTATACAGCCGAAAATGTGATTCTTGCTTCTGGCTCGGTGCCGGTCGATATTCCGCCGGCTCGTGCTGATCACGAATTTATCGTCGACTCCACCGGTGCGCTTGAATTCACAGAGGTACCCGGGCGCCTTGGCGTTGTGGGTGCCGGTGTGATCGGCCTTGAACTCGGCAGTGTTTGGGGTCGCCTAGGTTCCGAGGTTGTTGTTATCGAAGCGCTGCAAGATTTCCTACCAACCATGGATGAGGCCATCGCCAAAGAAGCGGCTAAAACTTTCAAGAAGCAGGGTTTGGATATTCGACTGGGCTGCATGGTTTCTGGAAGTGAAGTTAAAGACGGCAAGGTGACATTGACTTATAAGAAAGGCGATGAAGAGCTGCAAGAAGTTTTTGACAAGGTTATTGTCTGCGTTGGCCGTCGTCCATACACAGAAGGCCTGCTGGCCGATGATTGTGGCGTATCAACTACCGATCGAGGTTTCTTTGAAGTTGACGATCACTGCTTTACTGGAGTTGAAGGCATTTGGGCGATTGGCGATCTGGTTCGCGGTCCAATGTTGGCCCACAAAGCTTCGGAAGAGGGTGTCATGGTGGTTGAGCGCATTGCCGGTCAAAAAGCCGAGATGAACTACGACCTGATTCCAGGTGTTATCTATACCCACCCTGAAATTGCCAATGTGGGTAAAACTGAACAAGAACTTAAAGCCGCAGGTATTGAGGTCAAGGTCGGCCAATTCCCATTTGCCGCGAGCGGCCGAGCACTTGCTTCAGGTGAAGGTTCCGGATTTATCAAAATGATTGCCGATGCGAAGACCGATCAAGTTCTAGGCGTTCACTGCATTGGCCCAAGCGCTGCCGAACTGGTTCAGCAGGGCGCAATTGCCATGGAATTCAGCACCAGTGCTGAAGATCTGGGTTATATGATCTTTTCACATCCAACCGTCTCAGAAGCTTTGCACGAAGCAGCGCTGGCAGTTAATGGCCACGCTATTCATATTCCTAACAAGAAGAAAAAATAGATCTATTCACTTTTTAAATTATATAAACCCACAATAGTTGAGCGATAAATAATGAACCTGCACGAGTATCAGGCCAAGCAGCTTTTGGCTGAATACGGTCTTCCCGTATCTAAGGGCTTTGCCGCGGCAAATGTCCACGAAGCGAAAGCTGCATTTAAAGAAATTGGCGGCAAAGCCGTTGTCAAAGCCCAAGTCCACGCTGGTGGTCGAGGTAAGGCCGGTGGCGTCAAGCTGGTTGATTCTGTCGAGGAAGTTATCGACTTCACCACAAAGTGGTTAGGCAACCGTCTGGTTACCTATCAAACAGATGCCAGTGGCCAGCCTGTTAGCCGTATTTTGGTTGAACCCTGCACAGACATTAAAGATGAGCTCTATTTGGGTGCCGTGGTAGACCGCGGAACCCGCAGAGTAGTCTTTATGGCATCTACTGAAGGTGGTGTTGAAATCGAGAAGGTCGCGCATGAAACTCCCGAGAAAATACTGAAAGCCGAAATCGATCCTCTGGTAGGTGCACAGCCATATCAGGGTCGCGCATTGGCTTTTAAGCTTGGCCTTGAAGGCAAGCAGGTTAAACAATTTACGCAAATCTTTTTGGGTTTGTCGAAGATGATGCATGAGAAGGATATCGCCTTGATTGAGGTGAACCCTCTGGTAATTACCGCTAGCGATGATGTGCACTGTCTAGATGCTAAGTTAGTGGTAGATAGCAACGCCATCTATCGTCAGCAGGCATTACATGAAATGGATGACGCCTCTCAGACCGATCCTCGTGAGGCTCACGCAGCTCAATGGGATCTCAACTATGTGGCCCTCGATGGCAATATCGGTTGCATGGTCAACGGTGCTGGATTGGCGATGGGTACCATGGACATCGTCAACCTACACGGTGGTTCACCTGCTAATTTCCTCGATGTTGGCGGTGGTGCCAACAAAGAGCGAGTAGCTGAAGCTTTCAAAATTATTCTTTCCGACAAAAACGTAAAAGCGGTTTTTGTAAACATATTTGGCGGTATCGTGCGTTGCGACATGATCGCAGAGGGCATTATCGGTGCGGTTGAAGAGGTCGGAGTAACGGTTCCAGTGGTAGTGCGTTTGGAAGGTACAAACGCGGCCGAGGGGTCAGCAATATTGGCAAATAGTGGTCTGAATATTCAGGCACCTTCTTCGCTTGCCGAAGGGGCAGAAATGGTAGTAGCAGCAGCGGCGGAGCGGAAATAGAAAGATATGAGTATTCTAATTAATAAAGACACCAAACTAATCTGCCAGGGATTTACCGGTTCGCAAGGCACATTTCATTCAGAACAAGCCATCGCCTACGGCACAAATCTCGTGGGTGGCGTAACGCCGGGCAAAGGCGGTCAAGTTCATCTGGATAGACCGGTTTTTAATACTGTAGCCGACGCAGTTGAAACTACTGGAGCTGATGCCACGGTTATCTACGTACCAGCGCCTTTCTGTAAAGACTCCATTCTTGAAGCGGCAAACTCCGGTATCAAACTTATTGTTTGCATTACCGAGGGCATTCCCACTCTGGATATGCTGGTTGCCAAAGTTCGTTGTGATGAACTAGGCGTGACTCTTATCGGTCCAAACTGCCCCGGTGTGATTACGCCCGGCGAGTGCAAAATCGGCATTATGCCCGGTCAAATTCATATGCCAGGTAAAGTTGGAGTTATCTCCCGCTCAGGTACTTTGACCTATGAAGCGGTTAAGCAAACCACTGACTACGGTTTTGGTCAGTCTACCTGTGTGGGTATCGGTGGAGACCCCATTCCTGGTTCCAACTTTATCGACATCCTCAAGCTGTTTAAGGATGATCCGAAGACCGAGGCCATCGTGATGATCGGTGAGATTGGTGGTACCGCTGAAGAAGAAGCGGCGGAGTACATCAAGGACAATATCGATATCCCCGTTGTTTCCTATATTGCCGGTGTCACGGCACCTCCTGGAAAACGCATGGGCCATGCTGGCGCTATTATTTCGGGTGGTAAGGGTACCGCGGATGAGAAATTTGCTGCTCTGGAAGCTGCTGGTGTTAAAACCGTACGCAGTCTGGCCGAAATCGGGAAAGGCCTTCAGGAGGCCACTGGCTGGTAGGAAAGAGCTACTGGTTGATAAATACTATTTGAGTTTTTAATTTTTATTAAAAAACCCCGGTTTATCCGGGGTTTTTTGTGTTTGGCTCTAATTTTTTTAGGGAATAAGACCTGAACGAGCATTAACCAGCGATCTAGCTATTCAGTTGTAGGTGCCCACCTGGTAATTCGGTTTGAGCCCAAAGTTCCTTGGATATTTCCGAGATATCTATCGCGGCTCCATCGGAAATCCATTTGGCCACTGCCGCGGCCGTATCAGGGTAATCAATTTTGGTGCTGGTCTCAGAGTTGAGCCAGAAAGCGGTTGTATCGACATCCAAATGCGACATGGAAGCGCCGTAGCCCAATTGCGACAGCGCCAAGGCGTTTGATTGTTGCTCCGGTTGGCCGTCCATGGGTTTAACCAAGAGTTTGATACCGAGTTGCAGGGCTTCGCTAGCCAATTCAAAACCGGCATTACATATCACGCCTTCGCAAGTCAGTAAATCCGCTTGAAACTTATTCCGGCTGGGTTTGTTCCAGCTCAGGTTTTTCTTGCGGTAATCGGTAGATTTGGGGTGGTAGAGCACAAATTCATAATTGGAGAAACGTCGAAGCAGCTTGGTGATATCAGCGCGTGATTCAAAGGGCAGGTAGACCATAATCTTACCGGATACAGGCCTGTACTGATCTGCCTCTACGGGCGCAATGGGCGGCAGGATAGGGCAGCCAAAGTGATGCCAATGCAGACCAGCTGAGACGTCAGCCGGTGCAAAATTTTGCAAAATAAACTGATCGACAATGGTACCTTGCACCTGCGGTATCTTGTAATTGAAGGCGTATTGATGTCCCAGCCCTACGACCTTTTTATAGGCCAGCTTGCCAGCCCAGGCAGTGATGGGTTCAAAATCAGTTACCACCAGATCGTAATCGTCCACAAGATCGTTCAACTCTTTCACATGCTGGGTCAGCTTGAACATATTATTGCGAAGCAAGGTATCGCCCAGTTGAACCCGGCCTTTGCGGCTGTGGAAGGTCAAGCCCTCTTTGGAGATATAGTCACCAAATACCTCCATATCAAAAAGATCTTTGGGATTGCGCCCCGAGAAAAGGTATTGGACCTCAATACCCAAATCATTGAGAGCCGGAGCCATCGCCCGAGCGCGGGTGATATGTCCATTACCTGTGGCTTGAATGCCAAAAAGAATCTTCACTAAATAGGGCTCCAGATTGAGCTGCGTTGGGCGATTGGATCATATGAAACATATATGACATGGGTGTGTATTGGCAATGGTTGGTTGAAAGCTCAATGCATTCTAAATTTTGTACGCCTGTCCGAAAGGCCAGTTTACATGTCAGAGAATTTGCACCAGCCTACAGACTAATAGGAATGGCCTTCGCAATGAAGAGCCTCAAATGAAGGGGAACAAAGGAGAACATCATGGGTGTTAAAGCATTGCTTTTGGTTTTATTCGTATCTTTATCAGCTCCGCTATTTGCTCAAACTGAGAGCTCAGGTAACGCTTCTTCACGCGCTTCCATATTGGACCTTGAGGATCAGGCGCAAGAGTTGCGTAACCAGATCGTGAACGAAGACGACAGAGAGTCGCGAAGGCAAATTCGAGAGCTGATCGACGATACGAATCGACAATTAATTGAAGAGCAAAGGGCTCTGGGCATTCACGTTGCAGACCCAAGTGTATCAACCAGATCCATTCTTGCCACCCCAGATTATGCTGAACAAGTAAGGATTGCTGAACGTTACATGGCAGAGATGGAACGGGTTGATAGCAAAGAGCTACTCTCTGGTCAAATGCGACTCCCAATAATAACTTCGGAAATATCCGCAGACGATCCGAGACTGGTCGAGCTGCCTGTTGCTCCAGATGCAGCCGTTAAAAGTCCTCGTCAGTCTCAACAATAATTCTCGGCTCAACAGGACGCAGTCCTGCTATTTAAGAGGGAACTTAAAATGAAACTTCTTCCATCTTTGACTGTTCGTGTATTTCTTACCCTAGTGGTGTTTTTGGTGTCGGCACAGGCAGCGGCCGGTACTTATTCTGATGCTTTTCCCACCAAGACAGTATATTACACCGATGCCCAGTCGCTATCGTTGAACACCTCTGCGTCCTCAATCAACTCTACTGAAAGCTTCACCTTGACCTTAACTGGCTCATATGTCACTGGGTGGCCTATCGAAGAGTATTACTGCCTCAACGAGGGTACTTCTTCCTTATGGTGTTATGAAAATCTGTATGGCTTGGAAGTGAGCACCGACAACGGTGCAACTTGGAATATAGTTCCCAACAGTCATTACCCGTCTTTTTGGATCGGTGGAACGCAGCACACATTTACTGGAATGAGCCCCGGAACCTATTTATATAGAGCCGTTGAGCTTTATTTTGAAAGTTATATCGGTGCTATTTGGAACGAGATCTATTATTCTCCGACCCACTTGCAAGTCACTGTTTCTGGAGTCGGTGGTGCTCCCTCTGCTCCACCGACGCTGACTGTGCCGAGTTCAAGTAGCATGTTTACCATCGAGATTTCTTGGGGCTCTGCAACAGGTTCGGTTGTTGAGTACAGGCTCGAACAACAAAAAAATGGAGGTGGGTACACTGAGATCTTTCGAGGCTCGTCGTCAGTAACATCTGCCACAGTTACGGGGGAACCTATGACTATCGGGTGTTTGCCTGTGACGGAGCATCAAATTGCAGCGCGCCGACGACAAATACTGGGCTAGTAGTCAGTTTGCCGTCATACACAAACTGGGGTACATACCCGATATATCACAATTTTCAGTTGGAAGAGCAATCAAATGGGACTCACAAGGTTTCTTGGGACTTGGATGGCTATGTCGACTACGGATCTGGAAGCCAATGGAATTTTACTAACTGGTCTGATTGGTGGTTAACCAATTGGTATTCCGAGATGCATTTGGAACGAAGCACCGATGGTGGTGTTACTTGGGACAACGTTTATTCTTACCTTGCTTCAAGTCCTGATCCAGTAACCAGTTGGTACGATCCGAGCCCAGCGCAAGGCGAAACCAGATATCGAATGTACTGGTATTGGCTAACCACAGCCTACAACAGCTATGAAAAATACTATTCACCCGTTGTCACTATCAATAATTCAGTTACAGCGACTCAATATCCCTACGAGGTATATAGCGGAGATCACAACTACGATGGATATACAGACCTCTTCGTCAAAGTTGTATCGCCCGCCGGTCAGGATATCACCAGCGACTTTCTACTGATTCAAAATGCGTCTACCGGAGAATTCAGCGTCGAAGGAAATACAAGCCAAGTGATTTTAAACCAGTGGAATTTGGAGGGTATTGCTCCAATATTGACCGACTTCAACGCCGATGGATCTCAAGATCTGATCCTGAAAGGCCTGGAGTTCCTGTTTAATCCCACATTCCTATTTGATCAGATTGTCTTTGCCGACCCTGACAATGTATCGGACCCAATGCATGTTCGTGCTATTGATGAAGACCTAGAAAAATTCTATACCGATTTTTACGGCTGGCTTCAGGATCCCAATTATTTTGATAATGCCATACTGCAAACTCAGGATGTATTGCGGGTTAAGCTCGACATAGTTGTCGATTTTTACGCCTACTTCTTTTTTGGTTGGTTCAATGTCGGTGGATACAGTTACACAATTTACCAACGTTACTTTACTGTGGCCGAAATTCAGGAGACTTTTGGTATATCCAAGAGTGTTTCTGGAACACAGGCCAGTACCAAAACCTTCTCGACCTCCTCAGCCAATCTTTATGATTATGTCGGGGCATGGTTGCTGGATAGTTATTGCTACTACAGTTTTTGGGGAGACTCAGCGACCTGCGTGGCCGCGATCCAGACCAACGAAGTTGTGAGCGTTCAGGGTGGTGGGTTTGACTATGCGAATTACAGCTATGATGCAAAACAGGTGGTGGATTTAATCGGGGGTATGTTCGATGGTTCCTCCAGTCCATCACAAGCTAATTTGGACTCTGCCAGAACTATTATCGAATCACTATTTGGTGTTCCTCTAGGCGGAGCCGATTCTCCACTTGTAAGAGCATCTCAGCCGGTTCCTTTGGCGCTACAGGGACCCATGCCATCACCTGTGTATGATCCGCCTGGGGTGACCAATCCGACGTGGAAGAAATTCCTGGATCGCTACAAAATACTGCGTGTCCTTGTCATATCCGGGGGCCCGCATGTTCTTGGCCCGGTGACAGTCCTTGTTTCACCTCCGTTAGGAGATACATATGAAGATGATTACTTTGAGAATCGAGACGCCGGATATGACTTGGTAGTTTGGCAAATTCAAAATGAATTGGATGACCCATATGTAAAACCTGTAGCGATTATAGGTGAAGGCGAAGGTAGGCCTCTTGTACCAAACGAAGTTTACCGTGTCGAACGCGAAGCCTTGCTCTACCCGGGTGGAGCTTTGTATCTACCAGACTATTTTCGAACATATGATCCTGCTGGATTGGACGATGAGCACAAAGACGTCATTTTAAGAGGCTTTAATTCTGGTTGGATTTTTGCCCTGACGGCCTTCGAGGCTCGGATTGAAGATATTGGTTTCTACTATTTGAGACCAAACCCTTTGGAGAGGGGACCGTTTTATCTTCAGGAACGTCGGCAGCTAGTACTTTACCCACTGCGTTTCGAGTACCCCGTTGGCGATACGGAATTGGGAAGCTATTACGGATACGGGTTATAAAATTGGGGGAAGATACTCACGCTGCTTTGTTTCTAGCTCATGCCAATCCGGCACTGTTGAGGCTGAATTACGTTCCTGAAGAGGATCAGGGGGGGCGGGGGAGATACTTTGAAACCACAGCAAGATATCAACATGTATCTGGACTCAAGCTCTATATTCACTTCAACCCAATGGAAAAATGGGCGGCTGTCGAGTATGGGAGAATATGGACTTGGGTCGATACTGGGTTCGTGCGAATTTCAGGCCGATATAGCGCTTTTATGGAGTATTTTGGAGAGACTGCACACTCTAGTTTTAAGATCGACTCGAAACCAGTAGCCGAAGATATTCAGCCCATACTAGATTATTTGCTGGAGACTTTGCCAATTCTTGAGAAAAAATTAGACGAAGAATCACTAATTGAAATTGAAGAGAGGGGAGGCTTGGGCGATTTGAGAGAAAAACTTAAAGCCAGGTTTCCGGACGTGACTCGCACAGTCACACCCTTAAATCTATCCGGCGTTCGTTGAAGCATGGATTTCAGAAACCGGGGGCAGGATGAACCTCCCCTAGTTTAACGGACACTTTTTGGATCTACCCCGAATTATCTACTCAGCCCGTTCCTCCAACAAACCCCTATACATACCAGCAATATTTAACGGCCGCCGTTGCTCGTAATAATCCCAATCCGCGTAGTCTTCTAGCAAAAAATTCGCCTGAATTTCTTCCAGCGACTGTCCAGCGTCCATCGCGGCCATAACGCCACTTCGCAACTCGGTCATATAAGTTTCCAACGCGCGCACATCATCCTGGGTGCCCACAGGTCCGTGACTGGAAATAGCGATATCAGCATCAATGGCCAAAGCTTTATCGTAGGTATTTTTGCTATCTGCTTCGCTGTACCAGGCCAATTCGCCGTGGGGAATGGCATGCAGCGAAATCACGTCTACGTAGAAGACGATACTTTCTTCCGGGAAAAAGATATAGGACATATCTGCTGCATGATTGCCGCCAACAAAATGCATCTCTAGGGTTTTGCCTCCGGTTTCTAGTGCGTAGAAATCGCCACCGTAGGTTCTGGTGGGGCGAGCTACATCTTTAAAACTTGGGTCAGGCAAGATGACGTCAAAGCTGTTTTTGTGAGATATCACTGTTGCACCTTCAAATACAGCCGCGCCCGACGCGTGGTCGGCATGTCCGTGAGAATAAAGAACGTGAGTAACGCTTTTGTTGAACTTGGATTCAATTTCGCCTTTTAGCCATTTAGCCGAAGCCACATTCAAAGGGTCTATCAATACAACGCCATGGTCAGTAACCATAAAAAGGCTGGAGTGGTCGTTGCTAAAGGAGCGGTAGATATCATCGGTGATTTGAACGATGGAGTACTCGGCGTCTGGAGTCGACATGGAGCTGATTAGCTCCTGACTGATGCGAGGTTCGCCAGCCATGTAGTTTGTTGAAGAGCAACCTGCAAGGAGGGTAACAGCAATACAAATTGTTCCTGAAGCGATTCGACCTATGTCCATTGATTTCCCCTGATTTTTTTCTACGGCTATTAGAGCCTCTGTGCAGAGCGTCGGCAAGATAAATTATGCAAAGCGGTTCCAGTACCGGCTTAAGGACGATAGCCCTTGAATTTCATTATCTAACACCCATCTTTGGGTTCATTGTTAAACCCTAAAACCCTCTATCCAAATAATTGAGCTTAGAAATATGTCCGAAGTGAAAAATACCGAGACTCGACAGTTTCAGACAGAGGCAAAGCAGCTTCTGCATTTAATGACCCATTCTCTTTACAGCAATCGCGAGATCTTTTTGCGGGAGCTGATTTCCAACGCCTCAGATGCCTGCGACAAGTTGCGCTTTGAAGCACTTAACAATGCCGAGCTTTTGGAGGACTCTCCCAATACGCGAGTTCGTATCGATCTGGATGAGAAAAAGAAAACCATCACCATTTCTGATAATGGCATTGGCATGAGTCATCAGGAAGTGATCGACAATATTGGCACCATCGCCAGCTCCGGAACCGCCAAGTTTGTTGAGCAGCTCAGCGGCGACGAGAAGAAGGATTCAGCTCTTATTGGCCAGTTTGGTGTAGGTTTTTATTCATCTTTTATAGTTGCTGATCAAGTTGATCTCTATAGCCGTCGTGCGGGAGCGCCTGCCTCCGAAGGCGTACATTGGAGTTGTACCGGCGAGGCGGAATACGAAATTGAGGCAGTGGAATTGCCCGAGCGCGGTACCAAAATAGTTCTTAAACTGAAAAAGGATATGAAGGAGTTCTTAAACGAATGGACTCTGAAAACCATAATTCGAAAATACTCTGACCACATCGCCATTCCGGTGGAAATGAAATCGCCTCCACCGCCACCTGCTGAAGACGGAGAGGAAGCGGCCGAAGTCCCCGAGTATGAAGCCATTAACGCCGCTGTAGCGCTTTGGGCCCGTTCTCGCACGGAAATCTCCGACGACGAATATAAAGAGTTCTATAAGCAGCTAACGCACGATTTTCAGGATCCGTTGCTTTGGAGCCACAACCGCCTTGAAGGCAAACTCGATTACACCAGCCTGCTCTATATCCCCAGCGTCGCGCCGCCCGATCTTTGGCGTCGCGAAGGTGCACGTGGACTCAAGCTCTATGTAAAACGTACCTTTATTCTGGATGATGCCGAGCAGTTCCTGCCTATGTATCTGCGCTTTGTTAAAGGCGTATTGGATACCACTGACTTGCCTCTGAATGTATCTCGCGAATTGCTGCAGGATTCACCTCAGGTCACCAAGTTGCGCAATGCACTGAGCAAGCGTGTGGTTGATATGTTGGCGAAACAGGCCAAGAAGGGTGGTGATGACTACCAACAGTTTTGGGATACCTTTGGTCCGGTATTGAAAGAGGGCGTTGTTGAAGATCCGGAAAATCAATCGAAGCTGGCTGGCCTATTCCGTTTTGCCACTACTCACAGCGATTCCTCTGGTCAGGATCAATCTCTAGCCGCCTATATAGAACGTATGCCCGAAGGGCAGGAGAAGATCTACTATCTGATCGGCGAAACTCCTGAGCTGGTATCCCGCAGTCCGTTGCTTGAGTCCGTTCGCAAAGAGGGTAAAGAGGTACTTCTTCTGTCAGACAATATCGATGAGTGGCTGATGTCGAACCTAAACGAATTTGAAGGCAAACCGTTTCAGGATATTGCCCGGGGTGACCTTTCTGAAAGCTCGGATGAAGACAAAAAAGATGAGGATTCAAAAAAGGATGATGCGGAAGAAGACTCAGGTGTTCTTAAACGCATTAGGGACCTTTTGGAGGCGCAGGTTGCCGAGGTTAGGGCTTCAAAAAGGTTGGTGGATTCGCCATCCTGTTTGGTATTAAACGAATACGATATGGGTATTCAGATGCGCCGCATTATGGAAGCTTCCGGTCAGAAAATGCCTGAGACAAAACCGGTTCTGGAAATCAATATGGAGCATCCGCTAGTTCAGCGAATGGATACGGAAGCCGATGAAGAGCGCTTTGCCGATCTTGCACAGATACTGTTTGACCAGGCCAAGCTGGGCAATGGCGAGACACTGAGTGATCCGACAGCCTATGTGCAGAGAATTAACAAGCTGCTGCTTGAGCTTTGAGGCTTATTTGGATCAATTGCCAAAATGCCTGAGATCGCGGTTGCTGGATTCGGTAACCGCGATCACCAGACTTTTCATCAAACTATCATTCCTGCGCGTATAATCTGCTGATGGATCCTAAATCCCTTCGCTATGCCGTATTAGGCGCTGGTGCTTTTGGCACTGCGCTGGCAAACATCATTGCTGAAAATGGCTATCACTGCTCTTTGTGGATGCGTGACGAAAGTGAAGCGGAAGAAGCCAGAGCTTCTGGTGTGAACATTCGATATCTGCCTAATTTACAGCTCCCCGACTCCCTGCATATAGATTCGCGTTTACACAAACTCGCTGCAGAATGCGATGTGTTTATATTTACCGTGCCGAGCTCCGGTGTCAGAGAGGTCGCCAAGGTCGTGGCCGAGGATATCAAACCGGGTGCGTTTCTCGTTAGCGGAACCAAAGGTATTGAACCCGTGACCTCAAAGTTGATGAGTCAGGTGTTGGAAGAGGAGATTCCCGGCCATGAGATTGGCGTATTAAGCGGTCCCAATCTGGCTAAAGAGATATCCGAAAAGCAGCTTACCGGTACCGTGATCGCCAGTCACAGCAAAGGGCTCTGTGATTTGATTCAGGAAGTGATGGGCAATTCATATTTCCGGGTTTATTCCAATGAGGATCGAACCGGCGTTGAATTGGCTGGCACGCTCAAAAATATATATGCGATTCTTTCCGGAATCGCTACAGGAATGGGTTTTGGGGCCAACTCCATGGCCATGCTGCTCACTCGAAGTCTGACGGAGATGAGCCGTTACGCCGCCGCTCAGGGAGCCAATGCGGCATCCTATCTGGGCCTGAGTGGAGTGGGAGACCTGATAGCTACCTGTACATCACCCTTGAGTCGAAACTTTCAGATTGGATTGCGAGTTGGCAAGGGCATGAGTCTGGATGAAGCTTTCAAAGATCTAGGCCAAACTGCCGAGGGTGTAAATACAGTTGCCGTAGTGCATGAACGCGCGAAGCAATTGAATATTTCAATGCCCCTTTGTCAGGGTTTGTATGAGATATTACATGCCAATCGGCCGGTCAAAGAGGTGGTCTCAAGTTTGATGGACCGTGATCAAAAACAAGATGTTGAATATAAGGTGAGTTGATATGAACGGATTGAAAGACAATCTGCTGAATCTGGATACATGGGCGCGTCTATTGTTGATTGGCGTGTTTTTTCTGGTTCGTTGGGTCGTACTAGTAGTACTAAACGTGCTGATTGCCGCACAATTTTTGTTCGTGCTTATTGGCGGCGAGAAAAATGAAAATCTCGATAATGCCAGCGCTATGATGAACGCTTATCTATTGCAGATAATGAACTATCAGACCTTTGTTTCTGATACCCAGCCATGGCCAATCTCGGAATTTCCTGAAGCCAGTCGCGAACCGGAAGAAGTGGTTTTTATCGACGACTGAGGCGAGGGTGGCACTACAAAACCTGCTGCTGCTTCGTCACGGCGAGGCGCACCACGGATCTCCTGACGATCTGAGAGAATTGTCAGAGGAGGGCTATAAAGAAGTAATTAAGTCTCTCTCGAAGGCCGCAAACAAGATTCCCGCTGTCGATCTAGTTTTCCATAGTGGTTTGGTGCGCGCCATGCAAACCGCAGATATTGCCGTTCAACAGCTTGCTTTAGATCTGCATCCCCAGTATCTGGAAGGCATCTCTCCCTGGGGCGATCCGACAAGCTTCTGCAAAAATTTGCGTACTGAACAACTTGAAGTGGTTATGGTGGTTACCCACAATCCCTTTGTTGAGGATTTGGCGGAGTATCTGACTGGCGAAACAATGCGAATCAAAACCGGTTCGCTGGTTTGCTTGGATGTCGATTTTCTCGAACGGGGTTGTTGCAATCTAGCTTGGATTCAGCACTAGATATAACTTAATAATTTAAATGAAATAACTAACTTAATGGTTTGATTAAACTAAGGAATTCATCTCGAGTTTCTTGACGTTTTCGAAAACTTCCCAGCATCGATGACGTCCTCATCAACGAATTCTGTTTCTCCACGCCACGCATCATCATGCACAGGTGTTTTGCTTCGACCACCACTCCAACACCCTCAGCGCCGGTAACCTCAGCGATGGTTTGTGCAATCTGTTCGGTAAGTGATTCCTGAATCTGCAATCGGCGCGCGTACATATCAACGATGCGGGCAATTTTAGACAAGCCCAGTACCTTGCCATTGGGGATGTAGCCCACATGACATTTGCCGATAAAGGGCAGCAGATGATGCTCACAGAGTGAATAAAGCTCAATGTCTTTCACCACAACCATATTGCGGTTGTCGCTGGGGAATAGGGCGCTATTAACTACCTCCTCAAGCTTTTGTTCATAACCTTTGGTCATGTATTCCATGGCCTTGGCGGCGCGCTCGGGTGTGTTTGCCAGTCCAGCGCGGTCAAGGTCTTCACCGATTTCGCGAATAATCTGCTCGTATTGCTCTTTCACTTCAATTGGCTCTTCTAGGGGTGACTCTATTTGATCAGCGCAGCATCTTAGCCGCTGGCGTAGAGCCTGTGAAATAAAACCTCTGTAATGCTAGAGGATTATCTCCCTATAATGCGGCAACTCATCCCTTCAAATTAGATTTTCAGACAAAACATATGTCGGATATTCAGATGGTTGAACAGTCCCTGCATGCAGCCGAGCATATGCTTGAGGAGGCTGGTGTCTACTGTGGTCATGGTACTGACAATGCTTGGGATGAGGCGTGCTTATTATTGCTTCATTCATTGGGATTGGAGAGAGCAGATGAATCTATATTGCAGAGGCCTCTGAGCAGCCCTGAGCAAGCTAGATTTAATGATCTTATTGCACAGCGAATTGGTAAGCGGGTTCCAGCGGCCTATTTAGTTGGTGAAGCCGAATTTGCTGGTCTTCGGTTCAATGTGGACCAGCGTGTACTAGTGCCGCGGTCGCCTATTGCCGAACTAATTGTTAAGAAATTTCGACCTTGGCTCAGCTCTGATCCATCCATGATTCTGGATTTGTGCACAGGTTCAGGCTGTATAGGAATTGCCGCAGCAAAGGCCTTTCCGGAGGCACAGCTGGTACTTTCTGATTTATCCGAGGATGCGCTTGAAGTTGCCCGGCAAAATGTGAAGCGCCATAACTTAGAGGATCGTTGCCAGATTGAGCAGAGCGATTTATTTGCCAATTTGCGTGGTAGCTTTGACCTGATTATTTCAAATCCACCCTATGTTGATCAGCAGGATATCGATGAAATGCCCGATGAATATAGGACTGAGCCTGCAATTGGTTTAGCGGCTGGCGCTGATGGTCTAGATTTAGTTAAGCCTATGTTGGCACAGGCTGCCGACTTTCTGAATCAAGGTGGCTATCTAATTGTTGAGGTGGGCAACTCTTCAGTGGCTCTGGAAAACCAATATCCGAAGGTGCCCTTCACCTGGATCGAATTTGAGCATGGCGGTGAAGGGGTATTTATTCTTAGCAAAGAACAGCTGCAGGATTTTGAAGAGACGTTTTGATTGGGTGCTGGTCGTTTCGGTACTGGCGCATAGCCGCGTATAATCCATTGCCTTAAATTTGTCCCTATCAGGAAATGTGAAGAGATGTCCGGTAATAGCATTGGAAAGTTGCTGACCTTAACCACCTTTGGTGAAAGCCATGGGCCAGCTATTGGTGCCATTCTGGATGGTTGCCCTCCAGGTATTGAGTTATGCGAAGCCGACCTGCAGCCTGATTTGGACCGCAGGCGGCCAGGGCGCACAAAAAATACAACGCAACGCCGCGAGGCCGATGAGGTCAAAATTCTTTCTGGTGTATTTGAAGGAAAAACCACCGGAACTTCGATAGGTATGTTGATCGAAAATGCCGATCAGAAATCAAAAGATTACGCCGACATAAAAGATAAATTTCGTCCTGCTCATGCGGACTACGCCTATGAACATAAATACGGCGAGCGCGATTATCGCGGTGGCGGTCGATCTTCTGCCCGTGAAACGGCTATGCGCGTTGCCGGCGGCGGAATAGCCAAACTTATTTTGAAAGAGTTGGCTGGAGTCGAGATATACGCTTACCTAAGCCAGATGGGTCAGCACAAGATCAGTCAATTCGACAAAGATGCAATTGAAAAAAACGACTTCTTTTGCCCTGATGTTGATCTAGTTCCGACTCTTGAAAAAGAGATCGAAGATTTGCGTCGTGCTGGAGATTCCTGCGGTGCTTTGGTCACTGTTGTTGCAACTGGGGTGCCGCCGGGTTGGGGCGAGCCGGTCTTTGATCGACTCGACGCCGATATTGCCAAAGCCCTTATGTGTATCAACGCGGTCAAGGGTGTCGAGATTGGCGCGGGTATGTCTGTAGCCGGTGCAAATGGAAGTACACAGCGCGATGAGCTAACCCCTGCAGGATTCACTTCCAACCATGCTGGTGGAGTATTAGGTGGTATTAGCAGCGGGCAGGATGTGATTGCCACGATGGCACTGAAACCCACTTCCAGCATTCGTATTCCCGGCCGGACAATCGATAAAACCGGAGCCGAGACCGAGGTGGTTACCCTCGGCCGACATGACCCCTGTGTTGGTATTCGAGCTGTTCCCATTGCCGAAGCTATGCTGGCTTTGACTCTGGCAGACCACTTTTTGCGATTCCGCGGTCAATGCGCGGATGTGAAAAGCCAAACCCCGGTTATTCCCGCGTCGATATAGAAAGGTTCCATTAGCTCCCTGTTGCTAGGCCAAATTGCGACAATTGGCTGTATTGCTGCGACAACAAATCTAAAACTGCCAAATTTATAATTCGATTAAGCTCGGAAAATCGAATTTCCTTTGTTATTTCCCAGCTGCAGCTAAATCTTCAAGCGAATTGTATCGATACGGTTTCTCACTGACTTGTATAGGTCTAGACTCTGAATCAAGCGGCAGAGCAACAAACAAAATGCGCCGTAAAAAATTGCGTGGAAAACGCCGGGGAAAAGAATGTCGGACTTGCCAATTAAGGAACAACTGGTTGCCAGAATTCAGGCGGTTGCTCGGCGTTCACTGGCGGAACCTGAAATTAGCCAATTCGAAAATTATCTGGATCAACTGGTTCAGATTCATACAGATCAGGCATTTCTCGAGTGGAAAGACGAATCTCTGTATGGGGTTCATTACGGGTTATACCGTGAAACTCAAAAACGGCAACCGACTGAGGCTCTGGTTAGAGTATTTAATCCGCATCCTGACCTAGACGGTTGGCATAGTCATCGAACAATCATCTATTTTTGCCATACAGATATTCCATTTTTGGTGGATTCTCTGCGCATGGCCTTAAATCGGCTCGACCTCAATATTCAGCTGTTCGAAAGCAATCCCCTCAGGGTGCTGCGAAATGCGGAGGGATGCCTATTACAGGTCTGTGAGTCTGCAAATCAGGACGCCATTACTGAAGACCATGGTTTTATTGTGGTGGACGCCATGACAGACCAGACCGAGCATCTAAATATCCGCGAAGAAGTTCTCACCACCATCGGACATGTTTCAATAATTGTCAGTGATTTTCAGCCAATGCTCGAACACATTGATGAGGTTATTGCCGAATATTCCCAGCTTAATTCAAAGCCAAACAATGATTCTGATTTGGAGAATCTGGAATTTTTGCATTGGTTGAGAGATGGCAATTTTACATTTCTCGGTTCCGCTGACTTTCGCTTTGTTGATCAGAGCAGTGATTCAACTATGTGCGAACTGAGCGATTCTCGCTTGGGGTTGCTGAAGATTCGAGAAAAACTGCCGGACGCAAAAATCAGTTCTCTGAGTCGCGGATTTGCCGATTTTTATAAAGGCGGGGAAGATTTAGCTTTTGCCAAGTCTTCAGTGCGTTCAACGGTGCATCGCGATACCTATCCCGACTACGTGGTTGTAAAACGCTACGAGGGTAACCGGGTAATAGGAGAAACCAGATTTTTAGGACTCTACACAGCGCGCTTATATCACCTGAGCATCGAGCAGATACCTCTGGTTCGAAAAAAGGCCAAGTGGCTGCTAGAACAGTCCCGCTTTAATCCAACAGGGCACAACGGCAAAGCCTATATTTCAATACTGGAGGGTCACCCGAGAGACGAATTGATTCAGGGGCGGCTACCGGATCTATTAGAAACAACTTTGAGCATCTGGAAAATCTATGAAAGACGCACAGTTAAGTTGTTTATCAGATTTGGCGCTTTCCAGAAATTTGTATCCTGCATAGTTTATATACCCAGAGAATCATTGCGCACGGAGACAAGAGAAAAGATTGAGCAGCTTTTATCTACTGCTTTTGACGCTAGATCTTCTGAATACACCACGCAGTTTTTAGCTGAGTCGGTCTTGGCAAGAATCCATTATGTTTTTAGAGTCACCAACGAAACATATTTGGGCGCTGATCCAAAGCGCCTGGAAGATTCTATTGTCGAAATCGTGCACGACTGGAGTGATCGGTTTGTTGAGGTGGCATTGAGTCGGTGGGGCGAGGAGAAGGGCACAACTCTATCGCGCGAGTATAAAAATGCCTTCCCGGCTGCTTACAAGGATCAAATGCCTGTTGCCACTGCTGTGCAAGACTTGGAGCTGTTTCACCCGCTCGCAGACAATACTCAGGTCGCCATGAGTTTTTATCCGGCCAATTCTTCCGATCAGCATATTGTGGGTTTGAAGTTGTTTCGTAGAGACTTGGGAATAGAGCTTTCAGACATGATTCCCATGCTCGAGCATCTGGGTTTTCGCGTATTGGTAGACCACCCCTATAAGATTTGTCCAAAGACGGACAATCCGGTCTGGATGCAGGACTTCACCCTTAGTTATCAGTGTGGTGACTGCAAGTTGCCCGACATTAGTGCCATCCGGCAGCCGTTTGAGAGAGCTTTTCATGCCATATGGAAAGGCGAAGCGGAGAACGATGAATGTAATAGATTGGTTATTGCGGCCAGACTAGATTGGCGACAAGTTAATTTGTTACGCGCTTATGCCAGCTATTTGAAGCAGCTTGGCTCCAGCTTGTCTGCCAAGTTTATTGCCGAAACTATGCTGCGTTACACGGAGATAACCAAGCAAATCGTCCAATTGTTCTTCTATCAATTTGAGCCCGGCTCAATGGCTGAAGAGTATTCGGAAGAAGGTCGCCGAGCTCAGATAAAGCAGATTGAAGAGCAATTGGAACAGGTTGAAAGCATAAATGAAGATCAAGTCTTTCGGATCTATCTGCAACTTATTCAAGCGACCCTGCGCACCAATTATTTTTGTCGGGATGAGGTCGGAAATAATCGCCCTTGTCTGAGCCTGAAATTGGCAACTAGGCAAATTCTCACGGCACCGGAGCCTCGTCCGGCCTATGAAATATTTGTCTATTCGGCACGGGTTGAAGGGCTTCATCTGCGTGGTGGAAAAGTAGCACGTGGCGGTATTCGCTGGTCTGATAGATTCGAGGACTACCGCACTGAAGTACTCGGCCTGGTTAAAGCGCAGCAAGTGAAAAATGCCGTCATTGTTCCGGCTGGTGCCAAAGGCGGTTTTATCGCCAGAGCTTCGATTGGCATGCCGGACCGGGAATCTTTTTTACAAGAGGGCCTAGCCTGCTATCGCCTCTTTATCAGTTCACTGCTGGATATAACTGATAACCGTATTGATGGTCGGGTTGTTCGACCACCTCTAGTTCGAGCACGGGATGATGATGACCCCTATTTGGTGGTTGCAGCGGACAAGGGCACAGCCACTTATTCTGACGAAGCAAACGCTATATCTGCAGATTACGGCCACTGGCTAGGTGATGCATTTGCCTCGGGCGGAAGTCAGGGCTATGACCACAAAAAAATGGGTATTACCGCTCGAGGTGCCTGGGTTGCAGTGCAGCGCCATTTCCGTGAGTTGGGCACGGATATTCAGAACGAGCTTTTCACGGTGGTTGCAATAGGTGATATGGCTGGAGACGTGTTTGGCAACGGTATGTTGCTTTCAAGAAAGATCCAGTTGCTTGCCGCGTTTAACCACATGCATATTTTTATCGATCCCAATCCAGACGCAGAATCGAGTTGGAAAGAGCGCAAGCGACTTTTTGACCTACCAAGATCTTCTTGGCAGGACTATTCGGAGAAACTCATTTCTAAAGGGGGAGGCGTCTTCCTGAGATCAGCGAAGCGCATTTCCATTAGTAAGGAGATGGCTAGCTGCTTTGGTATCAGTGAAGCGACCCTGCAACCAGATCAGCTTATTCGGTCGGTTTTGGCCGCTAAAGTTGATTTAATTTGGAATGGCGGCATTGGCACCTACGTCAAATCATCCAAGGAAAGTCATCAGGATGTTGGTGATAGAGGCTCCGAGTCGCTGCGATTGAATGGTAACGAACTGCAGGCGAGAGTGTTTGGAGAGGGTGGCAACCTTGGTATGACGCAATTGGGTCGAATCGAATTCTGCCAGAATGGAGGTGTTTGCAATACGGACTTTATCGACAATGCGGCCGGCGTTGATTGTTCCGACCACGAAGTAAATATCAAGATTTTGTTAAATGAAAAAGTAGCAACCAAGCAGATCAGTTATGAGCAGCGCAACGGGCTGCTTGAGGCGATGACAGAGGGCGTATCTGCACTGGTATTGCGCAATAACTATCTGCAAACCTTGGCCATCTCGCTGGCGCATTCAGAGCGACAGGCTTATCACTTCGACTACCTGCGCTTCTTGAACTATCTGGAAGCTAACGCCGGACTGAATCGCGAACTCGAATTTTTGCCGGACGATGAAAGCATTAAAGAGCTTAACCGACAGGGTTTGAGCTGGGCTCGACCGGAGTTGGCGGTGCTTGTTTCCTATGCCAAGGTCGATTTAAAGAACAAGTTGTTATTGCCTGAAATTGCTGATGATCCAGCTCTAAAGGGCTATGTGATGCGACCTTTTCCCCAGCAACTACAAGACCAATATGCGAAGGAAATCCAAGACCATCAATTGCGGCGGGAAATTGTTTCAACGCAGATCGCAAATGAACTGGTAAATCGCATGGGGTTTGCCTTCTGCTTCCGTTTGAATGAGTCAGTGGGGGCTTCAATTGCCGATATTGCTCGTGCCTATGCCCTTGTACATCAAATTTTTGATCTAGACGCCTGGTGGCAGGATATCGAAGCTTTGGATTATTCTGTGGATGCCAAAATTCAGCACCAGATGTTCCACCAAATCATGCGTTTGACACGCAGGTGCACCCGTTGGTTTTTAAGGAATTCCCGTGGACAGGATACCGAAACACTAGCTCAGCGTGTGCAGGAAAAAATTGTCGGGCTAGTGACTGAATTACATCTTTATCAATCAAAAAGAAGACAGCAAGAGTTACAAACTGAATCTCAAAAATTGATTGAGGCTGGCGTGCCGGCCAAGCTCGCCCAATCCATGGCAAATATCGAGAGCAGCTTCCTTTTGCCGGGGATAGTTTTATCGGCGACTGATGGGCGCACAATCGAACATCTGCTGGAAATTCAGTTTAAGTTGGCGGATCTATTAGGGATCGACTGGCTTATGGAATATTTGGTTGATTTGAATCCCGAGAATCAATGGCAAGATTTAGCAAAAGAGGCCTACTTCTTTGATCTAGAAACACTGCTGCGAGTGCTCGCCACCAAACTCTGTAAAACCGAAGGCGAAGAAGGCTCGAGCACTACCTATTTGAAGGTTTGGCAGGCTGAGCAGAGTGTCTTGATCGAGAGATTCAGGACCATGATGAAGACGATACAAGATAGTGAAAGCCGAGATCTTTCAATGCTTACTGTGGCGATATCTGACTTAAAAGATATTGTGAACTCAAGCGCCCGCTAGGTCTGCATTCTGAACACAGCTGAGAAATGCTTTGGCCGCGCGCGACTGAGTGCGTTGATTATTGTAGATGATGCCCAAATCGCGACTGAGTTCTACGGGAACATCAAGAAGAACGAGATCCGGATGCTCCGCGAGTGTTTCTGGAACTACGCTCCAGCCAAGTCCAATTTCGGTCATGCGCGCCAAAGTTTCCATGTAGTTGGTATTTAGCACAGGCGATAAGCTTAATTTCTCCTGCTCAAAACAATTACGAATAATTCGGCCTGTATAGGTTGCCATTGAGGGTAGTAAGCAGGGATGCTCGGACAGTGTCAGTAAATCGATTTTTGGTCTGGACGCCAGTTCGTGATCTCTGGAAACCACAAAGCGTAAATGATCGCGCCAAAGCAGCAAAGAACTTACCTTTTCGTCAGTTTCAGAAGCGAAGGTTATGGCCGCCAGTTCGATATCGCCGCGCAACACTTCTTCATGAGCCTTCTCGGAGTCCATAAATTTGATATCGAGGTTTACTTTAGGATTCTGCCGACTAAATTCCCGCAATAGGGGAGGCAGTCTATGCAAACCCAAATGGTGGCTAATGCCGATGGACAGAGTACCGCCAGCTTCAGCATCAAGAGATTGCACCTCGGATAGTGCTTGATCTAACTCATTGATAAGTTGACGTGTGCTTCGTTGAAACACTTCCCCCGCTTCGGTGAGAGAAACCTGACGCCCGACTCTGTCGAACAGTTTTAACCCGAGCTCTTCTTCCAATTGGTTAATACGCTTGCTAACAGCAGGCTGGGTTAGATGTACCTGATCCGCCGCTAGCGAAAAGCTTTTGGTCTGAGCCACGGCCAGAAAAGTCTTTAGATATTTTGTGTCCATGGGGATATCTTAACTTATCTATTCCAAAATGGAATGCAAAATATAATAAACATGAATTGTTGTTATTTAGGGCAGAGCCTACAATGGCCGTCCTATATTTGGTCGCACTCAGGTTATTAGCCATGGCAGGACAAACACTTTACGACAAACTTTGGCAGGATCATTTAGTTGAGGAGCGTGTAGATGGCTCAGCTCTTATATATATAGATCGCCATTTAATTCACGAAGTCACTTCACCGCAGGCCTTTGAGGGTTTGCGTCTGGCTGGAAGAAAGCCTTGGCGCATTGATTCCAATATCGCTACGCCCGATCACAATGTTTCCACAGATCCCATAGAGCGGCAGGGAGGTTACGCGGCAGTTAAAGACGAGATTTCCCGAATCCAACTGCAAACTCTGGATGACAATTGCAGTCAGTTTGGCATCGCCGAGTTTTTGCTGAACGATCGACGTCAGGGGATTGTGCATGTAATTGGTCCGGAAACCGGTGCGGTGCTGCCTGGCATGACCGTTGTTTGTGGAGATTCTCATACATCCACCCATGGCGCCTTGGGTTGTATTGCACAAGGCATAGGCACCTCAGAGGTGGGACATGTTCTTGCCACCCAATGTCTGGTCAGTAACAAGCAAAAAAATATGTTGGTGCATATTGATGGCGGTTTGAAAACAGGCGTTACCGCCAAAGATGTGGTGCTGGCTGTGATCGGCAAAATCGGTACAGCGGGTGGTACAGGCCACGCAATTGAATTTGCTGGTAGCGCTATTGAATCCCTCAGCATTGAAGGGCGTATGACTGTTTGTAATATGGCCATTGAAGCGGGCGCACGTGTTGGCATGGTCGCCGTAGATCAGAAAACGATCGACTATGTTCGCAATCGTCCCTTCTCGCCCAAGGGTGAAGATTGGAATGCATCTGTGGTGCACTGGAATACCCTGCACTCGGATAAAGACGCGGTTTTTGACACAGTGATTGAGTTAGATGCGGCTGATATTGAGCCGCAGGTGTCATGGGGCACCTCTCCGGAAATGGTATCTGCGGTTGGTGCGAAGGTACCAGCGCCGGAAGATTTCGACGAGAAAGTCAAACAGGAAGGTGTTGCCAGAGCACTCGACTATATGGGCCTAGAAGCGGGTATGCCGATACAGGATATTAAACTGGATCGCATATTTGTCGGCTCTTGCACCAACTCGAGAATCGAAGATATTCGAGCTGCTGCGCAAATAGTCAAAGGTTACAAAAAGGCAGATTCCGTCAAACAGGCCATGATTGTTCCTGGCTCTGGCCAGGTAAAACATCAAGCCGAACAGGAGGGGCTGGATAAAATATTTGTTGAAGCGGGGTTTGAGTGGCGCGATCCGGGATGTTCTATGTGTTTGGCTATGAATGCCGATAAGTTGGGGCCGGGCGAGCACTGTGCCAGCACTTCTAACCGTAATTTTGAGAGCCGTCAGGGTTTTGGCGGGCGTACACATTTGGTCAGCCCGGCAATGGCAGCCGCAGCTGGTATAGCAGGGCATTTTGTTGATGTCCGCGAATGGGAGATTCAATCATGAGAGCTTTTGAAAAACACAAAGGCTTGGTTGCGCCTATAGATCGACCTAATGTTGATACAGACATCATCATGCCCAAGCAATATTTGAAGAGCATTAAACGCACCGGATTTGGCGTAAACCTTTTTGATGAATTGAGATATTTGGATGAAGGCTGGTCGGGCAAGCCCCTTGAAGATCGTCAATTAAATCTGGATTTTGTCCTCAATCAAGAACGTTATCAGGGTGCGTCCGTATTGTTGGCTAGACAGAACTTTGGTTGTGGCTCAAGTCGAGAGCATGCGCCGTGGGCAATTGACGACTTTGGATTCAGAGTGATTGTTGCGCCCAGTTATGCCGATATCTTCTACAACAACTGTTTCAAGAATGGATTGTTACCGGTGGTATTGAGCGGACAACAGGTTGATCAACTATTTTGTGAGGTTGAAGCCAACCCGGGTTATGAGTTGGAAATCGATCTCGAAAATCAACAGGTTAAATTGCCCAGTGGTGATGTGTTTAAATTTGAAATCGATGGTTTTCGAAAAGATTGTTTAATCAAAGGGCTGGATGATATTGGTTTGACTCTGGAATCAGAGTCAGCCATTCGCGACTATGAAGCCAAACGCCGACAGGAAAAACCCTGGTTATTTGGTGTGATTTCGCCGGAGCAAATTTTGCCGCAGCAAACTCCCCAGGAGCAAAACGAATGAGTCGTAATATATTGCTGATGACTGGCGATGGCATAGGTCCTGAAATTGTGACCGAAGCGACCAAGGTGCTGGAACAGGTGAACAGTCAATTCAATTTGGGATTAGAGATGTCTGAAGCCAAGCTCGGTGGTCAGGCTTACGATGAATATGGCTCGCCTTATCCAGAAGCCACGCAAGCCAAAGCTCGTGGCGCCGATGCCATTCTGCTTGGTGCGGTTGGTGGTCCCAAATGGGATGGTGTTGAACGACATCTACGTCCAGAGCAAGGCTTGTTGGATATCCGCACCGATTTGCAGCTCTTTGCAAATTTGCGCCCAGCGATCCTGTATCCGCAGCTAGCGGAGGCTTCCTCTCTAAAACCTGAGCTGGTCGCCGGTCTGGATATCCTGATTGTTCGCGAGCTGACGGGGGGGATTTATTTTGGCGAACCCCGCGGTATTCGCATTCTTGAAAACGGTGAGAGGCAGGGCTTCAACACAGATGTGTATTCTGAATCGGAGATTCGACGCATCGCTGAAATCGGTTTTGAACTGGCACAAAAACGTGGAGGTCGTTTATGCAGCGTAGACAAGGCCAACGTACTTGAAGTCACATTGTTATGGCGCGAAATCGTGACTGAAATGGCCAAGAATTATCCCGACGTGGAGCTTTCTCATCTCTATGTAGATAACGCGGCTATGCAGCTAGTGGTCAAACCCAAGCAGTTTGACGTGATTCTGACGGGCAATTTGTTTGGCGATATTTTGTCTGATGAGGCTGCCATGCTGACTGGTTCAATCGGCATGCTGCCTTCGGCATCACTGAATTCCGATCGACGCGGTATGTATGAACCATGCCATGGTTCCGCTCCGGATATAGCCGGGCAGGGTATTGCCAACCCTCTGGCAACAATATTGTCATTGTCGATGATGTTGCGCTATTCCCTGACCGAGCCGCATGCAGCTGATTGCATAGATTCAGCGGTAGGTAAAGTTTTAGATACGGGTTTGCGTACGGCAGATATTTACACGCCGGGAACTACTAAGGCTTGCACCGCTGAAATGGGTGAGGCTGTACTGAAGGCCGTGAAAAACGCCTAAGCAGCAAATAAGTAACAATAAAAAGAATTTGGATAGACAGATGAAAAAAACAGTAGGTTTTGTTGGTTGGCGCGGCATGGTGGGTTCGGTACTTATGGACCGAATGCACCAGGAAGCAGATTTTGCGCGAATCGAACCGGTATTTTTTACTACCTCTCAAGTGGGACAGGCCGCACCTGATGTGGGGCAGGGCTCTGGCTCTGTGCTCCTGGATGCCGGCGACGCAAAAGAATTGGCTCAGATGGATATCATCCTTAGCTGCCAGGGCGGCAACTACACCAAAGCTGTCTATCCTCAATTGCGTGCAGCGGGTTGGCAGGGATACTGGATAGACGCCGCATCAGTACTGCGTATGCAGGATGATGCTGTGATCGTTCTTGATCCAGTCAATATGGAGGCCATTCAGCGAGGTATCGAGTCTGGAATCAAAGACTATATTGGTGGAAATTGTACCGTCAGCTTAATGCTGATGGGTCTGGGCGGTCTGTTTAAAGCGGGTTTGGTTGATTGGGCCACTTCCATGACCTATCAGGCCGCATCTGGAGCGGGAGCACAAAATATGCGCGAATTGATCGCGCAAATGGGTAGTTTGAGAGATTCGGCTAGTGCGCTTTTAGATACGCCCGGTTCCGCCATATTGGAAATAGACCAGATGATCACTCAACAGATGCGATCGGGGGATTTTCCTACGGATGCATTTGGTCATCCGCTGGCGGGTAGTTTGTTGCCCTGGATCGACGTGGCAGTGGAGGCTGGGCAGAGCAAGGAAGAGTGGAAAGGGCACGTGGAAACCAACAAAATCCTCAATACCGGTTTGAACCCGATTTATATCGATGGGCTGTGTGTGCGCATTGGCGCTATGCGCTGCCATGCGCAGGCGCTGACTATCAAGTTGAACCAAGATCTACCAATGTCTGATATCGAGGCCTTAATCGGTGGTGCAAATCAATGGGTTAGTGTTATACCCAACGAGCGCGATCTTTCCTTGGCAGGCCTAACTCCGGCTGCAGTTACCGGTAATTTGGGTATTCCTGTAGGGCGTTTGCATAAAATGCGCATGGGGCCAGAATATATTTCGGCATTTACTGTGGGCGATCAGTTGCTCTGGGGAGCCGCAGAACCCCTACGGCGCGTGCTTAGAATCCTTTTGGAGACATAAAAAACAAAAGGTTAGCGTTATTTTGTGAAGTAAGTTGCTCAGAAAAGTTCTCAATTGGGGTTAATGCTGTAATAATTGCAGTAACTTACTGATTACAGGACAGGCGTAATGCGCTTTGGGCTCTCCGCCGTGACTAAATTTGTGACTAGATTTCGACCTCGCTACCTATCACTCACACTGATGTTATTGCTGATTGTTGCTTCTCGCGGCAGTTTTGCTTTAGGTCTTGGCGAGATGCAGGTTACTTCGGTAATCAACGAGCCTCTGGCTGCGACTATTCCTGTGCTCAACGCCGACGGCGTGCAGCAATCGGAGCTAATTGTTGCTCTCGGTAGTGCCTCTGACTATGAAGCGACAGGTGTGACTTGGGATTTCTCTCACTCTGAGCTGCAATTTGATGTAACCAATGCCGCAAACGGCGCTTTGGTTGTTAATGTCACCTCTAGTAGACCGATTCGCGAACCCTATTTAAACGTTCTGGTGCAAGCTCGCTGGCCTGCGGGACGTTTGCTGATGGAATACACCGTATTGCTTGATTTTCCGGTATTTTCCGGATCAACGGATTCTGCTTCAGCCTCAAGTTCGAGCTCCGCCTCATCTACTATTTCAACTGCTACAACTCCCGCTCCTCAGCCTGCTGCTGCGCCCACGCCAGCACCAACGCCTCAACCAGTTCAAGTTGCTCCGGCGCCTAGAGCAACTACTGCGGCTCCATCTCAAAATGCTGCGCCAACGAGACGTGTGGACGCATTGGCCGCTGATGAGTTTCGAATCCAGAACGGCGATACGCTCTGGAGCATTGGCGGTCGTATTGCGCAAGATCTAGGTGTTTCGCGTCATCAGGCCATGATGGCTATACGTGAAGCCAATCCCGAAGCCTTTATTCAGGGCGATATCAATTTATTGCGATCAGGTTCTGTAGTCCGAGTACCGCCCCGTAGCGCAGCGCTCGCTCGATCCGAGGCGCAGGCTGCGGCTGACTTCGCACAATCCATGTCTGGAAGCGGTCGCCTCGCTGATGGAACTCCTTTGCAATCTCGGGTCACGGATTTCCGTGATGAAGGCGGAACTGCCCAAGAAGGCACCGCTCAATTCAGATTAACCGCTGGCACACAAACTGATGCTGGTGCAGCGGGTAGCGGAGTTGAGGAACTTGTTGCCGAAAACCAAACTCTTTCCGATATTAACGCTGCATTGGAAGAGGAATTGGCAGCTGCAGAAATTGCCAACCGCGATCTAAATCAGCGTCTGCAAAATTTGGAAGAGCAGATTTCAGTAATGGAAGCTCTGATTGAAGTGGAAAACAACGAGATTAGAGCAGTACAAGATGCGGTTACCGCTGTGCAGCCAGTTGTTCAACCCGTTACCACCGCTGCGGTGGTTGAAGAGCCAGGCATTGTTAGCCGGATTCTTTCTTGGTTGCCTTTGGTCGGTTTGGTACTGATAGGGCTCTTAGCTGGTGCTTATTTGTTGATTCGCCGGAAAAAAGCGAACAGCGGCTTTGAAGACACCGAATATGTTGAAGATGCTCCTCTGTATGAAGAAGATCAAGAGCCTTCAGCTCAAAGTGAAGACGAGCACTCATCGGATGAAGAGCCTTCAGCCGAAATAGAGCCACAGGGAATGCCCGACCTCGAAGATGAGGGTGATCTCGATGATTTTATGGGATTGTCTGATGCTGCCATAGATGAGACCGATGCCAGCGACGAGCCGAATATTGAAAACCAAGAAGAGTCCCTAGAAGATAACCTGTCTGATTTTGGTTCTGAAGAAGTTGCAGTAGATCCAGAACAGGAAGATGAGGAAGAGGATTGGGGATCTGACTTCGATGATCTGGATTCCTTCTTTAGTGATGCCGAAGGTGATGAGTCCGGTAGCTCAGAGGACACCCCGGAGGTTGCTGCAGAGGACGAGGAAGATGAGTCCGATAAAACTCAAATTCTCGATGCGGCAACCATTGCTGCAATGACAGCAGGTGAATCTTCGCCTGACGAAGCAGAGCAAGACGAAAGCGAAAGTGAACTTGATTTTAGCGCTGAAATTGATTCAGAAGAGGATAGTTCTGATGAAAGCCCAGAGCAGGAACTGGATAGAGGGAGCGAAGAAGAGAACAGTCTGGATTTTGCGCTAGATGAAGAAGAATTAGCGGACTCTGAGCCTGAACCTGAAGCAGTGAATACTAGCGCCGCTGAAGATGACGAGTTCTCGATGGACTTTGATCTGGACGAGGAAGATTTAGCTCCTGTGCAAGAAGAGAGCGTTGAAGAGAGTGAGGATGATGCTGCAGATGATGAAAATACACTTTCATTTGATGTATCAGATGCGGATCTGCCAGAGCAATCAGAAGCTGAGGTTGAGTCAGAAGCCGAATTAGATTCTGAGAGCGAGGATGAGGATGATTCCGATCTAGACGCGTTATTAGTTGATAGCGACGACTCTGACGCTGATGACGTTAGTGATTTCTCCTTCGATGATCTTAGTGATGACTCCAGCGAAGATGATGCTGAGATAGAAATTGAAGCAGAGGCAGAAACACTTGCCGAGACCGAGGGAGATGATGCGGATTTGGATTCTCTCCTGGATGACCTTGATGAGGTGATCGAAGAAGAAACTGGCGATAGTGAGGATGATTCTGAAGAGGGTGAGCTTGAACTACCTGACTTGGATGAAGCTGGTGACGACCTGTTAAGTGATTTTGGTGAGGCCGATCTCGATGATGTCGAAACTGAGGCTATGAGCGATGCCGATGAAGCAGAAACGAAACTTGAGCTCGCTTCTGCCTACATAGAGATGGGCGATAGCACAGGTGCCAAGGAGCTTCTGGAGGAAGTTGTTCGCGACGGTGACGAGGATTCAAAAGCCAAAGCAACAGCGATGCTCGAAAGTCTTAGTTAGCGTTTCAGCTTAAACAGCTTTCTTCCGTTAATTTCTTTCTTATAATTCGATAGAGGTTCAGACTTTTGGTCTGGGCCTTTATTAGTTTAGAGCTTGCATTTAAACAAGCATCATTGGATTGACCTTGAAAGACTTACCATTAAAGAGATTTGCCGCTTGCGTCGAATACGACGGTGGCAATTACTGTGGCTGGCAACGCCAAGATCATAGTCCATCAGTACAGGCCAAAGTCGAAGAGGCACTTGCTGTTGTCGCAGATCACCCCGTTAAGGTTATTTGCGCCGGTAGAACAGATACCGGTGTGCATGCAACCGGTCAAATTATTCACTTCGAATCAGCGAATCAGCGCCAGCCACATAATTGGACGCTCGGCGCCACATCTCAATTACCCAAGGATATTTGTATCCGCTGGACCAAGAGTGTTCCAGAAGATTTTCACGCTCGTTTTTCAGCAGTTTCGCGAACTTATCGCTATCTCATATTGCTCGGTAAGGGGCGCACGGCAATTGCCCCGCAAGCCATTACATTGGCGCAAAGCACTAACTTGGATCTGCATCCCATACAGCAGAGTTTAGATATGCTGGTGGGCACCCATGATTTCTCAGCTTTTCGCGGGGCTCATTGTCAGGCAAAGAGTCCAATCCGGACTATTCAAAAAGCACAGGTGTCACAACATGGCACCCTGGTTCAAATTGAAATTCGCGCAAATGCATTTCTGTTGCATATGGTTAGAAATATCGTTGGCGCCCTGCTGCCCATAGGTATGGGTGAGTTAAGCCAAAATGAATTTGAAACAATATTCAGAGGCTTGGATCGCACCAAGGCTCCTGCCGCCGCCGCACCCAATGGTTTATATCTGTCTAGGGTAGAATACCCGCCGGAATTTGACCTGCCGCAGCAGGATGAATCTCTCTGGCTAATTGCAAGGTAGGTATCTGGAAAAGAAAAATGCATACCCGAATCAAGATTTGTGGAATTAACGAGCCTGAATACGCCCTGATAGCGGACGAATTGGGTGTGGACGCTATTGGTATGGTCTTTGTTCCAAATGCGCCTCGGTTTGTCACATTGGATAAAGCTCAGGCGATTTCTGCCGCACTTGGCCCATTTGCCCAGTCAGTAGGGTTGTTTGTAAACCCAACCGCTGATGAAGTCACCGATGTGCTTGCTGAGGTCGATCTGGATATATTGCAATTTCACGGTGAAGAAGAAGCTTCTTTCTGTGAGAGTTTTGGCTTGCCTTATTTGAAAGCCGTTCGCGTCCAGAATACTGAACAAATTGTTTTGGCAGATCAGAACCATAGAAATGCCAGTGCGCTTCTGGTCGATAGTTTTAGCACTCTGGCTCAAGGCGGAACCGGCGAAACATTTGACTGGAAAATGATTCCTCAAATTAGCCGCCCCTTGGTTTTGGCGGGCGGATTAAATCCTTTAAATGTAGCTGCAGCAATTGAGCTTGTTGGGCCCTACGCCGTTGATGTGAGTAGTGGTGTTGAATCTGCCCCGGGCATTAAAGATACTGCTAAAATGCGCGCCTTTGTCGAGGCGGTCAGGGAAGTTGTTCCCACTTAAGCACCCGTAAAGAGTCATTTCCATCTAGGTATAAAGGTTTTCATGTCTACCGAAAGCGCAAGAAGTTCTTTGTTTCGTCAATTCCCTGACGAGAATGGGAGGTTTGGTATCTACGGCGGTCGTTATGTCGCAGAAACCCTTATGCACGCGCTGGATGAGCTCGATCGAATCTATTCGGAATTAAAAGACGATCCAGCGTTTATCGCCGAGATGGACAGTGATCTCAAGCACTATGTAGGTCGGCCATCGCCACTTTATCTAGCCAAACGCCTCACTGAATATGCCGGTGGCGCAAAGATCTACTTAAAGCGCGAAGACCTGAACCACACCGGTGCTCACAAGATTAACAACACCATTGGTCAAGCCTTGTTGGCCAAACATACTGGCAAAAAACGAATTATTGCAGAGACTGGAGCAGGGCAGCATGGAGTTGCCAGCGCTACCATTGCTGCGCGACTGGGACTTGAATGTATCGTTTACATGGGCGCTGATGACATCGAACGCCAGGCGCCAAATGTGTATCGCATGAAGCTACTTGGGGCCAAGGTAGTTCCAGTCACTTCAGGTTCGCGTACCCTCAAAGATGCGCTAAACGAAGCTCTGCGAGATTGGGTTACTAATGTTGACGACACCTTCTACATAATTGGCACGGTCGCCGGCCCGCATCCCTACCCGCTGCTAGTAAGAGATTTTCAGTCAGTGATTGGCCGCGAAGCCCGCGCCCAGTGTTTGGAGATGGAAGGTCGGTTACCTGATTCACTAGTAGCCTGTGTGGGTGGCGGTTCCAACGCTATCGGTCTGTTCTATCCTTTTCTGGAAGATGAATCGGTCGCCATGTTCGGCGTTGAAGCAGGAGGTGATGGAGTGGAGACCGGACGTCACGCAGCCCCCTTAAGCGCTGGAAAACCCGGTGTGCTGCACGGTAACAAGACCTATGTAATGGCAGATGACGACGGTCAGATTATCGAGACTCACTCGGTTTCAGCTGGCTTGGATTATCCAGGGGTTGGACCAGAGCATTCCTGGTTAAAAGATATTGGCCGTGTCGATTACGTATCCATCAATGACGACGAAGCCCTTGAGGCATTTCATTTGACCACGCAAAGAGAAGGAATTATTCCGGCTCTGGAGTCCAGCCATGCGGTTGCTTACGCTCTGAAGCTTGCCGCTGACATGGATAAGGACAAGATCGTCTTGGTGAACCTGTCTGGCCGTGGTGACAAAGATATTCAAACCATTGCTGCTATCGATCAGATCGAGCTGGGCTAAAGATGTCCGACAATCGTATTGAAACGCGCTTTACTGCGCTGGCAGCTAAAAATAAAACAGCCCTTGTCGCTTATCTGGTAGCCGGCGACCCCAATATTGAAGCCAGTCTAGCTGCCATGCATTGCATGGTGGAAGCGGGTGTGGACGTTATTGAGGTGGGGGTGCCTTTTTCTGATCCCTCTGCCGAGGGTCCTTCGATTCAACGTGGGCACGAGCGAGCTCTGGCGAACAAAGTTGGATTGAGAACTATTTTTCAGCTCATTGCGGAATTCCGGAATACCAATTCAGATACACCCATTGTTTTGATGGGTTATACCAACCCCATTGAATGGATGGGTATTGAGAGCTTCGCCCAGCAGGCCTTGCAGGCTGGTGTGGATGGGGTGCTCACTGTAGATTTACCGCCTGAAGAGGCGCATGGCTATACCTCGGTATTCGAAAAAGTAGGGTTGGTTAATATCTTTCTAATCGCTCCTACAACTTCCGACACTCGCATGCAGGCCATCGGCGATATGGCCAGTGGCTTTCTCTACTATGTCTCCTTAAAAGGCGTGACAGGTTCTGCTAAGTTGGATGTTGCGGAAGTCAAAACCCGAGTCGCAAAAATCAATCAGATTTCCAGTCTGCCGGTATGTGTAGGTTTTGGAATTAAAAATGCTGAGTCTGCGGCGGCCGTGGCAGACTATGCTGATGGCGTAGTAATCGGAAGTGCTATCGTTGATCTTTTAAGTCAGTGCCATTCGGCAGAGCAGGTTGTCGCTGAGCTGAAACCCTACCTTAGCGAGATCCGCCAGGCTCTTGACTAAGGCTCTTGATCTAGCCCTTAACTTACCGACTCAGGCTCCACCTGAGTCAGATGAACTGACCGACTGGTTAGCTTGGCTGGAACAACTGGATCCTTCGCGAATGGAATTCGGTTTAGAGCGAATCAGGCTGGTTTACCAGCGCTTGCCTCAGCTTTCCTCGACTACAAAGGTAGTAACTATCGCCGGAACCAACGGCAAAGGTTCCTGTGTCGCTGCCCTTCAGGCTAGCGCCCTTGCCCTAGGGAAAAGTGTCGTTTCATTCAGCTCTCCTCACCTATTGCGCTACAACGAGCGAGTTCAGATTCAGGGCCAGTCTATTGCAGATCAACAACTGGTTTCTGCCTTCAGCGCGATTGCTCAAGTTCAAGAAGATATTTTTTTAAGCTACTTCGAATATAGCGCTCTGGCGGCTCTCCTCATCGCTGCTAAGGAAAAACCGGATATCCTGATACTTGAAGTTGGTCTGGGCGGTCGTCTGGATGCAGTAAATTTGATTGATGCCGATCTGGTTATATTGACTGCTATCGGCATGGATCATATGAACTGGCTGGGCCATGACCTCGAGTCCATCGCTGCAGAGAAGTGTGGAGTGATTCGTCCTGAAATCCCACTGGTGCTAGCTGCGCCCAATATGCCCGAAGTTGTTTATCGCATAGCTGGCGAAATGGCGGTTCAACTCTTCGCCTGGGGTAAGAATTTCGAGATTTGCAATGGTGCCCAGGGATGGCAGCTTCGCGTGGGCGAAGAGGGTTGCTCTCTCGGCTCAATAAATCTTCACCCGCAAAGCTGCGCTGCTGCTGCTATGGCTAGCGAGATACTCTGGCAGGGTGAATCCAATGCCAATCTCCCGATTATCGCAGCTGCGTTGCAAGCAGCTCAGTTGTCCGGTCGATTTCAGCGATGCCAAATTGGATCTCGTCAGGTAATTCTCGATGTTGCCCACAATCCGATGAGCCTCGAGTCCTTGTGTGGGCAGCTGGAACAAGCGTGCATAGAGCGGGTTGATCTCCTCTTTTCCATAATGGCTGATAAAGATGCTCAGGGCGCTATCGATATTCTCAGCCCTTACGTAGAGCAGTGGCGGCTTCTGAGACTCAAGGTTGATAGAGCACTGCAGCCAGAAGATGTTGCGGAAATGCTGGCACAATCTGGTATCGAAAATATTGAGATCGTCGATGCGAATTCAAAAGCCGAGTTGCAACAGATATTTATCGGTAAAAACCAACAAATTCCCTTGCTGGTGACCGGTTCTTTTTATACCGTGTCGGCAGTTCTTGAGCACGCCAGAATGGCGAGTTAAACCTGATTCAACTGCACTAGGATAATTTATTGGCCATCCCATCTCTGAGAGAGCGATTAATTGGAACCTTGGTAATTCTTTGCCTTGCGCTTATCTTTTACCCTCTGGTTTTTGTTTCTCAAGATGAATTTGAAATCAGTCGGGAGACAGTTATCCCGACACGCACACTGAATGTTGAGCCCCTAAATATTGTCGAACCTCTTGCGCCGAGAGAAGTGCAGGAAATTGTTCTGGATGAGTTGTTTAATCCTGACGAATATTCCGATCAAGTCGATCCGCAGGACCTGACAGATGAACTTGTCAACGAATCTGGACTTCCCAACGCATGGGTCATTCAAGTGGGAAGCTTTGCCCAGATGGAAAATGCCGAAACCCTGAATCAAGATCTAACCATTCTGGGTTACGAATCCTATTTCAAGCTCACTCCCTCAATAGACGATGGTCCAGATCTTTATAAAGTTTATGTTGGCCCCATTATTAACTCGGACGAAACCCGGAACACCTTTAATCAGCTAAATGAGCGATTTGACAATCAAGCTATCCTGCTGCGCTTTCAACCCTAAGATTTTTTGTCTCTGTTCATCACTATATTGCAGCCGCTTTTGATAGAATGCGGCCTTCTCAAGCCGACTCTCCCGCGCCTATGAATGGAGCCGACATCGCAATACTGGTTGTTCTGGCCATCTCCGCAGTTGTGGGACTTTTCCGGGGCTTTATCAAAGAAGTTTTTTCACTCGCAACCTGGGGTTGCGCCTTGGTACTATCTTTTCTTTTTAGGAGTCCAGTCGGGCAGATGTTGCCTCTGGATTCTGAGCTAAACCCACTTGTCGCCGATTTGGCCGGTGGGGCATGCATATTTATTTTGGTATTGGTTTGTGGTGGTTTATTGGCGCATTTGATCAGCAAGCTCGCCAAAGCAACCGGTCTAAGCGGTACGGATCGAACCTTAGGTGCTGTTTTTGGGTTGGCGCGAGGTTTAATTGTTGTGTTGGTGATACTGATTTTTCTGCCGGCCATTGACCCGGTGCAAGAGGCATCCTGGTGGGGCGAATCACTTTTTATACCGCAGTTTCTCGAATTTGAAGACTGGGCCAAGGAGCTGCTCAGTTCTCTGGCATCATGGATAGCGAGTGTGTTTCAAGGCACCGATATGCCGATAGATGGCAGTGCCATAGAAAGTAACCCAATAGAAAGCAACGAGACTGAATAGATATGTGCGGAATTGTCGGCATTTCCAGCCAAAAACCAGTAAATACAGAGCTTTATGATGCGCTTACAGTACTGCAGCATCGCGGCCAAGATGCAGCGGGCATCGTTACCTGTGATGATGGTCATCTGTTTCAGAAGAAGGGCTTGGGTCTGGTGCGAAGCGTTTTTCGCTCTCACGATATGGAAAATCTGGTTGGCAACTTCGGCATAGGGCATTGCCGCTATCCCACGGCTGGTAGTTCTGGTCCTGCACTCGCTCAACCTTTCTATGTGAATTCTCCTTACGGCATTAGCTTGGCCCACAACGGCAATCTGGTAAATTCCAATAAGCTGCGTTCTGCTCTCTATAAAGCAGACAAACGACATCTAAATACCGATTCAGATTCCGAAGTTATTCTCAACATATTTGCCCACGAGTTGGATAAAGCTGATTCGCTGGAGCCGTCGGCAGAGGATATATTTACGGCCATTGCGGCACTGCATAGACGATGTTCTGGAGCCTATGCGTGCGTCGCTCTTATTGCTGGCCACGGCATGCTGGGGTTTAGAGACCCGTTAGGAATTCGTCCCATGGTGATGGGTACTAGACAGCGAAAAGGTGTTACAGAATATATGTTAGCTTCCGAATCTTCAGCTTTGTCTGTGCTGGGGTTTGAGTTGCTCGGAGATGTTCAGCCCGGCGAAGCGGTTTATATTGATGCCAATTATCAGATGCATCGCAAGCAGTGCGCGGATAATCCCCGAACCGTGCCCTGCATTTTTGAGCATGTTTATCTTGCTCGCCCGGATTCAAAGATGGATGACATCCATATGTATAAGACGCGCTTGCGTCAGGGTGTCAAATTGGCGGACAAAATTCAGCGCATACGCCCCGACCACGATATCGACGTAGTCATCCCCATCCCTGATACCAGCCGGGTAGCGGCGCAAGCCCTCGCAGAGAAGTTGGGGATCAAATTGCGGGAAGGACTGATGAAAAATCGCTATATCGGGCGAACCTTTATTATGCCGGGGCAGGCTGTTCGCAAAAAATCAGTGCGCCAAAAACTAAATGCCATTGAATCAGAGTTTCAGGGCCGCAATGTACTTTTGGTGGATGACTCAATTGTGCGCGGAACCACCTGTACACAAATTGTGCAGATGGCACGAGAAGCCGGAGCCAACAAAGTTTATTTTGCCTCCGCCGCACCTCCCGTCAGATATCCAAATGTCTACGGAATTGATATGCCTTCGCCACAAGAATTGATTGCCCATGGCCGGACTGAAGAGGAGGTAGCGGAATTAATTGGTGCGGATTGGTTGATATTTCAGGATTTGGAAGATTTAATCGCCGCCTCTTCTGAGGGTAACCCCGATATTCAAGAATTTGAGTGCTCGGTTTTTACCGGTGAATACGTCACAGGTGATATCGATGCAGAGTATCTTGGTGAGATTGACCAACAGCGAAAGGATGCGGTTCGCAGTGCTTCCGGTAACCTGGGCGATGAATCCGCAACGGTTGGTTTGTACAACAGCTCTGCGGACGCTAACGGCTAAAAGAGTAATAAGAAATTGAACAAGGAAAAGGATTATCAGACTGAAACCTGGGCAATACGAGGCGGCATAGAACGCAGCGAGCAAGGTGAACACTCTGAATTACTGTATCTGACATCCAGCTACCTCTTTGAGGACGCTGCGCAGGCGGCTGAACGCTTTTCCGGTGAGGAAGAGGGCAACGTATATAGTCGCTATACCAATCCTACTGTTAGATCCTTTGAAGAACGTCTAGCCCTTATGGAAGGCGCTGAGGCCTGCGTTGCCACTTCATCGGGCATGGCTGCCATCCTTAGCACCTGTATGGCACTGCTGCAGTCGGGCGACCATATTGTCTGTTCGCGAGATGTTTTTGGCAGTACTACGGTTCTGCTAAACAAATTTATGGCGAAGATGGGTATTCAAACCACCTATGTGGCTTTAACGGATTTGGATGCCTGGAAAGAAGCCTGCCAGAACAATACCAAACTGTTTTTCTTGGAGTCTCCATCTAACCCTATCTGCGAGGTTGCGGATATTCCTGCGCTGGCCGAAATCGCCAAATCAACTGGGGCTTGGTTGGTAGTAGACAACTGCTTCGCCACGCCCATCTTGCAAAAGCCACTGGCTCTAGGTGCTGATATCGTTATCCATTCAGCCACCAAATATATCGACGGACAGGGCAGATGCCTTGGTGGAGCTGTATTGGGCCGCAAAGAAGATATGGAAGAAGTCTTGGGCTTTTTGCGTTCCTGCGGGCCATGCATGAGTCCATTTAACGCTTGGGTGTTTCTCAAGGGCTTGGAAACTTTAGGTGTGCGTATGCGTGCGCATTGCGAAAACGCGGCAGCACTTGCGGTTTGGTTACAGAACCACCCAAAAGTTGAGCACGTATTTTACGCGGGCCTGCCAGATCATCCCGGTCATCAACTGGCGACTGAGCAGATGTCCGGATACGGTGGTGTGCTTTCATTCCGTGTAAAAGGCAACCGTGCGGAAGCATGGAAGGTAATTGATTCCACTGAGCTATTAAGTCACACCGCAAATCTAGGTGATGCCAAAACCACTATCGTGCACCCTGCAACTACTACACATGGCCGTATTACCGATGATGAAAGAGCTGCTGCGGGTATTACTCAAAACCTGATTCGGGTCGCCGTTGGTCTTGAGCATATTGAAGATATTAAGGCTGATTTGGCTCTGGGGTTGGATCAGCTTTAGTGGTTCATTGCTAAAAAAGTAGATATGAATATTTTCTCTTTTTTAATGATTATGCAGTCAATTATTATCGGAATTGGTATATCCGAACTATTAACCAATTTTTCTAGTGCATTAAAAAAGTACCGGCTTAAAAAAATTGGTCTTATCACGCCTATGCTTACAGTAATGCTCTTCTTGGCTTTGCTTCAGATGTTTTGGGAAACCTGGAGCTTACAGGGAGAAGTGACTTGGACATTTCCGGCTTTGGTTCTGATGGTAGCGGGCCCCATAATCGTGCATATGATGGCTCACGTTTTGTATCCAAATGCTGATGATGAAAAACCACCTACGGAATACTATTTGTCGAAATCATCGCTGTTCTGGTCTTTAGGCGTTGTTGCTGTAATCACTAGTGTGCTATTCCGCCCCCTAGGGCTTGGAAAAGAACTGTTTATTATTGACAACTTTACAAATGCTCCATTACTCATCGGTTTTATCGTTCTTATTTTCAATAAAAATATTTGGTTACATCGTGTAGCAGCAGTCGTATTTACAGTGCTTATTTTGGCCGATACGATATTTATTAATTACCAAATAAATTGAATCGAAGGGTAAACATAAGCGCTGAGTGATACCCAAAGGAGGTTTAGTGGATATTCTGAAGTTGACCGTAATGAGTGGGGTCAGATCACACATTTATGAGTATTGAGCTAGATCTCTATAATTCGGCAGTTGCCCTGATTGAAAAACGATATAGCTCAGAAGAGGGCGGTGCAGCAGCTCTTCGAACTGAAAGCGGAAAGATTCTCACGGGCGTTGCTCCCGATACTCAAAACGATGCGCTATCCCTCTGTATGGAAGTTGGTCCTTGTCTTGAAGCCCATAAGCTAAATGAAAGTATCACTCATTCCCTGTGTTTATATCGTGAGCAAGGCAGTGAGCAATTTCTCGTGCTGACGCCTTGTGGTATTTGCCAAGAAAGGCTCGTGCATTGGGGCGGCGATGTGCAGGTAGCCATTTCAAATCCAGAAAACAATCTCATTTTTAAGCCCTTGAGAGATTTGCTTCAATATCACTGGTCGCAGGTGAATGGGCATAATCTATAGCAAGATGCTCAGAACAAACTTCTTGTAGCAAGGCAATTAGATTACTTCGTCACTACACTCCTCGCAATGAAGAAATCGGATGCTTTCGAACTCCAATAATCTATTCGGCGACAATTATCTGACATCATTAGCGGCCTTCTAGGCAGATTGATTACTGCCAAATAAATCGAACTCACATCAAGGCAATGGCTCTCCAATAAGAGCAAGGACAGCCATTCGCCGGACAAATACTCGGTATTTCTGGCTGACTAGCGCAGGTGCTTAACTGCTATAATCCGCGACCCTATTTAAGCTAGCTTTTGATAAGAGGAATTGATGAGCCTTTACTTGGAATATACAAAGGAAATAGAGACCCGCAAGAACGAATTGGGTCTTAATCCGAAGCCGATTGATAGCGCAGAACTGCTTTCAGAAATTATCGAGCAAATCAAAGATAAGGATAATGAGCATCGCGAGGAATCCCTCAAGTTTTTTATCTACAACACACTTCCCGGAACCACCAGCGCCGCCGGCGTAAAAGCCAAGTTCCTAAAAGAAATCATTCTTGGCGAGTCAGTCTTAGAAGAGATCACACCGAGCTTTGCTTACGAGCTACTCTCCCACATGAAAGGCGGTACATCCGTTGAGGTGCTTCTTGACCTGGCACTAAGCGACGATGTCGCAGTAGCCGAAACAGCCGCTGAAGTTCTCAAAACTCAGGTATTCCTATACGAAGCAGATACCGACCGACTGGAAGCTGCCTACAAGGCGGGCAATACTATTGCCAAAGGCATTCTCGAAAGCTATGCCAATGCGGAGTTCTTTACCAAGCTTCCTGATCTGGACGAGAAAATTGACGTTGTTACCTACATCGCCGGAGTGGGTGATATTTCTACCGACTTGCTCTCTCCAGGCAACCAAGCCCACTCTCGCTCAGATCGTGAGTTGCATGGTAAGTGCCTAATTTCCCCTGAAGCTCAAGCAGAGATTACGCAGCTAAAAGACAAACACCCAGGCAAGAAAGTTATGTTGATCGCCGAAAAAGGCACCATGGGTGTAGGTTCATCCCGTATGTCTGGTGTAAACAACGTGGCTCTCTGGGCGGGCGTGCCCGCAAGCCCATATGTGCCCTTCGTTAATATCGCGCCAGTGGTTGCAGGTACCAACGGCATATCACCTATCTTTTTGACTACCGTCGACGTAACAGGCGGCATTGGGCTAGACCTGAAAAACTGGGTGAAGAAGCTCGATGATGCAGGTAACCCTGTGGAGGACGAAGATGGTGATACGGTTCTTGAGGAAGCCTATTCGGTTGAAACAGGCACTGTGCTGACCATCAATACCAAAGAGAAGAAACTCTATAACGGCGACCAGGAACTTGCTGATATCTCTTCAGCCTTTACTCCGCAAAAAGTTGAGTTTATGAAGGCGGGAGGTTCTTATGCGATTGTTTTTGGTAAGAAACTACAGACCTTGGCTGCCGAAATTCTTGGTATAGAAGCTCCGTTGGTTTTTGCGCCCTCAAAAGAAATCTCTCATGAAGGTCAGGGACTAACTGCCGTTGAAAAAATCTTCAATAAAAATGTGTTAGGCGTGAAATCGAAAGCAGCACTGCACGCAGGTTCAGATGTTCGCGTGAAAGTGAACATCGTCGGCTCACAAGACACCACAGGTTTGATGACCTCTCAGGAGCTCGAAGCCATGGCCGCCATGGTGATTTCACCAAGTGTTGATGGCGCCTATCAATCGGGTTGTCACACGGCCTCTGTATGGGACAGTAAATCAAAGGCGAATATTCCCCGCCTGATGAAGTTTATGAATGACTTTGGTCTGATCACCGGGCGTGATCCCAAAGGCGTTTATTTCCCGATGACCGATGTGATTCACAAGGTTCTGAATGACATTACCGTTGATGACTGGTCCATTATTATTGGTGGTGACTCTCACACCAGAATGTCAAAAGGTGTGGCCTTCGGTGCGGATTCCGGAACGGTTGCGCTGGCTCTGGCAACTGGTGAGTCCGCCATGCCGATTCCAGAGTCTGTCAAAGTAACCTTCAAAGGCGAAATGAAGAGCTACATGGACTTCCGTGACGTTGTGCATGCAACGCAATTGCAAATGCTCGAAGAGTTTGGTGACAATGTCTTCCAGGGTCGTATTATCGAAGTGCACATCGGTACCTTGCTTGCAGACCAAGCCTTCACCTTTACGGACTGGACCGCTGAGATGAAGGCAAAAGCCTCTATCTGTATTTCTAATGACGAAACCTTGATTGGATCATTGGAAATCGCGAAAAGTCGCATTCAGATCATGATAGACAAAGGTATGGATAACCATATCAATATGCTTCAGGGCTTGATTGACATCGCCAATAGGCGAATCAATGAAATCAAGTCCGGCGAAAACCCTGCGCTTAAACCAGACAGCAACGCTAAGTACTACGCAGAAGTGGTTATCGATCTTGATGAAATTAGCGAGCCGATGATCGCTGATCCAGACGTCAACAATGATGATGTGTCCAAGCGATATACGCACGATACCATCCGTCCTATTTCCTATTATGGCGGTGACAAAAAAGTTGATCTGGCCTTTGTTGGCTCATGCATGATTCACAAAGGGGATATGAAAATTATTTCGCAAATGCTGAAAAACATCGAAGCGCAAAAGGGCAGCGTAGAGTTCAAAGCGCCTCTGGTTATTGCTCCGCCAACCTACAACATTGTTGATGAGTTAAAAGCAGAGGGTGACTGGGATGTTCTTGCCAAGTATGCCGGCTTTGAATTCAACGACGACCACCCCAAAGATGCCGCTCGTACCAAATACGAAAATATCATGTATCTGGAGCGTCCAGGCTGCAATCTCTGTATGGGAAATCAGGAGAAAGCGGAGAAAGGTGACACTGTAATGGCCACCTCAACTCGCTTATTCAAGGGTCGAGTTGTTGAAGATTCTGACGAGAAGAAAGGCGAGTCTTTGTTGGCATCCACGCCTGTAGTTGTACTATCGAGTATTCTCGGTCGTACACCAACAATAGATGAGTACAAGGATGCGGTGGTAGGTATCAATCTTACTGACTTTGCACCACCTACCGAAGAAATGAGTGTAGACGTGCAGGCTCTGAGAATTGTTGGCTAAAATTTTGCAGGCTAACTCCGCCCAAAGGCCCTGCTAGTGCAAACTCGCAGGGCTTTAATCATTTTTGCTAGTACGAATTTTCTGGTTAGAACTGGTTGAATGGGTATTAAATGCCTAATCCTTCCGATCTAGATAAATTGATGCAACCTGTCTTGGATTTTCTTCCCTGCAGGACGCCCGACGCATGGGTTGAACAAGCGTTGGTCAATATCCCCACGCTTCTTATTGATCATGCCAATTGCGAGAAGAAGGCAGCATCAACAGCTCTCAATTTGATGTATCGCTACACAGACAATTTTGATCTGCTAAATAAAATGTCGCGCCTTGCGCGAGAAGAGCTGCGGCACTTTGAGCAAGTAGTAGCTATTCTGAAAAAACGTGGAATAGCCTATGATTTTTTGACGGCGTCCGATTACGCCGGAAGCATGATGAAACAGGTTCGAAAAACTGAGCCGGGCAAGCTGATAGATACATTGATTGTTGGCGCTATTATTGAAGCGCGGTCCTGTGAACGTTTTGCGACACTGGCTCCACATCTGGACGAAGAGTTACAGGACTTTTACACAAGCTTGCTTAAATCCGAGGCGAGGCATTATCAGGATTACCTAGCTCTGGCGAAATCCAATTCGGAAGTTCCGCTGCGGGAACGCATTGAGGTTTTTTTGGACATCGATAAAGAAATGGTGCTGGGTCAATCTGAGCAGTTCAGGTTTCACAGCGGTACTCTGGTTACCTAACTGACGTGTAAACAAGCGCATCAATCTATTGCTGGAAGATCAATCGGTCGTTGAAAATATTGGATACAGTCTTCAGGGGGGAGACGATCATTGATTTAAATTGCGATTAATTAAAGGGTGGGATCAAATGGGTTCTAGTTTAAAGGCCTGATAATCATCTTTCTAAAAGTTAGATTGACCCTAGGCTGAGTAATTTTAGTTGTCTTGGGTAGGTGATGTTGCCAGTTAGATTGAGTTGTGCCGGCCATCACCAACAAACTTCCTTGTTCGAGCAAAATGGGAATTTTCTCTTTGCTTCCTTTGTGACGAAAATCAAACCGACGTTCGGCACCAAAGGATAGCGAGGCGATATTTGAGTTCTCACCCAAGCCCTTTTCGTCATCGTGGTGCCAACCCATTCCCTGAGTTCCATTCTCATATAGATTTAGCAGACAGGAGTTGTAGCTTGCACCTGAGTGTTTTTCCACAAGCTCCCTGAGTTCAAGTAGAGGTTTGCTCCAGGGGATAGCGACTCGGGTCTTACCGGAATATTTGTAGGAGAAATTCCCATCGCCATACCAGGCGACTTTTCGGTCGGTAATGTAGTGTTTACCATAAATAACCGCTTCGTCATTTTTCCAAGGTACCTCGTTCAGAAGGTAGTCGAGATACCTCTTGGATGAGTCCTGATTACAGACCACACCAAAATACTGGGTGTCTCCGTCTCGCGGTAAAACTTGATAGGGGAATTCTCTGTATGGCTGCTCTGAAAAGAGCTCAAATTCGATCTGTTTACTCATTCGCCAGAAGCTGAACAGGCGCCCTCAGGCAGAATGGTTTCAATTTCAGCCGCAAAGACGTCTGAGTAATGTTTTTGTGAAACACACCAAACATTTACAAGGCCGGGACTTGAACCAATAACAAATGCCCAGGCATTTCGCTCCGCTTCGAATTCTTCCTCGTCGAACATACCCTGCCGAAATTGATAGTGGATATTTTCCCAATCTCCAAGGCCCGCTGACCTAGAAATGAAATGCTGTTGAGATTCATCTTCGGAGAGCTCTTCTCCTGAACCAGCTCGACGCCATAGGCTAACCAATTGAAGCTGCGATTGCTCTAAAAGACGATCTGATATCTGCTGGGAGATATCATTGCGAATCTGCGCTCGCATCATTTGGCGGTTTTGATCCAGCTCTACCACCAATAAAAATATGCCAATCAGCACCCCGAGGTTGGCCCCCAAGGTTAACCAGCGATTTATTTCGTCAGCCTTCAAAGTAACCCCTCCTAGAAATTGATGTCCGCCGAATTTATTTTTTGGCCCCGCTCAATTTAGTTGCTCGCTCGTATTGGCACAGCTTTCTGTGCACTAGACTCTGCCACGTGTGGTCCAGAATTGGAATCTTGATAGCGCCGAGCGCTTTACTCGAGATCCAGTGGAATCGCTGGCGACAATAGAATAAAGATTGGTTTGTAAAACTTTGGATTTTGGTCGTCATATTTGAATATGCAGGTTCTATTTGTTTGGTCATGATGCTTTCTAGAAAACTATTCAAAGGGATAAAAGGAGTTGAGAATGAGGACTAGCTGGAGACAGGGGGCAGGCATCGCAACGCAAATAAGAGCAACAAAATTCCACTTGGCATTGGTGCTGTTGATAAGTGCGGCTTCAGTTGCACACTCGGATGAAGCAAGAATCGCAGAACTGAGTGAATCTATCGGCGCCAATGTAGCCTCCAAAAATTGGGATGCCGCAGACGCTGATTACGAACAACTCTATTCTGTGTATCTGGAAGATTTTGGTGCTGCCAGCAGGCAGGCTATTGCCATGTCCAAAGTGTTGGGGGATTGGAAAATCCAAGCCCATCGGAGTGGTTTATTAAGTGAGTCTGCGACCAGCGTTATAGCTGGTACTTCTTCATTTTTCACTCAGTTGATAGAGGAAATCGAAAATCAGCACGGGCAGTTGGCAGAAGATTTAATTGATCCGCTCTACGGCCAAGCGATGGTTGAATATCATTTGTTTCAGATTGCCACCAAAAAACCTGTTTCCTCCTACAGAGGTGTTGGTCTGGAATTTATTCAGGAAGAGCGTTGCGTAGCCTCTGAGGACGGCGGCGCGGTTGTTTTTTGCGACTATGAAGAGGCACCGAATCGGGACTATATCGTCAGTCAGGCTCAGGCAAAATCAAATGAGGTTGAGGCTCACTGGAGCGCTATAGCAGCGTCGCTGGAACGTATCATTGAGATTTGTGAGCTCAATCAATATCTACTCGATCAGGCCGAAGCGATGATCCATTTGGGAGATCACTTCCTTTACGGTGGGGAAGGAGAATTGGCTATCGAGATCTACGCAAACGCTTATCAGATGCTGGTTCGAAATACTGATGGGGCAGAGTGGGTGCAACGCTTGTTCAATACTCCAACAGTCGTGCCATCTTTGACAACTTCCTTCCCTGGCGCAAATCCTGCTCCAATTTTGACTCACGGAATGAAGATTGGCTTCAGTATCGATGAAAATGGAAAAGCTCAGAATGTGGAGATTGTCGGTGGAGCTGACGCATCTACTAGAGCCGTGCGGCAGAACACGACGCAAATAATTTCCGGCGCTATATTCAGACCCGGTTTTGACTTTGATGGAGTTATGGAATCGAAGTATGTGGAGATATAAATAGAGGAGCTTTTGCCGAATCAAATCTCGGCCAGAGATGTTAGCCGGAAATTGGCGCAGAATTCTGCTTGATGCCTTCGGCGCTGTTTTCAATCCACCACACCTCGGTATCCCAATCGCCCAAAACGTAGCGCTTGTAGCTTTCACCGCCACGCCCAAATTCGTGCATCTTTGGTCTATGGGTATGACCGTGAATCATGGTTGAAACTTTGAAGCGTTCCATGGTGCTGACAACCGTAGTTTGTGTAACATCCATAATCTCGGCGCTTTTCTGTTGTTTACCTTGTGAACTCTTCACGCGCAAATCCCTACCGATTTTTCTGCGCATGGATGCTGGAAGAATCCCAAACAGAGCTTTAACAACAGGGTTTTGAACCACACGGCGAAACCGTAAGTAGGATCTGTCGTCAGTGCAGAGTAGATCACCGTGCATTAGCAAAATACGTTGTTTGGCATATTCGTAAAGGTGGTAATCCGGCAGTATTTCGATATCTGCGGCCTTGGCGAACTCTTTACCGATCATAAAGTCCCGATTGCCGGGCTGAAAAAATACACGGATTTTTCTTTTTGCTAACAAACGGAGTTCTGCGATTACTTTGATGGCCAGCTCGTTTTTGCTGTCCTTGCCAACCCAGACCTCAAATAGATCACCAAGAATATAGAGCTGTTGAACATCATCATCCAGATTGTGCAGGAATCGACAAAAAGCCCGATAGATATCGGGCCGTTCGTCGCTGAGGTGCAGGTCTGAAATAAAGATATCGGACATAAGAGGTGAGTGCCTTTAATCAACCACTGTGGCGGATTCAATAACAATTGGCTGCACAGGTACGTCGGCGTGGCCACCACTGTTGCCTGTCTCTACCGCACGAATTTGATCAACCACGTCCATCCCATCGACAACCTGGCCAAAGACGGCATAACCCCAGCCCTGCATATCCTTTGATCGGTGATCCAAGAACTCATTGTCAGCTAGGTTAATGAAAAACTGCGCCGTGGCGGAATGCGGATCGGAAGTACGCGCCATTGCCAAGCTTCCACGAACATTTTTAAGGCCGTTATCAGCTTCGTTTTGAATCGGCGAGCCTTCGCGTTTTTCTTCCATATCGGTATTCATGCCGCCACCCTGGATCATAAAATTATCGATCACGCGGTGAAAAATCAGGCCATCGTAGAAACCGCTCTCAACTAGTGACTGAAAGTTTGCTGCTGAAATAGGGGCTTTTTCATGGTTCAGTTCAATCTGAATGGGGCCGAGTGAGGTTTGCATTAAGATCATCGAAAATTCCTTGTTGGGTTTTATGGTCGCAGGAGAAGCTGCTTGCTGGGTTGGGTTAGGCGTTATCAGAGCTGATGTGGGGCTTTCAGGTTCATTTCCACTACTTAGTATGTAAGTTATTAAAATCGAGATGAAAAGTACTAGGCCACCGGCCGAAATCATTGCTGGCTTCATTAATACAAGCTTCGCTGTTCGCTAAAGGCACGTATAATACGCGGCTTTTCCAGACCTCCAAACGAGTTATTGATGTCCGCTGCGGATACTACCTCTAATTTTCTGAAAACCATTATTCAAGAGGACATCGACACCGGTGCTACAGCAAGTGTGGTTACGCGGTTTCCTCCGGAACCTAATGGTTATTTGCACATTGGTCATGCCAAGTCTATTTATGTGAACTTTGGTTTGGCTGAAGAGTTTGGTGGTGTATGCAATTTACGCTTTGACGATACCAATCCGGAAAAAGAATCCATTGAGTTTGTAGAAGCGATAAAAGCGGATATCGAATGGCTCGGTTACAAATGGGCAGGTGAACCCAAATACGCATCCAATTACTTCGGGCAACTCTATGACTGGGCTGTGCATTTGGTAAAAGAGAGCAAGGCCTACGTCTGTGAGCTGTCTGCCGAGGAAGCACGCGAGCACCGCGGCACTCTTACAGAGCCGGGTAGAAACAGCCCCTATCGAGATAGATCTATAGAAGAGAATCTCGAGCTGCTTGAGAAAATGAAAAGTGGCGAAATGGAGGATGGTTCGGCTTCCCTGAGAGCTAAGATCGATATGGCCTCCGGAAACATTAATATGCGCGATCCGGTTCTATATCGAATACGGCATGTGACGCATCACCATACTGGCGATGACTGGAAGATATACCCTAGCTATGACTTTGCGCATGGTCAGGAGGATGCTATTGAAGGGGTGACACACTCCATCTGCACACTGGAGTTTGCTGATCACAAGCCTCTATATGACTGGCTCTTGGAGAATATGCCCGTACCGGCTAAACCGGTGCAATACGAATTTGCGCGGCTAAATCCTAATTACACCCTCACTTCCAAGCGCAAACTAAAAACTCTGGTGGATAAGAGTGTGGTGGACGGCTGGGGTGATCCGCGCATGCCAACCATTTCTGGCCTGCGCCGTCGTGGGTATACGCCATCGGCAATTCGTCGATTCTGCGAGATGACTGGGGTGTCCCGCGCCAACTCCCAAGTCGATCTTGGCATGCTGGAGTTTGCTATTCGCGATGAGCTGGACAAGAGCGCGCCGCGTTCTATGTGCGTACTACGGCCTCTTAAGGTGGTTCTAACCAATTACTCTGAAGACAAGTCTGAAAGCATGACTGGAGCCTATCACCCTCAAAATGAGGATATGGGCTCACGTGAAGTGCCTTTTTCCAGAGAAATCTGGATCGAGCAGGAAGATTTCCGCGAAGAAGCGAATAAAAAGTACAAACGTTTGGTAATTGGTAAGCGAGTTCGATTGCGCAATGCCTACATTATTGAAGCCGATGAAGCGATCAAAGATGCTGAGGGTAACATTGTCGAGGTCAGAGCACGGATTATTGAGAATACAGTCGGCAATGATCCTGAGGATGGCATTCGTGCCAAGGGCGTAATTCACTGGGTCGACGTTGCAACCGCTGTACCCTGTAAGGTGAACCTCTACAGTCGGCTGTTTACTCATGAGAATCCCGGCACTGGTGGAGCGGATTTTATGGATCAGCTTAATCCTGAATCTTTGGTTGAACTGACAGAGTGTTTTGCAGAGGCTTCCCTTGCCAACGCGAAAGTAGGGCAAGGCTATCAATTTGAACGTCAGGGTTATTTTTGCCGAGATTCTGCTATCAACTCGGAATCCAATTCGGAATCAGAGTCTTTGGTTTTTAACCAAACCATCGGACTACGCGATGGGCAGGGCAAGTTTTCAGCCTAGAATACAAATTAGATAAATAATTTAACTAACTGATAAATAATGAACTTTAAGATTTATAACACCCTGAGTCGTAGCAAAGAGGACTTTGTGCCTCGTGTGCCGGGAGAGATCAATATGTATGTCTGCGGCATGACCGTTTATGACTATTGCCACATCGGTCACGGCCGCGCTTTTGTGGGTTTTGATCTGATTGTACGGTTTCTGCGCTTCTTAGGCTGGAATGTCACCTATGTGCGTAATATCACTGACGTCGACGACAAGATTATCCAAAGGGCGATGGAGAACGGCGAGAGCTGCGAAACACTAACCGCTCGTTTCATCACTTCCATGCACGAAGATTTTGCCAATCTGGGCATTCTGCCGCCGGATCAAGAGCCCAAAGCTACTGAGCATATGCCTCAGATCCTTGCCATGATCGCGCGACTGATCGAGCAGGACTTCGCTTACCAAGCTAGTAACGGTGATGTTTATTACCGTGTCAGCCGTTTTGCAGATTACGGCAAGCTGTCTGGAAAGAAACCTGATGAGCTGTTGGCTGGTGCCCGTATTGAGGTAGAGAAGCTAAAAGAAGATCCAAGAGACTTTGTGCTGTGGAAAGCCGCAGATGAAGCTGCTGGGCAGGTTGGTTGGCCCAGTGAATTTGGTTACGGTCGCCCGGGCTGGCATATTGAATGCTCGGCTATGTGTAAACATAGCTTTGGTGACAGCTTTGATATTCATGGCGGCGGTGAGGATCTTCAGTTTCCCCACCATGAGAACGAGATTGCTCAATCCGAAGCGGCAAACGGTGCCGAATTTGCGAACTACTGGGCTCATGTTGCCCCTCTGCGAATCGATGGCGAAAAGATGTCCAAATCTCTGGACAACTTTTTCACAATCCGCGATGTATTGGATAAATACCAACCCGAGGTCGTGCGTTTTTTCTTGATATCCAGTCATTACCGCAGCCCTATAAGCTATTCAGAAGACAACCTTAAAGAAGCTCAGAATGGCCTGGAGCGCTTCTATCACGCCATACGTGAAGTGCCGTCCAGTGGATCACCGGTGAATCTGGGAGCGTCCTCTGCACATGCAGCCTTTGTCGAGGCGATGTCCGATGACTTTAATAGCCGCGAAGCAATCTCATCCCTATACGAGTTGGCTAACCAGATAAACACCGCTAAGGCGGCGGGGGAGCTTGAGCTTGCCACTAAACTTGTCGCTGAATTACGAGGGTTTGGCGACATTCTGGGTATATTGCAACTGGATGCTGATGCCTTCCTGCAATCAGGTTCAGTTGACGCCATCAGTGCTGATCAAATTGAAACCTTGATCGCCGAGCGGGCTCAAGCCAAGCTCGATAAGGATTACGCAAGAGCTGATCAGATACGCCAGGATCTAGCAGAGCAGGGCGTTCAACTCGACGATTCACGCGAAGGAACCAGTTGGCGGCGCAATAACTGAGATAAATTCTCATTTAGGTTGTTGACAATGATTCTCATTTCGATTTAGATAGTGCTCAATCTTATTGATATGAAAATTGTTGGCATAAATCGATGTACGTCTGCTTGTGTAATCGCGTAACTGACAAAGATATCCGCAACGCCGCAGCCGAAGGGGCAGCCTCGCTATCTGATCTCAAATCCATGCTGGGAGTGTCCAGTCAATGTGGTTCCTGCGAAGAGGTTGCGCAGCAAGTTCTATTCGAAACCTACCAAGCTAATCCAGACCTCTTTTATCAGGTCGCCTGATACCAACTGGCCATTTTGAAATGGCCGGCAGGTAACTTGACAGTCTTTTTTCTCCGACTCACACTGCGCCGATCTTAATTTGTGCCCTAAACGGAGTACTTGAATGAAAGGCGATCCGCAGGTTCTTGCTCACCTAAATAAAGCTCTCGGCAACGAAATGGTTGCCATAAATCAGTATTTTCTGCATGCCAGAATGTACAAAGATTGGGGCTTAAAAGAGCTCGCCGATAAAGAATACGAAGAGTCTATCGATGAAATGAAACACGCGGATCTATTGATCGAGCGTATTTTATTTTTGGAAGGACTGCCCAATCTGCAAGACCTAGGTAAGTTGATGATTGGCGAAAACACCCAGGAGATGCTGGAGTGCGACCTCAAGCTGGAGCATATCGCTGTGCCAGATCTGAAAGAGGGCATCGCTTACTGTGAGTCCATCAAAGACTACGTCTCGAGAGATTTATTGTCAGATATTCTCGAAGCAGAAGAAGAGCATATCGACTGGTTGGAGACCCAGCTCGGACTCATCGAGAAAGTAGGGCTGCAAAACTACCTGCAGGCTCAAATGGAGATTGAGTAGGGGCTCCATCAAGCTTTTTGCGATCTTAAAACCTTTCAATTATTCAGGGATAGTGACGTCCACAACCTCTGCGACGGGCAGGGCGGCAATATCCTTAAATTTGTAGTACTTGCCTTCCTCTAGATCGATCAGATTTTTAACCTGAGAAAACAGATCTTTGGAGAGGATATACAGCCCTTCACTACTTTTTCTTTGAATGCCGTAACGCACGCTCTCACGAGACTCGCGTTTTAGCTTGCTGAGCATCCCCTTGGTGGCCCAGATGGCGCCTCCACGAGCAAAATCACTAAGACGGCTGGCATGGTTGATGGTATCGCCGAGCACGGTGAATTCGATGTGTGTGCCGGCGTGATAGGTACCAAACCATTCCTGACCTTCGTTTAACCCAATATTCAGAATAAGGTCGTGGCCCCAGTTTTTGCGGGCTTTCCACTCTTTTGTCATCCTGATCATTAGCTCTTTGAGCTCGTGGGCACAGAATAGGGCGTTGGTGATGTAGTCGCTGTCTGGCTGGGGTAAGAAGTAATAAACCATGCCATCGCCCACGTGTTTGCCATGAGTGGCTTTATAGCGACGAAATATAGGTTCGGCTCCCTGCCAGATAGCATTTATCAGTTCAAAGTACTCTTCGGCGGGCAATTCCGAGCAAATACTCATGGAGCTCTGTAGGTCGGCCACCATGGTCACCAGATTGGTGAGAAAGGGGCGTCTCTTTTTCATAATCTCCTGCATTACTTGATTGCGCTGGGAAAGTAGTTGAATCAGAGAGCTCGAATCTTCTTCTGTAGGTAAAAAGCTAAAAAATACGCCCTCTCGAAAGAAGCATATATAGAGGGTGTGTGTTGTTTCGTTGCCGTCGCCGTCGTTGATATCGAATACATGATGAAAAATATCCTCTTCGCCTATCGCTTCAACTTGCTCGTACAGGCCGCTAAGTAATTGAACGTCTTCGGCTTCCAGTAATGGATAAACCGTTGCCAGAGCGCGTTGATCCATGCGTTTTTTAGCAGCACGCATGGTTACTTCGAGCAATTGTGGGAAATTAACCAACTGGTGAGCTTGTTCTCTATTCAGCAGCAGGTGAAAGACGTTGCGAGCAGCGATATCTCTATCAACAACGTGGTCGAGCTCAAAGAAGGTTTCTTCGGCGTGCTGGTTCCACCAGGTCAGCTCAAAATTGTTATTCAGCATAAAAGCTGGGCCCGGGATATTGTCTACAGAGAGGGCAACTGACAGATCGCTAGGGCTTTCGGTTTCAAAACCGCGCCGCCCACTTTTTGAAGAGGCGGTTTTTTCGGAATGGTTCTGAACTAGGTTTTCAGGGGATGACATCTGCTCCGCAATTTCCGACATGCTCATGCCTTCTGATTTCAATCGCTTAACTTGATCAATTTTTTCTAGCGCGTTTTCTGGAAAGAAACCCAAACGGGGGACACCGGGCTCTCCCTCTACGGCAGAAAGCACATTGGGGCGTTCCAGGATTCCCATCGAAATGTAGTTATTGAGAGTGGCTCTAGATATACCTGCTCTCTCCATCAGTTCTTTGCTGCTGATCATTTGGACACCATCCATAAAATCGGATAGACAGTATAATTAGACAGTCTAAATATGCAAGTATTTAATTAGACTGTCTAAACGTACAGATATCGAACTACCAGAAGACACAATAAATACTTTATATACAACAGGATAGGATTGATTGTTAAAGTAGAAATCGGTAAAAAGTGAAATAAAATTACAGGATATTTGGACAGTTAGGCAAAGAAATATCTTTAAAACTCAATTTTTGAGTAGTTAAAGCGAGGCTATAAAGTCTTCTTGCATCTTGCGCTCTGCAGCATCTGGCAAGCGCCCCATGGCAGCATAGAGATTATCTGCCGCATGATGCGGTTTTGAGGTGCCTGGAATGGCTGCGGTAACACCGGGGTGGGAAACGATATATTTCAGGAAGAAATTGCCCCAGCTTTGGCAGCCAAATTCTTTGGCAAACTCAGGTAGCTCTGCTCCTGACACAGCTGCAAAGGTGCCGCCGCGCGCAAAAGGAACGTTCGCCAAAACCGCTATTCCCTTATCTATTGCCAATGGCAGCAGTCTTTGCTCAGCGTTGCGGCCAATAATGCTGTAGTTGACCTGCACAAAATCGATTTCTTCCGAGTTCATTATTTCAATCAGCTCGTTATGGCTTCTGTCGATCGAGGTCGTTACACCTAGGTACCGGATAGTGCCTTCTTTTTTTGCCTCTTGGAGTGCGGGCAATTGCTGTCGCCAGTTTCGCGCACTGTGAATTTCAACCAGATCCTGTTGCTCAACTCCCAGTAAAGCGCGTGAGGTTGCCATTTCTTCCGTGGCCCGAGCAGCGCTGGTGCTGCCTACTTTGTTTGATATAAAGAGTTTGTCGGTGATACCGAGTTCGGCAAATAGCTCACCTAATACAGCTTCTGCGCCGCGATAGGCTGGTGCAGTGTCGATTAGGGTGCCGCCTGCGTCTGTATACACCTTTAGGGTTTCTCGCAGCCCTTCGTAGGTCTCTTCAGTGCCATTGTCCCAGGTATCACCACCATATTGATTGGTGCCAATACCGATTATAGGAAGTTGTTCGCCGGTTGAAGGAATGGGTTTTGTAAGCAGAGGTCCCGTTGAGGAGGTCTGAGCATTTAGGCCGGGTAAAAGGCCAAAAGAAGTGCCTGCAACGGCCGTACCTTTCAAGAAGTCTCTACGCTTCAACTGCATAACTAGTTCTCTTGTCTGATTAAAAAATATGACAGAATTGGATGCCCAAATAGGGCGTGTGCAGAGATTATAGTCGGCGCACATTGTGGAAGAATCTTGATTACAGCCTTGTTAGCCTAGCCCAATAAATCTAAACATTTGCCTAGGGAAACACCGCCCTAAAGCGCTGCCATAAAGTCTTCCTGCATTATTCTTTCCGCAGGAGTTGGCAATCTTCCTGTGGCTGCATGAAGGTTATCCAAGGCGTGGTGAGGCTTGCTTGTGCCGGGGATGCTGGCGATCACATCGGGATGGGATACATTGTATTTGAGGAAGAAATTCCCCCAGCTCTGACAGCCAAATTCTTTGGCAAATTCTGGCAGTTCAACGCCTTCAACGGCAGTAAATAGGCTGCCTTGCCCAAAGGGCACGTTGCCCACCACGGCTATGCCTAGCTCTCTTGCCAGAGGGAGAATTTCATTTTCGGCATGGCGGTTCGCAACGTGGTAATTTATCTGAATAAAATCCAAGGGTTGGGTTCGCATAATCTGAACAATCTGTTCGTGTTCGGTGTCTTCCGAGCCGGTAATGCCCAGATAGCGAATCTTGCCGTCCTGTTTTTGTTCCTGCAGAACCGGAAGCATGCTGACCCAGTCCTGAAAAACTACGTTGTGGACTTGATACAGATCGATCTGTCGCGTACCTAGAAGAGCGAGAGAGTTGTTCAATTTTGCGTCAAGCGTGCCTTCATCGAACTGACCCGCTTTGGTTGACAGAAAAGCTGTGTCATTGAAATTGAGCTCTGCTAGCAAGCCTCCCAAAACCCCTTCAGATCCGCGATAGTGGGAAGAGGTATCGAGTAGGGTGCCTCCCTGTTCTTTAAATAGGCTTAGTGTTTCAAGCAGAGTGGCGCGAATTTCCGAGTCGCTGCCGGTACCATAACGGTTTGTACCAAATCCAATAACCGGCAGTCGTTCCCCCGTTGAAGGTACTTGTTTGGTAATAAGGGTACTGGCGGATGATTGCGCCAGAGCGCCACCAGCAAGGCTTAAGGTGCTTGCAGCGGCAATACTGCCTGTTAAAAATTGTCGTCGCTTCAATAGCATGGAAATACTGTCCTTTAGCGGAGCTTAGCTTGTGATTATTCGTATTGATCGTTTAGGTTGGTGCGCTTTGTTTCAGACCCGTCGGGGTGGAGTACATAACGAACTCGCTGACCCTCTTGGTCGATAAAATGCAGAGATTGCTGAAAGATTCCCTGATAAAGGCCGTTAGCGGGCCCCTTGGCCTCGATGATGTATAGACGGCCTTCTTCCTCGTAGAGATAAATTCCCGCGTAGGTACGAGCGCCGTCCTCGTGAGTAATTTGCAACTGATGGCCTTCGACCATCTCAATGTGGTGCCAGGCGTCAAAGGTTATTTCGCCGCCGCGCTTACGGATATTGTGAGCTGCGTAAGCGATGGAGCCGCGTAAGTCATAGAGCCAAGGAAAATCATCGTCCGTATGGTCTTCAAGCTGCACGTAAGCTGTTTCATCTGTGCCGTAATTAACCACAGTTAGTCGATATTCAATGCCGTCAACATCGATGCTATAGATTTTAGCGGGCAGATTTCCGCCCCATTCGGTGGAATAAAGAAACTCTGTAACCTCCAGATCGCCTGGTGTATTGATTACAAAGAGATCCTCTCTATCCATATAGGAGTGCCAATCTTGCGCTAGCGCCGGAAAAGTTGGGATTGTAAGTAAGAGGGCGCCCAACAACCCTTTTCTGCTAATCAAAAACACGCTCTTCGCCTCCTTCTGGGGTTATAAAGCCTAAAAGGCAGCCGTTAGCGCCGTCTCGTAAGGCGTGACAGCGAGCTGCGATCCTGTCGCCGTTGTTAATATCACCTTTGGCCCAGCCGCCACTGGATGCGACGGCTTGAATGCTGCCGCCTTCAAGAGCCCAGGTTTCGCCTTCATCAGTTTCGAGGTGAATCCAGATATGAGGGTTAAGCCAAATAACCGCAATTACAGTTCCTTCAACGTGGGTATAGCTGCGAACGTCGTAATTACCGTGCGAGTGATGCGCTTGAGCGCTAAAAGATATCGTTAAGAGTAAGGCAGCGCCTAGAAGGCGTCTTAGGTTGGGTTTCAAAATCTTTTCCCCCCGGAAAGAAGTAGATTGAATAGGCGGGTACTATGCCACTTTAATTACTTATCTCATATATCTATGTTCGCATAATGTATATTATGTTAAATATGGTATTCCGAATAAGACTACTGAAAAGGCACTATTCCCCTCGCTTTCATTTCTCCAAGAACAGATTCGGGTATTGGGCGACAACCGCAGTGCTGAGCATGTGCATTGTGCCAATCTATTCTTTGGGTGATTGTCGCGTTGGTGGCCATCTTGTGAGTTGCATGCCATTGCTTGTTCATAAAGATGAATCCGGCGGGGCGTATTTTGCAAATATCTCTGCGCCCGTCATATCCTCTGTTTCATTTGCGAAGTTGTAATAGCTTGGCTTTTCATCGATAAATACTTGGTGGTCAAAGACAGCTTGCTCACCCAGATCAAATAGCCCAGCGGGCATCATGTGTTGCTTAGTTTCTTTCAATCGGTAAAAAAGATGGGTTCCGCACTGGCTACAAAAACCGCGCTCAGCCCACATCGAAGAATCAAATACCGATATATTTTGCTCCCCTTCAAACGAAACTTCTGATCCGCAATCCACTTCAATAAAGGGCCCGCCACCCCACTTCCTGCACATGGTGCAATGACAAACGCCGATACTTTTGCTGCTATTTTTTGCCACGAAACTAATCGAGCCACAAAGACAGCTTCCTTTTATTTCACTTGGATTAGACATATATATCTACCTCTATTGTTGTGCTTAAAACGTAATTACTATCTTTCCCTTGGTCTGCCCTTCTCCGAAATATCGCAGGGCATCGGCTACGTCGGCCAGAGGATAACGCCTATCAATGACAGGCACATATTTGCCGGCTTCAAAAAGCTCAATCATCGAATCCAGCCCCTTGTTCGCCTGATGCATAAGTAGACTAATTTTTTTGCTCCCAAAAATTGAGAACCAAGGCCCGAGCAATAGCATTCTGTTCGCCAAGGCTGAAGAGCCGCCAACCATCACAAATGTCCCAGTGAAGCTTAATGCGCGCTTGTAGTCGGTAATCGAATGATAGGCTGCAGCATCGACAATCAGGTCATAGTGCAAGCCATTTCTGGTGAAATCTTCCCTGGTGTAATCGATAACCTGATCCGCACCTAGAAGGCGCATGCTGTCCAGTTTGCTGGTGCTATCAACGCCGGTTACTTCGGCCCCAAAGGATTTGGCAAGTTGTATGGCGAAGCTGCCAACACCACCGCCAGCACCATTAATCAGCACAGACTGTCCCGAGTGAATCTGCCCTTTGTCACAAAGAGCTTGTAAGGCAAGTAACCCGGCCTGAGGCGTGGCTGCTGCCTGCTCAAAAGACATGCTGCTAGGCTTTAAACTCAATTCATCTTCTCCTGCACATAGTTACTCGGCAAAACCGCCCCAGTTGCCTCTGCTGAGGTCTCCGAATACCTCGTCACCGGGTTTAAGCTGAGTTACTTTTTCGCCGACCGTTTCAACTTGGCCCGCGATATCGCATCCAAGAATATTGATCTTTTTCGGTCTCAATAGCCCGAACATCATTCGGTTAATGAAGGGCTTGCCCATCAGCAACTCCCAGTCCCATGAGTTAACCGATGCGGCATGCACTTTTACTAGGACTTCATTGTCTTTGGGCGTCGGTCTTTCAATATCCGCTACTTCGAGGAAGTCCGGTGACCCATACTTGGTGAATAAAATCGCTTTCATACGGCCTCGTCTCGCCCAAATTCGTAGAGATATATTAGGTTTAAGAGCATCAGTCTAGGGCGCATAAAACCTTGCTCTGTTGATTCAGATCAACTGCAAATTGGGTGTTGACCTGTGCAATATTCGCTGACATCAAACAAATAAGTGTTGGGTGAATACGCCGAAAAGGATTAAATCAAGACTATCTATAGAAGGACAAAGCCCAAAACAACAAAACCAACTGCGCTTATAGCCCCTGCAATTAATGCGTAGGGCAGTTGGGTTTTTACGTGGTCGATATGCTCTGTGCCTGAAGCTAAGCTGGCAACAATGGTGGTATCGGATATAGGTGAGGCATGATCGCCAAAGATGCCGCCGGATAGAACGGCGGCCACAAACACCGCCGGTTCCGCTCCCATGGCAGCAGCCACGGGAATGGCAATAGGCAACATAATGGAGAAGGTGCCCCAGCTGGAACCGACCGAGAATGCGATTAATCCAGAGATCGCAAAGATCACAGCGGGCAACAACCAGATCGCGATTGAGTCGCCAATCAGGCCGGCAATATAGATACCAGTGCCTAGCTCTCTAGCTACACTGCCTAAAGCGAGTGCTAGCAGGAGAATAGTGGCAATGGGAAGCATGCGCCCTGCTCCGCGCATCCAGACGTTGCTTAGCTGAGTCAAGTTCATATTGCGCTGGATAAGAGAAAGCAATGAAATTACTAACAATCCAATAAGGCTGGCCCAGAGAACACTTTTTGAGCCTGATCCGGCTAAGAGATCGCCATTGCCAGTCACATAGAGACCAATCGGCATCGCTATTATTAGAGCGACGATCGGCAAGAGCATATTTAGAGCGCGCGGCACAGAATTATCCTTTTCAAATTCTATGGGATCCACAGCTGTGGATGCCTCGTTGTTGGCCGCCCTCTCCTTTGCTTTTGATTCTGCCTGAGACATAGCCCCGGGATTGTAGTTGCGCGAGATACTGAAGGCAGTCAATGCCACCGCCGTGATGGCATAGAGGTTCATAGGAATGCTGCTGAGGAAAACCTTTAACGGCTCTTGCACGCCTAATCCTTCAAGCAGTCCCAGATTAAAAGCACCCCAGGCATTGAGCGGAATCAGAATGCAGATCGGTGCTGAAGTTGAGTCAATAATATAGGCCAGCTTCTCGCGGGAGATTTTGAAGCGATCGAATAAAGGTCTTGAGACAGTGCCCGCAACTAATAGCGTTATATTAGATTCAATAAAGATCAGGACGCCAATTAGAAAGGCCATCCATTGGGCGCGCTTGGCGCTGGTTACCCACTTTGCTCTTTCCAGAAAGGCAACAAAGCCAGTAACTGCGCCATTGCGTTCTAGCGTATATATGAAGGCGCCTATTACCAGTGTGAAGAGGATGACTCGTGCATCGCCCGGCGAAGCTAGTACTGCAATTGATCGCTCAATCGCTGCGTCCAATGCAGCCAAAATTTCAAGAGGCTGGCCGCCTAAGAGTAGAAAGCTGCCGAGCCAAACACCGGCAAATAGAGCCAGATAGACTTGGCGCGTTGCCAGCGCTAATCCGATTGCTAGGATTGGAGGTAGTAAAGATGTCCAGGAGGGTTCGATCATGCTGCGCTTTGGCTTCTCTACAAAATCGGGGCCTGGTCCTCAAATACGGGGTTTGGCGAAGTTTCTGTCTGGCTCTGAAAGGCCTCTACGGAAGCGGCTGCTTCCTTGCTATCTTCGAACCTCGCGATATGAAATAGCGCGTCGCCAGCATTCACCAAAGGAATGTTGGTTTTACCAATAATTATTCCGGTGTAGTTGGCTTTTACTTCATGTTCGGCTGGGTAGAACAGATCGGAAGGGTCTGATATCACCCCGAGGAGATCGCCTTTTTTAACATGAGCTCCCAAGGCTGCAATAGATCGCAGAACGCCACTTTCAGGTGCCCTCTCCCAGCTGCTGGATCGAGCCATAAAGGGCTCTTTGGGTGCGCTTGAGCGAGCCTTGCGGGCCGGCAGCATTTTTAGCTCTCGCATAACCGAGATGATTCCCCTGACTCCGGCCCGAATCGATAATTCATCGAATCTCAATGCTTCCCCAGCTTCGTAGAGCAAAACCTTAACCCCGAATTCATCGGCTGCTTGGCGTAGGGATCCATCGCGCAAATTCGAATTCATGATTACTGGTACTGAAAATCTGTCGGCGAGTAGTTTGGTTTCCGGATCGTCCAGATTGGCGCGAATTTGTGGCAGATTGGAGCGATGGATTGCGCCCGTGTGCAGGTCAATTCCGTATTGGCACTGACTTACAATTTCCTGAAGGAATATATGAGCCAGTCGTGCTGCCAAAGACCCTTGCTTTGATCCTGGAAAGGATCTGTTCAAATCCCGTCTATCGGGTAAATAGCGCGAATGCTGAATAATGCCAAACACATTCACAATGGGAATAATGATAAGCGTGCCACTCAGGCTTTTAAGCGCCGCAGTCTTGGACAACCGTCTAACTATTTCTACGCCGTTTAACTCATCCCCATGGATTGCTGCGCTGATAAATAGGTTTGGCCCTGCCCGCTTGCTACAAATTACCTGCACTGGAATGCTGATATCTGTCTGCGTATAGAGTTTGGCCACGGGTAAATCGATAACGCGCTTTTCGCCGGGCTCAACGGTAATGCCGTTGATAGTTATGGCTTCATTTTTAGTTGTCATAAACTGAATTTTTAACCTTTGCCTCGAGTGGCAGTTTTATTGGGTGCCGCATTTTTTTCAATAAACTGGATAATCAAACCAGCGACATTTTTGCCGGTAGCGTTTTCAATTCCCTCTAGACCGGGCGAAGAGTTTACTTCCATGACCAGCGGCCCCCTATCGGAGCGCAGAAGATCAACGCCACAGACGTTCAGTCCCATGATGCTCGCTGCTTTAGCCGCAACGCGGCGCTCAGCAGGCGTAAGTTTGACCAGCTCAGCGGAGCCGCCACGGTGTAAATTGGATCTGAACTCTCCAGCAGGAGCCGTTCTTTGCATGGCAGCTATTACTTTTCCTCCCACCACAAGGCAGCGGATATCGCTGCCGCCCGCCTCCTTGATAAATTCTTGGATCAATATATTGCTGTCTAAGCCCATAAAGGCCTCGATAACACTCTCGGCGGCCTTTTTGGTCTCTGCTAGTACAACTCCAATGCCTTGAGTGCCCTCGAGCAACTTTATGACGAGAGGTGCACCGCCAACTTCTCGGATTAGGCCGCCGACATCGTGTGGGGAATTGGCGAAGGCTGTGACGGGAATGCCAATGCCTTTGCGAGCTAGTAGTTGTGTCGAGCGCAATTTGTCGCGCGAACGTGAAATGGCGACAGACTCGTTGACACAGTAGGTTCCCATTATCTCAAATTGACGCACTACCGCAGTACCGTAAAAGCTCACCGAAGCCCCGATACGGGGAATTACCGCGTCGAAATCTTTAGCTGTGAACTCCTCGTCTTTGTAGTGAACCGACGGGTTGTCCGTTCCGATATCCATAAAACAGCGGATATGGTCAATAACTCTTGGTTCGTGCCCGCGCTCTTTAGCGGCTTGTACCAGGCGTCTGGTGGAATAGAGTTTGGGATTTCTTGAAAGAATTGCGATTTTCATAAGGGTTCCTATCGAACTTTAACTTCGACTGTATAAGCAAATTTGGCATTGGAAACTAGGAGCTACCAAGGGAACACTTAATGGATAAGTGTAAGAAATGATCGACTAGAGGGTACCACAGCAATATGAAAGCTCTGGATCCACTTTAAATTCTCCTGCCAGAGCCGTGCGACCTAGGAGCATGCGAAATTTCATGGTGTCTCTATTGGTTAAGGACATCTCAATTTTTCGTTTGGTTGTACCTATTTCGGCTGTGGCTTCGATAATGTATCGAGTTTCTTTGTGCCCGCCGGAGTCGGTGACCTCTCGTTTGTCCATTACCGGTGCGGTACAAATTATTGATGTTTCACTATCACCCTGAATTGGATGTATACCGAACCGGACGTGCTGTGCGCCCTGCTCCTTATATGGTTCGACAAAAAAAGCATGCAAAGCCGATGTTCTGGCTCCCGTATCAACCTTGGTCTTGATTTTGGTGATGCCCAATTCTGGCAGCGAGATCCATTCTCGCCAGCCTAAGGTGATCAGTTGATCCTGCTGGTTGGAATTAGAATTTTCGGAGCTCATTGAGATTGGTGTCAACTGCTATATAAGGGCCTGCATATTAACTACCAAAGGCAAATAAAACATAGCTTTTATATTGCGCTCAATGCGGCCCTTTTACGATTTAGGTTTAAATCTATTCCAGAGCCTAGTGGCTAGCAGTGCCATCAAAATACCTGCATAGATTAGGGGTTCGATTTGAAAGCCCTTTCTGAGCCAGACAAAGTGCAATACGGCTGCAATGCCGACTACATAAACGATCTTGTGCAGCTTGCCCCAGTTGCGTTTGAGTCGGCGCTGCCAGCCGGTGGTTGAGGTAATTGCCAGAGGAACCATTAGAAGGACGGCGGTAAAACCTGCAGTGATATAGGGCCGCTGAATAATGTCTTCGACCACCAAGGAGAATGAAAACTGCAGGTCGAAGGTTAGGTAAATAGTGAAATGAGCCAGAGCGTAAACAAAGCTCCATAGACCCAAGAGTCGACGATATAGCAGAAGCTGAGGTGCATTTAGCAACATTCGAAGCGGCGTAATTGCCAAGCTGATCAGCAAAATTCTTAGTGCCCAAATACCAGTTTGATGGGTCAGGGTTTCAACCGGATTTACACCCAAGCTGCCAAAAAAAGTGTTGTACAGCAGATATAGCGCCGGTGTAGCACAAAGCAGATGCAGCAGGGTGCGTATGGGCAGAACCCATGCTTGGGAGATATTCATGGCTTGGAGTCTGTGGATTGTCTAATAATTGGTGCTTAGATCCATGTCCGTATACATGGAGGCAACCTCTTCGCCGTAGCCATTGAACATCAGCGTATCGCGGCGGAAGAACTCACCAATACGACGTTCTGAAGCTTGGCTCCATCGTGGATGGTTCACTTCAGGATTTACGTTGGAGTAGAAACCGTACTCGCGCGGGCCAGCCATATTCCAGCTGGTTTGCGGTTGGGTAGTCGTAAAGTTGATCTTGGTAATGGATTTAATGCCTTTAAAACCGTATTTCCAGGGAACAACCAATCTTAGGGGCGCACCACTTTGATTTGGCAGAGGTTTGCCGTAAATGCCTACAGCCATCATGGTCAGTGGATGCATGGCTTCATCAATTCGTAGCCCTTCTCTATAGGGCCAATCAAGAACCCGTGTACGTTGGCCGGGAAGCGGTCGGTCTCGGTCGTAGAGTGTTTCAAAAGCAACATATTTTGCATTCGAATTTGGTTGTAGCTTTGTGAGCATAGTGGACAAGGAAACACCTACCCAAGGAATTACCATGGACCAAGCTTCCACGCAGCGCATTCGGTAAATGCGTTCTTCGAGGGCGTTAAAATCGATCAGATCCTCGATCGCATAGGTTCCGGGATTGTCACATTCACCCCCTACTTCGATTGACCAAGGGTCTGTGCTTAAGGCATCGGCATTTTTTATCGGGTCGCCTTTGCCTGTGCCCAGTTCATAGAAGTTGTTGTAGCTGGTGATGTCTTCATAGCTGTTGAGTTCTTCATCCAGCGTTCGGGTATTGGGAGCAGCGGCGATCTGATCGGTAAACTTGCCCAGCACTGCCCAAGCGGCCGCTGGCATATAGCCCGTTAGCAAGGCGGCACCACCAAGCTTTAGGAATTCGCGTCGCCTGTTGAACAGTGCTTCGCTGGTGACTTCGTTTTCACTGAGTTGCCAGCTCTTTTTTACTTTGATCAACATGTGTTTCTCCTAATCTGTTCCGCTTGGACGTTAACAATGCCTATTTGTTACTAGCCTATCGTTAGGCTAACGATTTGTTCACAATCTCGCGAACATCACTGGATAGCTCGCCCTGTCCTATGCGCTCCAGCTGCGCTTTCATCAACTTTTGCCGAGTTTCATCATAACGCTTCCAGCGCGTCAGTGGATTTACCATTCGTGAAGCTGTCTGAGGATTTAGACTATCTAGCTTAATAATCTGATCGGCTAAAAACTCGTATCCACTGCCATCGATATTGTGGAAGTTGTCTGGATTCAGTGTGCAGAATGCGCCAATAAGGGAGCGCACCTTATTTGGGTTAGTGGTATCAAAGGCATCGTGATCAAGAAGTGACCTAACACGACTGAGATTTCCAGCATTTGAGGCTGAAGCCTGAATAGCCAACCATTGATTTACCGCTAAAGGCTCATCATTCCACTGGTCATAAAAAGCCTCTAAAGCCTTATCTGCCAAAACTTCTGCCGCCTGTGTCTGGGTATTGACCATAGTCGACAACGCTGCTGCACAATCGGTCATATTGTCGGCAGTCTCAAACTGATGCTGGCATGCCTGTAAGGCCTCTTCACTCTCAGATGCCGCCCAATAGCTAAGTGCGATGTTTTTAAGTGAGCGCTGGCCTATTTGTACTGCACTTGGTTCGTAAACTTCTTCGGACTCATTGTTTCGATATATTCTTTCAAACAAACCTTGGAGCTGAGTTGCCAGCTCCAGACGGACTGCATTACGTGCTTTGTAAAGCGAGCCCAAATCCAGATCGCCATCTGTGCCATCACAGAGAGCCTCCATAGATGGTAAGGAGATCATCATGGCTGCTACGGCTGGATCCAAATCTGTCTGATTGAGAAGCTCTTGATAACTACCGATCAGGGCGTCGATATGTTTGGCGATATCCTCAGCGTCAATTGACTGCACCTCTCTAATCACATGCTCCGCCAAGAGCTGGCTGGCATTCCAGCGATTAAAGCCGTCGCTGTCGGAGTGTATTAGGTGTAGTAGTTGATCTTTGCTGTAGTCGTATTTGAGTTTGACCGGTGCCGAAAACCCTCTTAGCAGCGAGGGTGTTGGATGCTCTTGCACGTCCGTAAATACAAACACCTGACTGCTTTGATGGAAGCTCAAAACTTTCTCGAGTTCCGAGGTTGCGGCACCTTTTAAGCTGAGCGAAAGCTCACCAGATTCTCCCAGCAGACCCATTTTAATAGGAATCACAAAGGGGTCTTTGCTTGAGGACTCAGGAGTTGGTGGGCAGCTCTGGGTCATTGTTAAACGATATTCTCTTGCATCGGCATCGTACTCGTCAGTCACTTCGACCACCGGTGTGCCCGCCTGACGATACCAGTTCATAAACTGCGTCATATCCAACCCGGAGATTTCGCTTATACAGCCGACAAAATCCTCGATAGTTACCGCTTGACCGTCATAGCGATCGAAGTAGAGATCAGTAGCCTGCCGGAACTTTTCCGGGCCGAGCAGATTGGCTTGCATGCGGACTACTTCGGCGCCTTTTTCATAGACTGTCAGGGTGTAAAAGTTATTGATCTCTTGGTAGGACTGGGGCTGCACCGGATGGGATAAGGGACCCGCGTCTTCAGCAAATTGAAATGCCTTGAGTGATCGAACTTCTTCGATGCGATTAACCGCTTCTGAATTGAGGTCGGCGGAAAAGCTACTGTCCCGAAATACCGTAAAGCCCTCTTTTAAACTGAGTTGGAACCAGTCGCGGCAGGTCACTCTATTGCCAGACCAGTTGTGAAAGTATTCGTGCCCTACCACGGCCTGAATCCACTGAAAGCGGGCGTCTGTGGTGATTTTGGGATTGGCCAGTACGGCAGAGGTATTAAAGATGTTTAGGCCCTTATTCTCCATGGCGCCCATGTTGAAGTCGTCAACAGCCACGATCATAAATATATCCAGATCGTATTCTCGTCCGTAGGTCTCTTCATCCCAGGTCATGGACTGCTTGAGGGACTTCATCGCGTGGTCGACCTTGTCCAAATCCTTGCTTTCTACAAAAATCTGTAAAGTGATCTTGCGACCGGACATGGTGGTAAAACTATCTTCCACTACCTCCAGATCCCCTGCTACCAAGGCAAAAAGATAAGCAGGTTTGAGGAAAGGATCTTGCCACTCAGCGAAGTGTAAGTTGTCTTCCAGCTCACCCTTGTTGATGGGGTTGCCGTTAGAAAGCAGAACGGGGTACTTGGTTTTATCCGCAATTATTTTGACCTGGAACTTACTCAACACGTCCGGTCGGTCCAGATAGGGTGTGATGCGCCGAAAGCCGTGTGGCTCGCATTGGCTGCAATACATAGTTCTGGATTTGTATAACCCGTTGAGACTGGTATTGGTTTCCGGGTGAATCAGATTGCTACAAGACAGGTTAAAGCTGTCCGGCACAGACTTGATGATCAGTTCGTCTGCCAGGTGAACCCAATCGGTCTCGGGTAAATTTTCACCATCTATAGCTACGGTGCTAACGTCCATATTCTCCGCATTGAGTACCAAGGCTGCGTCGGCCGCAGCATCCGCTGTTCTCCTAATTTGCAGGACTGAATCAACCTGAGTGCCCTGCTCTCCCAATCGAAACTCCAGCTGGGTGTGCTCAATCAGGAAATCTGGTTTGCGGTAGTCGCTGAGGTAAATGGTCGGATTGTGATCAACCGTTTTAAGCATTAAGTGGTTCTCTGTTGAGTTGATTGTTTAGACAAAGGATTAGTCCTCGACGAAGCGTATGAGCTGAGTATCTTTACGCTTATCACTTTGTCGAGTTGAGTTCTCTTGATTGGTCGAGGATTTGGTTGGCAAGTAACCAACTCTTTCTTCGATGTCTTTGTGTCTTGCATCGTAGGCAATAACTATTTGTAGGCAATTTGCTTTTTGCTCCTCGCTCAGAGCAACACCATTTGGCCACTTGCCTGTCATAACCGCGTTCTGCATGCGTTGGTAAATCTCTGGGGTTATGTTTCCCAGTAATTTGTCGATGCTCACAAACCTTCAACCCCTGCTTTGCGGTTCCTCAGTACCAATAAAGTTATGCCGGCGCAAACAAGCCCAGAAACAAAGCCCACGGTATGAGCCGTATCTGCTACTTCGCCGCCGGCGATCATATCGAACACCCCCAGCCAGCTGATTAGCATAAAGATAACCATGATGGGGAAAAGTGCTGGAGGTAACCTAAATGCGGGTTCTTTTGTAACCAGACCAACCAACCATACATAGGAAAACAGCGCATAGACCACACCGGACATGCCACCGAAGGCAATGGGGAAGCTGACCATTGCTTGAGCCGTATTACTTACGACTCCGGTAAATACAACAAGCACACCCAGTACCAAGGAGCCGTAAACCGCTTCAATCCGACTGCCGAGGAACCAAAGCCATAGCGCATTGAAAATGATATGAATGGCGCCAAAGTGCAGAAATATCGGCGTCAAGGCTCGCCAGTATTCACCCTGTCTTAGGTTGTACCACTGATCGCTTGTATCAGTGAATGCCGGTACCTGATCGTAGTAAAGAAACAGGTAGGTATACTCAGAAATTGGACTGGTGCCCAGGCTCACTAGAGCAAAGCCGACAAAGCTAAAAAACAAGCAAACCAGTGTTATCGGGGCAAAGGGTTGGTTTAGCTGGATACTGGGTTTTAGGTGACGGGCAACGCCTATGGTTCCATCAACACCATGATCAGATTTCAGCCATTGGCTGGCGGCCTCTCTGGCTGGTTCAACCAATTCTGGGTTCAGAACCCAAAGAATTTGACTATCTCCTTCGAGTGTAAAGCGGTGCTGAACTCTGTTATCCCCTAACCATTGATTTAGGCTGGAGAAGTCGCTTCGTCCGGGCAGTGTAATGACCCGATGCCAATCGAGCTCTGACAATTAATCTTGCGCCCAGCGCAATTTACTTCGACAGGTTTCGTAGAAGCTATGAGCGGCAGGATGAATAAGTTTGATTTGGGTTTTCTTCTTGCGGATTTTAACTTTGTCGCCCCATTGACTGAAGAGATGGTTCTGCCCGTCACATACAACCTGAGCTTTAACTCGATTTTCCTTGGCGATGTTTATTACCAGTTCGCTTTCACCATCTACAACAATAGGCCGGTTGCTCAAAGTATGGGGATTGATTGGAACGATATTAATGGCATTGATGCTTGGATGCAGGATCGGTCCACCTCCAGACAATGCATATGCGGTTGATCCTGTGGGTGTGGCGACAATAAGCCCATCAGATCTCAGTGTGTATACATACTTGCCGTCTATTTCCAGTCCAAGTTCGATCATTCGAATCGAAGCTCTAGGCTGCAAAACAATATCGTTTAGAGCGATACCGCTAGCGACGATTTCGCCATCCCGTTCTAGCTCGCACTCCAGCATAAAACGTTCGCTGGTGACGTATTCTCCTGCGAGCACACTACCCACCTGCTCTTCTATTTCTGAAGGTGGGATGTCAGTCAGGAAACCCAACCGCCCCCTATTGACGCCTAGCAGCGGGACTTCGTAGTCGACCAGATCTCTAGCCGCGTGCAGCATGCTGCCATCGCCGCCGACAACGATAATCAGGTCACAAGATTTGCCCATTTCATCACGGCTGCCGCTGATCTCTCCATCCGAAAGATCAGTGAGATTCCGGGTATCCTCTTCGACCAAATAGTCGATTTGGTTTTGCTTAAAGAATTCAGCCAAGCGATTGACTGTTTCCTTAACCAAGGGGTTGTCGATAAACCCGATAATTCCGATGCGTTTAAACATGACTGGATCAACTAAATTATTAGGAGCGAACCATACCAGTTTCTGCTAATGCAGTTTAGTAGAGGCTATCTAGAAAATTGTACTTCTAATGGGAGCTGTGAGGGGTTTCTTAGCTACCTAAAGATCCAAAGGCCGATCAAATCAGGGTTTGGTCGGCCTTTGGATTTTCGGTGATTCAGTATTGCTATTCAGTCGGAACTTCATCCGGTAGTGGCTGAAGAACGCTAGTGCCGTGAATGTCGGTGATTGGCCCTTTAGCGGATAGATCCTTGCCGACTAGGCCAGGATAGTCTGGCATCCACCGAAGTGGCGACCAGCCGTTGTAGGTGTTCTGGTGGTCCGGGTTGGAGGTGACCAGTGTTTTCACTGCCTCACCACTGTATACAAGGGGATTTACATATTCCCAAACCACTTCTCCGTCTGGGGTGACCTCAACCATGCGGCCAACGCGAGCTAGTTGTACCAGTGTATTGCCATTGGGTAGCCGCTGCAGGGACGAACCGTGGTGACTATTGAAGCCGTCAGTTGTGTTGTAGGTGGAAATAATCTGTTTGGAAAATAGACGGGTTACTAGTGAGTCCTGACCTCTGTCGGTGCCGGGCAGGATATCTGTATAGCCTGCTTCCGGTGGATTCACATAGTGATCTTGTTCCACACCATTTGCATCCAAATAGGGGTTGAACTCGAAAAATTCAGATTGTGGATCGGAGTCGTCTGGCGCGCGCGGCACGGTCAAACCATTATTGAACAGCAGCAGATTGCCTGCTCCGGCAAGCCCTTCTTTGATCCACTGAATATCGTGGTTCCCACCGATCTGTTTATGCCCCGAAAACTCCTCCATTGCCGAGTTTTTCTTGGCGTAGTGCGGGTACTCGCCTTGGCCGTAAATCGCGGGATTACCGAATCGGTATAAGAAGTCCCCCGCCTCGCTGGCGGCCAGACGGTGGCTCTGCTCTGGATCTCCGGCAACAAAAGTGCCGTCGTGGTCGACGATATATATCTCATGGGTCCGGTTGGAACTGATGGCCAAATGACCCGTATCCGGGTTGTAGTCAATCCCGTTCACATGTTGGTAGTCCGGCGAGACAACACCCCAATTTATGTCGAGCCGTCCCGGGTAATCGGAAATACTATTCCCGTTACCGACGTAGTTGGCCTTTGAGCTATCAATGTCCTGAACGAGGTGATCGCGGAACCTCCATTCCCAGACGACGGTGCCACTTCTGTCGACTTCGACGATCGTATCCATCTGCGCGTCATCGTAGCTGTCTGCAGCGTCCGGGTTAGCGCCAAGTGCGATGGCTTCATTGTGGGTTAGTGGCGCATTTGCGATATAGAGGATGGTGTAGTCTTGAAGTTCAGCGTTATATACACGAAGAAAATCATGGTGAGGGTTATAACCTTCACGTTGTTCCGGATACTGCCAAAGGGTGTTGCCGTCCCAGTCCTGTATAGCGAAGGTTCTGTTGCCAACCGATCCGAATATAGTGCCATCGTCTTGCAGATAAGCGTCGTGGAAATCCGGCCAATGATTTACGACCTGGCCAGCCATATCAATTAGATAGACTCCCTGAACCCGCTGTGGTTTGACCATGGTGTAGCCTGCATTGGCCTTCTGAGGATCCCAATAAATAAGTTCTGTTGGCCCTCGAGACGACTCGTAAGCGGATGCGGCACAAACAACTAATAATCCGGAAATGAAACCGATCGAAACAGGTGAGATTTTTTTGCTCATCTTTGTTTTCCCCCAATCAACTTGGTGTGAAAGTCAAACCTTTGCGAGAGCTTACCCCCATTGGAGACAAGTTTGGCGCGAAGATCGATATATATTAGAAGACGGTTTTATTCAGAATACCCTCAACACAGCTTCTAAGTATCGATCGGTATTAGGGGAAAGCAAAGATCGGAGTCTAATGTGCGACAGACTTAGATTGTGATACAGAAGAATAAATTGTGCTTGATGAGGGTGACGGGACTGATGCGAAAAATCTAAATGATTTTTCTTACCCCTTCGGGGCGACCTGAAGGTCGTCCAAACTGTTGGCACAGTTTGTCGAACCCAGGGTTCGAGTCTGGGCTTCGGAGTTTTGAATTAGTATTGAGGTTGGAGCGAGATAGCTATTCTATTGGCGGACCGGACGGGACTGATGCGAAAAATCTAAATGATTTATCTTACCCCTTCGGGGCGACTTGAAGGTCGTCCAAACTGTTGACACTGTTTGTCGAACCCAGGGTTCGAGTCTGAGCTTCGGAGTTTTGAATTAGTATTGAGGTTGGAGCGAGATAGCTATTCTATTGGCGGACCGGACGGGACTCGAACCCGCGACCTCCGGCGTGACAGGCCGGCATTCTAACCAGCTGAACTACCGGTCCGAAACAGAATGTTATCTGGTGGGTGGTACAGGGATCGAACCTGTGACCCTCGCCTTGTAAGGGCGATGCTCTACCAGCTGAGCTAACCACCCGATAAGAAGGCGTGCATTCTAACGAAAGGCTTTTTCTTGTCAATCAACAATGTGACGGTTGTATAAAAATAGCTGTCCGCATTAGTATGCGAGGCCAAATTTAGGCTCTCTTTATCAGAATATTGCTCATGGAAATTTACAAAGACTTTTCAATCGAAGCAGCGCACAGACTGCCGAACGTTCCCGATGGGCACAAATGTGCTCGTTTGCATGGTCATTCGTTTCAGGTACGTCTGGTGATTTCTGGTGAGCCTGGCGCTTCATCTGGCTGGGTGATGGACTTTTCGGAAATTAAAGAGATTTTTAAACCCCTGTTTGATCGCTTGGATCACCACTACCTCAACGATATTAAGGGTTTGGAGAATCCTACAAGCGAAAATTTAGCGATCTGGATTTGGCGCGAATTGAAAGCTGATCTGCCTTTGCTAAGCCGCGTTGAGATTAAAGAAACCTGCACCAGTGGCTGTGTCTATCGAGGCGAATGAGGTCGTTTTTAGTGCGCTCGATTCGCTAAGGCCTCAACCGCTAAAGACTCTTTGTCCGTTAAAGACTCTTTATCCGTTAAAGACTTCTTATCCGCTAAAGGCTTTCTATCCGCTAAGGGCTCTCTATCCGCTAAAGGCTTCTATAACAATACTAGGAGTCAGTATCTGCGGTAGAACCTGAGGTTCTGATTCGCCGGGCAAGTAGGCGAGATATAGAGGAACGCCATTGCGGTCAAAGCGCGCTAGTAGCTCGGTGATGTTTTCGTCGGCATTGGTCCAGTCACCCTCCAAATAAACAATGCCTTGTTCTGCAAACAGCGCTTCAACTTCACTATTTCGTAAGGCGACACGCTCGTTGACCTTGCAGGTGATGCACCAGTCGGCGGTTAAATTGACAAACACAGCCTGATCATTGGTTCTGGCCGAAGCCAAGGCCTGGTCGCTGTAAGCTATTTTGACAATGCCTTGCTGGCCCGATGTTGTTTCAATATTGGGCAAGATTGCCAGCGCTAATATCCATGCAGCTAAAGTTGTTGCCAGAATCCAGCGCTTTCCATCCCGATTAATTCTAGTGAGCCAGATACCAAAGACGATCAATACCAGACCGCCCATTAAGGCTGCCAACTGATCGACATTGGTTTGATTGGCGAAGACCCACAGCAGCCAGATGGCAGTGAGATACAGTGGGAATGCCAGTGCTTCTTTTAGGGTCACCATCCACTGTCCGGGGCTTGGCATGGCACGTGCGAAAGCCGGTACAAAGGAAATCAGCAAGAATGGCAGCGCCAATCCAAAGCCGAGTGTGGCAAATACCAAGAGAGCCAATGGAGTGCTCATGGTAACCGCAGCGCCCATAGCTGCTCCCATAAAGGGTGCTGTACAGGGCGTAGCGACTATTGTTGCGAGTGCGCCGGTCATAAAGGAGCCGCTAATTGGGCCGCTCAGGTGGGAGCCAATACTGCCAAATCGCATCAGGGATGCGCCCAATTCCAAAAATCCTGAGAGAGACAAGCCTAAGACAAAAACAACATAGATAAGCACAGCGACAAAGACAGGTGACTGCAGTTGGAATCCCCAGCCGATATTCTCTCCAGCTGCGCGCAAGGTCAACATAACGCCTGCTATTACTAGGAAGCTCAATACCACCCCAGCGGTATAGGCGATACCTTGGATGTGACGATTGGCAGAGTCGCTCTCCTCTACTAAATGCATCACCTTTAAAGATAGAACTGGAAGAACACAGGGCATCAGATTGAGCACAAGCCCACCGATGAGGGCAAAAAGCAGTATCAGCAAAAAGGGTAAATTGGCTGCGGGTTCGATAACACTCGCCATTGCTACGCTGGGATCAGCATCAACTTCGAATTCGTAGGCGAATTGCACTCCCTGTTGATCTTCTAGAATGAGGAGGCCTTCAAAGACTTCGGGGTAAACAGGTGTGTTGGCTGCATTATCAGTCGAGATGACCAGCGTATCTGCTTGGGGTTTAGCCAAGTTCGGAACGTTAAGGTTATTGACCAGCTTTGGGCTTATTGGAAAGAATTGCACTGGCTCAAGAGTCTGTAGCTCGTCAGTGAGCTGAATTGCTATCCGAAACCCATCTTCAGTTGTGTAGCTGCCGGCTAATTTACCCAAATCTTCCGGTAGTCTTTCGTGGGCCTGCTCAAGCTGCTGATACCAGGGGGAGTTGAGTCCTTGATCTTCAATCATTAACTCTAAACTGAGCTCTGCGCTGCCGGGAATGCAGATTTCTTCGCAAATTAGCCAGTCGACTTTAGTCCCCAGTGACAGCGGCTCACCTGCAGTTGCAGCTTCAGAAACGCTCACCTCCGCAAAAAGGTAAGTTTCTCCGTAATATCCATAGTTAATAAAGCCTTGATAGTCGGCTCTAGAGGGGATTGACCACTCAAGTTCGGAAAAGCTTAGGGATTCGTTCTCCTGCCAAGTTACCTTGGTTGGTAGGCCGGTATCTCCGGGGTTTTGCCAATAAATATGCCAATCTTCATTCGGCAATATTCGCACTGCCAGATCGAAAGTCTCCCCGGGAGCGACGCTTTGCCGTGCTGATAGCAGTTCAAGCTCGATATTAGGCGCGTAAGCCATGTCGCTGCGACCATACTGGGTGCTGCTTTCCTGCGCACTGACGCAGAGGCTTGCGAGTAAAGTGATAAACAAAGTTATCTTTTTTATTTCAATAAGATGCATTACTTATTTAATCTCATTTATATGCATTTGATACGCCGCTATAGAGCATGTGGGGTAGCGCCGCGCAGGTTAGTGTAATGACTAGATTGCCCACAAGAGAGTTAATAAAAAAACACATAGGTGGGACGGGGCCTAAGGCAGGTTCTCGGAGAATAGCGATGCAAGATCAGGGTTTCTGAATTGAAATTCTTTTGTACTCAGAAAATCTGGTACAACCCTCAAATTTGCCAGCAAAAAATCTTCTGCGCCCTCCCCCAGGATAGCTTTAAGTAGAAATTTGGGCGCCCGAAAGAGTGCTGGTCTATGCAGAGCAGAGGCCAGCAAACGAGTGAATTCTTCATTTGTTACGGGATTTGGAGCAACGGCGTTGATAGCAGGGGGTAAATCGTCGGTTTCAAAACAGTATGTGTACAGTCGCAGCAGATCCTCGAGCCCTATCCAGCTAAACCACTGGGTTCCAGATCCAAGTTTTGCACCCAGACAGAGTTTGAAGCTGGGTAGCATGGCTTTAAGAGAACCGCCCTCTTTATCAAGCACAACTCCTAGTCTTAGGACCGAGACCGATGCCCCGATCTTTTCAAATTGCTGAGCTGCTTCTTCCCAATCATTGCAAAGTTTGGCAGAGAAGCCAGCGCCCTTAGCTGAATTTTCTGTGTGAGGCTCTGATCCCGCTCGGTAGTAGCCAATAGCAGAGGTTGAAAGGACCTTTGTGGGAGCAAACTCCGGTATCTGGCTAAAGGCCTCGAACAAGCTGTATGTGAAGGTGACACGGCTTTGATAGATTTGAGTCTTACTTTTCTCGGTCCATCTTGTGGCAAGTGGCTTACCAGCCAAATTGATTAGTAGATCGATTTTGCGGTCAATTTTAGCTGGACTATTGACGTGTTTTAGGTAATCCCGGTCGATCTTCGACTCTGGCGAGCGCGTTTGTAAATACACAAAAAATCCTAGATTCAGGAAGCGCTCGACCACTGAGCGGCCGATAAAACCAGTACCGCCGGTAATATAAAGGGTTTGATTCATTCAAGTATTGGCAATAAATGCGACTTTTTGTCTGAATTGAGCATTGTCACACATGAACAATCCATTAATCGGGTTTCGCAACAAAGCGTGCCGGCATATACTCAAACGGTTATTGCTTTTTAAGAATGCAGTGACCGCTTGCGAGATCACAGATTGGAAGGGAACCTTCCGAAGATTGCCCTCTCTAATCGCCATAGAGGAAATAGTGAATTTGAAAAGCTGCGTCGCCAGAACTGTTATTTTTCGGGTACTTATGTTCCCTTGGCTTTTTATATTCGCCATTTACTCCGCCGATGCACAGCAAGTAGAACTTCTCTCTAACTCCCCTGCCGCCAATCTCCCCTCAGATTTATTTTTGGAAGATGATTTGGATCAGATATCGGCCCTAGAGTCGGTAGAGCTATTATTAGACCAGATTCAAACCATTGAGGCTGAAAAAAATAGCTTTGCACCCGAGCTGGGTGAGCTGAGCTTTGATTTGGGTGTTCAGCTCGAAAATTTAGGGCTGCATGACGAAGCTTTGGAAGCGTTTCAGCGAGCAGATCAGAATATGAAGGTACGCGAGGGCCTCTACTCCAGGAACCGCGAGATTGTTATCCGTAAAATATTTGAACAGCACGTCGAATTAAATGATTGGGAGTCGGCCGAGATTGCTCTGGATAGCAATGCCTGGCTCAGAGCACGGAATGTTGATGCAAACTCGCTTGAGTATGTTGAGGTGCTTCAGGATTTGGTGCGCTGGAATTTGGCCAGAGATCACTATGGCGTTGAAGAAGAAGAATCTCGTTCTTTAGTCAGAGCCTATTCAGATCTGGAAAAGATATTTGATATTTATGAAGCGCGTGATATGCCGCTGGATGACCAAAGCCTAGATTTGGCCATGACGGTTAATCACCTGCTGTCAATGCAGTATCTAATTTTGGATTCGATAACTCAGCGCGAGGGAACAGCTGCTCTGGATCGTCAATATATCAGGCAGGCACGCACCGCAGCGAGTGCATGTCAGGGATTCTACGAAGAGGTTGAGATTCAGTCTCGTTGCGCAAATTCTGCCGAACGACAGATACGTCAGAGTCAGCCGGAGACGGTTTATATTGATTATTCGGCGGGACAGTTTGATCAAAGTGTAAGTTTCTATTCGCGCAGCTACTTTCGCGGCAAAGAAATTTTGCTGGATCAGATCGAGATACTGCGAAGAGATAATGACGATAGCAGAACTCTGGACGCTCTTTTGAAATTGGGAGATTGGTATCTCCTATTTGGCTACCAACGCAGCGCTGAAGAGGTTTATGCAGCAGCTTGGGAATATGCCAGTGGAATTGGTTTAGGGGATTCAGTCCACATGCAAGAGCCTCAGGCAATATCTACTGCTGGTCTTGTTGAATCCCTGCCTCGGCTAGTAGTCGGAAATCGTCGGGGCGAAGCAGAGCTTGCAGTGACTATCGCCCGCAATGGCGAAATCGAAAAAATCGAATATTTAGATACCGATATTACAGAAGAGTCCGCTATCGCTGATTTGTCTGCCACAATTGCTGCCTCCAGATACCGCCCTATTCTGCGCGAGGGAGTTCCTATTGCGGCGGTGGCCTACACAGTTAGCAGGCAGGTTTCATACTAGTCTGAATCAATTTGAGATTGTTTTGAGAAGCTTGTACCCACTTCTGATACTTGTAGCGGCCGTCTATTTGACAGCCTGTGTGCCTGCGCCGGCTACCATCCCAAGCCCCCAAATTCCGTCGCCACTACCTAGTCCTAATGTACCTATGCCTAGCGATGGCATGCCTAGCCCGCCCTCGGTGCCTGGGTTGCCATCACCTAGCAGCGATGGAGATGGTGGTCTACCCTCACCCCCTACACCCCTTCCGGGCGATGGTGAGCCAGGGGATTCTGGAAATCAAGCATCCAAGGGAGACGCTGAAGGTGGACAGGTCGTTTTAGAAGAAGGTGATGAGGGTGATGCGCAGGCCGACGCGGAGGGAAATGGTGGTGCTCAGGATGAATCAAATTCTGAAGATGTCTCTCTAGAAGACATAGTTGCCGAGGAAGAAACAGAGCCCACATTTGAAGAGCCAACTTTTGAAGAATCGGCGGAGTCTGATACATCCTCACAAAGCGGTGGCTTATCGCAGGCAACTTTAGAAGAGTTGGAGCGTGTATTGGAGCAGGAATTAGGAACCTTTGATTCTACTGTTCAGCGCGAACAACGAAATGCCGAAGAGCAATCCAGTCAACCTGCCTCCGGTGGTTCTGGCCCGGTTATCGTTTTTGAGGACTATCCCGAACAACAACAGGGATCCGGCAGTTCCGGAGGTGGTTCTGGCTCAGGTTCGGGGGAAGGTGAATCTGCTGGTGGAGGTTCGAGCAGTGACGTCACCGTGGCCGTTGAGGATGCGCGAGTTCCACCACCAAATCCCGACGACGATATCGTTGCACGTCAATTGCGTGAAGCCGCTATTGCCGAGACAGATCCGGAGCTAAAACAGCGACTTTGGGAAGAGTATTACCGTTACACTGGAACCCAATGAACCTCATCAAATCAATTAAATATTTTGGCCTTGCCTTCTGCATTGCGGGGCTATCTGCTTGCGCCTCATACGAGGTTCGCACTACTGATTACACGCCAGTACAAACCCTCGAAACCGAAGTGGCCTTTGACACGCTGCTGGATATCGGTATTCGGGTTTTTGAACCTGAATTAGAGAGCCTTCCAGATGAAGCCTTGGAGTTTGATGGAGTGCGTCAGGCTGAAAGCATTTGGGTGGCCGATCGACTCAAAGAGACCTTGGATTCTGCCGGGGCTTGGGGCTATGTGAGAGTAGTCCCCGATGATCTAGTAGTTATGGATTTGTTGCTTGAGGGAAAAATTTTGCAATCCGACGGTGAAACCAGCCGCTTTGAAGTCCGTGTTCGTGATTCCAGCAATCGAATTTGGTTAGACAAGATCTATAATCAGGTTATTAGCCACTACGCCTATTCCAACGAACAGATGGGTACTGAACCTTTTCAGGGTATCTATAATCAGATTGCCAATGACCTACTGGCTTTGATGAATCAAGTTGAACCGCAGTCACGAAAACAGCTTCGCAAGGTCACGGATATGCGCTTTGCTGCGCAATTTTCACCTGAGGCTTTTTCCGAGTTTTTGGTTGCCGACACAGATGGTTATTATCAGCTTGAGCGCCTACCTGCTGACAATGACCCAATGATTGAACGCATAGAAAGCATTCGCCTGCGCGATCAGATGTTTGTTGATGTCTTGCAAGATTATTACCGGGGTTTTGTCTCCAATATGGAGACTCCGTACGATGCTTGGCGAGAGCAGAGCTTTGTTGAAACCACAATTATTCGTCAGTTGGATCAGGCCGCATCAGCTAGAAAGCTGGGTGGATGGTTAGCCATAGCCGCGGGTCTGGGTGCGCAGTTTAGTGATGATTACCTTGTGCGCTTGGCGGGCACCAGTGCAGTTTATGGCGGTGTCGAGAATATCCGTGCAGGATACTTGGCGCAGGACGAAGCCTTACTGCATATACAAACGCTCTCTGAGCTTGGGGAATCTCTAGAATTCGAATTGGAGCCAAGTGTTATTGAACTTCAGGACCGCACTGTTACCTTGGCGGGCACTACCAGAGATCAATATGCTGAGTGGCGTGATATTTTGCGAGAAATATACTTCAGAGAGACAGGCGATATAGCACCTGCAGGTCAAGATGACGGATAAGAGTGCGGCGCGACGGGTTGACGTGGCACCCTTCGAACCACCCAGCCCAAACAGCCAAACGGTTTCAGCAAAAGCTCAAAAAAAATGGTCCTATGCAGCGGCTCTTTTTATAGCAGTAATCTCTATCTCGGCAATTTTTAAGCTCTTTGATTTACTCGGTTCTAATGCGGAAATTCAACTGGTTGCTGGTTCGGGCTCCCCTCCGGGCGCAGAGGAGCAGCTCGCAGCTGAAGTTCAACCGGCATTAGTTGAATCACCATTTGAAGATGCGCTCTTAGTGGAAGCTCGCTCCGACTCTCAGGCAGTACTTGCCGATTTGTTGCCGCTTAGGCGTAGTCTTGAGCAGCGTCGCGCCGAAGAATGGGCCGCCGATTCGTACTCTCAGATGCTGATGCTTGCAGTTACAGGAGATGAGCTCTATCAAAGCCGTGATTTTGAAACGGCCCTACTGAGATATCGTGAAGCTCTAACAATCGCTGAGAATATTAATGCCCAGGCCATAGGCATCGCTGAATCATTAAGAACCGAAGCATTTGCTGCTTTGCAGCAGCGTGATGCGGCTTTAGCGGTTGATAAATTCGAATTAGCCGTCGCCATCCAAGCTGACAATGAATCTGGCGTTTCAGGGTTGCAGCGAGCGCTGGCATTGCCTGAAATTCTTACTCTTATTGATGCTGCTGACTCCTTGGAACAGCAAGACCTTCTAGAAGACGCGAAACTCAAACTTGAAGAGGCCGTCGTACTGGACGCTGAAGATTTGATAGCGAGAGAGAGGTTGGTCCAGATTGAGCAAAGTATATCTCGCAGAAACTTCCAGCAATACATGTCTCTCGGATATCAGGAACTGTCCTCAGGCAACTACCAAGAGGCGCAAAATGCCTTTCGTTCTGCGCAATCTTTGGAGCCAGGGAACGCGGCGGTATCGGATGCGCTTGATCAGGTAGAAGCGACTCGTGAATCAGACCGCAGTGCAACTCTTTTGCAGCAGGCCCGATTTGCCGAGCAGTCTGAACAATGGGATATAGCCCAAGCCAGATATCGGCAGTTGTTGGATGAGGATCCAAATCGGGTAGAAGCTCGAATTGCCCTAGTGAAGGTGGAAGCGCGACTTAATTTGGAAAACCAAATGCTCGAATATATCGAACACCCATTGCGCTTAAAGGATGATCAAGTTTGGCGCGATGCAGAGCAAACACTAAGTCAGGCTCGCGGCATCAGTACTGCGGGCCCAAAGTTAGCTCATCAATCCAGTCAATTGGCAGAAACAATTCGAAAAGCTCGCACACCTGTGCGCTTGGAAGTTATCTCGGACGGTGCGACACAGGTAAGTATTTTGGGTGTCTCGAATCTGGGATTGATCCGAAATCATCCGCTCGATTTGAATCCCGGTAATTATGTTTTAGTAGGTAAAAAAACTGGGTTTCAGGATATCCGTCAAGAAATTGTACTGACTGGTGATGAGGCTGAAGTTACAGTGAATGTTGTGCCGAGTCGTTCTTTGGAGTCTCTGTGAATTCTCATCGCACCGAGCAACTGGCCCCAACTGATTTTAGCCCGCCGGAAGCGACGGAGTCGCGTAAATTACCTCTTAAGCTGCTACTGCTTGGAGTGCCGGTTCTCTTGTTAGTTGCCTACACGCTCTACTTTGTAATAGCAGCTTCCAGTTTGCAGGTAACCAGTTCGCCGACAGCCAGGATTTCTATTCAGGGCGGTTGGCATTTTGCTATTGCCGATCGCTATTTGTTGCTGCCCGGCGAATTTCGAGTCGCTGCGCAAGCTGAAGGTTATCGCACTGAAGAGGTGGATATTCTTGTCGAGGCCGGGAACGCAAGTTCGATAGAGTTTCGCCTGACTCCCCTGCCCGGCGATTTGCGAATTCGGACTCAGCCCGAGGTTCCAGTTCAGGTCAGTCTCGATCAGGTCGATCAAGGCCAGCTGACCAATCCACTACTGACCAATCTATCAGCCGGCAAACATTTAATTAGCTTGGATGCTTGGTTATATGAGCCATGGCAGGGGGAAATTGATTTACCAGGTAAAGGCCAGACTCTTAATTTGGATGTTGAGCTTGTACCGAACTGGGTTGAATACCAACTGCTCTCAGAGCCCGAAGGTGCAGAAATACATATAGATGGCACCTATCTTGGAACTGCGCCCGCAAATATTCGGATTGAAGCTGGAGAGAGAGAAATTTTATTGTCTCTTCTAGGGTATCGAGATTTTAGAAAAAGCCTGCGAGTCGAAAACCGGGTTGAGAAGGAAACCGTCGTCGAAGAGATTGCTATGGTGCCTTTGGAGTCGAGCTTGGCCCTAAGTTCAAGCCCGGATGGTGCTACTGTCACCTTGAATGGTAATTACGTCGGTGAAACTCCTCTCAATCTAGAACTTGCTCCCAACCAAATGCACCAGCTAGCGCTTTTTAAGGCCGGACATGTCGGTCATACCGATCAAATTCGTATGGATCACTTGGAAAACCGGCAGTTGGATATTTCACTGCAGCCAGATCTTGCAGAAGTCGGTATTTCTGTCTTCCCCGAAGATGCCGAGATACTTGTCGATGGCGTATCCATGGGGACAGGTAGTCAAACTCTGAGCCTAATGACACGTAAACAAAAAGTCAGTGTTCTCCATCAAGGTTATGAAACCCAAGTTCAGGAGATTTTGCCAACGCGCAACCTTGCCTTGCACCTTAGATTTGCCTTGCTGACTCAAGAGGAATCGGAGTGGGCCAATATTCCCGCTAGGTACTCCACCTCGGAAAACCAGGAATTACTGCTCTTCCGTGATGTTGGATTGGTTCAATTGGGGTCTGAGCGCGAAGAGACTGAAAGACGAGCGAATGAAACACGCTGGAGCGCTGATTTGCAGCGAGCCTTTTACGTCGCCACTAATCAGGTCACTAATGCCCAGTATCGGGCCTACAATCCCGACCATAGCTCTGGCAACAGAGACGGCCAAAGCTTGGATGGCCCGGATCAGCCGGTGGTAAACATCAGCTGGCAGGAGGCAGCGCTCTATAGCAATTGGTTGAGCGAGAGAGAAGGACTGGAACCCTTTTACACTACAACAAGAGGTTTTGTGGGCGGCGTGAACCCCGATTCAATCGGTTTTCGATTGATGACTGAAGCTGAATGGTCCTGGTTAGCGCGAACCACTCAATCGGGTTTGACCCAAAAATATAGTTGGGGTAATGACAACCAGCCAAGTTCTGTTGAGAATATTGCCGGTGTTGAGGCCAGTGGCATTATCAATTTCTTTATCGATTCTGTGCAGGACAGATATGCTGTGACCGCTCCGGTTGGAAGTTTTCCGGCCAATCACAGAGGGTTGAGAGATATTAATGGCAATGCATCTGAATGGCTGAATGACTGGTACGCTCCTCAGCCTTTCCCCGATGACGAGATACAAATTGATCCTCTCGGGCCAGAGATTGGTGAGTTTCACGTGATTCGGGGTGCAAACTGGGCGCGTGGGTATTTGCCGCAACTGCGGCTAGCCTATCGGGATTTTGGTGCCACAGAGCGAGATGATGTCGGCTTCCGCGTGGTTCGATATGCAAAATAGGCTGTTTAGTAAATTCATAAAATGGGTGTTCATCCTTCCATTCGCGGCTTTTGTTATTCATCTCTCAGCCCAAACTTTTGATGATCCGGAGTCTGAGGCTGATGTAGATATGGAAGCTCAGGCTCAGGAATCAGTCTCCGAGCCTTTGCCCGAACCGCAATTGGATGATTCACTGGAGGAATACTTGGAAGAAAATGCACAGGTAGAAGTAAGTCAGGAAGGTGAGTTTGATTCTTTTGTGCCAAGCGAAGATATTTCTGAAGACTTTTCTGTGCCCTTCCCCGTCGATATATAGGTTAATAAATGAAACATATTCTGGAACGAGAGTTTCTATTTCAAATCATAGCGCTGGTCCTCTCGTTTGTGGTGGTGCACTCAATTTATGTTGCCATCGTCAGGCCAAATGCTGAAGAGGCCTTAGCTTATGAAGCGCAGATGTTAAGCGAGGGCACGCCTGCTGAGGATCGTTCTGTATGGGTAGTGCTAAAAGACTACGAGCAAGAGACCTGTTTTGTACTTATGTTTTGGGCGCTGGCCATTATGGGATTAAAGGGTTCGCGCATCGTTGCTGAACGAAAGTTATTTGATGAATCTCTTATTCCGGTTTCTGAAGGCAGCAAAATACTATCCGAGGATGCCCGTCAACTGGCACGGCCACTAGAGGCGCTACCGGAAACTTCACGTGATTATCTGCTGCCCCGTGTGCTTTCTGTAGCGCTACAGCGCTTGGGTTCAGGAGCCACGATCCAGGAGATTTCTGCTGCTATTCGAGACGAGTGTGACGTTGAATCCCAGCGTTTGGATACAGAGCTGGCAATGATTCGTTATATCGCATGGGCGATTCCCTCTATCGGATTTATCGGAACTGTTCGGGGTATTGGAGCGGCTCTCGCAAATGCACACGAGGCAATTGCAGGTGATATTGCCGGTGTTACCGCTAGTTTGGGTGTGGCCTTTAACTCGACTTTCATCGCTCTGCTGATCAGTATTTTTATTATGTTTTTGTCTCACCAGCTAACTTTGCAACAGGAGCGCTTGGTACTGGCAACACAACGCTACAGTGACAAAAACTTACTCCGACACATTAAGGCCTGAACCGAGACATAAACGATGCATCGACTCCTAGATATTAATGACCTCGATGTCGGCCTGCTGGGTTCGGATCAGACGCAAAGATCTCCGGGCTTTGCCTCAATGCTCAACAAGAAATTAGTTTTTGGTGAGCAGGCGCGTGCTATTTCTAGGCTTAATCCCGGGCTCTCAGCAAATCAATATTGGCGTGATCTTAGTACTCAGCAGAGCTCTGCGAACTTCCCGGCTGTGCGTCATCAGGCGGATTTGGCATGGAACCATTTGCAAGCATTTGATAGGTCAAACCTCAAACAGGTTTCCCTAGTAGCGGTTCCTTCACATTACGGCAAAGATCAGATTGCACTACTCTCCGGTGTCCTGAAGTCTCTTGATGTCACGGATACCTTGCTTTGCAAACGCTCTTTGCTAATGGCGAGTCTTTATCCTGAAGCCGAATATCAGATTGACTTCCAATTGCATCAGTTGGTTGTCACCAAAATCGAAACTAAAGGGGGTGAAATACACTGTGGTGAAATGGTTGAGCACCCGGGTTTGGGGCTTTTGGGCTGCAGTGACGCGCTTCTAAAAGGTATTCAGTCTCGCTTTATCGATAAGACTCGCTTTGACCCTTTGCATCACGCTGTCACGGAACAGCAACTCTTCAATCAAATAATGGAACATTTATTACCGCAACCCTGGCGTCGCATCGATTTAAAAATTGAAATGGACAGCCATGAAAATTCGATCGAACTGTCGGAGCAACAATTAAGAGCTTCTGCTGAGAATTATCTTCAGCGGGTTTCCAAGGTCTTGCCCAAGGGTACCTACGTAGCCGATACACTGTTTGGGAATCTGCCAATCGAAGCAGGCGATGCTATCTATTTGGCGGAAAATGAAGCGATACAGGCCCTAGAAAATATACTCGCTGGTTCTTCTTCTGAGGATCAATTCTCTGAATTAACAGCGGTGGTAGCCAAAGTAAGACCTCAAAGAGCCGCTGCTTCTCTGCCCAAAGTAGTAGCCGAAAACTCTGCGCCAGAGTTGAAAAATAATGCTGCCACTTCTTCGGAGCCACCCTCTCCCGCGGCTTCAGCCACCCATTTGCTACTAAATGGATTAGCCCACCCGGCACTTGAATCCTTAATAGTTGCCCAGAACAACCGTATATCGATTGATGCTAAAAGTTCTGACGGAGACGCTGTCTTGGCTCGTTTTACCTCGGATTCGGGTAGTCTGGTACTGAATCCAGAGGAAGGCATTAGCCTCAATGGAGCAAAGGTTCTCGGGCCAACGCCATTACAGCCCAATGACCTTATTAGTCATCAGGATCTGGCTGGAACCCTTGTTGTAATAGAGGTTGCAGGTTAAACCCACTTAGCCATGCCAAAAAAGAGACGTATAGGAACTACTTTCAGCCTGTCCTTTCTCGACATCATGTCTTGTGGTCTGGGTGCGACTGTCCTGTTATTCCTAATCGTTCGGCACAACATAGATCCGGTAGAAACAGTCTCCACTGACTTACGCGCTGAAACTCAACTTTTACAAGAAGAGATACGTGTCGGCGAAGAAAATTTGCTGCGCATCCGGAATACTATTTCAGACATCGACGAAGAGTTGGCACAGGCGACCGGCCTTGCCCGGCAGATTCAGGATGAGATTGAAGATTTAAATAGAAAAATTGAGCAACTTGATCCAAATGCTGTCGAAAGCCTTGCTGAACTTGAGCGGAGACTAGCTGAATTGGAAGCGCAAAGATCATTGTTGCAGCAGGCGGGTGGGGATAGAGTCCGACAGTTTGTTGGTGAGGGACAAAGACAATACCTGACCGGAATTAAGATGGGGGGGCAGCGCACTCTCATATTGATCGACAGCTCTGCAAGCATGTTGGATACCACGATAGTCAATATTATTAGACGGCGTAACCAGAGTGATGCAATTAAGAGAGAATCTCCCAAATGGCAGCAAACCCTAGGTATTGCCGATTGGATCGTAAGTAATTTGGAACCCCAAACTCGCTTTCAGCTATACAGCTTTAATACTGAGGCTCAGTCCACCGTAGAGGGCACTACGGACACATGGCTGAATGTCTCGGACCAAACGTCTCTCGATCAGGCAGTTGCGGGGTTACGCAACCAATTACCGGAAAATGGTACGAGTCTGAGCAACGTTTTTTCGCTTATTTCCTCGTTAAACCCGCAACCAGATAATATTTTTCTGGTGACAGATGGGTTGCCCACGCAGGGCAAATTGGCACTAACTGGTGGTTCAGTTAGTGGGCGTGAACGCCTTTCCTTTTTTAACGAGGCACTTGATGAATTGGGGCAAAATATCCCGGTAAATGTGTTGTTACTGCCTATGGAAGGAGATTATTTTGCCGCCTCGGCGTTTTGGTCGATGGCAGTCCGAACCCGTGGTTCGTTTTTAACTCCCTCGAGTGATTGGCCATGATCCGCCGACGTAGCATAGACGATACTAATATCTCTTTTTTGGATGTTATTTGCTGTGGATTTGGCGCCATAGTTTTGTTGCTGGTAATTGTGCAAACCCGCTCCCCCGAAGTAATTGAAGAAGCTGAAACCCTTGAGAGAGAATCAATTCGGGCTTTGCAGGAGGAATTGTTTGCATTGAGAGGCGAAGTTGCCATTCTCAATCGCAACCTAAATGCCAAACACGAACAGTTGGGCATAGAGGACGAATTAGTTGCCATTCTTAAAGACGAATTAGAGGTGTCAGAAATTCGTTTGCGCGGCTTGGAATTGGAAAATTCTGCTGCTGCTGGTCCGCGCGGAGAGTTGCAGCTGGCACTGCAAACCCTCACCGACGAAATGCGACGATTGTTTACTGACTACCAGAACGATACAAATTACATTGGAGGGATTCCGGTGGATTCGGAATACATCATCTTTGTAATTGATACCTCGGGAAGTATGTTTACTTATTCTTGGCCCCGCATGATCGACGAAGTGATTGCTATATTGGATGTTTATCCCTCTGTCAAAGGCATCCAAATCATGAATGATATGGGACAGTACATGTTTACAAGCTTTCGTGGTCAGTGGATTCCAGATTCACCGGATCGCAGGGATATCATTGTTAGTCAATTACGCAATTGGCATCCGTTCAGCAATTCCAGTCCGGTAGAGGGTATTCAGGCCGCTATCCGCACGTTTTATCAGTCGGATCAGAAAATGAGCATCTATGTGCTTGGAGATGACTATACTGGAAGATCACTGGAAGCAGTGCTCGATACGGTGTACAACTTAAACCGTCAGTCAAATTCTCAGGAGCCAATGGTGCGAATACACGCGATTGGATTTCCGTTGATGATTGCCGTTGGTGAAGCTGATGCAGCAGCTAGGTTTGCTGCATTAATGAGGGAGCTGGCTCAGCAAAATATGGGTTCCTTTGTTGGTTTAAATGACTATAGGTAAGTTATGAGTTTTAGACTAATTCTTCTATTTCTAGGTGTGTGCCTTTTATCGGGTTGTTCCCGAACCCACACCATTGATACTGACTTCCCTACCCCATTAATTCGGGCCATAGAACGGTCTGGCTATCTGCTGCTTTCGGAAGATTTTTCAGCCTATCATTTTGTACAGGACGAAGATGATCGAACTGACATGACAGTGATATTGGGACCAGCTCAATCGAGTATGTTCTCAAGTGTAGCCACCGCGCTCTTCTCAGAAATGACACTCAGTTCAGCGGAGGCAGACATTACGCTGATTCCGGAGCTCGACAGTTTTCAATATGCACTTCCCAAGGAAACCGGTTCGACCTTTTACGAAGTGTGGTTAAAGTATCGCCTGCAGGCACTGGACTCCGGTGGGAATGAAATAGCCGATTGGCTAATTACGGGTTATGGTCGGGCGACTGACGAGCGCCTGCAGACACAGGGCGCCGGCGTAAATGAAGCCACGGTGGAAGCTCTGCGCGATATAGGTACACAACTAACGCTGGGATTTTCCCAGCAGGCGGATATACGCGAATGGTTAGAAGCTCGATCTATCTAATGTTAAGGCTTGGCGGCCTCTTTGTTATTGCGGTAATCACCGGCTGTAGCTCGGTTACAGTGGACGAGATGCGTTTGACGGCTACCGATATCGATCTAGAGAGAGATACTGTTGTGGTGTTGGGGCGACAGCATTCACCCGCATATGAGTCGGAGGGCAATCTTGTAACCTGCGTCGCTTCAGAACTGCGTTCAGGAACTCAGGGAATGGAAGTCATCCCCGATCAGGAGTTTGTTGATGCGCTGTACCCCTGGTTTGAACCACGAACTGCGCCACTGAGCTTGGAGCGCTTGGAAACTTTGTTGGATCGCCCTATTTTGCAAGACGCTATCGATGCTTTTTCGGTTCGTTATATTATTTGGATTGAAGGCACCACGGAACAGACCGATAGCAGTGGCGGCATGAGCTGTACCATTTCAGCTGCCGGTGGTGGTTGTCTTGGTATGGGGATGTGGGAAGACGAGAGCACTTACGAAGCTAGCGTCTGGGACTTCCAAGAACTGGAAGAAGCTGGGCGTATCAGTGTTGATAGTCATGGCACCTCCTATATGCCAGCTGTGATTATCCCAATCCCTTTTCTGGCTCGAGTCCAGACTAACTCTTGCCGGGGGTTGGGTCAGCAAATTCAGTCGTTTATCGTTGAGGGCTAGAGGATGAAAGCGCTCCATAGAATATTCATTTCGGTACTGCTTGGCGTTGTCTACCTGCTAGGTAGTCCTGTGGTGTCCGCAAGTGACGCTGAAGCAGGCAAGAAACTACACGAAGAATTATTGCTGACCACGCGCTTTTATCACGATGAAGAGCTAAATTCTTTTGTGGACCGTATTGGCCAGAAGGTTGCTGCCAATGGTGATTGGCCTGAGCTGGAGTATCATTTTTTTATCATAGATAGCGGTGATATCAACGCCTTCGCCCTGCCTGGCGGCTACATCTATGTGAATCGCGGATTAATTAATTATCTCACTTCCGAAGCACAGCTCGCGGCAGTTTTGGCCCATGAGGTAGCTCATGTGACACGTCGTCACCATGATCGTCGGGACAATACAAATACCATGGGCAACGTGGCTGCTTTTATGGCCAGTTTGCTGACCATGAATACCAATGTAGGTGAAGCGGTAAGTATCTGGAACGCTGCCAGAGTTAGTGGATTTGGTCGTGAAATGGAGCTTGAGGCAGACGAATGGGGCGCTCAATATCTCTATAAAAGTGGTTACGACCCACAGGCCATGATTGAAGTGCTCGGTATTCTTAAAGATCACGAAACCTTTATGAATAGAGAGGCTCGAAATGCAGGTGGGCAGTCCACCTATCACGGAGTGTTTGCCAGCCACCCGCGCGGCGATACACGTTTGAAAGAGGTTGTTGCTCAGGCGGGTATGCTACCGCCTGGAGAGGCCTATCAGGGTCGAGATGAATATCGTGAATTGGTCGATGGTATCGTTTTTGGTGAAAGCGCAAATAGCAACGCCCCTCCGGGGAAAGCTCGCTATGTGCACAAAGGGCTAGCGGTGACCTTTGTTTACCCAGATGATTGGGTTAGAACGACTCAAGGTTCCACCATCACAGTTGAATCCCGAGATGGAAATATCGCTATTGCACTTGAGGTGGCAGCGATTGCCGATCAGGAAATAAGTGCAGAAGAGCTGTTGCTAGCCCGGCTTGGAGCCTCGGAGCTGCAAGATTCTTCAAGCTTGACCGAAATCATGGAAGAGGCTGAGGCAATCACCGGGTTATTACAGACTGAAAGTGGACAGCAGCGTGTAGCCGCGGCCAAGGTGGGTTCTAATGCCTATTACTTCTCTGCTTTAAGACCAGATAGTCCAGACGAAGAAACTGATGCAATCCAATTGCAAATAATGTCCAGTTTTCGACGGGCTTCGAACGCGGATTTGCCACCCGATCGGGAATACCGCGTTTATTACAGACGGCTGGAGCCAGGCGAAACATTTCTGGATCTTGCTAGAACTTCTGTGCTGGGTAGACTGTCGGAGTCAATGCTTCGATTGATAAACGGCTACTACCCTAGCGGTGAAGCGCAACCAGGGACTTGGATGAAACTTGTAAAATAAAGGACTGGGGCTCAGGTAGGAGCTCCGAAAATAAAGCTGTTAAGTCAAGGATGACAATATATGAGCACGATAACCCCCCGAGAGTTTTTGCCCGAGCGGTCCAAACTCACTGCAAATCTAAATATTTCGACGGCGCAACTTTTTGAGGCAGTGGCTGAAGGCAATATGCATTGCTATTGCTTACTACAAATCATTCCTGATCTGGAATTTGATTCTGATCATGGTTCTGATTTTCGCGTTGTATTTGCGAATCAAAAACTAATCGACTTACTCAAGAGCCCCAAGAAATCGATCTTCGGGAAGCGGTTAAGCCAGATATACCCATTTTCGGATAACTGGATTCAATGTGGCCGGTACTTCGAGTCGATTCGTTGTCAGCGCCCCGTGATTGAAGAGTTTCCGCTACAGATTTTTGATGAGACACGCTGGTATCGGCATGAAATAGTGCCGCTTTCAAATGAGCTTTTGTCGATCACCGCTGAAGACATAAGCGAGCGCAAACTCTTAGAAAAAAAACTAGTACGCAATGCTCATTTCGACGAGCTCACCGGGTTAAAGAATCGCACCGCGCTTATGCAGTTCTTGAATTTAACCCATGAGAGAAAAAACCGAATTACGCTGGTACTTATTGAAATAGAAAATTTTCGTAGCATTAACCAGTGCTTTGGCAGCGCTGCTGCCGATTCTCTTCTAAATTCTCTGAGCAGAGAACTAGAGAGCCTTGAAGAAGGCAGTTGCTACCGCATTTCGGCGGATACCTTTGCTATTGCGGTTGCCCGTGCAAAGCGCGAAGTTTGTGTCGGTGAGGCGCAAATTAAACGTTGGCTAAACAAGCTTCTTGGTGATTATCAGTTTGAGGGTCAACAGCTTCCCTGCGAACTTCGAGCAGGATATTCCGTTGCTGATTTTGATGATGGCGGTCAGATTGATCTGCTCTTGGCAGAAGCTGAAATTGCGACCTCTGAGGCAAGAAAAAAAACGTCGAGTTCGGTAGTTCGCTATTCAGGTATGGTCATGCAGCGGCATCAGCAGAGACTCTCCATCGGCAAATATTTGCCCCGGGCGCTGGCCGCGGGTGAATTTTTTGCAAATTTTCAACCTCAGTATGAATTATCCACCGGCAGAGTTGTGGGTCTGGAAGCCCTCTGTCGCTGGAATCATGCAGAGCTGGGGTCTGTCTCGCCAGAGGTGTTTATTGCAATAGCCGAACAGATGGATCTGCTTCAAAACCTGGATTTGCAGTTATTGACCAGTGTTGTCCAGCATTTTAGGAAGCTGCCCTCGCCTTCTAAGAGCAGCTGTTTGTCGATAAATGCTTCGCCTTCGAGCCTGCAAAGCAGTCGGTACCTCGATACATTAATTGAGCTTTCAAAGCTATTGCCGATTTGGTGTGATCTTGAAGTTGAAGTGACAGAGAATGCATGGATTGCTGATTTTTCGAGCCTTAAACAATGCATGCTTCGGCTTCAAGATCAGGGCATTGGTATCGCACTGGACGATTTTGGTTCCGGCTATTCCAATCTAAATTATCTTTCCTGCTTTCCCTTTGACAAGCTCAAATTGGATCGATGTTTAATTGTGGAACTGGAGCTGAATTCACGTAACGCAGATTTGGTGTCGGGGGCGATAGACCTGTCTCATAGGCTGGGGTTGAAAGTGGTTGCGGAAGGTGTGGAGACTAACTTCCAAAGGCTTTGGCTAAGACAGGCTGGTTGCGATATTGCTCAGGGATATCTGATGTCGAAACCAATGCCAACATCTGCTGGAAGTCTACTCTTTGCTCCCTTTGTACCCGATTGAGGCCAGCCTAAAAAAAGGCCAGCAATACCAGGGCTAGAGCAAAGCGATAGATGACAAAGGGCATTAAGCCTACGGATTGAATAAGCTTAAGAAAATAGTGAATACACAGATAGGCTGAGACGCCTGAAACCAAAGTTGCCAATGCAATAGTCAGCCAGGGTGTATCGCTTGTCCCTAAGAGCTGCAAAGCTTGCCAACCTCCGCTTAGGGCAATAATTGGAATAGACATTAAGAATGAAAATCGAGCGGCTGAAGTTGCATTCAGTCCTACCAATAATGCTGCGGTAATTGTAATTCCGGAGCGCGATGTTCCTGGAATAAACGCTGTAGCTTGGGCCATACCGATGATTAATACTAGTTTCCAGCCCAGGTCGCCAATTTCAAGATCGTCGCGACCATAGCGGTCTGCCACAAGCAACAGAACAGCGCCGATCAAGGTTGCGTAGGCGATGACTTCGGATGTTCGTAGATTGGATTCAATTAAGTCCTCAAATATCAATCCAGCTATTGCTGCTGGCACTGTTGCCAGTATCAGAAGCCAAGCTAATCGACTGTCGTCGGACCACTTGCCTCGTAGGCTGTTTAAGCCACCGATTGCGATTTCGCCAACCTGAGTTCGAAAATACAGAATCACGGCGACAAGACTGCCTAGGTGAACAGCGACGTCGAAGGCCAAACCTTGATCAGGCCAGCCCAGAATTTCTTTTGGTAGGAGTAAGTGAGCGGAGCTAGATATAGGCAGAAACTCGGTAAGTCCCTGAATTATTGCAAGCAGAATGGCCTGTAAAATATCCATCTATCCTGACTTCCCCTGTTTTTGTTCATCGAGAGTTTTCCAAGCGGATTTGGAGCGCAGGTATAGAGGTTCCGCTTGCATGGACGTCAATTGCTGACCATTGTTAAATAGCTGCTCCGCACTACCAAAGAGATGTTCAGCCCGCAGGGAAGATTCCACGATCTCTATCACTCCAGCCTGTAGAGTCAATTTGTCGGCGCCATTGCCTACAACGAGTTTAATGTCCGTCGGTATTTGGATATCTTTCAGCGCGCTTAAGCTGTCTTCAGTCAGTCGCTGGGGGAGCATATTTGATTCTCTAATTTCAAAACTGGCCCAATAGTATTCGCCCATATGGGCATCCGTAACGCTGAGTATTGACCCGGTTAGGTCAGGATGAATCCGGCTAACCGAAACAGCCAGTGCCTCGAGGCTTGATACACGCAGCATAGGTAGATTCAGCGCATAGGCTAAGCCCTGAGATACTGCTGTGGCAATACGCAGGCCGGTAAAGGAACCTGGTCCGGCGCCCCAACAGATACTTTTCAATTGTGATTTATCTATGTTCGCCTGCTGCAGGCATTGCTCTACAAGCGAGAGAATTTTGCGCGCCTGACGTTTCTCGGTTTTGTTCTCGACCTGCCAGACCTGATTACCATCTGAGATAGCTATGGAGCTGATTTGATCTGTGCAGTCGACAGCTAGAGATGGGTACATTGTTAGTTTGCGGAAGGTGCCAAGGCCTGTATGTGACGGTCAAGAATTTGCTCCAATGCGTCGATGTGGATATCCGAGTCGTTTAGGCAGGGAATTAATCGGAGTTCTTCGCCACCGGCTTCAACAAAAAGCTCGGCATTCAGTAAAGCAATTTCTTCCAGTGTTTCGATGCAATCCGCCGCAAAACCGGGACAGATTACGTCCACTTTTTTTACCCCTTGTTTGGCAAGTTCCGCCAAATGTTCGGAGGTATAGGGTTTTAACCATTCTGCTTTGCCAAAGAGTGACTGGTAGGCCATGCCGGTCTCTGTATTCTCAAGCTCCAACTGATCCAAAACAGCAGCGGTGGTGCATTCACAATGACCGGCATATGGATCACCCTTTTCCACATATGAAACCGGAATGCCGTGATAGGAAAAGAGTAGATAATCTGGCCTGTCATGTTTTTGCCAGAAATTTTCAATACTCTGACGCAGCGCGCTGATATAGCTCTGTTCGTAAAAATAGCTGTTGATAATGCTTAAGCCCGGCAGAGCCCGTTGGCTCTTCATATACTCAGCTAGCTGATCGTAGATCGCGCCTGTTGTTGAGCCTGAGTATTGTGGATACATAGGCAGAACCACTATGCGGCGATAACCATGGGCATATAAACCTTCAAGAGTTTCGGAGATGCCTGGGTTTCCGTATGTCATGGCGTGGCAGACTGTAATTTTGGGCGCTTTCTCCCAAGATCGGTTATCGAATCGCTGCTGCAGAGCGGCTACCTGCTGTTCTGTAATAATCCGCAGGGGTGAGCCTTCTTCTGCCCAGACCTTTCGATAGGTCTCCACTACCTTTTTCGGTCGAAAAGGTAGGACAAAGAGATTGAGTATCAATAACCAGATTGGTCGCGGTATTTCCACCACGCGAGCGTCGCTTAAAAACTCCCGCAAAAAACTTCGGACGGACGCAACCGTAAGTTCTTCCGGAGTCCCCAAGTTCACTAGAACTATGGCAACGGGTGTACTTGAGCCTTTCATTGGTTTGAGGTCTTGTTAATCTTTCAGTGAGGCCAGTACTTTTTTACTGATTTCATCGACTGCGCCGACACCCTCGACAGATACATATTCAGGTGCGCTGGCAGCGGATTTTTCCAGGCTTTGGTAGAAATTAATCAGTGGAGCTGTTTGATCCGCATAGACCTGTAGGCGGTGCCTAACGGTCTCTTCCTTGTCGTCTTCACGTTGATTCAGGGGCTCACCGGTAACGTCGTCCAAACCCTCTTGCTTTGGCGGATTGTATTGAATGTGATAGACGCGACCAGAGGCCGAGTGCACGCGGCGGCCACTCATGCGCGCAACAATTTCTTCGCTGGGGACTCGAATTTCGAGAACCTTATCGATATCAATACCGGCATCTACTAGTGCCTGCGCCTGGGGGATAGTTCTGGGAAAACCGTCGAAAAGAAAGCCCTTAGCGCAATCCGCTTCTTGAATACGCTGCTTAACCAAATCGATAATAAGGTCATCGGATACCAAGCTGCCAGAATCCATAACGCTTTTGGCTTTTAGTCCTAATTCCGAGCCTGAGGCAACGGCTGCTCGCAGCATGTCGCCAGTAGATATTTGCGGTATCCCGAAAGTCTCGGTGATTGCGGCTGCTTGAGTGCCCTTACCCGCTCCGGGAGGACCTAAAAGAATTACTCTCATTGGATTTTCCTTCTATTAAAATTCAATATTTCTACTAAGTCGTCGGGCTCGAATTTTGATGTTGTTACTTTGAAAAAAATATCGCTAGTGCGAGGGATTGCGAAACATACACATCTGTTTGGATTAACTCAAACTGATTCGCCTTTTTTCACGGCACGCCAATAATCTTCGAGCTGGTCTGTCTCTAATTCACTAAAAGATAAACCTTTATTTTCAATAAGTTGCTCTACTTTTCTAAAGCGCGTCTCAAACTTGTTTTGCGCTTTTCTTAGCACTTGTTCACTGTCCAATTTAAGCTTTCTGCTCAGGTTTACACAGCTAAACAGCAGATCTCCCAACTCTTCCTCTATTTCGGCTTTATCACCGCCCTGCAACGCCTGGCGAAGCTCAATCAACTCCTCATCAATTTTGGGTAAAACTTCGTCAGGGCTATTCCAGTCAAAGCCTAGATTTGCTGCCCTTTTTTGCACCTTTTGTGATCTTGTCAAAGCAGGCAAAGCCAGTGGAATGTCATCCATAGCTGAGCTGTGTCCTTTGTTTGTGCGTTCGGCTTCTTTGAGGGCTTCCCAGTTTTGTTTAACTTCACTAACGGCGCTGGCATCTGCTGCGCGGGAATTCAGGGTTCCATCTGGGAACACATGAGGGTGTCGTCTAACCAGCTTTGCTACGAGATCAGAGATAACCTGAGTTAGATCAAAGAGTTGTTGTTCCTTTGCCAGTTGCGAATAAAATATGGTCTGAAACAGTAGATCACCCAGCTCTTCACGCAAATCTTTGTAATTGCCCCGCTCAATACAATCGGCAACTTCATAGGCCTCTTCAATTGTTGAGGGCACGATGTCAGCGTAACTTTGAGCTAGGTCCCATGGGCAGCCATCACTGGGATCTCTCAATCTCGACATCAATTCAATCAGGTCATCAATGTCATATTTTGTAGTTTCTGATACAGGGCTTTCACTCATTAAATATGCCCGAGGACAGATAGCGATCGCCGCGATCACAAACAATAGCCACTACTAAAGCATTGTCTTGAGATTCACCTATATCAAGAGCGGCCGCTATCGAGCCACCGGAGGAGACACCTGCACAGATACCTTCCTTTTTGGCTAACTCCCGTGTGGTTTGTTCCGCCCTTTCTTGGCTCATCTCCACAATTTGATCGACTCTTGCCGAATTAAAAATACTGGGTAGATACTCTTTGGGCCATTTGCGAATACCGGGGATTTTGGCTTCGTCTGTTGGCTGCAAACCGATAATTTCAATTTTTGGATTTTGCTCTTTCAGATATTTCGACACCCCCATAATGGTTCCCGTGGTGCCCATGGAGCTAACAAAATGGGTGATCATTCCTTGAGTTTGTTGCCAAATTTCCGGGCCGGTAGTTTCATAATGCATGCGTGGATTGTCGCTATTTCCAAACTGATCCAAAACTTTGCCCTTGCCCTCCGCCTGCATGTGCAAAGCGAGGTCTCTGGCGCCTTCCATGCCCTCCTCCTTCGATACACCGATAAGTGCTGCGCCGTAGGCCAACATACTGTCCTTTCGCTCCTGAGTAGCGTTCTCGGGCATGATTAAGATCATTCGGTAGCCGCGCATAGCTGCGACCATAGCCAGAGCAATACCGGTATTGCCGCTGGTTGCCTCAATCAGGGTGTCGCCGGGTTTGATTTCCCCCCGCTCTTCAGCGCGTCGGATCATGCTTAGAGCGGGCCTGTCCTTAACCGAGCCTGCGGGATTGTCGCCCTCAAGTTTTGCGCAAACCCTACTAGTTGGGTTTTTAAGCATACGCTGCAGACGGACCAAGGGCGTATTACCGACCAAGGCTTCAAGTGTTGGTATGTCAGGAAAATCTGTAGACAACGCTAGATCCTAAATTTCGTATTTTGTGCGCTGCAATACTAACTCTGATCGGCCTTTGCCTAAAGGGGTATAGAGCGGTTTGGTATTAATCTAGATTAATTAGCTGTCTGACATTGGCCTCATACCTGAAACCCAGGCGTCTATGCTCAATTGCTATCACATAGGCGATATTGGCGTTATAAATGCCAGGATTGGTCGTCACAAGAATGATGTCACCTGGTCTCAATGTATCTGCGCTAAACCCCAGAGGAATTAATTCTCGTCTGTTGTCCATCTCCAATGACCAGAGATTTTCTGTGTCGGCGAGCTGCCTAGCATCAATATATGGATGCGGATTTACAAAGTGAAATTCAGCAACTTCCATTTCCATTGTGACAGAACGTGATTGGTCAAAGCTCGCCGAAACCGAATGGTGCGCTTTTGTGGATGCACTCAATAGCAGTATAAGGATGAGAATATGTCTAAATTTCATACTTAACTAATTACCTCTGCTTTTTGCTATCAGCTCACGGCTATTAAGTGTTCTGCCTTCCAGCAACTCATCGAGAGCAGCGCGATTGAGTTGTTTGCAAACATTTCTCAAAGATGCCTCGCTAAAGTCCTTTTTTGAGATGGCGAGAATTTGGGAGCCTACTAGGCTGCTCTGCTCTGTTGAGTCGCATGGCTGCCAACCAAGCTCTCCCGCAAGATCATAGTGCTGCTGGGGATTTATGGGATTGCCCTCAAAATCTAAATCAAAGGAAACCCCATAGCCAACCTCTTCCAGAAGATTCAGCTCAAAACCTCGCAGCAAAGGTTCGAGATCCGCTGCCTCATTCAATGAGGACAAAGTATTTGAATACTGCTGATAAAGTTGTGGGTGACTATCTTCGGGCTGCAACAGATGCCAAAGCAGCTCATTGATGTAAAAACCACTAATCAGGTGTTCACCCTGAAGTTGATAATTTTGGGTGGCCTCGAAATTTGTCAAAGTCTTTAATTCGCCTCGTCCAGCCCAGCTAAACTCCGCACAGCAAAAGGGGCTTAGCCTCAGGCTATTTTTTTTGTGCGCTCGGCTACCCCGCGCGACGAGACGTACCCGTCCATAGGTTCGCGTAAAGATATCAACCAGCTGACTGGTGTCTCGGTAATCGCGGGCGTGTAATACAAAGCCCTCTATGGATTCAGCGCGCATTGTTTATTCAAGCGGCGCTAGACTAATGGGCGTCCTGATAGCCCAGACTTTGCAGTGCACGCTCGTCATCGGACCAGTTGGATTTCACTTTGACCCATAGCTTTAGCAGGACTTTGCAATCGAGAAGTTTTTCAATATCTACGCGCGCCTCGCTGCCTACCGACTTAAGTCTGGATCCGCCCTCGCCAATAATGATGCGTTTTTGGCCTTCTCTCTCCACCAGGATTAGGGCATGAATTTCGATGAGAGATCCCTGTTGTTCAAACTTTTCAATTTCCACCGTGGAGGCATAGGGAACCTCTTCGCCGAGTTGACGCAGAATTTTTTCCCTAACTATTTCAGCTACGACAAAGCGGGTGCTGCGGTCGGTGATCTGGTCCTCGCCAAAATGCGCATCGGCATCTGGTAGGTAGTTGCCAATTAAATCGTATAACTCAGTCAGGTTGTCCCCCTGCAACGCCGAGATAGGCATAAATTCGGCTTTTGGCAGTCTCGCTGCGAGTTCTTTGACATGGGGTAGAAGCATTTCCTTGTCGCTGAGGCGATCAGTTTTATTAATGGCAACAATCAACGGTGACTCCAAATGTTCTAGTCGTAGAAGGATTTGTTCATCCTCCGCAGTCCACTTCAATCGATCAACAACAAAAACAACAAGGTCGACATCGCGCATAGCCGCCTTAGCGACCTTGTTCATATATCTGTTAATGGCGCGCGGTTGATCCAGATGCTGTCCAGGTGTGTCCACGAATATCACCTGACGATCTTCATCTGTGCGGATTCCCAATATGGCGTGGCGGGTAGTCTGAGGCTTGCGCGAAGTGATATTGAGCTTTTGACCGATCAGATGATTAACCAGAGTCGATTTGCCCACATTGGGGCGCCCAATAACAGCTACATAGCCGCAGCGAAATTTCTCATTCATTGTTTATTTCCGCTTTTGCCTGGGTTTTTTCGATGGTTTCTAAGGCCACATTTGCAGCCATTTGCTCGGCCGCTCTACGATTTGGGCCTTGACCTTCAAATACTTGCTCAAAGCCATTGATAATGCAGGATACAGAGAATTTCCGTGCATGCCCGGGGCCATCTACGGAGAGCGTTTCATAGGTCGGAGTTGCATAGCCCTGCCCCTGTAATTTTTCCTGCAATAAGGATTTAGCATCCCGCACCGATTCAACGCTGCTGATTTCAAGTGCCGGTATTGCCATCATTTTTGCTACAACCTCTGATGCGGATTGCCAGCCGCCATCTAAATAAGTCGCTGCAATCACCGCTTCAACAGTGTCGGCGAGTATGGAATCGCGGCGGTGTCCACCAGAACTTAGAGCGGACTGCCCCAGCTCAATGACTTCTTCAAAGTGTAAAAAACGAGCAATTTTGGCCAGCGATTCTTTGCGTACCAGATGAGACCGCATTGAACTCAGATCGCCTTCGCTGGCCTCGGGGTGGGAGTGGTATAGAGACTCAGCAGCAAACAGATTTACTAAACTGTCACCCAAAAACTCAAGGCGTTCATTGTGCTGAGCACCAGCACTGCGATGTTTTAGGGCATGACGTAAAAGCCCGACATCTGAAAATTGGTAGTTGAGCCTTTCCTGAAAGCGGGTCAAGGCATCAGACATGATATCTAGGGTGCAGCAGGATATTGTGTCTCAAAGTGCGCCATAACGCTGATGTTATAAAACAGCTCGGTCCGAGCTTCGTAGTCATAGCTTATTGTTGTCCGGTTGTTTTCACGACTGATTATTACGTCGCGGGGATCCAGCTCTATGGCGTTTACAGCAAAGGCCTTTTGCAAGGCCTCCCGGACTTCGGCGTTACTCCAGTCATTGATAGCGCCAACAGGTTTATCAATTCCCTCCATTGTCGATTTCAACATAATGTTGTCGTAATACAGCGGGGTAACCTTAAAGGCACAGACCCCAAGAAATGCGATCACAACCAGCAGTGCAAGCAAAGATATTGAGGACATCCCCAAGTTTTGAGATCTATTGTTCATACCAACCTCTAATGCAATTTATCGAATTTTACCGGCAGTGTGAAATGAGGGAATGGACCAGGGTTTCCAGTGCATCCAAACGGCCACCGCCTTGCCTACTATATTGGATTCCGGCACAAAACCCCATGACCGGCTGTCCAAACTGTTATCTCTGTTGTCGCCCATCATAAAATAATGATCTTCAGGCACAACGGTTTCAAAATCTGTGCCGAACTCCGGAGAGGGATCCAAATAATTTATTTCATGGGATTCATCACCGATAGTTTCCGTGGCAAGGTTTAAAACATAACGCCCAGATGTGCCTATACGAGCTACAAATTCTTGTGTTAGAGGTTCACTATTTACGTAAATCTGGTTATCCATAACTTGGATATGATCACCGGGTAACCCGATCAGTCGCTTAATGAAGTAGTGCTCGTCATGAGGAGGAATAAAGACAATCACATCACCGCGCTCGGGCGCTCCAGTTGGAATAATTTTTGTCCCCACTATGGGTAGACGAACGCCGTAGCTGTATTTGTTTACTACGATGAAATCGCCTACTTCCAGAGTTGGGATCATAGATCCAGAGGGGATTTGGAAGGGTTCAAATAGGAAAGAGCGAAGGAAGAATACCAGCAGTAAAATTGGAAAGAATGAGCCTATGTACTCAATGGAGCCATGAACTGCACCCTTAAATACAAATTTATCAAGAACCCAAAATACACTGGTAAAAAGGACCAGAACAAAAAGGATTACCGCGAAATCAAAATCCATTACCTTTCCAATTAGTGAGTTTTTCTAAAACAGTGGTATTTATTCGTCAGATCGCAAGACAGCTAAAAAAGCCTCTTGGGGAACTTCTACGCTGCCGAGACGTTTCATGCGCTTTTTACCTGCTTTCTGTTTCTCCAACAACTTTTTCTTGCGGGATATGTCACCACCATAGCACTTCGCCAAGACGTTTTTGCGCAGGGCTTTTACCGTGGATCGGGCAACAATATGTCCACCTATCGCGGCTTGAATAGCCACGTCGAACATTTGTCGAGGAATTAGCTCGCGCATCTTTTCCGTGATTAAACGACCGCGGTTTTGCGAATTATCCCGGTGAACAATCAAAGCCAGAGCATCGACTTTGTCACCATTAATCAATATTTCAAGCTTTACCAAAGGGGCCGCTTCGAAGCGCTGGAAGTTATATTCCAGAGATGCGAATCCACGACTTACCGATTTAAGGCGGTCAAAGAAATCCATCACCACTTCGCTCATGGGTATTTCGTAGCTGAGAGATACCTGATGGCCGGCGAACTGCATACCCTTTTGTATGCCTCGTCTTTCACTGCAGAGTCCAATCACGTTACCCAGGTGTTCTTTAGGCACCAGGATATTGACCTCTGCGATGGGTTCTCGAATTTCATCGATAAAGCCGGGATCGGGCATCTTCGAAGGGTTGTCTACGTGAATAGTTTCTCCCTTTGATGAAAGCACTTGATAGATCACCGAAGGCGCTGTGGTGATTAGATCCAGATCGTATTCCCGCTCTAGGCGTTCCTGAACAATCTCCATATGTAGCATGCCAAGAAAGCCACAGCGAAAACCAAAACCTAAGGCATCCGATGATTCCGGTTCATAAGCTAGGGATGCATCGTTTAAGGCAAGCTTCTCCAATGCTTCACGCAATTTTTCATAGTCATCTGAACTGGTTGGAAATAGCCCGGAATAAACTTGAGGGCTGACCTGCTTGAAGCCGGGTAAGGCTGGTGTTTCTGATGTGCTTGCATGAGTGAAGGTATCGCCTACCGGCGCACCCTGAATATCCTTGATGCCAGCAATAACAAAACCAACCTCTCCCGCTTTCAATTCTGCTGTTGGAGTTTGTTTGGGTGTGAAAACCCCAACAACATCTACGACATTAGTTCGATTAAGAGATTTTGTGACAATCTTGTCTTTCTTCTTGAGGCGTCCTTGCATTACGCGAACTAGGGAAACAACTCCCTGATAGTTATCAAACCAGGAATCGATAATTAGGGCTTGTAGCGGCGCGTCGATATCACCAACCGGAGGTGGCACAAGTTCAACTATTTGCTCGAGAACGGCCTCGACGTTTTGTCCGGTCTTGGCACTGCAATAAACGGTTTCGCTGGTGTCCAAACCGATAATTTCTTCGATTTCTTCACACACCTGCTCGGGCTCAGCTTGAGGTAAGTCGATCTTATTTAGAACCGGGATCACCTCGAGATTTTGCTCAATTGCTGTGTAGCAATTTGCTACGGATTGCGCCTCAACTCCCTGAGCGGCGTCAACAACAAGCAGAGCGCCCTCGCAAGCGGCCAAAGAGCGCGACACTTCATAGCTGAAGTCCACATGGCCAGGAGTGTCGATAAAGTTTAGCTGGTAAGTTTTCCCATCTTTAGCGGTATAAGCCAGAGTAACGCTCTGGGCTTTGATGGTAATTCCTCGTTCTCGCTCAATATCCATTGAGTCGAGCACTTGCTCTTCCATTTCACGCTCAGCTAGCCCTCCACACATCTGTATAAAACGATCGGCAAGAGTAGATTTGCCGTGATCGATATGGGCAATGATGGAAAAATTTCTGATATGACTGAGGTCAGACACTGACAGTGAAGTTCTCTTATTAATAAATAAAGATGCCGCCAAGTGCTGATGGCGGCATCGTCGTATTTTTTCTAGGTTAACCTAAGGCGCGCAGTCTACTGTTTCGTTGCGCGGCTGACCAGCGAGGCTGTACCAAGAGAAGACTATCTAATCGATATCAATAGTTCTAAAAATTGCCTCTCCATCACGGTAAAAACGTATTGGTTGAACCTTGCCGGAAGGCAGGTTGCTCGCGATACGCCGGAAGTCCTCCAGATTGGAAACCTCGCTAAAACCTAGCTGAACAATAATATCCTCAGCTCTTAGGCCCGCTTCCGCCGCTGGAGAGTTCGGCTCCACCGAGTCGATAATTACTCCAGATGCTAAACCTTGGTTATTAGCTTGTGCTCGACTGAGATTGGAAAGCTCCATGCCAAATATGCTTGAGGAAGAGCTTCGATTCGGGCTTGGAGTTGCGTTCGATAGTGCTGCGGTCTGAGTCGGCAAAGCTCCAAGTTCCACATTGAGAGATTGGCGCCGTCCTTCACGATATATGATCGCTCGCGCTTCCGAACCGGGTTCAAGTAATCCCACAACGTGCGGAAGATCATGGGAGTATTCAATTGTTTGACCATCAAACGCTACAATGACATCTCCCGCTAGAAGCCCAGAGCGCTCGGCCGGGCTGCCATTTGCGACTTGGCTGACAAGAGCGCCGTGAGGCCGGTCAAGCCCAAAGGAAGTAGCCAGATCCTGACTGATGTCCTGAATAAATACGCCCAGCCATCCTCGCGATACCGAACCCTTGTTTCTAAGTTGCTCGGTTACGTCGATAGCAACTTCGGCTGGAATCGCAAAAGACAATCCCATATATCCGCCCGATCGTGTATAGATCTGCGAATTTACGCCAACAACTTCGCCATCTAGATTAAACAGGGGCCCCCCCGAGTTTCCCGGGTTGATCGCCACGTCGGTTTGGATAAAAGGTACATAATTTTGACCGCTGCCATTAGGTAAGCTTCGGCCTATGGCACTTACGATTCCAGCGCTTGCGGAGTAGTCCAAGTCAAATGGGGAGCCTATAGCAAGCACCCAGTCGCCAACCTCAATACCCTCCGGGTCAGCAAATTTAACAATAGGCAGGTTTTCACCATCGATTTTCAGAAGTGCAAGATCTGATTGTTCATCAGCACCAATAATTTCAGCGAAAAATTCCTGCCGATCACTCAGTCGCACTAGAATTTCATCTGCACCGGCGACTACATGATTGTTGGTTATCAAATAACCATCCTCCGAAATAATAAAACCCGAACCCACGGAAGACTGCTGCTGAACAGGGGGCTCGTTATATCCGAAGAAATCCCTGTAGAAATCTGGAATATTTTGATTGCTAAAATTGGTTCGCGAATTAACAGATTGCACATTGATTTTGACCACAGCAGGTGAGGTCTGGTTTATCAGATCGGTAAAGTCTGGAAGTTCAACTGCCGACAGACTGGAACTGAAAAAGATAAGGCAGAGAAAAAATCTAAATTGAGGCATTAATATCTCCGAAGTTTTGCTATTTGATGCCAATTAGATAGAGGCATAGACGGATAATTCAACTTCTTTAAAAGTCTTAAGAATCTGCTCCTAAACTACATTATCTGGCTAGGCTGGTGCGCCAGAGGTTGGTTTACTGTCCTGGGACATGCGAACTGAGTTTGCCTCTATTATTTGCGGAGAAAATTCTGAGGCATAGGGTGAGCGTTTTACCAAGTATCTAACCAAGGCTGAGCCTAGAAGCAATCCCAATGCACCGCCAACAACGGAGAACAGCTCGCCTTGCATTTGATATCCAAGACCTGCTCCTGCGAGAAATACCAATATTGGAATCAAATAAAGCGACAGTGCGTTTCGAACAAATGCGCCCTCTTCCACTCCTATTTGAACCTCATCACCGACAGAAACCGAGGTGCAATATTCTTCGTTCGAGTCGAGCCACATTGTTCTCGTAGGGTTTAACCAGCGGTCGAGAATGCCATTCCCACAGCCTGCCTTTGCTGTGCAGGTCCCGCAGCCGCTGCTACTACGTATCGTAACTTTTATACGGTCGGCGCCAATCTCTGTTATCTGTGCGTACTCTGTGATCATCTGGGTTAATCGTCACTCGAAATGGGAGCTGGGCCTAATCCTGAAGCTATAAGCTCCAAGCTCTGAAGCGGAACTTCGCCCACCAGAGTAGCCAAATAGGTAGACCTTTGGAAGTTGAGCAGGTAGCTGAGCAGTATATTAGTGGCTCCCAGTCTTGTTGTTACTGGAGGGAATTTAGGGGCTTCAACAGGCTCGATCGAAATACTGATGGTGGCTAATCCATCGGAAACTACCATCATGCTTTTATCCAAATCTCTCAGGTATTTTGAATGTGTCACATAGAAACCGCTAGGCAGTGTATTGGCTGACCAAGAGGCCTGTTGTGCATCTGTTGGCTCGACAGTGCATTCTGGAGTAGCGGCGGGCAAATCCAAAAATTCAATATCAACATATTCATAACGCTCCACCGGCACTCGTTGGGGCGTTAGCACCACGGTTCGAAGCGGTAAATAAGTCTCGGCATCAACCGAAAAACCGTAGCCATACCGATTTGCGTCCACCGGTAACATCAGCAACTCGATAGCTTCGCGTCCCGCAACGACGGTCTCCCCCGGGCGATAAAAATTATAGAGGCTTGATAGCGCAGCGAGATTTTCAGCAGAGCCAAGTTGAGAGCGCGTACAAAAAGAGGAGCGTATTTGCGCTGGAAGCAAGCGATTGAGAGATTCTAAGCGCTGATCACCAACAACTTCGATCTGATTTTCAACTCGATAGGTTGCCAGCTGACCTGCTCGCTCGAAGGCTAGCGATCCAGCATAGGCTTGAGAGGCATTTGCTTGCGCCATTTTTACAAAGAGTTCTTGTGGTTCTAGGGGTGAATCCAGTGCCGGCTCAGCTGCGTTATCTTGAGCGACACAAAGAGATGTGCCGACACAGAGCACGAGAGTTAGACAGAAAGTTCTGTTCAACTCGAAACTTATATGAGCTTTGTGGGTATTACTGCGCTTCAGTGCCGATTTGGCGAGTGAGCGGGAGCACAGAGTTAAGACTTTCAGAGGTGTTTTCGACATGTGTAGAGATAGCTTCCTGAATATGCCTGTCGAGTTCGGCTTTATCGAAGCTTGGCACATCTACGGTCTCAGATACATGGTTAACTTGAACCGCGGTAGTTGAACTGACGGTTTGAGCCTGTAAGGGAGGCAATTCAAAGCCCTCTGGGATAACGACTGCCTGTATCTCTGATTGTTCAGCGAGTTCCGCAACAGCGGAGCCGGTCTCATCAAGGTTGGTGTAAAGAGGTAATTGCTGAATGCCCAGCAAGGCGAACAGTGCTACAGATGCCGCTACAGCGACTTGACCAAGAGGTTTAAAGAAAGATGCAAAGTGAAAGGGTCGAATCTCGGTTTCAAGGGCGGTACTAATTTTTGATGAAAGATCGACGCCCTGCAGATCAGCTCTGTTGAGAGCTGCACTGGTCAGCTGATGCAGCTGCCAATCTTCTCTGAAGCTTTCATCCCTATCTAGCTCAGCTAGAAGCCGTTTCAGCTCCCATTCGCTAGCTTCGCCATCAACCAAGGCGGACAGGTTTTCATTGAGATTGGTGAGAAGATCTGGCTGTTCTTCGGACTTCATCTTTTGAGTCATCGAGTACCGGTCTCTAGTTGTAATAAAATTCGGTTGATCCTGTGACACGAAACTTCACAAAAGGTTTCACAAAATCATAATTTTTTTTGCAATTAATTGCCACTATTCATTCCAGCGTTGTCAGCCTCTAATCAGGCGACATCAAGGGCCGAATTTTCTCGTTAATCGCTTCCCTTGCTCTAAATATACGCGATCTAACAGTGCCCACCGGGCAGTCCATAACTTCAGCTATTTCTTCATAGCTCATCCCCTCAAGTTCGCGCAGGGAAATGGCTGTTTTAAGATCCTCAGGCAGCGCTTCCATGGTGCTAAAAACCACGTGCTCAAGCTCGGAACGGAAAAATTCGCCGTCGGGAGTGTCGTTTTCCTGCAAAGCCTCACTACCCGCGTGAAACTCTGCGTCGTTGATGTCGATATCGCTAGCCGGCGGTCTCCTGCTGCGCGAAACCAAATGGTTCTTGGCCGTATTGACGGCTATGCGATATAACCAGGTATAAAATTGGCTGTCGCCACGAAAGTTGTTCAAGGCTCTGTAGGCCTTGATAAAGGCTTCCTGAGCTACATCTTGCGCTTCATGGGGATCACGAACAAAGCGGCCAACCAAAGCCTGTACCTTGTATTGATACTTGAGCACCAGCAAATCAAAAGCGCGCTTGTCGCCCTTCTGAACTCGAAGTACCAGTTGGTTATCGGATTCTTGCGATCCGTTTGAGCTCATTGATAGTTTATCCTGCGAAAGTCCAGTAGCAGACCGCACTCATGACAAGAGGTTCTATTTGCCCTACTAAGTCAGTGCGATCCATTTAGCCTTTATACTACAGGCTTTGCTGGCCTCCCACACGCGGATGAACAACCCTTTATGGGATTTAGGTTGCGTTTTACCGAGAATTACTAATGACCCAAAACAATTACCACGATGTTTTGATTATCGGCAGCGGTGCTGCCGGATTAGCAGCTGCCCTCACTCTGGCAGATGAGATGAGTGTTGCTGTTCTCAGCAAGACCACTATCAAATCAGGCTCTACCTGGTGGGCGCAAGGTGGTATAGCTGCCGTGCTTGACGATCAGGATTCAGTTGAATCGCATCTGCAGGATACCTTGGTGGCTGGCGCGGGCCTCTGTCATGCAGATATCGTTGAGAAAATTGTTTCCCACGGTCGGGAGTCAATTGACTGGCTGCAAGAAATGGGTGTGGAATTTACCAAAATTGAGGGTGATAAGGATTTTCTGCATCTGACCCGTGAGGGCGGACATAGTCACCGCCGGGTTATTCACAATCAGGATCGCACTGGTAAGGCTGTGAGCACCTCGCTTTCCGATCGTGTGTTGGAACACAAGAACATAGAGGTCTTTGAGAATCGCATTGCCATTGACCTCACCAAGCAGGCAGATAGCAATACGGCCAAGGTGCGCTGCAATGGGGCCTATGCGCTCGATTTAGTGAGCTCAGAGGTCGAATTGCATCAGGCTAAGGTGGTGATCCTCGCCACCGGGGGTGCTTCCAAAGCCTATCTTTATTCCACTTCGCCGGAGGGTGCCTCGGGCGACGGTATTGCCATGGCTTGGCGATCTGGTTGCCGAGTTGCCAATATGGAATTTAATCAATTCCACCCCACCTGCCTCTACCATCCGCAGGCACGCTCCTTTTTATTAACCGAGGCGCTTCGAGGTGAAGGGGCTATTCTTAAGTTGCCCAACGGTGAACCCTTCATGGAGCGCTTTGATGAACGTGCCGAGTTAGCACCAAGAGATGTGGTTGCCCGTGCCATCGACCACGAAATGAAGCGTTTAGGCTGTGACAACGTTTATTTGGATATTAGCCATAGGCCTCCAGAGTTTGTTCGTCAGCACTTCCCCTTTATTTATGAGGCATGCAAGGATCTGGGCATTGATATCACCAAAGAACCCATGCCAGTGGTGCCGGCTGCTCACTACACTTGTGGCGGAATTGTTGTGGATAAGGATGGTCAAACGGATCTAAAAAACCTTTACGCCATTGGAGAAGTTGCTTTTACAGGAATGCACGGTGCCAATCGCATGGCCAGTAACTCCCTTCTCGAATGCATCGTCTACGCGAGATTCGCAGCTGCGCAAATAACTCGGGATATAGACCAGATTCCCCAGCCTGATTACGTAAAACCCTGGGATGCCAGCCAGGTCACTCATTCTGACGAGGATGTGGTTATTTCACACAACTGGGACGAATTGAGGCGATTTATGTGGGATTACGTGGGCATTGTCAGAACTGACAAACGCTTGCAGCGAGCACTTCACAGAATCCAACTACTGAGCAACGAGATCCAGGAGTATTACTCAAATTACCGCATCAGCAACGACCTCATTGAGTTGCGCAATCTCGTAGTTGTAGCTGAGCGAATTATTATCTCGGCGATGGAGCGCAAAGAGAGTCGCGGATTACACTATTCGCTGGATTATCCTGAGCTGTCAGCAATTGCCCAAGATACCATTATGGTGCCGATCAACTTTGCCGGGCAGGATATGATTGTTAGCCTTTCATAGACCCTGATCAGGATTCAGCTCGGACAGGTAGCGTCGCAGTTTGCACCAGTCTCCCCTGTCTAGCGCGTCGCGCCATATTAGATATTTGTAGTTTCTGTTTTTATTGCTGATGTGTAGCTGCAAGCACCAAGGTAATCTCTGCAATAACCGGATATGGAGAAGTTCGCCTCTGAGTTTCTCTTCCGCGCAGAATATACCCTGATCCGTCAGATGATAGATACCGATTAGCTTTTGAGATTGGTATTGGCGGTAAGTGAACCCGACAATTGTGATCAGGGTGAGACCGAGCGGTATCTTAAATATCCAGAATATATTTACGATTGATATCCAATAGCAGGCCAAAGCAAAACTGATAATCCGGCTGACAAATCCCAACTGAGAGCTTTTAAATCGAATGCTTAATGCTGAGGACATATCCATATGTCTCCATTTGTTCGTTCCTGGATTTCAGGTGTTATTTGATTCTTCTGGAATACTTGTTCACCAGAGCGACGATATGAAGAAGTTCCGGGTCTTCTGGGACAGATTTTTCCATAAACCAGTCAAATAGCTCGGGATCCTGACAGGCCAGCAGCTGCTGAAATCTAACTTTATTTACTTCATCTAGCGCCTCATAACGATTTTCCAGAAAAGGCAGCAAGATCAGGTCCAATTCGAGCATGCCTCGTCGAGTTGCCCACTTAAGTCGATTAATATCCATTAGAATGCAGTTGTTTTATATCGGAGCGAGAGTCGGCTTTAATTGTACCCGCAAAGCCCTGATACCTTTAATTTAAGCAATACGCAGAGTAGATAAACAAAAGATGTCTGAATGGTCTGATTTTTTGGAGCGGCAAAATATAGATACTTCGATGCAAGGAAGCTATGCCACTGTTGTGGAAGATGTAATTGTTGAGCTAAAGGGCGAAGACTGTACCAAGCTGCTGCAAGGGCAAATCACTGCGGACGTCGACAGCTTGAATTCCGGCGACTTTACTCTGGCTGCGCTGTGCACCAATAAGGGCCGTGTCGTATCAAGCTTTACTCTTTATCGATCCGAAGATAGTTACTACTGCCGCCTTCCAAAAAGCAATGCAGACCAACTTGTAGATACCCTAAAGAAGTACGCTGTTTTCTACAAGGTAGATATCGCTGTGCAGCAGGATTTGGGCGTATTGGTTTTGTTTGATATGGGTGAACCAGAGCATTTCCCCGCGACGGCAGCGAAGTTGGTACACGGGGATCAATTGGTAGAATACTGGCTTCAGCAATCAGACTGGGCCGCAGCATTGAAGGCTCTTGCTGGGTCTAAGCGCGCACCAGAAAGTCGTTGGCTGCTAGCCAAGATTCAGATGGGTTGGCCGGATATTCGTGCAAATACTAGCGAGGTATTTTTGCCCCACGCCTTAAGTTTGGATCTTGCCGAAGCTATCAGCTTCACCAAAGGTTGTTATACCGGACAGGAGATCGTTGCGCGCACGCACTATCGTGGAAAATCCAAAAAACGTCTCCAACATTTTGAGCTAGAGGGAGCAGCTCCAGAGTCAGGGGCGGAACTCCAGAGCGACAACGGAGTTAATCTGGGCAATGTTGTGATTTCTGCTAATGCTGGAGGCGGCAAGTCCGAGTTGCTTGCCTCAGCCAGTTTGGAGCTACCTTCTGTAGGAGAGTTTCTGCTCGACGGCAGCAGGATTCAATATCGAACTCTTCCCCTGCCCTGGCAAGATTAGTGCTTGAACTATGGACTTGGTTTTCCGATAGCATTTTAGCTAATGCCGAGTTCGTAAATTTTATTCTAATCTGTTCGGTGATTTCCTTTCTGGCGGCCATGTTTCTGATGCCGCTGGTTGCCTCTAAGATTCCTGCAGACTATTTTAGCGATGAACACAAAAAGCCCTTTGCTCCCCAAAATGTAATTTTGTATTTGCTATATAAAATTCTTAAAAATCTTTTTGGCGTATTTATGGCTCTGTTAGGAGTAATTCTGCTGTTTACTCCCGGGCAGGGACTACTCTGTATTTTGATCGCTTCAATTCTTTTGGACTATCCCGGAAAATTTCGATTCCAACGTTTTTTAATTAGCAAGAAGCCCGTATGGAAAGGTCTGAATTGGCTGCGAAAAATCAGCGGCGTTGGCCCGCTAGAATTTTGAAAAGGCCCCCTTAAATCAGCTTAAACTGAGTTTCCAATCAATCGCATCGATTCCGTTTTGTTGCAAATATTCATTGGTCTGAGAGAAAGGCCGACTGCCAAAAAAGCCTCGGTGAGCTGATAGCGGAGAGGGATGTGGAGCCGATAATACTAAATGTCGATCTCGGTCTATTGCAGCGCCCTTTTTTTGCGCATAACTTCCCCACAGCACAAATACTAAATGCTCTCTGTCCCGGTTGAGTAACTCGACAATACGATCTGTGAAGGCTTCCCAGCCGCGGTTCTGGTGGGAACCAGCCTGATGGGCCTGAACGGTGAGAGTCGCATTTAGTAGCAATACTCCCTGAGATGCCCATTCAATTAAACAGCCATGTTTTGGCGGAGCAATGTGCAAGTCTGATTCAAGTTCTTTGTAGATATTACGCAGAGAAGGTGGAATGTCGACCCCGGGCGCTACGGAAAAACAGAGGCCATGCGCCTGATTAGGTCCGTGATAAGGATCCTGTCCCAGAATTACTACCCTGACCTTTTCAAAGGGCGTTGAATCCAATGCGGCAAACCATTGATCACCTGGAGGGAAAATGGTCTGGCCAGCAGCCTTCTCGGCGAGCAAAAAAGATTTGAGATCCTGCATATAGGGTTGCTCAAATTGGTCGCCAATACGTTGCAGCCAAGACTGTTCCAATTGAATCTCTGGCATATTGAAAAGGCTTTATTCTGGACGCATGGCTGGAAATAAAATGACGTCGCGTATAGATGCCTGATCAGTGAGCATCATTACCAATCGATCTATACCTATACCCTCTCCCGCTGTCGGCGGTAAGCCGTATTCCAATGCGCGAATATAGTCGGAATCGAAATGCATAGCTTCGTCGTCACCCGCCTCCATATCTTTAACCTGAGCACTAAAACGCTCGGCCTGGTCTTCGGAGTCGTTGAGCTCAGAGAAACCATTGGCAATCTCTCGCCCGCCAACAAAAAACTCAAAGCGGTCGGTTACAAAGGGATTGGCATCATTACGCCTCGCCAGGGGCGAAACCTCAGCGGGATATTCAGTAATAAAGGTTGGTTGAATCAATCGGTGCTCAACGGTCTTCTCAAAAATTTCAATTTGTACTTTGCCCAAGCCATAGCTGTCTTTCAGAGGAATGTGTAGGTTGTTTGCAACCTCTCTTGCTCCTCCTTCATCAGCCAATTGAGTCGCATCAATGTCCGGGTTGTACTTTAGAATGGAGTCAAACACGCTGATGCGCTCAAAGCTCTGTGAAAAGTTGTACTCAATAGTCTCTTCCACGTCGCCATCCGCGCCGTACTTGTGATTTAAGATGGTGCTTGAATTAAAGACTTCTGCTACCAGCTTTTGCAGTAAGTCTTCAGTAAGGTTCATCAGGTCTTGATAGTCAGCATAGGCCTGATAGAACTCGAGCATGGTAAATTCTGGATTGTGACGTGTAGACAATCCTTCGTTGCGAAAATTGCGGTTTATTTCAAATACTCGTTCCACACCGCCTACCACTAAACGTTTTAGGTACAACTCTGGTGCTATGCGCAGGTACATATCCTGATCAAGCGCGTTGTGATGGGTGATAAAAGGGCGAGCAGTGGCACCACCGGGGATGCTTTGCAGCATCGGCGTTTCCACTTCCAGAAAGTCTTTGGATGAAAAATATACTCTAATAAATTCAATTATTTGCGAACGCTTTCTCAAAACATTTTGAGTTTCTTCATTGACGATTAAATCAACATATCGCTGTCTATAGCGCTGCTCTGTATCTGTAAGCCCGGCATGTTTCTCCGGTAATGGACGCAGTGACTTTGTTAGCAGCTGATACTCCTGCATCTTGATATAGAGATCGCCTTTTCCCGAGCGTCGAATTGGCCCGCTGGCGCCGACGATGTCGCCGATATCCCACTGTCCCCAGCGATCTTTGATTTCCTGCTGAACCGCTTTGTCGGCGTAAAGTTGGATACGACCACTCATGTCCTGAATTACGATAAAGGGCCCGCGTTTAGCCATAATGCGACCTGCTACACGACCCTGATCCTCCATGCTTTCCAATTGAGCTTTATCAAAGGCTTGGTATTGCTGATCTAGAGGCGCAGCAAGATGCTCTCGACGCCAATCATTTGGAAAGGCGTTGCCTTTGGATCGAAGTGCATCCAATTTTTCGCGTCGCTCCGCGATCAGGCGGTTTTCATCCAGATTCTGGTCTGTATCAGAGTTTTTTTCAGTCATATATCACTTGTGCTTTAAGCCCTGCTTTGTGTGCTTGCAGCCCCACTCTAAAGTCCTGCTTTAAGGGAGGCTTCGATAAAGTTATCCAAATCACCGTCGAGAACGGCCTGAGTATTACGAGTTTCTATATTAGTGCGCAAATCTTTAATGCGTGCGTCATCCAAAACGTAGGAGCGGATTTGGCTTCCCCAACCGATATCTGATTTGCCATCTTCCAGCGCCTGCTGCTCCGATTGACGTTTTTGCATTTCCATTTCGTACAGCTTCGCTTTTAACTGCTTCCAGGCTTTGTCTCGATTAGCGTGTTGAGATCTTTGATTTTGACACTGCACCACTATGTTGGTCGGAATATGGGTTAGGCGCACCGCTGAATCTGTCTTATTGACGTGCTGCCCACCTGCGCCACTGGCCCGATAGGTGTCGGTGCGCACATCAGCCGGATTGATATCGATCTCGATATCATCATCTATCTCTGGTGATACAAATACTGAAGCAAAGGAAGTATGGCGCCGATTGCCAGAATCAAAGGGAGATTTCCGTACTAATCTGTGTACACCGGTTTCGGTTCGCAGCCAGCCAAAAGCAAATTCACCTTCGATAGATACGGTGGCGCTCTTGATCCCGGCAACATCTCCTGCGGAACACTCCGTCAGGGTGGCCTTAAAACCTTTGCTGTCGGCCCAGCGTAGGTACATCCGCAGCATCATTTCGGCCCAATCCTGGGCTTCTGTTCCACCGGAGCCTGCCTGTATGTCCAGAAAGGCATTGTTGGCGTCCATTGCGCCACTGAACATTCGGCGAAACTCGAGCATATCGAGCTGCGCAGATAGGCTCTCGCTGTCGGCAATAAGCTCTTCTAGGCCTTCCTGATCATCTTCCTCTTGAATCATTTCCAGTAGTTCAGAGGCATCGGCTATACCCTGATCGAGAGATTCAATGGTATTAACAACGGCTTCCAGAGCAGATCGCTCCTTGCCCAAGTCCTGCGCACGCTGTGGATCATCCCATACGGCTGGCTCGGCTAGCTCCAGTTCTACTTCTGTCAGGCGCTCTTTCTTGGTTGCATAGTCAAAGATACCCCCTGAGCACCTTGGTGCGTTCCAGCATATCTTTCAGACTAGTAGTAAGAGCCGCAGTTTCCATTCTTAGTCAGTTCGCGATTGATCGGTTTAGAGGGCGCGAATTCTACTTAAAGAGAGTCCGGTTGGTAAGGGAAATTGATGCCGTTTTGCCTGGTAGATAGACAAAAGTTTTAGTCAAGTGGTTGTTTTAACCAATCTAGAGCCTCTCGCTCATCGGTAAAAAATTCCCAACGCAATCCAGCGTTGCGCGAGGCGTATTGGTAAACCTCCCAAACTTCATCGCTAAGAAGTTGTTTTACAACGAGAGATGCTGAGCGCACGGAGCTTGCCACCTCTGTATTTAGACTTTTATGGTTGCGCACAAAAGCCAGAATATCATTGAGTAGTATGCCCTTGGGCATCTCCATAGTGCGCATGTCGTAGAGCAAATTAAGGCCATCTTTGTGGGCCAGTTCTCGAGCTGTTTTCACCATCGACATGGCACCACTTCGGGTCAGCCTGCCACTCACGTCAATGCGCAGTATATGATTTGTCGGATCCTGATAAATATCGTATCGAAATTCAGCCATGCGTCACAACTCCCTGTGATATCAGTCGCGTTCCACTAGTTTGAAAGGCGGTAGAGCCGAGAGTAGATAGCGAGAATAACTGCCTGTAAGCAGTCTTGGGTCAGTAATTGTAACAGTGCCACGATCAGTTTCAGAGCGGATTAATCGACCCACGGACTGGATTAAACGAATTGCGGCATTGGGCAGTGCCAATTGCCGAAACGAGTTACCGCCCTCGGCGCTGATACGCTCGCTTATGGTGGCTTCGATGGGATCATCGGGTACCGAAAAGGGAATGCGGGTAATAACTAAATGGGTGCAATATTTGCCGGGCAGGTCAATGCCCTCGGCAAAACTTCGCAGTCCAAAAATGATACTGCCCTGACCTTTGTCAATCAGGCCTTTGTGTTGGGCGACTATTTCCATGCGCGGTATAAGTCCCTGTACCAATATCCGAGATTTCCATTCAATTTGTATTAGCTCATAGACCTGTTCAAGCTGCTTTTTACTGGAAAACAGCACTAAAGTGCCCTGTGTATGGTCGACGCTATCTTGTAACAGATCGCACAGAAAATCGGCATATTCACTATCATTGCGAGGATCTGGGGCGCTTTTACAAAGTTCCAGTACGGCGTTGTTTGCGTAATCAAAGGGGCTTTGAATCGATTCACAGGGGGTATCTGCTGGCAAGCCAAGCTGTGTTAACAATCGCTCAAAATCACCCTTTACCGACAGAGTAGCCGATGTAAGGACAGCTGACGCAGCCCTGTCCCAAAGCAGGTCTTTAAGCTGATCGCTTACCTCAAGCGGGGCTGCAAATAAATCGAAACCGCTACCTCTTGAGTGGCTGCGGATCCACCGAGCAAAATATTGCGAACCTCTCTCTTTGTCAGCTTTTTTGTCGGGATTTGCATAGCGACCCAGGAGCTCTCGCCAGCTTTCGGACTTGGCTAGCCACTCCCCCGCGAGGGGAAACCAGTTTTGCGATAGATTACGAACCTCGCTGCTATCAGATTCAGATATCTTTTCTAATTTGCTGACCAGTTGCTCCAGACTTAGGCACAGATTCTTGGATACGCTCAGGGCGGGTTTGCTGGCTGCGAGGATGGCCTGAGGTAATTCACCGCCTTCAAATCGGACTAGCTTGTCTGGTTTATTTTCGGTCTGCTCCGCGGCACTTTCTTCCAGACCGCTAATGCAGCTCAAAAGTTCTTCCGATTGGGACCGCAGGCTAAGCAGTATGGTTCCTAGTTCCGCAGACTCAGAGGTGGATTGGAATGAATCAGATATTTTACTGAGAGTCTCAATTACTTCAGCGAGAGAGGACAACGTGGCTCCTGTGCTCAGCCGCGCCGACAGATGATTGCGAGTCTTTTCGGCAAGGTGATGTGCTTCATCGAGCACATATATGCAGTCTTCTGGAGCAGGTAATATAACGCCTCCCCCAAGCATAAGATCTGCCAGCAACAGATCGTGATTGACCACTAGAATATCTAGCTCATCGGCGGCTTCACGAGACTCATAAAATGAACAATTCGAAAAAAACTGGCAGCGGCCACCCATACAGCTGTGACGGTCACTCGTGATTAGGTTCCAGTCGAAGTCAGCAATTTCCTGCGGCCAATGGTCTCGATCACCGTCCCACTGGTCGGAAGTTCGAGCACTGTTGAGTTCAGCGAATATCTTCAGACTATCTTGACTCAAAGCCTGTCCGCCGTCGAAGTAATCGAGCATCGCCGTGCTGCCTCCCTGGGCTCCATGCAAGTTTTTATCCAAATTTAATTGACACAAATAACGTCGCCGACCCTTGACCAAGCCAAAACTAAAAGGCGTCTCAAGTATCTTCTTGATGCTGGGTAAATCCTGATTAACCAACTGATCTTGCAAGGCGGCTGTAGCCGTTGAAACAACTAATTTTTTGTCTTGTGCCTGGGCAATATTAATTGCCGGAATTAGGTAGCCTATGCTCTTGCCGACGCCGGTACCTGCCTCGGTGACAGAAATTCTGGTATCCGTTTCGGCGTTATCCAAGAAGCCACACAGGGATCGGGAAATCGCCGCAATCATCTGCTTTTGACCCCAGCGAGCCTTAAACCCTTGTTGTTCTAATAGAGCGCTGTAACTGGTTTGAATTGCACTGCGGATAGATTCCGGGATTTTCGATGCAGTTTCTTGCGATTCAGTTAGCGGGGATTCGCTTGTTTGGGATTCATTCACCCGCGATTATCCGGGCAATGTCAGTCTCGATTTTTTTCAATGCCTGTTCACTGTATTGCTCTGATCCATCTAAATTTCCCCAGATCGGATTTGGCCAGCAGCTGTCACCCTGATGTCGGCCTATAACATGTAAATGTAGCTGTGCAACCACATTCCCCAAGGCCGCGATGTTGATTTTCTGCGCTCCAAAAGTGTCAATCAAATAGTGGCTTAGGCGGTCAGAGAATTCTTGCAAGTCTCCTCGCAGCTGAGCAGGTAATTCATAAAGTTCTCTGTAATGGCTGGATGAGGATAGCGGTACCAGAATAAACCAAGGTACCAGCGCATTTTTGTTTAACAATATGGCGACGCTCTTGTATTCGCCTAGCGAATGGCAGTCGGCAGCAAGTTGTGGATCAATCTGCATCGGTTTGGCTCTGGTTGCTATGTTGGGTTAATCAATCTGCTTAATAAAATCGTCGAGAAAATTTGTCAGAAGCTGTTCTGCTGCGCTAAAAAAACGGTGTTCCTTGAGCATCTCTTGTTCAGTATGCACGAAGCGTGTTCCATCCAGCTCATCGGCTGCATTTTCAGCAAGTCGCTTAACGCTGCACTGATCAAATTCTAGGTGAAACTGCAGCCCAATTTGATTTTCTCCAAACACAAACCCTTGGTTTGCACAGGCTTCAGATGAACCTATCGGAAGCGCCAAGTCAGGAATTGTAAATCGATCTCCATGCCAATGCAGAGGAGTAAATTCAGTGGGAAACGATTTTCCCAGCGCATGCTCGCGAAACTCCGAATTGGTTTCCACTCTATGCCAACCAATTTCACGGTATCCCATAGGCTCAACGCTGGCTCCCAAAGCTTCAGCCAATAGTTGAGCGCCAAGGCATATCCCGAGTATTGGCATATCTTTTTGTATAGCCTCAGAAATCGCCCTCTTTTCCTCTGTGAGCCAATCATGCCTGGCTTCGTCTGAAGTACTCATGGGGCCGCCCATGACAACCAGAGCATCTGTGTTTGGGTGGATAGCGGCTAGGTCATTGTCATAGACTTTAGTCACCCGAACCCTATGTCCCTTGGTGATAATAAAAGGCTCAATAGCAGCCGGGCCCTCAAAGGCCACGTGTTGAAATATTTGGATGTTTTTGCAGCTCATGGGGACCTGGATTTCACTGATTTAAAACCGTATCAGTTGAACAAATAGCACAATAGAATCTGACCGGACACATTCTAGACCGTCTCGAGGGTTGCGGACTAGCTCGGTAATCTTGTCTGCTTCTTTACAGGGATAAATTAGAAGAAATCTATTGCGAAACAAATGTGCAGCAAGTCCCGAAAGTGCTAACACTTTAGTGGTTTTATTAACCAATCTTTACACCCTCGGCGCACACATAAAGGTGGGTCGCCCCTAGAATGCCTGCATTGTTTTTTGGACTCAAAAATGAAAGCGATTTTTAAGAATAAATGGGTTTACGGTGCTGTTATCGCAGCTGCCGGAATTTGGTATTTTCAGGGAGACTCTTCCTCAACCACTGTTGAGTTTCAAACCGGGCCACTTAGCGTCGGTGATGTTGAGAGTATTGTAAATACGGCAGGTACGCTAAGCCCGCTCAGTATTGTCGACGTTGGTTCCGAAGTATCCGGCCTTATCGTTGAGTTGAATGTTGATTTTAACTCTGTTGTTAAGGAAGGCGATCTGTTGGCTCGTATCGATGATCGTGATGTTCGGGTTCTTTTGCGACAGCGGGAAGCCGATCTGCAAGTCTCCAGAGCAAATCTGATTCAAGAGAAAGCGGCCTTGCTCAAAGCCGAAACCGATTACGAATTCTCCGAGAACGAATTAGAGCGCTCACGTTCCCTGCTCGAACGGCAGCTAATCAGTGAAACCGATTTGGAGACCTCTCTCAGCCGAGTTAGAGCGGCAGTAGCTTCCCTCGAAAGTGCAAAAGCCCAGATCGTCTCGGCCGAAGCCAGTATTCTTCAGCGAGAAGCACAGGTGGAACAAGCTCAAATCGATCTGGAGCGGACTCAAATCAGCTCTCCGGTTGATGGAGTAGTAATCAACAGGTTGGTCGATTTGGGACAAGCTGTAAACGCCAACCAGAATATTCCAATTCTTTTTGAGGTCGCACAGGACCTTTCGCAAATGCAGATTGAGGCCGATGTTGGCGAGGCTGATATTGGTAAGGTCTCTGAAAATCTCAATGTCAGATTCACTGTGGACGCCTATGCCGATCAAGACTTTGAGGGCATCGTTTCTCAGGTGCGAAAATCAGCCGGTACGTCCAACAACGTTGTGACCTACACAATCATTATTGATGCCGATAATCCACGCGAGTTGCTACTCCCTGGAATGACGGCAAATGTCGACATTGTTCTTGGTAGCAAAACAGGAGTACTAAAAGCTCCAAATGCAGCACTCAGATTTCGTCCTCCCGGAGCCGAAGAATCTACCGCTACAGGGTTTGGAGGCGGAGACGCAGATAGTTCCGCAGCTACAGCTCGTATTGAACAGATCGGAGTAGATATTGGCTTGGAAGGCGACAAATTGAAACAGTACGTAGCAATCGTTGAACGAAATCAGGAGGAGCTAAGAGAAGCTGTCGCAGCTGCCCGGACCACCACGACAGGAGGCACCGGCACGGGTACAGGCCGGCCAACTTTTGATCGAACTGCTTTGACCAATATCCAGGCAAAGCTAACTTCTGAACTGCGGCTAATCCTTACGGAAGAGCAGTTCGCTGCCTATCAGGAAGCAGCGGGCGGCGGGGCCGGCGGCGGTACCGGTACCGGACGAACCGGTAGAGATCGCGGTGCGGCTACAACCGAGAACACCCTGACCGGAACTGGTGAAATTTGGGTTATGCGTGACGGCGAACCTACACTTGTGGCAGTCCGAACCGGCTTGGCCGATCTCGAATTTACAGAAATTCAATCCGATGAATTGGCAGTTGGCGACGAAGTAATTGTCCGCGCCGTAGTGCTGAATAATGACTAATCCGGTTATCCGCACCGAAGGCATCCGTAAGGCCTATCATATGGGGGAACAGACCCTCTGGGCGCTTGATGGTGTCGATACCACAATCCATCGTGGAGAGTTTGTTGCTGTTATGGGTCCATCGGGTTCCGGCAAATCGACCTATATGAATATGATCGGTTGTCTGGATGTGGTTACCGATGGCAAGGTCTATTTGGATGGCAGCGAAGTGTCTTCTTACAAGCCCGATGAGTTGGCGACCATACGCAACGAAAAAATTGGATTTGTATTTCAGCAGTTTAATTTGTTGGCCAGGACTACGGCGGAGGATAACGTCAAACTACCTCTGCTCTACTCTCAAATTCCAGAAGAGGAATGGACTGAGCGAGCCATGAGGTGTCTGGATAAAGTTGATTTGGCGGATCGCGCCGACCATCAGCCATCGCAGTTGTCCGGTGGTCAGCAGCAGCGTGTTGCTATTGCACGGGCTCTGGTCAACGATCCGGTAATGATTTTGGCGGACGAACCAACGGGTGCTCTGGATACACATACCACCGAAGAAATTATGGCGTTGTTTCAGCAACTGAACGAGGCAGGTACAACCATTGTATTGGTGACTCATGAACCCGAGGTTGCGGCCTATGCAAAACGTCAGCTTATTTTCCGCGATGGTTTATTAGTTTCCGACGAGCTAACGGAAAATCGCGTTACTCTAGATATCGACGATTCTTCCCTCAAGACTGATGTCGCCCAGACAGGATAGGGGTCTATGAATATATTTAAGCTCTTTCAAATTGCTCTAACCGCATTGACGCTAAATGTTATGCGCAGTGTTCTAACCATGTTGGGCATTATTATTGGCGTTTCAGCCGTAATTATTATGGTGTCCATTGGCGCGGGTGCCCAGCAGCAGGTTGATGCTCAGATTGAAGCCATGGGTAGTAACGTGCTGATTATCTTCGGTGGCTGGAACAATCGCGGTGGAGGCGGCACAGCAGCGGTGGCCACACTGCAGGATAAATACGCACAGATGATGCTGGACCAGGTCTACGGTTTAGAGGCAGCCACGCCATACGTATCCGGCAGATCTCAGATGATCTTTGGCAACCTAAACTGGTCCGCCGATGTGCTCGGAACAACCAACGACTTTTTTATAACCAAAAACTGGGATTTAGAATCTGGCCGAGGCTTTACTGCGGCTGAAATGAATTCCGGCGAAAAGGTAGTGATTATTGGCACAATTTTGCGTGATGAGCTTTTTGGCGCATCTGATCCTATTGGTCAGAGTGTAAGAATGGGAACCTTTAATGCGACCGTGATCGGTGTGTTGGAAGAGAAAGGTCCGGATGCTCGCGGAAATGATCAGGACGATGTAGCGGTAATGCCCCTCAAAACCGTTCGTACCAACATTACAGGGATCAGCAAGAACAACCCGAATTCGGTCAGCTATTTGGAAGTAAAGGCCGGTGACACCGTAAACATGGCCTATGTTACAGAAGAGGTTACTAATCTGCTGCGGCAAGTTATGAATGTCTCTGCCACCGCTGAACGAGACCCGTTCCGCGTGCTGGATATGGCTGAGACCATCGAATCCCGTGCTGAAACTCAGGCTATCTTCAACACTCTGCTAGCGGCTGTGGCATCGGTTAGTCTCGTGGTCGGCGGTATCGGTATTATGAATATAATGATGGTATCCGTAACCGAGCGAACCCGTGAAATTGGTTTACGCATGGCCATTGGCGCCAAGCCTGACGATATTCTGAATCAGTTTTTGATTGAAGCGATCACCCTTTGCGGTGTGGGAGGTTTGATCGGTGTCGGTATCGCATTTGGTGTCACCCAGGTAATGGAAACCTATTTTGATATGGTCACCCTTATCAACCCCGAGATCGTGCTGATCAGTTTGGGATTCTCAGCCTTAATTGGAGTATTTTTTGGCTATTACCCTGCCCTGAAGGCGTCTCGACTGCAGCCAATTGATGCGCTGAGATACGAATAGAATTTAGATATCTATCTCAATAATTAGTCAAAAAAGCCGCTTTCAGCGGCTTTTTTTCTTGTTAGGTCCTAAAATCCAACTCCTTTAGTTTCAATCTGGTTGCTCAAGTTTTGACGAATGTAATCCAATTTGATTGGCATGAGACTTTGAACTGGCTGCAAGAAGCATCTGCCTTGTCTGGAATGCCGAAAGCAGTACAGACCATTCAGTCTGCGCTTTCTACTCAGCGCTATGGCGACCTCAAAGACTGGATGCAACAATTTGAAAATTTGCCGGATGCTGAAGCCTCGATGATGGATTTCAACTCCGAGTGTTTGATTGGCAGAGATTCTGATTTAACGCCAGAGCAAAACGAAAAACTGCGTAGCTCATTGCAAGGCCTGATTCCTTGGCGCAAGGGGCCGATAAATCTGTTTGGCGTGTCCATCGATACCGAGTGGCGCTCAGATTGGAAATGGCAGCGTGTTGCGCCCTATATCAAGCTAGCAGATCGCACGGTTTTAGATGTCGGCTGCGGCAATGGTTATCACATGTGGCGGGCACTAGCTCAAAAACCCAAACGAGTTGTGGGCATTGACCCCTCTCCTCGCTTTGTTGTGCAGTTCTATATGCTTAAAAAATACTACTCAGGAGTAATACCGATCGATCTCCTGCCAATTGGTATTGAGGATTTTCCTGATGCGTCTCTGTTCGATACGGTCCTGTCGATGGGAGTTCTCTACCATCGACGATCACCTATGGATCACCTAGTGGAACTGTTCAATCAAATGCGCCCCGGAGGCCAATTGGTGCTGGAAACTCTGGTTATAGAGGGCGACAAAAACCAAGTGTTATTGCCGAACAATCGCTATGCCAAGATGCCCAATGTCTGGTTTATCCCTAGTGTTCTTGCTTTGCAGTCTTGGGTTACGCGAGCAGGGTTTTTGAATGTTGAGTGTATCGACGTATCCGTAACCTCATTGGCAGAGCAACGTTCTACCCAGTGGATGAAGTTTCATTCTCTAAAAGAGTTCCTTGATCCAGAAAATCAGGATCTTACTGTCGAGGGTTATCCACGTCCACGCAGAGCTATGCTTATAGCCAATCGACCTGAATAAGCGTTTCCGCGGATATTACAGGCTGGTATAGTTGCGCCCCCGTTTTTGAGCTCGTCCTGCAACTTATGCAGGAGATAATCCAGGCAGTAAATCAGACGAATGTATAGATACGACTCCATCGATCAACAAATTGTCGACGACCGCGTCGCTCAGTTCCGTGATCAAACACAAAGGTATTTAGCCGGTGAAATAGCCGACGAAGAGTTTTTGCCATTGCGGTTGCAAAATGGCCTCTATGTTCAGCGATTGGCGCCGATGCTGCGAGTCAGCGTTCCCTACGGCATGCTATCCAGCAAACAGGTGCGCATGCTGGCGCATATTGCTCGCAAATACGACAAGGGTTATGCCCATGTCACTACCAGACAGAATATCCAATACAACTGGCCGGCTCTGGAAAACGTGCCGGATATATTGGCCGATCTTGCCTCTGTTGAGATGCACGCAATTCAAACCAGCGGTAACTGCATTCGCAACTTCACTGCCGACCCCTTCGCTGGAGTTGCTGTCGACGAAGTGATGGATCCCCGTCCCTACTGTGAAGTGATGCGTCAATGGGCAACCTTTCATCCGGAATTTGCCTTCCTGCCCCGTAAATTCAAAATTGCCGTGTGCGGCAGTGAGCAGGATCGTGCGGCAATTCTGGTGCATGACATTGGTTTGGTCCTCACCACCAATGATGCCGATGAAATTGGCTTTGAAGTCTATGTAGGGGGTGGAATGGGCCGCACGCCCGTTATTGGCTCGTTGATCAGCCCCTTTGTACCGGAGAAGCATATCCTCACCTATCTGGAGGCTATTCTTCGTATCTACAATCTTTCTGGCAATCGAGAAAACAAATACAAGGCCCGTATCAAAATTCTGGTGCGTGCAATGGGAGCAGAAGTCTTCGCTGAGCGAGTTGAGCAAGAGTGGCAACACCTAAAGGGCTCTGAATCGACTTTAACGGATGCAGAAATTGAACGTATGAAATCCTTCTTTCCAAGGCCGGAATATAGAGATGTTTCTGGGGATTTTGATGCCAAACTCGATTCGCTGCGATCTGAAAACAAGGCCTTTGACCGCTGGATAAATCGGAATGTGCGTGAGCACCGTCAACCGGGCTATGTTTCAGCTTATCTGTCTCTAAAACCTCTAGGTGTTCCCCCAGGAGATGTCACTGCGGAGCAGCTTGATGCTATCGCCGATTTAGCCGATACATTTTCTCTTGGAGAAGTTCGCACCACCCACGAACAAAATATGGTTTTGGCTGATGTTGCCAAAGACCAATTGTTTGAACTTTGGCAAGCCTGTAAACCACTGGGTTTTGCTTCTCCGACAATTGGCACACTCAGTGACATGATTTGCTGCCCCGGCGGTGATTTTTGCTCATTAGCGAACGCCAAGTCCATTCCCGTCGCTGAGGCGATACAGCGCAAATTTGATGATCTTGACTACCTCTACGATCTTGGTGATCTGAGCCTGAATATATCGGGCTGCATGAATGCCTGTGGGCACCACCATGTTGGCAATATTGGCGTTCTGGGCGTCGATAAAAAGGGTGAGGAGTGGTATCAAATTCAGCTTGGAGGGGATCAAGGTAAAGCTGCTTCTCTGGCTAAGGTGCTGGGTCCATCTTTCTCGCGTGCGGAAGTGCCGGACATAATCGAAAAACTACTTAACCATTTTATTGCCCAGCGCATCGAAGGCGAAACCTTTCTAGAAGCATATCGCCGCCTTGGTCACGATTCCTTTAAGGCGGCTGCATATGCCTAAAATTATTGTTGATGGTGCGGTGGTTGAAGATAACTGGCGAATTCTCGGTGTTGATGAGTTTGATTCTCTTGAGCAGCTTGCTGAAGGCAATTACCTGTTACCAGTAGAAGCTTGGAATCAGATTAACGCAGCAGTAAAGACTCCGCCCTTGAACCTGGGAATCTGGATCGCCAGTACCGAGGTGCCCGAACAGATTGAAGGCGACTTTCAGAACCTGGCTGTAATAGCGGTAGATTTTCCCGTATTTGCCGATGGCAGGGGTTTTTCGATTGGACGGCTATTACGACAGCGCTACGGCTATAGAGGTCAATTGCGTGCCATTGGCAGACCAATAAGGGATCAGCTCAGTTATATGATTCGCTGTGGATTTAATGCCTTTGCACTAGCTGAGCACTATGACCCGGAGCTTGCGCTGCAGTCCTTAAAAGACTTCTCGGAATCCTATCAAAGCGCTGTAGATCAGCCAGTGCCCTTATATCGACGCCGCGGCTGAACAGCTATTTACTGAGTTCACAGTATTGCTGACTTAGAATGTTTAGGTTCCAAAGGTAGTAGGATGCACTTGTCTAGGAAATTATAGTACTTGGAACTTACCCACAGTTTTTTTCTAATCTTTACCGGCGCTGCGTTGCTGGGTTGCTTAGCTATGTATACACGTCAGCCCTTGCTGGTTGTTTATATTCTGCTTGGCGCAATCATAGGTCCCTACGGACTCGGCTGGATCGAAGAAGTTGAATTGATGGAGCAAGCCGCGGAGATTGGCATTATCTTTTTGCTCTTTTTGCTCGGGCTGGATATGCAGCCCAGCGCCCTCTTCCATGTTCTTAAGAAAGCTACCGATATAACGGTTTTCAGTTCGATCGTATTTTGCGGAGTAGGATTTGGTTTCGCCTGGCTTTGGGGTTTCCCAGTTTCAGAATCGCTAGTTATTGGTGCCGCCATGATGTTTTCGAGCACCATTATTGGCATTAAGCTGCTACCCACGACGGTATTGCACCACAAACACACCGGTGAGCTGATGATTGGTTTGCTGCTATTGCAAGATTTTGTGGCGATCTTTGTTTTGCTAATACTGCTCAGCTCTGAGTCCGGAAATATTAGCTACATGACACTGGGCAAAGTTGTGCTTGCCTTGCCAGCGCTCGGTCTGATTGCTTATCTGTTAACACGCTTTGTTTTGTTAAAACTCATCGCTCGCTTTGATCGTACTCAGGAGTTTATCTTCCTACTGGCCATTGGTTGGTGTCTGGGCATTGCTGAACTTGCACATCTCATGGGATTGTCACTGGAAATTGGGGCCTTTGTTGCCGGTATCACCTTAGCGACAAGTCCTATTTCCCAATTTATTGCTCTAAGCTTAAAGCCCTTAAGAGACTTCTTTTTGGTGCTATTTTTCTTTGCGGTAGGTGCCGGCTTTAACCTCGACTTGCTTTCACAAATAGCGGTTCCGGCCATATTGCTTGCAGCATTAATGGTTTTGCTCAAACCTGTGGTATTTCGTTTTTTGGTTCACAAGCAAAGTGAAACTGATAGCTTGGCTTGGGATGTAGGATTCCGCCTAGGTCAGATAAGTGAATTCTCTCTGCTTATCGCCTTCCTGGCTTTTGACATTGGATTGCTGAGCGAAATGGGATCTATGCTTATTCAGGCCACGGCAATCATTACCTTTCTTGTTTCCAGCTATATCGTCATTTTTAATTATCCTAACCCCCTGGCGGTCTCTGATCGTCTGCGAAGAGACTAGGCTCCAAATGGAAGAAGAAGTTATCGAACGACTCAGGGAGTTAAATCAATCTGTACCTATTCCCCTAGAATTACCGACTCATGAGGACCTAGTTGAAGTTGGAGAGTTGTTGCTTATACATCTCCCAAGGGAATATAAATTTTTTCTGCAGGAAGTTGGCGATGTCATTTACGGATCTCTGGAGCCATGCACTGCCTCTGATTCACAATTGCATACCTATATCCCAGACGTAACGGCGCAGGCCTGGGACCTCGGTTTGCCTAGGCACCTGATACCCATATGCGAGCTGAATGGCGATTACTATGCCATTGATCCAGAGGGTGAAATTCAGTTTTGGGAGGCCGGAGAAATCGCCGATGAGGTATGGGATTCTATTTGGCATTGGGCGCGCGACGTTTGGCTAGAAAGCTAGTTCGGTTTTTTATAAGCTGCCAGATGCCTTATATTGTTGTACTTTCCAGAAAGACTCTAACTAACTATTGGCCATAGCTTGAACTCACAGTCTGAACAAATCGATGCCGTTGAACCCTTCATGATGGAGGAATATGGCGATCCTTACAGTGAGGAAGCCTTTCAGCGGCATTATCGGGATCGCGGCCTGCCTATGGCCCGTGGCGCTCTGATTTTTGCAATTATTTTAATTGTATTGGTTTGCATAATTGACCGGCGTCTAATGCCTGTCGATTACACCAATCTCATAATCCCGCTCCGATTTATGCTGATGATCCTGCCCTTGGGTTTGGCTCTGCTTGTTGCTTTAACGGAAAAATTGAGACCCTATGTAACCTGGACAATAACCCTTGCGGCCTTTGTTACCGGTATTGGTACGGTGATGGAGTCTATTCTTATCACAGAGATGCGAACCGCCACTATTCTCTGGGGCACCATGTTTTTCACCTTTTACCCCTATCTGGTATTGGGACTTCGAGCGCGAAATAGCGCCATTGCCGCCATTCCTTTTGTATTTATCATGGCGAGCATCTCGTTCATCTATCCGATCCCGCCTGAGGGTTTATCTTACGCGTTGCTCTATATGCTTTTTTCAAATGCTGTTGGTCTATATTCCAGTCATAGATTGGAAACAGCAGCTAGAGATAGTTACAGATACAAGCTAGACCTCAAGAAGATGGCAGAGACCGACGGTCTCACCCGACTTTATAACCGCCGTATATTGGATGAGATTTTGCCGCGGATATGGCGACACGCAGACCGAGAGAAAACCAGTCTGGGGCTGTTGCTAATCGATATCGATTTCTTTAAACAATTCAATGATCACTATGGTCATCAGGCTGGTGATGACTGCTTGCGCAAGATTGCTGCCGCTCTGAAAGGCAGTGTCAGACGACCTTTAGATTATGCTGCCCGCTATGGAGGCGAAGAATTCCTTATCGTGCTTTATGCGCCAACCCTGGATTTTATCAATCGAGTTATTGAAGAGTTTAAGGACGATATACAGCGGCTGGAGATCAAACACGAAAAATCAACGGTCTCCGATCTGGTAACAGTTAGCGTGGGTGCTGGTCTCATTTGGCCAAGCGGGGATCTTCGAGTCGATTCCTCACTTAAAAAGGTCGACGATGCCCTTTACCTTGCGAAGGCTGATGGTCGCGATCGCTCTATCGTTTTTGAAGAACCTGTTCCAATCGATGAACCCGCCTAGCGGCCTTATATCAGCATCTTTCACATAGCTGTTTAGTAATCTCTATGCAATCCAAACACCTGTTTTTGTGGGGGCATCCGAGATCCCTATCCACTGCCATGGAAGTTTATTTCCGTGCGCGCGGTGATTATCGAGTTGTTCATGAACCCTTTGCGGACGCTTATTGGAAAGGCACCTCTGCACCAGATAAGTTGGAGCATCTTTTAGATTTATCAGAGTCCAATGATCTGCCACTATTTGCAAAGGATATCGCCCACCATATCCCTCAACAAATCCTCGCTGACGGGCGTCTTATTAACTCTTTTTCTCATGTTATTTTGATCCGCTCTCCCCTGGCAGCATTTCATTCCCACCTCAAGGTTAATCCAGAGGTCAAAGATCATGAGTTTGGTTACGAAGCGCTTTATAAAGTGTTTCAGCTGATTACCGAAATTACCGGAAAACACCCGCAGATCCTTCAGGCTGATAGATTGCTAGCGGATGCGGAGAGCACCATTAAAAATTTTTGTGGGGATGCAGGAATCCCCCACTTGCCAGAGGCCCTGAGTTGGAAACCAAAATCACATAGTGAGTGGCAAGCTGCAGATAAATGGCAAACCAAAGCTGGTGCCAGTCACGGTTTTGAGCAGATGGCCAAAAGTCAGTTGCCAGCCCTGCCAAAAAGACTTCAGGAAGTCTTTAAATTACATGAAGCGAACTACCATCGGCTGCTGGCAGCCGCCTCAAGCAAAAATTAAATTATCAGCGAGATATAAGCTCAAGAAGTGGCTGCAGAGAGCTTTGTATCTTGGCGGTGTTTTCAGGCCCCATACGCATTAGCTGCTTATCCACCATAGAGAGATTTTCGAGCTCCGGATCTTCGAATTCGTAGCTTAGCAAAGGTCTTGTCAGACGTATCGGGCCCTCGACGGTGGGTACTGCCATCACGACTTGCAAAGCTCCAGCCAAGGTTTGGCGGAAACTTCCGGGTTCATTGCCAAGCCGAATATAGGCCTGATCCAGAAGTGGTTCGTAGTAACGATAGAAGGCTTGCAGTAGTTCCTGATCTAGGTTCGTCAAAAAGTCCGCATAAAGGTTGTAACGAGTATAGCTGGAGGTATCGAGGAGGTAGACACCCTCTTCTTCGGTTTCGAGAACCGAGAGCGATCCCGAGGGGGCAACCAGAGGGCTATGTTGATATACCAATTCACCACGGGACATGTTGTCCACCTGAACCACAATTTTTTGCAGTATCTGATCGCCGTTCAGCCAGCTGACAGGAAGTGAGCCTGCAAGAAGTCGTAAATGTGCCTTAAAAGGCTCATCGCTGGTACTCAAAGCGGGTAATTGCCCCTGAAGTTGGTAACTTCTGGCCAATTCTTCAGAGGGTTCCGGCAGAGGAGTAAGTTCGATGGGGCGTTCAATAACAGGTCTGACGGGTTCCACCTCTGGAATTCCCGATTGCACCTCTTGTTCCGGGCTGCGACTGGTGAGCCAAGCATATGCAACAACCAGAGAAAGAATGACAACAATGGTTAGCACCAGTGTGTTGGAAATGCCGTTTTGCTTGTTTAGAGAGTTGCTCGAGGTGTTGTCCATAATCAGCATATTTTGTGTTTTACATCTTGGTGATAATAACTAGGTTAATAAATAGGACAACAAATATCGGAAATGTATCTAATCAGATAGCAGTGATTTTCCTGGAATAGCCGACAACAATTCCTGTGTATATTTTTGCTGTGGATGATTGAGGACCATATCTGTAGGACCGGATTCAACCAGCTTTCCATTCCGCATAACCAGAATACGATCAGCCAGGTACCGCACTACTCCGAGGTCATGGGAGATAAACAACATGGTGAGATCAAACTCGGCAACCAGATCAAGCAATAGATCCAGGATTTGCGCTTGAATGGTTACGTCTAGAGCGGAAACCGGCTCATCGGCGACGATAAACTCCGGCTTGGTGGCGATTGCTCGGCCGATGGCAATACGCTGGCGCTGGCCGCCGGAAAACTCATGTGGATAGCGCAGCACTGACTCTCGAGCAAGACCGACTGAATCCATCAGACTAAAAATTGCTTTATCCAAATTTTTGCGGTCAGCTATGCGATGCAGAAGTAACGGTTCTGCCAAGGTATCGTAAACCGTCATGCGCGGATTAAGTGACGCATAGGGGTCCTGAAATATCATTTGCATACGGCGACGCATGACTTTCAGCTCAGATCCCTCGAGCTCTGTCATTTCGATACCATCAAATTGCACTTGGCCTGAATGGGGTCGCAGCAACCGCAAAACTGAGCGTCCGAGAGTTGATTTGCCAGAGCCAGATTCGCCTACCAGGCCGAGAATTTCGTTGTGCTCAATTGAGAAAGAAACATTATCTACGGCTTTGACGATCTCCCCACTTCCGGAAAATTGCGTACAGAGTTGATCTACTATCAGCAGTTTAGATTTAGTTTCTTCAGTTGCGGCTTTCTGAGTAGTGGGCACCGCCGCCAATAACATCTGCGTATAAGCGTGCTGCGCACGCTGAAAGATATCGTCGCGGCTTCCTCGCTCAACAAATTTTCCCTGCTGCATCACAACAATATCGTCGGCTATATCAGCTACGACGCTTAGGTCGTGGCTGATAAATATCACACCAATATTGCGTCGTTCCTGAAGCTTTTTAAGCAATTTTAGAATCTGAGCCTGAACCGTTACGTCTAATGCAGTTGTGGGCTCATCAGCAATAATAATTTTTGGCTCGGTTATCAGAGCCATGGCAATAACTACCCTTTGCCTCATGCCGCCTGAGAATTCAAAAGGCCATGAATTCATGCGTCGGACCGAATCCTTAATGCCTACCTCTTCTAATACTTCAGTCGCTTTTTGCCATGCATCCTTTTTGCTCATGCCAAAGTGCAAGCGCAGAGGTTCTATCAGTTGCGTGCCTACTTTTAGAAAAGGATTTAGAGAGGTCATGGGATCTTGAAAAATAATTGAGATGCCCTTGCCTCGAATCTTGCGCAACTCACTTTCGCTCATTTGCAAAAGATCGGCGCCACCAAATTGCGCTGTGCCGGATTCAATTTTTCCGGGCGGCTTGGGAATCAACCCAAGCAAGCTATAGCAGGCAACAGATTTGCCAGAGCCGGATTCGCCGATAATTGCTGTGGTTTTGCCAGCTTCTACATCAAAACTAACGCCGTCTACGGCTTTAACTACGCCATTGCGCGTGTGGAAATGTACTGAAAGGTCTCTGACTTGCAGGAGCTTATCCATTATCCCCTCGACGCTTTGGGGTCTAGAGCATCACGTAGACCATCACCGAGAAAGTTAAGTGCAAATAAGGTCAAGGTAAGAGCGAATCCAGGGAAAATAAGCAACCAGGGGTGTTCCTCCATACTCTCCACACCGTAGGAGATTAGAAGCCCCCAGGAAGAGGCTGGAGGCTGTATGCCTAAACCCAAGAAGCTTAAAAACGCTTCCAGCAGCATGACATTGGGGATCGTGAGAGTGGTATAGACGATTACCGGCCCAAGAGCGTTAGGAATCAGATGCTTCCAGACAATGGCCACGGGCGATAGGCCAATCGAAATGGCCGCCTCTACAAATTCCTGCTGTTTTAAGCTCTGGATTTGTCCACGAACAATACGTGCCATGGTGAGCCATTCAACTGCTCCAATGGCCAGAAACAGCAGCAATAAATTACGTCCAAAAACCACCATCAAAAGCACGATAAAAATCATAAAGGGCAATGCATAGAGGATATCGACAAAGCGCATCATGGCGTTGTCGATTTTGCCACCGGCATAGCCTGCTATGGCGCCATAGGTCACTCCAATTACCAAAGCGACAACGGTTGCAATAAAGCCTACAAACAGAGAAACCCGCCCGCCATAGAGAATACGGGTCAGCATATCTCGACCAAAAATATCAGTGCCCAGCCAGTGAGCCGCGCTTGGTCCGCTCGCCCCCAGCCTCAAATTCTGTTCTTCATAGCCATAGGGCGCTATCCATGGCGTGATCAAGCAGAGTAATACAACCACAATCAAGAAGATCAGGCCGGCCATAGCCAACTTGTTTTTGCGTAGCCGAACCGAGGCGTCTTCCCAAAGGGATACACCCTTTGGCATTTCCAGTAGCGGCGCAGTTTGGGAGCTAGTGGTCATTTCGCCTTCTTGAATTGATAGCGAAGCCGAGGATTGAGCCAAGCGGCAATGACATCAGAGAGCAAGTTAAAAAAGACGATTAACGTCGCCAGAAAGGTAGTAGTACCCAAGATCATGGTGTAGTCGCGGTTGAAAGCAGCCTGCACATAAAAGCGTCCCAGACCAGGTATTTGGAATACTGTTTCAACTACAAAAGAACCGCTTAATAGACCTGCAAATGCTGGCCCCAAATAGGTGATTACAGGCAGCAATCCTCCTCTTAGGGCGTGTTTGATAATAACCACGTGCTCTGGAAGGCCCTTGGCGCGAGCCGTTCGTAAATAATCCGCTGACATCACCTCCAACATGCCTGATCGACTTAAACGGGCTATATAGCCGGCATACATGGCTCCCAGCGTGATACTGGGAAGGATTTTATCTCCCGATGAATTCCCCCATCCGGATACCGGTAGCCAATCCATCCAGATGCCAAAAACAAGCACCAATAGTGGCCCGAGTAAAAAGGACGGCATGCAGATCCCCACCATGGAAATACTCATGGGGATGTAGTCCTGCATTGAGTTCGGTTTAAGCGCAGCGATAACACCGGCTATGCCACCAATAAAAACCGCCACAAGCATGGCGTAAAAACCGAGCTCTGCGGTTACCGGTAACCCTGAAAAAATTAGCTCATTTACAGAGCGGCCAGGATATTTAAATGATGGGCCCAGATCGCCCTGCGCAAGGTCAACCAAGTAGGCGGTGTATTGTTGGAAAATTGGCAGATCGAGGTTGTATTGGGCTTCAAGAGCAGCCTGAACTTGAGGCGGAACCGCTTTCTCGGCGGAGAAAGGCCCGCCTGGTGCAGCACGCACAAGAAAAAAGGTAATAGTAATCACGGCAAAAATTACAGGTAGTGCCTGCAATGAGCGAATGCCGATAAATCTCCACATATTTTGGTGTAACTACTCTGAAGCTTCTAGGTAGACATATTTATAGTTGTAATAGTCCATTACGTTGTGAGGTAAACCCTTCACCTCGGTTGATACAAGATGGCGAGTTTTATAGGTATAGATTGGGATAACTGGCAGTTCAGTTAACAACATGGTTTCCGCCTGAAAATAGAGTTCCGAGCGTTTTTCGGCATCTCGTTCTGCTGGCGCATCACGGAGCACAATCTGGTCATATTCTAGGTTAGACCAGCCTGTTCGATTGTTGCCGCCGTCAGTAATAAACAAATCTAGAAAATTGTAAGGGTCAACGTAGTCACCTATCCAGCCTTGTCTAGACAGGTCAAAATTTAGCTCTGCCATGGTATCCAAGTAAACCTTCCATTCCTGGTTACTAATGGTGACTGGAATGTTTAGTTCTTTGTTCCACATTTGCTGAATTGCAACTGCGATTTTTCGGTGAGATTCGTGGGTGTTGTAGAGGATATCGAATGCTGGAAAACCTTCTCCGTTTGGGAATCCAGCTTCGGCGAGTAATTGTCGCGCTAGATCAGGGTCGTAACCAATTAAAACTGGTGAGCTGTATCCCGGTGAGCCAGGAGGGACAACAGAAATGGAAGGGTCTGAGGCTCCTTGCATAATTGAGCTGGAGATCAAATCTCGATCAACGCTCAGGGCCAAGGCTCGTCGCACACGTACATCGTCAAAGGGTTCACGGGTGGTATTGACGTTGTAATAATAGGATCCATTATAGAGTTCGTTTTTGAATACTTCGGGATTTTCTTCTGTATAAACAGATACCTTGTCAACTGGTACATCTTCGGTTCGATGCAGCTGGCCATCTCGGAACATACGTTCTTCAGTCGTAATATTTTCAGTGGGGTAAAAAACAATGGCGTTGAGTTTTACTACGTCCGCATCCCAATAAGATGCACGCTTCTCGACTCGAACATGAGAATTTATTTCCCACTCAGTCAGTTCAAATGCGCCGTTAGTAACGATATTGCCCACCCGAGCCCACTGTGAGAGTTGATCCGTAGAAGATCCAAAAGCCTCAATTGTGGCTCGATGCACGGGGAAAGTACTGTAATGATCAAATATTTGCAGTATGTAAGGTGTGGGCTCATTTAGCGTAACTTCAAAAGTGAATGGATCTAGGGCTTTGGCTCCAACCTGACCAAAATCAGAAATCTCACCAGTGGCAAAGGCCTCTGCGTTTACTATTGGAAAGTACATATAGTTGTATTGGCTGCCGAGTTCCGGTGTTATAGCTCTTTGCCAAGACCAAAGGAAATCTTCAGAGGTAATTTGATCGCCATTTGACCAGTAGGCGTCTTGTCTTAATTTAAAGGTATAAATACGGCCGTCTTCACTAATATCCCAGCTCTCCGCAACGCCAGGCTCTATCTCAAGGGTATAAGGATTTTTTAGGACTAATCCTTCAAACAAAGCAGTAAGAACATGGTGCTCGGGGACACCTGTAACTATGTGCGGATCTAAACCCTGTATTTCGGTACCGTTGCCAAAATGCAAAACACCTTCTCGAGTGCCCTGCTCTACCCTTGTTTCATTAGGCTCGTTGCTGCATGCAAACAGAAAAGCCACACCAAAAAATACCAAAAAACTACGAAGAGTTAGTAGGGGTTTTAACATCTGAATTTTTCGCCAATAAATAATATGGATAATGGGAGTTAGACAAAGAGGAATTTTGCTCCGAAAGATTAGAAGCAAGATAGCATGGGTCGCCTAAAGTCGGAATAGTTTCAAGCAACACAGCTTATTCCCGTACCGCGCAAATTGCAGTATCCGCCAGGATTTTTATGCAAATACTGCTGGTGATCCTCCTCGGCAAAATAGATCACCGGCTCAACTCGGATTTCGGTGGTTATTTGTCCCATTCCACCTGCTTCGAGCTGGTCTTGGTAGACTTCGCGAGATTTCAGAGCAGCCTCCAATTGAAGCTCGTCATCTAGATAGAGAGCACTTCGATATTGGGTACCGGAATCGTTACCTTGGCGCATACCCTGGGTCGGATCATGGCTCTCCCAAAATGTCTTAAGAATATCTGTTAACTCTATGTTTTTATTAGAATATACGACTTGTACCACCTCGGTATGGGCTGTATATCCGCTGCAAACTTCCTGATAGGTCGGATTCTTGGTGACGCCGCCTGCATAGCCCACTGCTGTTACCCAAACGCCTTCAATCTGCCAGAAAAGTCGCTCTGCACCCCAAAAACATCCCATACCAACGCGCAAGCTTTGTAGTCCTTCTTCATAGGGAGGAATAAAGGAACGTCCGTTGACGGCATGCACGCCTGAAATATCCAGGGGAGCATCGCTTCCGGGTAAACAGTCATCTACAGTGATAATTTCTTTGGTTTTAAAGCGAAACATGGTTAAAGACCGATAATAGATTGATGTTCTTTTGACACGAAAAACTATAATGGTTTCGTTAACCTATAAACATTACTAGAAAGCAAAGGAATACAGGCTTTAGGTTGCCACTCACTAATTGATGAATTACTAAATTATGCGGATTTACCTGATAGCCTTTTTGATCGTCGTCTGGATAGTTTGGTGGAAATGGAAAAACTCCCCCGACGAAGCCGCTAGACGGCGCTTAGTGCGCAATTCCATCCTCTACGGTTTGATAGGCGTTATCTTTCTATTGGCCGCAATGGGCCGTATTCACTGGCTTGGAGCAGCCTTCGCTGCGCTATTCCCTATTCTAAAGTTTGTTTTTGCAGCGCTGCTGCGCTTCTTCCCAGCCTTGGCAAAAATTTATGCTAGCCGCTCGAGCAATTCTCAAGCCCCAGTTACAAAATCAGCCATGGGTCTAAGCGAGGCTCGAGATATCCTTGGTGTAAATCAGGGAGCGAGTGAAGAAGAAATACAAATGGCCTACAAGCGTCATATGCAAAAAGTCCACCCGGATAAGGGAGGCAACGAATACTTTGCGACCAAGCTTAACGAAGCGCGGGATTTACTACTCAAAGATATCGGCTAATATCGCGCACTTGCCAATCGGAGACCAATAGGTACTCTTGCATCCGAGTAAACCAGACAACGTCCCGGTAGCTCAGCTGGGTTCGAGAGACCGAAGCACCGCTTCGCTGCTCGAGAACGTCGCGACCGGAACCAAGCTTCAGGGATGAATGCTTGCGAGGACCGATTTAAGAAAACAACAACGCCGACGGATTAAAAAGTGCACTTGCGATTCGGATACCAGCAGGTAATCTTGCATCCGAATAAACCAGACAACGTCCCGGTAGCTCAGCTGGATAGAGCAAGCGCCTCCTAAGCGCTAGGTCGGAGGTTCGAATCCTCTTCGGGACGCCATTTCATGCCATCACCTCGTCAGATTGCCGGCCCTCGGCAGAGCCTTCGGGCGTTCGACCGCACACCAAGCGTGCTTGGTACTCGTTTGTCTCACCCTCTTCGGGACGCCATTTCATGCTAAGCAACCCCTAGACAGCTAAGTTAGTTAGTCTAGCGAACCATCTGAATAGACCACTCGCCCACCAACGATGGTCAGCGATGAAGTCATTTTGCGCAGATCTTGGTCCGATACTTCCTCTTCATCAAATACGTTTTTACTTAACACGACCAAATCGGCATAACGACCAAGGGCGATGCCACCTAGTTTGTCATCTTCTTTAGTAAACCAGCCCTGATCAGCGGAACTATAGAGTTTAACGGCATCCATGCGACTAATATTCTGATCGGTATTAACTGATTCGCCGGCAGAGTTTTTTCCTGTAACCATGTAGTAGATGATCGACCAGGGATTAAATGGTGAAATTCGTGCGCCATCTGAGCCTGCTGCCTTAGCAATCAAGTCGCTCTCAACAATAGTTCTCCATGGTGGTCCGCCGTTGCCCCGTTGTGAATAGGGTTGACCGTGGGCCCCAATACCCAGCCCCAGATCTATTACTCGCTCGATTAATTCAGGCGTGGCGCCACTCATATGGCCCGGCGTCCATCGCAATTCAGAAAGGTCGTAGGTCGAATCGATAGATTCCCAAACCTCCAAATGGGCATTAATCTCTGCTGGAGAGTGCAGGTGTTGATGATAAGTCCAACCTCTCTCGGCCATACGCCACTGAGCATCGATCGCAGCATCACCCAGTGGCTGTTCATTAAACAGACTTCGACCGACAGACCACTCCCCTACCCCAACTATTTTGAGCATATCGGTGCCAAAATTATGAAATGTATTGTCCAGTCTTCCCTGAAGTTGACGGAGTTGAGAGTCTTCATCGAGAGCAGGCAGGTAAAGTCGGGTGCGCAGGTTCAGCTGGTTGTTTCTTTCCAGACTAACTATGGGTTCGTAGCCGATACGCTGATCGAGAAAGCCGACACCGGGAACGGTACCAGACATGTCCATTGCAGTGGTTAAACCGACCTTGTTCGCCCAGGAAATTAGGTCCTGTAACTGTCGGCGACGATGCTCATCCGTAATATTGGTTGCCAACACTTCATAAGCTAGTGCGGTAGCTTCCCGTTCTGCCACTGAGCCATCGGTAGCAATATCAACCCCCAGTCCAAGCAGTAATTCTCGCGCCGCACTGTTTGTTTGCCCTGGCCCAAAACCGTGCTCAGAGAGGTATACGGGATGATTCGGAGCGACGCGATCTAGCTCTTCTAGCGTAGGGAAACGACCCTCAACCCATTGCCATTGCCGAAAGCCACCAATGGCAGAAATAAGCTCACCCTCGGGCACCAGGTCTGCTTTGGCGGATATAACTTCCAATACTTCGCGAACACTGAAAGCAGATTCTATTTCTCGAGTGTCATAGCCAGGTCGATTTTGAATGCGAATAAAATGTACGTGATTGTCTATCAGTCCAGGAATTACGGTGCGTCCTTGAAGATCGATAACATCAGTGCATTCTTGCTCTGCGTAATCATCATCACTTAATGCAACAAAAAGGCCGTCTTTGATAAAAACTGAGCTTAGAACCTGATTTTGCTCGTCCATGCTGTGAATACGGCCGTTGACTAGGGCGAGGTTGCGTTGATTTGTGCAGTATTCCGCCATGGCATTGCCACACAGCAAGGCTATAAATACTGTGGCAAAAATACGGACACCTAGAGTTGATTTGTATTGCATAGCTACCCCCCAGTAGATACGTCTAGACTAGTAAATAATTGTGCTTTTGCTCAGTCTTGAGTTTCCGCAACTTCGGCAACTTGTCCGTCGAGCTGATCAAAAATATCGCCCGATCGGCTAATGAATTCTTCGATATCAATATCTCTAACGATTAATCTCGAAGGAGGTAGTGTCAGGTTTACCATGGGTGGCAAGGAATGATCAGGCTCGTTCCGCCCCCCTACAGGAAAGACAAACATCACAAGTACAACCATTGCAGTGATGGCAACAGAGATACTCGCTCTTCTTAGTGGTTTTAGTCTCGTGCTCATATCCAGACCAACAAACATCCACCCTATTAGCGCTAGGGCAAATAGTGCGGAGTAGCCATACCTATTCAGGTTCATGGACAGTAGGTTGAAGCTCATCCAGTCGATAAAGAGGTCGGCGATCAGAATGAAAGAACAGGTAACACTAGCAAGGGTCAGGTGTCCCCAGAAGGCCATTTCATGCCGGAGTAACCGGGCAATTACACCCCAGAGAGCCGACCAAAATATCAGCCCCAGGCCAAAAAACATCGCACGACCAATGCGATCATCATTCTCGATAGAAATATCAGGGGAAAATTGACCGCTGAGGAGGCCAACAAAAAGTGCTATGGCCAGCGCTACCAAGGCTACAGCAGGTTGCTGCATACGCTCAATAACAGGTTCAAACTGAGGGGTTGGTTCGGCTTCAGCGACTGGTTCGTTGCCTCGGTGCACAACAATATTGCTGTGGCCAATACGAATAGCTTCCCCAAATACGATTTCTGCATCAAGAGAAAGAGGCTTGCCACTCATGCGGGTGCCATTTTGCGTTTGCAGATCCCGAATTCGGACAAAACCCGCTTCGTCCGTATAAATCTCCAAGTGTTCGGAGTCTACTAGAGGATCACGAATAATGACGTCATTGTTCCAGCCGCGGCCAATATGCAATATTGGCTTCGAGCTACGCACAACAAAAGATCGATGCTGCCCCTGTTCAAATACCTCAACGGCTAATTCCATTTAGCCACTCCCATAAACTTCTTGGAAAATTCCAGTGCAATATCTCGAGTCACTGCTGAGAGGGTGAAGTGGCTGACCAGCGCCTGAGTATCCTTTCCCTGAAAGAGGTAATAGAGGACGTCATATAGGCCAGGAAATTCGTTGTAGGCTCTAAAACACAGCCCCGCCTGACGAAAACTATCACCATCCAACTCTTCGCCAATGTCGACATAGTTCTGCTGACATTGGAAATTGGTTACATAACGCTCGGGCGCTTGATTGTCAGGCAGAAAGACCTGTTCACCAATGGCATCGTGAAACTGCTTTGACGTCAGCGTCTCTGTTTCGTAGTAATAAAATGAATAGTGCAACTGGTTGGCATTAAAACGGTTTTGTAGGTAGGTGTGATTGCCGTTGTTGCAGAATAGCTCGAGGATTCTGATGTCTTCGGCATTTGGACGATTTTGGTTGTCATTACCCCAGCAGCTCATATCTGAGGCCAATTCACCAACCACATGGGCTTCGTCTCCCAGTGGTTGGTCGGGCCAAGCACGATCTAACAAGCGGTCGTAGTATTCCGATTGAAATGACTCAATTTGAGCACCGATATGCGCCATGTACTGATTTTTTGACGCAGGCCGATCTGTATCCGCCAGGAGATTTATGACTTTATCTGCAGGTACAAGAAAGCTTAGTTGGCTGCCTGCGGTTGCAACGTTGACACCAACAATATTCCCTTGCAAATCGACAGCCGGGCCGCCACTCATTCCGGAATTTAGAGATCCAGAAAAAAGAATTTTTTCTATATGGCTGTTTTCAGCAATACCGTTGTAGGCGCCATCGACCACTAGCATGCCGTAATCATGTGGATTCCCCATGGCAAAAATTCGATCACCTTTGCGATAGCTAGATTGGCTTACCTGGAAATAGTCTGTGCCGACGCCCTCGGCTCTGAGCAAGGCCACATCATTGATTACATCAAAGTCAACCAACTCAAGGGAGCCAGTTTGCCCTTCGGAATCAACATACTGCAGCCAGCGCTGGTCGGGTTCGAACACATATCCAGAAACAACGTGGTAGTTCGTAATGATCAGGCCATCAGAGCTGACCTGAAATCCGGAGCCCAAAGCGCTTTTATTACCAGTTTCATTTTCATTTACAACTATCTGATAAATGCTGTCACGATAGATATCCAGCATTGATCGATCTTGCTGCGCATTGGCAGCGACAGAAAGCACCACTGAAAAAATAACGAGGCTGAACTTATACAATGCTTTGGCCATATTAAGAATTCTTATCGAAGGGATATGGAAACAGGCATATCTGGCTTGAGTTCCAATGAGTAAAGCGCATAGCATTTTAGAGGAAAAGCGTGGCGGACATCATATTATTTAACAAACCTTATGGGGTTCTATGTCAGTTTACTGACCCCGAGGGACGGCCTAATTTGGCAGACTATATTCATCAACCAAATTTCTACGCTGCAGGTCGACTGGACACAGACTCGGAAGGCCTATTGGTGCTTACGGATCAGGGCAAATTGCAAAACCACATAACTTCGCCAAAAAACAAGATGGCCAAGATTTATCTAGTGCAGTTAGAGGGTATGCCTAGTGAGCCTGATCTGGACAAATTGCGGTCCGGTATCGAGTTGAAGGATGGGGCTACTCGCCCCTGCCAATGCCAGCTAGTTCCGGAGCCGAATTGGTTGTGGCCGAGAACTCCACCCATCCGTGAACGCAAGAATCTTCCCACTAGCTGGCTAAGCTTGACTCTAACCGAAGGAAAAAACAGGCAGGTAAGACGGATGACAGCGGCTGTTGGATATCCAACGCTGCGATTGATAAGAACCCAGATTGGTGAGTGGTCTATCTCTGGTCTTGCAAATGGCGAGCAGGCACGAGTTTCTGTTGATCTAGATTTCTAGTTTTTTCTTGCCCTGCTGCAATAATTTGAGTCGCATCCAGTAGGGCAATACGCCTATCAGCTTCAATAGCAAAGCAAACCTGCGTGGAAAAACGATTTCAAATCCGGATCGTTTTAATCCCTTGGCAATCCTATTCGCGGCGACCTCAGGTTCGACAATAAATGGCATCTTAAACTGGTTTTTATCGGTTAGCGGTGTACGAACAAAGCCGGGGCTAATAATTTTAATATCAACTCCTGTCCCCACTGCTTCAATCTGGAGGGACTCCGTCAGATTTATCATAGCGGCTTTAGTTGACGCATATGGCTGGGAGTAAGGCAGACCGGTATATCCGGAGATGCTGGCGCAAAAGGCCAGTTGCCCCTGCCCCTGTTCGATCAGAAAGGGGTAAAGAGCGCTGACTAGGTTAAAGGTTCCAAGCAAATTTACTTCCACAATGCCGCGCAACTCATCAAGATCAAGCTGATCTAGTTGCATAGGTGCATAGATTCCGCTGAGGCATATTATTCGATCAATCTGTCCTGCTTGCCTCTGTAACTCTTCGCTTGCTGATCGGATGCTAGTAATCTCAGTGACATCTAAGGGCAATACCCACTGCGCACCACTATCATCCGCAACTTTTTTCAGTGCATCTGCCCGCCTCGCAGAGATGGCCACTCTGGCTCCCAGAGAAACAAAAACCTCAGCCAAAGCGGCACCGATGCCACTGCTGGCACCGATTATCCAGACGACCTGGTTGTTATAGCTTTTTAGGTTCAATGGGTGATTTCGGTTGGATTCAGAGAATTTCTTTTTTCATAAAGACAGTGAGATGCCCTACTGTCAAACCGAATTTCTTCATCTTGGTTTTATTAATAACCACACCTTCGTTTAGATGCCAAAGTCGATCGTCTAGGGTTAATTTAATGCTGCTCTCTTTATAGGGAACCTCGAGCTGGTAATTCATATGTAGCATATTTCCGCTCATTCGCCCGTAGTTGAAGCCTGTTACATCAGAGGCTTCGCCGAAAAATTCGGAATCGCTGACTCGGGTTAGCGTCCAGACTCTTTCCTGAGTCTCACCGTCATAATAACGAAAAGACTCCTCCAGCTTTCCTGTGTCACCTTGCCAGGTTCCCAGCATGTCGATATCAAACCTTCGGACGACGCGACCTCGCCAATCCTGAACAAAGCCCCATCCTTTGATCGAGCCACTGAAATATTCGCGTACATCCATTTTGGGCTGTTCTTCGCTATAGATCTGCATATCGTTTGAGGCGCAACTACTGACCATAACTGCGATCCAGATAAAAAATACTTTGCATATTGTTGCTTTCATTAAATTTGATTCCTCGAAAAACATAGAGCATTACTAGTGCAATGGCTTTGATAATTAGGGGTATTAACCCATAGCAGTAAAGTAGGGCCAGCTTTGCTGCCTCGGTATTTTCCGTAGCAGGAACAAATTGATAAAAATCCAAGATCCAGAACATCAATCCTGCACTCAGTGCGAGTGCAAGCTTGGATAGAAACGCAATAAGGGAATAGGCAATACCCGCATTTGCTAAGCTCGATCGGCTGTGTAAATAGCGAGCCAATATTGTTGGCGGGATAGCTAGCTCTGCTCCAAAGGCAATACCGGACATCACACAGACTGCAAAAAAGCCCCAGAAACTGCCGGCTGAAAGAGCCAATACGCCACTAAAACTTAGGATGGCCAAGCACATAGAGGTAAGCCATGCAGCTGAACTTCCCCACCTTTGTGCTATTTCCTTCCAGACAGGCATAAAACAAATGCCGCTGAGAAAATAAAGTAAGAGAAAGAGCCCAGTCCAAGCCTCTAGATTCAGATAGTCACGAACAAAAAATACTATCAATACTGCTGGGCAAGCCGATGCCAGAGCGGAAAGGCCGTAAATTAAAAAGAAAGTTTTGGCAGACCAAAGCAGTTGCTTTGGGATTAAAGCGGACTTCACCGCTGATGTGACATCTACCAAGTTGCGAATATTCAGCCAGCGGCAAAAAAGCGCGTAACCAACGCTTAACAAAATGACGAGTAAGGCAGCTACCAAGCTGAAAGTCTGGGCCTTGGATAGGTAATTTAATAATAGCGCTGGTGTGATTGCGGCGATGATTAAGCCGATTAATCCAAAGGCTTCTCTTGCGCTATTTATTTGAACCAACTTTACTTCATCGTTAGACCAGCTGGCTCCCAAACTATTGATCTGAATAGCGAGCAGGCTGTAACCACTGGTTGCCGCCAATATCGCGAGGCTGAACCACCAGATCCCAGCGCCTTCGATTGGGTTAAAAAGCGCTACAAAGCCAAGCAGATAAGCGCCAAAAGCAATATTTAGTACAAAACTTCGGTGGCCACCAAAGCAATCCGTTATCCAGCCCCACAAAGGGTCGGAAAGGGCATCAAAAAACCTCAGTAGCAGTAATACCGTACCCAAAGTTGCGAGAGAAATACCGACTTCAGTGGCGTAAAAGTCCGGTGCATAGAGATATAACGGAATGCCCCCGAAGGCTAGAGGTAGGGCTAAAAATCCATATTGTGACAGAGAGACACGGCTAATCTTCAGAGACACTCTCTGACCCAATTAGTTCGCGCCGCAACCTAGGTTCCGTGCTGTCTTCTCCGAGCCAAATATTAAAGAAATATTGGCCGAACTCGGGATCTTTAATTTTGCCAACGTACTCTCCGTCACAGTAGAAAGCCGTCTGTTTATCGTCTGTGTAGATTCCAGTCAGTACTGTGCCTTTGCTTACGTCCGGAAATATATCCATCAACTGGCTATGCCATTCGGCTAGGCGCATTTCGTTGCTGTATTCCTGCTCACGAATCAAGGCAATTGATTTGTCAGCGATAATGTCAGCAGTAAATCCCTGTTTGTATTCAATTTCCAAAGCGTAGGGAGGGCTGCCGCTAAAAGGCTGATCTTCCGCGTAGAGGGAAAGCTCGTAGATTTCCCAAAAAACCACTTCGTGAGTTGCATTGCCTATCAAACGGGGATCATCTATATACATATTGACCGGCACGGGAGCGGCGATCAGGTTCTTTGCTTCCTGTGTTTGCCCATAGGCCAAGCCACTGAGGATGCACAGCGGAATAAAAAGTAAAATCGTTTTTCTAAGCATGAGCCAATTGAACCTGCATAACGTTGGTATTGCCTGACTGAAAGCTTGCAATACAAGCAGCCAAATAAAATCTCCATACTCTGATAAAGGACTCGTCGTATCCTAGCGCCCTGACCTGATCTAGGTTCAATTCGAAGTTCTCAAGCCAAATTTTTACGGTGGTGGCGTAATCGGGGCCGAACTCAAATTGATCCGTCATTCTTAAACCTGCTCTCTCCGCTTCCTCAGCAAAACGATTTGGAGAGGGAAGCATCCCACCAGGAAATATAAATGTGCGGAACATATCACCACGCGATCTATATTTTTCAAAGGAGTCATTCTTAATGGTAATGCTCTGAATGACGGCACTGCCCTTGTCAGCTAACAGAGACTTAATTCTGCTGAAGTATAGAGGCCAATATTTTTCGCCCACTGCCTCGAACATCTCGATTGAAACGATATGTTGAAATCGGCCTTGTTGGTGGCGATAGTCCTGCAAAGCAACATGAATTTTGTCGCCCAATCTAGTGTCGGCGTATTTTTTTTGTTCAGCTGAAAGGGTTATCCCCCTATATTCGAAATCTCCACTCTGCTGAGAGCGTTCCGCAAAACCACCCCAGCCGCAGCCGATTTCGAGCAGACTGCCCCGATTGGTATCTAGTCGTTCAAGTATGCGGTCGTATTTATTGTGCTGAGCCTGTTCCAGATTCAATGCTGCATTATCTCCGTAGAGCGCGGCTGAATAGCTCATGCTCGGATCTAGCCAGAGTTTGTAGAAGTCGTTGCCTAGGTCGTAATGAGCTTGGATATTTTTGCGGCTGCCCTTGAGAGAGTTTGCACGCAGTAGATAGAGCATTCTGGAGCTCATTCGGGTCAAAAAACCTCCACGAATTAAGCTGACTAGGTCTGCAGAGTTTTGCATACCCAAGACCAGAACCTTGGTTAAATCTGGCGTTGACCAGAGCCCATCCCTATAGGTTTCAGTTAAACCAATTTCGCCCTTGCGCATTGCAGAGCTGAACACTCGCCAATCATCGATGGTCAGCTCTGCAACATCATTACTGTGGCCCTGCCCCAGCTCACGCACCCTGCCATCCGGGCTATATATTCTGAATTGACCATTGGGTGATTTGTCCAAAATCCGAAAAAATTGGTCTGCTGCAATTCTCGAAATCATGTGTTCAGTTCAACCTTTTTATTGCTGCATGCGCCGGTCGCGCTGTAGTTTGGAGTAGTCTGAGGTGGCTTGGCAATCCAGGGCAACCCCTTCACTCGAAGCTTCAGCGCCTGCCAGCATATTTGTGCCATAGAAGTAATGGATACTAGCGGGGCATGAACGAGCGTATGCATCCTAGCTGCATTGCTATCAGTCCGAAGCGATCCCAGAAGCCCAGTGGACAACAGGCATTGACCCTGATCGGAATAGTAGTTAATTGCTATGGATATTTTTTCCTCATCAATATCAAACCGAAAGCGGTAGTCGCCTGCCATGCTAAAGAAAGGGGATACGTGAAAAACCTTTTTGGCTTCCAGCTCGTCTTGTTTGTTGATAGTTTCACTGGTTGCTTTGCTGCAAAGGTAGATATGGGTTTCACCGAAAGTATTGTTCACCTCGGTAATAACTGCCTTCAGTTGCTCTTGTTGGTCGAAACATAGCCAAAAACAAACTGGATTAAATACGTACCCTAAGCATCGAGGCATTGCCAGAAGTACGATCTCACCGCCGTCCAACTGTATATTTCCTTTGTCTAAAAAACTCTCAACCCATTGCCGGTTGGATTGTTTACCTCGCGCTCCATAGTCCTTTGAATAGAGACTTATAAGGGCCTTCCGGTTAAATCCAAAGAACCAGCCTCGATCAAACTGCTCCAGCTTGCTTAAAGGCACAGCAAAATAACTAACTGGATATTTAAAGCTATTTTTTACCGGTTGATGTCGTGAATGAAATACCCGGCCTTGCATAAAATGGAGAGCATCACCTAAGCGCATTGTTGTTCGCTCCAGGGCAGCTCACATCCGAGGGCCTTTGCAACCCGGTAGCCGCTGCTGGCACCGTCTTCGTGAAAACCATAGCCCTGCCAAGCCCCTGCAAACCAAATTCGATCTACACCCTGTATATCTTCAACTTGCTGTTGTGCATCCATAGCTGCTTGATCGAATATGGGATGTTCCGTGTACCAAAGATCGTGAGTAAGATCGGCTCTTGGGCGCTGCTCCGGATTCAGACTTACAATTAGCGGACTCTCTGATTGAATAGACTGCAAACGATTCATCCAATAACTCAGGCATGCTCTAGGCTCGCCGTAGTTCTGAGATTCCGATATATAGTTCCAGCTTTGCCAACATTTTTTATTCTTGGGCATCAGGCTTTTATCCGAATGCAAAATAACTTCATTCGACTGATACCGAAGATTTCCCAATACCTTGCGTTCTGCAGCGGTTGCAGAGTTACCTAATAGCCTCAGGGATTGATCTGAATGACAGGCTAAGACAACAGCATCAAATGTTTCGCTACTGCCGTTTGCATAAACCAATTTGGCCGAATTCTCGTCGCGCGTGACCTTTTCGATATGCACGTCTGTGCAGATGGTGCCGCCAAAGTCTCTGATCAGGCGATCAATATATTCTTGGCTGCCACCATCGACTGTAAACCACTGCTTGCGGTGCTCCGGATCGAGCAGACCGTGATTGGCAAAAAACCTGATCAGATGTTTTGCGGGAAATGCCATTATCTCACTGGGTGCGCTACTCCATATTGAAGCAGCCATAGGCAGGATAAACCTCTGTATAAATGGCTCGCTGTAACCATTGTTATCCAGAAACTCACCAAGCGATGGTTCTTCCTGAGTTTTCAGAAGGCCTTGAGCTTCACGATTAAAGCGCTGGATCTCCGACAACATGCGCCAGTGCTTTTGCGAAAACAAACTTCGCTTTTGTGCAAACAAAGCCTTGAGTGGAACTGTGCCGTATTCAATTTTTCCGCTTTCCAGGCTTACACCAAAGGACATATCGCTGGGTTTAATCGGCACTTGAAGATGTTCGAACAAGCTCCAAAGAATCGGATAGGTATCCCTATTGAAGACGATAAACCCCGTATCAACGGTAATGTCACGATCTGCCTCGACAACCTTTAGCGTGCGCGTATGGCCGCCAATGCGATCATTTTTCTCAATTAAGGTGACTTGATGTTTCTGCTGGAGCAAATAGGCGGAAATCATTCCACTGACTCCCGATCCGACGACGGCGATACGCACAAAAATACCCATACAAAAAAAGTGGGTACAGGATAGAGATGTGGGACTTACTGGCTGGTGGCGAACTCCTTAAGAAAGGTTAACTTTATCTTGGTATTGAGATGGTTATAGATAGGCCGGGATTATTATCCTCTAGATAGATGCCACCCCCATGCAATTCGATGATGGCTGAGACCAGACTTAACCCTAATCCATTACCAGGAGAACTGCGGCTCTTCTCTGTCCGATAGAAACGGTCGAATACTTTATCTTTGTCATCGTCTGAAACGCCTATTCCCTGATCTCGAATCGAGATTTCTACTAGTGATTCATTGCTGTTGAGGCAAACACTAATTACCGAGTTCGGAGGCGAAAACTTAATTGCGTTATCGAGCACATTGGCAATAGCCTGAAACAGCAAATCATGGTCACAATTTAGTTCAACCTCTTCTAATTCTGAACGTATTTCAACCTGCTTTTCTTCAGCAAGGGGTTCATAGAAATCAGTGACGTCTTCGACTAGTTCCCTGGCTGATACAAATGCAAATTCACTGTGCCTTTTACCACTTTCTATATTGCCGATGCGCAGAAGCGCTTTAAAGGTATTGAGAATATGGTCTGCTTCACCGATGAGCTGCTGCGTGCATTCATGTAATTTTGGATCATTGTATTGGTCCAGTCTGGAATCCAACTCTTCTAGGTGGTTCCTCAGGCGAGCAAGAGGTGTTCGAAGGTCGTGCGCTATATTGTCTGACACGCGCCTGACGCCAACCAGTAAACTCTCAATCCGCGCCAACATGTGATTGAGAATCTCAGCTAAATTACTTAGGTCATCCCAATTGGTATTCACGTCGATTCGTCGCGACAAATCTCCTGTGAGAATTATTTCCCGTGATGTGCCGGCAATTCGATTAGTAAGTGCAACCACGTAGTTGCTTATAAAAAAACTGGTGGCGATTACCGCTGACATCAATGCAATGGTGACTATGCCAAACACCCGCATCAGCTGCCGAGTCTCCAAGGCATCTTCTATGTCCTGAGCCACTAATAGTCTGGAGCCATCTGTAAAGGTATGAATTTTTGCAGCCACCATCCGTGTGCCGTCAAAATCATCTCCGGTTAAAAATGATTCCGGCTCGAGGTCAAAGCGTATTACACCTTCAGCCAGAGTGGTGATCTCGTTATTGGGGGCTTCAATATCTTGGTACACAATTTGATTGTTCGAGTCATAGTAGACGTACCAGGTGTCCTGATGGTTTTGAGCCATATTTGCCAGAACTTCAGCCGGATCGACCAGATCATTGGCCAACATATTCCAGTCTTGAAATGCTGCAATATTGGAATCAATTCCGAGTTCAACTTCCCTGATCAGGCTACTTTCATTAAATTGATTCAGAAAATAGGCGAGAAAAGAAACGGATATACCCAACAGCACTGTAAAAAACAGTGCCATTTTGAAGCTGGAGCTACTGGTATAAGAGCGGTATACGCTAGGCGGATGAGACCTAGGCGAGCTCGACGATATATCCTGCGCCGCGGACCGTGTGGATGAGAGGTGTTTCGAATTCTTTGTCAATTTTGGACCGCAGTCGGCTGATGTGGACATCGATCACATTTGTTTGCGGATCGAAGTGGTAATTCCATACATTCTCTAACAACATGGTCCTTGTGACCACCTGCCCCTGATGTCGCACCAAGTATTCAAGCAATTTGAACTCCCGGGACTGCAATTCAATTTTCTGCCCCCCACGGGAAACTTTGCGCGACAAAAGGTCCATTTCCAAATCGGCCAAGGTTAGTTTAGTCATGGGTTGTTCAGCTTCGGCTTCGTAGCGACGCTTTAATGCGTCTAGACGAGCCAAGAGTTCGGAAAAGGCAAAGGGCTTGACCAGATAGTCATCGCCTCCAGCTTTTAAGCCAATTACTCTATCGTCAACCTCTCCCAGTGCACTGAGAATCAGCACGGGTACCTTATCGTTAGCTCCGCGAAGCGTTTTTACGATTGTCAGCCCGTCCAGCTTTGGTAGCATTCGGTCAATAACAAGAACGTCAAAGGACTCGGTAGTGGCCAGGAACAGACCATCTTTGCCGTCATATGCCGTCTCAACATTGTGCCCTTGCTCACTTAGTCCCTTTGCAACGTAGTCCGAAAGTTCTTTGTCGTCTTCTATCAGTAATACACGCATACTTATATTTATTATGAAAGTTAATAATTAATGTCCCTTATATGGATGTAACGCGCAAGTTACGCTCAGTTCATCCTCATCCTCTTGACTTATGAACCGTTTAATCCTACAGCCCTCTGACCTGAAAAACTCAAATCTAGCATCTTTGTCTGACCGCAGATCCGTACATATTCGTTCCGTTCTAAAAACCAAGATCGGCGACCAAATACGAATTGGGATGCTAAATGGCCCTACCGGAATGGCCACGCTTTTAGAAGATGATGGTTTGGTTGTGATGCTCCAACTCGAGTTTGGCGAAGAGTTACCAACACCACTACTGCCCTGCACTCTCGTTCTGGCGCTACCGCGTCCCAAAGTCGCTCGCCGTCTTATACAGTCAATTTGCAGTTTAGGTGTTCAAGAATTGCATCTTATTAATAGCTATAAGGTCGCTAAAAGTTATTGGCAGAGTCACTATTTAGAAGAGGCACAGCTGCAAGAGCAACTTCTCTTGGGGCTTGAGCAATCTGGCTCAACGCTTTTGCCCAAAATATTCCAACATCGACTTTTCCGCCCCTTTGCCGAGGATATATTTCCGAAGCTGGTTGAGGGGAAAACAGCGTTGCTAGCACACCCCTACGCTACCAAAATCTGCCCCGCTAGCATTCAGGGCTCGTCGGTCTTGGTAGTCGGCCCCGAGGGTGGATTTACCGATTTTGAAATTGAATTGCTTGTCACACAGGGAGCTACACCAGTGAGTATCGGTAGCCGAATACTTCGTGTTGAAACCGCCGTGCCTGTTCTAATTGGACGCCTATTTAGCGCTGACTAATTTGCGGCGTTCGCTCCACTTCCAATATCGCTTACATCGATTACCCTTGTGCCGGCTAATATGTCGTGCAGACAGCGTCGATCTGCCCTGAAAATCAGAAGGTAATCAACCAGGCCAATCAAAAAAATACCCGGTAGCGATAAAATGATTTGGAATAGTGCATAGCGGATACCGATGATTTTGACGAATGAAGGTACCCTGCCCCTGTCGTCAACGATAGCTATTTTCATCAGTTTTTTACCCAGTGATTGGCCAAAAAACCACAGGTGATAGGAGTTAATTAGAGCGTAGACAAGAATTCCAACAATGGTTATTTGTAGCCCCTGTATGACTTGATCAGGAGTCAAACCGTATTCCAATAACTGCTCGATCTCGATCTCCATCTGCAAGCCAAATATATAATTAATTGGCGTACTCACTAGAGAGACAATTATTAGATCCAGAATCCATGCAAATACACGGGATAATCGAGTGGCATCTGGATACGACATGTTTTCCATTTGCTCACTCGCTTCAGAGTGAGCTGAAGCCGCAACGGGTTCTTGGTTTACATCATGCTCACTCAATTTTGTCTCCTCAATATATTCAACAGAGAGCCTCTGCTGCTTGCTATGATTAAAGTCCCAGCATCTGCTGTCAGAACGAATTATTACATGCCCACAATTGACCGGGATAGGAAGACTTTTACAGGAACATAGTACGCATGCCGCTTTTAAATGAAACTCATAATCCTGCGCTGACGAGCTGGGTTGTCTCGGCCAATGATGTGACTGACTTCCCGATTCAAAATTTGCCCTTTGCAATATTCCGAAAGGCGAATTCCGCAGAAGCGTTTCGTGGTGGCGTTGCGATTGGGGACCAAGTTCTAGATATGGCAAAGGTTGCGGCAGCGGGCCTATTTCAAGGGAATGCTCAACTGGCCGCAGAGGCTGCTGCAGAGAGTCGTCTCAATCATCTAATGGGTATGGGGGCGGAAGCTAATTCAGCCCTAAGATTGGCACTGTCCGAAGCTTTAAGAGCGGGTTCTGATGCACAGAGTCAGCTTGAGAGCTGCCTGCTTAACCAGACTGAAATCGAATTTGATCTTCCCTGTAGCATCGGTGACTACACGGATTTTTATTCTTCTATCCACCACGCAACCGCAGTTGGACGTCTATTTCGTCCTAATCAGCCGCTTTTACCCAATTACAAATGGATGCCTATCGCCTATCACGGGCGATCCTCAAGTATTAGCGTATCGGGACAAGATTTTTACCGCCCAGCAGGCCAATCAATAGACTTGCAGAGTGACTCTCCTGATTTTCGACCTAGTAGAAAATTGGATTACGAACTTGAGATGGGCATATTCGTTGGCCAGGGCAATAAGAGAGGTCAGTGCATCGGAATTGAAGCAGCAGAGCGGCACCTCTTTGGTATGTGCTTGTTTAATGACTGGTCTGCGCGGGATATACAGGCATGGGAATATCAGCCCTTGGGGCCATTTCTGGGGAAAAACTTTGCTTCCACTATTTCTCCTTGGGTTGTGACTATGGAAGCCTTGGCGCCCTTTCGAGCGCCCTTTTCCCGAGCAGCAGATGACCCAAGACCGCTCGATTACTTGGCCTCCAGATTTAACTCCGAGGCAGGTGCGTTAGATATTTCAATGGAAGTTTTTCTTCAGTCGACACAAATGCGTCAAGCGGGCACGCAAGCTGAAAAGATCACTGGTAGTAATTTTAAGCACAGCTACTGGACAGTGGCTCAAATGCTAGCGCATCACACAATCAATGGCTGTGACATGCATGCTGGTGATTTACTCGGTTCAGGCACTCAATCCGGGCCCGAAGCAAAGGAAGCAGGATCACTATTGGAGCTATCTGAAGGGGGCATGCGGCAGATAGAACTTAGCAATGGCGAATCACGCACTTTTCTCGAAGATGGCGATTCTGTGATATTACGAGCTTATTGTGAAAACAACACAGCCAAAAGAATCGGATTTGGCGAGGCGGCGGCGAGAATCTTGCCAGCGCGCTAGGAGCAGCTAATTTGCGTTATGCCTCGTCGTCACTTTTTGGAGTCATGGCTTTCGACATAACCTCTTGGGTCATGCGGCTAAACTCCTCCATACCCTGAAGCCCGACCGGAAAAAATCTCTTGAACAGGTAGTCAGGCTGACTCATCTCGTCAAGCGACTCCAGCATTTTTTCCTCAAGGCGTTTCATCACAGACTCTTGCATCGGCTGCATATCGGGAAGACCCAGCATGGTTCGAGCTTCCTCGGGGGTTAGGTCAATATCAACGGTGACTTTCAAAGCAGTGCTCCCTCGTTTTGGTAATGCAAGCATAGCGGATTATGGTTGGTGAAAACATGGCGTTGATGCCAGATATTTCTGATTAAGGCAGGCGGTGAGAGAGGTCGTTTGTCGCATCCTTATGGGATGCTCGGAGCGAAGCTTCGATTCAAATCCCGACCGAACAGTCAATAAACAACCCAGCAAAAGCTGGGTCTAGCAATATTTCTAAACGTGAGTGATTCCAAGCAGGGATTACAGCGTCGCTGCGCTCCTCGTCGGCCGCCCTTCGACCAGCCTAAAGGCTGCCCAAAATTGCTCCTGCAAATTTGTCGAACTCTGGTTCGAGCCCGCCTGAACTGTCCGTTAAAACGAAAAAAGAGCCTAAAAAGGCCCTTCTTCGTTTTAATGGCGGTGAGAGAGGGATTCGAACCCTCGATAGGGATAAACCTATACACACTTTCCAGGCGTGCGCCTTCAGCCGCTCGGCCACCTCACCAAATTTTTGCCCCAAAAACTTCTGAAGAGACTTAATGCGCTGAGCTCTGCTATATTGCTCGCGGGGGAGTAAAAACAGGTCGTGCTTTTGGGGTGGCGAACTCTACACAAAGCGCTTCATGTTGACAATGAAATGGGCAGCTGATGAGCGATAAGAATTCTAAAAACTTGGCCAAATTGCCAATTTACTTTCACTGGGGGATTCGCCTGCTCCTCTGGATATTTTTTACTGTCTATTTATTCCTTGCTGGATTTCCTGCTGACCTGCAGGCGGAGCTCATTGCTGGTGTATCAGCATACGCTTTCTTGATTGTGGTTATCAGCTTCAGCGAATGGTACAAAAAACCAATTCTCCTACAGTTCATACTCCTTCTAGACGCCTTTATTCTTGGGTTTCTCTCTACTTATACAGGACTGGGAATAAGCACAATTGCCTTGGCCGCAACCCTTGTTATTATTTGGTTGGTAAGTCCCAGTATCATGTCCCTATTTTATCTGTTTGTTCTATTTATCGGAGCGGCAACCCTCTCCTTCTACTATGTTCAAATAATCGATTTTTCCGATTGGGGAATACTGCAACAGCTAGGTATCGTCCTGGGTACGATAATCGCTGTAGTCGGATTGTCGGGAATGCGCAGAGATCTCGGTTTTACCAAACAGGAACTTGCAGTACTTCAAAGGAATCAAGCGGGTTTAAAGCTACGAAATTACGAGATTGCAAAATACCTGCCGGCACCACTGCGCGAACGGATTTCCCGGACTAAACAGGTTAAGGCGAGCACCTCGCGCAAAAAATTAACCGTATTTTTCTCAGACCTTGTCGGATTTAGCCAGATGTCGGAGGAAATGGAACCCAACGACCTGTCTAGAATTCTCGATTCTTATCTTTCTGAAATGGCAGAAATCGCTGACAAATACGGAGCTACTGTCGATAAATTTATTGGCGACGGCATTATGATATTTTTTGGCGATCCAAAATCAAAGGGTACCAAGGAGGATGCTGAAACCTGTGTAGCCATGGCTTTGGATATGCAACGAAGTATGAATCTGTTGCAAATAAAATGGCGCCAGGAGGGTATAGATCGGAATTTAGAGGTCCGCATGGGGATCAACACCGGCTTTTGCACTGTGGGTAACTTCGGCTCCAATGACCGTATGAACTATACAGCGGTTGGGACGGAAGTTAATTTGGCCAGCCGTTTGGAGACTGCTTGCACCCCTGGCGAAGTGCTTGTTTCAAGCAGCACTTTCTTGCTGATTCAAGATAAGTTTGTATGTAAAAGCCGCGGTGACATACAGGTCAAAGGTTTTGCAGAACCGATCCCGGTGTTTAGAGCCGTTGGAAATCGAGCTGATATGGACAACGCTAAGGATTATTTGAGTTACTCTTCGGCTGGCTGCTCAATCAACATCGATACCGACGCAATTCCAACCTACGATAGAAAGAAAGTATTGGAGGCGCTGCAATCCGCCAACGAGCTGATTCAGCGCAATTTCAGGAAACAATAAATCTATATTGCTACTGACGGATTAACCGCCCTCTGGGCTCTTTGAATTCAACCGTTGAAGTCCTGAAGGGAGAAATATCAATACCTCCTCGGCGCAGGAATTTTGCGCATACAGCCACATCCTCCATGCCCTCTAGCGCAAAAATATCTCGATAAATAAGCTCAACACAATTCTCATGAAACCCCTGATGATGAGAATAGCTACGCAAATAACTTAATAGGTTTGGCTGCGCTAGTTTGGCGCCTTGATATTCGATCAGTATGGAGGCCCAGTCAGGTTGTCCGGTAACGGGACAAAGGCTTCTAAATACATGAGTGTAGAGCTTTTCGTGGATAACCCCGACTGGTTCTGTTGCTAGCTGCATATCTGGCTCTGACTCTGCCTCATCTAGGGAAGTCCCAACTATCGCTAGTGGCACGAGAGCCCGCTCTAAGTCGATCAGTTCTATACTGACCCCCCCTAAAACACAGTCCCTCAGCCGAGCCTCAACTTCTGATCTAGCTTCATCTCGACTCTCGAACCTTTTGTGATAACAACTATTGAGATAGAGCTTAAGTGACTTTGATTCAACCAGATTTACTGAATCCGCAGAAATTTCAATATTCAAAATTAGCGGCTGTGCACGGCCATCTGAATCTATCCATACAAATTCATAGGCTGTCCAACGATCTATGCCGGTGAAGCTCTGATCGTCAATGCCGGACGCATCTCTGGCCAAAGTTCGAGGAATCGATGCCAACACCTCCGGTGCGTAGTGGGAGGGTTGCGAAACAGATTTACCTAGTGGAATGTCCAACGCAGATTACTCTTTCATTAGGCCCTAAGGTTTTTCCCGGTTTTTAGCAGGTGTAGCGCGATACCAATCAGTACCAAGGTAAAGCAAAACACCATAACCAGAGCGGCGCCCACATTGATATCTGAAACACCCAGGAAACCATAGCGAAAGGCGTTAACCATATAGAGAATGGGGTTGGCCTTGCTGAGCATCTGCCAGAAGTCCGACAGCATGCTAATGGAGTAAAACACGCCGCCTAGATAAGTAAGAGGCGTAAGCACAAATGTGGGAACGATCGAAATATCATCAAAAGTTTTTGCAAAGACAGCATTTATCAATCCCGCAACGGAGAACAGAGCCGAGGTCAGCAGTACCGTAACAATGACGACTAGAGGGTGTTGGATCTGGAAATCGGTAAAAAAGACCGACGTAATTGTCACAAAAATGCCAACTAAAAGGCCTCGAGCCATACCGCCGGATACAAAGCCAGCCAAAATGATGTAGTTGGGTGTCGGTGAAACCAATATTTCTTCTATATGGCGTTGGAATTTGTGCCCAAAAAAAGAGGACACCACATTGGAGTAGGAGTTAGTGATAACCGCCATCATGATAAGGCCCGGCGCGACAAAATCGGCGTAGTTAAAACCCTCCATCTGGCCAATGCGGCTGCCGATCAGAGATCCAAAGATCACAAAATAAAGAACCATAGTGATTACAGGAGGTAGCAGAGTCTGAGTCCATATACGCAAGAAACGTCGCGTCTCACGGGTCGCCATTGTCATAAAGGCGGTGTACTGCTCAAAAGGGCTCATGCGGCCTCTTCCTGCTCTTTATTGGCGTCGAGCTTATTTTTATCCAACATGGAAACAAACATCTCCTCGAGCCGATTGGATTTGTTGCGCATACTGCGGACATGAAGCCCCTGTGCATCCAGCAGCTTAAACAGGTTATTTAGGGGATTACCCTTCTCTACGACCACTTCAAGGCTAGAGGTATCTACCAAGCGCACCGAGTACCCTGGCAGTTCCGGTTCCGATTGAAATTCCTCTTCAAAATCAATAATAAAGGTCTCTTTGTTAAGTTCCCGTAATAGGTTTTTTACGGAGGAATTTCGAATAATTTGGCCCCGATCGATTATGGCAACGTTACGGCATAGAGACTCTGCCTCTTCTAGATAGTGTGTTGTCAGAATAATAGTTGTGCCAGCTGCGTTTATTTCCCGCAAAAAGTCCCACATTGACCGCCTCAGCTCGATATCTACACCCGCGGTGGGTTCATCTAGGATCAATAGGCGCGGTTCGTGTACCAAGGCTCTAGCGATCATTAACCGGCGCTTCATGCCTCCGGAAAGCGTGCGCGATGATTGCTCTTTCTTGTCCCAGAGCCCCAGCTTCTTCAAATATTTCTCGGCGCGCTGCTTCGCTAAGGCGCGGGGCATGCCGTAGTAACCGCCCTGTGTCACAACAATATCAAATACCTTTTCCCAGGCATTGAAGTTGAATTCTTGAGGCACAATGCCAATGTTTTGTTTGGCTTTTGCAAAATCCTTGTCGATGTCAGTGCCGAACACTTCAACATTACCTTCCGTTTTTCTCACCAGAGAGCAGAGAATGCTGATAGTCGTAGATTTTCCGGCGCCATTAGGTCCGAGAAGCGCGAAGAAATCACCCTTCTCCACCCTAAGATCAATTCCCTTTAGGGCTTCGAACCCATCGCTATAGGTTTTGCTTAGCTTGGTAATGCTCAGTGCTGCGGTCATAGGAGTACTGCCGAAAATTTAGGCGGCAATTGTACCCAAATAGCTCGAGCCTGCGAGCTATCAATTATTTCTCGCCAAATGAACCTAAAGAATGATTCTGAGGGCCAAGTAGGGAACTAGATTAAAAACTAGAATTGCAATTTTGTAGAGCGCTAAATACCAATAGTAGGTCATCGGAAGTTCAGATTCTGGTACGCCAAATATATTACTGTGTAGCTTGGCAACCGGCCCCATGAAGGCCTTAATCATCAAGGTTGTGAAAAGCAAAATGCCAATATTGATAAGGCTACACCACCCCAGAAAATTGGCGATGGTTTCGAGTGAGTACATGATATTACTCTCCTGACGCCGGTATTGACGCCCTCTTATTTAATTAAGAAATCTAATCAGTAAAGACCGGCTCTAGCCCAAGACTCCAAAGAATAAGGGTTCCACCCATAACGCAGATAACAATAACTAAAGCTACGCCAACCATGGCGCTTGCATACAAAAATCCGCGTTCCGCAGGTACCTTCATGGCGAGGGGTATACCCACATAGAGTAAGTAAACCGAGTAACTAACGGCAGCAATAGCCACCAATAAATCTATTGCGAAATTTGGATAAAAGCCCACGGCCCCGGCAAGTAGGATAGGCGTTGCAGTTAATCCCGCTAGAGCCATCCCTTTAATGGGCGAAGATTCAGCGCCATATGTTTCCGACATCCAGTGGATAAAAATACCAATGACCCAAATGGCCAAAATTTGCGTGATATAGAAGGCTACTGCAATAGCTAGGGCGCTATCAGTGGTCAGTCGAATGGAGTCGCTTTCACCCACTGTCCAGCCACTTTGAGTGGTGCCAACGTACCAGGCAAAAGCTGGAATCAAACCCAAAACTACTGGAATCAGGAGGTAAAGCTTAAGCTGATTAACTGAAAGCTCAGCGACACTGCGCCAAGTCTTGTTGGGGCAAAAGAAGAGTCCTGAAATTTTGGCGATCATTTATGAGGTCCGAATCGGAAGCTAAACCTAGAAAGGATCAAAATAGGTCAGAGTGCTAGGCGCGTCCATAAAGAATTGCGAACATATTAAGCTGAGTTGATGCGAATCAAGTTTCCCCGTCAATTAAGCTACTGCAGCGGCTTCTCTAAGCTTTTTGAAATCAAGAATTTCAACTTCCTTGTTGTCAATATGGATCACTTCAGCCTGTTGGAGCCGCGTCAAAATACGACTAACCGTCTCCACTGTCAGGCCGAGATAATTACTTATATCTCCCCGGGACATGGGCAAGCGGAATCGCATCCCAGATTGATTTCGAGCGGCAAAACGAGTGGAGATACTTAGGAAAAGTGCTGCCATGCGCTCCTCCGCAGAGTTTTTACTTAGCTGGGTGATCAGCTGTTGATCAGAGGCAATTTCCGAGCTCATCAGTTGGAAAAAATGGCGCTGTAACGAGGGTAGCTTTGTGCTTAGTTCTTGCAGCCTATCAAAAGGAATCTCACAGTAGGCTCCAGATTCAAGTGCAATAGCCGCGTTGGTATGGCGGTTTTTGGATATGCCATCCATGCCAAATATTTCACCCGGAAAATAAAAGCCGGTTACCTGCTCTTTACCGTCCTGAGTAGTGCGCATTGTCTTAAAACAGCCAACCCGAACTGCATAAACAGCTGTAAATTCTTGGTCTTGATGATAGACCTTATGGCCTTTTTGTACGGGTTTACTGCGGTTGACTATGTCCTCGAGGCGAGCTACCTCATCTTGTTGCAAGGCGATGGGAAGACAAATACCACTTAAACGGCAATCGCCACAAGAAGTTGAGGGTGAATGTCGGCATTGTGGCCCTGCACTCATGGGGATTATTCCGCTATTGGGGCTGGTCATATTGAATCTCCCTGACATATGTACAGAGGATAGTACGCTTAATTCTATCCTTCACACACTAAGGTTTAAACAATTTTTGTATAACCAGTTCCAGATTGACCAAAAAGATACTGATCAAATAGCGCACAGATGTTCCTTAATACAAACCGCCCCGCGTAAGTAACCTCCAGCACTGCATCGTTCCACCTGACCAAGCCGTCCTGTTCCAGCCTGTTGATGAATTTGAGCTGCTCCGCGAAAGAGCTAGCAAAGGAGATATCAAATTCCCTTTCAATCTCCTTAAGATCAAGTTTGAGTTTGCAACAGATGGACTGAATAATTTTTTTTCTAATGCGATCATCTTTGCTTAATCGTATGCCCTTGAATACCGGCAAATTACCGCCCATGGAAGCTTTCAGATAGGATTTAAGCTCCTTCTCATTTTGAGAATAACAATTGCCGACCTCTGAGATGGCCGAAGCGCCCAAGCCAATCAAATCTTCAGCTAGAGTGCGAGAATAGCCTTGAAAATTGCGGTACAGACCGCCGGCTTTTGAAGCAGTAAAAAGCTCATCGTCCACCAAAGCAAAGTGATCCAAACCGATATGGTAATAACCAGCCTCAGCCAGCCTTCTACTAATCAGCTCAAATAGTTGCAGTTTTTCTTCAACAGAAGGGATTTCAGAACTGGCTATCGCACGCTGTGCCGGGAACCGATCTGGCATATGTGCATAGTTGTAGCAAGCTATGCGATCTGGCTTTAGCTCTAGAACGCGTTCAAGAGTTTCCTCCATGCTCTTCACACTCTGCTGAGGCAATCCATAGATAAGATCAAAATTGACTGAAGAAAAATCAAACTTTCCAATCTCCTGCATAAGTTCGCAGATTGACTCATAAGACTGAATCCGGTTTATGGCTTTTTGAACATTGGGATCAAAATCCTGTATTCCCAAGCTGATACGGTTAAAACCTAATCCTCTAATTAGAGCGATGCTCTGATACTTAACGCTACGAGGGTCGATCTCGATAGAAAAGTCACGGCTTTCGCTGCCATCAAGCTCAAAATTCATGGCCAATTCATGCATTAGTTCGGTCATCTGAGAGTGATCCAAATAAGTTGGAGTTCCCCCTCCCCAGTGCAGCTGCAGTACTCGACGATGCCCGTGCAGTTTCGCGCGATTCTGTATTTCTTTGTATAGACCTTCTAAATAGTTTTGAACTCTGTCTCTATCTCGAGTGATAACTCTATTGCAACCGCAATAAAAGCATGCGCGCTCGCAGAAGGGGATGTGCACATAAACAGAAATGGGCGAAATGCGGTCTCGTAGAGTTGTACACTCGTCGATGTAATCTTGCTCGCCAAATTGTTCGTGAAACAAATTTGCGGTGGGATATGAGGTATATCTGGGCGTATTCGCCGCATACTTCTCTAGGATGGCAGCATCCCAGTTGTATTCAGACTCCATACCAATTTCCAGCAATTAAACTAAAAGAATCGCAAGACTAGCTTTTCAGGCGCGGTCTTGAGTTGATGCACATCAACGCAGTAATTAGCTGTAATGAATTCTTAAAATTAGTGGTGGGCTGATGTTGTTGAGAGCAGATTCTGCAGAGGTATGTAGATCGTCCAGAGCCCATAACAAATAAGCATTAATCCAGAGATACGTCTAAACATCGGAGCCCTTACAAGTTGAGCTCCGGCAAAACCAATGCCCAGCAAGGCTGGCAAGGTGCCTATCCCCATAAACAGCATTAGTGCAGCAGCTGAAGCTGGCGAACCGGAGGCGGATGCCCAAATCAGGGAGCTATAAACCAGACCACAGGGCAATAAACCCCAAAGCAGCCCCAACGCCAAAGATCGATATTTTGTTTCGCTCTTTGTAATGGATCTGATTGCAGGCTGAATTTTTTGCCACAGCGGCATAGCCAATTTTTCAAGCTTGGTCAGCACCGGCCACCAGCCGGAAAGGTATAGACCCATCAAAATAAGCATCAGGCCGGCCATTACTCTGACTAGCAACTCGGTAGCCGAAAGATGGGGTTGTAGGCTGGTTATCAGAAACCCAGCTGCAAAGCCTAAGAGTGTGTAGCTCAGCAACCGCCCGACATTAAACAAAAGGTTTGATTGCGCAGGACTTAGGTCTGAACTTCTAACACTTCTACTGGCAAAACCTGCGGCAATCCCCCCACACATGCCCATACAGTGAGCAGAGGAACCCAATCCAATAATTATCGCCGCTAGCAATTGTGTCGGTTCAATCATCTTTATTGCGGAGTTCTTGATCAGGCTTTAGTTCCGGTTCTGACTCAGAGTCAAAAAATATGTCCTGCCCGTGCCGCTCAAGGTCTTCGAATTGATCTGATTTTACCGCCCATAGGAAGGCAGCAATGATGACTATGCTCAATACCAATGCCACTGGGATAAGAATGGCCAAGCTATCCACGTGCAACTCCGATCGAATTATCTCTGCTGGAAAACTTTTTGAGCCGAAGCGCATTTAGAACCACAACCGCAGAGCTCAGCGACATCCCTATAGCAGCGAGCCAGGGTGCGACAAGCCCCATTGCGGCAGCCGGGATTGCTCCGAGGTTGTAGGCTACTGCCCAGAATATGTTTTGCCGGAGAACAGTTGAAAGCCGTTTACATTGGTCGAAGAGAGCTGATATCACACGTAAGTCTGGGCCGATCAATCCAATATCTGAGCGCGCACGAACTAACTCTGGCGCCTGTGCCACAACCAATGAAATGTCTGCCAACCCCATTGCCGGCACATCATTAATGCCATCACCGACCAACAGAATTTTTGCACCCTGTGCTTTTAATTCCTCAAGATAGCCGAGTTTATCAGCAGCAGAACAATGATTTTTCCAGCTGGAAATCCCCAAATCGGCTGCTATATCTGCACATTGCTGGGACGGGTCTCCAGTGAGCATATGCAGCTTGAGCCCGCGGCGCTTCAATTCCCTCAGAGTTTCAGTTGCAGAACTCTTGATCGGATCTTCTAGATAAAATATTGCCAAGAGTTCCGACTCGCCAGTTAGATAAATAGGGATCTGGCGTTCCACACCCTCTTCCTTCATTGCACCAGATTCAGCTTCAGAGGTGAGATTTACGCCCTGTAGAAATGAGCCGACAAATTCACTATTGCCAATTCTTACTTTTTGTTCTCGCCAGCGCCCTTCAACGCCGCCGCCAGCAATTACTTGTATCTCATCCACAGCATCCTCAAGAGCAGTTGTGGCGACAAATGCCTTGGCAAATGGATGAGTTGAATTGGATTCCAATGAGGCAGCCAATCCAAGGCATTGCTGCTCCGAAAGATCACTAGCGATCCGAATCTTGCTTATCTTTGCCCTACCCTCTGTCAGGGTTCCGGTCTTGTCAAAGACAACATCGGTCACTGTCCGGACCTCGTCTAAAGCAGCTGAATGCCTAACAAGTATTCCACGAGATCGAAGTGCAAACATTGTGGCGGCAATGCTGGTTGGTGTCGCAAGAGAAAGCGCGCAGGGGCAGCTGACGACCAGAACGGAAAGCACCACCCAAAAGGCACGCTCGCTATCGAAAGCCTGCCAGAGCATGTAGGTGATCGCTGCAGCGATAAGCACCAGTGCGATAAATCTTCCCGCCCAGCGATCTGCCAATTCCTGAGTGGCGCCCCGTTTCATAAGAGCTTGGTCGTACAGACGATCTACTATGGCTAGGCTGGAATCCTCCTTTAATCGCAGTATTTCACCAACAAATCTGCTCTCTCCATTCAGGCTACCTGCAATCAGCTCGTCATTTCTCGATCGGAAAACGGGCTTAAATTCTCCTGTCAGCACAGACTCGTCGACTTCGCCCGAGCCCGACAATATTTTTAGGTCTACTGGCACTCTTTTGCCCGGCTCTATCAGCAATAGATCACCGACCTGAAGCTGGTCTGAACCGACTTCCTCTGTGAAACTGCCTTGAATATCAGTTTTCACCGCTAAGTCGGGAATGATGGATTGAACCGGTTGCAAGTCCAATTTTGAGCGTGCCTGATTCTCCCAGTATCTGGATATAAGCAGGAAAAATGTAAACATGGCAACAGAATCAAAATAGACCTCTTCGCCGCCAGTTAGGGTTGACCAGAGACTGGCGCTATAGGCGGCTAGTATGGCAATGGATACAGGGACATCCATAACCAGCGTTTTTTGTTTGATTGAAGACCAAGCCGAAGTAAAAAAAGGCCGCGCAGAATAAAAGACTATTAGAGTGCATAAAAGCAGCGCTGCGTGGCGCATCAGATCGCGCTCAAGATCGGATATTCCCTGCAGGGTTCCCGCGTGCAGAGCAATTGCGTACATACCGACCTGCATCATGCCAATAGCAGCAACACCAAGACGCATCAGGGATCGCTTCCGCTCCTGCTGCAAAAGCTCGGTTCGTTCGACTCCTCGATCCAAAGTCGATTGATAACCCAGAGAATCAATGGCGTGCAGGATCTCAGAAGGTTTTATTAGATTGGGATCAAACTCAATTGAAGCTCTCTGATTTACTTGGTTGATGCTTAAACTCTGGACACCCTCTTGGGCGAGAAGGTACTTTTCAATTAGCCAAACACAGGCCGCACAGGTAAGGCCTATAAGGCTTAGTGAAAGTTTGATGGAACCGTTCGGCTGTCTTATCAGCGCGGAATGCCTAAAGTCGCTATTGTCCAAATATGCGTATTGCGAAGTTTTTTCGGTATCAAGCTCTACTTGTGTTTGGGTTTTATCCCTCAACCTATAAAAGTCATCTAATCCGCAGTTGGCAATTGTAGTCGCTGCCGCTAGGCAGCCGGGGCAACAGAAACGACGCACCTCTCCATCAAGATTCATGGAGAAATCAGATCTTTTAGGCAGAGGTAAATCGCAGTGGTAGCAGCTATTAGTCATTGGGGCCGGAGTTACCGAAGTCCACCAAAGCGCTATTGCGGAAATCGTGTTCCAACTGGACTCGCCAATTTTGCCCGTCTAGGGAAAGCTGCGCTGCTGAACCGCTGAGTGTAATTTCTACATACCAGCGCTGCAGTGGCACTGAAACAGCAGCTGTATAGAACCGCTGATCATCGCTTTGCTCTAGAGTAATATCCAAATCCTGTTGCGCATCAAAAGGATGGTGAAAGGTAACCAGAACGTTGTGAACCGGTCCCGAATACTGCAACTCTTGCCCTGATTGAGACAGTCGCAGCAATATAGCCTCCCTTCTCAACTCAAGCTCACCGGCAATATTCAGATCCGTCGCTAGTTGATCCCTTGCCATATATTCATTGATAGCGAGCCCCTCTTTATAGTAGTCATCGCGCACAACAATATCGCCGGAGTCAAAAGCTAGTTTGATCATAAATCCACTGGCAATCACTACACTGCCGGGCACAGCGATTAGAAACCAGGGCCAAAACTGTCGATACCAGGGTTTAGCTGAACTGATTGGTGATGCGGAATTAATTTGTGGGGCCAATAAAACGGCTCTCGCTGGTGGCGGTAACTCCACGGTCATCTGTGGATTCTGCTTGAAACTCTATCTCCTTAACCGCTGTATTAAAAGATTCTGCGGGAACCAAAAGTCTAATCGGGTAAGTGGCCGCCTCACCTGAGGCCAAAGCGACCGATTGCGGCCCTATCCAAATGATGTCATCTAACCCAGAAACACTCAGCTGAAACTCTCGAGGCTGCTCCGCCATGTTTAACACCCTCAGCTGATAAACATTCTCAATGCTGCCATTCTCCGCCAAGCTGTATAAATCTGCACGGTCGCGGATAACATCCAGTCGAAGTGGCTCTCTGGTGGCAAGGGTAAACAAAAACAGGCAGGACATAACTAGCATTAAGGCTGCATATCCCATCAGCTTAGGTCGTAGAAATTTAGTCTTGCCCCCAGACAAATTGGTTTCCGTGGTATAGCGGATCAATCCTCTTGGGTAGCCCATCTTATCCATCACAGAATCACAGGCATCGATGCAGAGCGCACAGGTAATACATTGGTATTGCAACCCGTCTCTAATATCAATCCCGGTCGGGCAAACCTGCACGCAGAGCTCGCAGTCGATACAGTCACCCTTACCCCTATCCCTATGACTTTCATCCCGTTTTCGAGAGCCACGCGGTTCCCCCCGTTTACTATCGTAAGAGACAATCAGAGTATCGCTGTCGAACATGGCGGATTGAAAACGTGCATAGGGGCACATATACATGCATACCTGTTCACGCAGATAACCGGCATTTAAATAAGTTGCCAGCGTAAAAAAGAAAACCCAAGCGTAGACCCATAGCGCGTCACTGGCTGTAAAAAACTCATAGAACATGGTTTTAGCCGGTGTGAAGTAGGCAATAAAGGTGAACCCAGTTAGGAACGCAAAGCCAAACCAGAGTATATGTTTGGTGAGCTTCCTGGTGAGCTTCCGGAAAGACAATGGCTGTTTATCGAGCTTGATACGCTGATTACGACTACCTTCGGTAATTTGCTCAGCCCACATATACACCGCAGTCCATACCGTCTGAGGACAGGTATAGCCGCACCAGACTCGACCTGCAAAATTTGTAACTGCGAACAGTCCAAAGGCAGCGATAATCATTAACCAGGCCAAGAGTGGAAAATCTTGTGGCCAGAATGTAAACCAGAAAACATAGAATTTGCGGGCTGGCATATCAAAAAGAAGTGCTTGTCTGCCGTCTATTTCAAACCAGGGTGACAAGAAATATGCCAGCAACAATGGCCAGCCGGTGAACAAACGGATCTTTTGGAAATACCCTTCAATAGCTCGTGTATAGATTTTCTCGCGCTTTTGATAGAGGTCGACTGGAGCCAGTTCGGCAAGACCGAACTGATCAGAGGCAATCAGCTCTTCGGACGTCTCGAGCTTGGTGACGGTTTCCGACGCAGCTGAGTTTGGTTTGTCAGTTTTATTCTCTGGAGAGTCCGTAGACATAGGCCGTCAACAAATGAATTTTGTCTTCACTGAGAAGTACATTGTGAGCCGGCATTTGATTACTTCTACCGACAATAACCGCTTGGCGAATCCAGGTAGCGTCTGAACCATAAAGCCAAATATCGTCTGTTAAATTGGGCGCTCCAAGCAGGATATTGCCGGTGCCCGTTGGACCGTGGCAGGCGACGCAGAAAGTCGAAAATACGCTTTCTCCAGCCTCTGCAAGAACTGCATTGTATTGCTGCCCGCTAATTTTCTGAGTGTAAGCCACAACAGCTTCAGCTTGATCGGTTTGCAACACTCCTCCCCAACCTGGCATCAGCCCATTTCGTCCCTGCAAGATTGTCGTGCGGATATTGGCAATTTCGCCACCCCATAGCCAATCATCATCTGTCAAATTGGGGAATCCGAAGGCACCACCGGCATCGGAACCATGGCACTGTGCACAGTTATTTCCAAAGATGCGTTGAGCCATTTTCATCGCTTCTGGAATCTGGTGTAGCTGTTCGATAGGGGTGGCCGCGTATTGTGCATAGAGCGGCGCATATTGCTGCTCTGCTTTAGCGACTTCCGCTTCATAGTGGTTTATCTGCGTCCAATTGAGTAGGCCGGGGAAGTTGCCGAGACCCGGGAAAGCGATGAGGTAACCGGCGCCAAAAACCATGCTTCCGAGAAAAAGCACCAACCACCATTGCGGCAGTGGGTTGTCATACTCCTCAATACCATCATGAGTGTGGCCAGTAGTGCCACCGATGCTGCCAGACTTTCGATTAGACAACAGAATCCAGAGGGTCAGAATAAAAGTGATTAGGGTCAGGATGATTATCCATGCACTCCAGAAACTACTCATTTCAAATCCTCACTTGCGTTTTTTGCACTGCCCATGATTTTTTCGTCTATACCATCATCCGCAAAAGGTGTGTTGGCTGCTTCGTCAAAATCACCTTTACTTTTTATTAGGTAGACCCAGACAAATACACCTAGGAAGGCGATCATCACCAAGACTGTTGATATCCCTCTTAATGTATTGATATCCATTAGCGCCTCGTTTGAATCAACAGACCCAGCTGCTGCAAATAAGCGATCAAGGCGTCTCCTTCCTTAGTACCGGCAACAGCCTCCGCTGCACCTTCAATATCCTCATCCCTATAGGGAACTCCAACACGGCGAAGCGCGATCATCTTCGCTGCCGTATCTTCACCATCCAATTCATTTTGAAACAGGAAGGGAAAAGCTGGCATGTTTGACTCTGGAACCAGCAGTCGGGGATCGGTTAAATGCAATCGGTGCCAGTCATCCGAATACCGCCCGCCTACCCTTGCCAGATCTGGACCGGTTCGCTTGGAACCCCACAAAAAAGGATGGTTATAAACCAGTTCACCGGCAACTGAATAGTGGCCATAACGCTCTGTCTCGGAGCGCAGTGGTCGGATCATCTGCGAGTGACAGTTATTGCATCCCTCGCGGATATATATATCTCTGCCTTCCAAGGCAATCGCAGGAAGCGGTTCAAGGCCCTCGATCGGTTCAGTGAGTTCCTCCGAAAAAAATAGCGGCACTAACTCAACTAGGCTGCCAAAACTGATTGCCAAAATAATGAGTGGCACCATCAGCCAAATGTTCTTCTCGATCGTCTGATGGTTCATGCTTCAACTCCTGCTGCGGGCAGAGACTCCGTCGGGGCAGCTACTGCTTGTTGAGGTTTATCCTGAAGAGTGCGCCAGACGTTATAGGCCATCACCAGCATGCCGGAGAAGAAGATAAAACCACCGATAAAACGAACCAGATAACCTGGATAGCTGGCCTCTACACTCTGTGCAAAGGTGTAGGTCAGGGTTCCGTCAGTATTGTAAGCGCGCCACATCAGCCCCTGCATCAGACCATTCACCCACATAGAGGCGATATAGAGCACGGTTCCCACCGTCGCCAGCCAAAAATGTAGAGTGATTAGACCCTTGCTGAACATTCCGTCTTTGCCAAATACCTTGGGAATCAAGTGATACATAGTGCCAATCGAAATCATGGCTACCCAACCCAGTGCGCCGGAGTGCACATGGCCGATAGTCCAATCTGTGTAATGGGATAGAGAGTTAACTGTCTTGATGGACATCATTGGGCCTTCAAAGGTCGACATGCCGTAGAAGCTCAGTGAAACGATCAGAAAACGCAATATGGGATCAGTGCGCAATTTATCCCATGCACCCGATAGCGTCATGATGCCGTTAATCATGCCGCCCCAGCTAGGGGCCAACAGAATAAGCGACATCACCATACCCAAGCTCTGCGCCCAATCCGGCAGAGCCGTATAGTGCAGATGGTGTGGTCCCGCCCAAATGTAAATAGCCACCAATGCCCAGAAGTGCACTATCGAGAGGCGATAGCTGTAAACCGGTTGCTCCGCCTGTTTGGGCACAAAGTAATACATCATGCCGAGGAAGCCGGCAGTCAAGAAAAATCCAACTGCATTGTGTCCATACCACCATTGCACCATGGCATCGGTGGCGCCGGCATAAACTGAATATGATTTAAAAAGGGTCACGGGCATCGCCGCGCTATTCACAATATGCAAGACAGCTACAGCGAGGATAAAGGCCGCAAAAAACCAATTGGCAACGTAGATGTGACTGGTTTTACGTTTGGCAATGGTTCCCAAAAATACAATGGCATAGGAAACCCAAACTGCCGCGATAAGAATATCGATGGGCCATTCAAGTTCCGCATATTCTTTGCTACTGGTAATGCCAAGAGGAAGCGTAATTGCCGCGGCCAAGATCACTGCCTGCCAACCCCAAAAGGTAAAACTCACCAATGCAGGCGCAAAAAGTCGAACCTGACAGGTACGCTGCACCACATAGTAGGAACTGGCAAAGAGCGCACAACCACCAAAGGCAAAAATTACGGAGTTAGTATGCAGAGGCCTAAGTCGACCGAAGTGTGTCCAGGGCAGGCCCAGATTGAGTTCTGGCCAAACCAGTTGAGCGGCGAGGATAACACCGACCAGCATACCGACGATGCCCCAAACGAGGGTCATGATGGCAAATTGGCGGACGACTTTATAATTGTACTGCGGTGAGGAACTTTGGTTGTCAATGCTCATTCAAGAAAGCTCGGCTTGTCCTGTTCTTAAAGAAAATGCACACCTCATCTCTGATGCGGTGCCTCATACCGGTATTTTTATGCAATCTGATTGGCCACACTATGATGCAGATCAAGTCAGGCGGATTGCTAATGATTAAAAGCTTTATGGCATAAAAAAACGCCACACTTGGTGACGTTTTTATGGCCGTTCTTCTCTGCTCTATCAGTTTGCCAATATGCTCTCGATACGATCCATAACACTGTCCATGCGTCGCACAGCCGCTCTGTATGGCTCCGGGCTCGCCATGTCTAATCCCGCCGTCCTGAGCAACTCATAGGGGTAGTCCGATCCACCCGCTTGCAACATCTCAATAAAGGCTTGCTGTACCTGTGCATCGCCGGCCAAGAGTCGTTCAGCAAACCAGGCAGCCCCCGCAATCGAAGTCGAATATTGGTACACGTAAAAATCGTAATAAAAATGAGGTATATAGGCCCACTCGGCAGCGTAGGTATCATCCATTAGTAATACACCCTCATCGTGACCGTGATAACGCTTAAGCAAATCACCGTATATATCGTTCATCCGTTCGCCACTAATGGGTTCACCGGCCTCAACCGCTTTATGAATTGCATGCTCAAATTCGGAAAACATAGTTTGCCGATAAAAAGAGCCGCGCATGGATTCAAGGGAATAACCCAGATAATAAAGACGTTCTTCATCCGACTTGGCATTGGCGATCATATATTCCTCAAGCAGAATCTCGTTTATTTGCGATGCGATTTCTGCGATAAAGGTCGAATAATCAGACTTCTCGAAAGGCTGTTTTGCTGTGGTTAAAAGTGTGTGGACCGCATGCCCCAACTCGTGTGCATAGGTGGACATGGAATTGAAATCATCGTTGTGATTCAACAGCACATAAGGATGTACGTCGTAACCTGATCCGTTCATATAGGCTCCGGATCTCTTGCCCGGCTGTGGATAGACGTGTAGCCAATCTGAGTTGGCAACCGCCTCCATCGGCTCAAGATATTCTTCACCTAAGGGGCTCAGAGCCGCCAATGTAATATCTCTGGAGGTGTTTATATCAAACACCAAATCCAGTTCAATCAAAGGCGGATAGATATCGTAATAGTGCATCTGCTCCACACCCAACATCTCACCGCGAAGTTCAAAATATCGATAAAGAGTTGGCAGGGCATCATTTACCTCAGTAACAAGAGTTTCATAGACCTGGGTTGGGATGTTCTCTTCCGACAGCTGCATCTGCAGCACGCTGTCGTAATTGCGTAGCTTCGCCACTGCAACATTGGCATTCACTTCTGTTGTCAGGATTAGGCCGATACTATCGAGGTATTCCTGCCACATACTCCAAAAGGTATCGAACACCAAAATTCTGTCTTCTCGATTCGGTGCAGCACGATGCCTGGAATATCCAGCTTGATTTAGAAAGACCTCTTCGCCGGTTGAAAGCTCAATAGTCGGCCAGGGCACATCCGCATTCACCAGCAATTCATAAATATTGTTAGGGCTGCCTAAAACAATGCCGACAGCGGCCAATACGGCTTCTGCCTCGTCACCCAAGGTGTGCTCTGCGTTGGCCAGAATATCTTCGAGGTAGAAGTCAAAAACTTCCAATCGGGGTTCTTGAGCGATATAGGAAGAAATTCTGTCGGCTCCTATAGCCAAGATCTCCGGCGATATCCAGAAAACGGCTTGCGAGTACTCCGAAAACATTGCCCTACTTTGACCCAATTGCTCTTGGCTCTCTGCGACTCGCTGATCCTCATCACTTTTAAGAGAGGTGTAGATATAGACCCGTATAGCTTCTTTTTGTACATCGGAAATCGCGACCAATGCATCAGCCAGAGATTCAGCGCTATTGCCAAGAGTGCCTTGATATTCAGGCAGATTGGATATTTGATCTAGTACTGCGACATAGGCTAGCTGCCAGGCCTCCGGACTTTCATAGAGATCGGTCAAGTCCCATGATATTTGCTGCTGGGGCTGCTCTGATAAGGGCTCCGGCAGATCACTAAGTGTTCCGCATCCTGTCAGTACAACCGCAGTTGCAAAGATAAGGCCTAATGATCGAAATCGTTTTACATCACAGACAGACATAGCGCTCTCAAGTCTCTAAAATTGGTATGGGCAAACAATAGTGAAGCTCTGCAACCAACACAAGCTAAGCTGGTGCTATATGACCCATAATTTATCGAATATTTCCGGATTGAGAAGAGCTTGATGAACAGGGTTTTAATTGATCTTCACATCTGTCGCTATGACGAGGTTGGCGATGATCAGAAGGCAAGCTACAAGAATTCCTTATCTGATCCAGAATTGGATCAACTTAGCCGATTTGAAGGTCAGCGTGCAGACCATTTCATCATTGAAAAGGGATATACCCGTGACGTTTTAAGTCGATCAGTTGGGCTACCAGCAAAATCTTTAAAATTTGAGCGGACTGAAAAGGGTAAACCTGCACTGGTTTCATCCAGCCAAATATCCTTCAATTTGAGCCACTGTAAAGATCTGTTTGTGGTCGCCGTATCTAAGGATGCAGCCGTTGGCGTCGATGTCGAGAGAACGCAAAGGTCGAATAATTTGGAACGTATTGCCCTGCACTACTTTGCAGAAGAGGAAATAGACTTTCTCATGGTAGACCCGAATCAGCTCGATATTAAGTTCACGCATCTTTGGACAGTAAAAGAATCGATCGGTAAATTGATTGGGATCGGGATCAACAAAACCTTTCTACAAAATGCGACAAAAATCGAACAGGGCAAGCCTATTCCCAATCGCAGCTGGCTAAAAATCAAAGTATCAGTGCAGAGCTATGTTCAATCTAATCATCTGCTTTCAGTAGCAGTAGAATGCGCTTCATCGGCACAGGTGCTGATTCATGAAAACGACTGGAAGCGAATTAATTAGTTTGCTGAGCGTGTTCTATAGGAGGTAAAAATGGGACCTGCAGCACTCTCATAGACATATCGGAAGATATCCAGCTCTCTGATTTGGTATTCAAAACTGTATTCTTGTCCCTCTTCCTGCATTCGCGTGATCACCTGCACGCCATCACACTCCCAAGATCCCGACTGATTGCCCATCGCCGTGCCTTCATCAGTATAAAATTCTATAGACAATGTTCGGTCCCCGGAGTAAACCGCAATCCAACGGTTGAACTGTCCGTCTTCGTAGGTGTGCTCCCCGACCCAAGTGCCAATGAGAAGGTCGCAGTCAAAACTGTTCTGAGCGTTGGCGCTGGGCATTGCCAGAAAAGGGAGTAGCAGAAATACCGCGGCTAGAGTTCTATTCATATTAGGTATCGGGTAAGTAATTGTGAACAATCGAAATAAAGATAAGTGTTACCTTCACCTCTAATAATAACGCGTTAAATGTCGATCTACAGACAAATGTTGGGGATTTAGTATGAAAATTAAAACTGCACTGGCAACCTTGGCCGGTACGCTACTAGTGTCGCTTACCGCCGAAAGCTATGAAGTGTTTCAGGGGCCGACAGAATTAATTCAATATGATCCGGCTAAAGCCTATGAGGGCTACACACTCTTTAGCCCCTTTCGTGGCAAAAACACCTACCTTATAGATATGTATGGCGAGGTTGTGCATATATGGCCTTACCCTGAAGGTTGGGTGACCAACGGTCAGGAAGTTATAGAAAAACATGCGCGCCTCTTGGAGAACGGAACTTTGCTCAGAGGGTTCTCAGACCGGAGACAAGGAAACCCGGCAAACATTGTCTTTCAAATCGCTAACTGGGATGGAGAAGTTATCTGGGAGCACGATGAATCACGCCCTGGCTACGCTCCACACCACGATTTCCGAATGATCTGGAATCCAAAGTTGCAGCAGCAAACGCTTCTGTATGTCGCCTCACGCGCAATCACTGACGAACAGGCAAGAGCCTTAGGTGTTGACCCTAAGGGGAGCGAAGACATCTCTTCCCGACCGGACGGGATCGTAGAAATCGATATGGAGGGGAATGTGATTTGGGAGTGGAATGTTTCTGACCATATTGTGCAAGACAGAAATCCAGATGTCCTTAATTACGGTGTGGTTGCAGATAATCCAGGGAAAATGGACCCAAACTGGGGTGCTGGAGTAACGGGCGATTGGATTCATATCAACGCCATTGATTACAACGAAGTCCTTGATCAAATAGTGATCAGCAACTCTGCCTTCAGCGAAATTATGATAATTGATCACGGCGCAAGCTTTGTTGCTGGAGATCCAGAAATCAGCATCGAACTTGCAGCAACTGACGCTGGAGATTTTATTTATCGATGGGGCAATCCCTGCGTTTTTGATGCTGGGGACTGCCCTAGTATGTTGGACGAGGGTCGAAACAATACTAATGGTCACCAACAGGTATTTTTCATTCACGACACCCAGTGGATCAGAGAGAAAGAAATGGCCGCTCCCGGAACTGGAAATTTACCCGGCGAAGGCAACCTGTTGGTTTTTGACAACGGTGCCCGCCAGCCCGGTGTAACACATTCATCTATTCTAGAAATTAATCCCTATGCGGGAGACATGGTTGACGGACAGTATATTCAACAGATGGATGCCGGTTATACAGCAGTAGGCATGGGCTCCCCACATAACACCTCAGATCAGATTGTGTGGGAATTCGACAGCTCTCAAAGCAACGCCTTCTATAGCAACTATATATCTGGCGCTCAGCGGCTAGCGAACGGCAATACTTTTATCAATTCCGGTGCGCATGGACATTTCTTTGAGGTAACACCCGATTCTGAAGTGGTTTGGGAATATGTCAGCCCGGTGGGAGTTCAGTCAAACGGTGATTTTGGCATATACAAGATCATGACTGATGCCGCTGGCAGGCAATTTAATTCCGTATTCCGCGCAGCTCGTTACGCGCCCGACTATCCAGGGCTGCAGGGAAGAGAACTTATTCCAATGGGGCAAATAACAGAGTTGCATACGGCTGAACCAGCCAGACCGCCGTTTTCTGATTAAATCTGGAAGAGACACCCATAAGGCATCCTTAAAACCGGTACCTTTTTTAATAGCCTAATTCCTTAGACTGTCAAAAATTTCCGGATTCATGGTTCGGGCACCCACCCTCTTTGCGCGGAAAATAGGAGCTCTGGGATCTGGCGATATCAGACGATAGGTCCAGCTATCTTGATCGATGTCGATTATTTCGTAGTGGTAGAGAACCGATCCACCCCAGCGAGTGGCTAAGCCAGTAGTCAGCACACCGTTATCACAGAGCCAATAACCCTCGTGACGGTCTGTCTCCTCTGAGTCCAAAAAGGTAAAGTCAATAATAACGGAGCCATCTTCATCATAGGCTCCGTCAAACTGATAATTGCCCTCAAACCAGCTGCTGCCATCGTCAATATAAATACCACTCCAATCACCAAGAATTAGATCGCAGCGATAATCTGGCTGATCCTGAGCAACAGCAAAGCTATTCCATACAAGAGCAAAAATGGCAGATAAGAAAATCCACCTTTGTCGGCACCGACCATCCACTAATTAGCTCCAGGTACAAACAATTCTGGTGTCATGGTTCTCGCACCTACTCTTTTTGAGTGGTAAGTATTAAAACCCAGAATGGGTGTAAGGCTTTTGTAGGTCATGCTTTCCTGGTCGATATGAAGAATTTGATATTGGTAAAGAATAGAGCCGCCATATCTAGTCGCCATTCCAGTTGTAAATATGTCATCTTGGCATTCCCAGTATCCCTCATGGCGATCAGTCTCTCCAATCTCATAGTAGTCAAAGTCCACCATAATAGAACCATCCTCATCTAGGGCGGCGTCGAATCGATAGTGTCGATCGTCAGTGGGTTCATGAACACCGCTCCAATCTCCCAGTATTAACTCACACCAATTGCTTTTATCTTCTTCCGCAAGGATTGCTGCGGTAAAAAATAGAGTTGGCAGAATTAAAAAGCGTTTGTGAAAGCGCATAGTCAATTAATGGGCTTGTATAAAACTCAAAAACTGAGCAGAAACCACCGACTCGGAGTTAACCTCTATGTGGCGAACAATGGACAAGTGATCATGACCAATACCTTGGATAACCGTCGGTAAAACCTGATCGCGCTCATACAAAGCTTGAATAAGAGCAGCATTTTGAATTTGAATATTTGGCATATCGGCTTCAGCGTAGGCGACGAGAAGCGGGATTTCTCTGCCATCTAAATTGTCTATTGAAGACATGCTTGGAAACTTTGAGAGGTCATTACCAAAATAGGCTGCTTCGCCATCAAAAGCTAGCTGGGTACCCGCTTCGTTCAAAACCAATTCGAGTTCGTAGGTTGGCCCAGAGACTAGCAGAGCGCCGGCTACGCCATCGTCAAAAACTTGAAACTCTTCAAAGAATACATAACTCGCTACATGCCCTGCTCCCGCAGAATGTCCCATCAAAAATATTCGATCGGTATCTATTCCATAGCTGCCAGCATTGCGATGAACCCACTGAATAACGTCGCCAATATCTTCAGCTCCAGATGGCCAGACATTATTCGGCGGCAACCGGTAATTTGCACTGATCGTTATCACATTATTGGCGGCAAAAAACGCGCCCAAATTGCTGCCGCTGGCTTTGTCACCGCCTGTAAATCCGCCGCCGTGGACAAAGACAATAAGGGGCAATGCATCTGCTTCGTTATCCTGCTGTTCAGGCAAATACAAATCCAGCTTTTGTCTCTCCTGTGAGCCATAGGCAATATTCTGAGTTTCAACTACCTGGTGACTTTGTTCTTGAGTTGTATCTCCAGCGTTTAAAACGCGATCTCTTGTTCGTTCACGAGCAGCATCAGGACCGAACTGTGCGATAGCGCTGCTGCAAACAAAAATTGCAAAAATATAAGTCAGAGTGACAAAAGAAAAATTCATTGGTTTTCTCTATGAGGGGTTGTCTTGCTGAATATTGGAGTTTACAGAGGCTCAACACAAAGCAAAAGATAGGACTTGAAGTATTGGGATAAGTTAACGCACAAAAAAAACGCCTTTTAGAAAAAGGCGTTTTTTAATTGGAGCGGGAAACCGGGTTCGAACCGGCGACCTCAACCTTGGCAAGGTTGCGCTCTACCAGCTGAGCTATTCCCGCAATTCTTTTTGAACTATAGCTAACTTATGTCAGCCATCTGGTATTACAGCCGAATATTTCCGGCTGCTCAATTATATGCGTCCCCAAGGGGATTACTCACTCTCTTATTGTATTCGAGAGTTCGCCCTTCGGGCCATCGCATAAATGCGATGTTGTCTCGCCGCTTCGCTGCTCGACCCGAACCCCGGGGTTCGAATGAAGTATGTTTTGCGACGCACAGTGATCGAATAAATCGACCGCTTAATTGTATGGCGTCCCCAAGGGGATTCGAACCCCTGTTACCGCCGTGAAAGGGCGGTGTCCTAGGCCTCTAGACGATGGGGACGTCGATGTCTGTGGCCCAGGAAATGAGGCGCGAATTCTATGGACGCCTCCGACAAGTGTCAAGGCAGATTCACGCCTTATTCCGAGTCTTTTTTGTGTCTACTTTTTATGGCTTATTGAAGCCGAGTTAATGCAGTAGCGTTGACCCGTTGGCGCAGGCCCATCCGGGAACACGTGACCGAGGTGTCCGCCACAGTTTGAGCACACCACTTCGGTTCGAGTCATGCCGTGACTGGCGTCCACATTCTCTTTGATTTTCCCTTCGTCGGCCGGCGCATAGAAGCTAGGCCATCCGCAGCCAGCATCAAATTTGGTGTCATTTTCAAACAGCTTCTCGCCGCAGCCTTTACAGAGATAACTGCCCTGCTCCCAGTGATCCCAGTATTCACCTGTAAAGGCTCTTTCTGTGCCCTTCTCTCTCAAAATTCGAAATTCATCTTCACTAAGTTGCTTGCGCCATTCTTCTTCTGTTTTCAACTTATCTACTCCTCAATTTCAGCTCGATTCAATCAGCTGTTTGACCAACGGCAATGTAATTAATTTTTTCTCCTCTAGGGATAGCCGATCGAGCCTATCTAAAAGATTCATTAAATGAGACATATCCCGCTGCTGATGCCCCAACAGGTAACGGGCGACGTTGTCAGCTAAATTGAAACCTCGAAGAGCTGATCGATGCTTGAGTGCCAACAGCTTATCGGCATCCTCCAGCTCAGTCAGGGCCCAAGTTTGCCCGGACAAAACTCTCGATCTTAAATCGGCTAGGCCTATCTGCAGTTCAGTAGGTGCAGAATGCCCTCCAAATACAAAATGGGTTCCCTGTTCCCGTAATCTATTAAAGAGGTGCAATATCTCAACTTGCCATGACTCGGAATCAGCAACCAAATCCAGGTCGTCCAAACAGAGCAGATCCAATTGATTCAGTTGTCTAAGTATTTCAGCGGGGGCTGCATCCAGTAATTCCTTTAGGGGTACATACTGGGCTGTTCGTCCACTTGCTTCGGCACGCTTGCTAATGGCTATCAGCAGATGTGAAACCCCCACAGAGGTGCTTCCATAGAGGTAGAGAAGATCCGGCTCATTACTTTGTAAATAAGCCAACAACTCTTTGTTTTTCGCTCCGGCATAAAAATTGTCAAACTGGGCCTCATCTTCCAGCCACAGTCGCAGAGGGATTTGTTCTTTGAAGACCTGCACCTTATTGAGAAACCACACCAGGTCGATATTGATATTTAAGCTCTTTGCTCGCTGAAAGAGCCGTCAAACCGATATCTAAGGCAACCAAAAATCCACTGTTAATCAAACTTGAGTTGAGTAGCTCAATGCCAGATTGAAATTCAATTTGCAAAACCAGCTTATCCATACTCAAACGCAATAGCTTCACGCTTTCGATCTGCTCAAGGTTTTGAATATAATCCCTGAGTTGGCGGTAGGCCGTAAAGTCAGGGACGCCTTCGATCTCCAAGGTAACTCTGGTATCCAAAACGCTGCTAGCTACAAAAGCCGTTTTTAAGCTCAGCTGATCCAGATAGTCGTTTAGCGCCGCCTCGAACGCATCAACGAACTTTTCTCCTTCAATATTGCGCTGATAGGCTAGCTCATTCTCAACCGCGCTGAAGTCACCAAAATAGCTAAGATTCTGCTCCGTTAAATAACTTGCCACTAGACTTGTTTGCATGGGGCTGGCTGCGCCGGGACGCAGGCGAATAACAACAATCTGATCCACTGGAAGAGTGGCAAATGTTGCCCTCAGTGCCAATTCATCCAGAGTCCAAACAGCATTGGCGGAGACAGACAGGGAGTTCAAATCTCCCTGCTCCAGAGTCCGCAGAGCAAACCCCCGATCAAAGGCGACTCTTTCCAGATATACATAGGTAGCAGGATGGGTAGCAGGTGTCAGAAGCTGAGGAACGCCACCCATTTCTGCAGCAACTAAAAATAGGATCTCGGCCCTGTTCGCCGGCCAAACCGGTATTTCAAAACGGCGGATTAGTTGGTCAACCTGGCTACTCACAAATCTCATATAGAGCGCATCTGTAACCTGAACGCTAATGCCGTCTTCTGCCGGCACTTGCATACTCTGTAAGCCAAACTCTGACACCAGAGCGCTTGCGTTTGTCAGAGAAGCTTGAAGCTCAGGAAATGCAGAAGCACCTGAGTAACCGGAGATCTTATTCAGAACAGTTGCAAGCCCTCGTTCCATGGCTGCCTGCTGAGCTGCATTATCGCGACTCTCAATTGGCACCCGCGCTTCATAGAGGTGATCGATGCGCTGTTCTGCTGTCACCCACTGGCTTAAAAGAAGAAGCTCCAGAATGGTAAAAATCAGAAGCTTTTGTTTGGAAGGGAGGGTCACGAGATTACCGAAAACTCTAATTTGGCCAAGGTTGAAAATTTTACACCAATGCCCCCTCGCTTACTCGATTGAATTTAAGAAGTGAATTTTCTCTGCATCAAAGAGTTTTTGCATGGAGCGCCTGCCAGCTCTTAGGTTAGAATGCGCGTCTCACTTTAAAAGACTTGCCATGAGCTCCGATAAATCCTCTCTCACCTATCGAGATGCCGGTGTCGATATAGATGCTGGTGACGCGCTGGTTCAGCGTATAAAAAGCGTTGCCAAACGTACACGTCGTCCGGAAGTTCTGGGCGGGTTAGGCGGGTTTGGCGCTCTCTGTGAAATCCCCAGCAAATATGATCAGCCGGTATTGGTATCAGGAACCGATGGAGTCGGTACCAAGCTTAAATTGGCGGTTGAATACGGTATTCACAGCAGCATAGGTATCGACCTAGTAGCCATGTGCGTGAACGACCTTATCGTCACTGGTGCGGAACCTCTATTTTTTCTGGATTACTACGCAACCGGTAAACTAGATGTCGAGGCTGCCGCAGAGGTGGTATCTGGCATTGGTCTGGGTTGCGAAATGGCAGGCTGTTCTCTTATTGGTGGAGAGACCGCGGAAATGCCAGGCATGTACGAAGGCAGCGACTACGACCTGGCCGGATTTTGCGTTGGAGTTGTTGAGAAATCCGAGATCATTGATGGCTCCCAGGTGGCTGCTGGGGACAAACTGGTTGCCCTCCCCTCAAGCGGAATTCACTCCAACGGCTATTCACTTGTGCGCAAAGTCATTAGTGAACGCAATATCGATGTCGGTAATACGCTAATAGGTGGTAAACCGATGCCGGAGATTTTATTAGAACCCACCAGAATCTACGTTAAGACGCTTCTCAAACTTATTGACTCATTGCCGGTAAATGCCATTGCTCATATCACCGGCGGCGGATTAACGGAGAACCTTCCCCGGGTATTTCCGTCGGAACTGCGCGCTACTATTGATTTGAGCAGTTGGACTCTGCCTCCCATTTTTCATTGGTTGCAGGAACAGGCCAATATCGATTCAGGTGAGATGCTAAAAACCTTTAACTGTGGCGTCGGTATGATTCTGGTTATTCCAGAAGAGCAGGCTCAAAACGCCGTTGACCTGCTCAATACCCTCGGCGAAGACGCCTGGATAATCGGGGAGATTTTGGAAGCGCAGGGCAACCCTAGCGTGACCTATCTGGACTAACTCTTGAGGGATCGCGCACAGATCGCCGTCCTTATCTCCGGAAGTGGGTCAAACCTGCAAGCCATCATAGATAACTGCAATTCCGGTTTAATTGACGCCGATATCTGTTTGGTCCTTAGCAATCGTGAAGCGGTGCTTGGATTAGATCGTGCCAAGGCTGCCGGTTTAACAACAGAGCTACTAGATCACAAAAGCTTTGAAAGTCGCGAGCAATATGATGCGGCTCTTGTCAGTGTCCTATCCCAATACCATCCGGATTTTGTCGTTTTGGCTGGTTTTATGCGCATACTAACCCCAGTTTTCACCAATGCCTTTGCCGCTAAATTGGTAAATATCCATCCATCGCTATTGCCCAAGTACCCCGGCCTGCACACACATAAACGCGCCCTCGAATCCGGCGATACCGAGCACGGGGCAACCGTGCATTTTGTTACAGATGAGTTAGACGGTGGCCCAGCCATTCTGCAGGGACGTATTCCTGTATCTGAAGCCGATACTGAGCAAAGCCTCGCAGCTCGGGTACTTGTCGAGGTAGAACATCGCATTTATCCCCTCGCAGTGCAGTGGTTGGTTGAACAGCGTGTTGAAATGCGCGATGGTAAAGCCTGGTTGGATGGGGAACTACTGGGCCCAAGTGGTTTCCAATATTCAGGAACGGAAAAAGATACCTAATGAAAACCACAATCTTCTGTCTATTGCTTATCGTGAGTTTTTCTGGAAAGGCTGACGAGACTATATTCTCGCAAGAATACAAAACCCGAATTGAAGGCATACCGATCACTACCACGCGTTCTCTGGTTTTGCGGGAAGATGGCACCTACCGTTTTCGCATAAGATCTTCAAACTTTTTAGCTAGATTTCAGGAGAGCAGCTACTACGAGGTTCTTGAGGACGGCAGTTTCAGACCCTTTTTGAATCAATCGGAGCGGCGCATATTTGGCGTTGCCAGTAAGTCGGAAACTCGCTTCGATTGGGAAGCCATGCAGGCAGAATTTGAACGCAATGACGATCCGCTAAAACAAACGCCACTTGAGCCGGGCATGGTGGATCGCACCCTCTATCAATACTTGATGGAAATTGATATGCGAGCGGGTCGTCCTCAGTTGAGTTATGACGTGGTAGACAAAGGCCGTATCCGTAATTTCACCTTTGAAAATCTTGGAGTTGAAGACCTTAAAATAGAAGACGAAATTCTATCCGCATTTAAGTTAAGACGGATAACAGAGACCGATGAACGCGAGACATTGGTGTGGATGGCAGCAGATCTCGATTATGAAATCGTAAAAATCTACCACCGCGAGGAAGACGATACCGAATACACAATGACTCGTGATTTATAGTTATTTCAATAGGTTATAATAATTACTTAAATTATTTTATACGCCATTTGTGGTACTTTCCAAGCCAATTTAGAATTCCCTCAGGCGCATGAGCTCGCTTCCACTCTCCCGCTACATATTTATTTGCCTCTGCCAGAGTCGGATAGCTGTGCATGGTTCCCAATACTTTATTCAAACCAAGCTTGTACTTCATTGCTAAGACAAACTCTGCCAGCAGGTCACCAGCGTGTTCTCCCACAATAACCACACCCAGAATTTTGTCTTTGTTGGGAACCGTTAGTACCTTAATAAAACCGTGAGCACTACTGTCGGCGATAGCTCGATCGAGTTCGCCAATATCAAAGCGGCTTACCTCATAGGCAATACCTTGATCTTGCGCTTCATTTTCACTGATACCGACTCTGGCGACCTCAGGATCAGTGAAGGTGGTCCAAGGGATCACCGAATAATCCACACGAAAGCGTTTAAATTGTCCGAATAAGGCATTCACTGCTGCGTACCAAGCTTGGTGCGCTGCGGTATGGGTAAATTGATAAGATCCGGCCACATCGCCCGCAACATAGATATTGGGAAAGCTTGTTTGCAAAAAGTCGTTAACCTCAAGTGGCTTGTTTGTCTCGATACCCAAAGATTCCAGCCCATATCCTGTCAGTCGAGCTCGACGACCGACAGCAACAATTAATTCATCATAGTCAATCGCTAGTTCCTGACCCTGATGCTCAATAACAATCTGTTTCTCTCCATGCGCTCCAGTCTCCGTGCGCAGGGCTTTGTGATCAGTCAGTACCCGCACACCCTCCTGCTCCAGCCGCTCTCGCACCAAGGCTGCAACTTCGGCGTCTTCACGGACCATAATCTGAGGCAACATTTCTATTTGAGTTACCTCGGACCCCAATCTGGATAGACTCTGAGCTAATTCACAGCCAATGGGGCCACCACCTAAAATAACGAGTCGCTGCGGCGGCGTTTCCATCTCGGCTAGACGCTCCCATAACGTATCGCTCGTCAGATAACCGCTGGATTCAATCCCCTCCAAAGGCGGTACAAAGGGCTCAGCGCCAGAAGCCACAACAATATTGGGTGCGCTTAGGCATTCAGTGCTGCCGTCATTCTTGGCAATTTCAACTGTCCAGGGATCTTTAATAGTTGCATAACCCTGAACCACATCCACGCCTAAACCCGTATAGCGCTCGACACTATCGTGGGGTTCGATATCGGCTATGACCTTATTTACGCGCTGCATGATCTGGCGGAAATTAACCGGAACCTCTTGGTTCGACAGGCCGTATTTTTCAGCCTGCATCATTTGTTGCCGTAATTTCGCCGATCGAATCAGTGCTTTGCTTGGCACACAGCCCGTGTTCAGACAATCTCCGCCCATTTTGTTGGCTTCGATAAGAGTGACTTCGGCTTTTACCGCAGCCGCGATATAGGCGCTTACTAGTCCGCCAGCCCCGGCGCCAATTACTATTAGATTTCGATCAAACTTTTTCGGGCGAGTCCATTTGGCGTATTTTTTCTGTGTCCGAATGAATGAAGCAATTTTTTTAGCTATCAGGGGGAAGAATGCCGCCAGAGCAAATGCAAATAATATCCCCGGTGAGAGAATGTCTGATGGGCTCTGCAAACTGGCAATTTGCTTGCCAGCATTAATATAGATGAGAGTACCGGGGATCATGCAAAGCTGACTCACCCAGTAAAAGGTCAGCAGGCGAATTGGAGTTAAGCCCATCAATATATTGATTACAAAAAAGGGCACACCGGGCATCAGCCGCAGGCTCGCTAGGTAAATTTTCCCGTTCTTTTCGACGCCTTGATTAAAGGCCGTTAGCCGATCCCCAAAACGATCCTGAACCGCATCTCTGAAAAGATATCTGGAACCCACAAATGCGCAGCTGGCACCGAGGGTGGAAGCAAATGAGACTATTAAAAAGCCCCAAACTATGCCGAATATTGCTCCTGCAGCGAGGGTCATAATTGCTGCGCCCGGCAAAGACAATGCAGCTACTACAACATAGGTTAGAAAAAAGGCTACGGATATCAAAACTGGATAGCCGGTTCGCAAATCAACCAGAGATCCCTGCGCCGACTGCAAATACTCAAAACTCAGGTATTGCTGAAGATCCAGATAGAAAAACGCGACTACCGCCAAAGCAATCACAACTAGAAGTAGTTTCTTTTTCATAACCATCTTAATCTCTAGTCGGGAATAAGCGCCGACAATACCCATAGGGGTCGACGCGCGTGTTGGTGAGCATATTACCCCTACGAAATAAGACTCCCGAACCCTAAAGTAATTACATGACTTTTTAAGAATCAGGTTTTGGGCAATGTGACTCCTGTCTGACCCTGATACTTTCCACCCCTATCCTTGTAGCTGGTCTCACATACTTCATCGGACTCAAAGAACAGCATTTGCGCCACACCTTCGTTTGCATAAATTTTCGCGGGCAAACTGGTGGTATTGGAGAATTCAAGGGTGACATGACCTTCCCACTCGGGCTCAAGCGGTGTGACATTGACGATTATTCCACAACGAGCATATGTCGATTTTCCCAAACAAACCGTCAGTACCGAACGGGGAATACGAAAATACTCAACGGTTCTGGCAAGCGCGAAAGAATTTGGCGGAATCACGCAGTAGTCGCTCTTAATATCCACAAAGCTTTTGGTATCGAAGTTTTTGGGATCAACAGTGGCAGAATGCACATTGGTAAATATCTTGAATTCGTCAGAGCAACGGACATCGTAGCCATAGCTAGAGGTACCGTAGGAGACAATTCGCTCGCCATTGTGTTCTCTGACCTGGCCTGACTCAAAGGGCTCAATCATGCCTTCATTTTCCGCCATGCGGCGGATCCACTTATCGGATTTGATACTCACGTCTTAGTTGTTCCTTCTGCTCTGGTTTTCATTTAGTTGTTATTCGATGGTAATTTCTGGCATACGCGGACCGTCGGTTTGGGACTCTAACTTTGCCAGAAGATTTTGCGCCATTTCGCGATAAGCCGATGCAATATCACCTTCAGGTGACTTCACCAGGGTCGGTATACCGTCGTCCAAATCTTCGCGGATACGGATATCTAGGGGCAAGGATCCCAATATATCAACACCATACTTTTGAGCCATTCGCTGTGCACCGCCTGTGCCAAATATATGTTCCTGATGACCACAATTTGAGCAAATATGCATAGCCATATTCTCAACGATACCGAGCACAGGAACACTAACCTTGTTAAACATTTCTACGCCTTTAACAGCATCCATCAGAGCGATGTCTTGAGGGGTAGTGACAATAACGGCGCCGTCGAGAGGTACCCTTTGCGACAAAGTTAGTTGTATGTCTCCGGTTCCCGGCGGCATGTCTACGATTAGTAAATCCAGATCATGCCAAAGGGTTTGCCCGATGATCTGCTGCAGGGCGTTGGAAGCCATAGGCCCCCGCCAAACCATAGGCGTATCTTCGGTAGTGAGATTGCCCATGGAAAGCGTCTGCAGACCGTGGGCCACTATCGGCGCAAAGTTTTTTCCATTTATAACTTCTGGACGCTGATCCGCAGCAACTCCTAACATGGTAGGTAGGCTCGGGCCATATATATCGGCATCCAGTAAACCGACTTTTTGACCTTCGGCTAGCAGCGCCAGCGCCAAATTTACCGCTGTTGTTGATTTACCAACGCCACCCTTGCCTGAAGCAATAGCAACAATTTTTTTGACACCGGGTATAGCAAGTTGATTTTCACTCATGGGCTACTGCTTGAGAAATTTCTAGGCCGCGATTATCCGTGAATTTCCGGGGCAGTGCATTAGTGATAGTCACATAAAAACAGACATTGCTGACAATCAATTTTCGGGGAACCAATCGCCCGAAGCTGTTTGCACAAGCCACTGCTCGGAGAACCAATAATAAACACCTGAAATGGATGTTGAAGGTGCAGTGCAATTCACCTTACTGCGTCCTGGCCTAAAGTTACCGAGAGTCACGCTCAACCAAGGCGATTCCCATTCCGTTTCCAGTCGCGCACCTTCGCTACTGAAACAGGCCAGTTGTGAGGAATTATATTGGCCTCCCAGCAATCTTATGCGCAGTATTCCAGGATCATCACCCGCAACCCGAACATGCGTTCCGGCTCGGACCTCTGCAACCGGCAAAGGCCGACTATTGGCCACAAGAGCAAAGCGATCTATATCGGCGTAACCGCCCAACATCGGGTAGCGAGGAATCTGCGTTGGATCGGTTAAACGTCCAACGGCGCCCGATTGCTGAGCCAATCCATAGAGGCCCCGTTCACGAATCAGCGCTTTTATTTCCTGGTTGTACTCGCCATACGGGTAGGCAAATACACGCACCCCTATACCCAATTCTTCCTCTATTCTGCGATTTCCTTCATCGATCTCAACAATAATTCGGTCGAGCCACTGACTATCGGTTTCAGTTTCTAGACGCCGGACTAAGTGCTCATGGGATGCGCTATGGCCGCCAATTTCAGCACCATACTCTCGCATCTCGGCCAAATCAGACCAGGACATATAACCGCCATAATTTAAATCTTTGGAGGCGCTTGAAACAAAGACACTAAAGGGCCAGCCTCGCTCCCTAAGTAGCGGGAAAGCATTGTCGTAAATAGACTGCAGCGCGTCATCAAAGGTTATGGCAATAGATCGCTCTGGCAATTCCCCTCCAGATACGATCGCATCCAACATCTCGGTAAGCGGCAAGACCTCAAAATCATTTTGAGCTAAATAAGTTAGATGATTTTCAAATTGCTCAGGAGTAACAGTGGTTAGAGCAGGAGTATTATCACTCACATGATGGTAAAGAAGAATCACACCATGCTCCGCAGCGATGCAATTGAGCGACGCCCAAAAGAGAACTGAAAGCAGGTAGAGTCGACAAGCTGTCCAGCTAATCATATTCCAGCTGGGCAGCCTGAAATTCATGATATTGACGCAGCATAGTTTTTAATTCGTCGACGTAAGCCTGACGTCTCTGGGAATAGAAAAGTAAACCGTCAGCGAGATCCATTCCCCTTAAGGGTTTTTCTTCTTCGCGTAGTTCTGCGCGCAGTAAGCGAAATTCCAAATAGCTGTCATGCGTATTCAGATTTTTCATATAGCTGGCTATAGCCTCTTCCACAGAGTCAAAGCGTTTAACTTCATTCCTAAGCCCCTCTGCACGCGCTTCTGGTACAAGCCCACAGCCACGGGAGTAACACCATTGTCCAAAAAGGTTATTTGCTTCCACCGCAAATCGAGAGCGTCCCCATCCAGATTCTTTAGCCGCCTGGACCATCACAAGTGGCTCTGGAATTAAATCAACTCTTCTTTCAAGTAAGGCAAGTGCTTCTTCAAAGCTGTATTCCTCTAAATCAACTTCATACTCCTCAGCCAACCCTTCGATAAAATCCAGCTCAGCTTCGGACAGGCTATGATCATTCGAATTCTTGTCTAGGATGGACAATAGAATTTGTCGTTGAGCTTGAATCACCTGATCGTGGTAATAAACAATAGGTTCCAAGTAGTCGAAGAACTCAGCCTTCATCTCGTTCACGTCCGGAATGCCCGCAAAATCAGGTAGTTCTTCTATGTCCGGTTTCGGAATATCCGCTATAAGATCAAGCTCGGCATCTCTCCGAACTGAATCGCAACTTACCAACAGCATCGATATCGCTAGCAAAAGAGGAATTGTGTATCGCCTCCTTCTACTTAAGTGAATGTTGATCTGATTGCACCCTATCCCTTACTAAAATTTAGACTAAGTAGCTCAAGAGTTTCTGTATTCGGAAACCCGTCAGCGATTAACCCCTCGTCTCTCTGAAAGGCACTTATAGCGGATCGGGTAGCTGGCCCCATCACACCATCGGGTTCGCCCGGTTCGTATCCTTTGACTATCAAACTCTCCTGCAACTGCACTAATTCTGCTCGAGTCAAAGCAACTTGATTTAACGAGGGTGGGTTTTCGAGAGCCCCGGCACCGATTATTCGATCGGCAAGATGGCCAACGGAAATGGCATAGGACTCGGATCGATTCCATTTCATAATTACGGAAAAATTATCGTAGACCAAAAAGGCTGGCCCCATATGTCCGGCTGGAACCAATACTGCACCCTCCATATCTACTACGGGTAACAAGCTTCCATCAGCGCGACGAACACCAGACTCGTGCCATAGGCTGAGAGGTGCAGGGTTTCCTAACCCGGTTTGCAGATAGGGAAAGGATTCCGGCAAAGAAACCTCTCTGCCCCAACGCTCCTCACGTTTCCAACCCAAAGCACTCAGGAAATTTGCGCCTGATGCCAGAGCATCCTTTTCACTTGCCCAAAGGTTTATCTGCCCGTCACCGTCGCCATCTACGGCATAACGCCAATAACTAGATGGCATAAATTGCGTGTGTCCCATAGCACCCGCCCAAGAACCTTGCATTTGTTCCGGTGTCAGGGATTCACGTTCGAGAAGTTTTAGAGCCGTCATCAGCTCCGTTGTAAAAAAGCGACTGCGTCGCGGATCACAGGCCAGAGTCGCCAAAGAATCCAGCGTCGGCATGGTGCCTAAATAGCTTCCAAAGTTAGTTTCCAGCCCCCAAAAAGCCACCAAGTACTGGCCGGGAACACCGTAGGTATTGGTTAGCTCGTCCAAAAACTCTCGGTGCTCACGATAGAGCTCGCGCCCTTTTTCAATGCGCGCCTCAGATACGCGCAGATTTAGATAGTGGGCAAAAGTTTGTACAAATTCTGGTTGCGACCTGTCCAGCTCTACCACCCGAGTTATAGGCTGCAAGTTGCCCACCACATCTTCTATCACTCGCTCGGAGATCGATTCTTGTCTGGCCTGTTGCTGGAAGCCTGCAATACAGACACCAAAATCTTGTTCATCCATTTCATTATCCTGCCCATGCACCAGAGCTGGCAGCAAAATCAAAGGAAGTAATTGAATCAATTTATTCATCGGCGAATGCAGTTTATTTTTTATTTGGTGATGGTTACATCAGAGCCCAACTTAGGCAAGGGTAAAGCACTGGCGGTATCGCAAAGTTAAGGAAAAATCGTTATATTGCGCGGCCATAAACACCCCTTCAGCAAAGCTGCTTTCTTTCGAGTTAATACATGAGCAAACGCCGTATTCTGGTTACCAGTGCATTGCCCTATGCAAACGCGCCTCTGCATATAGGTCATATGCTCGAAGCCATTCAGGCGGATATCTGGTGCAGGTACCAAAGGCACCGCGGCAACGAATGTTATTACGTCTGCGCGGATGACGCCCACGGCACTGCCATTATGCTCAAAGCGGAAGAAGCAGGTATTTCACCGGAAGAACATATCGACCGGATCAAAGCACTGCATAAGAAGGACTATGCCAATTTCCATATCGCGATGGACAATTTTTATTCCACGCATTCGCAAGAGAATCGAGAGTTTTCCAATGCCATTTATCATTCGCTCCTAGAAAACGGTCATATTGCAAAACGAACTATCACGCAGGCATTTGATGCCGAAAAAGGATTGTTTTTAGCGGATCGGTTTATTAAAGGTAGTTGTCCTCGTTGCAAATCGCCGGATCAATATGGCGATAACTGTGAGGTCTGTGGTGCCACCTATACACCGAACGACCTCATAGATCCTGTCTCTGCCCTTTCCGGCTCGACGCCGGTAGAAAAGGATTCTGAACATTTTTTCTTTGATCTTCCCCAGTTCGAAGAATTTCTGCGCGAGTGGCTTGCTTCGGGCAGTTTGCAGCCGGAGATTGCCAACAAACTAAGCGAATGGGTTGAAGAAGGTTTACAGGCCTGGGATATCAGCCGTGATGCGCCCTACTTCGGCTTTGAAATTCCCGACCAACCGAATAAGTTCTTTTACGTCTGGCTGGATGCGCCTATTGGTTATATGGCTAGCTTTAAGAACTACGTAGACGGCCGATCCGGCATCGAATTTGATGACTTCTGGAAGAATGACTCAGACTCCAAAACAGAGCTCTACCACTTTATTGGCAAAGATATTATCAACTTCCACGGCCTATTCTGGCCGGCCATGCTTAAGTCTGCTGGCTATCGTTTGCCAAATGGCGTTTTTGCCCATGGGTTTGTGACGGTGAACGGCACCAAGATGTCCAAGTCCCGCGGCACTTTTATCAATGCACAAACTTGGCTCAACCATCTTCCCGCCGAACCTCTGCGTTACTACTACGCTGCCAAACTGGGAGCAAATGTCGATGATATCGATCTAAATCTGGAAGATTTTGTTGCCCGTGTAAATTCTGACCTAGTTGGCAAGTTGGTTAACATTGCCAGCCGTTGTGCCGGTTTTATACATCGACTGAACGATTCAACACTGGCACCAACGATTTGGAATGGAGAGCTTTGGGAGAAATGTCGAGTCGCTGGTGATCGTATTGCCGAACATTACGAAAAGCGCGAGTTTAGCCGCGCCATTCGCGAAATAATGTCCGTAGCCGATTTGATAAACGAATACATTGCCGCAAAAGAACCTTGGAAGTTGGCCAAGAAGGATGAAACTCGCGCTGAGGCCATTGCGGTGTGCAGCGACGGCATTAACATGTTCCGACTGCTGATGATCTATTTGCGTCCTGTACTGCCGGAAATGGCTGACAAGAGCGCCAAGTTTCTGCTGGATGATCTGGACTGGCAATCAGAACCCAAACCTCTCTGCAGTCACAAGATTGGTAAATTTGAGCCACTAATGAGCCGTATCGAACCCAAACAGGTTGAGAAAATGGAAGAAGAGAATCTGAAAGAAACAGCAGCACCCGCCGCACCGGCAGAAGTTTCCGACTCACAACTAGTTATTGAGTTCTCTGATTTTGCCAAAATAGACTTGCGGGTCGCCAAAATTCTCGAAGCTAGTCATGTAGAGGGCGCCGACAAACTTATTCAATTGAAGTTAGATATCGGCGATAAAACCATCAACGTCTTTTCTGGCATCAAAGCCCACTATCAGCCAGAAGAACTGGTTGGCCGCATGACCGTAGTAGTTGCCAATCTTCAGCCGCGGAAAATGAAATTTGGTGTATCCGAAGGTATGGTTTTATGTGCGGGAGAAGATGACAAACTCTGGTTGCTGGAGGCCAGCTCAGAAGCCATAGCCGGTATGCCCGTTACCTAAATGAAAGCCGTCTCCGGGCGCTTTAATATTCCATTAGGTTATTTGATTTAAATTTTTTATGCCTTGATCGCAATGGAGGCAGCTCGGATAATACGGGGCTTCCACCCCTGGGCCCAATTGAGGCAAAACGCCTGTAATGACTGAACTTTTCACCATCTTGATCGCCACTGTTCTGGTGAACAATTTTGTTCTGGTGCAGTTCTTGGGTCTCTGCCCGTTTATGGGCGTTTCCAGCAAACTGGAAAGTGCGATTGGCATGTCTGCTGCCACCACCTTTGTACTCACGCTAGCTTCAGTTTGTAGCTATTTGGTGAATACTTGGGTTTTGGAACCTTTTAACTTGGAATTCTTAAGGACCATTTCCTTTATCCTCGTGATTGCGGCGGTAGTGTCCTTTTCTAAAATGTTTATCGAAAAGACCAGCCCGATTCTTTATCGGGTATTGGGTATCTATATCCCATTGATCACCACCAATTGCGCAGTGCTAGGCGTTGCATTGCAAAATGTCACACGCTCTCACAATTTCTTTGAATCCGCGCTATATGGTTTTGGGGCGGCAATCGGCTTCTCTCTGGTTTTGGTTCTGTTTGCAGCTATGCGCGAACGCATAACCGTTGCCGACACACCAGGCCCCTTCCGCGGCGCTGCCATAGGCATGATTACTGCGGGGCTGATGTCTCTGGCATTTATGGGCTTTGGTGGGCTGGTGACTCTCTAAAGTGGAATTTCTAGCGGAAAATATTGTATTGATAGCCGTGCTTGCATTGTCGGGCATGGCGATATTGTTTGGTGCTATCTTGGGAGCTGCCTCGGTTAAATTCAAAGTCGAAGGCGATCCACTTGTCGAACAAATCGATACTTTGCTGCCTCAGACTCAGTGCGGACAGTGTGGTTACCCCGGTTGCAAACCCTATGCGACGGCCATCGCCGACGGCAAAGCGGATATAAACCGATGCCCTCCCGGTGGCCACACCACTATTCAAGCGCTAGCTGATCTGCTCGGAGTAGAAGCCAAACCTCTGGATGCTGAACACGGCGTTGAAGCTGAGGTTAAAACCGTCGCCTATATTCATGAAGACCTTTGCATTGGCTGCACAAAGTGCATTCAGGCCTGCCCTGTTGATGCCATATTGGGCGCGGCCAAACTTATGCATACCGTCATAGTTTCCGAGTGCACCGGCTGTGATCTCTGTGTGGAACCCTGCCCGGTTGATTGCATCGACATGCTGCCGGTTGAGAAACCTCTATCGGAATGGTCATGGAAGCTTCCGCCAAATACTCGCGAAGTACTGGGCAATATGAAAGCAGGTGATCTAATTGGTTCTGACCGATCCGGTCCCACTGATTCAGGAGACCGCGCCGCGTGAGGAAAATCTGGGATTTTCACGGCGGTGTGCATCCACCTGAAAATAAATCACAATCTCTACAGACGCCTCTGAAAGATGCGCCACTGCCTTCTCAGGTAATACTTCCTTTGAGCATGCATGTGGGTGCTCCTGCTATTCCCTGTGTGGCTATAGGCGATAAAGTTGTGCGCGGACAAAAGGTAGCCGAACCTAGTGGTGCCTTTAGTGCGGCGATTCACGCCAGTATTTCCGGCCAAGTAGTAGCCATCGAAGAACGCTTGATATCACACCCATCCGGAAACCCGGGGCAAGCCATTGTGATTAAAAGCGATGGCCTCGATGAATTAATTCGACTGGAACCTATATCAGACTACATGCAGGCCGCACCTGGACAGCTCGTCGAACGCATCAGAGAGGCCGGTATTGCCGGACTTGGAGGCGCTGGCTTCCCCTCACATATCAAGCTCAACCCTCTGTCCTCAGTGAACACCCTGATTATTAACGGCGCTGAGTGTGAACCCTATATCACCGCCGATCATGCTCTCTTTAAAGCCCACTCGGACAAAGTTGTTGAGGGTGTCCAGCTTCTGGCCCATATTTTGGGTAACCCTGAACAGGTGCTTATTGGTATCGAAGACAACAAAACCGACGCCATAGAACAACTGAACCGAGCCGCTGAAGGCACTGATATCGAAGTTGTGGTGGTGCCTACCAAATATCCTTCCGGCGGAGAAAAGCAGCTTATTCAACTGCTCACAGGGCAGGAAGTTCCTTCCGGCAAACTACCAGCAAATTTGGGCATATTGGTGCAAAACCCCGGCACTGCAGTGGCGGTTCTTGAGGCTGTCAGCGAAGGCATACCCTTGACCTCACGCATCACAACCTTTGTCGGCGAAAACTTAAAAGAGTCTTCAAATCTGCGGGTACGTATTGGCACACCCGTGTCAGAGATATTGGATCATCTCGGCCTAGCCGGCACACTTAATAAAGTTGTTTTGGGTGGCCCGATGATGGGGTTCGCCATGCCCGACCCTGAAACGCCAATCCTTAAGATCAGCAACTGTGTACTGGTTCCGAGTAAGACTGAACTGCCGGACCCCGAACCGGCACAGCCCTGCATTCGATGTGGCACCTGTGCCGAAGTCTGCCCAGCCCAACTGCTTCCACAGCAGCTGTTTTGGTTTTCTCAGGCTGAGGATTACAACAACCTGCAAAATCACAATCTTTTCGACTGCATTGAATGCGGTGCGTGCTCCTATGTCTGTCCGAGCAATATCCCACTAGTTCAGTACTACCGCGCCTCAAAAGGAGCTATCCGTGAAGCAGACCGCGAGCGTATCGCTTCAGATAGAGCCCGACGACGATTTGAAGTCCGCAACCTTCGTGTAGAAAGAGAAGCACAGGAGCGAGAAGCAAAACGTGCTGCGAGAATGAAGGCTGCAAAAGATAAACAGGCTGATTCCTCTGGCACTGACACCGACTTGGTCGCCGCTGCGATGGCTCGAGTTAAAGCTGAAGCGCCCGCTACCCATGAGTCTGTGCAAAATAAAACTCAGGCGCTTGAGGATCGTATTGCGAATTTGCAAAGCAAAATCGAGGCGGCTTCAGAAGAAAAAGACAAAAACCGTTTTGCCTCTGAGCTAGCTAATACCAAAGCTCAACTTCAGCGATTCCAAGATCAAACTGCGGGCTCAGACAAACAGGAGACGGAAGTCGAACAGGATTCTGCATCCGCTGCTATCGAACGCGCGAAAGCCAAGGCTCGTGCTCAGGCTGAATTACCGGAATCGGATAAACTCAAACAAAGCTTGGAATCCCTTGAGAAGCGTATTCAAAAAGCCAGCGAACGGGTAGATCAGGCTCGCACAGAAAGCTCCGATACACTGGAGGCACTTGAAAATGGCCTGCAAAAATTGATCGAGAAGAAAACCGAGGCGGTAGCTCGGCTAGCTGAGCTCGAATCAATCGCAACCCCTCTTCAAGATGCTGACGGAGATGAGAGCTCATGATTATCGCTACTTCTTCATCACCTCATGCCCATAAAGGATCAGCCCGAAACGCAAATGTATTGATGCTGGAAGTTCTTTTGGCAACCATTCCAGGTCTTGCAGCTATAACCTGGTTTTTCGGCTGGGGAACTTTTGTCAATGTGATCTGGTGTTCACTGCTAGCCCTAAGTATGGAAGCAGCGGTCATGAAGATGCGCGGCCGGCCGGCACTCTTCTATTTGAAGGACATGAGCGCACTGGTTACTGCCGTACTACTGGCACTGGCTATCCCCCCCTATACGCCCTTTTGGGTATCCGCAATCGGCATTTTGTTTGCCATCGTTATAGCCAAACATCTGTATGGCGGCTTGGGCTATAACCCCTTTAATCCGGCAATGGTCGGCTACGTGGTATTGCTGTTGTCCTATCCGGTGCAGATGACCCAATGGGCTACGCCTGCAACGCTGCTGCCGGAAGGTTTATCTGTACCAAATCTGCTCGAAGCAATCTCATTAATTTTTGGCTCTCCGGCCACTGCGTTAGATGGCATTACATCGGCAACACCTCTGGATGTTTTGAAACAAAACACCGGCCTGTTACTAGAGCAGCTTTACGCTGATACACCCCTGTTTGCCGAGGCTCGGTTTACCGCGGTGGGTTTTGAATGGGTTAGTTTAGGCTTCTTGATTGGAGGTCTCTATCTTCTCTATCGCAAGGTTTTTAGCTGGCATGCTCCAGTCGGAATGCTGCTGACACTAGCCATATTGCCCCTGGTATTTTTTGATGGCGGAAGTTCAGCCAGCAAAGGTTCGTCCTGGTTTCATCTAATGAGCGGAGCCACCATGCTTGGTGCGTTTTTTATCATTACCGATCCTGTCTCTGGAGCCACAAGTAATTTGGGTCGCCTGTGTTTTGGCATCGGTGTCGGCCTGCTGGTATTTATCATTCGTAGCTGGGGCAACTATCCGGAAGCACTCGCTTTTGCGGTTATGCTGATGAATTTTGCCGCACCAACGATCGACTACTACACGCAGCCTCGCACCTACGGCCATACCCAGCGCAACAAAGTAAAAATCGGGGAAGAAGACAAATGAGCTTCCTCGACAACCAACACCCCGCTCTTCTCAATGCGGTCAGACTAGGGATTTTTGCAATCATCGCCGCCTTTATTTTGGGTGCTACCTATTCCAGCACAGCAGAGCGTATTGCAGCTTCACAACTGGCTGTTGAGCAGCGTGCGCTGCTGGAGGTAGTGGCAACCTTGGATGATAAAACAGTGGATCTGACTGATAGATTGGTGATACCCGCTGAAGCTATAGAATCTCTGAACTTGGATGAAGGTCAAAGCATTCAGGTGGTTCGCAACTCCCGGGGCGAGGCAACCGCTTTTATTGTTCCAGCTACAGCACCAGACGGTTATTCCGGAGCTATCCGGCTGTTGGTCGGCATAGACCAAGGCTCCAATATCACCGGCGTAAGGGCGATAGAGCACGCCGAGACGCCCGGGTTGGGTGACAAGGTAGACATTAAAAAGAGTGATTGGATTAATGGCTTTATTGGAAAATCTCTAAGCAATCCAACTAATGGCTGGGCTGTTAAAAAGGACGGCGGCTCTTTTGATGCCTTTACTGGAGCCACCATTACGCCGAGGGCAGTTGTCTCTCAGGTGGAAGCCGCTCTGAAATTTTATGCGCAGTACCAGACTGTTTTAGTTGAGCAGAGTGCTCAAATCAACTTGGCCCCAGATATTGAACAAAGCGAGCAGTCAGATGAGTGAATTTGCCACCATTAGTAAAGACGGCCTGTGGAGTAAAAACCCGGCTCTGGTGCAATTGCTGGGGCTATGCCCGCTTCTCGCGGTAACAGGTAGTGTGGTCAATGCGCTTGGTTTGGGTTTGGCGACCATGTTGGTGCTGACCGGCTCAAATATTGTTGTTTCTCTGGTACGGAACCGTGTCACTGACGTCATTCGTCTGCCAGCATTTGTGATGATCATCGCGGCATTTACCACCTGTACCGAGTTGGTAATGAAGGCCTTTACATTCGAGCTATATCAAATTTTGGGTATATTTATTCCCCTAATCGTCACCAACTGTACGATTCTGGGACGAGCTGAAGCATTTGCCAGTAAAAATCCCGTTATACCCGCCGCGCTAGACGGTTTCATGATGTCCTTGGGCTTCGGGCTGGTTCTGGTGACCCTCGGTGCCATCCGCGAGATCCTCGGCTATGGAACCCTGTTTGCCGATATGGACTTGCTGTTTGGAGCAGCCGCAGCAAGCTGGGAGATTGATTTGCTGCGTATTGACACAGGTCTATTGATCGCGGTCTTGCCTCCCGGGGCATTTTTGGTAGCTGGGTTTTTGATCGCTCTGAAAAACCTTATCGACAATAGAATTGAAAAACGTCGTCTAGCAGCGGCCGAGCCCATTGAAGTTGGCAGCAAACGTGTGCGCACGACCGGTACCATTAGTTAAAGCAAAATTGAAGGAACTAGAAAAACCGATATGAACGACGATGGCAAAATGAGTCTAGAGGAAGTTCGACGCCACTTTGGCGTTGGCAAGCTGCATGAGTCCGATTTGGTGGCAGATCCTCTTAAACAATTTGCTAGCTGGTATGCAGACGCGGAAAAAGCCTGCCGTTTCTACCCAAACCATATGACGCTGTCTTCGGTCGATGATCGGGGAGCGCCTCAGAGCCGAATCGTTTTATTAAAAGGAGTTGATGCTGAGGGGTTTGTCTTTTTTACCAACTACCAAAGTCGTAAAGGCCAGCAGCTAGAAAACAACAGTGCCGCTTCCATCACGTTTTTCTGGGAAGAGTTGGAGCGTCAGGTAAATATCTCTGGATCTGTTTCGCAAGTATCTGCCGAAGAATCAGACGAATACTTCGCCAGCCGAGAGCGCGGCAGCCAGATCGGTGCTTGGGTATCTCGTCAAAGCTCTGAAATTGACGATCGATCGGTTCTTGAAGAAGAAAAACTGCGGTTAACAGAGGTTTACGAAGGCAAGCAAGTGCCTAGACCTGCACACTGGGGTGGATACCGTCTGTTTCCTGAACGCATTGAGTTTTGGCAGGGGCAACCTGATCGGCTGCATGATCGTCTGGAGTACCAGCTAGACAAGGGTGAGTGGATAATCCACCGACTCTCGCCCTAGAAAATCTCCGAATCAGGATCAACTAAAGCGGTGATATCAAAAGCCGGTTCTTCGTAGGGATGCGCTTCACGCAGAGCTTCGACAACCCGCTTAAGACGCTCCCCGGCTAGAACCATTTCAAGCCTCCATTCCTCAAGCTGCTCGAGCTGGTTTTCGGCTCCGATAAAAGGATCGCTTCCAGACAGCGGACAAAACTGACCTAGACCCTTAGTCTGCCAGCTGCACTGGGCATAGTTACCCAATTTACCTGCTCCAGCGTCAAATAGAGCTTTCTTCAGCTTCTCGAGAGCGCTATCTGGAACGAAGACCACTAGCTTATATTTGCGACTCATATCACAACCTGAACATCACGAACGTAGTCAGGTCACATTCTAACAATCTAGTTCACACCTAGGTGTGCAGAATCGTCTATACATGTTACTCAAGAAGTCTATTTTGGAATCCAAGTGATGGACAATACGATCTTTGGTCGGCTAAGCCGCCTAAGTTTAGTCGCGGTAATCACACTCTTGTTCTGCCCTAGTCTAAAAGCTCAGCTTGATACTAATGGCTACGGTATTTATGAAGAGTTCGGAGCACCGCTGTACGCCGTGAAATTGGAGACGGAGCGTCAATTTAAAGATGCCACCGATTTGCTAACAGACCAGACTAGCAAACGCCTCTCTCTAAGAGTTTTGGCCAACAGCGTCGGGCAACGGCAATGGTGCCGTTTCTGGACCCAGAACATCGCAATCAACATCTCCAGCACCGATCTGGAACGCTTGGCGGAAAACTTGTTAAGAGCATGTGATCAAGTCGCAGGAGACTTGGTACTAGGCGATGAAATCGTCTTTCACAGAGAGTCCGAGAGAATTACTCAACTCAGAATAAATAGCGTGCCCTTTGCTTATCTTGAGGGAGAAGGCATTTACGAAGCGTTCCTCTCACCCTTTCTGGGCAACTCTCCGGTGAGTAATGATCTGAAGTCAGATTTACTCAGCGAAATCAGTGAAAACTCTGAGGCTGCCATTTCCTTTCGACAGTCTGGTTTCGCTGTTAATCGCGTGAGTTTGGTGGAGAGCTGGATTGCGCCACCTGAACCCGAGCCAGAGCCCTTGCTCCAGCCTGAAACTGAAATCGCTGATTTAAAAACCAGAAAACCAAACTCGGCTCTACCCTCAGGTGATACAGAGTTTGCTGCAATACAACCCTTTGATATTGGCAAGAGCCAGGCGAGCATGACTTGGTCTCCTGTCTGGCAAGAGGAAAGCAGCGTCGTATATGAGTCTTCGGAGTTGAATGGCGAACCTGTATTAGCCTCCGTTGCCTACCTTCCAAACTCGTATTCAATGTTGGACCTTGCTCCCAGTGGCGACCCACCTGTGAACCGGCCCAAAGAAAATCTGACAAGAGTGCCTCTGTTAGATATTCAGGAATATCAGGCTCGTTCGTTACTCCGGGTTTACGCGAATATTGAGTACCCCAGCATCGCTGTTCGCCGAGGACGTGAGGGATCTATTAGGCTTATGGCAAAAATTGATCGGGCCGGTAATGTTCAACAAATAGACGCGCTTGAGACAACCCGGTTTGATGAATTGAACGAGGCAGCTCAAACAGCAGTAGCAAACTCCGCGCCCTTTGATGCGCCTCCCCTAGCAAGCAACGAGGACTTTTTCGAATTATTGCTGCCTATAAGATTTGAGATTGAGTAACTCTGGTTGGCTAGTCATGTTCGTTCGCTCAATCGACTAGCCAACCCTTTTTTTAGATCCTGCAACATATTCTGAATTTCTTGTCTGCCGCTTTCAGTTAATCTGATTCCAGAACTGTTCGTAACTATCTCTGTGCCTGTCAGTTCGATGCAGCGCGAGCGGATTTTTTCCAATGCAACATCATGACGAATTGGCATCTCCAGAAATACATCCCAATCCTGCTGGGCTGCTTTATCGGTTAAAACCATCTCAAAAAGACAGATCAGATTGGTGTTTTCCAGTTGATAGAGGGGTTTTCTAAGACGAACAAATAGGAAAAACAATCCCAGTAGAAAAAAGAACGTCAGCAACAAAGTAGCTAGAAGCTCCACGGCTATCGACGAGTATCGTTTTTTCCGAGAAACTGAGAATAGTAGGTTTGGACGCCAATCAAATCCTTATCCAGATCCCCCGTTAACTCCGCATACTCCCCGATAAGGATTTGTTTCTTGGAGTAATCAAAGCTCACCATCAGAACCGGTACCTGAGCTTGATAGGCAACTCTCAAAAAGCCACTCTTCCAGCGATCCACTTTCTTGCGAGTTCCCTCGGGAGCGATCAGATAGTAGAGACGTTCATTCTTTTCGAACTGTTTAACGATTTCATCGACGGTACCCTCAGCCGAATCTCGATCAATTGGGACGCCTCCTGTAGCCCGCATCATCCACCCCAGAGGGCCTTTAAACAGCGAATGTTTGGCAATGTAAGTGAGTTGTATACCTAAGGCTAGAAGTCCCGCCACACCAATTATCCAATCCCAATTGGAAGTATGGGGAGCCGCGATCAATAGGATCTTTTTGTCAGCTGGCACATGGCCCTCTAAGCGCCAACCCCAAAAACGCAACATCGCCCGACCAAGGGAGCGCATAAATGGCCCACACATCATGGGCGCGTCTTCCGGTAAATTCACATCTACAGGATTAACCACGGACCTAGTGCTCGCGCGTGGCCAAAAATTGGACTTTGGGGAAACGCTCTTCCGCTAAAGACAAATTGACTCGACTGGAGGCCAAATAGGTCAGGTGTCCAGCCCCGTCCTCGGCCAGAGCCTCATGAGAACGCTTCTTAAAGTTTTCCAGCTCGACTTTATCCTGCGATTCTACCCAGCGTGCCGTATATACGTTGATTGGCTCATAGAGTGCCTGAACCTGATATTCGTCCCGCAACCTGAAAGCTACTACCTCAAACTGCAGAACTCCCACAGCGCCAACGATGATTTCATTGTTGCGCATTGGGAAAAATACCTGCACCGAACCCTCCTCAGACAACTGCTGTAGACCTTTATGCAAGGCTTTCATCTTTAGCGGGTCTTTAAGAATAATGCGTCGAAACATCTCTGGAGCGAAGTTGGGAATTCCGGTAAATCGGAAATTTTCGCCCTCGGTAAAGGCGTCGCCAATCTGAATTGTGCCGTGGTTATGCAAACCGATAATATCGCCGGCCACGGCTTCTTTTACGTGCTCTCTCTCTCCGGCCATAAAGGTCACGGCATCCGCGATCTTTAGGGATTTTCCCGTGCGCGGCTGATGCATTTTCATGCCCTTGTTATAGGTACCTGAGCAGATGCGCATAAAGGCCACCCGATCCCTGTGTTTGGGATCCATATTGGCCTGAATTTTAAACACAAAACCGGAAAATTTTTCTTCTTCTGTAGATACAACCCGAATATCAGTCGCCCGATCCTGAGGTGGTGGAGACCATTCGACAAAGTCTTCGAGCATTTCGCGCACACCGAAGTTGCCAAGAGCCGTGCCAAAAAACACCGGTGTAAGCTCGCCCCTTAGGTAAGCCTGCAAATCGAACTTGTGGGTCGCTCCGCGTACCAATTCGATTTCATCGCGCACCTCATCAATGTATTCACCCATTAGCTCGGCAGCCTCATCCGAATCGATGCCTTTAATACGAATATCGTCGGGGATTCTGCTGCCCTGCCCCTGATTGTAGATATGAATCTCGTCTGTATATAGGTTGTAAACGCCCTTAAGAGACTTACCCATCCCCAAGGGCCAATTGATCGGAGCCGCTTCAATATTTAGCACTGATTCAATTTCATCTAATACATCAATCTGATCGCGTGCCTCACGATCCATCTTATTGATAAAACTGACAATGGGGGTATCCCTGAGTCGGCAGACCTCCATCAGTTTGATGGTTCGGTCTTCCACACCCTTAGCCCCGTCAATAACCATTAATACTGAATCAACTGCGGTTAGTGTGCGGTAGGTATCTTCGGAGAAATCTTCGTGTCCTGGCGTATCCAGCAGGTTGACGATGCGATTTTTGTACGGGAATTGCATAACCGCTGTGGTTACCGAGATACCACGTTCTTGCTCAAGAGACATCCAATCCGAAGTTGCTTTGCGACCGTCTCGCTTGGCTTTTACCGCACCAGCTATCTGAATGGCGTTTCCAAACAGCAGCAGTTTTTCGGTAATGGTGGTTTTGCCAGCATCCGGGTGGGAGATAATCGCGAAGGTTCGACGCTTTTGATAAGCATCTTGATAGCTGGACATATGTGCCTTTATTGAAACAAAAAGTTGAAGCAAAAAATTGGGCAAAAAAAAGTAGGAGCGGATTATACGTAAGCCTCCCGCTGGAGGCTAAGAAGATTTAAAGATCTGAGGCCATATGGATTTAAACGGGCCTGGGCAAAGTGATTAAGAGCTTCTTTTTGGAGGAGCTAATCCGTCACCAATAACCGGGGCTGAACTGGCCTGTCGACGTTTTCCAATATTCTTTTTATCTCTCTTGCGCACTTTGGTTTTAGACGCTGTGCTAGTCGCTGAATCAGATTTCGAGGAAGTTTGTTTCGCGGCTTTCTTTTTGGCTTTTTTGTTCTTGGATGTTTTTGGTCCTTTATATTTGCCCTTAAGTCCGGCAACAGTTACTCGCTCAAAATTTGCGCTCAGGTAGCGCTGGATCGATTCACACAGATTCCATTCATAACTGGCAATAAGGGAGATCGCTTTGCCCTCGTTACCCGCCCTGCCCGTTCGACCAACCCGGTGAATATAGTCGTTGCCCGAATGCGCCATATCAAAGTTGATCACCAGGTTTATTTCTTCAACGTCTAGACCACGAGCCGCCAAGTCCGTCGCTACCAGTACGTCGATTCCGCCACTGCGAAATAGGGACATAACACGATTGCGTTCATCCTGAGTCATTTCACCGTGCAACTTGTTAACGCGATAGTTGGCGTCTAGCAGTTGAGCAATTTTGTCGACTCGGAGGCGTTTATTGGCAAAAATCAGAATCTTTCCAACTTTGCTTACCTGATCCGCCAGAATTGCATTGATGAGTTTTAGTTTGTGCTCCTGATCGTCCGCCAAAATCATTTGATGCTGAATACTTTCTTGAGCACTGCGGTCTTCCGATAGAGCAATCTTTTGCGGCTCCCGAAGAATAGTCTTGGAGATGGCAGATACTCCACCATGCTGAAGAGTTGCTGAAAGCAAAATCGTTTGACGCTTTTCTGGACAGGCCTCCACCAAACCCAGCACATCATCGCGAAAGCCCATATCCAGCATTCGATCAGCTTCGTCCAATACAAGGTATTCAATTTCATCCAACTGAGCTTGGCCATTCTCAACCAGCTCAACCAGACGACCCGGTGTGGCAACAAGTATTTCTGGTACCTTGCGTAGCAAGGCAGCCTGAAATTTGAATTCTTGGCCGCCTGTTAAAGTGACTGACTTGGCGTGGATCACACCGGAATATTGTTCACATATTTTGTGAACCTGCTGCGCCAGCTCCCGAGTGGGAACCAGGATCAGAGCCATAGAAATCGGAGGCCCCTGATGCTTGATAAGTCTCTGGAATAGAGGCAGCAGGTAAGCAAAGGTTTTGCCGCTGCCCGTTTGTGCATCAACCAAGACATCTGAGCCGGACTGAATAACAGGAATAACCTTTTCCTGAATCGCTGTGGCTTTTTCTATCTTGTGCGACTCCAGGGTCGAAACTAGCCGCGGATGTAGATCAAATTCGGAGATTAAAATGGGTGGTGTGCCTTATCGCTCAACTAGGAAGCTGAGTATAAAGAATTACGGCCGGAGAGCCTCATAAAAAGCAATCCGGCCGTAATATTAACTAAGAAAAACTAGATTATTCTGGGCGCTGATTATTCTCGCCACCCAATTCAGTGCAGTTATATGGAACGTAAGCTTTGGTAGACATCACCATGTAGTCAACGCCTTCTCGCACACCCACAAAATAAGCGGGATCAGTAATACGGTAATTACGAACCAGTTCATCGGTTGTGGGGTCGCGATAAAAGCGTTCCTCAATATGCATATCTGCCGTATGCGAAACACCGCCCTGATGTAAAAGTAGACCGGGTTCAAATCCGACCGTATCTACAACCAACACATCGCCCGCCCATCGACCTATTGAATGGCCACCAACGCTGGGTTCAATATCGGCAGGATGTTCATCCATATTCAGGTGAATGGTGCGGACAAAATCCACGTAGCCGTATTGCAAAGTGACAGTGTCGTCTGTCTGCTCGATATGATTTACATGCTGATCATGGTTCCATCCTTCAATAATATTAATCGGATGGCATCCCAAGGCTGGATCATCATAGCGAACGTCATAGTCCTCAGCAGCAGCAAGGCCCGCTGCTGTTAATTCAAAACCACCCCATGTCGGAGCACCCTGAACTGGTGGTGCAGGAAAACCGCCGCTTCTAGAACCCGGGCCAAAGGAGAGTGTAATCCAAGCTCCGCTTATATTAGGCTGGCCGTTTGGGAGCATGGCGGGACGTGACTCCACAGCCACAGTCTCCTCCAGGGAGACCTGATTTTCTCGCAACCCACGATAAGGACCTACTTCAATACCGTCGGTAAAGGTTATTGAGGTCATGGCGCATAAATTTGACTCACGTCGTCCAGGAGCACCGGTCACGTTGATCTTGTGCCCCGGCAATAAACTTTCCTGAGTCCACCCGGCATGACCCAAAAGGGTTGCTGAAGACATCTCGCAACGCCATTGTTCTTCATCTGCTGTATTAAAGTAGATATAGGAGTGTGGGTTTACAAATTTCCATTCCACTACTTCGGCATTCTCAAAGCTAAGCTCCTGGCTCATATCGAAGTGAGGTAACGCAGAGTGGTGTGCCAACACCGGAGTGCTGCCAAGCGATACAAAGGCGATTGCCACTGCCAACCCGAGTCGATAAATTTGTGTCATTTCTAGTTACCCCCAATAGGTGTTGAATTGATCCAATAAAAAGTACGGAATCTTTGTCGTGATAATAAAACTCTTAGATTAAAGCTAGGCCATAGATTTAGCTGCAATTGACCTAGCGCATATTTCTTCAACCCGCTTTCGCGGTTGGTTTATAAGTCGGTGCAATATTTTCGTCACCCATCCCCACCACACCTCTGCTCTGCATAGAAGTCACTAATTCCTCTCGAAAATGATTTAGGGCTGCGGCTATCGCGTCTTTGGATCGAATAAACCTAATAGTCGGAACCGGAACAGAAACAGCAAAGATCCTACCTAGGGGGTCAAAAAAGGCGGTACCAAGGGCACTAATTCCTTCGGTGTGCTCTTCATCATCAGATGCCAGTTGCGTATTGCGAATACTCTCCATCTGGCTTAACAGGTCCGGTAAATTGAGAATGGTGTTCGCTGTCTCTCTATAGAGGCCATCTTTAAGCAAGGCAGATATGCTTTGATTATCCAGAAGGGACAATGCTGCCTTACCGTTGGCAGAGCTAAAGGCCGGAAAATTTTGCCCTACAGCTGAAACAGCCTGGAGGCGGTGATCAGCTTCAATCTGGTCCACAAAAATCATTTGGTCACCAGATAGCACCGATAGATCTACTGTTTCACCGGTTTTCTGCGCCAATACTTCTAGATGTGGTCGCACAAATTTAGCGAAGTCAAAGTTGGTATTTGCCGCCATGCGCAGGATCGCCGGGCCCAAGGTAATGTTTGTTCCAGCGGTAATGACCAGGTGTTCTTCGGCTAACGCCGCGGCAATACGCTGCACCGTAGATCTGGGCAATGAAACTCTCTGGGCAATCTGGCCGATACTCAAACCATTCTTCTCACTCTCGAGAAGCCTGAGAATTGTCGCCGCTCTAGCAATTACCTGAATACTGGAGCGATCTCTGTTATCTTTTAAAGTGTTGGACATATTCGTTTTACAACCGAATTGTAGTTATTGCCAATATGGGTCGATTGACCGTATAGTGGCCAACTTAACCGCATTCCGGTTATTTGTAAAATGTTTGTGGCAGCAGGTCTATTTAATTTCACACCTCTGTCGACGTAAATATGTGTCCTGGGGAGAGACATCATATTGGGGGAAATCAACACTTGGCGTTGCTTAGGAAAACTCAGATTCTAAAAGATCTTCGAGTTAGCCTGTCCCAATGGTCTCAGCTTTCTAGTTAAAAAAGAGAATCATATGAATACTGGATTACTGATTGCTGTACTTGTTTACGAGGTTGCTCTAATTCTGGGAGTCGGCCTCTGGATAGCCAAACGCGAAGCCAGTCACCCGAAACACGAAGGTGATTTTGCTCTTGCCGGTCGCAATCTACCTGTTCCCGTAGTTGCCATCACACTAGCACTCACGGTGCTCGGAACCGCCCATATATTGGGAGTGTTTGAAATGGTTTGGGGTGTAGGCGCGGCAGCCGTCTGGTTTAGTATTGCCCACGTTATTCTTTTGGTTATTGTATGCCTATCTACTGGCCTTTGGGTACGAAGACTGGGGTTAACAACCGTACCTGAGATACTGGATATGCTCTATGGCAGGGCCACGAGGTTATTCGTATCCTGCACCATGGCCGGCATTATCTTTGGAATTCTCACCATCGAAACTCAGGGTATTGGCATTATTATTGCCACCATGACGGGATGGGAGATAAAAGACGGCGCCATCGTTGGTGCCATCATCGGTATTTTCTATGTGATTCTGGCTGGTATGAAAGAAGTGGGTTGGCTCAACCTGATCAACGCAACAGTCATGTATATCGGGCTGATTCTTGCAACCATTTACCTGGCACTAGCGCTACCCGGTGGCGATTACAGCAGTATCTATCACCACTATGCCGACAATCCCGCGACCGAGCATATGCTTAGTATCTGGGGTAATTCACAAATATTCCTCACCTTCTCTCTAGGTATGGTTATCGCGGTGGTTTTCAGTCAGAGCATTAACCAAATGTTGATGCAGCCTTGTATGTCTGCTGCCAGCGAACAAACCATCCGCAAAGCGCTCTGGTGGGCAGCACCCATCAACGGAATGTTTGGCGTATTTGCGGTGGTTATTGGACTAACGGCTGCCGCCCTTCCGGAGTTCGCAGAGCTGGGGCCAAAGCAAGCGGCAACTACTATGTTGGTTGAACTACTACCACCCTGGCTGTCAGCCATTTTACTGGCCTCTTTCCTGGCGGCAATCCTCTCAACTTTTGCTATGACCAGCCTGGCACCCGCCACCATTGTGACTGTGGATATCTATAAAAATCTGTACCGTCCAAATGCAACTGAAAAAGAGCTGACCCTAGTCATGCGCATACTGATTGTCGTGATGGCCTGCATCGCAATGGCTGTAGCAGCTGCCCTCCCACCGATCCTTGCGGCTATGAATTGGCTATTCTCATGGCTGGTTCCAGTGTTCTGGATTGTACTTTTCGGACTATTTTGGAAGCGCAGTTCCGCTGTCGCCCTTGCAACTCTCGCTGCCGCTTGGATCGCCAACTCAACTTGGTCTTTCACAAGCATTCACGAACTGATTCCGGTCTTTGGTCCAGCTGACAACGCTTACATCACTCTCTTTGTTACCCTGTTTTTCTGCGTAGGCGGCAATTTAATCGCCAAAGGCAAACCCGGTTTCTTTAAGTCAGAGGAATATCAGACACGTGTAGACAACCAAGCCGCATCAGAAGCCGCGGCCTAAGGAGAGGAACCAACCAATGTTTTGGAACATATTTTTGAGTTCGCTAGCTTTAATCGTCGCCATCATGGTGATAGGTCAACTTATCGCTTCTTCCGTAGAGGGAAAAGCCAAACGAAAATCAGAAGGTGGGGAACAATAGATGGAAGGATTAGATACCACAGTAGTTTGGATGCTAGGCGTAGTGGCCGCCATGGTAGTTTTTGGCATCGCGGCCGCTATCGGCTATTACAAAAATCCACCACAAGACGAAACTGACAGTCCGGACTAAGAACTAGTTATCTTAGTAATCAAGGGGGCTTATGCCCCCTTTTTCGGTATAGAAGTAACCATTTCCCTGAGGTTGTTAGATGATATTTGAAACCATGCTTGCTGGCGTCCCCTGGGCCATTCGTGCAACGGCGATGTTTTATCCCGGGTACAAAGCCAAGCTTAAGGAGAAAGACTTTGTCGCCCAGATGAAGATTCAGGACAACTCCAAAGGGCGTTGGTTTGAACTCAGGGGCGGGAAAATTACTTCCAAGTCCGGCATTCATGCAAACCCAGACGTCACTATCTGGTTCAAGAATGAAAAGGTAGCTTTTAAGGCGCTTAAGCCACCAAAAGACTACGGAACACTAGTGCACGCCGGCAAAAACTTCCAAATGGGCGTTACTGGTGACGATCCTATGGTGTGCTGGTGGATGGAAATTCTCGGCGAAATGCTCACGGTCGGCTACAAGTTCGGTGAAAAGCGCAAAGACGGCACCCACCGCTACATCAACAATACCAACGGTGGCCCGGTCTATGTGGATGTAAAAGACGGAAAAATAGTTCGTATTACGCCAATTGACTACTCCGCAGATGACGCTAAATCCTGGTCTATTGATGCCCGCGGCAAACAATTCACACCACCACGCAAGGCGACGGTAACCTCCTATTCGCTGGCCTGGAAGTCGATGATTTATTCCGAGGATAGAAACCTCTATCCCATGAAGCGTGTTGACTTCGATCCACACGGCGAACGCAATCCACAAAACCGCGGTATCTCCGGTTACGAACGTATTAGCTGGGACGAAGCGCTCACCATAGTCACCGACGAGTTTAAACGGGTTAAAGTCGAATGCGGCCCCGGCGCTATTGCCGTAAGCCATGGCTCGCACCACAACTGGGGTAATGTTGGTTATTACCTATCCGCCTTAATTCGATTCTTTAACGGCGTTGGCTGGACCCGAGTAATTCACAACCCGGATAGCTGGGAGGGCTGGTATTGGGGCAGTGTGCATCACTATGGTCACTCAATGCGTCTGGGCAATCCCGAATTCTTCGGTCAGGTTGAAGACTGTCTTAAAAACGCCGAGATGATTGTATTTTGGTCGAGTGATCCGGAATCAACAAACGGTCTCTATGCTGGCTACGAAGGCACCATTCGACGCCTCTGGGCTAAAGAGCTGGGTATCAAGTTTGTGCATATCGATCCGCACTGGAACCACTCAGCGGCTTTCTACGGCGGCAAGTGGATAGCTCCCAAGGTCGGAACCGACCCTGCCCTCGCCCAAGCGATTTGTTATGTCTGGATTGATGAAGGCCTCTACGACAAAGACTTTGTTGAAAACCGCACTACCGGTTTCGATGAGTGGTCTGATCACATTATGGGTGTCGAAGACGGCGTTCCTAAAACTCCAGAATGGGCAGCTAAAGAAACAGGTGTTCCGGCGCGAGAAATTCGTGCACTGGCTCGCGAATGGGGCAACAAGAAAGTCTATCTGGGCGCTGGCGGTCTAGGCGGTGGTTTTGGTGGAGCTTGTCGTTCAGCTACCGGCTCACAGTGGGCTCGCATGATGGTCATCATGATGGGCATGCAGGGTTTGGGAAAACCTGGCGTCAACTTCGGCAACCTACAGCAAGGTGCACCTCTGGATTACACTTTCTGGTTCCCGGGCTATGCCGAGGGCGGCATATCTGGAGACCTGAGCTTTACCGGTTCTGCGCTGAACACCTATTCACGTATGCCCCACGTGCTGAGTATGAATACCAGCAAACAGGCAATTCCGCGTATCCATTTACCAGAAGCAATTCTGAATGGTGAGACCGAGGGTTACTTTACCGACCCGACTTCTATTAACGGCCAGTTCCTGAACTTCAAGTACCCTGCTCCGGGCCATTCAAAAATTCAGATTCTGTACAAATATGGCGGCGCCTCTTTAGGCACCATGAACAATACCAATCGCTGGGTGAAGATGTATCAATCTGAGAACCTTCCCTTTGTGGTGAGTCAGTCCATCTGGAACGAAGGCGAGACCAAATTTGCCGATATTATTCTGCCGGCTTGTACCAACTTCGAACGTGAGGATATCGGCGAGTGGACCGCAGCTGGCGGATACGGCCATCAGTTCTACAATCAGGTGAATCATCGCACCGTGACCATGCAGCACAAGTGTATTGAACCGCTGGGTGAGTCAAAGTCAGATTATGAAATCTTCTACGAACTGGCGAAACGCATGGGGCTTGGTCTTTATTTCACTGAAGGCTGCGCCGAGATCGATTGGGTTAAACGTATGTTTGATGCTTCCGATGTATCGGACCATATCTCCTGGAAGAAGTTCTGTAAAAAGGGCTATTACGTGGTTCCACCAGATACTCCCGAAGGCCGCGCACCAACGGCATTTAAATGGTTCTACGACGGCAACAAAAAAGATGTGCCCGAACCCCATCCCCTGCCAGCCGATTACGGTGAAGAATTCCAGAGAGGCCTGCAAACTCAATCGGGCAAGATCGAATTCGTGCCAACAAGTCTGAAGAACTTTGACGATCCAGATCGTCCGGCGGTGAACAAATACATGCCGAGCTGGGAAGGCTTAGAGACCAAAGAACTGGTTGAGAAGTATCCGATCCAATTGCTTTCTTCCCACTCTCGCTACAGCTTCCATACCCTGGGCGACGGCAAAGATAGTGTGATCAACGACATCCACGAACACCGTACGCGCATAGACGGTTACTTCTATTGGAATGCCAAGATTAATCCAATCGATGCCAAGGCTCGCGGTATCAGAGAAGGCGACTTAATGCGACTCTATAACGACCGTGGGTCAGTAGTTGTTGCCGCTCGTCTAACCGAACGAGTTCGGCCTGGAATCGTCCAGTCCTGCGAGTCATCCGCAACCTATGATCCGGTGGGAAAACCCGGCAAGTCTATGGATCGCGGCGGTTGTATCAATCAACTAACTAATCATCGCTCACAGTCGAGAAAATCTTCTTCCATGGCGCCCAATGCCTGTTTGATGGAAGTGGAACTCTGGGATGGACTAAGCCCGGAAGAGACCTACGATATTGATGTAAATACCGAGGGCGACAATACCCGCCCCAGTGCAATAGATGACTCGCCCAATGGCTCACAAGAAGCCGCTCCGGAGGTAGAAGCATGAGTGCCTCAACCAAAAAGTGGAACATGATTGTCGACGTTGCCAAGTGCAATAACTGCTACAACTGTTTTGTCGGAACCAAAGACGAATACGTCGGAAACGAGCACAGGGGTTATACCGCACCACAACCTCTGCACGGCCACCAATGGGTGGACATCAAAAGTGCCGAAGGTGGCCAGTTCCCGATGGTGGAAAATCAATTCCGTCCGGAAATGTGTAACCACTGCGACGACGCGCCCTGTATGAAGGTTGCCAAAAATGGCGCTATCACCAAACGCTCAGATGGCATTGTTATCATCGACCCGGTTAAATCCAAAGGTCAGAAAGAAATTGTAGAGGCCTGCCCCTACAACGCAGTGTTTTGGAACGAAGAGCTGGAAATACCTCAGGCATGGCCCTTTGATGCGCACCTGCTAGATAACGGTTGGGACAAAACCAAAGTCGAAACCTGCTGCCCTACTGATGTATTCCGTTCGGTGAAAGCCTCTGATGCCGAGATGCTGCGTATTGTTGATGCGGAAGAGTTAAAGACCCTTGAACCCAAAGATGGCGCCAAACCTCGTGTCTATTACAAAAACGGCTTTGTATTTGATAACGCCTTTCTCGGCGGCACGATAATCACCGAAAAGAACGGTATCGAAGACTGTGTGCAGGGAGCGACCGTAGTTGCAAAACAAAACGGACAGGAAATCGGCCGTGTTGAATCCGATGCCTTTGGCGACTTCAAAATTGAGAAGCTAGCCAAAGAGCTTGGCAATGTCACCCTGGATATCCAATACAAAGGCACAACCCAGAGCCGAGACATTCAGATGGATGAAAGTCTCTACATTGGCACTGTCAGTATTTAATAAAAGAGAAGAATATGATCCCCGCTGAATCTTTTGATCTAACCAATGGCGCCGTCGTGCTCAGGCTGATTTGCGCGTTGTTTTTTATTCCGCATATGTACTTCAAAGCCTTTGGCAACCCTCCTCCGGCGATCAAGACTTTTATTGATGCGGGATACCCCAAACCGCTGTTCTTTGTGAAATTCGCTTTGGTAGTCGAGTTAATTACCTTCACCTTGCTGCTCTTAAACATCTACACACAATATGTCGCGCTCTTGGCCGCCAGTATGCTGACCGTGGCCGCTGTTTCCGTTTATTTTGCCAATGGCAAAAAATGGCTCTGGATCTGGGTTAAGGGCGGTAAGGAATACTGCGTTTTCTGGGCGCTTTGTTGTGTTGTGGTTTCGATGCTTTATTGGCAGTAGCCAGATATAGACTCGAATATATTTTATGTTTCCACTGCCGTGGAGGGGCGTCCCTTTTGTCTTGGCAAAAGGAACCAAAACCGCCTGCTCCGTTACGCCGCCCTTCGGGTTCCCTGCGATGCTCGTTTAAATCCTAAGCTGCGGAACTCGGCGTCTTTAAGACGCCTCAAACAGTCCTCGCTTATAACGGATTAAAACTGCGCTTCTCGGCGGCTCCAAGTCGCGACCAATGTCAAAACACAAACCCGGTGCGCCTATAATTAAGGGAGGCGAAACTCTGCAATAACTGGGGACAGAGTAACAATTTCGAAAATACCCCGCCAGAAAAGTATGGACTGCCTCAACAAATGACCACCCGAAAACCGACGGCCGCTTTGTTATATAGTTTCCGCTGAAACAACCCTTTCGAGGTTGGTCTATATTTCAGGGGGAAAACTAGACATGCTAATTTCGCTATCGATATCTAAATTAAAAGCAAGAACAATCCTTTTTGGCGGCGCTGCATTACTGGCAGCCTGTGCTCAATACTCGGAGTACGCACAGCGGTCCGAACCCCCTGTCGATGTTCGGGATAGCGCAAATATCGAACTGTTGGGTTACAACGATTTACAGGGTCGTGAGGCCCTACAAACCACCGTACTAAGTGATGTGGAAGGTGGTAACGGCGAGTACGTCTATGTTGGCTTTCATGCTGGTCAGCACCTCAATCCGCAGACCGGCGAAGAGGAGTTCAACGGCACTATGATTATTGATATCGCCGACCCTGCCAATCCGCAAACCATTACCCATATTGCAAACCCCGTGCTCGCAACTTCGCGTGCGGTGCAAGTTGTTTATGACTACGGTCCGGAGAAGCGTGACTACCTGATCCGCAATCACGAGACCGACGTTATTCGTAAATTTGAGATATTCGATATTACCGGCCGCGATCAGACACCCGTTGTTATCAGAAAAGTCGGCGAAATTACTGGCACACCGGAAAATTCCTGCGGCGAAGGCTGTGGCGGTACTTTATATGCATCTGCTCATAAAGGCTGGTGGTCAGCGGATACCGGGCTGTATTACGCCGCAGCCAATGAACCGGGGTTTCGTGTCGGCAGAGACAGTTCGCATCTGATTATCTGGAATCTCTCTGATCCGAGCGATCCACAATTTATTGGTCGTGGCTGGATTGATGGGCAGAAGATGACTGAAGTCGACCCGGGAGAAGAGCTGAATCTGCATCACCCCATTGTGGACGAGGCTCGCGGTAGGCTATTTGGCGGATATCATCGCGGCGGGGATGTGCTGGCTTTCGATATTAGCGACTTAATGGCAAACGCCAGCACACCACAAGATCCCCCAATTGTCTGGCATATTGATGCTGAACCGCCTCTGACTGGCGGCGCCCACACAGTCGCGGCTATTGATTATGCCTACCCAGATATTCCCAATATGGCTGAGCAGGCCTACCCACGCACCTACGTTTTAGTCACTCCCGAAGCGGAAAGGGAATGTTTGCCCGCTAGAACAAAGCTGCTAATGCTTGATGTGACCTACGAATCCAACCCACTGCCCGTCTCAACCTGGCAGGTACCTGATGGCGACTACTGCGAGCGTGGTGGGCGCTTTGGGGCACATCAATACGCAGAGACCGTTAATGGTGAAATAAATACCTTCGACGACAAGCTGGTATGGCTATCCTATTTCAATGCGGGAATTCGCATTCTCGATATATCCAATCCTTATCAGATCGAGGAAGTGGCTCACTTCGTTCCGCATCCAAACTCTAATCCTGATCGCCCATCAGCAGCCATACAAATGAATGACGTTGATATTGATCATCGCGGCTTGGCCTACGCTGTTGATCGTGAGGGTGCGGGTATGTATGTACTCAAGTACAGTCCCTAAATTTAAGGGCTGACATACAACAGAACGAAGCGAGGAAACCCTAGGGGTGCGATTCGAGTAATTCCCGGGACAATTGTTACTCTGACCCCAATCAAGTAAACTGAATTTTTGCCGATTTGTGGCTAGAATGTGTCCATTACGGTTCAATTTAATACTTTAGAGTCCATTTAGGGGGACAATATATGAGACGTCACATTGCAGCATTTGCGGCTCTTCTCGCTTTAACTTTTAGCTTTTCGCATCCCATCTATGCGCATCATAGTGATGCTGGCATCGATGAGAGTCGAATCATTGTTCTAGAAGGAGAGGTAACTGCATTTCGTTGGCGCCAGCCGCACGTCTATCTTGAAATCGAGACGACGGAAAGTGGGGGCCCAGAGATCTGGGATATTCAGTTGGTAGCCATTAATGTTTTATCCAGACGAGGATGGAGCAGAGACTCTCTTAAAGAAGGGGATGCCGTGGTAGTCCACGCGCACCCGGCTGTAGATGGGAGAACGCACGGCAAACTGGAAACCATTCAGTTCGCGGACGGCACGCCCGTTGCTATTAACCCAGAAGCCACAGAAATCGCCCGTGTGCCTGCTGAATCAATGCATGGCCAATGGTCCGGTCAAAACCCGGGTGCAGCTCTCACTAACAACAATAATTCAGTATCGCCCCGACCTGCGCTTGATATGACAGATCCATCAAAGGATCGATCCTGCAGTGGTGGCTTCGATTGTGCTTTTATACAAAACCTGATGTTGACCGATGCAGGATGGGCAGCAAGAAGAGCCTATGACCCACTTTCTTCGGAAAACCCCGAGACAACCTGTGTCGGTAGACCCACTCCGGCTGCTATGGCTTCTGCCAGAGGCTATATGCAGCAATGGGATCTCAGTCAGCAGGAAGAGAAAATTCTGATTCGCAGTGAGTGGTTTAATGAACTACGCACCATCTGGATGGACGGAAGGGGCCATCCAGACCCATCTGAGACCTACTCCACAGGCCACTCAATCGGGTATTGGGCAGGAGACACTTTGATTGTCGACACGCGGAATTTTGACAACCATCGCTCTCCTTATCAGATTGGGGTCCCTTCTGGGTCTCAGAAGCACGTAGTAGAGCGTTATACCCTGAGTGAAGACCGCACATACATGAATACGGAATTTCTGCTGGAAGATCCAGAATATATTGCCAGACCTCTAGTTCGCACCGGCACTCTTTTCCACTCACCGCACGAAACTCTGTATGCAAGCGATTGCGATCCTGACAATACCAGCCGGTTTGCGCCTTTAGATTAAGGCATGAAGTAACGCAAATTGGCAAAGTAAGGGGGCTATAAACGCCCCCTTTTTTGTGCTCCCGCTAATTAAAGGGATCAAAGCCCTTTTCCTAGAACAATCAACTAAGAATCCTTTGCTAGAACCAACTCCGACAGCATCACACCTATATTCTCCACCAGCCACATATGCCCTCTATCGGGAATATAACGCGCATCACAATTGGGTATCTTGCTGGCCATATATCTTCCCATGTCACCAACAAGTTGATCTGCTTCCATACTCCAGATATCCACTTTCATTTCTATCTCTCCCAGTGGGATGGGCCAATTACCGGGAATGGTCGCATCGTAGGCAGAGCCTATGCCATTCTGGCGATAGGCTTCGGGAAAGTCCTGAATAAATATTCTCTGAATTTCTGGTTTATCAAATATCTCCTTGTCCTGATCCGAGAGCTCAAGATCTCTTAGCTGCTTCATCAACTTTTCAGGATTACCCTTTGCAACAGCGGCCATCAATCTCATTTGTAACCTAACCAACCAAAACATTGGGTTGGCCAACTTCCAGAGGATTGGCAGTGACTTAATAATACCTTCGACAGATTCGGGGGTATTTGGCCCAACACTGCCGGCCAATCCCGCTGCTTTTAGGCGATCAGGAATCTTCCAGGCGCACACCAAAGCGTATGGCCCTCCCCCCGATACACCAAAAACAACAAACTTGTTAATACCCAGATGATCAGCGAGAGCACAGATATCATCCGGCCAGCATAGCAGTGCGTTTTTCTTGAAATCAGATAGACCGTAGCCCGGCCTGTCGGGCGCGACAATTCGGATCCCTTCAATAAATGGACAGTCTGGAAACAGCCCCCAACATAATCTCGATCCGGGGTTTCCGTGAAACATAAATACCGGCACGCCATTTGCTTCGCCATACTCGGCGTATCCGAGACACCTACCGTCCGACAGAGTGATGCTGTTATTTGTACTGAACGACATGCGTTGTTTCTGACGAAGCGATTCAGAGAGGCCGCCTAGCTCTCGAGCGCCTCTCCAGATTGGATTTGCCGAACCATTTCTACAATGGGAGCGATACTGGATTTATCCACAAAATCAAATCCCTCGAACTCTTCTTTTCTGGCTTCAGGATCCTTGTTTTGCGAAGCGGCAATTTTCAGCATCAACCCATCCCAGAAACTTAGCTCCTCGGGTTTCTGCCTTCCACGCAGCGCTACGTGGTTTGCTTGTGAAACAAATTCCGCGGGCAGACAATCGGAAATCCATTTGTCGAGTTTCGGTCCGCCTGGCGCGCCAGAGACGGTAAAGAAGACAAGGGGTTTATTTGCAACGGCGGCCAGATTCCTTTCGAACCATTTAGGCTTGAATACCTTGTAGTAGAGAATCGGACTGCCTATAACCAGAAAGTCGTATAAAGACGGATCTCCGCGACTGTCATCAGTATCAAACACTGGCAAGCCAGTCGATTCGGCAATCCAATTGGCATACTGCGCTGTACTGCCGTATTTACTTGAGTAAAAAATTGCACCACGCATTCTTATGCTCCAGGCCGATAAACTCGACCGAGTCACTATTCGATATCAGGTTATCAATTCAGGAGCAGCGGCGTTATGAGCAGGATCAATATTTGGGACTAGATATCTTAAACCTAAAAAAAGGGGCCGAAACCCCTTAATTTGTGCGCTTAAGATCGGAGCCGGAGGTTGTTCCGTCCCATCCACATTTAGGAGACCTTATTCGTCGTCGGTATCCAAAGACTCACGAAGTGCGTCCCTAGTTTCAATATCTTCCATTCTATCTACACGCCTTTGGCGTTCTGTAATCTCGACTCGCGTCTGTTGCTCTAATTCAGGCATTTGAGGACAGGCGTCCACAGCGGCCCGTGCAGAGGGGTCAATATCACTATATAGAAGATCGCGATAATCGAGGTAACTCGAAAGATTTCGGTTATCAAATCGACTCAATGATCCTTTATAGGCAACCAAGGCTCTATCGCAGGCTACTAGTTCCCCACGACGTGGATCGTAAAGACTGGCATTAGCTCTCTCTACGCCACTCCGGATCACTGCAGCTACTTCTTCTGGGCAAGCTTGATACATTTGTTCAGCGGCGGGCAAAACGTTATCTGCCATAACAGATTCAGCACTGCCTTCTGAGTCCCTTCTTTGAAAATAAGCAGCGCGGAACATTTCCATAGCAGATACAAAATTGATTTGTGCGCTAGCGCAGTCCACTTCTGTGGGCACTGTCTGCGCGTGGACACTGGAAGCAGCCTGCGCAATCCAAACTGTCAATAGAAATAATAAAACTGCCCTGAATGGAAAAACCCTTTGCATAAAATTACCCCCAGTTTTTGTGACTTGTAGTTAGTATTCCGATCAAATCTACTTGCACTAAGTCGGTAAGTGCATGGATCTAAAAATCTTACTCGTAACCCTTCCAGTAGGTAAACCGCAAATTGTGGAGAGTAAAAGGAGAATAGGCGAATCAACTCCCTTTGACCGGACTAGGTTATTCCATTTCTTCCCAACCATTGCCAAGCACGCCAATCAATTCGAACCCACTATTCTCGGGTCGAAAAACCGCCGCGGCGCCCTCCGGGAAGTTGGCGCGGCTTACCTCTGAAGAAGTGGCAATAGAAATGGGAATCACATGCCCTATCAACCAAGTATTTCCCTCTTCAGGAGGAGTAGCCAGATACTGGCGCAATATAGAAATGTGGTTATCGTAACCACCGCCAACATAGTCATCTGCAATCAGCCAAGGGTCAATCTCCACTTGGTCAGCTCCAAAAGCTAGCTCAGCGGTATCTCGAGCGCGAAAAACCGGACTGGCGGCTACATGGCCTACTTGCAGTTCAAGGCGCTGAATCCCAGCGCCGATGGCCGCTGCCTGAGCCCTGCCGTTTGGTGACAGGTTTCTCTGCAAGGCTCTATTTGTCAGGTCTCTGGTTCTGTCTAAGGGCTCACCTGTCGTATCAGCATGGCGCATGTATACGACATAACCGCCCTGCTGCAAGGCTTCGATCAAAGCTTCCTGATCACCGCTTTGTGCATGTGCGCCCGCAGCAGCGAACCAGAAAGAAGCAATTCCCAAAGCAACTAGCAATCTGAAAGATATTCGATAGTGCATTTTGGTCGGTCACCTATATCCGTTTAAGAGTAAGAATTCTCAATAGACAACCCGATAAGTCTAGGTTCTCCCAAAAACAATTGTCGCCTTTGTATTGCCCTGCTTACAGTTAAAAAAGCTTAAACCAACATATTGTGAGAGAACTGCGCTTAGATTTGCTTGAGCCCTTCAATCACTCTTACCAGGGTGGTAAGCAGAATTGTTTGGACTGGGCTCTGTAGTTTCTCAATACTCATGACCTAAGTTACAAAGTGGCGGAATCTAGGGTTTACTTTCACTAGGTGAAACAAAATCTGCAATATATCTACATTATTCGGCGATTTGTGCAGTACTAAGAGGTACTAGATTTTTGTGTATATCCTCCAGGCCTTAAAAAAGATCGAGGAATGCACAAGGGGGCCGCTTTTAAAAGAGCGGAAATGAAGTAATTGGGGAATTCTATGAAATTTAACTACCAAAATGTTTTAAAACAATACGGTGTGGTTGGCTCGTTTTGCGCTGCCATAGCCTGCTCGATGCCGAGCATCGCACAGCTCAATGATGATGGGAGCTTTGATCTTGAAGAGATTATTGTTACCGGCCGGAAGCGGGAAGAATCATTGCAAGATATTCCGATATCGATATCGGTGATCGGCGGAAACGAGCTTGCCGAGCTAAATGTCCTTAGACAGGATGACCTGGCCGCATTGGTGCCTGGGTTTTACTACAATCAGGGCGTGGGTCTAAATGAGGATCGCACGGCTGCACTACCTAGTATTCGAGGTGTTGGTTCAACAGAGCTTGCTACCAACCGCTCCAAGGTTGCTTCCTTTATCGACGGCATGCCAATTTTGGGGTCGATCGGTGCTATTAATATCGGCGGCGCAACGCAGGTAGAGGTCTATAGCGGCCCGCAAAGCGCGGCCTTTGGTCGTTCTACCTTCGCCGGTGCGATTAACTACGTGACCCGTGATCCTGGCGATACTTTCGAAGGAACTGTCGGCATAAACTGGAGCGAAGACGGTACGCGTATCGTAAACGGCTTCATTGGCGGCCCGATAACAGACACCTTGGGTTTTCAATTAGGCGCGAGCTTTGAGGATTCGGGGACATATGATGATGATCTTTATTCCTATACTGATGGTGTATTGGCGACAGAGGAAACCGGTGAGAACCTTTCCGCCCGTTTAGTTTTCACACCAAATGATAAATTCAAAGCCAAGGTGTCCTTTTCGCGCGATACAGTCGATGACGGTCCTCGTGCGGATTTTTATGCGTCGGCAGAATCCTCTTTCGCCTGTTTCAACAGCCTCACTCCATTTACAGTGCGCGGCAACGTTGGCCCACCGACAAATATTGCTTTTGACGGAGTGAACGAGTGTGAGCTTGACGTTCATCCCGATACCGTACTGGAACAGTTGAATGACTATCGGCGCCACTTCGCCAATAACCCGGATATTCTTGACGCCATAGTCAATACCGGTGGACCTTGGAACGATAGTACAGGCAACCCTGCCACTTCTCTGAGAGCTCAGGGTGCGGTGGATGGGTATCTGGGATTAACCGTGGAAGAACAGGCACTGATTGTCTATGACGGCTACTCTGTCGCCCACGGCAACTCCGGGTCTGAAAGCGAGCGAAATCGTGTTACGGGTCAGTTCGATTACCTGTTTGATAATGGCAGCGCTTTACAGTTTTCTATAATGAAAAGCGAAGAAGAGCTTTTCCGCGGCTATTCACGAATTGCCGCACAGGAGGTGCAAGCAATTTTTTGGAACGACGCCGCAGGATATTATGATGACTACTCCTTGGCTTTTGCTATGGGCATGTACTCACCGAACGGCCGAAGAGTTCCCGATAATACGCCCACCGAGATCGAAGAAAACTACATGGAATTGCGTTGGGCTTCGCCTGATGATGATCGACTTCGCTATGTTGTAGGTGCTTCATACTATGACTATGAGTACAACTATATTGATTTTGGCGCTCCTGGTTACAACAACCTTGTCAATGGCACCGCCGAACTATTTGAGCAGCTAGTTGATCCAGCTGAATTGGCTGATAGCAATGGTGTGGTTGCACCCACTGCGATTGAGTCTGAGATTACTACCAATACAGCGGTTTTCTTTAATGCTTCCTACGATTTCAGCGACACTCTTACGGGTTCCGTCGAAGGACGATATGCTCAGGATGAAGTTGGTGCTTTCCAGCCGATAGCTGGCCTGAGTGATTCAGTTACCACCAATAGCTTTACTCCTCGTATCGCTTTGAATTGGACTCCAGAAGGAAGTACTACCTACTATGCTCAATACGCTGTTGGTGTGAATCCAGCCGGAATTAATGCAGCGCTTCTTGCCCCAGAACTTCGGGATACACTGGACAACGGTGTGCAGGTCGATGACACCATATATGGTGGTTCTATAAATGGACCCGTTCAAACCGTTAACTATGATGCTGACCGGTATACAAGCTTCGATGAAGAAAAGATAACCAACTTTGAGCTTGGCTTTAAAGGCAATGCCTTTGATGGCAGATTGAGCTACACCGGTGCTATCTACTACATGCTTTGGGATGACGCGCTTGAAAATATTAATCTGAGCTGGGATTACGCCTATGCAGATGACGATAATGCAGGCAGTTTGGTTACTAGTGTAGATCCGACTGGTCCTCCGGGCGTCTATTACGTTGATTCGTCTGAATTCACCAGCGCTAACAGTTTGCTGACCAATACCGGTCAATCTGACACTCGGGGTATCGAGCTGCAAGCGAGCTACCAGATCTCTGACAGCTGGAGTATCGGCGGCAACTTCAGTGTGATGAAGCGGGAATTTACCGAATACTGTTCTGAGGATGATTTCCTCGGCTTTCCCACTGAACTTGGTGTCTATGCTGGTTTGGAGGAGAGTGTTAGCGAAGGTGGAAATCCTTGCTGGGTACTGAGCGGTCTGGAGGTTGCCAACCAACCATCATTTACTGCGACGGTCATACCTCGATATCGTGGCGAATTTGGTGATGGGTTCCGATTCACTGCGGCTGCCACTTTTAGACATACGACTCAACATTACAGTGACTTCGCAAATGTCGCAGAAAACCCTACGGTGAATAGAGTTAATCTAAACCTTGGCCTTTCGAAGGACGCTTGGTCAGCTCAGCTTTACGTGGATAATCTGTTAGATGATAAAAAACTAGTTCCAAGACGGGCAACTGCCTCATCCAGGTTTTTTGATCTGAATGCACCGGCATCTATTCCCACAGATTTGGACCTTGATTTCGCAGGCGGTCCATGGGGATCATTTTCATTGTTACCTAATCACGGTAGAATTTTTGGTGTACGTTTGAATTACGATTTTTAGATAGAAATCGAAAACATTGGAACCCATCGACAGAAATGTCGGTGGGTTTTTTTATGGGACAAACAAGATGAAGATGGTATTAAAGATCTTTCCAGCCAAAAGATTCTGTAACCTCTTCCCCAAATAACAAAAGTCTATTCGACCTCTACCCTCTCTGTAGAATGATCGGGCAGCAGCCTATACCGAATACGCGCACCCTCTTCGTCGATAATATTCAGAGACTGCTGAAATATACCCTGAGGTGGTGCTTCCGCTGGAACCTTGGCTTCAAGAATATAAAGTCTATCGGCATGTCGATAGATTCCCACATGAGAGCGCGTATTGTCAGGGTTCAAGACTGTTATCTGATGGCCCTCTATTCCATCTATTACATGCCATGCATCGTAGTGCACTTCAGTAGACTGAAGTCGAAACTGACGGGCAACATAGGAAATGGCCGCCAACTGGTCAAAGAACCAGAAATTGTGTGCTCCCGCTACCGTAACCTGTTCTGCCTGGGCATCGTGAATCTCCTTGATTCGACCAAAATCCACCACCGTTACCGAATAGCGGCCATCCCCGTCACGGGCCTCGTAAATTGTTGAAGGCAAACTGGCACCGTATTCTGATTCGTAAGAATCCCGGCGCACATCAGGCTCATGGGGAAAGTTGATCTGAAAGAAGTCATCCTGAAAGACCATATTGGTCCAGCTCGGTGCAGTTATCTGCTCGCCACCCGAGGAGTTGACCTGAATATTTTTAACTAAACAGCCGTTGTCACCGGCTCGGGTCGGAGCACAGGTCAGGGTTAGATTATCTCCCGGTGCAATATCCGACTGGCCACCTCTTACAAAGCTAGCGGGGCTGCCCCCTTCGACGGCCCAGTTAGCAACTTCACCAGATTCATCCTCTACATCCAGAAAAATCCAAACGTGGGGATTGGCCAGGTGAAAATCAGTCACTACACCCTGAATCTCAATCAGTGATTGAACCTGATAGTTTCCATGTGAGTGATGAGCAAGCAGAGATCCAGAGATGCTGGAAAGTATTAGAAATACGATTATTCGATAGAACGAGCCCATGTTCCCCCCCCAACAAATCATGACTAGACGTTACGCAAATGCTATCACAGGCCAATTCAGCAGGGTTTTATTCCTCATAGCCGAACATAAACCAGTTATAGTTTTATAGGGTGATACAAACTCCCCGAGTTGGAAGTAAAGATGTGTCATAGTACTATTCGACAGCGAGCCATTCAGTTATAAAGTAGTTTGAAATAACAACTACCGCTTGGCGGTTTGATCAATCGATTTCTTGGGGGAAATTTTTAATGCCAATTAATAAAGTCGTTAATAGAAGACAATTTTTACAACAGAGCGCGGCTGCTGCCGCGGCGGTCTCTTTGCCATTGGGCGCATTGGCTCAGCATGCCATGCCAATGGGCGATATCGTCAAACGCTACATTCCGGGCACACATGAAGCCCTGCCGGTTGTTGGCCTTGGCGCCCCAGCTATCTTCACCAACTATCCGGAAGAAGGCGGAAAAGTACTGTCACATTCTGTACTAAAAACCTTTATGGATGCAGGCGGCCGCCTTTGTGATACGAATCCTTTTTTCCGTCCAAACGACCCCGTATTTGGGGAGATAATGACTGAAATGGGCGACCTGCAGGACGACCTGTTTTTGACCGCTAAAATTACTGTTCCTGGTAAAGAAGCTGGTATTGCTCACCTGAATCGCAGCTTGAACGCGCTCAGAAAAGACCCGATCGATATGGCGATGGTCCATAACATGAACGATATGGCGAATAACTGGGGCACCATGAAAGACTTTAAGGCAGCGGGCCGAGCCCGCTACATCGGTGTGAGTCGTACGCGAACAACTGACTTTAGCGAACTCAAAGCCTTTATGATCAAAGAAAATCCCGACGTAGTGATGACTGGATTCTCAATAACCCAGCAAGGCGCTGCCGAGCAAGATGTCATGGCCATTGCCCAGGATCTGGGTATCGCAATACTCGCGGTCGAGCCATTCAAGGCACTTGATGATGGTGCATTCTTTAGCATGGTGTCAGGTGTTGAGATTCCAGACTTCGCCAAAGAGATTGGTATCGAAAGCTGGGCTCAGTATTCGCTGAAATGGATTCTAGGCGAACCCGCCATGACTGCGGTTGTTATGGAAACCAGTACACCACGCCACGTAGTCGACAATATGACGGCTGCCTATGGTGAGTTTCCCGATCAAGCCACTCGTAAAAAGATGTCGGACTTTTTATTGGCGCTAGCCTAAGGCTTAACAGAAAGCAGAAAAGGCTCGTATATGCGGGTCTTTTTTTATATTCGATTGCAAGAACAGGCAGCGCCTTAAGGCTTTCCACGCAGACTTACCAGTGCTAGCCTTTAGCGATTGACTGACAATTTCAGGGGGAATTAATGTCATTTACCAAACCAATTAACCGCCGCCAGTTCTTAGGCCAAACCGCTGCCGCGGCTGTCGCTAGCTCTCTACCTTTGAGTGCGATGGCGCAGCACATGCCCACAGGCGACATCGTAAAACGCTATATCCCAGGTACATTCGAAGCAATTCCTGTGGTTGGCATTGGAGCGCCAGATGTTTTCTTTAAATATCGCGAGGAAGGCGGCAAAGAGCTTTCTCAACAGGTGCTTCAAGCCATGATAGACATGGGGGGACGGCTTTGCGACACACCGGCCTACTTCGAACCAAATGTTCCTGACCCGGTGTTTGGCGAGGTTATGGATGATATGGGTGGCATACAGAATGATTTGTTTTTAACCACCAAAATTTCTCTTCCCAACTCGCCAATTGGCAGAGCAGCCGGACTTGCAGATGCCGAACGGGCATTCAATTATCTAGGCAAAGATCCGATAGACATGATGCTTGTACACAATATGTACGATATGGAAAATAAGTATCCGATTGTTCAGGAATATAAGGCTGAGGGACGAGCCCGCTACATAGGCGTAAGCCGAACACGCACAGAGGACTTTAGCGATCTCAAGAGATTTATGATCAAAGAAGAGCCCGACGTTGTCATTCTGGGATATTCACCCTTTCAGCAAGGCCCGGCGGAGCAAGATGTTATGGCAATTGCCCAGGATTTGGGTATCGCGATGATTGCGGTGGAAGCTTTTAAAGCGGGAGAAGATGGCGCCCTGTTCGGCAAAGTTGCCGGCGTGGAAATACCGGATTTTGCAAAAGAGATCGGGATAGAAAGCTGGGCACAGTACGCCCTGAAATGGATACTGGGTGACCCAGCTATGACCGCTGTAGTTACGGAAACGGTTAGCCCACACCATGTGATCGACAATATGACCGCGGCCTACGGTGAATATCCCGATCAAGCACTGCGCAAAAGAATGTCAGATTTCTTGCTAGAACTTGGGTAGTAGTAATTTGACAAAAAAGGGCCAGCGTTGCTGGCCTTTTTTGTGTCTGAATTTTTATCTAAGCTATCTAGACAGCTCTACTTCTAATCGATTAGGTGTCCAACCATGAACCAATTCATGAGCTTCGATATAGACAATTTCGACCGTCGACGGAATCTCCACATCATATAAACCGCGTGTAAAAGGCTGTTCATCCTCATGAGGATGTAAGAGCACTCGTGTACCAAGTATTTTGCCATCCGTATCAACTACTCTCCAGGCGTCGGCGTAGTGATCCCAGCCTGAATCAGCGTGTTCCAATGTCACATCGACAGCCCAGATGTTGCCCCCAAGCGGCTCAAAATTTGCCGAGAGAATATTTACATCTCCCCCATGGGCTGAACTGGCGAAAATGCCAACAATCAGTCCAATCATTGCTGTTTTTACGGATACATGCATCTATGATTCTCTTTATATAATATCGCTATATCATTGTTTTTGGAGATAATATTCTTTCCAGCTCTGCTCTATCAATATCGCAGTGCTCCACGGCGACATCAAGCACTGGCCTGCCCTCTTTTATAGCGATTTTGGCTATTTCGGCGGCCTTTTCGTAGCCAAGAATGGGGTTCAGCGCTGTCACCAAAATAGGATTTCGCGAAAGCTGTTCTTCGATATGGGCACGATTAACTCGCAAACCGTCAATTACCTTTTCTTCTAGATGGCGTGCCGAGCCAGAAATCAAATCGGCACTGCTAAGCAAATTATGAGCAACGAGGGGCAGCATTACGTTCAGCTGAAAATTGCCCGACTGTGCAGCAATAGCAACGCTAGAGTGGTAGCCCATTACCTGAGTCATCGCCATAATCACAGCCTCGGGAATCACCGGGTTAACTTTGCCCGGCATTATGGAAGATCCGGGCTGCAGCTCCGGCAGCTGAATTTCCCCTAAGCCATTGTTGGGACCAGAGTTCATCCAGCGCAGGTCGTTACAAATCTTGATAAGACTGACGGCCACGCCCTCAAACAAGGCGGATACCTCGTGTTCTACTTCTTGCCCGGCTATACGAGAGAACTTGTTTTCACTGGACTGAAAGGCGATATCAGTCGTACTTAATAGGCTGCAAACCTCTTCGGCGAAATCAGGGTGGGTATTCATCCCAGTTCCAACCGCAGTGCCACCGATAGGCAACTGGCATAGCCTGCTAAGCGACTCTTCCAAGCGTTCCATATGCTCACGTATCTGATAAGCCCAGGTTCCGAACTCCTGTTTAAGGCTTATAGGCACGGCATCCATCAGGTGTGTGCGACCGGTTTTAACTACCTGCGCATTGGACTCGGCAACTCGCTCTATTCGAATTGCTAGCTTCTCTAGAGTAGGAAGCATCTCCGCTCGAATCTTTTTAGCCACCGCTATTTGAATGGCGCTGGGTATAAGGTCGTTACTGCTTTGGCCGAGATTAACCTCATCATTGGGGTGCACCGGCCTACCGAGGGATTCAGTGGCGAGACTTGCCAGCACCTCGTTCATATTCATATTGGTAGAAGTACCGGAGCCAGTTTGATACACAGAGAGTGGAAATTCCTTGTCGTGCCTACCAGCGATTACCTGCGCGGCAGCATTTTGAATGGCGACGGCGGTATCTAGTTTAAGTTCAGCAAATTTCCCGTTCGCCTTGGCCGCAGCCGCTTTTATCTCGGCAATTGCCTTGATTAAGGCATCAGGTATCTGCGCCTGACCGATAGTAAAGTTTTGCAGGGCGCGTTGGGTTTGCGCCCCATAGAGAGCGTCAGCTGGTACTTCAACAATACCTAGGCTATCTCTCTCTTTACGATATTGGGTCAATCGACCTCCTTTATCGGATGCGCCAGACTAATGCGATCCATTCTGGACTACTCCGGAAGCGGAATAAACTCGGTCTCTCCGGGCACCTTGTCAAAGCGACCTTCTTTCCAGTCCTGCTTGGCTTGTTCGACACGCTCTCTGGAGGTAGAAACCAGATTCCAAAACAGGTGTCGCTCCCCTAGGGGTTCACCGCCAATCATGGCAATGCGGCAATCTTCGGAGGCAACTAAGGTCAGTTCGCAACTGGTATCCAGTATGGCCATATGGTGTTGTTTGATCTCTATACCATTTACCTCTACAGAGCCCTCCACCGGGTAAAGTGCCAGTTCGGTCGAATTTTGAGGTGCGGACAAACTCGTTCCGGCTGGCATGGCCGCCTCCACATACTGAGTATCGGAATACTGCTTAACCGGCGACCTTTGACCATAGGCTTCACCGATCATTACGCGCACCGCCACTCCCTCAACATCAATTGCGGGAATATCATCGCTGGGGTAATGCAAAAACTCGGGGTCCATCTCTTGTAGTTCTTCTGGCAAAGCAAGCCAAAGCTGCAATCCACAAACCCTTTGACCATTTGCACGAGCTTCGTCGCCGGTACGTTCGGAATGCACAATGCCCTTGCCGGAACCCATCAGGTTTATGGCTCCGGGCTGGATAGTTTGCACACAACCCAAACTGTCGCGATGCACAATCTCACCCTCAAACATATAGGTAACTGTGGCCAAGCCGATGTGAGGATGAGGTCGTACATCCATGCCCTCGCCCGGCGGAAAATCCGCAGGCCCCATATGATCGAAGAATATCCAGGGCCCAACCGAGCGTTGTTTGGCAAATGGAATAAGTCGACGCACCCAAAATCCACCTAGATCCTTTTCTATGGGATTAATAATCAGGGAAATACCCTTGGTGGGATTTTCCGTACAACCTTCAGTAGATATTGCTTCTTGACTCATAAGTCCGCTTGTTCGCCTCTGTTTAGATCGTTGCCACAACTTTTGCAGTATTTTGCCTCGCGATCATGTTCTGAATCTCCACAGCTATCACAAAGATAAAGCATGCGATCCGCTCGAATCTGATCGATTAACTGACTGGTGATAATACCGGTGGGCACTGCGATGATTGAGTAACCTGTCAAAATCACAATGGTGGAGACCATCTGCCCAAAGACCGTCTGCGGAACAATGTCGCCGAAACCTACTGTAGTGATGGTGACAATGGTCCAGTAGATGGAACGCGGAATGCTCGAAAATCCCTCGTTGTAAGGTCCCTCCACCAAAAACATAACCGCGCCAAAAATAGTTGCCAGAACAAAAACAAAGCAGAAAAACACCAATATCTTTCTGCGGCTGGCAACAATTGAGCGCCAGAGTGTATTGGCCTCGTATACATACTCAATCAATTTGAGCACCCGAAATATCCGCATTACCCGCAACAATCTCAAGATAATCAGAGATTCGGCGCCAACAAAAAACAGTGCGAGATAGGTCGGCAAAATAGATACCAGATCAATCAAGCCAAAAAATGAAAAGATGTACTTGCGTGGAGCCGGGTGGGTATAAATTCGAATGCCGTACTCAATGGTAAAAATAATGGTAAAAAACCATTCAGCAGGGTCGAGAAGATACTGAAATCGCAACCGAACTGGATCCACCGATTCCAGCATCACCACTGCTACGCTAATCAAAATCGCGTTGATCAGAAAAATGTCGAACAGCTGGCCCGATCGAGTATCGGTGCCAAAAATAACGTGGTAGATGTTTTCTTTAGTTGTAGTCTTCTGCATATCCAAGTCTTCGCCGGTTCAATAAGCCGTTCAATAAAGAACGCCAGCTCCTATAATGCACTCTTTGAAACCTCTTCAACAAATATCTGGCATGACATGAGTCAAAATTCTCGCTTGGTGTATTCCACCGACCAAGGCCGTATCAAGGGTTCCTCAAAGGAATCAACGCGCCCTCCCAGTGACGGAATCCTGCGTATTCAAAGGGAGACCAAAGGACGTGGAGGTAAAGCCGTTTCTGTTGTTCTGGGCGTCCCCACAGAACAGCTCAAGGAGATATGCAAGTATTTAAAGTCTCGCTGTGCAACCGGTGGCGCTGTTAAAGAAAGCAATATCGAGATTCAGGGTGACCACAGAGACAAGATTAAAACGCTACTGGAAGCCAAGGGCTTTCAGGTCAAGTTGGCAGGCGGATAGATGAGCGAATCTCAGCCCAAGGCTGAAACTAGAGAGTACGGCTCTTGGATATCTCCAATAGGGGCCGAGATGATGGCTTCGAGCAGCCTGAATCTTTCAGACCCCAGAAGCTTCCAGGGCAATACCTATTGGCACGAATCCCGACCCGCAGAGCAAGGACGTGGAGTAATTGTCTGTAGAGATCAAAGCGGGATGGAAAGGGACCTAATTCACGCCCCCTATTCCGCTCGATCCGGGGTGCATGAATATGGTGGCCGTTGCTACACCCTGGGTGACAACAAAGTCTTCTTTGTAAATTCCGCTGACCAGCAAATTTATTGGTTCCCCATTCCCGCAGATGCCAACCAAGCTTGCAGCGACACCCAACCACGCAGACTTACCCCAGAGGACAAACGCAGATATGCGGATTTGGAGTGGAGTCAAAAGACAAATTCGATTTTGGCAGTGTGCGAGGATCATAGAGAGGCTGCGCTGGACGAGAAAGGTGAACCTGAAACCTATATTGCCAATATGAATTTTATTGGTCGGCCTGAAGAAGTTGAACCAACAAAGCTGGTTAGCGGTGCCGACTTTTACGCATACCCCAGAGTCTCTGCGTCCGGTGACGAGCTTTGCTGGATCGAGTGGAAGCATCCTGAGATGCCCTGGTTTTCGACTCGTCTGTTCAAAGCCACATTGGGAACTGAGGGCGTTAAAAATTCTCAGTGGGTTGCTGGAGATGACTCGGAGGCAATATTTCAGCCGGAGTGGCATGCCGAAGGCGCACTCTATTTCTGCTCAGATAAAAACAATTTCTGGAATCTCTACCGAACTTCAGTCATGGGAGTTGAACAGGTATCCGACTTCGAGGGTGAATGTGGCTTACCTCTCTGGCAGTTCGGTATGCAAACCTACGCCTTTAGCGCGCAGGATAAAGCCGTATGTGGGGTTTGCTCAAAGGGAGTCTGGAGTCTGCAAGAGTTAGATCTCAATAATGGGGCTAGGCAGATTATTCCCACTCAATCGAGCGCCATCACTCATATAGGAAAAACCGAGGATGGCGTTTTACTTGTCGCTGCAAGCCCCACTGGTTCAGCAAAAATACTATCTCTCAGTTCGGAGCGAGAGTTGAAAGAGGTCAAGACAGCTTCCAATTTACCGATTCCTGTTTCAACAATATCTCTTGCAACAGCAGTTGAGTTTGAAACTACCGATTCTATGACTGCTAATGGCTTTTTCTATCAACCAACCAATCCGAATTTTGTTGGCCCGAAAGCAGACAAACCGCCTTTGGTGGTTCTCTGCCACGGTGGCCCGACGGCAGCCACAACAAGTGCTTTGAATTTAAAAGTGCAATTTTGGACTAGCCGGGGGTTTGCTGTCTTCGATGTCAATTATCGGGGCAGCACGGGTTATGGCAGACAATATCGAAGCCTGCTGGACAGTGAGTGGGGAATCTACGATGTTGAGGATGCCTGCGCTGCCGCCAGACATGCTTGCGAGCAAGGCTGGGCGGATCCGGACAAAACCATTATTCGAGGCTCCAGCGCTGGTGGATTTACTGTCTTAAGCGCCCTAACCTTCCACAATACTTTTGCTGCGGGTGGTTGTTTATACGGTATTGGTGATCTTAAAGTTCTGGCGGGCGAAACCCACAAATTTGAAGCCCGTTACGCCGATTCTCTAATCGCACCCTGGCCAGAAGGAGCAGACGAATATGACCGTCGCTCACCTATTTATTCCATCGAAAAACTCGATTGCCCGGTGATCTTCTTCCAAGGGTTGATGGATAAAGTTGTACCACCCAATCAGGCTGAAATGATGGTGGATGCTTTGGATAAAAAGGGTTTACCGGTCGCCTATGTGACCTATGCCAAGGAAGGACATGGCTTTCGCAGCGCCGAGGCTATATCCCACTCCTTTAATGCCGAGCTAGCCTTCTATGGAGAGGTTTTTGGATTCAAAACCGATTCCAGCGTCAAGGATCTACAGATCAGGAACCGAGCAGAGAAAATCTAATTTCGAGCAGGAATCCGGTAGCTGTATTGCACTTCACCGCTCTGCCGCTCTTCATTTTCATGTTCTGGCAAATAGGTTTTCACATAATCTACGACAACTTCTTCCGGTGACACGCTAACTCGGGTATAGCCGGTATTTGCCAGTAATACACTGCTCTCATCCGTATAGGCGGTCGACCAGTTCTGCAGCACGTCATAGTCCTGATCCGCTGGGGAGGAAACTTCCTGATAAACCACACCATCGAGATCCTGCTTAACCCAAACATGATCGTGCGCATGGAAATAAATAGTGACACCTGTATCCACCATTAGCTGGTGCAGCGGTTTATCCCAGCTGGGCCTTTCAATATCAAACTGATAGTTCCCCTCGAAATCCTCACCGCCCCACTCAAAGAGATTTAACCCCTCGACACCACCTCGCTCAATACCATGAAGCAGATGAGAAAATACAAATTTAAACTTGGCTTGGCTGTTTTCAAGGGTCTCTTTGAGCCAATTATATTGGGCATCCCCTAGACCATAATCCCACTTATTTTGTGTCTTAGATGGCGTACCCGCATCACCCATAGGAGCTTCAAAGACGTTGTCTACCGCTCTGGTTGAAGTCCAGAACGGATCGATAGTGACAAAAAGGCCATCGCCCCATTCAAAGGCAAAATAGGTTCCCGATAGACCCTCATCAATAAATTCCAATTTGTCATTATTGCCGGTATAAAAATCGTCAGGAGTTGGCTGGGGAAAGTAATTGTTGCGGGCGTTTTGCGCCCAGACAGCGGGATTGTCCGGAGCCGGATATTTGCTCGCGTCATTGTAGAGGTATAGCGCAGCCTGTTCGTGATTGCCGTTTACCAGAAATACCGAAGCAGAATTGCCAACAACGCCCAGATGAGGACGCTGCAGGGTGTAGCGATCAATGACATCCTGTTCGGTGATGCCATTCGGATAATTCAGGTCAATACTGAAGTCGTCTCCAGTAGTGAAATATAGATCGACTCCATCGGCCTTGGCCTGATTTAGTGTGACATCGTAGAGCTCCGGGACAAAGTCACGTGGCGCGCGTTCAGGGTGAGAATCACCCTGAACACCAAATACAAAGCTAGCTCCCGGCGGTCTTTGAGTATGAAAGCTGAATTCTTCAGAAGCTGGATATTCTGGGGCAAGGACGCCCTCGCCTTGATCGAATCGCAGTCGATAATAATATTGTGTATTCGGAGCAAGGCCCTGAATTTCGATCTCTGCTGGCTGGTTAGCCAAAAATTCAGATGCCTCGGTAGCGTAGGCATATTCTCCCGAGCCAGTGCCAAATTCCATAAAGATCTTTTGATCTACAGAGGTAAGTACCTTGGCGGTAATGGAAGTGTCGGTTGCTCTACCAAGTACAATATTGCCGTTGAAATCTTGCGCTGCCAGATGCAGGGAAGCTAACAGCAGAAGTCCGAAACTGAATATCTTCAACATAATCACGCCCGCCCTTGAATTGAGATTCTGAGTAGTTTTTTCTTAGTTTAACCCGATTCGACTCAGAATCTCACAAGTTAGGATTGGAGTTTAATCCCGTCAAGAATTTTAGTAGGCCAGTGGCTTCTGGCAATCCACCTCAATAAATTCATAGCCATCGTTGTAAAACTTTTCCCAGCTCAGCGTCCAGACATCGGTCAAATGACCGGGATCGGTAATCGCCATATCCATTGCCAAGGAAGATTGACCATCCACATCCGGATTTCGGTAATAGGTTTCAAGGGTAGTGGTTTGATCGGTCAAGGCATTGCCGCCCGGCCCAGTTAAATTACCCAACAGATTGGTTGTTTCAACTATTAGCTTGTCACCCTCATAGCGAGCGATAGATTGGCCCAAATTAGTATGAGCACCGCCAACCAAATCCCGATCATCGAAGTATATTGTTCTTACACTTCCATACTCTTCATAGGCAATCACAACGTAGTCATCATGCTGCTCAATACGTGCCGGATGAGGTGTGAATCCCGCTTGCCGCACTAATCCGGGTGGTTCGCATTGCACCTGAGGATCATTGACTGGGTCATATACAGCCTGCAATGCAGCGCCGATTTCATTAAAGGGTACCGCTGCCCTGCCTCGCCCGGGACCACCAGGAGCTCCGGGAGGACCTTCACCAGCGCCCGGAGGGCCGCCAGCGTTACGACGCCCGCCGCCGCGCATCGTCCAAGCCCCTGATAGGTTTGGTTGACCATTGGCCAATTGCATCGGTGTGGAAGCGGGCGGAGAGTCTGCCCGCACACCCGTTCCGGGTGTACCAACCACTCGACCAGTTGCCGGATCAACAAAATTTATATCTTCCATCGACACCATCGGAGATCCGTTGCGTGTGGAATTTCCGGAGACACGGATGTAGTCGCCCTCTTTCAGGGTCTGATTGTCCCACTGCTCACGACGCAAAAGTGTCGCTGCGCCACCCTCCGTGACCCAGCGCGTTGTCTCGCCGGCGTCATCTGTGACTTCAAAATGCACGGTGACATGTGGATTAACGAACTTAAAATCCACAACATATCCCTCAACTTCGATTATGTCGTCGGTAAAGGTGGCGGAAAAGGAGTGGTGTGCTTGAGTATATGAAGCACTCAAGATTAAACCTAAGGCTAGGCTTATGCCGATGATGTTTCGCATTGTATTTAGTCCCAAATTAACTCTAATTTTTATAATCATTGCTTCTCACCACAGTTATGGCTTTTACACCAAGGCAATACCCAAAGAAGCTGACAAATCCGGAATCACCAAGCAATTCGTATAAAATACTTCGATTCCATTTTTGAAGAATAGTCCTTCCCTTGCCACAACTATCCAAGTTTATGATTTCTTTTCAAAAATACTTTCTGCCTGAAAAGTCTGAGATTTACCTATGAGTCGTTGGCGCCCTCCACAGCCCGCAAGCACTGCAGTAATAAGCCCTGCGGGGTTTGCTGCACTGGAAGCAGAGTTACACCAGCTCTGGAAAGTGGAGAGACCTCAGGTTACGGCTGTGGTGTCTGCAGCTGCAAAAAACGGTGATCGATCCGAAAACGGTGATTACATTTATGGCAAGCGTCGTCTGGGCGAGATTGATCGCCGGGTTCGCTATCTTCAAAAAAGACTAAAACATCTTCAAATTGTTGAGCAGAAACCGGCGAATAAGCAAAAGGTATATTTTGGAGCCAAGGTTAAATTGGAAGATCAGGACGGCGAGTTACTTTCTGTAGTTATTGTCGGTCCCGACGAAATCGACACAGAAAAGAAACATATCAGTATCGACTCACCCTTGGCTCGAGCATTGCTTGGCAAAAGTGTAGATGACGAGATCAAATTTGAAAGCCCAACCGGCACAAAAATCCACTGCATACTGGATATAAATTACGGCTCCTAATACAGCACCGAATATAGCTCCTAAAGAAACCGCAATCCACGGCGAAGTTGATTCGATTTTTAGGTTAGAATTCTCACCCTTTCATTGCCCGAAATTGCCGCCCGGTATTGCGTGCAGTATTACCAAAAGGATCCCTTTCAACAGTGCATTCGTATAGCCCCTTTGTTCAACGCCATATCGGTATCTCCGATGCGGATGAAGCCAGCATGCTAGCCACAATTGGGCTCGCCTCTCGTGAAGAACTGATCAAACAAACTGTGCCAGCAAGCATCCTAAAAACAGATGCCATGGACCTTGATGAGGGAATGTCCGAATCGGATGCCCTCGCCGAAATTAAAGCTCTGGCTGATCAAAACCAGATTGCCAATAATTTTATCGGGCAGGGTTACTACGGCTGCTTAACGCCGCCGGTTATCCAAAGACTTATTCTTGAAAACCCCGGCTGGTACACCGCCTACACGCCCTATCAGGCCGAGATATCTCAAGGCCGTCTGGAGATGTTACTGAACTTCCAGCAAATGGTCTGCGATCTGACTGCCATGCCAGTAGCCAATGCGTCCTTACTCGATGAAGGCACTGCCGCTGCTGAGGCCATGTCAATGGCTCGACGAACCCAGCGTAAAAACAAGTCTAATTGCTTTTTTGTCGATCAAAACTGTCATCCACAAACCGTCGCTGTCGTTAAAACACGGGCCAAATATTTTGGCTACGAAGTTCTTGTTGGTGATCTCGCGGTGGAACTGCCTGAGTGTTTTGCGGTTCTGATTCAATACCCCGGCAGCAGGGGTGGAATCGCCGATCCAAGTGCGGTTATTGAGCAAGCCCACAGGCAGGATGCACTGGCTATTGTGGCAACAGATTTATTAGCTTTAACACTACTCAAACCACCGGGTGAAATGGGTGCCGATATCGTTGTAGGCACCAGCCAGAGACTTGGTGTACCCATGGGCTTTGGTGGCCCTCACGCTGCTTTTTTTGCTTTTCAGGACAGTTTTAAACGCTCTGCTCCGGGACGCATTATCGGCGTATCCGAGGATACTCGAGGCCGCCCCGCCCTGCGCATGGCAATGCAGACCAGGGAACAACATATTCGCCGCGAAAAAGCGACTTCCAATATTTGTACTTCGCAGGTTCTGTTGGCGGTAATCGCCGCCGCCTATGGCGTATATCACGGGCCTGAGGGACTGAAGAATATCGCCCTCGCTACCCACTCACTCTGTGCTCGCTTAGCCGCGTCCTTAACTTCTGCTGGCTACAAGCTCGCCAGCCATAGCGCCTTTGATACTCTGGAAGTTCTGACGGCAGACAAAACTTCAGCAATTGCAGACAAAGCTGCAGCTAGCGGTATCAATTTGCGGGTTTTGAACGAATCCATCTGTATCAGCTTTGACGAAACTCACGGCGAGGCTCAGCTGCAAGCTCTCAGCAATATATTTGAAAGTCCTGAGCCAGCTACGCAGGCAGATTCTCTTATCGATGCGGAACTGACAAGAAGCAGTGCTTTTATGGAACACGAAGTGTTTCACCGTTTCCGCAGTGAAACTGAGTTTATGCGCTACCTGCAAAGGTTGCAGAGCAAAGATCTGGCTCTGGATCAGGCCATGATTCCGCTAGGTTCCTGCACCATGAAACTAAACGCGGCAGCGGAAATGACACCCATTAGCTGGCCGAGCTTTTCTCAGATTCATCCTTTCGCACCAGCAGACCAGGTTCTGGGATACAAACAACTGATCGAACAGATGGAACAGATGCTGTGCGCCTGCACCGGATACGATGCTGTCTCACTGCAGCCAAACGCTGGTTCTCAGGGTGAATACGCGGGCCTACTGGCCATTGCCGCCTATCACAAGAGTCGCAACGAAGATCGCCACATCTGCCTGATACCGGAATCGGCACATGGCACCAATCCGGCCAGTGCGCAAATGGCAGGCATGCAGGTGGTGGTTGTCGCCTGTGACGAAAACGGCAATGTGGATATAGATGATCTCGGCAGCAAAGCTGAACAGCACGCCAATGATTTGGCCGCTGCCATGCTCACCTATCCCTCAACACACGGGGTATTTGAGGCAGCTATTCAAGAGATCTGCGACATCGTGCATCAACATGGCGGTCAGGTTTATATCGACGGCGCAAATCTCAATGCCATGGTCGGCCTGGCCGAGCCGGGCAAGTTTGGCGGTGATGTATCTCATCTGAATCTGCACAAAACTTTCTGTATTCCTCACGGTGGCGGCGGTCCCGGAGTTGGGCCCATAGGGGTGAAACAACATCTGGCCGAGTTCCTGCCGGCGGATCCAAACAGTGAAAATTCCAATGCCGACTGCGTATCTGCAGCGCAATGGGGATCAGCCTCAATCCTGCCAATATCCTGGATGTACATTCGAATGATGGGCGCTCAGGGCCTCAAAGCTGCGTCTGAAGTTGCCATACTCAACGCCAATTACATTGCTGCCCGTCTACAGGATGCCTATCCGGTGTTATACCGCGGTGAAAACGGCCATGTAGCCCACGAGTGCATTATTGATATTCGAACCATTAAGGCTCAGTCCGGCATTAGCGAAGAGGACATTGCCAAACGACTGGTAGATTACGGTTTTCACGCACCAACCATGTCTTTCCCTGTGCCGGGAACCTTGATGATTGAACCTACGGAGTCTGAGTCTTTGTCTGAAATCGATCGCTTCTGTGAGGCTATGCTCAGTATTCGCGCGGAGATTGCCAAGGTCGAAGCTGAAGAATGGCCTCTGGCTGACAATCCCTTGGTGAATGCACCCCACACACTGGATGACGTGACCGACGCAGACTGGGCACACAGCTACAGCCGTGAACAGGCAGTCAAGCCCAGCGCCTACCAAAGTCAGCACAAATACTGGCCGGCGGTAAACCGGATAGACAATGTCTTGGGTGACCGCAACCTGGTCTGTACCTGCCCTCCTCTGAGTGATTATCTCTAAGGATTCACTGACCCTATGAAAGCGCCAACCAATTTTATTGTCTCACCGCGCTGGTTAGTTCCGGTGGTTCCGCGCCGCGCCCCTCTGGAAAACCACTCTGTTGTGGTTCAGGCCGGCAAAATAGCTGAAATACTGCCTGCCACCGATGCCGATCAAAAGTATCAGGGTCTTCCCAAATACGAACTTAAAGATCATCTGCTTATTCCCGGCCTAATCAATATGCATGGCCACGCCGCCATGACAATGTTGCGTGGCTACGCCGACGATTTGCCCTTAAAGCAATGGCTAGAGCAGGAAATATGGCCTATCGAGTCAAAATGGGTCGATGCCGAATTTGTCAAAGACGGCACGATGTTGGCCATAGTGGAAATGCTGCTCAGCGGCACCACAACCTTTGTCGATCAATACTTTTTCCCAAATTCTGTCGCCGAAGCCGCTGCCGAGACGGGTATTCGATCTCTGGTGGGATTCCCGATACTGGAATTCCCTTCTAATTGGGCCAAGGATTCCGACGAATATATGCAAAAAGGTCTGGATTTATACGATCAGTACCGTAATCACTCGCTGATTAAATTTTCCTTTGCGCCCCATGCTCCCTACACGGTTTCGGACGATTCATTTAAGAATATTGTTAAATATAACAATGAATTAGAGCTTCCTCTTCAAGTGCATTTGCACGAGACTAAATTGGAAGTTGAAGAGTCAATTGAGTTGCATGGCAAACGCCCGCTACAACGCCTTTACGATTTGGGTGTTTTGGGACCCAATACGCTCTGTGTGCATATGACTCAGCTTATCGACGAGGACATGGAGCTGCTTAAGCAGACCAATACCAATGTGGTTCACTGCCCTAGCTCCAATCTCAAACTCGCAAGCGGCTTCACCCCGGTCAAAGAGCTACTCGATAGAGATATCAATCTCTGTATTGGCACAGATAGCGCCGCCAGCAATAACTCGCTGGATATGCTGGCAGAGATTCGACTGGCCTCGCTATTGGCCAAAGGCAGCAGTGGTGACCCAACTACGCTGGATGCCCAATCCAGCTTGGAGGCGGCCACTATCAATGCGGCCAAAGCATTAGGGCTGGAAACTGAGATTGGCTCAATAGAGGTGGGTAAACAGGCGGATATGGTGGCTATCAAGCTCGATAGCCCGGAATCGATACCGACCTACAACCCGGTTTCACAACTAATCTACGCAGCCAACTCAAATAACTTCACCCACAGCTGGGTACAGGGCAAATTATTGATGGAAAACCGCAATCTGACCCACATGCACATTTCCGCCATTACCAAACGCGCGAAACAGTGGGCAGACCGCATTCGTGGTGCTTCTAATGACTAATACCGAAGCTAATGTTGATCCAGCAGAAATCAAAAAATTCAACGATCTCGCCTCGCGCTGGTGGGATCCGACCGGGGATTTTAAACCGCTGCACGACCTCAATCCCCTGCGATCCAGCTATATCGCCGAACATGTGGACCTAAAGGGCGCCAATGTCATAGACATAGGCTGTGGTGGTGGCATTCTTACCGAAGCGCTGGCTCGGGCGGGTGCAACTACATCCGGCATCGATATGGGTGAAGCACCGCTGGCGGTAGCGCGGATTCACGCAGCTGAGTCTGGATTGCAGATCAACTACGAACAATCCACGGCAGAAGACAAGGCTGCCCAGCAACCGAAAGCCTTTGATGTTGTGTGTTGTCTGGAGATGCTGGAACACGTGCCAGACCCGGCCTCTGTGGTGCAATCCTGTGCCGATATGCTAAAACCCGGTGGCAAGCTGTTTTTCTCCACCATCAATCGCAATCCAAAATCCTTTTTGTTTGCCGTGGTAGGCGCCGAATACGTTCTAAACCTATTACCCAAGGGCACTCACGAATACAAAAAGTTTATCCGGCCTTCAGAGTTAACCCGCTGGTGCCGCGACGCCAAACTATTGGTAGAAGAGCTGGTTGGTGTGACCTACAACCCCCTCAGCAAAGACTTTAAGCTGAGCCAGAGCGACGTTTCCATTAACTATATGATCCGAGCGAGCAAACCCTCGCCAGAGGCAGAGTTAACCCGGAGGCAGAGTTAATAAGCTATGAATCTTAAAGCAGTCCTTTTCGACCTGGATGGCACTCTCCTCGACACAGCACCTGACTTCAAAACCGCGCTAAATCTATTGCTGGCAGAGGAAGGTAAATCCCCTCTGCCTGAGGACGAGGTGAAAGTCATGGTTTCTCACGGATCGGCAGATCTAATTGCCAATGCATTCCATATGGAATCAACCCACCCCGATTTTGAACCACTACGTGCGCGACTTTTGGCTTTTTATCTCGAGCATCTAAGCGAAAATACCCGCTACTTTGAGGGCTTACAGCCCAGCCTTGAATATATAAAAATGCAGGGTTTAGGTTATGGCATTGTCACTAACAAACCCTCGCTCTACGCCGAAAAGATCCTGACTGACCTGCAGATAGAAGTGGATTGTCTGGTGTGTCCGGACCATGTTGCCAAACCCAAACCTGATCCCGAAGGTTTGCTTCTCGCCTGCGAAAAAATAGGCTGCAGTGCCGAACAGGCCATTTATGTCGGTGACCATGTTCGTGACGTGGATGCGGCCAAAGCCATCAATATGCCCACTGTTGCGGTTGCCTGGGGTTATATCCCGGCTGGCGAATCCATAGAAGATTGGAACGCAGATTACCTGCTTCAGCATCCTTCAGACCTACTACCCCTGCTTCAAAGTCTCAACGAGAGCCTTAACAAATGATTCAACCCATCCAACTCGACCCAAGCTACCAATCCAGCCCTGATCTTTTAAAGGGACGCTCAATACTGATTACCGGAGCCGGTGACGGCATTGGCAAAGAGCTCGCCATTACCGCAGCGCGTCACGGTGCAGAGGTTGTTCTACTTGGACGCACTCAGGCCAAGCTGGAAGCTGTATACGATGAGATCGAAAAGATTACCGGAAACAAATCCATTATCTGTCCGGTTGAGCTAGAGACAATGGATGAAGCCCAGGCGGACCAGCTGGCAGATTCTCTGGCAGCAGAACTGGGTGGCAAACTGGATGGTCTGGTTCATAACGCCGGCATATTGGGTCAACGCGCTCCGGTTCAGAATCATTCCGTCGCCGTCTGGCAATCGGTAATGCAAATAAATCTGAACGCCTGCTTTATTCTCAGCAAAGCCCTTTTACCCCTGCTAACTGCCAGCCCCGATGGTCGAATTCTCTTTACTACTTCAGGTGTGGGCCGCATCGGCATCGCATTCTGGGGCGCCTACGGGGTATCCAAATTTGCCGTCGAAGGTCTGTCTCAAACATTGGCGGATGAACTGACACAAACCACTTCAATTCGGGTGAATGCCGTCAATCCGGGGATTACCCGAACAGCCATGCGCGCCGCAGCGGCGCCAGCGGAAAATCCAGCCAGTATCAAACCACCCTCAGATCTTATGTACGGATATCTCTATTTGTTGGGACCTGATTCAAAGGATGTTTCCGGCCAGAGCATTGATCTCTAATAGATCGATCTCAATTAGAAAGTATCGATCTCTAGGAAATCCAGTTAATTTGCTTTATGGCCCATTTATTTAGGCCTACCCCCTTCCGATAACCCCAGGTAGCTGCATATAATGCACTGCACAATAATAAATCCAGTTCTTGGATTTATGCTCGGTTTTATTCAGGAAGTACAAAATGATTCGGGTTATTTTTAATCGCAAAGGCGGTGTCGGCAAATCCACCATTACTTGTAACCTCGCAGCTGCGGCAGCAAAGGCCGGCAAGCGGGTTCTTATTGTCGATCTCGACGCTCAGGGTAATACCACTAGCTATCTGGGGCATTCCTCGAAAGACGACGTTGTGGGAATTAGCGAGTATTTTGAATCGTTGATCAGCTTCAACTACCGTGATTTCAAACCCGATGACTTTGTTCGCGAAACCGAATTCGCGAATCTGTCACTTATCAGCGCCAACGCGAATCTGATCGATCTGGAACAAAAGCTGGAGTCGAAATACAAGATCTACAAGCTCAAGGAATTTCTGGCCAAGCTCGAACCTGAATACGATGAAATCTGGCTGGATACAGCACCTGCGCTCAACTTCTATACGCTTTCAGCCTTGATAGCTGCTAACAGGGTGTTTATCCCTTTCGACTGTGATGCCTTTTCTCGCGATGCCCTGCTCGACCTGATAGGCACCATTGAAGAGATTCGCGAGGATCACAACGAAGACTTAAAAATTGGCGGTATTCTGATCAACCAATTTCAGGAGAGAGCCAAACTTCCAGCGCAGGCGGTGGCAGAACTCAAAGTCACTAAGCTGCCTATTCTCAAGCCCTATATCTCTTCCACCGTAAAGATTCGGGAATCACATCAGCTTAAAAAGCCGATGGTTTTTCTCGACTCAAAACACAAGGTAAGCCTGCAGATTGCCGGGTTATACAAAACCATAGCTAGGCAAAAGTAAGTCGCATCCTCGCTAGAAATCGTACTGTTAAAAGTCGTAGGTGAGGGATAGACGCGCGATCTGGCTCTCGTAATAGTTTTGGTAGCTGGCGACATAACCATCCGCTTCATATTCCTCGTCAATACCAAAGCTATTGAAGACGTCAGAGAAGGAGAAAGTGAGCTCACCTCTTCCCTCCAATACGCTCTTATTCAGGCCTATATCAAATGACGATCGAGCCTTGGCAGTGCCCTGGGGAATATTGCGGTCGCCATAGTAGATATAGCTGAGCTGCAACGCCGTGTCATAAGGCAAGGACAGCTGGTTATTCAACTTAAAGTCCCAGGTATCATCTTCTGAGGCGGCAATCGTCAGATCACGCACAAAGGGAAAGAGTACTTCAACGGTATCGCCATCGATCTTGTTCTGGTACCAATTCAGGCTGCCATTGAGAGACCAAATCGCGTTGATATCCTGCGACAGAGTCAGCTCGATACCATCATTGCTCGATTCACCCGTATTCTGATAAATCTTGTGAGTGATTGGGTATACAAGATTAGAAGTATCGGGCGCATACAAGCGCTGAAAGGTATCTTCAATATCCCGATGGTAGAGCGCTACATAGGCAGAACCGGTCTCCCAAAATCGCTGATAGGCCAGCTCGTAAGTCTTGGTGAACTGCGGTCGCAAATAGGGGTTCCCGGTCTTGGATAACTCCGGATCATCGTATTTCGGGAATACCCTCAGCTCGGGCTCGCCCGGGCGATCTACCCTGCTGTTGAAATGCAGGGATAGACTGTTATCTAGATCTAGGTTGTAGGTAAAGCGCAGATTCGGATAGACCTCGAAGTAATCGTACTCGTCGTTGTCCGCATAGTAGATATTGGTTGGCGGTACATCGTAATAAACCTCGGTTTGCTCCAAACGGAAACCAGCTTCAACACCGTAGCTCGCCTCTTCCAATACATAATTCATGTAACCGGCGTATATGTTCTCGCCCCATTCGGATTCATCACCCAAGCCCGGGTAAATAACGGACAAAGTTCCCGGAACAATGTCATAGGTAACGGGCAACCAGCGTTTTTGCAGTTTGGAACCCAGCTCTAAGCGTCCGTTAGCGAGAGGATGCACATAATCGATCTGCAGTGGCACTGTGTATTCCTTGGCATCCAAATGAGTCTCATCGGTGCCAATTCGTATTGGCGACTCCTCATTCAGAAAATAGGACTCATCTTCCCAGCCCTGCGTAAATTGAATGCTCGCACTTAGCTCCCGCCCAACTTCAGCAAAGGCGTGTTCCCAGCCCAAATTGAGGTTAAAAAATCCTGTCACTTCCTCTTCGCGCCAAAACCAATATCTCAGTAGTACATCGCTGGCTTGGTCAATAAAGGGCACCTGAGCGATATCCACGTGCTCTTCATAGTCCCAGAGCATGGATGCGGTGATGGTATCGTCCGGGCTATAGGCCCAATCCACACCGGTTTTGACAATATAGTGAGTCTGATCTCGGTTTTCCGGAACCTGTGATAGGGTCACGTCACCGTTGTCGTAGAAGCGTGTAGTAAATTCGTTGTTGGGCAAAAAATCCTGTGACAAAACTTCAGCTTGAAAATAGTAATCGAAGTTCTCACCACCGTAATTCAAGCTGATAGCGGGTGTGTATTTAAAGTTATTGGAGAAGCTACCCAGCTCTGTCGGTAGGTCTTCCTTACGCTTATCCAACTGACCCACAGCCGCCGTAAAACTGAAATCGCCTGTCCATCCGTAGCTGCGGTCATCCTTGTAGACAATATTGATGACACCAGCGAGTCCCGCTGCATCGTAACGCGAGGAAGGATTGTTGATTATCTGGATACTTTCGACATTGGCGGAAGGAATACTGCCTAAACCTGACTGATTACCGTAACCCGTCAGAGCAGAGGGTTTACCGTCTATCAATACAGTCACGCGGTCACTGCCTCTAAGCAAAACCTGACCCTCCTGATCAACCGTAATTCCAGGTAGGCCGCGCATAGCGTCCAAAACGGAACCACCGGAGAAAGCCGCGTTATCGGCCAAACTGAATGAGCGCACACCTTCTTCAAATTCAAAAGCTGTGCCAGTAACAACAATCTCCTCAACCGCTATATTGCTGGGCTGGAGGTCGATATCTCCTAGGTTAAATATATCGTTGGCCAAACCAACAGTTAACTCCTGATCAGTCGCCAGATAGCCTGCGTCGCTGATATGAACCAGATAGATGCCCCGCGGTACGGATTCGATTGTAAAGCCACCCTCTTCATCGGCCAATATGGCCGTAAGAACCTGATTTGTAGTTGAATCGCGCAATTCAATGGCGGCAAAACCCAAAACCTGCTGGGTGTTTGAGTCGACCACTCGTCCCGCAATGGTGGCGGAATTCTGGGCAAAACAAATTGAGGTCAGACCTATCAGTAAAACGAGATGGAGGTGGCGCATAAATTTTATTCTCAGGATGCGTTGCTGGCTTGGAATGTTTTAGTACGACGCTCTATTCTTATGGAAGCTTTTGGTGCGAGAGAATACGCCCAAAATTTGATGTATAAACTGCGATTACGAAATTTAACCCATCTGCGTAATTGATCCACATTGGATAAAACCGGTTTTGAAATTATTGTGTGCAAAAGTGCGAGCTAAATTATGGAAACACTACTAACCCTCTGGAATACCGTCCTGATCCCCAGATCTGACAACAGCCCTATTACAATCGGTGATATTGCACTGGTAGTTCTGTTAATACTGGGCACCATATTGCTTATTCAGGCGCTACTGTTCCTGATCTCGCGCAAACTCAAAGCAAGCGAGATGCAGCCCGATGTTGCCCTCGTAATTAAACGCATTTCCTTCTATGTCATTCTGGTTCTGCTCGCAGTTACCGTGATGGCCGTGCTTGGAATACCTATCACCATATTTGCTTTTGCCACCGGCGCGATCGCGATAGGTGTTGGTTTTGGTGCGCAAAATATCATCAATAATTTTATTAGCGGATGGATACTCATCGCCGAACGCCCGATTCGCCTGAACGATTTTATCGAGATTGATGGCCACTATGGCCGAGTTGAACAGGTCGGTACTCGTTCGACTCGTATCAAACGCAGCGACGGGGTCCGCATGCTGGTCCCAAATAGCATTTTGCTGGAAAACACGGTAGTCAATTGGACGCTTATTGATCGTGAAATACGCACCACCGTTCGAGTTGGCGTGGCCTATGGCTCCAATCCGAAGAAAGTCGCCGAGCTCCTCAAACAGGTCGTCGTCTCTTGTCCAGGAGTGCTAAAGAGACCGGTACCGGAGTTTATTTTTGCAGATTTTGGTGACGATGCTCTTATCTTCGATGCCTACTTTTGGTGTGAAGTAACTGGAGAAAAAGAGCTACGATCCATCCGCAGCGAAATACGGCATGGCATTACTGAAGCATTCGAACAGGCCGATATTGTTGTCGCCTTTCCTCAGCGCGATGTGCATTTGTATGCGGGCACACCCATTGACGTTCGACTGGAAGCTACCGAGAGTTAATGCTGTATCCGATAGAAAACATCCATGCTTTGGTTGGTGCCGGATTTGGCGTTAATTCTCAGATTGTCTGAGAGGCTGTAGTCCAGACTAAAGTTCGCATTCGGGGTCAATATATCTTTTGCGTAGCTGATAAATATTCGTGGCGACAGGTATTTACCTATCGTAATCGAGCTTTCCACAAGGTCATTGTCAGCGTTTATTGCCAAAACATCTAAACCCAGCGAGCCCTGTAAGCGTTGCGTAATAACAGCGCTCTGGTTGATTCCTAACGCCGTAACAGCATTCACCAACAGCTCTCCGTCCGTTGCATTGGCATTAGCCAGCGGTCTGCCGGTAATAAGCAGCGCCAGAGTTTCTGTGGAAGACAGCACTGGGGATGAATATAGAGAGCTGGACAATTGCTTCGCTGTTCCGCCAATTTGCACACCTACCAGAGTGTCCTCTACCCGACGAAAGGCTCTGACGTTAAAGCTGGGGTTGTCTACCGGGCCGGCAAATATTAATTCTCCCGGATCAATGGTGAGTTCCTGCCCATAGGTAGAATAGACACCATCCACTATTTGAATATTGCCATCTGCGCGCAGCGGTTGGTTCGGGTTTTCCCGCAGCCGCAAACGACCGCCCAATTTTCCTTCGATAGAAAAGCCCCTGAAAAAGATGTCATCGCCCAAGATCAGGCTGATATCGGCAAAAATTGGAATTGATCGACGGGTTTCCTGCTCAATACGCCGCTCGCCAACAATCATTTCGTCGGCGGAAACCTGAGCTGCATTTGTAGCCAAGCTTCTGATTTCAACTTCGGCAGCGGGAATCTCCATCTGTCCGCCAACATTTATAGACTCCGGTGACACCTCAAAATCCAGCATCGGATTCACCACCAATTGATTTACCGATTTGGAATAAGCCAAGAATTGTTCACCACTAATATTTAGCTGCGCATTCCAATCCGAAACCGTGCGAAATCCCAGCATTCCCTCAAGGGCGACACTCCCTTCACCGGATGCAAGAAGCCCCTGTACATTCCAGCTATTGCGACCGCTGTTCACCAAGCTGAGCTGGCTATCGGTTAAAACTATGCCCAGTTCGGGCACATAGGCCGACAGATCTCTCAGGTACAGATCTCCTGTGAGTTCCGGCGCAGAGGTGGAGCCGCTCAGCCTCAGGGAAATATCCGTTTCACCAGCTATTTCACTTAAAGACGGGAAAAATGGATCCACCCAGGCCAGCTCGTTGAAATGCGCCTCGACAGATCCGGACAAAGCCGCATTGCCGTCCAAAATGGGCAGTTCAATATTGCCGCTCAGCGTGCCAGAACCGGCAAGCCGACTGTTTAGAGAAAGATTGAGCAGAGAACTGCTGTAACGACCCTGAACACTTGATTCGCGAAAGACGTAGGTCTCGGGCCCCTCGGAAGATTGCAGCGTCATAGCAACCTCAACTGCCTGCAACCCGACCGTGCCTTGCAGGTCACCAATTGACCCAGATAGGTTTAAATCACCGCGCAAAGCGCCTTCAAACTCTGCCTGCTCGGGCAAATAATGTTTGAAGGTAGCTATCTGCAAACTATTGATCTGAGTTTGTAAGCCGATGCCGCTCGCTCTCGAATATTGAAGATCTGTACAGATGTCGGAGCCTTGGCTGAAAAGACACAGGCGATCAATTTGCACATCCTCTTTGCTAACCCGCAAAGACGCCGGTTCGCCAAGTGTCCATTGGCCGAGAAACTCTACTGTTAGATCCACGGCGGAAATAGCAGAGCTCCAACTGGCGTCTAACAAACTGCCGTTCCCACTCAAGCTGAGCGCAACTTCTCCTTGCAGCAACTGCAGCTGATATTCGTGACTTGCCGTACTACCAAACAGAACTATCGCCATATCGACCGGCACTTGCCCGGCGTATACAAGTTGACCAATCTGCGCACTTCCGTCGAGAAGATCTTCAGTGGAATTCTCGATTTCTGCCCTTAGAGAATTAATCGAGATGTTTTGAAAATTGAGCGATTCGGCCTCAACCGTTGCGCTTACAACGGGCTGCAAAAGACTACCTGTTATCGACCCATTTGATACCAGCGAACCGCTAAGATCCGGGTACAGCTCAAAAAGATTCGGGGCTTGTATTTGCCACTGCGCCGTCAAGCTGTCCTGCAAATCCGCTGACAATAACAGCTGATTGGAGCCCTGACGGAATATCAAATTATCGGCGTTCAGACGCCCGTCGGCATAACCTATCCCCCCGGAAGCCGATACCGGGTAATTTCGGATTGCACCTTCAAAACTGTTGATCAAAACATCAACAGTCAGCTGATCTTGATTCAAGGTACCGCTTTGAGTCAGTTCAGCATTGATCTCTCCGGGCCAATCGCTCCACAGAACCCCCGGATTGATGTCACCAAGCTGCAACTCCAAATTCCAAACAAGCTGCTCCGACCAAGACAGCGCACCAGAGCCATTTAGCCGACCTATTGCGCCCTCCACTTCCAATTGCTCTAGCACAACCTCTTGCCCACGAACATTGGCCAAAAGCTCGACTGACTGAGGCGACAGATCTGGGAATTCCGTCAATCCGATATCAAATTGGCCATCCAGCAGGTAGTCATCAAGCCTGCCGCGCACGGCAAGTTGTCCGCTGGAATCTGGCTGCTGTGTTAGCTGTGGCAGATTGATGTTTTGCAGCTGCCAAGAGTTTGATAAATCGAAAGACACCTGAGTGAGATCAATGCCTGCAATCGCAGGATCATAGTTGCTCAGAATCTCCCCGGAAGTAAAAAGCTCGACGGGTAAAAGCAAACGATGCTCAATATCGATTTGTTCCAGACTTCCCTGAATATCGGCCTGCCCCTCAAATCTCTGTTGCGAATCCGTCGAGACCACCCAATCTGCGGAGAGACTCATTGGATAAGGCGGCCACATCTGCAGATCACCACTCAGTTGTACCTGGTTGTTTTGCTGCTCAACAACAAAGGTTCTTATTTCGAAGTCCGAACTGCCTATACGGCCGGCAAATTCAACCTTATCGATGCGGAAATTCTGTTCCGGCGATTGGTAAGTTATACCCAATATCTCTGAGCGCTCAAGGCTAATTGCCACTGGCGATTCGAAAGCCGGCCAGGAACCTATCAAGCGGAGATCGACATCAGGGTCTACTTGCTCTACCACAGTTAGGCTCAGTTCAACAACCTCGAGATTGCTGATAAACAGTTCTCCTTTGGCCAGCCCAAAAATATCCCAACTGGCGACAACTCGCTGAGCGCGGATATCCATTCCCGGTAGAGAAATACCGAGCCCAGTCAGTTCCAATCCCTCCACCAGATTTCCGCTCATCTGCTGCCAATTTATCTGCAAGCTGCTGGCATTTGCTGTTTTTGTCACAGCCCACTCTGAGCCAGCGTCTGTGGCGAGAAATCTGAACAATAAAAACAATGCCAGAGAGGCTAGAACGACGGCGACAAGAGTCGTCCCCACAAACCAGACAAGCACTCGCCTCAGGTTCAAAGGTCAGGCCCCATAGATAGGTGCACGCGAAAAGAGTCTTCGCCACCCTGTGGAAAGCCAAAATCAACTCGGATCGGCCCCAAAGGTGAACGCCAGCGATAGCCTATGCCCACAGTATTTTCCAATACAAAGTTGGAATCGTCGAAGGCATTACCCACGTCGTAAAAGACCGCTAAGCCAGATCGGGTAAAAATCGGATGTTCATATTCGATCGAACCAACAAGCAGATGCTTACCGCCGATTACTTCACCGGTGGAATTTGTCGGCCCCAGAGCCTTGTAGTCAAAACCCCGAACACTGCTGTCACCGCCGGCAAAAAACCGCAGCGATGCCGGCAAGTTTGAGGCATCATCGATAAAGGTAGAGCCACCTTCCAGTCGAGTAATCACACGCCCACTTCCCAAGCCGTGGATATATTTGATCGAGCCCGCCACCTGTAAAAAACTGAGACTGGAAATTACACCCTCTTGCGCACCCCTCACGCTCCCTTGCAGTCGCAACCCAGAGGTGGGGTAAGCCAAATTATTGGCCGTACTTCGGTGCCAGCTGATGCTGGGAATCAGCTGGTTTGACGAATCCACATCACTGCCGACGCGGTAGGATTCAACCTGATAGGTAAGGTCCAGAGTTTGCAACCAGTCGGAGGAAGTCAGTCTTGAACGCGAGGTTCCAACAAACCAAATTTCATTTTCAGCGGTGCCGGTATCCTCGCTGATCCAACCTGCTTTGATATTGACTCTATCGGTGCCCGGATTCGAGAGCGGTATCTGATAATTAAAGTCGACCGAAGACTCAATGGCTGAAGCGGCCAAATCGACCCGGTATTTATGGCCCCTGCGATTTAGTCTGTTGTCTTCAAAGGAAAGGCTTGCACGGGGCCCGGTATCTGTTGCTGCGCCAGCACCAATGGAAGTGACATAGCGCGACACATCAACAAGTACCACCTCAATCGGAATTTCCAAACTTGTGGTATCTGGATCGATCTCTCTGACACTGACGTCCGAAAAAATTCTTGTATTAATCAAGCCCTGTCTAAACTCACCGATCAAACCGGCTTCAAAGGGTTGCCCCTGAACGAAGGGCTGATACTTGGATAAATATTCCTCATCGAAGCTTTCGCTGACAAAACTGACCGGCCCAAATTTATAGCGCGGGCCACTATCAAAATGCAGTTTTATATTCGCACTATTACTCTCAACTTCTACCGACATTTGCTGAATAACAAACCGACCCTCGATATAACCCGCACTGAGCGCCTGGGATATCAACGAGGTCTTAAATCTTTCATATTCACGGTGGTTTAGCTGGCTACCGATTGGCAGTGAGGATTGGCTCAAGAATCTCTGTATGCCCAAGTCCTGCTCAATCTCGTTGAGCAACTGAACCTCAAAAGATGTAATGAGAACTGGTTCACCCAAAGTTATCTCGAGACTCAGTTTCCAGCAGCTCTCTGCACTGTCTATCTGGTATTGCCAGTTGGACTGGTAATAACCCAAGGCCCGTAAAGCGCGATCAATTTTTAGGTCGAAAGTATCTGCCAGAGTTCGTCTGCGCCGCTCGCTCATATCGCAGCTTTCATTGGCAAGGGCGAGATGGCTGACTACATTGTTCGATACAGCACCTGGTAGTTCGTTAAACTCCACGAAGGGGTTATCTTGCGCGGATAGGCTCTGCCCAAGAATTCCCAATAAGACCAGTATCAAACAACGAAAGATATTCAACTTCACCCTGTACTTAAATTTTTAATATGCCGCTTAGCTGCGCCACTTGATGAAGTATGACATCAAGAATAAGGTGTCCCATTGATTTTTACATTTTGATTGAGTACTTGAGAAGAAATGACCAATTCACCGCTAATATTCGCAAAAATGCTGGATGGCAATGGCGGCTCAACTTCTTTTTCTTCGCTGCAAGATGTGCCAGAAAATCCATCCCAGATTTGGCTACACTTTGATGCAAACCATCCAGAGGCCAGATCGGCGATGCACGCGGCCGCGCCGGATATAGATGAATACAGTCTGAATGCCATCTTTGATAACGAGGCTCGACCGCGGGCTCTGCCATTGGATAGCGGCGTGCTGATTATTCTCCGAGGTATAAACCACAACGAAGGCGACGAACCGGAAGACATGGTTGCAATACGTCTGTGGGTATCAAACAAACACCTTATTAGTCTGCGTTACCGTAAATCAAAGGCCCTAATGCAGGTTTCAGAGAGCCTCGACCAAAATCGGGGACCCAGAACAATTGGCGACGCCGTAACTCAAATAAGTGCAAACGTATTCACCTTTATTGAGAGCAGCATTGACAACCTAGATGAAAAAATTGATTTACTCGAATCCAAGGTGATGGACGAACCGAGCCGTAAACTTCGATTAGATATATCCGAAATCAGGAAATCTGCCATTGTTTTGCGCAGATATATTGCACCTCAAAAAGAAGCCATCAATCAACTCCGCTATGCAGAGGCAAACTGGCTAAGCACTAAAAACCAGCGCAGGTTACAGGAGGCACAAGACACTCTGCTGCGCAGCATCGAGGATCTGGACTCCATTCGTGAACGGGCGCAGGTCGTTAAAGATGAGCTGGTCAATGCGCTTTCTGACAAGCTCAACCGCAATCTTTATGTTCTCTCGGTGATTACGGCGATCTTCTTGCCACTGGGCTTTCTAACGGGGCTGTTTGGAATAAATATCGGCGGCATGCCCGGAGTTGACAGCGGAAATGCGTTTACCATCTTCGCATCAAGCTTGTCGGTTCTGGTAATTATTCAGATTATTTTATTCAAGCTTTTCAAGTGGTTTTAGAGCCTCTTTGGTAATTGCGGAGTACGGCATTAAAAAGCGAAGAAGAGAAATTCGATCGCCAGCGTAAATTGGAATTCCTGATCCCAATCCAACTCCTCTTTCCATTGCACCTGCGGACTGGTTTCGACAATAAGCCAGTTATCAATTAGCGGGTAACGGGAAAGCGCTTTCAGATAGAACTGCTCTGAATAGCTTCCAAGAATACCGTTGCGAACGGCCCCGGTTTCCAGCGACAAGGTTTCGTAGGGAGCAAATATACGTGTCCAGGTTAAGCGGGAAGCAAACTCGGAGCTGTCTCGCAACTCACGATATTTCGAGTGATTGGACCAGGATAAATAATCGATATCCCCGAAGCGTTTTCCAAGGGCAACTATGGTGTCATTTCCCTGCCCTTCATTGCGAGCAAAATACCACAACCGCTCTTCCAAGCTGATTGACAAACCTTCGTAGATCTCTCGCCCGTAGCGCAACCGTAAACTATAGTAAGGTGTCAGAGGCAGCTTGCCTCGCAACCCGACATCATGGTCGAGTTTAAAGTTGCGTAACCTGAACTGTTCATATCGAAGCGCAACACTGGGATCCTGAGCTGTATCAGAATCAAGAATATCTTCTTCCAAGGATCGGAATTCATCAGTGCGCGAATGCAGAACAAGTTTCCAACGCTCCGAGGCCAGCGGCAGATCGATGCTTCCGCCTATCTCAATATCCGTCTGATTACCCGATCTCGAGTTGTATTCAGCGGACATCCGAAGTTTCAGCACAGATTGATTAGCCCGATCAATATAGGCTTCACCAGCTAGCCAACTATCCAGCTCATGGGAATACAGCCCCACCCGGCTGGAAACTCGCCGCTGACCCTGAGCTAGCCACTGCCAGGCTGGTCTTTCAGTTTCACCTACCGTCTCAGCGGAATCAGTTACATCTGATTGCGCGAAAGTGCCGGACACACATGCCAGATGTGCAAATACACAAACGCAAAACCCAAAATTAAATGTCCTGAAATCCATTACTTTTACTGCTGATTGGCTACCTCTTCTACACGAGCATAGCCTATCAAAGCTGGACTAAGAGTGCTCTTCCTCCACCGCAATAAAGGTGGCGTTACAGCTATCATCTAAATGCGAGTGAAAGCGCACCTTATTATTGTTTGCATGTGCGGCAATAATCACTTCACTCATCACCTGAAAGCGCAAGGGCGACATGTCTTCGGTATTGATAAATATCACGCCAAAACAGCCGCGTAAATCGTGGGAATAGCCCTCGGCTAGCTCGACGGAAATTTGATCGAGATTGAAGTTGCCCACCTTGTAACCAGCGATATAGCCGAAACCTATATCTTCAGCTGCAAAAAGAGTGGATGAGAAAAGTACAGCTAAAGCGAGTAATAGTTGTTTGTTCATAGATGCCCCCATATAAAATCTCGCGTTGCGCTTGATTTAGGGATTGGCAAAACTGCGGCCAAACCAAGGTAACTATATGCCTATAGCCACCTAAGCACCAATTTAGGGCGTCGGTCTTTCTGAGGCTTTACTCAATAGTTCCAGCTCCGATAGATTCGATAAAGCCGACAACACCCGGTGCGAACCCTAGGTCACGGTCCTCTAGCTCCTGCCATACCGGTAGATATTGTCCAGCCGCACCAAGTACACTCAAATACGCATCCTCCTCCAAGTACCCTCGCTTGTATTGATCTACCTGGCTAGCCATCCGCACTACTCTTGCCATTTCCCAGCTTCGAAGGCGTTCTAGCCCTCTTCGCCAAATTTCACGTAAATTGTTGCTAGTTCGTTTGAAAGCGCAAATTCTTTAAATTGGATCTCAATGTCACTAGCTCTCTGAAGGGATGTAGCCGCATCAGCCTGATGATTCGCCTGCCGTAACTCCACCACCAAAAATATCAGGCCAATCACCACACCGACATTAGCAACTGTGGTTAACCAGTTATTTATCTTTTCAGAATTCACTCTGCCTCCTGAATTGTAGATTCGACCAAATCGAGGTATTCAGTTGTTGTCGGACTTGCCTGCCCTTCCTCTGTCAGCCCTAACGCTCTCCATAGAGGCAGCGTCGTCTAAGCAATTTCCAATACGGTTTTATAAATACTTTCGTCCAAATACCCCATTTGATACTGACGTACTTGGCCCAACTGCCGGATTATTCGTGCAATTTCCCAAGCTCGTGCTCTCTGCAGTTCAACACTACTCAAGGAATCCACTCCGGATTCAGCTATTTTTGCGTAAATCTCGGGCAAATAGGCTGACGAAGCAAACTCCCGAAACTGCAGATCAACGACATTGGCTCGATCCTGCTCGGTAGCAGCTGCGGCTTGATCATTCGACTGCCTTAATTCCACAACCAAAAAGATCAGACCAATCACCACACCGACATTGGCGACAAAGGTCAGCCAGGTATTTAGCTTTTCAAAATTCATCTTTTGACTCTCCGGAGCAAAAAACTACTTGATCGCAATGACCATCGAGTCAGGGCCGACCAGATGCTCCACTCGGGTTTCGCTAAAGCCGGCTTCAATCATCCAGACGGAACAATCGGCTCCGCTGTAGTCAAAGCCGCCTTTTGTTTCAATCAGCATATTTAAGCTCATCATCAATGCAAAAGCGTTTTGCGAGCGGTCATCGTCAATGATGGCCTCGTAGACAATCAAAGCGCCTCCTTCTGGTAATGCGTCGTAAGCTTTGGCAATCAGCATTTTTTTGGTTGGCAAATCCCAATCGTGCAGGATATGTCCCATGGTCACAACATCTGCCTCGGGAAAGCCGGATTGAAAGAAATCACCCTCGTGAAATTTAACTCGATCGGATAACCCCTGCTCAACAACATATTCCTCAAAAATTGGCCCAACAGGAGCAAGATCAAAGCCTATACCCTGCAAATGAGGATTAGCCAAAGCAATTTGGCTGGCCAGATATCCCTGCGCTGCACCGATATCAACGAAACTTTGATAGTCCTGCCACGGGAATGCCTTGGCGATGGTCATATTGGCACCACGGCTAATACCACTCATCGCGGCTAAAAACTCCTTTAGCCGGGCCGGATCTTCGTAAAGAGTCTCAAACAGATCCACGCCACCATCCTTGCCCTCGTTCTGCGGCAATCCAGTTTGCAAGGCTTCAGTCAGGTTAGCCCAGAAGGGGTAGAGTCTGTGGTTAGCCATTTCGAGCATGCCTCCCACATAAGAAGCTTTGTTTTTGTCCAGGAAAACATCCGTCTCTGCAGTATTGGAATAGATATCTCCTTCACGCTCAAGGAACCCTAGAGCGACAAGAGTATCAAAGAAGTCTCGCGCTGAGCGTGGGTGCAAGCCAAGACTTTTGCTCAACGAATCAATGGCTGCTGAGCCTTTTGCCAGCTCAGTGAACACACCCAACTCAACCGCGCTAAGCAGCGATTTTGATGCCCAAAATGCGATGCCTGTTTGTATGATTTTTTCTGGATTTAATTCTCCACTCATCCTGCCTTCCCCCTTTTTATTATTAAAATCCTAGCTCGGAAATCGGGTCTCCGATAAGCGCTCGATAAGCCGATCCGTTACCTGAACACTGGTATTTTCTGCCGTTTTACCAAGCCGCTCAGACAATGATTTTTTAGGCGTAAAGCGCACTTCATAAACTTCGCGTTCATCCAATTGAGTGAGAATGTATTCGTCGCTGGTCATCACCTCGTCAACTAACTTATTGTCGATGGCCTGATTACCAAACCAGATTTCGCCGGTGGCAATTTTTTCGATATCTACCTGTGGGCGGTGTTCGGCAACAAAGGTCTTGAACAGCTCGTGGGCTTCCTGAAGATCTTCCACAAACTTTTTGCGTCCCTCGTCAGTGTTTTCGCCAATCATGGTGAGAGTGCGTTTGTATTCGCCCGCCGTATGCATCTCCACATCCACATCGTGCTTTTTCAGCAGCCGATTAATATTAGGCAGTTGAGCAACCACACCGATAGAACCGAGAATGGCAAAGGGTGCTGCAATGATCTTGTCGCCAACACAGGCCATCATATAACCGCCACTTGCAGCAACCTTATCGACCGCAATGGTGAGTTTGATGCCTTTTTTGCGCACTCGATCTAGCTGACTGGCCGCCAAACCGTAGCCATGAATTACGCCGCCACCGCTTTCAACTCGCACCAGAACCTCGTCTTGATCGTTGGCAATGGTAAGAATGGCACTGATTTCTTCTCGCAGACGGGCAACCTGTTTAGCCTGCATATCGCCATGAAAATCCACCAGAAAGGTGGTGGCTTTGCGCCCCCCTACTTTGGCTTCGGCCTTTTTGGCCTTTTTCTTTTGTTTGTCGGTTTTCTTGACGGCCTTTTTATTTTCCAGCAAAGCCGACATTTGATGGTGCATATGGTCGTATTTGTCGTTGAGCCGATTTACCTCCAGCTTGCCGCGCTCTTGGGCCTCGCCCTTCTTCAGCGAAGTAATAATGCCAACAGCGATCATCAGTAGAACAAGTAGGGTTACGCCCTTTAGTAGAAAGGAGCCGTAGTCGATCAGGAATTCCAAAAAAACCTCCAATGAGTTTTTGTTGAGAGATGTATTTTGCTAATTAAAAGCGGTCAGCAAGAATAGCAGATTAGCTACTCTCCTCACCTGTAAAGGAGCGAATCAACTTACCGCTCAAAGTAAAGGGAGCTGGGATATCCGGATACTCCCCAACTGAGAACCACTGCGCATCGGCAATCTCGCTTTGTTGTGGAATGATTTCCCCTTCAAGGTACTCGGCATAAAACCCCAACATAAGCTGGCTTGGAAAGGGCCAGGCCTGACTTGAGAAATAGCTAACTTTGCCTGTCTTAATTCCCACCTCTTCCAATACTTCACGATAGATGGCGTGCTCCACGGACTCTCCCGCTTCGATAAAGCCCGCCAAGGCCGTATAGATACCGGTGCCACGCTTTGCATGTCGAGCCAGAAGGCATTCATTGCCTCGTATTACCAGAGCCATAATGCAGGGCATAATTTTTGGATAGAATGAAACTGCGCATTGAGTGCACTTCATGGCGTGCTCTGTTGTCGAAACCGCGGTTTCGGCTCCACAGCGGCCACAGTGTTTGTGGTTACGGCGCCAATTGATTAATTGCAGTCCTCTGCTCAGCAGCGCAAAGAGTATTTCGTCCTCGCCACCCAGACTTCGCAGTGAAGTACTGGCCAATCCGTTTTCCTCGGCAGTGCCGCTCTGCAATTCCTGGGCAAAATAGTGCCGGTCATCATAGCCGCCTATATGGATGGGCGAATTTAAAAGGTTCGATTGAACATGCTGCAAATCGGAGCGTTTTGACAAAACACCTGGCACGCCTCCGATTTCTACTAAATCGTTACCTTCAAAAAAAACGAATATTCCATCTGGGTGGTGGATCTCCCCATCTGCTAAATATTCCAACGAAAAACTGTGGCGATGCATAAGTATTTGGGTCTAGACTGCGTTTACAAAGTTTACTGCCTTTTTGGGTAGCTTTAGACTTCAAAAACAAAATTGCCAACCAAAAACAATATAAGAGGGAATAATGGCTCAGCAAAACTCTGTTTTTCACGCTTTCTATACCAACTTTCTGGGCAACTCGGCCAGATGGTACAAAACAACCATCGTTGCCTTTTTGCTGCTCAACCCTATCGTTGTTTTTGTCTTTGGCAAAAATATCGCCGGCTGGCTACTGATAGGTGAGTTTATTTTCACATTGGCCATGGCTCTCAAATGTTATCCGTTATTGCCTGGCGGTCTGTTGGCGATTGAAGCGATCTTGCTTGGCCTAACCACCCCCTACACCGTCTATCACGAAGCCGAGGCGAACTTTCAGGTTATCTTGCTGCTAATCTTTATGGTGGCTGGCATTCACTTTATGCGAGATCTGTTGCAGTACGTCTTTACCAAAATACTGCTCAAGGTTAAGTCAAAGCCTTTACTGGCGTTTCTGTTCTGTTTTGTATCGGCATTTCTGTCAGCCTTTTTGGATGCTCTTACGGTCACCGCGGTATTAATCAGTGTGGCAGTAGGCTTCTATACCATCTATCACAAGGTTGCTTCCGGAAAGACTTTTACGCAGGATCATGATCACAACCACGATGGTGGAGTGCATGAATACCACCGTGAAGATCTGGATCAATTCCGCTCCTTTCTGCGCAGTTTGATTATGCATGGCGCTGTGGGTACTGCCCTAGGTGGTGTTTGCACCATCGTTGGCGAGCCACAGAACCTGCTAATTGCCGAACGAGCCGGCTGGGAATTTATGGAATTTTTTATGCGTATGGCTCACGTAACCATGCCGGTGCTTGCTGCTGGACTAACCACCTGCGTACTACTTGAAGTGTTTAAAATTGGCGATTACGGCGCCCTAATTCCTGATGGTGTCAGGTCCGTTCTCAGCGAAACCGATGCTGATCGGGATCACAAACGCACTTCCCCACAAAAAGCTGCCTTAATTGTTCAAGCGGTGGTGGCTGTAATTCTAATTCTTTGCCTGGCCTTTCATCTGGCTGAAGTTGGCTTGGTCGGATTGTTGGTCATCGTTTTGCTGACCTCCTTTAACGGCGTTACCGAGGAACATCAAATTGGCCATGCTTTTGAAGAGGCCCTGCCCTTCACGGCTTTATTGGTAGTATTTTTTGCCATTGTTGCCGTTATTCATGATCAAGAACTGTTCCATCCAATTATCGAGGCAGTTCTGCATATGCCAATGGACATACAACCGACCATGTTCTTTTTTGCCAATGGTGTGCTCTCGGCAATTAGTGACAATGTCTTTGTTGCCACCGTCTATATCAATGAAGTGAGAGCGGCCCTAGATGCCGGCGATATTACCCGCGAGCATTTTGATTTATTGGTTGTGGCAATTAACACCGGCACCAATCTGCCAAGCGTAGCGACTCCAAATGGTCAGGCGGCCTTCTTGTTTCTGCTGACTTCAGCCTTGGCTCCGCTGATCCGATTGTCTTATATGAAGATGCTGGTGATGGCCCTGCCCTACACCATCGTTATGACCACTGTCGGTGCAGCTATGATTTATTTCTTTTCTTAGCAGACCAACCTTCGAGAATTAAAAAAGCCGGGCAATGCCCGGCTTTATTTTCTACCCAGTTAGTGCGCACCGCTTTGCGATCCACCGATGGGATATCCAATCGGATAAGAGCTCTGGTATTCGCCAGCCCCATCGGAATTCACATTGGGTTCAGGATAGCGGTACATGTTGTCCCACATTGAAATAACATTTTTGCGAAACCACAGATCAAAGTTACTTTAGTCTGAGTATTCCTCAATAGTGACTCGCTCGAGGATCTGTTCAATGGATGCGCCCGCGATCATTTAATTAATCTTGTTCTCCTCGACGGCCGAGCTGGTCTGAATATTCCTTTATTCAGAGACTATCATCTGAAAACCGCCGTAAATCAGCCGATTGCCGTCAAAGGGCATGGGGTATTTTTCCGGTGAGAACCTTTCGTCTTTCATCATCTTCTCCCAGGCCTTATCTCGCACCTCTTTCGAGGGCCAAGTCATCCAGGAAAAAACGACGGTCTCATTTTCTTCGCACTTTACTGCTAGTGGGAAGGAGGTTGTCTCGCCATCCGGGATGTCGTCACCCCAGCACTCAACTACACTTGAGGCACCATATTCTTTAAAAATCGCCGCAAAACTATCAGCGTATGCGATGTAGGCCTCTTTGTTTTCCTTGGGTACTGCCAATACAAAACCATCTGCGTAATCCATATCAAACTCCCGATAAGTTGGTTAGTGTCTAACGAGGATAGTGAAAGGTAGCCTTTGAACCGCTAATGATTCCAATCCAGCGTTTCGAAAAATGCCACAAAGTCTTCTGAGAAACTGAACCGCAATACAGGCCAGAGAGCTCTAAAATAGTCGTTCTTAAAAGCGCCGCCGGCTATAACCCCGATATTTGCCGCTAGCATTAGCCACTTATTTAGATTATCCATATTTATATTTAGTTCTCCCCCGAGACAAAAAAGCTAGCAGCCCTTTTTATATTTTATTGATTAACCACTCTAATTCTCTCCGCCAGAGAATCATCCACTTCCTGCTTTAGGGAAGCAAAATCAAAGAGATTGGTATCCGCCAACTGCGAAGGCGAAACATTGCCAATTGCCGCAAAGATGGTTTCTACCCTACCCGGATGTTCCCTCTCCCAGTCCGCCAACATGCGTTTGATTACCTGTCGTTGTAGCCCATCCTGAGAACCGCAGAGGTCGCAGGGAATAATGGGGAACTCTTTAAAGTCGGAATAAGCCTGTAGATCTTTCTCTTTGCAGTAAGCCAGCGGCCGAATCAGTACGTTCTTCTTGTCATCAGACAGCAGCTTGGGCGGCATGGCTTTGAGTTTGCCACCGTGAAACAGATTTAGGAAAAGCGTCTCAACGATATCGTCACGGTGATGGCCTAGCGCAATCTTGGTGGCACCAATTTCCTGGGCAAAGGTATAGAGCGATCCGCGTCTTAATCGTGAACACCAACCGCAGTAAGTTTTTCCTTCGGGGACAAGCTCTTTAACGATGGAGTAAGTGTCTTTTTCCAGAATATGAAATGGCACCCCTATGCTGGTGAGATATTCCGGCAACACATGCTCGGGGAAGTTGGGCTGTTTCTGGTCCATATTGACCGCAACCAGTTCAAAGCTAATAGGTGCAGTTTTCTGCAAGCCCATCAGGATATCCAACATGCCGTAAGAGTCTTTGCCACCGGAAAGGCAGACCATAATCTTGTCGCCCTCTTCAATCATATTGAAGTCGGCAATAGCGTTCCCCACGTTGCGACGCAAGCGCTTCTGCAGTTTATTGAACTCTAACTTGTGCTTGCGGGTATCGGTTGTGCTCGCTTGCTGAGCTTGCTGATTCGCCGCTGCTTGAATCTCAACCACGATCAACTACCCCAAGGGTCTAATGCCAACGGCGTGGCGTAGATCTTTCAGCAGGGGTTCAGCCAAAGCTCTGGCCTTCTCAGCGCCCTCTTGCAGCTTCTGCTCTATCAGCTCAGGCGTCTGCAAAAGTTCCATATATCGCGCTCTGGGCTCTTCCAGCTCGGCATTAACCAATGCAAACAGCTCTTTCTTGGCCTGCCCCCAGGCAATGCCTTGAGCAAACTGATCGGCCATCCAGACTTTCTGCTCGGCATTGGCAAAGGCACACCAGATTTCAAACAGCGCTGAATCTTCTGTGTTTTTGGGTTCACCCGGCTCAAGCAAGTTGGTTTTGATCTTGTTGATATACTTTTGCAGCTGTTTCTCTGTCAAAAACAGCGGAATAGTATTGTCGTAGCTCTTGCTCATCTTGCGACCGTCTAGGCCTTTCAATACAGAGCCCTCTTCCCCAATCACCGCTTCCGGGATATTGAAGTGCTTACCATACAGATGGTTAAAGCGCTGGGCGATATCACGCGCCATTTCAATGTGCTGAATTTGATCGCGACCGACAGGCACGTGGGTGGCGTTAAAGACCAGAATATCGGCAGCCATCAATATTGGATAACTAAACAGCCCCATATTGACTGCATAGTCTGGGTCTTCACCGGCATCCAGATTCTTCTGCACCGCATCCTTGTAAGCATGGGCACGATTCATCAGCCCCTTGGCCGCGACGCAGGTCAGCAACCAGGTCAGCTCGGGTATTTGTGGAATATCCGACTGCCGGTAAAACACCGCTTTGTCGGTATCCAACCCCAGCGCCAACCATGTGGCGGCAATTTCTCGGGTGGATTGATGCACACGATCGGCATCCTGAGTTTTGATCAGAGCGTGGTAGTCCGCCAAGAAATAGAAATACTGGCCATCGCTTTGGCTCTCATTCTGACTGGCTTCTATCGCGGGTTTGATAGCCCCCACATAGTTGCCCAGATGCGGTGTGCCGGTAGTGGTAATGCCAGTAAGCGTGATTCTTTTACTCATATTCGATTCTACTTTGAAGCCGATAGATTACGCTGATATAAGGCCCTGAGGGCATCCACCATATATGAAATGTCTTTGGTGCCGGAGGTCTCGCGGATCGAGTGCATAGCCCACTGAGGGCAGCCGATATCAATAGTGCTGATGCCCAGATTGGCCGCTGTAATCGGGCCGATAGTGCTACCACAGGCCAGATCGGTGCGAACCACAAACTCCTGCACCGGAATATTTTCGCGATCGCAGATCTGCCGAAATACCGCTGAGTTCTCGCTATTGGTTGCATAGCGCTGATTGGCATTGACCTTAATGACGGGCCCGGCGTTGATTTTGGGCCCGTGATTCTCGTCGTGCATATCACCATAGTTGGGATGCACCGCGTGGGCGTTGTCTGCGGAAATAAATATCGATTTACGAATCGCCTGCTGGCGCTTTTCAGCGTCGGGCAACAATCGCTCAACAATGTCTTTCAATAAGGGCCCCTGAGCACCACAGGCTGACTGACTGCCGATTTCTTCATGGTCCGTACAGATCAATAGCTGAGGTTTTTCTGGATTGCTTTTAAAAGCGTCCAGCATGGCTGTCATCCCGCAATAGCAGCTAAGCAAATTATCCAAACGGGCTGTGCTGACATAATCTTCATTCAGCCCGGTTATTGCTGCGGGTTGTGTGTCATAGGCATAGATTTCATAGCTGTAAATTTTCTCAGCCTGCTTGCCTTTGCCCAGTTCGGAATCGAGCTGCTGTTTAAGCAGTGTGCGGAAATTGCTATAGCTTGGATCAGTACCCGCCAAAACCAGCGGCAGATGCTTTTGCGCATTCACCGTTCGGCTGGTATTGGCATCACGATCCAGATGAATCGCCAGACTGGGAATGCGGGCTATTGGCTTGTCAAAGTTGACCAAAGCGTCCTGTAGCTGGCCATCCTTGTCGGCGTAAGTCACCCGACCTGCCAGCGATAAATCGCGGTCAAACCAGGGGTTAAACAAGACGCCGCCATAGACCTCGACACCCAGCTGGGCCACTCCCTGACGGGTCAAATCAGGGTTAGGTTTAATTTTCAGGCAAGGGCTATCGGTATGGGCGCCGACCATGGAAATACCGGACTCGGCAGAATTTTGATCCCCTGTGGTAAAGGCGACAATCGAAGAATCATTGCGGGTAACCAGATATCCGCTATTCGGCTTTAGGATCCAAGAGTCCGTTTCTTGCAATTGCACAAAGCCCGCCTCTTCAAAGCGTTCAAGCATTTGCTGAACGGCGTGATAAGGCGTTGGCGACGCGTCGATAAAATTACAGAGGTCGACAGAGAGGTTTATATTGGGCATTGATTCTGGTCTTTCCATTTTGGGGATTGGGTTCAGCAGACTACAATCAGCTACCCATCAATAAGGCAGCAATTCTAGGCGTTTCAGCCCATCATTGAAATAACATCACTTAAATACCAGCGAAACAAAATAGCCAACCAAAAGAATTAGAAAGACATAAACAGCCAAATGAAATCAAAAATAGAAGCCGCCTCGGTGGTATGGGATAAAACCGGCACGCCTTCCAGTGAGCGCTTTGACGATCCCTACTTCTCGCGTGAGGATGGATTAGCGGAAAGCACTCATGTGTTTCTGGAACCCAATCGTCTGGCCCAGCGCTTTTCTGAATTGGGCAAAACAGATTGTTTTGTTGTCGCCGAAACCGGTTTTGGTACCGGGCTGAACTTCCTGCTGACCTGGCGTTGCTTTAAGCAGCATGCGCCGGCCAGCGCACGTCTGATTTATATCAGCGTTGAAGGTTTTCCGCTGAGGCCAGAGGACTTACACAGAGCCCTGAAACAGTGGCCAGAACTCAAATTTTACGCATCCAAACTGGAAAACCTCTATCCGCCCCTGGTTCCCGGCCATCATTGGCGGAATGCTGATGCTCAGGTCAGCCTGCATCTGATATTCGATCAACTTGAACCTGCCCTCCAGTCACTGCATCCCCAAATAACTCATCACAGCTGGAATTCAGCAGTTCCACCCGTCAACGCCTGGTTTTTAGACGGATTTGCCCCGGCCAAAAACCCGGATATGTGGCGGGATAGCATTTACCCCTCTATTGCACGGCTAAGCTCATCCGACACGAGCCTATCCAGCTTTACTGCGGCTGGAGATGTGCGACGCAACCTTCAGCAATGGGGCTTTGAGGTCAATAAAGTTGAGGGGTTCGGTACCAAAAGAGAAATGATCCGTGCTGAATTTAAGCAGGACTGGCAACCCGATACCGAACAGATACGAGCCCATGCTGACAAAGGCACTCAAACCTGGCATTTGCCCGTCGCGGTGCAATCAAAACCAGAAGAAGTTTGCATACTGGGCGCGGGCATTGCCGGGCTTACTCTAGCCAAATCACTGGCATCCCGCGGAATAAAGGTGCAAATCTTCGACCGACACAAACAAGCGCTTGCTGGCGCTTCCGGCAATCCACAGGCGGCTATCTTTGGGCGTTTATCTCCCGATAGTGGTGACCTAGAGGACTTTGTTCTGCAGTCTTTGGCCTACTCGGCCGACTTCTACGAGGAATTCTGGAGAACAGATTGCGGCACCAACTCCGGCCTGCTTCAGCTAGCAAGAAATCCTAATGAATTTAATAAGATGCAGGATATTATTAATAATCTGCCTGAATCTAATGGACTGGTGGAATTAGTAGCATCCAGGGACACAAAAGACCTCTGCGGGCTCGACTTAAATGCCGATGGTCTGTGGTTTCCCAAATCCGGCTGGATCTCTCCGCCCAAACTCGCAAAACACATCCTGCAACACCCGCTTATTCAATTTACCGGCGGTATTGACCTATCACCGGTTGAGGATGGCAATCACTGGATAATTCAGGATCAAAGCGGAAGTAACCTGCACCGCAGCGAAACAGTGGTGATTTGTGCCGGTGCCGAGGCAAATACCAACCCAATGCTGGACTGGCTTCCCATCAAACCCGTGGCGGGCCAACTAAGTCTAGTGCCTGCTACAGCTGAAACAGAGGGCCTTACCGCCATCCTAAGCCAATCAACCTCCATCTTACCTGCTCTGGCCGGCATTCACTGTCTGGGCGGCACCTATCGGCTGGGTGAATCGGATCTTGACGTGCGCGAAGAGGATCACCAGAAGAACCTGGCTAATATTGGGCGGATGCTCGACATCAATTTAAGCCCCAAGGTGATATCAGCTCGAGTGGGCGTCCGAGCCACAACCCCTGACTATCTGCCCATCTGCGGCCCTGCAACGAATATAGCCGAACTGAAAACAGACTTTGCCGCGCTAGCCAAAGACGCCAAAACGCCCATGCACAAACTGGCGCCAGCTCATAGGGGGCTATTTCTAAATCTGGGTTACGGATCTCGCGGATACGCCTACGCGCCGCTGTGCGCCGAGCATTTGGTATCTGTGCTGTGCGGTGAGAGCTCACCACTACCGAATCACTTACAACGGGCTGTGCACCCTGCCCGCTTTCCGATAAGGGATATTATTCGCGGCAAAGCCTAAACGCCCACCCGAACCCAAAAATGCTATTTCTCCCAGTTCACCACACACTCGTAGGGTGGAAATTCCAAACCCGGAGTCCAGCCACGGGTTCTAGTCAGTGAGAATGGGCGGTTAAACATCACAGGGTCGATAACAGTCGTTGACAATTCGAGGCTGTTGCCATCCTCAGAAACTCTGTAGGTTTCCAAAACCGTCGCCTGTTTTGATAGCGGCAGCCCCCACTCAGACCAATAGGGCCAGTCTATATGTGAGGTGGTAACAATCAGTGTGTCGCCTGCCCAGCGACCGGTTGAATAGCCGGTTGCGCTAAACGCGGGTTCAGGACTGGTTGCCGAGTCCAGATAAATAGTGCGTGTCGTGTTGTACTCCACACTTTCAGTCACGACGCGATCTCCACGATCCATAATTCGCATGGGAACCGGATCGAAGGTTGCGTCTGGCATGCCCTGGCGGCATTCACTCAGCTCAATATTGTCTTCAAGAATATCGTAGGCAGCGTTTAACTCTCTACCCTGCTCGGTCAACCAATCCCTAGACAAATCTTCTTCTGGCTCTACCCAGGTTCCGGGAATAGCACTCCAGGTTCGAAAAATGCTGTGCGCAGTTCGGCGCTCTTCCGCAACTCTGGCGGGATCAAGCTCAACCTGCTGGACAGCAAGCCCCTCATTCTCCCAAACCAAGGGAGCGGTTCTAGATGCTTTGAATTCTATGCCACTGGGCAACAGAACGTTCAAGGCGCCAAAATGGTTTTCGCCTCTTCTGACCGGATATCCTGCGACTTTGACTTCTCCGATAAAATCCTCGGCACTGAGGTTATATCGGCTCTCCATGGAACGAGGGCCAGGTCCAAGCTCAACTTCATAGATAGTCTGCTGCCCGGCATTGTCCTCTACCATCAAACGACCCCGAGTGTGCGGGTTGTGCCAGAAAACTTCTGTCATTTCACCCTCTAGTATTATCAATTTATCGGTGTTGTATAAAACGCCATTGGTAACCGCGCCGTGATGTGCAATAACCGATATAGGTAACTGCCCAAAAAGAAGAGCTATACCAACTACTAAAAACTTATAAGTGCTCATCACAAGTTCCTATTCTTAATTACCTGAAAATCGTTCGGCACTTTCCACTTCACACTCATATTCATAGATAGGTTCATCATCATCGACCCTATACCAGAACATCGAGGTGTTAAAAATCTCAGTCAAATAAGCCGGATCATAAAGACTGTATTCCACTAATAGTTCCAATCCATCTTCGCCAAGGCTATACCTCTCTGTAACCCGCTTCTGTTCGCTGGAAGGTATGTCCGTCTCGCCGCCCGTGATATGGGTAGCGATGGCAAGCCCCCAAGCTGATTCGGGATAATTGCCGCTTTCTATAACCAAGGCATCGCCATCAAAGCGCGCATTTGCCGAGCCAAACAAACCAGTCGATTCAACTCGGACGGCATTCGCATTTATAGGTATCCGGCGCACAATGCCGTATGCCTCATGGGTGAAAATAACTTCGTTCTCATTGATTTGGATATCGCTCAAAAATGGCGCATACAGCAGAGACGGAATACTGCTTGGTTCGCAGAAGTTAGCCGGTGAGTTTTTGGGGTCGTAGTTGTCTCTTGCAAAAAGTCCCGCCTCGTTGAGAGGCAGCGTCGATTGCAGCGATCGATCCGGAATAGGAGCTTCCCAGCGACCTGCTATAGCGGCTGCACCAGAAGCATTCTGCGCCGCATAGCTCTCGACTTTGATATCAGGGAGCTGGCCGTAGCGCTGCCCCTGCTGGGTAATAAAACCTAGCCCATAAACCAGCGGGTTGTCAGGCCTTCTATTCGGCCAGGCAATCACAGTAACTGTGTCGCCTACAGCCAGAGTATTCTCACTGACACCCATACGACGCAAGTGCGCAGCAGCCGTGGTCTCAACTTCCCAGCTTTGAACAGTGCCATTCTCGCTGGTTACATCAAGCACCAAGCGCGAATGTGGGCTTTGAATGGTGAATTCAGTAATCCGCCCTTGCAGCTGCATAGACTCGCGCGGGTTGTAGTGTGTGGTGAAGGCGTGGTGTGCAAATGCTTGCCCGCAAACAGCGCACAAAAGCGACATACATAGAAATTGTTTCATTTTGACTCCCCCAGAATCTCCACGATAACTTATTTACTGATCCACAACATGCTCATCCATAAATTGCACAAACTCCGGAGTTCGGCCATGAGTTTTTTCGAGATGCCAAAAATCTGTCATGCCAGGCCAAGTTGCCAAAACAAATACCCAATCACTAACCGGCAAGCGCCAGTGGTTTACCCGAAATCGTATTTGAATTGCCATTTGAGGTCTCCGGAGCCGTTGTGACATCAAAGGCCCAGGAAATTATTAAGGCAAAGGGAAAACCGAGAGTGAGCAGAAGAATAACGACACGGGCGAACCACTCAGGCAGAAGCAAGGGCGCGCTGACAACAGCCACTACCTGCATAATTAACCAAGCAACTACCAGATATACCGCTGCAACCCTAAAGACTTTCAGGTCTTTAAGTTCTGAAAATAGAGACATCCTTCTCCCACACCCCTTTGTGTTTGTGCAGTTTACTAAGATTGGTTAAAAATTGCGCGAAAAACACCAGAAAAATCCCATAAAAAGCATGGGGTTATTTCAATTAGTAGTTGCACTTTATAGGTGCAAATGGAGTTAGAATTGGCCTTCTTTCGATTAATTATCAAATTGACCCCCTATCTATGCTGCTGCGAGCCATAAATCCATGCCACCTATTCCTCAGTCTGCTGTGCAGCCTGTTCCTCGGCTGCGCCGATGCGGTTACACCTATTGAGTACGAATTAATTGCCGAGTACGAACACAATCCGGGCAATTTCACGCAGGGACTGATGTTTTATCAGGGCAATCTGTATGAAGGCACTGGCCAGCGCGGTGATTCACGCTTGATTCGCTACCGTGATGACTTTGAAAACCCTGTATATACGAGGCCCCTGCCGAATCGCTACTTTGGGGAGGGCATCACCGTCCATCAGGGTTTGCTGTACCAGCTGACCTGGCAATCCGAGCTGGGTTTTATTTTTGATCCCTCTGATCTAAGCCCTCAAGGGCAATTCAACTATGAGGGCGAAGGCTGGGGCATTACCTCCGATGGCGAACAGCTGTGGATGTCCAACGGCAGTAGTAATTTGATACAAATCTCTGCAAGCGGAGAGGAAATTAGCCGTGTAGAAGTTACTCTGGATGGGCAAATTCTTAATTTTCTTAACGAATTGGAGTGGATAAACGGATTGATTGCCGCCAATCGCTGGTTTGACGACAGTATTTACTTTATTGATCCGGCCACTGGTGAAGTGCAGACGACTCTGGATTTATCCGAACTTGCCGCACCCCATCGCGGCAATCAGCAGCATGTGCTGAACGGTATCGCCTGGAATGACGAGCGACAGACGCTCTGGGTAACGGGAAAGTATTGGGATGCACTCTACGAGATTAAAATGGAACTGTTAGAATAATTCTAGATAGCTGCAATATGTAATTGTTTTTATTTTTTATTTTATTAAAATACTAGCCTTTATCTACGGCTTTCAGCAGTGCTTTAACCTGGGCTTCGCTGCAATCATCCGATCGACCTCGTGCCACCTTGGCCGGTAGCAAAATCGGTCCAAAACGCACCCTTTTAAGCCGACTTACCTGAACCTCCTGAGACTCCCACAAACGCCTAACTTCCCGGTTGCGCCCTTCCATCAGAGTGACCGTTACCCAGCGATTGCTGCTGCCGCTTCTATCTTCCTCCTCATCCTCGAGAGTGATATCGGTAAATCGAGCCATACCGTCTTCAAGCTCTACTCCCTTTAGCAGTCGATCAATCATGGGCTGATCCACTTTGCCGAAGATACGAACCCGGTATTCTCGGTCAATCTGCGAGGATGGGTGCATCAGTTTGTTGGCAAGGTCGCCGTCGGTTGTGAGCAGGATCAAGCCGGTGGTATTGATATCCAGCCGCCCTACTGCGACCCATCGGCTGTTTAGCACCTTGGGCAGGTTATCAAATATGGTTTTGCGGCCTTCCGGGTCTTTGCGCGTGCAAACCTCACCTTCAGGTTTGTTATACATAATGACACGGGGCGCCTCTTGGGATTCCGCCGGGGTAACAATAATTTTTTTGCCGTCGAGCAGAATCCTTTCGTAGCCAGTCACTCGATCACCCAGTTTAGCCGGTGTGCCATCCACACTGACCCTGCCCTCGCTGATAATAGTTTCCAAGGCACGGCGAGAACCCATGCCAGCCCGAGCTAAAACTTTTTGCAGCTTCTCCGTGGTATCGGGGTTTTTTGGTTCCGGTTTTCTTTTGGGTCTATAGGGCTGTCCCTTTGCGGGCGCCCGACCTCGACGATCATTCATGGCTTTATTCCTGCCCGTTCCGGGCTACGGGCAGCCAGATCTCATAGCTGTAGTTGATGTTGGATTGAAACTCTTGCTCAAATACTTTGGAGAATTTTTCCGGAATGACAGGGAAGCTTATATCGCCTTCAACCTCAGCCTGGATACGGGTTAGGTGTAATACATCCGCACGATCGATTAGCTCAGCATAGATTTGCCCACCGCCGGCGATAAAAGCCTGATCGGTGAGTTTGGCCAGCTCTTCAAGAGCTGAATCAACAGAATTGAATACACGCACATCATCGTCATCTGATTCAAATCCACTGGCGGAGATCACCGCAAACTTTCTGTCGGGCAACTTGCCCATGGCTTCAAAGGTCTTACGGCCGACAATCAACCAGCTGTTAAAGGTTAGGCCTTTAAATAGAAGCTGTTCACCACGGGCACGCCAGGGAATCTCAAGGCCGTTGCCAATGATGTCATTCTCGGAGCGAGCGGCGATTAGGGCGAGTTTCATGGGTTTAGATATCTAGTGCAGCGGCTGATCAGCGGGTATTTGTTCCAACTCTTCGTCCTGTGGCAGCTCATCACGGGATTCGTTGGGGTCATCTTCATCAACTTTATCAACCTCATCATCTGAGACTTCATCTAGCGCCTGATCTACGTCTTCGACGGAATCACCTTCCATCGCTTCGTGCTCTTCCTCTTCCGAAACCATGGACTGCTCAACTTCCAGCGCCAGTTCCGGATTGATATCTGCCAAGTCTCGAATTTCATTTAGCGGCGGTAGGTCTGCGAGTTTGACCAGATTGAAATAGTCCAAAAATAGCCGCGTGGTGGCGTAAAGCGCCGGCTTGCCGGGCACATCTCTGTGACCCACTACTCGAACCCACTCACGCTCGAGAAGTGAACGGACAATATTTGAGCTGACCGCAACACCGCGAATGCCTTCAATATCACCCCTTGTGATGGGTTGGCGGTAAGCAATAATGGAAAGGGTTTCCAATAGCGCACGTGAGTATTTGGGTGGTTTTTCATCCCATAGACGCGATACCCAGGGCGCCATATCTTCGCGCACCTGCATACGGTAGCCGCTGGAAACCTGCTTCAGCTCATAACCCTTATCGGCAAAATCCGTACCCAGGTCTTCTAGGGTGGCCTTGATTTCATCACGCGCCGGACGTCCGTCGTCATCACCAAAGAGCTGCAGCAGCTGATCAATGGACAGGGGACGACCGGCAACCAGCAAAGCGGCTTCGACCACATTTCTAATTAATTTCATATCCGACATATCAGGCTCTCTCTGCTCTTCACTGCTCTCACAAATCTCTCTCTAGTCGCTCTCAAGTCTCTCAGCTACTGCTACTGCTCTAACTTTCACGCGCTTTAACGTGAATCATGCCAAATTCTTCACCTTGGGTGATTTCGATCAGGGACTCTTTGATCAGCTCCAGAATCGCCAAGAAGGTTACTGCTACACCCATGCGTCCCTCTTCCACGGTAAACAGCGAAACGAACTCAATAATCTTGCCGCCCTGAATTTCATCCAGAACCATAGCCATACGCTCGCGGGTGGAAAGTGGTTCCATACTGATTTTGTGACTGCGGTACATGTTGGCGCGATGCATAACCTGACTGAATGCTAAGAGCAGCTCGCGCAAGTCGACTTCCGGGTGGGGAATCTTTTTTGGCATATCCGGCAGTTCAATTTCCACCGGAAATACATCGCGGCCATCGCGGGGAATTTTATCCAGATCTTCGGCTGCTTCTTTGTAACGCTCGTATTCCTGCAAACGCATGATCAGCTCAGCGCGCGGATCTCCTTCTTCACCCTCTTCCTCTTTGTGTCGCGGCAAGAGCATGCGGGATTTGATTTCGGCAAGCATGGCCGCCATCACCAGATATTCGGCGGCCAACTCAAAGCGCATGGCCTGCATGGCTTCAATGTATTGAATATATTGGTCGGTGATTTTGCTGACGTCGATTTTCAGAATGTCGATGTTCTGACGACGAATAAAATACAACAGCAGATCTAGCGGGCCTTCGAAGGACTCTAAAAACACCTCCAGAGCATCAGGCGGTATATAGAGATCTTTTGGCAGTTCAGTAACCGCTTCACCCTGCACGATCGCAAAGGGCATCTCTCCCTGTTGAGGTAACTCACGATCTGTATTGGGAATGGGTGGCTGCTCTTCGCTCATGTTTAGATTATACGGCAGCCATTCTTAGGCGACACTAAAGTCGGAAAAATCGCCCTTTCCTTGACGAATCAACTTGGGTACTTCATCGGACAGATCAATTACGGTGGTTTCTTCGATACCGGCATAACCTCCGTCGATAATCAGATCAACATGATGTTCGAGAATATCGCGCATATCCCAGGGTTCGTTTAGTGGAAATTCATCGCCGGGCATCAGCAATGTGCTGGACACCATCGGCTCACCCAGCTCACCGAGAAGATCTAAAAGAATGGGGTTGTTGGGCACGCGCATTCCAATTTGCTTGCGTTTGCCGCTGTGCAATCGCCTTGGTACTTCTTTAGTGGCTTCCAATACAAAGGTGAAGGCACCGGGTGTGTGGGCGCGCAGCTGCCGAAAGGCGATGTTGTTGACCTTGGCGTAGGTTCCCAGCTCGGAGAGATCCCGACAGACCAGAGTAAATAGATGCTTCTCGTCCAATCCACGAACACGGCGTATGCGGTCTAGTGCGTCTTTGTCACCAATGTGACAACCAATGGCATAGGCAGTATCCGTTGGAAAAACCACCACACCGCCCTGTTTGATAATCTCAACAGCTTGGCTGATCAGTCGCTTTTGCGGATTTTCAGGATGAACGGAGAAATACTGGCTCAATGAATGGGCTCTTTTTTGATGTGCATCTGCTGTCTAATTATGGATAAAGGGGAATGCGCGGGATTATACCGACATGAAGGCAAAGAATCGGTGTGCTTTTGGGTAAAAACTGCTCTAAATGCCGAGCTGCTTCTGACACTGACAAAAAAAGCCCCTAAAATACGCGAGCTTTTCTAGACTCAACTCTATTTTTACCTGACTGCGAACTATCAAGCATGACTGACGACACGCCAAAGCGTGAAAACCTGCTACTAAACCTGCTGTTCAATATCGTGGTTCCCACCCTTATATTGACCAAGTTCAGTGGCGACAACCAATTGGGCCCGCAGCTGGGTATTGTGGTGGCGCTGAGTTTTCCGATTGGTTACGGCGTTAAAGACTATTTTCGCCTGCACAAGATCAACTTCTTCTCGGCGCTTGGGGTATTTAGCGTATTAATGACTGGCGGCATGAGCCTGCTGGAAATTGATCCCAAATACATCGCCATCAAAGAGGCGGCCATACCAGCGGTGTTTGGCATTGCTACTCTGATATCCCTGAAAACCAAATATCCTCTAGTGCGTATTTTTCTGTTCAACGATATGGTCATGAAGACCGACAAGGTGCACGAAGCTCTGGAACAGAGAGGCGCGGAGCTACTGTTTGAGCGCGCGCTGATCATCGCCTCGGTGATGTTGGCAGGTTCGTTCTTTTTGTCCTCTCTGCTAAATTACATTTTGGCGCGGATTATTCTGGTTTCCCCACCGGGTACGGAAGCCTTTAACGCCGAGCTGGGCAAAATGACTGCATTGAGTTTTCCAGTCATTGCCCTACCTGCCATGCTTGTGATGATGGCTGCACTATTTTACCTTTTCCGGCAAATCAAATTGCTGACCCAACTCGATCTCGAAGATATTCTCCGGAATATGGATTAATCAGGAACACAGATAAAAATATGCTTTACGCCATTCTCGCCGAAGACAAAAAAAACTCCCTGCCACAGCGACTTGAATATCGGCAGGAACACAGAGACCGCCTGCAGGAGCTTCATGAGCAGGGCAAACTGATTTTTGCCGGCCCCCACCCTGCGGCGGATGCAGATGATCCCGGAGCCGCGGGTTTTACCGGCAGTCTAATTGTTGCGGAATTTGCCGATTTGGAGGAAGCTAATGCATGGGCTCAGGCCGATATATACTCTACCGCTGGCGTGTTTTCTAAACTGGTAGTGAAACCAGTTAAGAGGGTTTTTTAATGACCACTTTTTCCACCAAAACCAATCTATGCAAAATAGCGGCTGTCGCTGTATTCGGCGCTATGGCCTTTGTGGCGGATGCTCAGGAGCCCTCAAATCAGGACCTACCTGTTCTCTATGTCTCCGATAGCTTTGAAGTTCCGGTGCGGGCAACAGGCTGCAGCAATTGCACTATTGTTCACTACGGTTTGGCTAGCGGCACCGAGGTATTTGATCTTGGCGAAGAAGTCGATGATTGGACACGTATTCGCTCTCGCGGTGGAATTGAAGGCTGGATGCCCTCGCGTTTTCTGCTAAACGAACCAGTCGCTGTAACTAAGCTGGCAGATGCCGAGTCCGAACTGACTGTGCTGTCGGAACAAAATCTGCTGCTTGAGCAACAAATCGAAGACCTGCTGACCGAGCTAAACTCTATGGGTCTGTCTGTGGAAACCGTAGAAATCGAAAGTGAAGACGGCGAAATCGCCCGACCAGTTATGTCGATCTCCGGCGATGTCATTGGCCTGAACAGCCAGAACGAAGAACTCATTCGCCGCAACCAATTGATGCAGCAGGATGTAGACCTCCTCACTGCCCGCAATGAACGCTTGGAAGATACCGCCCGACGCACCTGGTTTATTTACGGTGCCTGTGCCGTACTGGCGGGAGCTCTCCTAAGCGTATTACTACCCCGGCTCTTACCGCGCAAAAGATACTCCGAGTGGGGCTAAGCAGGTTATTCGCTTGGATCCGTTCGGAGCAAAGAAAATATGAGCGTCGCACTGAGTATCAATCTCAACAAGATCGCTCTGATACGCAATTCCCGACCGGGCAATAACCCCGACTTAATCGCTTACGCCAAACAATGCATCGAGTTGGGGTGTCAGGGCATTACGGTGCACCCGCGACCGGATCAGCGTCATATTCGCGCCAGTGATATTGCACCTTTGGCAGAGCTGTGTCGGCTCAACAACCAGATTGAATTTAATATTGAGGGCAACCCGCTGGAGGGCGCTCTCGAGGATTACCCCGGATTTATCCCGCTGGTGGAAAGCGCGCGGCCAGACCAGTGCACACTGGTGCCGGATGCATCTGGCCAACCCACATCGGATCACGGCTTTGATTTACAAAAAACCGGCTCTCTGCTCGAACCCATAATTCAGAATCTGAAAAATCAGGGCATCCGCGTCAGTCTGTTTATGGACCCCGATCTTGAACAAATCCGGCTGGCCAAACAAGTTGGTGCAGATCGCATTGAGCTCTACACCGGCCCTTACGCTGAAGCTTTTAGCAAGGGACAACATCAAGAAGTATTAGCGCAACATGTAGCTGCAGGCGCACTGGCAAATGAGATTGGCTTGGGTGTAAATGCCGGACACGATTTGAATTTGGATAACTTGGCTGAGTACCGTTCTGTGCCCTATTTGACAGAGGTTTCCATAGGTCACGCATTTACCTTGGACAGTCTGCAAATGGGTATTAAGCCCAGCATGGCGGCCTATCTGAATACCCTTAGTTAGATCAGAACCCCTGACTCAAGATACAAAAAACCCCTCAAAAGAGGGGTTTTTCTTGAAACATCTGCTAAGCACTAGAAGTTATAGCTGTACTGCAGGCTAAGGCTTCGCAATGGGCTCGGAGATTCGATAGTAATACCCTGATCACCAGCTGGTGCGCCAAAAATTGCACCGATTGGAGCTGCTGGAGGACCGTTAAAGTCAGCAGATAGCTCGTTGGTGATATTGGTTCCGATCAAGCTCAACTGCCAATCCGCGTTGTAGCTGGAGAGGCTAAAGCTCAAATCAAAAGTCGTCATGCTTTCCGAGGGGAAGGTTTCGTTGATCTGGCTAACCATATCATCTCTATAACGGCTATAGCCGTTAGTGGTTAACAGAAGATCCGAACCAATGGCCGTTTCTAGTACAAAACCTATACTGCTAGTCACTTTGGGCGCTTGAGCCAGATCGGTACCATCATCCGCATTGATCGCGTCCGCATAGGTAATGCCACCAACAAGCCGCAGCGCATCGGTTGTTTGCCATTGCCCGTCAATTTCCACGCCTTTTGATTCTGCGTCGATATTACGAGTTAAGAAAAAGGCAGTAGTTGGCCCCAAGACTTGGAAAGAAGTTTCCTGAAAATCAGTGATTTCGGTTTGAAACAAAGCGATATTCAGATTTGCGGCTCCACCAGCCAAAGACATCTTGGCACCAAGCTCAAAGGTCCTCGCCTCTTCAGTCTCAACCCGAGAGCCGGCAGCATCTACGCTTAAGGAAGGATCTCCACTCTGTACTTCAGCTGATTCTGCAAAACCACCAGTTTTGCTGCCGACACCATATGAAGCGTAAACCATCGTGCTATCTGTAGCATCGTATTGAATATTCAAATTTCCGTTCAAAAAGCTATCGTCAAAGCTCAAGGGAGTCGCGGCAAAAGGTGGGTTGAGAATGGTATTCCAAAGCGTTGCTGGAGCGATCTGCACTCGCCCAAACATCGCATCTTTTTGCTCGTCGGTATAGCGTAAACCCAGAGAAGTTCTTAATCGGTCGCTATGATTTACCGTAACCTGACCAAACAGTGAGATGGTTTCTGTATCTTGGGTAAAGTTATTGGTAAATCCACCGTTAAAGGCTTGCTGAGAGAAATCTCCGATAGCCGGCGGCGGGAAGTTAGGAGTACTAAAATTTTGAGTCTCGGACGATTCCCATTCGCTGTTGAAGTAAAACAAACCTGCCATATAGGCTATTTCGTCTTCCGCAGGAGAAGCTAAGCGGAATTCTTGCGAGAACTGGCTGTAATCTTCATCACGCTCAAAATAAGTGCTGTAGTAAGACACTTCGCCTGGATTCAGAATTGCCCAATTAACTTCGTCAAGTGCATTACCAAAATCAAAATCATCAAAGAATTTAATCTGATAGTCAGCTACAGAAGTAACCGAAGTTAAAGTTAAGTCATTGAACTGATAATCGATGTTGATGCTAAAGCTATCTACACTGGTATCGTGATTACTCTCACCGCCTGGGCACTCAACGCAAAGTGCGCTCTTGGTATCGTTGAATTCAACTTCACCAATTGCCGCTACAACCGGGTCAGGCAAAAATCCGCCCTGATCTACAAACTGAAACCCGTTGCCTGAACGAAGACTGTCGGAATGCTGGTAGATAAAAGTAGCTGTGGTGTCCTCATTGGGGGTGTAGACACCAGTGAGTCGAAGACCTGTCTCCTCATCGTCAGGTACATTTTGGCCCGTCACAATATTCTTCACCCAGCCTTCTTGATCAGTTAGATGCGCTGCAGCCCTAAGGGAAAAATTATCGGTGACAGGTATATCAATACCTGCATCAAGACCCCACCCACCATTTTCAATCTCGGCGCTAGCGCGAATATTGCCACCGAAGACATCACCCGGTTTTCTGGTAACAATACTAATCGCACCCAAACTTGTATTTTTTCCAAGCAAAGTACTCTGGGTACCCTTAATAACTTCCATGCGCTCAACATCAAAAAATGCTGCAGAGTACATACGACCTTTACCCATAAAAGTACCGTCTAGGAAAAGGGCTACAGACTGATCAAAGGATTGAGTTCGGGCTGGTGTTCCCAGACCTCGAAGAGTCAGTGCCAAGCCATCGTCAGGAGCCCGAGAAAAAACCATTCCCGGCACCAAGTTTGCCGCCTCAAATAGATTGTCTACTCCAAACTCTGTCAGGTTTTCTTCAGAGAGAGCATTTACAGTGACTGGTACGTCTTGCAATGATTGCGAGCGCTTTTGAGCAGTAACCACAATTTCTTCCAACACACGAGTATTCGCGGATTCTTGCGCAAGGGTTTCCACTGCTGCGCCTGACGAAAATAAAACGGCCAAGGCCGCTGCAAAGATATTTTTGTTGGTATTCACGTTTTCCATTTCCCCACTATTGTTATCAACTGCACCTACCAAATAGCGGCTGTCCTCGATACGAGTTGCTTGCAACCCGGTATCTCGGACCAAGAGCAGCAAAGCGTCCCAACTCAAATAAGAGCCATTCACTTCGTTAGTTCGAACTCCTTGAACCACGTCGTAATCGAATAGCATCTGTACTTGAGCCTGCTTTGCAAACTCATTTAGTGCAGTTTCAGCATCAAGTTGAGAGATGTGAAACTGTATTCGCTCTTCACCAATACTCTGCTCTATTTCCTGCGCCTGTGCAGGAAGCGATACAAAAGCAAATATCAGGACAAAAAGAACACAACCATCTCTCTTCGAATTCGGCCCAACTGCTTTTACTAGGGCCTTAGTAATAAAGACAGGCAGCTGAAAAAAAACCACTAGAGAGAATCCTGATTAGAATCTTGGCGGACTATTACGAACTTAGTATCTATGTCACGAAGTCTTAAAGGATGGATGATTGGCGGGCTAATCCGAGCCACGAGATATTTGAATTAGATTATCTGAAACCACGGAAACCTGGATATTGAAGCCCACCTCCAATGCAGAAGCCAATCCCTCGATATCACCGATGCGGAAGTAACCGCCTAAACGCACGTCCCTAATATCTTCATCGAGAATCTCGATCTCGGCCTCGGTATAGCGACTCACTTGCTCAATAATCTGATCCAAAGAATCACCTTTGAACTCAAGCATGCCACTGTGCCAAGCCAAGCGTCGTTCTAATAAATCAAGGGGCTGAGTATTAAGAGAGACATTTTCTCCGGAATAGAGAGCAACATTTCCTTTGGCAAAAGCAGCAGACTCAGGATCCAAAAAGGACGGATCTGCCGAGACTAGGTGGGTTTGTCCTCCGGTGGAAAACTCGACGGTTCCTTCGGTCACCGATACCTGAACTGCACCGTCAATAAGATGAACGGCAAAGGCCGTTCCGACGGCCCGAATCGATGTCTCGCCTGCGTACACAACAAAGGGGCGGTCTAGTTCTGAGGCGACATTAAAAAAAGCTTCTCCTTCCATCAGTTGAACACTTCGCTGATCTTGGCTATAACTAACCTCGGCGGCCGAAGTTGTATTTATATGGACAACCGAGCCATCTGGAAGCGACTCACTAATTCGCTCACCAACAGCTGTTTCTAACCCAAGATCAACAACTGCCAGCCCAATCTGGCTTGAATCAGCCGGAGTAAAAGTGATTGGTCCTGTCACAGCAAAGAAACCGACCGAGGCGAGGACAACCAACCCAGCCATGTAAGGAGCTGGTTTGTTCCAACCAAAGACTGAGTTGAATTGATCTACCCAAGTTAGTTTGGCGGGAGCAATGGCCAAGTGCGTGAGCTCACTGAGGAGATCCATTTCTGACCACTCTGCCATTTGATCTGCTAAAGCGATTCGATGCTGAGGGTCGCTAGTTAACCAATCAGACAGCTGTGTTTTTTCTTCATGGGATAAATTTCCACGATCCAATTTTGCGACCCATTCGCAGGCTGCTCTCTCCACAGACTCCGGAAACTGAAGCAAGTTATCGACTCTGCTCATCAGCGCCCTCCTTCGAAAAAGGTTGTGGCTGGCTTTCGCTTCGTTTCATCCACTGACGAACTCGATGCATGCCGGTTGCAATATGGCTTTCCACTGTACTCACACTTATACCTAATTCCTGCGCAATCTCTGCTTGGCTGTAGCCGTAGACCTTTCGCAATACAAATACTCGCCTGCATTGAATCGGTAATTCACTCACCGCTAAACAAAACTCGGCAAAGCGCCGCTTGCGTTCAGCATCTCTTTCTACTGGCTTGTCATCTATTAAGACAGTTAGCAGGTCAACTTCCTCTATAGGCAGGGAAACCTCTAGCTCATGGTACAACCGAGCTTTTTGGTTTAAGGCGATATTTCGGGAAGTGCGAAACAGGTAACTGGCTGGATCTTTTATGGACTTCGAAGTGTTATTCGCGATTGCACGAAGATAGGTTTCTTGCACCACGTCATCAATGTCTTGTGGCGAGGACATAATGCGGCCAAGGCTGCGCCTAAGCGCTTTTTGCACTGAGAAAAACACTTTATCGAGATCTTCTCTAGCCATCAAAGTCCCCCTTAGAGGCCAACATAGTAACCGAAGAACAAAAATGTTCCATATTGGCCCTAGCCTCTGAGTGGCTTGAGCTTGGCCAGAGTCACTAGAAACATCGCCAAACCCAACCCAACAGCATCAGTCGCTATTCCCTGCAGAAGAAGACATAGGCCTGCAATAAATAAAACGACCCGAACAAACCTTGAATGGTCAAAATTGAGAAACCCAACGACGGCGGAAGCGACCATAAAAACGCCGAACAAGCCGCTAACCACTGCTATCAATATCTCTGCTACAGAGCCATCCAAAAGCAGCGCTGGCCCGAAGAAGAACATAAAGGGCAATACGAAGGCAGTTATGCCATAACTAAAGGCCGTCCAGCCGACTTTGTTGATATCGGTATTGGCAATACCTGCGGCAACGTATGACGCCAGTGCGACAGGTGGCGTGATAGTCGAGACACAGCCAAAAAAGAAGACAAACATATGGGCGGTTAATAAGGGCACGCCCAACTCAGCCAGAGAGGGTGCAACTACTGTTGCCAAAATCAAATATGCCGCTGTTGTCGGCAATCCCATGCCTAAAATAATGGCGGCAAACATGGTCAAAACTAGCGCCACAATGGGTATACCCGCTGAGGCGGAAATAATGATGCTGGATATCTTGATACCCAGGCCGCTGACGGCCAGATTGCCGGAGATAATGCCCGCGGCTGCGCAGGCTATGCATATGGGAACTGTGCTGAGCGCACCCTTTTTTATGGCTTCGATTATTTTTTTAAGCAAAGGCCATCCAAACTCTTGATTCCAGATGGCATAGGCAATAACCATAGCAAGCATGGCGTAAAAACAGGCTTTAAAGGGCGAGTAGCCAACAACCATCATCTGGATCAACAGCACAAAGGGAATAACGAAAGGAATGCCCTTCCAGAGCACAGTCAAAAAATTCTGCGCCGATTCTTCTGCGGTTATCACTGAAGGTTGGATGCCGTTTTTCTTGGCCTGTAAATGCACAACAAACATGATCGAGGCAAAGAATAGTAAAGCCGGAATCAAGGCTGCCTTCATCACGTTGACATAGGGCGTACCGACAATTTCGGCCATGATAAAGGCCGCTGCACCCATAATGGGTGGAAGAATCTGTCCGCCGGTGGATACCACGGCTTCGATAGCGGCGGCCTGTCTTGGCTCGTAACCCTCTTTCTTCATCATAGGGATAGTGAAGGAGCCGGTAACTGCAACGTTTCCTGCGGCAGAGCCGGAGATCATGCCCAGCAGCGCACTGAAAATTACTGCGGTTTTAGCGGAAGCGGCCAGCATTCCCCGGGTCAGGGTTCGGGCCAGTTTGAAGAAAAAATCCCCTGCGCCAAATTGATTTAAAAAAGCTCCAAACAACGAGAAGACAATGATATATGTTGCTGATACTCCAAGAGGTATTCCATATATACCCTCATTGGTTGTGGTCAGGAAATTGACCACTCTGTTGGCGCTAACTCCGCGCCCGTGCAGAACACCCGGAAGATAGGGACTGACAAAGGGATAGACGAGGAAGATCAAAGTGATGACAGCCAGCACCCAACCAATACTGCGTCGGGTTGCTTCCAGAACCAGTACCAGCAGTCCAACCCCCATAATCAGATCGAGTGTGTTGGTATCACCCCCGCTATGCGCTATTGCCTTCCAGCGACTTAAAAAATAGATCGATATCAGAAGACCCAAAATTGCCGGCAAAGCGCCAATCAGAACAACCTCGATTCCGAAACGGCCATCTTGAGGTTTCGATTTAAATAAATAGGGTTGGCTGAGAAAGAGAATTGCCATCATCACCATCAAATGCACGATGCGCAGTTCCATAGTGGACAGTTGCAATATTCCACCGACATTCAGCAAATGAAAGATGCCGATGGCAAGCGCAAGCACTCCAACTACAGCAGCAAAGAACTTAGGTATAGAGGTTTCAATTACTGGTGATTCAGCTAGGTTGGGCATTTCTATTCAAGAGACTCGTTTACAAGGGATTCAAAGAACCGGGCTGCTCCCGAATGCAGCGGAATAGCCAGTTGCAGTGATTGCAGAGGATCTATTTGCTTGGCGATGGCGTTATTGCGGCCAAACTCTTCCATATTTCCATATATGGCCTTGGCGACCTGATATACCTGTTCTTCCGGCATATCTTCGCGCACCACCAACATGTTGTTGACACCTATGACGATGACATCCCGATCAAGACGATAGACTTCCTTGGGCAGCTGTCCCCAAGTGTAATAAGGGTATCTGATCTTGATCTGCTCCAGAATCTCGTCCGACAGCTCGATAAAAGCTAGCTCTCGGGTGGCCAAAGCCTGCATCACCGCAGAGGTTGGATAACCAGCCAAGGCCAAAGCCGCATCCACATTGCCATCGCCGAGCTGGGTAAAGCCGTCGGTATAGGAGAGGTAACTTGGATTGATATCGTCAATCGTCATACTGTGGACTTCCAGCAGACGCTCCAAAAACCCATCGGTACCGCCGCCAGCCGGCCCCACAGCAACACGTTTGCCGCGCAGTTGATCAAATGCGGTTATTGGCGAGCCCTTAAGGGTCACCATATGCAGGATGCTGGGATGAATCGTGCCCAAAGCCTTTATATTAAGTGCTTCGCTGTAAGGATCCTCCCCGTTTACACCCAACCATGCCATATAGGCATTGGTAATACCGACATCGATTTCACCTGAATGAACCAAGCGTGGATTTTGAATAGCACCTGCGCTTACCACCGGCAACATGGACAACCCATCGGCGTATTTGCTCACCAGGTTAGAAGCACTCTGCCCAACTGGATAAAAAGCGCCTCCTAAAGAGGCTGTACCCAGATGCAGTTCGCGATCTCTATTTTCTATATTGGGCTGGCAGCCACTCAAACAAAAACCCAGCAGCAAATACCACAGTAAATGCATCCGCTGATTAGCAAAACTTCTAAAAATTGAAATTAAAATCCTGATGCTCCAGAGATGGTCGCATCTGCCCCCAATACTATCTCCCCAACCTTTAGCAGATCATTCTTCTGGCTGAAGATCACGCCGACTGTCCGGCTTGCGGGATCATACTATTAGATCACCTGCGTTGTTACAATTGGACAAAAGCTCCCTTGCATAGACAGGCAGCTTGAACAAATAACTCTATCCGAAACATCCGTCTGAACAGACACAAAAAGGGGAAATAATGGCAACATCCATTCGCCGGGTCGTCACTGGCCACGATGAAAACGGCCGCGCAATCTGCGTCTCTGACAGCCAAGCAAGCGATATTTTGCAGAGACCAAATAGACCGGGAGTCACATTAACCAATCTCTGGAAGTGCGAAACCACACCAGCCGAATACGATGGTGACGAAGAAACTTTGGGCGGCCCCTTTATTCTGCATCCTCCCAAAGAGGGAAGCATCTTTCGCGTTGTTGAATTTGAGCCGGAAGATCCGGAGGTAATGAAAACTCTGGACGGCAAAGCCGCCTTTGCTGAGATGGGCGCGGCCGGGAATATTGTCGAAAATGCGCGCCATCCTTTTATGCACCGCACCGATTCCGTCGACTACGCGGTTGTCTTGACCGGCGAAATTGTGATGTTGCTGGACGACTCAGAGGTACAGCTCAAGGCTGGTGACGTTGTTGTTCAACGCGGCACCAACCACGCTTGGTCCAATCAGGGCACCGAATCCTGCCTGATCGCATTTGTATTGGTAGACGCTGTCGCCAAGCTTGATCAGACCTAATCAAGGAATTAAACCGAAATGAAATTAGTTAGTTTTAACCACCAAAATGCAGCGCAGGTGGGTGTGCGCATAGGCGATCAACTCATCCCAGTATCAGAACTGGGAGCAGACATACCCAATAACATTCGCGAAATATTGACTGCTGGAAAGCTCGAAGAGATTGACGCCATGTCAGCCAATTATTCGGGTGAAACGATTGCATTGGATAGCGTCGAGTTGCTTGCCCTCATCCCAGAGCCCGGCAAGATTATCTGCATTGGCAGGAACTATGCTGCCCACGCAGCTGAGGGTGGCGTTGAGACGCCTAGCTATCCGGAAATTTTCTATCGAGGCAAAACCTCATTGCTGGGGCATGGACAACCTATCATTCGCCCAAAATGCTCTGACAAGCTGGATTACGAAGGTGAATTTGTTTTTGTGGTGGGCAAAAAATGTCGCCATGCCACCGAGGAAAATGCATTCGATTATATTGCCGGCTACAGCCTCTTTAACGACGCCACGCTTCGGGATTACCAGCGCTTTTCATCGCAGTGGACCATTGGTAAAAACTTTGACGCCACGGGCCCATTTGGCCCTGAGCTTGTGACCTCAGACGAACTGCCAGAGGGTTTGTCCGGCCTAACCCTGACTACCAGACTCAATGGCGAAGTTATGCAAAATGCGTCAATTGACGATCTGGTTTTCCCAGTCAAAACCTTGGTTAAAATTCTGAGCGAATGCATGACTTTGGAGCCCGGAGACGTCGTTGTTACCGGCACGCCTGCAGGTGTTGGCTACGCTAGAAAGCCACCTATCTGGATGAAGGCCGGAGATATTGTTGAGGTTTCGGTTGATGGGCTGGGCACCCTTCGCAACTCGATTATCGACGAAGCCTGAGCGACAGGCCTCAAATAAAGTGATTATTCGCGACTAGATTGGCAGCCAAGACAGAGATCCGATTCAGGATAGTGCTCGAGTCGGGCCTCAGATATTTCGTCGCCACAGTCCTCACAAAAGCCATAGTCTCCCGACTTAATCGCTGCGAGGGCTTTCTGGGTTTTCGCTAATCGCGTCGACAGACTTCTTTGGTTTGCCATGGCCATATTTTGTTGTTGCATGGCATCCATTCGCGAAAGCCTACCAACGGCATTTTGATCCAAATGAACGGTAGCTGCACTGGAGTTTGCATCCTGCAAAGCGAACTCTAGCTCAGTCTTTAATGCTAAAAGGACTGCTTCGGCGCTTGACTCACTCAACACTAAGCTCCCCCCGATATCTAGGTTTTTATTGTTTCTAAAACGCGATGTTTCAAGCTATGTCGCAGCACCATATATCCAGCGACTCCAGACAGTAGGGAGCCGACAAGTATGCCCAAGCGCTCATCGAACACTAAATTGACACCAGTCTCTTCAAAGGCCAAGCCGCCGATAAACAAGCTCATGGTAAATCCAACTCCGCATAGCAACGAGGTTCCGTAGAGAGCACCCCAATTCATACCCAGAGGCATTCTGCAGAGACCAAAACGAATGGCCAGAAAGCAGAGTCCAAAAATACCTATCTGTTTGCCAACAAAGAGCCCTAAAGCAATACCTGCGGGCACACCGTGTAACAGCTGATCTAAACCAACACCTGAGAGATTTATTCCAGCGTTGGCAAATGCAAAGACCGGCAGCACAAAAAATGCCACTAAGGAATGCAGATCGTGCTCTAAGCTTTTCAGGGGTGAATAGCTTGGGGCGCGCTTGGAGTTCAGCGGAATAAATCCAGCGAGAATAACTCCGGTTAAAGTGGCGTGCACTCCCGATTTAAGCATCGCTACCCACATAACCAAGCCTATCAAAACATAAAGGCTTTTCGCCTCAACGCCGTAGCGGTTGAAAAGAACTAAAATCGGTATGCACACGGCAACAATAACCAAAGCGGTAAAGGAAATTTGCGCCGTATAAAAGAATGCAATAATCAAAATCGCGCCGACATCATCAAATATCGCTAGGGACGTCAGAAAAACTTTAGCGCTTAGCGGAACCCTCGACCCTAATAAGCTCAAGATCCCCAAGGCAAAAGCAATATCAGTTGCGGCCGGAATCGCCCAACCTTGCAGGGCAATCGGGTCGCTCCAATTAAACCAAATATATATTAGGGCTGGCACCAACATGCCACCGATAGCGCCGATCCCAGGCAGAATAATATTTTTTCGGTTGGCTAATTCGCCCTCCAGAACTTCGCGTTTCAACTCCAAGCCAACCAAGAAGAAGAACACTGCCATCAAACCATCATTGATCCACAGCAGAAGCGGCTTAGCGATCTCAAGAGCGCCTATCTTGATTTCGACTGGTGTTGATATAAGCAAGGTGTAGTAGACATTCAAGGGCGAATTTGCCATCAAAATTGCCAAAACTGCTGCCGCCATCAGAACAATACCGCCAGCACTTTCCAGCCTGAAAAAATTAGCTATATCGGAAGCCACTTCAGTAATTAGCGACTCACTTTTATCTACAACAGGATCTTGCATAGGTGTTAGAAATTTGGGTTATTTAAAGACAGCAGGGTCGTTTCCGTACTGCGATCGATTCTACTCGCAAGTAGCTGACCAATGGAGTACAGATACCAAAATTTCATTTATTTCATTTGGCTTTACCTGCTCTAGATCGGCTTTAGCAGAACTTTAAGCTTGATGACTGCCAGTAATCCAGATGCTGGAATACCGAGAAGGCTGATGGGGCAACTATCGATTTGTTGCTCAGATCAGCCCTTGTTTAACGCTCTCTACTTAACGCTATAGCCTCGACCTTCCAAACATGCCGTCAAAGCACGTCTGTAGTTTGCTTGGCGCAATGCTTTCTCAGCCTTACTTCTATTAATTTCTTCGGTCTGCCGAGCAACTTCCGCAGAAGCCTGTTGTTCCGCATCACGTCTGCCCTCTTCCTCAGCTATCCCACCAATCATTGTTCCGAGAATTGCACCAACAACAGCGCCCTGACCTGCATTGGCATCTTGGGAACCAATCACTGCGCCAGCTACTGCTCCCACTGCTGCTCCTTTTTCGGTGGCCCCTTCAGCTTCGTTGGCCGCTACTGGCACACGCACTGTCTGTGGAACATCATCACCAAACTGGGTTGGATCAAAACCGCTTTCTTCAGCGGCCCAACGATGGCATTCATAACGGTCTAGACTGAGCTGTTCATCGCTTTGCCCCGCCGCTGGATAGACGTACAGATCCTGGGCGTTAGCAGCGGAAATCAAAACCATGCTAGCTAAGATAGAAGCGGTAAATATCAATTTCTTATTCATTCTTGTTTCTCCTAGGGGATTGATCCCTATTAACATTCAGCTACTTGACGGTGTAACCACGACCTTCAAGGCAAGCCGAAATAGCACGTCGGTAATTACTTGCTAATGAGCTATCTTGTTCGCCCATGCTGGGATCAAAACCGGTTTGTTCCGAGGCCCATAGGTAGCAGTCGTAGCGGTCTCGATCGCGCTGTTCTTCCGACTGCCCTTCAGCTGGGTATACAAAAATCTCACCTGTCGTTTGGCTGGCTGAGGCGACTTCAATTTCAGCGCCATCTGGCTCGTCTACAACCCTGTACTCCCGTCGATCCGAGTCCCAGAGGAAGTACGTGAAATTGGCATAGTAATAACGACGTGAGCCAAGATAGAAGCTGACAGCGCCAAGGGGTAGCCTGTCAACCCGGGCATTTAGGGGAGCGTTAACAACAATATAAGCCCCCTGCGATCCAGGACGATAAAAGCTGCCATTGGCATATCGGTAGCTGTCCACACCTACTCTGACAATCTGGTGATTTGAGGGTAAAACGCTAACGCGCTGCCCAATGGAAGGGCGGATGATTCTACTGGATCCGGGAAATGATCGGCTTTGAGCGTTGTTGGGGCCGTTGTCTTGCGCGCCTCGGCCCTGCGCAAAAGCATCTGACATCAGTAAAAAGATGGCGCTGATTAGTATCAAGATAAGTAAGCTAGGATTCATTTTCATCAGATTTACACTCCAACGCATTGTTACTAGTTTTGTAACCAGACTATGCGCGTAGTTCCGCTGAAACTATTGATCTGCGATAAATTGCACTGTGATTTCACAGTTTCTGCTCGATGCGATGCAAATTTCTGACCAACAATCAGCCATAACCTATAATTCCCGCTTCACACATCAGTGCAAACACATGTCGGATTCACAAGCCTACCTCGCCAAGAAGGCACAATTTGATCAGCTATTGACAGTCTATGGCCGTAACCCGGTTCTGGAAGCCATCAGTGACAATCAGCTACAACCACAACGGTTGCACCTATCAAAAAATAATCGGCAGGCGGATGTACTGGATCAGATATTGGAATGGGCAGACAGGCGCAACGTCGAGGTGCGTCAACACGATCCAGCATCTCTGGCTCGAATATCTAAAAATGCCAAGCAGGATCAGGGCGTAGCCCTAGATATCCGCTGCCCGAATCACCAACAGATAGGTGTCTTTCTCAAAAACCTGCCCAAAAGCTTCCGACTGATTGCTCTCGACGGCATAACTAATCCTCAGAATCTCGGCATGATTATCCGTTCAGTGGCGGCAAGCCCAGCGGATGCACTATTAATCAGCAAACAGGATTCACCCAAGCTTTCGCCTCTGGTTATTAAAGCCAGCGCAGGTACCCTTTTCCGCGCACCCATCGTTCGTACTGACAATTTACTCGATTCCCTAAACCAATTAGCAGATCGCGGCGCCCAGATCTGTGTATTGGACTCCAACGCAGATTCTGGTGTTGAACCACAAACAAAAGCAGATCGTGTCGTCTTTGTACTTGGCAATGAAACTGAGGGTGTATCAACTGAAATAAAGCAGATGGCTAGCGGTGCGGTATCTATACCCATGAATCGTGGTGTTGAGTCTTTAAACGTCGCGGTTGCGGCTGCTCTGGTGGCCTTTGATTTGGCCTCCTGAATTTTATCTACCTAAATTGCCATGCGGGCGACTAACTGAAATACCGGGCCGGAGGCCTCTGTTTCCAATTCGTATTCGTCAAAATCTCTGTCTGCCTGATCGTCCAAATCATCAAACTTATTAAAGACTTCATCTTTCGAAGCATCTAGCAGATTCGAACCGACTGCCCGGATGGTGAGATTATCGCCGAAGCGTTTCTCAATAAAAATCTCAAGATCGGCGCCATAGCTGGTGGTGGCCTCTTCAGCAATTACGCGCTCGTAGGCGTCGCTTTGCTTGCGGTAGGTCATACCAAAACTAACACCGGCGTCAGGCATATCCTGAATAAAACCAAGGTTATATACAGAGTCGGATTGATTGTTAAATTTGCGCTCGCCGACAAAATCGTCGATTGAGCTATCCAGCAGCGATAGATTGGCAAAAACGCCGGTGTTTGGCATATCAAAAGCTGTAAGTGGCGCAGAAAGATCGAATTCAATTCCCCACACATCTCCGTCACCTACATTGTCTGGGGTTAAGATAAATGTACCTGGGCCCTCACTACCCTCGAGGCCCGTACTGGTAATTTCGATTAGATCGCTGACCTTACGGTAAAACACATTGACGCCAATGATTCCGGAGGTGGCGACGCGTCGCTCGTAACCCAAATCCAATCCCCAAGCTGTTTCCAATTCAAGCCCCGGATTACCCTGCAGGTCGTTTTCACCAAGTTCGTCCTCCAATAGCGCGGGATTAATGTAGTCAAAACGTGGGCGTCGATTTGTGCGCGCGAAGGAGCCGGTAATACGATCGGTATCACTTAACTCATAGGCGAAGTGAGCAGAAGGCAAGAAAAGGCCATAATCGTTTTTTTGAACATTAGTGACAACGGCGGTGGCATCGCTGATTTCAACATCGGTCGACTCGTAACGCAGCCCAAATTCCCATTTCAAACTATCGGAGTTGCCTTGCAGTGCGGCAAAAAAATCAAGACGAGTTTCGTCGATATGACTGTCACCAGCGTCAATTGCTTCAAAATTGGTAAAGGCGGTTGCAAAAGCATCGGTTGGGAAGTCGACAAACTGATCCCAAGAGGTTGGAATCGGAGTGATAGGATCCAACTCATTTTTATCACTTTTAGCAACCAGAGAACTGCGCTCTTTCGATTGATAGAAGACACCGATCTCAAGATCTTTGCCATTTGAAAGATCAAATTCATGTTCGATTTCAACAGATACTTCTTCGTCCGTAACATCCTGGATGACAGCGTCGGCTTCATATACAGAATCTGCAATATCGTCTTCAAATTCCAATTTGTGGTCAGTAGCAAAAACATTCTCTTCAAATTTGGCGAAACCTAGTTTGAAAGTGGTTTCTCCCATACTCCAGTCATGATCCAATCGGATCTTCGTAGAATAGTTTTCTTGATCAATTTCAGTAACTTCATCTCCCTGCTGAACAAGATTGCCACCGAAACTCACTGGGCCGGTGGCCAAAAACGGATCATCGTATTCGTACTTGAGTTCGGTTTCGGTGCGCTCGGTAATGACATATACACCACTAAATTCGATACTGGTGTCCGAACTAAGCTCTGTTAAATAAGAAAGGTTAAAAGAAGTGTCGGTTCCATCGCGTGTATCCGGCTGATCTTGGCGATTATCAAATTCGTTGGTTGCAAAGTTGGGGTCGTTTTCTGGAGAGTCACCGTAACGCAAACTCTCTTTATATTTTGGGTTGTAGCGGCCTTGAGTGTTCGCTCCGAGCATCAACCGACCTCCCGCAACCTCGCCACCCCAAATTGCGCCGATGTTTTCTTTAACTTCGCCATCGTCGTAAAGCAATCCTCCCAATTTGATGTAACCACCATCAACCTGAAAGGCATCACGCAAAACGATATTGAGGGTTCCCGCGATGGCGTCGCCAGAACGGGTAGCACTCGCGGAACGAACTATTTCCACTCGCTCAATTAGTTCTGCAGGGATTCGATCCATAAAGAAAGAACGATCTGTATTGGAGCCCGGCACCTTGTCACCATTAATGGTGATCTGGGTATAGCCGGGATCCAATCCGCGCAGTCTGGCGCCATCAGATTCAATAACGTCGGAAAGGAATGTTACTGAAGGCATACGCTTCAGGGCGTCACCAGCCGTCAAAGGTTCAAAACGCTGGAAATATTCCTGCCCGTATTCCAGAGTCTGAAGCGCTTCCTCGGTTCGATTGCGATAGCCAATACTGCTCTGAACCACTATGGCTTCAGCGTTTAAAATATCTTCGTCCACTTGCGTCTGAGCAATAGCTAAGCCGCCGTTAAACAGAGCAGCTGCCAAACTAATAGCTTGGAATTTGTTACTACAACAACTCATAACTTACTAAAGGCAGCTTGGAGCAACTACTCCTCCAAAATACGAATCTCCGCGATACCAGAATCTCGCAGGGGCTGCTCAATCTCGGACAGATCACCAACGATCAGCCAAATCGAATCCTGCGGACGGATTTGCTCAGCCGCAATGGCTGCAATTTCCGGTATTTCCATATTGCGCAAAAGCTCTTGCGAGGTCTCGAAATAATCCAACGGCCGGTTGTAGGTAACAAGATCCAATAAATACCCGCGTACTGCGCTGGCAGTCTCGAGACGACCCGGCAAGCTGCGTAGCATGCCTTCCCGATTTCGATCGAGCTCTTCCTGAGTAATGGGGTTGGTGCTGATGTACTCGTCAACCTCGCGGAATATCTCCAGCATCGAATCCAGTGTTTTGTCAGATTGAACTGGTGCGTAATAAATCAGCGGGCGCTGTGCTCTGGAGTCAGGTAGAAAAGCTCTGGCTCCATAGGCCCAGCCCTTATCCTCTCTCAAATTCATGTTCAAACGAGAATTAAAGGTGCCACCCAAGGCACGAGTTGCCATTTCCAGAATTTCTGATTGACCCCAATTGGATGCGGGCATGAGCTGTCCACCAATAATCATGGATTGTGGCGCACCGGGTTTGTCCAAAAGATAAATTACTCCGGCATCTGCAGTACGGCCCTCCAGAGGCAGATCTTTGCTGGGCATTGCCACAGCTGTGACTTGCCAGTCTCCAAAGGCTCTCTCAAGCTCTGGTTGAATTTCCTCTCTGCTCATAGAGCCAACCACCACCATGGTGGCATTGTCTGGCCGAATCCACTGGTTGTAGAACTCGAGCAAATGTCCGCGCTGAATACTGGAGATAGACTCTTCTGTGCCGGAACCCGTAAGGGGAATACCGTAGGGATGCCCTTCCGGGTACAGCAGTGGCGGCAGGTTTCTCAAAGCTAGCTGCTGGGGATCCGCCTTCTCGCGGGCAATGCCTGCCAGCGCGGCGATGCGTACTCTTTCCAGATCCGCTTCTGGAAAAGTTGGATTGCGCACAATCTCAGCGTAAAGCTCTATAGATTCCCGTAGGTTGGGGACCAGAGCGGTAAGGGATACTTGGGTAGTATCCAGCGAAGAGCCGGCGCCGATGCTGGCACCAAGGCGCTCTTCCAAATCAGCCAATTCCAGCGCATCGTATTCGTCTGTACCTTCATCTAGCATCGCTGTGGTAAAACTTGCTGTTCCCAGAATATTGCCCTTATCGGCTGAGTATCCCGCATCAAAAATTGTAGTCATGCTGACCAAGGGCAAATCACCCCGTTGTACCAGTAGAACTGGAATACCGTTGGCCAACTCAAAACTTTCTATTTCAGGAAAAACCAGAGCTGGAGCTTCACCTGCGCTGGGGAGTTGTGATCTGTCTGCACCAGCTTCGGCCACCTGATATTGGGGTTGCGGATGCACCTCAAGATTGTAGTCACCATTGGATAACCACGCCCGCGCCGTATCGCGAACCTGTCTGCTGGTCGCCGATTCCCAGAGTCTTAAATCTTCTTTGTAATAACCCGCATCACCGGTGTAGACCTCGAATGTTGCCAACAACTGAGACTTGCCACTAAAACCACCCACTTTTTCCAAGCCGCGAATAAAGCCGGAAAAATAAGATGCTTTGACACGTTCAAGTTCGTCTCGCGTAGGACCATCATCGAGGAAGCGCTGCAATTCCTCATTGATAGCTGCTTCGATTGTTTCGAGATCAACACCCTCCTTTGCATAGGCTTCGATTTCAAACATACCGGCAATTTCAAAACTCCCCTGCGAGGCGGATACGCTGGTGGCGATTTGGTCTTCGTATACCAAGCGATTGTAGAGACGACTGTTTTTGCCACCTCCTAATATTTGTCCCGCCACTTCCAGATAGATGCTCTCATCGGAACCAAATTCCGGAGTATTCCAAGCCTTGGTTAGTCTGGCTTGCGGCACATCGTCAACCATAATGTCGCGAGTACTCTCATTGCGTTTGGCAATCCAAACCTGCGGACGACTTAGCGGAGGCCCAGCTTCTATATCACCAAAATAGTGATTTACGCGTTCAAACACATGCTCAGGATCCACATCCCCGGCAACTACGAGCACAGCATTGCTCGCGCCGTAATAGGTCTCAAACCACTCCTTTACATCATCAAGCGAAGCGGCATTTAAATCGTCCATGGAACCGATAGTGGACCATCTGTAGGGATGTCCTTCGGGAAACATTGCCGCTAATTGCAAATACTCGGAGCCACCGTAGGCTCGGTTATCCCCCTGACGTTTTTCGTTCTGTACTACCGATCGTTGCTCATCGAGTTTTTCTTGGGTAATTGCACCCAGCAGATGGCCCATTCGATCGGACTCCATCCACAAAACTCTGTCCATAGCGGGTGTGGGAACAGTCTGGAAATAGTTGGTTCTGTCAAACCAGGTGGTGCCGTTCAGATCAGTACCACCGGCAAGCTCCAATGGTAAAAACCATTCACCATCGTAGTTTTCCGATCCGTTGAACATGAGGTGCTCAAACAGATGAGCAAAGCCAGTTATCCCGGGGCGCTCATTTTTAGAACCTACGTGATACCAGATATTGATAGCAACAATTGGCGCCTTATTGTCTTCGTGCACCAGCAGAGTTAAACCATTGTCGAGAGTAAAACGGGTAAAGGGTATTTCAATACTGTCTGCGTATTGGGCATGTGAAAATCCCGACATCAGACACAAGCCAACCCATAGTCCTACCAAAGTTTTCAATTTATTCCCCATCGTTGTTCTCAATATCATTAGATTCTTGCCTGTTCTCTTGTCTAGTCTTAAGCCACCGAACTAGGACAATGATTAAAACCAATAGTGCCGCTGGTAAAGCGAGAAGCAATACCATCAAAAAACTCAACCAGGTAGCGCTGGTCAGATCACCAAGTGGAACACCCCAACCAACAACAGCCATGGCAACCAGAGTGCCACCAGCTAACAAGCTGGTCATAACGGGTCGCTTACGGGTAAACCTACGGAAAATCAATGCAGAAGTCCTGAGTCTTAACGAAGATTAGGCAAACAGAGCACAAGTTAATCACAGTATTGGTATTGGCCAGCATAGCGGCTGGAGCGCGCCTGAACTCTGGTAGCAACGGCTAATAACCAATCCTTGCTGCGATAACTACCTGAGTTAAATCCGCCATGCCCCTCGTGATAGGCCAAATAGAGCGAGTAGGCATCGGTCTGTGATATACCGCTAAGCTCACCACTTTTTTTGTTGTACCAACCGATAAAATCGATGGCGTCGTCAAAATCATCACGGTCTCCGTTGCGACCCGTGTTCTGCTCGTACCAGCGCCATGTTTCGTCTTTAACCTGCGAGTATCCATAGGCACTACTTTGCCGCCACCACATCGGTACTCCGAAAATACGCACACGCGGCGGCTTGGCGTCATCCACAAACGAAGATTCCTGATACATGATGGCCATCATCACCGGGATAGAAGCTCCCCAGCGTCTGGCGGCATTTTTTGCGTCGCCGTGCCAGCCCCATTTTTGATCAAAAATGTCACAGATATCGTCAGGATTATCCGGTGGGCCAAAGACACATCCGCTGAGTGTAAGACTTAGCAAGAATACTAATTTAATAAAGATGGATTTCATCCGGAGTGTTTCTCCAACAAAGCCAGTAGATCTTCTTCAGAAAGCACCTGCACACCGAGTTTTTCTGCCTTGGTGAGCTTAGAGCCCGCGCTAGCGCCGGCAATTAGAGCCGCAGTTTTAGCTGAAACCGAACTGGCAACCTTAGCCCCAAGAGACTGTAACCGAGCTCCGGCCTGATCGCGAGTAAATGCCTCCAAGCTTCCGGTCAACACGTAAGTATTGCCAAATAGGGGTAAGTCCGTGGAAGGTTTCTCAATGGCGGGCCAGTTTACTCCGGCCTCCTGCAAGCGATCGATAATCTGCAAGTTTTCCAGATTGTCAAAAAAACCACGCAGATGCCCGGCAACGATAGGGCCAACATCTGGCACCTGCAAATACTCTTCGATACTGGCGCTCATACAGCTGGGTAAATCGCCAAAGTGGTTCGCCAAGGCCAAGGCTGTTGCCTCGCCCACTTCGCGTATGCCAAGTGCGTAGATAAATCTCGGCAAAGTGGTATTTCTAGCATCCGCGATCGCTTCTATCAAATTGGTCGCGGACTTCTCTGCCATGCGTTCCAGGTCGGCAACATCCTCTACTCTCAGTTGAAAGATATCCGCTGGCGAACCTAATAAAGGCGGATCACTCCTCACCATCATTTCGATAAGCTTATCCCCTAGCCCTTCGATATCTAGAGCTTTGCGAGATGCAAAATGACGCAGGGCTTCGATTCGTTGTGCGGAGCAAATTAGCCCTCCGGTACAGCGAGCTACCGCTTCGCCTTCCACTTGCTCGATATCTGAGCCACAGACCGGACATACCTCTGGAAACTGGATGCTTTCACCATCACCGGCGCGACTAACCCCCACTACCTGTGGAATAACATCACCAGCGCGCCGCACTATGACTTGATCGCCAATCTTCACGCCGAGGCGCTCTATCTCATCACGATTGTGAAGCGTCGCATTGCTGACCGTCACTCCCCCAACAAATACAGGTTCCAATCGAGCCACGGGAGTAATAGCTCCGGTGCGACCCACCTGAAAATCAACTTTTTCGAGTATCGTGCTCTTTTCCTGGGCCGGAAATTTGCGTGCGATAGCCCAGCGCGGCGCTCGGGAGACAAAACCCAGTTGCTCCTGTAAGTCTAGGGAGTTGACCTTATAAACAATGCCATCAATATCGTATTCGAGACTCTCCCGCAGCGCGGCTATCTCCTCATAATATGATTTACAGCCCGCAGAACCTGACACTGCTCTGATTAAGGGATTAATCAAGAATCCAAGTTCAGCGAGGCGCTGCAATACATCCCAGTGATTTGGTTGCGGGAAGGAACCTTCTAGGTAACCGATGCTGTAGGCCATCATCATCAGCGGCCTAGAAGCCGTAATGCTGGCATCCAGCTGCCTTAAACTACCAGCAGCTGCGTTTCGGGGATTGATTAGAGGCTTTGTGCCCTCTTTGAGCGCTTTTTTATTGTAGTTTTCAAATCCGGCAAGCGGCATGAAGATCTCGCCACGAACTTCCAATATCTCCGGATAATCATTGCCTCGTAGTCTGCCGGGAATGCTGTTTATTGTGCGCACGTTGGCGGTGATATCTTCGCCAGTTCTGCCATCACCTCGCGTGGCCGCATATTGCAGTACGCCTTTCTCATACATCAGGCTAACCGCAATTCCGTCAAGTTTGGGTTCGGCGACAAGTTCGGGTTGCTGGTCCGTTTTTAGTCGCGTACATATTCGATCAATAAATGCTGCAACTTCATCATCGTCAAATGCATTGTCCAAAGACAACATCGGCATGCGATGTTCAATTTGACTAAAGCCGGTGGAAGGTGCCGAACCCACGGCCCGGGTTGGAGAATCGGAAGTTTTTAAAGCGGGGTTTGCTGCTTCAATTTCTTGCAGCCGCCGCAACATCTGATCATATTCGGCGTCCGGGATGCTGGGAGCATCCTGCTGATAGTAGAGCTCACCGTGCTTTCGCAGGTCTATACGCAGTTGCTCAGCTTCTTTTGCTAATTCAGCCTTGGCGGGATCCACCTGTTTCATCTTGACGGCTAACCCTGCAGGTTTTTGCGCTGAAATTCGCCCATTTGGGTGCGGATTGTTTCAATACGTTGGTGAGTTAAATAGTTGCGTTCTTGATCCTGAAGCTCTCCTCCCAGTTTGGAAGCGACACCACGAGCAGCTGACAGCAGCTTGTTAAATGCTTGCAGATTCGAAACCCCCGGCGTCAAGGTCATAAAAAAGCAGATGCCCGGCGTATAGAAGTATTCGAGCTTTTCTGTGGGAAAGGTTCCGGGGTTAAGCACATTGGCAACAGAAAACCGGATGGTGTCTGCGCCCGAGCCCGAATCAAAATGAAAAATATCCATCTTGCCGTGTTTCATGCCTTGAGTTTCCAATGCGGTGCATAGATCCGTACCCCTGAATTCCTCACCCTCAGCGGTTGCCATTAAATTGATAATAATGACCTCGTCCAGTGGCGGAGGTTCGCTAGGCTCAACCCGATCTGCATCCGCAGTTTGCTCTTGCTCTGATTCCGCAGCCTCGCTAGCCTCTAGTTCTGGTTCTGACTCAGGTGCGGTGGCGGCCTCTACACGAACTTCAGGCTCCACCTGTTCTGTATGATCGGGCTCGGCAGCCTGCTCCGTCGGTTTTTCTATTTTGGCTTCTGCCCTCTGCCCGGTATAGGGATGCTTTTCTGTGGTTTCCGGATCACTAAACAGAATACTGTGATCGGGTTTGTCCAAATCTGGCTGTATCTCAGTTTCAGTTTCTTGTACTTCAGCCACGGATTCCGGTTCTGGCTCCGACTCAATAGCGCTATCTAACCCGGATTCTGTTTCAGCTATTAGCTCTGGTTCTGGTTCCGCTAGCGGCGCCCCAACCTCTTCTTCCAGGTTATCAAGAGATTCTTCTTCAATGCTCGGGGCTGAGGTTATTTCGTCCGCTGGATCAAGCAATACCGGTATATGTGGATCGTTCTGATTATCGTCCAGACCAAGATCCAGCGCTTCCTGCTCTGAGGGGCTGCGTAGACTAATACTCAGCTTGGGTTTATTGGCTTCGGCCTGTTCTCTGATGCGGCTGTTCACTGTATCTATATCATCGGGATCACGAACGGCCACAACGCGAGCTCCGCCGCTTGGCAATTCGCTGCGAAAGTCCTCTTCGGCACCCTCCTCGCCTCTGGTTTGATAGCGTACTCGAGTTTTGATACGACTATATTTCAGCCGTCGGTAGCGCTTCGCCGCCCAGACTGTGACAAACCCCAGCGCTACTAGAGTTAGTATCAACAATATAATTTGCAGGATATTCATCTAGATTTGTGCCAATTCCACAGCTTTATTCACGTCCACAGTTACCAACCTAGATACACCGGGTTCGTGCATGGTTACGCCCATTAAATGGTCTGCCATTTCCATCGTGATTTTATTGTGTGTGATAAAAATTAGCTGAACCTGATCCGACATTGTTCTCAGCAGGTCCGCAAAGCGTCCCACATTGGCATCATCCAGAGGTGCGTCCACTTCGTCGAGAAGACAAAAAGGTGCCGGATTTAGTTGAAAAATGGCAAATACCAAGGCGATGGCGGTCATGGCCTTTTCACCGCCGGACAGCAATTGGATGGTTGAATTTCGCTTGCCGGGCGGTCGCGCCATAATGGTAATACCGGTCTCGAGCAAGTCCTCATCGGTAAGATCCAAATAGGCATGCCCTCCACCAAACAGCTGTGGAAACAAATTTTTGAAACCCTGATTAATGCGGTCGTAGGTTTCCTTGAAGCGCGTGCGCGTTTCCTTGTCAATTTTACGTATTGCACCCTCGAGAGTTGATAGCGCTTCTTCTAACTCAGCGTTCTGTGCATCCAAATAGGATTTACGTTCAGACTCCTCTTTGAATTCATCGATAGCAGCCAGGTTAATAGGCCCCAGTCGATCAATTCGGTTCCTTAACGCACTGAGTTGCTCTTCCCAAAGATCGGGTTGCGCTTCTTCGGGCAACTTTTCGAGGATCTCTTCCGGGCTCGCTGTATCCAACTGCTCAGCCATGGTCTTACAACGCGTAATAACCTCTTGGGCATCGAGCTTTTTCTGCTGCAAGCTCTCGCGCTGCTCCAGTATTTTTTGCTGCAAGGCCTGTTTATTGCGATCAAATTCCTGAAGTTCAGCTTCTTTGTTTTGCACAAGGGCGCGAACTTCAGTCAGCGCGGTTTCAGTTTGCAGCCGTACTTCTACTTTAGCCGTTAACTCAGATTGCAGCTCATCAATTGGGTTTTCATCTGTCTTTGCCGCTTGCTCTAGCGTCGATTCCTGCTCTTGAACCTGTTCTAACTGGCGCTCCAATCGTCCGATAGCATCAACCACTGCTGCTAGCTGGGTTTTTACCGTCTGCTCTCGCAACTGAAGTTGTTGTGATGCGTGGCGAGACTGTTGTTCTTGGGTCCGTGCCAGCGCCAGAGATTCCTGACCTTCCTGTCGCTGTTGCTGCAATTCTTGTCGCTGTTGGTTTAGCTGATCCAGATTTTCAATCGATTCTGATAAGTCGGTACGTGTCTGCTTTAGCTTCGCTTCGTCTTCAGCGATGCGCGACTCAGTAGAGGAAATCTCCTGAATCTGCGAATCACGTGTTTGTAGAATTTGCTCGTATTTACTCTTGGCACCAGAGTACTCAGTGGAAATTCGGTTTGCCTGTAATCTTTTCTCTGCAAGAAGTTGGCGTGCCTGCTTAAGTTGCAATTCAAGCTCACCAAGACTATTGCGCAACTCCTCAACACCAAGGGTAGATTTTGCTTCCTCCTCGGACAGAGCCTTCACCTTATTGCTGAGTTCATCAATTTCAGATTTTCGGCTCAGCACGCCCTGATCGTTGGAGCTGCTTGGGCGCACTCGACACCAGCCCTCTCCAAACCAAACACCCTCGGGGGTAATTACAGATTCACCACTGCCTAGACTGGCCCGCATGCTCAATGCTTGCTCGAGAGAATTTGCGACCCTGATATTCACCAGCAAGGACTGGGCAGAAGAATTGTCGACCTTGGATGCGAGGCTACCGGCCGTGACTGAGCCGGGTCTAGCACTCGAGTCAATCAATGATACTGAGTCGCCATCAAAAGACACCAAGGCCTTTTCGTATTCAGCAAGCCCTTCAACACTAACTGAAGAGATAAAGGGCTCCAGAGCCATTTCAACAGCATTTTCCCAGCCTTTTTCGACATTCAGCTGATCAGCCAGAATTTGATTGTTCGTCAATGAATTTGCCTGCAACCAGGCATCGGCAGATATCTCACTGCGTCCCAGCGCAGCTTCGTAGAGTTCCACCAGGGAGTCGTGTCGACCCTGATCTACGCTGAGTTGTTGCCTCAGCTTATTCAGGGTTTCAATGGCAGCGCGTTCGGTGTCGCGGTGGCTCTGCACCTGCGTAGACAAATCCGCCTCATCTGTAACCAACTTGCCTAATTCATCTGTAACCTGTTTATTCTGTAAATCCAGAGCATCCAATTCAGCTTTAAGTTTTTCCAGATTGTCATCGCTGACGGCAATTTGCCTCAGACCATCGAGACGCTGCTGCATCTGCTGCAATGAAGACTCGAGGTGACTGATGCTGGATTGCTGAACTTCGGCATTGCGCTGGGCGGTAGAAGAATCAGCGCTAAACTGGTCCCAGCGACTTTGCCAATCGGCCACCTTGGATTCGATTGCGCTCAGTTTTTCCTGAGCTTCTCTGGCGGCTGTTCCTGCCAGCTCGCCCTGACTGTGTAGTTCAGCAATTTCGGCCTGCCAACCCTCACATTTTTGTTTGTCTTGCAGTAAATGGTCACGCATTTCCCGACCACTCTCTTGAGCTCGCTGCAGATCCTCAAGGACTTTTTTGCTTGCTGAGCGCTGGTATTCAACCTGTTGTTCTAAACGAGCTATCTCGGCTCCCTCGCTATAGTAGCGGCCCTGAACATCAGCAAATTCTTCATTCTTTTCAGCTAGCTCGGCGCGCAATCGTTCGATGCCTGTATCGCCTGCAACCGAGTCAGTTATCAGCTTTTCGAGTTCCAGTTCCTGCGCTCGAATCTTCTCTCGCTGCTTCTCGGCAGTGGCATCCATATCCCGCCAATTGAGGGCAACCAACTGTTGATCCAATTCGCGCTCTTCAGCTTTGTATTGTCGGTAGCGTTCGGCGGCATTGGCTTGACGCTTGAGTCGCGAAAGTACTCTTTCAAGCTCCTCACGAATATCAGTGAGGCGTTCCAGATTCTCTCGAGTTCGCTTTATACGGTTCTCTGTATCGCGACGGCGCTCTTTGTATTTGGATATACCAGCCGCTTCTTCGATATAAACACGCAGGTCTTCCGGTCGAGCGGTAACCAAATTGGAGATCATGCCCTGCTCGATGATGGAGTAACTTCGTGGACCAAGGCCTGTCCCCAAAAAAATATCCATGACATCGCGACGACGACACTTGCTGCCGTTTAGAAAATAGTCAGAGATACCATCGCGGCTGACGCGGCGACGCACAGAAATTTCGCTAAAGGCTGCAAATTCCCCGCCAATACGACCTTCGCTGTTATCAAAAATCAGTTCGATTGTGCTTTGACCGACAGGTTTACGGCCACCGGAGCCATTGAATATGACGTCGGTAATAGATTCACCACGCAACTGCTTGGCTGAGCTCTCGCCCATTACCCAGCGTACTGCATCGATGATATTGGATTTTCCGCAGCCGTTGGGGCCGACAACGCCACACAGGTTGGAAGGGAAGTTAACTGTGGTTGGGTCTACAAAAGATTTGAAGCCGGCTAGCTTCATACACTTCAAACGCACAATGGTTTTTCCGCTTTGTTATGACGATTTAATGACTAGTTCTGCTGCCGCATTGTACTTAAGAAATGCTGTACTTAACCATGCCCAAGACAATTTATAGCCATTTTATTTTTTCCATTCGCGCTATTGGATTTGGTCAGCGAGAATAAGTTCGATCGAGCCGTCTAATTCGGAGGGTACGATAGCACTTTCTATCACCTCATAATCTCCTGCTTGTGCAGTAGGTTGGCCCGAGAAGGAGATACGTGCCACCACCTCCAGCAGAGGCAAGTTCATTAGGTTTGTGCCGGGAATCATCACCATGGAATCGTCCAGGCTAATTTGCGTGGGCAAATCTCCCACAGTCAGTCTGGTAACAGCTGTCGGCATGGGTGAACCGGGGATGCGGGCAATCACAAATACGGTGTTGCCAGGTTCAATATCCAGATTTGACGCCAATGAAATATTCAGCGGAATTCCAGCATTAGGCTGTGCTGATTGACTTTGAGCTGACTCAGCCAAAACTTCGCCAGAATCTATCAGCTCTTGCTGAGCCAACATTATGCTCGCTCGAATCACTTGCGAATTTTCTGAATTGGGCGGCAGGCCCTGCAAAGCTCGTGTCCAGAAATCGATAGCTGCCTGAGCCTGACCCGCTTGAAATGCGGAGATGCCCAATACCCCGAGCACCGTCACATTGCTGGGATCCAGCCCCAATACCCGCTCGGCTATCTGCTGCACCTTGGGGGTCAGATTGTAACCCTGCGCGATAAATTCAGACTCGGCCCATCGCGCTAAGATACTTGCATCCTCTGCATAGATTTCTGCCGCTTTTTCGTAGTTGTCGGAAGCCAGCTCATACTGCTGCATCTCCTCGTAGCTGCTTGCCAACAAATACCAATATTCGGCTTTGTTGGTTCGTTCAGCGCGCTGCTGGATTCTATTCAGAAGCGCTTGCCACTCATCTTCCGGAATTTCTTGGCCCTGCATCGCCAGCTCGACCAACCCCTGATAGCGGTCGCGAATCTGTAGATCCTCGTAGGCTCCCAATCGCGTATAGGAAAATATGGCAAACAGGGGGATGCAGATAGCGACTGCCATCAGTATCCGTTTTGACATCTGATCGGAATTTTTCCAGAGAGGGAATAGTGCTGCGCAGATTAGAACAACAAAAAATAGGAAGATGCCACTTAGGCTCAGTATTGAACTCATGTGAAAAACTCTTCCTCGGCGTCAATAGGCCGTTTGTTTGCCTGAACCAATACTCGCCAAACCAATAGCCCACCACCTAATGCAAAAAATATCGGGATCATCCAAACCCAAAGCGTAACCCCCTGCACTGGCGGGTTATAGAGCACAAAGGTTCCATAACGTGCCACCAAGAAGTCTTCGATCTCCTGATCCGATTGCCCCTCTTCCAACATAAAGTAGATCTCGCGGCGCAAGTCCGTAGATATCTCCGAATCTGAATCTGCCAGATTTTGATTCTGACATTTGGGGCACCTCAAGTTTTGGGTGAGATGTTCGTACCGATCGCGCAGCTCATCAGAACTAAAATCGTAAATCTCGCCGATGGCATGGCTCAGACTGGTGAGCAGAGAGAAGCCAAAAAAGACAAAAAACAGCAAGGATTTAAACGCGCTATTCATTTATCTGTCCACCGTACTGCAAATAGACCGGTTTCATTTGATCCTGCCAAACACGCTCATCCACCACGCCAACCCGTTTAAATCGAATAATACCTTCGCCATCGACAATAAAGGTTTCCGGCGCCCCATAGACACCTAGATCCAATCCAAGGCGGCCATCTCTGTCCTGAATATGGTAATCATAGATATCACCAAAAAGATCCAGCCAAGCCTGAGCATTTTCAGGTGTGTCTTTGTAGTTGAGACCAACCAGAGGAACACCGGCATCAGTCAGCTCGGTTAGATAGGGATGTTCGTAACGACAGCTTGGGCACCAGGATGCCCAGACATTAACCAAGGTCACCTGCCCTTTTGATAACTCGCTCTGGTCATGTGCTTCATTTTGCAGCCCTGGTAATTGAAAATCCGGGAAGGGTCGATCCACGAGGGCCGATGTCAGCTCATCAACCGCTCTGGTTTCACGCAACTGCAGCGCTCCATAGAAAAACAGCGACAGCAATACAAAGACTGCCAAGGGCGCAAAGACCAAAAATTTCTTGCTGGCTTCCGGGCTCACGCGGCGGCTCCTTCAGGCAGCTTCCCTTGAGAGACTGCGCCAGCCGATGCTGATTCATCAGTGTGTTTGCGACGATAGCGGTTATCCAGTACAGCTATAACCCCACCCAGCGCCATCATAATTGAGCCAAACCAGACCCAGCGAATAAAGGGTTTGACCTGAATGCGCACTGCCCAGGTGTCATCGCCTAGCTGCTCACCTAGTGAAATAAACAGATCGCGGCTGATACTGCCATCGATACCGGCCTCGGTCAGAATATCGCCTGTAGCGAGATAGCGTCGCTTCTCCGGATAGAGCTGTGCTTCCGGGTATCCGTCTTTCCAAACAAAGACTTCACCGACAAAAGCTACATAGTTAGGGCCTGGCTCCTGATAAGTTCCATCAAATTCAAATTCATATCCGGCAATTTCCACCTTGGTGCCCGGCTCCATGCGCACATCCAAAGATTCTGTCAGTGCTGAACTGGCGCCTATGCCAATTGACAAAATTGCGACTCCCAAATGCGCACTGACCATGCCCCACCAAGTCAAGCTGCTCAGGGTTTTTTTCAATGCACCGGACTGGTATTTGCCCCGCACATCATCCAGCAAATGGCTGATCACCCAGAAAGACAAAAACAGGGACAGAATTAAGGCGGAGCTAAAGTTCCCGGCAATGGCAACACATGTAAAGGTCAGTACTAAGCTGATAATTAGGGGAATGGGGATATTTTTGGCTACCCGTGTTAAATCGTCCCGACGCCAACGCATGCGTTGCCCGACACCGAGAAACAACATCAGAGGAGCACCAATTATCACCAAAAATAGATTGAAGTATGGCGGTCCCACCGATACCGACTGCAGTCCCAAAGCGTCAACGATTAGAGGATAAAGGGTGCCTAGGAGTACAACAGCGCACATCAGGGTCAGTAGCAAATTATTAACCAGCAACATGGCTTCAGCCGAGAGTGGCTCAAATCCCGAAGTGGGTTTTAAGTCCTTCATGCGCAAGCCGTAGAGGAATAAAGATCCGCCAATCACAACAAAGAGAAACATCAAAATATAAAGCCCGCGCTCGGGATCTGCTGCAAAAGCATGAACCGAATTGAGCACACCGGACCTGACTAAAAAGGTTCCCAGCAAACTAAGGCTAAAGGCGACCAGAGCCAGTAATACTGTCCAACTTTGGAATAGATTACGCTTCTCCGACACGGCCAAACTGTGCACAAGAGCCGTGCCCACTATCCATGGCATGAGTGAAGCGTTTTCCACTGGATCCCAAAACCACCAGCCGCCCCAACCCAGTTCGTAATATGCCCACCAACTTCCCAGGGCAATGCCTAAGGTCAGAAAAGCCCAGGCAATATTGGTCCAGGGGCGCAGCCATCTAGCCCAAATTGGATCGAGCTTGCCGCAAACCAATGCCGCGAGCGCAAAGCTAAAGGCAACTGAAAACCCCACATAACCCATATACAGCATAGGCGGATGAAAAATCAGTCCAATATCCTGCAGCAATGGGTTGAGGTCGCTTCCGTCTGCCGACGAAAAGGGTAATACGCGCTCAAATGGATTTGAGGTCAGCAACAAAAACAGGATAAAACCCAGCGCCAACAGTCCCTGGGATGCCAGAGCAACTGCCCGAAATTCCTTTTGGAGACGGCGACTAAAGATGGCAACTGCTGTTGTCCAGCCAGCCAGAACCAATACCCAGAGCAACATCGAACCTTCGTGAGCACCCCATACCGCAGAAAACTTGTAGTACCAGGGCAATAATGAATTGGAATTATTGGCGACGTAAGCAACAGAAAAGTCGTCGTTTAGAAAACTTAGGGTTAGATAATAAAAAGAGATTAGGATCGACAAAAATACCAGCGCGCTTAAAGGGCCAGCTGTGTTGATCAATTTATCCCGCTGCAAACGAACACCTACCAAGGGCAGCGAAGCCTGCATGAGGGACATAAAACCAGCGAAGATAAGCGCTACAAGACCAAATTCTGGATACATCTTTATCGACTTAAATGAGCAGGCCAGCATTATACAGACCGGTTTCTGCTGCGCGCTGGCAAATGAACAATAATCTACAGGACTTAATGTATTTGTTTTAAATGTGACGTAAAGGATGTGGCGTAAAGAATGCAGCGTAAACGCTGGATGCATTATTAGGAGCTAAACTTGCCGATGCGCTCAGAAAAAACGCAAAAGGTTGGCTAGTGGCGGTGGAACTTGCTAGAAATCGTATTCTTGCGTCATTTTACGCAAGCGCATTTCCTCAAGCTTCGCCTCCAGTTTGCGCCGGACGTCGATGCTTTCAGCCTGAACCCGAATTAAAGGATCCCGGGACTCGTCTACATCGTCTTCGGCGTCAATAACATCTACAAAGTCTTCATCATCACTCATGAGCAAACCACCCAGAAAGTAAGAAAAGCACTACCCTTGAACTGACGCAGGGGTATCAGCGGGAAAAATATTTCGAAACCGTCAGGGCGTCAAGACTTTTTTTTGCTGTCTTAATATTTTGTAGAATTTACCTAAGAAATTACTGTCATCTTCCTGTAATAGAAGAAAATCTTTCTCATCGTCTAAATCTGAAATTGTTTCAATTTTTCCGTAACTTAGACGTTGTTTTTGCAACTCAACCTCAACTTGCTGCAGGACCCTTGACCCACCCCAGCTAATTTTTCCGCTTAGATTAGGCACAGCACTATTGCTGCCGATTAATACAAAGCCTCCGTCCTCAGCTGGCTGGAGAACAATATCCTGCCCAGATTCCAATTGAGAAACTGCCGCATCAAGATGTTCTATACGCTGCCGGGGGCAGTCGGAGCCGATCAGTATTGCTCTATCGCCCTGCACCAAGCTGTTGTGCAGGGCAAATTGCATTCGTTCGCCGAGATCCTTGCCCTGCTGGTAATGGTGTTCAACCGAACTTAAACTAAGAATGTGCTCCAACTCAGGTGAATTGATATCTGATTGGCTTGGCTGGTCAGACAACCAGAGCTCAACGGGGCCATGTCGCCACTGCGAAGCCAGTTCCAGGGCATGGTCAATCAAGCAATAGTGCAACGTCAGACAACCCTCAACACCCAAGAGCGGTTGCAGACGAGTTTTAACTTCGCCAGAACGCGGTAGCTTGGCGAAGATCAGCAGTCGGGTAATACGCACTGCGCTAGGCTCCTGCATACCAGCGGGCCAAACGAACCGGAGAGACTCCAAGCCGATAGGAAGACCGCAAAAACCACATCAGTAAAACCGTTCGAACCACACCACCCCTTTGCCATCGGCGACTAGAGGTTGTTACCGGAAGACGGAAGCGCCGAGCAGGCCAGAGACGACGCAGACGGTAACTGAGTTCTATATCTTCCATCAGCTGAATCTCGGCAAATCCGCCCAGCGCACTGAAGTATTTTGATTGAACAATTTGCGCCTGATCACCGCTGGCACCAGCCGTTATACGGGTGCGTAGATTGATGCCACCCTCTACCAATCGACACCACCAGTCCTCACCTAGGAGCCGGACCGGAGCAAACCCCCATATGGGCTGGGATTGAATCCACCACTCGAACTCGGATTTAAAATCTCGCGGTAGCATAGTGTCGGCGTGCAAAAACATCAGGTATGTACCTAACGCCTGGCGAGCTCCCGCATTCATCTGCAGCGCCCGGCCTCGGGCACTGCTAATCAGTTTGACTGGATGCTGTTTAACTATTCCCACGCTGTTGTCTTTGCTACCACCATCAACAACAAGGACTTCGGTTTCTTCTGGTAGTCGTTCAACAAGCGAAGTGAGGAAAGTATCCAGTTGTTCCGCCTCGTCCAGAACCGGGACAACGATGGACAGCTGGGGTTGCCGCTGCCCTGGAATTTTCTCAGGCAAGCGCACCACCGCAACTGCTGCCCTGCCCCGCAGTACAGCCGTAGCAGTGCTCGCCTATGGCGATATCGAGGCCTTCGAAGTCAGCTTTGATCACCTCAGAAAGATGCAATCGATTGCTTTCTGACGCTATCAAATTACCGGCCACCAGCTCTCTGGATAGCTGCATCGGCATTTCGAGCATTTGATTAAAATCACAGTCATACAGGTAACCTTGCCAATCTACAGAGATGGTTGAACGGCACATCAACCCTTCCAGATTGGAGGTGGCGAAGTTGTCCTTCAACAGGGTCATATATTCGTTATATTTGCCCTTGGCCAATAGTTGAGCGCCAAAGCGCTGGATTGGCATATTGGTGATGGTGTAGAGCTGGTTAAACACAATATTGCTTTCAGCAAAAAGGTGCTTTTTATAATCGAGCTCTAGCTGATCTTGAGCAGGCGGCAGAAACGCGCCGTTGGGGTTATAAACCAAATGCAATTTTCGACTTTCGTCTGTACCGTAACCGCGCTCGTTTAGAGCCTGCAGCACGTCGATGCTTTTCTCGAAGACCCCTTTGCCACGCTGCTCGTTAACATTCGCCTCTGAGTAGCAGGGCAATGAAGCAACAACCGTCACTTCATGCTCGGCGAGAAAGTCGAGCAGATCTTCCTGCCCATGTTCCAGCGCCACCGTGAGATTGCAACGATCAATAACCTCAATATCAGCTAGTCTTGCGGCCTTTACCAAATCTCGAAAACGCCAGTGCAGCTCGGGTGCACCGCCGGTGAGATCCAAAGTTTGTATAGGTTGGTAATCGAGAAAGCGAAGGATTTCATCGATAAGAGAATCTTGCATCATTTCTATTCGTGTCGGGCCAGCATTCACGTGGCAGTGACTGCATGTCATATTGCACAGATAACCCAGATTGAGCTGCAAGGTATCAATCTGCCGACGACTAATATTCGGAAAATCAGTGGGTAAGAGTAGTGTTCGAGTATCCTGCATTAATTCCCCAATGTATGCTTTGACCTAATTTGATTTCCAACCAACCCATGCCCCATTCAGCTATTGTAGTGCTCACCGGCGCTGGTATCTCAGCGGAGTCCGGATTAAAAACCTTTCGCGACAACGATGGCCTATGGGAAGGTCACTCTGTACTAGACGTGGCAACACCCGAATCGTTTCACCGCAACCCTGAATTAGTGAACACTTTTTACAATCAACGCCGGGCTCAACTGCTTGGCGGCGAGGTGCATCCTAACGCAGCACATTTAGCTCTTGCATCATTCGAAGCAAATTTTAATGGCGAATTTACGCTGGTTACGCAAAACGTTGATGATTTGCACGAGCGAGCCGGCTCTGTTTCACCACTGCATATGCACGGCAGCCTGTTGCGCGCTAAATGCGCCTATTGTGAGGGGGATTTCGACATCAAATTAGATCTCGACCACATGGGTCAATGCCTAGTCTGTGCTCGCACTGGCGGCCTGCGTCCAGATATCGTCTGGTTCGGCGAAATGCCAATGCATATGGAAACAATCGAGGAACGAATACGCCGCTGCGATCTGTTTATCTCTATAGGGACTTCTGCTGCGGTCTACCCGGCAGCGGGGTTTAGCGATCTGGCCAGAATATGCGGTGCGAAGACTGTCGAGCTCAACCTTGCACCTTCTCAAAAGAGCGATGATTTTTCCGAGTCCATACTCGGACCTGCTACAGACTTGGTACCAAAGTTCTTTAAAAAATTATTAGCCGATTAGTCGCACTTAAATTGCCACCTTAATGCAGAACCTCGTTGTCCTTCGCAGAGCCACCCATACAGGCAGGTGAAGCGGGGGCATTTGCAACGCTGTCCCACTCATCTGGCCCGTAAGTATGCAAAGCTAAAGCATGAATAGGCTTGCCAATCATATCGTTCAGCAAACCGTAAACCGCCTGATGACATTGAACTTGCCTGCGCCCTTCAAAAGCATTGGCCACAATGACAATCCGAAAGTGGGTTTCCGCGTCTGCCGGCACGCTGTGCATATAACTCTCATTTTCAACGGTCAAATAGACCGGAGATAATCCATCATTCAGGCGATCTTCAACCATCTCCTGAACGCTTCCAATTGATACAGCCATGATCTTTAGTCTCTCTTTACTCTTTCTTTATTTTTATACGCGGTTAGCTGCCTTTACCTTGACGGCAATGCTCCGCTTTCCTATAGTGCGCGCCTTCAAATTACGCGCTTGTAGCTCAGCTGGATAGAGTACCTGGCTACGAACCAGGTGGTCGCAGGTTCGAATCCTGCCAAGCGCGCCATTTTGATTTCTGTTCTGACGTACTTCTCTCTAATAGCAGCTGAACTCAGTGAGCAAGGGAAGATACTAACCCCTCTACTCTCACATATTCCTTGTCCTCATTACCGACATAAGTTGCAGATTGATTAATCGCAGTTTGCACACCAAGTATAGCCTTTGCCTGTTTTGAGCTGATACTGCCACGAGCCAAGCCTCGCATAACTCTAAATCGAAATTGGTTTATTTCTGTACTACTCATAGCGTCTTTCAATGTTTTCACCAAAGTTCCTCGTTATTAATTACTGCCAATAGCAACAGATAATGCGAAATGCGTGCCAAAACAATATAGTCAATAATATCAATTAGATAGCAGTGGATAGACAGATCAATAAACGTATCATAGGCGTAACATGATACGTATCAGTTACGTTCAATGTTACGCCCTATAAGGGTCACAAATCTTTTCCAAACTATCTATTGATCCAACGGTTTTATCGGCGCAATATTTCAAAAGCAAAATTAAGGAGAGTTCCATTGGCCCTATTCTTTGCAGTGATCGCAGTTTTCGTCTTGCTAGGCCTTATTTATCTTGCAACCCTTCCTGGCAATTACGAAATTCGTGTTTCAAGAGTTTTGAATGCCTCGCCGGACCAAGTGTTCGACCGCATTATCGATCTGCAAAGCTGGGGGGAATGGTCACCCTGGTTAATGCACGAACCTGACTGCCCTATCCAATTTGCGGGTAATACCAGAGAGGTTGGCGGCAGCTATAGCTGGGACGGCAAAATGGTGGGGGCCGGTACTATGCAGCACAGTGTGCTTGATCGACCTACTCACACAGAACAAAAACTTACCTTTACCCGACCCTTCAAATCCGTCTGTAAAGTTGGCTTTGATCTAGAAGCAGAAAATGACGGCGGCACAGCAAAGACAAGCGGCGCACCCAGAACAAACGTTACCTGGTCTATGGTGGGTTCAATGCCTTTTCTCTTTCGTCCAATGATTCGCCGAACCAAAGAAATGATTAGCCAAGATTACGATACGGGGTTAGCCATGCTTGGTGGCTTGCTGGACCCGAATAGCGAACACCCTTCCTTTGACTTTCTGGGAGAACAGGAACGAGGTGCCACTACCTATCTGGCAATACCCTGGCAAGGATCTATCGAAGACATGCCCGAGGCAATGAAAAAGGGATACTCCGAATTGATGGCATATGTTCAATCCGGCGGCGCACTTGCAACTGGCGCGCCCTTTAGCGTTTACCACAGGGTGAAAAAACGAGCCACATACTTTGTTATTGATATGGCTGTACCGGTGGAGGAAGGCACAAAGGACGACAAATATGAGGTTAAACAAATTCCCGGCGGCAAATATCACCAAACCCAGCTAACCGGCAGCTACGACTTCCTAAAGGCCGCCTGGTACAGCGCCATGGCCCACTTAAAAATGGCGAAACTCAAATTCGACTGGAAACGACCCTGCGTTGAACTCTACGAAAATGATGCCAACGAAGTTGAGCATACAAATGAGATCGTTACCTCGATCTTTATTCCGGTGAAATAGAAAAGGCCCGCCAAAGCGGGCCTTTTAAAACTAGTCTATCTGCAAAGTTTCACTCGTGATCAATTGGTGAGCGTATTCTCGGTAGTAGTCCAATCTTCAAGTTCGCAGCCATAGATACTGACCTGCTCGCCGGGCTTCCAGACAAAATGGGCCTCCCAGACAAAGGGTTCGGCGAGTGTCGCCGGCTCATCAACAGTCATTACATAATTCAGCCGGTTGCCGTTTTCGACCACCGTAAATCGTTCGTTGATTTTGGCGTTTGGCGTTTGTGGAGCACCGGCGCGATTGAAGTATTGCTGGCTTAGTCTGGAGGTATCCACAACGAGGGTATTGCCTTCCCAGTGTCCGACTGAATAACCTGAAAGCGAGAGCGGCACATCTTCAGGATCGGCTACATTTTCGCCCATGTGTATAAGGCGGCGGGCATCAAACTCTTCCATTGCAACCTCAATATTGTCACCCACCTGCCTGAACTCCATCGGATAAGGGTTGCCCATCATCGAAGGCATGCCTGGCGGAATGCACTGCATAATGGGATTGTCGGCAATATCGTCCCATTGCGCCACAGCTGCCGCGGCTGCATCCGTCAGTCGCCAGCCCGAGCGATTATTAAAAAACCATGCCGGTACCGCCTGACTCCAGACTCGGAATATGCCCTCTCCGCTCGCTGACGCAACAGCATCCTCATCAAATACATCTCGAGCAGTGCCAAGGTTATTGTTGGTCCACCGGGGTTCCATAGATATGGCCGTGAGCAACTCGATGCCGTCTGACAACAATATGTGGTTCACCTGAAGATAGTTGTCCCGGCGTGTCGATGGCCAACCAGCAACGCGAACTACATCACCGACCGACAGATTTTCGGCTGTCACACCACGACGACGCAGCATGCTCTCTGCGTTGCCCTCTAAGTGGTAAATGGTTTCAACGCCATTCTCGGCGGTGCTGGTTACTTCCAGCATAATATGTGGATTCCTCCATGAGATTCGTGACACAACACCCTCGGCCTCTTCGACCACGTTGCGATCAAATTCGGTCATGGAATGATGTGCCGTGGCAGTGCCAGCCATAGTGGCGACGGCTATGGCGAGAATCAGATTGGAGAGTTTAATAACTATTTTCATATTGCCCTTCCTCAAGAAGTTGTCCGTATAGCGCCTGCAACTGTGCCAGATCGCCATCCGAGATCCCAAAAACGGCAGCTATATCCTCCCTTGAATATAGCTTGCTGCGATAGCGACCGAAAAATTCCCTGATGTCGCCGCCGAATTCGAAGGAATACATGATATCAGCGAATTCCGTGGTGTGTTCAAGACCGAGCGCATGCCCCAGCTCATGCAGGCAAGTCAGGTAAACAATAGCATCACGAAAGAGTAAATCATCTCTGGAAAGCTGCGCGAGCTCTTCGCCAAGCATGTCAGTATTGGGTCTGATATAGACCGCCGCACCGCGACGACCATCGACCTCTATGGGTTGCATCTCTCCATATAGACCGAAACTGGCCGGCACCCAATACATACGTAACTGAGCGGAGGATTCAGATCCGGGAGTAAAACGCAATGTGCCATTCGTGCTCTGCCCCCAAGCTTCCAGTGCCCAGATCGCCAAGTCTGAATCCGCGGCGCGGAAACCCGAATCAGCCGAGCCCGTCGCGATAAAGTAGATAACCTCGCCATCCGTATCGAGAGGAGCCATCTCGAAAGGCTCCTGAGCGCTAGCTAAAGATGTACACCAGCCTCCCAATAAAACGCACAACAGCATTGAGCAGCGCAATATATTTTGTGCGCAGAGCTTCAAATTGAGAGAAAAATCGACCTGAATGATTCGAAAACTCCATACCCGTAATTTGAAGAAGCATAAGAGCCCTCCTTCCGAGAGTCCAGAATCGGGATTTGTCTGTCCAATACAAATATTGCTCGCGAATGTCCAAGAACCGCGATTAGGTCTATGCAAATCAAAGCCAAGTGATAGAATTCGCGGCCTAAAAAAGCGGACAGGACGTCGTAGCAGGAACTAACCCTCAGGGATGAATTAGAAAACAGAAATACGATCAATGCATCCATAGCTCAGCTGGGTGCAGCAAGACCGAAGCATTGCTTCGCAGCTTGCAAACGACACGACAGGACGTCGTGGCCGGAACCAACCTTCAGGGACGAATTAGAAAACAGAAATACAGATTAACGATTTATGCATCCATAGCTCAGCTGGATAGAGCACCTGGCTTCGAACCAGGTGGTCGGGGGTTCGAATCCCTCTGGATGCGCCACATTAAAGAACCCGCCTCGTGCGGGTTTTTTAATGTGTTGGATTTAGCGGTTTAGATTAGAACCCCTGTTCGATCCGAGCACGCCATGCGTGCGACAAACGATTGAGCGAAGCGAAGGAGCCCGAAGGGCAAGCTCACGCAGTGAGCGCAGTAATCCCTCTGGATGCGCCATAAAAGAAAAGCCCCGCCTTGTGCGGGGTTTTTTATTTATCGTGTATCTGAAATGGAACTTCGAACCCTAAGGTTCGCACCGAGCAAGCTTTGCTTGCGACATACGCAGCAGCGAAGCTGTACGTAATCCCTCTAGATTCACAAAAAAGCCCGCACAAAGCGGGCTTTCTCCTATCTTTTACCAGCATCACTCAAAGCAGAGTCAGCACTCCAACCAAAACCGCAGTCAACGCCATACTACAACCAATCACACCATTCACACTGGTCATTGGTCCCTGCTTACCTTTCAAGCCATTGCCCTCTAGTGCAAGAACAATCACCAGGGCAACAATCAAACCCGTGCCGCCGACACCGGAGCCGTATCCACCAAAGTGCGGGCTTGCCAACATGCAAAACAGCATAGGTGCAGAAAACAGTGTATTAGTTCGAGAAGCCAGCAGAGCCTTTGCACCTGCCGCTGCTTTGTCGCCGCCCTCAACAAGTCCCAAAGCTATTTTCTGAGCTGGCCAGATAACCATCCAGACATTGGCCGCCATCAAGGTACCCATAGCCGCACCCACTACGATGTAGTTGTTCATAACCAGGGAGATAGTTGATAACAGATACATGCCCGTAATAAAGGTGAACATCGCACCCCAACGGAACCACCAAAGCGCGCTCGGCGCTAACTTGGCTTTAGCATCTGCTAAACCTTCGGGGCTGGCTTGCTTAAAGTAGCCACCCTGCACAAAGTTGAAGTAATACAGCATGCCGATCCAGACAATACCAAAGAGCACGTGGCCCCAGCGGAATAGAAAATTAATGGTTAATTCAACGGTCATAAATAAATACCCCTAGTGTTAAAACCTCAGCTGAATAAGGTTTTTTGTATGCGTGATTGTTGGCTAGTCTCGGAAATATAGCAATGCGCGGCTCTATAGACTGTTTCGATCAATCGGAAAATCGTTTTGCCGAGTCAACTTCGCACTCATAGAGATACATTGGCTCATCGTCAGCCACCCGGCTCATGGACAGATGAGAACTATAAACCTCCGTCAGATAGGCGGGATCTTCCAATGTGTATTGAAGCGTCAAAGTCTGGCCGTCATCACTAACGGAATAGCGCTCCACTACTTTCTTTTGAGTGCTTGAAGGAACGTCCCAGGGGCCACCCTTGGGTTGCGCCGCAGCGGAGAGCCCCCAGCGCGAAGCCGGATAGCCACTGCTCTCGATCACAAGCTCATTGCCGTCAACATAGGCTGATGCAACTCCCAATTGGCCACTAGGTTCAACCTGTGCCGCAGGCGAATCTAATGGGATAGCGCGAGTCATACCATAGGCTTCGTGCAGGAAGAGAACTTCGCCATCCTCTATCTGAATATCAGTTAAATAGGGTGACAGTTGCAGATCGGGGATAGATGGGGATTCACAGGTCGTGGCGGGAGACAGTTGCGGGTCATAATTTTCGACGGCTAAGGAACCTGCCTCGTTTAAAGGTAGGGGTTCCTGAGGGTTGTGTAGAGGTATCGGAGAGCTCCATCTACCCAAAATCGCTGCAACCCCTGACGCCGAATTCGAATAATCATCCACCGCAATATTGGGTCGCTGGCCATAGGTGTCGCCGTTTTCGGCAACTATACGGGTGCCGTATACGAGATTTTTTCCAGCAACGCGGTTGGGCCAGGCAGATACCCGAACCAGATCTCCGGGTTCAAAGGTATTTGGGCTCGCCCCCTGCCTGCGCAGATGTACCCCGGATTGCAGTTCAATTTCCCAGTCCTGAACTGCACCATTCTCATCAGTGATATCAACAAATAAAAATGCATGAGGGCTACGCAGCCTAAATTCAGTAACCACTCCCTCGATCTGAAAAGTCTTGCTTGGATCAAAATGAGTTATAAAAGCGTGGTGAGCACTGGCACCACAACAATAAAAAATAAAAGTCATGCAAAAAAAGACTACCGAACAGTTTTTCATCTTCCCTCAAAAATTAGCTAGCCAAAATTCTTACTTGCACCCTACCCCACCCTAAACTATCCGTAAACCTTGCTCCATGTCCTCCCAAACTTCCTAGTGCTTTACTAGCCAAAACAATTAGGGAACACAATATGATCAACCTAAAACATTGCTCAATTCAATGCGCAACAGTTGCACTCTTTTTGACTAGCTTTTTTGCTACAGCCCAGTCAGATGCTAATTACTGCATCGATAGCGAGAGCGAGATCTGTAAAGCCTATATCCACGGATTTTTAGATGGCGCTGTCACTACTGATACCGCTCTGATCAATAACATTTTGGAAGGTGAGAAAGATCGCTCAGATTTTGTTCAGAGAGCTTTCGCCACTCGAGTTGGCCAAGAAAGATTTAACCGCAACCCGACCTACTATGCGGATTTCTGTCTGCCTGAGGGCATCTCACTCGAAGAGGACGCCAACAAGATAGCCTCTGACCTGGGGTCATTTGAAATGGATATTTCTCTTGCGGCCACTGTTTACCAGGTGATTAAACAAGACTTTCCCTGCGAGTAGAAAATTCCTGCTCTGCTCTGCTTTGCCTGACTGAGTAATTTGACTGTTTATCTTGATCACAGTCAAAGCTATTTCCGACATTGGTTATAGAGTAGCCTTCGTATAGTCAATTATTTTTCGGAGTTCAATATGAAAAAGAATGTGGGAATGATAGATCGCGTGCTCCGCGCTCTTGCGGGCGTTGTTTTAATTGCTTTGGTGTTTATAGGCCCACAGACGGCATGGGGCTGGATCGGAATTATTCCCCTCGCAACAGCCTTTATAAGCTGGTGTCCGCTTTACACACTAATCGGGATCAAGACTTGCAAGCCGGATAAGGCTCACAATCTGTAACAGCCTTTTTAAGCTGCTTAGATCCCTATTCGGATTTCGCCCTGCACCAAGTTGCGGGTGAAGTCGCCGATTTTCTCGCCGGAATAGCCGACAGTTATAGAATTTCCATCAACAGAGCGCGCGGTTAGATTAAAACCAAAGATCAACGCATTTTCTAGCGGCCGATCATCGCGAATATCAAATTCATATCCCTGCCCCGACATAAAGCTTGCTGTCGAAGCATAGGTATCGGATCCAGCATCGGCTCGGTAACCAAAATATATTTGCTTCGAACTACCCGCTCCGCTGCGCCAGTTTTCAGAGCCTAGATTCAGTTTTATGGTGCTAGATAGCTGAGTTGAATCGGTTCCAGCCACACTTAGAGCAAGATCCCCCGTATCAGATTCAAAAGTCTCGGAGTAGTCTTCCTCGGAGAAGTAGAAATAGTCCAGGGCGACGCTGGGGCGAAGAAACCAATTCCCAAAGTTCTTCTGATAGCTGATTAACGAAGATCCAGCGTAATAGTTGCCACTCCACTCGGCCGAGTACTCCTCGGTGGTATCTCCGAAATCTACTGTGCGATCGCTATATTGAGTGTTGTTGCCAAAAGTGAGGCTGTTGTTAAAGCTAAATGCACCAAAACCATAACCGGAATAGATTCCCAGATCGAAAGAGGTCGACCTGATTTCGTGATCATTCAAGTTGTCGATTGTGTAGCGGCTAGTGCGCAGCCCAAGTGACAAACCAAGATATAGGTCATCTACGAGTTCTTGGTCAAAACCGGCAGCAAAATTAACTTCGGTACCGCTATGGGAAGGATTCTGATCGATAGATGCTTGGGCGCCGCGACCGATGGTATGTTCAAACCAGTTGCCTGCTCCCTCTACTCCAATATGTTCGAGGCGGTTACCTGTCATGCTGGTGGATAAATCCAGTTGCGCTGCCAGAAAACTCGCGGTCAAACCGGAACTATCCGGAAGCAGCTGAGCATAAGCTGCTTGCAGATCAGCCTCATCAACATAAGAGGTCAAGCGTGTGCCAACGCCCTCAATCTCTTCGGCCAAACCGAGCAACGCATCAAAGGAGGATTGATAGCTTTCCTGCAGCCCAAGATCCGTCGCCGTTTTAGTTTCAATGGCTATGGAAACACTTGTGTTATTGGCTGTAACAACCTGGGTGTAGATGGCCGGCACTTCCAATTCAAGCGCAAGGTTCAGATCACCAAAATTTAGATCTGCCGCCTCGATGAGTAATGCGCTAAACAAATCGTTTTGAAAACCGACATATTTAGTTGTAATGGTCGAGCTAGCGTCGATCACTGCGTTGCCAGCAACCTGTATCTGGGCGATAGCAGGATCAATATCATTGAGGTCAAGTGTGATCGTTAAATTGGAGTCGTTGATTAAATCCAAAGACTCGAGGGTGGTTGGCGAGACAGAGGTTATTTCTAAGGAAGCCGTATCCAAGCTGAGATTTTCCAGGTTTTGCACAGAAGCAATCATGGATGCATTCCCACTCAGCAAAAGCTCATCAACACCCGCTCCAAAATCAAACGTGGAAGCAGTAATTGTTCCGGCGCTTAGATTTGCCGTATCAGCTCCGGCTCCAAAATAGATATCACCCAAGATGGAGGGAGTCCGAACATCATCGTTATCTATCTCTCCATCACCATTAATGTCGTCGGTGGGGGTTAGTCGTTCTTGAAGCAGAAAAATAGGTTGCGCGGCAGAGTGAGTGGACAAATCTATTGCCACAGCCGAGGACAGCCCGATTTCGTCGCGTATGGTCGCGTTGGCGGCAATAGCGCCACGGTTTTCAATACTAGCCAGGGTGCCCGATGCGTCTTGGATTGCGATTGCGGCGGCGTCATCACCAAGGCTTGATGCAACAATTACTCCCGAATTAATAAGAGAATTTAGCTGGCCCTGATTCGAAATTTGTACAGCTATGGCTTGTGTCGCGGTAGTTGATTCGGATTGAGCACCTATAGATCCTTCGTTTATCAAGGTATCCAACTGCGTAAAATCGCCGAGGTAAATCGAAGTTGCATTGCCCTCCACAGCATCTGCGCTAATACTCCCAGAATTAAACAAACCACCTTCAATTACTACTGATCGACTTCCGTCGGTCGCTCCAGAGATTGAAATTGCTGTGGCCGAAAAACCTTCATTCAAACCATCGGCGGCAATACTGCCTCTGTTTAAGAGACCATAGTCAAAAGCCAGAGTGGCCAGCACTTCAGAAGTATCCAGATCCGAGTCGTCGTCTAGGGTGTCCAGCACATCCTCAACTACTGCACCAAGAACAAGGTCATCAGTCGTTCCGTCCACCAGCGCAGAAATCCTAAGTGTTGGCGCAGAACCAAAAGTAGAAAGCGATCCAGCCGATCTATTTTCGTCAAAATCTTCAGCTGTATCTTTGGTGTCGTCCGCAAGTTCCGTTGCATCAAGAAAAGTGTCGATAACGCCATTATTCAACAACCCCTCTGAAACACTGGCATGAACTTGTAGGGCAGATCCACCAACCAACAATTCTTCAGCGTCAATGCGTTCTTCTAGAGGCAGTGTATTCTCGGTTACCAGGGAAGGTTCAATATAGTTGCTGACTGTGTTGCTGAAGAATCCACTGGAAACAACCGAACCGGAATTGGAAACAGACCCGGTTACAGCCTGATTTATCTGGATACCTACAATAGCCTCACCAAGGGTGAGGATCTCTCCAACCTGTGAGAGATCGCCGATCATCTCTGCATTAATATTAATCGCTGTCGAGTTCTCGCCAACAACAGTAATGTTCCCAAAATTTGTGATATTGCCCTGCAGCTGCGTATCTAGCTGAATACCCTGGGAGCTATTCCCCTCGACATAAAGTATGCCGCTGGACTCCAGTATCAAATCAGAAACGAGGGGCGCGACCCCGGAAACATGGACCCCAATTCGATCACCACCCAGTGCGTAGGCGCCGTCAAAATCCCCATCCGCATCGGTATCCTCGCGTACATAGTCTTCAACAACCTGCACAAGACCGGATAATGTCAATGTAGAGGTGTTTCCGCCCTCCAGAACCAAGGCCTGAATCGCATCTGTATTCAGTACTTCGACGGTTCCCTCAATGGTTATAGTGTTATCAGAATTCAAACGGATCGCCGGTAGCCCAGTATCGTCTTCGAGGCTAATAGACCCGTCACTTGAAACCAGCACATCGCCGGCCACACCAGCATCAGCTGTTGAAGTTTCTATCGAATCGGTTGTCGCATCTACAATTTCTAGAGCCTTGGCGCCCACTGAAACAAAGAGAATAAAAACACAGAGAAGGGTCGCAAAAAGCGATTTTGTATTGTTGATAAGAACGGAAGTCATCGAACACCTAGGTAAGCCGAATTGTTATTTCACCTATTGTAACCGGTGATCTCAAAATGCTTTATAGAAAACTGCGCAGCCTAAAGCCTGGACAAAAATTTGCTCTGATTATTCAGGCAGCGAACACTAGTATCAAAATAAGTAATCAGTGTGGAGACCAGAGTGCAATAAAACTGAAACAAAAACTTCATTTTAAATTGCGTATATGCAATGTATATTGAACAGCCTTGAGAGCTAGTGCGACCAGATAATGGCTGAATCCAAAAAGAAACACCCAAAATATAAGAGCAAAGATAGCCAGCTTATTATTCGCATCAATAAGGGCGAAAGGGATGAGTTTGTGCAGCTATGCGAAGCCCTAGACACCAGTGCGGCAAGAGAAATACGTCGTTTTATACGAACTTACGTTAAAGAAAACGAAGCATAGGATTCTGAGTTTTTATTAGTGTTGAGGCAGGTCGAAGTACCGTTCGCGGATATTCAGCCTGAGCGGCTTTAAGAACCTGAACTTCGGATTGTATGACGGTTTCAGCAGTTACCGGTGCCACTAGTGTTGACAGAAATAGCGTAACGGCTAATAGGATGAATGCTTTCATAAACACCTCCAATATCTATTAAAACGAGAGCAAAGAAACCGAAAATGTCTTATGTAGACGAGGCTAGCGTCTATCTCGAGCTAACACGAATTTAGTTGATCTCGATGTTTTTTAGATCCTTCGTAAGGGAGATTCGAAGAGGATCTGAGCACTCTATTGCATCAATATGACAGTTTTCATGTTCTACACCGGCAAAAAGAGAGCGTCCTTTCTTGAGCGCCACGATCATGGAAGGCTCTAGCTCCCATCGCATAAAATGTACACTTGAGGTCTTCTCTTCTGTGCTGCGTTCCAGGTCTTCATCAGCAATTGGCCAAACGCGATCAAAGCCCTCAACTTGCATCCAGACCCGATCCTCAACGCCGATAAGTTTGCCAAGCATCTGCTTACGCTCTTCGATCTCCGGGTATTCGATCATAAAGGTCGCCTTCCAATTCATACCATCCGGGATAAGCGGATTGTATGCGTCCAACTCCTCTTGAATGCCAGCGGCTTCAAATACCTTTTCTATGCGCAGCATTTCCTGAACTTGATAGCGGATAGTTTTTGCGTCTTCAAAATAAAGCCGCATATGTTCACCCAGATTCAGATTTCGATGGCGCTTATGCTGCATCACCTCGGAACGAAAATCAGCGCGTTTTTCCGCATATTCTTCCAGTGACCAAAGATCGGATCGTTCAAGTTTTGGCATGATTTGTTCTCTCGAGTCGTGCACAACTAAAACCCGTAGGCTTGGCGCAATAATGTTATCGGGTGTTCGGCCTTGTCGACTTTTTCAGACAATCCGGCTATTTGCTCTGCTGCCATGGGGCAGTCACTAATAAAATGATCGGGCTCCAATGCATCCACCTTGCGCACGATTGGCCGGGCAATTTTTACCGACTTGTCGCGGAATTCCTTTTTCACTGCATAGGTACCATCGTGGCCGGAACAGCGTTCTTGAGCGTGAACCTGAGTATCCGGTACCAAGCTCAAAATATCGCGCGTCTTGAGACCAATATTTTGTACACGCAGATGGCAGGCAACCTGATAGCTGACGTCACCAAGCCCTTGCTTGAATTCAGTTTTAAATTCGCCTTGCTTGTGCCGCAGGAACAGATATTCGAAGGGATCAAAAAAAGCGTTTTTCACCTTGAGTACGTCTTCATCGTCGGGGAATAGCAGCGGTAATTCCTGCTTGTACATTAATACACAAGAAGGAATGGGGGCAATCAGGTCATAACCTTCATCCACCAATTTGGCCAGCGCTGGAATATTGGCATTCTTGGCTTTTTCAACGGAGTCGAGATCACCGAGTTCAAGCTTGGGCATGCCGCAGCACTGCTCCTTGGGAACCAGCTCAATCTGGATGCCGTTGTGCTGAAATACCTTATAAAAGTCTTCGCCCAAATGCGGGCTGTTGTAATTGCCGTAGCAGGTTGCATAAAAAGCCACCTTGCCCGTAGTGCGGCCCACTGCCTTGGGTTCAAGCTGTTGATTCAGAGCTTGGACTCTTTTGCGCAGAGTTTTGCTGTGGTATTTGGGCACCGGAGCCTGATGATGCACTCCAAGTGTTGATTCCAGCCCTTTGCGGAACAATCCGTTTGAGTTCAGAGCATTAACACTAAGGTCGACCAGCGGAATGGATGCGCTCTTGCCTACCGCATCTGTATTAGTGAGCACTTTGTCTCGAATAGAAGCTCCTTTCTCCTTAAAGGCCTGCGCTTTGGCACGTAACATCAAGTGCGGAAAATCCACGTTCCACTCGTGTGGCGGGGTATAGGGACATTTGCTCATGTAGCACATGTCACACATATAACATTGGTCGACGACCTTGGAATAATCGGCCTTGTCGACACCGTCCACCTCCAGCGTGTCGGACTCATCCACCAAATCAAATAGGGTTGGGAAAGCGTCACAGAGACTGACACAGCGCCGGCAGCCATGACAGATGTCATATACCCGCTCCAACTCCTGGTTTAGGGGTTCGGGGTCCCAGAATTCTTCAGTTTTCCATTCAATAGGGTGGCGTGTAGGCGCAAGCAGATTGCCTTCGCCCTGCCTCTTGGTCGTGATAGTTTCACTCATGACAACTCCCCCAATTAAGCTGGGTGTTCGCATTGCATTCGAAAAAATTAAAAGAGGCAGGATTACCTGCCTCTTTTTGTTTATCTTAGCCCTATTAGGTTAGCCCTGCCCTCTAGTCATCCAGACTATCTAGCGCTTTTTGGAATCGATTCGCATGGCTGCGCTCTGCTTTCGCGAGAGTTTCAAACCAATCGGCAATCTCATCAAAACCCTCTTCACGCGCCGCTGCGGCCATACCGGGGTACATATCGGTATATTCGTGAGTCTCGCCGGCAACAGCCGCTTTGAGGTTGTCTGAGGTGGCTCCAATAGGAAGACCTGTAGCCGGATCACCAGTCTCTTCAAGATATTCCAGATGACCATGGGCGTGACCAGTTTCACCCTCGGCGGTTGAACGGAACACGGCGGCTACGTCGTTATAACCTTCAACATCAGCCTTTGATGCGAAATAAAGATAGCGGCGATTCGCCTGTGATTCTCCGGCAAAGGCCTCTTTTAAATTTGCTTCAGTTTTTGAACCTGCTAAAGACATAACTACTCTCCATTCTGTTTTATAAATTCAAGGGAAAGCGCCATCGCACCCCCGAGCTTGAAGCTAGCCTATGACGCGCCAAGCTGTGAGTACAGTTAAAAATATTTAGAGGGGGCTATTGATAAATGCTATTACTCGATAGTCAGGATAAAGGTTTCTGGTGCAGTACTAGTGAGTCATCGAGTAGATGAAATAGTTTACGCCAAAGCGATAGGCCAGATTGGTCATCGGTTCAGGATAGTAAGGGTCATCGGCGTGCTGCCAAGCATCACCCATATCCATGTTGACATGCCCGGCCAAAACCAAATTACCAGTATCATCATAGATACCCAGCCACTCCTGCTTGCCCTCCATGAGAGCGGTAATTTCACCTGAGTTGGTATAGCGAAGATGCCGGGATCCAGGTATCTGCGTGTCCTGATTCAAATCGTAGTGAATACTCATAACCGGATCATTTAGGGGAATTTGCACTAACGGTCTGTCCGGAAATACTCGGCGGGCAAAGTCGAGAAACCTCTGTCGAAAGGCATTGCCATGAAAGTCGTCTACCAAGACAAATCCACCGCGCAGCAAATACTCCCGTAAAGCCAAAATCTCTTCATCTGAAAAATTGGCCTGCCCCACCTGCTGTAAAAACAACCATGGGTAGTCAAATAAATTTGAGTCACTCAATCGGATATGGCGACTATCCGGAGCCACATTGATTAAGGACATGCGCTCCACACCCTGCGTAATGTGCGCTTCAGCTTCTGGCCAGTCGATGGACCACCAAGCCCTACCCCGGCCTCTGCCAAAACCGCCGCTCATTGAGTCTCCGAATATCACGCGCCCCAGATGCAGTTCTGCTTCCGGGCCAGCGGCTGTATCCAAGTTGGGCATCTGAGCCTGTGTTGACTGAGACAGAGCTAAACCGAGCAGGAGCAAATAAACTAGAGAAGTTCTCATCACCCAGATTGAATAGCAAAATAAAACCAAAAAAAAGCGTTCTGTGTTTTGTCTATTTAGATTAATTGGAAGCTCTGCTCTTTCATAGAGGCTAAATATCAAGTAAATAAGTCGCGCTGCCAACAGGTTGCCCATACGGATGGGTTACAACCACTACAGAGGGTCTGGGCGGCATTTGGTCATTGAAATCTGGCCAGCGCGTGCGAGGCGTCTCGTAATCGTCACCCTCCGAGGGGTGCTGCACAGCACAGAAAAAACTGGTGTTGTCTGGCGTGAAACAGGGGCCACAGAGCTCCGCTCCGATGGGAGTCCGCAAAAAATGTTTTGGCTTGCCTCGATCTGGATCAACAACGGGCGCAACCCAAACTCCGTCAGCTACCCCAAAAGCCTCAGCACCATCAGTGGCAATCCAGATATTGCCTACATTGTCGAAAGCGCAGTTATCCGGACATGCCAGCCAGCCATTTTCACTGGTGTCAGGATGATAACTGGACCCCGGGGTTTCTGGAGATCCGCCAATTAGCAGCATTTCCCAGCCAAAACGCGCGGCGCAATGATCGCCATTTGGTGGGATCAATTCGAGGATGTGCCCTCCTCGATTGTTCGCCCGTGGATTGGCTTGATCCAGATTGTCTGCCTGTCTATCCCAGTTATTGGTAAGCATCGCAAAAACACTGCCAGTCACAGGATTGATATCCACATCTTCCGGCCGATCCATTGGAGTGGCCCCAATAAGGTCTGCCGCTTTTCGCGTATCAAAGCAGATATCCGCCTGACTATAGAAGCCGTTTTCCTCGGTTAGCGGGCCTTCTCCATAGACTAGTGGAATCCAATTTACCCCCTCCTCATCGAATTTGGCGGCCGACAAAATACCCTCTTCCAATAAATCCATATTGGCAGCTCGATTATTCGGCTGATATTTGTTCTTGCTCACAAAGCGATAAAGATACTCAAAGGCCTGATCGTCGCCGCTATAACCCACCACATAACCGTCGGCATTGATGGTGACATTGCAGCCCTCGTGTTTAAACCGGCCAATGGCGGTACGCTTTTTCGGCACTGATTCGGGATCAAAGGGATCGATTTCCACAATCCAGCCAGAGTGCAGAGGCTCATTTGGGTTTTTACTCATATCCCAGCGATCATAGAATCTCGGCCAGGCGGCGATCCTGTTAACTACACGCATACCAAATCGTTCATGAGTCTCGCGTTGTGCAGGTTCCGCATTAGAAAAATCGCCGGAAAAAAAATCCTGAATATTTTCTTCAGCGGTCAGCACCGTGCCCCAAGGAGTTAATCCACCCGCGCAATTGCCGTAGGTACCCCAAGTATCTATCCCGTTTTTTGAATAGTTGGTTATTAATCTTTCATGGCCAGCGGCCGGCCCGGTAATCTGCATTGGTGTATCTGGAGTAATTCGGCGGTTATAGGTGGATTCAAGATCCACCTGCCATCTGTTGTCGGATTTATATAGTTCAACCACAGAAAGACCTGTAGTCGCCTTATTCACAGCGATCTGCTCGCGGCTCATCTGCGTGGTCCCGGGTGAGCCCGGGTACATAAGTCTGGATCGACAATATTCATGGTTAACCACAAGCAAACCTGAATCCGAATTATTTGAACCCAGAGGCAAGGGTATAAATCCGACGTAATCATTGTTGTAGCCGAATTGCTGAAGTTGCGCTTCCTCGGTCTGATTTTCCGGATCAAATTCGGGAGCATCGGCAAATATCGGATCTCCCCAACGCAATAGCACCTGAGTGTTGTATCCGGCAGAAACATGCAGTTCTTCGTCTAAGCCGTTTTTAAGCTCGGTAAAACCCAGACCAGATAGATTGATCGGCGAAGTTCTAGCGGTAGTGCAGCCCGACACAGCTGAAGCAGCCGCAATGCTTGTGGCCAATGTGGTTTTCAGGAAGGTGCGTCTACTAGCACGACGATCCAGAATTTGGAAAAAACTGTCGTTTTTGGAAAGGTTCGACGGGATGTCATCGGGATCGATCATCAAGGCTATCTCACTGCGTATGGCGGTATCTTCACACAGTTTCGCTATACTATTTTGAATTTCAATAGATCCTGTCCTACCTGCAATTCTTCCTTACTCTTGCCATCTAACCGGTTCTTCCGGCCAGGCATCAAATTGTTCTGCACTGATTTCGGCAAGCAAAAGCTCTTGATCAATTAAATTCAGTATCTGTGCTGAAATTGTCGAACTTTTTTCTATGATTTGCTGCACCTCATGCAATCCGAGCTGACTGCAAATAGCCTCCCGGAACAACAGGGGGATGTCCTCTATCCTGCAGTTTTCCAGACCAAGTAAACGCTCCCAAATCTGCAAATTCGACCAAAATTGCAGATTCGCTGACAGCTCTGGCAAGTGTGCGAGATCGGCTAATTTGTCCACCATCTTCAGGTAGCTTTGCTCTAGCAGGCCCGGGTGCTCCGGCGCAAAGCGGATGCACAAGCAAGCAATAAGGTATTCCGTTTCCATTAACCCACCCGGGCGCAGCTTGGTGTTGATTACGTCTGGATCAACCTCTGCAATGCGCTGTTGCCGGATGCGCTGTAACATTTTTCCAGCGTCTTTCACGAACTGTGTTCTGTCACGAGGCTTGCAGAGAGCTTGTCGACGTACAGCACTTACCAGATCTCCCGTAGTGTTATGCCCGGCCACACTGCGACCAGCAACCAGAGCGATATGCTCCCAAGTCTTGGCTCGTTCAAGCTGGTAGCCGGAAAAGCTGGTCAGACTGATAGTCGGTGCGCCGGATTGGCCGGAGGGGCGCAATCTCGTGTCCATTGGATAGACAACACCCTCTCGCATTTTGGTCGCAAGTACAGTCTGTAATCGATTCACATAGGCTGTCGCTTTTTCGAGCGGCATCTCGTCAGAAAAGATATAGATGATGTCCAGATCCGACATGGGAGCCATACGTGACATTCCCAATTTGCCGAGCCCAAAGATGCAAATCTGCGGAGATTCTGAGGTCTGCTCATCGACGATTTTCATTGCCGTATTCAGCGCAAAAAGCGCCAGCATCGACAGCTCCGCCTGAAACTCTAAGGGTTCCAGCTGTTGCTGTAAAAATCTGAGGTAGAGCTTGTAAAGGTCTTCGTTTACCTGACGACGGATGCGCTCCAGGCGCACGTCATAGTCGCGACTTTGCAATATCCAGCTAGCTTTACCAGACTGGCTATCTACCGGATTATCGCTGCGCTCATCGCTATCTTCAGTAACCAACAATCCGTCAATAATATGCGGGCTTTGCTGCAACAACAAACGCATAGGTGGTGAATAGATCAGGGGTAATACCAAACCCTGTAATAGCAGTGGAGAACTCTGTAATAAGCTCAGATACTGTCCGCCCGGTGGTAACTGGCGGAAAAATGAGTCAAGTCGATCAATTGCCTCATCCGGTGCCGCTGAGCTGGTTTTAATCTCTTTTAGCAGCGAGAAATACAGAACTCTGAAGGACGTGGCCTGAGTACCACTGGCGCCATAACAACTAAAACCATCTTCCCAACTTTGCAAAATATCTCGCGTTCTGTCCGACAATTTGTCCAGATCTGGAAGGTCGGCTGCATCATCCACCTCTTCCGTCGGTCGGAAAATCAGATCAAATATCTTGTGTACTCTTGTTCTACGACGAACTACTTCCTCAGAAAATGCCTGCGCATCAACCACGCTATTAATCGACAAAAAGGACTGAAACTGGGTATCTGAAATCGGAATGTTATGTGTCTGTTCATTGTTCAGCATTTGCAATCGGTTTTCCAAACGCCGCAGCCAAACATAGTCGTCGCGTAAAACTTCAGCATCAAGGGTGTCGACCAACTCCTCCTTTGCGAGCAAACTCAGGGCTTCCAGACTGTTACAAACGCGCAGCTGCGGGCGTTTCCCACCCCAGATCAGTTGCAAGCCATTGATAACAAATTCAATCTCGCGAATTCCACCACTTCCCAACTTCAAATTAAACCCTTGGGGTTTTTCTAAGATCTGCGTCTCGCGTTTACCCCGCACCGTTAACTTCGGGTGTTCGAGATCAATACGCTCTTTGAGCTGAGCTATTTCTTCGATAGCACGGAAATCGAGATTCTGTCTCCAAATAAAGGAATCTATGTCACGCAAAAACTCCTCACCCAAATTCTTGTCGCCGGCAACTACACGGGCCTTCATCAGAGCCAGCCTATGCCATGGCAAAGCGCGAAAATGGTAGTAATCCATGGCCGCCTCGATAGACATAGCGATTTGTGTCGCAGAGGCCTCCGGACGCAGTCTCCAGTCAACACGCCAGATTAATTCACTACCAGACTTGCCAGAAAATAACTGAGTGACTGATTTGAGTACGCGAGAACAAACATCGTTTGCCCCCTGCATTGGCTGAATAGGCAGCAAACTCTTATCGAAGAAAGCGATCAGATCGATATCGCTGGAATAATTGAGATCTTCACCGCCAAGCTTTCCCAAGCCCAATACAAACATGCCCGGCACGGATTCACCCGGGGCTGGCAGATCTCGACAGAGTGACTTTATGGCCGGTTGCTGCCAGGCAGCTCTAATTGCAACGTCCAGTGTCAGTTCGGCAAAACGGCTCTGTTGTTTGCCTAACTCGTCCACGGACATCAGTTCAGCGATATCGGCAATTGCCAAGGCCAGACTAAAATGACGTTTCTTGTCGGCCAAATATTCACCAAGGGAAGACCAATCTGAGTAGTCGAGATGTTCGTCCTGCTCAAGCTCTTTATTTATTTGCTGAATCGCGAGCTTGGCCAGTTCTGGCGTATCAGACCAATCCCTGCGCCCAGTGAGGCGTAAAAGGTTTTGTAGATAGGCAGAGTTTTTGATTTGTTCCATCTTCTAGCCGTGGAATTTTAGGGCAGTTTAGCAATTGAACCGCTGAGGTGTGTAGCCAGCGAGGAGCAGTGGTTGCGAGTGCCTAGCTGCTGAGCGGCTTGCCGGTCACCTATGGTTCCGAGATTAACGCTCGACAAAGAGAGAGGCGCACCTAAGCGCGCCCTCTCCCTGTATTAATGATTCGGATAGATTAGTGGAGCTAGATAGGGGTAATAGACATGTTTGGGATCGTCTTCTGGGTTGTAGGCGCCTATGCCACCCGTCTGACCTCCAGAGCGAATCACCGAAGCTTTTTCGGGATCAAAGTCGAGATTGACCTTCGGAAACTGTGCATTCACCGATGCTAAATAACGGTCCAAGCGCTGTTCTAGCTCGGCCGCCTTAACCGGCATTTGCAGTGCCAAATTATTTCTTTCGCCAATGTCCTTGGATAAATCAAAGAGTGCAACGCGATTGCCTTCGTAGTACTTAATTAGCTTGTAATCCCCTAATCGGATGGAGGACTGGGGACTGCCTGCCTGATAGTGAGGAAAATGGAATACCAGTCCCTCATTGGCGCGAACCACTTCGCCAGCTCCGCCGTTTTCGAGCAGTGCAACCAGGCTGCCGCCTTCAATACCCTCAGGCAGTTGATCACTTTCAATTTCCGCCCACTCCGCAAAAGTCGGGAAAAAATCGTAGCCCACAACGGGCACGTGCGACCAGGATTCAGAATCAATACCGGGACCCCTGATTATGAATGGCACCCGAATACCGCCTTCTGAAACATTGCCTTTTGCTCCCATTAATGGAGCTTCACTATCCAGTGTATTGCTACCAACAGGATTGTCTTTATCTCTGTGCCCGTTATCCCCCATATAGATAAGGTAAGTATTGTCCTCAAGCCCCAACTCTTCCAACCCGTCCATAATCACACCAACACCGACGTCCAGATCTTCGGTAATCGCAGACACCAGCACGCTGTCGTGCACAGTACCCCGCTCTCGGGCTTCCACCCGGGCAACCGTTTCCGGGGATGCGTTGTCTTCCTCGTGCAAAGGGTAATAGGAGATTTGTACGAAGAAGGGAGTATTGGCCTCGTCAGCTCGTCGCATAAAATCCAGAGCCCGATTAGACATGCCAATAACGTCAAGGGGGTTGTCTGGATCATCCAGTGGCCAGGCGGCCTCATTACTAGTATTACCATCACCTTCGTCGTAGCCGTTCGCCTCGGGGCCGCCGCCGTCAATATGCCACTTGCCATAGTGAGCACTGGTATAGCCGGCTTCTGACAGCACCTCGGCTATGGTTATCTCTTCGTCTCGCAGGGAGCGACGGTGAACCATTGGAATCATCGAAAAATTATTCTCGACGGTAATAGTGCCCGCCGCTTTGGTCCACAAATTTTTGGCCGGGCTCATACCGGTTTGCAAACTTGCGCGAGTTGGCGCACAAACTGTCGCCGGAGCATAGCCAGACGAAAAGCGCATGCCCTGCTCCGCCAATTCTTCGAGCCGAGGTGTGTAGTAATAATCACTTTTTGAATTAGGAATATCCGGATGCATCTGAACCGAAGTACCGTACCAGGCCTGATCATCAGAGATCAGCAACACGATATTGGGTCGATCGGCTGATATCGCCTTCAAGGGGAGCATCAGGGCAATTAGTACTAACCAGATTTTGCCTTGGCCGATTTTTCTCGTCACAACCTTCGTGGCGCTGAGACTCTGTCTGACAGAGAAGAAGAAACCACTCTTTGTGCTGCACATATAATTACCCCCAAAACCAAATGACTGACCAGTGAATCTCACCATACATAATAGGTGAATTTACAACATTTCTTAATCGAATGTGCGAGGTGTAGTTAATTGTTAGTACGTGATTGTGGCGGTAAAGGAGGGATTATTCGGGCTAGCGCTAGGGCTCTTGCCCAGACTCGCTAGCTAATAGGAGTTGCATTCGCAGTTTCAGGTTTTCATAGTTTTCCTGCGCGTTATCGGAGAGATCCGCCAGCAGCAGATTATTGTGTTCATAGGGATCTTCATCAAGATTGTAGAGTTCTTCAACATCGCCAATAACCAAGAGTTTGTACGACTCGGTTCTTATTGTGCGTAAGGTAGTGCGCTCTGGCGCAAACAGATCAGCGTAGGCAAAATCCCTAAGAGGTTGCGCTTCCGGATCGTGCAAAAGGGGCGCAAAACTAACGGAATCAAAGTTCACATCACGTGGCAGAGCCGTATCCAGGCTAATAGAGGCCAAATCCAACAGCGTTGCGTATATATCGACTGAGTTCAAAATGGCGTCGCTAACACGGCCGCCTTCGATGCCCGGCCCGGTAATAATAAAGGGCACATTCACACCTCCCTGATAGATGGTTCCCTTGGCACGGGCACTATCAAAGGGGGCAGTAACCGCTTCTCGAGTAGAACCGTTGTCGCCGAGAAATATGACGTAGGTATTTGCTCTAACCTCGTCGGGAAGACTATCTAAAAGACGACCAATCTCAGTATCCATAGCCTCCATCATTCCGCGAAAATAGGGATGCGGCGCAGTATTTACCGCATTGCTTTGGGGGTCGAGACCCCGTGTATTCTCATCATGAAGCAGGTCAAGCGGCGGTAGATGGAAAGGCGAGTGCGGCAGATTAAATGCTAGGTAGGTTAACCAGGGACGGTCCGAATCTCTCTCAGAAATCCAACGGATAGCTTCATTAACCTTGTCTGTGGCTGCATAAACTGTAGATCCGGAGGTTAACTCGCCGTTAACCTGTTTCGAGTAGGCAAAGAAGCTCTCAATTCCTCCGATGGCGGTTCCGGCAAAGTAATCAAATCCGGCGAGAATAGGATGTTTTTCATAACCGTTACTTTCGTCCGATAAATGCCATTTACCAAAAGCTCCGGCTTCATAGCCCATCGCTGAATCTGACTTTAAGGCCATGGGCAGCGTAAATTCATTTAGAGACAACCCAGGAGGAGAAAACGGACTATAGGGTGTTTGTCGATCATCCTCTCTAGGTGCTCCATCGGGTTTAACCGGCACCGCACGTTCAACAGTTTCTTGCGTCGGCGAGATTACCGCGTGCCCTACTTTGTTCCTAAATCCGTATCTGCCCGTCATCACCGTAGCGCGAGTTGGAGAGCAAACTGGCTGCGACCACATATTGTTAAAGCGTATACCTTCGGCGGCAAGCCTATCCAGATTTGGTGTAAGGGCGACACTATCGTTGAGCTGGTAACTGGCTAGGGTTTCTACGCCCATATCGTCACCTAAGATTAACAAGAAATTAGGTGGAGGTGTTTCGCCTTCCTGCGCCAGTGCGGAACCTAGAGCGGTGAACAACAATAGTCCCGAGATCGCGGCTCGCTGAAATAATCCTGAAGGAAATGAACCTTTCATATGTTTACCTTTAATACTTCTAGAACAACCAAGCCCTCGGACGCAAATAGTCCAGAGTAACCTCCCCTGTGTATTTGATAATATTTAGCCTCTAGGCAAACCTTCCCTTGAAACAATATTTGCTGAAAACAGCCTTATCAAATTAGTCCAAAAAAAGGCTATTCTACTATCAAATTGATGAGTGAAATACCTTTCAAGAGATGTTAATCAATTCAAGAGCTTCATATTCACAGTTGGAAGTTTTTTTGAACATACCTCTTGCCAGATCCATCGGAACCTTAGAGGATTAGGGTTTGCTGAATATGGCCTGATCGATTATGAGAAGGGCGAAATCGGATACCTGAGTATTTGTAAGTAGAAGATTTCTAACCGTCTTTTTCTTTGAGCTATCGCGCTCTAGCTTATTCCGAACTCATGCCGAACCTTTTATTCCATTTCTTTCCATATAGGAACCCCTAAGTCTAAGAATCTGGAGGGGGTTTCTATACCGAACTCCGAACCTATTGCGAACCCTGTGAGAATCATATGCAGTCTTTCCCGCTGCCTCGTCGAAAACTTTATTCGGAATTAGGCGGTGCAGGATGTACAAAAGGCCAGGGGGAAGATTCACTGCCTCGTTCGAAGGTCACCACAATAACAACTGGGCCCTTTTCGCGAAATCCTTTGCTAATCGCGACTTCAAGCTGTTCTGGTGATTCCACTTCGAGGCCCTTTGCGCCAAAGGAATTAGCCAGAGCGACAAAGTCCGGGTTTACCAAGTCGGCCCCCAACAAACGTCCATCAAATTGTTCTAGCTGATCGCGTCGAACATTACCAAAGGCGCTATTATTAAAAATAATGGTGACTAGGTTTATTTGCTGCTGAACTGCCGTAGCGAGCTCCTGAACACCGAACATGAATCCACCGTCACCACAAACTGCCACAACGGCTTTGTCGGGATTGCCCACTTTTACTCCTAGCGCAGTGTGAAATCCAAAGCCCAAGTTATCTTGATAGCCGCAGGTTACGTATTGTCTTGGTTCGTAAACTGGAAAAGCGAACCTTGCGACGAAGCCCATCTGCGTAATTTCCTCAACAAAGAATCCGTCTCTTGGTAATGCACGCCTAATGGCGCGCAAATATCCGATTTGCGGTGTTAGTTCGTTGAAAGACTCTTCTGCAGCCTGCTTATATTTCTCAAACTCCTGTCTTCGATCCGACCGCTCACCGACAAGAGGTTGAAGAACATCAATCAGCGCTTGTGTACCTAAGACAGCGTCTGTGACGATGCCCATGTCTGTGGGAAGACGCACGAACTCAGTAGGGTCAATATCAATACGAACCGTTTTAAGCCCTTCTGGTTGCCAGTTCCAACGAAAGTAGGCCAGTTCGAGACGACTGCCAATTCCAATTAATAGATCACACTTAGGCCAGTAAATGCGAGCCGCAGTAGAAAGAAGACCGTAGGGGCTATCATTACTCACTACTCCCTTGCCGCTGCGGTGCGCGGTGACTGGGGCTTGTAATAGTTTTGCCAAATCTTCAATTTCTTTGGAAGCACCGTAGGCTCCAGCACCTACAATAATGAGTGGATTTTTGGCGTTGCGGATAAGCTCTGCCGCTGCCGCAATTGAATCGCGATCCGGAGTGGGAGGTACCGGAATACTGCGATCCACTTCCAAATTAACATCGGCGCTCTCACCGAAGGTATCCCAAGGAGATTCCAAAACAGCGGGTCTTATACGGCCTTGATACATCTGACGGAATGCCTCTGCCACCAACTGTGGCGCCTGCGTCGCATGTTCTATGCGTTCTGCCCATCCCGTAAATCCGCGCATTGTGGTCAATTGATCTGGTAATTCATGAAGTTGCCCACGGCCTTTACCAATAAGATGTGACATGATATTTCCGGTAATACAAAGTAGCGGGGTGTTCGCACCATAGGCAGTGCAAAGTGCGGCTGAGGAATTAAGCATTCCCGGGCCCGGAACAACTGTGTATACGCCTGTTTTACCAGTCGACTTCGCATAGCCGAAAGCCATATAGGCTGCGCCTTGTTCATGCCTTGTTAAAACAAAATTTATGGGTTCCTGAGCAATCGCATCGATAAAGTTATATATGTGAATACCGGGAATCCCAAAAACTGTATCAACACCCTGCGCCATTAGAGATTTTGCAACCGCTTGTCCCGTGGTCAACTTTTGGATGTTTTGAAGCGGCTGCTTTTCGGCATTTGCGCTTGCTTTTATGTCAGTCAATCTTTTGTCCCTTGAAAAATAAATAAGTACTTTGCGAATAATTTGCTTTGTATTTGCAAATCAACCCTTCGGTTAACCCGCTGAGCGAATGATTATGTTTTTTAGATCCGAATACTTATCTATTGCATGTATAGATCGATCTCGTCCGAATCCCGATTCTTTAAAGCCACCGAAAGGAAGCTCTACAGTAGGGCCAGTACCGCCATTCACATTGATATTTCCGGCAACCAATTTTCGGGTAACTTTAGCAACGGTATCGATATTGCTCGACCAGACACTTGCTCCTAACCCATAGCGCGAATCATTAGCGATCTGAATTGCCTCGTCGACCGTATCAAACAGCAGAACACTTAAAACCGGCCCGAATATTTCGTTTTGAGCAAGATATCCGCTTGATTTATCAACTAATGCAACCGAAGGCCCTAGGTAATTGCCAGATGGCAACCCTGGCATCTCTCGGCCGTCGTGCAGTATTGAAGCGCCATCTGCCAAGCCTTTTTCGAGGCCATCAAGAACCAGCTGATACTGCCGATCATTTACTATCGGTCCCATATCATTATCGATATTTAGAGGATTACCCACTTTGTAGGATTTAACTCGTTCAAGCACTTGCTGCATAAACTCAGCTTCGGCCGAACGCTGAACAAGAAGCCGTGTTGGTGCCTCACAAACCTGCCCATTGTTGGAAAACATGAATCCAACGGGTACTGACAAGTTAACTGGTGATAGTAGATAATTTTGTCATGAATACCTATAAACGTCACCGATTTCCCCCGGATGTTATCCGCTATGCCGTCTGGCTTTACTACCGATTCAATCTCAGCCATCGAGATATCGAAGATTTGCTTGCCGAACGAGGCATTACCGTTAGCTACGAGTCAATCCGGGCCTGGTGCATCAAATTTGGTGCAACCTATGCCCAACGGTTGAGAAGAAAACACCGTGGCTATGGCGATACCTTTTATATCGACGAGGTCTTCGTGAAGATCAACGGCAAGCAGCAATACCTGTGGCGGGCTGTGGATCAGGACGGTGAGGTGGTCGATGTATTTCTGCAAACTCGCCGCGACGCTAAGGCGGCTAAGCGATTCTTTCAGTGTCTGCTCCGCAGGAATAAGGGCCATGAGCCCAGAAAGATAGTGACGGATAAGCTACGTAGCTACGGGGTCGCACACCGGGAATTGATACCGGATACCATCCACCTTACAGATCGATACGCCAATAACCGAGCTGAGCAGTCTCATGAACTGACTCGAGTCCGTGAGCGAGGAATGCGGGGGTTCAAGTCAGGTGCGCAAGCTCAGCGGTTTCTCGGTGCACATTCAGCAGTTTACAATCTGTTCAATCTCGGAAGGCATCTGACTGCGGCAAGACATTACCGAGACCTGAGGAGCAGTGCGTTCGAAATCTGGCAGGAGGCCACGGTATAGCCCGATGTGGCTGCTTCTCATGGTCCAACAGAGTTAACTTGTCAGAACCTAACGTAGGTATCTCTGTGACGCTCGACCCTCTCTATTAGCCTCCGTATCTCAGGGGAAAGGTGCGGCTTTTGATTTTGCAGAGTTCGAAATTGAGTAGAATGAATCTGGGTAGGCTCTACCGGGCTTTCCTCCAAAAAGAACAACACTCCGCGACCAAAATATTTTCCGATCCTAGAAAGTTGTCCGAAAGTTAAACCGCCTTGCCCGTCTAACGCATTTTTGAGGGTGTCCAATGAGATCTTTGCTTCACGCGCAAGTAACTCTGGCGTAATACCCAGATCATCGCAACACCAGATAATCCTTTGGGGATTTTTGATATCAATCTTATCCATCGCATCGATTATAAGGTTCAAGTCCTTCAATGTCTTTTTTGGATTATGCTTCTTCTCAATCCACGCTCGAGGAAAACTCTAAGCTCTTTGTCAGTTCAGAGAGAATTGATTCCTCACTACAAAATGGCGTTTGGAGAATATTCTTAACGAAAAGAAACTTTCAACTAATCTCCTACTCCGCTAGTGCGGTTTAGATTGAGACATATACCAAAAAGCCCGCAGAACGCGGGCTTTTTTTGTTTAAATACAGAGTCTCTAGTATTTCTCCAAGACACTGCAGACTGTATGGCGGTGAGGGAGGGATTCGAACCCTCGATGAGCTATTAACCCATACTCCCTTAGCAGGGGAGCGCCTTCAGCCGCTCGGCCACCTCACCATTAAAGCGGGCGGCATAATATCACAGCAAAAGCTTAAATCGAGTCTCCGATATTAGTTACAGAGGCAGTATTTCCAGATTTTTCTTCAGCTTCTTTTTCAAACTGGATTCTCTGGTAAATTTCTTCTCTGTGAACAGAAACATCCTTTGGTGCGTTCACACCAAGACGAACCTGATTCCCTTTAACTCCTAGAACGGTTATATGAATATCGTCACCGATAACAACCGATTCACCAATCCTCCGTGTCAATATAAGCATGATCTTTTCCTCTTCAATCTAGCGCTGGGATCAACCTTTTGATCCGGATTGTTAATGCCTTAGCACGTTATGTTTAATTCAAAATATCCAATGGCTTCAACAAGTCTTTAGTAGATTGTTGCTCAAAGTATATATTCGAACGGCCCCCATTACTGTTAACCAATACTCATAAAGCAGATTGGTCTTCAGGTTGTTGATCCATCTCAAAAGCCGAGTGGATCGAACGCACTGCGAGCTCGAGATACTTCTCCTCGATGATCACGGTGATTTTTATTTCAGATGTACTAATCATCTGAATATTGATTCCTTCATCCCCTAACACTTTAAACATTAGAGCAGCGACTCCGGCATGCGAACGCATACCCACTCCAACGAGGGCAAGCTTGGCTATACCTTCATCGGCGATGACTTCGTTAACTCCTAAACGCTCCTGTGCACTCAAAAGTAATTCCATTGTTTTCTTCACGTCGTTGCGATGAACGGTAAAAGAAAAATCACTTGAACCTTGGTAGCCGACGTTTTGCACAATCACGTCCACTTCAATATTACTCGCCGCCACAATGCCTAAAATCTCCGAAGCTGAACCCGGCTTATCAGGTACACCTTTTAGGGTTATTTTTGCCTCATCACGATTGAATGCGATTCCCGAAACAATGGGATTTTCCATCTGACTATCATCCTCCAACGAAATCAAAGTACCCGGACCTTCTTCAAAACTTGAAAGCACTCTCAACGGCACTTGGTATTTTCCAGCAAACTCGACGGATCGAATTTGCAAAACTTTTGACCCCTGACTTGCCATTTCAAGCATTTCTTCAAAGGTAATTCGGTCTAGTCGACGTGCGTTATCCACGACACGAGGATCAGTGGTATAGACGCCGTCCACGTCGGTATAAATCTGGCATTCTTCGGCGTTGAGCGCGGCCGCAAGCGCAACCGCAGAGGTATCAGAACCACCGCGTCCGAGAGTGGTGATATTGCCTTTGGCATCCACCCCTTGAAAACCCGCAACTACCACAATACGTCCTGCATCCAAATCCTGGCGAATTCCGCCTTCGTCAATTTTCTGTATGCGGGCTTTTGAGTGCGAATCATCGGTAAGAATTCGAACCTGACCACCGGTATAGGAACGTGCTTCGCCACCAGCAGCTTTAATGGCCATGCATAGCAGCGCAATAGTGACCTGCTCACCTGTGGAAACCAGTACATCATATTCGCGCGGGTCTGGTTCTTCCTGAATTTGCTGCGCAAGGCCGATAAGTCGATTGGTCTCTCCACTCATTGCGGACACCACCACAACGACCTGATGCCCCTCTTTACAGAAGTTAACAACCTTATCAGCAACGGCTTTAATTCGCTCGACAGAACCGACCGAAGTACCACCATATTTTTGAACGATTAGGGACATTTTGCTTAACTAAAGAGATATCTTGGAAATTGAGGTGCGCGACATTAACACTTCGCCCCGCTCTTGTTAAGAACAAGACTCTTTTTAGCCTTTTTTCGCACCAATATTACTAAGTATCAATTAAAGAGCGCAGCGAAGCTAGGGCAGCATCGAGATGTTCCGGCTGATTCCCGCCGCCTTGGGCCATGTCCGGTCGGCCTCCACCTTTGCCGCCAACCTGTTCAGCAACCTGCGCCAATATCTTGCCAGCTTGAAAACGGTCGGTAAGGTCTTTGCTAACGCCGCAGACCATGGCGACCTTTCCTTCGGACACTGTGGCCAGTAATACCACAGCAGAACCCAGCTTATTTTTCATTTGATCAACCAGATCCCGTAAATTTTTAGCGTCCACATTTTCTACACATTCAGCCAATAACTTGACGCCATTTAAATCGATGGCCTTCTCGGAAAGGTCTGAACCCGAGCTGTTTGCCAATTTGAGTTTTAACTGATCCAACTCTTTTGCCATTTGACGATTTTGGCTAAGCAGCGTCTCTAATTTGCTCTCAGCACTCGATCGATCAGATTTCAGCAAACCCGCTATCTGATCTAGCTGCGCTTCAATACTGTTCGAGTAGTTGATAGCCGAGGCTCCAGTAATCGCCTCTATGCGACGCACCCCAGCGGCGATTCCGCTTTCGGAGACGATTTTAAACAAGCCAATATCGCCGGTTCGCTCAACGTGTGTGCCACCGCAGAGCTCTACCGAAAAGGCCTGTTTGTCAGTAGTGACGCTGCCCATGCTCAATACACGAACACTGTTCCCATATTTCTCGCCAAACAGCATCATGGCTCCGCTGTTTTTTGCCGATTCCATATCCATTTCTTCGGTACTCACTGGGCTGTTGTCACGGATCTGTTGATTCACCATCTCTTCAATGGCCCGCAGCTGCTCCGGGCTAATGGCTTCGGTGTGTGAGAAATCAAATCGCAATCTGTTGGGGTCAACCAGAGACCCTTTCTGACTGATGTGCTCCCCCAAAATACTTCTAAGAGCCGCATGCAGCAGATGAGTTGCGCTGTGATTCAGCGCGGTGGATTTGCGTAATTCAGAATCGACCTGAGTATTTAGCTCCTGCCCGACTCTTAAATTTCCTTTGCTCAGCGTGCCAAAATGCAAATGTACGGATCCGGATTTGGTGCAGTCCCGAACCTGAAAAACCACATCCTCAGCCACCAGTGAACCGTTATCGCCGACCTGACCTCCAGATTCTGCATAAAAGGCTGTGCGATCCAGTACCACGACCGCCTCGCTGCCCTCTGCGAGGATATCTACCGATTCCCCCGTACTTGATAGCAAAGCCAATATTTTTCCAGATGACTGGACGCCCTCGTAGCCGGCAAACTGGGTCTCGCCGTCGACATCTATTTGGTCGGTGTAGTCCACCGCAAACTGATTGGCAGCACGAGCCCTCTGCTTTTGTTCCGCCATCAATTCTATATAGCCTTCCATATCTAGCTCAAGATTTCGTTCTCGAGCGATATCGTTAGTCAAGTCGGTAGGAAAACCATAGGTGTCGTGCAGCTTGAAGACCACTTCTCCCGGAATTAATTTTGAATCCAACCCGGAGACTGCCGCCTCAAAAACCTCCAACCCTTTGTCCAAGGTTCGGGCAAATTGCACTTCTTCTGCCAGAAGTGCCTTCTCAATACGTTTCTGTTCGGTCTTTAAAGCTGGATAGGCATCGCCCATTTCCCTCACCAGCGCGCTTACCACTTTGTGGAAAAAGGGTTCGGTCACACCCAACTTGCTTCCATGCCGTAATGCGCGCCTGATAATACGCCTCAGCACATATCCGCGCCCTTCGTTTGAAGGCAGTACTTCATCCAAAATCAGGAATGAACAGGATCGAATGTGATCGGCGATAACACGTAAAGACTGATTGGATTGATCATCACAACCCACAATCTTTGCGGCATCTGCTATCAGGCCTTGGAACAGATCAATATCGTAGTTGTTGTGCACGCCCTGCATAACCGCCGCAACACGTTCCAACCCCATGCCCGTATCAATTGAAGGGTTTGGCAGCGGCACCAATTCACCGTCTGCCTGACGTTCATATTGCATAAAGACCAGATTCCAGATCTCGATATAACGGTCGCCGTCGTCATCGGGGCTACCGGGAGGTCCTCCGGCAATAGCCTCGCCGTGATCGTAGAAAATTTCCGAGCTGGGACCACAGGGGCCGGTATCGCCCATCTGCCAAAAATTGTCTTCGTCTAATCGGGAAAAACGTTCGGCACTGACACCGACATCTTTAATCCAGATATCTGCGGCTTCATCATCAGACACATGCACCGTGATCCAGAGTTTCTCTTCGGGAAGTTGTAAGACTTCGGTTAGAAACTGCCAGGCAAACTTAATAGCATCTTCTTTAAAATAGTCACCAAAGCTAAAATTACCCAGCATCTCGAAGAAGGTGTGATGCCGCGCGGTATAGCCCACATTTTCCAAATCATTGTGTTTACCGCCGGCTCGCACACATCGCTGACTCGAAGCCGCTCGGTTATAGGTCCGCGGCTCAGTACCTAGGAAGGTATCTTTAAACTGCACCATACCCGCATTGGTAAAGAGTAAGGTCGGGTCATTGTCGGGCACCAGAGAGCTGCTAGGCACAAGGGTGTGCCCCTGCTCCGCAAAGTAGTCGAGAAATGCCTGGCGAACTTCAGTGCTTTTCATAATGGTAATAGCGTCATAAAGGTTTCTGAGTTTTCTGTATTGGTTGTACAGCTCATTTATACGCGAGCTGAGTTAGCGCAACCAATCAATCTTGCAAATCAGCCTCATTGAATTTCTTGTTGCCCATAATGTGCATGTGCAGGTGAAAGACGGTTTGACCAGCGCCCTCACCATTATTGATAACCAAGCGAAATGCGTCATCAATTCCAAACTTTTTCGCCATCTTGCCAACCACCAACATTAAATGCCCTAACAGGGATTGATGCGCTTCGTCTGTATCCACCAAACGCGGAATTTCCTGCTTGGGAATTAGAAGAAGATGCGTTGGGGCTTGCGGAGCGATGTCTGAGATAACAAAACATTGATCGTCTTCAAACAGAATCTCAGCGGGAATCTCACCCAGCAGAATACGTGTGAAAATGCTGGGCTCGTTTGCGCTGTTGTCCGGGGAATTTTGCTCTGACATCAGGAGCGGTATTTCTTTTTAATAGACAGAACTTCCTCAGCGGACAGATTGCGGGCTTCAGATTCGAGCAATACTGGAATTCCGTCCCGGATCGGGTAGGCCAATCCGGCTGCAGTGGATATCAACTCTTGAGCCTGCATGTCGTAGTTCAGCGTGGTTTTGGTCACAGGGCAAACCAATATGCTGAGTAGTTTCTTGTCTAACATTTGTCTTTAAATGAACTGCTTGTTTTGTGACGCCGATTCTAAGCTATCAAGAGTTGCCAAGCTATCAAAGCTTTAAATTCCATGCGCTCTGGCTTAGCCAACCCGGTTCAACTATTCGATATTCCAAACTCCAGAGGCTCTCAAAAGCAGTTCCGGATCAATACGCGAGTCACCCCAATTCATGCGCCAGTCGAGGTGTGGGCCGGTAACTCTGCCGGTTGCTCCTACTTCGGCAATAAGATCGCCTTGATCAACCCAGTCACCCACTTCAACCAGTGTCTTGCTGAGATGTAAAAATGATGAGGAAATACCGTGGCCGTGATCCAGCATGATGGTGCCGCCGGAGTAGAACATATCATCATGAACCATAATGATAGTACCGGCTGCAGGCGCTGCCACTGGAGTACCTGTGGGTACAGCAATATCCAGGCCGTAATGGGGTGTTCCGGGCCTACCGTTGTATATTCTCTGGCTGCCGTAGACTCCAGAAATTGGCCCTCGCACCGGCCAATCGAATGCTGATAGAAATTCTTCTAGGTGGCTTCGAATTTTTCGCGCCTCGGAAGTCATCAGGTAATCAGACCAAATTCGATTCTGATCTTCTTCACTTGGCTCCATAATATTTTGAGCGATACCCTCGACACTCTGAATATCATATTGTCGCTGGGCAACTTCAAAGGTTCTTTCTTCAACCGAGCCATCCGGGTTTTCTATCTTCAGAGTAACTGGTTCATCTTCATCACGATGCAAGCCAATGACAAAAAGACCTTCATCAGAAAGCATCACGGCTTCATCTTTAAAAACAACATTGGATCCCGGATCAGTTTGGCCGACTAGGATTCCGCCTTCAATCCATTCGCCCTCCAGATCCACAGACAATGCTACCCAGCTAATTAGTGCACACAGACTAGTTAGACAAAGCCTGAATAAAGCACCCAATGTTTTCAATCTATACTCCATTTGCTGTGCTGAAATCCTCAACGGCTTTGGCGGATGTATCGGCATCAAATCCACGTCGATATAAAAAATTCATCGCTTTTGCACGCAAATTAAAATCCGTCATATCCGCTACCTCGTACTTTTTTTTAAGCTGTTGCAAAGCACTGTGCTGCCAGTCCGTTTGGTTTTGCTCCAATGTTCTGCTCATCAAGGCAGACGGCAAATTTTGACGCTCCAACTCTCGACGGATGAGATTGGGCCCCTTACCTCGATTAATACGGCTGCGCACAAACATATCGGCAAAGCGTTCATCAGATTGCAGCCCTTGTTTCGTCAATCTGGAAATAACATGCGCCACGTCTTCATCGCTAGCTTGGTCAAAGCGAGAGAGCAGTTTTTGTTTTAATTCAAACACTGAGTGTTCCCGGCGGCCCAAATAATTCATGGCCGATTTCCTCAGAGCTAAAGCTAATTCCTCCGTCATCCGCTTGCGCTGGTCGGATCGGTTGCCACCACGGCTGATGGCTCAGCCTGATCGGCCGCCACTAGCTCTTCTTCTGGTGGGTCCTTCTTGCCGCGAATTTTTCGAAGCAACATCCGAATTCCACGCCATATTTTAGGCAATACCCAGATCATAAAGAGAATGAAAAGGATGAGTAGCCCAATAAAAACCCAAGGATGATTGATCATTGCCCAGACCCCGGCAAAAACGGCAATGTCTTCTCCCACCGAAGCTGCCCAGTTGCTAAAGGGTTCGGGGGAAGTATTGATGAGGGCGCGAGATCCGGCTTTGGTTGCATGAGTGCCAGCGGCAATACTTCCGCCTACCAGAGCAGCTGCTAACTCTGCAGCCATGCCGACATCGGAGAGCATGCCCGCCGCCAAAAGAGCTCCTGCGGGAATGCGGATAAAGGTATGTATAGCGTCCCAACCCGTATCAACACCAGGTATCTTATCGGCGGCAAACTCCACGCAATACATGAGCGCAGCTGCCGCAATGACAATGGGCGACTGCAGTATCTGAAGCTCTTCAGGAAGAACGGCATGACCCGTTGCACCAGCAAGACCCAAAGCTAATACCGCCGCATAGAGATTAATACCGCTGGCCCAGGATATCCCGAGTGTCATCGCCATTAGTGTAGAGATTTCGTTAAAGTCCATGACCGACCTCACAGTCAGAGGTTAAATTCATATACAAGGATTCTAGCAGGATTTCTGGAGTGCAGATTTGCGGTTCTAGCGCTTCTTTTTTACGTGTTTCATCAGGCGCCTTTTTTTTGATACTTGGCGTGCGGTAAGTACATTTTTCTTGCCTGCATAGGGGTTTTCACCGCCTCTAAACTCTATCTTGAGAGGTGTGCCATGAAGTTCCAGAGCGTTGCGGAAAGTCTTTTGCAGATAGCGCACATAGTGATTGGGTACGTCGCTAAGAGAATTGCCGTGAATAATAATGGACGGCGGGTTTTTACCCCCGGCATGGGCATACCGCATTTTCATGCGTCGTCCGCGCACAAGGGGTGGCGGATGATCACTGAGGGCATCCTCCAGAATACGGGTTAATCTGTTCGTGCTGAGGCTCTCAGTGGCGCTCTGATAAGCACGTTCGATGGAGTCGTATAACTTTCCGACGCCAGATCCATGCAGTGCGGATATATAGTGAATATCGGCGTAATCAACAAAGCGTAAGCGACGGTCCAGCTGTCCTCGAATCCATTCTCGTTCGCTGTCCTCTAATCCGTCCCACTTATTGACGGCAATCACTAAGGCTCGTCCAGATTCGATGGCGTAACCCAGCAAATGAAGATCCTGATCAACTAGCCCCTCCTGTCCGTCAAACAGCAAAATAACCACCTGAGCGTCGTTGATGGCGTTAAGTGTTTTGACAATGGAAAATTTTTCTACGACTTCTTTGACATTCTTGCGCCGTCGCACACCGGCGGTGTCAATAAGGGTGTAATTTTTGCCGTCGCGCTCGTAGTCAATATAGATTGAGTCACGTGTTGTGCCGGGCATATCAAAAACAATCACTCGCTCTTCACCCAACATGCGATTGACCAGAGTGGATTTACCTACATTGGGACGACCCACAACAGCTATGCGTATGGTGCTGTCCGCTTCAATCTGTTCTGCTACTTGTTTTTCTATCTCAACCTGCTGGTCTTGATGTTCAGCATCCCACAGATCCGTATATTCCAATCCTTGTAAACGCTTGCGCTCTAAGTCTTCTTGCTCGGCAATCTCTGCTTCACTCGGCCCCAGCAGCTTTTTAAGAAGAACATTGATCCCCCTGCCCTGACTTGAACTAATGGGATGTGGCTCGCCAAAACCCATGCTGTGAAATTCGCTAGTGCCAATTTCTTCTTGAATTCCGTCAATCTTGTTCACCAGCAGGTGCACGCTGATATTTTTTTTACGCAACATATCGGCAATATGTTGATCTGCAGGAGTAAGACCGGATCGTGCATCAACTAAAAACAGAATCTCATCGGCTTCATCAATTGCCAAGAGTGATTGGCCAGCCATCTCAACATCGATGCCCTCGTCTTCATCGCTGATACCGCCCGTATCTATTACGACAAAATTCACACCCTCGAAACTTGCTTTGCCGTATTTGCGATCGCGGGTAAGTCCCGGCAGATCGGCCACCAGCGCATCTCGGGTATGGGTCAGCCGATTAAATAGGGTCGATTTGCCCACATTGGGCCGACCTACAAGTGCAAAGGTGGAAATCATAGAAATATTTTGCGGTATTCGCGCTGAAGATGTCGAATTAGATCAGCTACCAATGGCGCTTGGTAATCACCTAATTAAGAATCACCAATACGGATGGCAGTAAGGCGACCGGAAGTATCTAAGACAAGAAAGCCGTCTTCAATAGGAACAAGCGGTGCCCGTATTGGAGCCCTGCTAACGCGAGTTCGATTCGCCATGGTGCCTGTGCTGCGACGAAACAGATGCAAATAACCTTCAAAGTCGGCGACGGCCACAGCAAGATCGTGCACCACGGGTCCAGTTACACCACGATTTCGAAGTTGCTCCGACTCCCAGATAACTTCACCAGTCGTAGAGCTGAAAGTCGTAACCTTGCCAAAATCATCGGTAACCGCGAGGGTTCCGCCATAAATTCCAATTTCGTTGACACTGGAGGTCTCCTGAAACCAGGCACCTCGACCAGTCTGGGGATCAATCGCCATGATTCCACCCTGGAAACTCAGCCCATAAACAAGCCCGTTCGCATAGACAACACTTGCGTCCACATCGACCATTCGCTGCAACTCATTGGCGCCCTCGGGAACGGCAACTCGAGCAATCCATAAGGCGGCACCATCGCTCAGGCGATATGCACCAACTCGACCTGAGTCGTGACCGATCAAGACAACGGTGTCTACTATTGTTGGTGACGCGTTGCCGCGAACCGTAAGAAGAGGTTTTGCCGCATCGGCACGCCAAATTTGTTCGCCTGTCTGCGAATCCAGCCCGACCACTCTGCCGTCTTGAGCTGCAACCACAACCACGCCTGCTGCAGCCTGAGGTGCCGATAGTATTTCGCTGGTAATTTGATTCTGCCAGCGCATAGAGCCGTCACTTTGCTCAAGAGCATAAATCTCGCCTTCACCACCAGCCAAGAGCACCAAGTCGTCGCCGATACCAACACCGCCTGATATTGGGGTGCGTAAATTAATCGACCACTGACTGCGCCCGGTATTTACGTCCAGGGCCGTTACTCGACCGTTGTGATCAGATACATAGACAGTGTCACCGGATAAAACCGGTCTCAACAAAGCACTTGTTTCATCGGCACCCGAACCGATACTCACTGACCAGATTTCCGAAACATCAAGGCTCGGCTGAAAATCCACTAGCTCCATTGGCAGCAGGCTCTCGTCGATATCCGTTCCGGAACAAGCCGACAGCAAGCCGACTATCAAAGAGCTCAACGCTATTTTTTTAATCAATGGAGTTTCCTATTTATCTTATTGGCGCGGCTATTGGTTATTAGCAGACAGAGCTGCCAAACCAGCAGCGACATCGGCGAGTTTGAATTCGAGAGTTGGGGCGTAGCTGAGTTGCTCATCAAGCAACAGGTCCACAGCAGCTTCATATTCGGCTGCTGCTGAATCAACATCGCCCATACTACGATAGATATCACCTCTTGCTTCAGCATATATCGCCGCAAAGGAATCATCGGCTCCGGTCAAAAGCACCAAGGCTTCTTGATCAGCGCCTATTGCCGCCGTGGCAATGGCCAGCCGATAGGTAATAAGCTGCTTACCCGCCACATCTTGCTCAGCCTGCAAAGCCCACTCAAGACGTGTAATGGCTTCGGCATAGTCATCGCGATCTGCTGCCGCACGCGCGGCGCCTAAGGCACCAAGTAAGGCGTAACCGTTCGTAGCGTGCTCTTCTTGGAGTTGATCAGCCAAATAACCAATTGTGCGAATCTGCTCCAAATCAAACTCAGTCAATGATCCTTGCGAACCAGATGCTGCAACAACCGCATCCTGCAATTGAGCGTAGATATCCCCCGCCGCAAAAGCCTCTTGTTCTTTTTTATTCTGCCAGCTCTGATATCCAAAATATCCGATGGCGACAATAGCAATACCAGCAAGTAGCTGAGTGCCATGGTCTGACCACCAACCTTTGATGGCGGCAAGTTGTTCTTCTTCGGTACGCAAATCGTTCAATGCAAATCTCTCTTTTGTGACTCTATTCTTTAGTACAACTCTTCAACTCGGGCTTTTTAACTTATCTAATGGGCCAAGAGTTAGACCGGCTCAGTATTTTCCGGGGCGCTATGATGGGTTGCGACTACAAAGAACGCAACCTGTTCAAAGCTTCATCCAGACTTAAGGTTTCCTGCTGTTTGTTTTCGCGAAGATATTTTAGGGTCACTTGCCCTGCCCTTACCTCATCTTCACCCAATACCAGAGCGATCGCAGCGCCGCTTCTATCGGCTTTTTTGAACTGACTTTTAAAACTGCCGCCGCCACAATTGACCGCAAGGGCGAGCCTTGGTTCAGCAATTCGAATTTGTTCTGCCAATTGCAAAGCCGATGTCCCCTCCTGTTCGGAAGCAATCAGGTAGAGGTCGACACTTTGCTCGGGCAGCAATTCGGGATTAATTTCTTGCACCAGAAGGATTAGGCGCTCAATTCCGAGTCCAAAACCTAAAGCTGGTGTTTCTGGGCCGCCGAGCTGTGGAATCAGTCCATCGTAGCGGCCTCCGCCACAGACAGTACCCTGGGCACCAAGGGCATCAGTGACCCATTCAAAAACGGTTTTTGAATAGTAATCCAAACCACGAACCAAACGATGATTAACGCGATAACTGATTCTGAGTTGATCCAGCATTTGACAGAGCTGCTGAAAATGCTCTGTCGCCTCCTCATCCATATAATCCGATAGTTGAGGGGCTGCTTCCAATAAAGGCTGCATATCAGGGTTCTTGCTATCCAATATACGCAAAGGATTACTCAGTAACCTTCTCTGGCTGTCCGCATCCAACTGACTGTTATTCGCTTCGAAGTAATCAATCAACGCTTTTTTGTGCTGTTGTCGACTTTCAGAAGTGCCCAGTGAATTGATTTCCAGGCGGACCGAATCAGCAATGCCCAAATCTCGCCAAATAGCCGCTGTCAGAGCAATTACTTCGGCATCTATGTCGGGTCCGGCCATGCCAAAACACTCGACACCAAACTGATGGAACTGCCGCATGCGACCCTTTTGCGGACGTTCGTAGCGGAACATGGGGCCGCTGTACCAGAGCCTTAGCGGCCCGGCATTAAGCAGAGAATTCTGAATACAGGCTCGTACACAGCCGGCGGTACCCTCGGGTCGCAGCGACAGACTTTCGTCATTGCGATCCAGAAAGCTGTACATTTCTTTTTCAACAATATCGGTGACTTCACCAATTGAGCGGCTAAAAAGCTCGGTCTTTTCCAATACAGGGAATCGTATTTCGCTATAGCCATAACGGTTTAAAACGGACTCAACGATCTGCTCCACACGCTGCCACTTCGGGCTGTCGCCCGGCAACAAATCGTTCATACCCTTGACTGAGCGAGTCGTCACATCGAATCCATACTAGAACTGGCAATTAGTTGGTCACGCGCTGATTCTTTTTCAGCTGCTTTGGCGCGAATTAAAGCTTCCAGCTGTCCAGCCACATCACCGGAACCAATCTTTTTGAAGGGTTTACCGTCCATATAAATCAGACTTTCGGGATCTGCCCCGGTAATACCGATATCGACTTCCTTGGATTCACCTGGACCATTTACGTAACAGCCAATCACTGCCACATCCATGGGTACCCGAATATCTTCCAGATTTGCTTCCAGGGTATTCATAGTCTTAATAACGTCAAAGTTTTGCCGCGAGCAGCTTGGACAGGCAATAAAGTTAATGCCTTTGGAACGCAACCGCATACTTTTCAGCATATCCCAGCCGACTCTCACCTCTTCCACCGGATCAGCGGCCAAGGAAACTCGGATTGTATCGCCTATACCGTCCATCAAAAGCAACCCCAAACCTATTGAGGACTTGACCGTACCACTGCGTAAAGCGCCCGCTTCGGTGATACCCAGATGCAGGGGCTGATCAATCTGTTTTGCGATAATTCGGTAGGCCGCCACCGTCATAAAGATATCCGATGCCTTCAGGCTAAGCTTGAAGTTATCAAAGTCGAGACGATCCAGAATATCGACATGGCGCATCGCCGATTCCACCAGTGCCTCTGGGGTCGGCTCACCGTATTTGAGCTGCAGATCTTTTTCCAGAGAACCAGCGTTGACGCCGATACGTATGGGCAAATTGTTTTCGCGAGCCTTGTCGACAACCGCACGAATGCGATCTTCGCGACCAATATTGCCGGGGTTAATACGTAAGCAATCAACTCCTCGATCGGCAACGTCCAGAGCAATTTTGTATTCAAAATGGATGTCTGCGACCAAGGGAAGATCTACTTCTTTGCGAATTTCTCCAAAGGCGACAGAAGCTTCCAATGAAGGTACCGAGACACGAACTATGTCTGCGCCGGCATCTTGCAGGGATTGTATTTGAGCGACAGTCGCAGCCACATCCGTAGTTTCCGTGTTTGTCATGCTCTGCACACTAATCGGCGCATCGCCGCCAACGGCAACGCTACCAACCATGATCTGCTTGGATTTACGACGGACAATAGGCGATTCGGAAAACATAAAAGCTCGTTACTAATACGGGGTGTTAGGCCGCAAAAACGCGGTAGGCGATGTAAGCGGCCAACAGAATCACAGCAATAACTGACGGAATAATCAGTGGCGCCATTTTTTTCTTCTCGTTGGCGAACTCGCCGAGTGGATCATAGTTCGATCCGTGGGAAGCCAAGGTGCCGTTCAGAGTTATAAATTCCTCCAATACTTCCATCACCTCTTCTTGGTTTAGAGAAACCACTTTGCAGTAATTCTTTATATATCCACGCACATAAATGCCTGCGGGAAACTTATCGTATAGGTTTTGTTCCAATTGGCGCACCGCAGACTCTGTTAAACCCAAATCTCTAGCCATACGAGAGATAGTGATGCCCTGAGCCTCACGCGCTTCCACCAACATGGCACCAGGATCAGCCAATGGCGTGCCAGAAGATTCGATTTCTTCTTCATCTGCTTCTGTGGTCTTATCTGTTGCGCTCATTGGCGTTCTCGATGCTATCTAGCCTTTATCTACTGACCTAAACGAAGTTCTCTAGCCTCAGTGGAGTCTGGAAACATGTTTTGTAAAGCAAAGGCATAGCTCTGCTCTTTCTCTGGATCGCTAAATACGCGCGCCAGTTTTATTCCCAAATTCAAACTGCGTGGACTCTCTTGCGTTGTACTTTCGTATCTTTCTAAATATTCCAGAGACAAGGCGTACTCACTCTGCTCAAAGGCAATTTCAGCAACCTGTATCAATGCCTGACCAATATTGGGATTCAGCAGCAGCGTACGGTTCAGCGCCGCTTTGGCTGCCTCAATATCGCCGAGCCGCAAATTCGACAAGGCCACGCCCAAAAACGCATCAGCGCGCAGCCGGTAGTTCACATCTTCGGTAACAATTTGATACTGGGTACGCGCCTCTCGAAATTCTTCCTGGGAATAGAGAACTCTTGCATAGTTCATGCGGGCCGGAGTGTAATTTCTGTCTTCAGAAATAGCGCGACGGTAGAGCTGCGTAGCTAGTTCAACTTCACCCTCTGTTTCGTAGAGCAACGCCATTACGTTGTTCGCTTCAGGATTTCTATCATCAATCTCGAGCGCTTTTAACAAATTAAAGCGAGCCTGGTCTCTTTCTCCCTCAGAGAGATAATTACGACCCAGCTGCACGTAATTTTCTGCAGCCCGTTGCAGATCGGCGCCATTGCCGGAGGTGGTCGTTGTAGTACAGCCAACCAAAAGCAAAGGGATCAGAATTAGAAACAACTTATATCGCATTAGGCATAAACCCATTAAGAAGGTGATTCAACAACTTTAAGCACAGATTCTGCCCGATCCCGGTAGCGTTGGCTACGCCGAGTCAAATCGTTGACTGCGCCAGCCAATTGCCCACAGGCCGCGTCGATGTCTTCGCCTCGGGTTGTGCGCACAGTGGCGGTATATCCGGCACCGATCAAAACGTCCTGAAATCGTCTTATGGCATTGCCGGAGGAGCGTTTGTAATCGCTTAAGGGAAAGGGATTAAAGGGAATTAGATTGATCTTGCAGGGCACATCCTGAAGCAGCTTTGCCAGCTCCTCCGCCTGCTCGACGCTGTCGTTCACCTTGTCGATCAGGGTGTATTCGATGGTGAGCTTGCGGCGTAAATCCGGCATACGTTCGATATAGTTTTGCGCGCTTTTCATCAGTAAGTCGATGGGATATTTGCGATTGATCGGCACAAGTTTATTGCGAAGCTCATCGTTCGCAGCATGCAGAGATATCGCCAAGGACACATCCACGTAATCCGCCAATTCATCCAGCTTTGGCACAACCCCGGCAGTACTAAGCGTTACGCGACGCTTAGAAAGGCCGTAAGCGTTGTCTTCCATCATCAGTTGCATCGCTGCAACAACATTGTCGAAATTCATTAATGGCTCGCCCATACCCATCATCACAACATTTGTGATAACGCGGTTTTGGGTCGGCCCCATTGAATCAGTGTCCTTCGCGGCAATCCAGACCTGACCAATGATTTCAGCGGAGGTGAGATCTCTATTAAAACCCTGTTTACCTGTACTGCAAAAACTGCAGTCCAATGAACAACCGACTTGAGAAGAAACACATAGCGTTCCCCGTGCACCCTCGGGAATCAGCACGGCTTCAACGCAGCTTCCTCCATCCACCCGAATAATCCATTTGCGCGTGCCATCGACGGATAGATGGTGTGACACAACTTCAGGTGCCTCAATAATAGAAATTGCTTTAAGTTTTTCTCTTAACCCTTTGGATATATTAGTCATTTCATCAAATGATGAAACGCCATGCTGATGTATCCACTTCACTACTTGAGCTGCCCGAAAGCTCTTTTCGCCAATAGACTCGAAGAATTCAAGCATTTGCACAGGCGACAGACCGAGCAAGTTAACCTTGTCGGTTTGTGTCTGTTCAGCTGCGTCTTTCGGCTTCAATTCGGACATTTTGTGGTAAGCACTTAGGCAATTGGGACTTTGACATCTATTGCCAATGACTGTTCCTTAGCGCGGGCAGATCTCATCTGCATTGAAAAAATAGCCTATCTCTCGTTCTGCCGAAGCCGGTGAATCGGATCCGTGCACAGCATTAGCGTCAATAGTTGAAGCAAAATCTGCACGAATAGTGCCGGGTGCCGCTTCCTGAGGATTAGTTGCCCCCATTAATTCGCGGTTTGCGGCAATAGCGTTCTCACCTTCCAATACCTGAACTACCACGGGGCCGGATGTCATAAAGGCAACCAGGGGATCATAGAATGGCCGACCCTGATGCTCTGCATAAAAACCGCCCGCTTTTTCTGCATCAAGATGCAACATTTTTTGTGCAACAATTTTCAAGCCGGATTTTTCGAATCGAGCGACAATTTCGCCGATTACATTTTTTGCTACAGCATCGGGTTTTACAATGCTTAGGGTTCGCTCAACCGCCATTAAACTTCTCCAAATAAACAACAACTTAAGTAATCTCGAAACAGAGATCGGATGGGGTAAAAATATGGCGCGGATTGTACTGGTGGCAGCCTCAGCCCACAAGGAAAGCCACAGGTAAAACCTCGAAGGAAAGCGGCGTGAAAACCAAATAAAAACCCAATGAACCAGCAATTCGCAAAATGGCAAGCTGGCGAGACAACCCGACTCACGGTTAAGATGGCTCGTCTGTCCAAAACAGCCGGACAATTTCTTGGGGGAGAAAGGGCATGATGATGAATAAATATCTAGCCATATTCTTGGCTGCAAGCCTCGCCACGCTTGGCATTGGCTGCGCTTCGGAAACGCAGACACAATCTCCATCTCAGTTGAACCGGTTGGGACTAACGGACCCCATTGAAGTGGTTCTTTCCGGATATGGCCCACCAACTTCGAGCTTTAGTCAGGGTCTGACTCATATTGGAAACCGGCTCGAAGCCGCTTTTGGCGAAGCTGTTGAAGTTCACTATGTCTACAACATACTGGATTTAGGTTATGCCAACGCCAGCGCACAGATTGAGCTGGTCGAGAACAACGCACTCACTTTGGGTTATGTCACTATGAGCACGGGCATTCCCGCACTTGAGCTAGCTGCCCTTCCCTTTTTGTTTTCAGACAATGACAGCGTGCGAGCAGCAATGGACGGAGCCCTCGGCCAAGCCGCCGTCGAATCGATTGAGGCGAATTCAAATCTGCGCATCTTGGGTTTCTACGAAAACGGATTTCGACACATTTCCAATAGCGTGCGACCGGTGCACGTACCCGCAGATCTAAAAGACATCAAGATTCGTGTATTGGCTATACAGGAGCGTCCCTTTCAGCTTATGGGTGCCGCACCAGAGGTAACACCTCTCCCCGCGGTAGTTCCCGGACTGGCTTCGGGAGAATTGGAGGGTCAGGAAAACCCCTTCGAGAATGTGGCGACCTACGGGATGTATCACCACCAGAAGTACTACACCAAAACCTATCACTCCTATATGTCGAGGCCGATATTTGTAAATCGAACAACCTTCGATGCTTGGCCTTTATCTTTTCAAAGAGAATTTAGAGCCGCCGTACGTGAAGCAATCAGTCTGCAACGGAGTTTGCACGATCAGGCCGAAATTGATTCAGAGGTGATAATTAAAGAATCAGGTGGAGAAGTTGTCGAGCTTACAGCTCAGCAGCGGCAGCAATTTGTAGACGCCGTTACGCCGATCTACGAAGAAGCGCGATCAACCTACAGTGCAGAACTGCTGGAACATATCGGGCTCTAACGAAGTTCTAAACGTAAAGCTTTTATAGATTTATGGACGCCGAGAAAAAAGAGAATTACTCTTCGGCATTCGAATTTTAGGTAATTATTCTAAGGGGAAAATTAAATGGAAGAGAAGAACACCGAAAGCCGCCGCCGATTCCTAACCGGTAGTGCAGCAGTTGCTGGCGCTGCAGCCTTGGGTGCCAACGTCACACCAGCGTCAGCACAGGAGAGAGGTTACGTTCTTGACCTTCCTCCAGTTATCTCAATGGAAATCAACGGCACCAGTGATAGATTTCCAGTAAATCGGGTTTATTGCTTAGGCAGAAACTATGCTGCCCACGCGATTGAGTCTGGAGATGATCCAACTCAAACACCTCCCTTCTTCTTTATCAAACCTCGAGATGCCGTAGTTGATTACCGCGAAGGTCACCCCTATCCACCCATGGCTACTGCGCTTCGCTACGAAGCTGAAATGGTAGTTGCATTGAAGAGCGGCGGGTCAAATATTGATCCAGCCGATGCTCTGGACCACGTATACGCCTATGGCGTTGGCTTGGATATGACCCGGCAAGATCTGCAGGAGGAAGCTCAACGCCTTTCGCGCCCTTGGGCTATCAGTAAATCATTCGACAAATCTGCTCCAGCCGGCCCACTAACCAGAGTTGAAGATGTTGGCCATACTGGAGACTCAGGAAGAATCTGGTTGAGCGTCAATGGAGAAATGAAACAGGACTCCGATCTGGCACTGCAGCGCTGGTCTGTATCTGAAGGCATCTCTATTCTTTCTCAGTATTATGAGCTAAGGGCTGGCGACATCATTCTCACCGGAACACCAGAAGGGATTGGAATTGTTAAACAGGGAGATGTAATTCGCACCGGCATCGAGGATCTGGGAGAAATCAGGGTAGAAATCACCTAGACGAAATCTGTCATAAAAAGAATAAGGGGCTTTGGCCCCTTTTTTCTGTCTGCTTAATACTGCCGACTAAATTTATTAATTGTCGCTTGGTAAAAAAGAATAATTTTCCGCATATTCCAGCATCTGCTCGACAAAATTATCTGGATATTCCAACTGAACATCTGTGATTTCACCCTCAGTCTCAACAGCCACAAGTCGCGAATTAATAAATCCGGAATACGGTGCAATGTCCAATAGAGAATAGCGCTCCAGTACTTCAGCGTGCAGCTCTTGATCAACCTGGGTTCCATAGTTCTCTACCAGAGACCGTGCCGCCTCAAAATCACCTTCCGACTTAATGCGCTGAATTTCTCGTAAAAGTCGTCCAAATATTTCTCTCAAAGCTTCGTAGTCATTGATGACAAAATAGGTTTTGCCATCTTGTACGACCCGCTCAATAACGTTGCCCGCCAGCCCCTGCTCATAGGACCATAGCGCCACTAACTGGCGGTTGCGCATATGGGCCTCCTCAACTAACTCGCCCGGCTTCAGCCTATACAACTGGGTCATTGCCCCGTTGCGGATATAACTATCGTATTGGGAGCGCCCAACATCAAGATTCTCCATGGCACCAAATTCTATGAGTTGTGAATCCATAATGTAGTAGAGCGCCACCAGATCGGCTCGAGCTTCTTCCAGAGTGCTCGCGTACTGCTTAAGCGTTTGACTGACAGGTGCTACACCCGAATTAATTTTTCCTGAGGCGTGACCGATAACCTCATGCATATCAACACGTAAATGCCCGGCCTGATCCCCGTATATTTTGCTTCGCTCTATTTCTTCCTCGCTAAAGGCAAATTCCTCAAGTGCACTGTCAGGAGAAGAGGCATAGGCACTGACAATATTGGAAAGACTTACCGACTTGGAACCATGCTGGAACCGAATCCAGGCGGAATTGGGCAGGTTTATGCCGACAGGGGTAGTTGGTGAGGAATCGCCGGACTCCATAACCACTGTTATAGCTTTGGCGTCGATGCCCTTCACTTCCGCCTTCTTGTGCTCCTCCATAATGGGTGAATTGTCTTCGAACCACTGGGCATACTGGCTTATTAGCGCAATTCGTTCGGTAGATTCCTGATCTCGAAAAGATACTACCGACTCAAATGAACCTCGCATTCCGAGTGGGTCGCTGTAGACCTCAATAAATCCGTTAATCACATCAACGACAGATTCGCTGTCGGCTAACCAGGCAACGTTGTAGGCATCGAAATCCGCCAAATCACCTGTGTGGTAATACTCAACCAGCAACTCCAATGCGACCCGTTGGTTTTCATTCTCGGCTACACCAATGGCTTTATCTAACCAAAACACCACCTTCTCAATGGCTTCGCTGTACATACCACCAACTTTCCAGACCTGCTCAACCAGTTCGCCATTTTCTTTGACCAATTTTGAGTTCAGGCCATAGGAAATGGGGGTTTCATCTTCTGGATCCAACTGCTCTGCATAAAAGTCGGCCACCTCCTGCTCAGTTACTCCCTCGTAAAAATTTACTGCAGAGGTCAAAACCTTGTCGACACCGTCAGCGGTATTAACCTTTTTGGTGTCCAACTCAGGATCAAACAATATAGGTGTCAGCTCAGCTAAGAGTTGAACAACATTTTGCCCATCTCTTAGTGGGTAGGTTGCGAGCGGTGCAGTGAGATAAATCAGTTCAGCAAAATAGTCTGCGTCAAACTGCGGGGTAAATTTTGCGGTGGAATAGTGGTGATGAATACCGTTGGCCACCCACATCTGTTTGGCGTAGGTCATAAAATGATCGAAGGAATCGACCGTGCGGTCACCAGGATAATGTTTGATCACCTCTTCGATGGTGCGTCGAATTCTCAAATTATGTTTGTAGTTTTGGTCGTACATAATGTCTCGACCAGATAAGGCGGCTTGCGAAAGGTAATAGAGCAATTCCTTCTGCTGCAGACTTAGCTCCTCGAAACCCGGAACCTGATATCGAAGAATTCGAATATCGGCAAACCGATCTGCCTCGTATACAAAACTATCTTCTGGCTCTGAACTCGAGCAGCCAACCAAAATCAGAACCAACCAAATATATTTTTGAGCTTTCACGAGTTTCTCCCTCATTTGTCTTGCTCGTCTATCAGCATTTGCCAGTAACCGACATCAATCCACTGACCAAATTTGTAGCCAACCTCTTTGTAGTGAGCGGCTTTTTGCAGGCCATACTTTTCGTGCAAAGCAACACTTGCCGCATTGGGCAAAGCGATACCACCAATAACACTATGAATCGAAGTATTTTTTAATTCCTGCAGCAGCGCGGAATATAGCTTGCTGCCCAACCCCGCGCCAACCGCATCAGGGGCAAGGTAGGCCGAAATCTCCACTGAGTAGCGATAGGCTGCGCGGGCGTGCCAAGGGCTTGCATAGGCGTATCCAACTAACCCACCCTGCTCTGCTGCGACCAACCAAATCAGCTCTTGATCCAAAACGGCCTGGATACGCTGTGCCATTTGCTCAGTTGTGACCCGTACCTCCTCGAAGGTCACAACGGTATTGTCGATATAGTGGTTATAGATATCAGCGACGCCTTGAGCATCGTCTGGAGTTGCCGGGCGAATCATAAAACCTCCTTTATGCATCCATCCTATTGCATAAAAGCGGAATTGATAATAGCTGACTCAATGTTAGCCCGAGTTGATTCAGGCTGCCGTAATTCACCACTAAATGCTGTATATCCCTATTCCTGTTTAAAGCAGCTTGCGCTACTTATCCTAAACAACTCCATAGGCCAACATGGCATCGGCGACTTTGACAAAACCTGCAATATTGGCACCGCGTACGTAATCAATATGTTCACTGCCCGGCGTGCCACCGTATTCAACACAGCGGTCATGGATACCCTTCATGGTATCGAGCAGTAACTTCTGCAATTGATCTTCGGTCCAGGATATTCGTGCCGAGTTCTGACTCATTTCCAAAGCAGAAACCGCCACGCCACCGGCGTTGGCTGCCTTGCCGGGCGCATAGAGTATCTCCGCTTTTTTAAAGGCGTGCACACCATCCAGATTTGTAGGCATATTGGCGCCTTCTGAAACGCCCAGACAGCCATTCTTAATTAAGGTCTCAGCATCGCTGCCGTCGAGCTCGTTTTGCGTGGCACAGGGAAGCGCAAGATCGCATTCAACGCCCCAAGGCCTTTTGCCTGTATGGAACTCTGCTGACTTATATTCCTTAACGTAATCTTCGATACGGCCGCGTCGATGCGTTTTATGTTCCTTAATCCAATCGATTTTTTCCTGATCAATTCCTTCAGCATCGAAGATAAACCCACCCGAGTCCGACATGGTTAAAACTTTACCGCCGAGCTGCACAACCTTTTCTGCAGCATGGGTTGCTACGTTGCCGGATCCGGAGATAACAACTCGCTTGCCGGCGATGGAATTGCCGACACGACAGAGCATTTCTTCCAATAGATAGGCGGCTCCGTAGCCAGTCGCTTCGGTACGGATCAGACTGCCGCCGTACTCCAAGCCTTTGCCGGTAAGAACGCCGGTAAATTGATTGGTAATGCGTTTGTACTGCCCAAACATATAACCGATCTCGCGTGCGCCCACACCGATATCACCAGCGGGCACATCAACATCGGCGCCGACGTGACGATAAAGCTCAGTCATAAAGGACTGACAGAAGCGCATCACCTCGTGGTCCGACTTACCCTTCGGATTAAAATTAGATCCGCCTTTGGCTCCACCAATGGCCAATCCAGTCAGGCTGTTTTTAAAGGTTTGTTCAAAGGCGAGAAACTTCAGAACACTTTCGTTGACGCTGCTGTGGAAACGGATTCCACCTTTGTAGGGACCAATAGCGTTGTTATTTTGAACACGCCAGCCACGCTGCACACGGATATTGCCCTCATCGTCTTCCCAGCAGACTCGAAAGCTGACGACACGATCAGGTTCAGCTATACGGCGCAATATCTGGTATTTGTGATAGTCCTCTTTGTCCTGAATAAAATCGAAGATGTCTTCGGCAACTTCCTGCACAGCTTGAACAAATTCTGGCTGCCCGGGGTTGCGGCGTTGAACACCGGCCATAAATTGTTCAATACCTACATGATCAGTAACTGGCATATTTTCTACTCGTTAATTACAGAATATTCTAATTATTTGAAGGCCAAGTGTGTTGTAGTAGGTCATTCGTCCTCTCCATCACCTGCGGATCCACTACCAGTTCCTGCTGCGGGTGGCGGCACACAGGTAACCGAAATGTTTCCACTGTTATCTCCGGGACCCTCAGCATGCACCATATGCGTAACTTCCTGCCTAGAGATATCAGTTGTTCCGGGAGTCGCCGTTAGATCGAATTCCCCTGTCGCTTTTAATGCTGAGCAAGTCAGTTGAAAACTCCCAGACGCTTGGGGCGCTGAGGGTGTACGTGTGACAGTTAGCGTATCAATAAGATCATCGTCCCAATAGTCGTCCTCATCAATGTCTACAGACCAAGTGGTATTGACTGTACTATTTGGAAGCGGGTGATTTAAAACCAGTGCGACATCGACCGTTGAAGGTATGCCTTGCACCAAAACCAAAGTGGGCGGGCTGAGGTGAATAGAGTTGGGTTTTCCGCCCGGATTGCTTATTTGGAGATAAATAAATCCCCATAGCGCCAAAATTGCCACGATCACCACAATGGGCCAAGCGGTGAATCCTCTCTGAGAAATTAATGTGTTCATTGATTTACTCCAATATTCCTGTTTTGTCCCAATTCGCAATACACCCGTAATGCTCAACTTCGCGACCAGGCGCCCACTGCCTGGTAGTGGTGAGAACAAGCGGCCCGGAGAAGATCACCGGATCATTAATAGTTAGCTCGTAATCAAGTGTATTCCCGTCCGCAGATACTGAAAACCGTTCCAAATGACTGACCTGGGTAGATTGAGGTATACCCACCTCATCATAGTAGGGCCAATCAATACCAGCGGTCTCCACAATAAGATCTTCGCCCTGCCATCGTCCGGTGGAATATCCAAGATCCGAGTGGGTGGTTTGCATTTGACCAGTTTGATCACTCATATAAATGACACGCTCGATGTCATATTCCTCGAGGTGGATAAGAATTCGATCACCCTCGTCAACAAAATCCATCGCTGCGCCCCGATCAAACATGGTGTCGGGCATGCCCTGTCTGCATTCGAGTTCATAGTTATCGGCGATTGGATCGTATGCTGCAGACAATTGCTGCCCTGTCGCGGTCAACATATGCACATAGTCAGCTTCTTCTAACTCGGGCGAACGAACGGGCCCCCACACACGAAACAATCCATCGGCATTGCGGATGGCGGTCTCTACTTTTATGGGATCCAGATCCAGTGTCTCAGCCGTCCGTCTCACACTAGACCAACGCAGATCTCGATTGCCGTTGACAAACTCCTGACCGTTGGGAAGAAGTATGTGCAGCACACCAAGAGATTTGGCATCCATTCTGGAGATATAACCAGCCACTTTAATGGTTTCACCTACACGTGCGATGTCCTCTTCTGATAAACCCACACGCCTGTAAGTGAGCGGGCTGCCACTTAACTCCAGCTCCCAAAGATCACCATTCGGCACGCGCAAACGGTACCGAGGGTGCGGGCTACGCCAGAAAACATCTGTGATTTCTCCTTCCAACTCAACGAGGTTCTCGGCCAGATAGAGATTGGGATTTACAACCGATCCATGGTGGGCAAAGGAGTTCGAGCAGAGGAATATGCAGGAAATACTCAGAGTTAAAGTCTTGATACATCTTTTCAGAATCGACATCACTTAACTCCCCCCGGGATTATTGGATTCGATCGCCAGAGTATAGGTGCAATTTTAAGAACTGTCCTGTCAGTGCGATGTGCCTCGATCAAACAGCGGGATCTCCCTATATTTGAAAAAGGGTATAAGCACTACACCCGCCGCAAAACCGCCGATATGCGCCCATACGGCCACGTTTCCGGAAGAGTTATTGGCTACCGCTAAAAACTGAAAGGCAACCCATGCAAGTAGAACGATTCGAGCCGGGAGGCGGATGGGTATTCGCAGCAGAACCAGCACCCACACCTTCACTTTTGGATGCAATATCAGGTACGCACCCATGACACCGGCGATTGCTCCCGAGGCGCCAATCATCGAATTGGTTGAGTCCATATTAAACAGCACGTGGGTCAAGCTGGCGAAGAAACCACAGATCAGGAAAAATACCAGAAAGCGGATATGGCCCATGGAATCTTCAACATTGTCACCAAAGACCCAGAGGAAAAGCATATTGCCCAGAAAATGCAGCCAGCCGGCATGCACAAATATATTGGTGAGCAAGGTAAATACCTGAGGCAGGCGGCAGGTGTCCGGCCAGCAACTTTCACCTGACATGATCTCCGCGGGAACCACTCCCATTTGAGCGGCCACAAAGCCGACACCATCGACCAAAAATATCTCAACTAAAAATACCAGACTGCAAAGTCCGATAATCAAAAAGGTGCTGAGCTGAAAAGGAATTAGGCTAAGCGGGTTATCGTCATGAAATGGGATTATCAAAAGTGCTTCCTAGCAATTTTTATTTTGTCGCAATTGCAATCGAATGCTCGTACGACAATTCCAGCAACCTAATCCACGGAAAACCGAACAGACTGAGCGGAAAGCTTCACATCCAGCTGAAAACCACCCTCATTGATCATCCAGCGTCTTAGTTCAAATTCTCTAGCGCCAGTCTTGTGCATTGGGTCGTTCTCAGCGAGTTCGCGAGCATGATCCAGACTCTTTGCTCTGAATACGAGCATACCCTTTGCTTCCATTTTTTCGCCGGTAAGATCCGATAGCGGTCCCGCAAACATCAAATCCCCAGAAGCTTCGATAGATCTGATATAGGCCAAATGGTCACTCAGATGGCTCAAAACCACTTCCGGTTCAGCAACAGGGGTGCTGACGGCCACATAGACCTCCATGGCCAGTGCTCCCCTCTCTTTTGCATGTTTTTTGTACTCTTCCCAAGCTGGCATAACTCACTCCGATATTAAGTGGATTTATCCTACCCATTAGGTGAGACACAGACCAATGTATTCAATCAGAACTTGTCTTTTGTTCATTTGATAAGTCTCGGCTCTCGGCTTCTTTTTCCACTTCCTTTTCCGCTTCTTTTGCAGCCAAGCGCTGCTGAATATTATCCAGCTCCGTCTGATATTTCTGCTGATTTTTGCGTCTCAGCACAACTACCAAGATCAAAGGGATCCCAAAAACGATTAGCGCTACCCAAATAGGCATATCAGTCGTCTCCTCTAAGTGTTCTCAATTGTCTCGATTTATATATTGGTGACCATATTCAGAGTTCGGGCTCAGGGGTCAGCCTTTCGCTTTGCCTTTCATTTCGAAAGCGGCCATTTGCTCAGGAGTCGCCTGCGCCTGAAAATTACTCTTCCATTCGCTGTAAGGCATCCCATAAACGATTTCACGAGCTTGATCGTAGTCGATTTGCTCGCCGCGCTCTGTTGCCTCTGCCATATACCACTTGCTTAAACAGTTTCGACAGAAATCCGCTAGGATCATGAGATCAATATTCTGGACTTCTTTGTGATCATCCAAGTGTTTGAGAAAACGGCGCAAGGTTGCTGCTTCGATTTCGGTTTGGGTTTGTGAATTCATAGAAGTAGTTTGCACCTGATGGTTATTCGCCCGCTAATGCATTGCCTAACTCTGAGTCTGGCGGATACTCAAACAGCTCGACTGGAACACCCTGCGGGTCGACCATAAATGATCGAAGCGCCTGACTATTACTCTCAAAGGTTTCCGTTGGCGCCGCGCCGCGGCTCTGATATATGGCCTTAACAGTCTCAATATCTTCCACCTGAATGCCAACGTGAGTGAAGCCCCTTGGCGTGTTTCCCTCTACAGCATTAAGTTCAAGGAAAGTGTTCTCACCCACCTTTAGATATACCAGGCCTACTTCGCCCTCTTCATTTGCCAGACCGTAGATTCTTTCGAACCCCATTTTCTGTTCATAGAAGGCAAGGGATTCGTCTATATCGTCGACGTTGATACCGATATGGTTGAGCATAAAAACGTCAGGATTACTGATCTCCGGCCTATCCGTTTCTAGGAATAATCCAGCCAGAGCGCCACAAATAAAAATAATGAGACCACGCATGGGAATCACCTCTTAAGAAATCGCCAGCGATTTGGCGGATGTTTAGTCATCAGTGCTGGCCGGTCGAGAGACTACAAATAGCCCCAATAGTTTTTCGCCATACACCCGGAACGGGTAAACGAATTGCCCGATAAAAGTTTTCGGGAATTCCTCCACACCTTCGAATCCGAGTTTCAGATCCGCGGGCGTTTCTTCTGGGTAGTGGGCGGTTCCGTGCAGCCAGTCCCAGATAGACAGCGCGCCGCCGTAATTCACGTTCCGGTTTGGATCAATCTCGATCGCATGGTGCCAGATATGCATCTGCGGGCTATTGATGATGTATTTCAGCTTGCCGATTGGAACAAAAAACATTCGCATGAGTGAAGTAGCACAAAAAGTAAGTGAAAAAATTCACAGCCATAATCTCAACGGCGTTGAAACCAATGACACCCAGAACGGTATAGGAAGACAGATTCAACCAGAGCAACTCGAGCCAGTGCAGTCGCTGTGCGTTCATCACATCCAGCTCCTGCGAGGAATGGTGGATTTTGTGGATATGCCAGAGAAAATCGACGTTGTGCTGAAGACGGTGTGCCCAGTAGGAAACATACTCCGCACAGATAACCGCAAGGACGATACGCAACCACATTGGCACCTGATCAATGAGGTATACGAGTGGATATTCCAGGTTGAAGACCGAAAGCAGAAAATAGTTAAAGGGCCCCACAATCAAGGCGTACGCCAAGCCGAGGCCCAGAAGATTGTAGAAGCCAAATGAAAGCACGTTATATATCACATCCAACCAGAATTCTTTTCTGAATCGCTTTTGAAGTTTGCGCCAGGGTCGAATGTGCTCAATCAACAAAATGATGACAATGATAACTAGGCTAACGACAAATCCGCTTGGTATCCCATTGGAAGTCAAGCTGTCCCAAATACCTGATTGCATGGCCCACATCACAGTGAGTAATTCCTTTACCGACGCCGATAGGTTGCTGGTAATCCCATAAAAAGCCACTAACCCCACACAGACCACTACAAAGATCGAGGTGGAAAACCAATTTATTGAAAAATCGGTAGAAGCTGGTTTTTTCTTACTTGTGCTCATATTGTTCCTGCCCTGCACTCATTAATGCTTACCTGGTACCAATCTCATCTAGGAATTTCTGATATTCGGGCGGAGCATCAAACAGCGCCTGCCTCAGCAGTCCACTGAGTCATCCCACCCTCTTCATTTTACACTTCTAATTCAAAAATGGTGTGGGGGTTACGCCAGCGAATATTAGTCACAACACCGGCTATTTCAATCTCGTTACTACTATCGAAAAATCCTGCCGTAGAGTGGTGGGCAAATGAGATGGATGGGAGAGTCATTGATACAACAATGACTGTGAAGCCTGCGACTTTAATTGACAATGCTCATTGCTGTATCCCCTTATAGGAATCCATTATCAATTGAAGAGGCCATGCTGGCTTGCCCGGCTGGGAATCAATCCAATTCTTCGATCCAAGCCATCTGGATCGCTTCCAGAACTTTCTCACCACATCGGTCTGGATCGTCATCAAATTCATCCAGAGCCAAGACCCATCTACGAAGATCAACAAAATTGACATATTGAGGGTCAACATCTTCATGTGTATCGGCTAGCGCCATGGCGATTTCGAATACGTCTGACCATTTCATTTAATTTAATTTCTCCGTGTTTTGAGGGCATTACGAGTGCAATAGCCCTCAATGATTTTCGGAAACCATATTGATCGTGTATTTAGGTATTTCGATGGTTAGATCTTTGTCGTCCACAATCGCCTGACAACTCAATCTAGAATCGGGATCCAATCCCCATGCCTTGTCCAGAAAATCATCTTCCAATTCGTCTGCTTCGTTAAGTGATTCAGCACCTTCACGCACATGTACATGGCAGGTAGTGCAGGCACAGGACATTTCACAGGCGTGCTCTATTTCGATCCCTGCATCAAGAGCAGCACGACAAATACTCTGCCCTGCTTCGGCATCAATTACTGCGCCTTCCGGGCAAATGGTCTCGTGGGGAAGAATTATGATCTTCGGCATTAGCTACTCTCTAGTATCAATTTAGTCTTTGCTTTCGCTTTCAAACTCGTCGACGGTATGGCCCGCAAGGGCCTCGCGCACACTTTTATCCATACGTCTGGCCGCAAAGGATTCACTCAGTTTACTTACATGCTGAATCTCGCATTGAAGTTCGCGCAATGTCGCAGTGGTCGCCATGCTGCGAAGCTGATTAAGTGCAAGCTGCATCACTTCCTTTTCATCTGCATCTAGCAAATCACTATCTGCTTTCAGTGCTGAATCAATCGCAAATACCAAGGCTTCGGCTTCGACCTGATGCTCGCGCAATGTTCTTTCTGCAACGTCCTGAGTAGCGTTTTCAAATGAGTCCTTCAGCATATTGGCTATTTCATCTTGGTGCAGGCCATAGGAAGGTTTGACCTCAACTTCGGCGCGCACACCGGTTGCCATTTCTTCGGCGGAAACGCTGAGCAAGCCATCAGGGTCTACCTGAAATTGCACCTTGATCCGAGCCGCACCGGCAACCATTGGCGGAATCCCAGTCAATTCAAACTTGGCCAGCGCGCGGCAGTCTTTAACCAACTCTCGCTCGCCCTGTACCACATGTATCTGCATGGCTGTTTGGCCATCTTTGTAAGTCGTGAATTCCTGGGCCTTGGCCACTGGAATGGTGGTATTGCGATGAATTATTTTTTCGGTCAAACCACCGACAGTTTCCAACCCAAGTGAGAGTGGCACCACATCCAGCAGCAACACATTTTGATCATTTTGATTGCCCACCAAGATATCAGCCTGAATAGCCGCGCCAAGCGCAACCACCCGGTCTGGATCAATATCTGCCTTTAGGGGCGCATCAAAAAACTCAGACACTTTTTGCTGCACCGAGCTCACCCGAGTAGAACCGCCCACCATAACCACAGCATCAATATTTGCGCTTTCAACTTTGGCATCTCGCAATGCCCTTCGGCAAACACGAATAGTTTTCTGCACCAAGGGTTCAATTAATTGATTGAACTGATCTCGGCTAAGTTCGAGTATTTTGTCAGCAAATTCAATATTTACACTTTGCAGCACAGCCAAATTCTCTTTTGCTTCCCGAGCTTTAAGCTGCAGACTGCGAATTTCTTCTGGGCCGGACAATTCGGCCTGAGTTTGTTCCAGAACCCAATCAACAATTAGGGCATCAAAATCATCACCACCGAGTGCGCTGTCTCCACCGGTTGCAAGCACTTCAAAAACACCTCGATGCAATCGCAGAATGGAAATATCAAAGGTACCACCGCCCAAATCGTAGACAGCAATGGTTCGATCGGATTCGGGGTTGTCCCTTTGCTCAGAATCTAGGCCATAGGCCACCGCTGCGGCTGTGGGTTCGTTCAGCAGACGTAAGACTTTTATGCCTGCCAATGTCGCTGCAGCTTTGGTTTCCTGACGTTGTGCATCGTCAAAGTAGGCCGGAACCGTAATCACTGCGCCGTCGATATCACCGCGCAGTTGCGTCTCGGCTCGTTCCACCAAGTAGTTCAGGATTTTGGCGCTGGCTTCTACTGGAGAGACCAAACCCTGACGGGTTCGAATTCTTAAACCCGTTTCTGAATCACCCGTTTGCTCCTCAAAGCGGTAGGGGAAATCTGAGAGATCTTCAAAATCAGAAGAATGTTTACCGATAAAGCGTTTTACCGATACCAATGTATTTTCAGTATCGCTTAGCAGGTATGGGATGGCCTCTTTACCAACCTGAATACTGTAATCACCATAGTGCACAACGGAAGGCACCAGATCGCCCAGTTCGCCATCACTAATGGTGGTTGGGCCGGCGCGGCGCACAGCACAAACTAATGAGTTGCTGGTGCCCAGGTCGATGCCCACGGCTAATTTGCCCTGATGGGGTTGCGGCGATTGCCCGGGCTCGGATATTTGTAGCAGACTCAAGATAGGTTACTCATAAATCGAGAAGCTCTTCCTCGCGCTCGTTAACGTCACGATTCAGTTTTTCAGCAAACATCATACGACCAATGGCACTCGCTGCAGCCTGCCAATCTTTTGCAGCATAGGCGGTCTGGAAGGCCAGTGAATGTTCTTCCAGTTGATCTCTGGCAACAGCTCGAATCTTGGCAAATTCGGCGTCGATATCTGCGTCGCCGGTATCCAATTCAGCCAAGTTTTCGCGAGTTTCGAGCTGCTGCATAAGGTAGACCGGATCATCTTGAGTCTGTCTATCCGGATCATATTCAATACCCTCCAGTTCCAGCAAATAGATAGCCCGTTTAACCGGGTCTCGAAGACGATCATAGGCATCGTTAAGCTGAGTATTTAGACGAATCGCCTGATTTTGATCGAGATCAGCCTGTCCGGCGCTTTGATCCGGGTGCAGTTGTTTCTGGAGATCCAGATAGCTGGAGCGCAACGCCTGTAAATCGACGTCGAAGTTACAGGGAATGGAGAACCACTCGAAGTGAGTTTGGGGAGACAAAAATTCTTTCCTTTCTCAGCGCTGCTTTCTTAATATTTCGCGAACGCACAAGCCAACTGATGCTTAAACGTTAAAGCTTTCGCCGCAACCGCACTCGCCGGTGACATTGGGATTGTTAAATTTGAGGCCTTCGTTAAGGCCCTCTTTTTCAAAATCGAGTTCAGTTCCGTCCAGAAATATCAGGCTTTTTGGATCGACAAAGACTTTCACACCCTGATGCTCAAAGACCTGATCCACAGGATCAGTCTCGTCTACAAACTCGAGCACATAAGAAAATCCGGAACAACCGGAAGTCCGCACACCCAAACGTATGCCCTCGCCTTTGCCGCGACGGTTTAACTGGTTTTCAACGTGGCTGGCAGCCGCGTCGGTGATAGAAATAGGCACGAGTTATTCGGCTCCTACTCTTTCGCGTTTTGCTCGCAAGTCACGCACAGCTGCCTTAATGGCGTCTTCCGCTAAAACCGAACAGTGAATTTTCACTGGCGGCAGTGAAAGCTCCGCAGCAATTTCGGTATTTTTGATAGATTCAGCATCGTCTAGTGAACGACCCTTAACCCACTCCGTTAGAAGCGAGCTAGAGGCAATAGCTGAACCACAACCATAGGTCTTGAACTTGGCGTCCTGAATCACACCATCATCATCCACTTGGATCTGCAGCCGCATTACGTCGCCGCAAGCAGGAGCGCCAACCATACCGGTTCCAACATTGTCAGAAGCATCATCCAGCTTGCCGACGTTGCGGGGGTTTTCGTAGTGATCAATTACCTTTTCTGTATAAGCCATGATCTAAACTCCTAATTAGTGTGCAGCCCACTCAACAGTGGACAAATCGATACCTTCTTTAAACATATCCCAAAGGGGAGACATCTCTCGTAACCGCTCAACAGCGTTCTGAACTCGATCAATAACGTAATCGATTTCTTCTTCTGTTGTGAAGCGGCCAATACTAAATCGAATAGAGCTGTGTGCCAGTTCGTCGTTCAAACCCAGGGCTCTCAGCACATAGGATGGTTCCAAACTCGCGGAAGTACAGGCTGACCCTGAAGAAACCGCCATATCTTTGAGTGCCATCAAAAGTGATTCACCTTCAACGTAAGCAAAGCTGACATTAAAAATACCCGGATAATTTTGCGTCTCGTGGCCATTGAGTTTTATTTCTTCAATGGACGACAAACCATCTAACAGACGTTTTCGCAGATCAATGACGTGTTGGAGATCTTTATCCATCTCTTCTTTAGCGATACGGAAAGCTTCTCCCATTCCCACTATCTGGTGTGTGGGTAAAGTACCTGAACGCATACCCCGCTCATGCCCACCACCGTGAATTTGTGCTTCCAGGCGAATTCGGGGCTTTCGTCGAACATAAAGAGCGCCCATGCCTTTTGGGCCGTAGATTTTATGCGCTGAAAAGGCCATCAGATCGATATTCATAGCCTCGACATCTATTGGCACTTTACCTGCACTTTGTGCCGCATCTACATGATATATAACGCCTTTCTCTTTGCATATTCTGCCTATTTCGGCAATATCATTAAGTGAGCCCAGCTCGTTGTTCACATGCATAATGGAGACAACAGTGGTGTCTTCCCGGATGGCCTTGGCGACACTTTCTGGCGATACAATGCCAAACTCATCAGGATCCAAATAGGTTACTTCAAAACCCTCGCGCTCTAGTTGACGGCAGGTATCCAGCACCGCTTTGTGCTCGATCTTTGAAGTAATAACATGCTTACCCTTCTTCTGATTGAAGTGGGCAGCACCCTTGATAGCGAGGTTGTCGCCTTCAGTTGCTCCGGATGTCCAGACGATTTCACGTGGATCGGCGCCTATCAGGGCCGCGACGTTGGCACGTGCTGTTTCCACCGCTTCTTCCGCTTCCCAACCAAATTGATGCGAACGAGACGCAGGATTACCGAAGTTGCCCTTGTTGGTCAGGCACTCCACCATCGCCGCAGCGACTCTCTCGTCGACCGGTGTGGTTGCTGCGTAATCCAGATAAATTGGGGTTTTCATAAATCTCTCTTTAGTTCTCGTACAGATTACTGAGCTGCACGAGCGGGTAAACGGTTACCTGCGGTCGAATCCTGACGATCACAGATCGAAGATATATCGCGACGAGCGATCAATTTTGCAAGGCTGATATCACCTAGAAACATACGTATTTGATCGCTCAGATCTTCCCAAAGGTAGTGGGTTAGGCACATTTCACCATTTTGGCAATCTCCCACACCGGCACAATTGGTTGCATCAACGGATTCATTTACCGCGCTGATAATCTCTGCAACAGAAATACTGTCGGGTATACGCGCCAAACTATAACCACCGCCTGGACCACGAACACTTTGAACCAAGGAATTTTGGCGAAGCTTAGAAAATAACTGTTCCAGATAAGAAAGCGAAATGCCCTGACGGTCAGAAATATCGGACAGACTTACGGGAGCACCATCACCATGCATGGCAAGATCCAACATTGCTGTCACCGCATAGCGGCCCTTTGTGGTTAGCCTCATATCCTGTTAACTCAGCCAAATTCGGTGCGAATTATGTTAATTCCGACTATTTTAGTCAAGTATTATTAGCTGAGCCTACCAAGACTTCATTGATCCGCTAGATGCTGCCTACTTTTTGGGATTGAGGGAGGACAACAAGCCACGGAGAATGGCTATTTCTGACTGGTCCGGACGGATTCTGCTGAACATCCGACGCATGCGAGTCATAGTTTGACGGGGAGTTTTGGGATCCAGAAAGCCAGTATCCAGCATGCTTTGCTCCAGATGTCCGATAAAGTTTTCCAGCTCTTCTGCAGTAGCTGGTGGTTCATCCCATTCCTGCTCAACCTCTTTCAACGCCCCCGCCCCTGCCAAGATAGACATTCGAACCTCGTAGGCCAGAACCTGAACAGCAGCGCAAAGATTGAGTGATGAATAATCCGGATTGGTGGGAATATGCACATGCAAATGGCAGCGTTGTAACTCATCGTTGGTCAATCCACTGTCTTCGCGACCAAATACCAGAGCGATCTGGTGCTCATTTGCTTCGCTAGCAACTTTATCGCCACAGATTCGAGGATTTACAAGGGGCCATGGAATACGCCGCTCCCGGGCGCTGGTGCCTATCACCAGCTGGCAATCGGCAATCGCATCGGCGAAGTTATCTACCACCTTGGCGTTCTGCAAAACATCCTTGGCTCCGGCGGCGCGCCAGCGGGCACGATCCGAAGGGAATATCTCCGGTTGCACTAGTACCAGATCACAAAACCCCATATTTTTGATGGCACGAGCTGCGCCACCGATATTTCCCGGCTGGGCGGTATTGACCAATACGAAGCGGACTCGTTGAAAATTATCTTTCATATGCAATCTATTAATTTGGTCGTCTAAAAAATTAGGGCCGGAGTATAAATTCATTTTAGACAGCTATCTAAAGTATTTCCGCTACCGCCGGGCGTTCTTTTCTTTGTCTACTCAAAGAGTAGCCGCTACCTCGGGGGGTGTTCCTTTTGTGTCGATTGTCGCCGTCCTGGCTCCAAGCCTTTGGCCAGCCTAAAGGCTGTCCAAATTTGCCCCAGCCACTGCCTATTGTCGTGGCGCTACGCCCTGCAAATTTGTGAGCACGCAAAGAAAAGATCGCCACCACGGCAGTGGAAATCTTTCAAGTAAGTACAGAAATTAAACAAACTAATTTGTTAAAGTTGCAGCTCTTGCACCCAAGAGCAATCCAAATTGCATATCCTCCTCTGCGGCGGCGCCGGTTATATCGGCTCCCATATGGCAAAACTCCTCCACGAATCGGGTTTTGAACTTACGGTTCTCGACAACCTGAGCACCGGACACAGAGAGGCCGTCAAATGGGGAAACTTTGTCGAAGCCGATATACGAGATGCAGAAGCTCTCGACAAAACCTTTTCAGATCGCAAAATCGACGCGGTAATGCATTTCAGCGCCAAATCTCTTGTCGGTGAGAGCGTTGAGCACCCGGAGATGTATTTCGACAACAACGTGGTTGGTTCGAAACAACTATTGGATGCCATGCAGCGCCATGGGATCAGCAAGTTCATATATTCTTCTACTGCTGCTGTGTACGGCATGCCCGAAAACGATGCCATAGCGGAAGATCATCAAACTACACCCATTAACCCCTACGGCGAAACCAAGCTCGCTGTAGAGCATATGCTGCAGCAATATGCCGACATCGGAATTAGATCCGTAGCTCTGCGTTACTTTAATGCCGCTGGTGCAGATGCCTCAGGTGATATCGGTGAGGCTCACAATCCGGAGACGCACCTGATTCCTAATATTCTAAAATCAGCACTTTCTGCCGGAGATTTGCGACTTAAAATATTTGGTACGGATTACCCCACACCAGACGGTACCTGTGTGCGCGACTACATACACGTCAGTGATTTGGCGGAAGCACATCTGTTGGCACTAAAGTATTTGGATACGGCGGAGGGATTTAACGTATTTAATCTGGGAAGTGGTGAGGGCTTTTCGGTTAAAGAGGTTTTAAACAGCTGCGAACAGGTTCTGGGCGAAGCGATCGCGCACGATCTTGAAGAGCGCCGCCCTGGAGACCCACCGATACTGGTCGCAAACAGCGACAAGGCTAGAACAGTTCTGGCGTGGCAACCCAAATATGAAAACCTCGAAACAATAGTTGGAAGCGCGCTAAATTGGCATAAAAAGCAAGCCTACTAGGTAGCGCTTTAAACCCCCAGCCCATTAGCAAAGTACGGCTATCAAAACAGGTAGCTTCTGGTAAGATTGCCGCCCCTAAAATCCCGTCATCGGAAACCTATTCATGCAACCCATGATTCGCGTCGCATCGGCCGCAGCGCGCAAAGCCGGCGAAGTCATTGCCCACGCCTTTCGTGATATCGACTTGATAAAAGTTGAGAAGAAAGCTCCAACAGATTTTGTTACCGCTGTAGATCGGGCCGTGGAAAAAATTCTGATCGATGAAATCAAAGAACGTTTTCCCGACCACAAATTTTTGGGCGAAGAATCCGGAGTCAGCGGCAACCCTGAGGCTGAGGTTGAGTGGATTATCGACCCGCTGGACGGCACCACCAATTTTGTTCGCGGTATTCCGCAATTTGCTATCTCTATTGGCTGTAGAGTCAATGGACGTTTAGAGCATGGGTTGATACTCGATCCAATTAGAGATGACGAGTTTAGTGCGTCTCGCGGCCAAGGAGCACGACTCAACGGCAAGCGCATACGTGTGAGTGATACCAAATATCTAGAGGGCGCTCTGCTGGCAACGGGAATACCTTTCGGAGCAAACACCCTGCCGCATATCGAGGCGTATCTAAAATGCACCGGAGATCTTCTCCAGCAAAACACTTCGGGCATCCGGCGCTTAGGTGCAGCTTCTCTGGATTTGGCCTATTTGGCTGCCGGGCGCTTTGATGGCTTCTATGAAATTGATCTCAAGCCATGGGATATCGCAGCAGGTATTTTGATTGTGCGCGAGGCCGGTGGGCTTGTATCAGATTTGGCTGGTGGAGATGATTTTCTGGATAGCGGACATATTCTTTGCGCCAACCCCAAGGTCTTTAAAGAAATGTTGCCTATTGTCCGCAGAAACCTCGGCCATCTTAATTCTTAGCGCACTATCAACCTCGAAACCAATGAGGGTCACAACCTAAAATGGAAATTGAGTTCGGCTACGAACTGGTATTTGAGTTTCCGCAACCAACTCCCTTGGTACTCATGCTGGAAGTTCACTCGTCCCGAATTCCTGACCTGCTGATCCAGGATCAGATAGTGACTGACCCATTCACTCCTATTTCCGTCTATCAAGACAATTATGGCAATAGCTGCTCGCGTCTAGTGGCTCCCAAAGGTGAATTTCGCCTATCAACACGTGCGCGCATAAAAGATAGTGGTGAACCGGATATTGTTGTGCCATTTGCACACCAACAAGATATTGAGAGCCTGCCTTTCGAATCCTTGATCTATCTATTGCCGAGTCGCTACTGCGATACAGAATTAATGCTAGATGCTGCTTGGCAAAAATTTGAAAATGCTCCCCTGGGCTGGGCTAGAGTTCAGACTATCTGCGACTTCGTTCACCAGCACCTGAACTATGATTTCGAAACTGCCAGCCCAACTAAGACTGCCTCGCAGGCCCTGGATGAAGGCGCTGGAGTTTGTAGAGACTATGCACATCTTGCGATCAGCCTGTGCCGCTGTATGAATATTCCAGCGCGTTATTGCTGCGGCTACATGCTGCATGAAGACGGGCCGGATGTGCCACATGAGCCAGAATTTGCTGCCTGGTTTGAAGCCCTTTTGGATGGACAGTGGTACACCTTCGATGCTCGCTTTAATGAACCGCGCAAAGGCCGGATTTTAATATCCCGCGGCCGGGATGCTGCAGATGTACCTATCATGCACGCTTTTGGGTTTAGCACTATCTCTAGCTTTGATGTTTGGGCAAAAGAAGCTTAGATAATCTTGCATAAAAAAGGTCGGATTCCCCGACCTTTTCTACTCGACACTTTTTGTAAACGACACTTTCCCTAACCAGTTTTAGCTATAGGGTGTCTCTTCAAACTCGTTTTCGCTGTCATCCCGCTCAGGCGGCAGCAGATCCACAGTGCGCACGTTTAGGGCTATCACCACATTGGTCGCCACATAGATAGATGAATAGGTTCCGATAACAATGCCGATAATCAGAGCCAGAGCAAACTTATTAATCATTTCTCCACCAAAGAGGTACAGCACAACCAATACCAACAAGGTGGTTAAAGAAGTCACCATGGTTCGACCCAGTGTCTGCGTAAGGGATATGTTAATTGCCTCGATGGTTTCCACTTGACGCATCGCGCGAAAGTTCTCGCGAATACGGTCAAATACAACAATGGTATCGTTAAGGGAATAACCGATAACGGCGAGCAATGCGGCCAAAACGGTTAAATCAAACTCCCAGAAAAAGATCGAAAAGATTCCCAGAGTAATCAAGACATCGTGGAACAAGGCTACTACGGCACCAATAGAAAACTTGTACTGGAATCGCAAGGCAACGTAGAGCATAACCACTAGCAGGGCTGCCAGGAGTCCCAGACCACCATCCTCGCGCAATTCTTCACCAATCTGTGGACCAACTGCTTCAACTCGAAGCACCTCGGCGTTTGCATTCAAAGCCGTATTAAGGGAGTTCACCAAAATATCCGCACAGATACGGCCTTCGGCTTCTGCCTGAGCGGCAACCTCAGCATCGGATATGCAATTGGAAACCATGAGGTTTGAGGTACGCACCAATACATCGGTATCTGCCCCAAAAAACACAACAATCGCATCAGTGACGCCGAGCACCGACAGCTCGGTACGCACAGATTCGATGTCCGGGGCATCGGCAAACTCGAGCTCGATAAGTGTGCCGCCGGTGAAATCCAGACCCAGGTTTAGTCCGCGGGTGCTTAGAGAACCAATTGATAAGACAACGAGCGTAATGGAGATGATGGCGGCAATTTTGCGCCAGGCCATAAAGTCCCAAACACGGTTTGGCATACTCATATCCACAGCGCCTTAAGGTCTTTACGACCTCCAATAGTTAGGTTTACAAGAGCCCTACTGCCCAATATCGCAGTAAACATAGAGGTTAAGATTCCCACGGCCAAAGTAACCGCGAATCCCTGTACCGGCCCGGAGCCAATCAAATACAGAATCATGGCAACGATGAGAGTTGTAAGGTTTGCATCGACAATGGTCGATAGTGCCAAATCATAGCCAGACTTAATTGCGGACTGCGGCGGCGCACCGTTTTTCAGCTCCTCGCGAATTCGCGAAAATATCAATACGTTGGCGTCAACGGCCATACCCAGAGTCAATACAATACCGGCAATACCCGGCAAGGTTAGAGTGGCGCCAATGATGGACATAATGGCGGTCAGCAAAACTAGATTTGCAGTCAGCGCCACCGTGGCAAAGATGCCAAACACGCGGTAGTAAAAAAGCATAAAGATCACTACCAGACCCAAACCAATTTGAATCGACTTCAAACCCGCTGCGACATTCTCTGCGCCCAATGATGGGCCCACTGTTCGTTCTTCAACAAATGTCATCGGCGCGGCAAGTGCACCGGCACGCAGGAGCAGAGCCAATTCAGAGGCCTCTGCCTGAGAACCGGCACCGGTGATCCGAAAGGAGACACCCAAAGCACTTTGGATAGTCGCGAGACTGATAACCTTTTCATCAGAATAGTTCTCAAGAGCAGATTGAATTTCACCTGACTCATCACGGATTTCAATGCTACGAGATTTGAATTCAATAAAGAGCACCGCCATGCGTTCGCCCACAGCGTCGCGCGTTGCTCTATGCATCAGCGTGCCGCCTTCAGAACTCAAGGTGATATTTACTTGAGGTCGGCCGCTTTCATCAAAGCTGGTGCTGGCATCGGTAACCAACTCACCGGTGAGAATGGCATCACGCTCCAGTCTGGCGGTGCCAATACCCACATCGGTGTTCATAAATTCGAACTCCTCATAAAAGGGCGAGGTATTGGGATTGTGTTCCAGACGAAATTCGAGGTTTGCTGTTTTACCAATAATTCGTTTTGCTTCAGCGGTATCCTGAATACCGGGCAACTCCACCACTATACGATTGCTGCCCTGTCTTTGAACTAAGGGTTCAGCGACACCCAGTTCGTTGACACGGTTTTTTAGGGAAGTCAGGTTTTGTGTCAGAGCACGCTCCTCAAATTCCCGTATCGCAAGCTCGCTGTATGCAAGATCAAGAATATAGAGCCCAGCTTCTTCTTCGGTCTCAACTAGCAGGTCACCATTCTGTTCGAGGATTAGAGCACGAGCTTCAGTTCGGTCAGCTTCGCTCCGGAAACCAATTTGCACATGGTTTGCTTCTGAAATCTCTGGAGTACGGTAGCGAATACCTGCCTCCAGTAACTGCGACCGGATTTGAGAAGCCAAACCTTCGGCGCGAGCAGCAACAGCCGCTTCAATATCCACTTCCAATAGAAAGTGAACGCCGCCAGACAAATCCAAACCCAGCTTCATAGGCTGGGCACCGATATTGCGCAACCAATCGGGGGTAGTGGGCGCAAGATTTAGGGCAACCACATAGCCGTCACCCAATTCAGCTTTAACCACATCGTTGGCTGAAAGTTGCCGATCGCGATCTGACAAGCGAATCAGGGCACTGACACCATCCTCAGCTATCTCATAGCCAACAACCGCAATACCCGCTGGCTCTAAACTAGCAACGGCTCTATCAATAAGTGCTTGGCTAATTTGCGTTCCACTGGTCTCACCAGAAATTTGCACGGCAGGATCGGGCGGATAGATATTTGGCATAGCGTAGATTGCAGCACCTACAAGAACCGCCAAGATCAGCAGGTACTTCCATATCGGATATTTATTCATTTACTGATTTGAGCCTTTTTGAAAACCTGAGTGAGGGCATAAAATGACGCGCGATTATAGACAATGCCGCTCTAGAGGGCGATAGCCAAGGACCTGATTTAAAGAATCTTCAACAAGATGTGGGCTCAAAAAGCACCAATTCAAGTTTCCGCTGCATAGCTGGCATAAAAGCGCTGAGCCCAAGCATCAAAATCCTCCGCCTCAATGGCTTCACGCATCTGTCGCATAAGGCCCTGATAGAAGTGGATGTTATGGATGGTATTCAGCTGAGCACCGAGCATTTCCTTTGTTTTTTCAAGATGATAGAGGTAGGCGCGAGAAAAATTTTGACATGTATAACAATCGCAACTAGCGTCTAGGGGGCTTTGATCTTCGCGATGTGCTGCATTTCGGATTTTCACAACACCGGTGGAAGTGAAAAGATGTCCATTGCGTGCGTTTCGGGTCGGCATTACGCAATCAAACATATCAATGCCTCTTCGCACCGCCTCAACCAGATCTTCCGGTTTACCGACACCCATCAGATAGCGCGGCTTATCCTCGGGCATCTTGTCGGCAATAGCGTCCAATATCTTGATCATCTCTTCTTTGGGTTCGCCCACGGACAGCCCGCCAATCGCATAGCCGTCAAATCCTATTTTCGAGAGCTCTTCAAGTGACTCTTGGCGCAAATCTTCGTACATACCGCCCTGTAATATGCCAAATAGTGCACCACCGCCGGAATAAGAATCTTTGCAGCGCTTAGCCCAGCGCATAGATAGCTCCATGGACTGGCGAGCCTCCTCGGGAGTTGCCGGGTATGGCGTGCATTCGTCAAAGCACATAACAATATCCGCACCCAGATCGCGCTGTACCTGCATGGATCGCTCCGGATCCAGAAATACCGAGTCACCATCTATGGGCGACTTGAAGCTCACACCCTCCTCAGAAATCTTTCTAAGCTTGCCCAGACTAAACACCTGAAAACCGCCTGAGTCCGTCAGGATGGGCATCGACCAATTCATAAAGCCGTGTAATCCACCGTGATCAGCAATGATCTTTTCGCCCGGACGTAACATCAAGTGAAAGGTGTTTCCCAACAGAATTTCGGCACCGCTCGCCTCAATATCTCGTGGCAGCATGCCTTTAACGGTTCCGTAGGTTCCCACCGGCATAAAGGCCGGTGTTTGCACCTGCCCACGGCTGAATTCCATCACGCCACGCCGCGGAACACCGTCGCGATTCAATAACTTGAAAGACATGGGTTTGGTCATGTTGTTTAGTCTTGCGGGTTGCCATTAGGCGTCAAAAACATCGCGTCGCCGTAACTGAAAAACCGATAGCTATGATTTACCGCATCTTTGTAGGCGCTCATTATTTCTTGATGGCCACTGAAAGCCGACACCAACATCATCAGCGTAGATTCGGGCAAATGAAAGTTGGTGATCATGGCATCTACTACCTGAAATTTGTATCCGGGATAAATAAATATATCTGTCTCACCTTTGAATGCTTTCAGCTCCCCGCTGCTAGCCGCTGCCTCGAGACTGCGTACAGCTGTGGTGCCCACTGCCACCACTCGACCGCCATTGGTTCGGGTTTTACGAACTTGTTTTACAACCTTTTCATCCAGACTCATCCATTCGGAATGCATATGGTGTTTCAGCGGATCATCGACGCGAACCGGCTGAAAAGTCCCGGCACCCACATGCAGAGTTACCTCGGCAAAAAAAACGCCCTTGTCTTGCAGTTGGTCCAACAAAACCTGATCAAAATGCAAACCGGCTGTTGGCGCTGCCACCGCACCAACTTCTTTTGCGTAGACCGTTTGATATCGCTCTTTATCTTCCAATTCATCTGCTCGATCGATATAGGGCGGCAAGGGTATATGGCCGATCTCTTCGAGAATGGAAAACCAGTTTTCGGCTGCCTCAAGCTGGAATAATTCACCTTGACGACCAAGAACGACTACTTCCTTTTCACCTTCCAATATCAATTTGGAGCCGGCCCGAGGCGATTTGCTGGCACGAACCTGAGCCAAGGCCTGATTTCCATCGATGATTCGCTCAATCAGTACTTCCACCGCCCCGCCACTCTGTTTGTGCCCAAAAGCCCGCGCCGGTATTACCCGGGTATTGTTGAACACCAGCAGATCACCCGGCTCAAGCAGGTCAATCAGGTGAGGGAAATCTTCGTGATAAATACCGCGACTGCGGTCAAGCACCATCAAACGGCTATCACGGCGGTTCGCTGGCGGCCGTTTGGCAATCAGCTTCTCGGGAAGATCAAAATGAAAATCAGAGGTTTTCATCAGGCTTGTTTAAACAATTGAAAACGCACTCAGATATCCATGGCTAATCTTTTGCCACGGGCTCTGGAGCAGCAGGGGGTGAAAAGTCTTTTTTGCTCTCTTTCGGCTTTGCTTAGAACAAAGTCCCGATGATCAACCTCGCCCTCAGTAAACTTTGTTATGCAGCTTCCACAAACGCCTTCAGTGCAAGAAATTGGGATATCGATGCCATTCTCCTCAAGGACCGTAACAATACTCTTATCCGCCGGGACCTGGAGCGTAACGCCGGAAACCTCACAATAGAGCTCAAAGGCTTTGTCCTCAGTGCTATCTATCTCGGCTGGATGAAAATGTTCCAGATGGATTTGATCTTCAGAGAATTGAGTTTTGGCGGCCTCGGTAACCACATCCATAAAGTCATTGCCACCACAGGTATAGAGATGCGAACCTTTAGGGGCAGCAGAGACTATGGCGGCCAGATCGAATTTCTCCCGACCGCCTTCATCGCTAAAGAGACATACAACAGACTCGCCAAATTCCGTTGCGAGCAATTCGGCGTAAGCTGCCGCGGCACGACTGCGAGCTCTATAGTAAAATCTAAAGGGTGCCTGTAACTCTTTAAGTCGATAGGCCATCGCCAGTAGCGGCGTTACACCAATTCCACCGGCAATCAATAAACTGAAGGGCGCGTCTTCAACCAGCGCAAAATGATTTCGAGGGGCGCTGACATAGAGCTGCGTACCCTCTTCAACTTTCTCTGATACCGCTTTGGAGCCACCGGTGCCATCAGTCTCTATCAATACCGCGCAAAGATACCGATCAGTGTCAGTCGGACTATTGGCGAGAGAATACTGCCGAACCACATCTTTTGAGATATGCAGGTCGATATGACTGCCAGCAGTAAAAGCGGGAACTTCGCCACCATTCGGGTTCCGAAGTTCCAGCTCCACCACGCTATCGGCAATTTGGCGCTTACGCGCAACAACAACCGGTAAAGTATTTTCCGGTTGTGCGGTGTGAGATTTGCTGAAAAGTTTTTTTAACAAGTCGGTACTACCTGAGCATGATGGGACAAATTAATTGGGCGCCACTATACGCAGTTTATATGAGTGTTTTAATGGCAATTTGTTTCAGCTTGTTACGCACAAGGCAAAGCGTTTCAACAAGAATTTTTTGAATTAGAGTGTTAGCATTAGTTGCAATATTCACCAACACCTCCCGCAAGTTCGAGAACCTAATATGTCAGCCAATTCAAAAATTCGACTAGTTCACAGCTTTGCTCTTGTCAGCCTACTTGTCCTTTCGGGCTGCACCTGGGTTCAACCCATCGATACCTCTACCTCGGTAGCGCTCGCTAGTGCCTCTGATGTGGCGGGCTGTAATCGTCTGGGTACAACCACCTCCACCGTCAGAGACCAGATCGGCTGGTTTAGCAGGGGTGAAGAGAAAGTTGCCGAGGAGCTTCTGACGCTAGCCCAAAATGCGGCCTTCGAAATGGGAGGCAATACCCTAGTGGCAACAGCAGAACCGAGGGACGGAAGTCAGCAGTTTGTCATTTATTCCTGTACTGCTATGTAGATTGGATGTCGCAAGAGTTCTGCGATTATCTTTGCGAAATATTTGAACCCTTTGCTCCGGTTCAGGCCAAGCGGATGTTTGGCGGATATGGGCTTTTTGTCGAAGGGCTGATGTTCGGACTGGTGGCAGATAACACGCTCTACCTTAAAGTTGACGAAGCCAGTAAAGCTGAGTTTGTCGATCTGGATCTAGAAGCTTTTACCTATGTTAAAAACAATAAGCCCATGCAAATGAGCTACTACCAAGCACCGGAAGAAATCTACGAAGATTCCGAACAGGCAGGTCTCTGGTTCAATCGTGCTTACGCTGCTGCAGCGCGCTCGAAAAAGAAATAGAGGCGATTGAATCACCTAAATCAAATAGGGGCTGACAGCCCAAATATCACTGCTATAATCGCGCGCTCTTTGACTATGCCAGTGTGATGGAATTGGTAGACATAGGGGATTCAAAATCCCCCGCTAGCAATAGCGTGGCGGTTCGAGTCCGCCCACTGGTACCAAACATAAAGACCCCACATATTTGTGGGGTTTTTTGTTTGTGAATCAGTCGGACGAGAACCGCAGGTTCGACAAACTGACAGGGCGTCAGCGCCGCGACAATAGGCAGCGGCTGGATAGCAGCTATAAGCTGACCTTTAGACCAAGGGACAGGGATGTCCCGAGTCAGTCCGCCCAGTGTTTCGACGAACTGGAACCACTCCCTCGATAACTCCCTACAGCGACAAATTTGAGATGAGCGTCACAAAAAATAATTTGAATTCAACAATATACGGGGCTATTTGGCATTTCCAAGACAATAAGCTTAGGGCAATGATCTCCAGACTCTAGTCTTCACTCCCAAAGCAATACCACTCGAACGATTCGAGCTAGAGAAATTATGATTACCAAGACAACTACGCAAATACTCACCTCTTCAAGAGCAGGGCTCTTGGAAACAATTGCTTTATCCGGAGGCAGTCGTCTTGCTGATCACCAGCGCCTAAACCTGCTCTCGATGGATCAGCATGTTCAGTCAGCGCTCTTCCCAACTCAAGATCGCTCCAAGTTAACCTCTCGCACTGGAATGCAAGCCGAGAAATAGCACTCCCCACCGCCCCAGATCAAAGGGGGCTTTTTAACCCTCTCCTCTACTTGAATTAAATTCAGCCTTGGCTTATTTTCAAGAGCTAGGTTTCCATTTTTGGCGAGGCAGAAATGAAAAAGATTGCAGTCATACTTTCTGGATGCGGCGTTTACGACGGCAGTGAAATCCACGAAGCAGTTTTGACACTACTGGAGATTAAAAAGCAGGGAGCGGACTACTTTTGTTTCGCGCCGGACAAAGATCAATTGCATGTTATCAATCATACCAATGGCGAAGAGATGTCGGAGAGCAGGAATATTCTGGTGGAATCTGCGCGAATCGCCCGCGGTGAAATCAAACCACTCTCGCAATTGAATGTGTCGGACTTTGATGGGCTGATGCTACCAGGAGGTTTTGGTGCAGCTAAGAACCTAACTACTTGGGCGTTAAGCGGTCCGAAGGGCGATATCGATCCCGAAGTTAAGCGCGTGCTTTCGGAATCAGTAACCTCGGCAACGCCGGTGGCACTGATTTGTATGAGCCCAGTGATTATGGCTAAAGCGCTCGAAGGCACCGATGTATCGGCCCTATTGACCGTCGGCAATACGGAAGACCCGTCACTCTATGAGATTGGCGCCATCAGCGGAGGAATGGAAAGCCTTGGAGCACGAGCCAGAATGTGTGGATTAACCGAAACCATTGTCGACCGGGAACACAAAATAGTGACTTCACCGGCCTATATGATGGATGTTGATATCTCCCAAGTTGCCGAGGGAATTGCGAATACCGTCAAGGAGTTGTTAACTTTGTAAGGGTGTAGACTCAATAGCTAGTGACAGACGTTGTTACTTAATCCCAAAGTGAAAGCACCGCTACCGTTATTGGTGGCCGGAATATAATCGACACTGCCCTTTTCAAGATTAACCACAGCAATCTCGGCACTGCCCTGCAGCGCCACATAGGCCAATTTCCCATCTGCTGAACCCAATGCTCCAATTGGCTGACCACTAAACTCACCCTGTTTAGTCACCGACTTTTTAATATTGTCGTAGATAGACCACTGATTGTTCTCAGAGCTGGTAAAGAGATTTAGATGATCAAATCGACCGACTGTCACCAGATCGATACCCTGGCCAAAACTGACATCGGCGTATTGGGTAAAGCCGTGCTGTTCGATGGTAATCATGCGACCGTTTTCCTGATCCATCATGTAGAGAAAAACGCCCTCGGGAGTTGTATAGGGCCGAGCCAGAGCTCCACCCACATCAAAGGTTTTAAAAATCGCGCCCGAATAGGCATTCAGGCTGTAAACCTCACCGGAGGTGACATTGCCGATATAGATATAACGCCCGTCCAAGCTGCGGCTGGGGGCAGTAAGAACCTGACCGGGTTCATCGGTAACGGGAATCTCATAGCGCTCTTCAGTATTGGTATTCAAAATACCAATGGTGCCGGCAGTGCCGTTTGAGTAGTAGATATCCACTTCGTTGGGATCAAATAAAACGGCAGGGCTTGGCGGAAAATCGCTCAGACTAAATTCAATACGCTGATCGAAGGGGTATACCAGAGCAAATCCGCCTTCAACATCATTGCTAATACCAATTTTGGATCCCGAGGTATCCAAAACCATATGCAGAGGAACAAAGGGTAAATCAATTGTCTTGCTCTCCCGCTTGTTTTGCAGGTCATAAAAGACAAGTTTTTTAGCTTGTATATCGGAATAGATAAGTATTGGAGCAAAGGGCGTCGCCAAAATATGGTCAGGACGAATGCTGGTTTCAATGCGGTAAACCACTTCGGAACTATTCACAGAAATAACATCAATTAGGTTTTCGGACTGATCCCCAACAAAAATCAGCGCTCTCGGGTTACTAATATCCTGTGCAATAGCGCTGGCGCTGCAAAGCGTTAACAAAAGAAAGAATGCTGTAATTCGATTCATATCAATTCTGACCCTTAGTTCAATCCAAGGTAGGGATAAATCATATCGCTGACCACATGGAAATTATCCGTCACCAGAATCAACCCAAAGGTGATTATGAGTAGCATACTAATGATGCTGACGGTGCGCGCTTTGCGCGCCAATAATTCGAGAATGCTGTCCATCCGCGACAAATACCAAGCGGATAACAAGAAGGGAATCGCCACGCCGATCGAAAAGGTCAGCATGATGCCAGCACCAATAACCGCACTGCCGATAGCACCTACGTAAATGATCAATGTGGCAACAATGGCTCCACCAAAACAGGCGGTGCAACCAAGGGCATAACCCATGGAAATCAGCAGCGAACCAACCATATCTTTTCTATTACCAACCTGCATGGCGCGCTGGTCAGGAATTTTGCAAACCATATTGCGGGTGCCGCGAATACCGACCCAAACTCCCATCAAAATCACCAACAGCCCGGAGACAATAGCCACCATGCGGCTGTGCTCGGCAAATATTAGTTGAGCCGAATGTCCAACACCGCCGATGAGTGCGCCAGCCAAGGTGTAGAGCAATACAAATCCAGCCACAAAAGCCAGTGCCACCTGCATTATCTTGCGACGGATATGGGGCGTAACCTCTCCAGGCGTAAAACCTTGGCTAGACCCGCCACTCGGTACCGTAGAAAAGGAACTGACGATTGACCCAAATACCACTACAAGCTGCAACAGGCATGGCGTCAATACCGCAGACAACAGACCCGCACCCAATGCCAACACAGCGATCGGGGTGATATCCGCGCGTGAGGTTAGCGATTCCGGCAGTGCATAAGGTGTTTTCCATTCACCTACAAAAGTAAGCTTCTGGCTGCTGCCTAAATAGAAATTTGAAACAAACAGCTTCACCGAGTCGAAATCGTTCAGATTGATGACCTCACCATCGGGGCCACGTCTGGGAATACTGTAAATACTGATACGGTGATGCTCGGCGTTGCTCGGCCCGATCTGCACGTCTGGGTGATATTCCAACTCACCCAGATGCAGCACAACCTCAGGCAGCTCAAATGCCAACTCGCCTTCGTGGATGCTTTCGTTCACAAAAAATATGAAGTTGCGATCAGGTCGCAAGTTACCAATTGTCGAAGCAGAATCCACGTACTGAAAGAATTCGTCCGTAGCAAAGACAACGTTGAGCTCGAGGTCGGGGACGTCCACCAGGGTGCGAGTCAGATATTGAGACACCCTACCCGCCTTGGTCATACGGGCATCAGAACCGACACCACTCAACATATCGCGACCATGAATAAAATAGGGGAAAACCAACCAGGCAGAGGCAATCAGCAAGCTCACCAGCATGACGACGCCGATGCGCGGATAATTTAGCCCTTTAATTGTTGTTGGAACCATTATTTCTCAGTCTATCGAACGGCTTTATTGCATTGCCGCAGCAATCTGTTTTGGATCTGCGTTGATTGCAAATACATCGATCAATTCCCCATCGGGAGATATCAAAAAGGTTCCCGGAGAATGTTGTACGGTATAACTATTTTGCGACTTGGTAACCACAAAGGTTACATTGAAGTTTTTAGCAGCCTCAGCAACCTGATCATAGGTACCACCCAAACCCACCATAGAATCGCCAAAACGGCTGGCGTAGTAGTGCGAGATTTGTGGTGTATCCCGTTCGGTGTCGACACTGATAAAGATGCCCACCGCCTCTTTATCAGTTGCTCTTAGGGCATTGGCCATATTTGCGGCCATCAGAGGGCAGACATCGGCACAGTGAGTAAAACCAAAAGCCACCATTACATTTTTGCCAAGAAAATCAGTGCGTTTCACCAATTCCCCCTTATAGTCGACAAGCTCAAAATCCAGACTTTGACTGGCAATCGACGAATTTGTAGCAGGCGCCTGAGCAACCGCGAGCTGAAACGCAAAGCCCGCGACACATACCAGAAAAACACCAATACGCTTTAACAAAATCATCTATTTACCTTCCACCTATTCCAGTGTGCTAGTCGAGTAAGGGCACGCCAGCAGCCGGATCAATGCCGTTATGGAAACCACCTTGGTCTCGTACTACAAGAGAATTGCCACTTTGGTCATATTTCACCCATACCAATCCGTGAGGATCACCGTAATGCGGCATGTCGATTACATCAATTTGATCGTGAGATTCTGCGTCAAAAACATAGATCCTGCCCTCGGCGTTACTAGTGGCCCACATTTCCTTGCCATTGGGCGACAGCAAAACATGGTCGACTGCATATCCGGAAAATAGAGTTGCCAGTCCCCTGCCGCTATTGGCATCTACTACTGTAATAGTGCGGCCAATTGCACCGGAGGATTCACCCTTATTTGCAACCCAAATTTCAGACTCGTCAGCATTTAGTGAAGCGGCGTAAGGCCCCACCCCAGTTGGCGCGGCCCAAATCGATTCACCAGTTTCCGTATTAATTTTGCTCACCGAAGACGAAGCTGTCGGCACGTACATATGCTCACCGGCCGAATCAAATGTGATCCAGTCGCCGCGATAGCCTTTGTAGGGATATTCCTGAACCACTTCCCAGGTTATCGGGTCGAGCTTAGAAACCCAGTAAGGCCTCAGCGCAGTTGAGGAACCAACTATTAGATCATTTGGTCCACCCTGAAAACCTTCAACATTGGGTGGCCACATCAATACATAAATAAACTCGTTGTCCGTAAAGGCGGTGTAGTTTGTTCCGCCCAGATCCGAAGCCCGAATACCGCCAATTACCTCGTCTGTCTCGGGATCGTACAAAAAGACGTTGAGTCCATCGGGTTCCGCAACGAAGGTATCCATGAGTAAGTATCGGTCTTGGAACACTTGCCCGTGATGTAATCGTCCGCCGATAGCAATTTGTTTGACTGGCTGCAAGGTGAGTGCATCGATCTTCAGCAGAGATGCTGAGCCACGTAGCCCGGGAGGTGCACCTCCGCCCTCGACTTCACCAGCGGTACTGGTGATTGGAGGTCCCACCATATAAACATATCGACCATCGGGTGACAGGACAGTGGTGTGCATCGATCCACGCATCTCTTGGGGCAGCACATTTGAGGCGATTATTTCTCGAGTGGTGGCATCCCCCACCACAACTTGGTTGCTATTGATGCGATCGACAACGGTCACACCACCGCGGGAAGTTGAGACTCCGGTATTTTCGTAAAAATAGAGACCACCGGGTTCGGGGAAGAAGACCTGTTCACCTGCATCATAGGTCGCTACTACTCGGGACGGGTATTCTCTCTTTAAGCTGCCATCTTTTGACCGTTTCTGCCAGTCTGCCAGCACCGTATCGAAAGACATAATCTCCAGAATCTTTCGATCCCGCTCGGTGATCACATATTCAGTATTATCCTCAGTCGCTTCGATATAGGCCGCTAATTCGCTACGCCATGAGGTTATTTGCTCAGGTGAGGTTGAGTTTCCGCCCACTGAGGTGAGATAGGCGGACAAAGCCACCAGATCATCCTCGTCTGGATTGATCTCGGAAACAATAATCGCCATCTGTGGGTTCGAATCCAACTGTTCTTGAATCTGGGTAGGAGTCGGGCCGTAGGCAATGGTCGGTCCAATCCGCCCCTCGGCATTATCGCCGTGGCAAACCCAGCAGGAAACCTGCTGAAAATAGAGTTCTTCCCCCGCTGCAACAAGCTCATCTACACTAGTCTGAGCAAAAAGGTTATTTGCTGCGCCTGCGGTTATGCAAATTACTGCTAGTCTTAGGTATATAGCCATCGGAACCCCCGTTCTTGTTGCCATTTTTTGTAGTATTTCAATCACGAGCCATACTAAATTAAAGCGGCCCTGAGCTGTTTATAATTTCCTGTAGTTTTGTAATAGATATGCGCGGTATTACAAGCTAAACCGCCTCAATCTCCCCGGACTGAATTTTAGCCAATACCTCTATCTCCCGCTTTCTCGGGATCGTTAACATCACCAGATTACCCGACAATGTAGCCAGTAAAATCATCGCAACCACCGAGGTCAAATCACCCTGATTGAGCACCCCCGACAGCCCGCCCAACAGCGCGCCAAATAAGAAAGAAGTCGTGGTCAACAACGCCGAAGCACTGCCGCTATGCGCTTTAAATGCTGAGATAAAAACCCCAGACCCGGCCGAGCCATTGATACCCAAACAGGAAAGTGAGCAAATTATCAGGGGCACAAAAACCCAGAGACTAATATCAGTGAATACTACCGCTGCTGTCATGACAGAAACGACTACTAGCTGCGCTCTTTGACCAAAGCGAAAATAGGCAGCAACTTCTTCCAGGTCACGCTCTCGCAGATATCGGGCGCTGAAACTCTGGACGATAGCCAGACCCAGTACGTTGACTCCAAAAAACAAGGGGAATACAGCGTCTGAGACACCAAAATAGGTTTGAAAAATAAAGGATGCATTGGTCACGTAGATCAACATCACACAACCCGTAAAAGAGGCTGACAATCCATAGCGAATGGGATATCGCGAACCGTCTGTCCGATGTCGTATGACAAAGAGATACTGCTCCAGCACTTTCTTGAGTTGGATTTTGCCGCCAGCTGAATTGCGAGTTTCCGGTATCCGCATCAAGTAGATGCCCAGCATGACCAAGGCGTATAACCCCAAAAAGCCGAATATCCAGCGCCAACCAAACTGCATCAAGACCACACCAAAAACCGGCGCTACCAGCGGCCCACCCAGCATAATCAGATAAACGATCGCTATCCTTCCGGAAACCTGTTCAGGCCGCGACACATCCCTCAGGGTTGGCATAACAACAGCACCGGCAAGTCCACCGCCAATGGCTTGGAAAACTCTGGCAACAATGAGTTGATCCAAGGTTTGCACAAACAAAATAATGATGGTCATGATAAAAAATAGCGTCAGACCGGTAACGGCAATTTTTTTGCGGCCAATCTGGTCGGAAATCGGTCCGCCAAATATTTGCCCCAAAGCCATGCCAAATATATAGGCACTAAGGCTAAAACCTACGGCCACCGGGTCAACACCAAGATCGAGAGCAATGCGCGGAAACGAGGGTAGATAAGCGTCAACAGCGAGCGGACCAAGCGCAATCATTGCTGAAAGCACAATCAAAACAGTACGGGGCGAGAGGGCTGTATGCGAAGCGCTATTCAAGTGGTGATCCGAGATCAAATTCTTTGAGAAAATGGAGCGCGAACTATGCAGAAGCCCGGTGAATAAGTGAAGTACTAATCCCCCCCCCGCCCCTTTTCTAGTTCACTTTTTAAGCAGTAAATACAAAGACTGTGCAGCCGAGTTAAATTAGGTAAACAAATAGAATAAGGCACCATATTTGGTAATTTCCCGTTAAGGCTATTCGGTTAGAATTACCTTTTGCGTATAATCACCGCACTAACAACCACGGGAGACCGAATGATGAACAAACTAGCCCTTACTTCAATTTGTGTTACCGCCTTACTGATGGCGGCGGAAATACAGGCACAGGGTGCAATGGGAGGCGGAATGGGCGGTGGTGCGCGTCCTGATTTTGCAACATTGGACGCAAATTCCGATGGCTCTGTGACACTTGCAGAGATGAATGAATCAGCTGCAGATGATGGTAGAAATCTTGAAGCATTCTTTACCCGAATGGATGCAGACGAAGACGGCATGCTTACCGAAGAAGAATTTACTGCTGCACGTGCTGGCGGACAGGGCGGTCAAAGAGGTCAGTAACTCTTAACGCTGTTCTATAAAAAAGGCGACTTCGGTCGCCTTTTTTGTGCCGGTAAACAAATTGAAGCTTGTCTGCTAAATACCCGAAACCCGCTACCTGTCCCGTCATTTCCTCCTTTTATTCATATTTTGCAGCCTGAAGTTGAATTATGATTCGATTGGTTTTTGTGGTGACAATCACTGTTGTCGCTAGATTTCAAAAAATTCATTGGTGATCATTGTGCAAATTAAAAATATTGTTTCTGTCCTATTGGTTCTAGGCGCCCTAGCCTTGTCCAGTTTTGTCTCTGCCCAAGAAGGCAGTCGTTATAGCCCTATTGCTGAATATCTGGGCATGTCTGAAGATGTCGTGGCGTCTGCCTTTGGCGACCAAGATCCACCTGATATCGCCGCTGTAGCTGCCGCGCTGGAAATCACACCCGCTCAACTGGAAGAGGCGTTAGAGGAAACTCGAAAAAATGCTCCGCCAAGACCGGAGTAATTGGACACCAGCTAATAATTAGGCGGCTTCGGCCGCCTTTTTTGTGGCCGATGATTTCCCCTCTTCCCAGCATGGGTGCCCAAGCTTTTTTATTCGCACTGGTAAATGGGATTTTGGATCTCGAGACCGCTCACATATATAAATTTACTCAGCACTCTAGTTTGGTAGTATTCGAGACATGAGGAATAGAATTGCCGTTGTGGTTACCTGTTTATGCTTGCTCGCTCAGCAAGGATATGCAGCAACTATGCTGAGCCATGTTCAGCCGAACAACTCGCATCATTCCACTGAAAATATGGCTGCGGACGCCCACAGTCATCATGGAATGAGCTCCGCTCCAGGGAGCGACCCAAGTCACAACCCGCTAACAGATTGCTGTGAGTCAGACTGCGAAATGGCCTGCTCTCTTTCCTTTATTGTTGCTTATTCGCAAAATCTGTCTCCGCACCAAAAACTAGAATTATCGGGTCAGGACCCCTCGCAGGTCCGCGACCAAGCCCTTGATTCAATTCTGCGTCCTCCGATTTTCGCCTAACACAGGATAGCTGTGTCTGGTCGCTTTGTGGCCGGGTTTGAAAGTCGGAAAATTCTCGTTAGATCAACACTATCTCTGACAGATTTTCCAAATTTTATTGGAATGATTTAGAGCGGCTCTGCGTATTGCAGCATATTGGCATCTCCATATCGTTCCGCAAAAAAGTGGAACAGAGAAATGATAAACAACCCCTTTTCCAAGAGTCCCTTCTTGGAACCTATTGGAGACGGTCGGTTCGGTCGGCGTCGCTTTGTAACTGGGGCTGCCGCTGGAGCGGCGATGCTTGGTCTTAATCCCAGCCCTGCACAAGGGCAGCAGACAAATAGCCCCGCTCAACAATCCGAGCTGAGTGGAACCAGATTTAATCTCGATATTGGCTATCAGCCCGTTAATTTTACGGGTCGAGATCGAATTGCCACTTCAATCAATGACTCCTTGCCAGCCCCCATATTGCGCTGGCGTGAAGGTGATCGAGTCAGTCTGACCGTCAAGAATAATCTGGCTGAAGATAGTTCGATTCATTGGCACGGCATGATCTTGCCCTATGAAATGGACGGTGTCCCTGGCATGAGCTTTGACGGTATTAAACCGGGTGAATCTTTTCACTACGAGTTCGACCTAAACCAAAACGGCACCTACTGGTACCACAGCCATTCAGGATTTCAGGAGCAAACAGGCCTCTACGGTGCCATCGTTATTGAGCCAAAAGATGCGGATCCCGTCTCCTATGATCGCGATCACGTGATTATGTTGTCCGATTGGACGGATCAAGATCCACAAAATATCTATGCCAAGCTCAAGAAGCAGAGTCACTACTACAACTTTCAAGAGCGCACCCTAGGCGATTTGTGGAGTGATATCCGCGACAAAGGCGTATCCCAAACTTGGGATGAACGCGCCATGTGGAACCAAATGCGGATGAGTCAGACCGATTTGGCCGACGTTACTGGATACACCTACACCTATCTGATGAATGGCGTAACGCCAGATCAGGGTTGGATGGGAATGTTTCAAGCGGGCGAGAAAGTCCGATTGCGCTTTATCAATGCTGCCGCCATGACCATTTTTGATGTCCGCATTCCCGGATTGAAAATGACAGTGGTTGCAGCAGACGGACAGAATGTTGAACCAATCAGTGTGGATGAATTTCGCATCGGCGTGGCGGAGACCTATGACGTAATCGTCGAACCTTCCGCCGATAGCGCCTATACCCTGTTTGCTCAGGGTATTGATCGATCCGGTTATTGCTGGGGAACGCTAACACCCGATACCAACTGGCGAGCCGAAATCCCTGAAATGGATTCTGCAGCGTTGTTGGGTCATCAGGAAATGGGTATGGCGATGGATATGGGACCGGGAATGGATCACAGCGGGCATGATATGAGCTCAGCGCCCGCTCCGGCACCAGCTCCAGCAATGGACCACAGCATGCACGCAATGAGTTCTTTGATGCCCATGATGACGAACACGCTTGGCATGGCAGGAATGGGTAGTACCGCAGAGATACAACACGCTCCTTCAGAGAATGGCCCACACACCGATATGCAAGCGGAAGTACTGCAAAGCGGATTAGAGGATCCAGGTATCGGGCTGCGAAACAATGGTCGACGAGTACTTAACTACGCGGATATCCGCAACCTCACGCCAACGCTCGACATGCGTGAACCCACTCGAGAGATACAACTGCATTTAACCGGCAATATGAGTCGCTATATGTGGTCACTTGATGGTCTGAACTTTACCGATGCTGAACCCTTGCTACTGACTTTCGGAGAGAGACTGCGCGTCACACTGGTAAACGACACCATGATGACGCACCCGATGCATTTACATGGCATGTGGAGTGAGTTGGAAACCGGTGAGCCAAACTATATTCCACGTAAACACACGGTACTGGTTCAGCCCGGATCCAGTATCAGCTATCTGGTTACCGCTGATGCGATGGGCAGTTGGGCTTACCACTGTCACCTGATGTTCCATATGGCGGGCATGATGCGTGAAGTGCGAGTTATTGACGGAGGGATGTCTTAATGAGCACCTATATCAAATACCTGATAATCGTCTCAGCGATAATCCTCCATGGCACCAAGGTTTTCGCCGCCGGTGCGGACGATCCTCTGCTAACCATGGTAAAGCTCGATCAGTTCGAGCGAGCTGAGGGCAATGAAGAATCCCCGCTCGTCCTTGAAGGTGAAGCCTGGATTGGCCATGACCTGCATAAGCTCTGGCTCAAAAGCGAGATCGAGCGAGTCGACGGTAAAACTGAAGAAGCCGAATTACAGCTGCTTTACAGTCGAGCAGTCACTTCATTTTGGGATTTTCAAATCGGTCTACGCACGGATCTAGAACCCTCACCGGAGCGCAACTGGGCCGTATTGGGATGGCAAGGAGTCGCGCCCTACTTTCTCGAGATAGACGCAGCGCTATTTATCGGCGAGTCTGGTCGCACTGAACTTCGGCTTTCCGCCGAATACGAAATGCTCTTGACCCAAAAACTGATTCTCTCACCTGAGTTTGAGCTCAATTTTTATGGCCAAGAAGATATTGCTCTGGAAATTGGCTCGGGGCTATCAAATGCAGAATTAGGTCTGCGGCTGAGGTATGAGATTCGAAGAGAATTCGCACCTTATATTGGGGTCAATTGGAAAAGCGAGTTTGGAGAAACGGCAGACCTTAGGCGTACTTCCGGACACTCGGCCAGCGACACTCAAATTGTGATCGGCGTTCGGGCTTGGTGGTAGTAATGCAAAGGCTAGGTTAGAGTAAATAAATCCGCTAACAAGAGGATTTTTAATCCTCCCTTTGCCATTGCGGCGCTCGAGCATTTGAACACCATGACACTATTCAAAAATATCCGCCAAGAACAATTCATTAATGAAATCTGGCAAAAAAAATCCTTTGTCTTCGAACAATCCTTTCCGGACATACGCGAGTTAACGGGTCAAATTGATGGAGACGACCTTGCCGGACTCGCATGCGAAACTGAGGTTGAATCACGCATTATCTTTGGGCACGGCTTGAATGGTGAGTGGCGATGCCAACCGGGGCCATTTTCAGTCGATGATTTTGCCCAGCTAGCTGAAACCAATTGGACACTCCTGGTTCAGGGGCTTGATCAATGGAATGATCAGGCAAAAGCCATTCTAGAGCGGTTTAACTTCCTTCCGAAGTGGCGCCTCGAAGATATTATGGCCAGCTACGCGCCCACCGGCGGCAGCGTTGGCCCGCACTTCGACTACTACGATGTATTTTTGATCCAAGCCTCAGGAACTAGAGAGTGGCAGCTCGGCCAGCAATGTGATCACAGCACTGCATTGCAAGATAACGACCAAGTAAAACTGCTGGCAGAATTCGACTGCCGCGAAACCCATCAAATCCATGCAGGCGACATGATCTATATTCCCGCCGGCGTAGCACACTGGGGTACTGCAACCACCGATGACTGCATTACCTTGTCCGTTGGCTTTCGTGCGCCTTCCCACAATGAAATCCTGATCCAGTCTCTGGAATTACTTATCGAACAACTATCTAAACAAGACCAGTCTGACCGATATAAAGATAGCCCCGAGTCCATCGATATCGACCCCTATAAAATCAATCAGCAAGTTGTTCAGCAGGTTGCTCGACAGGTATCAAAGCCCCTACCCGCCCTGCAAACACAGACAAACACCTCATTTACCGAAAAAGCCTTTGGCCAGCTAGTCACAGAACAACGGTATTTTGCAGATGAGGAAGAAATTGAAGATTGGCATGCGCAGAAGTTAGCAAAGCTGTTAGAAGGAAATGCTCGTTGCGAATTAATTCAGGATACAAGCGCACGCCTCGCTTACACCGAAAACTACCTCTTTGTGAACGGCGAAGCATTTGAAGTATCAGAACCCTTCTCCAAAATGCTTTGCAATGGCCTTATTGATGGAGAGCTTGATGAAAATGAACTAGGGGTTTTGCTGTACTTGCTTAGCCAAGGTTCAGTTCAAATTAGTGAGTTAAATTAAAGGGCCATTTTAAAGGGTCAAATTAAAAAGAGTTAGGAGGGTTTTCTATTTGACTCTCGCCCTAATCATCTTGAAAGCCAAGCCAATTAGACAGCTTAGTAAAAATACTTTCTTCCCAGTCGGCCTCTTCAGCTGCATCATAGGTATTTTTTGCAGCGGCATATTCTAGGACTTTCTCTCGATACTCTGGATTCTCCGCAAGTAGTTCCCGCACCTTTTGGCCGAGGTCTTCATAGTGCTCTTCGTTTCTGTGCTGATATGCTGCCAAGTCGGGGAAAATTCCTACAAAATCATTCATCTCCGCATATATAGTCCGCGTAGTCAACCATTTGCTGCTGATACAAATCGTGAGCCAAACTGCTTCGACAAGCTCGCACCGTCCAGAGATTCGGAGAGGGATTTCCAGGATCTTTAAGGGGTCGCTCATTCTTGCAGGACATTTCGTAATCCGTACCGGCATATATCTCGTTAAAGATTTCATAAACGGCCTCTTCAGCGTTCCAGACCTCTTCTCTCAAAGATCTCAGTGAACGCTTTTCAGTGACCACTATCTCTTCGATATCGTCAGCCCGATTTGGCGATTGCGCAAAAGCCGAACTAACAGCTAAAAACGACAGCACCATAAATCTCAGACCCCACTGCCCTAGATCACACCAAAGCATCCTGTTATTTCCTCTCCCGAACATACTCCTAAACCCTAGAAATCTATCAAAACCAGTTCGCCGAAAATATTACGCTACTCCAACATTGTAAGGGCGAGAAAAAAGTGGAGTAATTGAGGAAGATGCTAGCCAGAGGAGGAATCGAACCGCAGACACGAGGACTTTCAATCCCCGCTCGTCATTGCGAGCGAAGCAAAGCAATCCAGTAATTCAGCCACTTACGGTTTTGCCCACGCCTCGGTATAGGTTCTCATGGGTTCTCATGCATTCTCATGAACGGTCAATTCCAGAAAAGGGGCCCTAAATACAGGTATTGCTTACTACCGACCTGAATACTCACAGCCCTTGTCTCACTTATTTAGTAACGAGCTGCTAATTCACGAATTGCAGATCAAACTCTGTGTATTGATAGGCATTTTCTGGGCGCTCTCTCAATGGAGATTCACAGCTGTTCCCAATCATTACATAGTCTTCTGCGTAGAGTGTGTAGCGAGTGACTGTCCAGGGTTCGGTAAGATATGTGGGATCCACAACAGTCATGTCGACTTTTAAAATCGAACCGAATTGGGGATTATCAGCACGACTGAACACTTCTGTGACCCGCGCATTTTCGCTTAAAGGTCCACCTGTCCGGGTGGCGGGGTTAGGAAGTAAATTTACCGTTTCGATAATCAATTTATCACCTTCATAACGAGCTACCGAGTCGCCCATATTGCTGCGCGGACCCGGCTTCGGTAATTCATCACCAAAGAAGACTGCGCGCTTGCTGCCAATCTCTTCATATTCAATGGTTACATGATCAGGATACTGAGCCACTTTTTTACCGTAGGCCGTAGAACCGCCCTGTCTTACTAACCCGGGACGATCACAAAAAATCTGCGGGTCATTTGCCGGATCATAGGCGTCTGAAGCCGGTTGGCCCACTGCGTTGTAGGAAAAGCGTGGCTCGCTTGGTCTTCCGCCACCGGGAATAATGTTGAAATCCTGTATGGTGGTACCGGTAAAATTCGGCTCGCCAGTAGGCAGGGTAAGAGGAATTGTGTAGACCTCCGCAACCTCCTCGTCACTCGCCTCAGCGGGTTGTCCTCGGGTATCAATTATTGTCATATCAGCAAGCATACTGCCGTCAGTGTTGAGCATCGCCATTTCACGAACCCACACCATAGGCGAACCATCGTTGCTTGCGTTCCCACCAATCCGCATTATATCGCCTGGTTTTAGCGTATCTGCGGCCCAGCCAGAGCGTCGCCAGCCGGTTGCAGAAGCGCCTTCGGCCATCCAATTGGTGACAGTGCCATCGTCGTTAGTGGCATCCAAATGAATAATTACGTGCGGGTTGCGAAAATTAAACGCGGTCACAACACCCTCAACTTCAACAGTAGCATTACGACTAAAGGTCGACGTAAATGAATGGTGTGCAAAAACACTACTCATTCCAGATAGCATTACAACGAGACTTAAACCTAAGGCTTTTAGTCCATACGAAACAACTTGGCTCACCTTTTTCCCCCTCAATAACATCTTAATGTGACTGTTCTCTAATGATAGCAACAAGCGTCGGCCCGAGTATTCAACCTTGTAACAGGTTTGCCTAGATGTCCTATCGATAACCACATTAGATTCACTGCGAGTATTTATACCCGACACGAGGATTTTCAATCCCCTCGTCATTGCGAGCGAAGCGAAGCAATCCAAGTAATTCAGCCGCTTACGATTTTGCCCACCTCCCCGTATAGGTTCTCATGCATTCTCATGTATTCTCACGTTTGGACCTAAAGAGCTTGCCGACAACCAATTTTCGTCCCAATTCAAAAGGCAAATCAAAATGAAGAATATAGCAATCATAATCCTAGCCTCCCTAGCTATTGACAGTAGTACCGCCCAAGAACTATCCCCTTCAGAACTAACGGCACACAATACTATTTTCTCTGAAGCTACATTTTTGGGGAGAGACGCTATAAAGGTAGCAGAACCTGCTGAGCTACTTACAACTGTTGAGGACAACCTAGTCATTATTAACGATGTAGATTTCCACAATGGAAAAATCGAGGTTTGGTTAGCAGGAACACTAAACCCTGACGCTTTTGAAGATGCGCGAGGGTTTACTGGCATAGCTTTTCGAATTGGAGATGATCCAGCTGAATATGAAGCAATTTACGTTCGACCAACAAATGGTCGAGCCGATGACCAATCAAGAAGAAATCACTCTATCCAATACATATCTCATCCAGACTACACCTGGAGACGCCTAAGAACCGAAAATCCGTCGATGTATGAGTCCTACGTTGATATAGAGCCTGAGAAGTGGATTAAATATCGAATCGTCGTTGAAGGTGAGCGAGCCGAGCTATACATAAACGATAGTACGCAGCCAAACCTGATAGTAAAAGATTTAAAGCTTGGCGATACTTCTGGTCGCGTTGGGCTCTGGATCGATTCTGGCACAGTTGCTTATTTCTCCGACTTGAAAATAAGCGATTAAATCTAAGAGTTATACCACTTTTATCAGTGAAGCCCTCCCGACACGAGGATTTTCAATCCTCGTGTCGGGTGATCCCACTCAATGCAGCAACACCCTATAATGCCCGCAGTTTCTTTAAGGGCTTCACTTTGCAATCAACGTCACTTCGGCTTGCCACCTTCCTTAAGCGCGTTGGCGCTTTAACATACGACCTGTTTCTTGTCTTTGCCGTTGGCTTTGCCTATTCGGGTGTGATTATGGCGATCGCACTAAGTATGGGACTGGAGCAAGAGCATGTGACCATCGTCAGTGAAGGCGACTTGCTTATGATGCAGGCGGATGAGGAATTTGCGCCCGCGCTCAGTGGCCCACTATTTCAGGCGGGGTTGGTGTTAACCATTTTGCTCTTCTATATCGGTTTTTGGCATTTCCGGGATGCTACTTTGGGCATGCAGACGTGGCGCCTGAAGTTGGTAGATGAAGCTGGAAACAAACCGAGCTTGGGGCAATACCTTCTGCGAGCGATTCTCGGTTTTATTTCTTTGGCTGCTTTTGGTTTAGGTTATTTCTGGATGCTGTTTGATCCAAACAAGATTGCCCTGCATGACCGCTTTTCAAAAACCCGGGTTATTCAGATCGAGAAACCAAAAAAGTAGCTTCTTGCAGCTACCTTCCTTTCCTACCCTAGCCGGCCTAGCCCTGACGCTTTAACAGCCAAGCTCCAGCAAGTGTGCTGATCAGGATAGGTGTCGCTACAGCAATCAGTGGCGAAAACCCCCAAATGCTGCTCGCAGGCCCTAGAATATCCTGAGCCAGTTTAAAAACCACCGCGACAAGCACGCCGAGAAATATACGCTGGCCGATGGAAACACTGCGACTGGCACCATAAACAAAAGACAGCCCCACCAAAACCAGAGCCATCACCGCTAGCGGTGACATTATCTTTGACCAAAAAGCCAATCGGTAGCTTCCGGCAAAGCGCGTATCTAAACCAAGATATCGGCTGTAGGCATTCAGATCACGAATCGAAAGTTGCGCCGGCAACATGGACGCCATATCCAATATATCTGGCGTGAGCTCTGTTTCCCAAGTTCGTGTGCTATAGGCCATCACTTCAGTTTGATCTTGTAAAAACTCTGTTTCCCGAACGCGAGTTTCGATCCAGATGCCGTCCTCATATAACACCCGCTCGGCAAAACTCATTGCCTGAAGTTCGCGCCCGTCCAACCTGAAGCGGCTTACACCATAAAGCTCTCCACCAGGATATACCGCATTCACATGCATATATTCAGAGCCGTCGCGCAACCATGTGCCCGATGCCTGCTGCGCATCTGCCGTGCCCCTCAAAAGATCCTTTCGACTTTGCGCCACTTGCTCCAGATTTGGTGCAACAAACTCTGAAATAAGCGAGCCACATAGAATCAATAGCAAAGTGGGCTTGAGCACCATGCCAACCACCTGCAGCGTCGAGACTCCCGCTGCACGGATTACCGTGAGTTCGGAATTATTGGAGAGGCCGCCGATGCCTACGAGGCAGCCAATTAGGGCGGAAAATCCGAGGTAATCAACCGCACTGCCGGGAATTTTAAGTGCCACATATAGCAGCGCTGCGCCGAGGTTATAGTCACTCTGTAACTCGCCCATCTGCTCAAGAAGATCACTTACCGCGTCGAGGGCCAAAATAACAAAAAGCACAAGGGCCGTGGAGCGCAGAACAACACCACCTATGTAGCGATCGAGAATGCTCATGAATTAGATCTCACAGACATAGGCTCCTGCTAGGCCAAGCGCCGCAATCGCCATCTGGGATAAAGAATCATCCCTGCGAAGAGAAGTAAAAACCCGAGATGGACTAACCAGATAGTCGCAACGTTTGACGCAGAACCCGTCGCGATTTCATCGCGGGCTGCGTTCAGGGAAATCAGATAGATTACATAGAGCATCACGCCCGGGAATACCCGGGCATAGGGGCCGCCTCGACGCACTGAAGCGCTGCTTAATGGTTGCGCCAGCAGAGCCAATACCAATACCAGTACCGGCATCGACAAACGCCAGTTGATTTCCGCGAGCCTTGCCGGCGAATCAGTGCCAAACAATTGATGAATGAGCAGGGTTTGCTCCTCGGCACGTTTGGTATTTTCGATTTCCGGTTCTGGAAGGAGTTGCTTGTAACGATCAAATTCAGTCACCCGGTAATCCGGTCGACCCGGCACTCCCTCGTACCTCAGTCCGGTCTCCAGTACAAAATAGTATCCGCCATAATCTGACCATTCAGGATAGCCGCGATCCGCCAATATCAATGCCGGGAAATTTGAGCCGTCGTCGTTGGCAACTCGTGAGAGCAACACTTCGCTCATTAGACTTCGATCTTCACTAATATCCGCCGCGTAAATAGTGCCGCCGGATTCATCCAGCTGATAAAACTTGCCCGGTGTCACCACGCTAAGCTCGTTTTGTAGCCCCTGATTTGCGATCAGATAGTTAACGTATAAACCACCTCTTGGTGATACGTAGAAACTAAAAAGCGCCACTACCAAGGCCACAAAGAGCGCACAGACTACAACCACCCGAATCACACCTGACTGGCCAAAACCAGTGGCATACATAACAGTCAATTCACTGCTCTGATGCAGTTGAATGAGGGAGATAAGCACGCCCAAGAACAGCGAAAGAGGTAATACCAGTTCAAGATACTCCGGCAACCTGGCCAGAAGCACCGGGAATACTAGATTTGCTGCGAGTTTTCCAGCAGCCGCATCAGCGATGTAGCTGGACAATCGCCCGCTCATAACCACTACAATAAGCACCACAGTAATGGCAAAAGTGGTGCTCAATATTTCTCGCGCGAGATAGCGCTCAAGTATCATTTGGCGCCCTGTAACTCAGTCATTAAATCAGTCATTAATCAGCGATTAACCAGCAAGTAGTTGATGAACAGTTAGTGATAGGATAACGCCTATTGTATACAGCACAGCGGAAAGCTTCTTGCTCCTCTTGCAAACATTATCTCCGTTTTATCGATTTAAGGATTACCAATGAATTTTTCGCAGACTGGAGAACCTCTCAGTTCAACAACTTCCGGAACCCTCGTTTTATTTGTCGACAAAGACAACCAAATTCTCAGCTCATCGGCATCTGTGCCTGAGGCATTGGAGCCGTCACTAAATTCAATACTCGAGAATCAGCAGCTCAAGAAAGCAGCCCTAAGTGTGGTGAGCTGCCCTCTTCCGGGCTCAGAGGAAGCGGCTTCCCTAGTATTGATTCGATGCAAAGCCTCTCAACTATCTGCCGAAGACTTTCGAGAATTGGCGGTTTCCAGCGCCAAAACGCTAATCGGCACACACCTTGAATCAGCGCATCTAGACCTCTCTGGCTTCGATGTGGAAAACCAATCCGATGCAGAGCTCCTACAATTTTTTACAGCGCAGATAATCAAAGCGAGCTACCGGTTTGATCAGTTCAAATCCAAGAAAAAACCAGCTGCCAAGGTCGAGACCGTTTTCTTCCATACCAATAGTTCCGAAGACCTGAGCGATGCATTGCTGCGCGGCCAGGCTATCGGTGAAGGCACAAGTTTCACCCGTGATCTGGGCAATCGACCAGGTAATCACTGCACTCCCAGCCATCTGGCTGAGGACGCACTGGAATTAGCCAAAGATTCAACAACTCTCACCACCACCATTCACGACGAAGCAGAAATGGCTGAGCTCGGAATGGGCGCTTTTTTGTCGGTAACAGCGGGCTCTGATCAGCCTGCCAAGCTTATTGAATTAAATTACTGCGGCGCAGATAAAGATGCCGCCCCCTATGTTCTGATCGGCAAGGGCGTGACCTTTGATACCGGCGGTATTTCCATGAAACCGCCAAGTGGCATGGATGAAATGAAGTTCGATATGTGTGGTGCGGCAACGGTAATGGGCGTCGTCAAAGCTGTAGAACAACTGCAATTGCCGATCAACCTGGTGGGGCTCTTGGCGGCGGCCGAAAACATGCCTGCCGGCGATGCCACCAAACCCGGGGACGTAGTTACCTCCATGTCGGGCAAAACCATCGAAGTACTGAATACAGATGCCGAGGGCCGTTTGGTGCTTTGCGATACCCTCACCTATGCCAAAAAGTTTGAACCAAAACTGATAATCGATATAGCCACCCTAACCGGTGCCTGTGTCGTGGCCTTGGGTGCACATGCCTCTGCGGTCTACTCAAACGATGAAGACCTAGCTGAAGATCTTCTGCAAGCCGGACAAATCACCGGTGATCGTGCCTGGCGTATGCCGATGTGGAAGGAATATACCAAGCAGTTGGAAAGCCCCTTTGCCGATCTGGCCAATATTGGCGGCCCCAAAGCTGGCAGTGTTACCGCAGCCTGTTTCCTTAAAGAATTTGTCGGCAAAACCCCATGGGCACATATGGATATTGCCGGCACAGCCTGGTTGTCTGGCGCCCGCAAGGGAGCTACTGGTCGACCTGTTGAACTGCTCATGCAGTTTCTGCTGCAACAATCCTCCAAGTAGATCGTTAAATGACCTCAGTAGATTTTTATGTGCTCGCCGATGGGCCGGAACATGCACTCGAGTTGCTGGCCTGTAAATTATCCGCGAAAGCCATGCAAGGCGGGCATCGAATCTATATTCAAGCTGCAGACGAATCACAGGCTCGCCAATTGACCGAGCTGCTCTGGTCTTTTAAAGCGGAGAGTTTTTTACCCAACCAGTTGGCTGCGGACGCAGAAGCGAACTGTCCCATCACCATCGGCCACGGGGAAGCTCCCGAGCACTGCGATGAGTTGCTGATCAACCTATCGCAAAAAATCCCTTTAGCTTATGCGCGATTTGAACGCCTGTTAGAACTGGTGCCTCCGCAGCAGGAGGCTCGGGCTTCTCTACGAGAAAATTATGGCCACTATCGCGATCGGGGTTATCCCATAAAAACCCACGAAATTTCTCTTTAAAAACAATCATTTTGAAAAACAGTCATTTTTAAAAAGTGCTGCTAGAATGCTGCTTTTATTGCGTTAATTGTTGCGCTAATAATAAGACAGCCCTCCTGTTAGGCAAGGACTAGCAGGCAAAAGCGAGTAAGCACATAGGCTATGAGCAAACCCGGTTCCAATGAAAGTCCGAAGAAGTTGATGTCTGAACTCGACGAGCTAGCAGAATTTTTGTCTGATGGCCCTGAATTGCAGGGTGAGCTGAAACTTCCGCAGGATGGTTTATTTGCTCCAAGCGACTTGTCAGACCACCCGGACGTGCCGGTATTAACCGTCAAGGTCGGCGAGTCGGAAGACGGAGAGTCGGATACCAATCTGGATGCTTTGGTGGATGATCTTGTCAAACTTGTTATGCCGAGGCTAGAAGCCGAACTGCGCCGCAGATTAAAGAAAAAAATATCCGACCTACCCGACTGAGCTCTGGGTGATTAGCCCCTATAATGGTGGGCTTCACGACATATTTTTAGTGTCGTTCTAATTTGAATTAACAGGCAAAAATGGAAAAGACCTTCGACGCCTCCAGTGTGGAGCGCAAGTGGTATCAGAACTGGGAAGAAAACGGCTATTTCAAGCCGAATCAATCCGATAAGCACTACAGCATTATGATCCCGCCGCCAAATGTCACTGGCAGCCTGCACATGGGTCACGCATTCCAACACACCATTATGGATTCTCTGGTCCGCTATCACCGCATGCTCGGCGAGTCGACTCTGTGGCAGGTGGGTACAGATCACGCCGGGATTGCTACGCAAATGGTGGTAGAGCGCAAAATCCAGAACGAAGAAAACATCACTCGACACGATTTGGGCCGCGACGCCTTTATCGACCGCATTTGGGACTGGAAGAAAGAATCCGGCGGAACCATCACCAAGCAAATGCGTCGGCTGGGCAACTCCGTCGACTGGGATCGCGAAAGATTCACCATGGACGAGGGTCTCTCCAAGGCGGTTCAGGAAGTTTTTGTTCGCCTGCACCAAGATGGCCTGATTTATCGTGGCAAAAGGCTGGTCAACTGGGACCCGAAACTGCATACGGCGATCTCAGATCTGGAAGTGGAAAATCGTGAGAAAAAAGGCTTTCTATGGCACTTCCGATACCCTCTGGCGAATGGCCTGAAAACTGCCGATGGCAAGGATTATCTGGTAGTTGCAACCACCAGACCTGAAACCATGTTGGGCGACAGCGCTGTGGCTGTGCACCCTGAGGACGAGCGCTACACCAACTTAATCGGTGGTTTTGTCGATCTACCTCTAGTAAATCGACCGATTCCTATTGTTGCCGATGAATATGTGGATCGGGAATTTGGTACCGGCTGCGTAAAAATCACGCCGGCCCATGACTTCAACGATTATGAAGTTGGCAAACGACACAACCTGCCCCTGATCAATATTTTTGACCAGGACGCGGCTCTACTAGCCGAATTCGAATGGCTCAGCTCCGATCAAGATGCCTCCACCAGTTCGGCTCCTCAAGGCTATGCCGACCTAGATAGATTCGAGGCTCGCAAGAAAATTCTGGCGGACTTCGAAGCACTTAAATTGCTGGACGAAATCAAAGATCACGATTTAAAAATCCCCTACGGCGATCGTTCAGGTGTTGTTGTTGAACCCCTGCTCACAGATCAGTGGTATGTCAAAGTTCAACCCTTAGCAGATGAAGCGACCCGCGCAGTAGAAAACGGCTCAGTTAGCTTTGTACCCAAGTCATACGAGAACATGTATTTCTCCTGGATGCGTGATATTCAGGACTGGTGCATCAGCAGGCAACTTTGGTGGGGGCATCGAATTCCGGCCTGGTACGACAAGGATGGCACGGTTTACGTCGGTCATTCTGAAGCAGAAGTTCGGCGAAAGTACGACCTTGGCTACCGTGAACTTACACAGGATGAAGATGTGCTGGACACCTGGTTCAGCTCGGCACTCTGGACTTTCTCCACATTAGGCTGGCCAGAAGATAGCGACGACCTCGCTAATTTCCATCCTTCGAGTGTATTGGTTACCGGCTTTGACATTATCTTTTTCTGGGTCGCTCGCATGATTATGATGACCCTGTACTGCAAAAAAGAAGTGCCCTTCCATACGGTCTATGTAACCGGTCTGATTCGTGATGAGCAGGGTCAGAAAATGTCGAAATCCAAGGGCAACGTAATCGACCCTCTAGATATGATTGATGGCATATCGCTGCAGGATCTAGTCGCAAAGCGCACTGGCAATTTGATGCAGCCTCAGTTGGCCGAAAAGATTCGCAAAAGCACAGAGAAACAGTTCCCCAATGGTATCGAAGCCTATGGCACTGATGCTGTGCGTTTTACCCTAGCCGCGCTCGCCAGCACCGGTCGCGACGTCAACTGGGATATGCACCGTCTCGAGGGCTACCGTAATTTCTGCAACAAGCTCTGGAATGCCAGTCGCTACGTTTTGATGAATACCGAAGAGCACGATTGTGGTCTTGGCGAAGTCGACTTCAAGCTCAATCTGGCCGACCGTTGGATTATCTCTAGGCTTCAACACACGGAAAAAGCAGTGGCGGCCGCAATCGAAGAGTATCGATTTGATCTGGTTGCGCGGGCAATCTATGAATTTGTCTGGAATGAATACTGCGATTGGTATTTGGAACTATCCAAACCCGTGCTTTGGGACGAATCTGCGCCAGAGTCTTTGAAGGTTGGTACCCGAAGAACTTTGGTGAGTGTGCTGGAGGCAATTTTGAGATTGGCCCACCCGATAATGCCCTTTATTACCGAAGAGATATGGCAGTCGGTTCACAAACTGGCGGGCAAAAGCGGCAAAACCATAATGCTGCAGCCCTACCCTCAATGTGACACCGAAAAAGTCGATATGGCTGCGGAAGCAGACATTGAGTGGTTACAGAAGCTGATCTTGATCGTGCGCAATATTCGTGGCGAGATGAACATTTCTCCAGGTAAAAAGCTAAATATGCTTTTAGACAATGGATCTGAAGTCGATCGGGATCGACTAGAAAACACTAAATTATTGCTGCTAAAAATTGCTAATCTGGAAGAGGTTCGCTGGCTCGAAGAAAACGAAAAACAACCGTTCTCGGCAACCGGACTTGCCGGCGAACTGCAAGTCATGATTCCTATGGCTGGATTGATCGATGTGCAGGAAGAGATTGAGAGGCTAAACAAAACTATTGAAAAACTTGTCAAAGAAGCGTCACGTTTAAATGGCAAACTTTCGAATTCGAAGTTTGTCGAAAATGCTCCAGCTGAAGTTGTCGACTCGGAACGTAAAAAACTTACCGAATGTGAACAGGAGATAGAATTACTCCATGCCAAACGCGACGAAGTGCAGGCTCTCTAATCCAGAGCCGAAATATATAGATACTCTAGACAGCGAACGATGAATACGTCTCAAATCATCTACCCCAAAGAGCTTAGCTGGCTGGCTTTCAATGAAAGAGTCCTGCAAGAAGCTGCAGATCCTCGCAACCCAATTATCGAGCGGCTGCGATTCATGGGGATATTCTCCAACAATCAGGATGAATACTTCAAAGTACGGGTAGCGGGTCTGCGCCGTAAATCCCAGCAAGAAGAGCTGAGAAGCGGAACACATGAAGCCCGCACACTGCTGAACAAAGTACAGGCAAAGGTTAGAAAACTGAGCGACGAATTTGACGCCATCTACGCCGAACTCGAAGTGGAACTGCAAAAGAAAAAGATATTTCTGCTTAAAGAGTCCGAGTTGTCCGAGAAACAAAGCGCCTGGCTAAAACAACGCTTCAAGAACAAGATATTGCGCCATATTGTGCCGATATTGGTGACATCACAGCGACGCTTGGAGAACAGCCTTCAGTCAGAAATTTCTTACCTGATCGTGCAGCTGAAAAAAGGCTCGGATATCAGCTATTACGTTATCGATCTGCCGGAAAGCCTGCCAAGATTTGTCAACGTACCGCCAGATCGTGGTACCGCCCGAAATTATTTCATGATGATGGATGAGGTAATTCGTCACTGTCTGGATGAAATATTCGGTGGATTTTTTGACTACGACGCTCTCGATGCCTGGTCGATGAAATTCTCACGAGATTCGGACTACACCTTAGGTGAAGATCACGAACAGAGCCTGATCAAAAAACTATCCGAAGGTATGAAACAGCGTATGCACGGAGAACCCGTGCGGTTGAGCTACGATCGAACCATGCCAAAAGCGATGAGATTGATGCTTCAGGACCAACTGGGATTTGAAGATCTTGATACCGTTATCCCCGGTGGCAGATATCGTAACTTCCGTGACTTCATCGGCTTTCCCAATCCGATAGGTCCACATTTGGAATTCCGTAAGTTGCCCTCTGTGGTGAGCAAACGTTTTACGCAAAAAGGTAACGTCTTTGATGCAATTGACGAGGCCGACATACTTCTGCACTACCCCTATCACCGCTTTAGCCATTTCACCGAGTTTGTACGGCAGGCGGCTTTTGATCCCTCGGTAACCGCTATCCAGATTAATATTTACCGGGCAGCGAAGAATTCCCGCGTGGCTGAATCTCTTATCGACGCTGCAAAAAACGGTAAGTTTGTATCGGTAAATATCGAGCTGACAGCACGCTTTGACGAGCAGCATAATTTGCAGATGACGGAGAAATTTGTTGATGCCGGTATTCGCGTCACCTTCGGTATACCCAGCCTAAAAGTACATTCCAAACTCTGTGTAGTATCAAGAGAAATTGCTGGCAAAGAACGCCTCTACTCGGTTATCAGTACCGGCAACTTCAATGAAAAAACGGCAAAAATCTACACTGATTTTGCGCTGTTCACCTCAAATCAGGAAATTTGCTCCGAAGCCCGTGAAGTTTTTTCCTTTATTGATCACAGTTACCGACAACCCCGCCTGCGTCATCTAATGGTATCGCCCATTAATACAAGAGAAGGAATTTCCAAGCGAATTCAGCAAGAGATCACCAATGTGCAGGCTGGCGGCAAGGGATTAATCCGCGCCAAGATGAACAATCTCGACGATGGAGCTCTTATTGCTGATCTCTGCGAAGCCAGTGAGGCGGGTGTAAAAATTGAGTTGCTAATACGGGGCATGTGCACCCTTAAACCCGGGGTCTCTGGCATCAGTTCCAACATCCGCATTATTAGTATCGTCGACCGCTATCTTGAGCATTCACGTGTAGTTCACTTCCATAACAACGGCTTTGATGATGTCTTTATCTCTTCTGCCGACTGGATGTCACGCAATCTCGACGAAAGGGTTGAAGTCACTGCGCCCATCTACGACGACGAACTTAAAAAACAGATTCTTGCCACCTTGGAGATGCAGTTCAAAGACAATGCCAAGGCCAGAATTATAAATACCACCCAAAACAACCCCTACGTATCTCGGGGCAATCGACGCACGATTCGGTCACAACACGCTATTCACAATTTGGTTGTGGGTATGGAAGAGGACGAAAGTTGAGCGTGCCATCAGACGCCACGCCAGAACAAATTAATCCCGACTCGATAGAAATCGGTGACACCTCGCAAAATACACTGGCGGCTATCGATCTCGGCTCCAACTCCTTTCACTTAGTTGTTGCGCGACTGACCAACGGCACACTGCAGCCGCTAGTGCAGGACAAACAACTGGTTCGTCTGGCAGATGGCCTTGACGATAATCAGGAACTCTCTGAAGAAGCGATGGAACGCGGTCTGAATGTTTTGCGCAGCTTCGGCGAGACTGTGAAACAGCTGAACCCGGCCAATATTCGTATTGTTGCCACTTACACTTTGCGGCGGGCTAAAAATCGCAACAAATTTGTTCGCGCTGCGCGGAATATATTCCCTCTGCCGATTGAAATTATCTCCGGCGACGAAGAAGCTCGACTTATCTATCAGGGCATCGCTCATACCACCCATGCCGAGGGAAAACGTCTGGTTGTGGATATCGGCGGCGGCAGTACAGAAATTGTTATTGGCGAACACTTCGACACTTTGCAGTTGAGCAGCCAGCCCATGGGCTGCATTAGTTATACGCGACGTTTTTTTGCCGACGGAACCATCACCAAGAAGAAGTTCAAAGAAGCAGAAACAAGAGCCCGGCAGCGTTTGGAGATTATTGATCGTCGATTTTGCAACACCGGCTGGGACGCTGCTTTAGGAACTTCCGGCACGGCAAAAGCCATTGCTCAGTATGCTGAATCACATGATCTAATGGATCAGGGCTGCTTCAACCTGAAATCCTTAAAACAGATGAAAAGCCATCTTATTGCGGCAGGTCAGGCCGACCTCATTGAAGGTGTTGATGACGCCAGAAAACCAGTTATGGCGGCCGGCTTGAGCATTATGATTGCGGTATTCAAACAGCTAAACATCGACAAAATCAGCGTCGCCGACGCAGCACTTCGAGAGGGTGTGCTCTACGAACTGACAGAGCGTATGCAGCATCAGGATATTCGGGAGCGAACCGTCAACAGTTTGGTGGTGCGCTACGATATTGATCAGGAGCAGACACGGCGGGTACAACAAACCGCAGAGCGGCTGTATCGGCCATACTCCCATCTGATTCCCGCTGCTCAAACTGAAGATATGGAACGCATTTTGAACTGGGCTATCACCCTGCACGAAATCGGCTTGCATGTGAACCGCAGAGGCATACAACGCCATTCAAAATACATTATCGAAAATATCGAAATGCCGGGATTTAGCGACGAAGAACAAAAACTGCTTGGCCTGCTGGTGGGCTCCTACCGGAAAAATTTTCAACGCCGGAAAATTCCCGAGTTTAACCAATACGAGCCAGGGCAGATCTTTATGTTGATAGTGATATTGAGACTCTCAACTCTACTGAATCAAAGACGTCTGGATGGTTATATACCAGAATTTGCTTTTAGTACTACCGATAAAGCGGCACAAATCACCTTCCCCAAGCATTGGCTGCGAGAACGGGAACTTATTCGTGCAGACTTAAAGTTTGAAGCAGAAGTTCTCGAGCACAACGAATTTGAACTGACCATTTCCTAGTATTAAAAATTGTCTAAGCTAAACCCCTTAGGCAAACCGTTGATCATTGCTAGAATTCGCCCCTTCCAAAATTAGCCCTCCAACATAAAGAACCTTGATGAACATCGCTTCCAATACATTTGAACTCGTTAAAAGCCGGGAAATAGCCTCACTAAAAATTGTTGTTGAGGAGTATCGCGAGACCAGTAGCGGTGCCGAGCACATACATATCAAATCCGACAGTTCAGAAAATGTCTTTATGGTGGCGCTGCGAACCGTACCTATGGATTCCAGCGGTGTTGCCCATGTACTGGAGCACACAGCCCTATGTGGCAGCAAAAAGTATCCGGTGCGCGATCCGTTTTTTATGATGATAAGGCGCTCGCTCAATACCTTTATGAATGCCTTTACCAGCTCAGACTGGACCGCATATCCCTTTGCCAGCCAAAACCGCAAGGACTTCAACAATCTGTTGGATGTCTATCTGGATGCCGTATTCTTCCCCAATCTCAATCCACTGGATTTTGCTCAAGAGGGCCATCGGCTGGAACTCTCGGATCCAAAGGATCCCAACTCGCCGCTTGAGATCAAGGGAATTGTCTACAACGAGATGAAGGGCGCCATGAGTTCGCCTGTATCAACTCTCTGGCAAACCCTGAGCAAATACCTCTACCCAACAACTACCTATCACTACAATTCTGGCGGTGATCCGGAGCATATTCCCGATTTGACCCACGAGCAGTTGGTGAATTTTCATCGAACCCATTACACACCCTCCAACGCCATCTTTATGACTTTTGGCAACATTGACGCCGCAGAACACCAGCAAAAGTTCCAACCCGTTATAGCCCAATTCAGCGATAAAACTGATCCGGTGCGTGTCGGTCTTGAGCAGAGATACCAATCTCCCCTGTCCGCGGAAGAGGCCTATGCTCTTGCAGAGTCCGAGCCTCAGGAAAAGGCAGCGCACGTGGTTGTAGGTTGGTTGCTGGGAACCAGTACTGACCTCAAGGCCAGTCTGGAAGCGCAATTATTGGATCTGGTATTGCTTGAGAACAGTAGCTCTCCTTTGCAGTACGCCCTAGAAACAAGTGAGTTTGGCCGCTCTCCCTCACCACTTTGCGGTGCCGATCACTCTCAATTGGAGATGTGTTTTGTTGTTGGACTAGAGGGCAGCGAGCCCGAAAATGCGGAAGCCGTTGAGCAGTTGATTCTGGATGTTCTGGAGAAGGTCTCCAACGAAGGAATTGATCCGCAAGACCTTGAATCCTGTATGCATCAGTTGGAGTTGCAGCAGCGGGAAATTTCCGGTGATTCATACCCCTACGGCCTGCAACTCATGCTCACCGCTCTGAACAGCGCTACTCACGGCGGCGACCCCGTAGGTTTGCTTGATCTTGAACCGGCTCTTGAGCAAATGCGTGAAGACATTAAGAATCCCAATTACGTTAAAGATCTTTGCCGCAACCTACTGCTGGAAAATCGTCACCGCGTCCGCTTAACCCTCAAACCCAGTTCAACTCTGGCGCCTGAGCGAGATCAAAAGCTGGAAAGAGAATTGGAGCAAATGCGCAAGGCGATGGACGCCTCGGAGATTCAGGCAATTGTAGAAAACGCACAAGATTTGCAAGAACGTCAAAACCAAGAGGACGACCCTGAAGTACTGCCAACACTTAGCCTGCAGGACGTTCCAAAGCAGATGAGCTATGTGGCCAGCGAGCCAAAAACCGATAAGCTACCACTGACACAATACGCAGCTGGCACCAACGGGCTGGTCTATCAGGTAGCCGTGTCCGAACTGCCGGAAATGAATGACGAGGAGCTCTATCTGTTGCCTCTGCTGACCCACCTAATGACCGAGGTTGGCACCCAAGATCAAAGCTATCTGGATATACAGCGGCGCCAATCCGCTGTCTGTGGCGGCATCAATATTTCTTTTAGCATGCGCGGTACTCCCGACAACGCGCAGCAGGTGCGTGGCTATTTGATGACCAGCTCAAAAGCGCTGTACAGAAATCAGTCAGCTGTCACTGATCTAATGCAGACAACCTTGGATCACTGCCGACTAGACGAGTCGGAACGTATTCGTGAACTGGTGGCTCAAGCGAGGGCGCGAAGTGACTCCAGCATTACCGGCAACGGTCATGCATTGGCAATGACCGCAGCAGCGCAAAACTTTTCTCCCGTGACTCGCATGAATCAATTTACCGGTGGGCTCAACGGACTAAAAGCCTTGCGCCAGCTCGATGAAAATCTCAAAGATGCGGATCAATTGGATAGCTTGCTCTTCAGATTACGGAGTTTGCATGCAAAGCTTTCGGGACAGCAACGGCAGTGGGTGGTGATTTCTGAAAGAGATCGTCTGCAGGATTTTTCACAGGTTCTATCGCCACTTCTCCAGTCTTCATCTACTCCTCACTCAGCTCTGCATATGCAACCCACGGAGCCAAAGCCGGCGGATCAAATGTGGATAGCCAATACCCAAGTTCATTTTTGTGCCAAGGCCTACCCCACCGTTACCACAAGCCATCCTGACGCACCTGCGCTAACCGTGCTTGGTGGAGTTCTGCGCAATTTGTATTTACATCCGGCCATACGAGAGAAAGGTGGAGCTTACGGTGGCGGTGCTAGTCAGGACAATAACTCTGGCTCGTTTCGATTCTATTCCTACCGTGATCCTCGTCTGGCAGAGACCTTAGATGATTTTGATGCCTCCATTGATCAGCTGCTGCATCAGCATGTTGATGCTAGGCATGTAGAAGAGGCGATTCTTGGAGTTATCTCCGCCTTGGATAAACCCAGCTCACCCGCTGGAGAAGCAAAACAGAGCTTTGTTGCTGAGCTATTCGGTCGAACCCGAGAAGTTCGCGAGGCTTTTCGAAATCAGGTTCTCGAAGTTTCACTGGAAGACCTACGGCGGGTTACCACTAATCATCTAAGAACAGACAATCAATCCACCGCCGTGCTCACCTACGCAGACAGTGAACCTCTGGCTGAAAAGCTTGGTTTGTCGATCTGTAAGCTCTAGGAGAAACATCAAATTGGAAAGTCGACTCACCATTCGCCCGCGCTTTTCCGAAACCGACGCGCTGGGACATATCAATAATACGGTTGCTGCTCTTTGGTTCGAGGAAGGTCGATTACACCTCTGTTTTGAGGAGGCCAAAATCACCCAGAAAACTGTTTTGGCAAAATTGGAAATCAACTATATACGCGAGGTGCATTTTGGCGAGGATATTGAAGTAGTAACTTCAGTCACACGTCTGGGCAACTCTTCCATAACCTATGAGCAAAAAATCAGTCAAGGCAATGAGATTTGTCTAGACGCCCAAGCCGTGGCGGTTACCTACGATTCAGAACAGCGCACTTCCATGCCTATTTCCGAAGACAGCCGCAATAAGCTGCACGCTTTTCTTCGTCCTTAGAACAATCCGGCGGACTGCAGAGCATGAGCAAAGCTGACCAATTATATAAAACACCATTTGAGGAGATCTCCGATTTCCGCTTTGACAAGGGTGTGGTGGAAGTCTTCGAAGACATGATCGAGAGATCTGTGCCCGGGTATTCAGCTATTTTGGGGATGACGGGTGAATTGGCAAAGCAGTTCAGTATCGCAAATACCAAAATCTACGATCTTGGTTGCTCTTTGGGCGGCAGCAGTTTCAGCATAGCCCAGCAAAAAATGCCGGAAGGGGTTTCTCTTGTAGCGATAGATAATTCCGAGGCCATGATTGAGAAGCTAAATCTTAAGCTGGCGGAGCAGCAGAATCTGAAGCTGCCTATTGAGGTGCGCTTGCAGGATATTCAGGAGGTAGATTTCCAGCCCTCCAGTTTTGTTGTGATGAATTTTACCCTGCAGTTTGTAGCCCTTGAGGAACGTCTCGGCCTAATTCAAAAAATATATGACAGCCTGGTGCCAGGCGGCGCCCTTCTGCTTTCCGAGAAGATTAAATTTGCCGACTCCGAAATGGATCAACAAATTGTTGACCTGTACCACAGCTTTAAAAAATCTATGGGCTACACTGAGCTGGAGATATCCCAGAAACGCACCGCCTTGGAAAATATACTGTTACCAGAAACATCTGAAACCCACAGTACTAGAATGGCTAACTGCGGTTTTACGCAGGTAGCCCCTTGGTTTCAGTGCTTTAATTTTTGCTCTTTTTTGGCCATCAAACCTGGAGGAGAAAGTAAAAATGTCTGAATCCGATCCTGAACAAAAAGCCGATGTGCGCCCTGAACAGAGAAACGAAATCGAATCTGAAAAGCCTTCTAGTTCAAATTTTTGGCGAATCTTTCAGAGTACGATGGCCGCGGCTTTTGGTGTGCAAAGCAACAAGAACCGTAAGAAGGATTTCGAGAACGGCAATATCTGGGTGTTTGTGGCAGCTGGCATTATTTTTACCCTGATTTTTATTCTTACTATCACCACTCTGGTACGTATCGCTCTTTCCGCAGCTTGATACTTCCTGTTTCTGTATATCAGATCCAATAAAAAAGGCAGCTCGAAGCTGCCTTTATTGTTCCTGCTATTGTTTCCGGGCTTATAAAAATTTAGAGGACATTTGTCACAAAGCCCGGAAGGCCGCCAGTGTATGCAAAATGAATTCCCGCAAGAACGGCGACTACAATAACCACAAATGCGGCAAAAGCGTCTGCTCGCTCATCTTCTTTGCGTACATCTTCCGATGAATCGAACTGCTGTGCTTCTGTCATGCCTACCTCTGATTTAAATTGTTGTGGAGAGTTAATTTATTGCGGGTTGAATTCTAGCAGATTGCTCTCCATTTTATAGACAGATACGGATTAATCTCTCGTATTAAAAACCCCTCAATCGGAGGCCCCAAATGGGCATCGAAAAACAGGTTCTACATCTAATTCCCTCTCAGCCTAGCCAGGATGGAGACGGGGTAAAAATTCAGCGTGTCGCTGGCCCCATGCTAAATACCTGGATGGATCCTTACTTAATGTTGGACGAAATAAGATCTGACGATGCAACAGATTATATTGGTGGATTTCCACCCCACCCGCATCGGGGATTTGAAACCATTACCTATATGATCGATGGCAAAATGCGTCACCGAGACCACATGGGCAATGAAGGACTTATCGTCAGCGGTGGTGTGCAGTGGATGACTGCCGCTAGGGGTGTCATACATTCAGAGATGCCGGAGCAGGAGGAAGGCCTATTACACGGATTCCAGCTTTGGTTAAATCTGCCAGCAGATGAAAAACTTAAACCCTCTGCTTACCGTGATATTCAAACTGAGGAAATCCCCGAACTAACTAATACCAAAGGTGCCAAATTGCGGGTAATTGCCGGTGATATCGAGCTTGATGGCCAGCATGCTGTTGGCCCCATCGCTGGATTAACGACCGAACCGGTGATACTTGATTTGCAGCTTGAACCCGACGCCCAGATGAGTCTGACCTTGCCAACAAGCCACAACACGCTGGTTTATGTATTTGAAGGTGACTTAAAAGAGGTTCCGCACCGGCAAATGGGTGTATTTGGCGAAGGAGATGAATTACAGCTATCCGCAGAAAACGCGCCCGCCAGGGCTCTGGTATTGGCTGGAGCGGCTCTGCGCGAGCCGATAGTGCAACACGGGCCCTTTGTGATGAATTCAGTGGAACAGATTCATCAGGCCATCAACGACTATCAAAATGGTGTTTTGACCGACTAGTTCACAACTTGGAAAACGGGGATCAAAATGATCCTTGTTTTAGCCATATGTACAACGGTATGCAATTGGCATCGTGCTAGCCTAGCGCCGAATTTTAAAGCCATTCCAGCTAGCACTTATGTATCCATACCTTAGAGTTTTTTACACGCTTCACAAAGCTAAGTCCCGAGCCAAACTTGCCTGGGACGAACCCGGCCACATGCGTATGTCTGTGCATCTAACCGATTTGGATATCTACGGCGAGATGAACAACGCTCGCTACCTAAATATCATGGAGATGGGCCGATGGGACGTTGGCGTGCGCACGGGTTTGATGGCGGTTATGAAAAAGAATAAATGGCTCTTCACCGTTGCCGGCTGCAGCATTCGTTATAGAAAACGCCTCACGGCTGGCCAGAGGTTTGACCTACATACCAACATAGCCGCCGTAGATGACCGCTGGTTGTATATGCAGCAAGAAATATTCCGCGAGGGTGTGCAACATACGGGCGCCCTATTCCGAACTGCCATTGTCTCAAAACGAGGAGTCGTTCCGCCGCAAAAAGTTTTTGAAGAAATGGGTATCCCTTGGCAACCGCGGATGCCGGATTGGGTTCTGGATTGGGATAAATCAGATTTTGCTCGCCCCTGGAAATAGAACAACCCCTAAGCAGCTAGTCTGCGATCTTTTCCCTGACTCGGCCACGGTAGAAAGAATAAAACCCAGCGATTATCGAATAACAGAAAGATATAATTATCACCGTTTTAATCGCCGCCAAAAGTTGGTTGTAATTTTCCGGCACTATCAATGCATCGCCCATATTGATAGCGATAATCATCATTACTACACCCATTCCGATCATATTTCCCAGCGTTCGGGAAAGATTCAGAATAGCCGAAGCAATGCCCAATCCTGCATTGGTCAAACTTCCCAAGGCCGCGTGATTATTGGGCGTGGTAAAAAAGCCAAAGCCGAGGCCAAATAGTGCCTGGGAAAGAGGCACATAGTAGATAGGTGTATCAAAACCAATTCGCATCAACAGGGCGAAGCCAACTGCTACGCAAGCACAACCAAAGGTGGTCAGGAGTCGGGGTTCGTAAATATCTGACAGCCTTCCTGCCAAGGGTGCCACTAACGCCATAATCAATGCCTGAACAATCAAATATTGGCCCGCCAAAGAGGGGGAAACGCCTTTGATGTATTGCAGGTAAAGACTCAGCAAAAAGGTAATTGGGAAGGTCGCGGAATAAAGCAAAAATGCAGAGATAAGAGAAAAGGAAAAAACCCTGTTTGCCCTGAGCGCGCCCACCCGAACCAAGGGATGTTCAGTATGACTTTGGTGATATATAAAAAAAGCACCAAAAACCAGAGAAACTAGCAAAGTAAATACGCCCTGCCAGCTGGGCATAAATGATAGTCCCAGCAATACCAAGATAGCCCAAATGGCAAAGGTTAGAGCGCCAATAATGTCGAATTTGGGTCGAATCTCTGACTTCCAGTCGCCCTTCAATTTCCAGAGCGTCATCACTGCCACCGATATCGCCACTGGCAAATGAAATAGAAATACGCTGCGCCAACCAAAATGGTCGGTAAAAAATCCTCCGAGCAAGGGGCCAGAAGTTAGGCCGATATAAACCGCTGTTGCCGCATAACCTAGTGGAGCGCCTCGGCTCTCCTTCGGGAAAACTCCGGTAATGATTGCCATTCCAGAACCCATGGTCTGAGCAGCTCCGACCCCCTGCAACACTCGACAGGCGAGAAGCCAATAGATATTGGGAGAGAAGGAGGCGAGCAAGGATGCGATTGTGAGTGTGACGATGCCGGAAATATAAATCTTCTTGCGGCCATACATATCGGAGAGCTTGCCAAAGGGCAGCATCAAAATAACACTGGTCAGTAAAAATGAGGTGGGGATCCAGCTCACCAATACTGCGTCTGCCTTGAGATCATCTGCTATTGACGGAATCGCAACCAGTACCGACGACAAAATAAGGGGGTTTAGAAAGGATCCTAAACAGACAACTATAAGGGCTACCCTTCGTGCTCCGGGATTGTTGTTGTAGTAGTCGTTGGTATTGAAGTGCGACAAAAAGTGTATCTAACTAAGGTTGTATTGAGGTGCCGCATTCTAGCAGCGAGATTAGCTATTAGTTAGTAACCTATTACAAATCCAAACCAGACTTTCTGAATGGGTCGGTAAAACTGACTTTGGCTTGGTACGTAGAAATGCCAAACCAAAAAAAACCCCGCCCAGTTGCTGGGCGGGGTTTTCCTAATTTCAATTCTTAGTTTTTTGCTTGGATCTGATAGGAGTGCAGCAGTTGGCCACTGCCATTGGCCCGGCTGTCGATAAATTCAACATCCACAACATCTTCAGAAACCGAGACAGTCAGATGACCAGAGCCCTGCACAATATTGCCGCTCAGGTAACCATAGCCTTCAGCACTATTTACGTTGCCAGAGGGATGTCCGGGCTGGGGGACGAGCTGATAGACAATTCCATCCCGCTCTTGCTGGATGTACATGTGATCATGTCCGTGAAATACAACGGAAACACCATTTTCAACCAAAAGGTCGTGTATTGGCTGATCCCATCCGGGACGGTTCTCTGCAAAAGTATAGGTCCCGTCAAATTCGTGACCACCCCATTCAAAATTTAGTGAGGCTTCAGCTCCGCCGCGATTGGAAGCAGCACCACCTACCAGATTGTGGAGATATACAAACTTAAAGGTCGCGTCAGAGTTCTCTAAGGTCTCTGCTAACCAGTCGTATTGATCCTTACCAAGAGTCATATACCAATTGCCGTTGCCGCCTTGGCCTCCACGTACACGCACGCTATAGCGGAACGGATCCAGAGCGATAAACTGGCTATTGCCCCATTCCCAAGAGTAATAGTTGCGGACGAAGTCGCCATTCTCTGTCATTTCTGGATTACCGGAATAAAAATCATCCATTCCCGGGTTTGGGAGATACTTGTTTCTTGTATTTGTTGACCATTGGGTTCGCTCTGCATTGCCACCCTCGGCATCGTGATTACCCAGTGCAAAAAATAGTGGTGCTGAATGAGTCAGCTGAGTGCCAAAATAGTACCGCTGCGCAAGGTATTGAGGTTCGGACTGCTGATATTCGATGTACTTGTCCGTCATGAATGTATCACCCAACGCCAGATGAAAATCGGGCTCATTACTCAATGCGTTTTGCAGAGCGTTGGTATAAGCCTCTCCTGAGGTATTTTCATCCAGGTGAGAATCAGCCTGAACAGTAAATACAAAATCGCTATCGAAAGCCCTTTGTGTGTGGAATACATACTGCTCCGACGATTCGAATCCTGTTTGACCGGCGAGCTGGTATTGCATGCGGTAGTTGTACTGATGATCTTTTTGTAGACCATCAATTTTAAAATTTACCGCCTGACGTGGACCTATCTCAAGGGAATCAGTTTTACTCGTATATCCGGATCCCGCCATACCGTATTCAAGATAGGCCGTCATATCTTGATGAGACAAAACACTCACTACGATAGAGTCATCAGTTGGTTGACCCAGAATAATATTGTACAAATGATCGGGAACCCTGCCCGACTCAGTGACTTCAGTGTAGCCACCTAATCCGCTGCCACCGCCGCCACGCCTGGGTGGCTGCTCACCATCGGGTCCAGGCCCTGGGCCCTGAGCGTATGCAATGCTTGATACCAAAACAGCCAGTGACACCGAGGCCACCATAAAAAATTTACTATTCATTGCCCACTCCCTAAAAATTGATTTACCTGCCTCGTTACTTCTGATTTTGGATCTGTTTAGATTGCTGAAAACAGAAAAATTGAGGCATAGCATTCTATTGATACTGTATTGATAACTCTGAATGGCCTCAGTTCCTCAAGTTTAGGTATGTAAAGATAAATCAATGTTTCTATGTACCTATAGGTTTTCTCGATAGGATCGATCGCCAACTAAACAGCATTAAACAAAGGGCACTCGATGACGATTTCTCGGAGACATTTTCTAGCCGGTACAGGCTCTGTTTTAGCTGCCAGCGGGCAGTTACAAGCCCAACAACATGTTCCAACTGGCTCGATGCTGACAAAAATCATTCCCGCCACGGGCGAAGAGATGCCCATTATTGGGTTGGGCACACTGGAAGCATTTGATGTTGAAGAGACAGCAGCGGATCGAGCCGGCCTAGGCGAGGTATTAAACGCCTTGGTTGCCCATGGTGGCACCCTAGTGGATACCTCTCCTCGTTATGGCAACGCAGAGTCCGTTATTGGCGATCTAGTGAGCGCACAAAACCTCGGCGACAAACTATTTTTTGCAACCAAGGTCTTTTCCGAGGGTGAGCAGGAAGGCCGTGACGAGATGAACGCTTCCTTCGAGCTGCTAAATATTGATCAAATTGATCTAATGCAGGTTCACAGTATGCGGGACTGGCAACATCACCTGCCCTCCATCCGCAGGCTTAAAGAAGCCGGTCGAGTGCGTATGATCGGTATAACTATTCACCGTGATCCCGGCCATGCGCAAATGATGGATTTGATGCGCACAGAGAATCTGGATTTTATTCAGATCAATTACAACCTGATTGAACGCAATGCCGCCCTTGAAGTATTGCCGCTGGCGCAAGAACTCGGTGTCGCCGTTATGGTCAACGTCCCCTTCGCCAAGGCTGAGCTATTTAATCTCACCGCGGGCATGGATCTACCGGACTGGGCAGCATCCTTCGATTGCCATTCCTGGGCTCAGTTTTTCCTGAAGTATATTGTTTCTCATCCTGCGGTTACCTGCGTGATACCACGCACCAGTAAACCTCACCATATGCTCGACAATCTGATGGCTGGATTTGGTCGAATGCCGGATATGGAGATGAGAAAAGATATGGAAAACTTGATTGATAGCCTCGGCTAGATACTGAAAAAGACCGCCAATAGTTCTAAGAAAACAAAACTATCGCTTCGCCCTTTATTACGACTTTACCCTGACTGTTGCGGCAAATCGTTTGCAGCGTGACGATGGGTTTGTCGTCGCGAAGACCCGTAATTTCGACGCTGGCAGTGACTTCTTCACCGATCAAAACCGGCGCTTTAAAACTTAGATTTTGTCCAAGATAGATTGATCCTTGGCCCGGCAAATGCTCGCCTATCAATCCAGAAAAAAGGCTGGCAACCAGCATGCCATGCACAACGCGCTGCCCAAATATCGAAGCGGCGGCAATTTCTTCGTCGAGATGAATTGGGTTGTGATCACCGCTGATATCTGCAAACTGAACAACCTCCTCCTGGCTAAAAGACTTTGTTACAGAAGCACTGTCTCCGACATTGAGGTCGCCGATATTTAGTTTGCCAGTCATATTCAATCAATCCACTTTTTTCTAATCAAGAGTTATAAATAAGGTTTTACGTCGTTTGTCATCAACAGCTTTGCTGTAGTGTCCTATTCCGGAAGTGTCCTCTAGCAATACAACATCGCCAGCACTAAATCTTCGCGTCTCGCCATCGGAAACACTGAAATCTGCCTGCCCTTCAAGAAACACAACGTACTGCCTGCGCGGTGCCGGATGCCAAGCGTAATCGTAGTCTTCGGCTGTTTCGCGAAATATTATCCCTGTTGCGGGTTGCAGCGCTGAGAGCAAACCAATATCGCCGGCATCGGCCAGCTCAATTTCAATTTCATCGAAATGGGATTCACCTTGGGAGTCGGGGTAAATGCGAGTGATTTTCAAGGGGCAATAAAAGGAGTAGGCGCGAGACTTTCTAAAGACTAGACCCGGCCGGATGCCCTGCTTCTTCGATAGCCTTGGCAACTTCTGGCGGCATATATTCTTCATCGTGTTTGGCCAGAACCTGCTCGGCAGTAACGACCATCTCTGAATCCAACTCGCCAACCGCGATAATGCCCTGCCCCTCCGCAAATAGATCCGGCAGGATGCCGTTGTAGCGGATAGTCACAAAACCACTGTAGTCCGTCACCTGAAACTCTGCCATCAGGCTGTTGGGGTCACGGGTAACGCTACCGGGAACTACCAATCCTCCGGCACGAATTTTTGTACCGGGCTCAACTTCACCGGCAACGATTTGAGCGGGGCTATAAAACAGATTCAGATTCTGCTGCAGTGCAGTCAGGGCAATTGCTGTAGTAATTCCGACTCCCACCAATAAGAGAATTACAAGCTGCAATCTGCGTTTACGTATGGGTCTCATTTAGTTCTCATATTTCAAGTATTTTGCGCTAGCTATCTTGCTCAGCAAAGGGCAAGGGTGGCTCTTCGTTATCCAAACTGGCAGCGGTAGGATTTGCCTCCTGCTCTCTGCGCCAATATCTGCCAACAGAGTCTAGCACCCGGCGACGGCGCAATTGCGGGGTAACCAGATTCCAAATGATCAGGATCAAAAAAGCAGCATAAGCCATCCAAACATAAAGGCCGTGATCACCCATGGCTAAAAACTCAGAAAACGAATCAAAGTACATTGATCTTCTCCAAATACTCTTTTACCCAAGTAGAGCGCTTCTCTCTGTCCAAAACTTCGGTTCGCATACGGAGGGTAACCAGATAGGCGAATAAAAAGTAAAAACCAACCACCATTACCAGACCGGGCACCCACATCTCCGCGGGCATGCTTGGTGCTTCCGTCAGTTTGAAGGTAGCTGGCTGGTGTAATGTATTCCACCAATTTACCGAGAACTTAATAATCGGCAGGTTAACCACGCCCACCAGGCAAGCAACTGCAGTGACCTTTGAAGCGGTATCGCGGTTTTCGATAGATTGATAAAGCGAAATAATGCCCAGATAGATAAAAAACTGTATCAAGGTTGAGGTGAGTCGAGCATCCCAAACCCACCATGTACCCCAGGTTGGTTTACCCCAGATCGCTCCGGTTAGCAGCGCCAGCAGAGTTATTGAGGCGCCAATGGGTGCGGCAACCTCAACAAAAATATGCGCCAGTTTAATGCGCCAAATCAATCCCACTGCCGCCGCAATCGCCATGCCCATAAATATGCTTTGTGCCAGGATCGCCGAAGGAACGTGGATATAGAATATTCGGAAGCTATTGCCCTGCTTAAAGTCTTCCGGGGCAAATGCCAAACCCCAAATGCTTCCTATCAGCAGAAATATTAGCGCCAAAGCGCCGAACCAAAGCACCAGCTTTTCGGTCTTTTGAAAAAACCACTTCGGCGATGCCCATTTGTGAAACCAAGTCCAGTTCAAAAAATTACTCTCTTAACTACCATAGATATTTATACGTAATCCGAATGCTGCAACCAGAGGAGCCAGCGTTGCCGCTAGCGCCAGCATCGCCGCTAACCATAATAGCTGGGCTGTAGGCACAATGCCCTGAGCTGCCATAGCGGGAGCAGTAGCTCCAAATATTAGAACAGGAACGTAGAGCGGCATAATCAGGAGCGAAAGTACCACATTGCCTCGTCTGATCTTCACCGTTAGCGCCGCCCCAATTGCTCCTATCAAACTTAGTATCGGTGTTCCCAGAAAGAGTCCGAGCGTCAGGCTCAGATAACTCTCTTTTGGCATAAATAACATCATCGCCAGTAGTGGTGACAATATCACCAGTGGCAACCCTGTTAAGCACCAATGCGCCAACACCTTAATAGAAACCAATTGGTAGAAAGGCACCTCTGACAATTCCATCTGTTCCAAAATGCCATCGTCAAAATCTTGGCGAAACATTTGATCCAAAGACAACAACGTCGCCAACAAGGCTGCAACCCAAATAATGCCGGACGCTAAGGGCGCTAGCACTTCAGAAACGGAACCCAAAGCCAGCGGAAACATTGAACAAACCATGACAAAAAATACCACCGGCGTAACCAGCTCGCTGCGGCGGCGATAGGCCTGCAGAAACTCATAGCGAAATACGCGGCCTATCATCAACCGGCACCCATGCCTTGTGCACCAACTTGAATTACCCGGGAGTCGCAACCAGAAAACTCAACCGCCTGATGGGTGGAGTAGATTACAGAGCCACCAGATCCGACAAATTCCTGAATCCAGCCACGCAACATGCTCACTCCCTCAGCATCTAACGAGGCAAAGGGCTCGTCCAAAACCCACAGGTTGCAGTCAACTAGTCTCAATCGAGCCAGCGCGATACGTCTTTTTTGGCCGGCGGAAAGATCTCCAGCCAACTCTTCTTCGAAACCTGTCAGTTTCACCTCAGAGATCACTGATTCAATTTGCTGCATGTCCGAGCAACGGCTCAAACAGGCGTACCAGGTTAGGTTTTCCATCAGTGTCAGGTAGGGGCGAATTGCTGCCCTGTGCCCCAAATACAACAATTCATCGGCGTATTGCAGCGGATTACTTACTTCTATGCCTCGCCAAACCAAGGAATCTACGGAAGCATCGAAGAGCCCGCAAAGGGATCGCAACAGTGTTGTTTTACCGGACCCGTTGGGCCCGGCAAGCTGAAGAATAGATCCTCTATCGATAGTTAAATCAAAGTCATCGAAAAGCAGTTTGTCACCGCGTTCACATCGAATACCCTCTGCAACAAGCAGCGGTGTTTTTGAGCCTTCCTCAGCCAATTCGGAAACCCTCTAAATCAATATCTTCGAGTGCTTCCCAAGCGAGATTCTCTACTCGAGAATACCTAGGTCCTTCGGCCACCGCCTTCTGCACTTCCAGCACCTCTTCCCGATCGCCGATCAAAACGATCTCGACGCTATGATCTGAAAGATTAAGAGCATGGCCCCTTACCTGAGTGGTTGCTACTGCCTTTTTGACGTGGTTGCGAAAACCTACACCCTGTACGCGCCCGGAAACAATGCCACGCACAGCGTATTCCATCAGCTATTTTCCCACTCCACTAGCAGTGCTTCCATTGAATCCAGTGTTTGTGGACCTTCATGGGTTTCACGCAATACGCCACCTTGGTAGATCAGCGTAGTAGGCAACACCTGCGGCCGGTCGTAACCGAGCTCAGGCTGCGGATCCACAATTATCGCTGGTATATTTACGCCCAAAGTATCTACATCCGATTGCAACTGTTCTTCGGAGACACCGTCGTAATTAATGGCATAGACCACAGCTCTATCTTCAAATTCATGAGAGAACTCTGCCAGCTCTGGCATTTCTGCTATGCAGGGGCCACACCAAACAGCCCAGTAATTCAGGAAGACCACCCGATCATCGCCCAGGACATCGGCTTTGCCGCCGCCGAGCAGTGGGAAACCCACTTCTTCACGAGTATCCGAACAAGCGCTCACGAGCAGTAATGAAAGTACAAAAATAACTATTCTGAATTTGGACCAATTAACCATGTCTTTTCCTAACCAATTAATGAATAAGCAACAGCCCACTCGAAAATACCTTCATGCAAGCTGCCGAACACAATAGAATGCCGACTGACTTTACTGACTGGACCTGCATTTTAGTGACCCAATACAAGATATACCACAACCCTCGCTGTTCTAAGTCGCGGCAGACTCTCGCATTGTTGGAGAATTCCGGTATTCAGCCAGAAACGGTTCTCTATTTAGAAAACACACCGAGCGCTGATGAACTGGCGGAGCTGATTAAAAAACTTGATATATCGGCTCGGGACCTACTGCGCAAGGGCGAAGCAGAGTACAAATCTCTTGGTCTGTCTGATCCGAGCCTCAGCGATCAACAGATACTGGATGCGATGAGTAAATACCCTCGACTGATTGAGCGACCTATCGTGGTCGCCAATGATCGTGCGGTTTTAGGTCGTCCACCTGAAAATGTCTTGGATTTAATAGGTTAATTTTGTTGTGACAAAAATACTGGTGCTCTATTACAGCCGCTTTGGTGCAACATCCAAGATGGCTGAGTTAATCGCAGAGGGCGTTGAGTCGGTGAAGGACTGCGAAGCTCTGTTACGCACAGTGCCTACCGTATCTCCCGACAACCTAGCTTCGCAACCAGCGCAGCCCGAGCTGGGAGCCATCTACTGTGGCGAAGATGAATTGAAAAGCTGCGATGGACTGGTATTGGGCAGCCCGACCCGTTTTGGCAACATGGCAGCTCCACTTAAGTATTTTCTCGACGGGACTGGTGCGGCTTGGATGCAAGGCACATTGGTGAATAAACCTGCTGCATGTTTTACCTCAAGTTCGGCTATGCATGGCGGTCAGGAATCCACATTATTGACCATGGCTTTACCGCTCTTGCACCATGGCATGCTGTTTTGCGGTATTCCCTTTACCGAACCCGGCCTCTCAGAGACTACTGGCGGTGGAACTCCCTATGGAGCTTCCCATGTCGCTGGCGGCAAGTCGGACAATCCGATATCTGAGCAAGAAGCACAGCTATGCAAAGCCCTTGGCAAACGAATAGCGACCTTGGCTAAAGCTATTCAGGCGGCTGAAATTTGAAATTAAAAAAGGGCCACCGCCCGAAGGATTATGGAAAGATCGCAGAGCTAGCCCGAAAGACTAGCTGGATACTTTTGAATCTGCTGGTACTAAATCTGGTGGTTACTCATGTAATTACCGGTATAGATACGATTTTTCGCATTCTGGTTAGCTGCGCACCTCTGCTTATCTTTATGCCGGGATTGCTCGCCCGTAGGCGTCGCAGCGCCTCTTTGCTTTGCTTTGCCCTATTGCTGTATTTTGTTGTGTTTGTTTCTGCTCTAGGTGTGCCGGGGCACTTGGTCTCGGAAATAATTTCTACCACACTGACCACCTTAATATTTATATCAGCAATGATGTTTTCAACTTGGCAATATCGAGCCGACCTAACTCAACTCGAGCAAGATCAGTTGCACAAAAATATTGAACCTCAAACATCAGGAGAACTTAGTCTATGAATGATTCAGCCAATGATTCAGGTTCTGGAACGCCATCGACGCTTGCTACTTTAAAATCGTTCTTCGCCGGTATCGGAAAAATACTCTCGATCCTGGGCAAAATCGCCAAAGCCTTTTTGGTGCTGCTAATAGTGGTTGGTGTAATTGCCTGGATTGGCATTATTTCAAGTTGGACTCAAGGCGAGAACGTTGATATTCCCGACTCCGGGGCTTTGCGAGTTGAGCTAAATGGCTACCTGGTTGACGAGCTAAGTTACCAGGATCCTTACGCGGCCCTTCTTTCCGACGACCAACCCGGCGAGCATCTCTTAAGAGACCTGATCGACGCTATCGATGCCGCCGCAGAAGATGAGCGCATCAACAGCATCGTGCTGGTGATGCACGATTTTGCCGGTGGCGGTTCAAGTAAAGTATTGGAGCTGGGTGAAGCGATTAATCGCTTCAAAGATTCCGGCAAGCCCGTTTATGCTGCCGCCGACCTCTACTCTCAGCAGAGCTATTTGCTGGCATCATTTGCAGACACCATTTATATCAATCCATTTGGTGGAGTTGAACTAAAGGGCTTGGGAAGCTACCGCAGCTACTACGGCGATGCCTTTGAGAAACTCAAAGTCAATTTCCATGTCTTTCGCACCGGCGAATTTAAAGACGCCGTGGAACCCTTTATCGCCGGCGAAATGTCTGCGGCATCAGCTAGCCAAGCCCTGTTGTGGCTAGAGGATATCTGGCAGGTTTACAGGGATACAATTTCCGAAAATCGCGGTATCGCATTGGAGGCACTAGACCGCTACTCCAACCAATACGACCAATTGATGCTCGAGTTTGACGGCGATTCCGCCGAGGTTGCACTGCAAAGCGGTCTGGTGGACGGCTACTATCATCGCGATGAAATACTCAGCAATTTGATGGTCAATATAGGCGCCAACGAAGAAGAAGATTTTTACCTCTACACCAACTACCGCCCCTACCTTAGGCAAACCGCGGAAGAATACGACGAGGATACAGCCAAAGTGGCTCTAGTCTTGGCAGTAGGCACCATTAGGGACGGTCAACAGCCTGCAGGCTCTATTGGCGGCGATAGTCTTTCGGCTCAATTAAAACGAGTGCGCGAGACCGAAAATTTGAGTGCACTGTTGCTCAGAGTAGACAGCCCTGGTGGAAGCGCTTTTGCCTCGGATCTGATTCGGCGAGAACTGGCGCTATACGATGAAGAAGGTATTCCCGTGGTGATATCAATGGGTTCGCTAGCGGCTTCCGGAGGTTATTGGATTTCCATGCCAGCGGACGAGATTTGGGCCACCCAAACTACACTCACAGGAAGTATTGGGGTATTTGGCATTGTGCCCACTGTGGAGGAAACTCTGGAAACTGTTGGCATTCGAAGAGATGGTGTGGGAACCGGCCCCCTCGCCAACGCATTTATTCTGGATTTGCCTATGACCGATCAGGTGGCGCAAATCATTCAGTCCGGAGTTGACCACATTTACGATGATTTTTTGGCTTTAGTGTCCGATAGTCGGGGTATTTCAATTGATGATTTAGACAATATTGCTCAGGGTCGAGTATGGACCGGCAATCAAGCCATAGAACTTGGGCTGGTTGATCATATCGGCGGCCTAAAAGATGCAGCTGATGCAGCGGCAGACCTTGCCGGAGTTGCTGACAATTACCAACTTATTGAAATCACACCACCCTTGAGCTGGTCTGAGCAGTTAACCCGGATAATATTGGACTCAGTAAGCAGTTGGGTTCCCGCACAGACTTTATCCAGATTCGAATCAGATCTGTCTCATAAGTTGATTTCCTACTGGAGTGAGTTTCAGAGCAGCGCAAGTGAATTAAGTATTCTGCTGAACGACCCCGGCCATCAATATCTGTATTGTGGAACTTGCCAAAGCAGCGGCTTTGCTCCTCAGCCCTGATTCAGATTAAACAGAACAGATATGAATAAGCTTTACGGAATCAGTAATTGTGATACGGTCAAAAAGGCCAAGGCGTGGCTGACTGACAGGGGTATCGACTTTGAATTTGTCGATTTTCGCAAACAGGGTCTTTCAGCGAGTCAGGTTCGCAATTGGACCGATGCCGCGGGCATTGACCTTATATTGAACAAGCGTGGTACAACCTGGCGCGCGCTGAGCGAAGATCAGAAAATGATCACAGACCAGGATCAGCTAGTCGAACTTATGACGCAATCACCTACTTTAATCAAACGCCCGGTCTTGGAGACCTCCGATAGAATTGAAGTCGGATTTAAACCCGACCAATATCAATCTCTATTCCAATAATAATATTTTAGGAAAGTACAATGAGCACCTGTTACAGCCTTGCTATCGGCAGCGGCACTCTGAACAAAAAGGATGAACTTCTCGAAGTTTGGTATCCAAAACCTCTTCTGCAGCCAGAACAAAATCTGGTGGAATTGATTGAAAAATGTATTGGCAAAACCACCACTAGATTAACCGACCCTCAGTTAAAAGCTTTAGCGGATCAACTCGATGATAGTGGCTACTCCGATCAGGCTGATATTGCCAAGGGCTTGGTAGGTGGTGCTCGCACTGCCCTGCTCTGCATTCTGAATGAAGACAAAGCGCCGGACGATGTGCCCAGCGCATACTTAAAACTGCACCTGCTATCTCACCGATTGGTCAAGCCGCATGGAACCCTCTTAGACGGAGTATTTGGTGTACTGCCCAACAACGCATGGACCTCAGAGGGCGCAATTGATCCGGCTGAATTAGTAGAACGACAACTCGCGGCTCGCTTGAAAGGCGAAAATATCCAGATCAATTGCGTAGACAAGTTTCCGAAGATGACAGACTACGTAGTGCCCTCGGGAGTTCGTATTGCGGACGCTTCCAGAGTGCGTCTAGGCGCCTATCTAGGTGAAGGTACCACCGTAATGCACGAAGGGTTTGTCAACTTTAACGCCGGCACGGAAGGCCCCAATATGATCGAAGGGCGGATTTCCGCCGGCGTATTTATTGGTAAAGGCTCAGACCTAGGCGGAGGCTGCTCAACAATGGGCACTCTCTCGGGTGGTGGCAACGTAGTTATTTCTGTTGGGGAAAATTGTTTAGTGGGTGCAAATGCAGGTATTGGTATTCCCTTGGGAGACCGCTGCACTGTGGAAGCGGGCCTCTATATTACTGCGGGAACCAAAGTAAACCTGCTGGACGAAGGCGGTCATCCAGCTGGCACTGCCAAGGCTGCAGAGCTCGCAGGCAAGTCGGACTTGTTATTCCGCCGTAATTCTCTGAGCGGAGCTATTGAATGTTTGACGAACAAGTCGGCAATCGAGCTAAACGAAGACCTGCACAAACACAACTAACTACTTAACTAACAAAAAGACTAAACAATGAAACTCCTCGTTCGCAATATAGCTCGTAGTATCACCGAACCTGATTTGCGCGTGTTATTTGAGATGCATGGTGTGGTGCAATCTTGCAACATCGTATTAGACAAGATTACCGGCGAATCCAAAGGCTTTGCTTTTGTCGAGATGCCCAAATCCGGTCAGGCCAAAGCGGCTGTAAAAGAGCTGAATGGCATGGAGCTGGATGACAGCAAGCTGCGAGTGAAAAAGGCTGATCCACCAAAACAAGAAAGATGACCTCAGCAACAAAACCCGCAGATCCGATGCAGGGTGTAACCCTGAAGATGATCGTTACACGACTAGAGAAAAAATACGGTTGGCAGCGGCTTGGGGAACTGATCAAAATAAACTGTTTCACGAGCGATCCGAGTATTAGCTCAAGTCTTAAATTCTTGCGCAGAACCCCCTGGGCAAGAGAAAAAGTTGAAGCACTCTACCTGCAGACAGATTGGTCAGATAATACGCATATCTGGGGGGAAAATTCGAATTCTAGCCCTTCTGATGGTGGCCATTGATGGCAGTTATTGATGGCAGCTACTTATGGCAGTAAAGGCAACAATATTTAAGTGCGAACTGGTTGTCAGTGATTTGATCAGACACTACTACCAAACTCACAATTTGATCGTTGCCCGTCATCCGTCGGAGACCGACGAACGTATGATGCTTAGAATTCTGATGTTTGCCCTCTACGCCGACGAACTGCTGGAAATGACAAGGGGGATATCCACCGACGACGAGCCGGATTTGTGGCAGAAGTCGCTCAGCGGTGAGATCGAGCACTGGATTGAACTAGGCCAGCCAGACGAGCGGCGATTGCGTCAGGCCTGCGGCAGAGCCAAATTAGTGACCTTGCTGACCTATGGAGGCAATGCACCGCAAGTTTGGTGGAAGCAAAATCAGACAAAACTCGATTCCATTAAAAACCTTAGTGTCTGGACTATTAGCGATGAGCAGAGCAAGGCATTGGCGCAAATTGCAGAGCGAGCGATGCGGATTCAGGTGATGTTAGATGCAAACCAGATATCTCTGACTGCTGAGAATCACGCTTTGGAGCTCAGCTTGGAACAGCTCAAATGACTGCTGACCTAATCTCCTTTAAAAAAGAGAAAAAGAAGCGAGCCAAAAACCTAGGTCTTTGCCAGCACGGTTTTCACAAGTGGAAGATCTATCAAGAAAAACAATTCGATTCCAAGCAAGGAAAGTTGGTTACGCTCTACAAATGCTCTAATTGCCCTGCTACCAAGACAAAGGCGATTTGAACCTATAATAGAAACTCCTGCGTAGCGATTCCTATTTGGTATTGGCTTGTTGCGTGTTACTCAAATAAAGAGCACCAACATGGCTGCATTGCGATACCTGTATCAAACCCTAGAATTCGAAGACCTCGATATCCACATCCGAAGCCTCCGGGATGCAAACCAGTTTTCAGATGATCTGGGTGAAGCCGAAGGATTGGGCATCTCCTCGGCCCAATGGTCCCTCTTTGGCGTGCTTTGGAGCTCTAGTGAAGTACTCGCACACGAAATGGCGGAATATGAAATCGAAGGGAAACGAGTGCTTGAAGTCGGCTGCGGTGTCGGTCTTTCTAGCGTGCTACTAAACGCCCGCGGAGCCGATATTACCGCGACAGATTATCATCCCGAAGCCGGAAATTTTCTGGCTGTGAACAGCGAACTAAATGGTGGCAAGAAGATTCCCTATTTGAGGGCTGACTGGGCTGATTCGGCAAATGGGCTCGGTACCTTTGATCTAATTATTGGCAGTGACCTACTTTACGAAAGGGAACATATCGATTTGCTGTCGGCCTTTATCAATCGACACGCCAAGCAAAATTGTGAGGTTGTGGTAGTTGATCCCGGCCGTGGAAATCACGCTGTTTTTAGTAAAAAGATGGTAACATTTGGCTACAAACACAGCCAATACCAACCTGATTGCAGTGCCTACCTGCAAAAACCCTTTAAAGGCCAAATACTCCGCTACCAACGTGGCGAATCGAGCTGATTCAAATTTACAGGTTAGCTATTTTGTAGCTCTGTCTCTCCTACTCGTCGGCCGCTGCGAAATTGCCCCAGATTGATACTTCCCAAACCGAACATCCATAATATGAAGAAGAACAGCCCTCCGATCACCGGAACCGCGCCCACTGCAACAACCACAAAAACGACCGCCAGTATGGCAACCGCCCTAACCCAGTTGTTGGCCTCTTGATCTTTGCCGATTTTGCTCAGGACTAGCTGGCTGAGACTGACCATTGCCATAAGAAGACCAAGTATCAAAACAAGGAAATAGGCCGCCAACAAAATTAGACCGAGCAAATAGCCAACTCCGGTGACAAGCAGCAGCAGGCTCGCTATAGGCGTGATAATCAGTATAGCTAGACCAATGCCCAAGCACTTCCAGATGTCAGTTTGCAGTAACTTCGCCACTCCGACGGAGTATTTCGGTAGGAGCAGATAAAGCACAAATGCTCCTAGAGCCAGGCTGAATACCTTGAAAAAGAAAGAGCCGGCCCCGCCCTCTTGGAAGTCCTGCCAGTCTTCTGGCAGTTCAAGTTCAATGATCTGTCCGTCAATACGTGCTGACTCACTTTGATCGAGCGGATTGGGACTACGCCATCTAAGGTCACCTAGGATTCTGGCCTCCGGCCCAATGCGGATCTCTTCAGCAATGAGTTCTACATCACCAACTACTTCACCGTCGATCAATATGGTATCTGCAGCGACTTTCAGCTCGCCCTGCACACTGCCATGTATCTCAACAGTTTCTCCGGCCAACCAAGCCCATTCATTGACCTGGGCATCCGCGCCTATACGAATATTCTGGCCGGCCGCAACCATATGGCCCCTGACCTCACTGGTAAGGCTTATAGTTCGGCCCGCAGCTCTTAGATCATCAAAAATGACATTGTGAATACTAAGGATTTCACCAGCAATTGTGGCATCGCCACCGACTGAATTATTGATGGTTATACGTTGACCTGCGGCTACCAGATCCTCATCCAGATCGGCCAAAATATCAATGTATCTGCCAGCCAAATAAATATCTTCATAACTTGGCTCATCGACAATCACGGACTCGCCAGTCTTCTGACTCAGAGCCTGTGATGAGGCTATAGCCACAAATATACTGAGTAAGACTTGAACACGAGAAAATCGATTTATTTGCATTCTCAACTCCTTCTAGTTGTTGTCTGTATATCTAGGCATCTTTCTATCACGATAAGCAAACAACACAATTGACAAGCGTCAAACTATCGACAACCGGATTCCGGATAGCTTGTTTTCAGAATCACGCACTGAAATATTTCCACAATTAAATTCGGCTACCTTTAGCAGCTACAGTCTGTAAGATACATAAAATAATCTCTGGGGGAGAGAAAATGGCATTTTTAAAGAGTTCAAAATTTTGGTCCGCACTTGCGTTACTGGCCAGCGTCGCCTGTATCGCAGTTGTTGTCTGGTGCATGTTTAGCGTGCGCGGTGGATCCATGGGGTTCAGGGATGCGGCAGGTCTAGTCAGACAAACTATTCAGGTTGGGGCCGGTATCGCGGTTGCTTCCGCCTTGGTTTTTATCTATTCCCTGTTTCGCGGCGAAATTACCTCTCGATTGATGAGCGCTACTGCGACTTTATTGGTCGCGATTCTGGTACTAGTCGCCATCACAAGCCAGCCGTCTGAGTACGACTCTCCTCCGGGGGCACCGCTAAACGACATTTCTACCGATACCTTGGATCCACCGCTTTATAGCGCTGTCATTTCGATTCGGCCAGAGGGCAGTAATACGATTGAGTACCCGGGGGAATCTGCGGTTCAGCGCCAGGCAGAAGCATTTCCGGACATTGCACCCATAGTTTCTGATTTATCCGCCCAAGCGGCATTTGATCGAAGTTTGGAAATGGTCAATGACATGGGATGGGACCTGATAGCTGAGGATTCTTCAACGGGCATGATTGAAGCGGTGGCCACCACATCCTTTTTCGGTTTTAAAGATGATGTGGTTATACGTGTTCGATCAAATGGCTCTGGGAGTGTTGTTGACATACGTTCGCATTCACGCCTAGGTAGGGGTGACCAAGGTAAAAACGCTGGGCGCATAAGAAACTTTATTGCAAAGTTCTAAGCTAAGCGTTTTCCTGAGAACAGAATGGGTATATAATCGACAATTCTTACCTTAAGTGCATTTTTGTCGATTATTCTTAGTTTTGATTCGAGTCCAATTTTCGCTACGAATCAGGTAGTTGATATTTTCCGGTGTTGCTTGATCCTGTCCAAGGGATAGGCAATCCTAAAATGAATTTGAAAAATAATTCGAAGGCTATAGCCTTCGAATACAAATAGATAACATCGATATAGGAGAGTTTGAAATGGTTAAAGTTGCAGTAATTGGTTATGGAGTAATAGGACAACGCTTGGCAGACGGCGTTGCACTTCAAGAGGACATGGAGCTTGTCGGTATTGCTGACGTAGCCCCCACTATTTCACTGCGTGCACTAAAGGCTCGCGGCATGCCTTACGATCTCTACTGCGCCGTACCTGGCATGGAGCAAGGTCTTGAAGACGCTGGTATTCCAGTTACAGGTAGCATGGACGATCTACTCTCACAGGTAGACATCGCACTTGACGCAACCGGCCCCGGTATCGGTGCAAAAAACAAAGAGCTTTACGTTAAACACGGTATTAAAGCGATCTTTCAGGGTGGCGAGAAAAATGACATCGCCGACGTATTCTTTCACGGCTACGCCAACTATGACAAAGGCATTGGCGCTGACTTCTTAAAACTGACTTCCTGTAATACCACTGGTTTGATCCGTGTTATCGACTGGCTGGATCGTGAAGTCGGCGTAGAAAAAGCGGCTATTACCATTATCCGTCGTGTCGCTGATCCCGGTGATACTCATCGCGGTCTGACCAACAACCTGATGATCGAACCGGTGCCTAATCATCAAGCGGTGGATCTGATGACCATCATGCCTCAGGTTGATTGCACCGGTGTTTTGGTGCATACCCCTGTAACTCACGGTCACATCATTAGCATTGTTGCCAAAACCAAGAAAGACATCAGCCCGGAAGAGGCTATTGCGCTGTTCAAAACGCACCCACGTATTATGGTTGCCAAAATTGCTGACGGATTTAACTCAAACGGCTCTTTCTTCCGTTACGCTCGTGACAAAGGCAACATGCGTGCCGATATGTACGAAGTGGGCTTGTGGGAAGAATGTGTTGCCAAATCCGGCGATGACCTGATCTTCTCTATCAATATTCCTCAGGAAGCCATCACCATTCCAGAAACTATGGATGCGATCCGTGCTTGCATGGGTATGCAAGCAACAGGTGAAGAAGGTGTGGCCGCGACCAACAAATATCTTTCCATGGTTGCCGGGGACTAATTCGAATGGCAGTAATCAACGGCATTCGCGATATCGACGAAGGGGAATTCTCTAGCAAGAGCGTTCTTCTTCGTGTCGATATTAATTCTCCTATCGACGGTGCGACTGGACTGATTGTTAATGACAATCGAATTCAAAAAAGCGTAACAACGATTCAGGATCTATCTGACAAAGGTGCCAAGTTGGTGATCATCGCTCACCAGGGCGATACCACCGACTACAGATCCCTGATCAGCTTAAAAGAGCACGCTGGGCGTTTAGCCGAGGCAGTGGGCAAGCCTATCGATTTTATCGAAGATATTGCCGGTCCTGCTGCAGTGGAAAAAATTCAAAGCCTGCAGGATGGCGAAATTCTTTTGCTGGATAACATTCGTTACCTTGTTGAAGAAGCCTCTACATTCGAGGACGTGGTTAAGCAAGAACCAGCCGATATGGTCAACTGCTACATGATCCGTCGCCTGGCACCGCTATTTGACGCCTACGTCAACGATGCCTTTGCCGCAGCGCACCGCAATTCGCCCTCTATGGTGGGCTTTCAGGAAGTACTGCCCTCCTATGCTGGTCGATTATTGATGAATGAATTGGCGGCCTTGCAGGCAATTACCTCTGATCCCGCACGACCCTGTATTTACATCTTGGGCGGGGCTCGAGCCGGTGACGCATTTGGCATGATTGAGCAAGTATTGAAGGATGGCTCTGCGGACAAGATTCTAATGACGGGTCTTGTTGGTCAGATCTTTATGATTGCAGACGGTGTCGATATTGGTAAATCCTCTGCTGGCTTTGTCAGCTATAAAGGCTTTGATCAATATATTGCTCCGGCTAAAGAGTTTCTCGATAACTACCCCGGCATAATTGCCTACGCCTCTGACGTTGCCGTCAAAGTTGGTAATGCCCGTGCAAATGTCGCGCTGGCTGACATCACTGACGACATGGATTTGGCTGATATCGGCGATCAAACGATCGCGGATTACTGTGAAGTAATCGGCAAGGCAAAAACCATTTTTGTAAATGGCCCATGCGGCATATATGAAGATGAAATGTTCGAGAAAGGCACCAAGACACTTTGGAATGCCGTAGCAGATGCTGAAGGCTACAGCGTTATCGGTGGCGGCGACTCAGTAACTTCCTTTGTCAAATACACCGATATTTCAAAAGTTGACTACGTCTCGACCGCTGGTGGCGCCTTGATTAGATACTTATCCGGTATCGAACTGCCTCTACTGAAGGCTATTTCTAAATCAGCTTAAACTCAGTTTATTTCTAGAATATGATGCTTGGCAAGACTGTTTGCCAAGCCTTTTTTTTGGTAATTTTATGTCAGTTTTCATAGCCTGCATCGCAGAGAAAGGGCTCATAACTCGCGAAACTCTCGTAGTAGCGTCACATTTAAACCATAATTCAAGTCAACTAAATTTTTCTATTGGGGGACCCTTATGCTAAACCGCCGCAATCTATTGAAGTCTACGGCTCTCGCACTATCTTCTTCACCATTTTTAGCGAGCTCTTTGTCTGCGCAGATTGTGGGCGGCGATTCTGCTCAGCTTATTCGTAAAGCGATTCCCTCAACTGGCGAAACCATTCCAATTATTGGCATTGGCACCAATCACTATGGCCACGGCATTGGTGAGGGTAATGATGCTGAACTAATGGCACCTCTAAGGGAGACATTGGCCAAATATGCCGAATACGGAAGTGGTCTAATCGATACTTCGGTTCGCTATCGAAATTCGGAAGAGGTATTAGGGACGCTCTTTGATGAGCTTGGTTTAACTAATCAGTTTTTTATCTCGACAAAAATCAGCGGCAGCAATGCTGAGGAAACACGCGAACAGCTCGAGCAGGCGTTATTAAAACTGAGGGCTGATGTTTTAGACATCGTCTCAGTCCACAACCTTGTTGAGTGGCAAACCAATATTCCCCTTCTCCGCGAAGCCAAATCGGAGGGGAAATTGCGCTACATTGGCATTTCAACTGCCGACATACCTGAATATGAAGAAGTCATCCGCGCGATGGAGACCGAGCCGCTGGACTTTATTCAAATAAATTATTCGCTGCGAGAGCGCCTGGTTGAGGACAAGATTCTCGGACTCGCGGCAGAAAAGGGAATAGCAGTAGTGATTAATCGTCCCTTTGATCAAGGTAGAGTATTCTCGGATGTAAATGGTCACGAGGTCCCTGAGTGGGCCTCTGACTTTGATGCCTCTTCTTGGGGACAGGTTTTTTTGAAATACGTCGCGTCTCACCCGGCTGTAGTTTCTGTGATTGCCGGCACCACCAAGGTACATCACCTAATCGACAATATGGGTGCCGCACAAGGCCGACTGCCCACCGCAGAACAGCGAAAACAAATTGAGGACCACTACGCCGCTATTGTGGCACTCTGATTGGCAGATCATTGGGGAAATTTGGCTCGCGATACCGATATAGGTAGTCATGCATAGTGACAATATTTTTTTCCAAATTTTGCTCGAGATTGGTGTAGTCAGAGAAGTCATCCATGGGGACTAACTCGAGTATCTCGTACAAGGACCTGCCTGCCACCATATGCGTTAATACACGCTCCCTCAGCGCCTCAAGGTACTCCTGATAGCGTCGGAAATAGGCCTGAGTTGATACTGGCGAACCATGCCCTGGAACGACTACATCAACATCGTCCATGCGTGCCAGTGTTCCCAAGACCTCAATAGTGCTATCCACATACATATCACGAAAATCCGGATTAGGTAGCTGACCTTCCGGGCGACCCAGATCCGGCGCGAACAACACACCATCTTGTGGAATGTGGATAACGATCAGGTTATCGCTATGGGTTGGACCAAAGTAGGACAACACCACCTTTACACCGCCGAGATCGATATCCATCGACTCTTCAAAGGTGACGGTGGGAAGCGCTGCAATACGCCCCTCCCGAATCAGATGTGGCCGGATCTTCTTGTGACCGATGGCAACGGCCGTATCTGCGAACACCGCTGTACTGCAAATATGACTCTGATGATCATGACTCAATACCACATAGCGCACCGGCACATCGTAACGCTGAGCAAGCTCGTCCTTTAACCACTGGCCCGCGCCGGGCTCACAGGGTGAGGCTGGGCCGTCAATAACAATAATACCTTCAGAAGTAGGAATAAAAAGCCCACTAATACTGCCCCCTGCCCCCCATCGATAGACATGCTCTGAGATTTGATTAATGCCACGTGAGTTATCCCAGCTTGTGTCGAACTGTGCGTTTGCCAGCTGACCGAACAGGCATAATCCAATAAAACTCCATCTGCTGATGATATTCATTTTGCTTCCCCCAAGTTTGTGCGCCATTTCTACAAATTAGCCTAGCGGTTGTCGGTATACAAGCTCATTGTGTTGAATACCGATCTATAGGGCTAATTTGGGGCACTCTTGATTATCCTGACCAGAACCTCTTGTTCTTTATATAATTCATTCGTTGCCTTTTTGATACTGTGGGTTGGTAGCCAAGCACAAGACTCTGAATCAATTTTCCCAGACCTCTTGATTTCCTAAGTTTGATAAATAGAATTTCCGGTTTTAACTCGTTGATTAAAAAATGAAAGATCGACTAATTGCATCTGGTATCCACCTTGGTATTAGTCTGCTGGTGGCAGTCTTTATACTTTTGCTTCTGTTCCTGGTTTGGTTTCCTTCTCCTCTAATGGGGTTAGGCGCTGTGCAGGGCGTTCAGCTAATTCTCTTAGTGGATTTGGCCATTGGCCCGCTTTTAACCCTCGTCGTGTTTAGGCGGGGCAAACCGAGTCTGGTAATGGATCTGTCGATAATTGTTGTCTTACAAGTCGCCGCTTTGACTTACGGCTTGATCACAGTTTATAGCCAGACCCCCTCCTTCCTTGTTCTGACATATGAAGGCCTGTATGTCGTCAGTCGTCACGAAGAAAAAACCTATCTGAGCGACTCGGAACTGAGTATGAACGGGGAATTGTTGGAAAATCCGGTTCGCTACGCGGGCAAAATACCCGTCTTTTTGCTATCCGAGCCGCAGGATATGCAGGCTCGTTCGATGCAGAACAATGGTTTTATGTTCGGGGAGTCGCTGCCCTACTATTTAAATACAGCAAAATTTCAGAGCTTCGAAGACTTTAACCATTTGCTGCAAGAGGGAACCGCCAGCAAATCTGATGATTCTGATTGTGTCGAACTTAATTTGATCTCACCTCACGGCGAAGCTTCTGCCTGCTTACAAACTGCAGAGCAAAATCTTCGCGCACGATAGTGTGCTAATAAAATTGAACGTATGAAAAGTCAGCTATCGATCTTCAGGACGAAGATTATTGTCTCCACTCAGTTCAACGCAGTTGTACGGCATGTACCCAGTTGCAGACGGCACCATCATATTTCGCCCCATCGTTTCACCAACCAGGTAGAGCGGACCGGCAATAGGGTAGTCCCTATTTAAATAGCCAGTCTCTGGATCAATATAAAACCGCTCGATTGAGTGCAATTGATCGCTGTGTTTCATACCAGATAAATGACTGTGCACTCCGGCTTCTTTGTGATCGAGAATTTGTTCGGAATTCCAAAGGTTTTTTGACTAGGGTTTGTGAAGTTTCTAGTTACCGCGAAGCTATGTTGGTCTTTGTCGGTAGATTAAATTATTGATTTGGCGAAGCATCAAGCAGCTTCCGAATCTGTTCAATTCTCTCTTCATTAACCCCAAAGTCCCGATAACCAAGCCGCGATGCAGAACGCACGGCAATCTCACCGATTTCTGGCCGGTAGTGGAATTCAATATCATCCACAAACCTCATCAGTTTGGAGGTTTGGGTAAAGTGTCGATAACTCTCGTTTTGTGAGACCAGTTTTGTGCGCGGTAGCCTTGCCATCACGTCAATCAGGCCTTGCCACTTTTCACCACTGACATCATTTATAGCAGCGATCTGAAACTTCTCTTGAGGATCATCACTGTTGCGACAATTTTCACGATTGGGGCAAGGTTTAAGCCTGCCCTCTTCTATTCCTGTAACCAATTTGTTTTCCTCAGAGTTTTGATTGCTCAACCAGACCAATGCTGTCGCACCAATCAGAATTAAAACAAACACCGATACTAGAGTTCGACTTTTCATAGGTCTGAACATACCACCTATTTCAGCAATGGTCGCTCTGGTTCTACTCCAGCCGCCTGCCACCCTGCTTGATAGCGGTGTCCGGCAATAGCATTTAGCGCATCAGCAGATGCCAATCGTTGCAGATCGGCCTTGCTCAGTTTTGCCCTTCCTGCCAATTCGACAGTTGAACTATAGGATCTATTACCTCGAGCCTGCTCAATACGAATACCGCAGCTTTCGGACAAACCCTTTATCCGACACAAGCCCAAGCGCAAAGCTCTTTGCCTTTGCTTAGATTCAATTCTAACTTCAAGACTGTTTTCCCAATTACTCTGTTGCACATCTACCGGCAGCACCAAAATATTATGTCTCTGTGCGTCTTGTACCAACTGAGAAGCTGAATAGAACCCCATAGGCAGGCTGTTTAAAAGAGCACAATAAAAGGCCGCCGGATGGTGGCATTTCAGCCAGGAAGATATATAACAGAGCAAGGCAAAACTCGCCGAGTGAGCTTCTGGGAAACCATAACCGCCAAAACCCTTTATCTGCTCAAAAATGCGGTTGGCGTACTCTTGGGTATAACCGCGCTCCAACATGCCATCGATCAACTTGCTTTCAAACTTCATCAGATTGCCGTTTTTACCCCAACTGGCCATGGCGCGCCTAAGCTGATCCGCCTCACCGCCACTAAAACCGGCAGCTACCATAGCCATACGGATAGCCTGCTCTTGAAAGATGGGCACTCCCATAGTGGGTTCCAGCACTTCTCTGATAGCTTCACTCGGATAGCTAACTTCTTCTAAACCATCACGCCTTCGCAAAAAGGGATGCACCATATCGCCCTGAATAGGGCCGGGTCGAACAATGGCAATTTCAATCACCAAATCATAAAACTTGCGGGGCTTTAGGCGTGGCAACATAGACATTTGTGCGCGGGATTCCACCTGAAACACACCAATACTGTCGCCACGACAAAGCATGTCATAGGTCGCTGGATCTTCCTTGGGAATATCGGCTAATTCCGAAATACCGGGCTCATATACAGAAATCATCTGTAGCGCTCTGCGAATAGCCGACAACATACCCAGTGCCAATACATCCACTTTCAGCAGACCCATAGATTCGATATCTTCCTTATCCCACTGAATCACGGTGCGATCCGGCATGGCAGCATTTTCCAATGGCACCAAATCGCTAATCTGCCCCTGAGTAATAATAAATCCACCCACATGCTGAGACAGGTGTCTGGGAAACCCCAATATCTGATGCACCAAATCAAAAAATAACTGGATGATGCGCTGTTGCGGCTGCATGCCTGTTTCAGCGATACGTTGCTGTAATTCTTTGGAACGATCCCACCAGGCCAATGACTTAGCTAGCTCGTCAATTAAAAGTGGATCCATACCCAATGCTTTGCCTACATCGCGAATGGCACTGCGTGATCTATAGGTAATTACCGTCGCTGCCAATGCAGCACGCTTGCGACTGTATTTGTTATAGATATATTGGATTACTTCCTCACGACGCTGATGTTCAAAATCGATATCGATATCCGGCGGCTCGTCACGCTCCTTCGAAATAAAACGCTCAAACAGCATATTGATCATCTCTGGCGAGATTTCGGTCACCTGCAAGCAGTAGCAAACCACTGAGTTAGCTGCCGAACCCCTGCCCTGACAGAGAATATCTCGACTGCGGGCAAAACGAACCAGATCCTGAACAGTTAAAAAGTAATACTCGTAGTGAAGCTCTTCGATCAGCTCAAGTTCGCGCTCAAGGGTCACACGAATCTTATCGGGCACACCCTCTGGCCAACGAATATTCACCCCCTCTTCTGTCAGCTCACGCAAGTACTGGATAGGCGTTTTCCCCTCGGGAACCAGCTCTTGAGGATACTGGTATTTCAGCTCATCCAGATTGAACTCACAGCAGTCGGCGATTTGCTGACTTTGCTGCAAAAACTCTATTGGGTAACGCTTGTTTAGAATTCGCAACGACTTTAAACAACGCTCGGCATTCACACTAAGCTGATTACCCAACTGCTGAATTGGCTGATTAAGGCGAATGCCTGTCAACACATCCAATAGCGGTTGGACGGAGCGATGGTGCATCTGTATTTGTGGGCAAGCGACAATAGGGATTTGGTATGAACGGGCCAGCTTCTGCACAGCTTCGATATCTTCTGTTTCTCCACCATCAAATTGCCGCCCCCAACCTATCCAGAGACGCCCCTGAAATATTCGACTTAACTGCTCAGCTCACTGGACTGAATTTTCATTGCGTACATCTAGCGGCCAGATAATCAGGCAATTTTTTAACCGAAACTGAAGGTCTTCAAACCTCAGCTGATATTGCCCCTTGGGCATACGTCGCCTTGCCAAGGTGATTAGACCGGATAGCTCTTGGTAAGACCGACGGTTGGGTGCCAGAGCCACCAAATGCAGTCCTTCTTGCAAATGAAACTCACTGCCAATAATCAACTTTATGCCGAGTTCTTTGGCACGAACATGGGCTTTAACTATTCCAGCAAAGGAACACTCGTCAGTAATAGCGATAGCGCTATAACCTAATAGGTAGGCTTGCTCTACCAGCTCCTGTGGATGTGAGGCACTTCTTAGGAAGGAGAAATTACTTAGGCTATGGAGTTGGGCGTAACCGTTCATGTTTTGTTGTGGATTCTCAAACTCTCTGTGTTGTTGCTGCTAGCTTGTTCGTAAATTTAAGTATTTTCACTGCCGTGTGGGCGATCTTTTCTTTGCTTGCTCTAATCGATGCCGCTACCGCGGGGGTGTTCCTTTTGTCTTGGCAAAAGGAACCAAAACCGCCTGCTTCCATTTCGCCGCCCGCTACGCGGGTTCCCTGTGATGCTCGTTTAAATCCTGAGCTGCGCAACTCAGCGTCTTAACGACGCTTCAGACAGTGCTCGCTCTTGACGGATTGAAACTGCGCTTCTCGGCGGCTCCAAGTCGCGATTCAAACACCGCACTGCCAGTTCGCCCCTTGGGCCCCGTTGAGATTGCTGAGTGGAGAGTAATTTATTGAGGTTGAGCGCACAGGGAAGTGCGCGAAAGTGCGTTCGAGACAGGATGTCTCGTAGAGCACGACCCCTAGAAATTACTCGGAGCGAGGGTAGTCCTTTTTGTAAAAAAGGGCCAAGCGATCGGGGTGCCTTTTCTTTTGGTTCGTTTTCTTTGGGCAAGCAAAAAAAATGAACACCTTCTCGGTATTCGAGCCGGCGCGCTTAAGCCCCACAAATCACTCCCATCACGACCCATATCAACCGGACCCAGGCCTAAACCCCCTCGATTGGACAACCTCAGACGAGGACTCAAACCAAAAAACCTCTTCCATTCACTCTTATTCATGCAAACACCCCCTGGGCATACCATTTTTGTTGATCATTTAATTCCCGATACACCCAGCAATGCACTGAATCATCTCGACGGGCGACAAAATAATCACGCGCCTCCGGTTGCTGCCACCAATAGCCCTCGATACGCTCTGGACCATCGATAATCTTTAAGCTCTTGTTGATCTGTTGATCATTCCAGTAGAGCAGATTACCTCGGCGTTTTAAGAGTTGGGGTTTAGGTAATAACCAGCAGGGCCTGGTGCCGCGGGGGATGGCTTCTTCTTTGACTTCTTGGGTTTCAAAAGGCAGTTCAAGGGTCTGGGCCAATTCTGGAAGATGTTCTGCCCTCACCTGAACCTGATAGAGCTGGTTGCGGCCCATTCGGGTCTGTAACCGCGCCACCAGAGATTCGACATTGCCCTGAATGCGAGCTGACTCCCAGGCAAAGAGACTGTCACTGCCGAGATTGACCGGCGAAGTCTCTCGACACTCCAGTTCCAATAATTCCACTTCAAAATTGAGTTCAAGTTGTTCAAGGCGAATTCGGGTCAAATCAAATAACAATTCCCAGTGGCGATGTACTCGCTCGCAACCGATTTCAATACTGTGCTTGTCACCCTGTGATGAATAAAAATTCCAACTGATCTTCTGACATTGCAGCTGCTGTCTGACCAGATAATCGACAAGCTGCTGCAGCAATTGCTTGGCAGGAAGTTCCAATAAATCTGTACGCGCTACAGGCCAAGCAAAGGGCACCTGGCGGCAGAAAGGTTCATTGGCCTGATAAACCAGCGGTGGTTTTTCTATACCGCCGACAAGCTCCTGCAAGTAGCTCTGAAAATCCTTACCAAAACGCTTGCCCAAGGCGGTACTCGGTAGATCGAGCACCTCTCCTAAGGTTTTTAACCCCATTTTTTGTAAGCTGGTAACGGCCTGCCCTTGCTCGCAAAGCAGGTCCAGTGGGGACTGCCGTAAGCGTGAAACAAAGAGCGCCTGACTATCCTGATCTCTAAGTTCATGCTTCTGAAAAGACAGCAGCCAGGCTCCTTTGGCTGTATGCGCCATGCCCATTTCATAGCTGTAGGGCATATGATCCAAGGAGTCACACAATTCACTAATCAGGCTTTCTACGCCACCAAATAGACGTAGACAGCGAGATACTTCCAAAACCAAAGTATCTTCCTGATAGCGCTGAATATAGGGTGTGCGGCTATAGGCCCAGGAAGCCAGGCGCTTGAGCATCTCTGTCTCTTTTTCGGGATCGCGCCGATGTAAATCGCAGCCTTTTTCATCAGCAACTAGGGCAGAAACCAGCGCCGACTTCATGCCGGGTTTTATACCCAATGAAACCGCACCTTTAGAGGCCATCCATATGCGTTTATTTTGCTCAACCGCCATCACCGCTTCGGTATTTTGGCGAGTCTCAAAGACCTCTAAAGGCAGCCAGGGAAAGCGGATAGCAACCCAGAGCATTAGCTGTGCCCACTAAACTGAAGGATATTGTCTGGTCGATCTGTTTCGGGCTTTCTAAAACCAAAGTCCTGATGTGAAGAAAGCTGAGAAGGCCAAGCCAAGAGCACTTCGCCGCCTTCATAACTACCGCGCTGTTTATCAATTCTTACTTGCAGCCCTGCTGGGCTATTCTGCAATTTAAGCTTAAGAACTGCGGGCGAAGCGGAGTACGCCCGGTTTGATTTCTCCCGCAATAAAAAACACAGAGAGCCGCTTTGGCTAGAAGCCAACTGCAATTTACGCAATTCAGCATGTAACAACCTTTGCCGTGGCTCCCAACAACAAAGAGTGACACAGCAGTTAGCGGCCAAAACCTCGAGCACACTGGCTAGCCAATCCTGTTTTTTAAGAGGCTCGATTACCAATACTCGCTCGGGTGCAATACCGCGCTGAATAAGGGCTGGAGCGTAGGGTACAGCTGGCGGACTAATAAGAGCGATATAGCCAGGTTCTGCTAGCAAGGACACCATAGAGGGCAGTAATAAATGCCATTCACCATGACCAAAAAACTGCTGCTGAAACTCGATCAAGCCATTTTGTGGCCAACCTTTACGTAAAAGTTTCTTATCTAACTCTGGATAGCCAGTAGAGATGCCTAAACTACAGCTAACCGGGCCGTTGCGGCCTTTCCAAAGGTCGGGGCGCTGCAAGATTTGTTGCAGGGGTTCCGTTTTTTTTAAAGGAGAGTAAGATATCGACATACTGTATTTATATACAGTATTTTTTCTCTAAGCAACTCAAATTTTTCTTTGCATGAAGCTTTTGTATTCAAATGTCTAAGAAATGGTCACCTGCAACGCCTATAATGGCCGCCGCAAAATAGCTCTGAAAACATCAGTATTGGATTTGTCGTGAAAAAAATAAACATTCTAACTTTACTTCTCTGTAGCCTTTCAGCTGTTGCCAATGGGCAGGCTGTGGTTTCTGTTGTTCCATTATCGGAGCTGGCTGTTTACCCAGACCGTTTTGCACCAGCTACAGTAGTGAGCTTGAATCAACCTATGTTAAGCGCACAAATCACCGCGCAAATTGACCAAGTGCCAGTTCGAGTCGGGGATATGGTTACTGCAGGGGATGTCCTGGTAAAGCTGGACTGCTCTGACTATGAACTCGGGCGAGAAGCTTCAGAAGCCAGTCTGGAAAGTACCGAAGCTCGTTATGAGCTGGCACAATTAAACCTAGAAAGAGCGCAAAGTTTAGTTGCCAACCAATTGATTTCAATAGAGAGTTTGGATTCTAGCCGTACAGAGCTTAGCGCGCTATCAGCAGAGCTAAAAGCCTCTAGGGCGAACCTGAATATCAACCGGTTGCAAGAATCCCGCTGCGATATAAAGGCACCTTTTGATGCGTTGGTATTGGAACGATTGGCCAGTGTTGGCCAACTTGCCACACCGGGAACTCCCGTTGCCAGCATTCTGGATTTGGGTTCAGTAGAAATCAGCGCCCAGATATTTTCTGGCGATACAGCGCAATTTAATGAGTACTTAAAATTGCAATTCGAGGCCAATAGTCGTCTCTACCCGGTAAAGCTGACTAATCTAGTAGCGGCATTAGATAGTGCGACTCGCAATCAAGAAGCTCGCTTGGTTTTTACTGAAGAGCCAGCTCTACCTGGCTCATCTGGAAAAATCATTTGGAACGACCCAAGAGTACATTTACCGGCTAGTTATCTAGTTGAACGTGGCGGCCAGCTTGGCTTCTTTGTATCTGACAGGAATAAAGCCAGATTCCACGTCATCCCTGCAGCTCAACCGGGTCGTTTAAACCCTGTCGATGAACCACTAGGCTTAATGGTAGTAACAGAGGGATATGCCGGGCTCAGTGAGGGTGACGAACTGAATATCGAGCAGAGCCAATAACAGGATGTTTCGCAGTTTTCTCAGCAATCATGTACTGGCAAATCTCGCCTTCGCACTAGTACTTATCGTCGGCAGCATAATTTTTATGCAACTGCCGCGTGAGAAAGACCCGGAAATCAACTTCAACTGGATCAATATTCTCACCATCCTTCCGGGCGCGTCTGCCATAGACGTCGAAAAACGTATTACCGACCCGATTGAAGACGCAATAAACCGCAGCATCAGTGATATAAACTTTGTCTCCAGCACCTCCCGGGAAAGCGTTTCGAATATCCTAGTGCGCTTTAACCAGCTCGACGAGCGCGAATTTGATAAGCGCGTGGCTGACCTACGCCGCGAAGTGCAGAACGCCTATACGGATCAACTGCCAGATGACGCTGATGACCCCAGCATTCTGGAAATAACCAGCTCTAATGGTTTTGCCACTGCAACCATCGTATTACGTGGTTTGGGCAGTGATGAAGGATTTCGTATGGCCGCCCGCAATATTCGCGACGAAATCGAGCGAATAAGGGGTGTAGATAGCGCCAGCGCTTTAGGTCTGTACGAACCCGAACTGCAAGTCCAGTTTTACCCGGACAAATTATCTGGCTTGGGTATTTCTCCCAGCGATATTGCCGACACTGTCAGAAGCTATTTTCGCGATGTTTCTATTGGCGATCTGGAAACCGCTGACGGCAAATGGGTAGTGCGCTTGCAGGGCACCGACAACGACCCCGGCATATTGGCGAACTACCCCATTGTGACGGCTCAGGGCGTTGTACCCCTTAGCGCTATCGCGGATATCGTTCTCACTACCGAAGAACCTGCTGTACTGGTGCGCTACAACGGTGAACCCGCGATTAATCTGACGATCACCAAAACCGCGGATACCAACGTGTTGGAGTTAATGGACACTCTTCGAGACTTTGTTGATCGTAAAAACGAACTCTCCAGCGCTTCAGGTATAGAAGTGCATTTGGTGGATGATCAGACTGTATCCACCCGCGAAGCCTTAAGTTTGATGCAAAACAATGCGCTGATCGGGCTGATGTTTGTTTTATTTGTAACCTGGCTCTTTTTGGGAACCCGAATCGCCATCTTTACCAGTATCGGCATTCCTTTCACCATGGCCGGTACTTTTATCATTCTCTACCTGATGGGAATGACACTGAACAACTCAGTTCTGCTAGGTGTCGTAATTGCTCTGGGAATGATTGTCGATGATGCCGTGGTTGTGGTGGAAGCTATCTATTACCGAATGTCGCGCGGAGCAGAGGCACTTGATGCCGCCATCGACTCTCTTAAAGAAGTTTTTGCTCCGGTAACAACCTCTGTATTAACTACCGTAGCCGCTTTTTTGCCCTTAACACTGCTGCCCGGCATTCTGGGAGACTTTATGCGGGTTATTCCGCTAACGGTCTGTGTGGCCCTATTGTTCAGTCTGCTTGAGGCCTACTGGATGCTGCCGGTGCATGTCGCCAGCATGAAGAATACCTCTTCAAACCCTAGCAAAATCGATCGACAGCGCTCACGAATCACACACCTGGTTCGTGTTAAGTATACGCAATTGCTGGTCAAGACCATGCGCCACCCCTGGATTGCATTCGCGTCTGTAATTGTCATTTTGGTGCTTTCTTTTGCCATTCTGCTTGTTAGTCTGATAGGCGGCAAAGGGCCTATCAGGATGGACTTTTTTGCTGCAGATGCCATTCGACAGTTTTATGTGAATGTTGAAATGCCTCGTGATGCAACTCTGGAAGAGACCATGGAAGTGGTTCTGGATGTTGAAACCAAGACCGTTGCCTTGATCAATGACAACGAGCTGCGTGCCAGCGTCAGTTATGCGGGGCAGATGTTTACCCAGACCGAACCCCTATTTGGCGACAATGTTGGCCAGGTAATGGTCAGTCTAAAACCGGCGAATGAAGGCGGGCGAGACGTGCTGGATATCGCCGATATCGTAGAGGCAGAAGTTGCGAACAACTACACAGGAGCTGACATCACCTTGCTGCGGTTAGAAGACGGACCGCCGGTAGACAGACCCATCGCCGTAAAAGTTATCGGCGACGAATTTGAGGAAATACGTCGGGCCGCTCAAGTTATCGAAGATCAAATGGTCTCAACAGGCATATATACAAATATCACTCAAGATTATCGCGCGGGCAACGCAGAGTTGTTGCTGAAACACGATGGCGAGGCTATCCAGCGTCTCGGTATTTCACCGACGGTAGTCACCCGCGCGCTGCAAGCTTACGTAGACGGTGAGCTCATTACTCAATTCCAGAGTAATGGCGAAGAAGTCATGGTACGAGTCAAAGCCAAACAAGAGCTACATTCCGATGTAGATCAACTGTTAAGGCAAAGTATTTCACTGCCCAACGGTCAGTCTGTTGCTCTGGGAGACCTCGTCGAGGTTACCTATACTCAAGGCCTGCAAAATATCCGGCACTATAATTTCCGGCGCACCATCACGCTCGAGTCGGATATTGTTGAAGCCGAAACCGATACGGTTCAGGCCAATCGTCTGATAGTGGAGCACTGGGAAACTATTCGGGAAGATTTCCCAACTATCTCACTGGACTTTTCTGGCGAGCTGGATGATATCCAAGAGTCGATTAGCTCTCTATTGGGGCTATTTATAATGGGGGTTGGCATTATCTACGTAATCTTAGGGACCCAGTTCCGCAGCTACTGGCAGCCACTTATTATTATTTTCGGCACCCTGCCCTTGGCAATGACCGGCGTCATCATTGGCCTGTTGATTACTCGCAATGCGGTCAGCCTCTACACGCTCTATGGCATCGTTGCACTCATGGGTATCGCCGTTAACGCCGCAATTGTTTTGATTTCCGCCGCCAATGATCGGCTCGCACAGGGCATGAGCTTGGATCATGCGATTCTTTTTGCCGCTCGGCGCAGGGTGATCCCGATTATTATTACATCCCTAACTACCGTTGCGGGGCTCTTCTCACTGGCCGTGGGCTTAGCCGGAGAGTCACTAGTTTGGGGGCCGGTTGCCATGGCAATTGTCAGCGGGCTAAGCATCTCCACGCTGTTGACTCTGTTTGTTATCCCTCTGATTTATCGGATACTCATGGGTATAGCTTTGGGTAAAAGTGCGTCGGATCACACACCTTCAATAGCAGTCGATGATAGTTCGGCACCATTTCCATCTAGTAGTGTCTAGCCCATCTCTATAGCGAAACAAAGCCGATGCCGCTAGCATGACAACCATGCATCTCACATCCTTGAGCATATGTCCGAACTAGTCGATCCATTTGAACGCCGGATAACCTACCTGCGGCTTTCCGTTACTGACAGATGTAATCTGCGCTGTACTTACTGTATGGCCGAAGAAATGGAATTCCTGCCAAAGGATCGGGTTTTAAATCTCGAAGAGATCCAGCGTATCGCGGCGTGTTTCGTTGAACTCGGCATTCGCAAAATTCGCTTAACCGGTGGTGAACCTCTGGTGCGTCGAGGCATTGCCGAGCTTTCTGCTTCGATAAGTGCATTGGAAGGGCTGGAAGAACTCACTATGACCACTAATGCGGTTTTATTGGATAAGTTCGCCAAACCACTATCAGACGCAGGAATTCGACGACTAAATATCAGTATCGACAGCTTAAAACCCGAACGTTTCAAAGCCATGACCCGGATTGGCGAGCTATCCGCGGTATTGAAGGGAATTGAAGCAGCACGGCTGCAGGGGTTTCAGGCGATAAAACTCAATGTTGTGGTTCTCGCCGGTCAGAATGATGACGAGGTTGTCGATCTAGCGGAATTTGCCATTGACCGCGGTCTTGATATTTCTTATATCGAGGAAATGCCACTTGGGCATATTACCTCCCACCAGAGAGCTGATACCCAGCACAAGAGCATCGATATACGTCATGAGCTGCAGCAGAAATTTGCGATGACACCCTCTACTGAAACCACCGGCGGCCCGTCGCGCTACTACCGATTAACGGGCTCGAATTCAAAGATCGGTTTTATCTCGCCCATGTCTGACAATTTCTGCTCAAGCTGCAACCGTGTTCGGCTAACCACCGAGGGTCGATTACTTCTCTGTCTGGGCAACGAACACTCTGTTGATCTGCGAGAACCTCTGCGAGATGGTGCTTCGAATCAAGAAATGAAGAGCATTATTGAAAAAGCTATTAGTATCAAACCTGAACGTCACTATTTTGATCCCGACGACACTCAAATTTTGAGATTTATGAGTGCAACTGGAGGATAGCTATGAACGGCATATTGATGCTTGCTGCGGGCGCCTCAAGGCGCTTTGGCAGCGATAAAAGACTCGCACAGCTCCAAGACGGAAGAACTGTATTAGAGACATCCATCGAGAATGCACTGGCAAGTGGTCTCTCGGTACTGGTGATACTGAAACATGATGAACTTGATCTCAGGGAGACCCTAGCCGCCCAATACCCCGACGCACACATCCTGCGCTGCCCTGATTCCGCTCTGGGCATGGGACACAGCTTGGCGTTTGGCGTTGCGCAGGCAGCAAATTTGCGCTTTTACGGAATTGCCGTGGCTTACGCTGATATGCCCTGGGTCGAACCGGCAAGCTACAGTGCCGTGGGTCGACGAATTACCCCTGATAAAATTCTCGTACCGCGCTACGGTCAGCAGCATGGGAATCCCATAGGCTTCGGTAATCACTACTTTTCCGAGTTAAAGAGCTGCCGTGGAGATAAGGACACTCACGCCATTTGGCAAGGCCATATGGATAGAGTGGAGTATCTTGAGCTGACAGATGCCGGTATATTGAGAGATATCAATACCGCTGAGGATATCTCTGATTAATCTCCATATCCGATTACCAGTATTTACTCTGTTAATGCTGTCTGTCGCCGTGCAGGCGCAGAGCTTCAGATCCGACATAGATAATTTTGAGGTGCAACTTCCGGAAACCCTATACCCGTTAACCCTTCAGTATGAAGAAAGGACAGCCCTCGGTCCGGTTCAGGTCAAAAATATCTCCTTCCACTCCAATGTCGGCAAGTTTTTGATCGATGTAGTTGACTATCCAGCGACAGATCAGCGCTCCCCTACCCAGAGAATGGACGGGAAACTCGCTCAACTAATGCAAAACCTCTATCTAGAATTAGAACAGGTTGAACATTTTCTATCGGAGAGCTCCCCAGGCATGATGATTAAGTCTCACAATGGCATTGCCGATGAAATTCTGGGTATGTTTGTGATTGGGCAGCGCGAATACCACATCCGGTCTGAAAGCTTCGATAGCGAAAATACAGTGCTAGTTCTTCAACAAACCGAAGACTTGATTCGTTCCTTCCATATAGCTACTCCCCAAGTAGGCGAATAATCCAATCCTCTTAATCAAAAAAAGACCAAACCGGCTTAATACCCTCAGGTAGTTGAGCCACTCTTCCCAAACTAGCCCAAGGCTGTTCGGGTCTATGGAAATCCGATCCTTGGGAGCCCAGCAAATCAAATTTATTTGCCACTTCCACCAGGGTCTTGGTCTGCTGGGGGTTCTGCTGCCCGGATATAACCTCGATGGCGACACCCCCAGCCTCTTTGAAATCAGAGACAAGCTCGAGCAATTTGGTTCGGGTCAGGCCGTATTTAATCGGGTGAGCTAAAACCGCTGCACCGCCGGCAGCAAGGATCCAGGAAACAACTTCTGAGAGCTCAGGCCAGCATTCTTTGACATCACCCACCTTGCCCTGACCCAACAACCGATCAAAGGCATGGCGTTCAGATTTCACCTGCCCGGTTTCGACCAAATATCGCGCGATATGCGGACGACCAGGACAGCTGCCGCTGGTACTAATCAAGTCTTCAGCGTCGATACTTAAACCAAGCTTGTTCAAGCGCTCAATAATTGTTTCAAATCGCTTGGTACGCGCTGCTCTCTGACGTTTTTCGGCGTCGTGCATCGCAACAGAATCAGGGTCAACATTAAGACCGACAATATGAATTGTCATGCGACGCCAGACACAAGAGAGCTCAATTCCAACAACCAACTTAATATCTGTCGGGATGGGCTGGGTGAGCTGCCGATAGGCAGCCAAGGTGTCATGGTCGGTTATCGAAAGCAGATCTACTCCACTTTCTCTAGCCGAACTAAGAAGCTGGTCTGGCGTTAGCTGTCCATCAGAGCAGTTGGTATGGGTGTGTAGATCAACGCTCTGAGAATTAAGGGGCTTATTCGCAACGGGCTCCTGATCTAACTACAGCGAGACAGTACATGGGAAACCACTGTTGCGCCTGTGCCACCGATGTTTTGTACCAGAGCGTGTTCGGGATCTGCAATTTGGTTTACACCGGCTTGTCCAGTTAGTTGCAAATAGGTTTCTACTAATTGGTAGATACCGGTAGCCCCCACTGGATGACCACGCGACTTCAGGCCTCCCATAGTGGAGAGCGGCAAACTCCCGGTCAGGGCAATTTCGCCATCTTTACCAAAATGCACACCCTGCCCTTTTTCGGCAAAGCCAGCAGCTTCAAGACTGAGAGTAGTGATAATGGTATAGGCGTCATGCAATTCGTATATATCTAAATCTTCGTTTTTGAGCCCGGCTTGCTGCATAGCTCTTTGGGTTGAAAGCGCAACACCTGACAAAAATAGTTTGTCGGCGCGACGATCCAATGCCAATGAATCGGTACCGATAGCAGACCCGGCGATTTTTATCATCGGACGACCATCACTGCATAGTTCTTTGGCCCGCTCTTCGGTGGTAATAACTATGGCCGCAGCACCATCACATACAGGCGGCGCATCAAATAGCTTGACCGGATCAACCAACATCTTGGAATTGAGATACTTTTCCATATCCACTTCTTTATGCAAGAAGGCGTTGGGGTTATTCATTCCATTCTTGTGAGCGTTTATCGCAAAGTGCCCAAAATCTTCTGATTCGACACCGTAGGTATCCATGTAAAGCCGCATAATTTTAGCGTTCAGCGAGATAAAGGATTCGCCATAACAGCCTTCGAGCTCCCAATCCGAGGCTGTAGCGAGAGCCGCTGTTGTAGCCTCTTTGGTGGCATGTGTCATGCGTTCGATACCGCAAACAACTGTCATGTCGTGATGCCCACCGGCGACACTCATAACTCCCCAACGTGCCGCTGAGGCGCCAGAGGAACAGGCTGACTCAACTGTTGCTGCCTCGATACCGCGAAGACCTGCTGCATCGGCGATTAGAGCACCCATTTGCTGCTGGTTAGCCAAGATTCCCGACATCATATTGCCGACGACCAACATGGTTACTTCGTCTTTGACAAAACCGGCAGTTTGCAAAGCGAGACCTATCGCTTCTGACGCCAGATAGCGCCCGCGAATACTCGCTTCTTTGGTGATTTTTGTCTGCCCGACGCCGACTATATAAACGTCTCTCATTAATTCTCCCTTTGTATAAATTTGATGGAATATTTGGGCATTTGGATCATGATTTCACACTTTACCTTTATTGTCCTATAGGAATTGTGACAGCCCGTCGCTGTTGCTGATCCAAACAGTTTGGTAGGGCTGAAGCTCCAGCGCTGCCAATCGGTCTGGCAGCTCCTGCCCGGATATTAAATCTCTCCAATTTGATGTCGAAGTCAGATTGATTTGCGCCAGAGAGATTTCGGATGGTTGATCGGTCACATTGGTCACTGAAAAAATGCTCTGCTTGCGCCCCGCCGACTGCCGCCACACACCAAATAATCCCGGGCCTAGCTGCAAAGTAAATTGCACTGCATTGGGATGGAATGCCGGTTGGCATTTACGGATACGAATCAGTCCAGACAATTTTTCAAACAGCTGGGAGTGGTGGCTTGAACTATCGACCAACTTTTCTTCAATCTCTCCCAATATCCAGTTGTGCCGATTAATGGCGCGACTCTGCCCCAAGCGCTTGAGTTTCTCCAGATCATTTTCTGTACCCAAAAGGCTGTGTATATAAAAAGCCGGTATCCCCTCTAGTGACATCATAATTGCGTGCGCACAGACCATACGCTGAACACCCCAAGTATCTTTGCCCTGATGGGTGCCAGAGAGTGCGCTGAACAGGCTGATATTGATCTCATAAGGCTTGAGCTTATTATTTTCCAGTGCCCGCGAGGAAATCTGTCCTCCAAACTTCTGTGCGGTTTTGACGAGTGCCTTCTGTTGTTTTTTGTCCAACAGACCTTCGACTGGCCTTAGACCAATGCCATCATGGGAGGCGATGAAATTGAAGTAGGTTGTACCATCCTGCGCCGGTGGCAGGCTCATTATCCAGCGGCTCAACGCTGTGCAATCACCGCTCCACAGCGTATTTAGCAGCAAGGGCGGCAATGGGAAGTTGTAGACCATATGGGCTTCGTTGCCGTTACCAAAGTAGGTCAAATTCTCACGATCCGGAATATTAGTTTCTGTAATGAGCAGAACTCGTGGATCGTAGTGCTCTACCAGTGCTCGGAACAATCGTACAATTTCGTGAGTTTGCGGCAGATTGATACAACTGGTGCCGGCTTCTTTCCAGATAAAAGCAATGGCATCCAAACGGAATACGCTGACACCCTGCTCCAGGTAATATCTGACAATTCGCACAAACTCGAGCAGTAGCTCAGGGTTGGCAAAGTTTAGATCCATTTGGTCGTGACTGAAGGTACACCAGACATACTTGATGCCATCCACCGTCTCAACCGGATAAAGTAAGTCGGAGGCTCTGGGCCGAACGACTTGAGACAAATCCTCTGCCGGGCTACCTAGTTGAAAATAGTCGCGGCCAGGTTTCTTGCCCTCAATAAAGTTGTCAAACCACTTGCTGCGCCGCGAGCAGTGATTTATCACCAAATCCGCCATCACACGAAAATTTTCACCTATCGCAGCGACATCTTGCCAATCGCCAAATTGATCATTGACCTGCATGTAGTCAATCACAGAAAAACCATCGTCCGCGCAATAGGGATAGAAAGGCAAAATATGGACTGTTGTCACCAAGTCCTTAAAATTTTTGCAGCAAAATTCGCGCAGGGTTTGCAACGGAACTTTGTCCTTCGCGTAGATGGAATTTGCATAACAAATAACCACCAGATCTTCTTCATTCCAAGGGTTGTTAGTTGTTAACTCAGGTGCCGATTGCGCAGGGTAAGCCATAGCCGCGACCAACTGGTCGGCATAGGTCGACGCATTGATGTCCGGATATATCTGTGCGATATGGGCTTCGAGCCTGCTCTTCAGCACCGAGATTTTGTTGGTATTAAGCATCCAATTACAAAGTGTCTAGATTCAATTTTGAAAAAGGCTCGGGGAATATTCCTGATGATCTTCTTCGACGGCGTTTCTAAGCTCGGTAAGTATATTCGGTTCAGCGCTTATCACCCGATTCCAGCTCGGCACAAAGGGTGTGTCCATAGGAAATTCGAGAAAGTGATTGCCCGCGTCCATTATATTTTTTGCAAAGAGCTCTACGGATTGCTCCTCTTGATGCACGTCGTAATTCAGACCGTTTATAAGTGCATCATTCCGATAGGTTTCGACGAAGTCCAAGGCAACTCGGAAGTATGTGGCTTTTACGGAACGGATGATTTCAGGTGTAAATACCGCACCATTGGTCGCCAGTTTTCGAAAAATGGATTTAGAAATATCGATCGACATTTTTGACAGTCCCTTTTCCACATCTTCCAAAGACAGCTCCTGATGTTTGTGATCGTAAATATCGGCGATATCAACCTGACAAATTCGGTTATTCGCAAAGTTGCGCTTTATTTCGAGCAGCAGACCGACTTCCAAGCCCCAGTCACTGGGAATTCTTATGTCATTTACTACATCACGACGCATGGCAAACTCCCCCGCCAATGGATAGCGAAAGCTGTCTAAGTAATCCAGCCATTCTGAGGGGCCTATAACTTTTTTGAGAGCGCGAATCAAAGGCGTTACCAGTAATCGGGTTACTCGGCCCCCAATCCTATCGCCACCGATACGGGCGTAATAACCTTTGGCGTATTCGTAGTTGAAGTTTGGATTGGCGATAGGATAGAGCAGCCTAGCTAGCATCTCGCGTTTGTAAGTAACGATATCGCAATCGTGCAGGCCAATTGCCTCGCCGCGGCCTGAAGCGAGCATATATCCCATGCAGTACCAAACGTTTCGACCCTTGCCCAATTCAGTGGGGGCCAAATCCTGCTCTGCCAGTTTGTTGTGGATAGCCTGCAATCTCGGCCCGTCATTCCAAAGTATGCGCACATTGGGTTGAGGCAACCGGCTGAAGAATTCCCGCGCAAACCGATATTGTTCTAGATCCGCGCGATCCAGACCAATGATAACTTCCGAGAGGTATGGAACCTCACAAAGCTCGTCGACGATATTTGCGAGTGCAGGCCCTTCCAACTCAGAAAAAAGCGAAGGTAAAACCAGCGACATAGGTCTCACCTGAGAGAAGCTGATCAACTCTCTTTCCAGATCATCAAGAGATCGACACCTGAGATTATGAAGTGTTGTAACTATCCCGTTCTGGTAAAAATCGCCCATTTTTTTAATAACTCTCTTTTTTATAGTTTGTGAAATAAAACTTCGATCACTTACAGAGAGCAATAATCGCGCCAGACCAGCCCGCCGGGCCAATTTCGTCAGTAATAATAGTTCGGGCAGCCAGACAGGGCCCCGGCAGCTTGTGCACTGGCGACCGCACTAGAATAGCCACGTCCGCACTATTAAGCATCGGCAGATCATTTTCACCATCACCAAGCGCGACACTGGTAGCTCTCAGCTCAGCGAAGAGATTGTCCATGCACCATTTTAGTGCGCGTCCTTTATCACATTTGCCCATAATATGTGCAAAACGGCCACCCCTTATGCACTGCAAACCCAATGATTCCAGTTCCTTACAGAAATCTGTAAAGGCTTCGTCTGTATCAAGCCATAAACAGGGTTCGGTGTAATGCCGATCCATACTCAACTCAGCCTGTGCGGCACTTAGGCCAGTCAATTCCATTAATTTTTGCGGCTGCATATCCCCATAACCAAGAAAGCTAAACTCTTTTTTAAGGGGGTGCAGAAGGGTCATAAATTCGGATCGGAGCTCACCCAGAGAATAAAACTTAAAGCCTTCAATTTGCATACCTGAGTCCGCAACTGGAAGGCCTGAAAATAAGCTCTCCGACTCGGGAGAATCAGGAATCGCAATACCGGAACCATTTTCAACGATAAAGGGCCAAGGATTGTCCAACTCCTCTCTCAATGTCTTTAGCTCAGCAAAAGTTTTGCTCGTGTTAAACAGCCAAGGAATTTGGCGCTCTCTAAGCAATTCGATTGCGGGCTTCGCCACTTCAAAAGAATAGTTGTGGTGATCAAGCAAGGTACCGTCCAGATCGGTAAATATCACCCAAGCTGAATTTGTCATTCTTGAGCCATCAAAGGGATCTCAATAGTTGGCAGATCAGGCTCAACGCTATAGACCTGGTGGTTCTCATTAAGCCGCATGACAACCTCTGCTCGCTTGGGCAGATTGTCCAGCATATGCCGCGTTAAACGTTCGTAGTGTGAAATAAAGTATTTCATTTTTGCGGGATCAGACAACTCCGTACTGTGTCCAAGGCTTTCAACCAGTTTTTGTTCTTGCTCTGAGCGCCATATAAAGACTTGCTCAAATGAGGGCACCTTAAGCATGACCAGCATATGCAACCTACTCCAAAGACGAGACTGGTACTCTTCAATGGATGTGTTCACATAGTTCCGCCAGCGGCAGTCTTCATCCGCTGTTTTTTCCAGTTCATTTAATGGTCGGCTAATTTCTCGGGGTTCCTGCGGAAGGCACCCCAAACACCAACCTTCGAAAATAATTAGATCTTGCTTCCCCGTTACTTTGTCCCAGTTCTTACTTGGGTATTGGTCATCTACTGCTTTGTTGAATCTCGGCACCAAAATAGAATCGCCAGAAGTTAAATCCACCAACCCCTTTAAGATTGTTTCACCCAACTCGAGGTCATGAGTACCGGGCACACCGCGTGTCACCAACAGCGGATGTATTTCCCGAGCCAGCCGCTGGCGCTCAGCCTTGGTGTGATAAATATCATCCAGCGACAAACAGGTCACTTGCCACTCAAAAAGTTCGGAAGCGGCATAGGCCAAAAACTCAGCCAGCGTCGATTTTCCCGATCCCTGCGCACCGTTGATGCCGATCAAAAGTGGCTCGGCCTGTTTCGACTTATTTAGCAACGCCAGCAGAGGCAAATAATATCGCTCTGCTGTCTCGGCAAAACCTTGTGTTAACCCTTTGTCTTGAACAAATTCATCGACGAGGCGACTAAATGGCACGATTTGGATTTCCAGAAATGTAGTTTAATAACACTATTAGGTGTTTTATGTAATAAATATACATATACTCTCTTTCTCGCTAGTTCGTCACAATTAGTACCTTCTAGAGAACTATACTCTAGCCCTAGAATTTGCCATGAAAGCCAGTATCGCTTTTAGGTCTAGATACAAATTATTTATGCAATCCTCGTACCAAAGGAAAATATATGTCGCGCCGTACCAAAATAATCGCCACCCTCGGGCCAGCCAGTAACTCTCCAGAGCAGATCAAGGCGTTAATCTTGGCAGGTGCCAATGTATTCAGACTGAATTTTTCCCACGGCAGCTGGGAGGAGCAAGGTGCCAGGGCTGAATTGGTGAAATCCATAGCTACCGAATGCAATCAACACATCGCCCTGATGGCTGATCTGCAGGGGCCAAAAATACGGATTCAAGGGTTTAAGGAAGGTTCTGTCGAACTGATTGCCGGACAAGATTTTGCACTGGACACCGAACTCGATGCCAAAGCCGGTGACCCTACTCAGGTTGGTGTGCTCTACAAGGCCTTACCGGCCGACTGTAAAGTCGGCGATAGACTTCTCCTTGACGATGGCCGCATCGAATTGGATATAGAGAACATCTCCGGTTCGCGCATCAATACTAAAGTTTCAACTGGCGGCAAACTTTCAAACAACAAAGGCATTAACTTGGCAGGTGGTGGTCTTTCAGCTCCCGCATTAACGGAGAAGGATTTAGCTGACCTGGAGTGCGCGGCAAAACTCAACATCGATTACTTGGCGATCTCATTTCCAAAATCAGCACAGGATATGGAATACGCCAGAGCCGAGGCATCCAAAGCAGGATACAACGGCCACTTGATCGCGAAGATGGAACGCAGTGAGTCCGTTGCAACCCAAGAAACTATGGACGCCATTATTCAGGCATCCGATGCCATTATGGTGGCTCGAGGAGATCTGGGAGTTGAGATCGGTGATGCGCAGCTGGTAGGCATACAAAAACGTTTGATTCTCAGAGCTAGGCAGTTGAATAAAATCGTAATCACGGCGACACAAATGATGGAGTCCATGATCGATAGCCCCCTGCCCACAAGAGCCGAAGTATTTGATGTGGCTAATGCCGTTCTCGATGGAACTGATGCGGTTATGCTTTCCGGCGAAACTGCGGTTGGCAAACATCCCGACAAGGTCGTAGCGGCAATGGACCGGGTTATTCGCGGAGCTGAAAAAGAGCGTATGACAACTAAATCTCAGCACCGCCTCGATCGGCAATTCGATTCAACCGAAGAAACCATTGCTATGGCGGCCATGTACGCAGCCAATCAAATGGAAAATATGAAAGCTATTGTTTGTCATACAGAATCGGGAACAACACCGCTGCTGATGTCGAGAATACGATCTGGCATACCTATCTATGCCCTATCTTCAAATCCTGGAACTTTGCGACGGCTGGCTATGGTGCGCGGTGTTACGCCTGTACTTTTTAACGAAAAACTCGGTTCCGTTGCTGAAACCATCAAGTCTTCGCTGGCTAAGCTCAAAGCGGATAATTTAATCGCAGTCGGCGATCAGATGATTGTGAGTATTGGCGACAGCATTGGCAAAAGCGGGCACACCAACACGCTAAAACTACTGACTATGGAATAACGCCCTTTCTTTTCAGGGCAATTAGAGTTCTTCGAGGACCAATCCCAAGCGATCGGCTGCCACAATAATTCTCAACAATGAGGTGTGTTGACCATCTCGACGGTAGATGTCATCGGGATCCCTATCCTCTCTCAGAGTATAGATATAGCGGGCTTGAAGATAATTCTCTTGCAACCAGACATCCATATCCGGTACCTCAACCAGCTCAATATCTGCATGATTCCCTTCAACACTCTGGTAAAGCGCATCGTAGGTATCGTAATAGTCGAACAGACCGACGCCACCGTCCCAAAGAGCGTGCAGATTCATGTTGCAGCGGTCAGCAAATCCCCGTTCCGTTGCACAAAAGCTATTGCCGCCGAGATCGTGATTGCACTCTTGATCCACACGAGTCAAGCCGTGCAATGGCTGATGTGCGTCAGCCACAAAATGAATAATAAAGGCCAATAAAATGGCCTTGGCGACATCCTCTTCCGCTTCTGCATAGCTTTGCAACAACAGAGGATAAATACTGGCGATATTCACTTCTGAGCTGAGATCACATTGTGGCGCTTCATCGGCGCCAGTGTAGTAAGGTTGGTTTTTGTAGTGCCAGGCACGGGTATCACTTGCAGCTAAATGTGCCAGTGGTTCGGGTACCTGCAACTGCCATTGTGAAAAAAGCTCGCTCAGAGTTAAGTCTCGAATCCGGTCTGGGAAAGCCGCGATTTTTGCCAAATCCGATGCATTCCTATAGGTATTTAGCAAATACAGCCGTCGGTCAATCTCAAAGGTGGTTTCGAGCGTGCGGGCAATACGTTCCAACTCCCTGCTCTTAGCTGGCGACAGATTATCCACAGCGAGGTCAGATATCAGAACGTGGCCCTCAGCTGTCCAGGACATAGCGGCCGAAGACAAAAACAAACAGAAAAGCATGCAAATAATATTTTTCATATCTCATCTAATCCCGCTGGTGCATCTATCCTTGGAGCCTTCACCAGCTAATGAAAGTCTCTAGATTTTAGAGCCAAGGTCTCAATATCTCCTGAGTGATCTTCAAGCGAGCCAGCGATAACATGGGTCACAGTCTGTTCGGTTTCCACTCTACCCTTGATGATAAGTAACTTGGAGGTCATTAACTCCTTACGGAAGTTTTCCTGCACCTGCTTCCAGACCACCACATTGGCGTTGCCAGTCTCGTCTTCCAAGGTAAGAAATACCGTGCCTTTTGCAGTACCCGGCCTCTGTCTACCCGTTACCAATCCGGCAATACGTACAAAGCGGCCGCTGGAAATTGAACCTAGTTCAGATGCAGGAGTGCAGTTCTTGTAGGGTTCACGTACACGCAATAAAGACATCAAGTGGGGCCTCAGAGACAAGCCTGTTGTGGCGTAGTCAGAGGTTATCTCCGACACCATCTCTGGAGCGGCGAGCAGCACACCATCGTCACCTGAGTTTTCTGAGCAAGGCTGCAGAGATTCTTGCTTAAGCAATTTCATAACTGTGGGAAATCTCTACGCCACCACGCTCTAGCATGATAGACGCAGAACAATACTTTTCTGCGGAAAGCGCGACAGCACGCTTAACCATTGCCTCTTTCAAATCTTTACCGCTCACCACAAAGTGCATGTTTATCTTGGTAAAAACAGCGGGGACCGCATCAGCTCGTTCCGCCTTAATCTGGCAGCGACAGTCGGTAACCTCCTGCCGGCCTCTTTTTAAAATATCCACCACATCAAAGCTTGAGCAACCACCCAACCCCAACAATAGGGTTTCCATCGGCCGGGGCCCCTGATTTTTACCACCATGATCAGGCGGGCCATCCATTATTATCTGGTGACCACTACCACTCTCGGCAACAAAACTTGCGTCTCCCCGCCAACTGATTTCTGCTTGCAAAAGACTCTCCGCCATACTTCGACTAATCTTCAGCAGACTATCACAAGTCGCTCAATTCCTTGGACAAATATTGCCCAGCCTACGGACAGGAGCTGACTCAGAATTCTTTGACTTTGCAACGGGCAACGAATACTGTAAACGCATGAAAGCTAAAAAAATTCTGGCGCAGGGAATCCTGCCTCCCAGCGATGGTGGTGCAACATTAAACCCATTGCTGCGGCCCAGCAGTGCGCCCAGTCTTCCTGCATTCTTGGAACACTGTCAAAGACGCCGCTATCCATCCAAATCCACCATCATTTTTGCCGGTGAAAAAGGCGAGTCTCTCTACTACATCATTCGCGGCACTGTGACTGTAGTTATCGAGGATGACGAAGGTCGAGAAATGGTGATCGCCTATATCAACGACGGCGAATTTTTTGGTGAACTAGGTATTTTCAATGAGGGTGATCGAACCCGTAGCGCATGGATTCGAGCCAAAACCGATTGCGAAGTTGCGGAAATTAGCTACGCCGGCTTTTTAGAGCTCTGGCGAGTTTATCCTGACATTCTCTTTTCCATCGGCTCTCAAATTGCAAACAGATTGAAAAAAACCACCCGCAAAGTGGGTGATTTGGCCTTTATGGATGTTACTGGTCGAGTGGCAGGTTGTTTGTTGGAGCTTTGCAAACAACCTGATGCCATGACCCATCCTGACGGCATGCAAATTAAGGTAACCCGGCAAGAAATTGGCCGGATAGTCGGTTGCTCTCGAGAGATGGTGGGACGTGTCCTCAAAGATCTCGAAGAACAGGGACTAATTGATGTTAAAGGAAAAACAATGGTCGTCTACGGCACTCGCTGACCAGCTGAGTTCATCGTAAAGACCTGATTTGCTGGAAACCCTAGCAACCCAATGGCAACAGACAAAGATAAAAAAACAACCATGGAGTCGTTATTAATTGACGGCGGTGGTTTTGCCCAATGGCACTACAGCTGGAGAGACAAGTTGGCAACATCTGAATCAGAAAAACGCGAAATCCCCAATATCGATCGCTACCTTTCATATTGCGAGGTAAAAAAATACCCCGCCAAAACAACCATTATTTCTTCCGGTGATGCCGGCGAAACCCTGTACTACATAATCAAAGGCACGATCACTGTATTGGTGGAAGACGACAACGGTCGCGAAATAATTTTAGCCTATCTTTACGAGGGCGATTTTTTTGGCGAACTGGGAATTTATAGCGAAGACAAACAAACCCGTAGCGCCTGCGTCAAAACTCGTACGGACTGTGAAGTTGGCGAACTGAGCTATCAGCGTTTTCATAAACTGGCAAAAATCTATCCGAGTCTGATGCAGGCGTTGGATTCTCAAGTCGCCGATCGACTGCGCACAACCACACGTAAAGTTCTGGATTTGGCGTTTCTGGATGTGACCGGCCGAGTCGCCAGTTGTTTGTTAGACCTTTGCCGCCTTCCAGAAGCTATCGAGGTTGAGAACGGCGTACAGATCAAAGTTTCTCGTCAGGAGATTGCCCGTATTGTCGGTTGCTCGAGAGAAATGGCCGGCCGAATCCTCAAAGACATGCAGGACATGGGTTTAATGGAAGCTCATGGTATGACAGTGGTGCTATTTGGTGCTTCCAAAAATCCGCCGGCCTGGCAAGAATTTGACGAAGACGACTCCGAATCAGGGACTCTCAACTAGAACTCTGGCGGCGAAAAGACAGCCTTGAGCCCGAGGGCGACAGCCCGGTTAAAAAGCAGAGCCCTCAGCCGAAGGGCGTCAGCCCGGTTCAAAAAGCCTTGTAAGCTCTGAGCCGGGGTCCGCAGCTCGCATAAAAGCCTCTCCCACCAGAAAAGCATCAATGCCACTATTGCGCATTAACTCCACATCTTTGCGATTGTGAATACCGCTTTCCGTTACAACGAGTCGATCCTTTGCAATAGATGGCAGCAGATCCAAGCTAGTCTGCAAGCTAGTTTCGAAGTTGTGCAGATTTCTATTATTGATACCCAACATACCACTATCTAGCTTCTGGGCTATCTCAAGTTCCTCGGCGTTGTGCACCTCAATAAGCACATCCATTCCCAGATCTGTTGCCAAACCATACAAATCAATTAACAGGCCCGGCTCCAGGGAAGCGACGATCAGCAGCACACAATCTGCGCCTATACTTCGCGCTTCGACAATTTGGTAGGGATCGATTAGAAAATCTTTGCGAATAACCGGTAGCTGCGTAGCCGCGCGAGCAGCAACCAAATAGGCCTCATCGCCCTGAAAAAAATCTTTATCCGTCAGGACGGATAAGCAGGACGCACCGCCATTTTCGTAACTCTTAGCGATTTCCACCGGATAAAAATCCGGCCGTATCACACCCTTGCTCGGAGAAGCCTTTTTTATCTCTGCAATTACGCCAGCCTGGCCCGATGCGATTTTTGTCCTTAGAGAATCTTCAAAACCGCGGCACACATCCAATCCGGAAATTCGGGCTCGCAAATCCGCCTCGCTAATCCGGAGTTTGCGCTCTGCTACCTCTTCTCCTTTGCGCGCGTTGATCTGATCCAAAATCGTTGCCACTGCTATTCAACGTCCTTTAAAGCAGCGCTGAAATCAATCAGCTCAGCCAACTTGTTTTTAGCCAAACCGCTCGCAATAGCGTCCTGCGCCATTGCCACGCCCTCGGCTAAGCTATCCGCCACGCCACTGACATAGATGGAAGCGCCAGCGTTCAAACTAACGATATTCGCCGCAGCACTCTCGAGCTCAGATATACCCTGCTTGACCAGCTTTAAACTGGTTTCTGGATCTACCGCACTAAGGGACTGTAGGGATACTGGAGTTATACCAAAATCTTCCGGGCTAATTTTGTACTCACTAATTTCGCCTTCCCGAAGCTCACACACATAGGTCACGGCCGATGCGCTAATCTCATCCAAGCCATCAGATGAATGCACTACCATCACATGATCGCTGCCCAAGCGTTGCAATACTTCCGCCAAGGGTCGCAGCCAAGCTCGATCAAATACGCCCAAGAGTTGATTCGGCGCTGCGGCGGGATTGGTTAGAGGCCCTAACAAATTAAAGATGGTGCGAGTTGCCAATTCTTTTCTTGGACCAATTGCATGTTTCATAGCGCCGTGATGCGCAGGAGCAAACATAAATCCGATGCCAATCTCGGCGATACATTTGCCTACCTGCTCTGGGCTCAGGTCGAGTTTTACACCCGCCGCTTCCAGTAGGTCAGCGCTACCGCTTTTGCTGCTCACCGATCGATTCCCGTGTTTTGCTACACGGGCACCTGCGGCGGCAGCAACAAAGGCCGATGCAGTCGATACATTAAATAGCTGTGAGCCATCACCGCCGGTACCGCATGTGTCGACCAAATATTCAGAATCTGCTGCAACCTTGGTGGACAACTCGCGCATAATTTCCGCACCGCCTTGAATTTCTTCAACGCATTCACCCTTCATACGCAACGCGATTAAAAACCCGGCGATCTGAGCGTCAGAGCACTCACCAGTCATGATCTGGCGCATGACCCCTTGCATTTCATCAAGACTCAGATCTTCTCTATTAATTAGCTGAGATATTGCTGTTTGAATTTGCATGCTGATACCCATTCTTTGACTAGCCTTGCAGAAAGTTTTTAAGCAGCTCATGACCCTGCTGCGTCAGGATCGACTCCGGATGAAATTGCACACCCTGAATATCGTATTGCCGATGGCGAACACCCATAATTTCGTCGGGCTCGCCGGATTCATTCTGAGTCCAGGCGGTCACCTCCAGGCAATCGGGCAAGGACTCTTGTTCGACCACCAAAGAATGGTATCGGGTGGCGGTAAAGGGTTTGTTAAGGCCAGCAAAAACACCCTTATCTGCATGGTGAATGTCGGACACTTTTCCGTGCATTACCTTCTTGGCGCGCACGATCTTTCCACCGAAAGCCTGACCTATGCTCTGATGACCCAAACAGATTCCCAGCAGGGGAATATTGCCTGCGACAGCATCAATCAATGCCAGAGAAATACCCGCTTCATTAGGTGTGCAGGGACCTGGAGAAATTACGATTTTCTCCGGCTGCAGCTCGAGAACTTGCGCCACCGAAACTTCATCATTGCGCACTACCTTCACATCCGCGCCGAGCTCCGCCAAATAGTGCACCACGTTGTAGGTGAACGAGTCGTAGTTATCAATCATCAATATCATGACTGCTCTCCTCCATCCCCTTGTTCTGCGAGCACTAGACTGACTGCGCGTAACAGCGCTCTGGCCTTATTCATGGTTTCTTTCCATTCCAGCTCTGGTTGGGAATCAGCAACAATGCCCGCACCCGCCTGAATGTATACTTTTTTGTCTTTGATCAGAGCTGTGCGAATCGCGATTGCCGTATCCATATCGCCGTTCCAGCCGATGTAACCTACTGCACCGCCATAAAGCCCGCGCTTGGTGGGCTCCAATTCATCAATGATTTCCATCGCCCTGATTTTTGGCGCTCCGCTGAGTGTTCCCGCCGGATGAATGGCGCTGAGAACGTCAATAGCGTCACAGCCCTCTTTGATTTGCCCTTCGACATTCGATGTCATATGCATTACATGGGAAAAACGCTCGACAATCATTTGCTCAGTGACATGAACTGATCCGGTTTCAGCAACACGACCACAATCATTCCGACCCAAATCGATCAGCATCAAATGTTCTGCGACTTCCTTAGGATCATCACGCATTTCCTGCTCAAGAGCGACATCCTCTTCGGCATCTCGCCCTCTTCGCCTAGTGCCAGCGATGGGCCGAACGGTCACAGTGCCATCATCGAGACGCGCAAGAAGTTCCGGTGAAGCGCCAGCTACCTGAAAATTGCCAAAATTGAAAAAATACATATAGGGCGAAGGGTTAACCGTTCTCAGTGCTCTATATAGACTTAGGGGGTCCGCTTCGTAAGGCATGCTCATGCGGTGACCCAAAACCACCTGCATGGTATCGCCATCCAGGACGTATTCGCGGATACGATCAACCGCATCCATATAGGCTGATTTACCCATCCCCGATACCAACACCGACTCATCCAGCGTTTCTGAATGCATATGCAGAGGCGACAGAGTAATTTGAGTTGCCGAAAGTTTGTGCTCGAGCTCACTAAGCCTGTCTTGCGCCTGTTTGTATGCATCTGGGAGATTCGGATCGACATGGACTACCAAATCGATGGTGCCCGAAAAATTATCGAATATGGCCAATTCGTCAGAGCGCATCAGGTAGATATCTGGAATACCCAATTCGTCTTTGGGCTGAGACTGCATTAGCCGAGGTTCAACATAGCGCGCTACGTCATAACCAAAATAACCCACCACCCCGCCAGCATATTTTGGCAGCGAATCTATCTCAGGAATATTAAAAGCAGCAATATACTCACGCACGTACTGCAAGGGCTGCGCATGTTCGAGCTCCTCAACAACTGCTCCCAAGCGACTCTTTATCACTCGATTCCCTATCACCTGAATAGTTTCATCACAGGCCAAGCCGATGATGGAATACCGCCCCCAGTTTTCAACGTTTTCTACTGATTCAAGCAGGTAAGTCCCCGCCTGATTGGCAAGCTTGGCGTAAACGCTTAGGGGTGTATCCAGATCGGCGAGCAGGCGTCGCGATACCGGGATACGGTCGTAGTTTTCAGATTGGTATTTGGTAAACTCTTCGAAAAGCATTTTGGATTCTCGTCAGCAAAAAGGGCTAGTTAGTTGAATGGGCTGCTCTATTCTTAGACGCCCACAGCAAGCTAGCCTCGCCAGCGAAAACCGGAGAAATAACTGAGTCCTCTTGAACGACGGCCAGCGCTAGATGCGCTGGTGAAAAAGCTCAAAGGAAATCTCAATAATCTATTACTTGAGTAGATATTCATGGCGCGCGATTCTAGCCTAAGGCATGCGCTAGTGGAAGACAGTGCAGAGCGAAGCACTGCTCTTATTAGAAGTTGGAGTGGTAACAATACTTAACTCAACCAGCACTTTTTTAGTGCGCCTGCACCATAAGAGGTTCTATTGAGCGACAAATAGAAAACCCGAAAACCTGATTAACACAAGGAATTCGCGGTCTCTGAGCTTGTTGGCATAAATACTGCTTTAACTAACATAAGTCGAGAGAATCGAGTTGCACTGCGACAAGATCTTCAACTGATACACCAATAGAACGCTAGGGTTCCGACTTTCTATCAATTACCGATGGAAAGTGACTGGTCCGAGAGCGGTCGACCTTCTTTCAAGGTTACACGGCGGGACAAAAGCCCGGGAGATTCATCGGTTGTGCATGCGCACTGATATCTCTCGTACATTTTTTCCTAACTTGAGGAAGTTCAGATGAAAACACCTTCTACACGAATTTTTGCAGCCTTTGCCGCCATTCTGGCACTGAGCATGTCCGCTCAGCTTTCAGCACAACCACTTAAGATTGGCTACAGCGATTGGCCCGGATGGGTTGCATGGGAAGTAGCCATCGAAAAAGAATGGTTTGACGCCGCTGGCGTTGAAGTTGAATTCGAGTGGTTCGACTACGTTGCTTCCATGGACGCCTTTGCCGCAGGACAACTGGATGCAGTTGCCATGACTAACGGCGACACTCTTGTCACTGGAGCCTCAGGTGGCCCAGGCGTTATGGTTATCCTGAACGACTATTCCAACGGCAATGACATGATCGTTGCTCGTCCCGGAATTACTTCCGTTGCAGAACTGGAAGGTAAAACCATCGGCGTTGAAATCGGCTTTGTCGGCCATCTATTGCTGCTGAATGCTTTGGAAGAAGCCGGTCTCTCTGAAGATGACGTTGAGTTACTCAACGTACCCACTAACGAAACCTCCCAAGTACTGGCCTCAGGTGATGTTGACGCTATCGTTGCCTGGCAGCCCAATTCAGGACAGGCTCTAGACCAAGTTCCAGGATCCACCGCAATCTATACCTCTGCCGACGAACCCGGTTTGATCTACGACGTACTGGCGGTAGCCCCAGTTAGTTTGGCAACCCGAAAAGACGATTGGAGCAAGGTTGTTGATGTCTGGTACCAAGTTGTTGACTACGTTTTAGACCCTGCTACCCAAGGCGACGCTGTTGAGATTATGGCAGCTCGGGTAGGTCTATCCGCTGAGGAATATCTACCTTTCCTAGCTGGAACTAAAATTCTCACTCTCGAAGAAGCCAAAGAGCACATGGCAATGGGCGATGGTTTTGAATCACTGTATGGCTCTTCCAAGATTTCAGATGATTTTAACGTCGCCTATGAAGCCTATGGCGAGCCACTCGATATCGATACCTATATCGACACCAGCCTAACCCTTTCCAAGTAGCTAAAGCCTCTAAGTAAAGGGCAAGAAGTAGCCAAACTGGCTTAAATAGGAGATAGAGGTGAGTTCAGCAATACAATGGTTTACGCCACGCACGGCTTTGGCACCCAAGCAGGTCAAATTGCTGACACTCGCCTCTTTTTTAGTGCCGCTAATATTTTGGGCACTGATTAGTTATGTACCCTTTCTGTACCACCCTAAGGTTGAAGTTGAAGAGCCCGGTGGCGTTAGCTACTTTCAACCGGGCATGCTGCTCGACAAAGCCGACTTTCGATCTGAAAGCGCCCGTGTTGTCAGCGAAGGTTTAGAGGCCCCAACGGGCAAACCTGCCAACCCAATCTATCTGCCGGCTCCACACGAAGTTGTTGTCGCCTTTTATTCTTCATTTGCCGAAGCGCCAACCCGCTCGAGCGAACAGTGGCTACACGAATCCCTCTGGCACAGCATTACCGTTATCTTTTGGGGCTTTACACTATCCTCTCTTATCGGTGTGCCACTGGGCATTCTTTGCGGTACCTATACCGCCGTATCGAGGTTATCTGAACCCTTTGTAGAGTTTTTCCGATATCTGCCCGCACCAGCCTTTGGCGCTCTAGCTGTGGCCATTTTGGGTATCCACGACGGCCCCAAAATTGCCATTATCTTTATCGGTACTTTTTTCCAGCAGGTATTGATTATTTCCAATACCACCAGAAAACTTGATATCTCCTTGCTAGAGGCTGCACTCACGCTAGGTGCTCGCAAAATGCATTTGCTATTTAAAGTAGTAATCCCCGGCATTCTGCCCGACCTATATCGGGACCAGAGAATATTGCTCGGCTGGGCCTGGACCTACTTGATTGTTGCCGAACTGATCGGCACAAGCTCCGGTATTACCTGGTTTATTACCCAACAGGCCAGATACAAAAACTTCGACAACGTCTTTGCCGCCATCATTATGATCGGCATTATTGGCCTGTTGTCTGACATGCTGCTCGCCCGATTCGGGCGTTCACTCTTCCCTTGGGAACGCAATCGCGACAAGGGCGGCAACTAATGGAATATCAACTATGACAGAGGTAATACTGCCCAGCTATCTGGATCAGACTGCTGAGGTTAAGGATCGTTTTTCTGCTCTTAAACAACGGGATGTAGTTCTTGAAGTGCAGGGTCTACACAAGAACTTTAGCTCTTCACAGGGTGAAGTCACTGCACTTAAGGACATTAATTTTCAAGTTCACCGACGTGAATTTATCTGCGTTATTGGCCCTTCAGGTTGTGGCAAGTCGACTCTAATTCGAATTCTGGCGGGGCTGGAAACAGCCAGCTCCGGCGAAGTTTTGCTCGACGGCAAGGCCGTTAGCGATCCCGGTCCCGACCGGGGTATGGTTTTTCAAGGCTATACCCTCTTCCCCTGGTTGACGGTGAAAAAGAACGTTATGTTTGGCCTCAAAGCTCAGGGCCATTCAGAGGCCACCGCTGAGAGCGAGGCCATGCAGTGGATCGATTTAGTCGGCTTAGAAAAGTTTGCAAACGCATACCCCGATCAACTATCTGGAGGTATGAAGCAGCGCGTAGCTATTGCCCGTGCTCTGGCGAATAAACCCCGCATCCTGCTGATGGATGAGCCTTTCGGTGCTCTCGATGCTCAAACCCGCAGCAAGATGCAGAACTATCTAATGGAGATATGGCGAAATATCGATATCACCATTCTCTTTATTACTCATGATCTAGATGAGGCCATTCTATTGGCAGACAGAGTATTGGTCTTAAAGCCTCATCCCGGAGAAGTACAGGAACTCATTGAAGTTCCGGTGTCTCGACCGCGATCATTAGAGCAACTGGTTAGCCCGGAATTTTTAGCTACCAGACAACGCCTAGACGACCTAATTCATCCGCCCACTGATGATGACGAAGATGATTCAGTAAATATGGTTAAATTCACTCAGGTAGGCGATGAGGTTGAGGTACAACCTTAGCCCTTCGTTGAAGGCCTAAAACTGAAACGGGACGACCTGTTACAGCTGATGACTCAAGGGGACGACCCCAAGCGAAATCAGGATCACAAAGATGAATCCACAATCTGAAAAACTCATTGATCAGGGTCAATTGCCGGGGGGCAGCCACTGGTCGCTTATCATGCGTCGTGGGCGTATTTTACGTCTGACAGACCTAGAGGGTGGTGCCAATGTTGGCATGTTGTTTTACAACCCCGAAGAAAAACTAGAACGCTACAACGCACCCGATACCCTCAAGTGCCAACACACATTCAAGCTTAGTCGCGGACACTGCCTCTATTCCGATATGGGCAGAATATTTTGTTCTATTGTTGAAGATTCCGTCGGCTGGCACGACACAGTCGGCGGCAACCTGAGCGACAGCGCTCTGACGACAAAATGGCAACCTGTCTCCTATCAGCAAGGCCGAAATAACTGGACTCTCAGCGGTGAACACAGCTTCAAGGTTGAATTGGCCAAATACGGGCTGAGCGCTGCAGACATTCCCGCCAATCTCAACCTATTTAGCAAGACCGAAGTTTCAGAAAATGGCGATCTCAGTCTGGCGACAGACAATTCCAAGGCGGGTGACAGTGTAGAGCTGCGCTTCGAGATGGATACTTTAGTAATCCTGCATACCTGCCCTCACCCAATGAATTCTGAGACTGAGTACCCCAGAAAGCCGGTTCAATACGAGATATTGATGGCAGATCCAGTCGGAACTGATGATTTTTGTAAGAACTTTCGGCCAGAAAACCAACGAGGCTTTGAAAACAACCGTATTTATCTGCAAGAACCCCTAGAGCAATCAGAAGATAAGGGGGCTGCTCAATGATTTTCGAAAGCGCTCTAAAACCCGAGCAAGCAGTTTTGTCTGAAGTTGTGAGTGCCGGAGACTACTGGTTACATCCGGTAAAAGCTGGTCAAACAATCAGAATTCTCGATCTCGAAGGCAATCAGGCCGCCGACACTCTCTTCTATTCCGCTGCAGATCCGTCCGAGCATTATTCAGCGATGGATACCATCCGTGAACAGGGCAATGTTTACCTGACTGCAGGCAGCCAATTGCTCTCAAATCTGGGCAACCCTCTGTTGAAGATTGTCGCCGACACCTGTGGTCGGCACGACACCCTAGGCGGAGCCTGTGCAACCGAATCCAATACTGTTCGCTATGCATTGGATAAAAAGTGCATGCATGCCTGTCGTGACAGCTGGATGCTGGCAGTTGCGGAGAACCCCGAGCTTGGTTTAAGCAAAAGAGATGTTGTGCACAACATTAACTTCTTTATGAATGTGCCGGTGACTCCCGAGGGCGGCCTTAGTTTCGAAGATGGTATCTCCGGCGCGGGCAAGTATGTTGAGCTGCAGGCAGATCAGGACGTATGGGTACTTATCTCAAACTGCCCACAACTAAATAACCCCTGCAACGCCTACAACCCAACTCCCATTCAACTTCTGATCTGGGATTCCTGATGTTTACCAAGGTACTGATTGCCAACCGCGGCGCCATCGCCGTGCGTATCTGCAGAACCCTCAAGGCAGAAAGCATAACCTCGCTGGTGATCTACGCAGAGAATGATCGTGATTCTTTGCACGTGAAACATGCGGATCAGGCCGTAAGTTTAGGCTCTGGAGATCTCTCGCAAACTTATCTCAACTCAGAAAAAATCATTGCCATAGCTCTAGAACAGGAAGCTCAAGCGATTCATCCGGGATATGGATTCCTGAGTGAAAATCCGGAATTTGTCGAAAGCTGTGAAGCTGCAGGGCTGGTTTTTCTCGGCCCTACCGCCGAGCAAATGCGGCTGTTTGGTCTAAAACACACAGCCCGGGAATTAGCAGAAAAAGCACAGGTTCCTTTGCTTCCGGGCTCCGGCATTGTCGAAAATCTAGATGAGGCACTAATCAGCGCAGAAACCATCGGCTACCCACTTATGTTGAAATCAACTGCAGGTGGCGGCGGTATTGGCATGAGTCTGTGTCACTCCGCCAATGATCTATCTGCGGCCTTCGACAAAACTCGTCAGCTCAGTCAAAACAACTTCTCCAGCGGCGATATGTTTCTGGAGAAATTTGTCGCCAAGGCAAGGCATATCGAAGTTCAGGTATTTGGTGACGGCAAGGGCAAGGCCTTGACTCTCGGCGAGCGCGACTGCTCAGCGCAAAGACGTAATCAGAAAGTAATTGAGGAGGCCCCTGCCCCCAATCTCGACAAAAACACCCGTGTTGAGATTCAGCAAGTATCAGAGCGCCTGATGTGCTCAATTAATTACCGCAGTGCTGGCACCGTTGAGTTTATCTACGACGTGTTGGAAGAAGCTTTCTACTTCCTCGAGGTGAATACCCGCCTGCAAGTTGAACACGGCGTCACTGAAGAGGTTTATGGGGTCGACATCGTTAAATGGATGCTCGATTTAGGACAGGAGCGACTCGAGCAGCTGGAGCAGCTCAAGTCCGAGCTGAGTCCAAGCGGCCATTCTATTCAAGTGCGGCTCTACGCCGAAAACCCCAGCAAAGACTTTCAGCCCAGTACCGGATTGCTGACGCAGGTGGAATTTCCGGACGCAGATTTTTTACGTGTCGATCATTGGATTGAACCGGGGATGGAAATCAGCGCCAGTTACGACCCAATGCTGGCCAAGTTGATCGTCACCGGCGAACATCGAGCTCAGGCGGTTGAAAATCTCTCGCAGGCTCTCAAACAAACAAGGCTCTATGGTTTTGAAACCAACCTGAATTATCTCGAACAGCTCAGTCGAAACCCGGATTTTATCCAGGGCCGGTTAACCACCTCCAGCTTGGCGCACATAGCCTTCAATTCTCCTTATATCGAAGTATTGGATGGTGGCACCCAAACAACAGTGCAGGACTACCCCGGTCGTTCGGGCTATTGGCAAGTTGGTATTCCGCCCTCTGGCCCCTTTGATGACTTCAGCTTCCGCCTCGGTAATCGCTTGCTGGGTAATACCGAAGGCGCTGCCGGGCTTGAATGCACTCTGAGAGGCCCGAGTCTGCGTTTCTATCGCGATTGCCGCGTTCTACTTGCTGGCGCTGATATGCAGGCAAAGCTTGAAGGAGAACCAGTTGGTCTATGGACTGCAATGGAGATCAAAGCGGGGCAGCAACTGACATTAGGCCAGGTACAAGATCAGGGTTGTCGAACCTACCTTCTGGTTGAAGGAGGGCTGGATTGCCCCAGCTATCTGGATTCCCAATCGACCTTCACTCTTGGCCAATTTGGCGGACATTGCGGGCGCGCGTTACATGCCGGCGACTTCCTGCATCTAAGCGATGAGATTGATCTGGTAGATACCAAAAGCCAAACAATAACCCAAACCCCAGAGCTCACCGATAGCTGGAAGATACGCGTTATTGCAGGTCCACAGGGTGCGCCAGAGTTCTTTACCCAGGAAGATATCGAAAAGATATTCAGCAATTCTTGGGAAGTGCATTTTAACTCCAGCCGAACTGGAGTCCGCCTAATAGGCCCCAAACCCGACTGGGCGCGCAGTGACGGCGGCGAAGCCGGTTTGCACCCCTCCAATATTCACGACAATGCCTACGCACTGGGCAGCATCGACTTCACCGGAGATATGCCAGTAATTCTCGGCCCAGATGGCCCCAGCCTGGGCGGTTTTGTCTGCCCTGCAACGGTAATAAGCGCAGACCGATGGAAATTGGGACAGCTAAAGGCCGGCGATCAAATTCAGTTTGTGCCTGTATCTCTGGAATCAGCTCGAGATATCGAAGCCCAACAGACTTCGTTAATTGCCGGTGAGGCGATTGCAGACCCGCTGAATTGTTTCGATCCGGTCAGGCTCGATGAACCCAGCTATATTCTCTACGCCAGCGAACAGCATCCAACTGGCATTTGCTGCCGTATTGCCGGCGACAAAAATCTGCTGGTTGAGTACGGCGACCAGGTTCTGGATATTCGTCTGCGTTGCCGCGTGCAGGCGCTCTACGAAGATCTCCTAAAGATAGATTCTGCGGCTATCCTGGAGATGACTCCAGGTATTCGTAGCCTACAGATTCACTATTGCGATGCGCGAATGGACCACAACCAACTGCTGAATCTGGTGCTGGAAACAGATCGTAATCTGGGACAACTCGACGACTTTGAGTGTGAATCACGAATTATTCACCTGCCGCTGTCTTGGGACGACGAGGTCTGTAAATTGGCTGCGGAAAAATATATGCAGACGGTTCGAAAGGACGCCCCCTGGTGTCCCTCCAATATTGAATTTATCCGCCGCATCAACGGTCTCGATTCAGTCGAAGATGTATATAGATTAGTTTTTGCGGCTAACTATCTGGTTTTAGGTTTAGGAGACGTTTACCTCGGTGCCCCGGTAGCCACCCCTATCAATCCCAAACACCGTTTAGTCACCACAAAGTACAACCCAGCACGCACCTGGACCGCTGAGAATTCAGTCGGCATCGGCGGCTCTTATATGTGTATCTACGGCATGGAAGGTCCCGGCGGCTATCAGCTGTTTGGCCGTACCCTGCAGATGTGGAATCGCTATCGCAAAACCTCCTCCTTCAGCGAGCCCTGGCTGCTGCGGTTTTTCGACCAGATCCGTTTCTACCCAGTCAGCCATGAAGAGCTTGAGCAGATTCGCTATCAATTTCCAAGGGGCGAATTCGAACCCAAAATTGAGTCAAGCCGCTTTTCCCTGAAAGAATATCAATCCCTGCTAGATCAGCAAAACAGCGAAATTGACAAGTTTACTCAGACGCGCCAGCAAGCATTTGAAGAAGAGCTCAAAGACTGGGAAAACTCCGGCCTGATCAATTTTGAATCGGAAATCGAGGTTGTAGATTTGGCCGATGAAGATATCCCTATGGACAGCCGGGCTGTTTATTCCAGTGTTGCGGGAGCGGTTTGGAAACTAGCCTGTGCCCTGGGTGACAGCATCCAAAGCGGTGACACTTTATTTATTGCCGAATCTATGAAAATGGAAATTGAAGTGCAATCAAATGTATCAGGAACAGTATCTAAGCTGCTGGTAGAACCCGGTCAGCAAATAAAACCCGGCCAGATGGTCGCTCTGGTAAAAACCGACGATTCTTAACTATGCAAAACAGCCTTTCTATCAGCTCTCTTCGCGATCAATACCTGAAGCGACACTTTGGCCCTCGCGAATACATCGCCATGTGCCGCGAGAAAATTCAGCTACAAAATAAGACTAATCCAGCTTGGATTTATCAACTTAGTGATGAGGAGCTGGAGCCCTATTTACTCAAACTTGAAGAACAGACAGCTGAGCGGCTTCCGCTTTTTGGCATCCCTTTCGCCATTAAGGACAATATCGACCTAGCCGGTATTCCAACCACCGCGGGTTGTCCCGATTTCTCCTATGTCCCCAATCGCTCCGCTCATGTGGTCGAACGACTCATTCAAGCCGGCGCCATACCGCTTGGCAAAACCAATCTGGATCAATTTGCTACTGGCTTGGTTGGCGCGCGCTCTCCATGGGGGGCCTGTGGCTCGGTATTCAATCGGAGCTATGTATCAGGCGGTTCCTCAGCTGGCTCTGCAGTATCCGTTGCTGAGGGGCAAGTAATGTTCTCTCTCGGCACAGATACTGCCGGTTCCGGCCGTATTCCGGCCGCCTTCAACAATTTGGTGGGGCTTAAACCAAGCCGCGGCTTACTTTCCAACACTGGCATGGTTCGCGCGTGCCGAAGCCTTGACTGCATCAGCATTTTTGCACTTACCGCTTTGGACGCCGAACTGGTATTTGATACTGCAGCTGACTACGACAGTTCTGACGAATATTCGCGCAAATATCTACCATCTCCCACCAAGAACATTAAAAACCCAAGGGTTGCTATTCCCCAGACCGATCAGCTGGAATTTTTTGGCGACACCGACTATATCGATTGCCATCTGGCCGCATTAGAGACGGCGACCAAATTGGGTTGGAGGTTGGTAGAAATTGATTTTTCGCCGCTATTTCGCGCTGCAAAAATGCTTTATGAAGGCCCATGGGTGGCCGAGCGCGACGCAGCCTACGGTAATTTTGCCAAGGAAAACCCAGATTCTGTTCTACCGGTAATTCGGCAAATACTCGCGCCGGCGGAACAGATCTCCGCGACTCAGACATTTCAGAGCCAGTATGAAATGCAACAAATCAAGGTGGCGGTCGACGAGCTACTAAAAGGTTTTAACTTTGCACTTATGCCCAGCGCGCCGGGACACTATTTAATTGAAGATGTGCAGAAAGAGCCGATCAAACTCAACTCGCAGCTCGGTACCTACACAAATTTTATGAACCTGCTAGATCTATCCGCTATAGCCGTACCGGCAAATTTCACACCCAGCGGAATGCCCTACAGCATCACTCTCTTTGCACAGGCGTTTGCTGATCACCAACTGCTAGCGCAGGCGGCCGAATGGCAGCGCCATACCGAACTGAGCCTTGGGCACAGATTGGGCAATCTCGATCCGGTTGATTTCACAAACCATCAACTGAGCAAAGTTGCCGAGGGTTGGACTGAAATATTGGTCGCTGGCGCCCATATGAGCGGGCTGCCGCTTAACTATCAACTCAGAGATCTGGATGGGCAGTATTTAGAAGCAACAAAAACAGCCTCCAAATATTCCCTTTATGCATTGGCAGGAGGTCCTCCAGAAAGACCCGGTCTGGTGCGAGAGGAGCAGGACGGCGCAAATATTGAAGTGGAAATATGGGCTATCCCCACCATCAATGTCGGCACCTTGCTCGCACAAATCCCGGCACCGCTAGGCCTTGGCAAAGTTGAGTTAGAGGATGGTAGATGGGTGACCGGATTTATCTGCGAGCCTTGGGGAGTCGTCGGAGCCGAGGATATTACCGAGTTAAGATCCTGGAGAAGTTATTTGACTTCCTAACGACCACAACAGGGGCGAACCACGCAGTGGTTTGTCCCTGACTGGTTGTTCTTGTTATGTGTTGCTTACCCAACCTTTGTTTTGAGTGTATTTGGCGTACCAAACGAGAAAGCCAGATATAGCTACTGGAAGTAAAATGATACCTATAATTTCGCCAATGCCGAAACTGATATTTAGAGTTAGGGAATGCACAACCGCCATAATTGAACCCACCAATGAAGCCACAAAAATATAGAGCGCTATTGATTTTTTTAGGAGTAGAAATATGCACCCTAAGGTTCCACCAAATACGGACAGCCCAAACCCAAACGTCGCCCACAACGGCCTTCCTCGGATAATGGCCTGCTCAGTATCTCTATAGGATGAGACAATTTCAGGGTTCATTTGCATTACAAAATTCATAGCACCCATTACATTCCAAATAAGCAATAAAGCTGTGACTAACCAAAAACTCCAGTGAACCCCAAATTGCTCAGTATCGTTCATCATATTCTCCGATATCAATTAGAAGACACATAACGCCACAAACAGAGGCGCACTTGTGCGTCCGGCTGCTTTGACTGGTTATGCCCGACCACGCCAAACACTCGGATTGCGGCTGGCATGAAATACTGCGAGAACGTCCACATTAGAGCCACGCACGGAGAAGAAAACGCCATAGGGAAATTTTGCAAGAAGCGCGCGATGTGTTCCGCGGTGCACAGTTGGAAATTGATTCGGATTGGCAGAGATTTCTGCAAAAGTTGAAGAGACCGCATCCAAAAAATCCATTCCAAGGCCATTTCTTCGATCCTCATACCAAGACGCTGCTTCGTCTAAGTCTTTTTCCGCCTCTTCCCTGAGTCGGATTTCATATTTCATAGCCGGCTGCGTATCTCGAGAAGTGCCTCTTCGGCATTTCTCCCGGAATCGGGGTCGGCTTCATAACGGTCCAAACGCCTATCTAATTCGGCTCTCTGTTCTGTGGATACAGGCACGGAAGATTGGTCATGAGCGATGCTGTCCCAAAGGTCTTCCACAAGCTGAATTCGCTCAGGGATCGGCAGATTTTTCAGTGTTGCGTTCATAGGATTGATCATACTCCTCAGCTTAGATTGAGCCAACCTGGGACATAACGTCGCAGTAAACGGGAGCTGCGTAGCAGCGATCCGGTGGAGCGCAGCGGAACGAATTTCACTGCCTTGTTATGAATATTTTGATTGCATCGCATGGACTCGCTCCCAAATGGATGGTTGCATATTGTTTTGCCAAACACCTTTTACCACAGGTACGAACGGAGGATTTTGTCGTGTAATCGTTTCTATACGGTCTATGAAGTCAGCGCCATGAAGCACGAGAAGATCTTCTAACGGGCCCGCCGCTAGATTCGAAAGAACTCTTTCATTAGATGAATAGTTTGCGATTTCTAGGATGTATTCCCACGCCAGTTCGGGAGACTTCTGAACCATTTCAAAAAGTTCTTCCCATGCCCAATATAGATCGGGGTTTCCTTTTTCTTTTGAGTGATACTCGATCCAGCTCTCGATAAGTTTCAAAGCCATATCGGACCTATTCTTCATAACATTTGTATATCGAGCATGCTCGCTTTGCCAAAACTGATATTCCAGTCATCTTCCTAACTCCCTGATTTAACTCGATGTTTGAATACTAACATCATTGTTGTCTTGGAAAAACGCGCGTGCTCGCTTTGTCTGTTAGGGGGTTTCCCCGTATCTAGATCATCGTTTTTACAACATGTTGATTAGATTAGTATTATTCGGCAACAACCCGGAAAACGAGCATCTGGCCTCGACCAACCGAGCCATAAAGCTGCCAAGAACACTAGGCAGGTAGAAACTGCTCGATCATCAGCTGTTCGGTCTCCAAACCACGATAGCGGTTTATCTGTAACCGGTAGACAAAGCGCCCTCTCTTCCCAGCACCGATATTTAAATGCTCTACCGGTGTGGAGAACCAAATCGCATCAAGGGTTTTTGAACCAGCTTCGATCCGCAGCCCCAGTTTCAAGTGTTTTTCCTTAAGTATGCGAGAGCTTTCAATCACAAAGTCGCCTTCAAAGAGCGGCTCGGGAAAAGCCTGTCCCCAGGGGCAAATCTCCTCAATCAATTTGGCGGAGTCAAGGTTCAAAGCCTCTGCCGGCAGTTCGCCATCAGTCAAAAGGGTTTCAATCAGCTGCTCCTTATCAAGACGCGTTCGAACTTCAAAATCAAACTCTTGGGCGAACTCTTCGTAGCGATCAGCCTTGATACTCAGACCAGCTGCCATGGCGTGGCCGCCAAACTGACAAATCAAATCTGGGCATCTCGTCGCAATGCCCTCCAAAACATCGCGTATATGCAAACCGGAAATTGACCGCCCTGAACCCTTCAGCTTCCTGTTTTCTTGCTGACTTCCCCCTTCTTCTGCAGCGAAAACAATAGTCGGGCGATGCCAGCGGTCTTTGATTCGCGAAGCTATTAGTCCAACCACCCCTGCGTGCCAATCTTTCTGAAACAGGCATAAACCCCAGGGTAGCTCACTTAGATCAATATCAAGTGAGCCCATCGCATGCTCAGCTTCCTGCTGCATTTGCTCCTGAATAGATCGTCGATCCTGATTCAATTGTTGTAGCTGGGAGGCAATCTCTCTGGCGGTAGTCTCGTCATCCGTTAGCAAACATTTAATCCCCAACGAAATATCTTCGAGTCTTCCTGCGGCATTAATTCTCGGCCCCACCACAAATCCCAGATCAGTACTCCGGGTTAGCTGGAATTCTTTGCCAGCCACTTCCAGCAGAGCTCTTATACCGACGTTGCCCCGCCCCGAGCGTATGCGACTCAATCCGCGACTTACTAGAAGCCTATTGCCCTCATCCAGAGGCACTAAATCCGCCACCGTACCCAAAGCGACAATATCCAGCCACTGACTCATATTGGGTTCGGAAATCTGTTTCTGCACAAACCAGCCGCTGTCTCGTAGGGACTTCCGCAGCGCCAGCATTAAATTGAAGAACACCCCCACACCCGCCAGATTTTTGCTTGGGAAATCACAACCGGATTGATTTGGATTGAGGATGGCGTCTGCCGCTGGAAGCGTTTCACCGGGCAAATGGTGATCAGTAACCAATACCTGCATCCCCAGGGTTTTGGCGGCTTTAACTCCGGCAATGCTGGAAATGCCGTTGTCCACGGTAATCAGCAAGTCAGGCGATCTCTCAGCGGCTACCTGAACTATCTCTGGAGATAAGCCATAACCAAACTTAAACCGGTCTGGCACCAGAAAATCCACTTTCTCCGCGCCCATGGCTCGTAAAGACCGAACAGCTAGAGCGCAGCTGGTGGCGCCATCTGCATCGTAGTCGCCAACAATTAGAATTTTTTGATTTTGACGAATCGCCTGTTCAACCAACTCAACAGCCCCCTCCATCCCCAGCATCAGCTGTGGTGAGTGCATACGAGAAAGGTCAGAACTGAGTTGATCGAGGCTGTTCACTCCGCGAGCCAGCAGTATCCGGATTAACCAGTCAGGCAGATCTCCGTCAAAGCTTGAAAGCTCTGCGGATAAATTACGCTGAAGGATCTCAGCCAATAGAGGTCGTTAGAGCTCAGACTGAATAGTTTGCTGCACAGCCTGCAAACTATTTTCCAGAACCTGAAAACGCTCCTTACGCTGCATCAAATCCTTGAGGTGATGCGGCAATTCGGCGGCAGTATCTACACCTGAGCGCTCAACCGCCTCGGCGAACTTGGCTGGATGCGCAGTGGACAGGCAAACCATAGGCCCAGACACATCAACCTGCGCCAAACGGCCAGCTTCAAAGCCAATAGCGGTATGCGGATCCATCAAATACTCGGTATTTTCAAACTGCTCGGCGATAACTCTAACCGTAGTCTCATCATCGATACGTGCACTGGAAAATAGCTGTCGAGCTCTTGCTAAAGCAGCCTCGGGCAAATGAATAGCAGCACCAGCAGTAAAATCTCGCATTAGCTCAGCCAATTGCAAACCGTTGCGATCATAGAGATCAAACAGCAGGCGTTCATAATTACTGGAAATCATAATATCCATACTCGGGCTTAAGCTGTGCAATAACTCACCCTTGGAATAATCATTGGCGCTCAGACTGCGATGCAGAATATCGTTGGCATTGGTGGCGATGACCAGACGCTCAATGGGTAGACCCATATTTTTGGCAAGATACCCGGCAAAAATATCACCGAAGTTTCCCGTAGGCACAGCAAAAGACACTGCTCGTTCCGGAGCACCAAGTGCCAAAGCAGAGTAAAAGTAATAGACGATCTGGGCCATGATGCGCGCCCAGTTGATGGAATTTACAGCCACCAACTGCCGCCCTTCCGGCAAAAATGACTGATCCGCAAATGCCGCCTTAACAATATTCTGGCAGTCGTCGAAGTTGCCCTCGATAGCCAGATTATGGACATTGTCCACCAGCACGCTGGTCATTTGACGACGCTGAACTTCCGAAACCCGATTGTGCGGATGCAGAATAAAGATATCGACGTTTTCACAGTGCCGGCAGCCCTCAATGGCAGCTGAACCTGTATCTCCAGAAGTGGCACCCAGTATCACTACTTTCTGACCGCGTTTCTCCAGAATGTGATCCAGCAAGCGACCCAAGAACTGCAAGGCAAAATCCTTGAATGCCAAAGTGGGGCCATGAAAGAGTTCGAGGATCCAGAGTTCATGATCCATCTGCACCAGAGGTGCAATCGCGGTGTGCCGAAACTCGGCATAAGTTTCCTCAATCAGGCGCTTCTGTTCATCCACCGGCAAGGCATCACCAATAAAGGGATGCATTACTTCAAATGCCAATTCCGGATAGCTCAGGCTCGACCAACTTGCGATCTGTTCGGCAGAAAAATTGGGAAGTTGTTCAGGCACATAGAGACCGCCGTCGCTGGCCAAACCTGCCAGTACGGCCTCTTCAAAATCGAGAACCGGCGCACTGCCTCTAGTACTGATGTATTTCATATTTATAGCTTCTTAAATTTTTCCACGTACTCGAGGTACTAATTTTCCTTTTTAACCTTCAAGGGCTTCCACTCGAATACTGACTACGGGTTCAACGATGTCTTGCAGTGCTTCAATTTTAGCAACTGCACTATTTAAGACTGACTCTGCTGCTACCGATGTGATCAATACAATTGGCACGGTATTAGACTTGCTCTCAGCCTCTTTCTGAATAATAGCGTCAATACTAAGGCTCGCTTCAGTCAAGGCCTGAGTAATGGACAACATCACCCCCGGTTTGTCAGCTGCGGTGATACGCAAATAAAAAGCGGTAGTGCAGTCTTCAATAGCAAGAATTGGCCTATCTTTTTGATCCGCCAGAGCAACACCCAATGGGGGTGTACCGCATGCAGCTCCAACCCTTTGCGTACGCGCTATTTCGATGATGTCCGCAACCACAGAAGATGCGGTTGGTAAGGCACCTGCACCTGCGCCGTAATACATTGTTGGCCCTGAGGCGTTGCCTTCTATCCAGACGGCGTTCATCACACCGTCAACATTGGCCAGCGGAACCTCTTCCGGAATCAGAGTCGGATGCACGCGCATCTCAATGCCCCGCTCAGTTGCCTTGGCAATGCCCAAATGTTTGATCCGATAACCCAACTCTTCAGCAAAAAGTACGTCTTTCTGCGCCAATTGGCTTATGCCCTGGGTATAAACCTTTTCAAAATTGAGCGGTATGCTGAAAGCGATTGAAGCCAATATACAAAGTTTGTACGCAGCATCGATACCCTCCACGTCAAAGGTTGGATCCGCCTCTGCGTAGCCCAACTCCTGCGCTTCCTTTAAAACGTCTTCGTAAACACGACCGTGGTCGCGCATCTCGGTAAGAATGAAGTTCCCAGTGCCATTAATAATGCCCGCCAGCTCTTTTATTTGGTTTGCCGCCAAGCCATCACGCAATGAGCGAATGACCGGAATAGCGCCCGCTACAGCGGCCTCAAATGCCAGAGTTACTCCAGCTGCCTCTGCGGCCTTAATCAATTCATTGCCGTGTTCGGCTATTAGGGCTTTATTGGCGGTCACAACATGCTTGCCGCTGGAAATGGCTTCCAAAACCAAAGTCTTTGCCGGTTCAATACCGCCAATACTCTCTACTAAGATATCCACATCCGGATCTCGAGCCAGTTCAAAGATATCCTCGCTTTGACGAATACCAGCTAGATTAAATTCAGGCTTGGGACTACGAGCACCGATATGAGTAACCCGGATTTCCGCACCGGCACGAGCACGCAGGTCAGCACAATTTTCTTGAATTAAATTCAAGGTGCCTCCGCCGACAGTACCTAATCCGCAAATTCCTACTCTGATTTGATCCACTTCTGTTTCCAATTGAATTGCTACTAATTTGTTTTATCTAGATTCGGGTGCCTATTCCTGAAACTCATGCCTGACACCTATAAATAGAGCCTGCTTTGGCTATCCAAAAATCTGTCCAAGAGCCAAAAAAAAGGCCGCGCATTGTAGCACGGCCTTTTCATTTGTTAGCCTTTAGATCAGAGGCTTTGCAGCCAATTTATTCCTCTATTCCAAGTAATGCCAAGTAATCAGCGGTCGAACGATATCCCGGCATTAAAGTTCCATCTGGCAAGACAATTGCCGGTGTACCAGTGACACCAAATTCGCGACCCAAAGCGTAGTGATCTGACACGGGATTTTCTTCACAAATCTCGCCTTCAACAGGTATTCCTGCTTTGAGGTCAGTCATCACCAGATTCCGGTCCTCAGCACACCAGGCTTTTACAGTTTCGGTATATTCGTGTGTGAAGACGCCATCTCTCTGAATACCAGAACGTGGATAGGCTAAATAGTGAACTTCAATACCCGCTTCGTTCATCTCAGCCATCTGACCGTGCAGCTTGCGGCAGTAACCACAGGTAACATCAGTAAAAACGGTCAATATGCCTTTGGCTTCTCCCACTGCGGGAAATACGATCATAGTCTCTGGGTCAACGCCCGCTAGAGCCTGGGCACGTTTTTCGGTTTTTTCCGCTTCAGTTGCATTTACAAAGCGACCCGGCTCAAGGAAAAACAGATCGCCGGCAAAAAAGTATTCGCCGTCATTGGCAAGGTAGATAACGGTTTCGCCATTGGAACTGGTGACAGTAGCCTGATGGTATCCAGAGATGGGGGAAGGGATTACTGCAGATTCTTCCAGCCCCAAACCGGCTGATTCCAGACGATCCATAATATTGGCTTTGGTATCCGCATCCGATGCTTCCTGCGCTATTACGCCTTGGATCAGCAGCGAAAATGAAATCAGGGACAAAGCAGCTAAATAGTTAATAGTCTTCATGGTTGCAACCATAGGTATTTATCTTAATTCGAAACGATATTGAGGAGATTGTAGCCAGTTCAAGGGCTTAAGTCGCCGAATTAGAGCATTAACCATAGGTCATTTGCGTAAAGAAAAGTGAAAATCGGCGCTAGTTCACATCTTCTCGCCAATTTTGGAAACAGAGTATTCCGCATCAACCTCTAGGATGGTGCTGGGCGTGCAGGGATTTCATGCGTTCTCGCGCTATATGAGTATAAATCTGGGTAGTGGAGAGATCGGAATGCCCCAACAGCAACTGCACCACCCGCAAATCGGCTCCGTGATTGAGCAGATGAGTGGCAAAAGCGTGCCGAAGTAGATGCGGGGAAACCGCATACTTAATACCGGCTCGTCTTGCGTATAAACCGATGCGATGCCAGAAGGCCTGACGAGTCATCAAATTTCCTCGGCGGCTGGGAAACAGCACATCGCTGGACCCAGCAGGCAGAAAAACCGGCCTCGATTCCTTCAAATAACGATCGAGCCACTGCAGCGCAGTTTCACCGACGGGCACCAAACGCTCTTTGCTGCCCTTGCCAAAGGTTCGCACCACGCCCTGCCGTTGATTCATCTGACTCATGGTCAATCCAATCAACTCGGAAACGCGTAATCCAGTGGCATAGAGAAGCTCCAGCATTGCTTTGTCGCGCAGCTCCAGGGGAATACTGACGTCGGGTTCGTTTAGCAGTAGCTCAACATCGGTCTCCGGCATCGACTTTGGCAGCGGACGACCCAGCTTCATGCTGTCGATAAGTTCAGTGGGGTTAACCCTGATGCGTGACTCTCGAATCAGCCAGGCATAAAACCCACGAAAACAGGACAGATGTCGAGCTGTTGAACGTGGCGAATGTTTTTGCGAATAACGGAAGCCTAGATAGGCCTGTAAATCGGCGGAGCCAGCTCGCTCTAACTCAACAGATTGACTCTCTAGCCAGTTGGCCAAAGCAGTCAAATCGCGCCGGTAGGCACTAATACTATGAGCACTCAAACCTTTCTCAGCCCATATATGGTCCAAATACTCTTCTATTAAGGGATGATGATTTTTAATCTGGTTCGCCGTCATGTGGAAATCATGCCAGAAAACTTAGGATTCCGGAGAAAAGGGCAATACTGACCCAAGCTACTGAGGTTGAGTGGTACATGGACGTACCGCCAAGAGCTATTCAAAATCAAGAAACTCCGCGCAGTTTTGCCAGATTTTAAATTGCGAGAACCAAGTAGACAGAGAAATCTATTTGGTTCTTAAAAAAGCAAAAGGCGTCTTTGGACGCCTTTTTTATTCTCGATTAAAGTCGACTCAACTCTAGTCGAGTTTTTCTTTAATACGTGCCGCCTTACCAGACAGTTCACGCAAGTAGTAAAGCTTGGCTTGACGCACGTCGCCGCGACGCTTAACCGAAATGCTATCGATCAGTTTGCTGTAGGTTTGAAATGTACGCTCTACACCAACACCGTGGGATATCTTACGAACGGTAAAAGACGACCCTAGACCACGGCTTTTAATCGCAAGGACTATGCCTTCATAGGCTTGCAAACGCTCACGAGTACCTTCTTTAACCTTAACCTGAACAACAATGGTATCTCCGGGCGCGAACTCGGGAAAATCCCGATCCATCTGCTCGTTTTCAAGCTCTGCAATAATGCTATTTTTACCGCTCACGTCTATCTCCGATTTTAATAGGTGCCCAAGTTTTAAATAAAAGGGCGTAAATTACTTTTTCCGGTTCAGAATCAAGTCTGGCCGAATTCTGCGAGTCTTGGCTATCGCCTCTTGGCGGCGCCACTTCTCAATCAACTTATGATCACCGCTGAGCAAAACTTCCGGCACAGCCTGACCTTCAAAAACTTCTGGCCTTGTGTAGTGAGGCCAATCCAACTCTTCCTCACCCTTCTCATTCCTACTAAAGGAATCTTGTCCGGCTGAGTCGGCATGCCCCAATACTCCGGGCACATGACGCAAAATCGCATCTATCAATACCAAGGCCGGCAATTCACCGCCACTCAGTACGTAATCTCCAATCGAAATCTCTTCATCTACCAGAGTATCGATTGCGCGCTGGTCGATGCCTTCGTAACGGCCGGCGATTAATATCAAATTCTCGCTGGCCAGTTCTTCCGTTCGAGCTTGAACCAGCCTTTTACCCTGCGGAGAAAGGTAGACAACTAACGCCCTATCTTCCATCCACTTCTTGGCATCCTCTATTGCAGCCTTAAGCGGCTCGCAACGCATTACCATGCCTGGGCCACCACCGTAGGGTCTATCATCAACGGTTCGGTGTTTATCTGTGGCGTAATCCCGAGGATTAAAACTCCGCAGATCAATCTTCTTTTCGGCTACTGCCCTTCCGGTTACACCGTAATCGGCAAAAACCTCAACTACTTCAGGAAAGAGAGTAATCAGTGCAATCTTCATGCTGCTCTCCATCCACCATATTGAAATCTAAAAATCCGGATCCCAATTTACTTCAATCTTTCCTGCTTCCAGATCAACCCGAAGCACATGTTGTCCGGGAGTCCAGGGAACTAATCGCTCGGTGCCCTCGGTAGACCGAACTACCATGACGTCGTTAGCTCCGGTCTCCATCAGCTTCTCAACAATGCCGAGATCATGCCGCTGTCCTTCGTAGAGACTTTCTACCTCTAAGCCCTGAAGCTGAAACCAGTAGTAATCGCCATCTTCAAGTGTCTCAAATTGATCAACACTAACTTCGATTAGGGTGCCAATCAGTGCCATTGCCTGATCGCGATCTTCAATTCCTTCTAAGTTGGCAATCAGGCCTTTGCCCTTCTTTTGCCAACTGGCCACCTTGTGACCGGCACCGCCCTCGCCTTTGTTATCAACAAAAAGCCAAGGCGAATACTCAAATATCTTTTCTATGGGAGCAGTTTCCGAGTAAATCTTTACCCAGCCCTTTACTCCATGCACGCCCGAAATCTCTCCAACTCGGACCGTGCCCTGCTGCTTCAAATTAGGCAGCAGCAGTTTCTGCTTTGCGCGCTTCTTCTACCAGAGCAGCAACACGATCAGAAAGCTGTGTACCTTTGGAAACCCAAAAATCCACACGTTCTAAATCAATACGCAAACGCTCTTCATTGCCGCGAGCACCAGGGTTAAAGAAACCCACGCGCTCCAAGTAACGGCCATCACGAGAAGTACGGCTGTCACTCACTGAGAAGTGATAAAAAGGTCGCTTTTTAGCGCCACCACGAGAAAGTCGAATAGTAACCATTTAAAAAATGCTCAATTTGTATGCCATGAGACCGCTAACACACTGAAAAACTTAAAAAATTCTTCAAGCGGCTCGAAAGGGCGCGTATTTTACGCAAAGAAGCTGCGGAATTAAACCGATTTTTTGCTCTGAAGCCTTTATTTTTTGCGGGCTTGGTTAAAGCAGCCTAATTCACAGATCAAGGTAAAATTTGGGTTATGCTTTAGCTATAAAATGGCAGGTATAGGTTGTTACTTTGAACGGAGAAACAAGATGCTGAAATATTGGATAGTAGCCCTTTATATCGCACTTCTATGCAATCAAGGAATCGCTCAGGAATTCAAGGTCGGCGGTATCAACCATTTTGGACTAACTGTCACTGATTTGGACGCTTCCGAGCGATTTTTTACAGAGGTTTTGGGTCTTGAGCTACTGGGCCGAGATGAAGACTATCCTTCAGTCGCCGTGGCAAACGACGACATATTAATTACGCTATGGAGAGCAACCGATCCAGAAACTGCCATTCCATTTGATCGAAAAAACAATATTGGCCTTCACCATCTCGCTTTCGACGTAGGGAGTTTTGCAGAACTTGATGCTCTCAATGAACTGCTAGGCACTATTCCTGATGTAGTGATTGAATTTTCTCCCGAGCCACTTTCCGGTGGCCCCACCCGCCACATGATCATTAGAGAACCGAGCGGTAATCGGTTGGAATTTATTCACACTCCTCCTAAACCCTAAGTTATTCTCATTTTAAATTTGTGGATTTCAGATAAAAATTTCCGACCTAACTCAAGCAATTCCTCAGTTACCAACCGGCGACATCGATAAAACCGCTGACTTTTTTGAATCAAAGCTCGGTTTTGCAGTAGTGCAAAAGTATCCGGAATACGGACACCTTATGTTGAATCGCGGAAATGCAGAGATTCATTTCTGGCAGGCGCCGAGCGAAGAGGTAGCCAGAGCATTGGCAAGCCAAAGTAGCTGCTATATCAGAACTAAAAATATCGAAGAGCTTTACGCAGAGTTTAAAAAACAAAATGTACCCTTTGGCTATGAATTAACTGACCAACCGTGGGGCATGAAAGAAATGCAGGTAAACGAACCTTACGGCATTGCTATTCGTTTTGGGGAGCAGATATCTTGATTCTTACAAAATCAAATGTATTGGATCGCCCTATATCGAAAACCATGGAATAAGTGTGTTCTGCCCCCTACATATTCAATTTATTTTAGCGGCTTGGGCTTTGCTTTTAGGCTAGGCAAATTGGCGCGCAGAGAGGGTGCTTATAATTTATAAGTGCCCGATTGAGCACCTATTTACTCTTTAGATTTTTAGGCATGAGAGCAAACAAGCTGCGGCGGGCGCTAGGAAAAAGGGTTCTTCTTTTTATCAAAGGGCATGCCGCCACCCAATCCCGGCAACCCCTGCGGCTGACCTGGCATCGCGCCACCTGCCCCACCCGGAGCTTGAGCTCCACCGGCACCACCAAGGGCATTCATCATCTTGTTCATGCCTTTGGCGGAACTCATTTTGCCCATCATCTTCTGCATCTGCTTGAATTGCTTAATTAATCGAAGCAGATCCTGAATGCTGGTACCAGAGCCCTGAGTAATACGGCGTTTACGTGAGCCGTTGAGAATATCGGGATTGGCCCGCTCTTTTGGCGTCATGGAACTGATTATGGCTTCCATCCGCTTGAACTGAGCCTGGGTATCTTTCTGTTCCATCATCTGCGACATGCCGCCCATTCCCGGCATCTTTTCCATCAGGGCGCCCATGCCACCCATATTGCGCATCTGCACAAACTGGTCGCGCATATCCTCGAGATCAAAGCCTTTACCCTTACTCTTGGTGATTTTCTTGGCGAGTTTTTCAGCTTTGTCTTTATCGACAGTGCGCTCAATCTCTTCAACCAAAGACAGCACGTCGCCCATGCCGAGAATACGTGAGGCAATTCGGTCGGGATGGTAAGGCTCCAACGCATCGGTCTTTTCACCCATACCAATAAATTTGATAGGTTTGCCGGTGATATGTCGCACTGACAGCGCCGCACCACCACGTGCGTCACCATCTGCCTTGGTGAGTATCACACCGGTTAGATCCAGCGCCTCGCCAAAGGCCTGAGCCGTATTGGCAGCATCCTGACCGGTCATGGCATCAACTACAAAGAGCGTCTCGGTAGGGACCAGAGTTTTTTGCAGAGACTGAATCTCTTGCATCATTTCTTGATCGATTGCCAAGCGACCCGCGGTATCCACCAGGAGCACATCAATAAACTGCCGTTTGGCATGAGCGACGGCATCTTTGGCAATTTGATTTGGCGATTGTTTGATATCGCTGGGGAAGAACTCCACCCCCACTTCGTCTGCAAGGGTCTGCAACTGTTTGATAGCAGCAGGTCGATAGATATCGGCACTGACTACCATGACCTTTTTCTTTTCTCGTTCAGTCAGATAGCGGGCCAGTTTTGCAGTTGAGGTGGTTTTACCCACGCCCTGCAAGCCAGCCATCAATATAACAACGGGAGGTTTGGCCGCTAGGTTTAGCGGTTCAAATGTGCCTCCGAGCACATCAACCAATTCTGCTTGAACAATTTTGAGGAATTCTTGCCCGGGAGACAGGCTAGTGCTGACTTCCGTTCCGGTTGCGCGCTCTTTAACGCGGTCGATAAATACGCGGACAACCGGCAGGGCAACATCCGCCTCCAGCAGTGACATGCGTACTTCACGCAGTGTTTCTTGAATATTGTCCTCGGTGATCTTGGACTGACCACTGATTTTTTTCAGGCTGCGGGAAAGGCGCTCTTGTAAATTCTCAAACATTTGTCTGGGTTCAATGAAGCTGAATTTGGGCGAGCGAGTATAAGGTTTTTATGGGTTGTCGTCATGAGCTTCCATGCGCCCCCCTGCTGTGACAAACTTGACCAAACTGGGACTTAGATACAAACCCCGAACAAAGTTATAGCGACCACAACAGAGATTTAGATTTGCTACCCAACGCCCTAATTGTAATTAGCCTTATCGCCTACTCAGCCGCCTTTTCGCGGTCGGTGATGGCCTTGCGCCATGATCAGCAGATCGGATTTCCCGTGCAGTTTGCTGCTGGATTGATTGGAAGTCTGGCTCATATCGCCCTGATGGCCGTATTGATGATTCAGCCGGAGGGCATTGACTTTAGCCTGCTCAAGTCTGTATCCATGATGCTCGCCGTTACAGTGCTTGTAGTCAGCGTTAGCAGCCAGAGATACGCAATACAGACTGCACAACTCTTGTTGATGCCAGCAGCTGCTGCTTTGGCCATATTTAGCTTGGTAGCACCGAGTTCACGGGAGCTGCTGGAATTATCCATCGGTACCTTTGCTCATATCATTTTGTCGGTGCTAGCCTATGGCGCCTTCACCATAGCGGCGGTCATGGCATTGCTGCTGAATTATCTAAGCGCAAGGTTAAAAGACCACAAGCTCACCTCTCTGGTAAAAAACATTCCACCGGCAGAATCTCTGGAATCACTGCTGTTTGAACTGCTCAGTTTGGCAGCTATTCTGCTGGGTTTATCAATAATCAGCGGCTTTATCTTTGTCGATGACTTTTTTGCTCAACACCTGATCCACAAATCCGTTTTATCCATCCTGGCGCTCATAATCTACAGCACTATTTGTGTCGGCCATTGGCACAAAGGTTGGCGCGGTCGTCGAGTGATGCGGTGGATTTTTGGTGCCTACGCTTCACTTACGCTAGCTTATGTCGGCAGCAAATTTGTACTGGAGTGGATATTGGCCAGCTAAATCTGGCTTACTCACCCGCATCTAAAAGCTTGCCAGCCGAAAAAAACTGCTTCAACATGTCTGTCCCGTAGCTACTGAGGTCGCGCCGCGTTGAACGACGCTTCCAATGGGTTTTTAATAACCCTACTGATTTTTCTGATTTTCCTTTCTGCTTTTTTCTCGAGTTCCGAAACAGCGATGCTTTCGCTGAACCGGTTTAAGCTCAAGCACCTGAAAAAACATAGCCGTGCCGCCAAAAGAGCCGCTCACCTGCTTGAGCGACCTGATCGGCTGATTGGACTGATATTAATTGGTAACAACGCCGTAAATATCCTAGCAGCGCTAATCGCAGGCATTCTCTTTGGCCGCTGGTTTGGTGCTGAAGCGGGTATCTGGCTTACCACCATCCTATTGACACTCATCATGCTGGTTTTTGCCGAAGTCACGCCCAAGACCCTTGCCGCCCTGCATCCGGAAAAACTGGCTTTCCCCTTTAGTTTTATTCTGGCAATCCTTTTACACCCGCTTTCGCCAACCTTTTGGCTGGTTTTGATGGTCAATTGGATTACCAATGCCATCGTCCGACTATTTGGAGTCGACCCTACACAACTGACTAAAGAACAGATAAGTCCCGACGAGCTACGAACTGTGGTGGACGAGGCTGGCCATCTAATACCAGATCAGCACCAAGATATGTTGATCAATATACTCGACCTCGAAAAAATGACGGTCGATGACATTATGGTGCCGCGCAATGAAATTGTCGGTCTCAACATTAACGATGAAATCGAAGACTTAACCAGCGCAATTCTGAATAGTGATCACACCCGTCTGCCAGTTTTTGAAGACGACATCAATAATATTATTGGCACATTACATCTGCGCCGAGTTAATCGCATGATGAAAGCTGGTGGAGATCAAATAACCAAAGACGCCATAAAGCGCTTTACTAAAAAGCCTTACTTTATTCCAGAAAACACTCCGCTAACGACACAACTAATCAACTTTCAAAAGGCCAGGCACCGCATCGGCTTTGTCGTAAATGAGTATGGTGAGGTTGAGGGGCTGGCCACACTCGACGATATCCTCGAAGAAATTGTTGGTGATTACACCACCTCGGTAGCAGACGAAGTGGAGGAAATTCAAAAGATTTCGGAAAAGGAATTTTTAGTTGAAGGTAGCGCCAGTCTGAGAGATCTCAACAAAGTTGCCAATTGGAAACTACCGATTGATGGACCAAAAACAGTTAGCGGTTTTCTAATCGAAGAACTCGAAGCGATTCCCGATGGTCCGGTCAGCTACCAACATCAAAACTTACGATTTGAAACCACTGAAATAAACGAAAAAGTGATTCAAAACTGCAAGGTATGGCGTTTTCGAGCGGATAAAAAGGAAGAAGATACCTAGCTCTGCTGATTTGCAACCAAACTCTTTTTGGCGCGCTCAGCGAGTTGATCGACAATAGTCACCCTCTCTTCATCCGTGTAAATACGCCAATAAGTAATCTCCTCTGAGCTGCGAAAGCAGCCCACACAAATCTTGTTGCTATCCAGTCTGCAAACCCCGACACAGGGACTATTGATAACTTGGTATTCGGACGAATCGGTCATTAATTCTCTTAAACTCTCTTGATCTAACGAAGCGGCCGAAGCAGCTCTTCAATAATCATTGCCGTAAGCCCCCAGACTTCCTGATTTTGGTAGCGCCAACTCGGCAGCTTGTAGCGCACACCATTGGTCTCTCGATAGTCAATGCGCTCCGGTTTCTCATCGACAAAAAACGCCAGTGGCACCGGAATAATTTCATCAGTTTCTTCGGTGCAGGCTATAAGCGAGGCGGATTGTGGAATAACGCCCAGAAATGGAGTTACCTGAACGCCAAAACGAGAAGGTTTTGCAGCAAATCTGCTGACCAGCTGCACATCCTTTGGGCGCAAGCCAATTTCTTCCTGGGACTCACGTAGGGCGGTCTGCGCCAAGCCACTATCCCCCGGCTCCCACATACCTCCGGGGAAGGATATCTGGCCCGCATGAGTGGTGAGGTGTTTGGCGCGTCTAGTAAGAATCAACGTCGGATTCTCCAGATGATCGGTAACCGGCATCAGCACCGCCGCTTGTCGATCACTCTTGGAATTCTGCCCCGAAGCGACATCTTCCTTGAAATCAAATTCAGCAGACTCCGAATTGTAGTGATCTAGTAACCGCGTCAAAATGCTCATGCGTTAGAATTCTACGTCAATTTTGTTGAGTTAAAGCCCATGATGAATTTTTGTAATCGCTGTGCCGGTGCGCTGACCACAAAGATTCCATCGGGAGACAATCTACCCCGCCACATCTGTCAGGAGTGTGAGCATATTCATTATCAAAATCCCCGCGTAATTGTTGGCTGTATTCCCGTATGGCAAGACCAGGTTCTTCTATGTCGCCGCAACATTGAACCAAAGTTTGGCCTCTGGACATTGCCGGCAGGATTTCTGGAGTTGGGCGAGACCATGGAGCAAGGTGCCCTGCGTGAAACATTCGAAGAATCGATGGCCGAGGTGGAAATAACTGAGCTTTTTGGGCTCTACGATATTCCCCATATCGGTCAGATCTACTCAATTTACAGTGCAAATATGCTTAGCGATAAATTTAGCACTACAGCTGAATCTTCTGAAGTTGCACTATTTAATGCCGATGAAATACCTTGGGACGAAATCGCATTTGAGGTGATCAAAACTGCCTTGCAAGAATATCTGGATCAATAACTCTGAGGCAGATCTAGTGCAAATCTAAAAGGCTGTGAGACACCAGAGTCAATACTAAAATAGCAACAACACCCATTAGAACAAAGCCAGCCACACGTCTCGCTTTGGCGATTACATGCATAGCCGGCAACACATCAACCGTTGCGATATAGAGGAAAGTTCCCGCCGAAAACAATACCGCCAATCCGCGGCCTACCGGGCTGAAATGCTGAAACAAATTCCAAAAAACGATTATTGCCACAGGCGTAGCCGCAGCAAAAATCAGCAAATCCATTTTTGAACGACTGCGATTGTGGCGCTCGTGCAAACTAAATGCGGAGACGCTAAAGGCCGCAGGAAACTTGTGCATCATGATCACCAACACCATGGTGAAGGTTAGAGCGGCGGATCCTTCGGCCATGGCCGCGCCGATTACCATGCCGTCGATAAAAGCGTGCACAGTCAAACCAACAATAGCCGGCATAACGCTCTTATGGGGATGGTTGATATGTTCGTGGCCGTGGGCTGCGGCATGATCGTGATGTTCTTCATGAATGTCATGACCAAATCCAAAGGCCTCCAAAATCATCATAAAGATGAAACCCAGTAATAAGGCAAACCCAACAGAAAAATAATTGATTTCCGCAGATGCTGAGGCCTCTGCGGCGTGACCGAGCATCTCAATCCCTTCGGGAATAGCCACCAGCATAGCTGCACCAATAAGGAAGCCAGCTGCCAGCCCGGTCATATCCTCGAGGCGATTTAAAAACTTCTGCGCAGCCTTTGTGAAGGGAATAGCGCCCATGGCCACGGCACCCACAAAGGTCGCTAAACAAATCAGAATAACTTGCACCAATGGACTCATCATTCAGGCCTCAATCAACCCAGATTCGTGCATTGCGGAACATGCGCATCCAGGGACTTTCTTCCGGCCAGCTTTTGTCTTGCCATGAATTGGTAACGGATCGAAATACACGCTCTGGATGCGGCATCATAATGGTGATGCGCCCATCCGAATTAGTTAAGCCGGTAATACCCTGAATCGAGCCATTGGGATTAGCCGGATATTTGATGGTCATCTTGTGCAAGTTATCGACAAAGGAAAGTGAAACCTGATCGGCCGCCACCAATTCCTGTCGATTTACATCTGCCTCAAATACTGCATTGCCCTCGCCATGAGCTACAGCCACCGGCATCACCGAACCCTGCAGGCCGGTAAACAATATCGAGGGAGATTTTTCCACCTTCACTAAAGCCACACGGGCTTCAAACTGCTCAGATTGGTTTTGCACGAAACTCGGCCAATTTTCGGCACCGGGAATAATCTCATGCAGGGTCGACATCATCTGACATCCGTTGCATACACCCAGAGCAAAGGCATCCTGACGCACGAAGAACTCGGCAAATTGAGTGCGCATCTGCTCATTAAATAGAATCGATGTGCCCCAGCCTCTGCCGGCGCCCAATACGTCTCCGTAGGAAAATCCGCCGCAAGCAACCAACCCCTTAAACTGGCTAAGTTGATAGCGCCCGGACAACAGATCTGACATATGTACATCAACTGCATCAAAGCCGACGGCATCAAAGGCCGCAGCCATTTCCAACTGACCGTTAACACCCTGATCTCTTAGAATCGCCATCGACGGACGGACATCCAGATTTAAATAGGGCGCGGCTACATCTTCCGCAGGATCAAAACTAAGTTTGGAATTTAACCCGGGATCGACCTGTTCAATGGCGTCGAACTCTTGTTGTGCACAAGCCTCGTTGTCCCGTTCCGCTTGCATGCGATAACTGGTTTCCGCCCAAGTTTTTTGCAGTGAAGCTCGGTCTGAGCTTAGGATCAGCTCGTCATTCCACTTAATTTGTATTGCTTCATCTTCAGTGGCAGCTCCAAGGGAGTGCACGCAATCTTCGAGTCCCTGCTGTGCAAATACCTTTCTAAATGCGGTTTCATTTTCCAGACTAACCTGAACGACAGCACCAAGTTCTTCGTTGAAGAGCAGGGTAAACAGATTCTGATCCTGTAGCTGTATATCGAGCCCGCAGCGGCCAGCAAAGGCCATCTCTACGAGGGTAGCGAAGAGCCCACCATCACTGCGATCGTGATAGGCACAAATCAAATTCTCCTGCAGCGCCAATTGCATGGCGGCAAAAAAGCCACTGAGTAGCTCAGGGCTATCCAAATCAGGACTGGTTTTACCGATCTGGCCGTATACCTGAGCCAGAATGGCGCCGCCCATTCGATTTTTGCCACGGCCGAGATCGATCAACCAAAGTTTGGAATCCAGACTTGCATCTATTTGCGGCGTAACTGTCTTGCGCACATCCACAACAGGGGCAAATGCAGAAATTATCAGACTGGTGGGTGCAGTAACGGATTTTTCAATTGCCACATCATCAGAGCCCTCTTCCGTCCAGGCGGTTCGCATTGACATGGAGTCCTTACCCACCGGAATGGTGATACCCAAAGCAGGACACAACTCCATGCCAACCGCTTCGACAGTGCGGTAAAGCTTTTCGTCCTCTCCGGCAGAGCCTGTGGCACACATCCAGTTGGCCGACAAACGCACCTTGCCCAGTTCGCCAATGGCGGTGCCGGCAATATTGGTAATTGACTCGCCGATAGCCATGCGACCGGAAGCCGGTGCATCAATGAGCGCTAAGGGGGTTCGTTCTCCCATGGCCATGGCTTCACCGGTAAATCCATGGAATCCTGTTGTCGTAACAGCAACATCGGACACCGGCACCTGCCACGGGCCAATCATCTGATCCCGCGCTACCATGCCAGTAATAGAGCGGTCTCCAATGGTAATTAAGAAGGATTTACTAGCGACCGTTGGGTGTCGCAGGACTCGTTCCACCGCTTCATCAAGATTCAGATTGGAAGTATCAAATTCTTCGTTTTCCTGAGAAACCGAAAGGGCTTCTCGGTGCATTTTGGGCGCCTTGCCAAACAGCACGGACATAGGTAAATCCACGGGTTTGTTGCCAAACTTGTCATCAACCACCTCAAGCTCTTTCTCAGCAAGGGCTTCGCCAACAATGGCGTAGGGTGCTCTCTCACGCTGGCATATGGCTTCAAATCGCGGCAAATCTTCATCGCGAACAGCCATCACATATCGTTCTTGAGCCTCGTTGCACCATATCTCCAACGGCGACATGCCCGACTCGGTACTGGGAACCGCTCGCAGATCAAAGCTTCCGCCGGTACCGCCATCTTTGACCAACTCCGGTAGTGCATTGGATAAACCACCCGCACCAACATCGTGAATAAAGGCAATTGGATTCTGCTCACCTAGCGCCCAACATGAATCTATCGCCTCTTGGCAGCGCCGCTGCATTTCTGGGTTTTGTCTTTGCACCGACGCAAAATCCAGATCTTCGGATGAGCTACCTGTTGTCATTGAGGAGGCGGCACCTCCGCCCAATCCGATCAGCATAGCTGGGCCACCCAATACCACTAATTTACAGCCCGGCTCAAATTCAGGTTTATCGATATGATTCGCACGGATATTGCCGTAACCACCGGCGATCATGATGGGTTTGTGATATCCGCGACGATCGCCCTGATAATCCATCTCAAAAGTTCGGAAATAGCCACAAAGATTCGGCCGGCCAAACTCATTGTTAAAGGCCGCGGCACCGATTGGCCCATCCAGCATTATGGTGTGGGCATCAACAATACGACTGGGTTTACCGTAGTCTTGTTCTTCCCATGGCTGCACAAAGTCGGGAATTCGCAAGTTGGAAACACTAAAGCCACAGAGTCCGGCCTTCGGTTTGGATCCCCTGCCGACGGCGCCCTCGTCGCGAATTTCGCCTCCGCTTCCGGTACCAGCCCCGGCAAAGGGCGATATAGCTGTTGGATGATTGTGTGTTTCCACTTTCATCAGCAGGTGCACAGGTTCACTGGAATAGCTGTAGCTGCCCTTTTTGGCATCAACAAAAAAACGGTCAGTAGAAGAACCTTCAACCACGGCCGCATTGTCTGAATAGGCTGAAAGAACACCCTCGCCACCGAGCTCGTGAGTATTTCGAATCATGGAAAACAGAGAGCGCGCTTGATCTTCTCCGTCAATCGTCCAGCTTGCATTGAAGATTTTGTGACGGCAATGTTCCGAATTGGCCTGAGCAAACATCATCAGCTCGATATCGGTGGGCTCACGGCCAAGTTCTTTGTAGCTATCCAGAAGATAGAGCATTTCGTCTTCAGCGAGGGCTAGTCCAAGCTTTTTGTCTACTTCCTGCATGGCCTGCAGACCTGCATCCAAAACTTTCAGGCTGGTCATTGGCTTGGCTGGATCGTGATGAAAAATGCGCTCTAGCTGAGATCTATCCTGAATCAGAGATTCAGTCATACGGTCGAAGAGATGCTGCATAACCTCCGCAGAAAGATTTTCGAGATCGGCGAATTCGTAGAGTACGCCGCGCTCTACTCGCTCAACTTCGGAAAGACCACAGCGCTGAAGAATCTCCGTAGCCTTGGAGGACCAGGGAGAAATCGTACCGATGCGCGGAGTTACCAGAACCTGATTGGCGTCCAGAGAATTAAGGGAAACCTCTTCAGCCTCCAAGATAGTTGCCAGTTTTTGTTCGTGATCAGTTCCCAAAGCCTCACTTTTTGTCTCTACAAAATAGACAAAGTGTGCGTCAATATCCCCTATGCGAGATTCCACGCTTGTCAATTCAGCCGGCTTTGCCAATGTAGAAAGTAGCTTTGCTTTTCTGGAAGCAGTGAGTGCTGTAGCACCTTTGAGAATCAGCATGAGAAGGGAAACTTTAAAGCCTGATAGAAGATGCGAGATTGTACTCAAAAAAACTCGCTTCCCACAGGAGGTATTGCAACTCAAATGAGACCTTCTTACTGGCGCCATAAATTTCGCACGCTCGCCGAGGGCTTGTTTCGATATTTGTATGGCCCCAAGGGACTACTGGCGCGAAAACGAATGGCCATCCGAGCTGCGCTAATTCTGATAGTTCTCTTTGCCGCATTCCTGCAATCCCGTCACGCTGAACCCGATTTACTACAACAAATTTTAGACGGCGGTGAACTGCGTGTCGGTTTTCGATTGGGTCCACTTATTTACTTCGAACGTGACGAAGAAGCCGGTGGATTGGACTACTACATCATGCAGGCTTTTGCTGACCATCTGGGCGTCGGGCTCGAATGGGAATTAATGGACGAAATTTCTCAGGTTCTCTCGGCGGTTCAAACCGGGAGTTTAGATATCGCGGCCGCAAACCTATCGGTAACACCGGAGCGACAGGAATTGGTGGATTTTTCTGCTCCCTATCTGGATGTGGAGTCCATTGTGGTTCAGCACAGCTCCAGACCGCCGCTTGCTTCTATTGCTGAGGTGGGGGATGCCAGCCTAGTCGTGATCGAAGGCAGTTCTCACGCCGAGTTGCTGCGCCGACTCAAACAGGAACACACCAATCTGCAATGGCAAGAAGAATCCGACACATTAATGTTTCAGCTGATGGAGCGTGTGCAAAATAGGGAAATCGACTATGCCGTGATTGATTCCAGCATTTATGAGTTGGAGCGCGGCTTTTTCCCGCGCGTAGAAATTGCCAACAGGCTTGATGAGGGTTCTCCCCTCGCCTTTGCACTGCAGAAATCTGAGGATTTGAGCTTGATGAATGCTCTGGATGATTTTTTGGAAGAATTTAGAAACAGTGGAGAGCTGGATCAACTGGTCGCCGAGATATACAGCAACAGCGAAAATTTTGATGTGGCCGGCTCCTTGGTTTTGCGTGAACGTATTGAAAGCCGGTTACCTCAATTCGAAGATTTATTTAGAAGCGTGGGCAAAGAGATTGATATCGACTGGATACTGCTAGCCGCGGTTGCCTATCAGGAATCTCACTGGAACCCTTCCGCTCGAAGCTACACCGGCGTGCGCGGATTGATGATGCTTACTTTGCCGACCGCAGGCCAATACGGAGTTACAAATCGCCTCGATGCGGAACAAAGCCTTAGAGGTGGCGCTCAACACCTAAAAAGCCTGATAGGTCGATTGCCGGACAGAATCGCCGAGCCAGATCGGATCCAGATGGCTTTAGCGGCATACAATATGGGTATGGGTCATTTAAACGATGCTCGCATTCTCACGCAGCGGGCCGGTAGAAATGCCGACTTGTGGTCAGAGGTCAACGATCATTTGCATCTGCTGCAACAAAGCCAGCACTACAAATCTGTGACCCATGGTTACGCGCGCGGGCTGGAGGCGAGAACTTACGTCGATAACATCAACCAGTTCTACAATATTTTGGAGTCTTACGCTTGGCAGAAGGAGCTCGAAGTCTGGGATTTTGGAGATGATATTAGTGAGGATGTAACACCGGGATTGGCTCCAGACTTTCCCAGCGCCCTTAGCAACCCTTTATCTCCACTTTAATTAACGACGCGCTTTGAAGAACTCCTTTAGAACTTCGGCACATTGATCAGCCAAGACTCCGCCCCTGACTTCCACTTGGTGATTCATCCAATCCGACTGTAGCAGCGTTGCCTGAGATACAACCGCTCCAGCCCGGGGTTCGTAGGCCCCAAAAATCAGGCGCCGAATACGGGCATGCACCAGCGCGCCGGCACACATTGCACAGGGTTCCAAGGTCACATATAGATCACAGTCAGGCATACGGTAGTTGTCCAGCTGTTTGGCTGCAGCGCGTAGACAATTGATTTCGGCGTGCTCAGTGGGGTCAAGCTTTGAAATGGGCTGATTCCAGCCGGAAGCGATGAGCTCACCCTCTTTTACGAGAACCGCCCCTACAGGTACTTCGCCCGAATCTTGGGCCAGCCGACTCTGCTCCAGGGCCAGCTTCATCCAGTACTCATCGTCTTTTAGCTCACTCATTTTGGCGACTTTACATCATTGCGATAAATAATTATTTTTCCAAAGAAGAGTTGTATCATCAGGTCTTAAATATACTTCTGCCCTATCCAGAACAAAACCGGATGCAAAAAGATGAGCCTAGAAATCACAGACGATTTTCTTGAACAGCTAAAAGCTCAGAATCAAGAGGCTTTTTCGAAATTGGTGAAGTTCCACCATCGGCAAATGATTCACGTTGCCAGAGCCATCATTGGTGAAGCGCAGGCAGAAGAAGTTGTTCAAGAAGCCTGGGGTTCCATCTATCGCAATCTAACCAAGTTTGAAGGCCGTTCTTCTCTAAAAACCTGGATGTTCACCATCGTTTCCAATGGTGCTAAAACCCGACTCCGCAAAGAGTCACGGCAAGTATTAATGGCCGATGTTGAAGGCAGCATGTCGGGTTTATCCGAGGACTTATTTGGCTCTGATGGCGGTTGGTCGAGACCTCCTCCAAAGTGGGATGTCAGCAGCCCGGATCAACTATTGGAAGAAGACCAATTACAAGATTGTATCGAGAAGACTGCTGCCAGCCTGCCAGAGCAGCAGCGCGCTGTCTTTGTCCTGCGCGAGATAGAGCAGCAGGACTTGTCCGAAGTTCGTAACATCCTAGAGCTATCCGACTCCAATGTGAGAGTACTGCTGCATCGTGCTCGCGTAAAATTGATGCAGGTAATCGACCGATATCAGGAAACAGGAATATGTTGAGTTGCAAACACATAACCGAGTACGCCTCGGACTATGTTGAAGGCAAAATGAGTTTTTGGCAGCGCCTGCAGTTCAGGATGCACTTGCGTGCCTGCGTGCATTGCTCTCGTTTTTTACGGCACCTCGGTCTATCTATCTCTTATACGGGCAAATGCCTGCACGAAACCGCAACCGAAGCGGAAATTCTGGCTGTTTTAGAACGCATTAGAACTGCCGAAGCCTGATCCCGGCTAACCAGAAAAAATTCAAACCATCTGCATGCCGTGTTTGCTCAGGGGAACCGAGCGCAGACGCTTGCCAGTCGCACGATAAATTGCATTGAGTACAGAAGGAGCCGCTACGCAAATAGTCGGTTCACCCACCCCACCCCAGGTGTCACCACCGCCCTCAATAATAATGGCTTCCACTTCTGGCATTTGCGCAATTCGCATAGAAGGATAGTTGTGGAAATTCTGTTGCTCGATACGGCCATCTTTGACCGTGCATTCCTGCATAAATAGTGCCGACAAGCCATATACAAATGAACCGGCGACCTGACGTTCAATTTGCGCGGGATTAACGGCATGGCTGCAGTCAGTGGCTGCCACGATGCGGTGTACCTTAACCTTGGTGCCCTCTGTGACTGAAACTTCGCAGGCAGCCGCAACGTAGCTTCCGTAGGCCTGCATTTGTGCCAAACCACGGAACACACCCTCCGGCGGTGACTGCGACCAGTTAATACGTTCGGCAACGGCATCGAGAACAGCCAAGTGGCGCGGATGATCCGCCATCATTTCGCGCCGGAATTCGTAGGCGTCCCGCCCAGCCGCTTCAGCTAGTTCGTCGATAAAACATTCGAGGAAGATGGCATTTTGGTTGACGTTGACACCACGCCAGAAGCCCGGTGGTACGTGGGGATTACGCATTGCATGATCGACCAGAAGATTTGGAATACTGTATCCAAGCGCTGCATCGCCAGTTTCGGTTAGCCCCTGAAAAACAACCGGATCGCTGCCGCCGGTTCGATCCAAAACCTCTGGACGCACCCCGGCAAGAATGGACTGTCCGGAAAGACGCATATGCAACCCATCGAGGCGTCCGTCCTCGTCGATGGCCCCGGTGAGCTTGCACTGCATAACGGGATGATAACGCCCCTGCGCCATATCCTCTTCCCGCGACCAGAGCATCTTGATGGGGATTCCCGGCATTTGCATAGCGATCTGTGTCGCCTGCGTCAGAAAGTCATTGGGGTAGCTGCCTTTTCGGCCAAACCCGCCACCCAGCAACAGCTTGTGCACCTCACATTGCTCTGGACGCATTCCGGTGGCCTGCACCAGCTCATTAAAAGCAGACTCGCCATCCTGAGTTGGAACCCAGGCTTCGCAGCGTTCCGGTCTGTAAAGCACGGTCGCGTTGATGGGTTCCATAGCGGCGTGGTTTTGATGGGGGTAGGCGTAAGTGGCTTCAATGGTTTTTGCCGCCCGACTAATTGCTGCACTGGCATCACCACCAGTATTGCCAACAAAAGCATCATTGGCCGATAGGCCCTCTTCCATCGCGGCGTCAGTCGCGGCGGTGGAAGCATCAGCATGTTCTCCTTCGTCCCATTCAATGCTCAGACTGCCAAGCGCCTTATGCGCCTGCCACCAAGTATCGGCAACTACTGCCACTGCATCGTCGCCAACCTCGAGCACTCTGTGCACTCCGGGCATTGCCAGTACGGGGCCAGACTCAAAACTCTCTAGCTTGCCGCCAAACACGGGACATTTTTTGACGGTTGCATTCAGCATTCCGGGCAGTTGAAGATCCGCCCCATAAATTTGCTTACCTAAAACTTTGTCGCGGGTATCAAGTCGAGGCAATGACTTGCCGATAATAGTCCAGGCAGAAGGGTCCTTGAGGGTGACCTGTTCAGGTGCCTCAAGCTGGGCAGCGGCGGCTGCAACCGATCCAAAGCTCAGTGTGCGACCGGAATTTTGATGTGTGATAAGGCTATTCGCGGCAACACATTCCGACGCAGAAACACCCCACTCGTTCGCTGCGGCTTGCACCAACAGCATTCTCGCAACGGCTCCACCTCTGCGCACATAGTCCTGCGACTGGCGAATACCCTGACTGCCAGTAGTGCGGTATGACCCCCAAGGTCGATTGCGCCGAGCGCTTTCCCCGGGCGTCGGGAGCTCAGTAATTACTTTAGCCCAATCACACTCAAGTTCCTCTGCCACCAATTGAGCAAGGCCGGTCAAAGTGCCCTGTCCCATTTCAGATCGCACAACACGAACAACGACTGTGTCATCGGGGCGAATCAATACCCATGCATTAATTTCGGGATTTTCTTCTACTCCCTGAGCCATCGCTTTTCCAACCAATGGTAAACGCAAACCTACGGCTAGCCCGCCACTGGCAAGGGTTGATCGGATCAGGAATGAACGCCGGCTAATAGATGGTGCGGAAGTCTGCGCTAGCTTTCTCATGATTTTGCCACTGCATGAATTGCTGCCCGAACTTGCTGGAAAGTGCCACAACGACAAATATTGGTGACAAAGGCGTCGATATCGGTATCGGTGGGTTCAGGTGTTGTTTCCAGCAGCGCAGTGACCGCCATAATCATTCCCGTCTGGCAATAACCACACTGGGGGACTTCATGATCGATCCAGGCCTGCTGAACTTTGTGCAACTGATCTTCTGTGGCTAATCCTTCGACGGTCGTAATTTGCCGACCAGCAGCAGCGCTCACTGGAAACAAGCAAGACCTTGCTGCGGTGCCATCGATATGCAAAGTGCAGGCACCACATTGACCAACACCACATCCGTACTTGGTGCCGGTCATACCGATTTGCTCTCGGATCACCCAAAGCAATGGTGTGGTTGGATCCACGTCAACTTCGTGGTCAGTGCCGTTAATGTTCAAATTAATAATTGCCATACACACTCCAACACTTAAAGAGGGTTCAACCTCAACACAGTATCATGGACATATCATTACCAAGTGTAAGGATAGGACTCCCGATTTAATGTTCCTAGCAGCACTAGTAAACGATATCCAGGTAGTTAGTTGCCCACCAAAGCTTCGACTCGATCAACAGCCTCGCTTATGGCCAACTCCAAATTTCTTACCTTGTAATCCTCCACCGTATTTCTAGAGTAGATACCCGTTAAAGCTTGTTTGACAGCATCGATTTCCAGCAATTTAGCTTGCACCGATTCGGCATCCGGGCCCACCAAATCAGATTCTGCTCTGGCTATTTCTACATCGTAAATATAGATAAGTCGGCGAGCCGTCTCGAATACATCGAGATCATTTCCTGCGACATGGGCGGCGGCCAATCGCATTTTATATAGATCATTGTCCTGATATATCGCGATGGCGTTGTCGATCAATCGAATCGCCTCAATCGCAAGTTGAGGTTGGAATTCGGGATTGGTTACTTTGATACGCCAATCCGTGCGCAGTTTTACCGAATCCAAGTACCATATATCAGTTGGCAAAACGCTAGCGAGAACAGAATCCAGCTCGGCCAACTCTTGCAGATTGCCATTAGCCGCCTCGAGCCAACCGCGAATAACGGCGGCTCCGGAGCCTCGCATAGCTAGCAATTCCTCGTTTATATAGTTCGGGATTTCTTCACGGCGAGCAATGCGCAAAAACCAAGGCTTTAGGAGTGAGTAGCGCGCCTGCTGATCCTCCGGAGCTGCAGATATGGTTTGCAGCAGAGTTCTCTCAGAGGCCTCTGTCTCGTTTTGGCGTGCCTGACCAAGTCCGATCAACAACAAACCATCCGGCATTTGACGATCAATCAGGGTGTCGGACAGCTCTATGGCCCTTTTTCTGAATCTTTTCGATTCCAGACGCTGGGATATGTAAGCGAAATTTAAACTAGACCCAAGATTTTGGTAGAGCCAGCTATCCTCCTGAAGCAGTGGATCATAGGGCAATAGTAAGTCCACAAGCCGAGAACTTGTCAGGGCGTTTGAGGTGTTAGTCACCCTCATAGAATCCGTCGCCATCAGATTAAAGTTGTCGGTTATTGGTTCTGCATCAGCGGCAAACTCAACTACATTCTCGTGATCCATCGCTAGGGCAGACACTACATCTTCTACTGAAGCTATGCCGGATTCCGCAAAATGAACTGGATTGTCCACTAACGGTCGGCCGCTATTTACCATTTCCATTTCAACATCGAGAGCTTTGGAAGAGCCGAGAAAAAATAGAACCTCTGGCTCCCACTGATAAACGCGCACCTGATCAAATACGACCAGCATGGTTGCACACAAACTTCTGAGTAGATCCTCGTCAACAAACTGGGTGTTCATCCACTGCAGGAATACACCATCTTCGGTCAGGTGATCCTTTGCCAACGCCATAAATTCGCGAGTGTAGAGATGCGACGCACCGGCAGTCCAAGGGTGCGAAGGTTGAGAAACAATAGCGTCATAGCGTTTATTGGTTAGGGTTAGTGCGCTCCTCGCATCGTTTATAAAAATATTGATACGGGGATCCGAAATCGGATCGGTTTGCCGCTCTGAACTAATCGACTGATTTGCGGCTATTACCTGAGGCTCTAACTCAACCACATCGATGGATTTTACGCTCGGGGGAACTCCTTCCAAAGTGACTCCTGCTCCAAAGCCTATAACCAACATATTCTCAGTATCGGGACGAGCCAGCACCGGTAGTGTCGAAAGCAACCGTTGATTGTGCTGGTAAGGAGGCGCTCCTTTGAGATTGGTTGATGCCTCTGGCAGACCATTGGTGCGCAAGTTCAGGTAGCCATTTTCCTCGACCACTATCACAGTTGCGGATCGGCCTACTTCGTAATACCTGATATCTCCTGATGATGATGCCGATAGCGGCGAGGTTCGTAAGATAGCGTCCGGCATACTCGGCTGATAAAGGAAAAAGACGGCCAATACCGAAGCCAAGGCCACTGCGGCACGTCGACCTCTGTTTTCGGGTATTAGTAGAGCCGCACCTATTGCGAGAGTCATATTAATTAGAACTGCTGTTTTTATCGCGCCCTCGTATTTCAATATCGGGATTAAGAAAAAGGCTGCCAGTGTTGCTCCCAATATTGCTCCAACAGTGTTCCATGCATAAACACGGGCCGCGGCGGAGGACGCGTCGTCTTTGCTTAACGCGGCTATCCGCACTGCGAAGGGATAAGTGGCGCCGATAAAGAGCGTCGCCGGAAATAGAATCGCAAAGGCAAGAATTGCATTTCCCTGCAAGCCCGAGTTCTCCGGCAGAACCAGGGGAAGTAATTGGTAAATGAGCATCGAGGCTAGAGCGATGCCGACCTGAACCAACACCATGCCGTAGATCGCTCGTGTCTTGTTTGTAGCAAACCGGGCAGCGATGGCACTACCTATAGCAATACCGGATAAAAAACTGGCTAGCATGGTGGCAAATGCGGCAACACTTCCACCCAGCACATGCCCCAATAATCGGGTCCAGAGAATCTCGTATACAAAAGAGTTGGCACCTGAAATCAGCATTAAAGTGAGAATCCAGCTCTGCGCCCAGCCATGGGGTGTTGCCGGGGATAGTTTAGATGCTGGTGCTTTTGCCTCGGAAGCTTCGGCTTGGAAATCTTCGGGCACCGTTTGTGCACCCACTTTTTTGGCAATCCAAGCCGCAATAAAAAAGACCAATAAATTCGCAGCAACTCCTACCAACACAGTGCCCTGCAAACCTAGAGCCGGCAGAAGAAAAAATCCGGCCGCGATGGTTCCGGCAACTGCGCCTGCGGTATTGGTGGCGTAGAGCAAGCCTACACGCGGGCCGATTTGACCCTCGGTCTGAACAAAATATTTTGTCAGAAGCGGCAGAGTGGCGCCCATAAAGGTTGTTGGAATTGCCAGCACGACAAATGCTGTGCCCAAATAAAAGAAGGACTGACCCAATCCACTGGCATCTACTGGCTCTGGCTGGCCACCAAAAAGCAGCACATATATGCTGTGAGTGAGTTTTAGCAAAAGTGGAACAGCAAGAGCGGATGCTGCTATGCCGGCTTCGAGCAACCCGTAAAATAGAACCGGCCTGGTGACACGATGCACATAACGAGCAGCGATACTGGACCCCAATGCCAATCCGCCCATATAGGCAGAAAGCACTGCCGCCACCGCAAGCTCCGAGGTGCCAAATACCAACGAGAACTGCCGCATCCAAGCGGTTTGATACAAAAGCGCGGCAAAGCCCGAAAATACAAAACAGAGAATCACGCCGAGCATTACGCTCGTTCTAATAACCTCTATGTTTAGCTCGGATTTTGTATTCATAAAGAAACTATCACCACAGGTTGATTTTTTAGAGCTGAGTTACCAATGCCGATCGCTGAATTCAACGGCTTGCTAGTTTTATGCACCCCTGCCTATATAGAACGCATATTTGTTCAATGCCCACATTTTTTAGAGTCTATCAAGCGTCCAAGATCCAAATAACCGTCAAAATTGTCAAGCGTCGTGAATTTTTATGCTGTCAAATTTAGCGCTGGAACGAAAAGTATGTCATATATATCGTCGAGCTTAAGTAAGGGGTTGGGAATGAGTAGGAAATGTCACCTAAAAGTTGGCCACTTCCTTGAGAGTTTGGTTCGCAAAGGCGTTATATACTACGCAGGCGTGTTTTGGCAGTACCTTTGGGCTTAGATATTGTGTGCATTGTCTGCGTATGTTGGGGAGGTTAAGTGAAAAAAGAAATGGGTGAGGGCTCGACGAAAGACAGTGATTCGCCGCCGCCAGATATAACAAGTACCTACGTAGAGAATAGGGTTTTTCTACAAAAATTCTTGACGAGGTTTCTCCCCATTCGTCAGGATGCAGAAGATGCCGCTCAAGAGGCCTTTTTGCGTGCTTACACAGCTGAACAAAAGAAACATATCGAGCAGCCCAAGGCCTATATGTTTCGAGTTGCAAAAAATGTTGCATTGACCAAGTTGAGAAAAAAATCAGCTCAAATAATTTTCTATATTGAAGACTGCGCTGAAGAAGCAATTATTGAGGCGGAAGCAGCTTTAGAAAACCCAGAGAATGAGTTAGAAGCCAAACAGACACTCGCGATCAGCATTGAGGCTATCGAAGCTCTGTCAGGAAAATGCAGAGAAGCAGTTTTTTTGCGCAAAGTTAAAGGGCTCTCCCATAAAGAAATTGCAGAAAAGATGTCTTTATCGATTAGCTCAGTGGAAAAATATCTGTGTAAGGGGTTCCTAGAATTCCAAGAATATATTGAGAAAAAAGAGTGTCCGGTAATTGAAAACGAGCAACTTAACTCAAGATCCGATGGGAAAAATACTGAATATTTAACGAAACCAAAATGAAAAATATATTTGATTTCTATAACCACCGCCAAATTAAGGCTGAGTCTGCTGAATGGCTAATTCTTCTAGACAGAGAGGAGCGGCCTACCGTTGACGAGCTTCAGCAGCTTAAAAACTGGTTGGGGCATAGTCCTGTTCACCGAAGGATTTTGAAAAGCTCTGCCGTGCTATGGGGTAGATTGGATGGCTTGATCGAGTGCGTCGATGACATAAGTTTTGAAGAAGCGCCGCAGTGCTCTGACGTGCCAATTTCGGAACAACGATCTTCTTGGAGAGTTTTCGGCAAGGCTATTGCAGCCTCCCTTATAGTATTTGTCATCGCCTTTGCGGGATTTTATACAGGCGAGTCGGATATCGATGCTTCCAATGGCTTCTACTCCTCGGCGGTTGGTGATCGCCTCGCTGAATCCCTGGCAGATGGATCAACTATTGTATTGAACACCGATAGTCGAGTTGAAGTAGTCTTTGGCGAACAATATAGGGACGTCTATTTATTGCGAGGGGAGGTGTATTTTGAAGTTGCCTCAAACCCAGATATTCCCTTTCGCGTTTTTGCGGGCAGTGGACGGGTGAATGCCGTCGGCACAGCTTTTACCGTGTATTTACGAGGCAATAACGTTGATGTCGCAGTTACTGAGGGTCGGGTTTCTCTAGCGACTTTGGCAGGCACCCTAGCTCTCGGTGCAAATGATCTTCAGGAAGTTTTCTCTCTGGAAGATTCGGCAGAAGATCTAGGTATGCTCTATGCGGGGCAGATTGCGACTATCGCTTTCTCGGCTAACAGCCAGGTTCCAGAGAAAGGTCACATCGATGCGATTCAGGAAATTGATGCCGACAAAATGGCGAATCATTTATCTTGGAAAAGGGGTGTTCTTATATTCTCTGGTGAGTCACTAGAGCAGGTTGCCGATCAAATTACCCGCTATACCGCTGTTCAAATTGAGTTCTCCGACTCCTCGTTGAAGCAGATGAGGGTCGGTGGTGCATTTCCCGTTGGCGAAGCAACCATGATGTTAGAAGCTCTGGAGACCACTTTTGGACTTCAGGTTACTTGGGTTAATCGCAACCATGCATTGGTTTCAGGCGGCGGATAACAATAGGTTGCTAGTTCATCAAATTTGATGCCGTCTAAATCGACCCTAGAAAATCTAATGACAAACCCATCGTGATTTTTCTATTCAAGCATCCAAAACTGGAAATTCTAAAAATTCTGAAAATTACTGACAATTCTTATGGGTTTGGTTTTTTGAAGCGTTCTCTAAGTAGAGGGGTCAAACTTGAAAAGCGAATAGGTTTTCATGAATGGCAGCTTAAATGGGGAAGGTTAGGCGAGACTTGCTATTGTATTTTGGTTAAGGGGTTAGTAATCGCGTCGTTTGCTTTATGTTTTGGGGTCAAAGCCGACGAAGCTTTATTTGACTTAGATATACCGTCTCAAACTTTAACATCCGCACTCAATCAGTTCGCCGTTCAAACTGGTGTGGTTATGTTATTTCCTGTTGAGCTAACAGAGACTCGAGAATCCACCGCTGTGAAGGGACAGATGGATTTGGAAGAGGCCATGAATTTGCTTTTGCAAAACACCGGACTTTCCGGTGATCTCTCTAATAAGCGCGTTCTCAGTATTTATCTGGATGAAGTTGCTGAGTCAGACGAAATTATAGAGGATGAAATTATGAGCAATAATTATTCAAAAAATAGAAGCTTACTAATGGGGCTGGCGGTTGCACTGGGGTTTGTAGGTACTCCAAACGGAGCCGCGATCGCACAGGAATCCACAGAATTAAGAGTGGAAGAAATCATCGTTACCGCGCGTAAGCGGGAGGAATCATTAAAAGACGTACCGGTTTCTATCTCGGTTCTCTCAAGCGAGACTCTTGAGTCCGGGGCTATTCACGATCAATACGAACTTTTTGAAAATGTTCCCAACATGAATTATGCGCAGGAGCGAGATCGTTTAGGCGCTCGTTCGGGCATACGCGGGGTTCAGGCACAAAACCAAAGTGCGCTGCAGCAAAAGGTGTCCTTCTTTTTAGACGGTCAGCCGCTACTGGCTCATATCGGATCTGTACAGATGTCCGGAATCGAACAGGTTGAGGTGCTGCGCGGACCTCAGAATACTGCTTTTGGACGCTCTACTTTTGCCGGGGCGATAAATTTCGTTACAACTGACCCAGGTGCTGAACTTACCGGAGAAGTACAATTAGGAACTTCTAATTTGGGTTCAAACGCCGTTGGCCTTTATTTAAACGGGCCAATAACCGATCAGTTGGGTTTTACTTTGGGCTTGTATCAAGATGAGTTTGGCAGCGTCGATGAGTGGCAGGCTTCAGATGGCACCCCCCTTGGTGAGCGCAAAACTGAATACTATACGGGCAAGGTTGTATGGACTCCCACGGACAACTTTGATATGGAACTTGCGGCCTCAACTTACAAAGTTGAAGATCGACAATCGCCAACTCCTTTTCTCTCTGAAGCTGAGCGAGATGCCTGTCTTCAAGATGCCTTGCCAAATGGCTTGCCTTACAATGCTGGCGAATTTAACTGCGACGTTTCAAGCGCGTTACCTTCAACTGGAATCCCACTGAATATCAATCCGGCCGAGGGATTGGAAAGCGACCAACTCCTCTACCTTTGGGCGCTAGGCAAATCTTCGGACGCTAGCGTTAATGTTGAGCGGGACCGATATGCCGCCGAGTTTAATTTCCATATGGACAATGACAGCACAGTGCAGCTGCTAACTTCATACATTGAAGGTTCAGGTTACCGCTGGGGAGATGACGATAATTCCGACATCGTACCTTCGATCGCCTCCGTCACTATGATGGGAGTGACTAGCGTGGGTCTAGACGGTCTTGTAGGAATGGTTACCTCTACGGAATATGATCAGACCTATTTTGATCTGCGTTGGTTGTCGCCGGATGATCAGGATCTCCGCTGGATGGTGGGTGTTTCCAGGTTCGAATATGGCTATCAATCTTTCCGGGCGAACAGCGGCTTTTACGGCTATTTAAATGACCTGGAAGACCAGATAGAACCACTGTGGTTAACGGATCCAAGAACGTCCGCCACGGCCTTCCCTGGTGAAGGGCTATGGTCATTTTCGCTGCGTGACAATGTTTCCACAGAAAACACCGGTTATTATGGAAGTGTGCAGTGGGACTTGTCGGATCGAACCACACTTTCGGCTGAGGTACGTGTTCAGAACGATGCCAATACTTCCGAAGGCAATGGTGGTGAGATATTTACTAGCGATGTTACGGCAACCCAGCCTCGACTCGCCATTTCACACGCACTCAACGAAGATTGGACGGTCTATGGCCAGTATTCAACCGGCACAAACCCGGCCGGGGTAAATCTGTTTTTTACGGATCCAGCGACTAAAGCCTCAATTGATGCCGCCAATGCTGCAGGCGAAATTACCTACGATGCAGAGACATATATTGCCTTTGATGAGGAAAAGGTTACAAACGTTGAGCTGGGTATCAAGGGTGGCGCATTGGACGGCCGATTGCAGCTAACCGCTGCTATCTATCGGATGGAATGGGACAACATGATTACCGGTGCCTCCTTTGCTTGGGATGGTGACTGGAATGATCCAGCTAGCCCCGATTTCACTGGCGTGAACGGTGTAGTAGCCACTATTACCGGTACCGGTATGGTTTTTATTAATGGTGGCACTGCAGAGCTTAGTGGTATCGAGGTGGAAGCTAATTACCTTATCAATGAAAATTGGAGCGTAAATGCCTCGGGTGTTATGGCAACAAATGAGTTTACTGATGCTTGTGAAGCGGCAATTACTATCGGTGACTATGGCTATGCACCTACCCATACGGTAGCAGCGGACGGTGTTCTATTCGATTGTGTAGATATGAACGGCAATACTATACCTTTCGTTCCAGACAACACGCTATCGCTTGGCGCGACCTACTCGACAGATTTTGATTCTGGATGGGATATGCGGGCGAATATCAGTACGTTCTGGCAGAGTGAAGTCTATAGAGATGCTGTAAATTCGATGTGGCTTGGGTCGGTGTCAACCGTCAGGGCTTCCCTGTTGATTAGCAACGGCGACAATATCGATATCTCGATTTATGGTAATAATTTAACGGACGAAGATCAGCCTAGAGAAATTACCTGGCGGGATGACGACTACAACATCTGTGGAAGCACGATTAACTGCACCGAGTCGAATTTCCGTTTGGACGGGCTGCGTACACCGCGTGAAATTGGAGCTCGAATAACCTATAGGTTCTAACTAATGTTGCCGCTGAGGTAGAGCCGGATTAAATTGGCTTTATCTCAGCGGTTCTTTTTTTTTGCAATAAAATCAATACTTTTCTTCTGTTTTAGTCAGAAGATAGGAGTAGCACAATATCCTCTGTTTAAAAATCTATTAGACAGAATCAAACCTCAGCAGGTAAAGGTGGCCCTCAATGGACGTTAAGACCCCAATCGGCAAATTTATTGCCACAACTTTTTATCCCGTTATTTTTTCAGTTACTTTTCTGTTTCTTTTTATTGGCTGCACAGAGTCTGAAACAGAGGTGATGCACAGCAATTTTGATGGTGATGTATTAGTTGGTCGGCCTACTGACCAAGGCGCATCCATCAGCGTGATGTCTTTCTCTGGCAATCAGGTCTATGTCGAATACGGAAGCGCTAGTGGAAGCTATAGCGATCAGACCGAGCCGCTGGAAATTCCGGCAGATGAAGTCCATGTTTTTGAATTGGAAGATCTCGAAAGCAATACAGAATACTATTACCGATTGCGCTTCAGGACCGAGGATTCTCAAGACTTTGCCGCAGGTTCTGAGTACAGTTTTGATACGCAAAAACCCCTTGGCTCCAGCTTTAATTTTGCCGTTGAAGCCGACCCTCACTTAGGTGCCCGCACACGATTCCAAAAGTGGTGTGGCGACAGATGTCTGCGCGAAAGCGCTGATGACAAAGTTTTTGCCGTGACGGTTGAAAACATGCTGCGAGCCGACCCGGATTTTGTGGTCGATCTCGGTGATACCTTTATGACAGCCCAAAACTTCCAAAACGGGCTGTTTGAAGTTCAAAATCGAGAAGGAGGCGCGACGATAACCGAAGCCGAAGTGCTTGATGATGTGCTGTATCTGAGAGAGCTGTTTGCCCCGCTCGGATCTTCAGTGCCGGTAATGCTGGTTCAAGGAAACCACGAAGCCGAAGATGGTGCGCGATTGGACGGCACGCCTGACAATCTGGCCGTGTGGGCCGTCAATGCGCGCAAGAATTACTTCCCGTCGCCAACCGACAACGGTTTTTATTCTGGACCAACCACCGAATACGACTTTATCGGCAGACAGGACGGTCACTACTCCTGGGAATGGGGTAACGCGCTCTTTGTTGCTCTGGATCCCTACTGGGAGCCAAACGCAACAAACGCCTCCTGGGATCGTTCCTTAGGTCGTGAACAATACGATTGGTTGAAGCGCACACTTGAGGCAAGTGACGCCACCTTCAAGTTTGTTTTTCTTCATCATCTAATCGGAGGTTGTGACAATGCTTACGGCGGTTCTCGCGGTGGATCGCTTTGCTCCGACTATTTTGAGTGGGGTGGACGAACGCCTTTTGACTACGAAGAAAGATGGCTGAACTACACTCAGATAGATGGTCTGGCTACAGACCCTGATGCAGGCTTTCCAGAAATTCGTCGGGTGGATTCATCTACGGAAGCTTACGATTTTGATGAGCACCGTCCGGGTTGGGAAGCGCCTATTCAAGATCTGCTGCTGGAAAACAACGTGCAGATCGTATTCCATGGCCACGACCACCACTATGCAATGGAAGTCCATGAAAACGGCATTATTTATCAGGAAGTTCCACAGCCTTCCCGTGCCGGCGGCGAATCCCCTGAACACTTGGTAATCCAAGGAGCGGCCTGGAAGAATTACGATACGGAACGAGGCGTAATTATGGAAAATGCGGGATTTCTGAATGTGACTGTTACACCGGACAAAGTCACTGTCGATTACGTCAAGAACATAGAAAACTGCACCGAAGAACCCTGTAGCGAGATTGCTCATAGCTATAGCGTAGATGCCGGTTAAATTTAGAAAGCAATTTTTCTCAAGGAGAAATCAATGCAGAAAACCATAATTTCTATCGCATTAGCTGCACTCACACTCTGTAGCCAACAGCTATTGGCAGCGCCAAATGTTTTACTGGTAATAGCTGACGACATGGGTGTTGAGGCAATGTCCGCCTACGGTCTGGGCGCAACAGCCCCAACTACTGCTGCTCTGGACCAAATAGCTCAAGACGGAGTGTTATTTAAAAACTTCTGGTCGCAACCAGTATGCTCCCCGACCCGCGCTAGCATCATGACCGGCCGTTACGGATTTAGGACAGGTGTGGGTTATGCCGTTGCTCCGGAAGAGCGCGGCGGAGTGTCCGGGCCCCTGCCCCCGGCACTGGCAAAACCAGCATATGCACCCAATGAAACCCCCATTAACAGAAGTCTGGTTGACCCGCCCCATTCCCGTGGACTGCAATCCAACGAATTTACCTTCCCCATGGCGTTGGCAGCTGGCACCGACGACGCGTATCGAACCGCAGAAGTTGGTAAGTGGCATATGGCTGACGTCAATAACGGTTGGCTGGAGCACCCTGGCAGAGCCGGATTCGATTTCTATTCCGCTATCATGCATGGCGGAGATTCCTATTTCTCCTGGCGTAAAAATCTAAATGGTGAGGCGGTTAGGTTAACTAGTTACGGCGCTGTGGATCGAGCCGATACCGCCATCGACTGGATCGGTAAGCAAGGCGATGAACCTTGGTTTATGTGGTTAAGCTTTATCCTTCCACACACTCCCTTGCACTTGCCGCCGCGAGAACTTCTGCAATCCGACTACTCGGATTTGAGTCCAACAGCCGATCCCGCAGACGATCCGATCCGCTACTTTCACGCAATGATCGAAGCGATGGATACCTCGATCGGGCGCGTTCTGGATTCCATGACACCCGAGGTGCGAGCCAATACTTACGTTATCTTTATCGGTGACAACGGCACCACCAATAGCTCGGTTACTGAACCCTTTCGAAGTGGAGCAGCCAAGGGCACGCCATATCAGGGCGGCGTCAATGTGCCCCTGATTGTCTCTGGCCCAGGGGTAGTTGAGGGTGGTGTATCGGAAGCTTTGGTGCACTCCGCCGATCTGTACTCCACCATGCTGGAAATGGCAGGTGCAGATATAGCAGATTCCATTCCCAGAGGAATCCTCCATGACTCAGTGAGCTTCCTCCCCTATCTTGCAAATCCGCGGCGAGCTTCTCTGCGCGATTGGGTCTACGCCGACGTGTTCCCCGGAAGCTTCGAAGGTGTGCCCGACGCCAGCTACGCCATGCGCAATGATCGTTACAAGCTACTTCGCCATCGAGGCGTTGAGGAATTTTACGACTTGGCAGTTGATCCTTATGAGCACAACAACCTCTTGGCCGGAAATCTTTCTTCAGAGCAGCAAGCGCAGTATCAAATGCTAAAAGAGGAAATCAGCGACCTGCGTCAAGGCGATGCTGCGTCAGAAGGAAAGTACTGAGTAGAGAACTGCCAAAATAAAGAAAACTAAGAGAACCCGCAGGTGAGGAATTTCTGGGTATAATAAATACCAACTAATTCTTATCCTGCACCGCTCGTTTTATTTCTAAGGTATTGGTTATGAAGTTTTTAAAAATGACAATATTGTTGATGCTAGCGCTCGGAGCGCAATCAACACTAGCGCATCATTCCGTCGCGGCGAACTTTGATCGCGATGCCACTGTCGAGGTCAGCGGCACACTGGTTGAATTCCTGCTCAGAAATCCTCACACACATTTCGAAGTTGATGTCACAGAGGCTGACGGCAGTGTCTCGCGCTGGCTGATTGAATGGGGCACCAAAAACGATTTGATTCGGCGTGGTGTTGATGTCGACAAAATCAACCTAGGCGAAGAAGTGACAGTCACTATGATGCTCAGCAGAACCTTGGAACGTGTGGGTTATGCGCGCAGTTTAATTCTAAGCGATGGCACAATCATCCAAGACTGCGGGTTTACGGCGTTTCGAAATGCCCTGCAAAACGGTGAGGAGGTCCAATGCGAACCCCCCGAACGCTAAAACGCCATTCAGTAGGTATTACCTCGGCGGTATTGCTTTCCGTGTCTGGAATTACGCAGGCTCAACCAGTCGATCTTGAAGGCAACTGGTTGCACATGCGCGCTGAGCGCCCCCGCGTTGATTTAACGCCTGCAGGAGAAGAAGTCGCCGCTAATTATGTGCCGCTTCGAGACGATCCAGATCTTCGCTGTGAACCAGCCAGCCTGACCAATGTTATCGGTATTCCAGATCCACCTTGGGAAATACGCCTGCACGACGACTACGTCGAAATAAATTTTGAGTATATGGATGTCAAACGCCGTGTACCTCTTAGCACCACTCTGACTCCAGAGAACGCGCCCTACACTGTGCCTGATTTTCCGCATATGGGTCGCTCTGTGGGTCGATACGAGGGTGATACGCTGGTTATCGAGACAGTTGATATCGAGGAAGGTTTTGCCGATACCTTGGTACAGATGTACCCGCAATCGAATCAGATGAGCACAGAGGAACGCTATCGCGCTGAGGGTGATTCGCTGACCGTGGAAATCACCCACACTGATCCACTTTACTATTTCGAGCCATTTACGATGCGCTATGAGTTCTTTCGCGTGGATTTGGAGGTGCTCGAATTCGGTTGCACTCTCGAAACAGCAGACTACAACCTACCGGGTTACTAGATCGCAGATAGATTAGCGGCCACCTCTGCGGCTCTCACATACTGCCAACCTCGAAGAATTCCCCTATTGGCTCAGGTAATTCCTTGATTCGGGAATTACCGATCCGTCGATGAATGGGTGTAGCAATTAATGAGCCATCAAATGGCCGCAACATACTTCTTATCTCTGATAGAGGTGTCTCCTCTTTTAACCAAGGTTCCAACTTATCCTCGTCGAGAATAACTGGCATCCTCGAGTGAATGGGCTTGAATGAATCAGAGGCTTCAGTGGTGATAATGGAACAGGAAAGAATGTGTTCTGTACCGTCACTCCAGTAATCCCATATTCCGGCAAAAGCTAGAGCGCGCCCCTCTGCTTGAATTAGGAAAGGTTGTTTTTCGTTGCCCTTCTTTTGCCACTCAATAAATGAACTCGCCGGGATGATCGCTCGTCGATATTTGAAGGATCCTTGAAACGCCCTGCTCTTCTCAATATTTTCCGAGCGAGCATTGAACATGGCATATTTCTGCGAGGGGCCATCAGACCAGTGTGGCACCAACCACCACCGCATTTCCGACAATTGATGATGCCCCTCATGTTCGTGAATTACGGGCACAGATTCAGTAGGTGCGACATTCAGTCGGGTGGGCAGCGGACCTAAATCTATCCCAAGAACATCCAGCAGAACATGAACGACTGGATCATCAACAATATTGTAGCGGCCACACATATGACTATCTTAGCGAAAGGATGGGATTGCGTCCGGGGAAATTTGGATGGCTAGCCTGCCTCGCTCAAACCCGCCCTACGCGATTTTTCTGCCCCTAGAATGGCGCCTAACATTCCTCAGATAAGGTTAAAGACTGTACCAGTGCCGAAATGCTCGCAATAGAGTCTGACCTGAGTGCCACACTTCACGGTTAACATTTAGCAGTGTCGAAAGCTGATCTGCTTCGATACCACATATTCCCTCGTGATTCTGAATTTCTTGGTGCACTTGTTGGTGCATTCGTTCATTTTTTAGATCTAATAGAGATAATTGTTCGCTCATATATTTGCTGTCATGCTGGACAGCGAGCAATTCAAATAATTGTTGGTAAAAAGGTCGTAAATCTTTTTGATATTGCGTAGAAAAGCTCTCAAGTACTGGTGATATTGCGTGACGAAGCTCCACTAAATTGGACCGGATATCCTTAAGCGCCTTCACCGCGTAGACTGAATCACGAGCGCAATGCAGCAGATTGTTAATTGCGAGAGCATCTGCTTCATCTAAAGGTTCTTGTTGTAACAGGAACGTATATTGCAGCAGTTCTCCCTCCTGTCTTTTTAAGCTCTCGTAACGCCTCTCGAAATTATGCGATGCTTCATTATCTGTATGAAGTAACGATTTTGCTGCAGGGCTTAGAAGCGGAGGCGGTGCATCCAACCGTAAATTTCGCATATTGATAGCCATTGCAGAAGAGAGCATTTTTTTGGTGTGCTGCTGACAGGCACTGATAGCCGCTTCGGGTACAGCGGTGGGTACATCTTTAAGCAACAATCCTTGTTTGTCCGCGAGAAACCGCTTTCCAATCCAATCTGAGAAAGGCCGCAAAAAGGGTACAAAGACGCAAAGACCAAGTAAGTTAAAGGTACTGTGGAAGGCAACCAGAGCATAGAGTGGATCTTTTAAATGCAGTAGCTGCATCAGCAACGGCAGCGCAGGTAGTAAAAATATAAAAGCCAGTATGTCGACGATAAGGTTAAAGACTAGGTGGGCTAACGCAAGTTGTCGCTTAATTAGTGAGCCTTTAAGACTGCCCAGTATTGTCGTTGATGTGGTGCCCAAATCAGCACCTATGACCAGTGCGGCAGCACCAGGCAGATCAATAACACCGCTGTGTAACGCAGTTAATGCAATCATCATGCTTGCCGAACTGGATTGGATAATTGCGGTTAATAGAATGCCGAACAACAAATAACTGAATGCATTTAGATTACGAAGCTGTTCCAGATCTATTTGCTCTGGCAGGTTGGCAACGGCCTCCTTCATTAACCCCAGCCCGAACAGCAAGAGACCTAGTCCAAAGATCAGGGCACCACTGGTTCGTATTTTTGCGTTTTTCTCGGCGAGTACCTGTATTAGGCAGCCCAGACCGATTGCAGGTAATGCGGCGGTAGCCAAATCCAGCTTAAACCCCAATGTTGCTACTATCCAACCGGTAAAAGTAGTGCCGAGATTGGCGCCAAGCAATACACCTATGGCGTTAAATAGAGGAATGATGCCTGCGCTGGCAAAGGCCAAAACAATCAGGCTAACCATAGAGCTGCTTTGAACAAATGCAGTGATTGTGGTTCCAGTTAACACGCTGCTAAAGGGATCTCTGGTGCTCTTAGCCAACCAGCGTTTCATCCAACGACTACTTAGAGCCTCGATACCGCGCTCTAGCTGAACCATGCCAAACAGAAAAATGCCCAGCCCGATTAACAGGTTAATAATTAACATACAAAAGCGCTCACAACCCAAGCCATTTGCGCATTGTAGGGTGACGTCTATCTAAGATGCACTGGCCCAGATCAAGGAGATCTCGGATATTGAACAATGCCGTCAGGATGGCGATGTCAATCTCTTGCCTCTGGAGCGGGCAGATTCCTCGCCGCGAGGCCAAGCTTCCAACTCGCTCGATTTACAGCATTGAAACTAACCGAGCCCTCCCGCGTTGAGCAGAGAATTCAGCCTCTACTCAAAAGCTTATTGGGCTTAGAAATCAAAATCCTCCGGGCGGATATTGTTTTGCCCACTCAGCTCCATGCAGTTGTATGGCGTATAGGGCACTGCTGAGACTCTCTGTCGATCTTGAGCGACGTATGGCGTATTCAGGTAGAGCGGATCTTCTACGACATAGTCGCGAACCAGCTCACCGCTAGCCTCTTCGTAATAGATGCGCTCAGATATATGCATTTGATCGCTGTGCAGAATTCCGGCTCGATGCGACAGCACTCCGGCCAAAAAACCTATGGTATCGACCACCAAGACACCCTCTTCCCAAGTGCCGATTGAATGGCCTCCTGCACTGGGCACAATATTGTCTGGATGCTCTGCATCGAGATATATATTGCGAACAAAATCCATCCAACCGTAGGTCAAAACCACGCGGTCATCGAATTGGGTAATCCGGTTTACGTTAGCATCGTGGTTCCAACCCTGAATAATATTGATGACATGGCACTTGGTGGCGGGATCATCAAATCGCACATCGTAGGGTTCGGCGGCGATAAGATTCGCTTCAGTTGGATCAAATCCATTGTTTGGTAGCCGGCTTTGGCCTCCCAACCCTCCCCGAACGAAGGACAAAGATACCCAGTCACCGCTGATATCGGGCTGCCCATTCGCCAGTGGCTCCGATCGATCTCTGGTATCACTCACAACAACTTGCGAGCGACCCGGAACGGCATCTGCGCCGGGCCAGCTGTCATTTGGCCCGATTTCAGTTCCATCGGAAAGTGTAATGGCAGTGATTAAACAGACATTGTCCTCACGTCTTGCCGGGTGCCCCTCAATCGTAACTACCTGACCTTCAACAAAGCTCTCATCGGTCCAGCCCTGTTTGAGCAAAGCCGTTGCTGGTCGCAAACTGCAGCGCCAACCCGACATTTCATCGTCATCTCCGAGCGCTTCGAAGTAGATATAGGAGTGCGGGTTAACCATCTTAAGTTCCGAGATCACGGCATCTTCGATTGTCACGCTCTGATCCATGAAATAATGGGGCCCTGAGGCGTGATGGGCCGACACAATATGTGCGTGAACAAGCAGAGATAGCGCAAGGCTTCCCAAAACAAAATTCTGCGACTTCCAAGTATTCTTAATCATTACTCCCCCTGTATCCAATTCATCTGAACCTTAAATCTCAACTATCGGGACCTCTTCTATTTGTAATTTAGGATTACAGCCCTCGACAAGAGTCTAGAGTTTAATCCGGTTATTGAATCTTAGAAGCCTCTGAAAAAAATCAAAACATATTTCGGCCTTTATTGGCGATAGTCGATTGGAAAAACTTGAAAGGGTATCAACAGCTATAGCATCAGATATGCGTTATCAGGAATATAAATGTATAGAGCTCGGCGGAGAAAATAACAGCCGCGAGATGAAACAACCATATTCGAATGATGTTTTAACAACTTAGAGAAAAAATCTGAAAATAAAATCAGTCGCTTACAGGTTTGCCCCCTGCACGGTCTAGGATCTCATGAGTTCTAGTGCGTGGTTTTAAGCGGATACGTCTCAGAGTTTGCTAGTTAATGCAGCTTCCGCTTATTGGGAAAAAGGTATACGAGTCGTAAAGGGATATCCGACCGTTGATCGACACCACCACACCATTACAACTTGGTGTGGTTCCACAGGTTAGATCAGCGATTCGCCCGCCGAGCGACCTTTCTTCGACATCACCCGCGAGACTGCGCTGTTCCATATCCCCCGCCAAACTGCGCTGTTCCGTATCACCCGCGAGACTGCGCTGCTCCACATCCCCCGCCAAACTGCGCTGTTCTGTATCACCCGCGAGACTGCGTTGCTCCACATCCCCCGCCAAACTGCGTTGTTCTGTATCACCTGCGAGACTGCGCTGTTCCACATCACCTGCGAGACTGCGCTGTTCTGTATCACCCGCGAGACTGCGCTGTTCCACATCACCCGCCAAACTGCGCTGTTCTACATCACCCGCGAGACTGCGCTGTTCCACATCGCCGGCGAGACTGCGCTGTTCCACATCACCCGCGAGACTGCGCTGTTCCACATCGCCCGCAAGATCGCGTTGCTCCGTATCTCCTGCAAGGGACCTACCAGGAAGACAGGTACAGCTTATTACCTCGTTATCAGTGACAACGAGCGGCTGATAATTAGAACGGTATTGAGCGGCCAAATTAACCGCGTTCGGCTCGAAATCTAGCACCGAGCAAGTTCCGGTCCAATTAACCTGAGCGAATGAGGGCAGAGAAAGAAAAATAAACGCTATCGCGATTATCAAGTTAACAACTCCGCCGCCGATATTTTCCTCTTTCACAGCTACAGCGTAATCTAAAGTGGAATGCGGCTTAAAAACAATATCCAGCTAGCACGCCTGTCGCCTCGAGCTCCACAATCATTACAGTCGGTGCCAATGGAACACGCGCTATATTGAGAACCCACGCCTCCATCATCACATTCACCATCATTGGCATAGGAACATGTATTTGAGCACATCGTTTGAGCGTCCCCTACCGGCTCATAAACAACACTAACTCGGTTGGCAGTAGTTGCATCAACATATTGCTGGGGCGCTTGCACCAAATAGCTACGGGTAGCGGTGCCGGACAGTGTGGTTGGCAAAGGACAGAAGGCTAATACTCCATATAGGGTGCCGTCATAGCCAGGGTGATCTACGCTCACACGCTTTCCGCCACCTCGGAGTACCTCGTCAACAGACAAGGTGGTAGGTTCCGTGGGACAGCTTGCGCTGCGAAAGGGCGTCTGATAAACCTCACCTTGAGTCAAAGAAAATGAACCATCCAGTGCCTCAATGCTTACGCCAGCAGTGTCCACAGTTACAACCTGAGGGTAACTATATATAACTGCAGGGGGAACATAAGGAGCGGGAGAACTGCATGAAGTTAAAGTAATTAGACAAGACAACAAGATAGGAGCCCACCAACCATTTCGCATTTAAATATCCTCAAATTCGGTCAAAGCTTAGCTTAGGGTCAATAGCCGAATATCACAAGTACTCACTCTTGCGATAGCCCAATGCAACACTCTGCATTCTCGATATGCTTATTGGAGTCTCGATTTATGTTTGGTACCCAAGTATAAAATCTTAACCCGACACGAGAGTTTTCAATCCTCCCCTCGTCATTGCGACGCCCACCATGGACGGCGGAAGTTCCGGTGATGCAGGAGCATTTACCGGTCGTAGCGAAGTAATCCATATAATTCAGCCACTTACGGTTTTGCCCACCTCTCCGTATAGGTTCTCATGCATTCTCATGTATTCTCAGTGGTGGTACTGATTGAGTCAGAAAGGGATTCTCCATGAAAAAAAACTACAAGAATTTGCTCTATTTGCTGAGATTATCGGCGCAGCCGCAATAGTTGTGTCACTTCTATTTGTTGGTATTCAGGTGCAACAATCAAACTCAATAGCAACTACCGATGCCATTCAAACTGGCACACAGCTCTGGGTAGACGCTTTTGAAGAAGCATGGGGAACTGAGAGGCAGATTTCATCTGGTCTTGGGTAGGTTTGTTAGTGCCTTTGACAACGTCTACAACCAGTATGCGAATGGCCGGTTGCCGGAAGAAATATTCGTGAGTATCGCTACAACTTATTACGGGATTGCCAATACGCCATGCGTGCAGCAAGCGCTAACACCCAATTTCCCTTTACTGCCACCTTGGTTGCTCAGTCATTCGGGTATTGATGCTTTAGTAGATCATAGAGATGGGATGGTACTTCCGTCTTTTGTGGCTGAGCCCCTTTAAAACCCTCACACCCCGACACGAGGATTTTCAATCCTCGTGTCGTAATCTCTCTCGTTGGCGCGCTTCTTGCTTTCATTTCCTCGTAAGTTAATTTTTACCTGACAAAACTAGAATATTTTGAGGAAATCTAAATGAGCGGAAATGAAGCACGAGTTCAGGCGATATACCAAATCGCAAATCGCGAAGCGACCGAAGTCTCAGCACCTGAAGCGATGGATAAGATCTGGGCCAGCGACGTATTCAACCTAGCCAAAATGGAAGCAGTCCTTCCAAAATCAGCATTTGATGAGATCAAGACTACTATTCAAACTGGCGCCACGCTAAGCCCGGAGACTGCCGATCTAATTGCGGACGAAATGAAGAAATGGGCCATGTCACGCGGCGTCAAATTCTTCTCCCATATTTTCTTCCCCATGACTAACGCCACGGCGGAAAAGCACGACGGTTTTATCGTTACTGATTTTGATGGCGCGGCCATTAGTAAATTTAGCGGTAAGCTGTTGATCAAAGGCGAGCCCGATGGTTCTTCTTTCCCCAATGGTGGTATTCGACAAACCAACGCGGCACGTGGATATACCGTATGGGATCCAACCAGTCCAGCCTACATTATGGAGACCGACAACGGCTCTACCCTAATGATTCCTAGCGTTTTCTTCTCTTGGACAGGTGAGTCTCTGGACAAGAAAATTCCGTTACTACGCTCCAATGCAGCCATGAATACAGCGGCGCAAAAGGTCTTGTCTTTAATGGGCGAAACCAATATCGCGCCTCTAAACTCCAGCTGTGGTGCCGAGCAGGAATACTTCCTAATTGACGCCAACTTCGCTGGCTCACGACCTGATTTACTATTAGCTGGTCGTACACTCTTTGGTGCCTCTCCAGCGAAAGGTCAGGAATTTGATGATCACTACTTCGGTGCAATTCCCGAGCGTGTTCAGGTGATGATGCAAGACTTTGAAGAGAAGCTTTACAAGTTGGGCATACCAGCCAAGACCCGCCACAACGAGGTAGCTCCAGGCCAATTTGAACTAGCCCCTTTCTTTGAAGCTGCTAACGTTGCCGCCGATCATCAGCAGCTAATGATGACAGTGCTGAAAACCACTGCGAAGAAGCATGGTTTCCTATGCCTGCTTCACGAAAAGCCCTTTGCAGGCATTAACGGTTCAGGTAAACACGTGAACTGGTCTGTAGGTAATTCCACTCAGGGGAACTTGCTCGATCCTGGTGAAACGCCACACGACAATCTGAACTTTTTGCTCTTTTGTGGTGCAGTAATTCGTGGCGTGCACCTTTATGGCCCGCTTTTGCGGGCAGCCATCGCTTCCGCATCCAATGATCACCGTTTAGGAGCAAATGAAGCGCCTCCAGCGATTCTGTCTGTTTACCTCGGCGACCAGCTTGAAAATGTCTTCGACGATATCAAGTCTGGCAAGCTAACCGGCTCCTCCGCTGGCGGAATTATGGATCTGGGCCTTTCCCAACTTCTTAAGTTCGATAAAGATCCAGGCGATCGTAACCGTACCTCTCCTTTTGCTTTCACCGGCAACCGCTTTGAGTTTCGTGCGGTAGGCTCTTCACAATCTGTATCCGGACCGCTGGTATGTATGAACACCATGTTGGCAGATTCTTTGGACTGGATCGCCGAGAAACTAGAAGCGACTCTGAGCTCGGGTGTGGATCAAGCCGACGCGGTCATATCTGTGCTTAGAGAATTGATGGAAGCACACGGCAATGTGGTATTTGGCGGTGACGGCTATTCATCCGAGTGGCACACCATGGCCGTTGAAGAACGTGGCCTGAAAAATCTGCCAACCACTGCAGACGCTCTGCCCTACCTGAATGCAGATTTCATTGTTAATCTCTTCGAGAGCACTGGCGTTCTAACTCCAACCGAGTTGGCAAGCCGCTATGAGGTCTACTCAGAGCAGTACATCCTCTCCATTGAAGTTGAAGCAAAGCTGGTTGTTGAAATGGCCACCACCATGATCTATCCAGCTGCTATTACCTATCTATCCGATCTAGCCGTCACAAATGCGGGCATGACGGATATGGGTATTGAAATGGATAGCAGTATTGCCAAGAAAGTTGCTGGAGAAGCTAACGCTATGATGGCTTCAGTCGCTGAGCTGAGCGCAGCTCTTGAGGCACACGACTTTGCTTCTACGGATGAGCATATGAGCTATCTGGCGGGCACCGTTCGCGGCCTAATGGACAGCATTCGAGCCAACGCTGACACGCTGGAAGGTCTGGTGGCAGATGACCTCTGGCCACTGGCTAAGTACCGGGAAATGCTGTTTGTTAAATAGCGTCCCGAGCAAGCAAACAAAAAGCCCTCCATTTGGAGGGCTTTTTTATTTCAGATTAATATTTCTCGGATCTATGCTTTGAGATAGCTCAGCATAGTATCGGCGTCACTGACTTCAAAAGGATCAGTTGGGCAATTATCCGACTGACCAGGTTCGACAAACATCTTCTCGATTTTGCCATCCACCACATACATGGAATAGCGCCATGAACGCGAACCAAAACCTAGATTTTCTTTCTTAACCAGCATACCCATTTTGTCAGTAAATTCGCCATTGCCGTCCGGCAGCATTTTTACCTTTTCAACATCTAGGTTTTTACCCCACTGAAACATGGTGAAGGCATCGTTGACGCTGATGCAGTAAATATCGTCCACACCTAAATCTGCAAATTCCTGATATTTCGCTTCATAGCCGGGAACGTGAGTGCTTGAACAGGTTGGCGTAAAAGCACCGGGCAAAGAAATAATTACGACTTTTTTGCCATCGAAAATTTCGGACGAAGTAACATCCTGCCAACGAAATGGGTTGGGACCATCGACACTCTCGTCTCGAACTCGGGTTTTAAAGGTAACTTCAGGTACGTTGGTAATCATGGTTTAACAATCTCATAGGCTAATTGGAATTGGCAGCATTCTAGAGGTACCAGCCACCACAAATACAATGGCATTAAGCTATCAGTTTTATAGCAATCACCAATTAGTGCCAAAAATGTAATAGTTCTGAGCAATGTTTTCGATTTAGCCGGAGAGTGGGAAGTTAATAATTGCAAAGATATGAAAGATTTAGCCGGAATCCATACTTTTTTCTTTCAACATAAACGAACTCTGAGAGAATGCAGACAAAATAAAAATAGCCCTACAAAAAGTAGGCGTATAAAAATATATATTGGACTAAGGTAAAAAACATGAATTATCAGCTAAAGATCTGTACCGCTCTTATGAGCGCGCTGGTTTTTTCCGGCACGAGTCTGGCACACCACTCCAATGCGCCGCACTTCCATAATGATACCGAGGTTTCGGTAGATGCCGTGGTAACCAAATGGGCTTTCGTAAACCCACATGCTTATATTTTCTTTGAAGGCACAGACGAAAATGGTGTGACCGCAGAGTGGCGATGTGAATCTTCCTCCGCCACAAATATGGGGAGAAGAGGTTTTGACGAAAATACTTTTTATGCCGGTCAAAAGTTAACCATTGTAGGCAACCCTGCGCGTCGAGAAGACAATGTTTGCTTTGTGCAAAACTTCATTTTTGAGGACGGAGTTTCTATTGGCGGCCGCGATACTCTGCCCGAGGACAAAAGAACTGGTGCGATTCTAGAATCTACTGTCGCTACCGATATTGATAGGCCAGCATACCTAGAAAATGGGCAGCCAAATTTTAACGGGTATTGGGTTCGCGCTGGTCGCGGCGGCCCTCCCGCAGCAGCAGACGGTGCAGCTACCGGCGCTCCTGCGGCTGGAGGCCCGCCTGCTGGCGGACGAGGTGGTCGCACCCCAACCGAACTAACCGCAGCCGGTCAAGCCGCTCAGAATGACTATGTACAGATCTATGATGACCCGGGTATTCATTGTGATATTGGCAATATATTCTTTGGCTGGACTCACGACAGTCACGTCAATGAAATTAAACAGTACGACGATCACATTGTTATGCAGTACGGTTATATGGATTTTGTGCGGACCATTCATCTAAATATGGACGAACATCCACAGAATATTGTTCCGAGCCGCAGCGGTCACTCAATTGGCCACTGGGAGGACGATACTTTGGTAGTGGATACTGTTGGATTTAGCCAAGGTATTTTGTCAGCTTTGGGTGAAATTCCAAACAGCGACCAGATGACTTCTACAGAAAGATTCTGGTTCGACAGTGAAAACCAAACCCTGAATAGCTCATACATTGCTCTTGACTCGCATTTCCTCGTCGCGCCTTATACAGGTCAAGCTTCGATGAATATTAGTGCTGTTCCCTACGAACCTTATAACTGCACCGAGTTTAGTGGCGACAATAACCGTCGCCCGGAAGATCGAGTTGGCAATTAAAGTCTAAAATCAAACTGCTTTGAAAGGGTCGCCCAGAAACAGGCGGCCTTTTTTATGCCTTCCCTTTACGCCCTAAAAACAAGGACCGCGTGAGCCACAAAAGCTGGCTATAGTGGTTCGATGAACGCAAATCTAGAGAACCGCCTGAGGTATTGCCTGCTTTTTTTGTATAGCGGTTTTTATCATATTTGCAGTTTGGGCCTACGATAAATTGGTGCGCCCTGAACACGACGTCAATATTATGCGCGGCCACTATATGATCGACGGCCTTACCGAGAGTGCAATCAGCCTGTTTGGTGTATTTGAGATGGTATTGGATATTGCGCTAGTGCTGGGGTTTTGGAAACGCTTTACCCGACTCTTCTTTCTTGTCATCAGTATCTATTCGGTGATGACACCACGTGTATTAAACGGTTACAAAATATTTTTTGAACAACAATCAGAACCACAGATACTGCTGTTCCCCGGTTTCGCTATGCTCGCCTGCGCCATTGCAATCTATTGGTTACGTGACTACGACAGCCGGTTTTCACTGGCCAGAGCTGATCAGAAAAAATGGCATCAAAGCTAAGAGCCTAGAAACCAAATCAATAAAAAGGCCACTATGAAGTGGCCTTTTTATTAGTTAGAGAATTAGCTTAATTCAGAGTGAAACGACATAGCAGAGTGTTGTCTATCTCCAAATCGTCGCCCCAAATGAGACTAGAAGCGGAATCCCAAGAATAGCTGGAATAACCTCCGTGCGGACGCACAGATCGAATACTGTGCACTACAGCATTTGGCCAGTCCGAATCATCGAAGTCCGCAGAAGTCCAGCCAGCAGGCTCAGGCAATATGTTTGCTTGGCAGCTTTGGATGTCGTTGGCGCAGCTAGGATTTAAAGGCGCCTGATGAATAACCTGGCACACCCATTCGTTGCTAGTCGAAGCAATCAGATCATTTGATGCATCTCTGAATTCAGCAATAAACCCGCCATCACCCATCTGTTGGCGCCGGGATCCAATGTATTCAAATCCGCTGTCGTTCTCTGAGAAGTCTTTTACAATCACCGCGATCTGAACCGGACGAGTTGCCTCAAAGCTGAAAACTTCGGCATTAAAAGACTGTTCTGTCATAAATGGAACGGGGTCAGTCATAATCATTTCGCCATCCGCATAGAACTCAAACCAGTTGTCGGCCCAAAGCTGAACATTAATGGTCTGCCCCTGCGCAAAAAGAGTTGATGTGCCGAACATGGCAAGCATAGCAACAGCAACAACTCTAGCGGATAGTGAATTTCTCATGATTTTTCCATTGATTATATTTAGTGCAGAATATTGATGTGACTTAGTCGGAGTTTGTATTACTGATTCAACTTTCGCTAAGAGTAAAACGACACAAAATCGTATTATCGATCTTCAGATCATCTCCCCAGATGAATTCGGACGCCGCGTCCCAAGATAGTCGGCCATGCTCTCGTTTAGGGCCCACATCCCGATCGGTATGAACTACAGCAGCAGGCCAATCAGAATCGTCAAAGGAAGCAGACGCCCAGCCAGAAGGCATCGGTAAGATATTTGCCGTACAGCTTTGCGTATCGTTGGCGCAGCTCGTGTCTAAAGGTGCTTGGTGAATAACCTTGCATACCCAGTCACTATTCGTTGCAGCTACGACATCACCAGAAGCATTTGTAAACTCAGCCATAAAGCCCCCGCCACCTAGTTGCTGTCGCTTCGAGCTTGAGGCAATGTATTCGTAACCACTATCATCTTCTTTATAATCCATGATGTGGAAAGCAAGCTGAGCCGGTAACTCCGTCTCGAAACTAAAAACTTCGGCGTTAAAAGACATCTCGGTCATAATCGAAACCGGATCTGTCATTACCACCTCACCGTCAACATAAAACTCAAACCAGTTATCCGCATATACCTGTGCGGTAATTGTCTGTTCTTGAGCGAATAAACTCGTGCCAATCACTGAAGCAAATAGCGCGATTAAAACTCTAAAGGATAGTGACGGGCTCATAATAATTTTGTCATCGATTTTCAATAGACAGGATTGTAATGGCTTTCGATTTGATTGCCTGTATAAATGGGTTTCAAGTTGTTAAGTAAGATAAAGACTATGCACTAGGTGAATTCCCGAGCTGCGAACAAGGAATGGCAGTCTTTATTGAATTTGTACCTTAGCTGCCCAAAATCGAGGCATTTATCGGATCAAGTGCAGTTCCAATCTGGTGCAAAACCACATTTTTACCTGCACCTTTGTTGGGAATCGACTGAATTTCTACCCAAAATAATGCAAAAATTGATCTGACTAAAAATAGTCTGAAAAAATAACAACTTATGCTACAAATCGGCGAGTTATTGTGATTGTATAACTGCTCCAATACTCAAATTTCCAATTCGAAAACCCTATCAGACGCGCCTCCGGAGACCAAAATGGCTGAAGAATCGTCATCGAAAAAAATCAGCAAAAAGGAACTCAAAAATCGCTACGAAGAAGAACTGCGGGATCTGCAGATTGAGCTGATAAAACAGCAGCATTGGATTGAAGAAAAGGGTCTGAAAGTAGTATTAATTTTTGAGGGTAGAGACGCTGCCGGCAAGGGCGGAACAATCAAACGTATTACAGAAAGCCTCAATCCTCGACATACACGCGTGGTTGCCCTGCCCGCTCCTACCAGCCGTGAAAAGTCTCAGTGGTATTTTCAGCGCTACGTTGCCCATTTACCGGCCGCTGGCGAGATGGTGATTCTGGATCGCAGCTGGTACAACCGTGCCGGAGTTGAGCGCGTAATGGATTTTTGTACAGAAGAAGAGTACAGAGAATTCTTGAGATCCACTCCCGAATTTGAGCGCATGTTAGTTCGCTCCGGAATCATATTGATCAAGTACTGGTTTTCAGTCAGTGACGATGAACAGGAAAAACGCTTTCAGGGTCGACTGAAGGATCCCACCAAAAGATGGAAACTCAGCCCAATGGATCTGGAGTCTCGTCAACGCTGGGTCGAATACTCCCGAGCTAAGGACGATATGTTTGTGCATACGGATATCAAGCAGGCGCCCTGGTACGTAGTAGAAGCAGATGACAAAAAGCGCGCTCGCCTCAACTGCATTAGGCATCTGCTCGACATTGTCCCCTACGAAGATCTAACACCCGCGCCATTTGAATTACCTCCTCGCGCTTCCGGTGGTAACTATGTTCGTCCGCCCATGGGTGACCAGACCTTTGTGCCAGATCACTTCACCAATTTGATGGAGGATGAATAGGGGTTAGTCCTTCGGGCCTATCCAAGCAAAAGGGTTAAAGGCCAGTTCCCAAAGATGGCCATCCGGATCTTTGAAGTAACCGCTATATCCACCCCAAAAGACCTTTTGCGGTTTTTTAACTAGTGTTGCGCCTGCGGCTAATGCTTGTGCCATTTGCTCGTCAACCTCTGCTTCCGAGCTGAGGTTGTGAGCAATAGCGAAGGAATTAAAGCCGGAACCGGTTGCCTCAACTCCAGCATCTTCTGCCAATGCCTCTCGACCATAGAGTCCCAGCCATGATCCATTCAGATCAAAAAAGGCCACCTGCTCTTCTTCACCTCTGCGCGGCAGCCCAAGGCCATTTTGATAAAAATTGATAGAGCGTTGAAGATCTTCAACGCCAAGGGTAATCATGCTGATACGTGGTTTCATACTTGGGTACACTTTTTTATCTTGGGAGGAAGATTTAAGTAAAGATTAGGACTCTTTCTACTCCTCCAGATTCTGTTGCAATAATCTAAATATCGATACCGACATCACTAAGTAAGAGACTCAAACCATACTACCCAAGCCAGCTTCTGTGGAAAGTCATTGGATTGAACTGCCTGCCGCCTGACTTAGATCAAGCACCGGGATGGTAAATGACCATACAATTGAACGCCCCTTTAAATGTAACCAAGATCGGGAGATCACTATGTACAACAGTATCCTTGTTCCCATAGACGGATCCAGCCATTCAGAGAAAGCGCTGAGTCTCGCATGCGATCTAGCAAACAAGTACACCGCTGACCTTCATATAATCTATGCGTCAAACTATCTGGATTTTATGATTGGTATTGCAGGATCGGAGGGCGTTGCGGGCACGCCAATGATTTCTCAAGAAGAATATGAGCAGCCATACAGAGATATGCTAGCGCTCGCCGCATCCGCTGCTGCCAAGAATGAATGCGCCTCGGTAAAATCCCATTTTGTGACTGATTCCGCCAGCAAAGCCATTCTAAAGTGTGCGCAAGAAATAGATGCTGACCTAATCGTAATCGGCTCCAAGGGGCATGGTGATTTTACCGGGCTTATTCTGGGAAGCGTATCTCATAGAGTTCTCAACTCAGCGGATTGCAGCTGTTTGATAGTGCGATAAACAAAGGTAGTTTGCCACCAGCACAAATCCTCTTTTACACTGATTATAATCGCGCCACACCAACCACATAGTTCTTGCCGTAGGATTTTGCGCACTTGGGGCAGGTTGTGTAGAAAAAATATACATCGGTTGGCGTCTTACCTTTGAAACGAACCAAATCCTCCATTTCTTCGTACCATTTCTTAACGTGCCGGAAGGATCCTTCAAATACCTTTGTAATAAAGTCACCTGTGAGGGTCGCCGCTTCTTCTTCAGGCACTGGCTGAGAAATTGAGAACAGGTGCTCAGCCTCGGAAGCGGATAGATCCCTGCTAAGCACGATGCAATTATCGGCGTTGTATGCGTCGGCATCCTCAATATGACCCATTACTCGGGAAAAGACCTGCCCCATATCCAGAGGCATATGCAGCAAGCTTTTGGTGGTGGCGCGTACAAACTCCTTGTAGTAAAAACGTAATTCCTGACCGTCCCACCCTTCCGGATTGAACTTGGAGCAACAACCTGTGGTATTTACGCTGTCATCGTAGTGTGGAAGTGCATTCGTCTGCATTGGGAAACCCTCATCTTGTTGGTTCACAAACAGATTAAGACAGGATCTGTGCAGCTCCTTGATCCAAGTCAACATGGTTTCAGAGTTCATATCTGGACGGCTTATCCAAACCGATTTTGTAGAATCTGTTGATACAGATCATGGCCACTATTCCCATTTCTGCTGTGATAATGATCGCAAAACATATGGTCTCTTGAAAGATTTTCTGTAGGAGTGGGATATGTACAAAATCGCAAATTTCCCGATCCTCCAATCAACGATGGACCGTTCTATACGAATCGACCTGATTGGTGGTGCAAAGTGACGCATAGACGTGGGACAGGTTTTTGGATGATTCAGGGCCCGGCTTGGTTGATGCTGCTATACCTGATCTACGCTCAAGCAGTGCCAGCATTTTCCTATGATCTCGGCGTCGCCATGGGCACTCAAGAATCAGCAGACCAAATAACCGAGGTGGGGGCTGCCTTTTTCTATGGGTTTGCTTTTGGCGATCTCCTGATTTATATCCCCCTGCTTGCGGTTGGCCTCATAGGTCACTGGCACAACTATGTTTGGAGCCGCGCAATCCTAGGTTCGGCGCTTGGGATTACTGTCTATTGGCCAATAGTCTGTCTCTCTACTGTGGTCGCCGCAAAAGGCGCAGAGGGATGGAATCTGTCATCGGAGTCAGACTACTGGATTGTATTGCCACTTATCGTGCTCTGGGGCGCATGGTCGCTCTGGCTAATTGCGCTAGAGCCAAACCCAAAGGCATCAATCGCATGATTACAGAATCCTCCATAGTCGTCCCGACAATCGAGTCTGTAGATGTTTTGTCCACGGGCTCTGGCGAACAGCACAAAGAACATCGGTACGGAAGTCGAAAGCCAAAAACCTTATGGGCTCTAACCTCTCGAAGCTGGATCGACATACCCATCAATGTATTTGTTATTCAACATCGGGATGGTCTTGTTTTATTCGATACCGGCCTGAATCCCTCCATAGCAACTGACCCCAATTATGTGGATAGTGCGATTGGCCGATTTTTTATGCGCAGGGTATTTCGGCTCCATATAGAGCCTGAGGACAGACTCACTAACAAGCTCGGGCAACTAGGTTATGCCGCGTCCGAAATCCGCAAAGTCGTTTTCTCGCATTTGCACTTCGATCATATTGGTGGCATTGCCGAAGTTCCTCAGGCCGAGCTAGTGGTTAGCCGGAAGGAATGGGAACAGCTACAAGGCCCACACCCCGAGCGAGACTATATCTTTCGGGAACATATTGAATTGCCCAACGCGAAGTGGAATGCAATAGATTTCGAGCCCGTAGCTGAGCAGCTACTCTCATCCTTTGAAGGTTGTTACGACCTAATGGGTGACGGCTCTTTGATATTGTTACCCACACCGGGCCATACAGTGGGTTCTTTGTCGATGCTGATACGTACTGGACATTCTTCGCCAATTCTCTTGGTAGGTGATCTCACCTATGAAACCGAGCTCTTAATGAAGGACCGACTGCCGGGAATCTACGCGGACAAAAAACAACTGAAAACGTCCTTTGCACTAGTGCGTGAGCTAAAAAGGAAGATACCGTATCTTCTTATCATTTCGAGCCACGACCCAAGGGCGGCGAGCACACTGCGATCAGCTTTTTCGCAATGATAAGCAGCTTCCCATGAAAGCATCCGTTAACAAGCGCTATGGCTCACCGGAAGTTCTGGAAATACTGGATATACCAATACCTGCTCCACAAAGTGGTGAAATATTGGTGAAGGTCTATGCTACAACAGTCAATCGCACAGACGCATGCGCACTCCGGGCACATCCCTTTTTTATGAGACTCTCCAGTGGATTACTACGTCCCAAACGAACTGTGCTCGGCCTTGATTTTGCCGGAACTGTTGAAGCATCTGGAATCGATGTTACAGAGTTCATGCAAGGTGATCGGGTATTTGGTCTAACACCGGAGGGATGCGGCGCACACGCAGAATATCTTTGCCTAAGTGAGGATGCAGCCATATCGAAGATGCCAGAGGGAAAGCGTTTTGATCAGGTGGTTGTTTGTGAAGGCGCTTGGTATGCAAACACCTATCTGAAAAAGTTTGGCCTCAAAAAGGGGCACAAGATACTGATCTACGGAGCTTCCGGCGCTATCGGCACGGCGGCAGTTCAACTGGCAAAAATTTATGGGGCTGAGGTAACGGCTATTGTATCCCAACCTCATCTTGAACTCGCTAGGCAGCTCGGCGCGGATCAAGTTGTCGACTACACCGCTGAAGACTTTACGCAGATTGGCGATAGATTCGATTTTGTTCTGGATGCAGTGGGAAAAACCTCTTTTTTTAAATGTCGATCCTTACTTAAACCGAGTGGGGTATTTGCGGCAACGGATCTGGGGGCTTGGTGGCAGAACGTCTTTCTGTCGATCTGGTCATCAATAATCGGCAGCGGCCGTGTGGTTATGCCAATGCCGCAAAGCGACCGGCCCTTTATCAACTTTCTTAAGGAAAAGATGGAAACAGGGGAATTCAGGCCAGTTATCGATAGAACCTACGCTCTATCTGATATCGCCGATGTCTATCGCTATGTGGAGTCAGAGCAGAAGACTGGGATTGTTGTAGTAAGGGTCGCATCCGCCGATCCTACTCAATAAAAACATGCTCTTTAGGGCTAAGAGCCTACTCATCGCGCAGAGCCTCAATAGGATTAAGCCTTGAGGCTCTCAGTGCCGGCACAATGCCCGCTACAACACCCACTACCGCAGACAGCAGAAGCGCTGCGCTCAAATAGACAACATTTAGGTTTAGAGGTAGCCCTGGTGAAAAGACCTGCAGTACCAGCACCAGGAGGATCACCACAGCCAGCCCCAGCAACCCGCCCATAGTGGCGAGGAAAATCGCTTCGCCGAGAAACAGCAGCAGAGTGGTATTACGGGTACAACCGAGAGCGGATAACAGCCCTATTTCCGAGGTTCGCTCCTGCAGGGTTGTGGTCATAATGGTCATTACGCCGACGCCGCCAACAAATAGGGATATGCCTCCCAAGCCAGCAATTGCCAATGTAAGCACCCCTAAAATGCTGTCGAGACTCTCCAACATATCTTCCTGTGTGAACAAGGTGAAGTCCTCGACCCCATGAATTGCTTCAAGTCGTTCGCGGATGCGATCACTCATATATTTGGATGTCGCGGCTTCGCTAAATACCACATCAATTTCCATTAGGCCTTCACGATCGAAGAGTTGCATCGCTCGCGCTGTCGGAATATAGATTACGTCGTCCAGATCGAAACCCAGCATCTGCCCTTTGCTTTCCATCACCCCTATGACCCGATAGCGTGTGCCAGCTACTCTGACAATCTCACCCAAAGCATTGCGATTACGAAACAGTTCCTGTTTTAAGGTGTGTCCCAATACAGCATAAGCTCTGGGTGATCTCGGATCGTCTGCTGGCAGGAAACGGCCCTGAGCCAATTCAAATTTCCAGGCGTCGGCGCCATCGTGTCCTACACCAAAGATATTGGTATCCCGGGTGAAGCCTTGGTATTCGATTTTTCCGGTCCCGCTTAGAATGGGTACAACCTGCTCGACGTAAGGCAATTGGCGCAGACTTTCGGAATCTTCAATGGTTAGGGGTTTAACGGACTTGAGAAGCCCCGACATGCCCTGAGTGGTCGTTTTGCCGGGAGTAATTGCCACAATGCGTGTACCAAACTGGGAAAAACTATCGAGCATATAGACTCGCAAACCATCGCCTATTGAAGTAAGTAAAGCCACCGCCAGAATGCCGATGGCAATGCCCATTATTGTTAAAAAACTGCGCTGAGGGCTCGAGCGGATTGCCCTAGATACCCATCTAAGCCAATCTGATCCTCGCATCCCGTGAGTTGTCATTTCTTTTTCTGCAAGGCGTCGATGGGCAGCAGTTGACTGGCTCGTCTGGCGGGCGCCCAGGCAAACAAAAGCCCAAAGACCATAGCTACAGTCACGGCACTGACAAGTGCCCAGATCGGTGTAGCGAAGGGAACAGAGGTAAAGCTCTTTGCTGCGATCAGTATCAAGCTCAACCCAACCAGCAAACCCAGAACACAACCGAGAGCGGTGATCATCAGAGCCTCAACCAAAAACAGTTTCTGCACGTCACTAGACCCTGCACCCAGAGCTTTCAATAAGCCAATCTCTTGGTTGCGTTGACTAACACTGATTAGTGTGACGTTCATAATCAGTATTCCGGCTACCAGCAGGCTTATCACACCAATAGCACCCACCCCCATGGTCATGGCAACCATAATGTCGTCAAAGCTGGCCAAAAGTGCATCCGGACTAATTAGGGTTACGTCCTCTTCGCCCTGATGCAACTCTTTCATCAGTTCAACAGTTCGGTCTATCGTAGCGTTCAGGTCGTAGTTGGTATCAACGCGCAGAAAGACCCGAAATAGTCCCGGGCTGTTAAAGAGTTGTTGAGTCATGCGGATCGGCATAATTACGGTATCGCTGATATCCATGCCCATCACATCGCTACGCCCACCCAACACACCCACAATTCGGCATCGATAGGAGGCTACCCGAAGCCATTCACCAATTGGGTTGGTATTGGTGCCAAATAGCTGAGTACGTACTGTTGGGCCGATCACACACTCATCGGTATCAACCAAAGCGTTTGTGCTTTCAATATTACGCCCCTCGGCAAACTCGAGTTGCCATATATCAGCAAATACGCTGTTGCTGCCCACCACTAGGATTTCCCGCGCCCTCTGTAAATAGGAAACTTCCGCACTGCCGGCAATTAAGGGCGCAAAATCCCGAATCGCGCTGGAGCGCCGAATCAGCCGATCCATATCCTCCAACGTGATATCTCTAGCTGCAGTGCCGGTTAAGGGAGGCAACCCACCGGTGGTTTCCTTCTTGCCCGGTAGCATCACCAGAACATCTTTGCCGAGAAAAGCGAATTCGCCCAAAACGTAGTTGCGAGCGCCCTCTCCAAGCGCGGTGAGAACCACCACGGATGCCACCCCCAGAGCCATGGATAGCAATGCCATAGTGCTGCGAAATCGGTGCCGAATCAGCGCCTGCCAGCTGTAGTGGCCGATGTCGAGTACCCGAATCATTAGGGGCTAGTCTCTGAAGATTCTTTAATAAGATCCTGCGAGATTTTTCCATCAACCATTCGGATTTGCCTAGCCGCACGCGCACCCAAATCGGCGTCATGAGTTACCACCAAGAGTGTGATTCCCTCTCGATTCAGCTGTTCCAGCGTATCCACAACCTCTGCACCGGAGTGGCTATCGAGATTTCCGGTGGGTTCGTCCGCCAATAAAATGGTTGGTTTTCTGACAATGGCCCGGGCTATAGCCACCCGTTGTCGCTGGCCGCCCGATAACTGATGGGGCAGATGATGCGCCCGATCCGCAATACCCAATCGCTCAACTACTTCCTGAGAGAGTTCTTTGCGCTTACCCGGTGCCATACCAGCCAGCATCATGGGCAGTTCGATATTTTCCCTAGCACTTAAGCGCGGTATCAGGTGGTAGGCTTGAAAGACAAAACCAAGATGTTCGCTGCGCAGCGCGGCACGCTGTTTTTCCCCTAGGTCGACGGTCTCAACTCCCTCCAGCAGATAGCTGCCCTCATCCGGCCGATCCAATAAACCCAGCATATTTAGCAAGGTAGATTTACCTGAACCCGAAGGGCCCATCACCGAGATGTACTCGCCCTGCTCTACCTTAAGATCGATGTGATCTAGAGCGTGTACAGCCTGATCACCCAAATAAAAGGTTCGGCATATATCTTTGAGTTCAATCATAGACTGTGGAATAGGTATCGACGGGTATTGCCCCAATCCCTTCAGCCAGATCGCCGCTGTCGGGATTGCGAACTACTAAATCACCTTCTTGAAGACCTTCCAACACCTGCGTATAGGTCCAATTGCTGATGCCTGTAGTTAAATCACGCAGCCGCAAAACCCCGGATCCGCTGGCATCCAGGTCGCCCACCACCCACATCTGATCGTCGGGAAGTAGTGCTTCTGTGGGCACCCGCAATACTCTGTCACGGTGTTCAAGAATAATGGTTACATCGGCGCTGTAACCTACCAGCAAGCTAATATCTGTCGGCACATCGACCAACTTCACTTCGACATCTACGGTTCGAGCCTGAGATTCAAAATCCATCACATAGGGCGCTATTCGGGTTACTTCACCCTGCAAGGCAAGATTACGAAATGCATCCAGTGTTACCCGCGCAGGCAGTCCGGTCTGCAACAGGCCAGCATCTACTTCATCGATAGGTGCAGTGACGTAGAGACAGGAGTAATCAATCAAATCAACTGCGGGAGGTGTTGGCACGCCGGGTGGTGAGGGTGTGATGTATTCACCCACCTCACCGTTAATTTCCGCAACCACACCATCAAAGGGCGCACGTAGCTGGGTGCGTTCCATAACAGCACGGTGTAAATCCCGACTGGCGTCGGCTACTTCCAACTGATGTTTGAGACCTTCACAAATACTGGCCTGAGAAGCTGCCTCAGTGACGGCGGTATCCAAAGATTCATCTGAAACCAGATCGCGAGCTGCCATCGTTTTAACTCGGTCGGCCTCACGCATACTGAAATCAGCCAGCAAGCAGGCCCTTTCCACTTCATGCTGGGCAACATCGTAGGATCGCTCGGCCATCTGAAGATCCGCTGCGTAGTCTGCATTCCAGAGTTCCAGTAACAACTGACCTTGGACAACCTGGTCACCCTCGTTTACCAACAAGCGATCTACTATTCCGCCGGCTGGCATGGACAGATTGGACCGTCGACAGGCCTTGATGGTTCCTGCCCGTGTATTGGCTACGGTTGCCTCAACAGTGCCCAATTCGACTTCTGCGACCAGGACTTCAATCGGCGCTTGAAAGGAACGTGACCAGACAACGGTGCCGAGTATTCCAGCACCCGCCAGAGCGGCGACGATGACTTTTTTAGAAACCACGGCTGTTCTCCACTTTCAAAAAAACTAAGCATGAGTTTATGAACTTGGTGGTGGAAAGCGTTGTTCTAGGTCAATCGGAGATTGAAATGGTTAAACCGGAAACGGGTTATTTTTGATAAATATCCGGCTTCCAAACTTCCATAAAATAGTCGGGGTTGGCTAGTGGTTTGAAATCATATTGCTCGTAAAGCCCATGGGCATCCGCAGTAGCCAAACCTATGCGCCTCAAACCCTGAGTGCATGGGTGTGACATTATGGTCTGCAGCAGCCACTTGCTCAGACCTTTGCCGCGAAACTCTTCCAAGATATAAACATCTGAGAGGTAAGCAAATGTGGCCTGATCCGTTATTAGTCTGGCGAATCCGACCTGTTGTTTCGAATCCGTAAATACACCAAAGCACTGAGAATTTTCGATGCCACGCCGCATGATTTCCTGAGGAATATCCTTCGCCCAATAGGTCTGGGACACAAATTTATGAATGGCCTCGATATCCATATCGGCGAGCTGGTCACTGATATAGAAACCCTTAACCAAAGCTGGGCATCTGCACCAGCTCGGAAACCTCCAGCGAGCCATTCATCTCCAGAAAGGGGCACGCTTTGGCGATGTCGAGAGCTGCGTCCATTGAGTCCGCTTCTATGATGCTGTAGCCAGACATCGTTGTGGTACTAGCGCTGCCCACGGTACCGTCCGAACTCACAGTATGAGTTCCTTTTAAGGGGTTGGCTGGACTTACAACCGCGTCGCCCAGTGAAACAAGCCATTCCTTATACTTTGCAAAATGTTTCTGACCTTCCTCGGGACTGGCTGGCTGATCCCCGCCTAGATAAACAATGCAGTATTGAGTCATAATTTTTCTCCTTTTTCGAAACTATACTCCAGATCGACCGCTTTAAGGTCAGCCTTATTATCCCGAATTTCCTCCTGCGATAAACCAACCAACTCATGAGGGAAAACGAGCCATTCATCGGTGGTATGCAGATAGTGGTGAGGTTTAATCGATGTGAGGTTCTTATTGGGTTTATACCAAGGGCAAGCAATTTTAATGGTTGGCGATGCTCCTTCGGCGTGAACTTCGAGCTGACTAAGGATCGCCTCCATGCTGCGCCCGCTATCGAATACGTCATCGATCAGAAGAACTTGATCTTCTCCCCCAATGCGCGCCGAGAGAGCACCTAGTCCCTCAACCTGCACTTCTCCCTCTTGTTGGTGGAGACCTTTATAAGAAGAAGCCCGAATTGCGATATGGTCGGTGGCATGGCCCAGATACTCAAAGTATTCCTGCACCGCAATTGCTACCGGAGCACCACCACGCCAGACACCAACTATCAGACTCGGGCGAAATCCGCTTTCGTAGACTTGTTTGGCGAGACTGAAGGAATCAGATAGCAATTCATTGGCTGAAATATAGACTTTTTTCAAGACACTCTCACAAATCCGGGAAATACAGATGGCCATAAAAAAGGCCAATATCAAATGATACCGACCCTATTTTATAGAGTGTTGTTTGTTCAGCTAGGTCTTTTTAAGCTTTCTCTCGTGTCAGCAGATAATCCAGCGAAAACTGACCCCCACCCTCGCGCAAAATGATAAAGAGCAGCGCAGCCCAGAACATATGTGCACCTAACCATGCGTCTGGATAGACCGCAAACTGGATAACCGCAGTTACCCCCAGCAATCCCAATGCACCAACACGAGTGAAAAGCCCAAATAACAACATTAGTGGGAAGAAAAACTCCGCCAGCGTGCCCGCGTAAATAAGAAAGTTGTTGGAGATACCATATTCATATTGGAAGACAATCTTGGTACTGCCGCCGAGATTCCAGAAGGCCAGATGTTGATCAAATACAGTCCAACCGGTGATCTTGGTCTGCACCGATCTCCAGAATACGGTAAAAACCACCAATCGAGCCCCTAGTAAAGGCAACCCGGCCGGGATCATCTTGGCGTATTTATCGATCAAGAGAATTATGCAGTTTATGTATTTCATCTTTCAGTGATCCTGTTTAAAAAGTCTTATGTGAAGTGAATACCAGAGAAAAAACCGTTTCCGAAACCCATTGCCAAGGCTTGGGGTAAATCAAAATCAGGATGTGCTGCCAAGGTTTGATCGATGGCCTTCCTAAGGTCAACTCCCTGCGCAATTGCCTGCAACAACATCAGCAAGGCTGCATCGGCTCGACAAACAAACACCTCATAGCTGGGCCGAACCAAAACGCTCTGCTCTGCAATGTGAATATCTATGCCTTCAAATTTCGGGGTTTCAGCTTGATGAGCTTGCCAAATGCTCCGACTGGCCCATTTTGAGTCGAGAATCTGCAGCGACGGATGCAGTTCCAATACAGAGGTCATCAATTTTTCAATTTCTATCTGCTGCAACCACTGTGGTGTAAGAGATTTTGCATCCGCTGCGTGATAGGCACGATGTTTTGCCAACTCAAACCGGGCAACATCAGAGAGGTAGGGCAAGTCCTGACAAGCTTTGTCCTGGGCCACAAAATCGGGGAAGTCTTGGCCGAAAAAAACCATGGCTGCCTGTTCTGGAGGGTGAAGTCGGATATAGCGTTTCGCCAATGCGGAGAAAAACTCTTCGCCGACCAATTGCTTCACAACCGAGTAAAGATCTGCCAGTGCGCTGGTCAGGCCAAAGAATACGTTGTTTCGATACACCGAGAGACGCGCCTGCAAGTCGGTGTCATCCTTAACAAACAACTGCTCTATTCCATCGTTTTTGTGATGCAAAAGACCAGCGCTCATTTGCCTCTGGATCTCGGCTAGGGAGACTCTCATGCGGCATGCTCTTTCGCGACGTGCTTTTTTGCGACCGGTGGGGTCAGAGCTTCTTTTGCGGCTCGATTGGCAAGCCCCGCCTGACTGTTCAATATTTCAAAATCTGGTGTATCGGTATCCCATTCGATGAGGGTGGGACGAGATTCACCTATGCGCCGGATTAAGCTTTGATAAAGAAGCCACACCTCGTCGCAGACTACCGATCCATGGTCATCGATTAGTAACTTGGTGCCGCTCGCCAAGGTTTCGGTTGCGTGGCCAGCTAAATGTACTTCGCCAATTGAATCCAGCCGAAGCTCGTCCAGATACTCCTGAGCATTAAAATTCAGATTGTTGGCGCTGACATATAGGTTGTTAACATCAAACAGCAACCCGCAGCCAGTCTGATCAACCAGAGCATTAAAAAAGCTCGCTTCACTAAATTCGTTGCCTTCGAACTTCAAATACAGCGAAGGATTTTCTACCAAAATGGGACGTTTAAGAGCGTCCTGCACTTTGGAAACATTGCTACCCACTATCGCCAGAGATTCTTTGGTATAGGGCATGGGGAGCAGATCGTTTAAAAAGACCTGATTCCAGTGGCTCCAGGCCATATGTTCTGAAACAGATGCGGGCTCATATCTATTCACTAATTCAGCCAGCCGATTTAGATGTTCTTCGTCAATGCCCTCAGCAGAACCGAGTGACATACCCACTCCGTGCATGGAAAGCGGCATTTGTGCGCGCAACTTATTTAGATTCTGGTGCGGTGGTCCGCCCTCTCCCATATAGTTTTCCGGGTGGACTTCAACCCAGCTCACATTGGTATAGGTTGCTCCACCAAGTACATCTTTCAGATGTTTTGGTTTAAAACCGATTCCGGCGGAATTTGGTAGAGAAACGTTCATGCTGAACCAAGAGTGATCTGATTTTGAGCCGCAGAGAGATATGGGAGGTGGTGCTTCTGCCTCATGCAGTATGGGGGCCCAACCACAGTAGACATCGGCATCCCACCCACCATAACTCTTACCTGGCTATCTTTAATAAGAATAACTAGCCGGGAATGTTCATATCGGTTTCGGCCAGTGAGCCGTGAACCAGTTTTTCGCAAGTGCCCTGAGGAAGATAAATCCAAGCGTTACCTTGACCATCGACAGTGCTGGTACCTGCACAGCTAGTGCCTGGGCCTGCTGCACAATCATTTTTACCGGCTTCGGAGACGCCGTAACATTTTTCAGGGACAAAGTCCTGAGCAACGGCTTGCTGTGAAGCTGCCATCATCAATGCTGCTGAAACTGCACCCGCGGTGGCCACTACTTTTGCTGCGTTTTTCATATCAAAACTCCATTAAAATCTTAAAAATCGAAAGAAATTTATTCATCATGCCGATATGCTTATCATCATCGGTTCATAATAAGACGAACCACGCTGCCCTCCGTTACGAGAACTGACAGGGAATTAGATTAAAAAAATGACATCTTCCGAAAGCCCAAACCCACCCTGCCCCAAATGCGGCTGTGCCGACGTTTTTGAAATCGTGCATGACCAAGCCGCCGCCCCAGAAATGGTCTCCACCAAAAGCTGGGTGCTCTATGAGGGTGTATGCGATATCCACCCCGACAAATGGAAGTGTGGCGAATGTGATTTCCGCTGGTATCCAAGAGATATTGTCGAGCGAGATTTGGATTTACTCACCTGGCAGTTGGACCAGGAAGAGGATGAAACGGCCAAAACCGCGATTCGAGAACGCATCTCTACATTAAGGTCTGTTATTACAACATTGGCGAATTCTTAAAGTAGGCGAAAAACGAGGATGCCAATTCACCGATAAAAAAGTGAAATTTAGTCTACTGAAAATAAAAAACCCCGAGGGTTAGCCCTCGGGGTTTTTACTTTCACAACAAGAGGAATACCTCCCCTTGCACAGGCCTTTAGACTAGATTCCAAATACCCATGTGCTATCCGGACCAACATCTGTCTCGTCGGCGTAATCCAAATCATCAAGATCAACACCGGCATTGTTTGTCCCTCCAACCAAAACTCCGGGGCCATCCGTATCGTCGGCTGGGTCTGTCATATCTCCGGAAGCTGTTGGATCAGATATATGGTTGCCTTCCGTATTGTCACCCGCAGCACCATTGAAATCGAATGCTCCTGATTCAGACAAGTATCCACTCCTTACAAACAACCGATTTTGGTCAAAATCAGACGCGGCATTAAGCGAACAACCAGCCGTTACCCAATCACCATCCAGAACACCTCTTTGGTTTCGTGAATTGGCATTAGGGACACCGCCACCGCCTATGTTTGCCATAAGAACCAGATTTCTATCGACATCTAAGTTCGCGCTAAAGGCATCCGAGGCGTCATATAGCGAACAGAACACCGTGGGCACGGTTTCTCCATCATCTGCCCCAGAGAAAGCAAAAGGCCCTCTAGCGTCCCAAGAGGTATTGCTCGCTAGAACAGTGACTTTGTCGATGGCCCCATCAGTAATAATCGCTGCGTTTCCATCATTCGCTAAAGCTTCATAGGTCAATCCAAGGAACCATCGCCTCGTTAGCGTGGCATAGTTGTCAGTAATCTGATGCCCCAGAGGGCTAAACAATATTCCCGTAATTTGGTTCGAAGCTCCATCTCCAACAAAGATATTTTGATTCACTGTGTTGCCGTAACCATCCAGAAGCGACATGCCGCCTTCGACAAGATTAAGGGTATTCCCTGTAATAGAGTTTAGGCTACTGTGAACAGATATCGCTGCTCCTGCGGTCTCCAGATTATCGAACCTGTTGTAGAGGATTTCGTGATCACCTGTTCCGACAGCATCCGTTCCAGTGCTGGTACCAACCTTAATCGCATGGGCGTCAGTATCAACAGCGTCATCAACAATCTCGAATTGTGCAAAATCTTTGAACAAATTATATTGAACGATATTTCCCTGATTTTGATCGGCAACTGCATCGCTAAGCACAACAATGGCGGCGCCAGCATTGGTATCCAGATCGACGTATTTCCCAAGGAATTCATTTCGCTCAACCGCGTTATTGGTTCCGCCGAGAGAAATATAGTTGTAATCGGTAGCCGCTAGTTCAGTAGATCTGGTCGCCAAATCCCCTTTGAAAGTGCTATTGATCACCTTGTTTCCACTTGCTGGACCTGAAGCGTTGCCATCAAGAAGGATCGATGCGTTTCTGCCGCCGGTGTAACAGCTTTGGGTTATGCCGATAGTTAGCGCATCAAACACCAACCCGTCTATTACCATGCCAGTATTGTCATCGCTAAAGACGATACAGGTAGCACCGCTGATTTCTGCTGTGCTGCCGGGCATTGGCTCGATCACAAGTTTGTTGTCATCCATGATGAAGTCCACCACGTCTTTATATGCATCGACTGAATCTGGACTATCCACTCCAATTAGGCCATTCGCTCCTGCCAAATCTACCGCAGTATTCAAATCTAGGCCGTTGGTAACGATATCGGTATAGACAATGCCCGCCGTTGTTTGATTTAACGTCTCGGTATAACCATCATCATCCGTGTAGGTCACTTCGACATATAGCGCTTCACCTACTGCATCATTTCCTACGATGTAATTCGTCTCGGTACTAAGCACATCTCCGCTGGCATCAGCGGTTTTCCATTCATAACTAGGAGTAGCAAAGTCAATCCCATTTGCATCGTCAACGGCGACAGTGACGCTCTGCCCAACAACAAGGTTTCCATTGCCATCAACATTGGTGATTGCACCTATTGTTCCGCCGATATCGGCTGGCTGCGCAACCACTGCTGATGTGGAAACAGACATCACATTTTCTGCGTAGCCGTCATCGTCTGTGTAGACAACGGTTACGCTAATTGTGTCGCCTAATTCGGTTCCGGTCAGAGTGTAGCTCGCAGCATCTGCGCCAATCGCCCCGCCAGTGCTGGAAGCCCATTGATAGCTAAAGGCCGAGCCAGAGGTTCCATTTCCATCTGTCACACTCGCGTAGAGTGTCGCTCCTACACTAGCGTTCCCCAGAATATCCGCGACTCCCGCTTGATTCGGAGAGTTAACTGCTGCGGTGGGATCGGAAGTCACATCTTCAGAGAATCCTGCATCGTCCTGATAAACCGCAGTTACCGTTATTGTGGCGCCTTTCTCCGATTGAGTTAGCAGGTAGGTCGAACTTGTCGCACCAGCAATATCTGAATCATCGGCTGCCCATTGATAGGCGATTGTGGAGGTAGTGGTGTTGTTCCCATCCGCGACACTAGCTGTGAGTAATGCCCCCACCAGAGCATCTCCGGAAATAGTAACCACTCCCAGCTCTGCGCCCGGAGCCGTAACTTGTTCTGTGGCTGAGGAGGTGACTGCCTCAGCATAACCATCGTCGTCCGTGTAGGTAACGGAAACGGTTATTGCCAGGCCAACCTCAGCTAGAGTGAGTTGGTAGGTCTGAGCAGTTGCACCGCCAATATCCGAACCATTCGCTGCCCATTGATAGGTGATGGTCGCGTTTGTGAGGCCATTGCCGTCCGTGACATTGGCTGTCAGCGTGGCTTCAAAAGCAGCATCGCCTGTAATGGCCACACCACCATTGAGATTCGGGGAATTTACAATACCAGTGGCAGCAGAAGTTGCGCTCTCTGAGTATCCCGAGGCATCAGAATAGGATGCCGTAATCGTCACAGCTTTACCCTTCTCTGAGGCTGTGAGGATGTAGCTCGATTCGGTGGCACCAGCAATGGAAGCACCATCGGCAGACCACTGATAGCTAATCGCCGATGAGATGCCATTTCCATCAGTTACATTGGAAGCAAGCTGGGAACCAACCAATGCAGTTCCGGTGATTTCAACAACACCAACCTGATTGGCTGGAGCAGTCACTGTGACCGCACTTGATATTGGCGCTTCTGAGTAACCATCGCCATCATCATAGGACGCTAATACCGTGATATCGCTCCCCAAATAAGCCAAGGTCAGAACATAGGTCGCAGAATTTGCGCCTTCAATAGCTACACCTTCCGCAGCCCATTGATAAGTAATTTCTGAGGATTCCGTACCGTTACCATCCGTCACTGCGGCAGTCAGGTTAGATCCAAGCAGGGAACTACCACTTACCGCAATAGTGCCGGTTTCATTGGGAGAGTTGACGATAGCCGTTGGACTAGATGTCAATTCTTCAGCGAATCCCTGATCATCAACATAGGATGCTGTCACGGTTACAGGAGAGCCTTTCTCCGCATCTGTGAGCAAGTATGTAGCCGCTGTTGCGCCCTGAAGATCGGCGCCATCTGCCGACCATTGATAGGTAACCAGCGAAGTCTCGGTACCATCAGCGTCCGTCAAAGTGGCTGTCAGGGTAGATCCCACTAGCGCGTCACCGGTAATAACCAGTGCACCAGCTGCGTTGGTTATGCCCACGTCCACAGCAATTGCGCTGAGAATTTCATCATTCAACAATTCAGCAACGTCTGAAGTTGCGAGGTCTTGCACAGCGGCAGATAGGGCGACAAGAGCCTCTTCATCTAGGCTTCCTTCGTTGTTGAGAAGGATGTCGGCAAGCTCATCTACCACATCTACATCTGATCCCTCATCCGCATCAACATTGGCATCGAGTTGCGAGATAATTGCCAAAACCGTGGCATATTTGCCGGCAGCGTCATCCGCGAGGATGTCATTTCTAATATCTGCTGGAGTAGTAGTTGTAATATCTGCTTCCAAACCAAAAGCACTAGCAACCGCGCTGTTGTGCGTGGTCAGTGCTGAACCCACTCCGGTGGCATCTGCGAGTGCAAGCCGGGTGGCAATTTCCGTAAGAGGAGAAACCGTAAAAGAACCACCTATCTGAACCTCTACCACAGCTCTGGTTAAGGGCCCGGTTTTTGTTGTGCCGGTCGCTTCATCCAGATAAGTTCCGCCAGTACATTCGATAAGCGCTGGACCTTCATAAGCAATTCGTCCAAAGCTAACCACACCATTTTCAGTCTCGCCCATATAACTTGGGACAGCTCGAGGACCTGTGGTTTCTATCTCGTAAAGATCGCAGCTGGCACCATCTACCAATCCCAAAACAAAACTTGCCTGAACGGCTTCTGCCGGGACTGAACTCTCCAAATTTGTTCGCAAGCCGCAACCCGCAACCCGCAAACACTGAGGCCAACAATAAAATTACCACTCTTTTGCCAAACATATTCTCGCTCCATTAGAACAATTTTGTCCCTGAGCAAACCCTTCTGCCCAAAAACCAGTTCGATTGATGAATAAAATGCGGTGCGCGACACTTAGTGACGTGAAAGCCCCTAATTCACTGCAATTTGTTATTTTTGTATCTGTTAACTTATCTTTAGATCTATTTACCAAGGTGTCGCTGCGCAAGATAACTAAACACAGATTGATATCCGCAACCTTCCTCTAACTTCTCCTTTGTTTCTTCATACTTACCGGGTAGGTAAGAAATATTTAGGGGCAATTCGTCTACAATACTGCGATAGAATCGGGCCGATTTTTTATGTCTGCTTGGCGCAGCTTCTGTACTCACCGATAAGCGGTCCGCACCGTCTATACCGAATTTCGGCCCTGTTAAATATTCAGACTGAGAGATATATGAATAACAAAGCTAAGACGCCTAATCAGCTATTCGATATCAGCGGCAAGGTCGCTGTGGTTACGGGTGCACTGGGCGCATTTGGTTCGGTCGCGGTCAGGAGCCTATCTTTGGCCGGCTGTAAATTGGTAATCACCGATGACCGACAGGATGAGCTAGAGAATTTCGCAGCAGAACTTCGTCTAGAAGGCGGTGAAGTTGAGGTCTGCGCTCTATGGCCTACCTCAGCGGAGAATTGCGAAACAATCGTCGAAGCGACAGTTTCTGCCTACGGGCGATTGGACATTTTAGTGGTTGCATCCGGCATGCTGGATGTCGACTATATCGTTGATATGGATGTCAGCCGCTTTGAGCAGGTGATGAAGACCAACGTTACCGACTCTTGGACCCTGTGCCAGGCCGCCGGAAAGCAAATGATCGAACAGGGCAGTGGCAAGGTGGTACTGATGTCTTCTTCTCGAGGTCTGCTGGGACTACCTTCTGGTTATTCAGCCTATTGCAGCTCCAAGCATGCCGTAAACGGCATCGTAAAATCTCTGGGTTGTGAGTGGGGCAAACATGGCGTGTATATCAATGCGCTGGCACCAACCGTATTTCGCTCCAAACTTACCAGCTGGATGTTTGAGGATGATGAGAATGCGGTAACTACCCGAAACGCGATTCTTTCAAGAATCCCTCTGGGGCGCTTGGCTGAACCGGAAGATCTGGTCGGGCCTTTACTATTTTTAGTTTCGCCTGCCTCAGACTTCCACACTGGCCACACTATCTATCCCGATGGCGGCTATACAGCAGGTTAATTCTTACTTCTTGTAGGGGCGCTGCAAATCGCTTTCGCGTATATTCGCCTCTCTAATTTTCTGCCTAGGCAAAAGACTTGGAAAACCTTTTTTTAGCCAATATCACGTCACCGCCGCTACTATTCTTTTTCTTGGGTTTGATCGCAGCTCTAGTTAAATCTGATCTACAGGTTCCTGCTCAGGCAGCCAAACTTCTCTCCATCTACCTGCTAATGGCTATTGGCTTTAAAGGCGGCGTGGCTCTATCGCTAAACCCACTGAGTGGACAAATAATTGGCGATCTCGCATCAGCCACATTTCTGGCAACCATCGTACCTATAATCGTTTTTTTCGGTTTAAGGAGAGTTTTCAGCGCAATTGATGCAGCAGCACTGGCAGCTACCTATGGCTCCATTAGTGCGGTTACCTTTGTTACCACCACCAGCTATCTTGATGTTGCCGGCGTGCCCTGGAGTGGGCACATGGTCGCTGCCATGGCTTTGATGGAGGCTCCAGCAATTATTGTTGGACTCCTGCTCTATCGGATGCACAGGTCGGATGGCGAGAAACTGGATTTTGGCTTTGTGCTGCGAGAGGCGGTACTTAACGGCTCGGTTCTCTTGATTCTCGGCAGTCTTGCTATCGGCTGGATTTCAGGCGAAGCCGGAATGCTCAAACTTTATCCCTTTGTAAACGACTTGTTTCTCGGCATGTTGTGCTTGTTTTTATTGGATATGGGAATCGTTGCGGCGAGACGAATTATGGATACCAGAGCAGCGAGCTCAGGTAATACCAATAATCCAAAACCAGTCAAAATGGTCAGCGCCGCTCTGGTCATGACGCTTTTTAACGCAATGCTCTCCCTGCTATTTGCCTGGGCGCTGGCTATGCCTGAGGGTGATGCCCTGCTTCTCATTGTCTTAGGTGCAAGCGCCTCATACATTGCGGTTCCAGCGGCGATGCGAATGGCACTCCCGGAAGCAAACCCAAGTATTTATCTGACCATGTCCTTAGCCATTACATTCCCCTTTAACCTGCTTGTTGGTATACCCCTGTATCACCAACTCGTCAAAATGATAGTCCTTTAAGGGATTTGGAGATCCTTTTATGAAAGCCTGCAAGAGAATTGAGATCGTTTTGGATCAAACTTTGGCGCCCAAACTAGAACAAATGCTTAAGAATCTAGGTATAGATGGCTATACCCGCATCTCAGACGCGGGAGGTCTAGGTGATCGAGGATATCGGCGAGCCGACGAAGTAACTGGAGCCTCAAGTAACTGTATTTTTATTCTTGCTTTAGAGGATAACGATCAGGTTTCAGAGGTAGTAAGTGCCATAAAACCCTTTCTAAAAAGCTCAGGGGGCATTTGCCTCGTCTCAGATGCACTCTCCGTTATTCACTAACCGAGGGTAGGTTTTCTAAAGGGTAATCTTGCTAGCAGAGACACTAGGCCCAATACCAATAAACCACCACTCAGCCCCACCAGAAAATCCGCGAGCAACCCAGGCAATCCTTCTACTGCCTGATGCAGCGGTTCAACGTAGTGAACAAAGATTCCCCCACCAACCAATAACATTGCCAATGTTCCCACAATACTGAGTAGCCAGATTATTCTGGGCAGTAAGGCCACTAATCCATCGCCAATCAATTTCAATATGCGCTTGCTAGCGCCCTTTGCGGCCAGAGCCTTCTCCTGAAGATAAAACCCCATATCATCCATACGAACAATAAGAGCAACTAAGCCATAGACTCCTGCCGTTGCAACCAGAGCAATACCACAAACAACCAATATCTGCACCGCAAGCGACTGCCCCACAACCGATGCTAAAGTAATAACAATTATTTCTATAGAAAGAATAAAGTCGGTGCGTATGGCCGACTTTATTTTTGCAGCCTCACTTATTTTTACAGGCGCTTTGTCCGAATCGGTTTTTTGTTTGGGCCGAAACAGCCAGTGAAAAACATGCTCGGCACCCTCGTAACTAAGGTAGGAACCTCCCGCCAACAGAATTGGCACGAGTAGCCAGGGCAAATAAGCATTTATTAGAAGCGCGCAGGGCAGAATTATGATTTTGTTGAGAACAGAACCCTTGGTAATGGCCCAAATTACGTGAAGCTCACGAGACGCACGGAAACCGGTGGCTTTTTCGGCATTTACCGCAAGATCATCGCCCAACAATCCAGCGGTTTTCTTCGCGGCGACCTTACTCATGGCTGCCGCGTCGTCGAGTAACATGGCAACATCATCCAAAATTGCGAGTATTCCTGTAGCCATAACTTGCCTTTAATATCTCAGGGGTGAATGGCCAACGGCAGCGAACATCTTAAGCCTAGGCAGTTAGCTGAATAGATCTTCTTGACCGTCGTCCAAACGCAGCAGCGCGTCAGACTGAGATAACAACTTACCAGCTTCATCAATATGCACAAGCTCAATGCCGCGCTCGGCTAATGAAATGCCGATAAGTCGAGTCCGGTGACATGTTTCAGGACGGAGCTCGGCACAAAGTAAGGCGACCGGAATGCCCATAGTCTTGGCCTTAATCAGTCGATCCATGCCTGCTTGAAACCGCGGTTGTGCAGCCATTTTGGTGTAATCCGCTCGGCCCAGATCATCAAATTCATCGGATTTAGGTTTGCCCCCCAGCTGATCACCCATAAAGAGGTATTTCAAACCATAATCTTGGCAGTTTCGCTCGAGAGTTTCGCGGTTATATTCTTTGTGATAGCTGGAATAAGGTGCGCTGCGGACATCAATCAAGTAACCGCAACTGTTCGACTTCAGCAAGTCAAAAATTTGCGCGGGGCTACGATTGCCGTAACCGACCGTAAAGATCTGCGGGGGGATATCTGGACTGGAAATATGCGGCACTCTGGACACAAATATTTGATTGATTTCGCATTCTAGGCAGACCAAGCTTACTTTGCCATGAGAACTCTTGCCTAATCCAGATTGCTGAGTATCAATTAGAGCTTACCTACAAAATTGGCTCGCTTGCAGGGAGGTATCGAATGAAAAAACTCATCACCAATGAAAACCCCTTTATTGTTGCCAACATTCGGGAATTACTCGAGCAAGCAGAGATTCGATGCAGTATTAAAAATGAATTTGCCAGCAGCGGCAGTGGCGAGCTCCCTCACTTCGACACTTGGCCGGAACTCTGGATTCTCGACGAGAATGATTGGGATCGAGCCCAAGCTATCCTCACCGAGATCCGTGACAACAGTTGGGACGAGGAGTGGACGTGCAACTACTGTCAGGAAAAGAACGCCAACTCCTTTGATTATTGTTGGAACTGCCGCAACGAGCGAATTTTGGTTGAGACAAAATAGGTACCGACCGTCTTCATGCAGTATTGGCCTGCAAGGCAAGTTTCAATACAATGCGCGCCGAGTTAACCATTCAGGCTCTGGATTTACGTTCCAGCCGGCTGAGGAAAGAAAATGTCAAAAGTCGTCGTCTGCGCGCTCTACAAGTTTGTGCGCCTACCCAATTTCGAATCGCTGCGCCAACCCTTGTTGGAGCTAATGCTTGCTGAACGTGTACGCGGCACATTGCTGCTCGCCGAAGAAGGCATAAACGGCACAATTGCCGGAACACGTGAAGGCATCGATCTTGTTCTCGAACATCTACAGAATCATCCCTCTCTCAAGCCTCTAGATACCAAGGAATCCTTTCATCAGGACATGCCCTTCCTGCGCTCAAAGGTAAAACTGAAAAAAGAGATAGTAACCATGGGTATCGAAGGTATTGATCCAAATCGATCGGTCGGTGCCTATGTTAAACCTGAGGATTGGAACGCTTTAATTTCCGACCCGGAAGTACTCTTGGTCGATACGCGCAACGACTACGAAGTGGAAATTGGCACCTTCGAAAATGCACTAAATCCAAATACCACGAGCTTCCGTAATTTTCCTGACTATGTAAAAGACAATCTTGATCCGGAACAACATAAAAAGGTCGCCATGTTTTGCACCGGCGGCATTCGCTGCGAGAAATCGACAGCCTACTTAAAGGAACAAGGGTTCGAAGAGGTTTATCACCTCCAAGGTGGCATTCTTAAATATCTTGAGGAGGTGCAGGAATCCGAATCACTGTGGCGCGGCGAATGTTTTGTATTTGATGATCGTGTGGCGGTAAATCACAACCTCGAGAAAGGTCAATACGATCAGTGCCACGCCTGTCGCTACCCCATTACTGAAGAAGACAAATTGAAAACTGAATTCGAGCAGGGTGTCAGCTGCCACCGCTGTTTTGACCGTCTAACAGAGGAACAAAAAGCTCGATTTGCCGAGCGAGAAAAGCAGATCAGATTAGCTGAGGCGCGGGGCGAAGCGCATCTGGGTACCGAATCGCTGGAAGCCATGGAAGAGCACCGGAAGCAAAAACAGAAAGAGCGTGAAAGGCAAAGAGGCTCTAATCCACCCCAATAAAACCGCCGGACTGATGAGCCCAGAGAGTGGCGTAGATACCGCCCAACTCAATAAGCTCCTGGTGGGTGCCGGTTTCAACTATTTTTCCTTCGTCGAGCACTAACAGCCTATCCATCATGGCGATGGTTGAAAGCCGGTGAGCAATGGCAATTACGGTTTTCTTTTCCATCAGGCGATTCAGACTTTTCTGAATCGCTGCCTCAGCTTCAGAATCGAGAGCCGAGGTGGCTTCATCCAATACCAAAATAGGAGCATTTTTCAGCATTACACGAGCGATGGCTATGCGTTGCCGCTGGCCACCGGACAAATTAACGCCACGCTCGCCAACCATGGCGTCAAAGTCTTTGCGCCCTTTGATGTCCTCCAAATCTTGAATAAATTCATAGGCTTCGGCTTTGCGCGCCGCCTCAATCATTTCCTCTTCGGTTGCATCTCCACGGCCATAGAGAATATTTTCTCGCACAGATCGATGAAGAAGAGAGGTATCTTGAGTAACCATGCCCACTGCTGCACGCAAACTTTCCTGAGTGACCTCAGCGATATTTTGGCCATCCACCTCAATGCTGCCACCCTGTAGGTCGTGAAATCGTAGAAGTAAATTAACCAGAGTCGATTTACCCGCACCAGAGCGGCCTACTAGTCCAATTTTCTCCCCTGCTTTGATCTGCAAATTAAGATCTTCAAAGATATTAGGGTTGTCACCGTAGGCAAATTGCACGCTCTTAAAGGAAATTTTGCCCTCGGATGTATGTAGATCGGAGGCATCGGCCACGTCTTTAACATTAACCCCTCTGGACAGAGTATTCATACCGTCCTGAACAGTGCCTATGTTTTCAAACAGCGCCGAGGTTTCCCACATTACCCAATGGGACATTCCGTTCAATCTCAGGGCTAGAGCAATTGCGACGGCGATAGCCCCCGAAGTCACTAATCCTTGCAACCAGAGCCAGATAGAAATCGACGCTACCGAAAAAACCAATAATGAATAACTAATATCTACTGCAACGTTTAAGATCGTTACCAGCCGCATCTGCGGATGCACAGTTTGCAAAAACCCGTCCATGCTCTCCTTTGCGTAGTCAGACTCGCGTCTAGCGTGAGAGAAAAGTTTTACCGTGGAAATATTGGTGTAGCTATCCACTACCCTGCCCGTCATTACAGATCGGGCGTCGGCTTGGCGCGCAGAAATTTCTCTTAACTTTGGAATCAGTGACGCAAGAATAGCGATATAGACAACCAACCAAACTAGCAGCGGGATGGTCAGCCGCCAATCCGCCTGCAAAAACAGAAAAACGATGCTCGCAAAGTAGACACAGACATAGACCAGCATATCCATCAGCTTCATCACTGCTTCGCGCACTGCAAGTGAGGTCTGCATAATTTTAGTGGCGATGCGCCCGCCAAATTCGTTCTGGAAAAAGGACATACTCTGCTTGAGCAACTGCCGGTGCCCCATCCAGCGAATTATCATCGGAAAATTTCCGATCAGGGTCTGGTGAGATATAAGGGAATGCAGCATAGACAAACAAGGCAGCACTACCAGTAGCAATATACCCATCCACCAAAGAGTGGAAGCCTGATTTTGCAAAAAGGTCTCCGGCGACTGGGTCGCAAGCCAGTCGACGAGATCCCCCATAAAGCTAAACAGAACCACTTCCAGAATCGCAATTACGGCGCTCAGAATCGCCATCAACATTAACGCCCACCCCATACCCTTCGCATAGTGACGACAGAACTGAAAGACGGTGTTCGGCGGAGTTACGGGTGGTTCCGGCGGAAACGGATTAACCAGCTTTTCGAAGCTGGAAAAGAGATTCATAGCTTTACGGGTCTATTTTATTTGGCGCGCAGATTAGCAGAAATCCGCTCGCAAATTTGTTTCAATTTGTTGAGAACCGAGCAGTAATTGGAAGGTGATCGGAAGATGTCACAGACTTAAATAACTCAATGTTGTTGAGTCGAAGGCCGCGATAAAAAAGGTGATCCAGATGACTGTAAAAATGCCTTGCCTTGGTTTTTCTAGATATCACTGCCTCTGACAATCCGAGTTCGTGCGCCATCTTCTGGAGTAGGGAATAACGAACTTTGGACCAGGTATTAAAGTCCCCGGCCAAAATAATCGGACCATGATGATGCCTTGCGCTGTCTTGTATCTGCTGGAGATGCTTTTTATAGCCTCCTAAACGCGAAAAGTTTAGCGCGTGCACATTCAGAACCAAGAGTTTGTGAGCGCAACCTTGAACATGATAGGAGGTCTGCAGCAACATTTTATGAGTTCGAACAAAGGGCTCAAAGCTCGGTGATGCGAAGCACTTGGAATCAAGTGGCATTGAGCGGCAACCAGTTTTTACACCATTCTCACTCTTGCTTTTAATATGTGTAAAAGAACGTGCCATGGTCCAGAAATACTTTTCATGCTCGTCGAATAATTCCAAATTCACCGCAGTAAGACTGGCTTCTTGTAATAGCAACAAGTGGCGGTTGGCTATGAGTCTTAAAAAGTCCGCGTGCCACTTTTTTCCATTGCACTTCTGCATATTCCAGAGAAGTACCTCAAAGCTACTTGGCAAACAGCTCATATCCGCGGTTCCCAGAGTGCGAATAGCGCTATCCGGATGAAAGTTTTTCAGTAAATTAATTGTCCGTCTCCTCTATCTCGCCAGAACCTGAACTGCCCAATTAGCATCATACAACCAGTTTTCGCTGACTCTCTATGAGCTATATCAGAACTGGAAAATTAGTCTCAACAGAATGTAATTTCAAACAGCATTCTGTAAAGAGTTTGCTATGCTGAACGGCTAAATTTGTTTACAACATCAACAACCCTAACTAACAAAGAACCGCTAACTTCAGGAACTCAAAACTATGACTATAAGCGTAGGCGAAAAACTCCCTTCATTAACATTAAAAACCATGGGAGCAAACGGCCCGGAAGAAATTACTACAGACAGTGTTTTTGCCGGTAAAAAAGTAGTGCTCTTTGCTTTGCCTGGCGCATTTACTCCCGGTTGTTCCGCGACTCATATGCCGGGTTTTGTTATCCATGCTGACCAGATAAAAGCAAAGGGAGTCGATACTATCGTCTGCCTAGCCGTCAATGACGCCTTTGTTATGGGCGCATGGGGCGAAACGCAAAATGCCGAAGAATTATTATTGGTTGCTGATGGCAGCCATGTGTTTACATCAGCTGTTGGCATGGAGCTTGATTTAACTGCTGGCGGCTTAGGTATCCGTTCACAACGCTACGCCATGATAGTAAATGATGGTGTTGTTGAAGCCATCAATCTGGATGAGGGTACAATTGAAAAGAGCACTGCGGAAGCGATTCTAGAACTGCTCTAGATTCACGCTCCGCACGTTACGATAAGCCCGATCTAGTAGATCGGGCTTTTTTGTTTCTACGCAACTGTCCTAATCGGCTAATATTCAGTTATGTCCTCGATCCCCAATATTGAATCTCATACTCCCATGATGCAGCAGTTTCTGCGGCTCAAAGCGGAGCAACCTGAAGAGTTGCTGTTTTATCGTATGGGCGATTTCTATGAACTTTTCTTCGACGATGCCAAAGAAGCTTCGGATTTATTGGATCTAACCCTGACTCAGCGGGGTCAATCGGCGGGCGAACCTATTCCCATGTGCGGTGTGCCCCATCATGCTGCAGAAGCCTATTTAGCCAAGCTTGTCCGAATGGGACGATCTGTTGCTATCGCTGAACAAATCGGCGATCCGGCAACTGCCAAAGGCCCAGTGGAAAGAAAGGTTGTGCGAGTACTGACGCCCGGCACAGTCACCGACGAAGCGCTGTTAGATGCCAAACGCGACAATCTGCTTTGTGCTGTTTATGTAGATGAAATATTTGGTTTAGCCACGCTGGATATGGGCAGTGGCCGTTTTTGTCTATCGGAAGTCGAAAGTCACGAAGCTTTGGAGGCAGAGCTAGCCAGATTAAAACCATCTGAATTGCTAGTGCCAGAAAGTCTGAGTCTCGATTCAAACCGCGTCGGCTGTTCTTGTATCCGAACACGTCAAGATTGGGAGTTTGATTTAGATACCGCAATCAAACTTCTAAAAAAACAGTATGCCGTTGCCTCTCTTCAAGCCTTTGGCTGCGAAGACAAAAGCACCGCCCTTTGCGCCGCCGGCTGCATACTGCAATACGCTCGGGATACACAGCGCAACGACCTACCTCACTTACAGGGTATTCGAACCGAGACACCTGACGATCAAGTAGTTTTGGATAATGCCACGCGGCGCAATCTTGAGCTGGATACTAATCTTCAGGGAGGTCGGGACAACACGCTGGTGGAAGTACTGGATCAATGCTCAACCACCATGGGCAGTCGCCTGCTGGTCCGCTGGTTAAATCGGCCGAGCCGGGATCTATCATTACTGGTTGGCCGCCAGCAAGCTATCGAAACGCTACAAGAAAACTGGCGTTACGAACCCCTTGCTGAGGTTCTCAAGGCCGTAGGCGATATTGAACGCATCTTGGCCAGAGTAGGTCTGCGCTCCGCCCGACCGCGGGACCTGACACGTCTGTGCACCGCTATAGACGTATTCCCCGAACTCAATCGTTTGCTCGGTGCGGCAGCAAGCAAAGAACTTGGCGATTTGGCTGAGCGCATTTCTGAATATCCGCAACTGCAAAAACTTCTTCACTCTGCTCTGATCGAAAACCCACCTATGACCATTCGAGATGGTGGAGTAATCGCACCGGGTTATGACAAAGATCTGGATGAACTGCGAGAAATCAGCACAAATGCGGGAGATTATCTTGTCCAGCTTGAAGAACGTGAGCGTTCAGCAACGGGAATCAGCACACTAAAAGTCGGCTACAACCGTGTGCACGGTTACTTTATAGAAATCAGCAAGGGACAAGCAGAAAAGGCACCCATCTCCTATCAGCGCCGCCAAACACTAAAAAACGCCGAGCGATTTATCACACCTGAGCTCAAAGAATTTGAAGATAAGGCGTTGTCGGCAAAATCGCGTGCACTGGAAACTGAAAAGAAGCTCTATGAGGAGCTAGTTGAAACAGTTGCAGCAGATCTTGTTCTTCTAATGCGGTCCTCAGAGGCTGTCGCCGAAACAGATGTATTGGCCAACCTCGCAGAACGAGCCCACAGCCTGAATTATATGCGGCCGGAGCTAGTTGATGAAGTGGGTCTCTGCATAGAAGCAGGCCGACATCCGGTCGTCGAGCGCGTTGGCCTCGAACCCTTTATTGCCAATGATTTGGAGTTGAGTCCGCAACGCCGATTACTGATTATCACCGGACCTAATATGGGCGGTAAATCTACCTATATGCGACAGGCCGCACTAATCGTCCTATTGGCTCATATCGGCAGCAATGTGCCAGCTACAAATGCCAAAATCGGTTTGGTCGATCGCATATTTACCCGCATCGGCGCTTCTGACGATCTTGCTGGAGGGCGATCAACCTTTATGGTTGAAATGACTGAAACCGCTCAGATACTGCATCATTCGACAGCAAAGAGCTTGGTCTTAATGGACGAGGTCGGCAGAGGAACCAGCACCTTTGACGGTCTTTCATTGGCCATGGCCGCTGCACACAATTTGGCTACTGAGCGCCTCAGTCTGACACTTTTTGCTACCCACTATTTCGAGTTGACAGCGCTCCCGGATACGCTCGAGGGAGTCGAAAATGTTCACCTGAGCGCTCGGGAACAAGATGATGACATTGTATTTATGCATCGAATCGAGCCTGGCCCAGCGAGTCAGAGCTACGGAATTCAAGTAGCTCGACTAGCGGGGATCCCGGATCAGGTCATTCAGTTGGCACGCAAGGAGCTTGAATTGCTAGAAAGCGGTTCTCACGCTCTGACAACTGAGGCGAATAAAGTTAGCAATATTGGCAATGACAGCGGTCCCGCCAATATGGAGCTTTTCTCCCAGATTAATCATCCGATTCTGCAAAAATTGGGGGAAATTGCAGCGGATGATCTAACTCCCAAACAGGCGTTGGAGCTTATTTACGAGCTTAAAAAGCTTCTCGATTAACGCCGGCCAGTTGGTCCGCCTCTTCCCGAAGTAATGCCGATCGGCCCGGCTGGTACCGAAAGGCTGACGGACTCACCGTCTCGCAGCACTTCCACTATGACATTACCGGAGGCCTCAGCTGAGCTGATTAGTCGATTAAGTTCGTTGACGTTATAAACCCGTTCACCGTTGTACCCAATGATCTCGTCTCCGCTCTGCATACCGGCTATCTCCGCTGGCGAAGATGCCAATACATTGCTTACACCTACGCTAGTAGGTTGATTGGTCGCTTCCAAGTAACGCTCGTAGTCAACCTCGCCCAAATTCGCCCGTAGCTGCGCAGTTGCGGCTGCCTGCATTTCAAAGGCATTAAATTCTTCACCGTTTTGCTGCGCTTCGTAGCGAGCGTTTAATAAGTCCATTTGCACCTCTTCCGTAGCACGGACTATTTGCTCGGCCTGAAATTCATCAAATCCAGCCTCTACCAAGTTCGATAAGACCCTCTCCTCAGCACTTTCACGCACTGCGCCAGATCGACGTTCGGCAATCTGATCTCGAATTGCTTGCAGGTCTTCAGGCAAGCCTTCTTCACCGGCAAGAGCAGCCAGCCGCTCTGCTCCTGAAGCCCGGGCGCCCTCCTCTGATCCGGATTCGGTAACTGCTCTCAGGCTAGCAACTTCAGATTCCAGCTTTATGCGAAGTTCACGCTCCTCGGCAATTGCTTCTTCCAGATAAGACAGTCTCTGCTCTATTTGAGGAGAGTTGGCGTTTGTGCTTAGCGCAGGAATGTTTACAGCCTCATTATTCGACCGAAAAGTTGCAATTACCGCCGTCGTAACCAGCAAAAATATCGCACCCAAAATGCCGTACTTGATCATTTCTCTATCCCAAAGCAATCTAGTTTTAGAAAGTACTCCACCAATATGCATATAGTGATGCAATTTCGTAAAGGATTATTAACTTAAACAGACTATTAACACTCTGAAAACACCTCAGAATTTCAGGCATTTATTGGTTTTTTACTGATCAGAAGCGCTGCTATAATGCGCGCCCTTTGAAGTGGACGCTTTCCGGAGACCGAGTTAATGACCTTTATTGTTGGTGAAAATTGTATTAAGTGTAAATTTACCGACTGCGTCGAAGTTTGTCCTGTGGACTGCTTTTACGAAGGCCCTAATTTCTTGGTTATCCATCCAGACGAGTGTATCGACTGCGCGCTCTGCGAACCTGAATGCCCGGCTGAGGCAATTTACTCAGAAGACGAAGTTCCGGCCAACCAAGAAGTCTTTATCGAGCTCAATGCCGAATTAGCAGATGTTTGGCCAAATATCACGCAGAAGAAAGATGAGCTTCCCGACGCCGAAGATTGGAATGGCAAATCCGGCAAGATCGAATTATTGGAAAAATAGTTATTTCCAACCAAATAGCCAAATCAATAAAAGGGCGCCAAGTGGCGCCCTTTTTACTGCCTGTCAAATTTGTCTCCAACGACTAGTTTAAGAAGTTATAGATTGGTGGTAATCCAAAGGCCAGTACTAAGCTGACTACCAAGCCAAAGCCGGCCTTAAAAATATCCTTGTACACCAAATGAGCGGACTCGTTTAGCGCTGGCAAATACATATGCAATGAAATCGCCAATTGCCTACCAGCCAACAAACCGAGGAATACCCATGTGGTGCTCATGGGCATATTGCTCCACTCCTTAAATACCAAAAGAATAATCGCGTATATAAAGTCGATAATGGTAGCTGCCCGAATGTCGGTGGTTCCGGTCTTCGAGGTAACAATATGCTGAATGGCACCACCAAACTGATAAAAAACAATGCCCAGCAACGCCACCATAAAGGCAATGGCCAGTAACACAGCGGTTAGGTCGATGGTGCGCGGCAGGTATACAAATATATTTGCCAAATCCTGAATTAACCACTGACTCCACAGGAAGGCTGTAGAACCCCACTGCAGAGCCACCCAATAGCCGGGGACAGGAGCATGTTTGGTGGCTTCAAAATACTCTGTGGTTTTATTAATTACGAAACGATAAACAATGATGGCAACAACAAAGGCTACCAAATATCCGGCGCCTGATTTGATCAGCATGTCACCGATATTGCCGGGATTGAATATTGCCAATACCAGGAAGGTAGTTGAAACCGGGATTCCGTATCGGGTCAGAATCAAAATAACCAGTGGTGGAAGAACGTGAACCCAGGTTATTCCAGTTTCTGGCACCGGAAAGCTTTCCAGGCGTCCGTAAGCAGGATCACCACCGGTGGATATCCAACCGTACAGCACCACTACTGCTAGGACGCTACCGCCAAAAATCCAAAGAACCCACCAAGGGCGATGTTTGTTGGATGCCAGAAAGGTCCCCAGAGTCTGGATAGCATCATTGGCGATAATTGAATAAGCAGCCAGCAAGAAGCCGAGAATCATAAAAACTTCAGTAAGCGCCACGTTCAGGGATTCCCCATATTGTTGTTTTCAACTGAGGCCAGACTACTAAAGGCCCCTGTTGGATTTCTTTCATTTTAGTCAAATGCCGCGTTTCTCACTTAGACAAACAATCTCAGTTTGAGACGGAATAAATATTGGCTTAGGTCTAAAAACGAGACATAGATTAGTGCCGCATTGTTACATCTTCTCTCTATTTTGATCTATCTCAACAATGCCTACTTTCTCTTAAGACAACTGTTGAATCCGTAAATTTGGACCAAATGTCTCTCTCAATTCAATTGATTCGGTGTATTTCCATATGAACCTTATACCTAGAGATAGTCTTTTTGATTTCGATAATTTATTTGGCGGCCTACACCCTCTGACTGCAAAGCATTCTGGTGGCGACAACTTCTTTGCGCCTCGAGTAGATGTGCACAACAAACGCAATAGATACGTAATTGACGCCGAACTGCCCGGAGTAGACAAAGATCACGTCAATGTCAGTTTCGAGAATGGTGTATTGACCATTGATGCAGAGATGAAGGACGAAACCAGCGAAGAGGAAGAAGGCAATATCGTTCGCCGTGAGCGACGCTTTGGACAGTTCAGTCGAAGTTTTTATCTTGGCGATGAAGTGAAAGAGTCAAATATCAAAGCCTCATTCAAGAACGGGCTCCTTAAACTGGAAATTCCCAAATCTGAGCCTGAAAAACCTGAGAAAGTTCAAATAGAAGTAAGTTAGCTCCAACTCCGCATGGGTTTGCCGAATCTATCGGCAGACCCATGCCCGGGCATCTTTAGACTAATCTGTGAGCGCTTTACTAGTCTTAGGACCTGCAGCTAAGTAGTCGGTGTATCTTCCATTAGTTGATTGACTAGATTTTGAAAGGAGGTGCTGTACTGATGACCATAGCTTGCCCACCAAACTCTAGCGCCCCGGGTACAAAGCACATACTGCATTGATCGAATGCAGCTCTGCCAAAAATCCTCCGGGAAAGGCTGCCTTTGATGAACATGATAGTGAGCGTCATAATTGTGGCAAAACTGCGTTAGAAGCGAGCCATAGCGCACAGCATCATCCGTTGCCAGATTGGATATATCTTTTTGCCCCAAGCGAAACATTCGAGCAATCTCGGCATTCAGAGTAATGTGGGACATCCAGTCAGAATTCAGCGAACTAACCTGCTGCAAAGCCTCACTGCGTCGGGAAATTGTATTCTCTCTAACCTGCAGCGCAATGTAGATCACGGCAGCAACAAGAATTAATAAACTGCTTAAAACTAGTATTGTCTGCATTACCCAGCTCATTGTTAGTCCCTTAGAAAAATGTTTATTTGCGAAAACCCTCGCGCCGATAACAGCTGCGCTCAGGTCACACATTTTTGAAGGTGTCCTTTATCCCTCAAAGATGAGAATGTACCAGCAAGCTATCCAGCGCACCACAAGCAAGTCAGAAATGTGACGTAGCAGACATTAATCTTTTTGCCACCATGTTATTTGTAGCCAAAGATCAAAATCTCACGCTGATTAAATCTCCTATCAAAATCTATTTAATTTGTTATTTTCATATCTAATAACTATCGATGAGATTGATTAATCTCAATAGCTATTGAAATAGAAGCGGCTATGATGATTTTAATCAATTGCAAAAGGAGTCGAACAAATGAGCATCAATATTGGCATATCTGAGGCAGACCGGGTCAAGGTTGCTGGCGGATTAAATAGGCTGTTGGCAGACTCTTACACTCTATACCTGCAAACACACAATTTTCACTGGAATGTCACCGGCCCGAGATTTCACGATTTACATATCCTTTTCGAAACGCAATACAACGAAATGGCTCTGGCTGTTGATGAGATTGCAGAGAGAGTCCGGGCATTGGGAGAACCGGCAATGGCTACTTACAAATCCTTTGTTGAGCTGAGTGCCATTGACGAAGTTGAGGGTGTGCCAACTGCCGAAGAAATGATTCGCATTTTGACGGCTGGCAACGAGCAAGTGGTGCGCACAGCGCGAGAGGTACTTTCGCTAGCACAGCAAGCAGAAGATGAATCCAGTGCTTCACTGGTAGGAGATCGTATGCGCGTACATGAAAAAACTGCTTGGATGTTGCGCAGTATGTCGTAGCTGGAGCTCACATCTTCAGTTCAAAGCAGGCCGTGAATGTTACAATTCACGGCCTTTTTTATGCACACACAGAATATGTCTGCCGATCCCACTATAGAGTTAGCGCAACAACTCATCCGCATTGACTCGGTTACGCCGAATGACTCCGGCTGCCAGGACATTCTCTGTGCGCGACTGGAAAAACTTGGCTTTCAAATTGAAAGACTGCACTGGGAAGGTGTCGACAACTTCTGGGCCGAGCTTGGCTCGGAAGGCCCAACTCTCTGTTTTGCAGGACATACTGACGTAGTCCCTCCAGGCGAAACCGGTACTTGGCAACGTTCGCCCTTCTCCGCAGAAACTGACGCCGATTACCTGCATGGTCGCGGTGCTGCAGATATGAAGGGAAGTCTCGCCGCTATGATTACCGCATGTGAACACTTTGTTTCGGGCCGACCGGACTTTGCAGGTCGCCTTGCCTTTCTGGTCACGAGCGACGAAGAAGGCATGGCCATCAACGGTACTCGCCGGGTAATGCAATGGCTGTCAGAAAATGAGAAATCATTTGATTACTGCATTATTGGCGAACCCTCGTCATCTGAAAAACTCGGGGATATGGTGAAAACCGGTCGACGTGGATCGCTTAATGCACTGCTGACTATCCGAGGACAGCAGGGCCATGTAGCTTATCCGGATAAAGCAAAAAATCCAGTGCATTTAGCTGCAGGGGCCATTCAAGAGTTAGTGGCTCAGCAGTGGGATACCGGTAACGAGTTTTTTCCAGCTACCAGCTTTCAGATTTCCAATATAGAAGCGGGAACCGGGGCAACAAATGTTATCCCGAATGAACTCCGACTAATGTTCAATTTCCGCTACTCGACGGAGACGACGGCTGAAGAATTACAGGCTACGGTTAACCTGATTTTGCATCGCTACGAATTAGACTTTGAGATCGATTGGCACCTAAGTGGCGAACCCTTTTTGACGCTACCGGGAAAGCTTACGGATGTCGTCGTCGAGGCTCTCGAAAAGACTATGGGATATGCACCGGAACTCTCAACAACTGGCGGCACGTCCGACGGTCGTTTTATCGCGCCCTACGGCCCTCAGGTCGTGGAACTCGGCCCCACAAATGAAACCATTCACAAAGTGGATGAATGTGTTTCCATTTCAGATTTGATCAATCTGTCAAAAACATACCACGAGATTATGGAGCTGATGCTGCCTGCCAAATAAGCGCGGAAATCAACTCAGTGCCTTTTTGACATAAACGTCATAACGTATGGTTTTCCCCAAAATCTGGTGATGCGGTTTCCTGCCTGCTAAGGCCGGTGCTTTTTGAGGCCTTTTCACAACTAGGCGAGCTTCTGCAGCAGACCAGCAGGATTCGAACAACTCCTCGTCGCTGCTGGCATCCCCAGAGAGTAATAAATGCAGTATCTGCATCTCTTTCTTCACCTTGGCAGACTTATCCCGCTCGGGAAACATCGGATCCAGATAAACTACTTCGAAAGCTTGCGATGTCAGATGCTTTGCCGAATCAGCCTTGCTAAAACTAAGGCGTTCAAGCGCGGCAATTAAATCGGCATCCTGCACCTCTGTGGCCATTGTAGTTGCACACCCCAGCGACCAATTAAGCATAGAGGCCAATATCGGATTTTTTTCCTGGCCTGAAACTGTGGCGCCATTTAAGGCCATTACGAAGGCATCCCTACCCTGACCAGCAGTTGCATCGGCAATGCACAGGTCAGGCTTCCGATTCAGACCAACGGCTCGGCAAAGGTCTTGATTGCGACCTCCACCGTATCTTCTGCGATGACCGAGCTTTCCATGCACAAAGTCGATTTGCAAAGCCGCCTTTTCACCCAGGCCAACACTGACTAATCCCAGAGATTCGCCTTCTGCAAGCAGAATCAGTTCACAGCCATCCTCAACCGCCTCGGCATAAGAACCGTAGACCGGAAGAGACAAGGGTCGTATATGAGAGCTAAGAGCCTGCAAAGCATTTGTGGAAATTTGCCCAATACTAATCATAAAAAGCTGATAGTCTTAAATGGAAAGCGAAGCTGAAAAGTCAGTACATGCCTCGATCATTTTCCGGAACAAGTGATGAAATTTTTACTTCTTTGTTTAGTCACAGTTGTTTGCACTTCATGCAGCAACTATAACCTACTCATAAACGATAACACCCTCTATACACCCGACCCTCTCTATCTGAATTTCTCCGTTGCTGATTCACAACTTGAAACTTGCTTGGTTCAGCATATCGAAGACAATCGAATCACTTCAGCGAGATATCTGCTTAGTGTTAATTGCTCTTACGCCGGCATTCGAAATCTCGAAGGCTTGGTTCAATTTAGCCGAATCGAATATTTGAGCTTGAAAGGCAACCCTTTAGAAAATTTCGAGGCCCTGTTTCAGCTCGTTAATTTGCGTTTGCTGGATGTCAGCGAAACCGATTTGAGTTGTGAGGATCTGCAAAGACTTGAAGATCTTCCATTAGATCAAGTGATTAGCGCCAAGGACTGTTAGCAAGCAAAATTTAATAAAAATTGTTGGAATTTTGGCTTGCAATTTGCACCATTTTTAGTCAGGAGCAATTGTGGGGTGCCCAAAATCTCAGACTCCTTGTCCACAATAAAGAATCGAACTTAAAGCAAATTGTTAGAAGTTGTCTCAAGTCATTGATTCTTCGTTGAGAATTCTCTAACTCATTGTTTTATATAAAGTATTTATATTGATCAAAAAATGACCAATTTGTTACTGTCTCAGTCATATTAGGCCGTAAGGTTGTTTTACTAAGGCTTTTCCACAAAGTTATCCACAGAATCTGTGCATAAAATTGGTAAGGGTAATTGGTTGTTTTTTGATCAATTGGCGATTCCAACGCGGAGATAGATAGCTGCGTGCCAGCGTCTATACAAATTCAATACCGAGCCTATGCCCAACAGCCTCATAGGATTCAACAACATTTCCCAATCCTTGACGAAAGCGATCCTTGTCGAGCTTTTCGTTTGTCTGCTTGTCCCAGAGGCGACATCCGTCTGGAGAAAATTCATCGCCTAGAACTACCCTATTATCGAACAGACCAAATTCGAGTTTGTAATCCACCAGTATCATCCCGCCATCATCGAACAACTTCTTCAGTACTTGGTTAACCCTGAAGGTTATCGTGCGCATCTCATCAATCTGACCCTGAGTAGCCCATCCAAATGTCTGGGCGTGGGATTCATTCACCATGGGATCTCCCAAAGCATCATTTTTGAGAAACAATTCGAAAGTCGGCGGTGACAGCTCTATCCCTTCTTCCACCCCTAGGCGCTTGCAAAGACTTCCGGCTGCTCGATTACGAACAACACATTCAAGCGGAATCATTCGCATACATTTCACTACAGATTCGGTCGCTGAAATACTTTTTTCAAAATGAGTCTCTATGCCAGCTTCGGCAAGCCTACTCATAATAAAAGCGTTAAATTGATTGTTAACTCTTCCCTTCCGCTCTAGCTGCTCAATACGCTTGCCATCAAAGGCAGAGGTATCGTCTCGGAATTCAAGTATTAGATAGTCTGAATTCTCAGTTTTGAAAACTGATTTGGCTTTGCCGGCATAGAGCTGGTCCAATTTTGCTGGAATATTTTCCAATGAGCTTTCCTTTACATATATTCAGGGATTAAGCGGCCTGAGCTGATTTAGTCCAGGGCAGCACTTCGTCTTGTGAAGCAAAAACCAGAGAATCGACATCAGATACCAAATCCCCTAAACAGTCTTCCACTCGGTCCTTGCTGTTATTTTCCTTGCTGATGTGGCCAATTATTAAACTTGAAGGAACCGAACTCCGCGAAAATATTTGTTCAAGAAAGTACGCGGTCTGATCATTGCTTAGATGTCCCCATGGGCCGAGTATGCGACGTTTTAGCGCCGCTGGATATGGCCCCAGGGACAGCATTTCTTTGCAATGATTCGATTCAACCAAGAGTGATTCGCACCCGGCAAATTCTTCCACAACATGAGGAGTAACGCTACCCAAGTCAGTTAAAACTCCAACCTTAATTTCGGCGAGCTTAAAGGTAAATTGAACAGGTTCGCGGGCGTCGTGCGGCACGGCGACGGGCATAATATTTACGGACATTCCAGGAATCAAGAAATCTTGTTCGGCTCGGATGGCCTGATAATCACAGCGAAGCTTTCTGGCGGTTCCCTGAGTGGCAAATACCTGAGCTCCACTTTTGCTCGCTACCGCAGAAACACCACCTATATGATCAGCGTGTTCATGTGTAACCAAGATTGCCTGAATATCTGCGAGCGACAAATCCAGATACTGCATACGGCGCTCGGTTTCCCGGGCGCTTAGACCACAATCGATTAGTATCAGGCCCTCACCAGTATCTAGCAGTGTGGCATTGCCACTGCTGCCGCTACCTAGACTGGCAAGCCTCATTAAAGATAAATCCGCTGAATGGGCTCAGCCAAAAGCTCGGGGATCTTCAGCATTAACTCAGATGAGCGCGCAATCGGGTGAGTACGGTAAAGGCCTCTCGCTGAGTAGCTGGACTATCGTCTGGCCGCAAGATACGCACTATTTGACTACCGTTCTCTTCGGTCATAACTAATCGGTACTGGGTCGGTTCCGGATTTCTCTTACCTGTCATCCTTGCGAACAAAGATAACTCTTCCGGCGCCACCTGATAATATTCAAAATCGATCACCTGCGGCTCTAAGTCTCTCTCGATAATGTTGATCGTATCGATATCTAAAGCATAGGTAACGGCCGCCCAAGCTCTTTCCTGGTTAAGAAGCAGAACCATGTAGGGGTTTTCATTCGCTGGAGTTTCCAACCTAACTTTAACCGCTGCACCTATTTCCTGACCAAGTAGAGACGCACTGCTGGTTATATCATCGGTAGCAAGACTCTGTGCGAGCTCATTTCTAAGCCAGTCTTCCATCTCTGCATCGTCGGAAGCTTGTTCTGACCACTCCGGCAAAACCGCTGGCATCGATGCGGAGGCAAATTGTCGGTGCTGGATCACGATTTCAGTTGTGTTTACTTGAACGCCCTGCTCCAGACGAAGGCGAAATTGATGCACAACATCTGGCTCATCATTTAACTCGACCCAAGTAGTATCTATTGTGCCCGTTACGGCGTTGGCAAACTCTGTTGGAAGTTCATTGCTTGCCAAGAAATTACGCACTCTAGGCCAAGTTTCTCCGGGAGGTGCAGAAGCCAATATCCAAACATCCCCACCCAATCTCTGAATTCTTACGGCACTGCTGTTTGTCTCGTTCAGGCTGGCCTCAACACGAGGAACTTCAAAAACATCCCCCAGTTGATAGTCTGGCACATTGCCAGCATCTGGCACCGGATAAAGTTGGCCAACAGCCTGTCTGTTCAGGTTTTCTGGAACTTCAATAGTTTCAAGGGCAGCGGCTTGCAAATAATCGTTAGACCGATTTCGAAACGGATTATTGTCACCTAGCAAACGCGTGCATCCGCTAGTTAAAAGTATGACCGCGAGACCAAAAACAATCTTATTCATACAGAAATCAAACCCATATTTTGCATTACTGGCTGCAAAGCAGCACGACCCTCTTCGGATAGAGGAGTTAAAGGTAGTCGAATACCTGATGCTGCGCGTCCCATCGCCTGCACAGCCCATTTAACAGGAATAGGGTTCGGTTCCACAAAGAGCGCTTGATGCAGAGGCTGTAATTCTGCATCCAAACTACGTGTTAGCTCCAGGTCACCGGACTGCCCAGCCGCACAGAGCGCAGCCATTTTGTCAGGGACAACGTTAGCGGTAACAGAGATATCTCCTTTGCCGCCCATTAGGATAAGCTCAGCGGCAGTAGGATCATCGCCAGAAAGAACAATAAAATCATCCGGGCAGGCATGCAAAACTTCGCGTCCCCTTTGTAAATCGCCCGTGGCTTCTTTGATACCAATGATGTTGGAAACTTGAGCCAAACGCGCAACCGTTTCAGGCAGCAAATCGGCAACAGTACGTGCTGGCACGTTATAGAGAACAATAGGTATCGCTACTGCCTCGGCAATAGTTTTGAAATGCTGATACATACCCTCTTGAGTGGGCTTGTTGTAATAAGGCACTACTTGCAGGGAAGCATCTGCGCCTAGGCGAAGAGCCTCGGACGTCATATGCACAGCCTCGCTGGTCGAGTTCGCACCGGTGCCAGCGATCACAGGAATACGACCAGCAGAAACTTCGACGGTGCGTGCAACAACCCGAAGATGTTCATCCACAGAAAGCGTTGGCGATTCCCCCGATGTACCCACAGATACGATACCCTTTGTACCGGACTGAATGTGCCATTCAATAAGCTCATCCAGACACGCCCAATCGACATCGCCGTTGGAAACCATCGGTGTAATGAGTGCAACAATACTGCCCTGAATCATGGGCTGCCTTGGATCATGTTGGGGGACTCTCGGAAAAGCGACAATACTAGTTACCTAAGACGCTTTCGACAAGCAAAAGTGCCATAGACTTTGCGCTGTTGCCTCACTTAATTTATTTTGGCCAAAGGTTAGAGTCACTTCGACAATTTGTACTTATAGATCTTGGTAAAAAGATGATTCGCCTTCCGGCCTCGTTTTGAAGCGCCGGTGAGCCCAAAGATAGCTCTCAGGTTCTCGGCGCACAATTTGTTCGGCAATTTCATTATAGAGATCGGCATCTTTCTGATCGTCTCCGACGGGGTAGTTTTCAAGCGCTGGGAAAATCTCAATTCGGTAGCCATCTTTATTTGGCCGAGTAAATGCAACGGGTAAAACCTTGGCTCTACCAGATTCCGCCAACTTCGCCGGAGCTAGAGGCGTGGCGGTTTGAACCCCAAAAAAAGCAGAAAATACACAACGCTTTCTACCTAAATCCTGATCGGCAGCAATCCACAGATTCTTGCCATCACGCAACGCCTTGATCATGCCGCGTACGTCAGCCCGATCAAATAGAGAAGACTCGCCGCCGGTCCCAGTTACATTTTTGTCCCGCGTCCAACGTCGCCTTTGCGTATATTCAATCAGGGCATTGTCATGGGGACGATAGACAACCAGCAACGGAAATCTGGAATAGAGAGCTGCAGCGCAAAGCTCAATGCTGGCAAAATGAAAGACTAAAAGCACAACACCCTGATCCGCATTATTCTGCAGGTGCTCTTCGCCAAGCACCTCAAACCTGTCGCGGAGTATATTTAAATTTCCAAATCTGCAAATCAGGGTCTCAAACAATCCCAAACCCAGTGCGCGCATATTTTTCCGAAGCATCTTTTTTTTCTGCTGGGAAGACAGCTGCGTGAAACAGGCATCAATGTTTCGTTCAGCGATTCGGGTTCGCTTAAAACGGAATGTATAGAGCAGGTCACCCACCCGATGACCCAACCAATAGAGCACGGGATAAGGGAATTGGGCAACCAACCAACCAAGACCGACCCCCAGCCAAAGAAGCCAGTATCTAGGATGTGCCAAATTATTTGAATTACTCAGAACGCGCCGCGCCTGTGAACTCTGTATTAGAGCTCGACCAGTGGTGAGACATCGGCATCGTAATCAATGCCTTCGATTCCAAACCCAAAGAGCTTCAAAAACTCTGCCTGATAGCCAGCATAATCGGAGATCTGCATCAGGTTGTCGGAATTGACAATTTCCCACAGGGCCTCAACTTTCTCCTGAATCACAGGATCTAGCTCCCAGTCATCGACTCGCCATCGACCTTGATCATCTAACTCCGGGTTCGTTGCGTAGATAGCATCGCGAAATAACCGATTGATCTGTTCAATACAACCTTCATGGGTGCCCGCTTCTTTCATCACTTTGTACAGTAGGGAAATATAAAGCGGCATAACAGGAATGGCCGAGCTGGCTTGAGTAACCAGCCCCTTCAATACACATACTCTAGCTTCGCCTCCGGTTTGGGTGAGCTTGTCATTCAGAGCATGTCCAGCTCGATCAAGATCTTCCTTGGCCTTACCAATAGTGGCGTGACCATAAATTGGCCAGGTAATTTTTTTGCCGATATAGGTGTAGGCAACCGTTTTGCAATTGTCAGTGAGCACACCTGCCCGATCGAGCGCTTCTATCCACAGCTCCCAATCTTCACCTCCCATTACTTTAATAGTATTGGCAATCTCTTCATCTGTTGCTGGCTCCAAACTAACCTCGGTTACTTCACCTTTGGAGGTATCCAAGGACTTATTTGTTACTGACCCGCCAATAGGTTTCAAGGTCGAATTGTAGGTAATGCCGGTAGCTGGATCGGTGCGTCGAGGCGAGGCGAGACTGTAGACAACAAGATCAATCTGGCCCATTTCAGATTTGATCTTTTCGATAACTTCCTTTTTTATTTCATCCGAAAACGCGTCGCCGTTAATACTCTCGGCATATAGACCGGCAGCGCGAGCTTCGCGATGAAAGGCTGCGCTGTTGTAGTAACCAGCTGAACCCGTTTTTCTATCGGTCGGAGGCTTCTCGAAAAATACACCCAAGGTGGCAGCGTTACAGCCAAAGGCTGCAGAGATTCTCGAGGCCAAACCATAGCCCGTGGAAGAACCGATGATTAGTGCTTTTTTACAACCGGGTTCGATTGGCCCAGCTTCACGAATAAGATTTATTTGCTCTGCGACATTGCTGGCGCAACCCAGAGGGTGTGCGTTAGTACAGATAAATCCCCGTACTTTTGGTTGGATAATCATATTGGTCCGTAGTAGCTTAATTTAGGGTGGAATAATACCAGTGATATCGCGGCTGGAAGATAGAACTATTTAGTCTTCAAAGCGCCAAACCAATTGATCGCTTTCTTTTTGAATTTCGCTCAAGCGCGTTTTGTGCGCTGCTATCTCCTGAGCATCTGCCCGAATAACTCGTGTGGTCTTGCGCCCCTCGGGCAGGCGTCTGATGGATTGACCAGTTTTGCCGGTACCCTGCTCAGCGCCCTCGTCATCATGCAACCCCAAGCCGACCTGACCACCAGTCATAAGCAAATAGACTTCAGCCAGTAGTTCTGCGTCCAGCAGTGCGCCGTGCAAGTCCCGCTGAGAATTATCAATAAAGTATCGTTTGCAAAGAGCGTCCAAGCTATTTCTTTGCCCGGGGTGCATTTGCCTCGCCAACACCAAGCTGTCCAAAACCTGACAGCTTTCTTCCAAGATTCCCCTGTTCGGGCCAAGCAGGCTCAATTCTTTATTCAGAAAGCCGAGATCAAAGGGGGCGTTATGAATAACCAGCTCTGATCCCTCTACAAATTCTAGAAAATCCTCCACTATTGCGGCAAAGAGCGGCTTGTCTGCTAGGGATTCCAGACTGATGCCATGCACCTGCTGGGCACCCTCATCTATTTCTCGCTCGGGATTTATGTATTGATGGAAGTGTCGACCGGTGAGCTTTCGATCAATCAATTCAACGCAACCAATTTCAATTACCCGGTGCCCCTGATTTGGATCGAGACCGGTAGTTTCTGTATCTAGAACAATTTGACGGCTCATTCAGAGGTTCCCATGGAATCGATTCCCAGGTTAGCTAGCTCATCCGCTTTCTCATTTCCGGGATCACCATTGTGACCCTTAACCCAATGCCAGTTGATTTGATGGCGCCCGACTTCAATATCCAACTGCTTCCATAGATCGACATTTTTGACCGGTTTTTTGGCTGCAGTTTTCCAACCGCGCTTTTTCCAATCGGGCATCCACTCTGTAATGCCCTGCAGGACATATTTTGAATCGGTGTAAAGTTCGACCTGGCAGGAACTCTTGATCGCTTCTAAGCCTTTGATCGCCGCCGTTAATTCCATGCGATTGTTCGTCGTCTCAATTTCACCGCCGTGCATCTCACGTTCGTGATCGCCATATTGTAACCAGGCTCCCCAACCGCCCGGCCCGGGATTTCCACGACAGGCCCCGTCTGTGTATAGAGTGACTGATTTCATTCGCTTTTAGTCTTGACTATGCTTTTTACGAGATAGAGTCTTTGATTGCCAACTCGAGCCGCTGGAGAAGCAACGGGTAAACGCATTAAATTTGCGGCTCTATCTAGCGTACCTTTTTGTTGTGATCGACCGAACAGCAGTTTGGTTGCGTGCAGCATATAAAACCCGCCGCCTGGAGCAGTTGTCCGCATAAGGTAGTCATCAACAGGTTTGAACCACTTCATACCCCGCCGATACTGAATCGGTAACCCGTAAAACCCTCGAGCAATGCTCATTGGCTCGCAGGACATCAGATACATCCAGTCAATAAGACGACCTGTAGATAGAGGGTGATGAGCCCAGGGGGCACTTATGCCAAAAATCTGACCAACCCAACGACGCATGCCCAACAAAGACCATCTATTAAAACCTACTATCACTAAGTGGCCTCCAGGAGACAATACCCGCGCGACTTCTCGCAGTACTTGGTGTGGGTTTTCTGAGAATTCCAGAGTGTGGTGTAGCAAAATGAAATCGACGCTGTTATCCAGCAACGGAATCGCATCCAGATCAGCCACCAGAGGCGAATAATCTGTGTCGGTACAAGCTCGGTAGTTGCGAATACCTGGACACAGCTTGACCTGCAGTTGCGGATATCTCGAACCGGGAGCAGCTTTTTCACCCAACAGAGCAGCTCCGGAGGGACTAACCAAAAGTTGGGTTTCTGCGGAATACTCCTCTACCAGAGAGCGGATAAAGGGTTGCTGTTGACTCAGCAATATCTCTCCTAAGGGCGATTCAAACCAGCGACGCAAGGACTTTGCAGACTTCTCTAAAGTTGCTATGGGCCTGCGCCAAAGTGCGTCAACAAGATTTCTCCAACCAGATTTCACTTGATACCTTTTATATCTGTCATCTAATAACTATCGTTTGAGTAGCTGTCATAATGTCGTCAATTATCGCTGCCCATCATGACTAGAAACAACCGAATGCTGCAAATATCTGCAATACCAGCCTGTATTCAAAACTATATATGGATTTTTCACGCTGAAAATAGCAGAGATGCATGGGTTTTAGACCCCGGCGACTCTGCGCTTGTAAAAGCTTGGCTGGAGGAAAACGATAAGGATCTGGCAGGCATTTTGGTTACGCATCACCATTGGGACCACACAGATGGTATTGAAGATCTGATCTCCGCGAATACGCCCATATTCGGACCCGGAAATTCACCCCTACCCTATACTACAAATCCTCTCTTTGAAGGCGATACTGTGGATCTTGGCTGGTTACAGTTTGAGGTTCTGGAACTGCCAGGCCATACTCAAAATCACATTGCCTATCTTAGTAGCGCCCCGAATGGTCCCTCACTACTATTTTGCGGTGACATCCTTTTTTCCGCTGGCTGCGGTCGGCTTAAAGATGGTACCGCAGAGCAGCTACATGAAACCTTGCAGCGCTTGAAAGAGCTACCAGATGACACCCTAATCTACGCCGGCCACGAATATACGGTGGCAAACCTGAACTTTGCTCTTAGGGTTGAACCAAGTAACGAAGACGCAAAAGCTCATCTTGTGGCTTGCCAGTCTCTTCTCGAACAGGGACGTCGAACTCTGCCGACATCTCTCGAACGAGAGAAACTGATTAATCCCTTTCTACGTACTCAGTCCCCAGAAATAATACAAGAATGCAAAAATCATTTTGGAATTGCTCCACAAAATTCTATCGAGTGCTTTGCAGCCTTGAGAAAATGGAAGGATAATTTTGCCTAACTTGTTTGATACTGGATTTCGAGTGATTTTCCGACCCCTTATTGTTGCTTTCGGCCTATTGCTGGCTGGTTGTGCTTATCTTCCTCTTGGAACAGATGAAACCAGCTCGGCGGAATCGAGCCGAAAGGATATTGATGCTGCGCTAGCAATTAACGAAACAGACCAAGATGTTTACGCTCAGCATCTGTTTCCTCAGCCATCAAACCCTGACTCTGAAAGGTTGCTGATACCGATTAAAGATTTGACCCTTGTTGAACGAGCCGTGACCAATTTTTCGTGGGCCGATTACAGTTCCCAGGAAGACGTGGATTATTGGATCAACAGATACTCGAAAGACAGTGAACAATTTGAGGCAATATTGGATCGGGCAGAGCCCTATCTTTTCCACATACTGATGCACCTCGAACAAGCAAACCTGCCCGCTGAGCTGGCGTTTCTTCCCTTTGTTGAAAGTGGTTTTCGTCCGGATGTTGCCTCCTGGAGCGGCGCTGCAGGTCTGTGGCAATTTATGCCGGCTACGGGGCGCTCCCTGGGTCTCAATCAGGACTGGTGGATTGATGAGCGCCGCAGTGTCGATTCATCTACAGAAGCAGCTATTACCTACCTTAACTATCTCTACAACTACTTTGATCAAGATTGGTTTATGGCTTTGGCTGCCTATAACACGGGCGAAGGCAATCTCCGCAAAGCGATGCGCGCTAGTGCTGCAGGCAATGCCAACAGCGAAACGCTCGGATTTTGGGATTTAAATCTCAACAGTGAGACGGCTTCCTATGTGCCGAAATTACTGGCGGTGGTACACATACTAGAGACCGCAGATGATAGAAGTCTGCAGCTACCCGAATGGCCCAATCAAGCCTATTTCGAAACATATGAGTCAGAGCGACAGCTGGATCTTGAGGCCCTAGCAACTCATTTGGAGATTGATAAAGAGAAGATTTTTGCAATAAACGCGCACTATCCCCAAGCCATTACAGCTCCAAATGAACATGCCCGAATACTTTTACCTGTGGGAATGTCACAAGAGCTCGATCAGATAATCGAATCTCTACCTGAAGTTACCGGCCCCTCTTGGGCGCATTACAGAGTTCGTTCGGGCGACAACCTCAGCCTGATTGCGGATCGCATGGGTGTGCGAGTTCGCGATGTGATTGCCGCGAACCAACTAAAATCCAACCTTATCCACCCCGGAGACGACCTACTCATCCCCAGCCCCGCGAGTAAGATTCAGCCTGATCCAAGCATCCCAGGAGCGGTAGCTATGGTTCGACCGGGGGATTCAATCTGGTTAATCGCTAGGCGCTATGGAATTGGTATCAATGCGCTGTTAGCCGCAAATGAGCTTGGATCCTCTGATTTTATTTATCCCGGCCAGACACTAAAACTACCCGTTGAACAGGAAGGTGATTCTCGCATCACCCACGAAGTTAGAAATGGCGACTCTCTCTACGACATCGCTGAATTTTATGGCGTCAGATTAACGGAGCTAAAGCGTTGGAATTCGCTTGGCAGCTCTAACCTTATTCGGCCTGGCGATCGGCTTACTATCTGGCAGGCAATTGACTAATAGGTCGAAAATCTAAGATTTTCCATCAACTTTAAACCAACAAAAAAGACCGCTTTCGCGGCCTTTTCTGGTTTCTGAAAAAACAGATCAGTCGACAGATATTTTGGATCGATTAGCTTCCAAAATATTGTCTCCTATACCACTTACCATCAGCAGCTCTTCAATATGCTCGAATTTTCCATAATTCTCACGATGTCGAACTATTGCTGCGGCTCGCGCCGTCCCTACTCCATCCAGCGCTTCAGCTATTTGCTCTGCCGAAGCCAAATTGACATTGACGATGGCAATGTCCGGATCGGATTGAGCAAAAATAGAGCTAGAACTTAGAGTAGAAAGGCCGAAGGCCAGGGTGATTACCATTACAGATAGTAGTTTCTTGAACATGTTGCATCTCCTTTGCATAGTGAATGTTCAGGCGTATTTTTACATCAAAATTGGAGCATCGGCAAATAGAAATTAAAAACCCGAGCCAATGTAGCTTTGAACGCAGCTATATGTGCGGGAATGTGTGGGATTTAGGTGCGTGTACGAGGTGCAGCGCTTAGTCCAGCGATTCGAGGATATTTTGCAGAGCCAGTGAGGGATTTTCTGCCTGTGTAATGGGTCGGCCAATTACCAGGTAGTCTGACCCCGCAGCCATTGCTTCAGCGGGAGTCATGACTCGCCTCTGATCACCAGAGTCAGACTCGGCGGGGCGTATGCCCGGTGTGATCAATTTAAAGTCAGCACCAAATTCGCTTTTCATCTGCACCGATTCCTTAGCTGAGCAGACAACACCATCCAGTTCACACTCATTTGCGAGATTCGCCAAGAGCAGCGCCTGCTGTTCTGGCGTTTTATCACAGCCTATAGAGTGCAAGTCTTGTTGATCCATGCTCGTGAGAACAGTAACAGCAATTAATAAGGGGCTTCGTGCATCATCTAGAGGAAGTGCAGCACGAGCGGCCTCAAGCATGCGTTGTCCACCAGAGGCGTGAACATTGACCATCCAGACACCCAAATCTGCCGCTGCGCGCAGCGCCTTCTCCACTGTATTGGGAATATCATGGAATTTAAGATCCAAAAAAATATCGAAACCTTGAGCCTGTAGTTCTTTTACAAGTTCTGGGCCAGCTTTTGTGAAAAGCTCTTTCCCTATCTTGAGTCGACAATCCTGAGGAGAAACAGATTTAGCAAAATTAAGCGCTTTGCCGGCATCGTCAAAATCCAGTGCGACCAATATTGGGCTATTTAATCCGGAGGCCGTGCGCCCGCTAGACGGTTTTATCGACACCAAAAAATCCTAGTTCAGAAACATAGGTCATGCTGTCCCAGCGATGACAAGTAGGACATTGCCAGTGCCAGCTATGGCCATTAAAACCACAAGAACTACAACGATAAAGCCGTCCGACCTCTTCCTCACGACTAATTAAGGCAGTGAGAATAGGAATAATAGGATGCTTTTCTTCGGAATAGGCGCCGCTACCAAGAGCCTCTCTAAGACCAATAGCCGTGGGGTGCTCACTGAGTTCATTGAGCAAAAACCGGAAAGCCGATGCTTCACCCTCAGAGGTATTCAGTTCGGAAAAGAGCAATCGCGCGACATCGGGAACCGGAAACTTGGTGTATATAAACTCTAGAAGCTCTCTATAAGTAGTTCGATCAATTTTGCTTTCGGACATCTGTTCAAGCAGCGAGATCATCGCATCGGGAAACTCAACAGCTCGATCAACCAGGGAGCGCAAACTTGAGATTGCGTTGGCACCGCGGTTTAGCACCAGCTCGAGTTCTACACGCAACAGCGCCGATCGTGAATTCTCACTAGAATATTGCTCCGCTCTATCCAGCGCTCTGCGCGCGCCCAGAAAATCGTGTTCTTTTATGCCCAATCGAGCGATCTCGCAATAAAAATGCGAGCGCAATCGATTCATCTCACGTTTTAAATGTCTATCATTGCTGTCTTCGGTAAGCAGGTTGGCAACATTAACTGCTTTACGCCACTCTTTGGACTGCTGGTAGATATCCAATAGAGACATTAAGGAAGGTCGTCGGCAGGTGGAGGAGGTTTCTACCAGATTTTGCAGGTACTTTTCAGCACGATCCAGCAACCCTGCCTTCTGATAATCAGTAGCTAGCTCAAACTCGGCAAGCTCAAGCTGAACTCTGTTTAAATCCTTCTTGGTCAAAAGGTGTTCGTGAATGCGAATCGCTCGATCAATTTCTCCCTTACGACGATAGATCGCTCCCAATGCGAGATGGGTCTCCAATGTGTCGCTATTTACATCCAGAGCAGCGAGAAACGAATCCAAGGCGTGGTCCGGAACCTCGGAAACCAGAAACCCCGAACCGTAGGGCGTAATATTTTTGGAAGAGGACGTATTGGGTAACCGCTGAAAGCGACCCAATAACCAACCGATGGCGATGGCTGTAGTGAGCATCAAGAAGATAGAAAAATCGTTCATTCTTTTGCCGTGGAAGCTTCTGCAGGTGCTGTAACGATACGGTTCTGACTTACCGTACGGCGTTTTAGTTCCGCTCGAGACTGTCTGAGCTTTAAACGTAAGGATAGGTTCTTGCCCAGAAAACCCAAGTAGCCCAGAACCACTCCAAATACCATTGATGCAACCAACCATAGAAACGTCGGCCATTCCGGGGAACTCCACCCCAACCAGCTAATACTCAATGGGTTGGCATTTTCTGCGGCAAAACGAAATCCGATCGCAAACAGCAATATCGCTAATATCAGCAGAATAATCTTGATCAGCTTGCGCATGCTCGGTATCTCAGGCCTATTCGAAACAGCCAGAATAATAACAAACTAAGCGACAACAAAGCTCGGATGCGCAAATAGATGCGGTAAAAATTTGGACGGGATGGAACTAATGCTGGAAAAACTAAAAACCAGAGACCTTGAGAATCAAACTATTTGGTATTAACGCGCTCGCGTAGTTCCTTTCCAGGTTTAAAATGCGGGACATACTTGCCGGCAAGCTCAACAGAATCGCCAGTTTTTGGATTTCGCCCCACTCGAGCGCTACGGTAGTGCAGGTTAAAACTGCCAAACCCTCGTATTTCGATACGATTGTTGTCAGCTAGGTGCTCAGACATGTGTTCAAGAATCAATTTGATAGCCACCTCAACATCCTTGGGAGGCAAATGATCCTGACTCGAAGCAATGCGATCTATAAGCTCAGATTTAGTCATTTAGCTACTCTATCAGAGAGATTCCCGAAGCGACAGTAGAGAGCCGCTTCGGGGTTTTCCCTTATCTATCCGTTATTTATCTTTAGTTTCCATTTGCGCCTTGATCAGGTCGCCAATGGTAGAAGGTCCAGCTTGCTCCGCTTCTTGCTCACGCAACTCACGTAGAGCTGTCTTCTCGTCATCCATTTCACGTGCACGAATTGATAGACTCAACTGGCGGCTCTTACGGTCAACGCTGATTACCTTGGCTTCTAGCTCATCACCAACTTTGAGTACGGTGGTGGCATCCTCAACTTTCTCTCGAGACAACTCAGAGGCGCGAATATAGCCTTCGATATCATCAGCCAACTTGATAGTTGCACCTTTGGCATCTACTTCCTCTACTACACCCTTAACAATTGAGCCTTTTTCATTGGCGGCTACAAAGTCTGAATATGGATCTTCTGACATTTGCTTGATACCGAGAGAAATACGCTCACGCTCACCATCGATAGCCAGAATAACTGCTTCAACTTCGTCACCCTTGGTGAAGGAACGAACAGCATCTTCGCCGGTTTCACTCCAAGACAGATCAGAAAGATGAACCAATCCATCAATGCCACCAGGTAGTCCGATAAAGATACCAAAATCGGTAATGGATTTAATCGCACCACTGATTTTGTCGCCTTTCTCATGGTCTTGAGCAAAGGATTCCCAAGGATTCATGGTGCACTGCTTAATACCAAGAGATACTCGTCGGCGCTCAGAATCGATATCCAGAACCATGACTTCAATCTCGTCACCGAGTTGAACTATCTTGGATGGATGAACATTTTTATTAGTCCAGTCCATTTCAGAAACGTGTACCAGACCCTCAATGCCGTCTTCCAACTCGGCAAAACAGCCGTAATCGGTAAGGTTAGTAACCTTGGCTTTGGTCTTGGTACCTTCTGGGTAGCGCTCGATAACATTGACCCAGGGATCATCCCCGAGTTGTTTCAGGCCTAGTGATACTCGGCTGCGCTCACGATCGAACTTGAGGATACGTACATCCATTTCCTGACCGACTTCAACCATCTCAGAAGGATGTTTGATTCGGCGCCAAGCCATATCAGTGATATGTAACAAGCCATCAATACCGCCGAGATCAACAAAGGCACCATAGTCCGTAAGATTTTTAACTACGCCCTTAACTACTGCACCCTCTTCCAGAGTCTCAAGCAATTGATCACGTTCTTCGCTATTGGCAGACTCAAGCACAGCACGCCGAGAAACAACAACGTTGTTGCGCTTCTGATCGAGTTTGATCAGCTTAAATTCGATTTCCTTGCCTTCCAGGTGAGTTGTCTCACGAGTAGGGCGTACATCAACCAAAGAACCCGGTAAGAATGCGCGGACACCTTTAATATCAACCGTAAAGCCACCTTTGACCTTACCGGTAATCCAGCCACTAACAATCTCGTCAGCTTCCTGAGATTTCTCTAGAGCAGTCCAAGTTTCAATACGCTGAGCTTTTTCACGCGATAGACGAGTTAAACCAAAGCCATCTTCAACGGCTTCCAGGGCAACCTGAACTTCGTCTCCAACCGCTGCTACAAATTCACCGCTTTCGGTGAGGAATTCAGCTCGGGAAATAACACCTTCTGATTTAAGTCCTGCGTGAACAGTGACCCAATCTTTGTCGATGTCGATAATTACGCCAGTTACGATTGAACCGGATGCCATGTCAATGGACTTTAGACTCTCTTCAAAGAGTTCGGCGAAACTTTCGCTCATTTAGATTACCTGTAAAAAAGAGCAGTTAACTGCTCATCCATCTGGCCCACAGATGGTCTAGTCAAAAAAGCTCATAAACTAACCAAAACGGGCGGCTAATTCGGAGCGCTAATTACAGATTATTGGTACTGGGTTAGAAACTATTTAATTGCTCTTTGCCAGAGATCTACAACCTGATCGACCACTTCTTCAATGGTCATACCAGTGGAATCAATCAGGATGCTATCTTCGGCTGGCCGAAGTGGCGCAGTCTCTCGATCTATATCTCGCTGATCTCGAGCCTGGATGTCCTCCACGAGGGCGCGCAGACTACCACCCTGCCCCTTTGATATCAACTGCTTATGGCGCCTTTGTGCCCGCTCTTCTGCACTAGCTGTAAGGTAGATTTTGAGCTCGGCATTGGGGAAAACCTGGGTGCCCATATCGCGGCCATCTGCCACCAAACCTGGAGCCACGGCAAAGGACTTCTGTAATTTAAGCAAAGCTTTACGTATCGCGGGATTGATGGCAATTAGGGAGGCTATTGCGCCAATATCCTCACCGCGGATCAAATCGGTAACAATCTCGTCGTCCAGTAGAATTTGCCCATCACTGAACTGAACCTTCAGCTTCTCGGCGTATTCCGCTATTTTTTCGATTTGATCCGGTTGTATGTCATTTTTTTGGCAAAAAAGCGCCAAAATACGGTATAGCGCTCCACTATCCAGACACCCAAAACCCAACTCATCAGCCACCAAATGAGCGACTGTGCCTTTGCCAGACCCGCTGGGGCCGTCAATAGTGATCACTTCAGCCATAATTATAATTCTTGAATCCCAAGTCCCGCACTTGAGGCCAACTCAACAAAATTCGGGAAAGACGTAGCGACATTGTCGCAATCCAGAATCTCAATAGGTTTCTGAGATCGCAGCGCGGCGATAGCAAAGGACATTGCTGTACGGTGATCGCCACAAGAATCCACCTTGCCGCCTTTGATTAGCCCCCCCGTGATTTCGATGCCGTCATCCAGCACCTTACATTTGATTCCAAGTATTTTGAGTCCATCCGCCATCACCTGAATACGATCTGTTTCCTTTACTCTTAGTTCGGCCGCGCCGGTCAGGCGAGTTGTACCTGAGGCACAGGCCGCCGCCACAAATACAGCCGGAAATTCATCTATCGCCAGTGGAACTAGATGTTCTGGAATATCGATAGCCTGCAATGGACTGGATCGAACCAGGATATCGGCTACCGGTTCATCACCAAGTAACCTCTGATTTTCCATTTCAATATCTGCACCCATCAAGCGAAGGATGTGAATAATCCCGTCTCGCGTTGGATTAACACCAACCTTTAGCAAGCGAACTTCAGAATTTTTTGAAATGGCTGATGCCACAATAAAAAAAGTAGCGGAGGAAATATCAGCTGGCACTTGAATTGAAGTCGCCTGAAGCTCTTGGCCACCCAGCAAACTAGCCCTTGAGTCTTGGGTCACTACCTCAACACCAAAAGCTCTAAGCATACGTTCGGTATGGTCTCGAGTAGCTGCTGGCTCAATAACGGCAGTTTCGCCCTGAGCGTACAGCCCGGCGAGCAGCAGGCAGGATTTAACCTGAGCGCTGGCCATAGGCATTGGATATTCGATGCCCACCAAATTTTTACCTCCCTGTATATGCAGAGGTGGCGTTCCTCCAGCACCTGTATCTACCCGGGCACCCATCAGCGACAAGGGCGCAGCTACTCGCGACATTGGGCGGCGCGAAAGGGAATCATCACCAATTAACTCGGAATCAAAGGATTGGCCGGAAAGAATCCCAGCCAATAGACGCATTGAGGTACCTGAATTACCGACATCCAAAGCCTTGCCCGCGGGTTTCAGCCCATGCAAACCTACCCCCGTTATAGTCAGAGCACCTTCAGCCGGATCGGAAATTTTCACCCCCATAGCCCTAAACGCTTCCAAGGTGGCCAGACTATCAGCACCCTGTAAAAACCCTGTGACCTCAGTGGTACCCTTAGCCAGACTGCCCAACATAATGGATCGATGTGAAATGGATTTGTCACCGGGCAATACAAAACTGCCCGATAGAGAACCACCGGGCTCTACCCGGAATTTTTTACTACCATTGCTCACAATTTTTCGTCCGACTTATGTAGAAACCCTTTCCGGGTTTTTTGAGCGCGCTCAAAGATTTCTTGTATTTGCTCGGGAGAGCTGTTTTTCAAAGCGCTTTTTAGATTTTCCAAATGGGATTCAAATTCTTCGATTCTCGCTGTAATGGATTCACGATTGGCAATCAGTATATCGCGCCACATAACTGGGTCAGAGCCTGCGATACGGCTGAAGTCACGAAATCCTCCGGCGGCATAGCGCAATACTTCGGTTTGCTCCTCCATGCTGGCAAGTTGATCCACCAGAGTAAAAGCGAGGATATGGGGCAAGTGACTGGTCGCAGCAAGAATCTTATCGTGATGCTCTGGACTCATTTCATCCACCTCGGCACCCAAGTCGGTCCAGAGGTCTCGCACTCGCTGCAGATGACGATGGGACTCGTGCCCAGTAGGTGTCAAAATTACGCGATGCTGCTCAAACAAATCAGCTCTGGCAGCCTGAACTCCAAAATTTTCAGAACCTGCAATGGGATGCCCCGGCACAAAGTTCGAGGGCAAACCGGACCAGGCATCTCTGGCAAGCTCGACAATATTTGATTTGGTGCTGCCAACATCTGTAATGGTGGCATCGGTTTCAAGATATTGTTGAACTTGCTTAAGAATCGGCCCCATGGCGAGAACCGGAACGCCCAGAAGAATCAGATCATTTTCTTTGGTCCCGGACAAAAGCTCTTCGATACTCTGAAAACCCTGATCGATAATTCCAGCGTCTTTGGCAAATTGCAGTGAATCCGCACTGCGATTCAAGGCAAAAACCTCACCAACCAAACCTCGTTTTTTTGCCGCCAGAGCCACGCTGCCGCCGATTAGACCAAGACCAATAACGATCAGTCTTCTAACGGGGGGGTTAGTTGCAGTATTTGCAGCCATGAAGAGTTATGCGGCAGGCCGAAAGCAGGCCTAGAGCACCGCAACTGGGTATGAGCCCAGAATTTTTATCTCGCAGCCAATGCTGTCGAGATCAGCAAAAGCAGCCGCCACAGAAGGATCAGAAACATGGCCTTTAAAATCAATAAAAAAGACGTAATTCCAGTTCTCGGAAAGTGATGGACGCGATTCTAAACGGGTTAGATCTACCTGATTGCGCTCAAAGGGTTCTAACAGAGTAAAAAGTGCTCCGGGGCGGTTTTTGATCGACAACATAACCGAGGTTTTGTCTGTGCCACTTGCACCAACATCGACACTACCGATGACCAGAAAGCGAGTGGTATTGTCCGGATGATCTTCAATTTTGTCAGCGATAATGCGCAGCTGATAGAGCTCAGAGGCAATATCTCCAGCGATTGCTGCACTATTCCATTCGGTCTGCACACGTCGAGCAGCTTCGGCATTACTGCTTACCGCAACCTTTTCAATTGACGGATAATTTGCATCAAGCCACCGGCGACATTGAGCCAGAGATTGGGCGTGTGAATAGACACGGGTAATGCCGGATTCCTGGGTCTTCTCTCCCACCATCAGATTGTGGTGAATTCTCAGCTCAACCTCACCACAGATTTTTAATCCCGAATTGATAAAGCTGTCCAGCGTGTGGGTGACAATTCCCTCAGTAGAGTTTTCTACCGGAACAACGCCGTAATGACTGGCGCCGGCCTCAACTTCGCGGAAGACCTGTTCAATGGTTGCCTGAGGCTGCGTAACCGAGCTATGGCCAAAATGTTTAAGTGCAGCAGCTTGCGTAAAAGTTCCCTCAGGTCCCAAGTATGCAACCTTGGTGGGCTCTTCAAGGGCTAGGCAAGCGGACATTACCTCACGGAAGAGACGAGCCATCTCCTCGTCACCTAGAGGCCCGGGGTTTTGCTCCATAATGCGTCGCAACACCTGTGCTTCGCGTTCTGGACGGTAAAATACAGCCTCGCCATCCGCATCTTTTTTTACTTTCGCGACATCGGCAGCACAACTGGCCCGCTCACTTATTAACTTGACTAGGCGATCATCAATTTCATCGATACTTGCCCTTAATTTAGCAAGATCGTCATTGGTTTTCGGTGGCTTTTTACTCACCTGAATTACTCAGTAGAAGGCTCTTCATCAGGGTACTCGTCTTCCTCGCTTTCGGCGATACGCTCGGCGGCAATCAACTTTTCTTCTTTCTTCAGACGAATCACACGCACACCCTGAGTATTGCGACCCAGTGTGGAGATTTCGTCAGTCGCAGTTCGCACAACAGTACCACCATCAGAAATAAGCATCACCTCATCACCATCAATAACTTCCAGAGCCCCAACAAGAGCGCCGTTGCGCTCAGAAGTCTGCATGGCAATTACGCCCTGACCGCCGCGACCCTGGGTAGAGAATTCCGATACCTTGGTCTGCTTGCCGTAACCGTTCTCAGTCACACTTAAAATGCGACTCTCTGATTCCGGAACAATAAGGGAAATAACCTGTTGTCCCTCTTTAATTCTTATACCGCGCACACCTCTGGACACACGGCCCGTCGTTCGCACGTCTTTTTCATTAAAGCGGATAGCCTTACCAGAATCTGCAAATAACATCACATCAGATTCACCATCGGTAATGGCTGTGCCAATCAAATGATCACCCTCATCCAGTTCCACGGCACGCAGCCCTGAGCTGCGCTGACGTGAATAAGCCGACAAAACAGTTTTCTTGATTGTACCTTTGGCAGTAGCCATCAGAATAAATCTATCGTCCGAATATTCGCTTACCGGTAGTATCGAAGTAATACTTTCTTCTTCTTCCAGAGGTAGAAGATTTACCATTGGACGGCCACGGGATTGTCGACTAGCAACAGGTATTTGGTACACCTTAAGCCAATAGACTTTGCCCATATCGCTGAAGCAGAGAATGGTATCGTGGGTATTGGCAATGAGTAGATGCTCAACAAAATCTTCTTCTTTAACTGCTGTTGCAGAGCGGCCAGTGCCTCCGCGCCGCTGAGCGCGGTAATCAGCAAGAGGCTGTGTCTTGGCGTAGCCACTGTGAGACAGCGTAACCACCCTGTCCTCTTCCGGAATCAGATCCTCGTTGGTTAGATCCATACGGCTCTCAATGATTTCCGTACGACGTTCGTCACCAAAATTGTCTCGGACCTCTTCCAGCTCTTCGCGAATCACAGCGACCATTTTGTCTGAGTCGCTGAGGATACCTAAGTAGACGCCAATTTCATCCAGCTTGGTTTTGTATTCTTCAATCAGCTTGTTGTGTTCAAGGCCCGTCAGGCGATGTAAACGTAAGTCTAGGATTGCTTGAGCTTGCTCGGCGGACAAGTAATATTCTTTTCCGCGCATACCAAACTCTTCACCCAAACCCTCCGGTCTGGAAGCTCCTGCGCCAGTCCGCTCAAGCATGCCGGCGACGGCTTCTGGATCCCAACCGGTAGCGACTAATGCTTCCTTTGCATCCGCTGGAGTTGGTGATTTACGAATAAGCTCAATAACCGGATCAATATTCGATATCGCAATGGTTAGGCCTTCCAACACATGTGCCCGTTCGCGAGCTTTCTTTAATAAATAGAGCGTACGGCGCGTAACCACTTCACGACGATGTTTGAGGAAATGCTCGAGTAGCTCTTTGAGGTTAAGTGTTTTGGGTTGGCCGTCAGCCAAGGCAACAATATTGATGCCAAATACGGTTTCCATTTGCGTCTGGGCGTAAAGATTATTCAACACCACTTCGCCGGACTCACCGCGCTTCATTTCAATAACGACGCGCAAACCGTCCTTATCCGACTCATCGCGCAGCTCGGAGATTCCCTCGATCTTCTTCTCTTTGACCAACTCCGCGATTTTTTCAATCAAGCGGGCTTTGTTGACCTGATACGGCAACTCATGAACCAAAATAGTTTCACGTCCGGTTTTATCATCAACAATGACTTCTGCGCGCGAACGAACATAGATTCGACCACGACCCGTACGATAGGCTTCATGAATTCCGGCGCGACCGTTGATAATGGCAGCGGTGGGGAAATCGGGGCCGGGTATATGTTCCATCAACTCTTCAAAGCCAATATCAGCATTGTCGAGCAAGGCTAGAGCACCACTAATCACCTCGGTAAGGTTGTGGGGTGGAATATTGGTTGCCATACCCACAGCAATTCCCGAGGAACCATTGATAAGTAAACTCGGTAATTTAGAGGGAAGTACCTCTGGGATATGCTCAGTACCATCATAGTTCTCGACAAAATCAACGGTATTTTTATCGAGATCAGCCAGCATTTCCTGAGCAATTTTGGCCATGCGAATTTCGGTGTAACGCATCGCTGCAGCTCGGTCGCCATCTACTGAACCGAAGTTACCCTGCCCATCGACCATCATGTAGCGCAGCGAAAATGGCTGAGCCATACGCACTATCGCTTCATAGACCGCCGAATCACCGTGCGGGTGATATTTACCAATCACATCACCGACGACACGTGCGGACTTTTTATAGGGTTTGTTGTGGGCGTTACCCAATTCGTTCATCGCATGCAGAATTCGGCGATGCACGGGTTTTAAACCATCGCGGACATCGGGAAGCGCTCGTCCAACTATCACGCTCATGGCGTAATCTAGATAGGACTGCTGTAATTCTTCCTCGATATTTACCGAGAATACTTCTTTCGCTAGTTCATTCATGGAAAGGAATTTCCTCGTAAATTGTGAATCGGGCTTGTGCACAAGCCTTCGTTATTTTGGATTGATTCGGTGTGCAAAAAATAGCCAACTTTGCGTTGTTTTTTTGGGTCAAGTGACCGCCCTTTTTTGGCTCTAATTTGCCGAGGAATTTTAGCAGTTTTTTCAGGGATTTGCGCGAAAAAAGGACTTTTATCTACGGCTTTTACTGGAATTGGGAAAACAGCCAGATATAGGCCGAAAAACCGGCAAAAAGGAGTGGCTGGTGCAGCAGATAGATAATTAGCGCATATCTACCCGCAAAAGCAGTGCTGGCCTCGCTTTTACGGAAAACTGTCGGCTCTTTTGTGGCGATCAAATGGCCCAAATAGACGCCGACCAGACATACACCCAACCAAGGGAAAAAAGGCACAAAATCTTCTGTATACCTAGGCAAATATTGCCCTAGGTAGGTAAAGGGCCAAAATGGATGAACCCAGTCTAGGATATGGGCCAAAATAATTAGTACGCCCAACACAAGAGACGACCTTGGCATCATCACCAAAGGTAAACAAATCAGGCTGGCCAAAAATATAAAATGCAGTATTCCAAAATAGATCCAAGTATCAGGAAATACGAAGACCGACATCAGGCTAATAGCCAGTGCAGAAGCCAGTAATTTAGCCTGACGGATCAAGAAAGTTTTACTCTGGATCGCCTCTGGCAGGGATTTCTGCCGATGCGCCAGACTCAGGCTAATACCCACCGTTCCAATAAACAGACTCAGGATTAGGTAACGGAACTGCCACCATCCCGGGCCATTGGGCACACCCCAATCAACAAGGCCGAAATAGCGCAGATCAAAGCAGAAATGGAATATCACCATTAGCAGAACGGCGAACCCGCGCACTGAATCGATTAATGGAAAACGGTCAGAATTAGCTTTGGACAAGAGGCAAGACTCAGATTAATTTCGGTTCGACAGGCTGGAATACAGAAGTGTACTGCCAGAATCTACAAAAATCCCTCTACCAACTCGTCTAGGACTGATTCCTATCAAACTATTCCTGCCACCAAAAAATATGCTGATCTCTACTCACCTTAATTTCCGGCACTGAATCCGATAAGTCCCAGGAAAATTGCAAGGCACCAGATTCGGCAGTGGAAAATATTTCAGCACCAACTGCCTGATATCTATCAATAACCTCGACTGTAGGATGTCCGAACGAGTTACCATAACCAGCAGAAACGGCTGCAATAGAAGGGCTCAATGCCTTTACGAAGCTCTCTGAAGAGGAGGTGCGGCTGCCATGGTGCGGAATCAGTAGCCAGTCGATGTCACGAAGTTCAGGATAGAACCGCATAAGTCCTGCCTCGATATTTGACTCTATATCCCCGGCCAGCAATATCCTTTGACTCCCGAATTCAATCAGCAATACACATGATTGATTGTTACTGGAACTAAACTGACTCAATTCACGAGGGTGCAGAAAGGAATAACTCACCTGTTCAATAGTCCAAGCCTGTCCAGCCTGACAGTGATTAGCGTCAAGCTCCAAACCTCTCTCCAATGCCTTCGGCCCGCCCGCAAATAGCTCCCCTATTTCCATAGCCTCGAGAATCGGCTCCAGTCCACCGGAATGGTCCGTATCGTCATGACTTACGATCAAGCTGTCCAATCTATTTGTACCTTTCTGAAGGTGAGGTAAAAGAATGTGAGCCCCGGCATTGAACTGCTGACTATACGCGGGGCCAAGGTCATAGAGGAGACGATATCCGGGCTGTTCAATCAGAACAGCGGTGCCCTGCCCCACATCAAATAACAAAATCGAAAAATCCCCCTTGTCATGCCTAACGCCAAGCAGTAAAGGCAGCAGGGAGAAAACCAGAACTATCCGTATTCGCCCAGACGGAAAACCGACAAATAGCAGACCCGCCAGACATAAGAGGACAGCAGGAAGCCAGTCATCAAAAATCGGATCAAATTTTGGAAGAGGTAACTGAGACACAAGATAGAGGAAATCCAATAGCTTTATTAGCAGCACATCAGCAATTCTCAATAACAGAGCAGATAACCCGGCGGCAAAAGGCAGCAGAAGCACCGCAATCAAAATCAGGGGAACCAAAATAAAACCCGTAAGGGGTACCGCCAATAAATTGGAGAAAAAGCCACCTAGGTAAAGCGGTTTTTGCAAAAAAATAAGCACGCCACCAAACCCCACCAACAACATCCACTGAGCTCGAATTAGTGACAGAAGGAAGCTTTGTTTGGCTCGGCCGCCGAGCGCACAAATCAATACCAGTACTGCGCCAAAAGAAAGCCAAAAACTGTCCTGCAGCACTGCCGCAGGTTGCAACAGAGCAATAAATGCCAAGGCAATACTGACAAAGGTCCAACCAGACCAATTAATCTTCAAAACTCGAGTGATCGCCAATAAGGACAGCATGATTAACGCTCTAGTCGTGGGTAGGGAGAGTCCTGCGAGAGCCGCATAAAATATCGCAAAAGCCAGACCGCCCGACCACCGCATAGTTAAATCAGTGTGCAAAAAACCGAGCGCCAATACAGGTTTGGCAATTAATCCAAACAACCAAAATCCTACCAAGGCTGCAAAGCCGATATGTAACCCTGAAATAACCATCAAGTGGATAACGCCGGTTTGCAGAAAAAGCTGCCACTGATCGGCTCCAATATCGTCCTTAATGCCCAGCCCTAGTGCCAGTAACAGCGCTTCAGAGGCAAACCCATGCTTTGCGATATCCGAGCGCCGCTCAAATCGCATGAGGTTGATTCGATCTAGCCAATGCTCGCTAGCACCAATTCTCTCCGCACCGCGAACGTAACCAGTAGCATCGATACCCTGCCCCAGAAGCCAGCGCCTATAATCAAACTGGTTAAAATTACTCAACCCCCGCGGTCGTCTGAGCCTGACATCAAATCGATATTTATCGCCGACCTTCAATAAATCATCAACCTGATACCAACTGAGCAAAAGCTTATTGGGCCAAGGTTCTACCTCTTCTTCGGGTATTTTCTGGAAACTCTCAACCCGAAGTACAAACCTCTGAGATAGGCCTCGATGCTGCGGGATACTGGAAATGGTGCCGATAATCTGTGCGTCGATCCCCTCTTTGGCGGACACCAACTGAGTTTCATTTACCTGATTTGCATGATAAATACCCCAGCTTAATCCCAGCAGAAATAAGAAAGCGGGATAAGAATTCAGGTATTTCAGTATTACTAAGGCTAGAGCTAGCGTAAGAAATATTACTTTGAGCGGAATTAGCCATGGTAAAAACCAGACCACAAATGTACCGCCAGCAAATAGCAGGGCCGAGAGATTGAGCTTCATCCTTGAATCTCATTGATCAAATGTACCGAAAGTTTAGCAGGAACTTTGCCGTTTCAAACAGCAATCCACAACAGCTTTACAAGTGGAGTTTTACGCCTGACAGGTTACTCGTATCGCAGCGTTTCCGCAGGCTTCACCGACAATACACGGAAGGCCGGATACACCGACCCGAGGGTGGAAAGCACCACCGCAACCAGACTTACCAAGGCTACCTGAGACCAAACTAACTGGCTCGGCAAATAGTCGAGGGGATAAATATTAGATTGCATCAGGGGTCGGCCAATAACAGCCTCTATCAAACCCAGGATTTCAGTAAGTGAGAGACTGAGTACGACACCTAACACCGCCCCAAGGGCAGAGCCAATCAGACCAATAAGCAATCCCTGTAAGCTGAACAGGCGTAACAAAAATCCGCTCTCGGCGCCCAGAGTTTTGAGCACAGCAATATCCGACTGACGATCTGCTGAGGTAATCATAAGTGATGCGATGACATTAAAAGCCGCAATACCGAGCAATAGAAAAACGATGAGAGCCACCAAATAGCGCGACATCTGGATGGCCTCAAACAAATTACCGTGACTGGCTGCCCAGGTAGAAGCCCGATAGCCACGAGGTAGCTGGCCAAGCATCTGATATGCGTGCGAATAGGCGTCAAATACTCGGTTTGAATAAATACTAATACCAAGGGTGGCGCCTTCATATAGATCTGATTCACGGAGCACTGCGAGAGAGGTAATCGCCATGCGCCGATCCAGCTCAGTGCCCGTATCGAAGAAGTGCAATACTTCCAAGCTGGCGAAATGCGCACCCTGCCCATCTGGGGTAATCAGGGTCACTCTATCGCCAATTTCAACTTGCAAAGAGTCCGCCAAAACCCTGCCAAGAGCCAAACCACCCTGAGTTTCGAGGCTCTGGAAAATCCCCTTTCCCAACTGATTTTTAATCTGACCTTCAGCAAGTTCCATTGAGGGATCAATAGCTCGCAGAAGAAGAGGCGCTGCCTCCCCGCGAAAACGAACTAAACCGGTAAGTTCAGCGTAGGGTGTCGCGGAAACAATATCCGTATCAGAACTTAAAAATGCAGAATCCTGCTCCCAGTCGGACAGGTCTCCGGGAGGGAGCAGGCGTATATGCGGCACCATGGTTAAAATGGTCTCACGCAATTCTTTGTCAAAACCGTTCATCACCGACAGCACTGCGATCAACACTCCACTGCCAAGCGATAGCCCCACCACCGAAAGCAAACTGACAATACCGCCCATGCCGTGCAAGCGGGAACCAAAAACATAGCGTCGTGCAATAAAGCTGGCGCTCAAGCTAGTCTCTCAACGCAAAGGCTCAAGGCTGTTTTAACGCAGAAGCTCAGGGCTATTACAAAGCAGAAGCTCAAGGCTGTTCCTCAATAAGTCGCCCATCAATAAGGTTCAGGCGCCGCTGCATTCGATTTGCAACTGAAGGATCATGAGTTACTAAAATAATGGTGGTATCGGTGGATTTGTTTATGGACCCTATCAACTCCAATACCAACTCTGCATTGGCCTGATCCAGATTGCCTGTGGGTTCATCCATCAGGACACAGGCTGGCCCTGTTACCAGCGATCGAGCAATGGCCACACGTTGACGTTCGCCTCCAGAGAGCTCAGCCGGTCGATGATTCGCCCTGCCGGCCAATCCAACGGACTCGAGTAGCTCCAAAGCTGAAACTTTAGCCCGCTTGAGCCTTTCTCCGCCCAACATACGCGGCAGGGCAACATTTTCCAGGGCACTAAACTCTGGCAGCAGATGATGAAATTGATAGACAAAACCCAAATATTTATTGCGTAAATTTGCCCTCTGGTTTTCATTGAGGTTTTGCAACTGCTGGCCACAGATAGAAACAGAACCAGAATCTGCGTGGTCAAGCCCACCAATCAGGTTTAACAATGTGGATTTGCCTGAACCCGACGCCCCGGTTATGGCAATCATCTCGCCCGCTGCTGCCTGCAGCTCAAGCTGATCTAAAATGGTAAGCACCTCCGAACCGCTGCGATAGCTTTTAACCACTTTCTCGCAGCTTAGTACCCAGTCTGGATCAGTCATTTGCGTCATCTAATTGATATCTCATCAGGAATTGTAGTGAATGGCTTCTGCCGGCGTAATTCGGGATGCCTGAATCGCAGGCAATATTGCCGCCAACAAGGCGATTAGACCGGAGATCAGGCAAACGGCTATCAGATCAGATAGCCGCCAATCCGTCGGCAGCTGACTCACATAAAATACGTTAGGGTCGAATACCTGAAATCCAAAAAGTGTTTCAAAGGCTCCGACAATCCCACTGAAGTTAAATGCCAGCAGCGAACCCAAAATAGCTCCAGCGCTTATACCCACCAGACCAAAAGCTAAGGCCTGAAGTACAAAGATTCCCACCACGGTATGGCTATCCGCACCCATTGTTTTTAGTACCGCGATGTCCGTGCGCTTCTCTGCAACAGCCATAACCAAACTGGCGACCAGAGAAAAGGACGCTACGAGAACCACTAAAACAAGCATAGCGCCGACCACCAACTTTTCCATCTTCATGGCCTCGTAGAGCCCATGCAGACGGGCCTGCCAAGGCACATATTGAAGGTTCGGGTTGTCAGAAAAACTACTCAACAGTCGATCAACCACTAGCGGGTTCTCAGTTTTTATGCGATAGCCGTATTCTGCGCTCGAATTACGCATCAGGGGCTCGGCGTCCACCAACCGAACTAGAGCAAGCTCGGAATCGATTTGGGAATTAGTTGCAAATATCGCCGTGACAACAAATCCTCTGGACAGCGGATAGACGCCCGTTGGCAAGACACGAACTCGCGGAAAATTAACACGTACTTGATCTCCAACTACCACTCCCAAGCTATTGGCGGCCTGCCTGCCCAAAGCCACACCGTATTGCTGGATGGTAAAATCGTCCCAACTGCCTGAAACGATATTTGGCTGCATATCAACTACTTCAGCGTCTTCGACAGGATCAATTGCTGTGAGCCCAATCGCGAGTTGTCTATCTTCATGAGTCAGCAAGATAAAGTCTTCTATCGTTTTTGACAGACCGGTAACAGAGGTATTGCCACGTAAATCCGCTTCAAGTTCTTCTTGTAACTCGATATCTGAAAATATTGTGGCGTGAGGCAGAACCTGAAGAAATCGGCCGCTTAGCTCTGTATTGAATCCGTTCATTATCGACAGCACTAAAATAAGTGCCGCAACTCCAATCAAAAGAGCAAAAAAAGAAAATAGACCTATCAAACCGCCAAAGCGATGGCGCCTGCGGCCGGTCAGATAACGCGCGGCAATAAAGGTGAGCGCAGGCTTCATATCGCTAAAAGACTCTGTTGACCAAGGAAAGAGTGTTCACTTTGTGCACCCGCTCGCAAAAAAAATGTGGATGAGTTCGCGCTTTGGACTATTAGCCTCTGAAGCATCGGTTTACATAGTACGAAATAGGATAGTCTTTGTCTCAATCAATGAAGCCCCACTGAATATAGGGCTCGGAAAGGAGACTGAAGTGCGAATCATTCTACTGCTTGTCACAATTTTTTTTATCGCTGACCTAATCGCCGACACAGCCATTGCTCAACAAACCCAAATGCCTCAGACCGCTGGCTACGAGATCCCATTGCGAGGCATGTCTAAAGAAGATGTGTCAGAAAAGTTTGGCCAACCAATATCAACCAGCAAGACTGTTGGCGAACCCCCAATTTCTATCTGGCACTACAATCAATTTTCTGTGTATTTCGAAACCAACACCGTGTTGCACTCCGTACAGATAATCGCACTCTAAATACTCAGCTATTTGTCTGCCGAGTAAAAACTTCCTTTTCCAATTGCTTTCTGATTTTCAGCTGAGTTTGCATTTATTGCTTCACACTTAGCTTCATCACCGCCGCACAGCTCACACTCGTAGTCCACCTCACCTAAAGCAGCGCCAATACCTCCACAAGAACCAGTAATTGGTTTCCGACCCATCAATACGCCAACGGCCATGATAGTCATGATAAAAGCGAAGGCAAAAAGTGCGATTAGAAAGGTTTGCATAAGGATTGGACTGAGCGGCCTAGTATTGGTTTCAGGCTATCGAAATAAATAACGGGGCAAAAGCCCCGTTTTCGGATTTCTCGGCAATTAACCGCCAAAATCATCCAGTAGTATGTTTTCGCGCTCAACACCCATATTTATCAGCATATCAATACAGGCCGCGTTCATCATGGGAGGCCCACACATATAGTATTCGCAGTCTTCCGGCGCAGGATGTTCTTTAAGATAATTCTCCAACAGAACGTTGTGAATAAATCCGGTGTAACCATCCCAATTGTCTTCAGGCAGTGGATCAGACAGAGCCAAATGCCAGTCAAAGTTATCGTTGTCTTCCTGAAGCTTGTCGTACTCTTCAACATAGAAGGCTTCACGCATTGAGCGGGCGCCATACCAAAAGCTGATTTTGCGCTTAGAATTCAACCGGTTTAACTGATCGAAAAGATGTGACCGCATTGGTGCCATGCCTGCACCACCGCCAATAAAGACCATTTCTGCCTGGGTATCGCGGGCAAAAAATTCACCAAATGGACCAAACACGTTGACCTTGTCGCCAGGCTTCAAGCTGAATACCCAGGAAGACATCAAACCGGGCGGTAAACCTTCTGTGCGAGGTGGTGGAGTAGCAATTCGAATATTGAACTTCAAAATGCCTTTCTCTTCAGGGTAATTAGCCATGGAATAGGCACGTATCACAGGCTCGGTAGTGACTGACTCTATCCTGAAGAAGCCAAACTGCTCCCAATCACCACGATACTGCTCTTCGATATCAAAATCGGCATATTTAACATGACAGGCGGGCCGCTCAAGCTGAACGTAACCGCCAGCACGAAAATCGACGTTTTCACCCTCTGGCAGCTTCAAGTGCAGTTCTTTAATGAAGGTCGCAACGTTGTGATTGGCCACTACTTCGCATTCCCATTGTTTAACACCAAAGACTTCTTCAGGCACTACAACCTGCATATCCTGCTTAACAGGAACCTGACAGGATAAGCGCCAGCCTTCACGAACTTCGCGAGGAGTAAAGTGAGATAACTCAGTTGGCAGAATGGAACCACCGCCGTCTTTGACTATGCACTTACACTGGGCACAGGTACCGCCACCGCCACAGGCCGAAGCCAAAAAAAGCTCACCGTCTGCCAGCGTGTTTAACAGCTTGCCACCTGCCGGTACGGAGATGGTTTTTTCATCATTTACCACGATGGATACACTACCAGTGCTCACCATCTGCTTGCGGGCAACCAAAATAACAGCCACCAACGCCAAAACAATGGCCGTAAACATGGTAACGGCGACAACAATTGTTAGGGTTACTGAATCCATCTATATCTCTCTTGCTACTATTCTTGTCAAAAAAACCCCAACTAAATGTCGATGCCACCAAAGGACATGAAGCCGAGCGACATCAAACCTACGGTAATAAAGGTAATTCCCAAGCCCTGCAGACCAGCTGGCACGTCGCTGTACTTAAGTTTTTCTCGAATACCCGCCAACGCTGTGATCGCCAATGCCCAACCAACGCCGGAGCCCAATCCAAATACAGCGGATTCTGCAAAGCTGTAGTCCCGTTCCACCATCAACAAAGAGGCGCCCAAAATGGCGCAGTTCACGGTAATAAGGGGCAGGAAGACACCGAGTGCGGCATAAAGAGCAGGCACATATTTATCCAGAAACATTTCCATAATCTGAACGATGGCTGCAATAACGCCGATATAGCTCAACAGACCCAAGAAGCGCAGGTCAACACCACCTAGGGATTCGCTAATCCAGGTCAGTGCGCCCTCGTTTAGCAAATAATTCAGTATTAAATTATTGACCGGCACTGTCACCGCCAATACTACGATCACGGCAATGCCTAAACCGATAGCAGCGCTAACCTTTTTCGAAATTGCCAGAAAAGTACACATGCCCAAAAAGAAGGCCAAGGCCATATTTTGGATAAAGATTGAACGGACAAAGAGGCCTAACATTTGCTCTAACATTTAGTGGGCCTCCGACGCTTGTGTATTGGCGCAGATTTTGAAGTCGGGCTGTTCAACCTGCTCTGTTTTCCATGAGCGAAGTGCCCAGATAAAGAGTCCAATCAGGAAAAACGCACTGGGCGGCATCAACAGCATGCCATTTGGCACATACCAATCTGGCATCACGTGCACTCCGTAAAGACTGCCTGAACCAAAGAGTTCACGGATAAAGGCAAGAACAAGAAGCAAAACGCTATAACCCAAGCCATTGCCAATGCCGTCCACAAAGCTTTCCAGTGGCGGGTTTTTCATCGCGAATGCTTCCGCGCGGCCCATGACGATACAGTTTGTGATGATCAAGCCGACAAATACTGACAGCTGTTTACTAATGTCGTAGGCGTAAGCTTTTAAAAATTGGTCAACCACTATCACTAGGGAAGCAATGATAGCCATCTGAACAATAATTCTAATGCTGCCAGGAATTTGCTTTCTAATCAGCGAGATAAAGAAGCTTGAGAAAGCGGTGACCAAGGTTAAAGCAATACACATCACCAACGTAACTTCGAGCTTGGAGGTAACCGCCAAGGCAGAACAAATACCCAATATCTGCAAGGCAATTGGATTGTTGTTAAAAACCGGATCCAACAGAGTTTCTTTAAAGGCTTTAACCACGACTAGGCCTCCCCTGATTTGAGGTTATCTAAAAAAGGACGGTAACCGTTTTCACCCAACCAAAACTTGATCAGGTTGTCGACACCGACAGTTGTGAGAGTTGCGCCGGAAAGACCATCAATAGTGTGTTCCATATCTGGAGCTCCTGCGGCCAGCGCACCTTTAATGACCTGAAGAGCCAGCTCGCCATCGGCAAAAGCTTCTTTATTTACCCACTTCGCTTTCCATTCCGGGTTATCGACTTCACCACCCAGACCGGGGGTTTCTGTATGCGCAAAAAAGCCGATTCCCGCAACGGTATTCAAATCTTCTTCCAAAGCTAGGAAGCCCTGCAGCGTCGACCAAAGTCCGTAACCCCGTACCGGCAAAATAACCTTATCCAGCTGGCCGCTTTCATCTTCCAGAAGGTACACAACAGCGTAGTTTTCGCGACGACCTATCTTGGCGATATCAGCCGTGCCCAGCTCTTCAAAGGACGAAGATATCTGTGGGTCTTTAGCAGCTTTTAGATAATCCCATGTGCTCGGATCAATGGCATCGGTATAACGACCAGTATCCAAATCGATAGCCCGTACCTGTACCGAGGCAAATTGATCGGCAACTGTCATGGAATCGTCCAACAGACCCGCCGCAGCCAAAATATTAGTTTGCTTATCGCTCTCGATATTGGCTGCTTGTAATGGCCTAAGCGCTACTGCAGCAGTAGAAACAACAATGGCGCAAACCAAACAAACGCTAAAGGCGACAACCAGGGTTTTACCTACGGTCTCATTTGACACGTGCCATCCTCCTTTTGATATTTGCTTCAACAACAAAATAATCGATTAGTGGTGCAAATAGATTGGCAAATAGAATCGCCAACATCATGCCCTCGGGAAAAGCCGGATTAACCACACGTATCAATACACACATAAAACCGATCAATATGCCGTACCAGAATCTTCCCAAATTGGTCATGGCCGCGGAGACGGGATCTGTGGTCATAAAGATCATGCCGAAGGCAAATCCACCCAGAACAAAATGCCATTGGGGGCCCATAGCAAACATTGGATTGTCATCACTTCCAATCCAGTTAAATAATAGGGAGGTAAGGACCATGCCGGCCAGGGTGCCGAGCACAATCCGCCAGCTGGCGATTCGCATAATCATCAAGATGGCACCGCCAATCAAAATAGCGACGGTCGATGTCTCTCCAATAGAACCCTGCATATTGCCAAACAAGGCGTCTAGCCAAGTCATTTGGTCATGAATGGCAGCCATACCCTCTTGTGCGCCAACACTCAGCATTGTTGCGCCAGTGAAACCATCAACAGCGGTCCATACTGCATCGCCGCTCATAGAAGCCGGATAGGCGAAATAGAGAAAGGCTCGACCGGAGAGAGCAGGATTCATAAAGTTTTTACCGGTACCGCCAAAGACTTCTTTGCCGATCACAATACCAAAGCTGATTCCCAGCGCTGCCATCCAAAGAGGCAGGTCAGGTGGGCAAGTCAGAGCAAACAGAACAGAAGTTACGAAGAAGCCTTCATTGATCTCATGCCCGCGTACTATGGAAAACAAAACTTCCCAAACTGCGCCCACGGCAAAGACGGTGATGTAGATCGGCAAAAAGAAACAAGCGCCGTACCAGAAGTTATCCCACCAGGAATTTGGGTTATAGCTGGAAAAGGGAGCGATCAGAAAGTCGTGCCAAGTGCCACTACCGACCAAGCCATTTAATTCGATATAGCTATTAGCCTGAAAACCCAAGTTCCACATGCCATAAAACATGGCCGGGAAAGTGCAAGCCCATACTGTGATCATAATACGTTTCAGGTCGATGCCATCGCGCACATGTGAACCGGTGTGGGTAACCCGACTGGGCATATAGAAGATGGTGTCTACTGCTTCGTAGAGCGGATACCACTTTTGATACTTACCGCCCTTGCCAAAGTGGGGAGCGATATCGTCAAGATACTTGCGCAGGCCCATCTAACCCTCCTGCTCAATACGGGTCAGATTATCCCGCAGTATAGGTCCATACTCATATTTGCCTGGACAGACAAAGGTACACAAGGCCAAATCCTCTTCATCAAGTTCTAGCGCTCCCAGTTTCTGGGCGCTTTCAGTATCACCTACAATCAGGGCTCTCAAGAGCTGAGTCGGCAAAATATCTAAGGGCATAACCGATTCATATACACCAATGGGAACCATGGCTCGATCACTACCGTTTGTGGTGGTTGTCAAATCCCACTTACGATTTTTATTCAGACTTGATATGTAGATTGGCAACGCAGAATAGCGGTCTTTGCCCGGCACAACATAATGCAACATGGGTCGATCTCGCCCTTCTTTCAGCACACTAATTTGAACATCATAGCGACCCAAAAATGCCGTCTCAGGGTAGCCGGAGCTTCCTCCCAAAACAGAACCGGAAATAACCCGATTCTCGCCCTCTTTTAATTCTCCCTGTGTCAGATCTTCAAGACTGGCGCCCAACCGGGATACTACCAATCGGGGATTTTCCACCTGCGGGCCTGCTAGTGAGATTAATCGCTTAACCCAAAGCTCACCGGTTCGGAAAAGAGCACCCACAGCAGAAACATCTTGATAGCCAATGGTCCAAACTGTTCGACTGGCCGCTGCTGGAAATAGTTTGTGGATATGAGTACCGACCAGACCCGCAGGATGCGGCCCGGAAAATTCTTCAACTCGGACCTTTTCGTCGACCACTTCTGGAATCGTGGCTCCTGCAGCCTTGCCAACAAAAACAGTTCCTTCCGTAAGTTTAGCCAAAACCTTAAGGCCAGCGACAAAATCATCCTGATGTTTCCCAAGCATGATTTGTGGGTCAGCAGCTAAGGGGTTGGTATCCATAGCAGATACAAAAATCGCTGCTGGCCGTGTACCCGCTACTGGGACTTTACTGTAGGGTCTGGTGCGGAAAGCCGTCCAAAGACCACTTTCGAGCAACTGAGCAGCGACCTGGTCAGCTGCAACAGAGTTCAGTTCAGATTCAGAATAAGATTTAAAAGTCCGTTTTTCGCCGTCGTCGTCCACCTCTATTACGAGGGAAAGAAAAACTCTACGATCACCGCGATAAATCTTAACTACTTTGCCCGCCGCTGGAGCGGTGAAAATAACGCCGGGATTTTTTTTGTCTTCGAATAGGGGTTGACCCAATGCAACGGTATCACCCTCTTGAACCAACATAGTTGGTTTCATACCGATGTAGTCTTGCCCGAGAACAGCGACCTTACTGATCGGATTTCCCTGAGCAATTTCCTGCTCGGGAGCACCGGCGAGAGGCACATTTAGTCCCCGCTTAATTGAGATCATAAACTCAAACCATTTGTTTGATCAGATGGAAGTATTTGAAACTGCCTATTACTTGCTATCGATGCCTACCACGAAAAGGTTGTGCCATCGGAGCGAGAAACGCTCTATCAGACGCGCACTGCAAGCAAAAATTTAACCCGGGGATTTACCGCCGAATAACGCGCGCGATTATATGATTTGACGTAAAAAAAAGCTAGGGCAAAACCCGTCTTTACACAAGCTAAACAATCTCTTTTCACCGGATCCAACTGCCTGAAGCAAATGCCTCTCTTTTTGGGAGAAGTCAGGTGAAACTCCGCGCGTTTAGGCCTTTACCGGGTAAGTTGCGTAATTTACGCCAGCAAATTTTTCCAATACTCGATGAACCTGACAGGTATAGCCAAATTCATTGTCGTACCAGAGATAAAGTACTGCCGAATTACCGTTTGTAATGGTGGCTTTGGCATCGTAGATACAGGCCGTTCGAGAACCGACAAAATCCGATGAAACAACCTCTGGCGAATCGGTGTATTCAATTTGCTTCAACAGAGGAGAACGAAGCGCCGCATTACGCATAAATTCGTTCAAGCTTTCTCGATCCACGGCTTTTCCCAAAGTCAGGTTGAGAATCGCCATGGACACATCCGGCGTTGGCACTCGGATGGCATTGCCCGTCAGCTTGCCCGCTAGCTCCGGCAGAGCTACTGCGACGGCTTTGGCAGCACCAGTTTCGGTTAATACCATATTCATAGCAGCGCTTCGACCACGCCGCTCAGCGCTGTGGAAGTTATCAGTCAAATTTTGATCATTAGTATAGGCATGCACAGTTTCTACATGACCGCGCTCTACGCCGTACTCGTCGTTAATCAGCTTTAGGGCTGGAACAATGGCGTTGGTGGTACAGGAGGCGGCGGAAATTATCTTGTCGTTAACTGCATCAATCAGATGATGATTGACACCGGCAACAATATTTTTGATTGCACCTTTGCCTGGAGCGGTCAGCAGCACCTTGGAAACGCCTTTGGACTGGAGATGTTGCCCAAGCCCAGCCTCATCGCGCCAAGCACCCGTATTGTCAACGACTATAGCGTTATCTATACCGTATTCTGTGTAGTCAATATCACTTGGGCCGCTGGCATAAATAAACTGAATTACGTTGCCATTCACCACCAGCTGACTCTGGTCTTCGAGTACACGTATGGTTCCTTTAAAACCGCCGTGTATGGAATCTCTACGCAATAAACTGGCGCGTTTAATCAGGTCTTTTACCGGGTCTTTGCTGGCCCGAAGTACGACTGCCCGTAACCGCAGCGCCTGACCACCGCCAGACTTTTCAGCCATCAAACGACACATCAACCGACCGATTCGACCAAAACCATAGAGCACAATATCCTGAGGCTCCGGCAGTGGATTTGAGGGATTGTCGGCTGCATCACCAACTTCCTGTCGAACAAAGTCGGCAATGGAAAGTCCGTGATCATCATTCATGTATTGAGTGGCGATTCGGCCAACATCAATATGCGCTGGGCCGAGATTTAGATTGGCCAGCTCCTGAAAAACAGGGAAGGTTTCGAACTCGGACAACTCGTTGCGCTCAACCTGACGCACAAACCTGTGTGCTTTCATGATATCAATGACTGAGCGATTCAGTAGATTGCGACCGTAGATATAGCAGGTTACGTTGTTCTCGCGATGCAGCTTACCAATCATGGGAATCATAGATTCCGCAAGGGCCTCGCGCTGCTTCCAATCTTTAAAAAAGTCCTCTGGTACAGGTCGATTTGAGTTGCTCAAAATAGTTTCCGGCTGTCGTTGAATTTGGGCTTATGAAAGGGCCTTAAAAGTGCGCGGCATTATAGAGACAGAATGAGTGTTAGCCAAATGCATCTATTCAATGTCAAAATAGAGCGATCAGTTGCAAATAAAGACTAAAATATGGAAGACAAGCTTATCCTCTACCCCATCTTTCCGCTGCTGGCCCTGACCTGCTATGTGCTCTTTCGAACTTTTTTTATGCGTGTAGCGGCCGTGAAGTCTGGCGCTGTTTCTTATAAATACTATCGCCTCTATGACGAGGGGGAAGAAACTCCAGCCTGCAGAGCCAATACGCGGCACCTTGCCAATCTGCTGGAAATACCCCCAATTTTTTACATCACCTGCATTCTGATCTATGTGACCGGCATCAATTCGATACTACTTTTGAGTTGTGCTTGGTCATTTGTCCTTTCACGTTACCTGCACACATACGTTCATCTGGGCCGCAACAAAATACGTCAGCGATATCTTATCTTCTGGGCGGGAGGACTAATATTGATTCTGATGTGGGTTGTCAGCTTGATGGCGATAATCCGACTGTAACCCGGCCGCTGACCCATGTACTGATGCTGCAATATTTGCAACATCGGTAAGCCAGAGAGGCTAGAATAGCGCCCCCGAAACGCTTACCTCCTATACATTGGCCCAGTTTTTCCCAGACCTACATTTTTCTGCTGACAGCAAAGAAGCCACTTACTGGCCAGAGCTACCTCTAGGTGCAGCGGCTCTTGCGATTAGTGAGAATCTGGATGCCGGACCGGTTCTAGTAGTAACCCAGAATGCCGCCGAAGCCCAAGACATGGTTTCAGCGCTTAGCTACTTTCTGGATGAAAAATCGCGCTCCCGTCTAGCGCTGTTTAGCGACTATGAAATTTTGCCCTTCGACGTATTTTCTCCTTCAGAAGACCTGATATCCGAACGCCTGCAAGTCCTGCACCGAGCTGCGCTCTCCACCGCTAGCAACAATCTGATATTGGTAACCAGCGTTGCCAATTTGTTGCACCGACTGCCTCCCGTTGACTATGTCACCAGCCGTTCATTGTGCCTGAAAGTCGGAGACGAGCTGCAACCAGAGAAGTTCCGGGCAACTCTAACCGAGCGCGGATATCGGGTTACTGAAACGGTCAGTTCTCATGGAGAGATTGCAGTCCGTGGATCACTGGTAGATATCTTTGCGATGGGGAGGAAAACACCCTGCCGTATCGACCTTTTTGATACAGAAATTGAATCGATCCGAACCTTCGATCCGGAAACTCAGCTGACCATCGAGAAAATTGATCAGATCAACGTTTTGCCGGGGCAAGAGTTTCCCCTGGATCATCAGTCTATTCAGGAATTTCGTAACCGATGGCATCGCGAGTTTGACGCCGACCCGCGCAATTCAAATGTCTACCAAAGTATCACCAAGGGATTTTCCCCTCAGGGAATAGAGAGCTATTTGCCACTATTTTTTGAAGAGACAGCAACCCTGCTGGACTACTTGCCAGAGACTACTCAACTAATACAGATGCCCAACCTAACTAAGGCCTCTGAAGAATTTTGGCAGCAGCTGCTGTACCGCCACGAGCAGTATTCCGGCAATATAGAGAGGCCTCTATTAAAACCCAATCAGCTTTATCTACCAGTCGCTGATTGTTTTGCTTTGCTAAGTGACCGATGTCGGGTTCGGTTGGGCCAAAAGAAAAACGAGGCACTGAAAAACTTACCCGATGTCGCCTTCCATTTTCGAGAGGAAAACCCCTACGCTGGGCTGCAATCCCTATGTAAAAAAGTCGAGCGTGTATTAATTTGCGTTGAATCCTCGGGTCGGCGCGAATTAATGCTAGAAACACTGCAGGGGATAGATCTGCCAGCCCAGAGTTTGGATGAATGGCAGGACTGCCTGTTATCAGATGCCGAGCTAGTCGTCTCCATCGGAAACCTTCCCAGGGGCTGGATCACTAGCGACAACAGCTTTGCCATCCTTGCCGAAAACGATTTGCTTATTGAACGGGTTCAGCAGAAGACCCGCTCTCGCAAAAAATCACAAAAAGCTTGGGCAGACTCGGATCAGGTTATTCGCAATCTGACCGAGCTTAGACCCAACTCACCGGTTGTACATATTGAACACGGTATTGGCCGCTTTCTTGGACTTGAAACACTTAAGGTTGAGGGCAGCGTTCAGGAGTTTTTGGCGCTGCAATACGCCAATGAAAACAAATTGTACGTACCAGTTGATTCTCTCGATCTAATCTCCAGATACTCTGGAGCGGACACTGATACAGCTCCTCTGCATCGTCTTGGTAACGACACCTGGGAAAAAGCCAAACGTAAAGCTCGTGAACAAATCCGAGATACTGCGGCTGAGTTGCTCGAAATCTATGCCAAACGTATGGCTCGACCAGGCGATTCACTCACCTGCGATGAGACCGACTACCAGCGCTTTTGTCAGGAGTTCCCTTTTGAGGAAACCGAAGATCAGCTGACCAGTATCGCCGCTGTGGAAGCGGATATGGCAGCTGCAAGACCGATGGATCGTCTAATCTGCGGTGATGTCGGTTTTGGTAAAACTGAAATAGCCATGCGAGCCGCCTTTATCGCTGCTGGCGCTGGTAGACAAGTAATTGTTTTGGTTCCTACCACCCTACTCGCGCGCCAGCATCTGGAAACCTTTCGTGACCGATTTGCCAACTGGCCGGTAAAGGTGGACGCCGTATCCCGCCTGAAGACGGCAACAGAGCAAGACAAAACTCTGGAAGCGTTTGAAAAAGGGACTGTTGATATTTTGATTGGCACCCATAAGTTGCTGCACCAGAATTTCAAAACTTCCAAACTCGGATTACTGATAGTCGATGAAGAGCACCGATTTGGCGTACGCCAGAAAGAAGTTCTCAAAGCTCTCAAAGCTGATGTCGATTTGCTCACCATGACCGCCACCCCTATTCCGCGAACATTGAATATGGCTATGGCGTCGATCCGTGATCTATCTATTATCGCAACGCCGCCAGCTCGCAGATTGGCTATCAAGACCTTCGTACAGCCTCAAGAAAACAGGGTTGTGCAGGAGGCCATACAGCGTGAACTGATGCGCGGCGGACAGGTTTATTTTTTGCACAACGAAATCCGAAGCATTGAACGTCGAGCTCAGGAGATATCAGAACTTGTTCCTCAAGCTCGCATCGCTGTTGCCCACGGTCAGATGCGTGAACAGGAACTGGAGCGAATCATTACTGACTTTTATCACCAGCGGTTCGATATTCTGATGTGCACAACCATTATTGAAACCGGCATCGATATTCCCACAGCCAACACCATGATTATCGATCGCGCCGATAAATTTGGTTTGGCTCAATTGCACCAGCTACGAGGCCGCGTGGGAAGATCTCACCATCAGGCCTACGCCTTTATGCTGACTCCGGACAAACGCAGCATCACCTCTGACGCAGAAAAACGCTTGATCGCGATCGAAGAAGCAGATCATTTGGGCAGCGGCTTCGCTCTGGCAACACACGATCTGGAAATTCGCGGCGCTGGTGAGTTGCTGGGTGACAATCAGAGCGGTCAGATACAGGCTATAGGTTTTGAACTCTATCAAGAGATGTTGGAAAAGGCGGTACAGGATATAAGATCTGGCAAATCAGTCAGCATGACTGACGAACCTAAGCAGTTGGAAATAAAGCTGGGCATGCCCGCCATTATTCCCGATGATTACCTTGCTGATGTAAACACGCGTCTTCAGCTGTATAAACGCATTTCTAGCGCCAAGAACGAGGCAGAGCTGCGAGACCTGCAAGTGGAAATGATTGATCGTTTTGGATTGTTGCCTGATGCCGTCAAGACTCTCTTTGCCTTAAGCAAAATCAAGCTTGACGCACAGCCGCTGGGAATCACCAAAATTGATATTGGCGATGAATCAGGAAGTGTGACCTTTGTGGAAAATCCCCCCTTTGATCCTATGCAATTGATCGAACTGGTGCAAAGATACCCGGATCAATATCGTTTCGGCGGTCCCGACCGCCTCCAATTCTTTGGCAAGTTCGATTCTTCGGAGAGTAGATTGAATTTTTTACAGGATTTTCTTCAGGGTTTTTCGAACAGAGGCAAAGCTGCGTGAGACGGATGCTACTCGCCGGCTTATGCCTTGCTTCGAGCATAGCTGTGGCTCAACCCTGGTACCAAATTGAAGTCATTTTGTTTGCGCAAGATTTTCCCGATCTCACGGCACAAGGCACTTCCGAAGAAACCTGGCCGACGAGCGTCGAACTTGAATGGCAGGAACCACTGCTACCAATGTTCGAATCCGAATTCGAGACAACTCCCGCCTTGCGCAAACTGCCTATTAATAGTCGCACAATGAATGGTGATGCTTACGCGTTCCGGGTAACAGAGGGATATCGACTACTCTGGCACCAAGCTTGGCAACAACCCTTGGTAGATGAACCAGACGCACCCTGGATAGTAGTGGAGGGCGGTGAAGAGTTTGCAGGTCGATTCGAAGTTGAAGGTTCCTTGCGTATCCACCTATCCCGCTTTTTACATATGACAGCAAATCTCTGGCTTACTGATTTCGCCTACTCACCAGAATTTGAAGAAGAGCCTTTAGCTGGTGGAGAGCCTTTAGCCAATGGAGAGCCTTTAGCCAATCGAGAACCTTCAGCGAATGAAGAGCTATCAGCTAGCTTCCACTTAAGCGACCTCCCGGAAAAACCTGACCTTTACAACGCCTGCTCCTATTTGCGCTTTCAACCCGAAACCACACCGGAACAGCCGGCTGACATTTTGGAAGATCCGCCCCGCACCGAAAGCTGGTGGACCTCGCCCTATAACTGCGACTCACCTAGATCTCATCTGACACTGGGCAAACCCAGATACGCACCGTTGCATCCACAGCAGCCAGAAATACCCCTAATGCAGCAGCTAAGCTATTTCTCCTCGGACGCTGAAGAACCCATCAGCCTTGAGATACCCTTGCCAGTGTTTTCGATTCAGGAGCTCTCCCCTCAAGAACCGGCGGCTATTTCTGTCGACCCAATACAGCCTTCCGAAATGGAAGTTGTTTCCGAAGATCTACCTCTAAAACAAATTATCGAAATCGACATGAACCGGCGGCTGCGGTCGCAGGAATTTCATTTTATTGATCACCCGAAACTGGGTGTGCTGATAAGAATATTGGAAGTAGAATCTCCCATCATTGAAGAGCAACCAGAAGCTTAAGCCGAGGCTAAGAGCCGAGTGTTTGCTGTATTAGTTCAATCACTGAATCCATCATCCGGCTCGCATTCTGACGAATTTCCCGCTCATCCAGCTTCGCCTCTGTCATGCCTGCTGCGGCATTTACAATTGGGCAAACTGAGGCATAGGCTATATCCAGCTCTCTGGCCAGTGCGGCTTCTGGCATAACCGTCATTCCCACAATATCAGCCCCCAGAGTTGCCATTGCGCGTATCTCTGCGGCCGTTTCAAGACGAGGCCCCTGGGAGCAAACATAGGTGGCAGGGCTAACCACGTCGATGCCTAGCTGCGTACCCCCTTTTCTCAGCTTGACCGACAGCTCTTCGTCAAAGGGATTTGTGAAATCAATATGCTTTAGCGGCAAATAATCCCCGTCGTAAAATGAGGATTCGCGCCCCCAGGTCAAATCGATAATTTGATCGGGAATCGCCAAAAAACCGGGGTTGCAGGACGCAGAAATTCCACCAACCATGTTCACTGCAATTATTTGTCGGACCCCTAACTCAGCCAGTGCATGGATATTGGCACGATAGTTAATGCGGTGAGGTGCAATAGCCCCCTGCTCACCGTGCCGACGCAACCAAAAGAAGGGACCCGTGGCACTTTCAAACTCCAAAATTTTGCTCGAGATATCGCCGAGAGGAGACAGCGGCTGATGCTCTGCGACAGAATCGCCAAAGTTTGCCGCTTCAAATCCGGAACCTGTAATTACCGCTTGCATAGATTGATCGTCAAATTAGCGACCCGCAGACTCCACGGGAGATTGCGGCAGTTCACCATCAGCCAAATGTAACGTCTGTGTTGGAAAGGCAATTTCAGCACCGGCATCTGCGATGATCTTTGCTATCTTTAACAGCACATCCTGCTTAACTTCATGAAAGTGAATCCAGTTTGTGGTTTTAGTGAATGTGTAGATAAAAAAGTCTAGCGAACTGGGACCAAATTTATTGAAGTTTACGATCATAGTTTGCTCCTGATCTATTTCTTCATGATCTTTCAGCATCTGCTTCACATTGGTGACGATCGGATTCATAACAGCGACGTCGTCGTAGCGTATGCCAATGGTTTCGTAGATCCGACGATTATTCATACGCGAAGGGTTTTCCACCGCCATGGTAGTGAATGCAGAATTGGGCACATAAAGTGGCCTCTTGTCGAAAGTCCGAATCACAGTGCGTCGCCAGCCAATATCTTCCACTGTTCCTTCAATCTCTCGGTCAGGCGAGCGCACCCAATCCCCAATCGAAAAAGGCTTATCCATATAGATCATAAATGCGCCGAAGAAATTTGCCAGCATGTCTCGCGCCGCGAAACCTATGGCAATTCCACCAATACCGCCAAAGGCCAATACACCTGAGATGCTGTATCCAAGCGTCTGCAGAATCACCAGAAAGGCTGTAAGAACGATGGAAGCTTGCAGCAATTTGCCAAGGGCTAGAGCAGTGCTGAGATCCATCGGTTTTTGCAGATGATCCGGCGATGTGACATTGCGCTCGGCTCGCTTGGCAAAACGCAGCAAGGCCCAGGCAATCAGAAGAATCAAACCAATCTGGTTGAGCCTAGCCAATATCGCAACCCAGTCGTCGGTCTCGGTAAGCTGAGCCGTAACCAGAGCGGCAAAGTTAATACCAAAAACCCAAACCGCGATTTCAACCGGTTTATTTATTGCCAGCACGAGGGCGTCATCCCAAAGGTTTTTGGTGGACTCGGCCCGAACTAGCAAGGCTTTAAAAATGCGGCTGACAATATAATTAAGTAGCGCGACGGCAAAGACAATGCCAAATACCCAAAATATCCAGTACTGCTGAAAGTGACCTTCAAATTGCTCAAACACTGGCAATACTCTCCTCGATTTCTTTAATAAAGTTGTTTGCTAGGCTGTAATTCTTATCAGATATTATTTCAGAATCAGTCCAACGTCGACGCGCCAGCATATGCATCACCGCATCTGATCCGGGAACCGAATTATCAGCCATCCATTGCTGCACTTGGATCGCCATATCCCTATCGTTGCAAACTAGCAGCAGGTCACATCCCGCCTCTATAGCGGCTTTCGCTCTATCGACGCCGCCTCCTGCAGAGGCAGCCCCCTGCATACTCAGGTCATCACTAAATACCACGCCTGAATAATTAAGATCGCGGCGCAATATTTCCTGAATCCATCGCCTTGAAAACCCTGCGGGGTTCGCATCAACCTCAGGGTAGACCACATGGGCTGGCATAAGTGCATCAAGTTTTGATGCCAACTCCACAAAGGGTCGTAAATCGCTTGCCTGTATCTCTTCAAAACTGCGAGTGTCAATTGGCTGTTCATGGTGGCTGTCCCCGGTAACTGCTCCGTGCCCAGGGAAGTGCTTGCCGGTAGTAGCCATGCCTGCAATATGCATCGCATCCAGATATATGGATGCAAGTTGAATAGCTCGATCGGCATCGGGGCTAAGCGAGCGGTCGCCAATCACGCTTGAGCTGCATTCGTCCAGATCCAGCACCGGTGCAAAACTCAAATCAACTCCGGTACTCAGCACCTCCACTGCCATGAGCCAAGCCAAACTACTCAAAACGGCCTGCGTTTGTTCGGGGTTAGCATCGACATAACGACGAATTTGTTGCAGCGAAGGCAATTTTGCAAAGCCCTGGGTGAAGCGCTGCACCCGGCCGCCTTCTTGATCAACACAGATCAAGGCATCGACTTTGACAGCTCGAATTTCACCTACCAACTCCTGTACCTGTCTGCGGCTCTCAAAATTTCTGGAGAATAAAATTGCCCCACCAACCTCGGGCTCGCGAAGAAGATCCAAATCGCTGGCGTCCAACTGAGTGCCAGCAAAATCAATTATTAGTCTTCCGGTATTCGCTACAGTCATCTTTACGGGCAGTCTCGTTAGATAATTTTTATCTTAAGGATAGATCCCTTATCCGTTGTGGAGCTAAAGGGCTCTAAAGCTATTCAATTACAGCATCTATTCCAGCGTGAATTCAAAGAGTTGCGTCTGCGGGCTCTTTTGTTGATTTAAAGCAACCAAAAACAGATGAACATTGACCAAGCATTGTAATGGTTTGATGATGAAAGAAACTATTCAGGGAGAGGCAAAATGGCATTTAAAGCACCCGAAATTGGTAGTTGGTACATTGATCTACAACTCAATCAGTATTTTGAAGTAGTGGCCTTTGACGATCATGCGCGCACCATTGAAATTCAATATGTTGACGGCGAAGTCAGCGAAATAGATATGGAAGCTTGGCGACAATTGCCGGTAGAAGCGGCCGCCGCCCCGGAGGATTGGGCTGCATCCTATGAGGTTAGTCGTGAAGACAATCCATTTGAAGGCGAAGGCTTTAATGCCAATGAACCCAACCCGCTTGCAACAATTGAATCCGACCTATTTGAAGGATCTGATCCTACCTAGAGAAGGATTTAGCTGTAGTAGGCGTTGGAGCTGTCCGAGTGGTCAGTAATATCGCGCACATCTTTTAGCTCAGGTAGTTTCTCCATCAATGTCGCCTGCACACCATCACGCAGGGTGACATCCAACATGCTGCAACCCTGACATCCACCACCAAATTTTAATACCGCTACCTGTTCGTCCATTTCAACCAAAGATACCTGACCGCCGTGGGCAGCTAAGCTCGGATTCACATCATTCCAAAGAATGTAATTCACCTTGTCTTCAAGCGGACTGTCATCTGATATACGCGGTGTGCGGGAATTCGGTGCTCTAATGGTCAGCTGACCGCCCATTTGATCTGCAGAGTAATCCACCGTGGCGTCTTCGAGAAAGCTGACACTTCGCTTTTCGTAATAGAGACGAAATTCGGGCAACTCTTCAAATTCATCGTCTTCCTTCTCTTCGCCGGGTCGACAATAGGAAAGACAGGTTTCCGCCTCAGGTGTACCTGGGTTTAGAACAAACATGCGCACCGCAATGCCCTCGGCATCTTGTTTTTTGAGCAGATCGCCGAGATATTTACGCGCGGATTCGGTTATGGAAACGGTAGACATAAAAATACCCGAGTAATTTGGTCGGGTATTTTAGTGGATCACTCAAACAGGCTCAAGAACTTCCTGCACGACAAATCAAAACTATCGGGTGATTATCTGTTCCAGCGCCGGCAAGCGGGTTTCAACTTCTGCTTCAATTTGTCGCACCGCTTCTTCCACCTTATCGGCCAGAGGCGCTGCTATGGAATCCACCACCAGGATAGTTTCGGTAAAGGCCCTCGCTTCTTTCAGCCCGTTATCAGCATCGACGTTGACCACAATACTAAGATAGTACTCACCGGCCTGAACGGCTCCAACCTGAACCTCTTTGGAGAACTGATAGTCGCCGCTGAAGGCTTCGGAAAACCGCGTCTGGCCAACAACCATCAACCCCTGTTCGCCTCGAATCTCTACTTCGATGGTTCCGGAAGGATATTCCGGGCTGAGCTGAACGACTAAAGGAGCCATTTCACCCACTTCAAGGTTGCCGGCAAATTCTGATGTAAAAACAACGGCCGCTCCGGGTTTGATCGTTGTAGCTGGAGCCGAAACTTTTTCTACCGGCATATCCTCTACTGTAGCTTCGACACTCTGCTGCGATTGACTTGAATCCTCGCAAGCCACCAAAAAACAGACAGAAATACCTATTATCAATAAACGCATCTTTAGTCTCCGCTCGATTTGGTTCTGCTAACTTGGAAGAATGGAAATATCAAAACAGCTTAACCCACCGCTTCCGCTGTTTTCGTCAGTATTGAACCAGTCAAAGGCCTCCATTACGTAATTTCCAGCCTCGAAAGTGCCCGTAAATATCTCAGAATCCACTTCTGACGAAGAACCCTCTCCCCCAGCATAATTGGTTGCAGCAGCACCCCGAGAATAAACAACAAAGTCGGGATCTGTCTCAAGGTCAGAATCATAATTGGTATTGCCTGCACCACGGGTCATCTCAATCTTATAGCTACCCTCAGTGGCGATGCTGAATCGAATAAACTGGCGGTTTTCCAAGCGGTTGTACTCTCCGGTAGCGTTGTCGCTACATATCTCAAAAGGCACCGCTCCCACACTCAGCTCATGATAAACCGGTAAGGCATAAGGTCGGCCGCCATCGTTGGTCTCTCCGGACCCATACATACCGGTACCCATGATATTTTCGTTTTGCATCAAGGAAGTAATCGCGGCTGCCTCTGCCGGATGGCGCTGTTCCAATACTTCTCGAAAAGAAAAAATTGTCGTAATACTGTTCTGATTCAAATAGCTGGAAGATTGCCATGCGTCGAGCAAATCTTTAATCGACATACTCAGTGAGTCCACGCCTTCATTATTAGTATCAACCAAGTCGTAAATGATTTCTTGAACTGATCGCTCAATGTACCAACCAGATGTTGTGGCAGGGCTACTCTCCATACTGAACTGAAACCCATTTTGCTGATCGCCGCCAAGCGCGTCTTTGTAGATTGGGTCATCCAGAATAATGGATGACCAAGCATTGCCGCTGCCCTCCGAAAATGCGGTCCTGGGTTCAAGCAAAGAATTTAAACTGTGGTCTCCCCCAATAGAATCTCCTCGGGAGATTTGATCTTCATAGTAGTGACGCCACTCATGCACAATCACATGCTCGTCATATTCGTCGATATCGGTATCGGCCAAACCTGAAACCTGAATATATGAACTGCTCGCTGACTGATAGAACGAGCCGGTATAACCTGTACTCCAGCGTACTTTGAGCTCTGGCATAGAAACCGATACGCCTTCATTGCGCATTCGATCATATATCTTGTAAATACTATCCAGAATGGCAAAGGGGGCCGCCGAGCGCTCGGCACTATATGCGGTGCCGTCCCAGCCAGATTCAGCGTGCAAGTTTCTCTGCTGATCTGTCTCGCCGGCGTCAACAAGTGATCCACTGAGCACATATAATCCGCCGCTATTGTTAATCACCTGAGTTAACCAATTTAGACTGGGGTTTGCTTCGGACAGCTCCGACAGCACCTCGACTCTAACCTCTGTATTGGCTGGCACATTAACCTGGTACATGCCCTGTTCATCAGTTTTGCTGCTCGCCAGGATCTCATCGTCCACATCAACAATCCGAATACTGGCCTCTCGAACTGGATCCGCACTAACAGCATCGTAGTTCAAACCAATACCACCGCCGTTATGTGGAACCCGATCAAAGGTTATCTGGCCGGAGAGATTGATGGTCTCCACCTGTGGAGTAGCCTGCTTGGTAGTACTGAGTTCAACCGGTGTACCGATGTTGTTGGCATCATCCGTGAGACTTAACTGCAACCGAATAAGGCCGTCGGCCAGTCCGCTTAAATCGATATTATTAATATTTATGCTGCTCAGACTGACGTCACCAGTATCCGTCACCTGCGCACTCTGTTCATCAGTAAAGGTGTAGCGGTAGGTTGTGCCGGACTCGGCGCTGGTTAGGTTAAAACTTACGCTGCTTTGATTATTGATATCGATGGGATCGGATAGGCCAGAGATCGCGTATCCGCTTGGTGCCGTGGTATCGCCATTACCACCAGCATCGGTGGAGCCGCCCCCACCGCATGCGGGTAGCAAGCCAGCAACAATACCTAGCAATAGCAGTCGTCTCATGTGGTGATCATACCTAGATTCGGGCAGATGAATATTGACACCATTTCCCCGGTAAAATCTCAACATTTAGAAAATATCCTTCTAAATTTCATACTAGTTCAATGAGTTGGTTAGCTTTTCTGTGAACCAGTCTGTTAGAATTCGCGCCCAATCTATATTGAAATATTTTGATATTGTTTTATGAGCTCCATTAAGCCCTTGATTACTGACCAACTTTCCAAGCGCATCCTGATTCTGGACGGCGCCATGGGCACTATGATCCAACGCTATGACCTGCAAGAGCAAGATTACCATGCGGGACCTTTTGCCGACCATGCTAGCAGCCTCAAGGGCAACAGCGATCTGCTATCCATTACTCGACCTGACGTCATACGAGAGATCCACGCAGCCTATCTGGAAGCCGGTGCCGACATTCTGGAGACCAATACCTTTAGCTCAACCGCTATTGCCCAAGCGGATTACAACCTACAGTCTGCCGTGCGTGATCTAAATATAGCGGGAGCAACGCTCGCACGGGAAGTTGCCGACGAATTTACGGCTAAAACGCCGGACAAACCGCGCTATGTAGCGGGCATTCTCGGCCCAACCAATGTTACTGCGTCGATTTCCCCCGACGTAAACGATCCCGGCGCTCGCAAAATCAGCTTTGATGAGTTGGTGCGGGACTATAGCGAAGCCACTGAAGCTCTTATCGAAGGCGGCGTCGATCTAATCATGATCGAAACGGTGTTCGATACACTCAATGCCAAAGCAGCCATTTTTGCTTGCGAATCAGTTTTCGAAAAATTGGGTCAACGACTTCCCGTTGCGATCTCCGGCACCATCACCGATGCCAGCGGCCGAACCCTGACCGGACAAACTACCGAAGCATTCTGGAACTCGGTACGCCACGCCAAACCTATTTCTATCGGCTTGAACTGCGCCCTGGGCGCGGAGCAGTTGCGGCCCTACGTCGCTGAGCTCTCGCGTATTGCAGAGACCGCAGTAAGCGCGCACCCGAATGCCGGACTGCCCAACGAATTTGGTGAGTACGATCAAACAGCGGATGAGATGGCGGAAATCATTCAGGAATTTGCCGAGTCCGGATTCCTCAACATTATTGGCGGCTGCTGCGGCACAACGCCCGACCACATTCGCGCCATTGCCGAAGCAGTGGCTAACAGTGAACCCCGAGTGCCTGTTGCACCCATGCCGGCTTGCAGATTATCTGGCAGCGAGCCATTTAATATTTCCTCCGAATCCCTTTTTGTAAATATTGGCGAACGCTGCAATGTCACGGGCTCTGCCGTGTTTAAACGTTTGATTATTGATGAGGATTACGATCAGGCGATTTCCGTTGCACTACAGCAGGTGGAAAACGGCGCTCAGATCATCGATATCAACATGGACGAAGCCATGTTGGACAGTCAGGCCGCCATGGTTCGTTTTTTGAACTTGATTGCCGCTGAACCCGATATCGCCAAAGTACCCTTTATGGTGGATTCCTCCAAGTGGTCCATTATCGAAGCAGGCCTGAAGTGCATTCAGGGCAGACCTATTGTCAATTCGCTTTCCCTAAAAGAAGGTGAAGAACCCTTTTTGTATCAAGCAAAACTCTGTCAGCGCTACGGTGCGGCAATTGTGGTTATGGCCTTTGATGAAGATGGGCAGGCCGACAATCTGGAGCGTCGCAAGCAAATTTGCCAGCGTGCATACAGTCTGTTGATCGACAAACTCGATTACGATCCGAGAGACATTATTTTTGACCCCAATGTCTTTGCGGTGGCCACCGGTATCGAAGAACACAATACCTATGGCACTGATTTTATTGAGGGTGCACGCTGGATTCGGGACAATTTACCCGGGGTAGGCATATCCGGCGGAATTTCCAATGTGTCCTTTTCCTTTCGCGGCAACAACCCGGTGCGCGAAGCCATCCATTCGGTGTTTCTCTATCACGCCATTAAAGTTGGCCTGAATATGGGTATCGTCAATGCCTCGCAATTGGCGGTGTACGACGATCTGCCAGAGGAACTGCGTGACGCCGTTGAAGACGTCATTCTGAACCGCATCAAGGACAAGAATCCAACTGACCATTTGGTAGAACTCGCCGAGAAGTATCGCGGCGACGGTAAAGGCAAGGTAACAGTCGAAGATCTTAGCTGGCGCGAACTGCCGGTCGTCGAGCGCCTTTCTCACGCTCTGGTTAAAGGCAATGCTGCTTTTATAGTAGAAGATACCGAAGAAGCCCGACTGCTATCCGATAGGCCTCTCGACGTAATCGAAGGTCCTCTAATGGACGGCATGAATGTGGTTGGCGACCTGTTTGGCGAGGGCAAGATGTTTCTGCCTCAGGTAGTGAAATCTGCCCGGGTAATGAAACAGGCCGTAGCCCATTTGGAACCCTATATTGAGGCTCTAAAACAACCGGGCGAGACCAACGGCAAGATTTTACTCGCTACCGTAAAAGGTGATGTACACGATATTGGCAAAAATATTGTCGGTGTGGTGCTGCAATGTAATAACTATGAGGTGATCGACCTTGGTGTGATGGTGCCCGCCGAACGCATATTGGCCGAAGCCAAAGCCAGCCAGTGCGACATTATTGGTTTGAGTGGACTAATCACACCTTCACTAGATGAGATGGTCAACATCTCCAATGAGATGGAGCGTCAGGGTTATACCGTGCCCCTACTAATCGGCGGCGCCACTACTTCAAAAGCCCATACCGCGGTAAAAATTGCGCCTGAATACAAGAAAAATCAGGTGGTCTATGTGCCCGACGCGTCCAGAGCCGTGGGTGTTGCCTCACGCCTGCTTAGCAAGGATCAGCGCGATGCCTACGTGCTGGAAATACAGAATGAATACGTAAGAGTGCGAGAGCGCGTAGCCAATAGGCGTAAGGTTCCGTTACTGCCCTACGAAGAGGCGGTAATACAAAAACCTCAGCTCGATTGGGACAACTATCAGCCGCCAGTGCCAAACCAACTGGGCGTGCATCAGCTCGACAATATCGAGCTAGGAGATCTAGTCGATACCATCGACTGGACTCCCTTCTTTATAACCTGGGAATTAGTGGGCAAATATCCGCGCATATTGGAAGACAAGGTTGTAGGCGAAGCCGCCACTCAGCTATTTGCCGACGCGCAGGAAATGCTGAAAGAGCTTGTGGATCAGAAACTGCTGAGGCCAAAAGCGATATACGGTATCTGGCCAGCCAATCAGGTTGCGCATGACGATATTGAAGTCTTTGCGGATGATTCACGCACTGAGCAAATCGCCCTGCTACACCATATCCGCCAACAGCAAGACAAAAACGCCAACAAGAAATACCAGAGCTTGGCAGACTTTGTTGCGCCGAGGGAATCCGGTTTAGTCGACCATATCGGTGGTTTTGTAGTCTGTATCGAAGGCGCTGATGAGCTTGCAAAGAATTACCAAGCCGAACACGACGACTACCGTGCCATTATGGTTAAAGCCTTGGCCGATAGATTTGCAGAATCTCTGGCGGAGCATCTACACAAACTCATACGAACCGAGCTTTGGGGTTACCAGCGTGATGAAAGCCTAAGCAACGAAGACCTAATCGCTGAAAAATATCAGGGTATTCGGCCAGCGCCTGGTTATCCTGCCTGCCCCGATCACACAGAGAAACGATCACTGTTTGATCTGCTCGATGCAGAAAAAGCTATTGGCTGCACCCTTACGGAAAACTTTGCCATGTCTCCGGCGTCGGCAGTGAGTGGTTGGTATTTCTCGCATCCTGAATCGCGCTACTTCGGAACCGGCAAGATCGGCAGAGATCAGTTGGCCAGCTTGGCAGTGCGCAAAGGGATTGATGAACAAGACTTGGAGCGCTGGTTGAGACCAGTTCTAGACTAGCCCACACGAGGATTTTAATTCCTCGCTTCTTAAAACACTAATTCAGTTACTTGCGGTATTGCTACCATCCTTCCGACTACCTAAGCTACTGCGATGGCAGAACAGATGATAATGAAAGATGGCTTAGGGCCAGTTGCGATCAATCGAATCGCATTTGGTGTGCAGCAAGCATGGCCAAAATTCGATTCAGCAAGCTTTGTAAAAGCAGCCAACAACGAAATTGATTCCCTTGAACTTAAGCAACGAGTTCAGCACCTGATTCAGGTACTGAACCAGTTTTCACCCCCTGATTTCGAAGAAACTGCCTCTATTCTCTCCCGTGTTCCTGACAACTGGGATTCCGGTGACCCCAACGACCCTATCCGAAGTTTTGCCAGTTGGCCCATTATCGATTACTCGGCCGAATACGGCTTGGAGCACCCAGAGGTTTCGTTGGCGCTGCTCAAAAAACTCACGCGGCTATTTTCAGCGGAGTTTGCCATTCGGCCCTTTATCCTGCGCTATCCGGAGTTGTGTCTTGTCGAGTTTGGTACTTGGATTGAAGATGACGATAAGCATATTCGGCGTTTGGTTTCCGAAGGTATTCGCCCTCGCCTACCCTGGGGTATGCAACTAAAACCCTTTTGCGAAGATCCGACCCCAATCATTCCGCTGCTGACTCGTCTCAATCGCGACCCAAGCGACTATGTGCGCCGCTCAGTGGCAAACAATATCAACGATATAAGCAAAGATAATCCGGATTTGGCCATCGAGATTTGTCAGGATTGGATCAGCGATGCGCCGAATAAAGAACCTAGTTCAGAAGAAACTCAATGGATAGTGCGCCATGCCATGCGCAGTTTAATCAAACAGGGCAGACCGGAAGTATTTCCGTTACTGGGTTTTACTGTCAAACCTCAACTCGATTTGGAACCGTTTGTCCTTAGTTCAAACACGCTCAAACTAGGTGAATCGCTCTCTTTTGAAACCCAAATTCACTCCAAAGCAAAAAAATCACAGCGATTGGCGATCGATTTCGCTATCCATCATCGCAAGGCCAATGGTGGGCTTACCGCCAAAGTATTTAAATGGAAAGAAGCGAATATCAATTCCGGTGAGACTCTGACCATCAGCAAAAAACACGCTATCCGCAAGATCAGTACGCGCAAATACTATTCTGGAGATCATCAGTTGGATTTGATTGTGAACGGAAAAACTTTGGCGAGCCTGCCTTTCCATTTGGACTGCACCGAATAATAAAGGCTAGTGCTGGAAAGGAATCCGCTTTTCCACCTTTAGCTCTTCAGGGCTAATCAGCGCCTGATAAGCCAAAACTTCAACTCCTGCTGCAATCGCCTCTGTTAGCAGCTCAGCATATTTGGCGTCGATATGCTCCGCTACACGAACCGCCTGTACACCCTGATGCTGCACTGAGAAAAACAACACTGCTCTGTGGCCTTCATTCACCATGGCTATAAGCTCCCGCAAATGTTTTTGACCTCTTGTCGTCACAGCATCGGGGAAATAGCCGATTAAACCTTCTGACTCGGATACGACTTTCGTTTCAGCAAGTGTCACGCTCTTTACTTCGACGTAGCAGTCCGCAAGATTGTCGCCGGACAACTTAAAGTCGATTCGGCTATTTTCTTCCCCGTATTTCACTTCCGATGCAATTTCAGAGTAATCGCAGAGTTCCTCAATGCTTCCTGCAAACAAAGACTGTTTGACGATCTGATTGGCGCGGTGAGTATTGATGCAGGCAAGCTTGCCAGAAGCACAGGTGACATATTCGAGAGTAGTTTTAAGCTTGCGCTTGGGGTTGTCACTAGTGGAGTAATAGCAGGGAGAATCTTCCACCAGGCAATTGAGCATGGAGCCTGTATTGGGACAGTGCGCTGTTTCAATGGAGCCGTCGGGCAGTTGCATATCCGCAAAAAAACGTTTGTATCGCCGCAAGAACTTGGCTGCCTTAAGGGGTGGATCAAATTTCATATCAAATTTCGCAAATATGCCTGTGCCTTAGCGTCATTTAGTAGCCTTCATATAGCTCACCGGTAACCAAAACATAGCCAAAAAATATGGAACTGAGGGCACTCTTCTGGTAACGTCGCGCCTCGATTTTAAAACAGTATATTCGGCTAGATGGTCGATATAGAGAGAAGCATACATGGCAACAAAAGCTGCACCTAAAACCGCGAAAAAAGCTGCACCCAAGGCTGCTGCCAAAGCAACCAAAAAGACTGCAACTAAAGCTGCACCCAAAACCGCGGCCAAGACAGCAACCAAGCCCGCTGCGAAGCAAACGACAGCTGCGGCCAAGAAAGCTGCGCCGGCAACTAAGCCAGCGGCTAAAAAGGCCCCGGCGAAGAAAGCCCCTGCAAAAGCGGCTACCAAGACTGCTGCCACAGCGGCTCCTAAACCCAGTAACCGTTCTACGGCGTCCAAAGCCAAACGAGCCACGCCCAAATCAGCTTCCAATATGTTAGTTCACGGCATCGACCCTTATAAAGTCGCGAAGGGTGAAGAGTATATGAATGCGGAACAACGCACTCATTTCACGGCCATTCTTAATGCTTGGAAAGCCGAGTTGATGGAAGAAGTCGACCGCACCATGAATCATATGAAGGACGAGGCGGCCAACTTCCCTGATCCTGCAGATCGCGCAACTCAGGAAGAGGAATTCAGCCTTGAACTGCGCACTCGTGACCGCGAGCGTAAGTTGATTAAGAAAATTGATCAGACTCTTGAAATGATCAAAAATGACGAATACGGCTGGTGTGACCAGTGCGGCGTTGAAATCGGTGTTCGACGCTTGGAAGCACGCCCCACTGCAACTCTTTGCATTGATTGTAAAACTCTTGACGAAATTCGCGAAAGACAAACTACTGCCTAATTCGCTTCACGGGCACCCAATTGAGCCTTTCCGGCGGGTGCCGGTAATTTCTCCAACATGACCCAAGTCTACCGCGGTCGTTTTGCCCCCTCTCCTACTGGACCACTTCATTTTGGATCTTTGGTTGCCGCTGTCGCCAGCTGGTTAGATGCCAGAGCGAATCATGGCGAATGGCTAGTTCGCATTGAAGATCTGGATCCTCCCAGAGTGTTCCCGGATTCTGCCCGAATGATTTTAGACACTCTGGAATACCACGGACTCATTTGGGATGGCGAGGTGGAGTACCAGAGCAATCATTACGCCTACTATTCCGATGCGTTGGAAGAACTAGCCTCTTTAGGCCGCACTTATCGTTGCAGTTGTTCGCGAGCTGATCTGGTGGCCATGGGTGGTAGTTATGATGGTCGCTGCAAAAAGTCACCTGCCCCAGAATCCGAAGAACACGCCATTCGTTTTTCTGTGGAAGAGTCGGCAAATTGGCAAGACCTAATTCAGGGACCAGCCGATTTCGACAGCGCTGCTATTCACGGCGACTTTATTGTTTTTCGTCGCGACCAGCTATTTAGTTATCAATTGGCTGTCGCGATCGACGACTGGCAACAGGGCATCACCCATGTAATACGCGGTTTCGATCTTTTCGATTCCACCGCTCGACAAATTATGCTGCTGCAGGCCCTCAACAAACCGGCTCCCGTGTACGGGCATTTTGCAATTGCTGCGGATGATCAGGGTGTCAAACTCAGCAAACAGAGTCACGCCGAGGCCATCGACTGTGGAACCGCTTCCGTTAATATCATCGCTGCACTGGAGTTTCTCGGTCAAGAAGTACCGCCGTCGGCGCCAGAACTGAGCGCGTCTGAAATTCTGGATATGGCAAGCCGAAACTGGCGTCTGGACAAAGTGCCTAAAAAACAATCAATTAGGGTATGCTAGACACCATGCCTCACAATATTTTTCAGGATTTCAGGTGCTAAAGAAACTATTTAAAAAGCCACCTGGAAAATCCACACAACTTCCCAAGCGCGACCACAAAATCAAAGTTGAGCAAACCTCAAAAGCTGCTCGAGATATTATTGCGCGCCTGCAAAGCAAAGGTCATGAAGCCTATATGGTTGGTGGCTGTATTCGCGATCTGCTTTCTGGCATCAAACCCAAAGATTATGATGTGGCTACCAGCGCCACTCCAGAACAGGTCGTGCGACTCTTTCCACGGGCGCGCATGATCGGCCGTCGCTTCCGTATCGTGCATGTCCGTCAGGGCAGAGAACTGATTGAAGTAACTACCTTTCGCGCACACCACACTCAGGGCAAAGCCCACCACGGCAAACAGAGCAGCAGCGGTATTCTGGTACGGGATAACGTTTTTGGCAGTCTGGAAGAAGATGCCATGCGCCGGGACTTCACCTGTAATTCCTTCTACTACGACCCTTCATCCGAAACGCTCTTCGATATGTGCGGTGGTTTTGCCGACCTGAAAAATGGCATTTTGCGAACCATCGGCGACCCCTACGAAAGATTTCGCGAAGACCCGGTACGTATGCTGCGGGCAATCCGGTTTGAATCTAAACTGGGTCTGCGCCTTGATGAATCCAGCCAAGATGCCCTGTCCATTAGCCAACATATGATGGCGGAAGTATCCCCGGCTCGCCTTTTTGACGAAGTCATCAAGGTGTTGATGACAGAAAACGCTGACTCAGCTTATCAAATGCTGGTGGAAACTCGGTTGTTTGATCAGCTGTTCCCAGCTAGTGCTGAGGCGATTGAAGCCGAACCTGATTTGGCGCGTCTAATTGAGTTGGCGATGCAAAATACGGTCGACCGAATTAAAAAAGATAAGGGAGTAGCTCCTTTTTTCCTTTACGCCGCCCTGCTCTGGCCACCCACCAAATTGGCGTTCGATGAATTCTGTGGCCGAGGCATGGCACCCTATGAAGCGATGGAAGCTGCGAGTCGAAAGACTTTAGACCGGCAAGCTGCCCGCATCACCATCCCGAAGCGCTTTGCCATGCCCATTGCTGAGGTTTGGAAACTGCAAACTATGTTGCCAAAAACAGCTGGACGCCGCGCCGCTAAAACCGCTGGACATACTCGATTTCGGGCTGCTTATGATTTTCTTCTGCTCCGAGAAGAATCCGGGGAAGAAACAAACAATCTGGGGCAGTGGTGGACGGAGTATCAGGAAACCAATCCCCTGGTGCAGGACAATTCCTCCAGGCCAAAACCCTCAAGCCGCAATCCAAGGCGCCGTAAACGGTCAAATCGCTCTCAAAACGGCTCAGACAATCCCACTGCTTCGGGCAATTCGTGACCGAACGGGTTTTTCTCGGTTTGGGCAGTAACCTCGGCAAACCTCGCCAAAATATTCATCGAGCCGCTGACCTCTTGCGTAGCAAAACTCTGTGCGAAGCAGCGCAGCTCTCCCCGCTTTATTTGACGCCGCCTCTGGGAGAAATAGAGCAGCCGGATTTTGTCAATGCAGTGCTCGAGATCTATACCTCATTAGCGCCTATGGAATTGCTAGAAAGCTGCAAGTTCATTGAAGCCACTATGGGTCGAGAAAAAACCGAGCGCTGGGGGCCTCGCCTAATTGATATCGATATTCTGCTTTACGGTAGTCAAATCATTCAGCAAGAAAACCTCGAAATCCCACACTGTGGCCTGCATAAGCGCAGTTTTGTCCTCTTTCCTCTAGCTGATCTGGATGCCCAACTGGAAGTACCGGGATTGGGCTCTGTAACGGCGTTGAAAGCTCAGCTTAAAAGCCCTGAAATTCGCCCTTTATAGATGCCATAAAGACGCTACACTAGCGCCAAACAATAGCCTGCGAAGCCTCTGTGAACCTCGACTTCGAATCACTGGGAATTAACCCCGAAGAACACGAATTGCCCAACTACATCGCTGTAGAGGGAGCTATTGGTGTGGGCAAAACTACCTTGGCGCGGAATCTGGCAAAGACCTTCGAATACGAGACTCTTCTGGAAATGCCGGAAGACAATCCGTTTTTGGATCGCTTCTATGCCGATCCAAAGGCTAACGCTCTTCCCGCCCAGCTGTATTTTTTGTTTCAGCGCACACGGCAGCTTGAGGAAATTAAACAGCGAGATATGTTTCATCCAGTTCGGGTAGCGGACTTCCTTTTAGAAAAAGATCCGATCTTCGCCCAAGTTACCCTCGACGATGATGAGCTGCGCCTGTATCAAATGGTTTACGCGCAGCTGACACTGGATGCGCCAAAACCGGATCTGGTCATTTACCTGCAAGCACCAACGGAAGTTTTGAAACAACGCATACGCCGTCGCGGACTAAATTCTGAGCGCCACATTGAACCCAATTACTTGGCCAAGCTCAACGATGCCTATGCCGCATACTTCCACTACTATGAAGCCAGCCCGCTTTTGATCGTCAATACGGCGGAAGTAAATTTTGCCGAGAATCAAGATCACTATGCCGATTTGATTCACTATATGCTGAATCTAAAAACTGGCACTCAGTACTACAACCCTCTAGCCAAATGCTAGTTCAGAGAATCTTCAAGAGTTTAATTGCCGATGAGTTTAAGTAAAAAAGTTACCGTTAGATCTTTGACCCTTGCCAAATCCAAGGGTGAAAAATTTGCCATGGTGACTTCCTACGACGCTACCTTTGCCCGACTCTCGGAAGAAGCTGGCATCGAGTGTCTATTGGTCGGTGATTCATTGGGTAACGTGGTTCAAGGGCAAGAGTCTACGGTGCCGGTAACTATCGACGATATGTGTTATCACACCAGCTGTGTTGCCCAGGGGGCCAACAAAGCGATGATAGTCGCCGATATGCCCTTTATGACCTACGCCACTCCTGACGCCGCCTTTGCCAACGCCGCTGCTCTTATGCAATCTGGTGCCCATATGGTGAAGATGGAGGGTGGAGCCTGGTTGGAGGAGACTATTGCACTGCTGACTCAACGTGGCATCCCGGTTTGTGCACATATGGGCCTTTTGCCTCAATCGGTAAATAAAATTGGTGGCTATCGCTTGCACGGCAAAACCAGAACTGAGGCGAAACAACTTTTGGCCGATGCCAAACAACTCGAAGAAGCTGGTGCTGATTTACTCCTTCTGGAAATGGTTCCGGCCCAACTGGCTGCGCAGGTCACGCAAAAATTAAAAATTCCGGTTATCGGGATCGGCGCTGGTAACCAGACCGACGCCCAAGTATTGGTGATATACGATCTATTGGGCGTTAGCGGTTATATCCCGCGCTTCGCGAATAATTTCCTACACAGTAACAATGGATCAATTCAGGAAGCATTGGCCGCTTACGCCGACGCGGTAAAAAGTGGATCCTTTCCGGACGCGGAGCATACACCGGGTTAATAATTGTCGAATTAATGTCCGCACAGGCGCATATTCTCAGCAAATTAACTATGTGCCGACCCTATGCAGAATCTTGTATCTCTTTCACTGTTTCTCTGTTTGCTCTTGCCGCCATCCCTCTCAATTGCGCAGGCTGCTGTGGATAACCTAGACAGCTTTCAATGGAACAATCGCATCGTCCTGATCAAAACCGATGCGCAAACAGATAGCGTGCTCGATTCGGTTAGGGAAGCAACCCCGGAAATTTTCGATAGAGATATCCTTTGGTTTGTATTTTCCAACACTGTTACCCATACCAACTACCCGAATGAGTTAGCCGGCAGTTTTGTCGACAATATAGTTGCTCGATATTTCGACAATAATGACACCGGAGTTGTGCTCATTGGCAAAGACGGTGGCGTCAAAAATCGTTCGATCGAACTCAACCTGTCTGAGATCTTCGGTTTAATCGATGGCATGCCGATGAGAAGGGCAGAAATGACAAAGGCCGCAGATTAAAATAAACACTGATTGACCATTGAGGTAATTACTACCTTCTGTTTGCGGCAATGGAAGTGTGAAATACTCAGACTCTGAAACAAAAAGCTCTTAGATTTATCTTTCGGGGGGGGGAAGATATGGTTATCAAGCGGTTGTTTTCTGCACTTTGTGTTTTTGCCATTACAACTCTTTGGCTCTCAAGTGCTTTAGCTCATCATTCACACGGCAACTACCATATGACTCAGTACCTTAATCTAGAAGGTACCGTGAATGAATTGCAGTGGCTCAATCCACATACTTGGATTTATCTGGATGTCGTCAATGACGAGGGCGAGGTCGATATCTGGGCGTTGGAAGGCGCTAGCCCGTCCCAATTGATGAGCGACGGTTGGACTGCCGATAGCATAAAAGCCGGCGACCATATCAAGGTTCGCTGCCATCAATTAAGAGATGGCGCAAATGGCTGCCTGCTAGGTTTCGTGACCCCTCCGGGTGGCGAAGAGAAAGAGTGGGATTAACGCCTGTTCCATGGAGATACAAATTATGAATATGCGAACCCTTACTGCGGCATTGGCATTGCTGCTATCCGGACTCTGCTCTGCACAATCCTGGATCGAGTACAGAAGTCAGGAAGACTTTTTCACTATCAATCTTCCCGGCCAACCAGGCATCAGCGATATAGCCTATCCATCCGAATACGGAGCGGTATTTCCCGGCAGACTTTATACCGTGGCAATTGGAGAAAAGACCTATAGCGTCACGGTGATAGATTACACCGACGCTCTGAATATCCACAGAGCCAGAGCAAATACTACCGAAGCTGACTCCGCCGCTAGCTACGCCTACTGGCGCATCGACGTAATAGCCTCGGTTGCCTATGCGGCAACACAAATCCGCAACCGAGGCAGCGAAGTAACCTACGACGCCTGGCACCACATTGAACGTGTTCCAGGACACCAGCTAAACCTGACCAATCCGAATCAGTCACGCACCTACGTCGGCATCTATTTGCACAAAGATCGCCTCTATATCGTTGAAGCTACCGTTCCCAAGGGTTCGCCACCGCAGCTGCAGTTTCAGCAGTCATTAGGTTTTATCGATGAAGATGGTATTCGCATCCGCTATGACTGGGACGAAAACGGTGCTCTGATTCGAGACGAAAACCCGAATCCCTAGAGTTCGCGATAGGCAAGTCGAGAACATAAAAAACCCCGCACTAGACGGGGTTTTTTATGGATTTGAAGAAATTAAACCTAGGCGTTACCGCGGTTATCTTCTTCAGGCTCTTCTTCATCTGCCGCAGGCGCTTCATCTGCCGCAGGCGCTTCGTCTGAGGCCTCAGCAACTTCTTGCACAGGAGCGGGCTCTTCGGCCGTCTCTTCAACTGCTTCCACAGTCTCTTCAACAACTTCAGCTGTTTCTTCAACAACAGGGGTTTCAACCACGTCATCGACAACAGGAACTTCAGCCGCCGGAGCCTCTTCGGCAACAGCCTGTTCGGCTGCTGGTGCTTCCGCAGGTGCATCACCGGAAGCTGCTGCATCATCTCTGGCCGCTTCTTTCAAAGACAACTTGATGCGGCCGCGCTGATCGTAGTCGATACACTTAACACGAACGATCTCGCCTTCGCTTAGGTAGTCAGTCACTTTCTCAACACGTTCTTCAGCGATCTGGCTAATGTGCAGCAATCCTTCAGTACCCGGGAAGATTTCAACAAAGGCACCAAAATCAACGATTCGGGTAATTTTGCCTTCGTAGATCATGCCCACTTCAGGTTCAGCAACGATTGCTTCGATGCGAGACAAACAATCTTGCAATTGATCGTCATCGCTGGCGTAGATCTTGATGGTGCCGTCGTCTTCGATATCGATAGTGGTGCCGGTTTCTTCGGTAAGTGAACGGATAGTTGCTCCGCCTTTACCGATAACGTCACGAATTTTGTCCTGATCGATTTTGAAGCTGTGCAGACGCGGTGCGTTTTGACTTACTTCAGAGCGTGAGCTGTCGATCAACTTATTCATCTCGGCAAGAATATGCAAACGAGCGCTATTGGCTTGCTCTAATGCGATTTCCATAATCTGCTCGGTGATACCTTCAATTTTGATATCCATTTGCAGTGCAGTAATACCGTTGGCTGAACCGGCTACTTTAAAGTCCATATCACCCAGATGATCTTCGTCACCCAGAATGTCAGTCAATACGGCGAAGTCGTCGCCTTCCTTAACCAGACCCATGGCAATACCGGCAACTGGAGCCTTCAGAGGCACACCAGCGTCCATTAGCGCCAAGCTGGTTCCGCAAACAGAAGCCATAGAGCTTGAGCCGTTGGATTCAGTGATTTCTGAAACCACTCGGATTGCGTATGGAAATTCTTCCTGAGTCGGCAGCATGGCGGCAACACCGCGACGTGCCAAACGACCGTGACCAATCTCACGACGACTGGTGAATCCAACCCGACCTGCTTCGCCCACCGAATAGGGAGGGAAGTTGTAGTGCAGCATAAAGTAGTCTTTACGAGTGCCCTCAAGGGCATCAATCATGGCGGCATCACGCTGGGCGCCAAGGGTAGCAACCACTACAGCCTGAGTTTCACCGCGGGTGAATAGCGCTGAACCATGCGCTTTTGGCAATACGCCAACTTCAACGGCAATGGGTCGAACGGTTTTAGTATCGCGTCCATCAATTCGAGGCTCACCAGCAATGATGCGGCTGCGAACCGTGTTCTTCTCGATTTTTGAAAACAGACCAGAAACATCGTCTTTGCTTACGCCAGCTTCTTCGTCAACAAACTGCTCAACTAAAGCGCTTTTGATTTCGCCAACACGGGCATATCGTTCCGCCTTGTCAGTAATCTGGTAGGCAGCTGTGATATCAGCAGCAGCCGCAGCTTCGATAGCCGACTTAAGCTCCGCGTTATCTTCGGCAACTTCCCAATCCCAACGAGGCTTGCCAACTTCGGCAGCAAGTTCGGCCACAACACTAACCACTTTTTGCATCTCTTGATGAGCGTACAAAACGGCGCCGAGCATAATATCTTCCGGGAGCTCGTTAGCTTCGGATTCAACCATCAGAACAGCGTCTTTGGTACCGGCAACAACCATATTCAACTCAGAGCCTTCCAGCTCGGAATAAGTTGGGTTTAATAGATAACCATCCGCTTCTGTAAAACCAACTCGGGCAGCGCCAATAGGGCCATTAAAAGGGATACCTGAAATAGAAAGTGCTGCCGAAGTACCAATCATTGCTGGAATATCAGGGTCGATATCATTCTGGGCAGACATAACAGTACAGATCACCTGTACTTCGTTCATATAGCCCTTGGGAAATAAAGGACGAACTGGTCGGTCAATCAACCGCGACGTCAGTGTTTCTTTTTCTGAAGGTCGACCTTCGCGCTTGAAAAATCCGCCTGGGATTTTGCCGGCTGCGTATGCCTTCTCTTGATAGTGCACAGCCAAAGGGAAGAAGTCTTGGCCGGGTTTAGTTTGTTTTGCACCAACAACGGTACATAGAATGCTGGTTTGGTCCATTGTGACCAATACGGCGCCAGTCGCCTGTCTTGCAACTCGACCTGTTTCAATAGAGACAGTTTGGTTGCCATATTCAAAAGTTTTTATTGTAGGGTTCAATTTTTTCACCTGTTTAGACAGCGAATCGGAATCACTTCTTAGCTCGAACAGCGGATTCCGATCGCGTAATTAGTTTTATCGACGTAGACCCAGCGCTTTAATCAGCTCAACATATTTGGGTGCATCTTTCGATTTGAGATAATCCAGCAGCTTGCGACGCTGGTTGACCATGCGAATTAACCCACGACGTGAGTGATGGTCTTTTTTGTGATCACCAAAGTGACCTTGGAGTTTATTAATATTGGCGGTCAGCAGAGCCACTTGAACTTCAGTGGAACCTGTATCGGTTTCCGACTTGCCATAGGTAGTTACAATTTCGTTCTTTTCTTCGGCGGATAATGCCATTTCTTCATTTCCTCTAATATGCGTTAAAAAATCGAGCATACCCGTGCATACTTACAGGCAGCTTTCTAAGCTATTGATTTAGCTATATTTAGTGTTTAATCAGATGTCGGCGCGCAGTCTTTTTGGTTGGACTTTTAATTGTAAATCGCCGTCATCTATAAGCTCTCCCGCACCGAGGAAAGTGGATTCAGAACTAGACTCAGAACCACCCTCTTCGCGAAAGACGCGCACTATATCCCCTTCTGCCCCGAAACGGTAGGCCTCAGGCAACATAACTGCTTGACCTAGCATGAAAAAATCTGTCGCAGAGGCAGCCAAATCTACTCTTTGAAACTGCTCCATTAGCAACTCCATAGGGAGTAAATGCCGGTCTAGGGATTCAGCGCCAGATTTCTCCGCTTGCTCCGCAAGCTGGACCTCTGTAAAACAATCTGTTTCTGCAAAGCCACCGGAGCTAATTCGGCGCAGTTTCTGGACAGTCCCACCACAGCCCAAAGCGTCACCCAGATCTGATATTAAGGAGCGAATATAAGTCCCCTTGCTACATTCCACTTCAAATACGGCGGTTGCCTCAGCGCCGGAGCAAAATTCCAGCATACGAAAATCTTTAATGCTTACAGGGCGAGCCGGCCGTTCAACTTCGATTCCCTGTCGCGCCAATTTATAGAGCCGTTGCCCATCCTGTTTTAGCGCCGACACCATTGGCGGTATCTGCTGTATATCTCCGGTTAGCGGCTGCATAGCAACCCGAATCTGCTGTTCGGTCAAATCAGATGTATCGAAGCTATCAATGGTTTTACCGTCGATATCGCAGCTATCGGTTCGCAAACCAAAGCGCGCTTTAACACGGTAGGCTTTGTCAGCGTTTAATAGAAATTGAGAGAATTTGGTGGCCTCGCCGAAGCATACCGGGAGTACGCCAGTGGCTAGGGGATCTAAACTTCCTGTGTGTCCAGCTTTGTTGGCGTCGTAGAGACGGCGGACACGCTGCAAAGCGGAATTTGAACTGATTCCCGCAGCCTTATCCAAAAGAAGAATGCCGTTGACACTGCGACCGGATTTACGGCGGCCCAAGAGCTATTCCTCCTCTTGGTCGGAATCGCCCTTGTCCTGCTTTGACTGATCGGACTTAATAGCCGAATCGATCAAATCCGTTAAATGTGCAGCGCGCATAACAGATTCATCGTATTCAAAATGCAGACGAGGGATTACACGCATGATAATTTTATTGTGCAGCTTACTGCGTAAAAACCCAGCGGCTTTGTTCAGCACCTGAATACTCTGCTGAATTTCCTTTTGATCTAATTGATCAACATAGGTAACAAATACCCGGGCCGTTTTGAGGTCGTGATGTACGCGCACAGCATTGATATTAACCATACCGACTCGGGGGTCACGGATTTCCTGCTGAATCAGAATAGCCAGTTCACGTTGCAGCGTATCGCCAACCCTTTCGGACCGACTAAAATCGTTTGGCACTAGCATTCACTCCATTTAGGTGAAGCACTGGCAGGAGCAGGAATTTTATTCTCAGGCAAGGAGAAAGTGCACGCAGTGATGAATCATATAAGTCATAAATGACCGACCGAGTAATCTTTCGACGCCGCCTGAGGAGAAAATAATAATCCTGCTAGAGGCTTCGCTCGACCTGTTTGACATCAAAGACTTCAATTTGGTCGCCAGGCTGAACGTCGTTGTAGTCCTTCACGCCAATACCGCACTCAGTACCACTTCGAACTTCGTTGGCATCTTCTTTAAAGCGCCGCAAAGATTCCAGCTGACCTTCAAAGATCACCACATTGTCGCGCAGTACACGGATAGGTTTATTACGGAAGACCGCACCTTCAGTCACCATGCAACCAGCGATCTGGCCGAACTTGGGTGAACGGAATACGTCACGGACTTCGGCGATACCGATAATCTCTTCGCGCTGCTCTGGATCGAGCATGCCCGACAAGGCTTGCTTAACCTCATCTATCAATTGATAGATGATGCTGTAATAACGGATCTCGATACTTTCTTTTTCCGCCAGCTTGCGAGCACCTGAGTCGGCACGCACGTTAAAGCCCAAGACAATAGCCCCTGTGGTCAGAGCCAGATTTATATCAGACTCACTAATTCCTCCGACTCCGGAAGCAATCACATTGACCGCAACTTCTTCATTACCGAGATCTTGCAGAGCACCCACAATGGCTTCAGCGGAACCTCGCACATCGGCCTTAAGCACAACAGTAAGAATCTTCTGCTCAATTTCGTCAGTCATGCTCGAGAACATGCTTTCAAGATTTTGGGTGCGCTTGCGAGCCTGCTTTTCTTCAGTATGTTTTGCATGCCGTGCAACAGAAATTTCTCGTGCTGTACGGTCATCTTTGACAACCATAAAGTCGTCACCGGCCTCGGGAGCTTCGTCTAAGCCAAGTATCTCTACTGGCACAGATGGGCCTGCTTCTTCTACCGAAGCGCCACTATCGCTGTTCATGGCACGAACTCGGCCGTAGGTGTTCCCTGCGAGCAGTATGTCGCCTTTCTTGAGCAAACCGTTTTGAACCAGTGCGGTACAGACAACGCCGCGGCCTTTCTCAACGCGCGATTCGACAATAACTCCGGTCGCCGGACCCGTGATCGGCGCTGTAAGCTCAGCGACTTCTGCAATAAGAGACACTGCTTCAAGAAGGTCTTCGATACCTTCGCCAGTGTGTGCAGAAACGGGGATAAATGGAACTTCGCCACCCCAGTCCTCCGGGATTACCTCTATCGCCGAAAGCTCATTTTTGACTTTCTCGGGATCCGCTCCCTCTTTATCAATTTTATTGACCGCTACAACAATGGGTACACCCGCTGCGCGAGAGTGATCAACGGCTTCTTTGGTCTGTGGCATAACTCCATCGTCAGCAGCAACAACCAAGATAACAACATCGGTTGAGTGTGCTCCACGAGCTCGCATTGCCGTAAATGCAGCGTGACCCGGTGTGTCCAAGAAGGTAATGCTGCCGTGATCGGTAGGCACACTATAAGCACCGATGTGCTGTGTAATGCCACCCGCTTCGCCGTCAGCAACTTTCGCCTTGCGAATATAATCGAGTAATGAGGTTTTACCGTGGTCAACATGACCCATAACGGTTACTACCGGAGCGCGCGGCGCAGATTCACCAGCCAGTGCACTTAGGGCTTCTTTCAGCTCATCTTCAACGGCATCTTCCGAAACCAATACGACTTTGTGCCCAAACTCTTCAACTACCAAAGTGGCGGTATCTTGATCTAGGGCTTGATTGATAGTTGCCATTTCACCCATTTTCATAAGGGATTTAACAACTTCACCAGATTTGACGGCCATTTTCTGGGCCAATTCACCAACAGTGATCGCTCCGGAAAGCTCCACTTCGTGAATTATTTTACCTGTCGGTTTCTTAAAGGTGTGGGTATTTTTTACCGGCTTAACAATCTTCTGAGCGTCTATCAGTCGCTGTTTCTTCTGCTCATCATCTTCATCTTCATGAAGTTCAAAATCTTGCGGGCGATGTGAATGTTTGCGCCAATCTTTGTCTTCTGAATCTGCAACTGGATTGTGTGGCTTAGCTTTGCCTCCAGCCCTTTTCTTCTTGGGCTTTCCGTCTTCCATCTCCGCGTCTTCAATGGAACGACGAGGCTCCTTAACACTTTTGTCAGGAACCACTGGAACATCAATCGGAGCGACTGCTGGAGCGCTTCCGTCTTTGTCTTTCTTGCGGGCTTCGGCGAGATCACGTCGTTTCTGCTCTTCCTCACGGCGCTGACGCCCTTCTTCCTCAACACGAGCTTTCTCTTCTTCCAAGGCTTTACGTCGGGACTCATGAGCGGCCAATCTTTTTGATTCGGCGTCATCTATCGCAGTTGAAGTAACACCGCCGGGGCGCTGCTGTGATTGTTTTACTTCTTCCTCAGCTTTGGCCTGCGCTGCAATTTCTTCGGCGGATCGCTGCACGTAGGTACGTTTTTTGCGCACCTCAACATTTACTGTCTTACGACCGCCGGTTCCGGAAGTCTTTAAGGTCTCGACTTTTTTGCGCTTGAGCGTAATTTTTCTTGGCTGACCAGCTTGGCCACCATGAAGCGTTTTTAGATAGGCAAGCAATACCTGTTTCTCTTCATCAGAAACCTTATCGCTAGCTTTCTTGTGCTTTAAACCAGCTTCTTTCATTTGTGCGAGCAGTCTGTCTTCTGACGCCCCCACCACTTTTGCTAGTTCACTTACCGTTACTTCAGCCATTTATCTTCTCAACCAGTGAGTTAAATCCTAGGATTCAGCCTCTTCAAACCATGGAGCACGAGCCGTCATAATAAGTGCCGCAGCGCGTTGCTCTTCCATTCCTTCAATTTCCATCAATTCATCAGTAGCCTGTTCTGCCAAATCTTCCATGGTAAATACACCAACTTTGGCTAACTGTGCGGCAAGCTCAGAATCCATACCTTCCATATTTAGAAGGTCTTCCGCAGTTTCCCCTTCAACAATCTCCTCTGAGGCCAATGCCTGTGTCAAAAGAGCGTCTTTGGCGCGAGCTCGCAATTCATTGGCGATATCGTCGTCAAACCCCTCAACATTTGCGAGCTCTTCAATAGGGACGTATGCCACTTCTTCTATACTGGTGAATCCTTCCTCTACCAATACTTCAGCAACGTCCTGATCCAAGTCCAGAGCGTTCATCAATTTTTCAATATAGGAAATACTTTCTTCTTCCTGCTTGGATTCGGCATCTTCAACGCTCATGACGTTGATATTCCAACCGGTCAGCTCGGAAGCAAGACGTACATTCTGTCCGCTGCGACCAATCGCTTGGGCCAAATTATCTTGCAGTACAGCCACATCCATAGTGCGCGAATCTTCATCGACAACGATGGACTCAACCTCTGCAGGAGCTAGAGCGTTAATAACCAACTGGGCCGGATTGTCGTCCCATAAAATAATGTCAACGCGCTCGCCGTCCAGTTCATTGGACACGGCTTGCACCCGGGCACCACGCATACCAACACATGCACCAACAGGATCCATGCGCCCATCATTGGTTTTAACGGCAATTTTGGCACGAGCGCCAGGATCCCGAGCTGCCGCACGAATTTCGATAACTTCTTCGGCAATCTCAGGAACTTCAATCTCAAATAAGCTGATTAGCATTTCAGGACAGGCTCTGCTAAGCATCAACTGAGGCCCACGTCCTTCAGCGCTCAGCGAAGTAAGCACTGAGCGAATGCGATCATTCACCCGAAATACTTCGCGACCGATAAGCTCGCCACGAGGCAATACGGCTTCGGCATTTCCACCCAGATCTACAATAATATTGTCGCGGGTAACTTTTTTGACCGTTCCTGAAAGTAGCTCGCCAACACGATCCTGATACTGTTCAACGACCTGAGCGCGTTCGGCATCGCGAACCTTCTGCACGATGACCTGCTTGGCTGTCTGCGCTGCAATACGTCCAAATTCAACGTTATCGATTTGTTCTTCGTGAAACTCACCTATGTCGAGCTTAAGACCACGTTCTTCGGCCTGATCGTCATAGAGGTGCTTGCCCGATTCAAACTCTTCAAAGTTATCATCCACTACCTGCCAGCGACGAAATGTTTCGTATGAACCATCTTCCGGATCAATGCTGACACGAACGTCCACTTCTTCGCCGTGATAACGTTTTTTGGTTGCCATGGCCAAAGCTTCTTCCATCGCTTCGAAGATAACTTCAGGATCGACACTTTTTTCATGTGATACAGCTTCTGCAACTAGCAGGAGTTCTTTCGAGGACATTTTTTCCTATCTCATTTATCTTTCTTTTCCAACTGCGGTACCACAGTTGCGTTTTCTATAGAACTTATGGGGAAGAGGTACTCTTCTTCGCCGTTGCGAAGCACCACATCCTCCTGTTCCACACCCATTAGAACGCCGTTAAAGTTTCGTCGTCCCTCATAACCAATTCGCAGTCGAACCTTCAGTGTCGATCCAACAAAGCGCTCATACTGAGCTTTATTGTGCAAAGCCCTATCCAAGCCTGGCGAAGACACTTCTAGCGTAAAGGCTCCCGCAAAAGGGTCTTCGACATCCAGCACAGCGCTAACTTCTCGGCTAACGCGCTCACAATCTTCCAGAGTCACACCCCGCTCCGCCTCATCAATAAAGATGCGCAAGAGACCTCGGCGCCCCTGAGACATATATTCAAGAGACCACAGTTCTAAACCCATGTTCTCTATGCAAGGTCGCAGCAGTTCATCAAGCTCGGTCTGCCTCATTGACAAAATTCTGTCCACCTATACAAAGCAAAGATTCAGAAACAAAAAATGGGCCAAAGGCCCACTTATGATTGGTAACACTAGAGCAGGTCATAAAACCACTCAGATTACCTATCAATACCAACAAAAACTGCGTTGGCTGATCAATAGAGGCGGGAATTTAAAGGGGTTAGAGCGGCAAGTCAAGCGATCTGTCCACCCGGGCGAGCATAACAAAAAGGTAAATTTAATTGCTGTCTGATGCAAAGCAGGCTAAAACAGCGGCTAACAAATATAAGTTATCCAACTCAAAGAGCCAAAGGTCCACAAAATGACTTTAAAAATATCTCAACTTGCCGTGCTGGCATTCTCAACTTTAGCCTGGATTAGTAGTGCGCAAGCGCTGGAAGTTGGCGACAAAGCTCCCAACTTTATGCTCGAAGCTACAGACGGCCAGACCTATGAACTCTCTCAATTTGAAGGCGATAAAACCGTTGTATTGGCATGGTATCCAAAGGCCTTTACTTCCGGCTGCACCATTGAGTGCAAATCCCTTGCGGAAAATGGTCATCTAATCAAACGCTACGATGCACGCTATTTTATGATCAGCGTCGATCCGATAGAGACCAATATTGCCTTCGCTGCTGAACACGGCGCAGACTTCCCGCTGCTTAGCGATCCCACTACTCAAACGGCCTCCGACTATGGCGTTCTAAATACTAGGGGAGTTGCAAATCGGCATACTTTTTACATAGGCGAAGACGGCACCATATTGAAAATCGACACTGGCATTAATCCTGCCACTTCAGCTGAGGATATGGCCTCCACTTTAGGAGAACTGAACGTAGAGCTGATTCCTATGTGATTTATCTTTACTTCAGAAATGAAAAAGCCCTATTAAAAGGGCTTTTTTTTGATTCAAATTTTCTATTCAGCGGCTAGAGTTTTCGACCCTTGGCCGCAGCAATTCTAAGGCGCAGCGCATTCAGCTTAATAAAGCCCTCAGCGTCAGCCTGATTGTAAGCTCCACCGTCGTCGTCAAAGCTGGCGATATTGGAATCAAACAGCGTATTTTCAGCCTGCCGGCCGGCGACCATGACATTGCCCTTGTAGAGCTTCAATCGCACTTGACCGCTCACGCCAGATTGAGATTCGTCGATAGCAGACTGCAGCATTTTTCGCTCCGGTGACCACCAGTACCCGTTGTAAATCAGCTCGGCGTAGCGCGGCATAAGTTCATCCTTAAGATGCGCAACCTCACGATCCAGGGTTATAGACTCGATGGCTCGATGGGCTTTCAGCAATATAGTGCCACCGGGAGTTTCATAACAGCCTCGCGCTTTCATACCAACATAGCGGTTTTCAACCAGATCCAGTCGCCCAATACCGTTAGCGCCGCCCACCCTGTTTAGCTCTTCGAGCAAGGTTGCGGGGCTCTTCTCGATACCATCGAGGGCAACCGGATCACCATTTATAAAGTCGATATCAATATAAGTCGCTTGATCGGGCGCAGTTTCAGGCGAGACAGACCAGCGCCACATATCGTCTTCAGCTTCAGACCAGGGATCTTCCAAATTGCCACCCTCGTAAGAGATGTGCAGAAGGTTTGCATCCATAGAGAAGGGTGATTTTTTCTTTGCACTGGAGAAATCAACCGGAATATCACGTTCGGCGCAGTAGGCCATTAGGGTGTCACGGGAAGTGAGGTCCCATTCACGCCAAGGCGCTATAACCTGAATACCAGGCGCCAGAGCATAGGCTCCCAGCTCGAATCGGACCTGATCATTTCCTTTGCCGGTAGCACCGTGAGAGATAGCATCTGCTCCCGTTTCCGCAGCAATTTCCACCAGTCTTTTAGCAATAAGGGGACGAGCGATAGAAGTCCCGAGTAAATACTCGCCTTCGTAGACTGTATTGGCACGAAACATCGGGAATACATAGTTGGCGACAAAGTCTTCGCGCAGGTCTTCGATAAAGATTTCTTTAACCCCTAACGCCTGTGCTTTTGCTCTGGCAGGCTCTACTTCTTCACCCTGACCAATATCGGCGGTAAAGGTAACAACTTCACAGCTGTATTCGTCTTGCAGCCAGCGCACAATGACCGAAGTATCCAGGCCACCGGAATAGGCTAAAACGACTTTTTTAACAGCTGACATCTCAAATTACCTCTATAGGATTCTGGTTCAGTATTTGGGGCGGCGTATTCTATATATGCTTTAAGCTCTTGACGAGTTTATCTGGGATTTGTGCTGAATAAGGTAGCCGAATTGGTTAGCATTGCGTCTACGCTAGAGATGACCTCTATCGTCTAAGGAAGTAAATGACCTCAATAACTCTTATCCGACCAGACGACTGGCATACCCACCTTCGAGATGGCGAAGCCTTGGCGCTTAGCGTGGCTGACGCTGCTCGCTATTTTGGTCGCTCGATCGTTATGCCTAACCTAGTTCCACCCGTTACGGATACAGGCGCTGCGCGGGATTATCGCGAGCGAATTCTGGCCCATCGCCCAGAAGGCTCTTCCTGGCATCCCTTAATGACCACCTATTTGACCGACAACACTGATTGCCACGATCTGATAGCGGGCTTCGATGAAGGCGTAATTGCTGCCTGCAAACTCTATCCAGCTGGCGCCACCACCAATTCTGATTCCGGTGTCACTGATCTGTCAAAACTGGCCGGTGTATTCGACACCATGCAGGAACAAGGCATTCCACTGCTGATTCACGGCGAAGTGACCGACGCCGATATCGATTTATTTGACCGAGAAGCAGTATTTATTGAGCGCCATTTGGAGCCATTAATTAAGAATTTCCCCGAACTTAAAGTGGTGATGGAACACATCACGACAAAGGACGCCGTGCAGTTTGTTGAGGGAGGCTCAAAGTTTCTGGGGGCAACCATTACTGCCCATCACTTGATGTACAACCGCAATCACATGCTGGCGGGAGGTATTCGTCCGCACCTCTATTGTTTGCCGGTGCTAAAGCGGGATATCCATCAGACGACTCTAATCAAAGCAGCGACCAGCGGCAGCGATAAATTTTTTCTGGGCACTGACTCTGCCCCACATAGTCTCGCCGACAAAGAGAGCACCTGTGGCTGCGCCGGATGTTATACCGGCCACGCCGCGCTGGAACTCTACGCTGAAGTATTTGAGGCCGCTGGAGCGCTCGATAAGCTAGAGACCTTTGCCAGCCTGAACGGCCCGGCCTTTTACGGTATGGCCGCAAATACAGATAAAGTGGAACTGGTAAAAACATCCTGGCAAGTTGATGATTTATTGACCTATGGAAAGGATTCTCTAAAACCCATTCGAGCAGGTGAAAGGATTTCATGGACAGTTTTATAGAGCTTGAGCGCGAGTTTTCAAAACCACTGGGTGACATTGCTGAGGGGGCTATCGCTGAAAGGTTTAGGGGCTTTTTGCCAGTTGTAATTGATGTCGAAACCGGAGGATTTAATAGCGCTACTGATGCGCTGCTGGAAATCGCCGCTATCCCAATTTTGATGACCACCGATGGTGAAGTGGTGACTTCAGATCTACTCGAATGCAACGTGATTCCCTTCGAAGGCGCAAATATCGAGGACAGCGCGCTTCAGTTTACCGGGATTGATTTGCAGGATCCTGACCGGGATGCGCGACCAGAGGGTGAAGCTCTAAGAAACATATTTCAGCCAATTCGCAGGCTGGTAAAAGCACATAATTGCAAACGGGCGATACTGGTAGCGCATAATGCGCACTTCGATTTGGGTTTTGTTAATGCTGCCAGCGAACGCTGCGACATAAAGCGCAATCCCTTTCACCCATTTTCATGTTTTGACACGGCCACCCTAGCCGGCTTGGCCTACGGCCAAACTGTATTGGCCAGAGCTTGCGAAGAGGCCAATATAGAATTCGATTCCAAGGAAGCACACTCAGCCGCCTATGACGCAAAAAAAACTGCGAAATTGTTCTGCAAAATAGTTAACAAGTGGCACCGAATGCAGTAACAAAATATTGGCTATTTACGCACCAAGGCAATCAGCAAAAAAATTGGCAATAACAGGCAATAACAAAAAGTCGCTAGAAATCCAGAAGAGAGAAAAATGACCGACACAAAAAGTACAGACGCGCTTAATTATCACGAGTTCCCGACTCCGGGAAAACTGGTTATCCAACCCACTAAGCCCATGTCGAATCAACAGGATCTGGCGCTCGCCTATTCCCCCGGCGTAGCTGAACCCTGCGTAGAAATTGTTAATGACCCCTTAAACGCTGCTAGATATACGGCTCGCGGTAACCTCGTGGGCGTAGTCACTAACGGTTCTGCAGTCTTGGGACTTGGAAATATTGGCCCTCTAGCATCTAAGCCGGTAATGGAGGGAAAGGCTGTATTGTTCAAAAAGTTTGCCAATATCGATGTTTTTGATATTGAGGTAGATAAATCGGATGTTGACGAACTGGTTGATGTTATCGCTGCTCTGGAACCGACTTTCGGCGGTATAAATCTCGAAGATATTAAAGCGCCAGAGTGTTTCTTTGTTGAGCAAAAACTCAAAGAGCGGATGAAGATACCCGTCTTCCACGATGATCAACACGGTACCGCAATTTGTTCAGCAGCCGCTGTCTACAATGGCCTAATAATCGTAGAAAAGAAAATTGAGGATGTGAAGTTAGTTGTCTCCGGCAGTGGTGCGGCAAGTATTGCCTGCGTTGACTTGCTTATCACCATGGGTCTGAAACGATCCAACGTACTGATGATCGACCGCAGCGGCGTAATATACAAAGGTCGCAAGGAGGGCATGAATCCTTGGAAAGAGTCCTTCGCCAATGAAACGGATGCGCGCACTCTGGACGATGCCATGCAGGATGCTGACATCTTCTTGGGACTTTCAGCTCCCGGCATGGTTACCGGCGATATGTGTAAAAAAATGGCTCGCGATCCGCTGATTCTTGCCATGGCAAACCCAACGCCTGAAATTATGCCCGAGGAAGCTCGGGCAGCACGCCCGGACGCCATTATCGCCACCGGCCGCTCTGACTACCCAAATCAGGTCAACAACGTTCTCTGCTTCCCCTTTATTTTCCGGGGAGCACTGGATTGTGGTGCCACAACAATTAATGAGGCCATGAAAGAAGCCTGCGTAAAAGCTATTGCAGGCCTGGTTCACAAAGAAGCCAGTGACAAAGTAGCAAAGGCATATCAGGGTGAATCCTTAAAATTTGGGCGCGAGTATTTGATACCCAAACCCTTTGATCCGCGTTTGATTGAAGAGGTTCCACTCGCTGTTGTAAAAGCCGCTATGGAAAGTGGCGTAGCCTCGCGCCCAATTGAAGATCTAGAAGCTTACGCGCAGAAACTGAAGCTGTTTAATCATCAGAGCCGTATCTTTATGAAGCCGGTGATTGAGGCTGCAAAATCTTACCCAACACGCATTGCCTACGGCGAAGGCGAAAATGAAGATATTTTGCGCGCTGTCCAGGTGGTAGTGGATGAGAAAGTCACTTCTCCAGTGCTAATCGGCCGCGCGGAAGTGATTCGGGAGAATATTAAAAATATTGGCCTGCGCATGACCGAGGGCGAGGACTATGAAGTCGTAGATCCAGCCGAAGCCGGCGACAAATACGCAGAAAAATACCATTCAATAACCGGTCGCAGCGGCATTTCACCGGAGCAAGCGCAAACACAGGTCCGCACTAACAGCACTATACTCGGCGCTCTATTGCGTGAAGCTGGTGAGGTTGATGGGCTGATTTGCGGCAAGGTGGGTCGTTTTGACCGCCACCTATCCTATCTCTTACCGGTGCTGGACCCCGGCAACAAGCTCGGCGCTCAGCTCACCTCGGTTTGTGCCTTGCTGCATGATGAAGGGCCGCTATTTTTGACTGATCCCTTTGTGCACTTGGATCCCAGTGTCGATCAGATAGTTAACTCTGCTGAAAAAGCCATGGGCTTCGCGCGTAAATTCGATATAGAGCCTAAAGTCGCACTATTGTCTCACTCGGATTTTGGCACCTACGATGATCCCTCTGCGAAAAAAATGAAAGCGGCTTCTGAAATATTACGATCGAAAAATCCCGATGCAGAAATAGACGGAGAGATGTACTCCTTTACTGCACTAAACGAATCATTTCGCGAGCGAATTTATGCTGAATCCCGGCTTCAAGGAAGAGCCAATATATTGGTGATGCCAAATATGGATGCAGCCAGCATCACGCTTGGAATAATCCGCGGTCTGACGACATCTAGATTAGTGGGACCGAGCCTGGTCGGATTAAATAAGGGCACACATATTCTGATTCCATCGGTATCACCGCGGGGGATCTACAATATGACGGCTCTTACCGTTGCGGATATCCAACTCAGCCAGCGAAAATAGAATTAAGTGGCTGGGTGAGGCTAAATAAAGTCGAATTGAGTTCCGTATTAAGGGTCGATTGCCCATAATGTCTGGTTTGCCCAAAGCAGCAGTCATTGATGAAATCGATCGAAATTCGCGGTGCCCGTACCCATAATTTAAAGAATATTGATCTCGATATTCCGCGAGACAAACTAGTGGTAATCACTGGTTTGTCGGGTTCGGGCAAGTCGTCGTTGGCTTTTGATACCCTCTATGCCGAAGGGCAACGCCGTTACGTAGAATCGCTGTCGGCCTACGCTCGCCAGTTCCTGTCGATGATGGACAAACCCGATGTCGACAGCATTGAAGGTCTGTCTCCTGCCATATCAATCGAGCAGAAATCAACCTCCCATAATCCGCGCTCCACCGTTGGCACAGTCACAGAAATCTACGATTACCTAAGATTACTGTTTGCTCGTATCGGCGAGCCACGCTGTCCCGACCATGGCAAACCTCTGGCGGCACAGAGTGTTAGCGAAATGGTCGATCAGGTTATGGCTATTGGAGAAAAAAAGGGTGCGGATACACGAGTTCAGCTTCTGGCGCCCATCGTGCGCAATCGCAAGGGCGAACATACTCACCGGTTGAATCAACTGCGCGCTGAAGGTTATGTGCGAGTGCGTATCGATGGAATTGTCACTGATCTGGACGATTTGCCAGAAATCGAGAAAAATAAAAACCACAATATAGAAGTGGTAGTGGATCGATTTAAAGTCAGGGACGATATTCAACAACGACTGGCGGAATCATTCGAAACCGCTATCGCCCTGTCTGAAGGCATCGCCATCGTTGCCGAACTAGATGATGATCAACAAGAACATCTGTTTTCCTCGCGTTTTGCCTGTCCCATCTGTGACTACAGTCTCAATGAGCTTGAACCTCGCCTGTTTTCTTTTAACAACCCCATGGGAGCCTGCTCCAGTTGTGATGGTTTGGGGGTTACCCAGTTCTTCGATGAAGGCAAAATTGTGCTGCATCCCGAAGCCAGTATTGCCGAGGGTGCTATCAGGGGCTGGGATAGACGTAATCTCTATTATTTTCAAATGCTTACATCGCTAGCCAAACACTATAAGTTCAGTTTGGAAGTACCTTTCGAAGAGCTTGAAGAGGATCAAAGAAAGGTTGTACTTCAAGGCACAGGTGAGCAGCAGATAGATATTACTTACATCAATGACCGCGGCGACACCTACAAAAGACGCCATCGCTTTGAAGGCATTATTCCCAATTTCACACGTCGCTACCGGGAAACAGAATCGGAATCTGTGCGCGAGGAGCTAGGCAAATATATGACCACCAGCGCCTGCCAAACCTGTGGAGGATCACGCTTGTGTCTGGAAGCACGTAATGTATTTGTGAAGAACACCACCCTGCCCTCCATAACCTCATTGAGCGTCGAGCAAGCTGTAGCATTTTTTAAACAGTTAGATCTGCAGGGCAACCAGCAGACTATCGGTCAAAAGATTCTTAAAGAAATTGGTGACCGGTTATATTTCTTGGCAGATGTTGGCTTGGGTTATCTCAGCCTCGATCGAAGTGCCGATACCCTATCTGGTGGTGAGGCTCAACGGATTAGATTAGCCAGCCAGATTGGTGCCGGTTTGGTGGGTGTCATGTATGTGCTCGACGAACCATCTATCGGTTTGCACCAGCGGGATAATGAACGGCTACTGGGCACACTAAGAAGACTGCGTGATCTGGGCAATACCGTGATCGTGGTTGAGCATGACGAAGAGGCGATACGTGCAGCAGACTACCTGATCGATGTCGGCCCAGGAGCGGGTGTACATGGAGGTAAGATCGTTGCGCAGGGCGGCGTGCAGGATATCCTCGATTGCAAAGAGTCGCTCACCGGCGACTATCTCAGCGGTCGTCGTCAGATTACAGCTCCGGAACCCATGGAATTACCTGAGGAAGGTAGTTGGCTGACCCTGACGGGGGCGCGTGGCAACAACTTGAAAAATGTCACCCTAAAAGTCCCTGTTGGCCGCTTCACCTGTATAACGGGAGTATCTGGCTCCGGCAAATCAACGCTGATTAATGATACCCTCTACCCTCTAGCCGCAACCGCTCTCAACAAGGCCACCACACTAAAGGCGGCGCCTCACGATGATATTAAGGGTCTCGATCAGTTTATTAACTGCGTGGATATCGACCAGAGCCCGATTGGCCGCACCCCCCGATCTAATCCAGCAACTTACACCGGTCTATTCACTCTAATTCGGGATATATTCTCGGAAACACAGGAATCCAGAGCGCGGGGTTACAAACCCGGTCGGTTTAGCTTTAACGTCAAGGGTGGCCGTTGCGAGAAATGTCAGGGTGACGGTCTTATAAAAGTCGAAATGCACTTTTTGCCGGATGTTTATGTGCTTTGCGAGACCTGCAAAGGCAAACGCTACAACCGCGAAACTCTTGAAGTGAAATTCAAGGGCAAAAGCATTCATCAAGTTTTGGATATGACCATCGAGGACGCTCTGCTGTTCTTTGATGCAGTTCCATCTATAAAACGAAAGCTGGACACTCTGATGTCCGTGGGCTTGAGCTACGTCAAACTGGGGCAGTCGGCGACCACACTCTCGGGCGGCGAAGCGCAGCGAGTCAAACTCGCCAAAGAGTTGGCCAAGAGAAATACCGGGCAAACGCTCTATATTCTCGATGAGCCCACTACTGGCCTGCATTTTCAAGACATCAAGCTGCTGCTCGATGTATTGCATAAACTGAGAACCGGCGGCAATACAGTGATCGTGATTGAGCATAATTTAGATGTCATAAAGACATCTGACTGGATTATCGATCTTGGGCCAGAAGGCGGCGCCGGTGGCGGTCAGATAATTGCCGAAGGCTCACCGAAGCAATTGTCCAATATCAAGGAGTCGTCCACTGGCCACTTTCTGAAAAAGGTTTTTAATTCGGCATGAGGCGAAGGCAGACTATAATTTGCCTAGATACCCTCAACATATAGACAAACTCGGCGCGACTATTACAATGCGCCCCTACTTCACAAACCGTGGCCTGAATGGATCTCCCCCTAAAACCTGCAGAACAATCCTCCTATACCGATGAGGAAATTCGTCAACATCCCACGGGCTTGGTATTTGGCCCCGGACGCCCGCAGCTACCCGTCAAAGAAATGCTTATGGTGGATCGCATTCTCGAGATGTCCAAAGACGGAGGCAGCTACGGCAAGGGACATTTGGTTGCGGAAATGGATGTCAATCCCGATCAGTGGTTCTTTCAATGCCACTTCCCCGGTGATCCGGTCATGCCTGGCTGCTTGGGGCTAGATGCACTCTGGCAATTAGTTGGATTCTATTTAGGATGGTTAGGTCACCCTGGCCGTGGACGCGCGCTTGGCGTTGGCGAAGTGAAGTTTACTGGCCAAGTTATGCCGACAGCAAAAAGGATTACCTACCGAATCGACTATTCACGTGTTGTTGCACGTAGCTTGGTCATGGGCATTGCCGACGGTACAGTAGAAACTGAAGAAGGTATTATTTACTCTGCAAAGGGATTAAGAGTCGGCCTGTTTGCCCCAGAATAGTCTGCGATCTGGTATTCTTAGGGTCGCTTTAGTAACAACTTTTATTACAACTTTTTATAAAGAAAAACGAGCTAATTATGAGAAGAGTAGCTGTCACTGGCATGGGTATAGTGTCGTGCTTGGGGAATGATCTCGATACCGTCGCAGATTCACTGCGCGAACTGAAAGCAGGCATTGCCTTCAACCAAGAACAAGCTGATTTGGGTTTTCGCAGTCAAATCGGTGGCAAGATCGATATTGATACCTCAGAACATATTGACCGTAAAGTTCTGCGTTTTATGGGCGATGCTGCGGCTTACGCCTATATCGCCATGGACCGAGCAATTCAAGATTCCGGCCTCAGCGAAGATCAGGTATCCAATGAAAAAAGCGGCATTATCATGGGCTCTGGTGGCACCTCCTGCGCAAGTCAGGTGGAATGTGCCGATATTATCCGAACCAAAGGCGTCAAGCGCGCTGGCCCTTATCGGGTTACACAGATTATGGGCAGTACGGTATCGGCCTGTCTGGCCACGCCCTTCAAGATAAAGGGTGTTAACTATTCTATCTCTTCAGCCTGCGCCACCAGTTCCCACTGTATTGGAAATGGTGTTGAGCTAATCCAGAGCGGCAAACAAGACATTATATTTGCCGGCGGCGGTGAAGAATCTCATTGGAACCTAACCGGATCCTTTGATGCGATGGGCGCATTGTCTTCAAAATACAATGACACTCCAGAAACTGCTTCACGGCCTTACGATTCGACGCGAGACGGATTTGTTATTTCCTCCGGTTCCGGTTGCCTGGTACTTGAAGAGTGGGAACACGCCAAAGCTCGTGGCGCAAAAATCTATGCTGAAATCGTTGGCTACGGTGCTACCTCCGACGGCTACGATATGGTTGCCCCATCTGGCGAAGGTGCGGAGCGCTGTATGAAGCAAGCCATGGCAACTGTTGATGGCGATATCGACTATATCAATACCCATGGAACCAGTACCCCCGTAGGTGATACAGCCGAGTTAGCTGCCATTAAAGCGACCTTCCCCGGCAAAGTGCCCTATATCAGCTCAACCAAAGCTCTCTCAGGGCATTCTTTGGGCGCTGCAGGCGTTCATGAGGCCATATTTAGCTTAATAATGATGGAACAGGGCTTCCTCTGTGCTTCGGCCCATATCGAGGAGTTAGACCCCGATGCTGAAGGCCTGCCTATTCTGCGCGAAACCATCGAACACCCGGTTCAACGTATTATGAGCAATAGTTTTGGCTTTGGCGGAACTAACGCCTGTTTGGTATTTCAGAAAGCCTAGGGCGCGAAGTATTAGGACAATTTAGAAGGTGCCCAGGTGGCACCTTTTTTATTTACAAAAACAACCGCTTATTGGCCGGACATCCCTTGACCGATAGCAGTGCACTTCCTATAATCCGCGCCCTCAACAAAGACCACTAAACCAGATTGTGGTCGCCAAGAAGAACAATTGCGGGGTGGAGCAGTCTGGTAGCTCGTCGGGCTCATAACCCGAAGGTCGTTGGTTCAAATCCAGCCCCCGCTACCAATAACAAACCCGTCCTATCGACCAGATAGTGACGGGTTTTTTATTGGTGTTGAGGGTTGTGACGCTGAAGCAACCGGTTCATTAATTGCGTAGCAATTAACAACGAGCGAAGCGACGCCCGAAGGGCCACAACAACATCAAGTTGTTGTAGTTAATTCCAGCCCCCGCTACCAATAAAAAAGCCTCGCATTTGCGGGGTTTTTTTATTGGCTAATCGGTTTGATGTGAACCAACGAGAAAGTTGGTTCACAAAATGGCATGACGCCATTTTGGGCAGCCTTTAGGCTGGTCGCAGACCGAGTGACAGGATGTCACGAGATAAGCCGAGGCAAACGAAGTTTGTCGAGACAACAGCATCTAAGATGCTGGCCCAAAGGGCGAATGCATAGCAAGAGTAAATCCAGCCCCTAGAACCAATGGCCAACTAAATAAAAAGCTGTAATACCGAACTCATTGGGGAGCACCCGGCAACGGCAATTTGCAATCTGTCTCAACAAAATCCAGCCCCTCGGGAGCAAAGACTTTTTGCCAACTAACTGTCCAAGTATTGTTGAGATACTCAGGATCGCTGATTGCCATACTCATCTCGAACGTGGGCCCGCGTTCTGGACTATCAACTCGCCGGTATCTTTCTACTGTCGTAGTTTGATCACTCAGAGCGTTGCCGCCATTGTTCGCCAAATTGCCCAGCAGCTGATTTGTTTCGATAATCAGTTCATTACCCTGATAACGGGCTGTAGGATGTCCAAAGCGCGTATGTTCACTAGTCTCTGGTTCGCGCCCGTCCAGAAATACTTCTCGACGTCCTCCGTGTTCCTCAAATTCGAACACCACCCGGTCGTCATACTGTGTGATACGCATGGGGTGGGGAGTACCGGCCACCTGCCGAACCAACCCGGGGGGCGAGCAGGTTGCAAAAGCTGGGTCATTCAGAGCATCAAAGTTGGCCTGTAACGCAGCTCCAACTTCATTGAATGGAGGGGGCTCCCGCCGCCCACGAGGGCCACTCAACCATGTACCAGTGAGATTCACACGACCGTCAGAGAGGGTCAAAGGTAGCGAAGCCACCTCGGTTGGTGCCTGACTCTCCGTCACTGTTCCCACTACACTGCGAATGATCGATCCATCCGCGGGGTTGAGCTGAAGAAGATTGCCATTGCGAATATCATCCGCAATCAACACAATCATTGGCGCACCAGTACGACTCTTTCGGCCTGTTAGCTGCAGATATTGTCCCACTTCAACAGTCTCTTCGGACCAACCCCAACTCCGGAATGGAGATGCCGCGGGACCCGTCGCCATCCACTCTGTCTCAACGCCATTTTCGTCGGCGACTGAAAGCATGATGTTGACGTGAGGATTCTTGAAATTGTACTCGGTTACATAACCTTCTATATCCATGGTCTCCTCGGTAAACACGGCCGCCCAAGCATGATGTGCATGGGCTGAATGTGCTGCGAGCATGGCACCGAGGCCGATGGCAAAGATAGTTTTATAGTTCACTAGTTCCTCCTTTCCAATTCCGTTATCGACTGAGAAGCGGTTAAACCGATCCTTCAGCTAGGGATTTACCCAGCGGCTGGATGCTTCCTCGTCACAATCACCATACAACATTGACAAATGTGGCGAGTGAATCAACAGCCGACTGTGTACCAAAGGTGCTGCCAGATATTCGGGATCCTCCAAGGTAAATTGGAGTTCGATATGAGTGCCATTTTCTGTCAGTCGATAAGTTTCGACAACATGTTTTTGTCCGCCGGAGGGTACCCCAATCTGGTAAGGCGAGCGATGATCTTCAAAATTGGCGGTGTCGACGATCAGTGTGTCTCCTTGCCAGCGTCCAATCGAATGACCGGTAATGAATCGCTCGCTGGGGTCCGGATGTCCACGACCGTCCATATAAATCGTTCGGACCTCATCAAACCATTCGCTTCGAAAAATGATCACTTCGTCCTGCTGACTCAGGTCAATCTCCATAAGATACATTGCCGTGGAGACTAGAGCAGCGGGAGTTGGACGCCCGACACAGGTCGATTCAGGGTTCTCATCGGACAGAGCATCGTAGGCTGCTTGGGCTGCCTTACCTTTTTCATTTGTCGTCATCAATGCATTAAAAAATCCATCGAAGCCTCCGGGATAGCTCTGCAGTGAAGAGCGATCTGCCAACCATTTACCAGCTAGGCTAGTGGCGGGAGGCGTGATTTCCGGCCCCGGAGCCCCTGCCGCCAGAGAGAACCCTTCTGCCTCTACCGAACGTAAAAGTCCGTAGGGTCGCCCGTTTGCCATCGGAATTGCCCGCACCGTTACTTCATCACCAGGCGCTAGAGAATCTCTCGACCAGCCACGTCTCGCCATGACATTAATCGGCCCCATTTGCAGCTCCCAATCGACTGGGTCGCCACTTTGCTCAGTCTCAACAACTACATATATATGGGGGTTACGCCAGGCGAATTGCTTGACGATCCCCTCTAAGGTAACCACCCTCTCCATGTCCATGCCGGAATCACTGTGGTGTGCGCAGGCCTGAGAAATAAACAGAAACGCAGCAGTGATGAAAGTAATTGTTACAGCGGGTCTAGTTTGATCAAACATAATAGTTGTCCTCTAGCTGAATCGGCGATTGTTATTAGTTTTCCCCTTAACTCTCCAGACATTCGTAAGGTTCTACTTTTACGGTGGGTAGATAAATCCAAAAAACTGTTAGTTCTAGTGGCTCAAGAAACACAGTCGGGTCAGTCAAGGTCATTCGATAGTCGAGACGACTACCATCTGTACTTGGAGTAAAGTACTCAACGAGTTTCAAATCCTCGCCGAGAAGGATTCCCCTCGTAAACTCTCTGTCACTAATCTTGGTTGTAGTGACTATGAGCGTATCTTCGTCCCAGTGACCGAGGGAATAGCCGAGTCGTGCCAGCTCGGGCTCGGCTGAGCCAATGGGTGTCATGTGAATAGTGCGAACTGAATCATCTTCCTCCAGACGCAACAGAATGACATCACCTTGGTCAATAAAATCCCGGGGATAGGGATTGGCCATAAGAAGTGGCATGCCTTTCGCTGAGCACTCGCCCATTGCCAATTGGTTTTGCGAACGATCATATGACTCGACTGCGGCCCGAGCTGTGTTGGTCATTGGATATGTGCTGGAATCAAAGCCCGAAAAAAAAGACTGCCCTGGCGCGTAGCTCCAGGCTCGAAATAGTCCGAGTTCAGGTTGTGATGTATCGCCTGCGGTGGCAAAGCGCGGCCCCGTTCTTCCAAGTAACTTATCCTGCCAACGCGGTTCGGTTCGTTGGGTGAAGGCGACTTCGCGACCATCCGGAAGTAAAATGTTGTTTGCATAGATCTCGGTGTCACCATTCGCGGCCGGGTTACCGGCGAGCAATATACTATCGCCAATCTCGAATAAATTACCCGTAATATCGCGCGATCGCAGCATGCTGACGGATTGCCCTTCAACGGTCCAAAGTTGTTCTATCCCGCTATCATCTACAACACCTAGCGTGATACGCACATGCGGATTCCTCCAGAGGAGTCCTTTGATCTCACCTGCGAGCTCTATCGTTTTTGACAAATCATATTGCGCGCCGACACCGTGATGGGCAAAGACCCAGACCGGTGCAAACAAAAAAACGGCAGCGATTGTAGCTTTCACTCCTGCCTCTCCCCTTTAGATTTTAGTGCGATTCAGACACATTTTGGCCATAATATACTGATGTAAACAACTACGCCAACACTCAAAGAAAAATCTGGTTCAAGTGAATCTAGTTAGGATATGGCTACAAAGGATACTTACTTCTGCACTGCGAGCTTCTCAAAAAGCCAACACCATGCCATTTGGCTCAGTTAGCCTGAACAGCCACCGCGCATCTGAGCACAAAACTGAAATACTAAATACACCCCATAAAAAAGGGCCCTCATTGAGGACCCTTCATTTTAACTACTTCTAAATAATTCTAGAAAGAATAGTCAATAGTTGCACCGATTTGACGACGGCCTGTGCTACCAACCGCTCTGGCACGCTGCGTATTGTTGGGTACGGTAACTAGCAAGTAACCGAAGGGAGGGCCGAAGTTAATATAGTCGGGATCATTGTCGAGGTTTCTTCCCCAAACAGACCAACCCCAGTTTTCCTCAGCTGAAGTCCAATTCAAGGAAAGTCCCAACTTGTCCAACGATGGGCGCTGGAATATAAGGGTATTTGGATCATTAAGCGTTTGAGCGGCGCGTGCTGCATCGCCATTTTGACCCCAAACTTCACCTCTGTGTCTCCAGTCACCACGCACACGAATGCTGGAACCATCACTCAATTGCCAATCGTATTCGGCGTAGAGATAGGAAGCCTCTTCAATTGCACCTGATGGAACCTGACCAGCAACATCAAAACCACCTTCAAATGCACCAGTAGCAGCGTTGTATGTACCCGAGAGCACAGACCCGTTAGCAAATTCAGGAGAGTAGCTAGCAATACTGCCACCTAATGTCAGGTTATCTGTAGCGGCCCAGGTAGCTTCGATTTCCAAACCGGTATTCTCAACACCTGCTGCGTTAACAAGAAGGTTGAGTTGTGACGAACCAATGGCAACCAGGTTACCTGTATGAACGTTTTTCTGCTCCTGCTTGAATGCTGTGATAGCAAAGACCAATGTGTCGTAGGAGCCTTTCCAACCCAGTTCAAAATTGGTCGCTTGCACCTCATCCAAAACAAGGTCGAGGTTGTCATTAGTACGAGCATCCTGTTGGAAGCCCCCTGCTTTGAAGCCTTCAGAATATAGGGCATAGACGTTGTTATTTTCGTTAACCGCATAGCTCAGGCTGACTTTTGGTGAGAAATTATTCCAAGACTCGCTTACTGTGTCTTGGAAGCCAACTGGAGCTTGCTCCGTACCACACTGGCCAGTGTAAGTATTTAAGGATTTTAAGTACTCACAGTCTCTAGAATCATTGGAGCCAAGTCCAATTCCGCTTAAACCATTACCTGAACCATAACCCCAAGTAGCGAAGTCAAGATCACGCTCGTCACTCGAGAAACGGCCACCAACAGCAAGGGTCAACTGGTCACTGATGTCGTAGGTAATTTCACCGAAAATACCATAGGCGTCAGTTTTGTTAACAGCGTCTGTATAAAGAACAGAATTTCTGAAACAGTCGTCTGGGTCAATTGCATTACAGTTGTTGCGCATAGGCTCAGATTCATTAATCTCAGTACGGTGCTCTTCATCTCTCAGGATTGAAATACCGGCCAACCAGCGCAAGCGGTTGCCACTAGCCTGATTGTCAACACGCACTTCTTGAGAAAATACGCTGGCATCGTTATATACGATCTGGTCACGAATATCGAAGGGCGTACCGAATGCATCTGAATTCGAATAATGACTACCCACTTGAGTACCAGTAATTGAGGTAACAGAAATGTCGTTATCCAATGCCCAGCTAAGCTCGGCAGTAAGGAAACGCATATCACGTGTCACTTCCCAGGGGGCACCCAAAGGAGCGGGGCTAAGGTCGGCTTCCCAGACATCACTTGGGCTGACATAGTCGCCGTAGGCAGCTGTCAACCAAGCGGCACCACCGGCATCTCTACCACGACGTACAGTTGGGAATTCCTGATCTTGAATCGCCTCGTATTTCACGTAGGCACTAAAGGTATCGCTGGGCTCCCACAGAATGGAAGCTTTTACCGCAGTATGTTCGGCGTCTTCCAACGGATCACCGGTTGCAGCGTCATCCATTGCTCCGGGAACGTCACCGTAATCAATAGCAAGTCTTGCAGAAAGGTTATCGGAAATGGCTCCCGTAATATGACCACCAAATGTGGTATAGCCTCGTTCTCCGGTAGAAAGAGATAGAGCGCCACCGAATTCCTGACTGGGGCGTGCAGATACAAAACTCATCATACCCAGCGTGGCGTTTCGACCAAAGGTTGTTCCCTGAGGGCCGCGCAGCACTTCCACACGTTGCAGATCGTAGGTTGGTATGGTCATCATAAAGGCTTTAGTCAACGGCACCCCGTCATTTACAACGGAAACATCGTGTTCCAAGCTGGCGTTACCAAATGCGCCACCAGAAATTCCGCGCAAAGCCAAACCCGGCTGCGCCTTGGCAAATTGCCCCCAGTCCGCTCCAGGAGTTAGCTCCAGAATATCCTGGATGCTGTCAACTCTGTTGTCTTCCAGAAATTGACCACTCATTACCGCAACCGCGAGGGGCGCGTCAGTGATGCTTTCCTCATAGCGACGTGAAGTCACTAGAATTTCTTCCAGCACTCGAGTTCCACTTTGAGCAAAAACTTGCATGGTGGGTACTGCACAGCAAATACCAACAAAGGCAGCTAGTGTCCGAGATGCACTCTTAGAACTTAATTTATGAGCTGAACGGCCAAATAGACCGCGGGTGATTTCTTTAATCATTTTTTGATCCCCTAAATTTTCCCCTGGCTCCAATAACCCTTTATTTTTATTCGGATCTTTGGAACCCCTTAACTTCCTGTAAAAATTTCTCCCTATTTAGATGCTCCATTGCGTTGCATCACCTCAATCCTAACACTTTTGCTACAAAAAATGCTCTAAAAAGGCTTTGTTATCTATGATATTTACTTACCGCTATAATAAATAATATTGAACGTATTGGGGGCTTTCGAGGGCACCAGTTCGGTGCTCACGGCTGGGTTGAGGTGACCGAAGCACAGCTTCGCAGCGCCGAAACGCCCGCGTCTTAGGCGGGCCGGGTAGTCCGGCGACCAACAGCCAACTCCGATACATAAAAAAACCCGCATCTCTGCGAGTTAATTATTTGTTTGGTGCCCAAGGCCGGACTTGAACCGGCACGACTTACGTCACTACCCCCTCAAGATAGCGTGTCTACCAATTCCACCACTTGGGCATTAATTTTATTGTTCACTGCGGAAAACCTGTTAGCCATAGGCGCTGGCCTGCGGCCAGTTAGCGTGGTCGCTCTCGGCTTCCTGCCTACACGACACTCGTGCGTCCTGCACTTCGTCTACCAATTCCACCACTTGGGCTCTGTTCATTCTTTTCGCGATGCCTAAAATTCAGGTGCGGTTGGTATTTCATCCGAATCTGCAGCAGGCGTATCCGAGAATTCGATGCTCTGAACTGTTGGAACTTCCTCGGCTGGAGCCGACTCAATAGTTTCAATCGGACCGAAAATATCCAATTCGTCCTCAAAACCTATGGCTGCTTGGTTTCGAGCATTTAGCGCCAGCGCAAAGCTGGTAACAAAGAACAGAGTTGCAAGAACCGCTGTTGCCTTGGTAAAAAAAGACATGCCACCGGCTGCACCAAACATTGTATTTGAGCTACCCCCGCCAAACGAGGCTCCCATTTCTGCCCCTTTGCCTTGCTGCAGCATGATCAAAGCAATCATCAGTGCTGCGATTAGAAAGTGCACATAAACTAAAATTGTCGCCATTATGTCCTAGCCTTTTTGTTTAATTAGAGCATCTGCAACTCTGCATATGCTTTCAAATTCATTTAAATCAAGTGATGCGCCGCCAATAAGACCGCCATCTATGTCTTCTTGTTGAAACAGCTCTCGGGCATTGTCTGCCTTCACGCTTCCACCATATAAAAGTGGGATCTGACTTCCAACTTCACCGAGCTGATCTCTCAGCCAGGCATGAACTTCTTGTGCTTGCTCAGGCGATGCTGTTTTGCCTGTACCTATCGCCCAAACAGGCTCATAAGCTATCCATGTCTTCGCCAAGCTTGCTAATCCTAACTTCTGCTTTACCGCCAATAACTGCTCGGCAATAATCTCGAATGTCTCGCCCTGCTCTCGCTGCGATTCAGTTTCACCCAGGCAAACAATGGGGGTTAAACCCTTCTCTAGAGCCTTGGCCGCCTTATTGGCAACCTGCATCGACGTCTCGGCGAATAGCTGGCGTCTCTCAGAGTGCCCAACGATAACCAGATCGCAGTCCTGCTCTTGGAGCAAATCCGCCGAGATTTCTCCCGTATAGGCCCCAGCGTCCTGTTCCGAAACATTCTGTGCACCAATGCGAACCCCACCGGAATCGCCAAAGGCTCTAAGCAAAGTATTCGGAACACAAAGAGCAATGTTAACTTCTGCCGCCAATTCTGGCTGCATCTTGCCCAACCCAAGGCGAAAATCATTTGCCAGAGCAACTGAGCCGTTCATTTTCCAGTTACCGACAACAAACACAGAAGATACCAATTTCAGCCCCTCGAAAAATGGGCGTGCATGTTAACCAAGTTGGGCATTTGCCTCAAGCTAAATAAGGGCTTGGACTAGGCGGCTACGACCTTCTCAACAACCGATGCCACTTGTTTTGCCAAGGTACTTACCAAATCGGCGTCTTGCCCCTCTACCATGACCCGGATTACCGGCTCAGTGCCGGATGGCCGAAGCAATATACGTCCTTGATCAGCCAGCTCTTTCTGGGCCGAGCTCACGGCCTCTTCGATCTCGGAATGAGACTGTAAATCCGGCTTATTTTGAGTCTGAACATTGAGCAAAACCTGAGGAAACATCACCACTTCAGAAATCGATTCATCTAGAGGCAATCCAAAATGCTGGCAGGCCGCTAAAACCTGTAGTGCCGAAACAACACCATCACCTGTGGTAGTGCGATCTGAGCAGATTATGTGGCCGGAAGATTCTCCACCAAGGAAATAACCCTTATTGCGCATCATTTCCATTACATATCGATCTCCAACCTGAGCACGTTCAAAACCTATGCCCAATTCTTGCAGCTGCTTCTCCACTGCCAAATTTGTCATCAAGGTACCAACCACACCCAAACAACCATCGGTTGCTTGACGAAATTTTGCAATGAGATAGAGCAACTGGTCGCCATCAACCAACTGGCCATGTCGATCCACCATAATGAGTCGATCACCATCACCATCAAAGGCAATTCCCAGATCGGCGCCCTCTTCAAATACCGTTTCTTGTAAGCGCTGTGGCGAAGTAGAGCCGCGATCCTTATTGATATTAAATCCGTCCGGATTCGTGCCCAAGCTAATCACATCCGCACCGAGCTCACTAAAAACCTTAGGGGCAATGTGGTAAGTGGCTCCGTTGCCACAATCCACAACAACTCGCATGGAGGACAGATTCAGTCCCCTTGGCACTGTGCTTTTGCAATATTCGATATAGCGCCCTGCCGCGTCAGCGATACGGAAAGCCTTGCCTAGTTTGTCCGAGCTGAGAGTCTGAATGGATTGATCTAAATGCTTCTCAATTTCGAGCTCTGTCTCATCGGGCAGTTTGTAACCCTCGGAGCAAAAAAACTTTATGCCATTGTCCTGATAGGGATTATGCGAAGCGCTAATAACGATACCCGCTGCCGCATTAAAAGTTCTGGTCAGGTATGCAATTGCCGGCGTGGGCATCGGCCCCAGCAAACCAACCTCTGCGCCGGCAGCAATTAATCCTGCCTGCAAAGCCGATTCGAACATATAGCCAGACACGCGTGTGTCCTTGCCAATAAGAACTCTGTTGCTGCCACTGGAGTCCAATAGTACCTGCCCGGCTGCCCAACCAAGGTGCATCATAAAATCAGCGGTAATGGGGTATTGCCCTACCTCACCCCGAATGCCATCAGTGCCAAAGTATTTCTTTGTCATTTTTGTTCTTTTGCTTGTTTGATTGCTGTCCAGACGCGCATCATATCGCAGGTCTCGGCGACATCGTGCACTCTGAGAATATTAGCGCCTCCATCAAGAGCGGCCTGTGCCATTGCTAAACTACCAGCAAGACGTGCCTCAACAGACCTATTGGTTATATTTCCGATCATGCCCTTGCGGGAAACCCCCACGAGCAAGGGTAATCCCATCTGGGTAAAGCGCGGCAAATTCACCATCAGACTCATGTTGTGTTGCTGAGTCTTGCCAAAACCAAAACCCGGATCGATAGCAATATTCTGCCGATTGATTCCCGCTTCAAGGCAGGCGTTTACGCGGCTTTGTAAGAAATCGTAAACTTCCTCAACCGGATCAACATAATCCGGACTGTCCTGCATGGAGCCGGGCTCGCCCTGCATATGCATCAAACAGACAAGGACCTCGCTTTCAGAAATAAACCCGAGAGTTTCGGGTTCAGACAGGGCGCGGACGTCATTGATTAGATCCACACCCAGTTTTACCGTCTCTTGCATGACTTCAATACGGCTAGTATCAACTGACACCGGACAATCAAACGCCTTCCGAAGAACCTCAATTACTGGTAACACCCTATCCAACTCTTGCTGCGCCGAAGGCCGACTTGCTCCGGGACGAGTTGACTCGCCACCCACATCCAACAGATCCGCACCCTGCTCCAGCATTGCTTCGGCAGTTTGTAGAATCGAGTCAATATTTGGCCGATTCTCGCTAAACAAAACACCGCCATCCGAGAAAGAATCGGGCGTGATATTTAGGATGGCCATTAACAGTGGCCGATCCGGTTTGATTTGATCAAATAGACTCATGATTTCTCATAGTAGTGCAGTCCTAAATAAAAATGCCCCACATTTCTGCAGGGCATTTAAGTGTAAACAAGGATGCTAACTTTCTTCAGCTGCTCCGCCGATGGGCGACACATTATCGCCTTCCTCGGCTTGAGGCGGATCATCTTCTGATTGCGGCCCGGAATGATTCCCCCAGTCGCGAGGTGGACGAACCTGGCGGCGGTTCATCAGATCCTCGACTTGATCACTATCGATGGTTTCGTACTCCATTAGGGCTTCTTTCATGGAGTGCAAAATATCAATATTGTCTTCCAATATTTTCTTGGCGTCGACATAACTGCTGTCGATGATTCGACGAACCTCATCATCAATATCATTTGAGGATTTTGCCGAATAGTTTTTACTGCCTGGCATGCCGTTCTGGGATTGCTCCTCACCATAGTGCAAAGGCCCAAGTTTCTCAGACAAGCCCCACTGCGTAACCATATTACGGGCTAATTGGGTGGCTCTTTCAATATCATTCTGTGCCCCGGTGGTCACACCTTCTTCACCATTTATAAGCTCCTCGGCAATTCGCCCTCCGAAGAGCGAACACAACTGACTAATGATGCCGCGGCGAGTCAGACTGTACTTGTCTTCTTCGGGAAGGAATTGGGTTACACCTAATGCCCGACCGCGAGGAATAATGCTGACTTTGTGAATGGGGTCGTGTTCGGGCATAGACCATCCAACAATGGCATGACCCGCCTCGTGATAGGCGGTATTGGCCTTCTCATCTTCTGACATCACCATACTTCGACGCTCAGCACCCATCATGAGTTTATCTCGGGCTCGCTCAAAGTCTTCCATGGCCACCATGCGACGGTTCGCACGGGCCGCCGTCAGCGCGGCTTCATTTGCCAGATTGGCGAGATCAGCCCCGGAAAATCCCGGAGTGCCTCGAGCTACAACACTCGCTTCTACTGATTCGTCACATGGAATTTTGCGCAAATGCACCTCTAGAATTTGCTCTCGACCGCGAATATCGGGAAGACCAACGTAAACCTGACGATCAAATCGTCCAGGACGCAGTAAAGCCCGATCAAGGACATCGGGGCGGTTAGTCGCTGCAATTACGATGACACCTTCGTTGCCTTCAAATCCATCCATCTCCACCAGCATCTGGTTGAGGGTCTGCTCTCTCTCATCGTTACCACCGCCATAACCACCGCCACGATGACGACCGACAGCGTCGATCTCATCGATAAATACAATGCAGGGTGCACTTTTCTTGGCTTCGGCAAACATGTCTCGCACACGACTGGCACCAACGCCAACAAACATCTCGACAAAGTCAGAACCGGATATCGCAAAGAAGGGAACCTTGGCTTCACCAGCAATAGCTTTCGCCAAGAGTGTTTTACCCGTTCCTGGGGGACCAACCATCAATACACCACGAGGAATTTTGCCGCCCAAGCGCTGAAAACGCGCTGGGTCTTTTAGAAAGCTGACAAGCTCTTCAACATCTTCTTTAGCTTCATCGACACCTGCTACATCCGCAAAGGTTGTCTTGATCTGATTCTCATTCAGCAATCTGGCTTTGCTTTTACCAAAGGCCATAGGGCCACCACGGCCACCACCACCGCCCTGCATTTGGCGCATAAAGAACATGAATACACCAATGATCAGCAATATGGGAAAGGAGGCAATCAATAGCTGCATCAACAGACCAGGTTGCTCTGGCTGCCTGCCTTCAACCTCAACACCATAGTTGAGCAGATCGTCCATGAGGCCATCGTCTTGTACGTCTGGGCGGACTGTCAGAAAAGACTCTCCGCTATCTGTCTCTCCATAAATAACGCCGCCTTCAAACACAACGGACGAAACATTGCCGGACTGAACCTCTTCAACCAACTCGGTGTAGGTTAGCTCTGTGCGCCCCGGCGCCTGATTTAAGTTCTGGAATACCGCCATAAGCACAGCAGCAATTACTAGCCAGAGCATCAGATTTTTTGCCATATCATTGTTCATTGTTGTCGTTCCGCAAATCCGCCTAGGTTTGAATCTAGCCGTGAAAGCCTCTGCCTAATAAATAGGTTTCCCGCGAGCGTGAGCGCGAGGCGTCTGGTTTAACCGTATTGACCTTATCAAAGAGACCGCGACTATGCCTTACAAATTGATCAAAACCTTCACCGTGAAATACCTTGGTAAGAAAGTTTCCGCCTGGCCTCAGAGTTTGCGTAGCAATATCAAGAGCCAGCTCAATTAGATACATAGATCGCGGTTGATCAATGTCCTTCATTCCACTTAAGTTGGGGGCCATATCAGACATTACAAGGTCTAATGGACAATCCGAAATCTCCGCAATGAGTTTCTCAAATACTGTCTCTTCAGAGAAGTCTCCTTGAATAAAGGTAACTTCCGCAACCGTATCCATCTGCAAGATATCGGTGGCCAAAACAAAGCCCGAGGAGCCCACTCGTTGAGCAGCAACCTGCGTCCACCCACCTGGCGCGGCTCCAAGATCCAATACTCGTGAACCAGATTTAAGTAGATGGTACTTATCGTCAATCTCAATCAATTTATAGCTGGCACGCGAACGATAGCCATCTTCCACGGATTTTTTTACGTAGGGGTCGGCAAAGTGTTCTTGCAACCAGCGGCTGCTGGATTTTGATCGAGCCATAAAATTGTGGAAGTTTAGGTAAGAAGCTGATTATACGGGGCGCTGCTAATCACCGCACTCCAGAACGAAAAAAGCCGAATCATTTGATTCGGCCTTTTCTGCAGATCCAGTTGGCAACTAAGGCAAATCTAGGACATCCGCGCCTGCAGCACCAGGTGATATTAAGATTACATCTGCCGCAAAAAAGGTCGCAGCTTGGGTTTGCATTTCAGTTGTAACACTTAGGCTTTCCGTCGGATCCAAAAGCGACCCGTGAGTACCGTCAGTAAATCTGACAATACCGCTGGCCTGCGGCGCATTGTCAGCGTCAACTCCGGTTAGGCCCAAGAATGCCGCGAGAGGTTCCGTACCACCAAAGGTGGCTCCCGGGGTGACAGTCGCATTTGGAATTACCTGATCGGACAAATTAGTAGTGCCATTGCCAACGATCTCCGCCATGTAAATGGGCGTGCCCAGGCCGGCCAAACTCGCTGCAAAGTTATTGGGATCCGCAGGATCAATAATGGTCTGGGCAGCAAAACCAAATTGGGATACAAGACTACTAATCTCCACCAGAGAAGTTGCATCCAATGTCGCTGTGAACTCAGTGAAGTTGCAGCCGATATTGCCGGCACATGTTGCGTTGGATCCGATAAACCCCACAAATGTATCGCCCAGATCAGTGCCTGATCCGGCCAATACATTACCCTGAACCAGTGGACCAAATCCGGGCGACTCAATTAACAAAGGCGCTATACCGCCGCCGGGAACTATTAAAGCCGCGCTTTGAATATCAAGACCAGCTGGAGCTGTTGGGCTATTAGCCTGTGCAACAAATCCTGTCGCACTAATACCACCGAGAGACATACCCAAAACATGTACATTGGCCGTATCAAAGCTAGCAGTGGTTAATGCGCCAGCAATACTATTGATACCCATACGGAGGCCGAGCATATCGGCCATGCTCTGGTTCAGGTTATCCCGAGCCACAGGCAAATTCGCCAAATTCATATAAACCGTCGCATCGGTGCCAGCACTCACACTGGCTCCTCCGGCAGAGGCACTAATCAGAGCACGGCTGCCGTGTAAGGGATGGTCTATAGCAAAGGTGGCAAAACCAGCGGCAGCTAACGCACCAGTTACCGCCAACATATCCTCTTTTCTCGAAGTAATACCGTGTTGAAGAATTACGATTGGCCAAGGTCCGGCAACAATATTTGGCACGGTGATCTGCACTGCCAGAGTCGCTGATGCACGTGGTGCTGGTATGGAGTTGTATTTGGTCAGGTTGCGCTCGCTGTCCAAGCTGTAATCAGCCAGTTGGCCTCCGCTAAAAGCTCCGCAAGCGGCGTTGTTAGGTCCAGGAGTCAGAGTGACTCCTGCAGCAACTGCGCCCAATACCGCCAATGGGCTATCACAGAGTGCCTTCCAATTATCGGCAAGTGGATCAGAAGCGCTGGGAAGCTCATCCGGTGTTCCCGAGTAATAGGGCAAGCTAATTTGACCAGCATAGAGATCAGCAAATCGGAGAGTGGTTGTTCCGGCCGCTAGAGGATCCAGAGCGCCAGCAGCTATTAACGCAGCCTCAGCCGTAACTCCTGCACTCACTACACCAGTGATGGAAGGAGGTGCAGACGCTGCCAAAACGCTGGTCGCGGAGGCGACGGCGTTGCCAATAGAAGCAGTGGTCCAAGCGCCTGAAAATAATGCATCCGCTGGGGCCGCTCCGCTGCCGCCAGTACCAAAATCGATCATGACCTCATAAAGATTGACTGCGTCTTGCAGCGAATCCAAAGGAGCAAAATCAATATCAATGTCATTACGAGTGACCTGCTCGTACTGGGTAGATGCCAGTATCGGCTCTCCCCTGGAATCCATTACTCCTTCAAGAATGCCAACAACATAGGTTGTACTCGCATCTAACGGACTAAGAGGCGCAATGGTAATGGTGTTCGCACCAGCAACCGCGACAAAATCGACTCCGAATGTCAGAGGAGCCGCTACGCCACAAGGCTGTCCCGCAGAAAGACTGACAAAGGGCTCTACAGGTATACAACCAGTTCCACTGCCATCGAGCGGCGGTGTCACTGTTTGAATCATTACAACGGTCGACGCGTTAACAGTTGTTGCATCTACTGTCGCACCCTCAACCATATTCAAGCTCACTTGCATGGGCAGCATAGTCGACCAGCCATCGGCGACACCCAACGCAGCTCCTGGATTAGTGTAATCAATGGACCCAGCATCTCGTCCATCGGTTTCATCCGGTGGCTCGAGTGTGCCGTCCGCAGTTCCACTAAAAAGCAGATCGCTTGGCAGAGGTATATCACCAGCGCCAGCATCAAATATGATTCTTGAAACTTCCGCGTCTTCACCGCCAGGAATTACATTATTGATGGTAAGACTAGAAGAGTTATTGCCACCACCGCCGCATGACGCAAGCAGTAGCGCTGAACCAAATACCAGTAAAGCTGTATTCAAACTATTTATTCGTTCGATGATTTTCATTATTGTTCTCCTCTCGCCCGACCTAGAAACGGTAAATGCCTTGAAGCGCAATAGTGCGCGGGGACTCAACAAAGGAGTAATGACCAATGCTTTGCGTCAGATTTGCTGCCAATGGTGTGTCGTTAGCGTAGGTGACCACTCTCTCGTTGGTAATATTTCTTCCGATTAGAGCGACTTCCCATCCCGCATTCACATCTTCGATGGAGACACGCATATTTACTTTGGTGTATCCATCCTGGTGAATGACTGGATCAAGGTTTTGTGAGGGGTTGTAATCAGTGGTAAATACAAAATCCAGCGTGGTGCGGAAGTCCCAGCCATTACTCATCGGCACCGCCAAATCAGCTGAAAGAGCTCCCGATAAATCGGCAACATACTGATTAGATTTACCTTCGTAGTCGCAAGTAGCAACGCTAGTTATAATTCTCTCTAGCTGAGTACATTGGCCATTAAGATAGTCCTGAAACTCAAAATCCAACCAGGCAACTGATCCGCTTAAAGTGAGCTGATTATTAACAGCGTAGCGACCATCAATTTCTATGCCTTGAGAGGTTGCTTTGGCAGCGTTACCGACATTAAAACCCAGTACTCCGTCATAGATACTGACTTGAAGGTCTTCGAAATCCGTATTGAAAGCGGCAAGATTTAACTCCAAAGCTCCATCAAGTAACCTGCTTTTAAGTCCTAACTCAAGAGTTGTATTTTGCTCCGGCTCATACTCAAATGAACCCGCTGGAATGCTGAAGCTCAACGCAGACGAAAAGGGATTGGTTACCACTGTCTCAAGAGGCGGAACATTGGAGCGAGTATCGTAGCCCCCTGATTTATATCCGCGGGACCAGTTCGCGTAGGTCATCATCTCATCATTCAGGTCATGTTGAATGGTAATGGAGGGAGCAAATTTGGTTTCCTCTCTTACGCCAGCTAGATCATGTCGCGCAACCTGCAATATGCGCCCCAACAAATAGTCGATTCCCATATCGGTACCCGGAACCAGAAGCGCGTTGTATGGAATTTCTGCACCATTGCCATCAACAACCGTAAGAGCTCGAGTGCCTTCTTTCTCTTCAGTGGAGTATCTTCCGCCAAAGGTCACTCGAGTAGTTTCTGTCGCGTTCCAAGTTGCCTGCAAAAATGCTGAAAAAAGGCTGGTGTCTTGAGTAAAGGTTCGAGGCACTGCGATATCCAATAGCTGCTGTGCTGCGCCAGCTGGGTATGCAGTGGTAACACCTCCATCAGTGCTAAAGGCTAACGGCAGTAAAGTATCGAGGGTATTGCCAATAACGCTGCCCGGCGTAGTGAAAAACTGGTCGCCAAAATCAAGCTCACTCTCGTGAATGTAAACACCAGCAATCCAGTCGATCATCTCACCGCCGGGTGAGGTAATTCGAAACTCTTGGCTAAATTGCTCGAACTCTTCCTGCGATTGAACGAAGAAAACGTCTGCGCTGGTGAAATCACAGTCGCACAGCTCTTCATATTCATAAGTGAGGAAACCGGTAGTTGAGGTGAGCGTGTAGTCACCCCATTGATAGTCCAAGTTTAGTGTGAAGTTATCAGTTTCGTTGTTGCTGAAATCACCGTTGCTCGAGCGATTGAAATCAAGACCGGTATCAAGCACAGAAGCGGAAGTCAGATCTGCGCCGGTCAATGGTGCGGCTGCATTTAGAGAGAGCAAAAACTGACTCCAGTTGGCTCCGCCAAGACCAGGATTAAGAGACGCAGCATCACCAGCTATTTCAACTTGGCGACCAGTAATATCAAAGGTGCTATGCGCATATTTGAATGTAGCTTCCAAATCATCGCTGGCATCCCATTGCAATGTGAGGCGCGTAGAATTTTCTTCTCTCTCAGGTTCAGCAGATGCATCGAGGTTTTCGACATAACCGTCTAAGGTTCTAGAACGATGAGCCAAACGCCCTGACAAACCATCAGCGATAGGACCGGAGACAATTATTTCGGCAAGTTGCTCTCCGTATTCCGGCTCGAGTGACAGCATCACGCTGCCTTCAAAATCCTGAGTCGGATTGGCTGTGATCAGGCTCATAGCGCCGGCAACACTATTTTTACCGTAAAGAATATTTTGCGGGCCTCGCAGAACTTCAACGCGTTCAAGATCCAAAAAAGGTGCTCTGGATAATTGCGAGCGGCCGTAATAAACACCATCGACGTACATGCCGACAGATTGTTCAAAGCCCTGATTAATACCAGAACCAATTCCGCGCATATAAATGTTGGTACCAATGCCCGTCTCAGACATGGTCAGGTTAGGAACATAGGCTTGCAAATCTTCAAGCTTGGTAATGCCCGCCTCAGAAAGCTTGCTTCCTGTCGTGACGCTAACAGAGACAGGAACATCCTGGAGACTCTGTGTTCGTTTTTGCGCCGTAACAATAATCTCTTCCAAGGTCAGGGGTTGAGCCCATGATCCCGAACAAAGAAAAACGGCTCCCAAAAACGCCGCTCCTCTCGCCAAATTACGAGAATCTCGATACTTAGACATGTTTTCCTCCACCCATTCGGCTTAGCCGTATTGTTCTAAATCTATTTTGTTGTTCTATCCCTAGGACCCGATCATAATTGCGCCGCCCAAATTGAACAACTTTCTTAAGGGTAGTTAACCCCAAGCTTTGCACTAATTGCGAGTATATATGGATAAAAAACAATTGCGCGCCATCGGCCACTCTTTAAAGCCTGTGGTTATGGTGGGCCAGAAGGGTATTTCAGATACTTTATTGGCGGAAACTGACCGCAGCCTCAACGATCACGAATTAATTAAGATTAAATTGGCCAGTACGGATAGGCAGTTGCGTCAAGAGCAAATCGAGGCGATTTGTGAGAGTTGCAAGGCCGAACTTGTGCAAAGCGTCGGTAAAATGGCTCTGGTTTTTAGAAAGAATTCTCGGCCGAATCCCAAAACATCAAATCTAATTCGCGCTTTGGCGGATTAACTTCTAGGGATAGATCTTGGTTTACAGATATTCGACCTGGTCGATTTCAAACTCGGATTCGCCTGCCGGAGTCTTAATAACAACTTCATCACCGACGGATTTACCTATAAGGCCACGGGCGATAGGCGAGTTGACAGAGATTTTTCCAGACTTAACATCGGCCTCATCGTCGCCCACAATCTGATAGGTTGATTCTTCCTCTGTATCGAGGTTTATCAGGCTCACTGTGGCGCCAAATATTACCTTCTCTCCTGACGGTACTTGGCTAATATCAATTACCTGCGCGTTGGCCAATTTACCTTCAATTTCCTGAATGCGACCCTCCGCAAAACTCTGTTGCTCGCGGGCAGCATGATATTCAGCGTTCTCTTTCAGATCGCCGTGTTCGCGAGCGTCAGCAATCGCTTTGACTATGCGAGGCCGCTCCACTTTTTTTAGCTGTTCCAACTCGGCGCGCAGACTCGCGGCGCCACCAACGGTCATAGGTACTCGGATCATATTTTTAACAAATTCTCGTGTAGGTCTTGCAGGCGATAAACCATATTTTCAGCTTGATTGCTGAGAGACATTACCATGGCTTCGCCACCGGCTAGGGTTGTAGTGTAGTACACAGCGGAAGACTCGGCACTAGACCTGATTGTAGATGAATCGGCGATCGCCTGCCGGCCCTCAGTGGTATTAATAATGGATTGAATCTCACCATTTTTAATCATGTCGACAATGTGAGGGCGGCCCTCAGTCACCTTATTAACCCGCATTACTTCTATACCCGCGCTCTTCAGAACCGAAGCCGTGCCATCAGTCGCGACAATGGCAAAGCCGAGATCTATCAGCGCCCGTGCAACGGGAATCAAAGGCTCTTTGTCGACGTCCCTTACACTCAGAAAAACACTACCGGTTTCCGGAATTGGCGAACTGCTACCCAGCTGAGCTTTGCGGTAGGCCTCGGCAAAGGTAGAACCGACTCCCATCACTTCCCCTGTAGATTTCATTTCCGGGCCAAGAATTGGGTCAACTCCGGGAAATTTATTAAAAGGGAATACGGCTTCTTTCACATGAAAGCATTGGGGAATAATTTCTGTCTCAAAACCTTGATCAGCAAGGCTAGTACCTGCCATGCAGCGGGCAGCAATTTTGGCCAGCGAAACACCTATGCATTTTGATACAAATGGCACGGTTCGAGAGGCGCGCGGATTAACTTCAATAATATAGATTTCACCATCCTGGTAAGCCAGCTGCACGTTCATCAGACCAACTACACCCAATTCTACGGCCATCTTCCTGACCCAGTCCTTCATGGTTTCCTGAACATCTGCCGGCAAACTGTAGGGCGGCAAAGAGCAGGCTGAGTCTCCGGAGTGCACACCAGCCTGTTCAATGTGTTGCATGATGCCGCCAATAACAACTTGCTCGCCATCACACACAGCGTCGACATCGACCTCAACTGCGGCGCCCAGAAACATATCCAGCAGAACCGGCGCCTCTTCACTGACTCGCACTGCTTCACGCATATAGTTCCGCAATTCAGCCTCAGAATAGACAATCTCCATTGCGCGGCCACCCAATACATAGGAGGGTCGAACCACGAGGGGATAACCAATTTCTTCTGCCTTGCCAACCGCAGCATCAACTGAGCGAACTGTTGCGTTTGAGGGTTGACGTAACTTCAGGTGCTGCAGCATCTGCTGGAAGCGCTCGCGATCCTCCGCACGGTCAATAGCATCCGGAGTCGTGCCGATAATAGGCACACCCTCGGCTTCCAGTGCGCGAGCCAATTTCAGCGGTGTTTGTCCGCCGAACTGCACAATCACGCCAACAGGCTTTTCCAATGCAACGATCTCGAGCACATCTTCCAGAGTCACCGGCTCAAAATAGAGCCTATCTGAGGTGTCGTAATCTGTTGAAACCGTCTCGGGATTGCAGTTGACCATAATGGTTTCATAGCCGTCTTCACGCATGGCAAAAGCGGCATGAACACAACAGTAGTCAAACTCAATGCCCTGACCAATACGGTTGGGCCCACCGCCCAATACTAAAATCTTTTTCCGATCACTGGGCTCCGCCTCGCACTCCTCTTCGTAGGTTGAATACATATAGGCAGTGGAGGTCGCAAATTCTGCAGCACAGGTATCGACTCTCTTGTAGACCGGCCGGACATTCAAATCCTGGCGATGATTGCGCAGTTCACCTTCAGATACCCCCAGTAAATTCGCCAGTCGAATATCTGAAAATCCCTTGCGTTTTAGCTTGCGCACAATAGATTCGGACAGATCAGCCAAAGTCTTTTCAGAGAGCCATTTTTCTATGGCAATAAGTTCTTCAATTTGCACCAAGAACCAGGGATCGATGGCCGACAGTCTCTGAATCTCGCTGATAGGCATTCCCGATCGAAAAGCATCCGCCAAATACCAAATGCGCTCCGCTCCAGGTTCTGAAAGGGCTTCTCGCAGTTTGCTCAGCAAATCCGGATCGTCTAAGTCGAGAATCGGGTCAAATCCGGACGCATCAACTTCAAGACCTCTTAAGGCTTTCTGCAAGGACTCTTGAAAGGTTCGGCCAATCGCCATCACTTCGCCAACTGACTTCATCTGAGTGGTGAGCTTCGCGTCTGCAGTATTGAATTTCTCAAATGCAAAGCGAGGGATCTTAGTCACTACATAGTCAATAGATGGCTCGAAGGATGCTGGAGTTGCGCCTCCCGTTATCTCATTCTGCAGTTCATCCAGAGTGTAACCCACAGCCAATTTGGCAGCGATTTTAGCAATAGGGAATCCCGTAGCTTTTGAAGCCAAGGCCGAGGATCGCGAAACTCGGGGGTTCATCTCAATTACTACCAATCGGCCTGTATCAGGGTGCACAGAGAACTGCACATTAGACCCGCCGGTATCCACACCAATCTCACGCAATACCGCTATAGAGGCATCACGCATGATCTGATATTCCTTATCGGTAAGGGTTTGCGCCGGTGCAACCGTTATTGAGTCACCGGTGTGAACACCCATGGGATCGAAATTTTCGATGGAACAAATGATGATGCAGTTGTCCGCGCTATCGCGCACAACCTCCATCTCATATTCCTTCCAACCCAATAGTGATTCATCAATTAACAATTCAGATGTTGGCGACAGATCCAACCCCCGATGGCAAATCTCTTCGTATTCTTCGCGGTTGTAAGCAATACCCCCGCCGCTGCCGCCCATGGTGAAAGAAGGTCGAACCACCAAGGGGTAACCAAGCTGCTCAGGAACCGCTCTAGCTTCTTCAATGGAGTGAACAATTCTGGAATTTGGAGTTTCCAGACCAATTTTTTGCATGGCATCATCAAAGAGTTGGCGGTCCTCTGCCTTATTGATGGCCTCTTCTTTGGCGCCAATTAACTCCACACCATATTTTTCCAAAACGCCGTTGCGCGCTAAATCTAGTGCGCAATTTAGTGCGGTCTGTCCCCCCATCGTCGGCAATACAGCATCCGGGCGTTCTTTCTCGATGATGCGCTCTACCATCTTCCACTCAACAGGCTCGATGTAGGTCGCATCTGCCATCGCCGGATCGGTCATGATGGTCGCCGGATTGGAGTTGACCAGGATGACTCGATACCCCTCCTCCTTCAGAGCCTTGCAGGCTTGAGCGCCAGAGTAATCAAACTCACATGCCTGCCCTATGACGATTGGGCCCGCACCAATTATCAGAATGGATTCAATGTCGGCTCTTTTTGGCATTAGTTAGCGTTTCCCGGTTTTTTTGCGGAGTTGGAGGACATTTGGTCGATAAATTTATCAAATAGCGGCAATACATCGTGAGGCCCGGGACTAGCTTCGGGGTGACCCTGAAAGCTAAACGCCGGCTTATCCGCAATTTGAATTCCTTGAAGGGTTCCATCAAAAAGTGATCGATGGGTCGGAATGATGCTAGCGGGCATGTTTTCTTCGCTCACAGCAAATCCATGATTTTGACTGGTAATCATGACTCGCTTGGTCTCAAGGTCGATTACCGGATGATTGCCGCCGTGGTGACCAAATTTCATTTTTTCTGTAGAACCCCCTGCCGCCAAAGCCAAGAGCTGATGCCCCAGACAGATTCCAAATAGAGGAATAGATTTCTCCAGCAATTCTCGAATAGCAGTAATGGCGTAATCGCAGGGCTCAGGATCTCCGGGGCCATTGGATAAAAATACACCGTCGGGATTTAAAGCCGTTATCTCGTCAGCAGTCGCCGTGGCAGGTAGGACCTGAATCTCACAGCCACGATCAGCCAACAATCTTAGGATGTTTTGTTTTACGCCGAAGTCGAGTGCCACCACCTTGTATAGGCTTTCTGGAGGCTGCATATGCCCTTCTCCCAACTTCCAACTGCCCTCTGCCCACGCGTAGGGATTTTCAGCGGTCACCACTGAAGCGAGGTCCATTCCCTGAACCCCAGCAAACTCTCGAGCGAGTTTAATGGCTTCCGCCTCATCCACCTCACCTGACATTAAGCAGGCATTTTGAGCACCTTTATCACGCAGCACGCGGGTTAACTTTCTGGTATCAACTTCCGCAATCGCCACAACGTTCTGTTGCAGAAGATAGTCGTCGAGCGCCAATTCACTTCGAAAACTGCTGGGCACCATGGAAAGATCGCGAATCACCATTCCGGATGCATGAACTTGCATCGACTCGCTGTCCTCGACATTGATGCCGACATTACCAATATGTGGGTAAGTAAAAGTTATTATCTGTCGGCTGTATGACGGATCAGTCAGAATTTCCTGGTATCCGGTCATAGAAGTATTGAAAACAACTTCTCCAACCCTTGAACCAGTAGCGCCGATACCAATACCTCGAAATATTGTGCCATCAGCGAGAGCTAGAATTGCAGGTTGGGATTTTTCTTCGATCACTCTCTCACCATAAGTTACCTAATTTGGGGTGCAATAGAGCGTCTAGTTTGAGTCTAGAGGCGGAATTTAGGCCGTAAAAAAGCGAGGAGAAACTTTGCGCTTCGCCCCGCGTACCGATAGATCTGCCAAGCTAGCTTCACGCTTTTTTAGTCGAACTAGTGCGCTACTGCTAGACGGGCATTATAGAGAACTGCGCATTCAGCTGTCTATCTGAATTAACTCTCAGGCACAAAAAAAGCCCGGATATGCCGGGCTTTTTCCTTTTGCGATTTTCACCGCAATATTTTTCGAGCCAATTAAGCAGCAGTCGCAACTTTGACAGCTTCTTGTACAGCTTCGTCAGCAGACTTAACACCTTTCTCAACACCTTTTTCGAACCAAGTTTTCAGTTCTTCAGAAACTTGTTGAGCAACTGCTGCGTTTGCTTGGGCAGCTTCAGTCAGTTTGCCAGTGAATTCTTCAACAAGCGCAGTTTGGCCAGCTATGAATTCTTTAGGGTCAGTTGAGCCCTTTGCAACGTCAAGCTGCTTCTCAGAACCTTCAACATAAAGGTTAGCCAAGCTGATTTGGCTTTCGAGAACTTTGCTCATAAGACGGCTGTTGATTTCAACTAGCTCTTTAGCTGCAGAGATAGCATCTTTACCGTAACCACTTACTGAATTAAAAATTTCTGTTTGCATGATATTTCTCCAATTTTGTGATCTCTGCGAGATCGTTGTATTCAAAACTTTGTGGGCCTGCTCAAGGAACCAGATCAATTTCAAGTCTCAATCTTATTCTTTGTGCACTGCACTATATGGCTATATTAATTTGAACTTCAAGGGCAAGTCAACGACTTTTTTGTGCTATGCACCATTAAATTATCAAAAAAAGGCCCGTCAACTGACAGGCACTTATATATCAATGACTTAGAAGTAATTGGCCAAATTCAGAAAAGCCATTAACTCATATACAAACCACCATTTACCGGCAAATTGATTCCAGTAATATAAGAAGAATCATCTGCACACAGAAATGCAACCGCACTTCCAATTTCGGCTGGTTGAGCCATACGACCAACTGGCACTGAAGCCACAATCTGGTTGCGGATATCTTCTGGCACAGCGGCTGTCATTCGAGTCTCAACATATCCTGGAGAAACAGAATTTACGGTCACACCTTTGCGGGCCATCTCTTGCGCGAGTGCCATAGTGAAGCCGTGTACGCCTGCTTTAGCTGCCGAATAATTTGTTTGTCCAAACTGACCCTTCTGGCCATTCACGGAAGAGATGTTGACGATGCGTCCCCAGCCTGAGTCGCCCATCGGCTCGACAATTTGGCGGCAAACATTAAAGAGGCTATTCAAGTTGGTATTAATTACTGCAGACCAATCTTCCTGAGGCATTTTTTTAAGGAAAGCATCACGTGTAATTCCAGCGCAGTTCACTACTATCGAAAGGGGGCCTACTCGTTCTGTGATATCGGCCAACATTGCTCCGGTAGCATCAAAATCAGAAATATTTCCCGCAGCGATCTCAAATTCGAAGCCCTGCTCTTTATGATCTGCCTGCCATTGCTCGGCAAGTTCTTGCTCCTGAGGAAGGTGCCCAGCGACAACTACACGACCTTGCTGATAGAGTGATTTACAAATTTCGGTACCGATTCCACCGATACCGCCGGTGACTAGTGCGATTTTCTTTGACATCAAATGTTCCGTCTCTAAGTTAAATTTGGGGATTGTTTTTACTAGGTTGCTTTCTTTTTACTTTTTGCAGATGTTTTAGCTGGAACCCCCGCAGCCTTCATCATATTTTTTTGGGCGTCCTGCCAATAATCCATGTTCTTTTTGGTGATATCCGTCCAAATATTGAGCGGATTTAAATCTTTTGAATCAGTAAACTTTTCCATGAAGTTGCGAGACTGGGTATCAAAATATCCCAAGCTGTGTTCCATGTAGCTACTGAATGCATCCTGCACAGAATCGCCATACATTCGGATAAACTTCATCAGGACATCGGTGGTAAAGAGGGGATCGCCTTCGTTCTCTTCTTCCGAAATTATTTGCAACAGAACCTGACGAGTGATGTCTTTATCTGTTTTGACTTCGCGAACCTCAAAGGACTCTTGTGAGAATACGAGCTCCTTTAAATCAGCCAGACTGATGTACTTGCTCAGGCTAGTGTCGTAAAGGCACCGATTCTGATATTTTTTAATAATTCTTGGCTCGCTCATCTTTTTCTCTTGGCCCACAAAGGGCGTCTTATCATTATTCTGGCTACTAAACTCGTTTGGTGACATAGGTTCCCGGAGCATCCTCGATAGCCTTTAACTTGCCATCGCCGGGTTGTCGCGCTGCAACCTTGACTGAATCTTGTTTGCTCAACCAGTTATGCCAATCACCCCACCAAGAGCCTTCATGCTGCTTGGCTTTTTCAAACCAGTCGTCAGCATTCTCAGGTAAATTTTGTGGGCCAACCCAATAACCGTATTTGTTTTTAATGGGCGGATTGACTATGCCGGCAATATGTCCGGAACCACCCAATACAAATCTAACCTTTCCGTTCAGCAACTTGGCGCCGTCGTAGGTAGATTTCCAAGGAGCAATGTGATCCTCTTTGGCCGAAATAAAATAGGAGGGCACCTGGATACGACTTACGTCAATAGCTACATCATCCAACGTGACGCCGCCAGGTACACAAAGCTTATTTTCGAGATACATATTGCGTAGATAAAAACTGTGCATCTTGGCTGGCATATTGGTGGAATCAGAGTTCCAGTAGAGCAGGTCGAATACAGTCGGGTCTTTACCCAAGAGGTAGTTGTTGATGTAGAAAGACCAGATCAGATCGTTCGAGCGCAGCATATTAAATGCAGAAGACATGCTCTTGCCGTTCAAAAAACCCTTTTCACCCATGCTGTCTTCCAACTGACCGATTTGCGCATCATCGATAAAAACGCTGAGATCACCAGCATCGGAAAAATCGATCAGCGCCGTGAAGAAGGTAGCGCTCTTAATACGCTCATCGCCTTTTTCTGCCATGTGGGCCAGAGTCGAAGCCAATAAAGTTCCACCGATGCAGTATCCAACAATATTGATATCAGACTCTCCAGTGGCTTGCTCTACAGCATCCATAGCTGTGTAGATGCCATCCAACATGTAGTCTTCGAAACCAATATCCTGCTCATCTTCCTCAGTGGGATTGAACCAAGAAACGATAAATACAGTGTGACCTTGATCAACTAACCATTTGATCATGGAATTTTTTTCTTGCAGATCAAGGATATAAAACTTGTTAATCCATGGTGGCACTATCAGAAGTGGTCGCTTCAAAACCTCTTCTGTAGAGGGGCTGTATTGAATCAGCTGGAACATGCGATTCTGAAAAACAACTTTACCTGCTGTGGTGGCAACATTTTCACCCAGAGTAAATGCATCGGGATCAGTCATTGCGATACGCAACTGGCCATCACCCTCTTCCATATCCCGCACAAAATTTTGCAGCCCGGAAACAAGATTCTCGCCGCGGTTCTCCAAAGTAGCTCGAACAACTTCGGGATTAGTGGTTGGATAGTTAGTAGGAGCCATAGCATCGATAAACTGCTTGGTGAAAAAGCTCAGACGCTTTTGATCTTTCTCAGGAAGATCATCAACTCCGTCCATAGTGTCTTCAATACATCGAGCCGAAAGCAGATAGGACTGTTTAATATAGTCAAATACTACGTTTTGACTCCAATCCTCATCCCGCCAGCGATTGTCTCCCTTCTGGGGTTCGATCACAGGGTTTTGAGTATCCTCGCCCTCTGCTCCGCCCATCAATCGAGTGGTTGTGTATTGCCACAGCTTTAAAGAATCTGCGAAGTACTGCTTTTGCGCATCAATGGCAGCCGCCGGGTTTTTCCAAAGGCTCATCATGGCTTCGTAATAGGTGTTACCTATATTGAATGGATCCATGGATCCGCCTGTGAGCATCTCCGTATGTTTTTCCATTACCGTACGGAACATTTGCTGGCTAGCTTGATTGAGGTTCTCAGTCCAATCTGTGACCCCGGCAGCGGCTTCCGAACTTGCATTAGTATCGGAATCAGGTGTGCTGGAATTTGAGGTCATAGGGGCTTCTCAATAGACAATAATTAGGATCGGCGATGTTAAATGACTCCTGCTCATTGAGCAACCGCACAATAGAATTTTGTGCATTAAATAAATCCCAATTCTGCACAAAGCTTTGATTTTTATATGGGGTTAGCTACTTGAAAAAATTCAACTTCGAGAGGGAGTAAAATAATTCATATAGATATTTATCTTTGACGTTATTTGATATACAAATAACAATCCTACACTCGTAAACCAAACCATGAACCTATCTCAGATTGACCTAAATCTTCTTGTTTACCTCGACGCACTCTTGCGTGAGCGCAATGTCACCAGAGCTGCGCAGAAACTCAGCATGAGCCAACCAGCCTTAAGCAGCGGCTTAAAACGACTGAGAGAACTATTCGCAGATCCACTATTAATCCGGACCAGTGAAGGTATGGTACCAACTGAAAGAGCTCAAGAACTCGAGCCGCAGCTGCGCGAAATACTGACCCATATAGAACAGGCGGTAGAACCCCATACAGAGTTTGAAGCAAAAAAAAGTGACAGAGTTTTCCGCATTATGGTCAGTGATTACGCAGAAATGACGCTGATGCCAAAACTCTTATCCTATTTGCGCAATCACGCGCCGGGGGTGATTTTGGATATTCTGACTCCCAGCGATGTGACCTTTAGAGACGTCGAATTGGGCAAAGTCGACTTAGTTATAAATCGATTTGACAACATGCCACTGTCTTTTCATCAGGGTACCGTTTGGAGGGACGATTTTAGCTGCCTGCTGTTAGCATCAAACCCCATCGCTGAAAATTTCAGTCTGGAAAATTACTTGTCTGGCAAGCATGTTTGGGTATCTAAAACCGGCATGGGGGTGGGTGTTGGAGTGAACCCCCTAGACGTAGCCAAGCTCGGTTGGGTAGATCAGGAACTTTCAAAACTTGGACATAAGCGCAATATTAGGGTTTTTACTCGCCACTATCAGGCCGCTATACATCTGGCACTTGAAGAAGATTTGATAGCAACAGTACCTTCGATGGCGCTGAAAAACCTGCATACAGAAAAGGCCTATCGCATATTGCCTCCACCTTTTTCTATCGCAGAGATGGAGTTAAAAATTGCTTGGAGCCCCCTGTTGCAGCACAACGCTGGTCACCAGTGGATGCGCCGATTGATTCAGGATATTGCAAAAGACCTTAAAATCTAGACTAAAAAGTCTAGATCAACTATTCATGAACCAGATATTGGGTATTCCAAACATAAATTGGAGATATACCCTTACCCCCCTTACCATTCGGGCTCTGCACCAACTATAGCTCTAGGAAACCATATATGAACCAGCGCATTCAGAAAAACGGATTGCAAATCGACGCGCAAATGCACCAATTTATCGAGTCTGAAGTGTTGCCAGACATCGGCCTTGAGCCTATCACTTTTTGGCAAGGATTGGCGCAGATAGTGTCCGAGATGAGCCCTAGAAATACGGCACTTTTAAAAAAGCGAGAAGAGCTGCAAAAGAAGATCAACCAGTGGTACATAAATAAGCCAGAGTTAGCGCTCTCTCCGGCGGAGCAGAAGCAATTCCTGAGTTCCATAGGCTATCTGGTGGAAGAAGGTGATGACTTTGAAATTGGCACAATTAATGTTGATGAAGAAATAGCCACTCAAGCAGGTCCCCAATTGGTTGTACCGGTAATGAACGCCCGTTTTGCGCTGAACGCAGCAAATGCGCGTTGGGGTAGCCTCTATGACGCTCTCTATGGAACCGATGTTATATCGGAGGAAAATGGTGCTGAGCGGGGCTCAGACTACAACCCTGTGCGTGGCGAAAAAGTTGTTGCCTACGCTAAGAAGGTCCTGGATCAAAATTTTGAATTGATCAATGGCAGCCACGGGGACGCTATTGCTTATACCGTCGTCAATGGGGAGCTAGCCATTGCGCTGGCAGATGGCTCATCTCAAAGCCTCGCAGTGACATCCAAATTTGTGGGTTATCAGGGTCAAACTGACAGCCCCACTGCGATATTACTTAGGAACAATGGCCTGCATATTGAGATACAAATCGACCGCTTTTCCTCTATTGGCAAACTTGATCAGGCAGGAGTTAAAGATCTACTGATTGAATCAGCGCTCACTACCATCCAAGACTGCGAGGACTCCGTTGCTGCTGTTGACGCAGACGACAAGATATTGGTTTACAGAAACTGGCTGGGGCTGATGAAAGGGACTCTTGAAGAGACCTTTGAGAAAAACGGCGGAACCCATACGCGCAGACTGGCTGCAGACAGAAACTACCTCGCCCCAGACAGCACTAGCATTAGCTTACCGGGCAGAAGCCTGCTCTTTATTCGCAATGTCGGACACCTGATGACCAATGAAGCTATCCTCGATACCAATGGTGACGAAATATACGAGGGTATTTTAGATGCCGTTGTTACCTCCCTTATTGCGCTACATGACCTACGGGGGAATGGAAACTTCAAAAATTCCCGCGCCGGAAGCATTTACATAGTAAAACCCAAGATGCATGGACCGGAGGAATCGGCGTTCACAAACGATCTTTTCGATCGCGTTGAAGACCTGCTTGGCCTGGAGCGCAATACCATCAAAGTTGGCATTATGGATGAAGAGCGCCGCACTACTGTCAACCTCAAAGAATGCATTCGCGCTGCCAAAGATCGCGTGGTATTTATCAACACAGGTTTCCTCGACCGCACTGGTGATGAGATTCATACCAGCATGTTAGCGGGACCAATGATTCGCAAGGCACAGATGAAACAGCAGGCTTGGATTGCTGCCTATGAAGACTGGAATGTAGACAAAGGTCTACAAACTGGCTTTAGCGGTTCGGCCCAAATCGGCAAAGGTATGTGGGCCATGCCGGACGAAATGGCCGCCATGATGGAAGCAAAAATCGCTCACCCCCTGTCGGGAGCGAGCTGTGCCTGGGTGCCCTCGCCCACCGGAGCTACCCTACACGCTCTGCACTATCACCAAGTTGACGTATTTTCCCTACAACAGGAAATGCGTGGAAAGCGCGATACAAGCCTCGAAGACATTCTCAGATTGCCGCTGGAGCGAAGCCCAGAAAAACTCACCGCAGAAGAAATTCAGCGTGAATTGGACAACAACGCTCAAGGACTTCTAGGGTATGTTGTTCGCTGGGTAGAACAGGGTATCGGCTGCTCAAAAGTGCCGGATATCGCCAATGTCGGCCTAATGGAGGATCGAGCTACACTTAGAATTTCTAGCCAACATATTTGCAATTGGCTGGTGCATGGACTGTGTACCAAAACGCAAGTTATGGAAACCTTAGAACGCATGGCCAAAGTAGTTGACGAGCAAAATGCTGCCGATCCGCTATATAGACCTATGTCCCCAAACTTTGATCACAGCATAGCTTTTCAGGCCGCTGTGGATCTTATATTTCAAGGTGAGAACCAACCGAGCGGCTATACCGAACCGCTGCTACATGCTTATCGGCGGCAGGCCAAGTTTGTCCAAAAAAACCAGAAGCTTGATAATATCGCGGTATAACGGGCAACAGATTTTACTCCGGGTTATTTCCCCTAGCTTAAACCCCGCAATGCGGGGTTTTTTAATTTGCGAGCACCAATGGTCGAGACCCTTATCAATCTATCGCCGATACTGATTTTTTTCTCACTTGGTTACGGCATAAAAAAAACCGGACTGAACCTCGGCTCGCTACCCCACCGGATTAATGTATATGCGATTCGCTTTATATTCCCGGCGGTAATTCTTCTCTCCGTTCCCAAACTTGAGTTCAGCGGCAGTATCTATTTTGCTGTGCTGTCGCCCTGGTTATGCGTGCTAATCGCTGCAATAAGCGTACTGCTTTTGTCGAGGGCTCTGAAATGGCCGCGAGAAATTGAGGGCGCCCTGCTAATCCTATGTGCGCTCGGCAATACCGGATTTTTAGGTGTGCCCATGATCAAATCTCTGTTCGGTCTTGAGCATGTTGCTATTGCAGCCATTTACGACCAGTTTGGAACCTTTATAGCTCTTACCACTTATGCAACTTTCGTAGCAGCACTCTACAGTGGAGACGAAAAAGTTGATGTCAAAATAATTGTCAAAAACGTACTACTATTTCCGCCTTTTATCGCCTTGATCGTAGCGCTTTGCTTGAAACCGGACACGCTAGCGCCCTTTGAATTCATTCTAGAAATTATGTCAATACTGATCATCCCCCTGACTATGCTTAGTATTGGAATGCAGTTTAGCTTTCGGGTAGAGCAGGATATTTTGGTGCCTTTAGCGGTAGGTTTGGGTATTAAGATGCTGTTGTTGCCACTGTTAATCGGCTTGCTCGGCTACACGCTTGCGATCTCTACCCCTGTGCTTCAAGTTGCCATTTTTCAGAGTGCCACACCCCCGATGGTTACAGCTGCAGTGCTGCTGATTTCGCATAAAATTGCTCCCAAATTCACCGCCAGTGTTTTGGGCTTTGGCACGCTTGCTGCCCTGATATGGCTTCCTCTAGTCTTCATCATTCTTAACAGCTAGGAGACCACGTCAGCGCGATAATATTCCCTATGCATATTCGCTCCAAGCTCATCCTCTACCCGCTTTTTGCCGCGCTATTGTTTGCGTCTGGCATTCGCCTGCAGGCGCAGGAGGGAATATCTGTGGGCTCCTTCAATGTGCACTATGTTTCTGAACGACGCCCAAAATTGCCTTGGGAGGAGCGACGTGAAGCCGTAGTTATGGCGGTCAATGAATTGAACGCTGACATTATTGGTTTTCAGGAGATGGAAACCTGGATTGGTCGAGGCGTTCACGGGGACAATGTCCAATTGGATTGGATATTGGCAAATGCACCTCAGTACAAGGCAGCTGCGGTTGGAGATCCGCGAGTCTATCCTTGGACTCAACCTATTTTTTATCGGCCGGAAAAGTTTGGCTTTCTAGAGCAAGGCTTCTTCTACTTTTCCGAGACACCTGATCAAATCTATTCACGGCCTTGGGATCAAAGTTTTGCGTCTTTCGCCAGTTGGGTCCAGTTTATAGATTTTAACTCGAAACAACATTTTCGCGTCGTAAATGTGCATTTTGACCACAGCAGCAAAATTAATCGACACGGTTCAGCGGAGTTGGTATCCCAGCGGATTGAACCTTGGTTAGCGGCAGGAGAACCAGTCATTTTACTGGGCGACTTTAACGCTCTAAGTTGGTTTGAGACTATCGATATTCTGACGGACAGTGGAATGCAACTAGCTAATAGGAACGGCAGCACATTCCACTTCAATAAGGGATTAAACCTATTCCCTGCAATTGATCATGTACTATTTTATGGTTTTGAGCAGAGTGGAAAGACCTTACGACTAGCAAAAAAATATGATGGCGTATGGCCGTCTGACCACTATCCCATAAGCGTTGAGCTTAGCCCATTGGCCGCTGAATTAGATAATTCAGAGAGTGAGGAATCTGAGGCACTTTGTACAAATGCGGCTGACTCCGCGGAACAACGCTGCTAGGTAAGCCCTAACACGTCGCGCATATCGTAAAGACCTGCGGGCTGATTGACCAACCAAGCCGCTGCCCGAGCAGCACCCTGAGCAAATGCCATCCGGCTGGAAGCTTTGTGAGTTATTTCAATTCTCTCGCCTTCGGATGCAAAAACAACCGTGTGATCTCCCACAATATCGCCAGCACGAATAACCGAAAATCCGATACTAGCTGGGTCACGCGCGCCAATTTGCCCCTCACGACTAAATACAAAAGTCCGACTCGGATCTCGCCCTAGGGTATTTGCAATCACATTCCCCATAGCCAAAGCCGTACCGGAAGGCGCATCTACCTTGTGGCGATGATGAGCCTCAACTATTTCGATATCCGATTCCTCACCGAGCGCCTTTGCTGCCTGCTCGAGTAGCTGCAGACAGAGCGTCACACCGGTGCTGAAATTCGCAGCCTGACAAATGGGAATGTTGGCGGAGTAGCCTTTTATTCTCTCGAGTTCAGCATCGCTGAACCCCGTCGTGCCGACCACAATGGGTATTTTGGCTTGAGCACATACATCTAGATTATTTAGAGTATTTTCCGGCGTAGTGAAATCGATTAGCAGATCAAACTCACTGGCAACCAAAACGTCTGTTACTTCGACACCGATACAACCAATACCAGCGATTTCTCCGGCGTCTCTGCCAATATTTTCACTGCCTGTGCGCTCAGTAGCCACAGATAGACTCATACCATCCCGTTGCTGGACGGCCTGCATCAGCGTCTGCCCCATTCTTCCAGCTGCGCCGGCGATGGCTATCCTCAACATTTGTGACTCCAAGTGTGTTGTTAGGTGTAGCAATTGTTAGGTTTGTATAAAAATTAGCTGCTAGTCTGCCTTCAGCTAGACAGGTCGTCAAAAAACTTCTTCACTCCATTAAACCAAGTATGGCTTTGCGGAGCGTGTTTGGACTCTCCCAATGACTCCCGCAGTTTCTCGAGCAGTTCTTTTTGTTCTGCCTTTAGTTTTACTGGTGTTTCCACCACAACACGACAGATCAGGTCTCCCGTTAGCGAACTCCGGACAGGTTTTACCCCCTTACCACGCAATCGAAACAATTTCCCCGTTTGCGTCTCAGTAGGTATTTTCAATTTCACTTTACCTGTCAAGGTGGGAACCTCAATTTCCGAACCCAGAGCCGCATCAATTATGGAAATGGGGATTTCACAGTAAAGATCGGCGTCACGTCGCTCAAATATCGGGTGAATCTTGACTGACATTTGTACATATAGATCCCCGGCTACAACTCCAGCCGGTCCGGCTTCACCTTCACCAGACAATCGAATCCTGTCTCCGGTATCAACTCCTGCTGGAACTTTCACCGAAAGAGTTTTTCGCTCCCTGACTACACCTTGGCCATGGCACTTCGAACAAGGCTCATCAATAGATTTACCCTTGCCTCTACAGGTTGGGCAGGCTTGCTGCACCGAGAAAAACCCCTGCTGCATTCGAACCTGCCCTTGTCCATTACAGGTCTGACAAGTGCTAACCGATGTGCCTGGTTTAGCGCCACTGCCATCACAGGTATCACAAGACACATTAGTTGGAATAGTGACTTTTGCGGTGGTTCCTTTAACCGCCTGCTCGAGAGATATTTCTAGTGTGTATTGCAGATCCGAACCTCGAGAGGGTCCGCGCGAACCGCCACCACCAAAAACATCTCCAAATACGTCACCAAAAATATCGGAAAAACCGCCAGCAAAACCCTGACCTCCACCCATACCTTGCGGATCTACACCGGCGTGGCCGAAACGATCGTAGGCGTTACGTTTTTCTTCGTCGGACAGTATTTCGTAGGCTTCTGACGCCTCCTTGAATTTGTCCTCGGATTTGGGATCATCCGAATTGCGATCCGGATGATATTTCATGGCAATACGTCGGTATGCTTTTTTAATCGTCGCAGCATCCGCCCCTCGATCCACTCCGAGAGTTTCGTAATAATCGCTTTTTGCCACTAGGTTAATTCCTCAAATTAAAACGAATTGCGCGGAGCATAGAGCTCCGCGCATATTTTAGATCTCAAGCAGAGATACTATTTGTTGTCGTCTTCGCTAACTTCTTCGAACTCTGCGTCGACAACGTCATCAGCTTCTCCGGCGACATCTTCCGGTCCCGGAGCACCGGTTCCAGCCTGTTGATCCGCGTAAAGCTTCTGAGCTAAGGAGCTGGACACCGTTGTCAGTTTTTCAACTGCGCCATCAATCGCATCTTTATCATTGCCCTTACAGGCCTCTTCAACTTCGGCAATAGCTGCTTCGATGTCGGCTTTTTCTTGCTCATCAACCTTGTCTTCAGCTTCAACCAAAGTCTTGCGTGTTGCATGAGCAAGGCCTTCTGCGCCATTTCGGGCGGTGACCAATTCCTCGAACTTGGCGTCTTCATCGGCATGGCTTTCCGCCTCGCTTACCATAGCTTCGATCTCGTCGTCGGAAAGACCACTCGAAGCTTTAATTACAATGGACTGCTCCTTGCCAGTTGCTTGATCCTTAGCGGAAACATTCAAAATTCCGTTGGCATCAATATCAAAGGTCACTTCAATCTGCGGCATGCCTCTTGGTGAAGGGGGAATGTCCGCCAAATCAAACCGGCCAAGTGACTTATTCGCCGCGGCCTGCTTCCGCTCACCCTGAACAACATGAATAGTCACAGCAGTTTGATTGTCTTCTGCTGTCGAGAAAGTCTGTGACTTCTTCGTCGGAATAGTCGTATTTTTTTCGATTAGCGCTGTGGCAATACCACCCATGGTCTCAATACCTAAACTTAAAGGGGTTACGTCCAGTAGCAGAACATCAGTAACGTCGCCCGCCAGAACTGCACCCTGAAGTGCCGCACCCATAGCAACTGCCTCATCCGGATTAACATCCCGGCGAGGTTCCTTGCCAAAGAAATCAGTAACTTTTTGCTGCACCAGTGGCATGCGGATTTGACCACCCACCAATATAATCTCGTCGATATCTGAAGCTGAAAGTCCAGCATCGGCCAGAGCAATTTTGCAGGGCTCTAGAGTGCGGGCAACCAGATCCTCAACCAAGGATTCAAGTTTGGCGCGCGTCAATTTGACCACCAAGTGCTTCGGCCCGGAGGCATCTGCAGTGATATACGGTAGGTTAACCTCGGTTTGCTGACTGGAGGAAAGTTCAATTTTGGCTTTCTCAGCCGCCTCTTTCAGGCGCTGCATGGCAAGTGGATCACCTGTGAGGTCCATACCGCTATCCTTCTTAAAGGATTCTGCTAAGTACTCGATTACACGTAGGTCAAAATCTTCACCACCAAGGAATGTATCGCCATTGGTCGCTAACACCTCAAATTGTTTCTCGCCGTCAACGTCTGCAATTTCAATTACCGACACGTCGAAGGTGCCACCACCCAGGTCATAAACGACGATAGTGCTATCTTTGCCGGCTTTTTGATCCAAGCCATAAGCAAGTGCCGCTGCGGTTGGCTCATTGATGATGCGCTTAACATCGAGTCCGGCTATCTTGCCGGCGTCTTTCGTAGCCTGACGTTGAGAATCGTTGAAGTAAGCAGGCACCGTAATAACTGCCTCAGTGACGTTCTCGCCAAGATAATCTTCAGCGGTTTTTTTCATCTTCTTTAGCACTTCTGCTGAGATCTGTGGCGGAGCTCTTTTCTCGCCTTGAGTTTCAACCCAAGCGTCACCATTTTCCGCTTTCACGATCTTGTAGGGCACCATGCCAATATCTTTTTGCACGATGGCATCGTCAAAACGACGACCGATTAATCGTTTAACCGCGTGTAGTGTATTTGCCGGATTGGTTACCGCTTGGCGTTTCGCCGCCTGACCAACCAAAACTTCTCCGTCTTCGGTAAATGCAACGACGGAAGGTGTGGTGCGATCACCTTCAGAATTTTCAATAACCCGAACTTTCTCACCATCGCGAAAGGCGACACAAGAATTTGTTGTTCCAAGGTCAATACCAATTATTTTGCCCATTATTTACTCCGATACCTTTATTTAGTCTGGCAAGGCTTTGCTTGCCGAATTGTTTTCTATATTTGGTTGCGATCTTAGATTTCAAGAAGTTATCTTCAGATCACCTCGATTAGCTCGATTTGCTTACCACCACCATGGCCGGTCGAATTAGCCGACCGTTTAGTTCATAACCCTTTTGAAATACTTCAATAACCGTGTTGGGTTCAACCTCGTTGTTCTCAATACTTGCCATCGCTTGATGTTGCTCCGGATTAAAGGGCTCACCTGCTGGGTCTATGGCCTGCACACGACTCTTTTCCAAAGCGGTTAGAAACGACTTCAATGTCAACTCAACGCCCTCAACAAATGCCTCGGCAGATGGTTGGTCAGGTATTGCGCTGGCCAGTGCACGCTCAAGATTGTCGACCACAGGCAGCAGCTCTTTAACAAAACTTTCCAGAGCAAACTTACGCGCCTTTTCAACATCCAGAGAGGCGCGCCGTAATGTGTTTTGTTCTTGCGCTTTTGCACGCAATACATCTTCACCAGCCTGACTGAGCTGGATTTGAAGTTGCTCAATTTGCTGCTCAAGAGTCAATTCCTCGACAACTTCTGAATCAGCAACTTCTTTCAGCTGCGGCGAATCACCCTTGGACTCCTGCGTTGAGGCCTCTTCAAGTTCCTCACCGCCTGCAAGGATTTCAGATTCATTCTGCTCTTGCTCTTTCTTTCTGGACAAGTTCTGTCTCCTGTCTATATAAGTTAGCTGCCGACATATATGGGGCTGCCTATGAAGTGTTCAAGGTGGTTTTTACAGAGAAATGGGTAAAAATCGGGAGAAATTACACTTTGTCTTTTTCATCTGAATCAGACTGATTACAATCGAACAGCTTTTCCGATGGCGATGCCCTCATACTGACGACATGCTAACCAATCTCAGCGTCCACAATTTTACGCTCGTTAATAAACTCGATCTTTCCCTCGAATCGGGCATGACAGCTATTACCGGAGAGACCGGAGCAGGTAAATCCATACTACTGGATGCTCTTTCGCTAACTCTCGGCGACCGCGCTGATTTCAGCCGAATACGCAAAGGGGCTGAACGGGCGGAAGTTTGCGCGCAATTTGATATATCTGGCAGCGACGAGGTACAACACTGGTTAACAGAGCAACTGCTGGACGCCGAAGGAGATTGCATACTGCGCCGTGCCCTTACGACGACTGGCAAATCAACTGCCTGGATCAACGGACAGATAGTGACGTTGAGCCAGCTACGCGGTCTCGCTGAGATGCTTATTAGCATTCACAGCCAACACGAACATCAAGCCCTGACTAAGGCTTCGCACCACCGACACTTGCTTGATCAGTTCGCCAACCACCCAGATTTGTTGAGTGAGGTTGCAGTGGCTCACGAAAATTGGAATGCGGCGCGGGAAAAAGTTGTGCTACTGGAGACTCAATATAGGGATGGGCAGGAACGACTTGAACTGCTTAGCTTTCAGGCCGAAGAGTTGCGTAGTCTAAATATCGGAGAAAACGAATTTGCCAAACTCGAGGAGGAGCAAAAGAAACTCGCCAACGCAGAGTCCATTCTTGCGAGTCTCTCCTCTTTGACCCAACTGCTGGAAGAATCCGAAGACTCAAACCTGCAAAAGGGAATTCAGCAAAGCTTGGCTCTACTTGAGAAGATTCCAGCAAAATCCACTGCTCTGATTGAAGCGGAGACGCTACTTAAATCATCGGCAATTCAGATTGAGGAGGCGGTGGGCTCGATCCGCCGCGAGGCTGAAGTAACGGAGCTTGATCCTGAGCGCTTGGCGTTGGTGGAAGATCGCCTCAGCCAAATCTTTCACCTCGCCCGCAAGTACCGAAAAAAACCGGAAGAGTTGGCCGAATTCTCCCGCCAGCTTCAGGCCGAACTGCAGCAGTTAAATGATCCAGAGGCAGCCCTTGAGCAAGCCCTACAGTTGGAAACGAGCAGCTTGGAAAGATTTTTAGCGCTGGCAAAAAAACTAAATATAAGCCGCTCTGATGCAGCTAAAAAGCTCGAATCTGAGGTGAATTCCCATTTTGAATCGCTGTCCATGCCCGGAGCCGGAATTCAATTTGAGCTAAAATTTGATCCAGTTGCGATCCGCAACAGGTGGGGTTCAGATGCGATCACTTTAGAGGTTCGAACTAATCCGGGACAGAATTACGGTCCAATTTCAAAAATAGCGTCTGGCGGAGAACTATCACGCATTAGCTTGGCCATTCAGGTTGTGACGGCGCGCAGCGGACAAACACCAACCCTGATTTTTGACGAAGTAGATGTTGGTATTGGCGGAGCAACCGCTGATACCGTGGGAAACCTTCTGCGCGATCTGGGTCAACGCGCTCAAATAATCTGCATTACGCATCTGGCACAGGTAGCCTGTAAAGCGCATCAACAGCTTGTGGTTAGCAAACAAACTTCCACAGATTCAGCTGAAAGCCTAATTCGATTATTGGATAGTGAAGAGCGGATCGAAGAAATAGCTCGTATGCTTGGCAGCGCCAAAATTACAGAACGCTCCCGCGAAAATGCCAGAGAGATGTTAGAGTTAAGTCATGTTTGAGACATCTACTTATCAGGCTCTTGCCGGTGGAATCATGATTGGCGTGGCCGCCAGTTTACTTATCGTCCTATCCGGAAGAATTGCAGGCATTAGCGGTATCTTAAGCGGAGCCATATTTAGCAAAGATGATCGGTCATGGCGCATTCTGTTTATCGGAGGCCTGCTAATTGGCGGATTGCTATGTCACGCACTGACCGGCAAACCGGTACCCGAAATAGCAGTGACTAATCCCTGGATGGCAGTGCTTGGGGGTCTCATCGTAGGCTACGGCGTTCGTCTGGGATCAGGTTGTACCAGCGGCCACGGAGTCTGCGGCATAGCTCGGTTTTCACGCCGTTCCATTGTTGCCACTCTATGTTTTATTGGCGCCGGCGTGGCAACCGTTGCCCTAAAATCGTTTCTGATCGGAGGTGCATGATGAAGCACCGTCTGCCAGCCCTACTCTCCGGCATATTGTTTGGATTTGGTCTAGCCTTTTCAGGTATGACCGATACGCACAAGGTAATTGGCTTTTTGGATGTATTTGGTGCTTGGGACTACGATTTAGCCTTTGTCATGGGTGGAGCTCTTTTGGTAAGCGTTGTGGCATTCCAACTAATGAAGCATCGCCAAGTGAGCCTTCTCGACTGCCCACTGGAAATGCCAAGCAACAAGCAAATTGACTGGAGGCTGATAGGAGGTTCAGCTCTCTTCGGTATTGGCTGGGGCCTATTTGGTTACTGTCCCGGACCAGCACTAACTGCCCTTATCTATCTTGACCCGCTCACCATGTTATTTGTGCTGAGTATGATTTTAGGCATTCTGGTCCACAGATACTCCAAGATTTAACACCTGTTTCGCGCTTGGTTGCCGCGACAGTCTCTGAAGATTTAATGTAAATAATGCTTAACGGCTTTGCACAAAATATTGATATGAATCAATATGAATTTGGGATCGCTCACTGAATTCACAAGTAAATCCATGAAGGAAAACTAAAAATGAACAACTTTTTTAAAATAGTGCTAACAAGCCTGATTACATTGGCTTTAACTGGTGGGGTAGTTCAAGCACAGGATACGCCTTCTCCAGAAGAACAAGAATTTGTCTTTAGAGATAGCCTGTTTCGCGTAATTTCCTATAAAGCATCTCAACTCCCAGCCGCAAAAGCTCAGGGTGATCAAGCTGCATTTCAGGAAGCTGCGGCAGATATTGCTTATCTCTCCGATATGATTGTTGATGGATTTCAGATTGAAGGAAATATTCCTGAAAATTCATTAGCCCTTCCATCTATATGGGAAGATTTTGGAAACTTTACCGAGAAAGCCCACGATCTAAGGAATGCGGCTCAGGCTCTTGCGGATTCTGGTGATATGGATTCATACGATCCGCGCCAATTTGGCGGTGGGAATTGCGGCGGATGTCATCGAGATCACAAACAACGTGCCAACTAAGCAGTTCTAATACTACAAAAAAAAGGGGCTTACGCCCCTTTTTTTGTAGTATTTTTATGGGTTATTCATTTATAAATAATTAACCACTCCATAGACAGCAGCAAAAACAACCAACGCCAAAATTATCGCCCTCACCCATCGAGACCCGGGTATCGGTTCATACCTATCCTGATCGTCTGGCTTCTTACCGGTAATCATTGCAAGAACTAACTTCTCTCTTTTATAGAGGCGATAAAAAAGGATAACGACGATATGGAAAATGGCGAGTCCCAAAATCACCTTGGCATTTGTTCCATGAAACTCTGTGATTTTGCCTGCCATACTGCTCGAAACATAGTCGTTTAAAGGGGCAAAATAATAGTATTCGTCATCGGCGAACAACCCGGTGCCCGCTTGAATGAATATGACAAGCAGAAGAGCCAGAACTGATAGTCCACCCAATGGGTTGTGCCCGGCATATTTGCCACCCTCGCGACGAAAGAAGGTTTTTGCATAGGCAATAATTTCAGATGGTTTGTAGATAAAGCTACTGAATTTGGCGTAGCGAGAACCCACAAGCCCCCAGATAATCCGAAATAAAATTAGCCCCAAAGCTATAAATCCAGAGAGAAAATGGTGGTCAAGATCACCCTCAACTTCTATGGAGTACCAGGAATAACAGAGGGTAATCACTATCGCCCAATGGAAAAGACGTGTTGGGATATCCCAAATGAGTTTCTTATTCTTCGACATAAAAATTACCTAAGCCCCTTTTCGCAGAAAGTATAAAGGGTGTATTCAATGATTTACTAGGCCATTTGGTGAATGGCAATGGTGGCTGCCAATTTTGAGAGTCTGCGGGTTTTGATTCGCATGTTCGAGTGCCGTAAGCTTCTAACCTTTTCGAAACTATCAAAGGTCTTTACCTGATGCGTCTGCGGAGCTGGAACATAGACTTATTCTTGCAGCTAACTTTCTTATTGGTGTGTTTATCCAGCCAGAGCCTCGCACAATTCCAATCAAACAGCATTGAATTTTCCGCCTTCAATAATACCAATATCGGTCTAGCACGAACCGACCACATGAATGACTACGGTGTGCAAGTTCGTCTAGGCGGCCAATCCTATTTTGAGCAGACAACTGGCAGCGGAATATTTGTCAGCTCAGATATCGCGCTTACCCGCTATGACATTTATTCAAATTTGGACAGGATCGAGGTATCTGGCCAGATTGGTTACGCAAAAAAGTTGGGCATCGGGTTTGACCAACCGCGCCTAAGCGCAAGCATTAATCTGCAGTATCGGGATTCCGAATCTGCTATTCGCAGCGGCTGGAGCGTTTCGCCAATTTTGGGCTACTCAAAAAACATCTCCGACAGAACCTCGGTAAACGCCAGCATCACTTACTACCAGTTTGAGGCCGACAACCGCATAGATGTTGCTGTTGGCACAGCGGGTTGGCTCGACAGCGAAGATAATCCAACTTCCATTCAAAACTCGCAAATTCATGCCGGTGGAGAATGGGCCTGGACTCCCAATACCTATCTAGCTCTGGGCGCGACATATATTTCGGGTGAATTTAGTTCCATGGCTCTTCCTACATCTGGTCTATCGGCCTATGCCAGCGCGGTAAGCCAAGATGACGTCTGTGGAAACGCCTATTACAACTACCGCTATAGCGGGCAGGGAGAAGTCGTATCTGCAGTCATTACCCACATATTCTCAACAGACAGCGAATTAAGTCTTAGCTTTCAGCGCACACTAGTTGATGCTGATAGCGGCAAGGGTTATGGTCAAAATATCAGTAATTTATCCTATTCGAGACGTTTCTAATGCTCGCCATCTCTGAGATATTCCGCGTAACCAAGATGCTCAATCCCTTAGTAATTCCGTTGCTAACCTCTATGATTATTGTGCCTTGTTTTGCACAGGTATCCATTGAACTGGTAGACGAAAATGGCGATGTTCTTGTGGATGCCGCGGTGGTTCTCAGTCCGCTATTTGAGGTAGCCATTGGCTCTCCACAAGATTCTCAAATCGAACAGATCAACGAGCAATTTGTCCCACGAGTAAAGGTTGTTCAGGTTGGTGCCAATATATTTTTCCCGAATCAGGATCAGATTCGGCACCACGTTTATTCTTTTTCCGAAGCTAAGCAGTTTGATATTCCACTCTATTCCGGGACGCCTTCTGTGCCGATTCAATTTGATCAGGCTGGACTTGTTGTGCTCGGCTGCAATATTCACGATCAAATGCGCGGCTATCTTCTGGTCAGCGAAAGCCCACTCTTTTCTGTTTCTAATGCGGAGGGCATTGCCGAAGTCTTATTGCCAACAGCGGGGGAATATGAACTGAACATTTGGCATCCGGAACAAAAAAATGAATTCAGCCCCGTCACCATTAGCATTGGCGAAGACCTGAGCTATTCGGTCAAATTTGAGATTGAAACAGCTAAGCTATTTTTTCCAAGACGCGGCTCTTCAGGCGGCAGCTATTTTTAGTCGAAATCAATTCTTCGAATGTTAATCCCTAGGAGCTTTCGCAGCTTTAGCGCCCGCATCGCTCTACTGGTATCCGGCTTACTGGTCGTCACTCTGGTTAGCACTTTTATTCTGGTCAATCGCGAAAATACCAATAACGCTTTGCAGAGTGTGATCGCTGATTTGGCAACTACAGAAGAAACATTTACCTCACTTCTCGAGGATCGTACAACTGGGCTGTTTGACGTTGTTCGCCCAGCTACCAGCGACCATGCCTTCCGCACCACCTTTATCGACGGTCATATACCCACACTGGAATCGGCTATGCGCAATCTGCTGAGTCGCATACGTTATGTTCCCGCCGATTTGATGCTGCTCTCTGACCTGGACTTGCAGACAATTGCCAAGACAGCTCCAGAATTTATTCTATCCTCTGACATTCCGGTGGAGTTGCTCACTGACCGGGCATTTGAGTCCGACGAATATGAGTCTTCAGGAATTATTTCGACTACTCAGGCACCCTACCAGCTAATTACCAGTCCCCTACTTATTCCGAACCCGCAGGGCTGGGTTGTCATCGGTTTTGCAATCGATGACCAATTTGTTCAATCCACTAAGGACATCACGCAAACCGATGTTTCTATCGCGGTCTATGATGGTAACTGGCGCATTAGTTCAACAACTTTGACGCCGAGCCAACAGCTGAGCTTTCTGAGTAATTTGCCGTCCGTGATGGACTCAAACCAAATGAGCTTCCAATCCAATTTAGATGGTGTGCCCTATCTGAGCCGCTTGCACAGCCTCAACTCAAGTTCTGAAGCGCAGGTCTATGTGGGGTTGCACGGAAATCTCGATCAAGCACTTGCACCATATGAGCGACTGAATCGCTCTCTATACATCATCTTTGGCGGTGGTTTGCTGCTCTCAGCATTCGGCGCCCTGGCTTTGGCTCGATCTGTTAGCGCACCAGTACAGGCGCTTACAAAGGGCGTGCAATCCATCCGCAGCGGTGATCTTTCACTCCGGGTTCAGGCTACTTCGTCTGATGAACTCGGGCAATTGGGCAACGCCTTTAATGAGATGGCCGAAGGTTTGGAAGAAAAAGAAAAAGTCCGCAATCTTCTGGGCAAAGTCGTGTCCGAGGAAATCGCCAGCGAATTACTCGCCAATAACATTGAGTTGGGCGGGGAAGAAAAAGAAATCACAGTCTTATTTTGCGATATCCGCAATTTCACACAGCTTTGCGAATCAATGCCGCCAAAAGAAGTATTGGCAGGTCTCAACGGATTTTTCTCTGAAGCTGCCCGAGTAATCGAATCGCAACGAGGTGTAATTGATAAATATATGGGTGACGCCGTTATGGCTTTGTTTGGTGCCCCGGTTAAACATGGAGACGAAGAGAATCGTGCAGTTTCTGCCGCCCTGCAGCTGCGAGCAGACTTGGAACAAAAAAAGCTCAGTAGTCCCGCCGACTCCATAGCAGCCGGAATAGAATTTGGTATCGGCATCGCTTCGGGAACAGCGGTAGTAGGCAATATGGGCTCTGAGAACAGACTGAATTACTCTGTGATTGGCGACAGCGTAAATACCTGCGCACGGCTAGAGAGCCTGACAAAGTATTATCAGGTTCCCATATTGGTGAACGAGTTGGTTCGCGAGCGTGCACCCGAGATTAGCTTCCGCTGGATTGACCGAATTCGTGCCAAGGGTAAATTACAGGCAATCGATATTTATCAGCCCTTAGATGAAACCGATGTGCTGGCGCAAAAGGAAACTATGGAGTTGCATGCAACCGCATGCAGTGCCTATTTGAAGGCCGATTGGGATCAAGCTGAAAGAGCGTTTACGAAACTGTCGGAGCAGTTTCCGCATGAGAGGCTTTATAGCCTCTACCTAGAACGTATTTTAAATTTGGAACAGACAACGCCAGAAAACTGGGGCGGCGTGTTCACCCACACAGAGAAATAAAGAGCGCTCCCAGAGTTAGGCTGACTTTATATAAAGAGTTATACCGCTGAGCGCAACAATCTCAGCTTCCGCACCCTGCTCTACTTCCTCTGACTCACCCTCTGCCAATTCTGCTCGCCACTCGGTTCCAGACCAATGCACTTGACCAGCTGATCCGACGGCAACAGGCTTAAGCACAGAGACCCGTTGTCCAATTGCATCGTTGCCAGCTGCTACGCCAGGGCCATTCTGCCAGCGACGCAGGGGTTTAAATAATCCTACACAAATCACCGCAGAAGCAGCTACAAATACCGCCGTTGTACCGCCCCAATCCAAGCCAGGAAAGAAATGTACGGCGACTGCAGCAACCAGAGCGCCTAATCCAAAAAAGGCCACCCAAAACACAGAAAACTGCAGTACTAAGAGTTCAACGGCGAGCAGTAGAACCGCGAGCGCAAAAAATAGCGTAAAGGGAGTCATCTGTTAATCCTCAACTATGAAACCTCAATGGTCTCGGCCTGATCAACTTGGCCTTTCAATTTTTCAAAGGCGGTAAAGGCTTTGGCGACCATACCGGATACATCACTACTATCTGAGGGTATAAGTGCCACGGTACCTTCGCGAGCTAACTGCTCAAATGCAGATATATATTGTTCGGCCAATTGCTGAGCAACAGCTGCTGTACCGCCTTCGCCCTGAATCGCCTTCGCTATCGCCGTGATCGCTTCGGCGCGAGCTTTAGCTTCAATCAACAGTGATTCAGCTATGCCCTGAGCGCGTAATATCTGAGCCTGTTTGTCGCCGTCCGCCTCGTTTATTTGCTTGGTACGATAGCCCTCTGAAGTGGTCACAGCGACGCGACGTTCTCGTTCCGCACCCATTTGTTTTTCCATCTCGTCGAGGATGGTTTTGGGAGGAGAAATATCCTTCACCTCGTAGCGAAGAACTTTGGTCCCCCATACTTCAGAGGCCTCGTCAATCTCCTGAGTCACCATAGCGTTGATATTGTCCCGTGACTCAAAGGTATCATCGAGGCTTAACTTGCCAATCTCCGCACGCATCGTAGTTTGGGCCAGCTGAACGATGGCAAATCGAAGGTTTTCGATACCATAAGACGCAGCTTTGGGATCCATAATTCTCAGATAAAGCACACCATCAATTCCCAAGGCCACGTTATCTCGTGTGATCGCCTGCTGCTGGGGAACATCAATAGCAAATTCTTTTAGGGAGTGCCGATAAGCAACCTTGTCGATAAAAGGGAAAAGCACATGGAATCCGGCTTCCAAAGTGACATGATATTTACCCAATCGCTCAACGATAAGTGCGGCATTTTGCGGCACGATTCGAACAATGGAACGCACCAGAATAATAAAGACAACCGCAATGCCGACGGCGGGAAACAAAAACTCCATGAAAAATATCCTTTACTCTTTGAGTAGGTTGAACTGATATAGCTTACAGCGAGTGTACTGAATTGAGACAAGCTTGCTAGAAAATAATTTCAACTATGCGACAACTCCAAAAAAAAACCCGCACTGGGTACGGGTTATGTTTCTGGATTGGCTGTTCTTGAGCCTGGACAGAATCAGGCAAACTGATTCATGGTGTTGTCCTTACCAGAAGCCTTTAATGCAGCTTCACCAGCAAAGTACTCTTTGTGATCATCGCCCAAATCAGACCCGGCCATATTTTGATGTTTAACGCAGGCGATGCCTTCGCGAATTTCTTTGCGCTGTACATTTTTTACGTAGCCCAACATACCCTCGTCGCCGAAGTATTCCTTGGCCAAATTATCCGTGGACAGTGCCGCTGTATGGTAGGTCGGCAGCGTAATAAGGTGGTGGAAAATGCCCGCCTCTCTGGCCGAATCCGCCTGAAAGCTGCGAATGCGACTGTCCGCTTCAATTGCCAGCTCAGACTGATCGTACTCCGCCACCATAAGCTTTTCGCGGTCGTAGCTAGAAAGGTCTCGATCCTCTTCCGCCCATGCATCAAATACCTGTTGGCGGAAGCTCAGCGTCCAGTTAAAGGACGGGCTGTTGTTATAAACCAGCTTGGCATTGGGAATGACTTCACGAACGCGGCGCACCATGTCACCTATCTGACCGACATGAGGTTTTTCCGTTTCGATCCACAATAGATCTGCACCGTTTTGCAATGAAGTGATGCAATCCAGTACGCAGCGATCTTCTCCGGTGCCTTTGCGGAACTGGAATAGGTTAGAAGCGAGACGTTTCGGACGCAGCAATTTACCCTCACGGTTCAGCACCACATCGCCATTATTCATATCCTCCAAAGATACCTCTTCGCAATCAAGGAAAGAGTTGTATTGATCACCCAAATCGCCTGGCTCTTTAGTAACTGCGATCTGTTTAGTTAAACCTGCACCCAAAGAGTCAGTGCGGGCAACAATCACACCATCATCTACTCCCAGCTCTAGGAAGGCGTATCGAACGGCGCGGATCTTGGCGAGAAAATCTTCATGGGGAACCGTCACTTTTCCGTCCTGATGGCCACATTGCTTCTCATCAGAGACCTGATTTTCAATCTGAATTGAGCAGGCACCCGCCTCGATCATTTTTTTGGCTAGCAGATAGGTTGCCTCAGCATTTCCAAAACCTGCATCGATGTCAGCGATGATGGGAACTACATGAGTTTGGAAATTATCGATCTGGTTTTGAATATCTCTGGCTTTAACTTCGTTACCCTCTTCCCGAGCGGCGTCTAGGTCACGAAATAGTCCACCCAGTTCACGGGCATCGGCCTGACGTAAAAAGGTATACAGCTCTTCAATCAAATCTGGCACCGAAGTTTTTTCGTGCATGGATTGATCTGGCAGCGGACCAAATTCGGAACGCAAAGCGGCAATCATCCAACCAGACAGATAGAGATAACGGCCTTTGGTTTCACCGTTGAAATGCTTCTTTATAGAAATCATTTTCTGCTGGGCAATAAATCCGTGCCAGCATCCTAGTGACTGGGTGTATTGAGAAGAGTCGGCATCATAGGCCGCCATATCGTCGCGCATAATCTTGGCGGTATATTTGGCAATTTCCAAGCCATTTTGAAAGCGGTTTTGCGCTTTCATGCGAGCAACAGACTCTGGATCGATGGCGTTCCAGGGGCTGCCATATTTGGCAACCAGATCAACTGCAGCGTTTAAATCATTTTGGTAGCTAGACATCCGTACTCTCCTCAAGTTACTTCTAAAAACGGTTCGGGAGAGATACTAATCAGCAGACCAAAATAAAAGAAATCAATAGATATTATCTTCGCTATAACCCAAACAAATAATATCTGCAGTGGAGGCAGACACTAGCCAGACTTTCGGCTGAAGCTGTGCAGTAGCTATAAATGTGTCTAAAATACGGCTATTCATATCTAGATTCAAGAACAAGGGGGAGACTTTCTCATGGCGAGACCTGTAATTATCACCTGTGCCGTCACTGGCGGATCACAAGAGACTGCGCTACGCAGCCCACACGTTCCGGTTACACCTGAAGAAATTGCCAATGAGTGCATTGCCGCAGCCAAAGCTGGCGCAGCGGTTGTGCATATTCATGTACGTGATATTGAGGATAAATCCGAATCGATGGATCTTGAACAATATCGCGAGGTGGTTAAACGGATTCGTGAGAGTGATACCGATATTGTGCTTAACCTTACGACTGGGCCGGGCGCCTTTTTTATCCCCTCGGAAGAAAACCCGCAGATTGCTGCAGAGGGCAGCAGCCTTGCCTCGCCCGAATCACGAGTGGCACATGTACTCGAACTAAAACCTGAAATCTGCAGTGTGGATGTAGTGACCTTTAATCACGGCAGCCGTGTATTTATGAATACATCGGCACATCTTGAAACCATGCTCGAGCTGGTTAAATCCGTCGGCGTAAAACCCGAGTTAGAGGCTTTCGATCTGGGCAATATTTTGCATGCGACGGACCTTATTGATCGCGGCTTTATCGAAGGGCCCGGGCTATTTCAATTTTGTCTTGGTGTACGTTGGGGTTCACCGGCAACGGTCGAAGCAATGTCGCATTTACGCGCCCATCTGCCCGCAGATGCCGTTTGGGCCGGTTTTGGTGTGGGCGCAACCGAGTTCCCCATGGCCGCTGCTGCAGTGGTGATGGGTGGGCACGTGCGTGTAGGTCTCGAAGACAACCTTTATCTTGAACGTGGAAAAATGGCCGAAGGCAATGCACCTTTGGTGGCCCGTGCAGTGGATGTTATTGAAAGCATTGGTGATCGACCGGCAACACCGGACGAAGCGCGGGAAATTTTAAATTTACGTTGAGATTTCAGTCGCTAGAGAGCTCTTTGCTCTTCCTTAAACCAAATCAGCTTCACACACTCGGCCATCGAGATTAGCGCCGCAATCGCTAGGCCAAAGGCAGCAATGCTGTGGTGCACTAAGGGTGAGATATGCAGTACTTCAGAACGCCGACCAAAGCCGTGTAAGGTAAAACCGTCTTTAAGCGCCATATAACCAAGTGGCAACAAAACAATGGCTGCTATAAGGGCCCAGAAAGCATCGATGCGTCGAACTGATTTTGCCGAAAGATGTTGGGTGGCAATATCAACAACAATATTGCCCTCATCTCGAAAACAACTGGCCAGCCCTAAAAATCCTAAGATCATCATATAGAGCGTAGTTTGCCCAACCGTCGACAATACAAACCACCAGCCGAAAGTCCGACCCAGAATATCGTAGACAACAACCAGCATCATTAAGAGCAATGCGATTCCTGCCAGCAGATTCAGAAGGCGCGCGGTTTGATGAAGAATAGTTACCAGAAATTGTTTCATATCGATTTTTCCACCTAATCAAACAACAGGTTTGGCAGCCAGAGGATAAGTATTGGAAAGGCAAACATTAGGGCGAGCCTTGCCACATCAGCCAGGATAAATGGCGTTACACCGCGGAATATCTGCCAGGTTGTCACATCGGGGGTCAGCCGTGAGAGAACAAAGACATTCATGCCTATGGGCGGCGTGATTAGCCCAAATTCCACCACCATAATCATAACGATGCCAAACCAGATTGGATCGTAGCCATTGGCAATCACGATTGGAAAAATCACTGGCGTCACAATAAACAGAATGGCTATCGAGTCCAGAACACAACCGAGCAGTATCAACACTGCCACCATCAGCATCATCACACCGGCAGGGCCAAGATCCATACTACTGATAAAAACTTGAATATCCTGAGGTATGCGCGCCGCCTGCAGAAAATATTCAAATACCGAGATTCCGATAATGGCAAAGAAGATCATTGCCGAGGTGCGAACGGTTTCCGATACAGCCCCGCTCACGCGCTCGGCATACTCACGCCAACTCTTGGCACTAAAACATCCCAAAACCGCGGCACCAAAAGCTCCGACGGCGGCACCCTCCGTTGGCGAAAACAATCCCTTGAGGATACCTCCCATTACCAAGGCAAACAGAGCAACTACCCCCCAGATATGGCGCAGCCCAATAATACGATCACGCAAGCTGAGCCGAGAACCGGCAGGTCCTATTTTTGGGTCAATACGAACCCAGATCATAGTCGCAAAGATATAGAACAGAATGGCAATAACGCCGGGGATTAGCCCAGCGGCAAAGAGGCGACCAAGAGAGGTTTCCGTCACCGTGGCATAAATAATCATGGCCAAGGAGGGCGGAATCAGAATACCGAGTGTGCCACCGGCAGCTACGGCACCGGTTGCAAGTCGTTTGTCGTAGCCATAGCGCAACATTTCCGGCACAGCAACACGACCCATAGTGGTTACCGTGGCTAAACTGCTGCCACATATCGCGCCGAATCCACCACAGGCAGCGATACTGGCGATAGCTAACCCGCCGCGCTTGTGCCCTATTAAGCCGTAGGCTGCTTTATAGAGAGATTCGGCAATACCAGTTCTAACTGCCAGAGCGCCCATCAAAATAAACAGGGGCAGAACCGAGAGCGTGTAGTTGCTCATAGCGGTAACAGGAGCGGTGGATATCACGTATATCGCAGTGTCGAGGCCGTTTAGGTACCACAAACCGCAAAAACCGGAAATTATAAGGGCGAGCCCTAGGGGAGCGCGCAACGCCACCATGGCGAGCAAAGCCAGGACAACGATAAAATCTGCTGCAAGAGAAGGCATTATTTAGGAATTTTACCTATATGAGCTGATTAGATTTGTCTCAGTAGGTTTTATTGATTGGACTGAGCGGCTAGCTCGGCAACCAATGCATCATAAAAAGCACGTGCCGGTTTGCCCCGGTCTTGCAAGGCATTGATATAGTCTTCGGCGATTTCTATCGAGACCGCTTTTGCGCGAGCGACGTCCTCTTCCGAAAGTGAAGTGAATATCTGCCCCTCGGCTTTTAATTCGGTAACCAACTCGGCACCCAAATCGGTCCAGCATTGAGATGCGCGCGCGCCAACTTCGGGCCCGGAAAACTCTGTGGTGATAATTTCCTGCAAATCTGCCGGCAACCTTGCCAGTGTTCTTTTGTTCATGCCGAGAAACAGCAATGCCACAGTTGTGTTGACCTCAAGGTGATGACCGGCAACTTCACTGATACGAAATTCGTGCAGAGCCAGCGAATCTTGAAGTGCACCGTCGATCACGCCGGTTTGCAGGTTTTCATAGACTGCGGGTGAAGGTAATTGAACAGGAATAGCACCAAAGGCCTCGAGAAAGGCTTTTGCCCCCACACCAGTTGAGCGGACACGTTTCCCCTTGAGCCCATCCAGATCGGTGATCGCATCGCGCTGATGTACATAAAGAGGTGGTGTCACCAAGATGGCCATCAAATGAATATCTTTAAACTCGTCTGCCAGATACTGCGGGGCAAGCTTGTTAATCGCACGTGAGGCGGCGACGGCATCATCGAAAAGTAGCGGCATAGTGGCAATTTCCGTCATCGCAAACTGGCCAGGGTTATAACTGAGAACACCATGGGTGATGTCGATCACACCCCGTGCGGCTTGCTCATATTGGCGCAAGGGATTGGCAAATCCGGTGCCGCCCATATAGGTTTCAATTTCGATGCGGCCACCTGATGCTTGTACTAGATCTTCCAGAAAAGGCTGAGTAAAACAGCTTGTGAAGGATCCAGTTTCAGGGTCCATGGTGCTGAACTTAATGAGCTGAGAGTTCTGTGCTATCGAGGGCGAAACAGAATTAACCGCTATTGCCAGGCCCAAGATCAACCAACTCAATATATTTTTCAATTTCACTATTCCTCCCCCAATTGTCTCTTTCACAACCCCTGTATTTTAGCGAACTTCCCCAAGGTCACGAGTATTCTTATCTCATACGTCAGTATTGCAACAGCCACACTCTAGCCATATTTAATGGGCTGGGCAATCTAATCTAGCCTGATTTAGTTGGAAGCATACGCTTAAGCACATCGTCCTTTTCTACATAGTGGTGATAAAGCGCTGCGCTGACATGTGCAGCGAGAATTATCGGTAGCAGCAATGGACCCGCCAGATGGTAATGAAAGTAATCGAAGGGCACTTCAAATTGCTCATAGGTCACACCAATCAAATCCATAAACCATACAAAAAAAGCCACGTGATCGGGTGGTGGGATAACAAGAAATGGCCCAACAACAACTCCGACGCTGTTACCCAGGTAACCGGAAAGCGGCGTTGCAATCAATAAAAAATACAGCATGAAATGAGTGGCGCCAGAGGCCTTTACCTGCCATTTCGGCATACTGCTCGGCAGCTTGGGGTGAGGGTTTGTGATGCGCCAGTAGATCCGTAAAACAAAAAATATCAATACGCAAAAACCAACCGCTTTGTGAGCTCGAATAAGAGGCACTCTTAGATCGTGTTCAGTGCCCAATACCCAGTGCAAATAATAAATAATGATGTAGGCGATCAATACCCAAAGTGCAGTCAGCCAATGTAGCCATTTGGCAACACTGCCAAAGCTGTTTTCAGTATTACGGATCATTCCCCCTCTCCCCTAAATCTGATTGATACTAATGAATGCCTAGCTTCGCTCCTCAGTAGCGATTCCTGAAGTTTTTGCTAGGTCTTTTGATCCAGACTTTATTCGGAAAACCCCCGACGATTTAAATCTGGTTAACACCAAAACTATCGCCAAAAGAGCCGCCCAAATAACCCAATGTTCATTTAGCAGGTGTATGCCCAAGCCAGCAATCTCATGAGAGCCGTCAGGGTGTGCCATAGCTGACATCGATTTCAGCCCAAGCAATATAGCGACAGGGGGATAAAGACAATATCTATTCACATGCAACTCCTCGGATAGTTTGATAAGTGTGAATTCTTTTAATGGTCATGGTCATGGTCATGGTCATGGCTATGACTGTGATCATGCTTGTGTGCACTTTTGTAGTGTTGCCTTAATAAATCGATGCCGTAGTCGTTGCCATTGGGTGTGCGCACTATGGTATGAATGTGATATTTAAGGGGCATTTCGTTGGTTAAAAACATTCCCGGATGGTGATCGAACTCGATAAATACGACAGGGCTTTGAATACGGTAGTAGAAGGGATCATTGGATCCGGTGCCTCCGATCCAGCAAAAATGAGTGTCCTGCTCGTGACGCTCAAATTCCTCCATTCTGGCCTGACGTGGACCATCCGGCAGCGGGGCGATGTATTCGTTTACCAAGTCCAGAAGCAAATTGCGCTGATCACTTTCCAGCGAACCAAGCGGCAGTCCCTCATAGGGAACAATACGATTATCCTGATAGGCGCCGCCAAGATTAAAATAATCTGCCAAGTGCCTTCTTCCGGGAGGAAGATCTTCTCCGAGCATCGACTTACCAACAATGGCTTGCTCCTGAGATTTCCCCGGCAAAGAATTCATAAATTCCAAACCGATACGTTCATGATCCTTGAACATAGCCAGACCCTCAAAAGGTCCTTGATCCGCGTAGACAATTTCTGCACCGAGAAAACAGGGTGTCAGGGTCATTTGGCCGCCAATTACCATGCAATTTAACACCAAGTGATGCCCATACATCTGCCAGCCCCAGGGTTCGGTCAGGGAGGGAACACCAAAGAGTACGAAACTATAACTCCATTCGTTTAGAACACCAGGGGCATCCAAAACCTGACCAAGGAAGGCGTTTAGCTGCATCACGCCGAGACTGGTCGCATAGCCTTGTTCGCTAAGGCTCGCTGCAAGCACGTTCAATACGCGAGAGCGCGTGTCCGCTGAGGCACTTTCCAATCGCAGGCCGTAGTCTTCGACGTACATTTCGGAATTTTGCCACTTTCTCCAAAGTGGAGATCCCACCGGGTGGTGGCTTCTGCGACGCTGCTCTGGAGTGATGTTATTCAGCAATCCCCAGGCAGCTTCACACATAGCTTGAGTGGGGGCATCAGCGTTTTTAAGTCTAAACAGCCCTTTTTGTCGATGACCATCAACAGTCACACCCTTAAAGGGTGTGTTGTAGAGTGCGTTCCATTCAGTAAATATCTTTTGCGCTCGCTCTGTGTCCATTCGAGCCGCGGTATGTTTTTCAGCGGTTTTCCCCAAAATGCGGCTTTGCTCTTTGTTGGGCACAAAGGGGCGGTAGTCTGCATATTTCATATTAACTATTGGCTTCCTATTTAGTTGCGCACTGGGATAATAACTTCAGGCATTTTTTGCTACTCTCGAATAGATCAAGATTTATTTTGGCCACAATTGACATTAGCATAAATGAGGCAAAATATGCCCTGTCTAAGGCCATAAATAACCAGCTAATGTTAAACTACTCACGATGAATATAGTCGAAGCACTCGAATATCTTTACACAGATTGAGTGACTTTCTTGAATGGCTTGCTTGGGTGGCTTGCTTTAGTGGATTGATAGTCGACTGAGTGACGCCAAGAGAATTTTTCTTCACAACAGGATTTAAATATGGATCTAGGTATATCGGGTCGAAGCGCTTTGATCTGTGCATCTAGCGCAGGTTTGGGTTTCGCATGTGCAAAAGCTCTTGTTGCTGAAGGTGTAGAGGTAACCATCAATGGTCGGAATCAAGAACGACTCGAAAAAGCTGCCGGCGAGCTGAGCGATATGGGACTGGCAAAGGTGAGTTTTGTTGCAGGAGACGTTACAACTCCAATGGGCCGCGAAAAAATCCTCACTAGCTGTCCGAGTCCGGACATACTTCTCAACAACAATGCCGGCCCCAGCGCAAAACAATTTGCCGATACTATCCCAGAAGACTGGGAGACAACTCTGGACGGCAACATGGTGGCGCCTTTAATGATGATCCATGCGGTGCTGCCTTCGATGGTGGATCGCAAGTTTGGTCGCATAGTGAATATTACTTCGGCCATGGTGACCACACCGCGGCCTCATCATGTTCTTTCTTCAGGCGCCAGAGCTGGTCTGACGGCATCCTCAAAAGCGATCTCAATGCAGGTTGCCCAACACAATGTAACCATCAATAACTTGCTGCCTGAACGCATTGATACAAATAGGCAGCACCAAATGGCGGAAGCTGCCATGAAGCGCGAGAGCATTTCCTATGCTGAAGCTCGAAGGCTGCAGGTCGAATCCATTGCTGCTAAACGGCTAGGACGCCCGGAAGAGTTTGCCGCAGTTTTTGCATTCTTGTGTGGCATAAATTCCGGTTTCGTTTCCGGACAAAATATCCACGTCGATGGCGGCTCCTACCCAGCGCTAATCTAAAAAACTCCGATTAGCCCTTAGGCCGACTGCTCCGCTTTTTTTGATCGGCAATAGAAAACAAAACCGGGCACAAATACATACATAAGCAGTAAATAAATTACCGGTACCAGCGCATAGGCTGAATCTCCAAAAAATGTCAGTGCCAATACAATGGCCAAGGCGACATTCTGTACACCAACCTCAACCGTGATGCTTCTGGTTTGAGGGGTATTCAGCCCAAATACCTTGCCCAATGCGAAGCCTGAACTCATGGTGGTAGCAAGAAGCAAAGCTATCAGGAGGAAGATATGTGCAACGCCGCCCGCCAACAACGACAAATGCTCAGCAATCAATACAGGTGTTAAAGCCACAAGCACCACAAAAGCGACAGTAGCCACCCAACCCTTGGTTTTATCCGCGATATCAGTAAAGAACTTCCTACAAGTCATACCCACGAGCACCGGGACGATTAAATAGAGAAATATCCTCAACATGGTATCGAGCACAGGCAACGAAACCGACATTTGAGAGTCAAGTATTAGCCCGCTGGCAATATTGAAAATAAAGGGCACGGATATAACAGAGAGCATGCCACTCACCGCTGTCAGTGAAACGGATAGCGCCACATCGCCTCGGGCGAGGTAGGCAAAATAGTTAGATGAAGATCCACCAGGGCAGACACCAACCAATATGATGCCCGCTGCTACGATGGGAGAACCCGCAAAAGAAGCCAATGTTATTGCAACCAGTGGCAATAGAACCAGCTGACCAAACATGCCTACAAATACGCCCTTTGGCGCCACGAATATATTGCGAAAATCTCTGACCTCGAGCCCCAAACCCATGCCAAAGGCAATGGTAATAAGTGTCGCGGTTACTACATGGACTAGTTGTATTTCCAACTTTCTCTCCCACCCTATTATTAATTTTGCGCTTGGATCAATGGAGTCATTTTACTTCGTCCACCACACCAAGGCCATAATGTAGCCACAGTGTAAATGGATGGTATAAAATCGCAATCACCTGTCTTGAAGCGCTGACCTCAATTAAGGCATGAAAACTGGCGAAGAAGTAAAAATACTCTAAGCAGAATGCTTGATATTAGCGAACTCGGACTAGGCGGATCAGCGATATAAATCTGGGGAATCGAGTTCTGATTTATCCTTCTGTGCGAACGGCTACATTATCAAGTAGAACGATTTTTATACTAAATAGGGATAGGGTCGAAAATGAAAATTAACCAGGACTTTTGGACCAATACCGATATCGGTTTGCTGATAATCCGCATTACCTTCGCCGTCCTCTTGCTTTTTCACGGCTGGCACAAGGTGCTGCACGGCCTCGACGCGTCGATGGTGCGCCTGACAGATTTCACTTTTTTACCGGGCTTTCTAATCTACTTCACTTATGTAGCCGAGGTAATGGCGCCGTTACTAATCATATTTGGATTGTTCACGCGCCTAGCTGCTCTCTCGATATTCGTGACCATGACCGTGGTGATGTATATCGTGATCGCGACCGGAGTTACTTTTAGTGCCTTTGGTGCGCCTAATATTGAGCCTCAAATTTTTTACTTTTTGACCAGCGCCGGTTTATTCTTTACCGGCTCTGGCCGTTATCGCATCCCTCTTCCTCAGTCGAATCATTGGATATTTGAATAGTCCAAACACTCTATTGGCGGAAATTCGGGTTGAATTAGTCTATTGGTAGTTAGTGCCTAATTATTGTGAATTTAGTTTTGGGGGAAAGATGATAAAAAATACTGAAACCAGCTTTGGTAGTGTTGCCAAGTTACTGCATTGGACGATGGCTCTAATGATATTGACCGCCTACGTCATAATTTATTACATGCATTGGGTATTGGGAAACGACGCGCCCAACAGGGGAGAATTTGTTAATTACCACAAGGCTGTTGGTTTAAGCACATTAATATTTTTGGTAATTCGTATTTACTGGCGCGCCACTAATCCGCACCCGAAACTTCCAAGCAGCATGCCCAAATGGCAAGTGATGGCATCCAATGGCACCCACTATTTGCTGTATTTATTCCTTATCGCCATCCCTCTATCCGGGTGGATAGGCAACAGTTCTGGAGTGAATTATGGATTGTTCCGGATTCCTCCACTCGACCAGGTAGCTTGGGGAGTATGGTTCTTGGAGTTTATTGGTGTTACCTATGATGACTTCCAAGCTCCCTTTGATTATTTTCACTATCACCTATCGGGCCCGATATTGCTTCCGATTATTCTTGCAGCCCATATCGGAGCGGCTCTCTACCATCACTATGTAGAAAAAGACGATGTGCTCCGACGCATGCTACCGGGAAAATCAAGCTAGCTAGGTAGAATTTGAGTCTGCTTCATAGCACCGAAAATGGCGCTTATGAAGCAGCTCTCCTAGTAAAAAAACTAATCCGCTTGAGGATTCTGTTGCTCTGCCGGGAAATAGTCTCCCTCAACACAGCGCACCGAAAATCCATATCCGAATGGAATGTTGGAGTCTCTATTAATGGCTATATTCCCGAGCTCAAAATTACGTCTGATCACTCGATCCAAAGGTCGGGTGCCGTTGTAATACACGCCTTCCGGCCCTCTCGAGTTTGTAAGGAAATAGGCTCGCTCGCCAAAATAGGCATAGCTGGGATGATTGCCTTCGCCGAGAGTTTTGTAACCGGCAGGCAAAATATTGAATCCGGTCTCATTGGTACCAAAGCTTTCAGGCCAAAACTCGGATGTAGCCATTAATTTCGGCGCCAGATCCGCACCTCTGGAATGATTGAAATGGTGGCCTAACACCTCCTCAACAGACATACCCAATTCCATTTCCATGACGATCCAATCAACGTCAGTTGATACTCGCCACCCTACTGGACAGATACCTTTAATCGCCGCTGCATAAGAATATAATCGGCCATAGGTTTCAACGTTATTCTCATCGGCATTGGGATTAAAATAGAACACCCTCTCCTCTTCACTTAATGCCTGGAGATCAACTCCATGACCTAACGGGATATCCGAACCATCTTTGTATTGGGTGGTTTTAAGGTTTTCGGCAAACCAAGTTTGTTCGCCAATTTTTATCGTTTTATAGACTGTACCATCGCGCTCATCCGTCATCGAGCCAAATTCTGGTGCAGACTGATTCTGACATCCCAATAGAATCAATGCTGAAATAGCCATTAAATATAATTTCTTGTTCATAGATCCCCCAATATTTGTGAGCGTGTCTTTTTACTACTAGATAATCACAACTAGATAAATTCACAGGACTACCCTAGTCGAATAGACACATTTTGGACACATTATATCGAGAGAGCTATATGGCCAAGTCAAAAATTCTTAAGAAATGATTAGCGTCAATCCTTAGTGCTACTGGTGTGCTCACAAAAAAGGCTCCCGAAGGAGCCTTTCTGATTGCTTATGAGCCATTAGTTCTTATCTTTATCAACCAACTGATTCTTAGTAATCCAAGGCATCATAGAACGCAGCTCGGCACCAACAGTTTCGATCTGATGGGCTGCATTATTACGACGATAGGCCGTCATGGATGGATAGTTGGATTGGCCTTCGAGAACAAACTGCTTGGCGTATTCGCCACTCTGAATATTCTCCAGAGCTTCCCACATGGCTGCGCGAGACTCTTCGTTGATTACCTTTGGGCCGGTAACGTATTCGCCATACTCAGCGTTGTTGGAGATGGAATAATTCATATTGGCGATTCCGCCCTGATACATAAGGTCTACAATCAACTTGAGTTCATGCAGACACTCAAAGTATGCCATTTCTGGCGCGTAACCCGCTTCGACCAGAGTTTCGAATCCCATTTTTACCAATTCAACCGCACCGCCGCAGAGAACCGCTTGCTCACCAAATAGATCGGTTTCGGTTTCATCTTTAAAAGTTGTCTCGATGATACCCGTTCGACCACCGCCTACACCCGAGGCGTAAGAAAGAGCCAACTCTTTCGCAGTGCCAGTAGCGTCCTGAAAAATAGCGATCAGGTCGGGGATTCCTCCACCAGCGACATATTCACTACGAACGGTATGTCCCGGAGCCTTGGGTGCAATCAACATAACGTCCAAATCAGCACGGGGCACTACCTGGTTGTAATGGACTGAGAAACCGTGAGCGAAGGCCAGCGCTGCGCCCTGCTTCAGATTTGGCTCGATTTCGTTTTTGTAGAGCTGCGACTGAAATTCATCTGGAGTCAAAATCATGACTAAATCAGCGCCAGAAACTGCATCGGCAACATCTGCAACTTTGAGGCCTTCGTTTTCAGCCTTGGCACGAGAAGCGGAACCCGCTTTCAGTCCAACAGTGATATCGGCAACGCCGGAATCACGCAGATTAAGTGCATGTGCATGCCCCTGCGATCCGTACCCAATAATAGCGACCTTCTTGCCCTGAATAATGGAAAGATCGGCGTCTTTGTCGTAATAAACCTGCATTTCAAATTTCCTATGTTGTTGTTCGTAGCCTTTAGTCTAGTAAAAGCAATTTCAAAAAAAGTGCGAATTAAAGCGAGAGAGATTTCTCAGATCGGGCAATGCCGCACACACCGGTGCGGGCAACCTCTAATACTGAAATATCTCCCAAAGCTTCTATAAATCCATCAAGCTTGGCGCTGTCACCATCAAGCATCAGGGTGTAATAAGTCGGGCCAACATCAACTATCTGACCGCGAAAAATATCACTGCAACGCTTAATTTCAGCACGCTGATCGGCCTTGGCTTTTACCTTAATAAGCATCATTTCACGTTCGATATGACGCCCTTCAGATATATCCAATACTTTAACCACATCAATCAGCTTGTTCAGCTGTTTGGTGATTTGTTCAATCACCAAATCATCGCAGCGGGTTGTCAGGGTTAACCGCGACAAGCTGACGTCATTAGTGGGAGCCACATTCAAGGAGTCGATATTGTACCCGCGTTGCGAGAACAAACCGACCACTCGAGACAATGCTCCTGGTTCATTTTCCATCAAAATGGAGATGATTCGTTTTTTCATTATGTTCTCTCCGTCTTGGAAACCCACATATCACGCATGCTCCCCTCAGGAACGTGCATGGGATAAACGTGTTCCATGGGATCAACGTAGATATCCATAAATACCAACTTATCTTTCATGGCAAAGCACTCGCGCATTTTTTCTTCGAGTTCTTCGAATTTAGTTACCTTCATACCAACATGACCATAGGCTTCGGCTAGTTTGATGAAGTCTGGCAAAGATTCCTCGTAAAGGCTCTGCGAATAGCGGCCTTCGTAGTTCATATCCTGCCACTGCTTAACCATACCGAGCGCCTGATTATTGACGTTGATAATTTTTACCGGCAAATGGTATTGGCTACAGGTAGACAGCTCCTGAATACACATCTGAATACTGCCTTCACCAGTAACACAGGCAACCGGAGTTTCGCGATCCGAGAAAATACAACCCATAGCCGCTGGCAGACCAAAACCCATGGTTCCCAATCCGCCGGAGTTAATCCACTGACGCGGTTTATCAAAATGATAGTACTGGGCGGCAAACATTTGATGCTGACCAACATCAGAACAAACGATCGCTTCACCATTGGTCACCTTGTAGAGCATCTTGATAACGTCCTGAGGTTTGATCATGTCGCCTTTACTTGGCTCGTGATTTGGCTTCAAGGAAATACTGTGCTGGTCACGCCATTTATTGCATTGATCCCACCAAGTCTGCAAGGCTTCGGCATCAGTTCGCAGGGCGTTTTGATCAAGGTAATCCAACATCTCGTCGACAACATCTTCGAGTGGGCCAACAATGGGTATATCGCAGGGCACCGTTTTGGAAATGGTGGTCGGGTCGATATCCACATGAATAATGGTGGCATCCGGACAGTACTTCTTGGTGTTGTTTGTGGTGCGATCGTCCAGCCGCGCACCCAAAACCAAAATAACATCCGCGTGATGCATCGCCATATTGGATTCATATGTTCCGTGCATGCCAAGCATGCCGAGATTTTTCTCAGCAGTACCGGGATAGGCACCCAAACCCATTAGAGTATTGGTAACCGGATAGCCGAGTTCATCAACCAACTTGCGAACCTGATCGGACGAGTCGCTCTGAACGGCTCCACCGCCGATATAAATAACCGGTCGCTTTGCTGCTAAAACTGCTTTCATCGCCTTGCGAATCTGTCCGGGATGACCTTTTTTAACCGGCTGATAGGAGCGAATATCTATGGTTTCCGGATAGGAATACTCAAACTTTTCGTGCGGGCTGGTAACGTCCTTGGGAATATCCACAACAACGGGGCCGGGTCGGCCAGTTCGCGCAATGTGATACGCCTTTTTGATTGTCATAGGAATATCTTTGGCGTCTTTTACCAGAAAGCTGTGTTTTACAACCGGTCGCGAAACGCCAACCATGTCGGTTTCCTGGAAAGCATCTTCACCAATTTTGGACGACGGAACCTGACCTGAGATAACCACCATAGGAATTGAATCCATATAGGCAGTAGCTATACCCGTTATCGCATTGGTAGCTCCAGGGCCAGAGGTAACTAGAACCGTACCCACTTTACCGCTGGCGCGAGCATAGCCATCAGCCGCATGCGTAGCAGCCTGTTCATGACGAACCAGAATATGTTCAACATCTTGTTGCCGGAAAATGGCGTCATAGATATGCAAGGCAGCCCCACCGGGGTAACCAAATAGGATCTCTACGCCTTCATCTTTTAAAGCCCGGATCAGCGCATCGCCGCCGGATAGCATTTCTGTCATTACAATCTCCCAGAACAGAAAAAATTGACCGCAATTAATAAAATGCAGCTGATCTGTACTGGAAAAGGAAATTACACCGCTAATGGGACGGTTGCCCCAAAAGAAATTCGGCTGGTAAGCTCGATTTGCAGTTGGCAATTAGGCTGTTTACCTTCTCACCAGGATCAGCCGCGATAACGGCACACCTTTGTTTGCGGGCGCAATTTTGAACTAAGTCGCAGCTTTGTCAACCAAAAACAAGGATAATGTGGCCTAAATGATCAGCGAATCGAGATTCAAGAAGTGAATATGCAGAAACTAGTATTGCTTATTTTTTTAGCTTTTATTCCCTTGGCGGCTTTGAGCCAAGAGTATTATCGCTGGGTGGATGCAGACGGCGTTTCACATTTTAGCCAAAACCCTCCACCTGAGGGTGTTCTGGCCGAACAAGCTCTGCTTCCACGCAATATGCCGACTACGGAAGTAACCGTTGAACAGAATGTTGCAGAATCTGAGGGCGATCAGGAAACCCTAAATTCTTTCGGCAAAGACCCCGAGCTTTGCACTGAAGTTTTGCAGAGTCTGCAGACGATGAATCAGTATGACAATATCGTGATGACAGATCCCGAAACGGGAAATGGTGTTTACCTCTCTGAAACAGAACGGGCCGCCGAGCGTGTTCGCCTAGAAAACATGCGTAGCTATTACTGCGACTAAAAGTGCGAATAACTGCGCGCAGACTTAACTAGTCAAACTTCACAGTTTCGCCTTCCAGAGAAGCCTTGATAACGTCACCCGGAGCGTATTTCCCCTCCAAAACTTCCTGAGCTAGAGGATTTTCTACTATTTGCTGTAGGGCTCTTTTTAGTGGCCGCGCCCCATAAACAGGGTCAAATCCTTTATCCGCAATTCGCTCCATTAATTCATCACTAATTTCTAAAGTGAGCTCTTGATCCAGCAATCGCTTGCGCAGATGATCCAGTTGCAGGTCAGCAATTGCCCGGATTTGTTCGCGACCCAGCGGATGGAACACCACAACTTCATCAACTCGATTGATAAATTCCGGTCGAAAATGTCCAGAGACAACTTCCATAACCTGAGCTTTCATAGCCTCGTAGTTCTGTTCACCTTCCAAGCCCTGAATGAGATCTGAACCCAGGTTAGAGGTCATCACAATGACCGTATTGCGGAAATCCACGGTTCGACCCTGACCATCTGTCAATCGACCATCGTCCAAAACTTGCAGCAAGATATTAAATACATCCGGGTGAGCCTTTTCGATCTCATCCAATAGCAGAACAGAATAAGGACGGCGGCGCACCGCTTCAGTCAGATAACCACCTTCTTCATAGCCGACGTAGCCTGGGGGCGCACCGATCAACCTTGCAACGGAGTGTTTTTCCATAAACTCCGACATATCTATACGAACCATTGCCTCGGGACTATCAAACATAAAGGTCGCTAAACTCTTGCACAGCTCGGTTTTACCGACTCCAGTTGGACCCAGAAAAAGAAAGGAGCCGTTGGGGCGATTCGGATCGGAAAGCCCCGCTCGACTGCGACGGACTGCATTTGAAACCGCAACAACGGCTTCAGTCTGACCAATCACATTTTTGTGCAAAACTTCTTCCATACGCAGCAGCTTGTCGCGCTCACCTTCAAGCATTTTGGATACGGGTATACCGGTCCATTTGGACACAACCTCGGCAATTTCGTCTTCGGCAACCTTGTTGCGCAACAGGGTGTGCTCTTGAGCATCCGCGTTCGAAGCCGCTTCAAGGCGCTGTTCCAAATCGGGAATTTTTCCGTACTGTAATTCGGCCATTTTGTTCAAATCACCGTCACGGTGAGCCGCCTCCATTTGCTGGCGAGCTTGCTCCAATTCCGCCTTGATATCGGCTGCGCCTGTCAGAGTAGCTTTTTCGGCCTTCCATACTTCTTCAAGATCGGCGTACTCTCTTTCCAGCTCTTGAATACCGGTTTGGATTTTCTCCAATCGTTTTTTTGCGGCATCAGATTTGTCTTTTTTAACCGCTTCTCTCTCGATTTTGAGTTGAATCAGGCGACGATCCAGACGGTCCATAGATTCGGGTTTTGAGTCCATCTCCATGCGTATGCGACTGGCTGATTCATCAATCAGATCAATCGCTTTATCGGGAAGTTGGCGGTCAGTGATATACCGAATAGAAAGTCGCGCGGCTGCAACGATGGCGGAGTCGGTAATTTCAACTCCATGGTGCACCTCGTAACGCTCTTTTAATCCGCGCAGGATCGCAATGGTGTCTTCCTCGGTCGGCTCATCCACCAAGATCTTTTGGAAACGTCTCTCGAGCGCGGCGTCCTTTTCAATATTTTGACGATACTCATCCAACGTAGTGGCACCAACACAATGCAACTCTCCACGAGCCAGGGCGGGTTTAAGCATATTGCCAGCATCCATAGACCCTTCTGTTTTGCCTGCACCCACCATGGTGTGAATTTCGTCGATAAATAAAATTACCTGACCTTCTTGCTTGGACAGTTCGTTTAATACCGACTTGAGACGCTCTTCAAAGTCGCCTCGGTATTTCGCTCCAGCTAGCAAGGCACCGAGATCCAAAGAAAGAACTTTTTTGCCTTTTAGTCCCTCAGGTACTTCGCCGTTAACGATACGCTGGGCCAAACCTTCGATAATTGCGGTTTTACCCACACCGGGTTCACCAATTAGTACGGGATTATTTTTGGTTCTGCGCTGCAGGACTTGGATAGTCCTGCGAATCTCATCATCTCGACCGATAACCGGATCCAGCTTGTTTTCAACTGCTCTTTCTGTCAGATCGATACAGTATTTTTCCAAGGCCTGCCTGTTTGCATCAGACTCGGGATCCGCGATCGTTTCTCCAGCACGCAGTTTTTTCATGACGTCCTGAAAAGCACTGAGCTGGCCACTTTTGGCCAACAGTTTGCCGAGATTGGATTTATCTTCCAATGCGGCCAGTAATACAACTTCGCCGGACAGATAGGCGTCGCCCTGATTTTGTCTTTGTTTGTCCGCCAAATTTAGCAGCTTGGCCGAATTTTGGCTCAGTTGAACTTCACCGCTGGGTTCCTTCAAAGTGGCAAATTCGTCGAGGCGCTGGTTTAAGTCAGCCTTGAGCTGATTCAAATCAAAACCCGCTTGTGCCAACATCGGTCGCACTGAACTGCCCTGCTGCTGAACCAAGGCCAGTATGAGATGCTCCGGCTCAATCGCATTGTGATCCCGCCCGACAGCCATCGACTGTGCCTCTGCAAAGGCGTTCTGCAACTGAGTTGTCATTTTGTCGAGTCTCATTTGACCCTCCGAATTGATTGGTTAATGCAGATTTGGGGAGAAAAACTCCAGTATCAAGAGATTGAATTGTTTTGATTCATCCCCAAAGTCTGCTGTCTGACCTAGATCAATTTGCAGTACCGGCAATACTCTCAGTCGAATGGGATAATGCTAGCTGGGTTGAATCCAGATAAGACTTGCCATACGACCGGTTTCACCATCGCGGCGATAAGAGAAGAAGTGCTGAGGATCCGAATAGGTGCAATGCTCACTCCCGGACACTCCCGCAAGGCCCTGTTGAAGAAGATTGTCTCGAGCGATTGCAACTAGGTCGAGATACCACTTATCCGAATTATGCGGATGGGGTTTACAAGAGGATTCAAGGTCACCCAGCATATTGACCGCCTTCATGGCATCTAGAACCTCGAATCCCACCTCAAAGGCATCCCGACTAATACATGGGCCGATCCAGGCTTGGATATCTGCCGGTTCAGACTCGAATCGGCGAACAGCTTCAGTCAGTACACCCGCCGCCAAGCCCCGCCAGCCTGCATGCACTGCGGCCACCTCAGTTCCAGTCGAGTTGCAAATCAGGATGGGCAGACAATCCGCAGTCAGCACTGCGCAAGCTATCCCCTGGGTAGTCGTATAACAGTAATCTGCCTTAGGAGGCGCGGGCTCGACTTGACCCATTGCCTTAACGCCACTCTTGCCGTGGACCTGCTCTAACCACTGAACCTGCATGCCTTGTGGCAATTGTTTGCTGAGGATGTTTCGATTTGCTTCGAGGTTTTGCTTCGAATCGGCGGTATTCAAGCCTAGGTTCATGGAATCCCAGGGATTGGGACTTACACCTCCCAAACGTGTTGTAACTAGGCAACCGATATTGGGTGGGGTTATCCAGTTGGGATGTACAAATTTCCCCAAATTCGCCTCAACCATAAGCTTCAAGGCTACATAATAGGTCTTGAATGTCCTCAGCCAGCGAACTTTGCCAAGACATAAGCTCGCCGGTTGCGGGATGCCTTAACTCCAGTCTCACTGCGTGTAACGCCTGTCGATGCATCGATTCGACTGCGCTACGTAAACCACTGCTCACCCCTTTGGGAAATCGAGATTTACCAGAGTAAAGAGGATCGCCAACAATTGGCCAATTGTTATAGGCCAGATGCACCCTTATTTGATGAGTTCTACCAGTTTCCAGTTTCAATTCCAGAAGCTCGTGGGTTCCAAATTTTTTCAGAACCCGGTAGTGCGTAATCGCTTCTTTGCCCTTGGCAACTACCGCCATTTTAAGTCGGTTTTTCGGACTTCTTCCTATTGGTTCACTTATGCTACCGGAGGCAGTTGGCCCACCAGTCACTATGGCTTGGTAGATACGGGATACGCTGCGAGCCTGCAGTTGGCGAACCAGCTCGGTTTGAGCCGCCAGAGTTCGAGCGACTACCATTAACCCTGAAGTATCTTTGTCTAGACGATGCACAATGCCAGCACGTGGCACCTGTCTCAGATTCGGGTCCAGATGGAGCATTCCATTTAAAAGTGTATTGTCCCAATTTCCTGCACCCGGGTGAACCACAAGGCCGGCGGGTTTATCAATTACAAAGAGATGCTCATCCTCGTAGACTAAAGAAATGGGTATATCTTGAGCCTGCCACTCTCCTTGAGTGTCTGAAACAGGTGTGAGCTGAATCTGCATACCGGCAATAACAGAATCCCTGCGACCGGCATTGCTGCCATTTACCAGCAATGCACCCTCGTCTATCCAGAGCTGAATGCGGCTACGCGAATAATCGGGGAACATTTCGGCGGCTGCGCGATCCAAACGAAAACCCTGAAGATGGGTAGGAACGTCTCGCACCAGAGTTTCCTGCAACTCTTCGGTCTCAATTTCGGATATCGTTGGATCAACCATCTGGGTATGTTTTAATCGCGGCCTAATCACTCATTCTATGCAGAATTCTACTTTGCCACATCAGACAATATTGCTCTTAAAAACAGTCATTTTAGCTCTTTTATTAATGTTCTTAGCCAGCTGCTCTTTTTTTGGTGGCGATGAGGACGAAGAGCTAGGCGCTGATATGGTCGAATTGGAGCTCTATGAAGAAGCTTCAGATCTTCTACAGGCCTCTCAGTATAGTGTCGCCGTAGCCTATTTTCAGGTAATTGAAGCACGCTTCCCCTTTGGAATTTACGCTGAACAAAGCCAGCTAGACCTCATTTACGCTTATTTCAGATCGGCTCAGTATGTCGCAGCAACCACCACTGCCGACCGATTTATTCGATTGCACCCAGAGCACCCCAACGTCGATTACGCCTACTACATGAAGGGTTTGATTTCTTTTAACAAGGAGTCCTCCTTTCTCGGTAACTTCTTGCCCTTAGATGTGACTAACCGTGATCCCGGCAGCGCGCGTGAGTCTTTTTCATTCTTTTCGGAGTTTTTGGCTCGTTTTCCGGACAGTCAATACGCACCAGATGCCCGCAAACGCATGATTTATTTGCGCAACTTGCTAGCGCGACACGAAATCAACGTTGCCAACTACTATTTTGAGCGCGGTGCATATCTTGCTGCGACCAACAGAGGACGATTCGTTGTAGAGAGCTTTCAGGGATCTCCTGCGGTTCCTGACGGTTTAGCCGTGATGGCTCAGGGATATACGCTATTGGATATGCCTGAACTGGCTCAGCATTCCATCGATGTTCTTAGAATGAATTATCCCGAACATCCGGCACTTGATGGCGAGGGAAACCTTGTTGATCGCGACATTGAAGGTGGCATAAAGCGTTCATGGCTTAATCGCGTCAGCTTCGGCATTTTGGACAGACCAGAACAACTCGGATTTGATACCAGAGAAATCTACGATCCTGCGCTTCAACAGTAGCGCACTCAAACTCCTAATAACCCAATCGCTAGCGCTCACAACCGCTACGCTTCGCTATTTTTAGTCTCCAGGCTGCCACCCGTTGGTGATGGGGTAGCGACGATCACGGCCAAATGCCCGCTGAGATATTCGAGGCCCAACTGCGGCCTGTCGACGTTTGTACTCATTTCGATCGACCAACCGAACCATACGCTCAACCGTATCTCTGGCAAAACCCTGAGAAATAATCTCATTGGCGCTCATATCCTGTTCGATATACTTTTCCAGAATCTGGTCAAGCTCTGGATAATCTGGAAGTGAATCCTGATCAACTTGATCAGGTGCAAGCTCTGCCGAAGGTGCTCGTGTAATCACCTCTTCCGGGATCACTTGAGAAACGCCATTGCGCCAGTGAGCAAGCTCATAGACGCGTGTCTTGAGTACGTCTTTGAGAACATCAAAACCACCCGCCATATCCCCGTAAAGGGTTGAATAACCAACGGCAACCTCACTCTTGTTGCCCGTTGTAAGCACTAGCGAACCTTTTTTGTTGGAAATCGCCATTAAAATTACGCCGCGAATGCGCGCTTGAATATTTTGTTCTGTAACGTCGGCGGCTAGTCCAGAAAATTCTTCGGTCAAGGCGTCGGAAAATAAGTCAAAAATGGACTCAATATCTATCGAACGATAGTGCACACCCATAGTTTCCGCTTGCTGTGCGGCCAGATCTTGGCTTAGATCAGAGGTATAGTGAAAGGGCATCATGACGGCTCGCACGCGGTCTGCACCCAAGGCATCAACTGCGATTGCCAAGGTTACTGCGGAGTCTATGCCTCCGGAAAGACCTAAGACTACAGTCGGAAATCCGTTCTTATCGACATAGTCTCTGACCCCCAAAACCAAAGCTTCATAGGTCGCTTCAATTCCCTGTGGAAGGTTTGCGATCATGGCAGCGACACCCAATCCGACTTCCGAGAGATTGATATCAATGATATCGGCGCTTTCTTTGAACCATGGCGCCTGATAGACAATATTTCCCTCTTTATTAACCAACATCGAATCGCCGTCAAAAACGAGTTCGTCTTGCCCACCCACAAGATTTGCGTAGAGGATGGGTACACCCACTTTTTTGGCTTGTCTAGCTAAGACTTCAGCTCTTTGCAGATGTTTATTCGTATGAAAGGGAGAGGCGTTAATATTAATGATGAGTTCCGCCCCTGCATCAGCGACATCGCGAATAGGATGATCGTGCCAAAGATCTTCACAGATCGTGATACCCACTCGATGACCACATATGGTTATCAGGCAGTTCGTATCACCTTCAGCAAAATATCTTTTCTCGTCAAATACCCGATAGTTGGGAAGCACTTGCTTGTGATATTTATCTACAATTTTGCCGTCTCTAATAACTGCCGCTGCATTGAAATTCTGCTCGTTCTCCCTGTGAGGAAAGCCTAGTACAACTGTAGATGCATTTACTGCCGAAGCGATTTTTTGGAGCGCCCGGTCAACGCGAATTTTCATGCTCGGCCGAAGCAACAAGTCCTCGGGCGGGTAACCACAAAGAGAAAGCTCTGGAAAGACAATCAGGTCGGCATTGGCGCTCTGCCCCACTTCGACCAGATCCAATATTCGATCGGCGTTATGCTCGAGATCGCCAACCTTGGGGTTAAATTGAGCTGTAAGAATTTTCACTTTTTATTTGAGTCGCCGTTAGTAGTAATGAATATACCAATTAATGAGTCGATGCTTGACCTAGAGATCAGTTAACATCTCTCTGAATTATGAAAGAAAAACAGAAACTCAACCCTGTAGACAGTGCCCAGCGAATAATTCGAGTATATCGCCTGGCAATTTCGACCATTCTGCTGCTTAGCTACGCCGTTAGCATTAACAGCAGCTTTATTCAGATTCTCTCACCCAAACTCTATTTGATCACCAACCTGATTTGGTTCGTGCTAGTTGTGCTCTCGAGCATCTCAAGGCTGATCTCTCGACAGGATAATCTGTCAGTAAATTCGATCAACATTTTGATCGACCTAATCGCTGTGGCTATTCTCGCTTACGCCTGCGGTGGCATCAATAGTGGACTCTTCTTTCTTATGCTGCCAGAGGCAGCCATGGCCGGAATGATTCTACCTCTGCGGCTCTCACTCCTTTCCGCTTCTGTAGCCAGCCTGTCAACACTCTTTGTGCAATCCATGCTGGTATTCAACCAAAGCTCAACTGCGGCCGGCTTCTTGCCCAGCGGTATTCTCGGTCTGGTTTTGTTCGCTACCACACTGGTATTTGGCACGCTGGGCAGGTCTCTACTTGCATCGCAGGCGCGAGCGGAACAGAGCGCTCGAGCCGCCAACGCATTGCGGGCCATGAACGACTCAATTATTGCTCGGATGGAAACTGGAGTTTTGGTGGTCGAAGAACATCGAGTGCGTCTCGCAAATCGAGCCGCAAACAATCTTCTCTGCGGTAGAGACGGTGAAGATTTGCCCCTAGTTGAAGAGGATATTCGCGAGATCGGACGACTGGGAGAACGTTATACCAGTTGGTTAGAAAATAGCGGATCGGGATTTCGGGCCTTTACCCATCCCTACTCCGGTATCAATATTCAGGTGCAATTCAGCAAGCTCAAGACTACTGAATCTGATCAAACCCTAATATTTTTGGAAGACACAAGAAGATTAAGGCAAAGAGCTCAGCAGCTAAAACTGGAATCCCTCGGGCATCTCAGCGCAGGGCTGGCACACGAGGTACGCAACCCGCTTTCCGCAATAAGCCAAGCCAACCAATTGCTACAGCAATCTGAAAATCTATCCGAAGAGGATAAAACCTTTATGGATGTGATCGACCGGCACTGCATTCGCATGAACGAGATCATTGACGTGGTCAATCAGCTCTCGCGCCGCATAGACCCAAAGATACGCAATATTGCGCTCAAACCCTTTCTCGAAGAATTGATTGGTGAAATCAACGAAAGTCGAGAAAGCCCAGCCAAGATCAATTTAGAAGTACCCGACAATTGCCTGATTGAGTTTGACCCTGCAAATCTAAAGCAGGTGCTTACCAATATTATTGAAAACGGGCTTCGATACAGTGAACTGGCAACCGGGTCTGCAGAGGTTGATTTGAGCCTAGGATCACACCGTGATGATCGAGGCCACTTTTTGGACATCAAGGATAAAGGGCCGGGGATTGGCCGAGATAAAGTGCAGAAAATATTTAATCCCTTTTTTACCACCGGATCGGGAGGTATTGGACTGGGTCTTTATGTTGCGCGAGAACTCTGTGAAGTCAATTTTGCTGCAGTTCACTATTTGTACCCCGAATCAGACAACGACAGAGGATTGTTTCGGGTAAGCTTTCGGGTAGTTGAGGAGCAACCTTGGGAATGAACGAAAAAAATATACTGGTAGTTGACGACGAAAGAGATATTCGGGAATTACTGGTGGTGAGTCTAAAGCGCCTCGGTTATCAGGCCGAAGTTGCCGAGGATATTTGCTCGGCAGAAGCCTTGATCGCTTCAGACCATCCCTTTGATTTCTGCTTAACGGATATTCGCCTGCCCGACGGATCGGGGCTTGATATCGTCAAGCATTTTCGGGAAGCACGTCCTGACGCTGAAGTTGCCGTAATGACAGCCTATGATTCGACCGATATTGCCGTTGATGCAATGCGCGCTGGAGCTTTCGATTTTCTAGCCAAGCCAATCCGGCTAGAACGCCTTAAAACCATGCTAGAAAACGCGCTAACCGACGCTAAAAAGACGGAAACCGAGGATTTGTTAATCGGGCAATCCGCTTCCATGCTTCAACTCAAGGAATATATTGAAAAAGTTGCTCGAACCCTTGCCCCGGTTCTTATCAGAGGTGAATCGGGAACCGGCAAGGAGCTCGTAGCCAGATCGATTCACGCCAAAAGCAATCGATCCGGCGGCCCTTTTATTGCCGTTAATTGTGGGGCGATTCCCACTGAATTAATGGAAAGTGAGTTCTTCGGCCACACCAAAGGATCATTTACTGGAGCCGTTTCGGACAAAGAGGGATTGTTTCAATCCGCAGAGAGCGGAACCCTCTTTTTGGATGAAATTGCCGATCTGCCGCTACTTATGCAAGTCAAACTACTACGCGCGATTCAGGAAAAATCGATCCGTCCAGTCGGCGGCCAAAAAGAAATCCCCACAAATGTACGCATTCTCAGCGCCACACATAGAAATCTGGATACAGAAGTTCAAGAAGGTCGATTCCGGCAGGATCTTTTTTATCGGCTTAACGTGATTGGTATCGAGGTACCACCTCTATGTGACCGCAAGGAAGATATTCCCAGGATCGCTGAGAACCTGTTGCAGCGCCACAATGACAGTGAACAATACAATATAAGTATGTCTGGCGCCGCTGTTGCCAAACTTCAGCGATATCCCTTTCCGGGAAATGTGCGTGAGCTGGAAAACATCATTTACAGAGCAGCCGCACTTTGCGATGGAGGAAGAATTGATCTGGAAGACCTCAATTTCGTTTTTGAATCCGTAGGAGAGCTAGAGGCTTCAATTGATTATCAGTCAGTCAGAGATCTTGAAGAGCACCTTGCGGCCATAGAAAGAGAAATATTGGTCAAAGTGCTGGAAAGCTTGGATTGGAACAGAAAGGAGACCGCTAAGCAGCTTGGACTCAGCGAAAGACAGCTGAGATATAAACTGGTCAAATATCAGCTCAGCGACTAGTATTTAAATTCTGGCGGAAAGGAGTTCCGCTACCCATCAGGCCAAATTCCATGGAGGGAATAAGATGCCTAAATTTCTCAAAAATGAAAGAGGCGCGACGCTTCTTGAAATTTGTCTTTGCCTCAGCCTAATTATTATTCTCAATGGAGTTGCGCCCCCCCAACTGCAGAATTTCAAGTCGTATTTCGACAGTCGATCGACACAAAAATCCCTACTCAGTTTCCTTGGTCTTGCAAGATCGAGGGCCCTGCATCGACAGCAGATAGTAACGCTCTGCCCTTTGGCGGAAGGCAGTCGCTGTATCGGCCAGTGGAGCGAACAATTAGCTATCTTTGTAGACCAGAATTCCAACGCCGTAAGGGATGCAAATGAGGAGTTGCTTTCCACTTGGCAGGAACTTCCCAGCCAGGCTAATTTGACCTGGACACTGGACCGGCGCTACATACGCTTCCGACCAAACGGTACAACATCCGCTACTACTGGTTCTCTAAGATATTGCCTCTCCGACAGAGATAGCACACACAATTTTCGCATTGTTGTCGCAAGAACCGGGAGAACCAGAGTTGACCGCAATTCTCATGGCTGTAGCTAGGCCAAACCCTAATAACTGAACTTTCGTGATGAGGTTCACAATTAATTGGTTTGGCGCGCCATTTACACCTGCAATTGTGCCGTTTGTCGGATACATCTTGTTAAGACAAAACACAGTCATAGAGAATAGGCTTCTCAGAAAAATAGATTTTTTTATGATGAACCAACAAGGTATGACATTGATCGAAGTGATGGTCACAATTGCGATAGGCATTGTGCTGGTCTCTGCCGGCTTGCCATCTATGACAACTTGGGTTCAATCAAATCAAATGAATAGCCGCGCAAGCTCGTTAGCGACCATATTGCGCGCTGCCCGCGGCGAAGCCCTTACCCGCAACAACACCGTAACCCTCTCTACCAGCACCTTTGGAGATTGGAGTGGTGTCGTCAATATGTACATGGATACGAGTGGCGGTAACGATGCATTTAGTGAGAGTGATGGCGACGAATTCATTCGCGAAATTGACCTCGATTCTAGCTTCGTAAGCATCAGAGGAAACGCAACGGCTGGAAATTACATAAGTTTTTCCGGCGATGGGCGGCTAGACGAAGGCGGTCAAACCGTCAGCATAGAGATTTGCAGAGGCGCGGACGGCAACTACGATACGACTACCGGGCAGACAGTCACTATCAATATAGTTGGCCGCGTATCTGTCTCGGAAGGCGTTACGGATTGTATCCCATGATAAAACTGATCAAAAAACAGTACGGCGTCTCCATGATTGAGCTCATGGTTTCTCTCTTTATTTTTTCCGTTGGTTTATTAGGATTTGCCACCCTGCAAACACGTTCTCTTCAGGAGGGGTTCGATTCCGGACAACGCTCGGTAGTCCTATGGCGGACCCAAGAATTATCAGATCGCATTCGCGCAAACGACGGCGAATTGACAACCTACGTAGCGGCAGTGAACAACGGCGCAGTATGTGATGCGACGCCAACGCGCTGTGCCGACTACTGGGATGGTGGCGCAGTAAATGCAACCGTCTGTACGGCAACACAAATGGCAACCTTCGATGTTTGGGATGTACTTTGTAACGGTGAAGATGCGACAGAAGATGTTTTGATCGATTCCGATATTTCACTGACCTGTGATGATCGCGACCCAGGAGATGCTATCGCTTGCAGCGGCGGCTCTAATTTGACTCTGGAAGCCTGCTGGACATCCAGATCTGCAACCAGCGATAACCAGCTCGAAGTTATACAGGGCACTGCAGCGCTTCCCAGTTGCACTGATCCGAGTGCGCCGAGCTATCTATTCGAATTCTACACATTGGAGTTTGTCCCGTGATAAGGCTTAACTTCTCAGACCATAGACGTCGCACAGGCGGCTATACGCTAATTGAACTGCTAATTTCGGTATCTCTCGGCTTGGCCATGATGAGCGTCGCTATGCAATACCTAGTGGGCTCTAGCGCTTCTTTTAATGCGACAGAAACAGCCAGTCGCATTCAGGAAAATGGTCGCTTTGCTTTGACGATGATCACAGATGATTTACGCATGGCCGGATATGGTGACCCCAACTCTGGCCCCAGACCTGGTTATCTTTACACAGCGGCATGCGGGGCATTTGACCCCTGTACCGCAAACGGAGCAGATACTAGCGCAGATCGAATAGCTGTTTGGTATGACCCACCTGCCGACGATGGCACTGAAACCGATTGTACTGGCAGTGCTTTGGGCGCGAGTGCACAGGTCGCCAACGTCTACTATCTCGAAACCAGCGCTGAGGGAGTATCGAGCCTGATGTGCCGCGGTTTCGACGTTAGCGCGAACAGCTGGAATGCCTCTGCACAACCTCTTGTTGATGGTGTGGACAATTTACAAATCCTCTATGGCATCAATAATGCCGGAACATCCAGCTATATTTCAGCAGATGCTATGGCAGCGACAAACTGGGATCAGGTCGTATCGATTCGACTCGCTGTGCTCGTGAGCACTGGACTTGAAGCTGGAACCTCTGGGTTGGATGCACGCAGCTATGAGCTGATAGATGCACCAGAGATTAATTTGACCGACGCTTTTAATCGTCGGGTTTTTTCAACTACGGTGGTAATTAACAATGCGACCATCTAATTCAGTCGCGCATATGCGCAGTATGCCCAACTCCCAATCGGGAGCTACTTTAATTGTTTGTCTGGTAATCCTGACCATACTTACCTTCCTCGGCGTAAATTCCATGACCGACTCTGGTTTGCAGTCTTCCATGGTAAGAAACAACCAACTCCGGTTGATGGCTTACAACACGGCTCTAAGTGAGATTAACGCCCAGATCGACGACATGAACTTCAACCTAAATACTGACACTTTGCTCGACGCTTTAACCGATACAGATGGTCTGCGTGAATTTGAGTTTAACGAGATTTTACTCAGCACAGTTGATCATCCCTTTTCTCAAACTTTATCTCTGCAGTTTATGCGCTCAGGCACTTCCTGGACGGGAAATGAAGTCGGTACATTTAGAGAGCTATTTTACGAAATTGAAAGCGACGCCCTGCTTGAGGGCACTAGCACCCGTTCCGATCAGGTTCAGGGTATTTCCTATATCGCACCAAACTAAGGTGAAACAGTTATGAAAAGTATTTGCGGAAAAATAGGAGCCTTTACTTTGGCATTTTTGCTGGCAGGTTCAGCAATGGCTTGGGACTTCCTCTATGTACATGAAACTATCGAGTCAACTCAGTTGGCCGAGATAACGCCTTTAGATTTAAGTGGCAATGGAACACTTCGTTTCGAACACGACTGTGATTTCTGTCCAAACTCTCTTCCCTACAATCGGGAAACTCTCCTTGTAACTCCCTTCGGAGAGAATCAGGACATTTCAAGCCTGACTCAATGGCAGGGTCACCGAGCCATGGTTCGCTATTCAACTACAAACCCCACCGCTCTGCGCGTCGTTGTCTACTCAGCGTCGGATGTAGAGGAGGATTATTAAGCATGAAGATTTATAACAACTTCAAACTTACTGTTTCAATTGCTGGTGCTGCTCTGCTCGCATCGCAAGTGTTGGCTGACGATACGGAAATCTACCTGAGCACCGGGCTGGATATTCTAGATGACGCTGCAAAACCAAATGTCATGTTTCTGATGGATACCTCCGGCAGTATGGACGACCATATTGCTATTGAAGTTCCAAGTGAAGGGGATAGTTTTGCCTACGATCCAGACACGGACTACGGCGACTCCGATGACGACCTAATCTATGTTTATAACACTGATTACGAATTTCAGAATATTACTCTCACCTATGACCAATCGGTCTGTGACGACATGGAAACCTACTTCGACGACAACCCGGGTTTTCCAATCTATTCCGATCGAGCTCTGCAATGGCAAAGCAGCACAACCACAGAAACTATCGAAGAATCCGAACTTGTTTGTACAGATGTCGCAGTAGATGGCGATACTATCTCGATTGACGATAGCGGACGGGTAGATAGTAGAGAATGGGAATACTATGGCCCATTTACGGTGGGTGCTGGTACCGACTTGGTGACGACGGGCACGACTTACAACAACAATGATCGCATCAGTGTTTACATTCGAGCTGGTAATTGGCCAACAACCAATAATTACGACTGCCGCAACCGTGAAATCCGAAACGAAACCGAAACTTGCGATGTTTCCATCGGTGGTAGCGATGAAGATGTCTACGTTGCTGTGCGTGGGCGCCTCGACAATTCTGACTACGACTTAAATATCACCTACGGCGGTTCCGGTACGGTTGAGGTTTGCGAAGAAGTAACCACCGAGGTAGAAATCGATGTCACCGAAGCAAATTGGTCTGAGGCCTTGGCAACCACAGTCGATACCGGCTGGGTGGTTGAATGTCGCGGTGACCGCGGCGACCACGGCATAAATGGCGCCTCATCAGATGACTATGTTCGTAATTGCGGCACCAACGATTGTGTCGCACCTCGTTATACCAGCAGTGGTATTAGTGAAATTAACTGGAACGGTATCGAAACCAGATCCTTTATGACCGCCAACTACCACGACTATGTGATGCTATTTGGGGCCCCAGAACCAGGCAGCGGTACTCTGCCAACTGGAAATGCAGACAACTACTGCAATTCCTCGGCCAACGAAGGCACTCAGTTTGTTGATAACGGTGTGACTTACGAATGCACGCGCAAGATGGATCTAATGCAAAGCTCGGCGAGCCAGCTTGTAGCATCACTAAGTAATATGAATCTCGGGCTGGCGCGACTGCAAGGCGGCAGCGGTGGGTATGTTCTTGAGAAAATTCGCGATATCGACAGCGATTACGATGTCGATACCACGGTAAAAGAAAAATACACCGAGACTATTAACGCACTTCCAGCTTCAGGCAGTACTCCGCTGACGGAAAGCCTCTGGGAGATGATGCAGTATTTACAAGGTAACCAACGTGACTATGGCCCAGCAGCACCAACAACAGATGCGGCAGCATTAAATGGAGACAATTACGTATCTCCGATTATAAATTCCTGCCAATCCAATAACATTATTCTGCTTACTGACGGGCAACCAACAAGCGATTCGGACCGCAATACAGCCATTTCCGGTCTGCCTGGCGTCGGATCTTGCCCTGTAAACTTTGCGTCCTCCACCAGTTCAGCTGGATCCTGTTTGGATGAATTAGCTGAATATATGGCTACGCATGATATGTCTGCCGGTGTGGACGGAGTCTCAGGTACTCAAACTGCGCGAATATATACCATTGGCTTTGATATCGACCTACCTCTGTTGCAGACAACCGCCAATAAAGGTCAGGGTCAATACTTTACCGTTAGCAATGCATTTGAACTGAGTTCTGCCTTTACCAGCATTTTGGTAGATATATTATCGGATTCTTCAACCTTCGTGGCACCCGCAATATCAGTAAACGCCTTTAACCAACTGCAGCACAGGGACGAAATCTACTTCGCCGTATTCCGCCCCAACAACTCTCCACGTTGGACCGGGAACGTTAAGAAATTCCGTATCGCTGGCGATGGCACGATTTTGGACGGAAACAATATGCCTGCCATTGACCCCAGCACTGGTTATTTTGCCGACAGCACTCAAGATATCTGGTCTGACACAATAGACGGCAACAATGTCGATGCCGGCGGATTTCGGGACGAGATGCCCGATACGAGACGTGTCTACACCTATTTCGGAGACTACCCGACAAACGTTAATTTGACGGGCGGAAGTGGCGCCTATCAATTTAATACATCGAATTCTTCTGTAACCAAGGAGCTCTTGGGGCTTCCGGCCACGGCCAGCAATACTCAGCGGAATAACCTAATTCTGTGGGGAAGTGGCGAGGATTTATTTGATGATGACGGCGATACCCAGACCAACGATGCCAACCGTTTTGTTGGTGATGCGCTGCATTCGCGGCCCTTTCTGGTCACCTATGGCGGGACTGAAGCCAACCCCTACGACATCCTCTATGTCGGCACCAATATGGGCTTTATTCACGCCGTCGATGGTGCATCTGGCGAAGAACTCTGGTCCTTTATTCCCGACGATTTAATCAAAAATATTAAATCCTTCCAAGAAGGCAACGCTAGTGAGTCTAAGGTTTACGGTATGGATGGAGAAATATCGCTATGGGTTCAGGAAAGTCCAACCGATAGCGACCAGAATATTGAACCGGCTGACGGAGATTTTGTGAATCTCTACGCTGGTATGCGCCGCGGCGGACGAGACTTCTACGCCTTGGACGTATCCAACTACAACCCAAACAATTTGGCCGGAATTTACCCCATACTTAAATGGAAAATTAACGGCGGCGTCGGTGATTTCAACGACCTCGGCCAGAGCTGGTCACGTATGATCAAGGCCAAAGTCAACTGGAATTGCAGCGGCGACAGTTGCGACGAAAGAGACGTGCTATTTTTCAGCGGTGGTTACGACCCCCAGCACGACGATGCAACTAGCGTACCCACAGGAGACCTGGGTAACGCCATCTACATGATTGATGCCCAAACCGGTGCACTACTCTGGTCAGCAGGCAGCAATTCAGATGCTCGGTCAACGCGCTCGCACAGTCTAGGCTTGGCAGATATGGCTCACAGCATTCCCGGTTCTCCCAACCCCGTAGACGTAGATGCTGATGGCATCATAGATGTTGTGTTTGCTGTTGATATCGTTGGTAATGTTTTCCGCTTCGATATGAATGATGAAACCAGCAACGCCTCCAACTTCGCAACGGGCGGACAGATTTTTGAATTAAACCAAGGCGCGGAGTTCAAGCGTTTCTATAACCAACCAGACGTTGTGCTTACAGGCGAACGTGGGCAGGAGGCCTATTTCAATCTGGTATTTGGATCTGGTTATATGGCTAGCCCTCGAGATCCAGATCAAAACGATTCCATTTTTGTGCTGTTCGAAGATGACGTTTTTTATCCCTCTACTGATGAATTTGGCGACGTTGCCTACGAGAATATTTTGGGCAGCAGCCTCTATGATGCCCGATCAGCTAGTGCAGCTCCTGCGGACAAATATAGTAATGCTCCAAATGGTTATTACGTGCCGCTCTATGGCAATGGTGAAAAAATGCTGCGCCCCGGCCTGATTTTTCAGGACACAGTGACTTACACAAGCTATGTGCCGGACGGCAATACCAATACTGACGCCTGCAGTGGCGGATTGATCGGGGGCTCTCGCTTGTATCGCATTGATCTTTCCACCGGTGAAAACCTCCTCACGATAGAAGAAGCTGGTGTCGACGGGAGTGGAGAAGCACTCGATTATATTGAGCTCGTGCGGCCCGGCATTGCACCTGAGGGAACTATTATCTTCCTTGAGGATGGCGCAGTACTCTGTATTGCGACAGAATGTAGCTCTGCCGGAGATAACCGTCAGGTTGAAAAAGTCTATTGGAGAGAGGAAGAGCCAAATGATGACTCGTAGACAAAGTATTCAGGGTTTCACTCTGCTTGAGCTCATGGTGGTGGTAGCAATTATTGGTATTTTGGCCGCTGTAGGCATACCCCAATACAACCAGCAAATGGTTAAGGGCAAAAGGTCAGATGGCATTCAGATGCTCACTAGAATTATGTCTTCACAAGAGCGATATTTTTCTAATGAGGTCACCTATACGGCGGACTTGACGGATCTAGGCTATGTCTCTGCGTCCGCGGTGGGATCCAGTGAGGGGTACTACAAGGTAACGGCAAGTGCCTGTGCCGGGTCAACTATTGCTCAATGCGTATTGTTGACGGCTACGCCCCAAGGATCACAAGAAGTGGATGGCAAATTAAGTTTAAATAGTCGTGGAGCGAAAACCGGGAATTGGCCCTAAGAGCTTCTGATACTGGCTTAGGGGCGCAATTCCCTCGGAAGAGAAAAATTCACATTCTCTTCTATACCAGCAGCATTGCGCGGAGCTGAAGCACCCATATCCCGTAATGATTGGATAACTTGTTCGACAAGTATTTCGGGAGCAGAGGCACCGGCTGTAACGCCTATAGCGGTTTTGTCTCTCAGCCATTCCGACTGAATATCTTCCGCGCTATCGATTAGGTGGGCTTCTGTGCCACAGCGCTCGGCGAGTTCGCGCAAACGGTTCGAATTGGAGCTATTCACCGACCCCACCACCAATACCAGGTCCGACTCTAAGGCAAGCTGCTTGACAGCATCCTGTCTATTCTGGGTTGCATAACAAATATCGTCTTTGCGCGGACCGCGAATTTTCGGGAAACGAGATCTGAGGGCGTCGATCACCCTCGCTGTATCATCCATCGACAGGGTTGTTTGAGTCACAAAAGCTAGATTATCTGGGTCAGCAACTTTCAATCGCTCGACATCCTCTTCATCTTCCACCAGGTATATTTTTCCACCGGCGGAATCGTCGTACTGCCCCATTGTCCCTTCGACTTCCGGATGGCCGGCATGACCAATAAGAATGCACTCGGAGCCAGATTTGCTAAATTGGGTAACCTCCAGATGCACTTTTGTAACCAAAGGACAGGTCGCATCAAAAACCCGTAGACCCCTTTTTGCAGCTTCATTCTGCACTGCTCTGGCAACACCGTGGGCACTAAAGATAACAATAGCGTCGTCCGGAACCTCTTCCAGCTCATCGACAAATATCGCGCCCCGTTGGCGAAGCTGATCAACCACATATTTATTGTGCACAACCTCGTGGCGAACATGGATCGGAGGACCAAAAACATCTAGAGCACGATTAACTATATCGATGGCGCGGTCGACCCCCGCACAAAACCCGCGGGGATTCGCTAATACGACTTCTAGGGATTTCATCAGATGTTCCAATTCATTGAGATAGGGTTTCGCTATTCCGAATAGCTCTTACTAGCGCTAATGGCTTTTTATAACGCTAATGGCTTTCTGCACCACTAGTGGCTCTGAACTGGTTCGACTGTATGGATTTTGACCTCAAACTCCAAATCTCGGCCAGCCAGCGGATGATTAAAGTCGACCGAGATATATTGATCATCGATCTCGCAAATGACGCCGGGAACCTCTCCCTGCGCAGGATCGGAAAATCCCATAATCATGCCAATTTCCGGTTCAACTTCTTCAAATTGATCGGCGCGGATTTTCTGAATGTTTTCGGGATTGTGAGGACCAAAGCCGTCTTCTGCAGAAACTGGGAACGTAGCTGTTTCACCAGCTTTCATACCAAACAGCTGTTTCTCAAATCCAAAAAGTAGCGAGCCATCTCCCACCTCAAATTTCACTGGATCCCCATCCATATTTGAGTCAATCAGCGATCCGTCATTCAAGCGAATCGCAAAATTTAGATGCACCAGCGTTCCCGGACTTACTTCAAGCATGATCTCGTTCTTTTCTCTCTATCAAATACCAATCCACCAGTAAAAAGCATACTCCGACACTGATCGCTGCGTCCGCTAGATTAAAAGCTGGAAAGTAATGCTGTTGCCAATGTACATGAATAAAATCAACCACGTAGCCTAGGCGCACCCTGTCGATAAGGTTACCCAAGGCTCCACTCAAAATCATGGCAAAGGCGACCTTTGCGCAGATACTTTTTTGTTTTGGCAGCCATATAAAAAGCATGACCGATACTCCGGCAGACAACGCAGAAAATACCCATCGCTGCCAACCTCCAGCATCACTCAGAAAACTAAAGGCAGCGCCGCGGTTGTACAGCAAAGTTAAATCAAAAAAGAAAAATACTTCCTGCGGACGCCCATAGCTTAGCGATGTGTCTGCCAGCCACTTTGTCCACTGATCCAATACGATCCAGATAGAAACGGCCAAGTACCATGGCCAAGTCTTAATAAATGAGCTAGGCAAAATATCTGGTCTCTCCGGAGGCTTCGACATTCTCGATGCAACGTGAACATATCTCAGGGTGAGTGGTGTCTTTACCCACGTCTTCCCGATGCTGCCAACAGCGCACACATTTGGAGTTTTGGCTCTGGCTAATTTTTATCTCGACTTCCTGAGAGTCGGTCTCGTAAGCCGCATGAATACGGGCAGCAGACACTATCAGAACAAATCGCAACTCGGCGCCGAGTCGATCCAAGAGTTGGTAGTCCTCTTGACCAAGATATAAATCCACTTCTGCCTCAAGTGCACCGCCAATGCCGCCCTCTTTGCGCAGAGCTTCAATATTCTGATTTACGCCTTCCCGAATAAGCATCAAACGCTGCCAATCATTAGCTGACAATTTGGCGTTGGCATCAATGGACGGCAGATGTGAATACCATTCCGCGGTAAAAATGCTGCCCTCCGCCTCAGGAATAAATTCCCAAATTTCGTCCGCAGTAAAGCTCAATATGGGAGCTATCCAGCGGGCCAACGCATTGGCGATATGGAATATCGCCGTCTGCGCTGACCTTCGTGCCACACTCTCTGTTGGGCAGGTGTAAATACGATCCTTAATTACATCGAGATAAAATGCGCCCAGATCTGTCACACAGAAGTTGTGCAGTTTTTGATAGATGGTATGCAGTCTGTAGTTTCGATAGTCCTCGACGATTTCTTTTTGCAATTCTGCAGCTCGATCGAGAATCCAGCGATCCAGTTCCAGCAATTGGGTGTCTTCAAGCAGCGAAGTCTGAGGATCAAAACCGTCTAAATTAGCCAACAGATAACGAGCTGTATTACGAATGCGTCGATAGGAGTCCGAAGTGCGTTTGAGAATTTCGTCGGAAACACTCATCTCGGCCGAGAAGTCAGCCGACGCAACCCAAAGCCGCAGTACGTCGGCTCCCAATTGGTTCATTACCGACTGCGGAGCAACTACATTGCCAACCGACTTGGACATTTTTTTGCCCTGAGCATCCACTACGAAGCCGTGAGTTAATACCTCTTTGTATGGCGCGGAATCATTAATGGCGACCGCTGTTTTAATGGAGGACTGGAACCAACCACGATGCTGGTCCGAGCCTTCCAGATAGAGGTCAGCCGGATAACGCAGCTCATCGCGTTGCTGAATGACAGAAAAGTGGGTAACACCCGAATCAAACCAGACATCCAGAGTATCCGTCACCATTCTGTATTCGGATGCATCCTCCGTCAGGTAATCTTCGGGATTAGCCTCAAACCAAGCGTCCATGCCTTCGTCTTCAACACGAAGGGCAACTTTTTCAATCAACTCCGAGGTATTGGGGTGCAGCTCTTCAGTCTGACGGTGAACAAAAAGTGTAATGGGCACTCCCCAGGTACGCTGCCGGGAGATACACCAATCGGGACTACTGTCCAACATGGAATCAATACGCGCCCTACCCCAGCTGGGTATCCAGCGCACGCCCTCGACCAACTCTTTTACTCTAGCAAGCAAGCCATTCTGTTTCATGCTGATAAACCACTGCGGAGTGGCTCGATAGATCAGCGGAGTCTTGGTGCGCCAACAGTGTGGGTAGCTATGTGTAAATTGACTCGCAGCCAAGAGGCGACCATTTTCTCTAAGTTTATCGATCACTAGCGGATCAACTTTGTAGACGTGTTCTCCGGCAAAAAACTCCACCTGATCTCGGAATGTCCCTCGGTCATCAACATAGTTGAGAACACCCAGTCCATAACGGCGGCCCACGGCAAAATCATCTTCGCCATGATCCGGCGCTGTGTGTACAGCACCCGTTCCCGCTTCAGTAGTCACGTGATCACCAAGCAAAATTGGTAGCTGTTTCTGATAAAAAGGGTGTTTCAGCTCCAGCCCTTCAAAAACTTCACCCTTTGCCCGGCCAACTATTTCATGGTCAGGCCACTCGACACGTTCAGTAAAACTCTCAACCAAGGCTTCGGCAACAACAAAAATCTCATCAGTAGAGCCTGTTTTTAGGGCAACATAGTCGAGCTCGGCATTGAGGCTAACCGCCTGACTCGAGGGCAATGTCCAAGGCGTAGTGGTCCAGATAACCACACTGAGTTCATTTACATCTTTCAAACCCAAGGCAGCAATTGCTCTGTTTAACGAGTCCTTTGCAAGGGGGTAGCTAACGTCAATCGACCAAGAAGTTTTGTCCTGATACTCAACTTCTGCTTCCGCCAGCGCAGAACCACCTACCACGCTCCAATAAACCGGCTTCACACCCTTGTGCAGATGTCCGTTTTCAATAATTTTCCCAAGGGCACGTATGGTGTCGGCTTCAACCTTGCCGTCCACCGTCAAATAAGGATTGTCCCACTCTCCAAAAACACCCAGGCGAATAAAATCTTTACGCTGTTGATCTACCTGCCTTAAAGCGTATTCCTTGCATTTAGCGCGAAATGTCGCGTTATCGACCTTGGTTCCCGCTCGACCGATCTTTTTCTCCACCTGATGTTCGATGGGTAAGCCATGGCAATCCCAACCGGGAATATAGGGCGCATCCAAGCCGTCCATGGTTCGGGCTTTGACAATAATATCCTTGAGGATCTTATTTACTGCATGACCTATATGGATATCACCATTGGCATAGGGCGGCCCATCGTGAAGAATAAACTGCTCACGTCCTGCACGGGCATTCCGAATCTGCGTGTAGATATCCTCTTCCTGCCACTTCTTAAGGCGCGCGGGTTCACGGTTTGCCAGATTGGCTTTCATCGCAAAACCAGTTTTTGGTAAATTCAGAGTATCTTTGTAGTCAATCGGGTTGTTCATTGTTTCTTTCTAATTGTCGGGTTCACACCAAATCAGGCGCTAATATTAAGGGCATCGCCAGAGTGCCAGTCTCTCGCCTTTTCAATATCAATATGGATTTGCTGGACTAGGCTTTGCAAAGAATCAAATTCTTGTTCTTCTCTCATCTTGTACAACAAATCTACTTCGAGCCACTCCCCATAGAGGTCGCCATCATAATCGAGCAGATGCACTTCCAATAGAGGTTTATCCAGCTTATTTACTGCCGGGCGATAACCCACATTAGCTACTGCGATATATGCTCGATCGCCTAACCAAGCTTTGGCGGCAAATACACCGTTTACGCAGAGTCGATTTCTCTTCAAATGCAGGTTTGCGGTTGGCACTCCTATTTCCCGTCCCAGTTGCCTACCTTGAATTACCCTACCTGCCAATTGATAGGGTCGTCCCAACATGCGCTCTGCAGAGTCCATATCGCCCTCTAGCAAGCTCTGTCGGATTCGCGTGCTGCTTATACGAGCATCACCATCTAGCTGAGTATCGGTAATTGCCAGCTCAAAACCCACTGTTTCGCTCATATCCTCTAGCAGAGCAGCATTGCCGCCGCGATTTGCTCCAAAATGAAAATCTTCGCCAATGCTTAGGTACTGTGCTTTGAGTCCATCGAGCAAAATATCCTGCACAAAATCTTCGGCAGAGAGTCGGCTCAATCTGGCGTTGAAGGGCATACAGATCACGTCATCCAAGCCCAATGTTGCCAAGAACCCAACCTTCTCTCGCCAACTCATTAATGAGGGCAAGATTTTGTCCGCCGCGAAATACTCACTGGGTCGAGGATAAAAAGTTAAAAGTCTAGCTTTTATACCGAGCCTATGAGATTGCTCGACTACATTCTGAACTATGGCTTGATGGCCACGGTGAACGCCATCGAAGGATCCGATAGCCAAACCACAGGGTTCATCAAAACCGCTATCGGTTGATACCTTGTGATAGATGTTGCACTTTGAAACCCTAGTCATGTCTCGCCAAAAGGCCGGGATTATAACCTTGGTGAGCTATAGAGAGCACTTAAATAGAACCGCGAGAGTAACTGGAATTCAGCTATTGAGCAGAACGCATGTAAAAATCTTTTAGTCGCGCTCCAGTAATAAAGAGACCCAGAAAATAGGTACTCGCACCCAAAAGACAGAGCAGGAGTAACCGCCAGATACGACTCCAAAGCTCCCAACTCGACCAATCGCTCCAGTACTCTATGCCGACCCACAAAAACAGCGTCATCAAACAGAGGCCAACCAAAAGCTGACAGGCAAACTTTTTCAGCACCCGGATAGAAGGGATTTGATTAGATCTGCGCAGCCCTCTGTACAGCAAAGCCGCATTTAGACATGCCGAAGCTGAGGTGGCCAGAGCTAGCCCCACGTGACCGACCTGCCATAGGTAGTGGAACAGCAATACAAAGACTAGATTGAGCACCATATTCGCCGCCATGGCGTATATGCCCACTCTGACGGGAGTTTTGGTATCTTCACGAGCAAAATATCCTGTCGCCAATACCTTCACTAGCATAAAGGCGAGCAACCCAATGGCGTAAGCCTTTAGACTAAGGCTGGCCATGGCAATGTCTGCAACCTGCATCTCTCCATACTGGAAAAGTGTCGTCAGAATAGGTTCAGACATCAAAACCAGGGCGAAAGTCGCTGGTAAACCCACTAGCGCAACCATGCGCACCGACCAGATCAACATATTTCCATAGGCGTCCGGGTTCTCACTAAATCGCTGGCGCGAGAGATTCGGTAAGGCCACAGTGGCTATCGCTATGCCAAACACCCCCAAAGGTAGCTCCATTAAACGGTCAGAATAGTACAACCAGGACACACTCCCACCCGGTAAAAAGGTCGCGATAATGGTGTCCAACAAGAGATTGATCTGCCCTACCGAAACACCAAACATTGCCGGAATCATCAGGGTAAAAATGCGCTTCACACCCGGGTCTTTAAAATCCAGAACGGGCTTCGGCAACAAATGGATTCGAGCTAGAAAAGGGAGCTGGAACAACAATTGCACGACTCCCGCCAGCAATACTCCCCAGGCCAAGGCAAATACCGGTTGCTCAAATAAGGGCGCTGCAAAAAGAGCCGCGCATATCAATGATATGTTTAAAAATATAGGTGTAATTGCAGGAACCGAAAATCGGTCGTAGCTATTGAGTATTGAACCAGCAAATCCCGTTAGCGAAATCAGCAACAAGTAGGGAAAGGTAATACGCAGCATTTCACTGGCGAGCTGAAATTTTTCAGGCTCATCCAAAAACCCCATAGCGTAGATCGCCATTACTGCCGGCGAAAACAGCACAACTAAGATGGTCAAAACGAGTAGAACGCTGCTTAGAGCGCCAAAGGTTCGGTTTACCAGCTGCTGAACTTCCGATAGTTCTCTATGATTTCGATAGTCCGACAGAACCGGCACAAAGGCCGTATTAAATGCGCCCTCAGCAAAAAGTCTTCGAAAAAAGTTAGGCAGCCTGAAGGCGACATAGAAAGCATCCGCTGCCTCACTAGCGCCTATTAAGCGAGCAAGAACCACATCTCGGAATAGGCCCAGCACACGTGACGACATGGTCGACGCACCAACAATTGAGCTGGATTTCAACATGCCTGGCCGGGGTTTATCGTTTTTGTCTTGCGGATTCAAACTGATTTCTCTGATCCTGATGGCATGAAATAAAGGGCTAGATTTTTTTGTCAGAGCAAGTTTACTTTAGAACACGCAAACAATGCTCTACACCGAGCCTGAAACAGGCTACATTCCAACGCAATCAATATTGACAATTAGCATACTGATCGGCATAGTGGCGCGCCTTAAAACCAGACTCTATACGGAACTTGCGATAAAAGATGGCAAATTCAGCACAAGCAAAAAAACGCGCGCGTCAGAACACTAAACGCCGCATCCACAACGCCAGCCTGCGTTCAATGGTGCGTACTTACGTTAAAAACGTTTACAGCGCTATTGAAGCAAAAGACGGCGAAACCGCAAAAACTGCTTATGCAGCTGCCGTTCCCGTTCTCGATCGCATGGCCGACAAAGGCATCATCACCAAAAATAAGGCTGCTCGTCATAAGAGCCGCATGAACTCTCAGGTAAAAGCTCTTACCGCCGCCTGATAGAGAACCTGCAGTTTAGGCAGATACTGCCCAACAGAGTTAAATAGAAAACATATAAAAAGCCGACATATCAGTCGGCTTTTTTGTGGTCATCTGAAAAACGCGGACAAAAAGATTAGTCGTAGAATTCGTTTAGTGTCTTGATAAGCACTTCTGTCTGCTCCAACGATCCCAAATTAATACGCAATCCCATACGACCCATGACATCTTTTTTTGGTCTAACTAAAATATTTTTGCTTTCCAGAAATTCTGCAAGCTCAGGTGCCTGAGGTGGAAAAGTCCAAAGAAAGTTCGCATCGCTCGGCCAACAATCGATTTTGCGTCCACGCAGCCATTTTTCCAGTGCTGGTTTAGATTTTTTCATCACCTCTTTGACGTAGTTTTTGGTGTATTCAGGATTCTCCAGCGCGGCTTCAACGGCGACAACTGCAAGTTGATTAACATCGTAAGGCCCACGAATTTTAAGCAGTTGTTCAATATTTTCACTATTGCTGACCAAAAATCCGAGACGCAGAGAAGAAAGTCCCCAGGTTTTTGAAAATGTCCGTGTCACAACCAAGTTTGGGTAGGTATCACAGAGATCGACTACCGTTTTCCCAAAGTATTCGTAGTAACACTCATCCACCAAAACCGCTGCCTGCGGCGCTGCTTTAAGTATTCGCTCTATGTCTTTTCGCTCTACACCCGTGCCCGAAGGGTTGTTGGGATTTGAGATAACAATAAGACGTGTCTTACTGCTGCTAAGGCTAATTACGTCAGAAACAGGATAACCACCTTCCTGGGTATAGAGGGGTTCAACAATAGTGGCGTTTTCTACCTCGGCGAACTGTCGATAAATCGCAAAACTGGGCGCTGGAATAATGGCCTCATCACCCTCCGTGCAAACCGCTCGAATCACCAGATCGATACCCTGATCAGAGCCGTTGGTGATCATAAGATTGCTTTCCGGCACCTTGGCGTAGTTGGCGATTCGGGCTGCAATGTCTCCGTAGGACGGATATTTCTGGAGCGAACCGCCACGAATATATTTAATCAGAGCCTTTTCGATAGCCGGATCAACAGGCAGAGTGCGTTCGTTGAAATCAAGCAGAAGGTGCTTTTTCGCAGATCTTCCTTCCAGTGGTGGCTGATAGGCTGACATCCGGTAAAGATGTGGTCTAAATAAACTCATATCAGCCTCCCGTCAGCACCAGATTATTTCGGTGTATAAGCTCTGCATCATCGCAATACCCAAGAATAGGGAGTATTTCCGAGCTGGGTCTACCCAGAATCTTAAGGGCGTCCTCAGAACCGTAATTAACCAAGCCTCTGGCCAACTCCTTGCCATCCTGCCCGCAACAACTTACCAGCTCACCGCGAACGAAACTTCCACGGACTTCTGCTACGCCTATAGGTAGCAGGCTGCGTCCCTTTTCGCTAAGCACCTCGACAGCACCTGCATCCAGAATCAGTTGCCCTTTCACCTGCAACTGGCCTGCTAACCATTGTTTTCTGGCGCCTACCGGGTTTTTCCCTGCAATTAGCAGCGTGCCCAAATTTTCGCCCTTAGCCAGTCGCGAAATTATTCCTGTCTCTCTGCCATTCGCAATTAGGCAATTTGTACCTGAGCGCGCTGCTAAGGCAGCTGCTGTCAATTTGGTTGTCATGCCTCCACGCCCCAATGCACCAGAGCCCTGCCCTGCCATCTCCTTGAGAGATGGATCACTGGTATTGGCTTCAGAAACTAATTCGGCGTCAGGGTTTTTACTGGGGTCGGAGTCATAGAGTCCGTGTCGATCTGTCAGGATAAGCAGTTGGTCAGCCTCAACCAGATTGCTAACCAATCCCGCCAGCGTATCGTTGTCGCCAAAGCGAATCTCCTCTGTGCCAACCGTATCGTTTTCATTGATGATAGGCACTACTTCTAAACCAATCAGTTCCTGGATTGCACTACGGGCATTTAGATAGCGCTGACGATCTGAAAGATCGTCAGCGGTCAGTAGAATCTGTGCCGTTCGTATCTGAAAGTTGGCAAATTCCGTTTCGTAAGCCTGTACCAGACCTGTCTGACCCACTGCCGCTGCCGCCTGTAACTCGTGCACGGTACCTGGGCGCTTGTTCCAACCGAGACGAACCATGCCTTCCGCCACAGCTCCTGACGAAACCAACACTACTTGGTGCCCGACAGCACGCAGGGCAGCAATGTCTTGCACCCAATCTTTTATGCGCGCCAGATCTAAGCCCAAACCATCGTTGGTTAGCACCGCACTGCCAATTTTTATTACCCAACGCCCAGGGGTATTGAGCTGCTGACGATCCACTTTATCTGCTCCTACTTTCCTTTTACTAAAACAAGAGTTTGCTTGCTGCCTTATTCTCTTGTGTAAATTACTTCTACCTCATGATCTTCTTCGAGAGAATCATCTTCATCATCAGGATCTGTTTCTGTGGACTGATTCTGACGTTGTATCTTGCGAGCATCGGCGAGACGGTCAATAGATTCTCGAGATTCACGCTGCATATCACGTTGTATTTGCAGTTCGGCTTCTGCAACTTCGGCGTCTTCGCTTTCTAATCTCTTACGCTCTTCCAGCCAGTCGACCGTTGCATAACAAAGCTCATCAACTCCCATTTTGCCAACACCGGAGGTGCAAAAAATGCGCCCCTGCCAACCCAGTTCTTGCTTGACTCTTAAAACCAAATCATCAAGCTCTTCAGGGGAAATCAGATCCGTCTTATTCAATACCAGCCAGCGCTCGCGCTTCCCAAGTGCTGGACTAAATTCTTCAATCTCGTCCGTCAGTACTTCAATCGCATCCAGTGGGTCTGATTCATCCAGCGGTGCAACGTCTACCAAATGCCAAAGCAATCGATTCCGAGTAAGGTGTTTCAAAAATCTAATGCCCAAACCCTCGCCCTGAGCTGCGCCAGCTATCAGGCCTGGTATATCCGCTGCAACAAAGGATCGCATTGCATCAATACGAACAACACCAAGACTCGGTATAAGCGTAGTAAAGGGGTAGTCCGCAATTTTTGGTGTTGCAGCAGATATGGCGCTGACCATGGTCGATTTTCCGGCGTTTGGCAAACCCAATAATCCAACGTCCGCTAATAACTTCAGCTCCAGACGAAAATCGAATTCTTCGCCCATACTGCCATTGCTTGTTTGTCGCGGTGCGCGGTTCACACTGGACTTAAAACGGGCATTGCCCAGACCGTGAAACCCGCCCTGAGCCACCAGTAGGCGGTCCCCAGCGTTAGTTAAATCACCAACGATATCGCCTGATTCGACTTCCATAACCGTTGTGCCCACGGGAACTTGTAGGATCAAATCCCGACCCGACTTGCCGCGTTTATCCTTGCCAGAACCCTGCTGACCGCTCTCGGCGCGGTAGTGTCGTGTATAGCGATAATCAATCAGGGTATTGAGGCTGTCGTTTGCCTCAAGATAGACGCTGCCACCATCGCCACCATCGCCACCATCCGGGCCGCCTTTGGGAATATATTTTTCCCGACGAAAACTCATACAGCCGTTGCCACCTTTGCCGGCGGTCACTTTAATAATGGCTTCGTCTACGAACTTCATCGATATTCTCTTTTTTGATTGGCAAGCTGAGCAACAAATGACTGGGCCCACCATCCAGTAGGATTATAGGCCATAAAAAAAAGGGGCCTTAGGCCCCTTTCTCTAGAATCAAAAGTAGTTAGTGAATCACATAGCCCGCTTAGGCACTTACTTGAATATCCACAAACCTACGATTCTTAGGACCACGAACCGAAAAATTAACCACACCCTCGGATTTTGCGAACAGAGTATGGTCTGTACCAATACCAACATTCTCTCCCGGGTGAAACTGTGTACCGCGTTGACGAATAATTATCTCGCCAGCTTGCACACTTTCTCCGCCGTAGCGCTTTACGCCAAGACGTTTGCTTTCCGAATCGCGTCCGTTACGAGTACTACCACCTGCTTTTTTATGTGCCATATCAGATTACTCCTCGGCTGCTGCGACTTCTGTTTCTGGTTTCGGCTCGGCTTTTTTACGCGGCTTCTTAACAGAAATATCAGTGATTTTTACTTCAGTGAAAGATTGACGGTGCCCGGCTTGCTTGCGGTGATGCTTACGGCGGTGGAACTTGATAATAGTGACTTTATCACCACGACCCTGTTCAACTACCTCGGCAGTTACGTTCCCACCAGTGACATATGGTTCTCCAATTGTCACCTTGTCGCCTTCAGCTACCATCAGAACTTTATCGAAACTGACTTTGTCCCCAGCGGCCGCTTCTAGCTTCTCAAGGCGAAGAACTTCTCCTTCGACTACCTTGTGCTGTTTGCCACCACTTTCAATTACTGCGTACATCGCACTCTTCTCCAGATATTTCGGGCTTTATGCCCGATTCGCGAGGGCGGCGATTTTACGAAAATTGGGTTGCCCATTCAACAGATTTCTCGCTTTATTTGCGCATATAGCTATTTGAGGCTAATTTGGCCACCGTAGCGGCCAATTTAGGCAAGTTTGAAGCTTGACAGGCGTCTTGGCCGCTCCTAGCATCGCTGCGGTTTAATTCAATTCACAAATCCGAGGCACAAGCAGTTAATGCTGCCATTTCACAAAGCTGTCGAAACTGAATTCAAGTTATTGAATCAGATGGTAATCGACCAACTCCACTCCAATGTGCCCCTAGTCGAAAATATTGGCAACTACATTGTAGAAGGTGGCGGCAAGCGATTGCGGCCAGTTTCTGTATTGCTAGTAGCCAAGGCGCTGAGCGGTGGACATACCGAAGCTGTTAAGTTGGCAACGGTCATCGAATTTATTCACACCGCTACGCTGTTGCACGACGACGTGGTGGACGAGTCTGACCGTCGCCGGGGGCGCGATACCTCTAACGAAAAATGGGGAAATAGCTCAGCGGTTTTGGTCGGCGACTTTATTTATTCCCGTGCTTTTCAGTTGATGGTTCAGTTGAAAAACACTGCGATTATGGGAGTGCTGGCTGATACTACAAATACTATTGCCGAGGGTGAAGTCCAGCAGCTGATAAACGCGGGTAACCCAGACACTAGCGAAGAAAACTATCTGGAAGTGGTACGAAAGAAAACTGCTGTGCTTTTTTCAGCGGCGACAGAATGTGCGGCAATATTGTGTCATGCAAGCCCTGAGCAACAAGCCGATCTGGCAGCCTATGGCAATCATTTGGGTATGGCTTTTCAGCTTCAAGATGATGTGCTGGATTACACTGGCGACGCAACTGAAATGGGCAAAAACATCGGTGACGACTTAGCCGAGGGAAAGGCGACACTGCCCCTTATCTATACCATTCAGAACGGCTCCGAAATTCAATCGAACCTGATTAGAAAATCCATTGCCGACAAGGACAATAGTCGCATAGAGGAAGTAGCGCAGGCTGTGCAAGAATCAGGCGGTCTGAACTACACTCAAAAGAGAGCCGAAAAGGAAGTTGCGCTAGCCATAGCTGGGTTGCAGAGTCTGCAGCAAAGCACTTTCAAACTCACCCTTACTGATCTAGCCAAATTTGCCCTTGTGCGCTCCTTTTAGGATGACCGCGGACAGGTTCCTGGTCGATTGCCATGAACATTCGCTCGCTTAGCAAACACAAAGGATTTGTTCCTCTTTTTGTCGCGCAGTTTGGTGGTGCACTAAACGACAATCTGTTCCGCAGTGCCACACTGATTTTGATTGCCTTTCAACTCACCGAGGATGCAGCCAGCACCGCCCTACTAAACAATCTGGCACTTATTCTGTTTTTATCTCCTATGATCTTTCTGTCGCCGCTAGCTGGACAGCTGGCGGATCGAGCGGATAAGTCGAAAATGATGGCAAAAAACAAGATTGCAGAAATGCTGATCTGCCTTTTGGCCACCGCTGCTTTCGCTCTCAACTCCAGCTACTTTATGCTCTTAGTACTCTTTCTGCTCGGTGCTCAATCGGCAATGTTTGGCCCCAATAAATACGCGTTTTTGCCACAGATATTGCCGAAGAATCTGATTTTATCCGGCAATGCTGTGATAGCGACCGGTACCTTTGCTGCCATTAGTCTGGGCGTACTGCTGGGCGGTCTTATCGCTACGCATGAGGACATCTGGTATATCGCCGGGCCGCTGATGTTTCTTATTGCCTACATGGGTTACAGAGCAACTCTCGCCTTCCCCAGTGTGGAACGGGGATCACCTGATCTAAAACTGGATGCCAATCTATTTAGGCAGGCATTAAAAGGCATTGAGTTCGCGCGCACCGACCGTCCTATTTGGGTATGCATGTTAGGACTAAGCTGGTTTTGGGCTCTTAGCAGCATAGTTTTGACTCAGATTCCCGCCTTTACCCGCTATGTGTTGGGCGGCGACATTACTGCAGTAACAGCACTGATTACCGTTTTTATAGTGGGTCTAGCGCTGGGAGCTTTTTTGTCGACTCGCACCGATGGCAGCCGAACCGAACCTGGACTAATCCCCATCGCGCTGATTGGAATGATTGCCGCCTGCGCTGCATTGGCTATTGATCCTGCTATCACCGAACGCATGCAAAGCTTGAAAGCGATAATGTTTCAACGCAGCGGACAACAAGCGGCTATAGGTATTTTACTTTTCGGTATATTTGGCGGGCTGTATTTGGTGCCTCAATACTCCCTTATTCAGCAACGTACTAATTTGGGATCGCGCGCCCGTGTAATCGCGGCCAACAACCTACTCAATGCACTCTTTGTTATCACCGCTTCTCTTTCAGGTTTAATCCTTCTTGGATTTATGCATTGGTCTATAAAGGCTTTTTTTGCTCTCTACTGCCTACTATCCGTGCCTGTCTTAGCATTTCAGTATCGACATTTTGGTCAGGAGTTTTGGCGACTTGTAGGTTTTGCCATCGGTCGATCCTTTTACCGGATTCGGGTTGAAGGCAAAGCCAATATCCCTGAATCGGGAGCGGCTCTATTAGTCTGTAACCACCTCAGCTACGCTGACGCGGTAGTTTTGTTTGGGACTATTGATCGACGCTGCCGCTTTGTCATGGAAGATATTTATCATCGTATCCCGATCCTCAATTGGGCTTTTCGCGGTGCCAGAACAATCCCAATAAGCTCGCCGCTCAAGAACCGAAAAACATTTGAAGATGCAGAAAATTCGGCCGTTGAAGCTCTGCAAAACGGGGAGCTTGTATTTATCTTTCCTGAAGGACGCCTTAGCCCTCAGGGTGAAATGATCCCTTTCAAGCGCGGAGTAATGCGAATCCTCGAACGCCAGCCCGTCCCAGTTATCCCCATTGCCATTAGCGGTTTATGGGGTAGTTTTTTTAGTCATGGTGGCAAAAACGCAGCCCTAAAGGGCTTGCCGAGACTGCGCTGGAAACGTCGTAAAGTTTGTGTCTTTTTTGGCGAACAGCTAGTTCAAGATGAAATTAGCCTGGGGAGGTTAGAGCAGGCCGTACAGTCGCTCTACCAAAAAGGCGAAGCATAAGCTTCGCCTTGTGATTTTGCTGGCTCTTTTTACTCTGATTCAGTTGCCGGAACGGATTCCTTGATCAGCGTGACTAGCTCACCCTTCTCATGCATCTCCGTGATGATATCGCAGCCGCCAATAAGCTCACCAGCAACCCACAACTGCGGGAAAGTTGGCCAGTTGGCATATATCGGAAGATTGGCTCTGATTTCTGGATTTGACAGAATATCTACAAAAGCAAATCTCTCACCAGCCGCCATTACCGCCTGCGAAGCCCGCGAAGAGAACCCGCACTGAGGCGCATCGGGAGAACCTTTCATATAAAGGATTACCGGATTATTCTCGATTTGCTCGCGGATCAACTCCATCGCATCACTCATTTATAAACTCCAAAATTTCTGTTCAAAATATACTTGAGTATTTTACTCGGTTTTAGCCAATTGACTAGAGGATTTCCTAGAACTAATAGATGGAATTACCGGCAACCCCAACCGCCACCGCCAGGCGTTTCTATTCTCAAACGATCTCCAACCTCCATCTGCAAATGCTGCTTACCCGCAATAGCCGAGCCATTTAAATAATTAGCACCGGCCAATCCTGAAGAGCCACCTTGCAAACCCCAAGGCGAATGCGTCCTTCGTTCAGTGATAAGACTCACCTCAGTCTTGGCAAGAAACTCATATTCGCGGATTACGCCCTCGCCACCGGAAAACTGACCACGCCCGCCCGAGTTTCTGCGCAACCGGTAGCTTCGCAGTCTTAGAGGAAAATTGCTTTCTAAAACCTCAATGGGTGTATTCAGGGTGTTGGTCATATGACTTTGGATTGCGTCCAGCCCCTCGCCATTTGGATGAGCTCCCCCGCCTCCACAAATCGTCTCGTAGTAGCTCCACTTCTGCCCGCCACTAACACCGCCCATGGCCAGATTATTCATTGTCCCTTGAGAAGCAGCTGGCATTAACTCTGGCAGTGCCTCCGCCAAAGCGCCTATTACGACATCGACTATTCGCTGGGAGGTTTCAACATTACCGGCGGCAACAGCAGCCGGATAGTTGGCGTTCAATAGGCTGTTCTCTGGGGCAAGCACGGATATTCCATCAAATAGCCCATGGCATGCTGGCGCGTCTGATGGCAGTAGACAACGAAACACATAGAGCACCGCCGCCACAGTGACCGTAAGTGGACAATTCAGATTGCCGGGCACCTGCGGACTGCTGCCAGTAAAGTCGACTTGAATGCCTGTATCGGAAATCTCAAAGCAGACTTTGATCGGGATATCCCGAGTGCCCTGCCCGTCATCATCCAAGACATCTTCGAATCTATACCGCCCCTTTGGCAGGCGATTGAAATGCGCCTTAGCCAATTCAGAAGCATAGCTATTTAGACCTTCCACCAGCTGGAAATATTCCTCAACTCCAGCCCCTTGGATCAGCTGCTGCAGTCGTTCAATACCGCGGCGATTTGCACTCCACTGGGCAACAAAATCACCTTTTGAGTTTTCACCTAAGCCATCGGTTAACTCTGCGAAAACCTCCGGCAATATTTTTCCCTTCGCAGCCAAGAGCGTCGGCGGAATTACAATGCCTTCTTCCAATAGAGAGGAAGACAAGGGCATTGATCCCGGAGCTTCGGAACCGATATCGGCGTGATGAGCCCGGTTGGCAACAAAACCTAGCAGGCGATCTTGTAAAAAAACTGGAGAAATAAGGGTTACATCAGGAAGGTGGGTTCCTCCCTGAAAGGGATCGTTGACGACAAGAGTATCGCCCTCAAACCAGTCTCTGGCCTCAACAAGGCCAATCATGGCGAATGCCATGCTGCCTAGGTGAACGGGGATATGAGCCGCTTGGGCGATTAGATGCCCCTGTGGATCAAACATCGCACAGGAATAATCTAACCGATCTTTGATGTTTGCAGAAAAGGCTGCGCGACGCAGCACGGCGCCCATTTCCTCAGCGATAGCTGCAACCCGACTGGAAAATATGCCGAGTTGCAGAGCCCGGGAGCTGCTATCCGATGAATTATGAGAGCCGCTATCTATTTTTTTGCTATTTGCCATCGAACAGATTAACTAGCTCGTGGAAACGCTCATCGAGAGCCGCTTGCGTCTTTTTGTCAGCCGCAGGCATTTGATACCAGCGCTTTTTAGTGGCCTCTGCATCAGTCTTAAGATCGCGATTTGAGTTAGCACCCAAGCCCTTAGACTTCATCAGTTCTAGCTGATATTGCATACGCAAACTTTGATCTTCTGCTGGCGTGTCTTTGCCCAACTTAGCTTCAAGTTCGATACACACCAATCGGCGTTCTCGATCCGCTTCATCAAAATCAGCTTTAGTAAACTTCTTGGCTAAGGCAGATTCTTTACGGGTTTCCATTAACTGAGCGGCCTCAGATGCCAAAGGCTGAGATTCCCAATCGCCGAGTAGTTTTTCCACCTTTGATGCATCTTTATCGGTATCTAGAGCTTCTAAAGTTGCGCAGATATCGGCTCGACGACGCATTTCCACCAAGTATTGGTTTTTCCGGTCGCGCTTAAATTGTTTGACCGAGGACTGGACGGCCTCAATTGCCTTTTGCAGGTCTCGATCCAAACCCTTTTGAATGGGCTCGTGCACAGGCGGCAGCTGGCTGTATTGCTCCATCAGCTCATTCAGCTTCGATTCGTCTGGTGCAGTACCCGGCTCAGTTTTAGCCAACGCTCGAATTGATTGAATTAAATTCTTGGCCGCATCGGACTGAGCTTTTTCTTCGGCTCGACTTTCGTCAATCTTCTGTCGATGCTTGGCAAATACCGCATCACATGCCTCTTGGAAGGCCTTCCACATTTTTTGATCATCCCGACGTTCGGTAATGCCAATATGCTTCCAGCTTCCCTGTAGTTCTTTTAGCTGATCTAAGGAGATTGCCGCAGAGTCCATGGCAGACATGGCTATTGCGCGATCGACGAGCTGCTTCTTGCGGGCAAGGTTCGCGTCGCATTCAGCTTTAATATGGGTTTCAAGTTTGCGAGTTAGATCCCCGTATTTTTTACCTAGCTTGCGGCACTTTTGTTGATCAACTTCAGCGTATTTGCGCCACTCTTCACGAACTTCACGCAGTTTGTTTCGCAGAGATTTCCAATCTGGGGATTCCTGCCAGTCTGTGTTCTCTGGTAATTCAACTAGAGCCTTCAGTTTTTCGACCACCAATTTTCTCTGTGCTAGATTTTCAGCTCGCTGCACATCCAACTCGGCATAAAAGGCCGCGCAAGGTTCAAAGGCTTTGTCTCCTGCTGCTTGAAAGCGCTGCCAGATATCGTCCGGCGCCAGCGCTTCGAGCTTTTTCCAGCTCTGCTGGAGCTTTTTAATGACCTCGGCTTGCTGCTGAGGCGATTTAGTTTCCGCTTCTGTCGAGGCTGATACGGACAAAGCCTCCATCTGCTCACAAAGCTCAATGAATTTTGGCTGGATCGCAAACTCTTTCCAGTCGAGCATTTCTTTAAAGCCGCTGGAGGCTTTATCCCATTGCTCCTGCAATTTGCTCTGTTGAGCAGAACTGTGTTTCTCAAATCTAGCTTCAATCTTTTTGTAGACGCCACGAGCCATTTTTAGATCGCCGCGACGCACAGCTGCGTTCAATCTAGCGATTTGCTTACCAGTGGATTCGACTTGCTGCCTTTGCAGCGCTGCTTCTTCCTTGAGAATCACTTCCTGTGTTTTTAGGAGGCTCTTCAGGTTAACTAGGGCAGCGGGCTCAGTGGTATTTGCAGGCCAATTAATCGATTTAATCGCCCCTTTCATTGCAACAATTTGTTGTTTCAGCTCGGGGCTCTGAACATCTTTTACAGGACTAGATTTCTTACCTTCACTAGCTGCTGGAGCTTTTGGTTCTGTCTTATCTTCAACTTCAACAACAGCTTCTGTCTCTGTCTCCGCTTCTGTTTCTATTCCGGCTTCGGCTTCGGCTTCGGGGCTAGTTTCTGATTCAGGATCGGACTCGATTACGGACTCAGATTCCGGTTCTTGGCTTTCAGTTGAAGATTGCTCTGAGATGGCGGCATCAGACTCGGACTCCACAGGAACCTCGACTGGAGTTTCTGCGGGCACTTCAATTTCAGGCTCGCTAGAAACCTCTGCTTGTGGCTCAACTGAAGATTCAGCAGGAGGCTCAACGGCAAGACCAGCAAAGGCTGATTGATTAGCTAAGATTCGTTCGACCGCTAGAAAGTAAGCAGCGACTTGATCAAAGCGCTGACCGGAAGCTTCTTCAGGAACAGCAACAACAAGCGAATCCAACCAAAGTCGTCGCAACATTGCCCAGCGTTCCATCTGAACTTCCAGCTCAGACAGGCTTAACTCTTGGGCATCAGATTGGAGTTGCTCAGCGTCAATCAATAACTGTTGCTGCTGCTCGATAACCTCAAGAACGCGGCGGTGATCTATGACTACCGCTTCCACACCTATGGCCAATTCTCGATATCTATTGCCGATATCTTCACCGACTTCAGATTCAACCTGTTGCCATTGATTCACCAATGCCAAAAACCGCAGATTGTATTGTGGTGTCCAAGTAGATTCTTTAAGTTCTGCCATGGAGACAATGATTGCCTCGCCCCGCTCCGCTACTTGCTTTAGCCGTTGCTCAACCTTCTGCAGCGCTTCAATTCGCTCATGTAAGGTTTTCGCGAGATTCTTATCCCGCTCACGGACTTTTTTCCAAAGCGGTTCGAGTAAATCCAAACGCTCAACCGAGGCCGCTGCCATTTCTCTGGTATCGGCAAATTCTGAATCTGAGGCTATGGATGCCAACTGATCTTGATCCTTTACACGGCCGAGAGCTGACCCGCGAGCGTCGGAGCTGGGGCAATGTTGAAGAACCAAAAGCAGTGTTTGCATCTCTGCCTCGGCAACAAATTCAACAACGCTTTTTTGGTGGCTTCCCTCTTTAGAACTGACCAATTGCAGTAGACGGGCTTGAGCAGTTTCACCCTTTTCCGATGAACAAAGCCTTTCCAGAACCCGCAGGTTGCTCAGCCCAAATATGGCTGCATCTCTAACCTTCGATTCCACATCAGACTGAGCTATTGCTTCCAGTATCTCTTGTTGGTCGGAGTTATCTTCAGAAAAGGTCGCAATTGCGGCGATGCGACGTTCCGGGTCTTTGTGTTCCCAAGCGGGTTTGAACAGCTTACCGATCATTGATAATTCATATTGATTTGATGTGGCGCAATTCTAGCTGATTCAAGCCTAAGGAAGGCACTATTCTTCATAAGTCGCATGACTATCGGGCAGATCTGAATCCTAGGGCAATAGATTGTAAAGACAGACGAGCGGCGATATTATGCGCGGTTTTCTGGGGCAGCTTAAATGGCTGCCCTTCTTTTTTGGTATAGGTTTTACAGCAATAGGCGTTGGGCTTAGGTCATGCAGAACTCACATCTAATGGGCAACTACGGTACAAGAGCACTTACTTTAGTAAGAGGCCAAGGCTCGCGTGTGTGGGACGACCAGGGTAAAGATTACCTAGATGCGGTGGCCGGTCTAGCAGTCTGCGGACTGGGGCACTGTCACCCTGCTGTTACCGAAGCACTAGTTAATCAGGCAGCCTCTCTGGTTCACTGCTCCAACCTCTTTAATATTCCTTGGCAGAAGGAACTAGGCGATAGACTCAGTCGAATTAGTGGCCTTGAGAAAGCTTTTTTCTGTAATTCGGGAACCGAAGCAAACGAAGCGGCCATTAAACTCTGTCGATTATTTGGTCATAGCCAAAATATTGAAAGTCCACAGATATTGGTCTGTGAAGGTGCGTTTCATGGTCGATCCTTGGGTGCACTTTCGGCGACCTGGGGCAGCAAGGCCCGAAATGGCTTTGCTCCACTTCTCGAAGGCTTTGCTCATATCCCCTATGGCGATATCAAAGCAATAGAACAGTTTTCTACTGAAAACACTGTCGCTGTGATGCTTGAACCCATTCAGGGCGAAGCTGGTGTAGTGATACCGCCGCCAGGATATTTAAAAGCGTTAAGAGCAATCTGCGACACCCATGGTTGGCTACTTGTACTCGACGAAATCCAGACCGGCAACGCTCGGACGGGAAGCTATTTTGCTTTTCAACAGATGGGAGTTACACCGGATATCCTGACAACAGCAAAAGGACTCGGCAATGGACTTCCTATCGGAGCCTGTTTGGCGACCGCTGAGATAGCTGAACTCTTAGTGCCGGGAACTCACGGCACTACCTTTGGCGGCAACCCACTGGTAAGCCGAGTCGCTTGCGCAGTCATAGATTCCATCGAAAAGGAAGATCTGTGCACCAGAGCTACCGAGTTAGGTGCCTGGATACTGAAATCGCTACAGCAGGAACTTAAAGATATCGCTCAGGTTGTTGAGATTCGGGGCCGAGGCATGATGCTGGCCATTGAGCTTTCTGGCCCATGTGCGGATCTGGTCGCCATAGCGGCTGAAGCAGGATTAATTATCAACGTCACCGGGGGCAACCGCATCAGGCTTCTGCCTCCTTTAACCCTGTCCGACTCTGAAGCTCAACTTTTGGTCGAGACCCTATGTCCCATCATCAAGAATTGGGAGCCAAGCTAATGGCTGTTAGACATTTTTTAACCTTGAAAGATTGTTCCTCCGACGAACTTAAAAGCATTGTGCAACGAGCCCACGAGTTGAAAGCTCTACAACATGCTCATGAACCCCATTTGACCGCCAAGGGTCGAATGATGGCAATGATTTTTGAAAAATCTTCGACTCGGACCCGCGTATCATTTGAGGCGGGTATGGCTCAACTCGGCGGTCACGCCCTATTTCTTTCTCCGCAGGATACTCAGCTTGGACGCGGAGAGCCTGTTGATGACACTGCGAAAGTAATCTCCAGCATGGTCGATATCATAATGATTCGAACCTTCGAACATAGTCGCATTCAAGAATTTGCAGCGCACTCCAGTGTGCCCGTCATCAATGCGCTTACGGATAGTTACCATCCCTGCCAATTGTTGGCAGATGTGCAGGCCTTCGAGGAGGCACAGGGCTCTATCCAAGGCAAAACCGTTGCTTGGGTTGGCGATGGTAACAATATGTGCAACAGCTATATCAATGCGGCCGCTCAGTGGGACTTCGAACTACAAATAGGCTGCCCGCTAGGATTTGAGCCAGATGCAGCACTACTTGCTGAACATGCCGACAGAGTGCAACTTATGCATTCAGCTCCAGACGCGGTCAATTCTGCAGATCTTGTGGTTACAGATACCTGGGCATCGATGGGGCAAGAGGCTGAGAAAGATGATCGCAGCGACGCCTTTGCTCAATTTCAGGTAAATGCTGAGCTAATGTCCCACGCCAATTCAGGCGCGCTCTTTATGCATTGTCTGCCAGCCTATCGTGGGTCAGAAGTAACTGCTGAAGTTATTGACAATGAAACCACTAGTATTGTCTGGAAAGAGGCCGAAAACCGGCTGCACGCTCAAAAAGCTCTTATTGAATTTTTGCTAGATCAGTAAAAGCTCTCCAGAATAGGCTCATGAGCAATCAACCTTATCTGGAAGTCCGACAACTGCAACTCAGTTTGGGTGGCGCTCAGCTGTTCTCAAATTTGGATTTCCAAATAAACCGAGGCGAAATTGCTTGCCTGCTGGGACCGAGCGGCTGCGGCAAGACCAGTGTATTACGAGCGATTGCAGGCTTCTTGGAACCTGATGCTGGATCTATCCTGCTGCACGGCAAAGAGATATCCACTGCTAGCTACTGCCTTGCACCAGAAAAACGACACGTGAGCATGGTCTTTCAAGACTATGCGCTATTTCCCCATATGACAGTTGAAGAAAATATCGGCTTTGGTCTGAATAAGCTTGGGAAACTTGAGCGTCGTGAGAAGTGCGAATCTCTGCTTTCGCTAACCCGGCTGGAACATTTATCCAAACGCTACCCGCACGAGCTCTCCGGGGGGCAACAACAACGGGTTGCCCTGGCGAGGTCACTTGCAACTTCACCGGATATGCTTTTGTTAGACGAGCCCTTTTCTGGTCTGGATACAGAGCTGCGCAGAGACCTGAGCCTGCGCGTAAGGGATCTGCTAAAAAGCCAAGAAATTACGACTTTGATAGTGACTCATGATCAAGAGGAAGCCTTTACTTTAGGAGACAAAATTGGTGTTCTGGCTCAAGGCAACCTGCACCAGTGGGCAGCCCCCTACGACCTATACCACAAACCCGAAACTCGTTTTGTCGCTGACTTTGTCGGTAGAGGTAGCTTTCTTCCCGGCACAGCGCAGGAGAACACCATAATCACAGAGTTGGGCACATTGACCGGGCAGCCAAATAGAAAGGTATCGGCTGGACAATCGGTACAAGTTCTTTTGCGTCCGGATGACATTGTCTTGGATAAAGAAAACGGACAGGCCACGACAATCTGCGATAAACACTTTATGGGCACCAACACCCTATACAAATTAAGGCTGCCCTCGGGAGATCTGGTTGAGTGCAATTTGCCAAGCCACGAAGACTTCCCGGTACATTCCACCCTGAAAGTTAGGGTCGAGGCCGATCATCTAATACTGTTTGATTAAGGGTTCTAGCGAGGCTTTCTAGCTAGGAGAGCGACAGCCAACTGCGTACAGAATTTGCGTAGGTATCCAGCAAAACCTGCTGCTCATCTGGCTCTAGTTGATCTAATCTAAGCTGCAGTTCGGCTTCAGCCTCGGCAATTTTTTCTTCATTTAGCTGCAGCCCCTCAGGCAATGAGCCTTCCCGCCGCCTATAGGCAACTAGGTTGCTGGCATGAAGTCGATAGTTACTCCAAATCTGGCGGTCGATTTCCCGCGCCATTTCTTCGTCCGTTTCGAATTCTCGAATTAGCTCATCACCAAAACAAACATGTATATCGCCCTTTTTACCCTGGATACTGGTAGCAATACTGTTGATATCCTCAAGCTCTGATTTGTCGTAGCTGCCATTCTTGGCCAAGGCCGCAAGTTCTCGAGCTTTCATCAAATCGCAAGGATCCCACTCATAAGAGATCACCGTCGGCACGATGTGTAAATCAAATGCTTTTTGAGCGAAGCTGAGTTCCTTACCTCCAGAAAGAGTCAGCATCTTCAATAGCGCGGTATCGGTTTTGTCTAATCCATCTTTAGACCGGCCTTCACGATGAGCGATCCAGACCGATTGCCCCTCTTCATTGATGGAAGATTGAATATAGGCAGACAATTTAATGAGTTCAGTAAGCTTTTCACGACGATTCTCAATACCACGTTTTACGATAAAACTTTTGTTCAACCTCATCAGATCAGAGGAATAGGGTTTTTTCAGAAGGTTGTCACCAATGGCAATCCGAAAAGTGTCGAAGCCGTTTCTGTGTAGAAAATAGTTGCAAATTGCGGGGTCTAGAACGATATCACGATGATTGCAGAGAAAAAGATAGGTCTTGTTGGTATCGAGTTTTTCCAATCCTGTACAGCTAACCGAATCCGCAGTCTCACGCAGCGAATGATCAAGATACTTTTCCACAGCAATCTGCAGCTGGTTCACGTTGTGATATTGGTAGAGCTTCTGCTTGAGCTTGTAGCGGACTAAAAACCTAGTCAGGGGTGCACATAGTTTTAGTAGTCTCGGAGCACGTAAGGTAGCGATAGCTGTTAAAAATTCGGGGTCATCCACCAAGGAAGCGATCACCTCGTCTACTTCATTGTCGCGGTAGGGGCGAATATCCTCAAAATCGAAACTGGCTGCGGACGCTGTCATATTTGCTATCAGAGACTGCGTCGAGTTGAGCGCCAGGGGAGATCACTGGAGAACTTATCTACGAGATGGGCTACATCAAAAATCAGGGCAAAAAGAGCCATGCGCACCAAAACACCGTTGTCCGTCTGGCGGAAAATAGCCAGATTCGGATTGGTATCCAAATCACTATCCAATTCGTTTGCCTCTGCCCGACTATCTCTGGGCAAAGGGTGCATGATCACGGTGTTCGGCTGACAGTTTTCTGTATAGACAGCCTGATTAAGCCGAAACTTGCCCCTATAGAGATCCGCTTCTTCAGCCGTGGGAAAGCGCTCCTCTTGTATTCGGGTGGAGTAGACAATATCCACGCCGGATAGCCCTTCGTTTAACTCGTCGGTCTCTGTGACATCGTGGCCAGCGCTTTTTAAGGCCTCCACCAACTCTTTTGGCATCGATAGTTCCGATGGTGAGACCAGAACAATTCTAGAGGGAGCAAATAAACAGAGTAATCTAGCCAATGAATGTACGGTGCGACCAAACTTGAGATCACCAATCATGGCGATTCGGAATCCATCGAGGGTGCGCCCAGCACCCTTCAACTCTCGCTGAATCGTATAGAGATCCAGCAGCGCCTGTGTGGGATGTTCATTGTGTCCGTCGCCGCCGTTGATCACTGGCACACGGCTAGCGGAGGCAAATTCAGCTACAGAACCTTCGGTTGGGTGACGCATGCAGATAATGTCGCTGTAGCCGGAAAGAACTCGCGCAGTATCTCGTAGCGACTCGCCTTTAACGATTGCGGAACTCTCAAAGCCGCTAGTTTCGCGAACTTCGCCGCCAAGCAGATTAAATGCGGCACCAAAGCTTATACGGGTACGGGTACTGGATTCGAAAAACATATTACCGAGAATTGCACCTTCCAAAACCCGAGTCTGGATTCGACGCAGTGCATAGGGTTCCATCATATCCGCTGTCGCAAATATTTTGAGGATGTCCTCTCTCTGAAACTGATCAATGCTCAGAATATGTGAACCGGCAAAGTCCAAATTGTTTTTCTTCCGCTTTGTTCAGGCGCGAATTATGCCTGAGAGTATTTAGACCGCAAGCTGTGCAACCAAATCTGTAGCTGATTTAGCAGTTCTTTGTCTCCGGCTGAATCCCTTTCTGCAAGCAATTGATCTATTTCATTCAGACATTCCCCGATGGAGACGCCATAAGGCTCGCCATTCTCTAACTTCGTGTGAACCCAAAGCTGCCAGATCTGCTTTTCTTCCTCAGATAAAGAGTCAGGGTAGTTTCGGGCTCGATAGCGAAATAGCATCTCTTGAAGTCGCTTATCCTGAAACTGCAGCTTTGCTAACCGTAATTCGTCGGGCAGCATATGATGAATCGAATCGGCGGTTCGCCGATCAGTATCCGGGATAAAACCCTCATAGAGAGCAAGCTCTGGATCCTGCGCCGATCGCTCCTCGAACCCAAAAACATCATCAAAATCAAAGCGATTTAGTTCTACGCTGAGTAACTTATGCCAATGGCTTTGGCAGAGTTCTAGATCGATAGCAAATTCCTCTGCCCTGTTCTGCGACAGCATATTTACGGGTAAGACCACCGGGGATCGATTCAAATGAACAAGCTTGATTGGCACCCGCTGCTCTCCCTCCGCCAGATCCTCCGACTTCGAAAAAATTCGCTCGGATAATTGCTGCTGATCAATTCCAGCGAGCTGCTCAGGATCAAAGCCGAGATCAATGGTCACAACAGCATTGGCATTAGATTTCAGGGCGATAATCGGCATCAAAATGGCTGCACATCCGCGGTTGGACGGAAATCGAGATGAGACATGCAAGAAAGGTTTGTGTGCCGAAATATCGAGCTGCTCAGATACAAATTTTTTACGGCGCAGTTTCCAATAATGGTCGTAGAGTTTCGGTTGTCGGCTTTTAATCAACCGCGCCAACTCGATGGTCGCCTCAACATCGGACAGCGCGTCATGCGCTGAGCCATGCTCTATACCGTTTGCTGCCGTAAGCAATTCCAGCCGGAAACTGGTAACCCCTTGCTCATTTTTTGGCCATTCAAGTGTCTCGGGGCGCAGCAGATGAACCAGGCGCACCATATCGATGATGTCCCAGCGCGAATTCCCACCTTTCCACTCCCGCGCATAGGGATCCATAAAGTTGCGATACAGGCTATAACGCGTGACTTCGTCATCGAAGCGGATCGAGTTATATCCCGCAGTACAGGTTTCCGGCTCAATCATCTCCGCTTGAATTCTGCGAACAAACTCGGGTTCCGTTAGGCCTTCTTTATCTGCGAATTGCGGACTGATGCCTGTAACCAGACAGGCATAGGGAGATGGCACACAGTCATCGGCTAACTTGCAATAGACTACTAGGGGCTCATCAACCGGCTGAAGATCAAGATCCGTTCGCACAGCCGCGAACTGAACCGCCCTGTCCTGACTCGGACTAATGCCTGTAGTTTCATAGTCGTGCCAGAGAATTGTTTCCATATATAAAAAAAGGCGCCCTTAGACGCCTTTTCCTTTAGCAACTAGAGGGCTATGACTATAGTTGCTCTTGGTAGCTAATTACACCAACTACGCGGCGATTTTGGGCGCGACCGGCCGATGTTTCATTGTCAGCAATTGGACGAGACTCACCATATCCGATTGCACGAATACGAGCCTCAGGCGCACCGTATCGCGAAACCAGAGCTTCTTTCACCTGAGTAGCACGGCGCTGGGAAAGCGTTTCGTTATATTCCGCACTACCGGCACTATCGGTGTGACCTTCAATAGTCAGAGTTACACCGGGATTGTCGCGCAGGGCGTTGGCCATTCGGCGAAATTCAGCATCGTCCAAGTCCTGTAATACTGAACTATTGGTTTCAAATAAAACATTTAGTACAACCGTAACGTCGCGAACTTGAGGCTCTGCGGGGCGAGCAGGCTCCACCCGTGGAATAGGTATATTCCGCACTGATTCAGGCGCTGGCGTTGATACACGCACCGGAGGAGTGGCTGCTGGTGGAGGTGTAGGTGCGGGAGCGCTGGCTGCTGGAATTGCGGGACCACTTCTTCCAAAATGGAAGTTTAGTGCTGTGGTGATACCCACGTCATGCACTTGACCAACTGCATGATCACCGATTGCTGTTCTGAATCGAATATCGGTTTTCCATTCTAGAAACTCACCCAAATATTTTGAAATCCCGGCACCAAGCACCGCATTCGTGGTGGTTTTGTCGATTACAACAGCGGGATCCATATTGATATGAGAGAAGCCGGCGACAAAATAGGGTGTGGTTCCAAAAGAACTCTCGGAACCGTACATATAGTAATTCAGTTCATATACATCAGCTTCGGCATTGGTATCGCTGCCACTGGTCTGGGCAACAAATTCAGCTGCGTATTTCGCACTTTCTGTGGCGCCAAACTCGTAACCTACATTCAATCCGAGCTGGATTCCGTTGTCGTCGTCAAATCCTGGAAGAAAACGTGATTCATCCCAAAACTGGTAGGTGGCCTGAGGCCCTAGATAAAAGTGATCTTCCGCCCCGGCATGAAGAGAAGCAACGGAGGCAAGAATTATAAGTAGTAGTTTTTGCATATCAGTTTTCCTTTGAAAAATGAGCCGCTTGGGGGAGGCTTCTAGGCGGCGCATTTTACGGACTTAGGTACGAAATTTCCTCTAATTTCTGGGGCCTGCTTCTCATTCGCAAGAATAATATGCATATACGCTCTTCATCAACTGATAGAAGTGTGACGTACCTCTATTTTTTCTTTCCAGATTGCTGGACCAGACTTGTGCACTGAGTCTCCCGAGGAATCTACGGCCACCGTAACGGGCATATCTTTCACTTCAAACTCATATATTGCTTCCATTCCAAGCTCGGGAAATGCAACTACCTCAGCCTTGGTAATAGCTTTAGAAACCAAATAAGCTGAGCCACCGACAGCCATCAGATAAACAGCCTTGTTGTCGCGAATCGCATCAATGGCGCTCTGCCCCCTCTCTGCCTTGCCAATCATCCCCATTAGTCCGGTTTTTTCCAGCATATCCCGAGTAAATTTGTCCATTCGTGTCGCTGTAGTTGGGCCAGCGGGACCGACAACTTCATCGCGCACCGGATCAACTGGTCCAACGTAATAAATAAACCGATTTTTCATGGAAACCGGTAGTTCTTCACCGGCATTCAGCATCTCGATCATTTTTTTGTGGGCGGCGTCGCGACCAGTCAACATCTTGCCGGACAATAGAAGAGTATCCCCGGGTTTCCAATCTGCGATCTGATCTCGAGTAACAGTATCCAAATTCACACGGATGGTGCTATCCGATTCCGCGCGCGAGATTTCCGGCCAATCGTCCAAGGAGGGTGGCGTCTGCAACGCCGGGCCAGTGCCGTCCAAAACAAAGTGCGCATGTCTGGTTGCTGCACAATTGGGGATTAATGCGATTGCCTTGTTCGCTGCATGGCTGGGAAAATCTTTAACTTTGACGTCCAGTACAGTAGTGAGGCCACCTAATCCTTGCGCGCCAATTCCCAAGCGATTGACCTTGTCGAACAGCTCAAGACGCAGTTCTTCAGCCCGATTGGAAGCGCCCTTTGTTCTCAAATCCTGAATATCGATGGGATCTAGCAAGGCTTCTTTGGCTAGGATCATGGCCTTCTCGGCTGTCCCTCCAATACCTATACCGAGCATTCCTGGTGGGCACCAACCGGCGCCCATTTTTGGCACCATCTCCAACACCCAGTCAACAACAGAATCCGAGGGATTCAGCATGGCAAATTTCGATTTTGCTTCCGAGCCGCCACCCTTGGCAGCAACATGAATTTCAACTTTATCCCCTTCAACTATTTCGTAGTGAATGACAGCGGGCGTATTGTCACTGGTATTTTTTCTAGCACCGTCTGGGTCATCAAGGATTGAAGCTCGCAAAAGGTTATCGGGATGGTTATAAGCCCTTCTCACTCCCTCGTTGATCATATCGGTCAAACTCATATCGGCATCCCAGCTGACTTCCATACCAACACTTGCAAAGACGGTCACAATGCCAGTGTCCTGGCAAATGGGTCTATGCCCCTCAGCGCACATACGTGAATTGATCAGAATTTGAGCCATTGCATCGCGAGCTGCCGGTGACTCTTCCTTGTCGTACGCATCGCTCATAGCCTGAATAAAGTCAACTGGATGGTAATAAGAAATGTACTGCAGCGCGTCAAAAACGCTGTCAATAAGGTCTTGTTGACGAATAGTGGTCATGCAGAGGGAGTCCTGTGTTTTCAGGTTTTTATAGTAGCGATCTAAGGCTGAGGGATGGTGCCCACAGATAAACTGCGAATTTCGTTCTCCAACTGAATCACCTTCTGATTCATTTGCAGCCGGAAGGAATCAATCGAGTCAATGGCATCTAGCTGATCTGTAGACTGAGCTTCAAGCTGATTCAATAAGGTCGCCTGCTGGTTTAGCTCGTCCCGGGTTAATCGAAGTCGCGTTAGCAAATCTTCTACATCGGCAGCCTGGATCAACATTTGTGAACCTAGGCCGTCGAAGCGACCATCAATTTCATCGAGCCGGTCAACTGCGCCGCTTAGGTTGCTAGCAATGGTCGAGCTATTGGCTCGCAATTCATCAATTGCCTTGCGATTGGTGTCATAAGCCACACCCCATAACTTCCGAATTTCCGACAAATTTGTATCTATCTTGACATCGTGGTCGCGCAATACAGCCTGCATAGCAGCACCAGATTCAGACAGGGACTCATCGGTTACGGAGAGCTTGCCCTCCATATCGACAATTCTGGCAGTTAGGTCTTGCTGAATAGTGTCGGATAGTTGCAATTGATAATAGAGATAGCCACTAGCCGCAAAGCTCACCAAAAGTAGAAAAATCAATAACCCTGATGCTTTTGATGAACTGCTCTCAGGCTTTGTAGTGCGTGTGGTTTTATCCCGACGAGAATCACCGGACTTTGTTTGACGCGCTCGCGATGAAATGGCTTCATCTCGTTCTGGAACAATTTCCCATTCGTCATTCGACATTTGTATCACTCAATCGCGCAATTTCGCCCGCTATTTTAGACCAGCCGAGTGGATTTAGGCGAACCCTAATGAATATCTTCACACTTTCTGTACAGCCGACCGTTACCAACCATTCTGACCATAGAGTAAGGAGCCTTTCTATCTTCTCTGGCCTTGCTTTAGAATGGCGATCCAAATTTTCTGAACGACCTTTATACGCTTGATAGGAGCTCTTCAAGACATGGCAATTACTCTCCCCGAATTACCCTACGCAATGGATGCTTTGGCACCCCATATTTCCGAGGAAACTCTCGAGTTTCACTATGGTAAGCACCACGCTGCCTATGTCGCCAAGCTGGGTCCTCTTATTGAAGGCACTGATTTGGTTGATGCTGATTTGGAAACCATCGTAAAAAACTCGGAAGGTGGAGTTTTTAATAATGCCGCGCAAATCTGGAACCACAGTTTTTATTGGAACTGCCTGAGCCCCAATGGCGGCGGCCAAGCAACCGGCGCGGTTGCCAATGCTATTGATTCAGCCTTTGGTTCCTTTGAGGCTTTCAAAGAAGCTTTCACCACCAGCGCTGTAAATAACTTTGGATCAAGCTGGACTTGGTTAGTCAAAACTGCCGAAGGTAGCGTAGCGATTGTTAATACAAGTAATGCCGGCACACCACTCACTGATACGAACGTTACTCCTCTGCTGACTGTCGACCTTTGGGAACATGCCTACTACATCGACTACCGCAATGCGCGCCCTGCTTATATGGATGCATTTTGGAGTCTTGTAAACTGGGACTTTGTAAATGCCAATCTAGGTTAATCCGCCTCAAGCGCACAAAAAAAGCCCCGCATTAGCGGGGCTTTTTATTGGGTCTGATTTAGACAGCAATTACATCATGCCGCCCATGCCACCCATACCGCCCATGCCACCCATATCAGGCATGCCACCACCGGCAGCATTATCTGCAGGTAGATCAGTGATCATGCACTGGGTGGTAATCATCAGTGACGCAACCGAACCTGCGGCTTGAAGCGCTGTACGAGTCACTTTGGCCGGATCCAGAATTCCCATTTCCAGCATATCACCATATTCGCCTGTCGCAGCGTTGTAGCCATTGTTACCCTTCAAAGACTTAACTTTATCCAAAACAACCGAGGCTTCTTCACCGGCATTGGCAACGATTTGACGTAGCGGTGCTTCCATTGCTCGCATCGCAAGTTTGATACCAACGTTCTGGTCTTCGTTGTCACCCTTAAGGTCTTGAATAGCTTGTAATGCGCGCACCAGAGCGACACCACCTCCAGCGACAACACCTTCTTCAACGGCAGCACGAGTGGCGTGTAAAGCATCTTCAACACGAGCTTTTTTCTCTTTCATTTCCATTTCAGTAGCTGCGCCAACTTTGATAACGGCAACACCGCCAGCTAGTTTGGCAACACGTTCCTGAAGCTTTTCTCGGTCGTAGTCGGAAGACGTTTCTTCAATTTGAGCGCGGATTTGCTTAACTCGGGCTTCAATCTCTTTCACATCACCGGCACCGTCAATCAAGATGGTAACGTCTTTGGTGAGGGTGATCTTCTTAGCCTGTCCTAGCACTTCTAAAGTTGCAGACTCAAGTTCCATACCCACTTCTTCGGCAATAACCTGACCACCAGTCAGAACCGCAATGTCTTGTAGAGAAGCTTTGCGTCGATCACCAAACCCAGGCGCTTTACAGGCAGCAACTTTAACGATGCCGCGCAGGTTGTTAACTACCAATGTCGCAAGTGCCTCACCTTCAACATCTTCTGCAACAACCAGAAGCGGGCGGCTCGCTTTAGCAACTGCTTCAAGCAGAGGCAGCAGTTCGCGAATATTGGAGATTTTCTTGTCAACCAAGAGAACGTAAGGGTTTTCCAGCTCAACAGACATGTTTTCTTGATTGTTAATGAAGTAGGGGGAAAGGTATCCGCGATCAAACTGCATTCCTTCAACTACGTCCAGCTCGTTTTCGAGGCCAGTGCCTTCTTCAACAGTGATAACACCCTCTTTACCAACTTTTTCCATGGCTTCAGCAATGATTTCACCAACAGCCGAGTCACTATTAGCTGAAATAGTGCCAACCTGGGCAATGGCTTTAGTATCTTCACAGGGAGTGGAGATAGTAGCTACGTGCGCAACGGCTGCTGTTACTGCTTTGTCAATTCCGCGTTTCAGATCCATTGGGTTCATACCAGCGGCAACAGATTTGAGACCTTCGTTAACGATACTCTGGGCCAATACGGTTGCGGTGGTTGTACCGTCACCGGCGTCGTCAGAGGCTTTGGAGGCAACTGTCTTAACCATTTGCGCACCCATATTTTCGAACTTATCTTCCAGTTCAATTTCCTTGGCTACCGAAACACCATCTTTCGTTACGGTGGGGGCACCAAAGGATTTATCTAAAATTACGTTACGGCCTTTTGGCCCCAAAGTAACTTTTACTGCGTCGGCGAGGACATTTACACCGGCCAACATTTTGTTGCGTGCATCATCACCAAATCTAACGTCTTTAGCTGACATCTTCTTTATTCCTCTATTTAACTAGTTAATGAAAAATCTATTTCTAGGTTTCAAACTCTTTGTTATTTGGTTGTTTATTCAACCACGCCATAAATATCGCTCTCATTCATAATGATGAGCTCATCATCACCGTCTTGCAGGGTATTGCTGTCGGCGTAGCGACCAAAAACCACAATATCTCCGACGGAGACGTCAAGGGCTTTAACATCACCATTGTCCAGAGTTTTACCCGGACCAACGGCAATAACTTCACCCTGATTGGGTTTTTCTTTGGCAGAACCTGTGAGGATAATTCCCCCGGCTGTTGTTTCTTCTTCTTCGCTACGACGAACCACAACGCGGTCGTTCAATGGACGAATTTTCATCGATCGTTTCTCCGATTCACTCTTTGTTTAACTGATAGTCAAATTCGGTACCTTCTAAGGGGTACCGAAACTTGTTTATTGCTTAGTAACCACGAGCGAGTGTGCTAGTGGGCATAGCTCGACAACCTTTGTGAGGTTGCGCAACGTTATTTCAAGGGGTCAGCGTAAAAAATTTATTCTTCACGACGAAATTCTCCCTCAATTACCTGGCTCTGGGTAGATGCTGACGAATAACTCTGTGCTGCAACTACACGTTTTGATAATTCCCGAATCAGCAACGCGCGACCCGGTGGCAATAACAGGAACAAACCAACGAAGTCAGTGAAAAATCCAGGTGTTAGCAGAAGTGCGCCGGCAACAGCCAAAAGCAGCCCTTCCAGAATCTCATGTATTGGTATCTCACCGGCATCGATCTTTGATCGTGCTCTGGTTAATGTATGCAGACCTTCTCGTTTAAGTAGCAAACTTCCGGCAAGAGCGGTCAATACAATCACCAACATGGTTGGCCAGGCGCCAATCCATGATCCAACAGTGAGAATGCCCCATATTTCAATAAAGGGAACCACAACGAACAAAATAAATAGTAGTGGCATATCATTTTTCTTTCTAATTGAGTACATAGCCTATATGGAACCAAGAAATTGGTAATCAAGTAGTTTGACCAATGGCTTCGCGACTGAACCTTGTGTAGGGTATGCCGCTCCAGAGTATGAGCTTTTAAATGAACAAGTTTTGGAGTGCGGTATTTAACCGCCGCATGCTGATATGCATATTCACGGGCTTTGCCTCCGGCATGCCGCTTTATGTACTTATCCAACTCGTTCCCTGGTGGCTAAGATCCGAGAACCTCGGACTTGCTGCTATCGGTGGCTTTGCACTTATCGGCCTCCCCTACACATGGAAATTTATTTGGGCTCCCTTGGTGGATCGATATTGGATCAAGCTATTTGGTCGGCGACGAACCTGGATGTTAGTCACACAGATCGCTCTTATTCCGGCAATAGCCCTCTTGCCCCAATTGAGTCCCGAAACACAAATTTGGAGCATCGCTGCTCTTTGCAGCCTTATCTCCTTGCTGAGCGCCACCCAAGATATTTCTCTTGATGCTTACCGGCGTGAGCTGTTGCCGGACGAAGAGCTTGGCATGGGTACATCAATTCACATTAATGCATATCGCATCTCGGGATTAATTCCTGGCGGCTTATCTCTCATCCTGCTCGATTCGTTTTCATCACAGGTGGTGTTCCCTATCACTGCAGCCTTTATGCTGATTGGAGTAGCACTGACGCTCTCCATCAAGGAGCCCGAAATCACTCAGGCTGCGCCTCGCACATTACAAGAGGCTGTGGTTGATCCCTTTAAGGAGTTCTTTCTGCGCAGCGGCTTTAAACAGGCCATCTACATACTCGCATTTATATTTCTCTACAAACTGGGTGATAACTTGGCTGTTGCTCTTTCAACGCCGTTTTACTACGACCTAGGCTTTAGCGGCACGCAGGTGGGCACCGTCGCCAAGCTGGTAGGTTTGTGGAGCGCGATTGCGGGCGGTGTGATCGGTGGTCTGATAATGATAGCCATCGGTATCAACCGCGCACTCTGGGTCTTTGGCTTCGTACAAGTAATATCAATTTTGGGTTTTGCTCTATTGGCTCGAGTCGGCGACAACATTTGGATGCTTGGCGTAGCCCATGGCTTTGAGTACCTCGGTGTCGGACTGGGTACAGCAGCAATAGCAGCATTTATGGCCAGAGAATCGTCAAGAGCTTACACCGCAACTCAGTTTGCGCTTTTTTCAGCACTCGCGGCGGTACCGAGGACAGTAGCAAATTCTACAACTGGATTACTGGTAGAAGCCATGGGCTGGGAATCCTTTTTCTATTTTTGCACGTTAATGGCAATTCCCGGCATGTTATTGCTGTTCAAAATTGCACCCTGGAACGGCGATAGAAAAACCGGTATGGAAACTACCGCGTAAATCTAGTCTTCCAACTTGATCTTGTATTTTTCCCAATCAAAATAGGGTCCGGGGTCTGTTTTCCTGATTGGAGCAATGTCCGAGTGTCCAAGGATTCTGTCAGGGGTTATTGACGGGAAAACATCCTGAATTAGCAGAGTGACTCTGGTTAGAACCGCATATTGCTCATCGGTGAACGGTTGCGTATCACTGCCCTCAAGCTCTATCCCGATGGAATAATCGTTACAGTTTGCTCGGCCTTGCCAGCTGGATTCACCAGCATGCCAAGCTCGATTCCCTAAGCTAACAAACTGAGTCAAAGCACCTGTCCTATCAATTAGCAGATGAGATGAAACTCTCATATCAGCAATTTTTAGAAAGTATGGGTGCTCTGCTGAATCAAGAGAATTCGTAAAAAGTTGATCTATATAACTTCCGCCAAATTGCTCGGGAGGCAATGAGATATTGTGGATCACAAGAAGATCTGGAGCTATTCCACCGGGTCGATCGTCCGAATTGGGAGAGCAAACATGGCGACAGCCTTCCAGCCAGCCATCTTGGTTAATCTTAAAAATTGGATTTTCCATCTAATCGGGCTTGGACCTGTGTAATAGAATCTTTCATGGCAATTTGGAATAATTCCTCATCTAAAAGGCTGTTAGAATTCATTGAACTAGAACTGACATAAGCCTCCCACTGAATCCCTTAAATGTCTAATCAAAATCAATTTTCCGCAGATATTTCTGCATATCTGACCGACCTTCCACTAACTGTATCCAGAGCTCTGGACGAGGATATACGCGGAGGTGATGTCAATGCCGAGTTAGTGGCACAGGAGACAAACGCCACCGCAAAAGTAATCGCCCGAGCAGGCGGTATTATTTGCGGCACTCCCTGGTTTAACGAAGTCTTTAATCAACTCGATCCTCAATTGAAGATCTACTGGCTTGTTGAGGACGGCGACCGCGTTGAAGCTGATCAAACTATTGTCAAACTCCAAGGTAAAGCGCGACCTTTATTGACGGGCGAACGCACCGCTCTGAATTTTCTTCAAACACTCTCTGCTACAGCGACCGAATCGAGAAAATATTCCGAGGCTGTAAAAGATCTTGATATCACCGTATTGGATACGCGCAAGACCATTCCGGGGATGCGCCTCGCACAAAAGTATGCTGTGCGAGTCGGTGGCTGCAGCAACCACCGCATCGGCCTGTACGATGCTTTTTTAATTAAAGAAAATCATATTGCAGCCTGCGGTTCAATTTCAGTAGCAGTTAAAAAGGCTAGAGAAAATCATCCCGATCTTCCACTAGAGGTGGAAACGGAAAATCTGGCAGAAGTGCAGGAAGCATTAGACGCCGGGGCAGATCGAATAATGCTGGATAACTTCGACAACGGAACATTGCTCAAGGCCATTGCGCTGATCGATGGGGAAGCTGAAATTGAAATTTCGGGAGGCATTGATTTGAGCGACCTAAATGAGCTAGATCTGAGTGGAATTGACTACCTTTCCTCTGGAGCTCTGACAAAGCACGTTCGGGCACTGGATCTCTCCATGCGCATACATTTGGTCGACTATTAATTCACTGCATAAAAAAACCCGGCCTAAGCCGGGTTTTCGCATCATTGCTAAATTAAATCAGCAAATTAACACCAACCAGCAGCACCGCAAGTTCCGGTAGTTGCCCAAGTGGTGTCTGACAAAGCATCAGCTTTAGTCGGAGTAATGATATAGGTTTTACTGTCATAGCCTGTACCAGTAACAACTGCAGTAGTAGCAGTGATATCAACAGTAGTTACGTTGGGGCTAGCAATAACAGAAGCGTTAGTGATATCTAGCTCAGCGTATGTATCACAAGAAGCAAGCGAACCTTCAACCTGGGCACATACTTCAATAGCAGCTTTAACTTGGTTTACTGCACTTATCGTTTCAGCAAACTTAGATTTAGCTACATAAGATTGATACTGAGGTAAAGCAACCGCAGCCAGAATACCGATAATAGCTACAACGATCATCAGTTCGATAAGTGTAAAACCTTTTTGATTAGACTTTTGCATTATGAGTTTCCTTAAAATTAAAAAAAATTTGTGATAACAAAGTTAACAACAAAGCTAAGGCAACCATCGTGCCAACTCTGGTTTCAGGCAAATGGGGTGCTCTTTTGAGAACTGACTCTCACTTTTTAGTGTAAAACTTGCGCCGACAGTGACAATTTTTGTCACCTACGACAATTTTTGCGCAATTTTTGACCTATTTATCCAACACTGTCAGTCATTTACGACGCGGGGAAAGGCGAGTAAAGTTAGGCTCTTCTCGCGGGCCCCATTTTTAGTGACTCAAAGGAGTTGTTTTGGCTGGATTAAGTAAATCTCTTGAACAGAAGCTAATAGCCGAAGGCGCTATCGACTCAGACACTCTTGAGCTTGCCATTGAGCAGTGCAATAACACCGGCGGTGATCTGATAGACCACCTGATCTCGGAAAGCTTTATCGACGCAAAAAGCCTCGCTTCTGCAATTAGCGCTGAATACTCTGTCCCCGTTTATGATGTCTCCTGTCATAACGTAGAACTTATTCCCGCCGACGTTGTCGATCAAAAGCTGGTTAAGAAACACAAAGCCCTGCCACTGTACCGAAGAGGCAACAAGATCTTTGTCGCCCTAGGCGACCCTACCAATCAGCAAGCAATTACCGATATTAGATTCCAAACCGGTCTCACTGTTGAAGCTGTAATCGCCGAGATAGATAAGCTGGACATTGCCATTGAGAACTTCTTTAAGGCCCAGGAAGAAGATATAGGCGATTCCCTTGGAGACGATGGCGGTGAACTGGGTGATCTGGATATTGAAGCTGTTGACGAAGAAGGCGGCGGCGATGACTCCGGTGCAGCTGGCGCAGATGAAGCACCCATCGTTAAATTTGTGAACAAGATTCTGTTGGACGCCATTAAAACAGGGGCTTCAGATATCCACTTTGAACCCTATGAAAAAAGTTACCGGGTGAGGATGCGAGTTGATGGCCTCTTAAGAGAGGTGATTCGTCCGCCGGCCAATTTGGCGGGGCGATTGGCGGCTCGGCTCAAGGTTATGTCAAGGATGGATATTTCCGAACGCCGCGTACCGCAGGATGGTCGCATTAAACTAAAGCTATCCAAGACCAAAGCTATCGACTTTCGGGTAAATACACTGCCTACGCTCTTTGGCGAAAAAATTGTGCTGCGGATCCTCGATCCTACATCGGCACAACTAGGTATTGATGCCCTAGGCTACGAAGATTTCCAGAAAGATATATTTATGGATGCTCTGCATCAGCCGCAGGGCATGATTTTGATCACCGGCCCGACTGGTTCGGGTAAAACAGTATCTCTCTATACTGGTCTAAATATTCTCAATACCCCGGAACGCAATATTTCCACGGCGGAAGACCCGGTAGAAATTAATCTGGAGGGCATTAATCAGGTACATGTAAGTTCGAACGTAGGTCTGACTTTTGCGGAAGCTTTAAGATCTTTTTTGCGTCAGGATCCGGATATTGTCATGGTCGGGGAGATTCGGGACTTGGAAACTGCCGAAATTGCAATTAAGGCCGCGCAGACGGGTCACTTGGTACTCTCAACATTGCATACCAATAGCGCTCCTGAAACACTTACCCGACTTATCAATATGGGTGTGCCGGCCTTTAATATTGCATCTTCGGTGAGCATTATTATCGCGCAGCGCTTGGCAAGGCGCCTGTGCCCCGCCTGCAAAGAACCTGCAGAACTACCAGACAAAATACTCAAAGAAGAAGGCTTGCTGGATGTCGGATTCCCCCGTGAAGAAATGGAAGTCTTTAAGCCTGTCGGCTGCCCTCAGTGTGGCGGCAGTGGCAGCAAGGGTCGCTGCGGTGTATATGAGGTAGTTAAAATCACACCGGCAATCGCAGCCATGATTATGGAGGGGAAAAATTCATTGGAAATTGCTCATCAGTGTAAAGAGGAGGGTTTCAACAACCTTCGCGATTCAGCGCTGCGTAAGGTTTGCATGGGGCTGATTAGTCTTGAAGAAGCCAATCGCGTAACCAAAGACTAAGACACAATAGAGTGATCCGAGACTAAGATGGCGAAGTCAAAAGAAAGTGAATACCTCTGGAAGGGCACAAAGAAGGGCCAGAAAGTTGATGGCGAATTAAAGGGTGATAACCCTTCAATCCTAAAGGCCCAGCTACGCCGTCAAGGTATCAATGTCACCTCCTTTAAAAAGAAACCTCAACCACTATTTGGCGGAGGCAAGGCGAAACCGCCTAAACCCGAAGATATAGCCATGTTCACCCGACAAATGGCAACGATGGCTAAGTCAGGCGTTCCATTGGTTCAAGCGCTGGGAATGATTGCAGAGGGATCAGACAAACCTGGCATGAAAAAGCTGATCGGAGATATCGCCGAAGACGTGGCTTCCGGAACGCCCTTCGCCAATTCTTTGCGCAAGTATCCGCGCTTATTTGACGATCTTTATTGCAGCCTTATTGAAGCCGGCGAGCAAGCCGGTGCGCTTGAGTCTCTGCTTGATAGAGTTGCCACCTACAAGGAAAAAGCAGAAGCGCTGAAAAAGAAAATCAAAAAAGCGCTGACTTACCCGATTGCTGTATTTGTTGTAGCCATAGTGGTTACCGCGCTCTTGCTGGTAAAAGTGGTACCAACTTTTGCAGAAGTTTTTGGTGGTTTCGGAGCCGAACTACCCGCCTTTACACTCTGGGTTTTGGGGATTTCAGAGTTCGCCCAGAAGTGGTGGCTAATGATATTGGGCGGTGTTGTTGCGGCCGGATTTGCTCACAAAGAAGCAAAGCTGCGATTCGTTAAGTATGTGGAGCTAATGGACGGGCTTTCGCTAAAAATACCTGTGGTTGGGGATATCGTCTATGACGGGGTTGTTGCCCGATTTGCGCGAACACTTTCCACAACCTTTGCCGCAGGCGTGCCACTAGTAGAAGCTCTGGACTCGGTGAGTCAAGCTACCGGCAACCTGATATATGAACGCGGCATAAAGAAAATTCGCGACGAAGTTACTAGTGGTACACCTATTGCCGCTGCAATGCGCAGCTCCGGTCTATTTCCACCTTTGGCATTGCAAATGACCACTATCGGTGAGGAGTCCGGCGCTCTGGACGATATGCTGGAAAAGGTCGCTACTCATTACGAAGATTCCGTAGATAACTTGGTGGATCAACTGACTGCTCTGCTAGAGCCGCTTATCATGTGTGTGCTCGCAATATTGGTGGGTGGGCTTCTTATCGCTATGTATTTGCCGATCTTCACCTTGGGCACTGTAATTTAAGGCTAACCTTTGAATCAATTTGCCGTATTACCCCTCGAGCTGCTGCTCGGCATTTCCTTTGTATTAGGTGCTGTAGTTGGCAGCTTTCTGAATGTTGTCATTTACAGACTACCCAAAATTCTCGATCAGAAATGGTCGGCGGATTGCCGTAATTACCTAGAGCTAGAAACAGGTTCGGGCCAGCCTAGTGAATCAAAGATCTCCTTGCTTTGGCCGAGTTCCAGTTGCCCAAAATGCAGGAGCAAAATACGTCCTTGGCACAATATCCCGATTTTGGGCTTCATACTGCTAAAGGGCAAATGCAACGACTGTGGCGAATCCATTTCGCCACGCTATCCCATCGTAGAGTTAATCTCAGCCCTACTCAGCGTGGCAATTATTTGGAAATTTGGCGCAACATTACAAGGTTTGACTGCTCTGGGTATCACCTGGGCACTAATCGCTCTCACGGGCATCGACTTCGACGAACACCTTTTGCCAGATAGCATTACCTTGCCACTAATGTGGGCAGGACTTATCGCCAACAGTTTTGGAATCTTTACCGATCTACAATCAGCGTTATGGGGCGCTATCCTCGGATATATGAGCCTGTGGACGGTTTACCAAGTGTTCAAACTGATTACTGGTAAAGAGGGAATGGGCTTTGGCGACTTTAAACTGCTCGCTGCTCTAGGAGCTTGGTTAGGCTGGACCTACCTTCCTACCATTATTCTTTTGTCCTCTTTAGTGGGCCTGATTTTCGCCCTGCTCTTCATGATTTTTAGCGGCAATAAAAAGAGTGCTCCCATTGCCTTTGGCCCCTATTTAGCTGTGGCAGGCTGGATTTGCCTGTTTTTGGGGCCGGACGTATTTGCCATTTTGCCAATCTGATTACTCAGGCAGAGACATGCTGCGAATAGGTCTAACCGGAGGAATTGGCAGCGGCAAAAGCAGTGTAGTTGCTGAATTTAAAAAACTTGGTGTCGGCATAATTGATCTGGATGAAATTGCTAGAGAAGTAGTCGCGCTAGGTACCCCAGCCTTAACTAAGATTTCTGACCATTTTGGACAAAGTGTACTCGACTCAAGCGGAGCTCTGGACCGAGGAACTCTGCGAGAAATTATCTTTAACGACAACTCCGAGAGAGCATGGTTAGAAAATTTACTACATCCGGCGATTCGGGAGCGCCAACTGCAACTCGAGGCCGAGGTACAAAGTCCCTATTGTGTGATTGAAATTCCGCTCCTGGTAGAGAATCTTGAATCTCAGCAGGTTGATCGCATATTGGTGGTAGAGGTTCCGGAAAGTCTCCAAATTGAAAGGACAATGCATAGATCCTCTTTATCCGAACAGGAAGTCCTTAAAATCATCGATAATCAGGCGACCATTGAAGAAAGGCGTAAAGTCGCTGACGACCTAATAGATAACTCAGGTCCAGCAGAACATTTGGCGGCTCAGGTGGAGGCTCTGCACCGAAAATATATGGAAATTGCTGCGCAATCTGCTAGCTAAGCTGGCGATCCAAATTCGATAATTTTTGCAGGATCGGCTCATTGGCTTCAGGGAACTCATAGTTCGCGAGTTCTTGCAGAGAAACCCAAGCGATTTGCTGCCCTTCTTTACCCGCTGCTTTACCTCGAAAATCCGTGACCAAGGCAACCCGTAGCAATACGGAATAGTCAGGATAGTCATGTTGAATATCTATAAAAACCCGGTGCTCCAGCACCTCGAGGCCAAGCTCCTCATATATCTCTCGGTACAGAGCCTGCTGCAGATTTTCTCCGGACTCAAATTTCCCGCCTGGAAACTCCCATAGACCTCCGTGCTTTTTGTCTAGAGGACGTCGGGCCAGAAGCACTTGTCCAGCTTGAACAATAACTGCAACTGCTACTTCAAGGGAGCTAATATTGGGTCGCCTTTGTTTTAGGTTTGAAGTTTAGATACAAATTTATAGGTGCGAAGTTTTGTCTGAGCTGTTCTAAGTTCGATATTCAGCATTGATGCGCACGTAGTCGTGAGAGAGGTCCGTGGTCCAAAACTCTTCCTCAGCTGCTCCACGATTTAGGTTGATCTCAATGCAAAATTCCGGGCGACTAAAAACTGCCTGCCCCTGATCTTCAGAATAGTCTGGATGAACCGCGCCGTCTTTCACAAGCGGAACCTGATCAAGAAATATCTCAATAAGATCAATATTTAGATCGGAAACTTTAGCGTTGCCAATCGCAGCCAGTATGCGCCCCCAATTTGGGTCGCTTGCAAACAAAGCCGTTTTAACTAGAGGCGAATGAGCAACAGAGAAAGCTACCAATTTACATTCTTCAGATGAAAGACCGCCTTGCACCCTGATGGTTACAAACTTTGTTGCGCCTTCACCATCACGAATAATAGCTTGTGCCAACTCACGATAAAGTTCGAATAACTCTTTTTTCAGTAAGATAGCTTGTGCGGAATCAGCATCTTCAATTCTTGAGTTGCCGGCTTTACCGGTGCAAGCCAAAATGCATGAATCGTTGGTTGAGGTGTCACCGTCCACAGTTGCTCTATTAAATGTTTTCTCACAAAGATCAACATGCCATTGCTCTGCAATCTCAGCAGAAATGAAGACATCAGACACAATGTAAGCCAGCATAGTCGCCATATTGGGATGAATCATGCCCGCCCCCTTGGCCACACCAGCGATGCTTATCTCAACACCCTTAGTCTCAAATTTTCTGCTAACAAGTTTTGGTCGCGTATCCGTGGTCATAATGGCTTTGGATACATCAGACCAACCCTTTCCACTCAGTGATTCATATAGATTTGCTATCGATTTCTGAAAGGGTTCTATAGGTAAGAGCTCGCCAATAACGCCCGTGGAAAAGGGCAATACTTGATCTGCAGTTACTCCTGCCGCCTGAGCAACCAGATCACAAGTTTCTAGAGCGACTCCAAAACCGGCTTGCCCTGTACCAGCATTTGCATTTCCGGAATTAATTAGCAGATAGCGGCTGTCAGCCGAGTTCAAATGCGATTTGCAAATGGTTACAGGCGCGGCGCAAAACGCATTTTGAGTAAAGGCGCCGACAACGACGCATCCCTCGATCAATTCGATAAGTGCCATATCGAGCCGATTGGCATAACGAACTCCTGCCGCAACTGCTGCTAGCCGGCAACCAGCAATACTGATCGGATGTTCCGATTCAGGTTGATCGATTGTCAAACTCATCTCCTCCGGATCGCTTTGCCCAAACCCATTTTTCTCATATTAACTTTCCCAAACTAAATGGCGCCGTGACATTGCTTGTATTTTTTACCGGAGCCGCATGGGCAGGGCTCATTGCGACCTACTTTTTTCTCATCGCGAATAAAGGGTTGGGGCTGAGCGGCTTGACCAGGCCTACCTGCTTGAGCAGGAGCTCTCGGTAATCTTGGCTCGCCACCAAGGGTATTGGAATCGGCATGTTGCATGGACATTTTTGCTTTCAAGGCTTCTTCTCGTTGACGTTTTGCCTGTTCCATAGCCTGCAGTTGTTCAGGGCTGGCCAACTGAAAACGCATCAGCACGCGGGTCACATCGCTCTTGATTCGATCAAGCAAATCTCGGAACAATTCAAAGGACTCGCGTTTGTACTCCTGCTTGGGATTGCGTCCCGCGTAGCCTCGTAGTCCGATGGAAGCCCTTAGGCTATCCATGGTCGCCAAATGCTCTTTCCAGAGGCGATCCAAAGTTTGCAGCATCAAATCACGCTCCAACCGATGTAGAACCAAATCCGGATCTTCGATACTGCTATTTTGTTCAAATACTGCTTTAAAACCCTGCAGTTTAGCGGCGTACTGGCTCTCCAGCGCCTCAGTTACTCTAGTGACGACTTCCTCAGGCCGTAAATGCTGGTCTGCCTCCATCCAGCTAGAAACAGAGATATCCATAGCCAATTCAGTGGTCAGGAATTGATCCAAGCCCTGAAAATCCCATTGCTCGGCAAAGCCGTCGGGCGGCATATGGGAATAGACCGCAGCCTCTATCGCATCTGCCCGCATTGCTACCAAAATATCAGAGATATCATCCTCATCCAGTAACTCATTGCGTTGCTGATAGACCACCAACCTTTGGTCATTGGCGACATCATCGTATTCGAGCAACTGCTTGCGAATATCAAAGTTTCGGCCCTCTACCTTGCGTTGCGCTTTTTCTATAGATCCAGTCACCATGCGATGTTCTATAGCTTCACCTTTATCCATGCCCAGAGCTTGCATCATGTTGCGCACACGCTCCGAGGCGAACAGCCTCATCAAGTTGTCATCCATGGCCAAATAAAACCGGGTAGCTCCGGGATCACCCTGACGACCGGCTCGACCACGCAACTGGTTGTCAATTCGTCGAGATTCGTGCCTCTCGGTACTGATAATGTGCAGACCTCCAGCATCAATAACGGTTTGATGTCGTTTTTTCCAATCTGCTTTGTGAGCTTCAATTTCAGCCTCGCTGGCACCTTCCACCTGAGCCAACTCAGCTTCGAGGTTACCGCCGAGCACGATATCCGTGCCCCGACCAGCCATATTTGTAGCAATAGTTACACGCCCCGGTCGACCGGCTTCGGCAATAATCTGGGCCTCACGTTCATGCTGTTTTGCGTTCAAAACTTCATGTTCAATCTTGGCCTTAGTTAATAGCTGCGACATCTCTTCAGAAGTCTCAATGGAAGCAGTGCCAACCAAAACTGGTGCAGATTTTGCCTGACATTCCTTGATATCTTCTATGGCGGCGTTAAGTTTTTCTTCTTTTGTCAGGAATATGAGGTCATTCAGATCTAGCCTGGCAGTGGGTTTATTAGTAGGTAGAATCAGTACTTGTAGGCCATAAATCTCCTGAAACTCAGCAGCTTCGGTATCTGCCGTCCCGGTCATACCGGCAAGCTTTTTATAGAGCCTGAAAAAATTCTGGAAGGTGGTAGAGGCCAGCGTTTGGCTCTCGTGTTGAATTTTTTGCCCCTCTTTAGCCTCAATAGCTTGGTGCAAGCCGTCGCCGAGACGGCGGCCGGGCATTTTGCGGCCGGTGTGTTCATCAATAAGCACAACCTCACCACCGGTAACGATGTATTCAACGTCTTTGCGGAACAGGTGACGAGCCCGCAAACCGGACTGCATGGTTTGCAGCATAATTTGGTTTTTAGGCTGATAGAGGCTCTCGTTTTCAGGCAATAGTTTTTCCTGAATCAGTAATTTTTCTACTTCCGAGTGCCCCTCTTCTGTTAAGTCCACTGTGCGCATCTTTTCATCGATGGTGAAATGTCCTTTCTCGAGGAGCTTGCACTTGGGCAGTCCATCCAATTCAACCTGCACTAAATCCAAATCCTTTTCACGAGCCATGCGCAATGCTTCGTTGAAGGAAACAGCTTCGTCTTCAGCAACTTCCGTTTCAAGTAAATAGACTTTGCTCGACTCAATATCTAGATTTCGTGGCGCTTCTTGCTCTGGTTGAACTTTGAGCTTTGGCACAATTCGGCCAATATGAGCAACCAGAACAGAGTTGTCCTCGGCCATTCCAGAAATCACCAAAGGAGTTCTAGCTTCATCAATAAGGATGGAATCAACCTCATCGATAATGGCATAGGCCAAACCTCGCTGGGTTCGGTTCTCTCGCCGCAACACCATATTGTCGCGCAGGTAATCAAAACCAAACTCGTTGTTGGTGCCATAGGTAATATCGGCGGCATAAGCTTCTTGGCGGCCACAGGCACGTAACCACTGGAAATTTGGAATATCGCTTTGGTATTGCAGATCTATCAAAAATGAAGCGTTATCTGGGCCAAAAGCTCCTGCGGACTGGATCACACCAACACTGATACCAAGTCGCTCAAATATCGGAGCCATCCAGTGCGCGTCACGCCTGGCCAGATAGTCATTTACAGTAACAAGATGCACACCCTCGCCCGTTAGAGCATTTAGATAGGAAGGCAAGGTAGCAACCAGTGTCTTACCCTCCCCCGTGCGCATTTCAGAGATTCTGCCGTCATGCAGAGCCATGCCTCCAATCATTTGCACGTCAAAGTGACGCAAGCCAATGGATCGAACCGAAGCCTCTCGAACAGCGGCAAATGCTTCCGGTAAAATCTGACTTATTTTTTCCCCGCCTTGCAATCGGTCCTTTAACTCTTGTGTAACGGCACGTAACTCTTCATCGCTCTTCTGCTGAAACTCAGTCTCAAGCGCGTTGATGGTTACAACCACACGACCGAGTCGACGCAGCTCTCTGTCATTCTGGGTACCGAATATCTTTTTTAACAGTTTCATTTTGGTGTAATTCTCAAAATATTTTTATTGAACATAGCTAGAGGCACACTGCCTTGAGCAGCGGAATTCGCAACTAATAAGGGGGGATCAGCGTACGGTGCGCTGAATATAGCTGGCCGGATCGACTGATCGGCCGTTTTTATAAACTTCGAAGTGAACGTGGGGCCCGGTAGATCGGCCAGTGGTGCCCATGGCGGCGATTTCTTGACCTTTGCGAACAATCTCGCCGAGCTCAACAAAAAGCTCCTTATTATGGGCATACAAAGTAACTAGGCCGGAATCATGAGTAATCTCGATGACATTGCCGTAGGTACTACTTAGATCAGTGTAGGTTACGACGCCGGAAGCGACCGCGAGGACAGAGGAGCCTTCACGACCGGCAATATCAATACCATTGTGCCAAGCTTCTTCGCCGGTAAAGGGATCGGGTCGCATGCCATAGTGAGACGAAACCCAACCAGAACCCGCAGGTAAACCTGATGGGGAGGCATCATCCCGCATCTGTTGATCAAACATAAGTGCAGACAACATATTCAACTGAACTTGTCGATCAGTGATTTGGTCGTCTAACAGATTGAGGCGATGAGCTAGTTCACTAGAGATGAATGAGTCTTCACCGATATTGGCCAAAGGGCCACCCAGCGCAGGTGCACTGGAAAAATCAAACTCGCCGCCGGTAAGATCAGCACGAACTGCTACTCTCTGACCAAGGGCTTCCATTCGGGTTAGGCGCGCTTGTAATTCGGCAATGCGTAGGCTTAATGCACGAAGATTTTTTTCTGCTTCTACGGAAACATTCGCCACCTGATCGCGCTGCTGGCTCAAGTCGGCATGCATGCTTTCGGAAAGACTTTGAAAGAAGTCCGGCAATTGGTTTGATTGGTTTGCTCCAATCCACCAGCCAGTTGCCAATGGAGCACCGAATACACAAACTGATAACAAAGCTTTCATCCACAGGTTCAGGTGAACCGAAGTGGTCCTACCGTGATTTCCTTTGATGATAAGCAGTTTCATTTAAACCGAGTTTCCTGTCCTAAACCGATGCAAAAGGGCGCATATACGAGATAGGAGCATCTTCCGCATTTTCGAATGTGACAGTTTCCCATGCTTCCTTATGCACAAGCAATTCCCGAAGCAACAAGTTGTTTAACGCATGGCCAGATTTATGGGCTCGAAATTCGCCTATTAGGCTAGTCCCCAAGAGATAGAGATCACCTATTGCGTCCAAAATCTTGTGTTTTACAAATTCGTCTTCGTAGCGAAGTCCGTCTTCATTAAGAATGCTGTATTTATCAACGACGATGGCATTGTCCAGACTGCCACCACGCGCTAGACCGCGAGACTGCAGGTATTCAAATTCGTGCAGAAAGCCGAAAGTTCTTGCTCGGCTTACTTCTTTTACAAAGGAAGTGCTGGAAAAATCAATTTCTGCGCTGACCGGACGATCTTTAAATACCGGATGATCAAACTCAATGGAAAAGGCGACTTTAAAGCCGTTGAAGGGTCTGAAAATGGCATATTTGTCACCCTGATCCACGCGCACTTCGGACAAAATTCGGATGAACTTTTTAGGGGCATCCTGCTCGGCAATGCCCGCAGACTGAATTAAAAATACAAATGGGCCAGCACTGCCATCCATCAAAGGCACTTCTGGGCCGTCCACCTCGACACGAGCATTGTCTATTCCCAAACCAGCCATCGCCGAAAGCAAATGCTCAACAGTAGAAACTCTTACATCGCCATAGCCCAGAGATGTGGAAAGGGTTGTATCACCAACGTTTTCAGCATGGGCTGCCAATGTCTCAGGAGGATCAAGGTCCACACGAGTAAAGGTGATGCCGTGATCTATAGGTGCCGGCATTAGGGTCAGGCAAATTTTTTGCCCGGTATGCAAACCCACGCCAGTCGCGCGAATCGGATTTTTTAAAGTTCGCTGTTTAATCATGGAAGTCTAATCATTGGCTAGCATCTTGAAGTCAAAATCTGTCTTCGGCCTGTAAGGCCGATAGTTTAGCGTGCATTGCACAAAAGAAACAGAAGCAGTTAACACTTCTGAGCAGGACAATAAAGAGAAAAAAATGGTGGATTTCGAACCGGATCGGCGGAAAATCCTTCGACCCACAGAAAGCAGGGTCGGACAAGCAATGAGCCGGAAACGCCGCCAGCCCATTGCCCGCTGACTCTATTAGTCGGCCTGACGTCTCAGAAAGGCTGGAATATCCAGGTATTCCATATCCTCAGGCTTCGGGGCAGCAGCTGTTTTTGCCTCGCCACGTCGTCCTCGGATTACTGTCGGTATATCCAACTCGTTGTAGTTTGCGCCTGCCTGCTCCTTCGGCGCTTCTTCAGCTTCGATGGTATTGTCTACTACCTTCTTCGGCCGATTCAGCGTTGCTGTGTTACCCAGCCCAGTGGCGACAACGGTAACGCGTAACTCGTCCGTCATGGATGGGTCAATCACCGTACCGACAACAACGGTAGCGTCTTCAGAAGCAAACTCTTCAACTGTATCCCCAACCTCAGAGAATTCTCCCAGGCTCATATCCGGGCCAGCTGTAATATTAACCAAGATTCCCTTGGCTCCCTGCAGATCAATATCATCTAGCAGTGGGCTGCGCACAGCTTTCTCCGCCGCTTCTCGAGCACGGTTGTCACCAGCTGCACTGCCGCTTCCCATCATGGCCATGCCCATCTCGCCCATTACTGTGCGAACGTCGGCAAAATCCACGTTGATCATCCCTGGACGGATAATCAAATCGGCAATGCCCTGAACTGCGCCGTGAAGTACATCATTGGCTTTGGCAAAGGCGTTAACCAAACTTACGTCTTTACCCAGCACTGCGAGCAGACGATCATTTGGTATGGTGATCAGGGAATCAACATGTTCCTGCAATTCCCTAATCCCCTCTTCAGCGATTGAGGCGCGCTTCTTGCCCTCAAAAACAAAAGGACGTGTGACCACAGCCACCGTCAGTATGCCCAGGTCTCGGGCAACACTGGCAACCACCGGTGCTCCACCTGTCCCTGTTCCGCCACCCATACCGGCGGTAATAAAGACCATATCGCTGCCGGCTAATACCTCGGCTATCCGCTCTCGATCTTCGAGGGCAGCCTGTCGGCCAATCTCTGGGTTTGCACCCGCTCCCAATCCTTTGGTGACATGACTACCGAGCTGAAATACTGTCGCTCCGTTCACGTCCTTGAGCGCCTGCGAATCTGTGTTGGCACAGACAAACTCAACTCCTTCCACTTGATTTCCAATCATGTGTCGAACGGCATTTCCTCCGCCTCCTCCGACACCGATCACCTTAATAACCGCGTTTTGCGGGACTGCATCGACTAGTTCAAACATTGGCGTTTTCCTCTTATGGTTTCACTAGATTTACTAAGATTCCGTTTCCAGAACCCACTAAAAATTACCCTGGAACCAGTTTTTAACTCGCTCCAATAAAGTTTCTTCATCGCTACTTTTTCGACGTTTTTTCTTGCCACCGTCCATCTGCTGATCTAAGCCGTACTGCAATAGCCCAACACCGGTGGCGTAAATCGGATTAGTCACGATATCGGTCAGGCCCTTAACCTGCTGTGGAGCACCCAAGCGCACAGGCATATGGAAGATCTCTTCAGCCAGATCTACTACGCCCTCCATTTTTGATGTACCGCCGGTAAGCACTACACCGCCGGCCAACAACTCTTCATAGCCGCTGCGACGCAATTCACCCTGAACCAGGTTGAAAAGCTCTTCATACCGAGGTTCCACCACTTCAGCCAAGGCTTGCCGTGATAGTTCGCGAGGTGCTCGATCACCCACACTAGGCACTTCAATACTCTCTTCAGGACGAGCCAAACTCGCCAGTGCGCAGGCGTATTTCACTTTCAGCTCTTCGGCGTTAGGTGTCGGAGTACGGAGGGCCATAGCGATGTCGTTAGTAACCTGATCACCAGCAATTGGTATTACGCCGGTATGCCGAATCGCGCCATCGGTAAAGATAGCGATATCGGTTGTGCCTCCACCAATATCTACAAGGCAGACGCCGAGGTCTTTTTCATCCTCGGTTAACACGGCATAACTGGAGGCAAGTTGCTCGAGAATGACATCGTCTACTTCGAGACCACAGCGACGAATACACTTCTCAATATTCTGCATGGCGTTGACTGCGCAGGTGACCAGATGAACTTTGGCTTCTAGCCGAACGCCAGACATGCCGAGAGGTTTACGAACACCCTCTTGGTCATCCACCAGATATTCTTGCGGCAAAATATGGAGAACTTTTTGATCGGCCGGTATGGCGACGGCTTGAGCAGCATCAATAACGCGCTCTACGTCTAGCGGCAACACCTCTCGATCCCGGATAGCAACAATACCGTGGGAATTAAGACTGCGGATATGACTACCAGCTATACCCGCAAACACAGAATGGATTCGGCAGCCGGCCATTAGCTCAGCCTCTTCAACTGCGCGCTGAATCGACTGCACCGTAGACTCGATATTCACCACTACGCCTTTCTTTAGGCCAGTAGATTTATGCGATCCCAGCCCAATAATTTCCAGGCCGCCTTCCGCTGTCACTTCGCCGACGATGGCAACTACTTTCGAAGTGCCTATGTCGAGCCCAACGATCAAATTACCTTCCAGCGAGTTGGCCATGTTTTTCTCCCAAGTGTTCAACTCCAGCGCCGTTTCCTACTTCCACGACACTCCTATTCCAATTCACCGCCAAGCCCTTGGCATAGCGGACATCAATTCCATTGATCTGCTCAACTCGTTGATGCAGATCCAATTCCCACACGGCGATAAATCGCTGTATGCGGCCCAATAAATCTCTATTACCCAACTTCAGATAAATGCCGTTATCCAGCAGCAAACTTAGGTCTCCAGTTCGACTCTCATGTAGTTCAGCCAATTGCAGATTCACCTGCGACATGGCCTGGCTTAGCCGTCTATATTGCTGAAGTAAAGTAAGGGGTTCGGCAGCAGAACTTTGCAGCAGGGGCATGCTCTGATCTATCTCATAACCCCTTACCAATATGCCCTGATCACTGACATAACCATCGAAATTCCAACGTGCCACCAATCGGTGCTCTTCCAGATTAACTGCGAGAGTTGCTGGCCATTGCCGGCTTACGCGCGCTTGTGAAACCCAAGCTGTGCTCTCAATTTCAGCTTTAAGCTGATCCATATCTATAGCCATCAAACCCACGCCAGCATATGAATCCAGTTTGGCCTCAATTTCTGTAGTCCATCTGGAATCAAATTCACCGGACAGCTGAATTTCTTTGACCGGTTGATTGATTTGAGACAACCCCTGCAAGGTACCAAAACCGAATCCAGAAAGGAGCACCACTGCAACAAAGACTTTTAATACACGCCTTACTATCCTCAGCTGATTGCCTTTGGTAGGGCGCGTAGCCCCTCGCCCTGTTCTCTGGTTGCGTACCGGATTTCTCATCGCGAACGCCTCGCAGAATCTAAAATTAACAAAATCAAATTAGGGAAACTGATACCCATTTCTTTTGCCGCCATCGGCACCAGAGAGTGTGAAGTCATGCCGGGAATAGTGTTTGCCTCGAGAAGCAGGAATTGACCAGACTCAGCACGCATCAAATCCACGCGGCCCCAGCCGACACAACCCAAAAAATCGAAGGCTTGCCGAGAGATATTCTGTATCTCTAGCTTGTCCTCATCAGATATTGGCGCTGGACAGAGATAAGTCGTCTGATCCGACAGATACTTAGCTTCGTAGTTATAGAATTGCTCCGATGTTTTCATCTGAATCACCGGCATCACCTCGTTCTGAAGCATGCCTACCGTATATTCAGGACCAGATATCCATTGCTCAGCGATCACTTCCAAATCAAACTGAGAAGCTAACTCATAGGCCTGCTGTAGCTCTTCAGGAGTTTTCGCCTGACTCATACCCAAACTGGATCCTTCAGATACAGGCTTAACCATCACATGCCCGCCTAATTCCGAAAGTACCGCCGACCAGTCACTTTCTGTGCCAAGTACAGCCCAAGGCGCAGTAGGTAATTTCTCAAACTGCCAGACTCGCTTGGTCTGTGCCTTGTTTAGGGTTAAAGCCGAAGCCAAAACGCCGGACCCTGTATAAGGCAGCTTGAGAAACTCGAGTACGCCCTGAATAGAACCGTCTTCTCCGCCGCGACCGTGCAATGCAATAAAGACCAAATCAGGTTTTATCTGCTGCAGTTGCACAACAATATCGGGCCCGACATCTACCAACTGATTTCGGATGCCAAGCTGCTGCATAGCATCTGCTGCAGCGCGCCCAGACTGCAACGAAATCTCCCTCTCAGCAGACTCGCCGCCGCAGAGCACAGCAACCAGGCCTATATCTGCCGGCCTAATTTGTTCAAGTCGCTGCAATAGATTCATCGCAAGCCTCGCTGAGCCAACTTGGCTGCGATTTGATTGACACTACCGGCGCCCTGAGTCAGAACGATGTCGCCAGGTTTAACTAGGTCAGTAACAAGATTGGGGATGTCTTCAATGCTCTCGACAAAAATCGGATCCAGTGCTCCGCGCTGTCGAATGGAGCGACATAGGTGGCGGCTGTCCGCTGCTGCAATAGGCTCTTCACCCGCGGCATACACCTCCGTTACGATCAGCACATCAACGGCCGAAAGTGCCTGCACAAAATCTTCATACAAATCTCGGGTGCGGCTATAGCGATGAGGTTGAAAAATCATAAACAGGCGTCGATCCGGGTAGCCAGCACGAACCGCTTGCACCGTTGCAGTAATCTCGCTTGGGTGGTGCCCGTAATCATCAACCAACATCGCCGAACCACCCTCGGGCATCTCGAAATCGCCAAGCTTCTCGAATCGTCGACCAACACCTTGAAAGGATTCCAGACCCTCGGCTATGGCGCTGTCCTCCACACCCTCATCCGTTGCAACAGCGATTGCGGCTGCGGCGTTTAGTGCGTTGTGTCTCCCGGGCAAATTCAGGACAACTTCAATCTTGGGTAGCCCTTCCGGACGGGAAACAGATATCTCGGTTCTTGCTTCGGTGTGCTTGATACTCTCGATTCGAAAATCAGCGTCTTTGGAAAAACCGTAGGTCAAAATAGAGCGATTGATTTGCGGCAGCAGTTCGCGGACTCTCTCATCGTCAACGCACAGAACTGCCAAGCCATAAAAAGGTAGGTTGTGTAAAAACTCTACAAAGGTCTGCTGCAGAATCCCGAAATCACCACCGTAGGTATCCATATGGTCAGCATCGATATTTGTAACGATGGCGGTCATGGGCTGCAGGTGCAGAAAGGAAGCGTCGCTCTCATCTGCTTCGGCCACGAGATAGCGACTCAATCCCAGCTGGGCGTTTGCCTCGCTCTGCTTAACCAAACCCCCAACAACAAAGGTTGGATCCATACCGGCGCGAGCTAGGATGGTAGCGATTAAGCTCGTGGTTGTGGTTTTACCGTGGGTGCCTGCCACGGCAATGCCATGTCGAAAGCGCATAAGTTCAGCAAGCATTTCCGCTCTTCGCACAATAGGGATACGCGCAGATGCCGCCGCTTCGATCTCGGGATTGTCCTTGGGAACGGCACCGGAAACCACTAGAACATCACAGCCCTGAAGGTTTTCTGCTGCGTGACCTATATGGACTTCCACACCAAGTTCACGCAGGCGAATCACTGCTGGTGACTCGCGCAAATCAGAACCGGAGACCTTATAGCCCTGATTGAAGAGCACTTCGGCAATGCCGCACATACCGGTGCCACCGATTCCAACAAAAAAGATGTGTTTGATGCGGCGCATCTCCGGCACGCTGATTGGCTTATCAATGCTCATCGATAAGCTCCTCGCATATGCCGACAATGCGATCCGCCGAATCTGTAATTGCAGCCGCAGCTGAAGCCGCAGCCATTTTTTGAAGCTGCAGCGGCTGACAAAGGCGGTTGAGTGTTTCACTCAGGGAATCAGTTTCGATCTGGCTCTCCTGAATCAATTCGGCCCCTCCCCGATCAACCAACCACTGCGCATTTGCGGTTTGGTGGTCATCGATAGCGTATGGGAAAGGTACAAACAAGGCTGGCCGAGCCGCCACTGCAATTTCTGCAACTGTCATGGCTCCTGCTCTGCAAAGCACTAGGTCCGACCATTCATAGGCATCGGACATATTCTCAATGAAGGCAAGAACATCTGCCTCGAGGCTCAATGATCTGTAGAGGGTCTGGGTATCCTCTAACCAGCGCGGCCCACATTGGTGGCGAATACTGATTTTGTGTTTTTCGGCCAGTTTTTGCAGAGCCGCAGGTAACATCTGATTCAGTGAACGCGCACCTTGGCTACCACCCAAAATCAGAATATTCACATTTTGACCTGCGCTATCAATTAACTCTTTATAGGTAGGGCAGATTTCTTTCCGCACTGGATTACCTACATAAATTGATGGATGCAACGCATCAGGAAAGCCCGTCATCACTCTGTCTGCCCAGCGCGCCAAAATGCGGTTAGTGGTTCCGGCTTTAGCATTTTGCTCATGTATGGCCAGCCTGTCGCCGCGCAGTTTGGCTGCCAATCCGACAGGTCCAGCAACAAATCCGCCAAAACCCAGTACCAGATGGGGTTGAATGCCGCGCAAAATTTTCAGGGAAGCCCAAAGCGCCCTGCTGAGCTGGAACGGAGCAAGCAATAAAGACTTAATTCCCTTGCCGCGCAGACCGCTAACAGGTATTAGATTCAGGGGGTATCCGGCGTCGGGAACAACTCGGTTTTCGATTCCCTTTGCCGTTCCGATCCAGGATACCGAGCAGCCTGACTCCCTTAATTGGTTGGCAATCGCTAGCGCTGGAAAGACGTGACCGCCTGTGCCACCCGCCATAATCGCCACTCGGGCACCGCTAATCATTTTTGTGCCCTCTTATTACTCGGGGCTTTGCGCCGATCTACTTTGGCCAGAGGCCGCTGAGCAGTTGTCTGAATCTCCTGTGACATGCGCAAACAGATGGCAGTCAGTGCCATGCAAACTAACAAACTACTGCCGCCTGAACTGATAAAGGGAAGAGTCAAACCCTTGGTTGGAAATAGACCGCAGGCGACACCGATATTTATCAAACTCTGCACCGCAAACATGGTGGCAGTACCAATGGCAACAAAACCTCCAAATGGCACTCCGGCGTCAACGGCACGCACACCCAACTGAAATATGCGGCCAATCATTAGACACAGCAGCAAGATAGTTGAGAGAGAACCTAGCAATCCAAGCTCTTCCGCCAAAACTGCAAAAACGAAGTCAGTATGAGCTTCTGGCAAATAGAGTAACTTCTGTAACGAATTGCCTAAACCCACTCCAATCCATTCACCTCTGCCAAAGGCAATTAGTGATTGAGTCAACTGATAACCAGAGTCGAATTGATCAGCCCAGGGGTCGAGGAAGCCAGTGATACGTCGCATGCGGTATTCCGAGCTGAGCACAAAAAAGCTCAAGCCGCCGATACCCAAGATTGCGACGGACATAAATTTGAGAAAATGCATGCCCGCCAGAAAAACTAGCGCCACGGTGATGCCCGCCATTACAACAATAGAACCAAAATCTGGTTGCAGTAATAACAGCACCAAGAAAATCATCAAAATGCCAAAGGGCTTTGAAACCCCTGCCCAGCTTGCTCTAAGAGTATCGCCCTGTCTTACCAAATATGCCGAGAGGAAAATGATTAACGCAGCCTTTGCCAACTCGGCGACCTGAATAGTGGCCCCACCCGCTCCTATCCATCTGCGCGCACCATTGGTTTCAATTCCCACACCGGGGATCAAAACCACCACCATTAGCAAAAACGCGAGCAATAAGATGGTAGGTGCTAGGTGATACCAGAAGGCTAGAGGTATACGGACAAGCACCAAAGACACCACGCTGCCGATAAAGAGAAAGGCTAAATGCTTTTTGAAGTAGAAGAAGGGGTCATTTTCCGTCGCTGCGGCATAACCAATCGAAGCGCTGGCTACCATGACCACGCCAATCAATAGCAAACCGATCCAGCACCAAAAGAGCATTGCATCAAAATGAAAAACTGCCGGTGTTGCCTTTGTTTTTCCCGCTGCACGGGAAGCCATGCCAGCTGCAACTGTTGTGGACAAAACGGCGCTCATTTTAGCGCTCGCACAGCATCGCGGAACTGATCGCCGCGATCCTGATAACTTTTAAATTGATCAAAACTTGCGCAGGCAGGTGAAAGCAGCACAGAGCCACCCTCTTCGGCGAGTCGCTGCGCTATTTCAACGGCGTCTTTAATATCAGTGGCACGATGGATGCCAACTTTACTCTCGACAACATCTTCAATCTGCTGTGCGTCTGCGCCAATCAGCACTAGCTCCGCGCACTTATCAGAAATAACTTTGCCCAACTCTGAGAAGTCTTGACCCTTTGATTGCCCACCGGCAACTAACACAAGCTTGCCGCTTAGTTCTTCGGCAACACCTTTGATTGCAGCAATGGCCGCTCCACTATTAGTAGCTTTGGAATCATTTATCCACTGAATTCCCTTGGGACCTTCGATCAACTCACAGCGATGAGGTAATCCTTTAAAGGCCAGAACAGTATCTATGGCTTTTTGTTGATCCAACCCCAGCAGGTCAGCCATTGCCAATACCGCCATGGCGTTGCTGAGGTTGTGCTTGCCCTTTAGTCGAATGTCCGCAGCTGGAAAAAGGTATTCCAGCCCATGAGCAACATGGAGGACGCCGTCTTTTTTGCGCAGGCCAAAGTGTCCTAAATCCGGTGGATCAAAACCAAAGGTTGTAAAGCGCTGAACGTCAGTTGGCATCGGCTGAGTCAAAAGATCATCGCGATTGCTAACGATCATGGAAGCGCCGAAATATATGCGTTGTTTTGCAGCGTGGTAGGCAATCAGGTCTGGGTACCGATCCATATGGTCCGGTGTAATATTTAGAATCACGGCTACTTCCGGCCGCAGATTCGAGCTAGTCTCCAATTGAAAACTGCTTAGCTCTAAAACATAGAGGTCGTAATCCAAGTTCAGCAAATCCAGCACTGGCTGCCCTAGATTTCCGGCCGCGACCGCATTGCGTCCACAGGCTTTTGCCACCTCGGCTAGTAAAGTGGTCACACTGCTTTTGCCATTTGATCCGGTAATAGCTGCTACGGGAGCTTCGGCGTATCGAGCGAAGAGTTCTATATCACCAATAATCTTGGTGCCCAGATTTTCTGCTTCAGCAATATAGGTTTCACTCTTACCCAATCCAGGACTCAAAATAATTTCATCGTATCCACAGAGTTGATCGTTATGGATCTGACCAAACTGCAGGGGAGCTAGCAGCTGCTCACCCTCTGGGAGATTCAGGCTATCCTCGGATTCACGGGTATCAAACCAGTCAAAGGGCATGTCTTTAGCCGTCAAAAAGCGCGCAACCGAACGGCCAGTAATACCCGCTCCTACTATGGCTCTTCGATTTGATGTGGCTATTAGTCCGCTCATATTTCCAGTTCTGGTTAAATCCTATTTTTTTATCTAAGTTTGAGAGTCGCTAGACCAAACAGGACCAGCACCATGGTGATGATCCAAAATCGCACAATTACACGAGGCTCTGGCCAACCCTTCAACTCAAAGTGGTGGTGCAGGGGCGCCATGCGAAATACACGTTTACCGGTTAACTTAAAGGAAGCAACTTGCACAATGACCGACACTGTCTCCATCACAAAGACACCCGCCATAATGAAAAATACAATTTCGTGACGAACAATGACGGCAATGGTTCCAAGTGCCGCCCCGATGGAAAGCGCTCCCACATCACCCATAAAAACCTGAGCCGGATAGGTGTTAAACCAGAGAAATCCCATACCCGCTCCGCAAAGCGCGGCACAAAAAACGACAAGCTCGCCCGCCTCGGGTAAGAAAGGAATATGTAAATATTCAGCGTACTGATAGTGACCTGTTAGATAGGCAATAATGCCCAGCGCGCCGCCGATCATTACCGATGGAAGGATCGCCAAACCGTCCAGTCCATCTGTGAGATTCACAGCGTTGGAAGAACCCACCACAACAAAATAGGCCAAGAGAATGTAGCCAACTCCCAACTCGATAGCGACATCCTTAAAGAAAGGCACAATCAACTGAGTCTCGGCGGCAACCTCGGTTTGGCTATAGAGATAAATTACAGCCGTTAAACCGGCAGCCGACTGCCAAATATATTTCCATCGGGCCGGCAAACCCTTGGGGTTCCGATAAATCACCTTGCGGTAGTCATCCACAAATCCGATAGCACCAAAACTCGCGGTGACAAAAAGCACAATCCAAACATAGCGATTGTCGAGATCGGCCCACAGCAGGGTCGCAACAAAAACCGACAGCAATATCAGCGTCCCGCCCATGGTCGGCGTACCGGTTTTACTCAGATGGGATTGCGGACCGTCATCACGCACAGATTGGCCAATCTGCAAATAATTTAGTTTGCGGATCATAGGTGCACCAAACACCATAGAAATAGTGACGGCAGTAAGAACACCCAAAATCGCTCTAAAACTCAGGTAGTTAAAGACATTAAAAAATGAATAGAACTCGTTTAGGTACTCAGTTAGCCAATACAGCATTTTGTCCCCCTAAATCAGTTATCACACTTACTACCTCATCCAATCGAGCGCTTCGTGAGCCCTTAACCAAGATCGTCACGTTGCTGTCGAGCAGCTCTAAGCAGAGCTGCGAAGCTTCTTCGTTGCTATTCACCCAAATCGCTTTGCTTCCAAAAGCCTGTGCTGCAGGCTTAGTGGCCTCACCAACACAAATGAAGCAATCTATTCCTGCCTGACGAGCCTTTTCACCCATCTGGCGGTGATAATCTTCCGAGCCCGAGCCGAGCTCCCCCATAGCTCCCATCACAAAAACCCGGGTGCCACCAAAATTTGTCAGCACATCAATAGCGCCGGACATAGATTCCGGGTTAGCGTTGTAGGCGTCGTCCAGCACTCGAGCTCCGCCGATGCCTCGACGTCGAAACAGACGGCCTGAGACCTGACCAACATGCTTCAGCCCGGCACGAATTTCTTCTAGTCGCATACCTACCGAAAGGGCGCATGTAGCCGCTGCGGCCCCATTGCTAACATTGTTTAACCCCAAGACGGATTGCTGAATTTCAATCTCACCCAGGGGTGTGTGTAAAAGGTAAATTGCGCCACCATCGTGCACTCGGACATCCGACACCCTGACATCGGCATCTGCTTTTCCACTGGCAGAAAATGTCAAAGTCTGGGCAGAAATCTGACTCAAAAATTGTCCCGCGCCAAAGGAATCCAAATTCACCACTGCACGACCGGCATCAGACAGCGACTGGTAAATCTCGCCCTTGCCACGTACGATATTTTCTCTGGTGCCAAATCCCTCTAAATGGGCGGTACCGACGTTGTTTACCAAAGCCACATCTGGTCGAACCAGATCGGCCAGATATGCAATCTCACCAACTGCACTGGCACCCATTTCCAATACCCCGAAGGCATATTTTGGATCCAGTTCGGCCAACATAAGCGGCACACCCAAGTGATTGTTGTAGTTGCCCTTGGTGGACAGAACTTCGCCACGCTGGCGCAAAATGGAGGCCAGCATTTCTTTGACAGAGGTTTTGCCGGAACTTCCGGTAATTCCAATAATTGGCGCTTTAAAGGAGTTGCGGCAGGATTTACCGATCAGGCCTAAAGCTTTTACACCATCTTCAACTACCCATTGGGCCACAGCGAGTCCGCGCAAGGGATGCTCTACCACTAGCGCTTTCACCCCTTTGGAGGCTGCGTCAGCGGCAAAGTCGTGGCCGTCGAAGTTAGGGCCTTGAATCGCAATAAATGTCTGACCTGGACGCAGAACCCTACTGTCAATCGAGAGCGCCTGAATATCGGCATCGCCGTTCAGAATCACGCCGCCGTAATGACTGGCCATGGTTGCCAGAGACAAATCACCCATCATCGCTGAACTCCCTGCGGTTCCGACAACGGCGTTTCCTCCAGCAGCTGTTCGATAACCTCTATATCGTTGAACGGCTCAACGCGATCCGCGAATATTTGTCCTGACTCGTGCCCCTTACCCAACACTGCTATACAAGAATTAGCTGACGCGTTTTCCAGAGCAAAACGAATCGCAGCTTTGCGGTCAGGTATGCACTTGACTCGACTAACATCCTGAACGCCATCCAACATATCTCTCTCAATCTGAGACTGGTCTTCGCCGCGCGGATTATCTGAGGTGATAATCAATTGATCAGCACTATTTAAAGCTGCTTTCGCCATCAAAGGTCGCTTGCCTCTGTCGCGATCACCACCACATCCCAAAATCGCGATGAGCTGATTTGGTGGCGTTGCCTTGGTCGCTTTAAGCGCAGATAAAACTCGACCTACAGCATCGGGGGTATGCGCATAGTCGACGTAAACCTCCACCGGGCCATCTGCCAAATATCGTGTTCCGACCCGCTGCAATCGCCCGCTTGCTGGCTGTAAATCTGCAAGTTTAAGCAGTGCCTGCTCCAGCCCTACACCTAAGAAACATGCAGCGCAAAGTGCAGCTAGCAAATTACTCAGCTCAAATTCCGCTGTCATTTGCGGCAGATATATAGATCCTGCACCCCATTTGGATTTCAGCTCGGCGTGAAAGCCCTGATCGAATCGCAGTTGGGACAAACTCATATCGGCTTGCTCATGGCCCGCAATTGAAAAGCGCACCAAATCCATGGAGCCATCCAATTCGGCGGCCAACTCAACACCCTTTGCATCGTCAATGTTCACCACCGCACAGCGAATACCGGGCAACTCAAAAAGACGCTTTTTGGCCCTCCAGTATTCAAGCTCGGTTTGGTGGTAATCGAGATGGTCCCGACTAAAATTGGTAAAAAGAGCCACTGCAAAACAGATGGCCTCAACGCGGTGCTGGTGCATACCATGAGAAGAAACTTCCATCGCCACGGTTTCAGCGCCTGCATCCTTACAAAATTTCAAAACCTCCTGAGCCCGCACCGCATCTCTGGTAGTCATACCATCCGGCTTAAGTATTTGCTTGCCACAGGCGTGTACGCCCAAAGTTCCAATCGAGCCAGCGGCCTGACCATTCAAATCAAGCAATTGCTCTATCCAGGAACAGACGGTGGACTTACCGTTGGTGCCGGTGACACCAACGACGGAAAGATGACGAGAGGGATGTCCAAAATAATTTCCCGCTAGCTGACTCAACTTGGTATTCAAGTGCTCCACCTCAACTACCTGAGTAGCATCGACCAAAACACCCTCCTCCACTAGGACAGCAATAACGCCCCTGCTGAGAGCCTCAGATATATAGGATTCACCCGCGTCACCTTTTTCTATGCAGGCAAAAACCTGACCAGGCTCAACCCGTCTGCTGTCGGTGGCAAGACCTCCAACCTCAGCGTCCAAGGGTATTGAGGCACGATACCTAACGCCCTCAAGCAGTTGATCCAGCTTTATTTTTGAATCCACCTGTCGCGTGCTCACTGCACTGCTCCCAGAGGCAAAGCCGCAGCACTGATATTGGTTGATAGCGCCGCGCTTGGCATTTCCCCCAAAATACGCAAAGTGGCTTCTGTAGTGGCGGAGAACACGGGCGCAGCAACTGAACCCCCGCCATAGTCATCAGTTTTTGGGTCATGGATAACAACAACCGTAACTATTCTAGGATCTTCTGCCGGCGCCAGACCCGCAAATACCGCACTATACTTATTCGCCTCGTAGCCCGATTCGCCATAGAAGTGCATCGTGCCGGTTTTACCTGCCACATCGTAGGATGAAGTAGCAGCAAGCTTGCCGGTACCAATTTCAACCACGCCTCTGAGCATCTGCAAGACGTCATCCGTTAGACCCGAATCCGCAACCTGCTCCGGCGCCACTGCAGTGGCGTCTCGGTATAGACTGGGAGTCACACGAAAACCGCCGTTCCCCAGCACGGCATAGGCCGACGCCAACTGAATAGGTGAAACCGCCAACCCATAGCCATAAGCTAGGGTTGTTCTCTCAATAGGTTCCCATTCGTACCTTTGCGGAACTGAACCGGCCACCTCTCCGGGAAAGCCTATCCCAGGAATCTCTCCAAAACCCACACGTCGCAACAATGTTGGTAATTGGTCTGGATCAAGATCGAGCGCAATTTTGGATGTGCCTACTTGGCTGGATTTCGCTAAAATCATCGCCAGGGAGAGCTCACCATAGTTAACCGCATCGTAGATCAGCTTGCCGTCAACCTGCATTCTCCCAGGAGACGTATCAACTATCGTCTCTGGGCGATAGCGACCTGACTCCAAGGCCGCCAACATGGTAAACGCCTTGATGGTAGATCCCGGTTCAAACAAATCTGTGAGCACTCTATTGCGAACCGAGGCGGGTTGAATATCGGCCCTGTTATTTGGGTTAAATGCCGGTTGATTCACCATTGCCAATATTTCACCACTATCCACATCCATGGTGACTAGGGAACCAGCGGTCGCCCCGTGAGCAGTGACAGCGGATTTAAGCTCGCGATAGGCAAGGTATTGAAGACGAGAATCTAAGGTGAGAGTCACATTGTCACCCGGGCTTGCCGGCTCTATCACTACAGCAGACTCAACCACTCTGCCTTGGCGATCACGCACTACCAGTTGACTTCCAGAAGTTCCTCGCAGCAGGGAATCGAGACTGAGCTCGACACCCTCCTGACCCTGCTCATCAATATTGGTGAATCCAACTACCTGAGAAGAAACTTCACCGGAGGGGTAGAAGCGACGGTACTCCTCCATTAGGTATACGCCTCGACCAATATATGGCAGCAAACCTTCTCGCACGCTAGGTACCATGCCACGCTTTATATAGACAAATCGTCGGCCAGATTGGTCTTTGAGCTTGAGGCTAAGAACTTCCTCAGGAATACCCAGTTCAGAGGCCAGACCAGCGATCTCCGTATCCGATAACTCCATTAATGCGGGATCTGCCCATACAGAAAGCACAGGTGTGCTAACCGCAAGCGGCCTTCCCTCGCGATCCAAAATCATCCCGCGTGGCGCGGGAATATTTATAGTTCGGTTAGCGCGCGCCTCACCTTGCGCCTGCAAGAATACAAAACCCCGCTCATAATTCGGCCACACCTGCAACAAAGCAATACGACCACAGAGGACAAGAGCTAGGGATAATAGTGCGGCGAACATCAAAATAATGCGCCACTTCGGTATCTGATAGCTCTTGTTGCCTGTAGAGCTGCTCATGGGTCAAGCACCATCAGATCGGAGGCGGTAGGCGCTCTCATAGAAGCTATTCTTATTGCCTCGGCTTCTACTCGCGGCAGCGCACCTAAAGCGCTTTCTTCGAGAAGCAGTTGACCCCAACGCGTTGTCAAATCCTGCTCGGCCAACCTTAATTGCATCAACTCAGTAGCTAATACGCGGCTTTGATAGCCTGCCCAAACGCAAGCCAATGCCGAACAGCAGATAGCTGATAGCAAGACGATTTTTGCCAGCAACAGATTCAAGCGGCGACTCCCTCTAAGCGCTCTGCCACACGCATAACCGCACTTCGGCTACGCGTATTTAAGTCAATCTCTGACTGGGACGCCTTAATCGCGCCTCCAAGAGACTTGAGTTTTACAGGAGCGGCAATCTCATTCCGAACTGGAATATCTCTATGGATGCGCGGCGCAGTGGATTGAGCCCTGATAAATCTTTTGACTAGTCGATCTTCGAGGGAGTGAAAACTAATGACGACTAATCGACCGCCTGGTGCCAAAAGATCCACCACATCTTCGAGCAGTGTCGCTACCTCTCCTAGCTCATCATTTATAAATATACGTATCGCTTGAAAGGTGCGAGTTGCCGCATCTTTCTTTGGATCAAAACCCGGTATGGAAGCGCGCACGATTTCAGCCAATCGAGTTGTTGTCGTTATAGGCTCAATCTCTCGTTCACGCAGTATTGCGCGCGCTATACGACGGGAGAAACGCTCCTCACCATAATTCCACAACACATCGGCAATCTCTTCATCACCTGCCCGATTTATCCAGTCCGCTGCTGTTTCACCCCTGTGTTGGGACATGCGCATATCCAGTGGACCGCTGCGCTGAAAGCTAAACCCGCGCTCGGCTTGATCAAGCTGCGGAGAGGAAACACCTAAGTCCAGCAGAACTCCTGAAAGCTTGCCCTGCCAGTTGCGTTCAACTACCAAGGTTTTAAGGTTCGAAAAGCTCGAAAGCGCAAATTCGATTCGCGGCTCTGCTGCAAATTTTTCGCGGCCAAATGCTACTGCCTCTTCGTCACGATCAATCGCGAGAAGCCGGGCGTCAGAATCCAATTTGGATAAGATTTTTTCGGAGTGACCACCGCGACCGAAGGTTGCATCGATGTATATTCCGGAGGGTGAGCCAACCAAAGCCTGAACGGCCTCGTCGAGCAGAACGCTTTGATGAGGGCTGCTGGTCAGGGGGCGATTCATAGTTAGTTAGAACGACAGAGATTGCATTTCTTCCGGCAGGCTCTCCAGCCCATCGGAATCTTCTAACATTGAGGTCAACTGTGTTTGCCACAGTTCATCCGACCAAATTTCTACTTTTTGACCCTGCCCCAGCAATATGAGTTTCTTCTCAAGGCTTGCATAAGCTCTAAGCGGTGGTGGAATCAGGAAGCGTCCGTTTGCATCCAATTCGCAGTCGCTGGCATGGCCAATAAACAAACGCTGCATGCGTTTGGCATTTGGATTTAAGGAAGGAAGCTTTTCAATCTTCGCCTGTATTTCTTCCCAGTAAGGTAGTGGATACACAGCAAGACAGCGCGCCACCGGATCAATGGTGATCACCAATTGGCCAGCAGAGGCTTCACCCAGCAACTCCCGGAATTTGGCCGGTATTGCCAGACGCCCCTTGGCATCCATATTTACGCTGTGTATTCCTCGAAACATTTAAAGAGTCTCAATTCCCTTCAACAAATAAAATTGAGGCGGTTTTGGCCAAGCTATCTCCCACAAAAACCCACAATTAGCCAAAATTCACCACTGAGCGACACTATAGGCCGAAAAGAGGTCAAGTCAACACAGCAAAATTGGAAAAAATCCTTTCTCTACCAAAGACTTAGAAAATGTGGTGAGAAGTGGGCAAAGCCAAAAAGAAGGAATCAATATAAAACAGAAAGATGCTGCGATCTATTGAACTAGAAAGCAGATAAAAGACATTTTGGGTATATAAAATTATTTTTTATGCGAAAAAGAAATATGAGTCAGCCCTAAGCCGGGTTCTGTACGGACAAGTCCGTGGCAATCATTCATCTGGGTCTTTTGTCACCAAAAAACTCATGCGGCCTACCCGAATCCAGTGCGGGTCGCACCTCAGGATTCCTATTTGGCCTTGCTCCGAGTGGGGTTTACCATCGCCGCGAACGGTTGCCCGCCGCGCGGTGCGCTCTTACCGCACCTTTTCACCCTTACCGGCCTTGCGAACAAGACTTAGGCGGTTCACTTTCTGCTGCACTATCCGTGGGCTCACGCCCCCCTGGAGTTACCAGGCACTCTACCCTGTGGAGCCCGGACTTTCCTCTGCAAAATAAATTTGCAGCGATTGCCCGGCTGACTCAGGGGCGGACGATACGCACATGAGTCAAAGTTCACAACTTTGAAAGTTGGCTCAGTACCAAATACTAATTTCTCCACCTCGCGAACTAGTTTCTTTCTTCCTGTTCCCACTAAGAGATGCCGCTACCACGGGGGTGTTCATTTTCTTTGATCAGCGCCTTCCTTGGCGCTGGGCCTCTGGCCAGCCTAAAGGCTGGCCGAAGGCTTGGAGCCAGGACGGCGACAATCAACACAAAAGGAACACCCTGCCGTGGTAACGGCAAATTAACTATTTAGCTTTCAGGTCCAAGCCAATTTGATAACAAAGGTTCTTTTTCACTTTCAAAATTTGCGCAACAAGAGCCGCCGATTTCTTTATTCCGAGCTCGGGAGTAAGAAGCTGCATCAATCGAACAATCTCAGAATGATCAGCTTCTTTAATAGGTGCTCCTTTTATTACAACCACAAACTCGCCCTTTTGCGCGTGATCTTCTGAACTTAGCCGATCAATCACCTCATCCAGTCTGCCCAGATACCAGGTCTCGAATTTCTTGGTCAATTCTCTGGCAACCGCAACTTCTCGGTCGCTGCCAAAAACCTGCGCTGCCTCGGCCAAAGAAACAAGCAACCGGTGCGGAGATTCGTAGATCACTATGGTCTCTGGCCGCTCGGACAGGCCCAGATACCAGTTTTTTCGTGCTTGGCTTTTTGCGGGTGGAAATCCCCAAAAACTAAATTGGTCAGTCGGCAGTCCGGAGGCGCAAAGAGCCAAAAGGCCTGCGCTGGGACCGGGTACGGCTACCACCTCTATATTCTGTTGACGAGCTAACCGAACCAGACTAAAACCCGGATCAGAAATTAGAGGCATACCCGCATCGCTTATCAAGGCGATAGACTGGCCTTCTAGCACCTTTGCCACAAGAGCAACCGAAGCCTGCGATTCATTGTGGTCGTGGTACGCCAGAGTAGGTGTATTGATCGAGAAATGTTTGAGCAATTGACCCGCTCTGCGCGTATCTTCAGCAGCGATGCAATCAACCGATTGAAGTACTTCAACGGCGCGCGGTACCATGTCGTCGAGGTTGCCAATAGGCGTACCCACTAGATAAAGGGTTCCATGATTTTTTACTGCTTCAATCAACGTAGCGTTCTCCAAAAACTCTGCAATATCAAACTAAAAACTATCAGCAGTTTTCTGCTTTTTGTCTTGCCCTTTTCCGCTTTATTTAGTGGCTGTGGCAGCCAGCCAACACCTGCGCCAGACACCAGCAGTACCATAGAGGATATCACCCGACCTTCGAATGATTTCCTCGATCTTGCATCCCAAAGTTCTGGCAGCGTCGCAGAGCGCTACCGATTGCTGGCATTCAAGCAGTCAATTCTGGACGCAGACTACCAGTTTGCTCTAGAACTTCGAAACCAAATCAATTCAAGTCTGCTATCTGTGTCGGATAGTAATTCTCTGCAGCTCACAAGCATTGCTTTGCTGCATCTCAACCCAAGTTCTGGTGTTGAATCTACTGATCAGATATTTCTAGCTGATCCGCAAATGCTCGAGGCGCTGGATCCGCTCGCGGCGCTTGAAAGTCGGGTGCCTAATCCTTTGGATGTCGCCGAATGGAATTACTATATGGCAGCCACCCAAGAAGCACTGGGCAACAATCGGGTGGCAGCGGAAAACTACTACCTCTGCACAAGGTCTCGTCCCACTCAGATTGACTATCAGTCTCGCTGCTCGGAGTTTTTTTGGGCTTTGTTGTTAGATTCAGACGCTAATCACTCAGAAGATTTAGCCAAGGTCGATAGCAATTACCGCGCTTGGATTGAGCTAGCCAATTTGGTCACCCGCAATACCGGATTGATTGAATATCAAACAAGCGCTTTGGACCGCTGGCTCGTAACCTATTCCAATCACCCGGCCCGCGCTAATCCGCCTTCTGAATTACTGGACCTAATTCGATCCGAGCTCAATGCGCCGCTCTCAATCGCGCTAATACTGCCGCTCTCCGGGCGGTTACAAGCTGCCGGGGAAGCTGTACTTGATGGATTTCTTTCCGCCGCATACCTGACGGGGACTGAGGGTTATCAGGCACCGGCAATCGAAATTTTTGATTCGGGTTCGCTGCCGATCGAACTCATCGCAGAAATAATTTCCGAGCAGAATTTTGATTTCGCTATCGGCCCCTTAGATGGCGAGAACGTCGACCTATTTGCAGGCTCCATCTCAGCGGAAATTCCCGTGCTCTATCTGAATCGGGTATCACCAGAAAACAGACCTTCGATGAATCATCTCGGCTACTCTCTAGCTGTTGAAAGTGAGGCTCAGCAGGCTGCACAAACCTCAATTGCAAAGGGTCATAAAAATGCTTTGGTGCTGATCGAAGACTCAGCCATCGGCGAACGGGCCGCCGGTGCCTTTGCGCAGGACTGGGTAGAGGGTGATCGCAAAATATATGATCTTGTGCGTTTGTCCGACGCCACCACGCTGACTGAAAGACTCGAGCAATCTTTCCATGTCAATCAGAGCGAGCAGCGAAAATCTCAGCTGCAAACTTTGCTAGGTAAGGCTCTGGAATTTACGCCGCGCCGCCGTCAAGATATCGACACGATATTTTTGGCAAGCAATAGCATATTGGCAAGACAGGTTACACCCACTCTCGCATTTCTATTTGCGCAAGATGTGCCGGTGCTCGCCACCTCAAGAGTCTTTGATGAGAACAGCGATTCTGAAAACAATCGCGATCTGGCGGCACTCAGATTTTTATCTCCTCCCTGGTTAGTAAATACAGGCGAACCTCTTGCCCAGCAATCCTCAGATCGACCTTTGGAGCTTCAAAAACTGGAAGCCATGGGAGTAGACGCCTTTTATTTGAGCAGACGGTTTCAGCAGTTTGAAGATCCGGCATTTAGCTACCAGGGGAAAACCGGCAGCATATTTATTGGCAATGACGGCAATCTTAGAAGAACCATGGAATGGGTAAGAATTGATGGCGACAAAATCGTATTGGCCGAATAGGATCGCAGTAAAGAAAATAAGATCTGGCAACTCAACAAAAGCAATCGGGAATAAAGCAGAGAAACTTGCTCAAAAGTTTATTCGTAGTAGCGGCCTCAAACTCATTGCCAGCAATGTTCGCTACTCTTTTGGAGAAATTGACCTCATCGCAGAGGACAGTGACGAACTTGTTTTTATTGAAGTACGTTTCCGTTCAAACTCCTCACATGGATTAGCGGCAGAAACAGTTGGCAGCCAAAAACAGCGACGACTGGTTTCGGCAGCTCAGGCTTGGTTGCGAGACAATCAAACTTATTGCAATCACTATTGCCGTTTTGATGTGATTGCCATAGATTCCCTCATCGATACAAAACACATAAGCTGGCAAAAAAATGCATTTCAAGTACCTGGATATGATTAATGGATGAGGCACTGCTTAATTTCCTGCGGGATCTAATGGAAATGCGCGATACCTTGATAGAACGGCTCGCGCCTCAGATTGCCTACGCAGCCCAGCTAACCTCCTCAACTCTGACAAAAGACGGCAAAGTCTTTGTCATTGGCTCAAAGGATTCTTCCTATATTGCTTCGCTTTTTGAACGCCAGCTCGTGGATTGCTATTTAATTGAAAGGCCAAATCTGCCCTGCATTGCCCTCGGTAACGGCGAGCGGGCCAATGATGGAGGGTATTTTGCGGCGCAGCGCCTCAAGGCTTTGGCTAAACCTGACGACTGTTTAATCGTTTTTTCGTCCCTCTCTGAAGAACCCGGACTTGAAGCTATTTTGGAAATTGCGGTAGACAGAGGTTTGACTAAAATTTTAGTGGGGCCTAACTCCGCCTCGAGTTTAAAGCAACAATTACAAGACAATGACCTTGATCTTTCCATCGATGTCACTCATAAAGCACACTTACTTGATAGCCAACTTTCAATTGCCTTAGCGATTGCCGGTCTAATAGATTTTCAACTTTTTGGGAGCGACCTGTGAGTTCGACCATGCGCCATAAAAACCACTTTCTTCAATTTGCTCTATGCCTGGCTATTCTCAGCACAGCAGCCTGTACAACTATTTTGGATATCACCAAAGATGACCCCATCGAAGTTGATCCCTATACACGCTCATTGGGCGCAAAACTTGATGACAGTAATATGGAGACCATCATTGGCCACAATATCAACAAGGCACATCCCGATCTCGCCTCGGCTCACGTTGAAGTGCATAGCTTTAACGCGGTGGTTTTGTTAACTGGGGAAGTTCCCACTGAGGATCTTAAAGAGATGGCGTCGCAGGTCGTCAATGAGGTGGCTAGCGTTCGACAGCTTTATAACGAGCTTGAAGTTAGAGCCAATGGCTCTCTACTTTCCCGAGCTAATGATAGCTATCTGCGCCAAAAAATTGCGTTCAGATTTTTGGGGGAAGAGGCACTAAATGATCTTGACCTAGAAATAATCGTTGAAGATAGCGTAGCTTTTTTAATGGGCTTAGCGAATGCGGAACAAGCTGAAATAGCTGCTCATGAAGCTAGCTTGACTGGCGGCATACGTCGGGTTGTTAAAGTCTTCGAATACGTCGAGTAACAGGCGACGCAACAAAACAGATTGCTTATTTAACCACTCGCAGAGAGGGCTTGCCGGAAGCTTTAGGTTTGCCCGAGCCTTTGGTTCTAGATCCGCCTCCAGAAGCAGGGGCAGGCGAAACAGGCGAGGGGCTTGGCGGTTGGTAATCTTCCTCGCTAAACATCATGCCCTGACCGTTTTCCCGAGCATAGATACCGAGAATAGCCTCAATAGGCACGTGGATCTCCATGGGCACCCCCCGGAAACGCGCGTTAAAGGACAGCGATTCATTGTCCATATTCAAGTTCTTGACGGCGTCAGGCGAGAGGTTAAGCGTAATCTGTCCATCCTGAACATATTCCTGTGGAACCCTGACACCCTCTTCGTGGGCATTGACCACCACATGAGGTGTTAGCTGATTGTCTAACACCCACTCGTAAATGGCCCGAAGCAAATAGGGCCGTGTAGATGTCATGCTATTGGACATTGGACGAAATGCGGTTGTTTGCCAGCTAGTAGGTTTGATGCATCTGCGCTTCTGCAGCAGACAAACTTTTCTCAAATGCTGGTCGATCAAACATACGTTTCATATATTCGATTAGAGGTTTTGATTGCTTGGTATTGGGCAGATGAATCCCCAGATAACCCAAGCGCCACATAATGGGGGCCAAGCAGCAATCAACCAGAGTGAATTCTTCACTCATAAAAAACTCTTTTTCAGCAAAAATCGGCGCAATAGCTAGTAGGCTCTGGCGTAAATATTTAGCAGCCTTTTCTTCACCGGGCTTTTTGGATAGTGCGTCGACCTGCTCGCTCCAATCTCGCTCAATGCGATATATCCAAAGCCGACTCAGAGCACGAGCAACGGGATAAACCGGGAGCAAGGGCGGATGCGGGAATCGCTCGTCAAGATATTCCATCATGACGCCGGATTCATACAGCACCAAATCTCGATCAACCAAGGTAGGCAATGTGCTGTATGGATTTAGATCGGCTAACTCAGCTGGCACAGTAGCCGCTGAGTACTCTTCGATATCTACGGTAATGCCTTTTTCCGCCAGAACTATCCGCACTCGATGGGAATAGTGGCTGAGCGGATCCGACAATAGAGTCATCGTGGATCGCCTAGTAATACTTGTCATACTCGCTCCGCCATTTGGCATTTAGTGAATTCCTCTCCAGAATTCACGGTTTAGTAACCACACCAACATGAAGAGCACGCCTAAGAACAGCAATACGCTAGTCCCCAGTTCGCGCCGCTGCTGAGCCATTGGCTCGGCCATATAGGCTAGGTAGTTGGTAATATCATGAGCAACCTGATCAAACTCTTCAGGCGTGAGCATACCTTCACTCACCAGTTCATAAGTTCCGCAGGGATCTTCCAATAACGGTTCACCGGTTATGGGATCTTGTTTAATTCCGCCGTTATGCGCCAGCACTGGTCCAGGCGCACAGGACTGCAATCCTTGAACTTCCAAGAGTGCATGAGGCATTCCGACATCGGGAAACACCTTATTGTTGACACCCCAGGGGCGGCTATCATCTGCATAAAAGTGTTTGAGGTAAGTATAGACCCACTCCGGAGATCGAACTCGGGTCACGAGAGTCAGATCTGGCGGTGCAATACCAAACCAGGCTTTACCGTCTTCGACTCGCATGGGGCTTTCAATGAGATCACCAATTTTCTGATCTCCCATTACTAGCGTGTCCATCATGATTTCTTCGGGAATGCCGAGATCAGTGGCAACTCTCTCAAAGCGAGCGTACTGAGTTGCGTGACAGCCGTAGCAATAGTTCATATACCACTTGGCGCCATTCTGGAGAGAGACCTTGTCTGTAGGATCAATATGAATATGTTCGCAATCAATGGTCCCACAGTGATACTCGGTTTCTGCGCCGATCACCTTGACCGGAACCAAGACGATTACCAAGACGACAGCGAGCCCGAGAAAGAAAGCTTTGTATCCCTGACCGCCATCCATCGTAATACGCGCTGGCGGTTCTTGGGTTTCATTGCGCTCTGTCAACCAAGGCAGCAAGAAGAAAAATGCGGCCAGCGCAAGGGACATAAGCAGCAAGAAAACAAAGGGGAATGTACTTGTACCCGGAATGGCCGCAGCAACTTTCCAAGGAGAGATACACCAACTAGCCAGAACTAGATACATTAATCCGTATATGGAGCTGAGCAAATATTGCACCCATTTTGCACAGGCGTCTTTATTGGTCCAAACCGGCATGGTGACAAAGAAGCCAAAGTAAAAAACCACTCCAATTTGCGCGAGAAGTGTTCTGCCTTCGGTTGGCGCCTGTACACCCAACATACCCAAAATAATGAAACATGCGGCAAACATAATCATCAGGGCTTTGGTCAAATTGCCGCGATAGCGTACCGACTTGGCGGGACTCCTATCCAGCCAGGGCAATACAAAGAGAATTGCAATCGCTGCGCCCATGGCCATAAAGCCACCCAGTTTTGCTGTGATCGGTCCAATCGGGAAAGTCACCGCACGCAACATTGAATAGAAGGGAGTGAAGTACCAAACCGGCGCAATATGCTCAGGTGTCTTCAGAGGGTTTGCCTGCTCAAAGTTGGCATGCTCCAAAAAGTAGCCTCCCATCTCCGGCATAAAAAATACAATGGCACAGAAGACAAAAAGGAAGACAACAATGGCGGTTAAATCGTGAACCGGCAAATAGTAGGGATAGAAGGGAATGCCGTCGAGAGGCTTACCGTTTTCATCTTTGGTCGCCTTGATCTCAACACCGTCCGGATTGTTAGAACCTACTTCGTGCAGCGCTAGAATGTGCAATACAACTAGGGCTAACAGCACAATAGGTACGGCAACTACGTGCAGCGACATAAAGCGATTTAGCGTAATACCGGAAATTAGATAGTCGCCACGAATCCACTCAACTATTGCTTCACCCACAACTGGAATGGCGCCAAACAGGGAGATAATTACCTGCGCACCCCAAAAGGACATTTGCCCCCAGGGTAAAACATAGCCGAGAAAGGCTTCTGCCATCAGTGCGACATAAATAGTCATACCGAATATCCATACCAGCTCACGGGGAGCACGATAGGAACCGTAAAGCAGACCTCGAAACATATGCATGTAAACCACTACGAAGAAGGCAGAGGCCCCGGTGGAATGCATGTAGCGGATAATCCAGCCCATCTCTACGTCACGCATGATGTATTCGACAGAAGCAAAGGCTCTCTCAGAGGAACCTTCAAAACTCATCAGCAACCAAACGCCGGTACCCAGCTGGATAACCAGAACAACTAAAGACAAAACGCCAAAAAAGTACCAGAAATTGAAATTCTTCGGAGCGTAGTACTCCGACATATGATATTTCCACTGCCCCTGAAGGCCGGGGACACGCTTATCGACCCAAGAACAGAGAGATGTAAACCAACCCATTAGACAGCCTCCTGATCTTCGCCAATAACAATGACGCTATCGGTTTCAAAACGGTATGGAGGAACCTCTAAGTTGAGAGGTGCAGGCACACCTGCATAGACACGACCAGAAAGATCAAACTTGGAACCATGACAGGGGCAGAAAAAGCCTCCAAACCAGTTTTCGTTGTCGCTACCAGTTGGATCAACACCCACCTCCGGAGTGTGAGTTGGCGCACATCCCAAATGTGTGCACAGGCCAACCATCACTACAAACTCTTCGTGGCCAGCGATCGCCCGCGTCGCGCTATCGATGTAGGCAGGCTGCTGTTCTTCCTCTGAATTAGGATCTGCTAATTTGTTCCCTTCAGCGAGCAGAGACAAATTTTCTAGGCTCTCTGGTGTGCGGCGCACAACATAGACTGGCTTTCCGCGCCATTCAACCGTTGTCATTTCTCCCGGCGCGATTGCTCCGATATTTGCGGTAACGGGCGCACCAGCTGCTCTAGCTTTGGCGCTTGGCTGCCAGGATTTAACAAAGGGCACCGCTGCGTAGCCAACGCCAACAGCACTCATAGCGCTTGTGGCGACAGTAAGGATCATGCGGCGATCTTTATTTACACCGTCATCACTCATCGAGATCTCCAAAATTCGGTTTTGAAAAGCAATTTTTTACTTTGACCTGAAGCCATTTTTGGCGCCCGCTGGATACTTAAAAGCTGGGGCAAAAAAAGCCGCGTAATTCTAATGAAATTGGCGATTTCCCGCAAGGTGAATCGGCCTTGTAAAACACCAAAATAGAAGAAAAAAGCCCGCTTGAAGCGGGCTTTTTTTTGAGAACTCCTCTATCGTTTCGAGAACTGAGGGCGTTTACGGGCTTTGTGTAAACCGACCTTTTTACGTTCCACTTCACGAGAGTCGCGAGTCACATAACCAGCCTGCCGTAGCGCTGGTCGAAGCTCTTCATCGTACTTCATAAGAGCCCTAGTTATACCATGACGTAGTGCGCCAGCCTGACCAAAACTACCACCGCCTTTAACGGTTGCTTTCACATCAAACTTGCCTTCAGCCTCAACCGCAAAAAACGGCTGATTTACAATCATTCGAGCAACTTCGCGCCCAAAATAGTCTTCCAACGTACGGCCGTTAATCACTACTTGGCCAGTTCCTTTGGTAATAAATACACGGGCAGTTGAAGTTTTTCGACGCCCAGTTCCGTAATAAGTCTCACTCATGGGTTAGTCCTCTCAGATGTCCAGTGCAATAGGTTGTTGTGCAGCGTGTGGGTGCTCAGTTCCCGCATAGATTTTGAGCTTGGTAAGCATCTGCCGGCCTAAGGGGCCTTTTGGCAACATACCTTTCACTGCAATTCTGAGAGGGCGATCAGGATGCTCAGCCAGCAATTTTCCGAAGCTGATGTCCTTGATGCCACCGGGATAGCCGGTGTGGTGATAATAAATCTTGTCTGTGACTTTTTTGCCGGTAACGCGAATCTGCTCCGCATTTACCACAACAATATAGTCGCCTGTATCCACGTGAGGTGTGTATTCAGGTTTATGCTTGCCGCGCAGGCGGTGGGCTATCTCCGATGCGAGTCGACCCAAGGTCTTCCCAGCTGCATCGACGACATACCAGTCGCGTTGCACGGTAGCTTCATTGGCACTGATAGTCTTCATGTTATTAGCCTTAGCTTACCGAGTTGTTGTGTATTCCAATGTGACCCTTAAGCGCTGGCTGTCCAATAGGGATTTCCCCGCGCTCAAAAGCGGCCACCAAATTAGCGGCCAAAATTGGAGCGCGGATTTTAGGGCTTTGTTAGCTGCTATGCAACTAAATCGGGAGGCTAAAAATTGAGTCCTGAGCGCTGCATCTCTGCAAAATATTTAAGAGATTTAGCAAATTGACGAATGACTCGGCGTAGAGTCGCAAGATATCGGATAGTGGACTGCAAGTGGTGCATGTTCATATCACCGCTGCGGACTTTAGCTTTTAGCTCCTCACCCAGATTTTCGTATTCTTGCTGGAACTCCACCAGGATACGATCTATCGGATCCGTGTCTCCGGCGGACGGGACTCCAACTTCCAGCAGCTGGTGTAAATAGCTAAGTAAATGTGTCAGGACAGAGCGAACCTCTTCAGGTAAAGCCTCATCGCTCAACTGCTCTAGCTCCCTTCGATTGTCCAATACATCGGCTGTATGCAAATTTACGCTGATAACATGCTGGAAGAATTCCGCTAACTCAGCAGGGATCTTGTTGGCTGTGGTCAGAGAAATAAACTCATCTATTTGCGCAATCAAACTGTTCAGCACTTCTACTCGTTTGACGACGAGATCTCCGGAATCCTCCGAAAGAAGCATCTCGCGCACCAGGTCCAAAAGGCGCTTTTCTTCAAGTATTAGTGCGCGGGCAGCGCTATCTGGCGAAGTGGCCGTTGCCTGATCCAAAAATTCTGGCTTGCTAACAAGCTCTGTTTTGGAAATAAAACGCGTTTCCAAATAGTCGGTTACCCGCGTCGCTACAGGGATCATTATCAATACACCCGCCAAATTGAAAAGCGTGTGGAAAATTGCCAGAGAAACGGCGGGATTAGGGTCTAGATGCAAGCTATCCTGTATCAATGAAACAGCAGTAAGCATCAGGCTCAGAAGCAATAGGGCGATGCCAGCGGCGAGTAAATTAAAGATCACGTGCGCCGTTGCTACCCGCTTCGCGGTCGAGGTAGCACCTATAACAGCCAATATAGCTGTAACAGTAGTTCCAAGATTTGCACCAATTACAGCACCAGCACCCGCTTCGAGAGATAGCAGCCCAGTCGAGACTGCTGTAAGCACTACAGCCAAGGCAGCGCTGGATGACTGCATCAGAGCGGTCAGGAGGGCTCCTAAAACAATCAACCCCAGCAGACCTAATAAGCCGCCACCGAGCCAAGACAAATCCAACTGATCCGCCACTCCGGCAAAGGCTTGCTGCATGAGGCTAAGTCCAAAAAAGATCATACCCAGCCCGGCAAAAGCTCCGCCCAAAGCTCGCCAACGCACCCTTCTTGCAAAGAGGTACGCTAGTGATCCCAGCCCTATAGCAGGCAAGGCAATAATGTCGACTTTAATTTTTAACCCGATAAGAGCAACGATCCAGGCTGTCATAGTGGTACCAACGTTGGAACCATAAATTACCCACATGGATTGCGCCAAATTCAGCATGCCAGCGTTTACAAAGCCAATGACGGAGACCGAAACAGCGCTTGAGGACTGCACCAAAGCGGTGGCAATAAAACCTGTAGTAAAGCCCCTCAGCCGTGTTGCAGTCCAACGTTGCAAAACATAGTTTAGCGTTTTGCCACCGGCAAGCTTCAAACCGTCAGTCATTAAGGACATGCCAAAAAGAAAAAGGCCTAAACCACCGATTGTTAAAGAGAACACGTTATCTTTCTTCTTTCAAAATTTGGGAATCAATACCAATTGTGACTAAGGACAAACCAGAAGGGGAAAGTTAACGAAGGATTATTGATCTCTGTCAGTTGGTGCTCTTCCACCGAATTCACCTTCCCCGAGTAAATATCTTATATAGCAAAAAGCGGACCTGGCTCTAGCGATTCTATGATTTGTGCGCTCTAGCCAAATATTTTGCTGACTGCATTTCTAGCAATCTCGATTGAGTGCGCTCAAACTCGAAACTCAAGCGCCCGCCAGAATACAACTCTGGAAGCACTACATTAGCTGACAGAATCAATTTTACCGCCCGATCATAGAACTCATCCACTAGACTGATAAATCGTCTAGCCAAATCGTCATTTGCCATGTCTCCATCAAAACGAGGAACTCCATGAATTAATACTGACTGAAATTCCCGAGCAATTTCTATGTAATCTGCCGGCGATCTTGGCCCACCGCAGATTTGCTCAAAATCAAACCAAATAACATCTTCGGCTTTTTTTCTAAATGCGATATGGCGATTCTCGATCTCTATGTTCGAGTCAGTCTCCATCTCCTCCTCATCAGCCACAAGTCGATGGAAATTTTCTTCTATCAGCAGTTCGGCATTCCGGTCAGCTGGCACATGATAGAGCTCCAGTTGCTCAAGGGTTCGTAATCTGTAGTCAATACCACCATCAACATTCAGAACCAATGTGTTTTGATTGAGCAAGGCGATTGCGGGCAGGAAGCGTGAACGCTGCAATCCATCTCTATATAGGTTGTCGGGAGTGACATTAGACGTAGCGACCAGGGTAACGCCTCTTTGAAACAACGCATCTAGCACGCCAGCTAATATCATTGCATCGCCAATATCTGAGACAAAAAATTCATCAAAACACAAAACTCGATATTTTTTTGCAAAGCGTTCTGCAACAATTTCCAGAGGGTTCTTTTGCCCTGCCAGCTCCTTCAGTTCAGAGTGCACATGACGCATAAAACGATGAAAGTGCAGGCGCCGTTTTTCTTTAAAGGGCAAGCTATCAAAGAAAGTATCCATCAAATAAGTCTTGCCGCGTCCGACTCCTCCCCAAAGATAGAGGCCGCGAACAAAAGGTTTGTCTCGGTTGGATGTAAATATCCTGGCAAGCAGAGATTGACTGCTGCGGGGCTTTAGCAGTTCTTCATAGAGATTCTGAAGATGCTGCACCGCATTGCGCTGCGCTGGGTCTTCAACAAAGTCCTCGCGGTTCAGCTCTTGCAGATAATGCTGCATTGGTGAAGTTCTGCTCATGCGGGAAATATTCCCCGTGTGCGGAGCTCTACAACTACACTTTGTGACAGATCTATGAGTCTGCCATGAAAAAAATGCCCGACATCTTCAAACCAACTGAGCTGTGAAGGGGTTTTTATTCCAGCTGCCCAATAGGTCACCAACTGAGGTTCAACCACGTCATCGGCGCTGCCCTGATAAATGGAAACGGGGCATGGATAACTATCGGAATAGGCAGATTCATATTTGCCGATGGGAGGGGCCACCATAACCAAGTGGTCGATATCGTTACGGCGCTGGGTAACAATCGAGGCCACACCCGAGCCGAAAGAAAATCCCGCCAGAATAAATCTCTGACCGCCCTGCTGTTTCGACAGCATATCCATTAACAACTCGAGATCCTCCGACTCACCAATCATGTTGTCATGGGAGCCTTCGCTTTTTCCGACACCGCGGAAGTTAAATCGAAGCTGATCTATTCCCTGATCACGAAAAACTCGCGCTAGGGTAGTCACTACTTTATTGTCCATAGTGCCCTCATAAAGCGGATGTGGATGGCAAATAATCGCAATAGGATCACCCTGCTTTCGCTTTTCCGATGCACCTGCACGCGTTTTGCATTGAATTGGCCCGGCAGCACCGGGAACAAGGTATTCGGCTTCCTGTGGATTAAATTCGATCATCTGCGGCTTACTGAATGGGCTCGGTTAGATTAGCGTTTGCGGCTTATTCGGCTCTGAAGTTGATTCCGCCGGTTTGCGTTTGCCAGTTTGCGTTAAAGAGTTCAATAGGTGACACTTTTGGGTCGCAGATTTTAACCCCTCGAGAAGGTGAACACTATTCGGGTGGCTGTTGTCTCAGGCTCTCGCCTATTATCATAGTCTAGAGTAAAAAATCGAAAGCAGAGAAATTTAGAGCCGATGTCGTCAAAACAAAGTTTTTTCAGTTATTTTTGGCCAGCCCTTTGTGGGTTGCTCTTCGCGGCTCTGCTCGCCTTTACCATTCCTGAGCGCTTGGGTTTGAGAGAACCGCAGCCTCAATTGCAGGAATCTGCACCGACCAATGTTGGCGATAGTCGTGTTGGACCAGTTTCCTATTCTGACGCAGTGCGTCGCGCTGCACCCTCGGTGGTCAGTATTTACGCCAGTGTTCCCGTTCCCGTGGCTCAAAACCAGCTTTTCGACGACCCGTTTTTTCGGCGTTTTTTTGACAATCAAAACAATCAGCAGCAGCGAGACATTAAATCTGGGGCCGGAGTAATAATTAGCGACGAAGGCTATGTGCTTACCAACCGCCACATAATTGAAGGCGCCGATGAAATCGGCATAGTGGTGGAAGGAAGGCAGGCAAGTGCCACCGTAGTTGGTGTTGATTCTGAAACGGATTTAGCCGTTCTCATCACCGACCTAGAAGATTTAACTGCTATCAGTATCGCCGACTCCAACAGTGTCGAAGTCGGCGATATTGTATTGGCGATCGGCAATCCCTTTGGTCAGGGTCAAACCGTAACTCAAGGCATTGTCAGCGCCACCGGGCGAAACCTTATGCAGCTCAGTGACTACTTGAATTTTTTGCAGACTGACGCCGCTATCAACGAAGGGAATTCTGGCGGTGCGCTAATCGATGCCTACGGCAATTTAATCGGTATCAACACTGCCATTACTCCGGCGGCCGAAGGAATCAGCTTTTCTATACCTGCAGATATTGCCATCGAAGTCCTTAGGCAAATCGTCGAAAACGGCTCGGTAATCCGTGGATGGATAGGCATTTCTGCGTTTGAGTTAGGTATTCAAGACGCGCAGTCTCTCAACCTGGGCACCGCCAAAGCCATGATGGTGACTGGTTTAGATAGTAATGGCCCTGCTCTCTCGGCGGGAATGGAGCCGGGAGATATTATCGTCGGTATCAATGAGGAACCGCTAATTGACGGACGCCAAGTATTGAAGATTATTTCCGACACAAAACCGGGGGAACTTCTATCCTTCGATGTATATAGAGATGGCCGACAGTTACATATTCAAATTCGAGCCGCAGTCCGCCCGAGTTAACGCACAGGGGGCTAGCCTCTTCCGCCTGTCCCTTTTTATATACACCTATTTTTTTATTCGATACTCCGCCGACCGCGCATGGGCAGTGAGTGATTCACTGCGTGCGAGAATCGAAGCCACTTTGGCAAGTGCCTCTCCACCCTCTTGTGAGCAGCCAATTACCGATGAGCGTTTTTGGAAGTCATAGACGCCTAATGGAGAAGAAAAACGAGCGGTCGCCGATGTTGGCAAAACATGACTAGGCCCGGCGCTATAGTCGCCAACAGCCTCAGGAGAATAAGCTCCCAGAAATATCGCTCCGGCATTCTTCACCTGTGACAACCAGACTTCTGGATCCTCCACCGCCAATTGCAGGTGTTCTGGCGAGATCTTGTTGGAAATTTGAATTGCCTCGGCAATATCACGAGATTGGATAAGTATGCCTCTATTGCTGAGACTGGTACGAGCTATAGATTCACGCTCCAAACTTCCGAGCAATCTAACGAGTTGATCCGCGACCTGCTCGATATACTCGGCATCCGGGCTAATCAAGATAGATTGCGCAACTTCATCATGTTCGGCTTGTGAGAGTAAATCCATGGCGATCCACTCGGCATCGACAGAGCCATCAGCGATAACCAAAATCTCGGAAGGCCCAGCCACCATATCAATACCGACCTGACCAAAAATCTGGCGCTTGGCAACAGCCACGTAGCTATTGCCTGGGCCGACAATCTTGTCCACTTTCGGAACGCTCTGGGTGCCATGGGCTAGCGCTGCGATCGCCTGCGCACCACCGAGTCGAAATACACGATCAACTCCGGCAATCTTAGCGGCAGCAAGCACCAGCGGATTAAACTCGCCCGACGGGGTCGGCGTCACCATGATGACCTCTTCCACACCCGCAACCTTAGCGGGGATGCCATTCATTAATACGGAAGAAGGATAAGAGGCTTTGCCACCAGGCACGTAGATGCCCGCAGATTCAACGGCAGTCACCTGCTGACCCAACAGGTTGCCAAATTCATCTTTATAGCTCCAGGATTTTTGCACCTGACGCTGGTGATAGTCACGAATCCTATCTGCAGCGAGCTCAAGAGCTTCAATCTGCTTTGGATCACACGCTGTGATAGCAGTTTCAATATCGGCAACGCTAAATTCAAGCGCACCAACACTGGATGGGGCCCAGCTATCCAGTTCCTCGGTCAACCTCAACAGAGCGGCATCACCTTCCTGCTTAACCTGTTCGAGAATCTCGGCAACGCGAGATTCAACAAGAGATAAGCTACTCTCTTCCCAGCCGGTTCGAGCTTCGAGAAGACCTACAAAATCTGACTGCGCGCTTGAGAGCCGTAATATATCTGCACTCACTTATCCGCTTCCAGTTTGGATTGAATGCTGTCGACTATCGGCATCAATTGCGAGTGTTTAGTTTTGAAAGCTGCTTTGTTGACGATCAGACGTGAAGAGATTTCAGCGATCAAATCCACGGCTTCAAGCCCGTTGGCTTTAAGGGTATTCCCCGTATCCACAATGTCGACTATTTCGTCAGCCAAATCCAGTAGAGGGGCAACCTCCATAGCGCCATACAGCTTAACGATTTCGACCTGCCGCTGTTGGGTCGCATAGTATCTGCGTGCCACTTCCGTAAACTTGGTGGCTACTCTAGTGCGGCCTTCAATCTTGGGTCGATCCACTACCGCAGCGGTCATTAGTCGGCACTTGGCAATATTCAAATCCAAAAGCTCGTAGAGATTGTCGCTGCCCAGCTCCATCAAGATATCTTTGCCGGCAATGCCCAAATCCGCCGAACCACGTTTAACATAGGTTGGAACATCAGATCCCCGTAGAACAACCAAACGCACATTCTTGGAATTGGTTTCAAATATCAGCTTTCTGCTGGAAGCGATATCACACTCCGGCACAATGCCCGCCGCCTCCAGAAGAGGCAGAGTCTCAGATAGTATTCTTCCCTTGGTAAGGGCGATGGTAATCATGTCCAGTTCTCAGCATGGCTAAGAGGTTTAGCCTATTATCAATTTAGTTATCCTAGGACGGCACGCGGCGGATGGTAGCCCCCAACTGCTGCAGTTTTTCCTCGATACATTCGTAACCACGATCAATATGATAAATCCTATCGATCACAGTCTCACCTTCAGCCACTAATCCCGCGATAACCAGACTGGCTGACGCGCGTAAATCTGAAGCCATCACCGGTGCGCCTTTCAAATGATCAACACCTATGACCATGGCAGTATTACCTTCAAGGGAAATATTTGCACCCATTCGATTTAACTCATGGGTTTGTATCAGGCGATTTTCAAACACCGTCTCTGTAACCATGCTGGTATTGTTCGCGACTGAATTCAGTGCCGTAAACTGAGCCTGCATATCTGTCGGGAATGCTGGATAAGGGGCTGTCTTAATATTTACTCCCTTGGCGCGTGCGCCCTGCATATCCAACTCAATAGTGTCTTGGCCTATTTTGATAGAAGCGCCACATTGCTCCAGTTTCTGAATCACAGATTCAAGCAGTCTGGCATCTGTATTTCGAAGCTTGATCCTGCCTCTAGTCGCAGCCGCGGCCACCAAATAGGTTCCGGTTTCGATGCGATCCGGCATGATTCGATATTCACATCCATGCAATTCCGACTTGCCTTCGATAATCAGGGTGTCCGAGCCGATGCCGCTAATTTCCGCGCCCATGGCCACCAAACAATTAGCCAAATCTGTAACCTCAGGCTCTCTGGCGGCATTCTCAATAATAGTTTGCCCATCGGCCAGTGCAGCGGCCATCAACAAGTTTTCAGTACCGCCCACGGTAACGATATCCATAATGATATGGGCACCTTTAAGACGCCCTTTGGAAGTCGCTTTAATATATCCCTCGGAAATATCTACCTCGGCTCCCATCATTTCTAATCCACGCAGATGCTGATCTACGGGTCGACTGCCTATTGCACAACCGCCAGGAAATGAAACTTCGGCCTCACCGAACCGGGCTAAGAGTGGCCCCAAAACAAGTACCGAGGCCCTCATTGTCTTTACCAGGTCATAGGGTGCGCAATAGCTGTTGATGGTCGAGTTATCGATCTCAACTGTCATCTTTTCATCGATGCTCGACTGCACCCCCATACAACCGAGCAGCTCAATCATGGTGGTTATATCGTGCAGGTGCGGCAAATTCGAAATACGCATTTTTTCAGCGGTGAGTAACGTCGCAGCCAAAATAGGGAGCGCCGAATTTTTTGCGCCCGATATCTTAATTTCGCCGCTTAGAGCCGCACCACCAGTAACAATAAGTTTATCCATTTTGGCGAGAGTGCTCCGAAGGAGTAAAGGTTTGAATGTTGACCGCGTGCAGGCTGCCGTCGGCGATCAGATCCTTGAGACCGGCGTAAACCATTTGCTGTCGCTGTACCGGTCGTTTGCCCTCAAATGCTTCTGAAATCGCCAGAACATTAAAGTAGTAGCCATCGGTGGTAACTTCTATTTGAGCGCCGATAAGCACAGCTTCCACCCGCTGTTTTATTTCTTCGATTGTCATTGAGTTTTATCTTTTTGATTATTCAGCTGTTGACCAAGTTGCGATCACAAGATCAAGATCACCGCCAAATTTGCGCGCTGACTGAGCAAATTGATTACGAAATGTGCTTCCCAGATTAATACCATCAATAACCACATTCACCAGCAACCAACGCCCATCGGCCTCGCGACGCATGGAGTAGTCAAGATGAAACTCACTACTTCCAGCCCTAAGTTCCTGCTTAACCGTTACAGTCTGCGCATCTTCAGGTGCGTCGACTGGCTCAACGCTAAAATTTGGCTGGTCGACAGAGAGCAAGCCCTTTGCGTAGGTTTGAACCAGAGACTCGTGAAACGTCTGGACGAAACTGGCCCTTTGTTCCGCTGAGGAGGCTCGATAATAAGTGGCGTCCATCACCAAATAAGCCATGCGTTCAAAGTTGATGTAGCTCGAAACCACCGCGTCTATAGCGGCAAAATAGGCCTCCGGATTTTTACTGTAATTTGCTTTGTTCTGCCGCACGGCCGCCAATACATCGGTGGTGACCTTCTGCACTACCTGAGCAGGATCTGACATATCCTGTGCTTGAGCGGGCAGCCCCATCGACAGCCACAGAAAAATCGTAAGAAAAAGGTTGCGCATATTCATATAAAAACAGATCACTCAAAAATAAAAAAATAGGTACCAAAGCTGACACCAGTGTCGGCGAACTATACCATTGGGCACCTCCAATCTAAACTCGAAAAACGCTCAATTGCCTTCCCTACATATACTTGCGGTCATCGCCCTACTAGCAGCTTCAATACTCGGTTTGCTCTGGAGTGCCGGGCGTTTTGTGAGCGGTGCCGCCAATATTGCGGCAGCCTTTGGCATATCATCTCTGGTAATCGGTTTAACATTGGTCTCTTTTGGCACATCTGCCCCGGAAATTTTAGTTTCAGCAACATCTGCGCTAAAGGGAGTATCCGAGCTAGCCGTAGGCAACGCGCTTGGTTCCAACTTAGCCAATACCGGGATGGTATTGGCGGTAACTGCTCTCGTGGTTGCCATTCCAATCAGCCGAAGCATTTTTAGGCGTGAGCTGGCTGTCGTGATTGCTGTTACAGCAGCTGCTGGTCTGGTTCTATACGATGGTTATTTGGGCCGCTGGGAATGTCTCGCTCTAGTCGCTTTGGTTCCAGTCTTTTTATTTATTATCAGTCGGACCGGAGAAGCTGCCGAAACAATCGCAGCTGTTGTCGAGGAAAACGACGCAGAAAATTTCAACCTCCCCAAGTCATGGCTAGTATTAATACTCGGCCTAGTTGGAATGATCGGCTTTTCTGACCTATTGGTCAGATCAGCTGTGGAGACCGCATCGCGGGCAGGTGTTAGCGAACTAATTATCGGAGCGACTGTGGTCGCAGTTGGTACAAGCCTTCCCGAACTTGCAGCTTCCTTAACTAGTGCATTGAAGGGCAAAACAGATATAGCACTGGGTAATGTACTCGGTTCAAACATCTTCAATCTGCTATTAGTATTGCCCATCGCCGGCATTATTCACCCAACGGTTATTGAAGGTGCAGCTTTTGGCCGTGATTTTGGCGTGTTAATGCTCATGACTACATTGCTTGCGTTAATCTGTTTTGTCGGAATTTGGCGCCACAAAGAAAAATTTCAAATAGGCCGCCGAACTGGAGTTGCACTGCTATTCATCTACATACTCTATTACTATATGTTGTTTGGATAATGTAGCTGCACCCTTTTACCAAACCCAATTTTACAAACCCCAATGATAGGGGAGCGAAATAGAGAGAAATGTCTAACTCGATTGATTACATAGCCTCAGCATTAAGAACTGCTCGAATCGAGGCGGAAGCCGTAAACCTTCTGGAATCGCGACTTGACGAAAAATTTTCCAATGCTTGCGACCTAATGCTCAATTGCAAAGGCAGAGTCATAGTCTCTGGCATGGGCAAATCAGGGCATATCGCCAGAAAGATTGCAGCGACCCTCGCCAGCACAGGAACACCTGCTTTTTTTGTACATCCCGGCGAAGCGGGCCACGGTGATTTGGGCATGGTCACTGCAGATGATGTGGTTATCGGTATTTCCTACAGCGGCAGCTCTACCGAGCTGATGACCTTGCTACCCGTTATCAAGCGTCTCGGTGTTCCGCTTATTGGGATAAGCGGCAATGTGGAGTCCCCGCTCGCTAAAGAATCTGATGTGCATCTGAGTATCCAGGTTGATACAGAAGCCTGTCCTCTCGATCTTGCACCCACCTCAAGCACCACCCTGACTTTGGTTCTGGGAGATTGCCTCGCAATTGCTTTATTGGAAAAGCGCGGATTCACGGCAGAGGACTTTGCCTTCTCGCATCCTTCGGGCGCACTTGGTAAAAAACTATTATTAAAAGTTAAAGACATCATGCATACAGGTTCCGAAATGCCAGAATGTCATCCCGATCTGAGCCTCAAAGAATCTTTGGTGATCATGACTTCCAAAGGACTGGGGATTACTCTTGTCATCGAAGATGCCAAATTGCTGGGAGTTTTTACCGATGGAGACCTGCGGCGTGTTTTTGAGTCTTCAGCCGATATGCGATCGGCGACCATGCGCGAGCTAATGAGCCCAAATCCCAAGACGGTTCCGCAAGAATTGTTAGCGGCGCAAGCGCTCGGACTGATGGAGGATATGAAAATTACTGCTGTGGTGGTGGTCGACGAGGCCGACAAACCCGTCGGAGTTCTGCATATGCACGATATATTGCGTGCCGGTGTCATCTGAGAGGCTATGTAAGAGATGGATACTCAATTGAAATCGAAGCTTAAGAACTGCCTACTAGTAGTGACAGACGTTGACGGCGTGCTAACGGACGGAAAAATCTCGTATACAAGCTCCGGCGAAGAACTGAAATCTTTTAATATAAAAGACGGACTTGGATTCAAGCTTATTCAAAACATTGGTATTCAAACTGCCATTATTACCGGTCGAACTTCGGCAATGGTAGATCGACGCGCACATGAACTTGGTATTAATCACCTTGTACAAGGCCGCGAAGACAAAGGTTTGGCATTGCAGAACCTCTGCGAAGAATTAGCTATCCCGCTTGAGCAGTGTCTTTATATTGGAGACGATCTGCCGGATCTAAAAGCCATCATTGCCGCAGGTACCGGTGTTGCGACCGCAGACGCTCACGCCGAGCTCATAAAACACGCCGACTATTGCTGCAATCTTGCCGGCGGATCAGGCGCCTTTAGGGAAGTATCTGAACTCATATTGGAAGCTAGAGGTCTACTAACCGACCTATACGCTGAATACGGGGCTGGCATTTGAAACAAAGACTCCAGTTTTACCTACTCGGATTAAGCCCTTTTCTACTCGCATTTTTGGTCTGGGATCTTGAGTTCAACACCGAATTGCCGAGCCCCCTTGAAGGTGATTCCACAGCCGCTGTTCCGGATGCCATCGTAGAGAACCCTAGGCTTAGTCAATATAATCTGTACGGCAAACTGGAACAGCTTATTCAGGCAACGGAACTGCTCAGTTTTAATGGTGAAAGTCGGCTGCAACTAACTCAACCGAGTTTTTCCTTTGTCGAGGAAACCGGTGATCACTGGGATATTACGGCGCAGAAGGGAAGCTTTTTAGAAAACTTGAATACCTTCTATTTGCAAGGTGGCGTCAAGATGCAACGCCAATCCGAGACCCTACCCATTAGTCTTTTTACCTCAGACATGGAAATAGATTTAGTCCAGCAGAGCGCGCAGACTCAATCGCAGGTACGGATAGAAGCGCCTGGCCATCGAATTTCAGGTGAAGGCTTCCGCGCCAACCTAAACAGCAATCAGTTCGAAATCCTCAACAAAGTAGTTGCAAGACATGACTCTATCTAAATCACTCCAATTGCTCCTATTGCTCTGTCTGCTTACTCCAGCTGCCAACGCACTGGAATCTGATCGCGATCAGCCAGTAGAAATCGAATCAGATAGCGCTGAATTTGATGATTTGGCTGGGCTGACAACCTATAGGGGAAATGTCAGGTTGATTCAGGGCACCATTGAATTACTCGCCGATGAAATTCAGCTACGCACCGTAAACGATGAGATCGTAGAACTTATTGCATCGGGTCGCCCCGCACAATACGAGCAGCTGCCTGAACTTCAGGCCGAAAAACTCTATGCTCAGAGCAATCGAATCCGATACCTTCTGGATCAAGATCTAATAGAACTGAGCGGTGACGCTAGCCTATCGCAGCAAGGCACCACGCTCAGCGGTGGAACGATTCTCTACGATGTGAGGCAGCATATTCTCAAAGCTTCATCCGATGCGAGCAATCAAAATAGTACAGAGCGCGTTCGTGTAGTCTTGCCACCCCTAGGTTCGGATCGCGAATAGTGCCTGAAACTTTCTCACTCAAAATCGAATCAATCCGCAAGCGCTATGGGCGCCGAGAAGTCATCAAAGATGTCTCTATGGAAGTCGAGTCCGGCCAGGTAGTTGGGCTTCTAGGACCAAACGGCGCTGGTAAAACCACTTGCTTCTATATGATCGCAGGGCTGGTTCCTGCCGACGGCGGCCGCATATTGTTAAATGGGGACAATTTGGCTGGCCTTAGCATGCATGAGCGGGCGCGGCGCGGCATAGGGTATCTGCCTCAGGAAGCCTCGGTGTTCCGCAAACTTTCAGTCACAGAAAATATCTTGAGCGTGATGCAACTGCAGAAGCAGCTGTCTAAAGCCGAGCAACTTGCGCGAACTCAATCTCTTCTGGAAGAATTTCATATTACTCACATTGCCGATAGTCTAGGTGCAGCGCTGTCCGGTGGTGAACGCCGTCGTGTGGAGATTGCTAGAGCGCTTGCAGCAGAACCCCAGTTTATTTTGCTTGATGAACCCTTTGCCGGAGTCGATCCGGTTTCCGTGGGAGACATCAAAAAAATCATTGAACACCTCTGTCAGCGCGGTATTGGCGTGTTGATTACTGACCACAATGTTAGAGAAACTCTTTCCCTCTGCGATTGCGCCTATATCGTTGGCGAAGGCGTGATACTAGCTTCCGGCAACTCAGAGGACATTACGCAAAATGCCAAGGTCCGCGAGGTCTATCTCGGTGAAGATTTCCGTTTGTGAAATCATTCTCACCTTTACTCCATTGCTTAGCCTAGCAGGCCTAGCTACACTCAGACCGAGTTAAGCGATACAAAATGGTGATGAAGCAGTCTCTCCAGATTGGACTAGGTCAGCAGTTAAGAATGACCCCCCAGCTACAACAGGCTATCCGTCTGTTGCAGCTATCCTCTATCGACCTGCAACAAGAAATTCAAGAAAGCCTCTATTCCAACCCTCTGCTTGAGCTAGATGAGAGTAGCGAAACTGCTGAGAAAACCGATGAAATTGGCGATATCGATGCCGAGCAGCCGAAAGTTGAAATCGAATCGAAAAACGAGGACTTCGAATATTCTGCCCGAGACGGACTCCAGCAAACTCAATATTCGGGAAACGAATTCATTGAGCGCGAAGATGCCGCTGAAGAGACTCTCCAAGACCACCTCTACTGGCAGCTAAACCTGACTCCTATGTCGGCGATTGACCGTGAAATCGCCACAGCCATTATTGACGCAATTGATAATACCGGCATGCTGAGTTCCAGTATCGAGGACCTCATGCAGTCGGTACAAACAGAAGAAGAACTGGACGAAGAGGATTTTCTTTCAGTACTGCACCGAATTCAAAGATTTGACCCGCCCGGGATTGGAGCCCGAGATCTGAAAGAATGTCTCCTTGTTCAACTTAGTCTGCTGCCCGAAACAGGCGCCGTAGAAACCGCCATGGATCTGGTCGAACGCCACCTAGAGGCATTAACCAAATTGAGCTTGGCAGGAATCGCCAAGCGTATTAAACGGCCAATTGAAGAGATAGAGGAAGCCTATCTAGTTATTAAATCACTCAATCCAAAACCTGGTTACAGCTTTAGCTCAGAAAAATCTGACTATATTGTTCCGGACTTGAGTTTGATCAAAAAAGATGGTGTCTGGCGCGTTATTCTGAATTCGGCTTCATTTCCGAAACTGCGACTGAACGAACAGTACGCCGATATGGTCAAAGCAACAGATCAGCAACAAACACGTGAATATTTAAAAACCAATCTGCAAGAAGCCAAATGGTTCCTGCGCAGCTTGGAAAGCCGCAACGACACCTTGCTTCGAGTTGGGCAGGCAATTGTTGAATATCAGATGGAATTTTTTGATGAAGGTGAAGAGGCTATGAAGCCCCTTATTTTGAAAGATCTAGCAGAAAAGCTGGATCTTCACGAAAGCACAATATCCCGAGCCACTAGCCAAAAATACATGGCTAGCCCTCGAGGCGTTTTTGAACTCAAATATTTCTTTTCAAGCCAACTTGCAACCGCCAGTGGTGGCGAATGCTCCTCAACCGCAATTCGGGCATTAATCGGCAAGTTTGTAAAAGCAGAAAACCCCAGCAAACCCCTCAGCGATTCCGCACTCACCTCTTTGCTTGAAAATGAAGGCGTGGTGGTGGCACGGCGCACAATCGCCAAATATAGAGAAATGCTGGGAATACCCCCTTCGAGCCAACGGAAGCGACTAATCAGTGGTTGAGTTGGCTTTTCCTCGAGGCGATTCTTCGCCGACCTCTTGTACTTCCAAGGAGTATTAATATGCAGCTAACCATAAGTGGACATCACCTAGACGTTACAGACGCGCTCAATGAGTACGTGACAAATAAGCTGACCAAGCTCGGCAAACATCACGATCGTATTACCAATACCCATGTCATTCTTAGCGTGGAAAAATTGCAGCAGAAAGCTGAAGCTACTCTGCATGTCTCCGGTGCTGACCTTTTTGCGGAGGCTGCTTCTGAAGATATGTACGCAGCTATAGACGGTCTAGCAGGCAAGCTCGATAGACAACTCATCAAACACAAAGAGAAACATCGCAATCATTGATTTTTGCTGATGCCTCCCTCAGTTTGAAGGTCTCGTCCGACTCTTTAAACTGAGGGAATAGCATCTATTCTTGCAATCCAATCTGCTGTGACAGTTTCAATGCGGTGTATACCCAGCTAGAATTAACACTGGTCGACTGCTCATCTCGAGTAGCCAAGTAGTAGTTCTCATCGAAGCCCTTAACTATGCAACTGGCATCTTTTGTCCATCCTGATCTTGTTATCTGCAGACTGACGGCAAGTAGCAAAAAAAGATTATTTGAAACCGTTTCTGAACGAATCGCTTCTCAGTGTGATCAGCTTACAGCCCTACAAATATTTGAAGGTTTGTTTGCCCGTGAAAGACTTGGATCAACTGGTATGGGAGATGGCATCGCCGTTCCTCATTGCCGAATTAAGGAAGCGAGCACCGATTGCTGTGCGGTTGTTACCTTAGACGAGCCGATGAACTACGACGCGCCAGACAATAAACCAGTTGATATTTTGATATTTTTGGTGGTGTCGGGCGAAGCCTGTCAGGACCATCTGGATCGCCTGGCGGCAATTGCCAAATCTTTTTCAGACCCTCAGTATAAGAGTGCGATTCAGCAGGCAAAGACGTCTGAAGAACTTAAAAGTCTTATTTTCAAGGATAGCTAATCAAGCATCCGCAAAACAGGGGGAGGTCTGAGATGCAGTTACTTGTTGTCAGCGGCCGATCAGGCTCAGGCAAAAGCTCAGCCCTAAACTCCCTTGAAGATGCAGGCTTTTGCTGCATGGATAACTTCCCAGTCAGTTTACTGCCAAACCTATTCGAAAAATCTGAGACACCTCAGGTAATCCAGAAATACGCTGTGAGTGTTGACGTACGCGCTCCTGAGGAAGAAATTTCTCTTTTGCCGGAAATGCTGCGCCACTTAAGCTCTAGAGGTATAGAGAGCGAGGTGCTTTTTCTCGACGCAGACACCCCCACTTTGATAAGGCGCTTCAGCGAAACCCGCCGCAAACATCCCTTAACCAATTCAACAACAGATCTGCAAGCGGCTCTAATTAAAGAAACTGAAATACTGGCGCCGCTGATGAACATCGCCGACGCAACTATAAATACCAGCACTATGGCGCCTGGAATGCTTTCTGATGCGCTAGAAAAACGGTTTCTGTTTGACAAGGGTGATGAGCTCTTAGTGGTAATCGAGTCCTTTGGCTTTAAGAAGGGTGTGCCCATCGACGCCGACTTTATTTTTGACGTGCGCTGCCTGCCAAATCCCTATTGGAACCCAGAGCTGCGTGAATACAACGGCTTGGATGCCCCCGTTGGCGACTATCTAGCAGGACAAGACGACGTGATCAAGATGATTGATTCGATCTCCTCATTTTTAGGCGACTGGATCGACTGCTTTAAACAGGGTGCGCGCAGTTATTTGACCATAGGCATAGGTTGCACAGGCGGCAAACACCGATCCGTCTTTGTTGCCGACCAAATCAAGCTGAAATTAGATAAGTTACACTCTCAGGTTATCGCTCGTCACAGGGATCTAGATCTTTGATTTGTGAGAAAATTGTTTTGGTTAATAAGCTTGGCCTTCACGCCAGAGCTTCGGCAAAGCTTGCTCAACATGCAGGACAATTTAGCTCAAGCATTGAGATAAGCCTCGACGATTCAAACTTTAGCGATTGCAAAAGCATTATGGCTCTGATGATGATGGCCGCTAGCGTTGGCACAGAAATGACCCTGAGAGTTGAAGGCGATGACGAACATCATGCTTTTGAAGATATTTGCGCGCTTATCAACGATAAATTTGGTGAGGGTGAGTAACGAATAGCTGGTTTCCGGCAGCTAAAGGACATTAGCCCAGTTTTTTCTGGAGGGAGTAGGAATTATGAAGCCACCAGCTAGATTTCTTTTTATCAAGAACAGCCTACTAAAATATATCTATATTTTTCAACTGGTTATAGCTGCCGATTTTCCTCGCGCAGAATTAACATAGCGCGCACGACAATAATTATTATGAGGTCGCAGACCTCATTAACGTACTGTTATAGGCGCGCGAGTCTATCGAGCGAATCCCAGACCATTCTACGAGGCGAATAGAGAGAAATTGGGTAACGTAAAGCAAAGTCTCTTGGATTCCGAGAATATCCGTGAATTCTTAGACGGTAGTTCGAGATCGTTTGAGTATTTGTCTACTTCGGGAGTTGGATTGGGAACTTATCGGCCAGGATGGCGCTGGTCTCTTCATGCGGGAGCACAGACCGGAAAGCCGTCCGGAAAGCATATCGGTTATGTCATTTCAGGCCGCATCATCATAAGTGACGCATCAGGCAATGAGCTTTCTGTTGGCCCTGGAGACGCTTTCGAAATGTCTCCTGGGGGAGATGCTTGGGTAGAAGGTAAAGAACCCTGTGTGGCCCTAGATTTTATGGATATAGAGGACTTGGTGAATGGCGCCCAATAACAAGTTGCCTAAGTTACTCCACGAATTTATGGGGTCAGAGCCGATTAATGCTCAGCTCCATTTTAGCTAAGCTCTTTATTTGCCCGCTCATCTTCAATCAAACACAAAAAACCCGGCAAATGCCGGGTTTTTTATTGCTAGTAGAAGGCACAGGGAGGTTAGAGAGTTCCATCAATAATCCAACCGTCCCACCAGGCAGTGGCAGCAGCTGGATCAACGGCACCCAAGAAACCAAGACCATCAGTATCTATAAAGCTAATGTCGGCGGACAAGCTATCGAACAGAGCCGCTGGGTAGGCTCCTGCATCCGCGTAACCTGAGATATCTTTATCTACCAGCAACTCTGCAGCAGCGTTACCCGAAGCATAGAGAGCCGTCAGATCTGCTGTGGCCTCAGTTAAGTTGATACCCAGAGTTGCTGCTGCCGCTGTATCTGTTTCTGCAAATCCGCCAGTACAGTTCCAGAGAACGTTATCCAGTTCTAGCGAACCACCTTGATTTGCAATAGCACCACCGCCTGCTACCAGCACACAATTATTTGCGTAGGCCGCGTTTGCAGGACCTGTCACCACAGAATTTACGACAATACCGCCAGATGAAGATTTGAACCGGAACATTTCGCCGTCTGTACCATCACCGATAAAAGTTGTGTTGATAAGAAATGGAACCGAATCGAATTCCGTTGAGCCTTCGGTATCTGCTTCAATGGCATTACCGAAAGAATCAGGGATCTGCTCAACAATGTAGTACTGCAAAGTTCCTTGGAAACCCTCATCCCAGTCAACTGAGTCGTCGAGATTTCCGGTCATAACAAAGTGGCTTGTATTCACAGTTCCACCGTAGAACTCAACACCGTCATCGGCATTGGCATTGATTTGGATATGATCGATTGTGGTACCTGAACCAACGCTCATTAGAGACAAACCGTTGATTTCGTCACCGGGCGCAAACTCAAATCCACCTTCGGTAATAACTACATATTGGATAATTCCGCTATCGTCATCTTCGTCAAACCCGCCGGCAAAGCCAGATTCACCTTCTGAGTCCACATTGCATGTCGCATCAGCAACAGCACCTGTAAAACATTCATTGTGGTAGCTATAACCATGGACGATCAAACCACCCCACTCGCCAGAACCCGTTAAATCATCATCGTCTGAGCTGAAAATAATAGGCTCAGCTGCAGTGCCACGAGCCAATAGTCGAGATCCGCGGGTTATAACCAGGTTAGCGAAAGTACCCGTAGCACCTTGGATTTGAGTGCCAGCGGCAATCGTAAGGTCAACATTTGTTACCGCGGTTCCGCTTAGAGTGCCAGCAGCATCAAGACTGCCATTGCCGTCGCCAACCGTAACGCGACCTTCCATCAACCAAATAATATCGCTGGTCAGGTTGGTGTCTTCTAGAATTGTGGTTGGCAAAGCACAAACATCTACACCAGCTTGCTTCTGTTTTGGGGTAGAAAAACTCGGGCAGGTTTCAGAAACGGAGCTTCCTGAAACCTCACCGGTTGTACTGGCATCAATTTCGATAGTGACATTGTCACCATCAGAACCACCGCAGCCATAAAGGAACAGGGTGGACGCAACGAGTGCTCCAAGAGCAGTAAACTTTGTCAGTTTCATAATTTCTCCTAGCATTTAACTATTTAGATTTTTCTATGATTGTTTGGGGGGTATTCAAAAATTCCATTCGAGACCGGCTTCAAGACCGAGCCCTTTGGAATATTCACGAAATGGCTGGCCAAATTGAGTGAACTGCACCTTGGCATCGAGAATATTGGTGGCCTTGGCCGAAAGGCTTATACGCTCATTAACTTGTAGAGAATAAGTAAGATTCAGCTCTGGCACTGGCTCTTCGATAATGTCCGGCTTACCCGAGACACCAACATCTCGAACGCTCTTGCCGTTTTGGTTAAAAAGAAGAGTTATTTCTTGTCCGCTGGAGATATCGTCGTAGCCGAGAATCAGGTTAAAAGTATATTCAGGCTGGCCTTGAAGCTGGCGATCGTTAGAAGTCCCATCCTCTACAGAAGACTCAATAAAGCTGGCGTTCAGAGCAACAAACAACGATTTGGTATATGAATCGTTAAGCGCAAACTCGCGATAACCATCCAGCTCGATGCCGTAGAGCTCAGCTTTGTCTGTATTTTGGAAAGTTCGTGAATTACCAGCCGTACCTGAAGCGGTCAGCTCCACTCGCTCAATGGCATCGGTAATCTCTTTGTAGAAAGCTGCAACACTTAGTTTGTCCTGCCCTTCTCCGTATGACTCCCAACGCAAATCGAAATTACGAATGCTCGATATTTGTAGATTTGGGTTACCACGAACACGAATATCAGAGAAATCGGTATCGTAAAAAACGGCATTTGAAGCCTCTTTAAAGTCTGGTCGAGAGACAGTCTCAGACCAAGCAAATCTCAACTGTTGGTCATAACCATAAAACCAGTTCAGAGCTAAGGATGGCAGCGTTGCATCTTCATCAAGTACCGCCTGCACTGGTAAATCTGTTTGCAGGTTGAAAGTATCGGTTGTCTGCTCAAAAGCGTCGTGGCGGGCACCAATTAGAATTTGAAGCCTATCTTCAAGGGTTGTGTCAGCCGCAAAGTAGAAGCTGGTTAAGCCCATTTCAGCTTGATAACTATCAGAAGCCAAGGTTTTGTCACTGAAGGCAAAGCCCGTATCTGTGTCGCCAGTCACGCTTGCAACAGTAAGGACGTCAGAGACTAGAAGATTCGGCGCATCGTCATTTATAAACAGACCACCAAAATAGCCGTAGCTGTTTGAATCAGATTTTCGTTCGCGACTGATAGTTTGCGCACCGAAATCGAATACCGATTTCATATACCAACGACTATCGAACTCAGTCTCATAAGAGAAATCGAAGGATGCATCAGTGTTGTCATCAACTAGATCGTCATAGCGGCGCAGCAGACTGGGGACTTCCAAATTGAATACCCCACCATTGCTTTGAGCTAAATCGAAGCGCACTTCGCGGCGGTCAGGCGCATATCTAGCTGCTTGACTAGCAGTAACCTGCCAATCAAACACAAAACTATCAGCCAACTGGTGTTCGCCCAAGAACTGTTGCGATACAAATTGCTGCTCAATCCAATCGATCGTATGGCGAACAGACGGTTCGCCCTGATCGCCGTCTACTCCATCTAGAGTTTGCACACCACTCTCGGTAACGCGAGAGACCAGAGTTACAGATTCAAAGGTGTTTTGGCCAATATTGAGACTAAAAGAAACTAGGCCACTTAGGTCGATATCATTGGAGACATCTGTTTCATCAAATGCATCAAAGACTCCACCGTCCGCTTCATACGTGTGTGAAATGCCCTGCTTTTGACTCCATTTATTCCTGTAGTTGGCGGAAACAAAATATCCTAAATCAGCATCACCAATATAGATGAGGTCACCGAAATTAGCGCCGATCGAAATGTCCAGACCGGCCGTTCCTGAACCAAGATCGTATCCACCGAGCAATTGCTCTCCACCTAGTTCGCGCAGTGCCCGAAGAGCAGAATTATTTAGATATGAACCCGCTTCCGCTAGCGTATAGCCGACCGCACTAACTATCGGATTTAGTTGGCGGGTACCCTCATCTGCACCCCAGACATCCCAGTCGCCAGATAAAGGATCTGTAGCCACATTATCGCCAGTTAGCCCAGAGGTACCGCCAAGGCTTACTGAGATACCGCCGGCACGCTCGTCCGGGAAGCTACGAGTATCAATCGCCAAATTTCCGCCAGTAGTTTCACCTGGAAAAGAGGCTAGAAAAGATTTGCGAATCTGAAGATTTTCGACAATATTGCTTGGGAACAAATCCAAGGGCACAGTGCGCTTGTTTGGATCGGTACTTGGCATGGTGGCGCCGTTAAGCGTAGCGGTGATATAGCGACCACCTAAGCCTCGAATAAATACATAACGATCATCCTGTACTGTCACTGCGGGCACACGTACGACGGAAGCTGCGATGTCCGAATCCCCATAACGAGCCAGCTCTTCAATTCCGATGGTGTTCACAACGGCACTTGAAAACTGTTCGCTGGCGCCAAATGAACCGGAAAAGACAGAGCCCAAAACCAGCACATCTTCCACAAGAACATCTGGAGCAAATGAAGCTCCACCAACACCATTAAGAGAGAAATCGGCGCCGACCGTTAGATTCGAAACCACCCGCACGTCGCGATCAGATGAGCTTTCGGCATCAGGATGATCGACTTTCAATTCGTACTCGCCGCGGGGAAGTCTGAGGGTATAGCGGCCCTGAACATCAGTTATTGCTGTATCGCCAGTCTCAGCGACTTCAACAGTTGCATTTGCAATCGCCAAATTTTCAAGTCGAACCACACCGCTAATGCTTCCGGTTGGCGCAGCGGCCCTTGCAGCAACCGACTCAGTCATATTGTAGGTTTCTACTTGAACCTCAGCCTGAGCTTCACCTCGATCATCGACAGCCAAAGTAATATCAGCCACCTGCCCACCGGCACTGTTAAAGCGGAAACTATGGATTGACGTTTCGCCGTCGAGAAGCTGCAAAGAATGTGCGCCAGCATTCAGATCAAAATAGACAAGTCCGTTGGCAGGTACTTGCTTCTCTATCTCGCCGTCTAGAACTAGAGTTGCACCCTGATAGGTCAATTCACCCTTAAGAACAAAAACTATTAGCTCATCTTCCGCAAAGGCTATTTCAGGAATTGATAAGAGTGAACAACCAATGAGAACTGCGGAAAGATATTTTTTCATGAAACGTCTCTGAATCTAGCCAATCAAAATAGGCAATAAAAACCAGGCGAGGATTTAGGCCCTCAACTCGAGGCGAATCCTACGTAGGATTTATTGCGTATTTATGACTGCTTTATTTCAGAAATAAGACAAAGATAGTCTTTAGAAACAATGTGTTAAAAGCTATCTAAGGTTTCGTATTACCTCATCATATCCATTGGATAGGACTACCGAATCCGGTGTTATATCTTTTATATATACATCGTTTTTTAACTGATCTCCGACAAAATATGCCTGCCCCTCAATAAAGACGCGGCTTGCTTGAGGATTGCCCTCAAGATACATACTGCCTTCAATTCGTAATCCGTCTACCAGCACTTCAAGATCAAACACTTCCGGAATTTCTGGCTCGGATGGTTCAATTTTTTCTTCTACTAATATCTGTATAACCTCAGGTTCGCTCGCAAAATCTATATTTTGTGGCGGGGAAATCGCGGATAAAGGTAATTCCTGGTTGTCGACCGAAGAGAGAGTAAATTTTAAAGTCAGAAAACCCACCGAGAGACAAAGAATCAAGGCTGCTAACCAGAGTAATTTAGTAGACCGAGGTTGCCGCTCGGATGAGGAAGGTCTAACCCAATCTTCTTGTTCGAGATTGTCCAAACCAAGTTCGGGCTGTCGACGTCGCTCTCTCTCCGCCTTTTTTAGGGCATCTAGAACGTAGGACATTAGAGAACATCCTTCACAAGAAGAGGCACAGTTTTGTCGACCTCATTAAATTTCATCAGCGTTCGCCAACCCAGCACACCGTCTGCATCCAGACCCTGCCGCCTCTGAAATTCAGCTACACCATCGCGAATCGGCTGACTGTACCTTCCACCAGTAATTAGCTGTTCCAGTTCTGGGTCAATGCTCGCCAAGCGCGGTTGTAGCCAATTGAGCACCGCCCAGTTGCTATCTCCCAGCACAAGCAATTCTTTAAACCCGAGTGGAGGCTTCCACAGATAGTGGGCCGAGCCTGAGATTCGTACCTCGAGCTCAGATTCATCAAGCCAAAAATCCTGACTGCTGGTTGACAGCAAAAACTTTGAATTTTCATAGGATTCCAGCAGATAGACTTGCGAAGCTGCCGGGTTGGCCTCCAGATCCCTGAGTTCAAGCAGCACTGGCCGGTTAATTACCAGAAAATCCTGAACTCCGGGGTTTTCAATTTGTTCACATCTGAGGTTGTTGCTGGCCGCTTCGATACAGAATGATTCGATGTCCAGCACATCCGCTTCAACCTGCCAGAACGACAACAATTTGTTAAATGGATCGTTCGTCTCTGGTACCTCCGGAGGCGGCAGAGAATCTAGTCGGTCCATAGATGTATCCAAAATTGAATCCAGAGCTGCATTAATAGATTCTTCGTCGCTAGAAGAAATCAACTCAATAGCATTCGTTTCGGAAACTGGCGTGGGTGTCACCGCGTCGGATTCGATACCTGACCCCATACCCTGCTCTTCCAAACTGATGGCATCCGGGAACAAATCTGTTTGCCAATATCGTTCGAGTTCCGTCCTACCCATAAATATTGCAAGCGCTGCAACAATAACTACAACAGCGAATATCAAGGCTGGCTTTGAGCGGCTGGACTTCGAGGATCTCTCCCCGAATACCTCTTTTTCCGCTCCCAATACCATGGCTTTCGAGACTTTCTCCCGATCCAGAGAATAGGCGGCCAAGAGTGCGCGTTCACCAAGCAAATTGAGTTTGCGCGGTATGCCTCCGCTCAAACGATGCATTGTATTAATAGCTGCTCGATCAAAAAGCGCACGATTACATCCGGCTTTGCGCAATCTGTGGTTTAAATAACTCTCAGATTCGGAACGATTTAGTGGTTGGATATGGAATCGAGAAATAACTCGCTGATTTAACTGTCGTAGCTGCGGCTGTCCGATTAGCTCCAGCAGCTCGGGCTGCCCAACCAGTAGGATATGCAGTAGTTTACTGGTATTGGTTTCGAGGTTGGTGAGCAGGCGCAGCATCTCCAATACCTCTTCGCTGAGGTTCTGCGCCTCTTCCAAAACAACCAGTGTTTTAAACCCCTGTGCGTGAGCCTCCAATAGATTTTTATTGATAGCATCGATATAGAATTTCGGGCTGCGATTGGAACTTGCCGGCAATTCAATATGCAACTCATCACAGATGCTTGCTAAGACATCTTCAGTATCCAGCTTGGCATTCAGAATGTAAGCGACGCGAAAGGCGGCGGGGATTTGCTCCAGTAACAGGCGAGTGAGAGTTGTTTTGCCGGTGCCCACCTCACCGGTGAGAAGGATAAATCCGCCTTCTCGATCTAATCCATATTTTAGATGTGCAAGTGCTTGACGATGTTTGGCGCTTGGATAAAGGAAGGCTGGATCAGGAGCAATGGTGAAGGGCTCCTGTTTGAAACCAAAATAGTCACAATACATAAGAGGTCTTAGCTGACTTACGTCAGGCTGTCCTCGTTATTACTGTGGCGTTTGGGCTTCATCTTCCTCGGCCTTGTCTCCAAAAAAATCTCGCAAAATCGGCGAAGCATTCTTACCTGTTTCAAGGAAATATTCGCTTTCGTGTGTACGTAGATAGTCGAACTGTCGCTCCGTTGCTTGCTCGGCATCGAAGGAGTTTTCCAAAATAGTTGGTCGAATAAACATCATCAGTACTGCATGATCGCCAGTGTTGGACGTGGATCGAAACAGACGGCCAAAAAATGGGATATCACCAAGAAATGGCACACGGGTATCCGATTCGGTGGAAGATTCGTTGATAAGGCCACCCAGAATCAGAACTTCACCGTTGCCCACCATGACATTGGTGCTGATGGTACGTTTACTGGTAATTACATCCTCGGTGCCAAACTCTGCCTGAGCTTGAGCCAATAGATTTGACGACTCTTGCTCTATCTCCAAACGAACCGCAGAACCCTCGTTAATTTGTGGAATCACGCGGAGCATTACGCCAACTTCTTGACGCTCAATAGTCGTGAATGGGTTGGCGGTACCATTGGCTGTCGTGGTGGTACTACCGGTTACAAAGGGCACTTCATTACCAACTGAAAGCGTTGCCTCTTCATTGTCCAGAGTGACGACTGAGGGCGTCGACAATATTCGGGTTTCGCTGTCACTCTTCAGAGCTTGAATCAAGGCGCCAAAACCCTCTTGACTCTGCTGATCAAAGGAACCTAGTACACCAATTCCGCCGTTGGGTACTAGAGAGGCAGCAGCACTTGCTTCGGTGGAGTCAATCTCACCATCCAAACCAGCACCCACAAGGGACAGAACTAGATCATCAAAGCGTGAGATATATCCACCTGTGTCTGAGCTTGCATAGAGCAGCTGAGCGCTGAGTTGATTTGCCTGATCCTCGGTCACCTCAGCTATCACCGCTTCAATCAGCACCTGACGTCGCGGCCGGTCTATTTTGCGTACAACATTTTGGATCTCTGCCACCACCGGTGCAGAGGCAGCCACCACCAGCGCATTGTTGTCTTCATCCACTTCAACCCGATAAGAAGCACTGGCTCCGTCGGCACTAGCAACTTCGCCAGCCAAGCGCAAAAAAGTCTCCGACTGCAACATGCTGTCGAGCATAGTTTTTACGGCCAATGCGTCGGCGTAGTTGAGATAGATCACCTCGACACCACCTTCCCGGGACGACGGCACGTCCAAGGTCTCCAGCATTTGTCGAAACGAAAGTCTGGCAATGCGAGAGCCACCGACAATGACTCGATTGTTGAAGGAGTCTTCAACAATGCTTAGGTTCAGCTGTTGCAGGCTTTGCATCTGGTTGGCGATATGTAGCGCTTCACCGGCGGATATGTGATCGAGATAAATCACCTCCACGGCCGACTGATCGGGCGAATCCAGGTCCTCCAGCAGAGCATCGAGACGATCCAATTGCGATACGGTATCGGTAACCAATAAGTTATTGCCGGCTTCAAAAGCTTGCATCAAACCGCCTTTGCTCATCACCGGCTTAACTACTGCCAGTATCTCCGTGGCTCTGGCGTAATCCAGTTTAAATACCCGGGTTGCGATCTCGCTCCCTACAAAATCTGTCGGTGTATTAAAGGCGGTGGTAAAGGGCACCACTCGCACAATGGCACCATCGTCTATAGCCTGAAAACCCTGTACCTGCAGAGCCGACAATATCGCCTCATAAACCAATTCTTCTGCTATAGGTTGGGGAGAAACAATTGTCACGGTGCCACGCACTCGGGGATCCAGTACAAAGGACTTGCCGGTTATTTCCGCAACACTTTCGATAACTGTGCGAATATCCGCCTCTCTAAAGTTAATCAGAACAGACTGCCCATAAGCTTGAGCTGTCATCAGGGTACAAAGCAGAGTCGCTCCTATACCGCAGATCAACCGATGCCACTTTGACTTCATTACCTTGGGGTTATTCATTCTTTTCGCCTATTGCGCCTTTACTTAGTGCCATTTTTACTGAACAAGACCCTGACCAATATTTGGCAGGATGCGCTCGCCCAAAGAACGAGCATTTAGCGAGAGTTCCACTGTTTCGCCGCTCCGCAGTACCTCAACTGTCACCAGCGTCTGCTGCAACACTTGCTGCAACATCAGTGGGTTGGTTAGATATTGAGTCATGGGCCTCTCGTTTATTGCCAGTAAAACATCGCTTACTTCCAAACCAGATATTTCTGCAAACTCCGGATCCAAACTATCTACTCTCACCGCCAAACCGTGACCACTAACATTTATTGGTGTCGCACCAAAGACGCCAGACAAGCTAAATCCCTGAGTCTCTTGTGGCAGAGATTGCAGCAACTCTTCATCCGGCTGTGATCCATCCTCAGCGAGGGTATTGAGTCGAATCTGTCGATCCAAGCCACGTTCGCGCACTATGACTCTGTCTGCTTCAATGCGCACCAATTCAACATTTGCCGCAATTTCATCACCCTCGGAATATAGACCATCGGGGACCTGAGTAGTTTGAATTGCAGCAAAGGATTTAGTTTCGTTTAGCAGCACGCCCAATAACTCCGCCCGAATACTGGCGTCAGCCAATTCTTCTGAGGAGTCAACCACTTCAGCAACAGGAGCACTTCGATTGACAGGAAACCAAGTCAGACGCAGCGAATTGGCCAATGGCCTTAGAGGATCAGAATTTAAGCTTATTTGCATTTGCGATAGAAATGCTCTGTCTACAACCAGCCAGAGCAGGAAAGTACAGCACAGCCCGAGCGCAATATTCAGAATCAGGCGAATTTTTTTCATATCCATTCGCTGAGCTAGCATGGAATTTCTCCCGCAAGTTCCCAGCCGTAGCGGCCTCCACCCAAGGGGATAGCCATGCTATCCATCAGACCAGCCATATTGGGCGGTGGCGTCATCTCACCGCTGCCAAGGTAGGTTAAATTTGAATCCACTCTAAAACTACCCTGTACCTGATCACCGGAAAGTTCGATCAAATAATCTGAATCACTCTGCTCAATAGCAACATCGATAGATTCCAACTGATTACCGAGAATCTGTGGACTTCCTAATTCAATTTGAGCAACCAGTTTTTCGCTATTTCGAAGTGGGCACAAAAAATCTGTGATTTGCATAGATCTAATTTGACCACTCAGCTTGGCATCCACTAAACCGGGGACTACACCAAATAAAGATAGAGAATCCATTTCGACTCTCATGCCAGATAAGCTAACAGCTCCGGACAATTTGTACCCAAGGTCACCTTCTGCATGCAAAACCTCTGAATCCAAATCTGCACACCAGTTGAGCAGTAAAATATTTGGGCACCACTTCCAACGAAGCTCAAACACGCCCAACTCAGCAAGATCATTAGAACGCAGACGCAAGGATCCAGCTTTGACCCTAGCATCCTCTGTATTTTCGACTTCGAAACCCATCGCTTCAAAGTCGACAAGCTGCTGAACAGACAGATTAAGCAGCACAAATACTACCAATACCAGCATGCCAATTATTGAGATAGCAGAGTAGCTAAGCATCTTCATGCGCCTGTCGCTGCAATGGTTATGGTGGCACTTAAAGAGCTACTCTCAGCACCAAGCTTCTGCATTTCCAAAGCTGTTACCTTTGCTCCCCCACAGGCCAAAACACGAACCAAGTTCAAAATGCGATTTCCTTCAGCACTGTCAATTTGCATCTGAAAACCACCCTGCCCACCCATAGCGCGAATCACTGGCACGATGCCAAATCGGCGCGCTGCTGCATCCAAATCTGACTGCAGGCTCTCGGCGGAAAATATTTGCGATCTCAGATCACAGGAGGTATTCAGTCGTTCCAGCATCTGCCGCTGCTCACCTACCCAGGAGAGAGCCTCTCTGCGCTCCTGCAATTCTGCCTGCCGTGAAAAATAAGCCGATCCAAGGGGCTGCAGCAAAATCAAATAGATCACCAAAAAAATAATCAGGGGTGCCCCGTAGAGCAAAATCCTCTGTTCCTGCTCCGCCAGATCGTTGTACCAATTGCCAAGGCGATCTAACAAATCTGAAAATACCGCAAGCTTTGCCATCAGATATCTTGCCTCTGCAGGTTCAACACAACCTGTTGCTGCTCATTCGGCTCACCACTTGTCAGATTGAACATAGCTTGGCTTTGCAACCTGGAAATTGCGTTCAAGTCTTGCTTCATAACTAGGGTGGTGCTGTTTGCATCTATCTGAACCGAGGCTAGGTCACAATCAGAACAACTGCTTAGGACAGAATCCAAAGCTTCAGTAACCGGCAATATTGAATCAGAGACGCTGAAATAACGAAGCTCACGATCCCTTAGTATTTGTGCGCCTTCTCTTTGCACTAGTTCGGGAGATGAAGCGGCAATTGCAAAAGCAGCCTCAAACTCCCGCAGCAACTGCTGGTTAATAAGCTGCAGTTCACGACCGGTTTTTATATGGTCAACCACTGCAAAGCTAAACAGAAGAAACACTGCTAAGGCAGCTAGGCCAAAACTTGGAATCCATGGGCCAAAACTTATTCGGCCTGTCTTCGCACGAAATTCACCTACTAAAAGATTTGCCTCAACAGGCACCTCGGCAAACTGCCAATTAATCGGATTGCTATTTAAACTGCATAATTCGGCAGCCCACTTCGGCAAAGACTCTGAACTCATTCCGAAACACTGAATCTGAAAAATCTCGCCCTGTTCGCGTCGAAGCTGCAAAACCTGCCAGACAAAGTCAGGAGCCCCGGAAAAACCTTCATATTTTCCCGACCTGGCTAGCAAGCGATCGCCGAGCATTGCCAATGTGACAAAACCCTCTTCCAAAGGTAGCGCCAGAACATCTGGTAAAAAAGACCGCATTTTTGCTGATTCTTCTTCAACCAAGAGCTGTAATCGGTACATTTCCCGCTTTGGAATGGCCAATACGCTGGCTAGGCGCGATGTATCCACAGAACAGATAACCAAATGCATGTCTTCGACAGGCAGAAGTAACTCATCTTCAAGAATCCAGGGCAGAAGCGCCATCCATTTGCTTTTCGGCGCATCTGGAAGCTCAACCTGATGAAAACTAACTTGATCTGAACTAACCCACAGATGCAGCTGGCGCTGCTCCGAACCTTCCAGTTCAGCACCGCCCAAGAAATCATCTATATGGGTTGTTTCAGGATTCATCTTCATCCGTAGTTTGTTGATAGCAATCAAAGGTCGATACGATACCTTGGTCTCTGTCAGAAAGCACAACCGGAACTGCCTGAAATTCTCTTAGATATACCGAGGCGTCGCCGCCGCTGCGTTGCATCAAACTGCGCATTTTTATCTGCTGATCGACAAGATTGACCGTCGTCAGCAATTCGAAATAATCCGAGCTTAGGCTAATCATATTCTCCGGCAGTTGGTCTTTTAGTTCTGTTACGCTCATATAGCCCGTCGATTGCGCAACGAATGTGTAAAAATCGTCAAGAGTTTCGAAAGGTCTCTCCAGCACGATCTCCTCAACGAGGAAAGAATCCATCACCGAAGAAAGCGCGCCGAGTAGCTCCGCCGAGGCTGTATTAACATTTATCGGCGTATTCCCGGGCAGCGCTGTGACATAGGGATACAACAGCAATAGATCCGAGCTGCTATAGCTCGGTAAGCCAGCTAACTCGTCGACGCTGAGCATGGCGCGATTGGCACTAAATCTCAGGGGTATTTCGAGGGAGTATTCAGCATCTTCGGCGCTGCCTGAAATCAAGAGTTCTGAATCAGCATCAGTCCAATCGACAATTACCGCGGCGCGAAGCTCGTTCGAATCCAGTCCCAAAATCGCCAATAAATTTAAGTACGCATCTAAGTCGCTGGAAAATAGCGAAGCCAGTTCATCATTCCAGGTATCGGTAGTGTAGTTTTGTAGATTATTGAGATTAAATCGTCCCTGTAAATCGCGAATACAGCCGCTTAGATAGCCGCCCTCCACCGGAAGTACGGGCAAAGGTTGAGCCCAGTCGTCTTCGAGGGTGTCAGTCTGATTATCTGCTGCATCGTCTCTTAATAATCGACGCGCCCAACTCTCGGCGCTTAAGGCCAACAAAATAGTTTGATCCTGCACCAGCGACCGACTGCTGGCACTTTTTTCGAGCTGATGTCGATAGCTAATCTGACTGATCATCAATAGACAGAGGCCCGACAGAATCAACACAGCGAGTAAAGCGAAACCCTCTTGTTTGACAGGGATCATCTAGCGCCCGCCTCCCTCATTATTTTGTTCGCTACCGTCCCCACCACCTTGTTGACCTTGCCCCCCACCCCGGCCGCCAGCAGCAGCGGTAACCTGCGCTACTCCTGGCAGAAGCCTGGTCATTGTCAGGCCGTCCAAGGTTTCAAGCGTTACTCTAATCATACGGGGCATCAGGTCCTCAGAACCTTGCGGCGAATTGAGAGGCGGCCAAATCGATTCAAAAAAGTTATTTTGATTCAGCTGTTCAAATTGGACTTCGGCGATACCCGTCATTAATACCCGCTCCTGAACCTCATCTGTCACAGGCGCATCTAGCGCTGGCCAGGTCACCCGCATCAGCTCACTGTCCTCTGACAGCCGATAGGCGACGCGCATCATGCCACCCGGAGAAACCGGCAGACTCGGCAAACCACCGCGGGTAAATTCAACAAGATAAGGATCGCTACCTGCAATATATGCACCCTCGACGCTGCCAAACTGATCCCGCGTTGGCCGCTGGCGGATATGTAGAAGATCCTGTCCCAAGAGTGCCCAGACTTTGTGGAGCGACTGTTCCACAACGATGGCTTCACGGTCTCTTCTTTCCATATTTAGGACCATTAAAAATCCTTGCATGCTGAACACAGAAAGCAGAGCAAATATGAGGACGGCCATCAACACCTCTATCAGGGTGAAACCGTCGGACATACCTTTCTGATTCATGGTGAAAAAATTAATCTACGATAAAGTATGCTGCTAGCTGCCAAGTATTGGTTTCCGAGCTACCCTCAGGAAACACTTGGACCTGATAGCGGTAAAAGTCTTCTGCTAGAGTCGACTCGGCCTCCAAGCGCCAGTCCCAGCTGCGCCCTATAGCCTCTTCTGATCCAGAGGACTCCGCTGAATTTGTGCGCTCCACCCAACCTTCAACTAGCTGATATTGCTCCATCAACTTATTCCAGGCGACTGTTTCTGCAGCAAGCCGCTCTTGCAAAGCAGTCCGTTCAACAGCAATTTCCCCTATCTTCAGCACCGCAGAACCGATCAGCAGCCCACATATCATCAGGGCAGCTAGCACCTCGATCAGTGTGAATCCGCGAACAGTTCGATCTGCGTTAGATTGACAATCGATCTTCATAACTTATGCTGCCATCGACAGACCAAAGTATAGCTATCAAGGCTTCATCTGAGCTCTGTAGTAGAAGCTCACCATCTGCCATGGGTTCTCCCGAGGGCATAAAAACCATTAGAGCTTCAATCAAATTATCTTCCTGAAACAAAGCTCCAGCGACCTGCTCGCCCTCAGGTTCAGTCAACTCCTCCTCGCTAACAAATCCAGTTGAGGGCTGATTTTCGCCTAGGCGAAATTGAATGTTTTCTGGAAGGGTCAAAAAACCTTCGTGTTCAACTACCAACCATTGATGGTCAAACCAGGTGATCGCTTGTAACTGGTCACCAACTACACGGAATCCGTACACGCTGCCCTCCAAAATAGCTCTATCCGAGAGGCTTTCCATCCATCTAGAAATTATTATTGCGCGTGTGTCTAGGCGTCTATCCGTAACCTGACTGACATTCAAAGCTACCAGGCCAACTCCAATAGATATAACCAGCATAGTTACCAAGACTTCGACCAGAGTAAAACCGCGAGCAAATCGCATAAATGTTGACCCTACTCCCAGTCACCTAGATCAGCATCAGTGTCATTCCCACCTTCGATACCGTCAGCGCCAAAAGAATAAAGATCGAAATCATTTCCATGCGAACTCGGAAATCTATACTGATATTCAGTCCCCCACGGATCTGTTGGCACTTCATCCAGATATGGACCTCGCCAAGCACGAGCTGTTGACGGCTCTGATACCAGGGCTTCAAGACCGTCTTGCTCGGTCGGATAAGAAAAATTATCCAACCGGTATAGTTTTAAAGCACTTTCCATGGTGTTGAAATCTGCTCGCACGCGATCAACCCGTGCGTTTTCCACACGACTTAGCAAAGTGGGAACAGCTATTGCACCCATCAAGGTAATTATCATTAAAACAACCATCACCTCAACTAGCGTGAAACCTTTGCTTGGCCCAGACAACGACCTTCTCAAACAGCTATTCAATATTATCTCCTCACAAAATCATTAATCGACAAGGGTAACAATTTAGTACTTAGTGTCACCCAATAAGATCATTCATCTCAATTATCGGCAACATTACCGCCAATACGATCACCAAAATGACCAACCCAATGAACACAATCAACACTGGGTTCATTACCTTCAAAAAGGTATCCACTGAGCTGGACAATCGCGTGCGATAGAAATCGGCAACTCTAAGCAGCATCGCGGATAATTCACTGGAGGCCTCACCACTGCCAACCATGTGTATAAGAAATCCGGATCCAGCTTTCGAATCTTTGAGCGCATTGTGCAAACTCGAACCACGACGCATTGATTCTGTCACCATTTCAAATCGAGCTTTTAGCTCCATATTAGTCACGACGGTGGAGGAAATACCCAGCGCGGAAAGCGCAGGAACTCCACTTTGCAGAAGAGTGCCCAAACTACGCGACCAATCCGCGACATTTGCCATCATCATCCATTTGCCGACACCTGGCACTCGCAATAGACGGGCATGCCACGCCTGTTTGAGGCTGGATTTTTTCATTGCGAGCTGGAAAGCGACACTAATGATGGCCAAGAAACCGAGTAAATAAATGCCGTAGCTTCGCGTGAAGTTACTAATCGCAACGATAATTTGCGTGATTAGCGGTAATTCAGTTCTTGCGCTAATAAATACCTGAGTGATGTTAGGCACAACCCAGACCATCATAAAACTCACAACAAAAATACTTCCAAAAACCAATATCGATGGGTAAATCAATCCACGCGCAAAGACCCTTTGATTCTCCGCCCCCACTTCGAGATCATCTGCCAAACGAATCAGAATGCTATGCAAGTGCCCCGTCTCTTCACCCACACCAACACTGGCAACTACACTGTCGGGGATTTTATAGGGTGATCTGCTCATGGCGCTGGAGAAAGACCGACCTTCGGATATTTCCGCCCGCCAGGCTTCACCCATACGTCGCTCTTTCTCCGATTCGGCCTGTTCAACTGTCATCTTGAGGGCGGCGTCCAGAGGTAAACCAGAGTTAATCAGAACGCCAATTTGCCTAAGCACCATGGCCAATTGAAAACGACTTACACTCTTTGTCCTTTGAGCAGGCCGCTTTGTTTTAGTCGAGCCAAGTGAATTCGAATCTGAAGCTGTGTCCTTTTCCACTGATTTGAGAAGGCTAACCTTTTCGGCAAACAAACCCTGCTCTTTCAACAGACGCCGCACCTGCTTTTCAGAATCCGCAGTTATTGAGCCTTTCTTTTTTTTACCTTTGGCATCAATAGCCTGATAGTCGAAAGCGGGCATGTCCGTATCAGCTGGTTAGGCGCTGGTGACGCGCAGAACTTCTTCGATGGTCGTTAAGCCATCCCGGATTAGTGCAAAACCCGATTCTTGAATACTGGGAACTTCAGCACGGATACTCTGCTCTATTTCAACTTCTCCAGCGCCGTCGTGAATCAAGCGCTGCAACTGGTCAGTAATAGTCACCAACTCAAATATGCCTAGCCGACCATCAAAACCAGTATGGTTGCATTGGTCGCAGCCCTTCGGAGTAAAAATGGTTGCCTCAGCGGAAATACCGATTTTTTGTGCGATAAGACTATCGGGGCGAGCCTCTTCTTTGCATATGGAGCAAAGTCGGCGCACCAGTCGCTGAGCCAACACCCCGCGCAAGGTAGAGGCCAACAAAAATCCGTCAACACCCAGATCTTGCATTCGCGTAACGGCACCGGCAGCGGTATTGGTATGCAGGGTCGACAAAACCAAGTGCCCGGTCAAACTTGCCTGAGTGGCAATCTCTGCCGTTTCTGAATCCCTGATTTCACCGATCAATATCACATCGGGATCCTGTCGCAGCATAGCCCTCAATCCCTTGGCGAAGGTCATCCCGGCACGCAAATTCACCTGGGTTTGACTGATACCGGCGAGATCATATTCCACCGGATCTTCCACCGTCATCACGTTGCGCTGCTGTCGGTCCATCTGCTGAAGAGCAGCGTAAAGAGTTGTGGTTTTACCCGAACCGGTTGGCCCGGTAACCAGAATAATGCCGTGAGGTCGCCCGATAAGTTCAACTAAAGTGGCTTTCAGAGCAGAACTCATACCCAGATCATCAACCCGAAGCTGGCCCGCCTGCTTGTCCAATAGCCTGAGCACAACACGCTCACCGTAGCTGGATGGCATGGTCGATATACGCATATCGATCTGTCGACCGCCCAGACGCACGGTCATCCGTCCATCCTGCGGCAAGCGCTTCTCGGCAATATCCAGTTTAGACATTACTTTGATACGTGAAATTAGCAGGGGTGCGATCTGTACTGAAGGGGTTAAAACCGTTTTTAATACCCCGTCCAATCGAAAGCGGATGCGAGCCTCTGTTTCGTAGGGCTCAATATGAATATCCGAAGCCTGCTCTTTGAGCGCTTCTGCGAGCACTGCGTTTAGCAGGCGAATAATGGGCGCATCGTCATCGGCATCGAGCAGATCAGCGTTCTTTTCCAGCGCCTCCGCTGCAGACTCCAGATCAACAAAGTCTTGTATATCCTCCATTACAGCGGCGGATGAATCCCGACGGTTTGCATAGGTTATACGCAATAACTCATCAAATTCATCAGATGTCTTACCAACGACTTCGGCTTGACCCCCTTCACTTTGATCGAGAAAGCGTCTAGTTTCTATTAGGGCATTTGCCACCGTATCCGGTGCTACAAATATTTTCCCCTCGCCCAGAACGATGCGATTCGTGCGTGCGAATTCAAAGGGCAGCAGCTCTTCACCGCTCGAGTTTTCAACCAGCTCTTCCAACAACTAATCCCCGGGTTCTTTTGTGATCATCATCTCAACACTATGCCCATACTAATCTGGAATTGTGCAGTAAATCGGGTCTGGGATTAGGATTGGACATAATTTCATGTTCTGGTTTAGCGGAACTTCCCGCAGAAGGCAGCCTGCCTAGCCAATATGACAGTTTGATGATTTTCTTAATGATAGCTCAGATAAAGGCCTCAAGCAGTTTTTTTGATGCCGATATCAATGCCTCGCCAAACACCAATCGCCAAAGAATCTGTCATAATCTCGCTCCCCGAATTAACTACAAAATTAAACAAGCTGAGGCATCTTTTGAAAGTTACAGTATTTGGAATTGGCTATGTTGGTCTGGTTCAGGCAGCGGTTTTGGCAGATGTGGGCAATACGCTTATGTGTGTTGATATCGACCCCGACAAGATTGCTAGGCTAAAGGAAGGTCATATTCCTATTTATGAGCCAGGCCTCGAGGATCTGGTTAAAGAAAATATCGATGAAAACCGATTGCTCTTTACTACAGAAGCGACAACGGGTGTGGCACACAGTGATCTATTTTTTATTGCCGTAGGCACACCTCCGGACGAAGATGGCTCTGCGGATTTGAAATACGTTTTGGCAGTTGCTTCAAGCATCGCCGAACATATTGAAAGTGACTCCATTGTAGTTACCAAGTCTACTGTTCCAGTTGGCACCGCCGACAAAATTTCTGCTCGTGTAAAAGAAGTATTAGATGGCCGCGGAGTTGATTACAAAATAACCGTGGTATCCAACCCCGAATTCCTAAAAGAGGGAGCTGCAGTCTCAGACTGTCAGCGACCAGACCGAATAATTATTGGCACTGATAGCAAGCAGGCAGAAGAGCGGCTTAGGGATCTCTATGCACCCTTTAACCGCACTAATGACCGCATTATATGTATGGATGTGAGATCGGCGGAGCTCACCAAATACGCGGCCAACTGCATGCTCGCCACCAAAATCAGCTTTATGAATGAATTGGCGAATCTGGCGGAACGCATGGGCGCAGATATCGAGCAGGTCCGACACGGCATTGGTTCCGATTCCCGAATTGGCTACTCATTTATATATCCCGGTTGCGGTTACGGCGGTTCATGTTTTCCCAAAGATGTTCAGGCGCTGGTTCGCTCGGCCAACCAAGTTGGTTATGCGCCGGAGCTATTAGAGGCGGTTGAATCGGTCAACTATCGTCAAAAAGAGGTGATGTTCAATTTGCTCTCGCAGCATTTTGGCGGCGATCTTGCAGGCAAAACCATCGCCGTCTGGGGTTTATCCTTTAAGCCCAACACCGACGATATGCGTGAATCCTCCAGCCGAGTATTGATGGAAAAACTCTGGCAGGCCGGAGCCAAGGTGCAAGCCTACGATCCGGAAGCGATGGAGGAGACTCAGCGCATTTATGGAGACCGCGACGACCTGCAACTGGTAGACCACAAAGAAGAAGCTTTGCAGGGCGCCGACGCGCTGGCGATCTGCACAGAATGGAAGCAATTCCGTGCACCCCGGTTTGAAGATATGCTCAAGCAGTTGAAGCAACCGGTTATTGTCGATGGCCGCAATATGTTTGATCCCTCCGATCTGAAAGACTTGGGCTTCCACTACTACGGCATAGGTCGTGGCGATTCAATTGAGCTGAACAGAGTTATCTAGTGAAAGTTCTTGTCACAGGGGCAGCAGGATTTATTGGCTCATTTACAGCGGAGAAACTCCTGAGTCAGGGTATATCCGTTGTCGGTATCGACAATCTGAATGATTACTACGATCCAAAACTCAAACACGCACGGCTCACACCTCTGTTGGAAAATTCAAATTTTGAATTTCTGCATTTGGATATCGCCGATAAAGATGCTGTTAAAGAGCTGTTTGAGACCTTTGGTTTTAAGCGGGTCATACACTTGGCTGCACAGGCGGGTGTGCGCTATTCACTGACAAACCCACATTCTTACGCTGAGTCAAACATTCTCGGCACCCTCAACATTCTCGAAGGCTGTCGAAATACTCCTGATTTTGAACATCTGGTATACGCCTCTTCTTCATCGGTTTATGGGCTGAATACCAAAATGCCCTTCTCAACCTCGGACAACGTCGATCATCCGGTTTCGCTCTATGCCGCTAGCAAAAAATCTAACGAGCTAATGGCTCACTGCTATTCGCACCTGTACACCATACCTACAACTGGACTGCGTTTTTTTACCGTTTATGGCCCTTGGGGTCGGCCAGATATGGCCTATTGGACTTTCTCAGAAAAAATCCTGCGGGGCGAGCCCTTACCCATCTTTAACCAGGGAAAATTGAAAAGAGACTTCACCTTTATCGACGATATTGTTGAAGGTGTAGTGCGCTCACTTGCTGTTATTCCCCAAGCAAGACCCGGGCATATTCCTGGCTCACCCGCAGAAAGCAGCGCACCCTATCGAATTTACAATATTGGCAATAACCAGCCTGTTGAGATCGAGGTATTTATCCAAACCTTGGAAAATGCTCTCGGTAAAACAGCTATCCGCGAATATCTACCAATGCAGCCCGGGGACGTCGAAGCAACCTGGGCCGATATAGACGACCTCAGTAAGAGTGTCGGCTACCATCCAGATACCCCCCTTGATGTTGGCATCGGCCTTTTTGCTGACTGGTATCTGGACTACCGAAACTAAAATCACCCTTCAGTATTTCGTCGAAACCTAGCTCTTAACAGATTCAATCCAGCAAAGCGCCGCACCCATTGTGCAGTACACAAATTTTTTGTTGACTTGGGTTTGGGGGGGGGAATAGCATAGCCATCTACGGCAATAGTGCACCGCACCATTTATGATTTATGACCTCCATTGGAGGTTTACGGAGATACCAAATGACTAACGAATATTTAGATTCCTTCAATGGCTTTAGCAAGTCAGCTATCGAAGCAACCAAAGAGCTGGTCGAAATTAACGGCAGACTCATGAGTAAAATGCTCGAGAATCAGATCAGCATCGCCAACACCTTTGTGGAAAGCAGTGAAAAACAGGTGTCTTCGGCAGGTAAGAGTAGCGATCCAAAAGATTTTGTCGCGCAACAAACAGCGCTCTTCGAGGACTATGCAGCAAAATTGACCCAGGCTGCACAAGCTAACGCCAAACTTGCTCAGCAAGCTAGCGAAGAATTAAAAACTTGGTTTGAGAAAGGTGTAAAAACCGCTGACGAAGCCGTAAAAGATGTAGCTAAAACCGCTGCGGCAGCTTCGCCTGTTAAAGCACCAGTTGCAGCCAAGTCACCCGCAAAAAAGGCTGCACCAAAAAAAGCAGCTGCTCCAGCTGCGGCTCCAACAGCCAAACCCTCAGTCAAAAAAGCAGCTCCTAAAAAGGTTGCTGCAAAACCCGCGGCAAAAAGCTCGCCAGCAAAAGCTGCCCCCAAAGCAACAGCCAAAAAAGCTCCCGCCAAGAAAGCTGCAACCAAATAAATTTTTAGGCGCATTGGTTCTCCCCCCTCGAACCAATACATCTGATACCTGCCCCGCATAGCGGGGTTTTTTTTTGCCTAAGTTGGTCAGAACAAAAACCTAGTATTCACTACCAAAGGCAGCGTTTTGCTCAGCGCTATTTACCCTTACGCACAGAATAACTGAACTCCATAAAAGCGATCCTTCAATCTTTGTCCACATTTGAGGGCTAGAATCAAGATATTAAAAAAATGCGCTCTGATAGATATATCAAAATAACTTGGGAAAAAACTATGCCCGCTACCTATTTCGCAATCTCAACCCGTTACCTACGAAGAGGCATTATTTTGCTTTGTCTGCCTTTTGTATTGATCGCTTGCGGCGGGGGTGGCGGAAGCGGTAGTGGCGGAGGTTCAACTCCAACAACACCTGACCCAACGACTTACAGTGTAGGCACAACCTTTATCAAAGGTCTGGTTAATGGCGCCAACTGTGAACTCTTTGAGGTAACCGCTGCCGGAGTAAAAAGCACTAGTGTGGCCACCGGCACAACCACCAATGGAGTTGTCAGCTTTGGCAATGCAATTGAGTATCAGGGTACCGGCCTGATCGAGTGCCTAGGCGGAAGCTATACCGACGAAGCTACCGGACTGAGCCTAATGGCCCCCTTAATGCGCGCGGTGGTGACCCTCAGCGGCGACGGCGACTTTGTGGTCTCTCCGTTGACAGAAATCGCCACACAGCTTGCTGAGGCAGCTGGAGATCTAGCTGAAGCGACAACAACCTTTAATGACGACGTCGCAGCAGCTTTTGGCCTAGACATTGATATAACCACTACAGAACCAACAGACTTGAGCGCTAGTCCGGCAAGCGCAAATGCAGCGGGCGAATACGGCACCGTATTGGCTTTGATCTCGCAGTTAAATGATAACGAAACGGGCAGCCTTTCCGACCTCCTTGATGATCTGGCAACCGACCTGGAAGATGACAGCTTATCAGCGGCGACGCTGACGAATCTCACCGATGCGGTGACTGAACTGGATACTTCTGAAGTAGCCGAAAACATAAACGACGCCGCATTGGCAGACGTTGTGGCTGGCGCCGGCATTCCCATAGAAGACGATAATCCTGTAGCCGAAACCGACCAGCCCAATATATTGATTATTCTCTCTGACGATCAGGGCGTCGATTCATCCGCAGAGTACGACTACTCACTTGATCCACCCATTACGCCAGTACTTAGCGCCCTGGCTGAGGATGGAGTTATTTTTCAAAACACCTGGGCAACACCCGCCTGCTCTAGCACCAGAGCGGGACTGCTTACCGGCAAACATGGCATCAACAACGGTGTGCCAACCGTGCCCGGAAACCTCGACGAAGAGGATGAAATAATCTACGAATATCTGGCCAACAACGAGGCAACGGAGAACTACGCTTCCGCCTATATCGGCAAGTGGCATCTCAACGACACCGAAATCGGCGGGGAATCAAACCCGGTGGCGAATGGCATTCCTTACTTTGCCGGCCCCCTTGCGAATATTGGCGACTACAACAGCTGGAATCTCACCATCGACGGAGATGACTTGGCCATTAACGAGTCGGTGAGCACTGAATACAATACCAGCGAGCTAACACGTCTCGCCGAAGACTGGATAGACGACCAAGACTCTCCCTGGTTTTTGACGCTGGCCTACAACGCGCCCCACGGTCCAGTGCATCTACCCGACTCGTCCCTGCACACAAGAACACTGACCGACTGCAGTGATACTCGGGAATGTTATTTGGCAATGATCGAAGCCTTAGATCACGAAGTCGGAAACCTTCTTGATAGCCTCTCTGAGGACGAACGGAACAATACTCTTATCATTTACATAGGCGACAACGGGACACCGAACGGTCAGCGAGACCCTCTTGTGTTTACCGGCGGCCAAGTCAAAAACACGCTCTTTGAGGGTGGCCTGCGGGTACCAATGTTTGCCTCGGGAGCAGGAGTGACGCGCACAGCCGTGGAGGATCGTTTGGTAACAGTTACCGATTTATATGCCACCGTGGCGGAAATAGCGGGCGCTGAATTTGATGGTGCCATTTACGACAGTGTCAGCTTTGCCGGTTACCTCGAATCCGTAAGCGGCGACAATCGCCTGCACGCCTACTCCGACTGGGGAAACGATGAATGGGCAATTCGCAGCCACAGCCACCATTTAATTAGTGATACAGAGCAAACCCTCTACCGACTGGATGACACGGGCGTTAGCCATAGCCATGTGGAGGTAACGGATGCCGAGACTCTTTTTGAACTGCAGGTCGAAGCGACTCGTATTCGTGGCGAACTGGCGAACTTCAGCGCCAGCCCATCCGGTGAAGCTCTGGACATTACCGATGGCGGAGAGAATGGTATCTACAACATCAGAGCTACAACCTGTGCTCGCTACGTTAAAGACTACACTGCCTCGGTAACCGACGAAGGAGGCAACGGCAGGTACACCCCAGAAGACTTTGTGGCGGATATGAGCATCAGCGTCGACGGAGGAATTTGCACATTCAGCACAGACGGCATTCCAAATCACCATATGCAAGACACCACCAACAGTTTTGCCACCGAGGTTTCCGAACAATCCGATATCTACCAGATGACTGCGTCGCCAGAATTTGCCGACGCCCCAACCTTTATGGATGTGGGCACCGAACAGGGTATTTATCTCAACGGCGTAAAAATTGATATTTTTGCCGCAGCTTGCCTGGGTGTGTCAGACGAACGAATCGGCTGTGGCGCAAATACCGTTTCGGAAGAGAATGAATGGCGATTTGACCCCATGTTTGAGGCCAACGGTTTTGGCACCGACTCCCACAATGCCCACACCCAGCCCTCTGGTGCATACCATTACCACGGCAGCCCCAATGCCCTGTTTGATGGGACCGGAGCGACCCAATCGGGCACCGTTGGTTTTGCCGCGGACGGATTCCCCATTTACGGTGTCTATGTCAGCGAAAATGGCCAGACCAGGGAAGTGCTCTCAAGTTATCAACTTAAATCCGGGAACCGGCCTACCCTTAATCTGGGTGGATCTTCCGCCCAATACAGCGAACAGCCCTACAACGGCGCTTTCCGTCAGGATTACGAATATATTGAAGGCTCAGGCGATCTCGACGAGTGCAACGGTATGTATCGCGATGGCAGTTACGGTTACTACGTGACCAATGGTTTCCCCTACATAGTTGGCTGCTTTCAGGGAACTCCAGATGATTCATTTCTGCCGGGTGGTGGACCCAACTTTAAGCTGCACTGAAGATAAATTCGATAATTTTGAGGCCGACAGAAATTTTCTGCCGGCCTTTTCTTTGAGCCATTGACGATGCTAAACATTGTTTTGCGTGAATCCAGACTCATGGATGTGATCAGTAGATATCCCACTAGGCTATCCCCAGCCCTCTTCCGCCAGTAAACTATGCCTGCTCCGCGGAGCCAACACTCACCAAATTGGCACCCCATCAATTAAGAGGTTTCCGGTGACAGAAAAGACGCACCTCGAAGGACTTTCTTCAGCACTCGACAGCGGTGCCATTCATCAGGTGCGTCGCTTACTGAACAGTCTTTCTGCGTCGGAAATTGCTCAGGTTCTTGAATCCTCTCCGCCCAATGAACGTAACGTTCTTTGGGAACTTCTCGATACCGAATCTGAAAGCGATGTATTGCAGCGTCTTAGTGAAGACGTTAGAAACTACATCCTGAACCGGATGGACACGGCGGATGTCGCAGCATTGACGGAAATTTGGGATGTCGATGACGTTGCCGATATTCTTCAGCAGTTACCTGATCGAGTAACTCAGGAAGTTCTCGACCTGATGAGTTATCAGGATCGCCAACGCGTAGAACAGGTACTGACTTACGACGAAGAAAGTGCCGGTGGTCTGATGAACACCGACACCCTTACAGTGCGTGCCGATATCACCATTGACGTTGTACTTAGATATTTGCGCCGCCACGATCAAATTCCAGCCATGACGGATTGCCTCTACGTCGTTAATCGTGATGGTCTCTACATAGGCAGCCTGCCTATGAGTAACATCCTCACCGCTGACCCCTCAGAACCCATTTATAAACTGATGGACCCTGACGCAGTGGCAATTCCGGCCGACATGTCGGACAACGAGGTAGCCAATTTATTTGAAAGGAACGATTGGATTACCGCACCAGTTGTGGATGAAGATCGACATTTGATCGGCAGAATTACTATTGATGACGTCGTTGATGTAATTCGTGAAGACGCGGACCACTCGCTTTTGGGTTTGGCCGGACTTGCCGAAGATGACGATACCTTCCTTTCGCTGCGCAAGTCGACTCCAAGACGCATGCTTTGGCTCGGCATTAACTTACTTACTGCCCTCGCTGCCTCCGCCGTCATCGGTCAATTTCAGGCGACCATGGACAAAGTCATCGCCCTTGCCGTATTGATGCCCATCGTAGCCAGTATGGGTGGTGTAGCCGGAACACAGACACTTACAGTGGTAATTCGCGGCATGGCTCTGGGCCATATTCAGCGCAACAATATGCGCTGGTTGTTAAATCGTGAATTAATCATGGGAGCCATCAATGGCATGTTTTGGGCAATTACCGTTGGCCTTATCGCAGGCCTCTGGTTTCAGGATTTTATGCTCTCTGCAATTATCGCCGCTGCTATGACCATTAATCTAATTGCAGCCGCTACCGCTGGTGTGTTGCTGCCCGTTGCTTTGCGCGCTATGAATATTGATCCAGCTCTCGCTGGAGGTGTGGCACTTACAACCGTTACGGACATAATCGGATTCCTGAGTTTTCTCGGCTTTGCCACCCTTGTTTACGCTTAAGGTCTGATCCAAAAAATGCATACAGATATTGAGTATGAGGACTCCTTTGAGGGCCCTTCCAAATCAGAGCTAAAGCGCCAACAGACGGCTATCCAAGATTTGATTGGTGAGCTTATCGCTTTACCCAAAAATGCCCTGCAATCCAGTCTCGACACGCTGCAACTTGAGGGGGACTGTCTACAAGAAATACTGGTCGCCGCTGGCATGAGCCCTTCCAGCGCACGCAATCGACAAATCCGATATGTGACCAAACTCGTTTCAAAGGAATCTGGCCTAGTCGAAAACATTCAGGGCATCTTAGAAAAAACTAAAGAAGCCAAGCAGCAGAACGCCAGTCAACTGCATGAGGCTGAGTATTGGCGCGAGAAAATACTAACAGGAGAAGATAGTGACATCTTCGATTTTTCAAACAAGTTTGCTGGAACAGATCAACAACAGCTCAGGCAATTACGCAGGGAGTTTCTAAAATTTTCCAAAATGGAAAACCTCAGTTCAAAACAACAGGCCTCGGCTGAACTTAAGCAAAAAGAAATTCGCAGAAAAGTATTTAAGATCGTCTCGGAAAATATTCGTAATAACCTGGACTGAGCGTCGCTATAACTTAGCTATCCTCTTCCGGATCCGGTGCCTGAACTTCAGTAGCAGATCGAGCATCAATGTCGGGAGAATCGATATCTCCCGTTACCAGATAGGTGACGCTCGCCATCGAATCCAATTCATCCTTAAAAAGTTCTCCAAAAAGCCAAACAGCAGCACCAGCCCCTACCCCCATAAATGCTGTGGTCACCCAAGCCAAATTATTCCGCACAGGCAAAGTGGCAATTAGTTCGGCATCAACTTGATTCTCGAGCAGATCCATATCACCGGAAAATCTGAGATCTCCGGTAGTGAGACTAATTTGAACCGGAGAGAGCGTTGTCACTAGACCATTTTCAACACCAAAATTCCCCCGGAAAGAGTCATAGCCAGTGCCATCTTCAGAGAGATCAGAGAAATCAAATTTTAATCTCCTTCCCCAGTTATCAATACTAAAGAGCGCGATCAATTTCAGCAGCTCATCGCCCTCAGCCTGCGCATCAAACTTGCCGTCATTCAAAGTTAAATTTACTGTTCCGGATAGCTGAGCCAATGTTGGTTGCCAAGGTTTCCCCAACCAGCCGAGATTAAGATCTATTGACCCACTTTCGCTGGATACCGCTGCAGACTTCCCAGAAAGTTCAAAAATTTCACCCACATCGCCAAGGCTCAACTGAAGATCCATCTCCGTGAGATGGTCTTCGCCGTTGTAACCCCAATCTATTTGACTGCTTCCGCCCGCTTCAATTGTCGATCCGGCAAAGGTTGCGTAGATATTTGTAACGCTCAGGCCCAGATCATGTGGTTGCAACTCAAAATTCCACTTACCCCACTCGCTTTCAGCTTTTCTCAATAATTGTATGTCCACAACCATTGCAGGGAGTTTTCTGGGATCGAAGTCTGAGCCTTTCTCATCTGTCCCTGATGAATCATCGTCATCGCTATCGGAGATGCCCGGAATTAGAGCTATGTCTAACCAATCGACCAAAAGTACGTGTGGCCTAGTCCGATTCTGCTTCTCAAAAAGAAATAAACCTTCACTGAATTGGCTATAAAAGGTTATTTCAATATCTTTTTCATTCAGTGCAATTTGACTTGTTATTGGCCCAATATCCTGGCCGGAAAACCAGGTGCTTTGACTACTAATATTCAGCTGAGGCTGGAGCGGCAGATCGCTAGTAGATTCCCCCTCAAATAAAGGCTGCCACTCCAAATAATCCAGATCTTCAAGTGCCGCATTGCCAACTAGCTTCCCAACTTCCTTTGCCGGGTGGTCACTCGCTATGCCAAAGGAGGCGGCTGCAACCGAACCACCTTCGTTAAAATCAACAGAGAAATTAAATTCCTCCCCCCACACTATGTCCATGACCGAATCTCCGCCGGGCGAGATCGAAGCCAATAGCTCAAGAGGTCTTTCATTCTCTGCAACTTTTTTCAGTGGAACCGGAAGATCGGTAGATATACCTACGCTATCCGAGCGCAACCAATATCGGGTTGGTTGGCTGTTATCGAGAGGAATGCTCAGCTCGCTCTCGAACTGAAAGCCGCCCTGCAATTGCTTCATCAGAGGGTCGCCTATCCAGCTACTAAGGCTTTGCATTTCAACTTCAGAATTGAGACGTATATCTGTACTTTCATCCGTTTTGATAGAGCCAAGAACTGGCATATCCCAAAATCGTGCTGAAATCTCATCAGAATTCAGACCATCCTCATCATAGGTAATCAAACCCGAAATCGAGTCAAGACTGAGATCCAATGGCTCTATCTTCAGATCTATACCGGACAGGCTGGATCGGGCAGAAATATAAATCTGATCTGCAGGCACTTGCTTGGCGATCGGTTGATCAAGACTAAAACTGACCTCAGCATGACCGGAAAAAATCAGCCCATCCAAGGACTCTCCCATGCTCGCACGCGCTGGTGTATACCTAGTGAGATTAACTATATCGTTGAGCTCTCCAACCAACAGAGTAGAACTAACCAGCTGTGACTCCTCGGCAATATTTATTTCAACATCAGAATTGACCAAAGCCACGCCTTCTAGCTGGCTGATGGGTGCGTGGGTATAAAACCTTCGATCAGACAAACCAAAACGCGCTTTAACTTCTCTCATAGGGGGCCAACCCGGTGCGAACTCCAACTCACCCTCCATTAAATCTCCTATGAGTTGAACTGTCTTGGGGTACTCAGACCCTTCCCGAATAAACCCACGATAGATAAAGCCAATTTCAGGTACCTCACCACTCACACCAGATTGTTCAAGCCAGTTACGCAGTGAATCACCTGAAAGAGTTGGTAGATAGAGAGGCCAAAGATTGGCGGACCCGTTTTTCATTCCGCTTATTAGCGTGAGGTCGGAATAAAAATCGCCTCGGTTAATGGGCGTTATCAGGTGGAATTGTGTAACGCCCTCCGCACCATACTCATTGGTGGATTGAATCGCGTCGCTGTAGACGTGCAGTTCTCCCCTGTCCCGCGCCAATCGCCAGCCGACCTGACCTTGCAGACTGCGATTGAATATTTTTTGCTGAAACAAGCGCTCAAAATGGACACTGGCGTCGACAGACTCAATCAGAAACTCCCCTCCTTCCTCATTGATAAAAAAGTGTCCACTCAGATTTTCGAGGCGTGGAACTCCTCCATAAGACTGCGTATAGGATGACTCCAAGTTGCCCTCAACTAACCAACGATAGCCCTGCTCATCGTCCAAAAGCAGCAAGGATGCAGAGGTAATATCTCCCCGAGGCGCAAGGTTGGTTAGAGCCTGACTTAGCCCTTCAGAAGCCAGACCAAGATCCTGAATCTGCTGAGTTAAATCTTCCATAGCGATGCGCTCAGACAAAATTCTGACGCCATCACCCTGGGTTTGCAGAGACAGACCGATGTTATTGATAAGCTGATCAGCCAGCGCAAAATTCATATCCACCAGATCAAAACGCCAATCACCGGCCTCGTTGCGCTGGCCCCAAACGCCCGTATCAAAGTTGATTTCTTCTTCAACTTCTCTTAAAAATAGATCTGAAATCATCAGCTCGCCGACCATATCCAAGGTCGCGCCTTCGCTAATTTCGAACCACATTTCTCCTTCCACCAATACCGGTAAATCGACAGAGGTGTCCACATAGCCTTCTAGCAGCGCTGCAAACAAATTACTCATATCAGCTCCGGAGAGAGCTGCGTATGCTTTACCTTGCATATTCCGGAATTGGTAATCCTCTCCAGTTAGCTCAAGCACCGCTTCGATTCCATTTTCAGCACCGTCAACCTGACCTTTCAGACTAATGCGATGAAAGTTACTTTCGTTTTCAGCTTTCATCTCCGAAAATTTTAGATTGAAACTTCGACCATCCAAAAACAGGTAATTCATGTCGAGATTCTGGATATCGATACTGCGACTACGAAAAAGCATATCGGCCAGCTTCTGTCCCGCAGTGGCGGAACCAGAACCAGAGCTTCTGGGAAAAGCTCCAATCGCCCAGGATCCATCCGGCCTTTGATTGAGGTCTATGGTTAAATCAACAATCGACAATTCTTCCCAAATCGCCGTTTGCAGTCGCAGGCTTTGCAGATAGTTAGGGACAGCTCTCACAAAGGTTGCCTCTAATCCTGGGTCAACCTGATTTGGGCCTACTCGCAGATAATCCAGTTCAATAACCGGGTAAATGGTATCCCATACCCCACGTGCCTCTTCAGCGACCACGTAGGTGAGTAGGGATTCACTTAGATAGGATTCAATTTGCGTTTGATAAAAGTAGAGTTGAGTGATGAGCAACCGACACAGCAACAGAATCACTGCCGAGAGAACAATGGCAAGGTAAAGACTCCAGCGACAGAAATCTGCCGTTTGTTTTAATCGTCTCCTCATATGTCTCGTCTAGTGGATCTATACCCTTGGTAATGAGCGAAGCCTCTTGCAGAGGCTAATGATAACAACTGCATTAATCACAATCGTGGCAATTCTGTGTATTTCTGGAGCTCTATCAAAATATGCCTTGGACCTGGCAATTTGACCACATGCAAAGATAAACATTCCGAACCTAAGTCACATAGAATCTTTTCGAAAATTTGCCTTAAGATCCAATGTGATTTGGTTGCAGCAATTTTGACTCAGAATCAGAAAGATGTGCGGATATCCCCTTTGTTCTCAGTAGCTGCAATGTCTCCACTACGGGAAGTCCAACAACATTCGAATAGCTGCCTTCAATTCGCCGCACAAAGGTCCGACCCAATCCCTGAATGGCGTAGCCTCCCGCCTTGTCTCTGGGTTCGCCAGATTGCCAATAGCGTGACATCTCATCCGAACTAATTTCACGAAATTCCACTTCAGTTGTCACCAAAAGGGTCTCCACCTGTTTAGTGTCGGTAATCAAAGATACGCCAGAATGTACTTTGTGAACTTGACCTGAAAGTGATTTCATCATGGCCAAAAAATCTTCGAGGTTGTCCGGTTTGCCCAGAATTGAATCTCCAACGGCGACACAGGTATCTGCAGCCAATACCAAGCTACAAGGGCTACTAGCCAAACTCGGGAAACGGTCCAGAGCTTTTTCTTGCGCGAGTCGAGTTACGTAATCTGATGCATTTTCATTGGGCAAAGGCGACTCGTCGATATCAGCTGCCTCCACGACGAACTCAATCCCGTACAACCGAAGAATATCCGCTCTGCGGGGAGAGGCGGATGCGAGCAAGAGCAACTAATCTAACCTAGGCGGAAGCCCGCCGAATTTTGGGTGAGGATTCTAGCTGACCCACAATAATGGGCCAGAAGATTGAAGTAAGCAGCACAGCCCAGAGCGCATCAAGGCTAGGCAAAATTCCTAAATTGAGCGCGGTGACCCAGCTCGATAGGAATTTTAAAAAAAGTAACAAACCGATAATGATGGGGAGTTGTTTCACTGGCGAGAGCATTCTCAGACTGTCGCGCATCCAAGGCACAAAAAAGCATATCAGCACCATGCCCAAAGCGTGTTGGCCTAAGGGTGCGAAGGCGACCAAGTCCTGCAGCAATCCCGTGCAAAATCCCAAGGTTAGGGGCCAAGCTACCGGTCTGTAGAAATTCACATAAAGAACCAAAAGCGCAACCGCGTCGATGCGGATATTTGCGGCACCTGGCAGTGGAGTTATGTAGAGGGTGCAGGCAACCAAAACCAACAATAAGTAGAGCGGTAGAGGAATCGACTTACGTTCCGAAAATACCACTGATTTATTCTCCGCGCCTTAGCTGGCCAAATACTCTGGATTCCCAGCCGGAAAACAACAACAGCATATGGCGGGTCGTGCGCAAATCGGATTCAGGTTTGATCTCTACTTCCAGAAAAGGTGAGCCTTCGATAACACTAACCGAGGATACCCTCCCAACTGGATAGCCTTTGGGAAAACGCTCGCCCAGCCCCGAGGTGACAATTTCGTCGCCGACGGCCAAATCCATTGTGATAGGAATATCTCTCAGGCGAATGCGCTCGAAATCACCAGTTCCCTCAGCAATGGCACGCACACCGTTGCGCACATTCTGAATTGGTACCGCATGTCCGCGGTCTGAGATAAGTAGCACTTCACTGTACTCATCTCCTACGGAAACCACTTGCCCCACAAGACCCTGAGAATCAAGAACGGGCTGACCCACAAAAAGTTCCTGATCATGCCCCTTGTCCAATATCAGTCGGTGCGTTTCAGAATCGGGTGGTGTACCCACCAGCTCGGCGATCAGCACCCGAGCTTCCAGTAGTTCGGCAACATTTAGAAGCTGTCGCAAACGCGTATTTTCTGCCACAACAGTGGTCATGGTGGAAACCCGGGCTTGCAAGATCAGGTTTTGATCTCTAAGGGTCTGATTTTCGGCCAGAATCTCTTCGCGACTGGCGAAGTTTTCCTGACTCCAATCACGCACGCGCTCTGGAATATTAGTGACGTGATAGAGCGGTGCAACCAAATCAAGAGCTTTGGCGCGTAAAGGATCCAACCAATCGGTGAAGTAATTCAGGGCAAGCAATAAAATCGCTAGCAGTGACAGGACAACCGCACCTCTAAGAGGTGCTGGGCCCTCGCGAAAGATATGTCGGTCGGCTGGCATGTCGGTTGTCCTTCGTTATCAGCTTCCGTTGGACAACTTAGTAGGACAAAAGATCCATGTGTCTTTTGTCGAGCATCTCCATCGCTTTCCCACCACCTCGAGCAACACAGGTTAGCGGGTCATCGGCGACGATGACGGGCAATCCGGTTTCATGGGTCAGCAACCGATCAAGATCTCTCAACAATGCACCGCCACCAGTTAATACAATTCCGCGTTCGGCGATATCTGAGGCCAATTCGGGCGGCGACTGCTCAAGTGCACGTTTCACAGCCTGAACTATGGTGGCCAATGGTTCCTGCAAAGATTCCAAAATCTCATCGTTGGTAAGGGTGAAACTCTTTGGAACTCCTTCTGCCAGATTGCGACCGCGGACATCAATTTCACGCACTTCGCTACTCGCAAAGGCAGTACCAATTTCGTGTTTGATGCGTTCAGCTGTAGCGTCGCCAATCACGCTGCCGTATTTGCGGCGGACAAAATTGACAATAGCTTCGTCAAAGCGATCACCACCAATTCGTACCGAATCCGAATAGACAGTGCCGCTTAATGAAAGGATGGCGATTTCGGAGGTACCACCGCCAATATCCACAACCATGGAACCACTTGCTTCTTCCACCGGCAGCCCAGCGCCAATTGCTGCCGCCATAGGTTCATCAATTAAATGCACGTCACGAGCACCTGCGCTCAATACCGATTCGCGAATAGCCCGCTTTTCAACTTCCGTCGCCTGACAGGGAACACAAACTAAAACTCTGGGGCTGGGAGTGAACCACTTGGCTGAATGCACTTTTTTAATAAAGTACTGCAACATCTTTTCCGTAACCTGAAAGTCGGCGATTACACCGTCTTTGAGGGGCCGAATAGCGACGATGTTCCCTGGCGTCCGACCGAGCATTCGCTTGGCATCGATGCCCACCGCTTCAACGATTTTTTGGCCGTGAATATGTCGTATCGCCACGACCGAGGGTTCATTTAATACAATGCCCTTGTCACGCACGTAAATTAGGGTATTTGCTGTCCCGAGATCGATTGAGAGGTCATTGGCAACAATGCCTCTAAGTGCTTTCATCATATGGTTTTGTTCCGAATACGCATTATTCTGGGCAAAGGCCCGAATTAACGAGCGAATGTAACAACGGCAGGGATTTTGAGCAAGCGCCAAATATGATAAGTTACTGCGCTTTCTCACTTTTTATACTGATCTAACAACCTATTCTAATCAAAAGTCGGACTATCTCATGTCACTAACACCGGGCGAAGTTGCAAAACTCGCTGAATTGGCTCGCCTTTCTATCGATTCACAACAGGTCGAATCGACAACAGAAAGTGTTTCTAATATTTTGCACATGATCGACCAACTGAAGGAAGTTGATACTTCTAATGTTGCGGCTCTGTCGCACCCAATGGATTTGGCCCAGCGGCTACGCGCCGACGAGGTGACAGAAAAGAACCAGCGCGACCAGTTCCAAAAAATTGCTCCAGAGGTGGAGAACGGTCTCTACCTCGTACCCATTGTGATTGAGTAACCCTATGTTTAAGAAGACGATACGCGAGATTCTCGATGATCTTGCCAAGGGTGAGTATTCCAGCCGAGAAATTACTTCGGCTCTGCTGGGTCGCATAAAAAAAATTGACCCGGAATTAAACAGCTTTATAACCCTTACTGAAGATCTGGCGCTCGCCAGCGCTGACAGAGCCGACGCTGCTCGAAGTAAAGGTGAAGCCAAGTCATTGGCCGGCGTGCCCATAGCCCACAAAGATATTTTCTGCACTCAAGGAGTCCGCAGTAGCTGCGGCTCCAAAATGCTGGACAACTTTATTTCTCCCTACGATGCCCATCTAGTCAAAAAAATGGCCCAAGCCGGAGTGGTCTGCCTCGGCAAAACAAATATGGATGAGTTTGCGATGGGCTCCTCCAATGAAACAAGTTTTTACGGCCCAGTTAAAAATCCATGGGATACCGCACGGGTACCCGGAGGTTCTTCCGGTGGATCCGCAGCGGCTGTTGCTGCACGTTTGGTGCCAGGAGCTACAGCAACGGATACCGGCGGATCGATTCGCCAACCAGCCTCGCTCTGCGGCGTTACTGGACTAAAACCGACCTATGGCCGGGTATCACGATACGGCATGATCGCATTCGCCTCGAGCCTAGACCAAGCGGGACCCATTGCAAAAACAGCTGAAGACTGCGCCCTTCTTCTGGAAGCAATGGCTGGGTTTGACCCGATGGATTCAACCTGCATTGATCGTGAAGTTCCCAATTACAGCGAATCTCTAAACAAAGACATTTCAGGTTTGCGTATTGGTTTACCGAAACAGTATTTCAACGCAGAGCTAAACAGCCAAGTGGGCTGTCTTGTCGATGAAGCTCTGAAAGAACTAGAAGCCGCTGGCGCAAAACTTATTGAGGTCGATTTACCCCACGTCAAACTAGCGGTACCGACCTATTATGTCGTAGCTCCAGCAGAATGTTCGACCAACTTGTCCCGCTATGACGGAGTGCGCTACGGCTACCGATGCGAAGATCCTAAAGATCTTGAAGACCTCTATTGTCGATCGCGTACCGAAGCCTTCGGCGACGAGGTGAAACGGCGTATCTTGGTAGGCACCTACGTCTTATCTGCGGGCTTTTATGATGCCTACTACCGTCAGGCACAAAAAATCCGTCGGCTAATCCAAGATGACTTTATAACGGCATTTGACAGTGTGGATTTGATTGCCAGTCCATCAGCACTATCGACCGCATTTAAATTCGGTGAAAAGTCAGCCGATCCTGTAGAAATGTATCAGGAAGATCTCTACACAATTCCGGCAAATTTGGCAGGATTGCCAGCCCTGTCCATGCCCTGTGGGCTTGTCGAGGGGCTACCCATTGGCATGCAACTAGTTGGCAGGCATTTCGAGGAAAGCCTAATGCTCAATGTTGCACACCAATATCAACTGCGAACCAACTGGCACCAGCTCGCTCCTCCCCAATTTCAAGACCAGCAGCAAGAGCAAAATGGAGGCAAAAACTAATGGAATGGGAAACGGTCATTGGGCTGGAAGTGCATGTACAACTCAAAACCCGATCAAAAATATTTTCGGGTGCGGCTGTCGACTTTGGTCAAGAGCCAAATACCAATGCTTGTGCGATTGATCTAGCGCTACCAGGCACACTTCCAGTGCTAAATGCCGAAGTCACTGCCATGGCTGTGAAATTTGGTTTAGCTTTAGACGCGGAGATAAACCACCGCTCAGTCTTTGAACGAAAAAATTATTTTTATCCAGATCTACCCAAGGGGTATCAGACGACCCAGTTGGACGAGCCCATTGTTGGCAAAGCCAATATTTTGGTGGAACTTGAAGATGGTTCTGAAAAATCGATTCGCTTACACCACGCTCATCTGGAAGAGGACGCAGGCAAATCTCTACATGAAGACTATGCCGGAAAATCAGGCATTGATCTAAACCGGGCAGGTACCGCACTAATCGAGATCGTCACCGAACCGGATATGCGATCTTCAGCTGAGGCAGTGGCCTTTCTTAAAAAGATTCATTCCATAGTGACCTACTTGGGCATTTCTGACGGGGAGATGTCACAGGGTTCAATGCGATGTGATGCAAATGTCTCCGTGCGGCCAAAGGGTCAGCAAGAGTATGGAATCCGTGCAGAAGTCAAAAACATCAACTCCTTTCGTTTTGTGGAAAGGGCTATTGCTGTCGAAGTAGAACGGCAAATCGACCTTATCGGTGACGGCGGCTCTGTTGTGCAAGAAACCCGGCTTTACGATGCCGACAAAAACGAAACGCGACCGATGCGCAGTAAAGAAGTCGCAAACGACTATCGCTATTTTCCCTGCCCGGATCTTCTGCCCGTAGAACTGGATGACGCCTATATTCAATCTCTTAAGGGTGCATTACCGGAACTCCCGGACGCCAAGCGAAAGCGCTTTTGTGCGGAATATGGGCTATCGAACTATGACGCAAATTTGCTCACTCTAGAACGACCGACGGCTGACTATTTCGAAGCAGTAGTTGCGAAATGCGGTGATGCCAAGCTCGCCGCGAACTGGGTAAATGGCGAACTTTCGGCTCAGCTAAACAAAGAAAACGTGAAGATATTCGACTCCCCGGTATCAGCAGAAACCCTTGGACAACTTATTGTTCGGATACTAGATCAGAGTATTTCAGGCAAGCAGGCCAAGCAAATGTTTGAACTGCTTTGGTCCGAGGGTGGCGAGGTGGACCAAACCATCGAGGCCAGAGGCTTTAAACAGGTTTCGGATGCTGGAGCTATTGAGGCCTTAGTGGATCAGGTAATCGCAGAGAATACAGAGCAAGTCGAAAATTTCCGCAGCGCGCCAGAAGAAAAACAAAAAAAGATGTTCGGCTTTTTTGTCGGGCAGGTGATGAAGCTATCTAAGGGGCAGGCCAACCCCGGAGAGGTGAATAAAATCCTTCGAGACAAACTTTGAGAGAAATATGAGCTTAAAAAAAGATAAGCAAAAAGTTCTGGGGGAATTCTTTGATGAAGAGAGAATTCGCGGCTTTTTGATCGCCCAAGCACCAGCGGGAGTCAATCTGGATTTCCATCTACTTGAGAGAGCCTATAGAGGTATGCAAGCAGAAAACTTCGCTACCTTCATTGAAATATTCAAAGCAGAGGGTCATGACCTAAGTGCAAAAAATGCCAATGGCAAAACGCTTTCAGATCTGGTGGGAGAGCACAGTGCGTTTACCGAATATGCCGAAATACTCGCTCGGGCAGGAGCAAACTAAAGCCTTTAGGTCAGCTTTAGCGCCCTGATATCACGGCGCAGGTCATCCATATTGACCTCATGCATTTGATACAACATCTGCTCAATTCTCTGGGTCAGAGTGCGAATCTCGGCTCGATGTTCAGGTAACTGCTGCTCTGCGTCGGTCAATATATTTTGTAGGGTCATGCCTGATTTTACCGAGACGCCCAGATTGTTGAGGCGTTTCAGATAGGCGCGCACTATCTTCTGCTTGCTGGAGACGTTTCTATTCTCCTGGTAACGATTCCAAAGCAGATACATTATTAGCAAGGCGGCGATAGCTGAAACTAGAACAATGGCCAGCCGCAAAGGTGTTACCTCCCCCAAGAGGTTCTGCAACAAATTAAACTGGCTAGCGGTGTCGTAACCCAATACCAGCGTCAACCAACGATAGTTCAGACTGTCCAACTGCCATTTCACCCAATCGAAAACAGCCATACCTCTAAATCGATTCAGAGAAAATAGACTCTCATCCAGAACTTGGTCATTTAAAAAAAACTGCTCAAATCCAAGTTCAATGCGTTCAGGAGCGACGGCTGCAGTGGGATCAATTCGAGTCCAACCGGCACCCTGCTGCCAGTATTCCACCCAGGCATGAGCATTGTATTGGCGAACAATAAGATAGCCTTCTGTCGGGTGTACCTCTCCGCCCTGATAACCAGCAACAATTCTCGCGGGGATACCAGCCATGCGCAAAATTGACGCCGTGGCGCTAGCGAAATGCTCACAGAAACCAGCCATTCCATCGAATAAAAACTCATCCACCGCGTTCCCGGGATAAGCCGGCGGTTCAAGGGTGTATCGAAAGTCCTGGTTAAACAGTCGCATCAAATTTGGCACAACGGATTCTGCCCCTCCCTGCTCAACCCACTCGGACACGAGGGCCTCGGTTCGAGGATTTGATCCTTCGGCAAAGTCCAGGTTGTCTCTGCGCTGGGAGGAAATTAGCGCATTCGGTTGATGACGGTATTGGGGATGACTAACCACATCATATTTAATGGGTTGAGCCACAGGAACTCTGTTTACAAGCAAGAGGTTTCGAGTGGCCCCTACGCTGTCTCTGGTGGTGACGGCGGCTGGCAGCGCAAACAACCAGGTCTCCTGAGTAGGTTCCAAAAAAATACTGTAGCGGTAGGGCTCTCCAGATCGTTCGATTTCGTCTCGCCAGTCGTAGCCCGGCGTTCGGTTAGGCCAAATTATGGCGGCGCCATCTCGAATCCACCGCCTATCTTCAGGTTGCCAAGCTCGACCATCAAATTCATCAAATACCAATCCACGCCAATACAATTCCCGGGGCTGAGGAATATCACCTTCGAAGTCGACGCGGAAAGCAACTTCACTGGAATTACTCAAACTACTAATTGAGCCCGGATCCATAAAATCGGAAATACCCGTTGTCGCCTTCTCAATCTGCACCGGCAACATGCTAAAAGCTGGCAATCGCGGAGCGACAACAAAAATAATCAAAGTAAGTGGAATTGATACAGCTACCAGCCGCAGGATTTGCCGTATGGGTTCCAGAGAAAAGTTAAACAGCGCAAATTGCTGATCTGTATCCCGTTGCAACATACTCTGCGCCGTAAGAACCACAATGAAGCTGAATAGCGCAAGGATAAAACTGAAAATGCTCTGAGCAAAAATTGGTTGTATTGCACTGATAAACAGACAGAGATAGACAAGCAGCTGACTCTCGCGACGCCGGGACATCTCCAAAAATTTCAGACCAGCCGCCGCGGTCAAAATGGCACTCATTGGTTCAACACCAATGGGCGGCCTGAATTGCGCCAGAATCCCTATCGCCAAAAAAACTGCCAGCACCAACATAACCCAGCGATTTGGTTCCGCGTGTCCACGAGACAATAGGTACGCGCGCCAGCCAATCGCAGACAAAGAGCAGGCGGCAACCCAAAATGGCAAAAAGTACCAGATCGGCGCGCAGGTCATAATCAGAGCAGACATCAGCCAAATTTGCTGGACTCTGGAGAGCTGCAACTCAGTCGAAGGTAGCATCGATAGCTCCAGCGATTTCATTAGAATGCCGGAACTTCAGGATAGATTGCCAGTGCGGTCAGAAGCTGGCGCAAATGCCGTTCTCCCTGAGATGGAACGAGCCGTGTCGCGGGCAGTTTGAGCCCGTAGGACTGACCACAGTTCTCCATCTCTACAGCCTTGGCGCACATCGCACTCAAACGAGTTTCTACCGGAACCCCCTTGTATGATTCCCAGTCTATCCAAGTTGGATTGCTGGCCTGAGCCTCAAAGGTTTTCTCAAGCATGCCTCGCCCAGCGGAATACTGCTTCCAGGCTATGCGCTGGGCCGGCACCCCCGGTTGCCACTCTTCGAGACCGGCAAAATCGTCCAGACCTCGACCAGCGGGAGCAAAACCAACCCCCTCCGTGCCATCGGAGGATGTCGTATCTCTGGGAATTGGCTGCGGATAAATTAGGCAGCTTGATTTTAACTGCGGCCAACTCCAGGCCTGCAAGATACCGAGGGGATACATCGTATAGACCCGCAGCCGGCCTAAAGCCAACCAACCTCGATCCTGAGTCGCGATACGCAGGTGCATGGTGGCGTTCGCTGAGGGTGGCACATCAACCACATGCTCCTGCCCCTCATAGCGTACAAAAATACGTCGTCGCCAGCGCTTTGACTTATTGCCAAATAATAGAGGTACCTGAAGCTGGTCCCCTGCAAATACCGGATCGGAGTCACCAACTCTAAGAGTCAATCCATCGAGATTTGCGTGGGTGGAAAAGATGGTGCTGACAAACACCGCGACCAAAAAAAATGCCAGAAGCAGCACTAGGTTGTTTTCGTAAATGGTACCCAGCATCCAAATCAGAAAAACCACAACCAAGAAACTGAATCCTTCGCGGGCGGGAAATATATAGAGATTACGCTGCGTGAAACGCTCAAAATCTGCCACCGGTTGACGTCGATTCTGCCAACCATGTACGTGGTTCTTGAGTCTTGCAAATG